>ERZ778022.9-NODE-9-length-973709-cov-93.084633_pt1 | contig 973709 bp, 761 predicted proteins | sample MGYA00375752_ERZ778022 | MGnify/ENA primary metagenome ERZ778022 (study PRJEB29350, sample SAMN05389826) | bioreactor metagenome | isolation source: Thiocyanate bioreactor | place: South Africa: University of Cape Town | collected 2014-04-04 ...
TGAAAGCATCTAAGCGTGAAACCTTCCACAAGATGAGTTTACTTTTAAGGGTCGTCGCAGACTACGACGTTGATAGGCTACAGGTCTAAAGGTGGTAACATCAAAGCCGAGTAGTACTAATTGCCCGTAAGCTTTAATTTTTTTAATTAATATTCAATCTGTTATTCGTTATTTCCCAATATGTACATTATTTGAGTAGTAAGTGATAAGTGATAAGTAGTAAGTACTTATTACCTACCACTAAACACTTACCACTTATAACCTTCTTATGGTGCTTTTGCCGAGGGTGTTCACCTCTTCCCATACCGAACAGAGAAGTTAAGCCCCTCATGGCCGATGGTACTGCACAGAAATGCGGGAGAGTAGGTAGGTGCCATATTTATTGAACCCGGTCAGTTTACTGACCGGGTTTTTTTATGCCCGGAAATGATCCAATGACTTTTTTTATAAGACAATATATCGTTTGTCCTTTCTTGCCTTTTTATTCTCGCCACTTGTGTCAATTGCGACGGGAAGCGCCATCAGGCAATATGAGCGTCGTATCCCCGTTTCATTGCTGTTACCTAGTGTTCGGGTTTGCTATATACGAACAAGCAGGCTATAAATTATCCATGATTGCTTAAAGTGTCTGAGAAATGAACCATTTGCTGTCGATCACTTCCTCCTGTTTAATCCTGCTCTGTATTGTATCCTGTAGGAAAGATGAACGCTTCGAAGAGGAAAAGAGAATACAACTGACAAAAATAACAACCGAATGGGGTGCTTTATCTTATACTTATGATGCTTCAGGAAAGTTGACCATAGAAGAATGTACGGGTGGGGATGAAGCTTATAAAACAATATACAATAACTACGGCAGCCAGGGCGAACTGCTTGGTTTTACCATAACGTATGGGCGTGAGGAGGAGACAGATCTCCGTTGTGAGAATGTGTACGATGAGGTAGGAAGACTTATAAAAATGAGCAGGTATGATTTAATTGCCGGTGTGTTGCTATCTTATTGTACAATAGAATATGGAGACGAAAAAATTATAAGGCGTCAGTATAACCCGCCAACAACCCTTTGGGGAACGGATGAATATATACTCACTGCAGATAAAAAAAATATTGCCAAATATTTTTTTTATTTAGGAGGATCAACAACGCCTAATTCTACCGTTACCTATGGGGAATATGATGATAGAAAGAATCCCAATACCTTGCTTCCTTCCGGCTATAGCCTTGAAAGAATGGTGCTTTCGCAAAATAATCCGCTTAGTGCAGTGTGGGTAACGGAGAGCATGCCCCCTGATGTGGAAATATCATACCGCTACACCTACGAGTACAACAGCAATGGATGTCCGGTTAAGTTTAGCACGACAAGTGAATTGCATAACAGCAATGTCTTTTATGAGTATAATGTAAACTGATCAGGCAATATTTACAGCAGAGTTAAACCGGTAAAAACTATACGTAAGGCGATCAAGCATTTCATTATATGTATAAATATTATTCAGCAAAAATTTTCGCTGCCTGCTTATGGGAACGGATAAATTGTTTTCCATTAATAGCGAGCCGCCATCCTCCTTTTATAGGCAACTATTTTATTGTCAAGGGTGAGAAGGAAGAAGCTGCGAATAATTTATATGCATGCTTTTTCACCGTTATCTGCTATTCCCTAAGCTTACTGACTATCCACCCGTTCAGTTTCTCTCCCTGCTCCGGAAATGCCCAGTGCCCTGTTTCAGGAACAACGAATAGTTCTTTGGGCGCCGTAATTACATTATAAGCGGCGTACATGGATGTGGGTGGGCAGGTTTCATCATTAAAGCCCATGGTATATATTCCGGGCACTTTTAATTGCCTCGCAAAGTTCACTACGTCATAATATCCTGCAGTATTGACCTTTTCTTTGGTATTGTTGAAGGCAATATTGTTCTTGTCAAACAGGTGCGGCCAACCTCCTGCCCGGCCTTTTAAATATCCTGTTACGTCGGATAAGGCAGGGTACAATGCAGCGAGGAACTTAACGCGGGGATCAAGCGCAGCCGTCACAATGGATAGAGCGCCTCCCTGGCTGCCGCCCATTACAGCAAGATGCTCTCCGTCGTACTGGGGTAAGCTGGTGAGGAAATCATTGGCACGTACACAACCGAGGTAAACACGTTTGTAGTAATAACGGTCTTTATCATCCAGGTTATAATTCCAGTAACCCGCAAGCGCGCCTGTAGCAAGGCTGTTGTATATGGAAACATCCATATTAACCGGTATGCCGTGGATGCCTATTTGAAAGGTGATGATCCCCTTTTCAGCGTTTGCTATATCACCCGAATAAGGTCTTACCCCTGCGCCGGGCACCTGCAGTAATGCCGGATATTTCCCTTCCTTTTTAGGCACACACAAAATACCATACAGCCTTGTGCCGACCTTGTAATTCTGAAGGTTTACATGATATACATTTACATTTTCAGTGCAGCGCTCTGGGATCAGGGTCATTCTCGCATCAATAGGTATTGTGGCCAGCTCAGCTTTGGCATTATTCCAGTAAATGTTGAAATCCGAAGGATCCTGGATAGTTGGCGCTATCTGCAATGGATTGAAAGCTGCTGTAGCCAATCCTCTGTATACTTTGCCGTTTACTGTGGCAGTAGCTGTACAGCGTAAGAATCCGGGCGTTTTCATGGTGCCACCGTCTATGCTTAGTATGCCGTTTGCTATGGAGAGCGAATCTTTTTTGATTGCTTCCATCCTTTCAGGGCCAATTTCATATTTTATCACTGCGTTCTTTAATGCATTACCGCTTTGTAAAACTGTAATGGTAAACTTTACTTTTTCACCCGGCTTATATGTCCAGTCGGTGTGGTCGGGAGCTACCACTACTTTTATCAGTTGCTCGGCAGGCTGCCCCTGGCTGTATCCAATAAAAAAGGAAAGTATCAGTAGCAGAACAATACGGCGGGCGCTTGTAAATGTTATGGCAGGCATTATTATTAAATTTTAATGGAAAAATAAGCATATTTTTTATTCCTGTAATTTTGCCGCCAAACTTAAAGTATTATGGCAGCCGGAGTGGCTATTTCAAAGGAGGATATCATACTGGTAACCGGCGCTGCCGGATTTATTGGCAGTTGCTTAACCAGTTACCTGAATAAGCAGGGGTTTCATAATCTTATACTGGCAGATGAGTTTGAAAGAAGCGATAAGGAGGGCAATCTTGAGGGAAAAAAGTATATGCATAAAGTAGAAAGAGATGTGTTGCCGGAATGGCTGGAAGAAAACAAGCCGGAAGTAAAGTTTGTATTTCATCTGGGTGCAAGAACAGATACCACGGAGTTTGATTATACTGTGCTTGAGAGGCTGAACGTAGAATATTCCCAGGACATCTGGAATTATTGTGTTGTTCATGATGTACCATTAGTATATGCTTCGTCTGCGGCTACCTATGGAGATGGTAAACTCGGCTATAGCGACGGTATTCCTCCGCAGAAGCTGCACCCGCTTAATCCATACGGAGTATCAAAAAATGAGTTTGATAAATGGGCAACATACCAGGCCAGCAAACCTCCTTTTTGGGCCGGGCTGAAATTCTTCAATGTATATGGTCCTAATGAATATCATAAAGGACGTATGGCAAGCGTGATATTCCATTCATTCAACCAGATCCGGCAGGATGGTTTTGTAAAACTATTCAAATCACACCGCCCGGATTTTGAAGACGGGCAGCAATTGCGGGATTTTGTATATGTAAAAGATGTTTTGAAAGTTTGTATCTGGCTGATGAAGAACCAGCCGAGATCTACTATATATAACTTAGGCACTGGCCAGGCCAGAAGCTTTTATGATCTTGCAAAGGCTACATTTGCAGGGCTGGATAAGGAGCCTGATATCAGGTTTGTTGATATGCCGGAAGATATCAGGGATAAGTACCAGTATTTTACAGAAGCAGAAATGTTTAAACTGCGGGCTGCGGGCTATAAAGAAGAATTCTATACACTTGAAAGGGGCGTTAATGATTATGTGCGCAATTATTTAATTACAAAAAAGTATTACTGATATGAACAAAAGAATTGCCATTATTGGCGGAGGAAACCTGGGCGCTGCCATTGCAGAGGGATTGATCCAGAGTGGATTTATCCTGCCCGGGCATCTGTTGATCACCAAGCGGAATATTAGTACACTTAAATCTCTTGAAGAGCAAGGAGTATTAGTAAGCAATGACAACGCAGAGGCGGTGAAGTTCGCGGACATGGTGATCCTGGCAGTCAAGCCTTTCCAGGTAGATGATGTACTGGATAAGCTTCGACCCTTGTTTGACGAAAACAGGCATGTATTGGTTTCCGTCATAACGGGAATATCCACCAGCCATATCCATGATGTGCTGAAGAGAAAAATATCTACTGTGAGGGCGATGCCCAATACCGCTATAGCCATCCAGGAAAGCATGACCTGCATTAGTGCAAGAGATGTCACCAGCGATCAGCTTAGTTATGTTACGGATGTATTTAATCAATTAGGGAAAGTGGTGGTAATAGAGGAGAAACTGATGGATGCAGCCACTGTGCTTGCTGCCTGCGGCACTGCTTATGCCATGCGTTATATCAGGGCCAACATACAAGGCGGAATACAGATAGGCTTTGATGCCGCTACGGCGAGTCTTATAGCTGCCCAAACCGTGAAAGGCGCTGCAGAATTGCTGCTTCGGAAAAATACACATCCCGAGCATGAAATTGATAAGGTGACCACGCCAAAAGGATGTACGATAGCAGGGTTGAATGAAATGGAACACCAGGGCTTTAGCTCTTCTTTAATTAAAGGTATTGTGGCAAGCTATGATAAGATAGCGGGTGAGCAGTGATTAATTTGAAAATGGGGAATTGAACCACGGAGGCACAGAGAACAGGGAGGGGCACAGGGTATGAATTTGAAAATATGAAAACGCGCAAATGCGGAAACGTTTGCCTGGTTGTATTATATAGCTGATGTGGTAGAGATGTAGTTTGGAATTGTTCGGTAGCACCGCTCCTTTTCCTCAGGAAAGGGAGAAGGAGGGATAGGCTGCTTACCTGCTTATCAAGTTCACCGGCATAATAAATTCCCACCTGTTAGCTATAGCTGGTCCCCCGGAATTATTGTCCAGCAGGCGGCTATAACGGAATCCGAAGGTAACAGGTTGCTGGTTCCACCATTTGGTGTCGAAATATAATTCTGCTCCTGTGCTGCGAAAAGAAAAAATATTCTTTGTACGCAGGCTCTGCAACTGTGCATAATCAAAAAAGAGGTTGGCTCTTATACGCGTAAAGTAGACAATTTGCCCGAACCCCCAATCCGGGTATATAAGCGGGATATGATAATTGGCAGCCCATTTCCACATTCTTGCTCCATCCAGACCATCATATCCTCTTGCAAAAGGGAAACCGTTGGAAAAGCGATATTGATCTGCAGTATCCCTTTGCTGGAATGCTCCGGTGAATACCAGGCTGTGATTTACTCCTATGCCGGGGAAATATACGCTGCCCGAGGCAAGCAACTGGCGTGCAGTATATTTATCTATAATAGTCCTGTATCGTATATACAGCGTTTGTGCAAAGCGGGGATTAATGTGCTGGACTGCTTTTTGAATCTGGCTTGTCCAGCTTGCTGAAGCCTGTATATACTGAAATAGTGGCGATCGTATGCTGTCTTTGTATCTGCCGGTTACATTTAGCTGGTTAATATTATAATTTGAATTTATTGTAAGATTTTTATACCACCTGCCTTTACTAAAGTTCAGTGGTATGGTAAGACCAATATTGGTATTGAGCTCATCCCAGTGAATAGTCCGTATACTGTCGCTTTGCTTCCGGTCGAAAATATAAGATGCACCGATGCTTATCCATGGGAATAAAGCCCCGTAAGTTTCGCTGATGCCTACCTGATGTGTTCTTTCATTTTCATTGTAGATATAATACAGGTTGGATTCGAGCGTATTGAGGATGTTTTGCCCGTATACGTTGAAGCTCCATTCAGGTTGTTCGTAATAAGGCCGCCAGCTATGGAAGTTGAAAGGGCGGCTGAGCTTGCTGTATCCCGATACATTGTATTTTGCTGCAGGTACTTTCTGTAATGCATTACCACCTGTTTGTTGCAATACCTGTGGCACGTAAAGGTCTTGCTGGTTCACGGTGGAAGTCTGTATCAGGGGCTCCCAGTCCTCTGCCGTCAGTTGTTTTTCTTTCAACTGAAAACCATAAGCTGAAAAATTGCTGTATACCAGTTTCCCGTCTTCGTTTACGGTGGGTTGGTAGGCGCCGGTACTTTCATGGGTAAGCCTGAATATATTTTTGGTTTTCATATCCACGGCAAAAATATCATCGTAGTATCCCATCGTACCAGAAAAATAAACAGTATTTTTTTTAATGAACGGGAACCCGTTTACACGATAGCTCCAGGGTAGCAGGAAATCTGTTTTATTGTGGACTATATCAATAGTTGCGATATTCATCATCCCTTTCCTGTTTCTCACGGATACCACAATTACACTATCACTGCAGAATCTCGGGAAGCTGAACATATCTATTGTCTCTGAAGCCGGAATGCGTTGAAGTACGGCGCCGGTAGCTGCATCCAATATATGAAGTGAAGCTTGCTGGCTGGGCAGATACTCCACTGCAACGATTTTTTTCCCATCATCAGAAATGCCGGGAGTAAAATATTTGCTTTTTGTGGAGATCTGCCTGGATTGCCTTGTAGCTATATCAAGTATTTTGATAACACTGTATTCCCGCTGCCCCCAGCGTATATCGGGTATTAATGCTGTATATACTATCCTGCCGTTGGCATAACCGTAATCATCGTCCTGGCTGATGTCGCGGGTATATATTTTCTGTTCACCTTTTTTTGTAAGCCAATACCAGGCTGCACGCTGGCGATAAGTTTGTTTTAACACCAATATGGAATCCCTCCCCGTCTGGTAAGGCATCAGGTAATTGGACACAAAATGATCATTGCCCCTGGTGATAAACACTCCCGATGAATCAGGCGTTTCCTGGTCTTTGTAATATTTAAATGCGTTGGCTATAAAGTCATGGTAAGGCATTCCGCTGTATTTTTTTACTGCCTTCTGAAAAGGATAGAACAAGCCGCGGTATCTTACGGCGTCATCCGTGACTTTTGCCCAAAATTGTTCTCCGAACTTTTCCCTGCCATAAGCGGTAAGCAAATATCCCAGGGGGTAATGATCGGGGACAAAATTTTTCAGTGAGCCATTGCGCAGTTTCATAAAGCTATAGTCTTTATGCGCCTGCCACAGTGAGCGATAACCGTTAAAAAAATAAGGTAGCCTTCCCCGCCCCTGTTCGCTTACTGCTGTTTCCTGGAAGACGGCATCTCCCTCAAAGAACCAGTTGGGTATAGCGCCGGTATTGCCTACAGCCTGCCCTTCTTCCCCCAATAAAATATATAACAGCTTTGAAACTCCTTTCCTGTAATTCATATACTGCTGCACGTGGCGGTATTCATGTATGGCAAGATTATCCACCCAGGGCAGGCTGCCCAGCTCAAAGCTGTTAAAGGAGGGTGTCATGAAAAACTCGCTGCGCCAGGGGGCAAGCCCTACATAGCCATTTGAATTGGTGGTTTGATTTTGTAATACAATATTGATCTTGCGATGGTCTCTGCCTGCAGTTGCAGAAGTGTGCCGGTTGAGATAATGAGCGATGGCGGCAGCACGCATACCTGCGGGTTCAAGCCCGGTGGGAAATATAACCTTCACTTCCGGAGTATTTACCTGCTTCCATTTCAATGAAGGCGGGTTACCGCCAAATTCCTGGCCGGAGGCATTCAGTGCTGCTAAAAGGATACAGGAAAGAAGGGCATAAATCTTCATTTGTGTAGAATTACATCCTAAATATACGTTCAAAAAAAGCCTCGTATACCATGACAGCACATGATGGCTTACTGATAGTCATATTTTATTTTTGAAGCACGGTTGAGTCCCTTAATGAAAAAAATAACGAATGCAGGTAATCCTTGGAATTATTTATCATTTTATAGGCGGTTTTGCATCAGGTAGCTTTTATATTCCTTTCAAAAAAGTCAGGGGCTGGGCCTGGGAAAGTTATTGGATCGTTGGTGGCCTTTTTTCATGGCTCATCGTTCCGCCTCTGGCGGCTTATTTGACCATACCTGATTTCTCCGCGATCATAAAAAGCACCGGTGGAAGCATACTTGCGTTGACCTATTTATTTGGTGTACTGTGGGGTATAGGAGGGCTTACCTACGGATTGGGAGTAAGATATCTTGGGGTATCGCTTGGGAGCAGCATTATCCTTGGGCTGTGTATGGTATTCGGTGCGCTTATTCCTTCCATATTCTATAATTTTTTCCCAAAAGAAGGAAAGGATACCTTCAGCATGCTTATTCACTCCCAATGGGGGTTGACAGTAATAGGAGGTCTGCTGATATGCGTGTTTGGAATTGTACTATGTGGCAAGGCCGGTATGATGAAGGAAAAAGAACTGAAAATCATAGGCACTGATCCTCATGGCGTCGAGGCAAGCACAGAATATAAATTTGGGCTGGGGCTATTTGTTTCGATCATTTCGGGAATCCTGAGCGCATGTTTCAATTTTGGCATAGAGGCAGGTAAATCGATGGCCGATGTGGCAAACAATTTATGGAAAGCAGGGCATCCGGGGCAGGGAGAATTTCTTTTCCAGAACAACATTATCTATATTGTTATTCTCTGGGGTGGGTTGACCACCAACTTTATATGGTGCATGATCCTGAATTCCCGGAATAAAACATTTGGAGATTATACTAATAAGAAGACCCCGCTATTCTCTAATTATATTTTTTCTGCTTTGGCAGGGATCACCTGGTTTCTCCAGTTTTTCTTCTACGGGATGGGTGAGAGCAAAATGGGTAATGGCGCCAGTTCCTGGATACTGCACATGGCTTTTATCATCCTGGTGGCTAATGCATGGGGAATTGTTTTAAAAGAATGGAAGGGGGTAAGCAACAAAACAAAAACAACTATTATATCCGGTATTCTTGTGATCATTATTGCCGTGCTGGTAGTGGGGTACGGCAACTCATTGAAATAAATTAATTGATACATTTAAATAATGTTTTATGGCATCTGCTGTTACAAAGAATTTTAAGCACGTAAGTTATTTGTGGGATGAAGCGAAAGCTGCAGCCCTGGCCGGCGACGAAGTGGCATTGTTGATTTACCGTTCCAATTTGCTGGGAGCTGATCTCCGGCTCACTAATTACGGAGGGGGAAATACTTCCTGCAAAGTGATCAGCAAAGATCCACTGACAGGGAATGAGACCGAAGTAATGTGGGTGAAAGGATCCGGCGGCGACCTTGGCACGTTAAAGAAATCGGGACTGGCTGCATTATACGTAGAGAGGCTCAGGAGCCTGAAAAATGTTTACCGTGGTGTGGAGCATGAAGACGAAATGGTAGAATTGTTTAATCATTGCATTTTCGATCTTGCATCCAAGGCGCCTTCTATTGATACGCCATTGCACGGTTTCCTGCCTTTTAAGCATATAGATCATTTGCACCCTGATGCAGCTATAGCCATTGCGGCTGCTAAGGATGGCAAGCGTATTACTAAGGAGTTGTTTGATGGTAAAATCGGCTGGGTAGAATGGAAGCGTCCGGGTTTTGAGCTTGGCTTAAAAATGAAAGAGTGCCTCGATGAAAATCCCGGGATACGTGGTATAATGCTGGGCTCGCATGGTTTGTTTACCTGGGGAGATACGGCTTACGAAAGCTATGTAAATACGCTTGAAGTCATTGAAACCTGTGCAGACTATCTTGAAAAAAACATAAAGAACAAACCGGTATTTGGTGGGGCAAAAATACAGTCTTTGCCTAAACAGGAGCGGTTGGACAAAGCCGCCGCACTTGCGCCAACATTAAGAGGTTTCTGCTCTTCCGCAGTTAAAATGATTGGTCATTTTACAGATGACGACCGGGTGCTGGAATTTATCAACTCAAAAGACCTTGACCGGCTGGCGCCGATGGGTACAAGCTGCCCCGATCATTTTTTGAGAACAAAGATCAGTCCGCTGGTGCTGAATCTTGCTCCTGAAGAATCTGTGGCTGACATCGCCGCAGTGAAGTCCAAACTTGCACCCCAGTTTGAAGCATATCGTAAAATGTATGCTGAGTATTACGAAACGTGCAAGCATCCCAATAGCCCGGCAATGCGTGATGCAAATCCCGTGGTGATCCTGTATCCCGGCGTAGGTATGTTTACCTTTTCAAAAGACAAGCAAACGGCAAGAGTTGCTGCTGAGTTTTATATCAATGCCATTAATGTAATGAAAGGCGCTGAGGCAGTCTCCGAATATACTTCGCTTCCCCGCCAGGAGGCATTTAATATTGAATACTGGTTGCTGGAAGAGGCAAAGTTGCAACGTATGCCAAAACCAAAGCCATTGAGCGGGCGCATTGCACTGATAACAGGCAGCGCCGGTGGTATAGGTAAAGCTATAGCGCAAAAATTTGCTGATGAGGGCGCCTGTGTTATTCTTTCTGATAATAATCCTGAAAGGCTGGAAGAAGCAAAGGGCGAGTTCAACAAAAAATACGGCAAGGATGTATTTACCGGCGATATATTAGATGTAACAAATGCCGCTACTATTGCGAAAACCATTCATACAGCCGTGCTGGCATTTGGAGGTTTGGATATTGTGGTCAACAATGCAGGCTTATCTATTTCAAAAGCGCTCGAAGATCATACTGAAAAAGACTGGGATCTGTTATATGATGTGCTGGTAAAAGGTCAGTATCTCGTTACCCAGCAAAGTGTTGAGGTGATGCGCAAGCAAAATATGGGTGGAGATGTATTGAATATCGTAAGCAAAAATGCATTGGTAAGCGGGCCAAATAATGCCGGGTATGGTTCTGCAAAAGCAGCGCAGTTGCACCTTTCTAGGCTCAACGCTGCTGAATTAGGCAAAGACAGGATACGCGTGAACGTTGTAAATCCGGATGCTGTGATCTCAGGAAGTAATATATGGAGCGGAGGCTGGGCTGAAGGTAGAGCGAAAGCTTACGGGATCACCGTTGAGGAGCTGCCTAAATATTATGCAGGCCGCACATTGCTTAATGAAATAATTTTGCCTGAAGATATAGCCAATGCCTGCTTTGCTTTTGTAGGAGGATTATTGAATAAATCAACGGGTAATGTACTAAATGTGGATGGTGGGGTAGCGATGGCGTTTGTGAGGTAATAGTGGTAAGTGATAAGTCGTAAGGGGTAAGGTATAGGGTGTAAGGTATGAGGAGTAAGGTGGTAAGGCGATAAGGATTTTTTGAACTGAGCGGTAATACTACTATTGGGCTGCTGTTGCGTCGCACTCTTCTACTTTCTGTTCGTTATTGAGCCTATCGGTGGGTGTCTTCACCCACTGAAAAAGTCTGGTGGGCGAAGACACCACCAGTAAAGAATAAACATTACTGTTTTTCTTTGCGGGCTTTGCTCGTTGCGCACTTTGCGTGAAAAAAAATAGAATCACAATATGCAACGCAGGGCTTTCATAATGAAATTGTATAAAGGCTTTGAGGCAGAATATAAAAGGCGCCATGATGAAATATGGCCTGAATTGCAGGCATTATTAAAGCAAACGGGCATTCAGGAGTATTCTATCTTCCTGGACGAACGTACCAATAATCTGTTCGGATACCTGCAGATAGATGATACGCTGGCGATAGATGAACTGCCAAAGCATCCTGTTATGCAACGCTGGTGGAACTATATGAAAGACATCATGGAAACTAATGCCGACGCTTCGCCAGTAAGTATTCCATTGAAAGAAGTATTTTATATGCCATAAAAATTATCACGATATGCAGGTAGAAAAATATACTACAGACAGCCATAATGAAGCATTACTGAAGGAGCATAAACGCAGGCTGGACTATATTACAGCAGCCGTAAATGATGCGGAAAAGATCATCCAAAAGCTCACAGCATTCCAGGTAGCTATTCCCAGTTGGGCGTTGGGTACCGGCGGCACGCGTTTCGGACGGTTTTCCGGGGGCGGTGAACCGCGCAACCTGGAAGAGAAAATTGAAGATATCGGTTTGCTGCACAAGTTAAATCAATCCAGCGGGGCTATATCACTACATATTCCCTGGGATATTCCTGAGAATGCGTCGCATATTAAAGCGCTGGCAGCCCAGAACGGACTGCGTTTTGATGCAATGAATTCCAATACTTTCCAGGATCAGCCGGGACAGGAGCTGAGCTATAAATTCGGCTCTTTGCAAAACGTAAATAAGGCTATCCGTCAGCAGGCCATTGACCACAATATTGAAGTGATAAAATACGGCATTGAATTAGGCTCTAACTCATTGACCGTATGGTTGTCGGATGGTTCATGTTTCCCGGGTCAGTTGAATTTCAGGGAAGCATTCCAGCATACGTTGAGTGGATTGCAGGAGATATATAAGGCGCTTCCTGCCGATTGGAAAATATTTGTAGAATATAAAGCTTACGAGCCTAATTTCTATTCCACCACCGTTGGCGATTGGGGACAATCATATTTGTATTCAAGCAAGCTTGGACCGAAAGCATATACGCTGGTTGACCTTGGTCATCATTTGCCCAATGCAAATATCGAACAGATCGTTGCGCTGTTGCTGATGGAAGGAAAGCTGGGCGGTTTTCATTTCAATGATTCCAAATACGGAGATGATGATCTGACAACCGGTAGCATTAAGCCGTATCAGCTATTCCTCATCTTTAACGAGCTTGTAGAAGGCATGGATGCCAAAGGTATGGATCATGTGTCGGATATGGGTTGGATGATAGACGCCTCGCATAATGTAAAAGATCCGCTGGAAGATCTGCTGCAATCTGTAGAGGCTATTATGTTAGCTTATGCGCAGGCACTGTATGTTGACAGAAAAGCATTAAAAGATGCGCAGCAAAATAATGATGTAGTGGCAGCACAGGAAATATTGCAAAATACTTTCCGTACTGATTTGCGGGTTCTTGTGGCCGAAGCAAGATTACGTGCAGGCGGCGTACTTGATCCTTTAGCGTTCTTCCGTAAAGAAAAAATACGGGAAAAGCTGATTAAGAGCCGCGGATCCAAAACAGTGGCAACAGGACTATGATAGTGGTGAGTGGTAAGTGATAAGTGGTAAGTAGACGCAAGGCATGTTTTGCGCCTATAGGGAATAAGGTATAAATATCCTGACACGCATTTTTAATCTAAAATTTCAAATCTCAAATTTTGTATCTTCCCGACATGAGAGACGCTTTGCCTGTTATAGCTGTATATGATATTGGAAAAACCAACAAAAAAGTTTTTCTGTTTAATGAAGATTACGAGATAGTGTATGAAAAAAGTACAAATCTGGAAGAGATAACAGATGAAGATGGTGACGCCTGCGAAGACGTATATGCGCTTACAGACTGGGTGAAAGAATCGTTTGAAGCAATACAGCAGTTAAAAGAGTTTGATATAGTTGCGGTAAACGTAACGGCTTATGGTGCCAGCCTTGTGCACGTAGATGCCGCAGGCAAACCAGTGGCGCCTTTGTATAATTATCTTAAACCCTATCCTGAAAATTTGCAAAAGACATTTTACGAAAAATACGGAGGCGTAGTTAAAGTGTCTCAGCATACGGCTTCACCTGTGCTTGGCAGCTTAAATTCCGGCATGCTGCTGTACAACATTATGAAAAACAAGCCGCAGATTTTTGAGAAAATAAAATATTCGCTTCATTTACCGCAGTATATCAGTTCATTGCTCACGGGTAAATTCTGTTCAGATATTACGAGTATTGGCTGCCATACCATGTTGTGGGATTTTACAAAGATGGCATACCATGACTGGGTATACCAGGAAGGCATAGCCGGAAAGTTAGCGCCTGTACAATCGGCCGATGATACTATTGATGTGATAATACGAAAAGGAAAGGTAAGGATGGGGATAGGATTGCATGACAGCTCTGCCGCGCTGATACCTTACCTGCTAAATTTTAAAGAACCATTTGTGCTATTGTCAACGGGCACGTGGTCAATCAGTTTAAATCCGTTTAATGACAGTCCTTTAACCGAAGATCAGTTGAAACAGGATTGCCTGTGCTATCTTACTTATAAAAAACAACCTGTTAAAGCCTCCCGTTTATTTGCGGGTTATGAACATGAGCAACAGGTAAAACGACTTGCTGAACATTTTGACAAGCCTGCTAATTATTATACCACTGTTAAGTTTGATAGTCGTATTGCTTCAGGCCTGCAGGCTGATCAACAAGAGCTATTACGGGCAGACGGGCAGATCACAGCATTTTCTTCAAGAGATATTGCATCTTTCTCCGGCTATGAAGAGGCCTATTACCAGTTGATCGCGGATATTATCAGCCGGCAGATCATGTCTACCAAACTGGTATTAGAAGGAAGCCGTGATATAAAGCGCATTTTTGTAGATGGCGGGTTTGGTAAGAATCCGGTATATATGCATATGCTGGCTGATGCCTTTCCCGATATAGAAGTATATGCCGCATCAGTAGCGCAGGCTACGGCAATGGGCACGGCTTTATCTATACATGATCATTGGAACAACAAAGCGCTTCCAGCGAATATTATTGATTTGATGTACTACCATAGTAATAAATAGATATTGGGGATTAAGTCCCCTAAGAACATAGCCTGTACGAAGTCAGAGACTTCGTACAGCAGACTGCAGAGATAAATAATCATACCTGTAGAACATGGGATATATCAATGGGGCTCCAGCGAAAGAATGGATTATTTGTAAACTGAATCGAGAGGAACGAAGCGATCTGTTTCACCAGGAGACTGTTTCACCGCAGTAATGTACCTCTTCGTGTGAAGTGTCCTGCATGCGGCTCGCAGTGATGTCGCAAGAGTGCAGCGTATTCGCAGGCTTGTTTCGCTTAGAGTTGCCAACCCCGGAGATGGGCATTCTCAGACTGATACGATCTTATTAAAGGTTAGCAGCCTTGCGGAAATCTGAAATGTATCCAAATGAACGAGGAGCAAAAAAGCGTTGATCCTGCTTATTGAATATAATTCCTGTAAAGCACCTGTGCTGCGCCTTTTAAAAGTGGGTTCCATCCGTCTACCTGCTCCTTATTGCATCCATTTGTTATTAATACAAGCCCGAATTTTTCTTCAGGGCTGAAAAACATAGCACTGTACAATCCATACGCAGATCCGGTATGTCCTTTGAGCACTTTACCGGGAATGAATGTATCCGTAGTCCACAATGCCAATCCGTATTTTTCATTCAGGCTGACTGCAGTTTGCATCTGTTGCGCGCTTTCCCTGCCAATGATCTTTATGCCATTGCAGGTGCCCATATTCATGTGCATCTGCATATACAGGGCAAGATCATGTGCAGAAATCTTCATCCCACCGGTGGGCGAAAATACAGGTGTGGAGTAGCCGGCTTTGTAATGCTTTATCTCTTCCCGTCTCGGGTTGTACGCTTCTGTAGCGAGTATATAGGTTTGAGTAGCAGAATCATATTCATATAAACCGGCAAATAAAGATTTATCCAGTGAGTCGATACAATAGCCGCCATATAAGTGTAAAGGCTCCAGAATATGGTTTATCACGTATTGATCAAACCGCTCGCCGCTTATTTTTTCAATTACAGCTCCTGCCATATTGAAATTAAGATTGCAATATCTGTAGCCGCCTCCGGGAGGATAGTCGCTATAACATGCTGCATAATTGGGATTAGTATCGGGATTAATTACGTCCAGGTTAAAGTATCCCTGGCTGTCATTAATGCTCGAGGTATGGGAAAGCACCATTTTTAAAGTGATCACAATACCAGGGTATTTTGGATTGCGCACGGTAAAGCCTATCAGCCTGCTGAAGTCGTCATCAAGAGAGAGCTTGCCGGCTTCTGCCAGTTGCATGATGCTTGTTGCCGAAAAAGATTTGGAGATAGAAGCGATCCGGAAAATGTCCCGGGTTTTTAGCTTTTTCCTATTCTGCAGGTCCTTCCATCCAAATGCGTGGGTATATACGATTTCATTGTTTTTTACTACTGCTACAGAGAGCCCGACAGCATTATATTCCTTCATCAGTTTTTTAATTTCTCTTTTGGGATGAGAATGCTGGGCATATATTTCAGACTGTCCTGCTGCCAGCAGCCAGCACATGAGGAACGTTGCTTTACATATTATTGCTTTCATACCGGAATAGTACTATTGATGATCTCGGGAAAGAATCTTAACTTGCAGGCTCTTTCTCAAGGGTTTAGGGTTGAAACTAAAGGGGCTCCATTTCTATGGAGCTCAATTTTTTGGTGATCGGTTACTCTAAAATACAATTTTTAAAAGTATGCTATGGCTAAAGCCAAAAGTACCAAGCCTCAGAAAGGGGTAAAAGAAATTGCAAGAAGGGCAAATGTTGCTCTGGCAACAGTTGACAGGGTAATACACGGACGTCCCGGAGTTTCCCAAAAGACACTGGAGAAGGTGAAGAAGGTAATTGAAGAAATGAATTACCAGCCGAATATCATCGGGCGAAGGCTTGCTTCAATGAAAGAGTATCATTTCGCGGTGCTTATTCCTGAAATCACTGAAGAGTCCGGTTTTTTTTGGCAGGCGCCTGCCGATGGTGTGCAACAGGCAGCTGAGGAGATCAGGTCAATGGGGGTGAGCGTGACTACTTTTTTCTTTGATCAAAATGATAAGCGCTCCTTTGCCGGTAGTGCCCGCAGAATATTGCGGGGCGGCTTTGACGGGATATTGCTGGCTCCTTTTTTTATGGAAGAATCGCTGGCTTTTACAAAAGCCTGCGAAACAAAGAACATTCCTTACGTTTTTATTAACTCAGATATTCCTGACCAGAAAAGCCTGACCTATATCGGTCCCGACCTGTATGCCAGCGGCTATCTTGGCGGGCAACTGATCAGCTATCTAATAAAACCTAAAGATCAGGTATTGATCGTAAACATTTCCCGGGAAATCAAGAATGTAAAACAGAACCGCCTGTTACGGAAAGAAGAAGGCGTTCGCTCTTATTTCACGGGTAATAAGATTAAAAATGAAATTTTGAAGATAGATATCACGAACGTTGATGAAAAAGCAGTGGAGAAAAAAATACTGGAAATGCTGGCACAGTATCCACGCACAGGAGTGATTTTCGTTACCAACTCCCGTGTGGTAAGTGTTGCCAAATGCCTGAAAAAGCACTTTATTGATCATGTGCGTGTTATAGGGTATGACCTTTTGGAGTCCGGTATGGAATACCTTAAAAATGGTGTGATTGATTTCCTTATCTGTCAAAAGCCACAGGAACAGGGGTACCGGGGCATCATGGCTTTATATCATCATCTGATCCTTAACCTTAAAGTGGCCGATCGTTATTACATGCCTATTGATATTGTAACTAGGGAGAATTGTGCCTATTATAAAAATTAAAATAATTTTTTTGCAAAATAACCTGTAAAGTGTACTTTCGATGATATGGGTACGTACCCGGAATTAAACTGCCTGCTATGAAATATGCCTCTGATTTTGGTACCGATTTTTTATAAAATAATAGAAGAATGTCTGATGTGCTAAAAAAATATACCAGCCTGCTGCTGCCCTCTGAAAGGCTGGTGAAGGATATTGCTGCTTTGGATGGTGATATTATCATACTGGGTGTTGGAGGAAAGATGGGACCCGACCTGGCAAGGTTGTGCAAAGCAGCTATAGTAAAAGCAGGTGTAGAAAAGAAAGTGACAGGGATAGCAAGATTTTCAGAGCCCGGGCTGAGGGAAGAACTGGAAAAGGAGGGTATAGTCACTATAAAAGCGGATCTTTTGGATAATGCGGTCTGGGATACGCTGCCAAAGGCAAAAAATGTATTATACCTGGCCGGTACTAAATTCGGTACAAAAGGTAACGAGCCGTTTACGTGGGCAATGAATACTTATTTGCCTTCAAAAGTGGCTGAACATTACAAAGATTCCCGTATTGTTGTATTCTCTACCGGTAATGTATACCCTCTTACAGAAGTATATAAGGGAGGAGCTGCGGAAGACATCCGCCCGGAACCTATTGGCGAATATGGACAGTCATGCCTGGGAAGGGAACGGATATTTCAATACTTTTCAGCTAAATACGAAACCCCTGTTCTTATCTATCGCCTTAATTATGCCAACGATGTAAAATATGGCGTGCTGCTTGAAATAGCGAAAGCTGTTTTAAATGAAAAGACAGTCGATCTTACCATGGGAAACGTGAATGTGATATGGCAGGGAGATGCAAATGAATTTGCTATAAGAAGTTTATTACACTGCGCAGTCCCTTATAAGATATTAAACATTACAGGACCGGAAAACGTATCTGTTCGCTGGGTAGCAGAATGGTATGGCGCATATTTTAATAAGAAGCCGGTTTTCAGTGGCGAAGAAGCGCATACTGCCCTGCTGAGCAATGCTACCGAAAGCTTCAGACTGTTTGGTTATCCTAATACCACACTTAAAGTAATGATGGAAATGATAGGAGAGTGGTTGCTGAATGCCGGGGAGACAATTAATAAACCAACACATTTTCAGGAAAGAGATGGAAACTACTAAGCATACACCTACTGCATTGCCGGAAGGGATAAAAGCATTGCTGCACCGTGGCGTTGTTATTCCCGCGCATCCATTGGTATTACAACCAGGGAAAAAAAGTATTGATGAGGAAGCGCAAAAAGCTTTAACGCGTTATTATGTAAACAGCGGTGCAGGCGGTGTTGCGGTAGGGGTGCACACTACACAATTTGAGATACGGGATAAGACATTCAGCTTGTTTGAACCGGTATTAAAAACAGTAGCTGAAGCTATAGACGAATTAGCTTTGCCGGCGCCGTTCATAAAGATCGCGGGAATATGCGGGGATACCCGGCAGGCAGTTTCCGAAGCAGAGACTGCTTTGAAATACGGGTATCATATGGGGCTGCTGAGCATGGGAGGATTATCCGGTTATTCGGAAGAACAATTGCTGGACAGGGTAAGAGCTGTGGCGGCTGTAATACCGGTATTCGGGTTTTATTTACAGCCTGCGGTAGGCGGCAGGATACTATCCTATGATTTCTGGCGGCAATTCGCTGAAATACCCGGAGTGCTTGCTATAAAGATCGCCGCCTTCAACCGCTATCATACCATTGATGTGGTTAAGGCTGTTTGTCATTCCTCAAGGCGGGATGAAATCGCGTTGTATACAGGTAATGATGATAATATTATTCCTGACCTGTTAACGCCATACCGGTTTACTATTGATGGAGCAGTAGTAGAAAAGGTTTTTGTCGGCGGCTTATTGGGGCATTGGGCATTTTGTACCGAGCATGCGGTTCAGGTTTTAAAAGAAGTAAAGCAATGTGTGGATAGTGGTTATAAAGGCGTGGAGAATTTACTGGCGAAAGGTATAGAAGTTACGGATACGAATGCCGCGGTATTTGATGTTGCCAATAATTTTCACGGGTGCATCGCGGGTATTCATGAAATGCTACGGAGAGAGGGCTTAATGACAAACACAGCCTGTTTGCTGGAGAAAGAAGTGTTGTCGCCCGGTCAGCTTAAAAAGATTGATGATATTTGCACCAGGTATTTTCCTTTACTAATGTCATAACTTTACCTGTGTTGTTGAAATACGCCCTGCCGATGATAGAATATGGCTTTCTGATTAAATATTTTAATTGATGCAACTTTCTAAAAATGTCTTTCGTGTTTTGTTTGCCGGCGGGGTATCTGTGCTGGTTTCCTGTAATCAGGGGTCAAAAGGGGCAGGAGCGGATGGCTTTTCAACGGACACTACTATAATAGCTGCCGGGGAAGCTTCTTTCGGGAAAAATTGTAAAAGCTGTCATGGCTTCCTGCAGGATGGCATTGGCCCGCAGTTAGGCGGTATCACCGAAAAATTTTCTGCAGAATGGCTTATCCGGTTTATTAAAAATCCTGCGGAAGTCATTGCTTCCGGCGACAAAGATGCCCAACAGTTGCATGAGAAATATAAAGCAATAATGCCTTCGTTCCAGGCAATGGATGAAGCTGAGTTAAATGCAATCGTCTCTTTTCTGCATACCAAAAAGAATACTGCCGTTGCGGCGGATAATGACAGCACGGCAATTGCCAATCCTTTTCCGAAGCCCATTCCTTTCTCTGATATAACCATCAACCTTAAGCCGCTGATGCAGATACCGGCTTCAGCAAAAACTGCACCGCTGGCAAGGATCACCAAGCTGGTTGCCCAGCCGGGAACCGGTGATCTGTGCATCCTGGATTTACGCGGTAAGCTGTATAAGGTCATAAACAACCAGCCTGTTGTTTATATGGATATATCAAAGCTCAGACCCCGTTTCATTGAGCAGCCCGGTCTGGGATCCGGATTCGGCAGCTTTGCTTTTCATCCCGACTTTCAAAAGAATGGGTTGTTATATACCTCGCATACCGAGGCGGCAGGATCAGCTAACGCGGATTTTAAGTATAATGATTCCATTAAAGTCGCTTTGCAATGGGTGCTTACCGAATGGAAAACGAGTGATCCTAAGGCTCCTGTTTTTTCAGGGACAGGCAGAGAAATATTGCGGGTGAATTTCGTAAGCGTTATCCATGGCATGCAGGAGATCGTTTTCAATCCCTATGCAAAACCGGGTGATAAGGATTACGGGATGCTGTATGCATGTATTGGAGACGGAGGAAGCGTAGAGCAGGGGTATCCCCTGATCCCGCACAATACCTCGCATATATGGGGAACCGTTATCCGCATTGACCCCCGTGGAAATAACAGTAAAAACAAACAGTATGGTATTCCCGGAGACAATCCGTTTGTGAACAGCACGGATGACTCCCGGCTGAAAGAGATATACTGCTATGGTTTCAGGAATCCCCATCGTATTTCCTGGACTAAAGCCCGGGAAATGCTTGTATTCAATATCGGTCAGCATGAGATAGAATCTATTTATATGGTTAAGCCTGGGCAGGATTGCGGATGGCCGATAAGGGAAGGGATTTTTTCCATTAATCCTTATGGTAACATAAATGCAGTTCATCCGCTTCCTGCAGATGATAGTGTATATCATATTACTTATCCCATTGCCTCCTTTGATCATGACGAAGGGAATGCAATTTCCGGCGGGTATGAATATACCGGTTCTTCTATAGCTATGCTTAAAGGGAAGATTGTATTTGGAGATATACCCAGCGGCAGGGTTTTTTATATAGAAAGCAATGATAATAAACCCGGTAAGATGGCGGCTATTAAAGAATTGCATATAGCGATAAACGGGAAGCCTGAGACCCTTGATAAGGCCTGTGGCAATAAAAGAGTGGAAATAAGGTTTGGCGAGGATACCGCAGGAGAATTATACGTACTTACAAAAGCTGACGGTAAAGTGTACAAGGTAGCTAGCGCTACGGCTACTCAATAATAATAACAAGCGGCAACATTCAACCAGATATCCCCGGCGGTGAAATTACCGGTAATATTGAAAATACCCTTTAGAAATTTTCTTTTATTACAAAAACATTATAGCTTTATCTCTGTATTTGCAATCCGCACCCTTTCAGAATATTTATAAGATCCTTATTCTTTGCCGCTGTTTTATTACTTATAAAGCTTTTATTATGAAATTGCAATCCTTGTTGACTGCTGTATTCGTTATCTGCGGGCTGGCTTATGTGCCCTCCCTGTTTGCGCAGACATTGCTTGTAGATGTAGAGGTGCCAATTGACGGCGGTGTCAGCCTGCTGGTGGCTGCCGGAGTTGCTTATGGCGCTAAAAAGGCTTATGATAAAAGGAAAAATCAAAAAGATGCCGAGGCGGTAGAAGCTGAAAGCAAATAGCACTAGGCCATTGTATATTATTCGTGAAAAGTGAGATGTGAGATGTGAAAAGAACTTTCACATTTACGTTTCATGTTTCACGTCTCTCTGAAACTCTCTGGTATCATGATGGCAAAATCCGTGATAAAACAGCTTAATTATTACCTCGATCTGCGTTTTCTCATAAAGTTCATTGCTCTTTTCCTGGTATTATATTATGTCAATATTTTTTTTGTACAACTGACATTGCCGGGAAAATGGCATAATGATTTTTTTGTGGAACATTTTAACTATATCGGTTGGCTGACCGGTTCTCTCACACATACTGCCAACCTTATTACGCATACTTTAGGATTAGATACTATTGTGGAAAGTAATGATACGCTTGCCCTGGCGCAGGGACCAAGAGTAGTTGTAAGATGGCAGTGTATAGGGCTTGGTATTATCAGCTTCTGGTTGGCATTTATACTGGCCCAGGATATGCGGCTCAAAAGAAAGATATTTCTTGGGCTGGGCGGTGTGCTGGTAGTTTGGTTTATGAATTGCTGCAGGATCGCGCTGTTGGTCTTTGCCCTCGATCGAAACCTCAAGCCATGGAAAAAAAAGCTTACCCTTATAGGAGGTATCAATCACCACGACCTTTTTAATTACGCCTGTTATGCCGTAATACTTCTTTCGATTTTTATATACTATAAAGTAAGCGCTAAAAAGGCTCAGCCGGGAGAATCTGCCGGTACTATGTCAGACGTGAAAGAAAAGTGAGATGTGAGACGGTAAACGTGAACAGACAATGGGAATAGTGAATTCTCACCCTTTGCAATAATTAAATAGCCTCTTAAATTTGCCAGATCAAACCTCATGGTTATTTTAGCGTATGGATAATAACATATTCCCAAAGCAAACCGCTTTTTATAAAGGGAAAGTCCGTGATGTATATACTATCGGCAACGATTACCTGGTGATGATCGCCAGTGACCGTATTTCGGCATTTGATGTGATACTGCCCAGGCCTATTCCTTTTAAAGGACAGGTATTGAACCAGATTGCCGCTATGATGCTGGGAGCAACAGCCGACATTTGCCCTAACTGGCTGCTTTCTACCCCTGCGCCTAATGCTGCCATAGGAAGAAAATGCATTCCTTTTAAGCTTGAAATGGTGGTGCGCGGACATCTTGTCGGGCATGCCTGGCGTACCTACAGCAGTGGTAAACGGGTATTGTGCGGCGTATCCATGCCTGAAGGATTGAAGGAAAATGACCCGTTCCCTTCTCCGATCATTACGCCGGCTACTAAAGCCGAAGAAGGTCATGATGAAGATATTTCCCGGGAAGAAATACTGGAAAAAGGGCTGGCAACGGAAAAAGACTGGGAAATACTTTCCCGCTATACCCTGCAACTGTTTGAACGGGGAAAAGCCATTGCAGCAAAGCACGGTCTGATCCTGGCCGATACAAAATATGAATTTGGTAAGATCGGCGATACCATTTACCTGATGGACGAAATACATACGCCGGATTCCTCGCGCTATTTTTATGCGGACGGTTTTGAAGAACGGCAAAAAAAAGGAGAACGGCAAAAACAGCTAAGCAAGGAGTTTGTGAGGGAATGGCTTATCGCGAACAACTTTATGGGCAAGGAAGGACAGATCGTCCCGGAAATGAGCGAAGACTGGGTAAAGACCATCAGTGAAAGATACATTGAGCTGTTTGAAAGAGTGACCGGCGAGACATTTAAACCGGAACCACTGTCACGGGAAGAGACCATTCAGCGCATTACTTCGGCATTATACAACCTGAATATCTAAATCATGTACAAGCTCATTCTTATTTTCATCGGTATGGTTACCTTATTTTCCTGTAAAGAAAAAAAAGAAGACGGGCATCAATATATGATCGTAGGCACTTATACTTCAGGTAAAAGCGAAGGCATATATGTATATGATTTTAACAGCGCCGATGGCACCTACAAAGAGCTCAGCCATGTAAAGACTTCTAATCCTTCGTATATAGCGGTTTCGCCGGATGAGAAATATGTTTTTGCAGTAAATGAAAACTCAAATAATGATAACGGCGGAGAGGTAAGCTCTTTTTCCTTTGATAAAACGACGGGCGCCCTCACAGCCCTCAACAAACAATTAACAGGAGGGGATAGTCCCTGCTATGTAGATGTAGATCATACCGGCAAATGGATATTTGTTGCCAATTACAGCAGCGGCACGCTTTCTGTATTGCCTGTAGATGCCAATGGGATGATCAGGAAAGCAACCGCTATCATAAAGCATGAAGGTAGCGGCGTGAACAAAGCACGCCAGGAAAAGCCGCATGTGCATTGCACTTATATTTCCGACGACAATAAATGGCTTTTTGTGTCGGATCTCGGCATAGACAAAATAATGGTATATGCTTTTGATGCCTCCAACGGCTCGCTCACTCCCGCTCCACAGCCTTTTTTTGTGAAGATACCGGATGGCGGGGGACCGCGACATATTGCGTTTCACCCCAACAAAAAATATGCATACCTGGTAGAAGAAATGGGAGGGGCTGTAGATGTATTCGGCTATAGTGACGGTAAGTTCGATTCGCTCCAGCATATTGCTTCTGTTGAACCTAATGATACCGGCTTTATCGGCAGCGCAGATATCCACATATCTTCTGACGGTAAATTCCTGTACGCGTCAAACCGGGGAGGATTTAACACTATTGCGATGTACAGCATCAACCAGGATAACGGCACCCTTCAACTTCTCGGTCATCAGCCTTCGGGGGGCGAAATACCCCGCGGTTTTTCCATTGATCCTTCAGGCAAATACCTGCTTGCTGCCAACCAGTCGAGCGATGATATTGTGATCTTTGAACGGAATGCCGAGACCGGACTGCTCAGGGATACGGGCAAACGGATACCTGTGGGCACACCGGTTTGTATTAAATGGATATCGAAGGAATAAAGCATTGCTGCCGGCAGCAGGCTGAAAGATGTTTTTGGGGCGCTGTTGAAGCAGGTGCGACAGGTGTTTTCCGAAAGCCATATTTTACTTTCATCCTGACAGTTAATTTGTTTGTCGACACATTTTTTTAATAAGCTTATTAATGTGTTTATTGCATAAATGTACAGGCGGTCTTTCAGAATAGCTGCGCATATTATTGGCTGGGTACTCTTTTTTACCCTTGTTATAGGGTTTGTTTTCAGGAGATCAAACGCCGGGGATATAGCTGCTTTTGTTTTGTCGCTATCTTTTTTGCGATTCGCGCTTCTTTTCATTGCTCTTTTCTATCTCAACCTGTATGTACTGGCCCCGGGACTGTTTTTACAGCGAAAATATATCTTATATCTCATTTGTTGCCTGCTGCTGTTTGCTGGTATATTTTATTTGAAGCCTTACGAAAGAGTGTTGGGATTTCATCGTCCGGGCACAGAAGAAAAACGGGGTCCGGGGGCGAGGGAAAGAGACAAGCCACCACCAGAGCCTGAGAATGATAGCCATGACAGAAGACCGCGGGAGCCGGGTCCCGGAGCAAGGAAAGGTGATCTGCATGTTGATATTACCAGCGTTATTCTTTTTATTGCATGTATGTCGGTGAGCAGTGGATTGTGCATAACAAAACGGTGGAGAATAACAGAGCAACGGGCTGTGAAGGCAGAAGCGGACAAAGCGAATGCGGAACTTTCATTTTTAAAAACACAGATCAACCCTCATTTCTTATTTAATACGCTCAACAATATTTATTTATTGGCTGTTGTAAAAAGCGATAATACGGCGTCCAGTATTTTGAAATTATCCAATATGATGCGCTATTTTACTGATGAAGTGCATGAAGATTTTGTAACACTGGAAGACGAGGTAGATTGTATGAAAGACTATATTGATCTGCAATCGTTGCGATTAGGCAGCTCAACCAAAGTTAATTTTACTATTGAAGGCAGGGTACAGGACAGGAAGATAGCTCCCCTGGTTTTGATGACCTTTGTCGAAAACGCGTTTAAACATGGTGTGAGCAAACATGAGCAGTCTTTTATAGATATTCAATTGAACGTGAATGATAGCCATATTAAATTTACGTGCAGCAACAGGCTGTTTGCTAATAATAAAAATGCGGAGCGCACGGGCATAGGGCTGACGAATGTGCAGCAGCGGCTGGATTATTTGTATCCCGACAGGTACAGGTTATCAATGAATACAGATAATGGAAATTATACCGTTAACTTATTAATACAGTTATAGGCAAAATGCAGCTACGATGTGTTGCCATAGATGATGAACCGCTGAGTCTCCTGCTCATAAAGGAATGGATATCCAAATTCCCGGAGCTGAAGCTTATTGAAACTTTTGAAGACGCTATTTCCGGAGCTGAATTCATCAGGCATACTCCCGTTGATCTTCTTTTTATAGATATACAGATGCCGGATATCACAGGGCTTGATATTGTGCGTTCGCTTGAGGAAAGACCCATGGTAATTTTTACTACTGCGCATAAAAAATTCGCCCTTGAAGGCTTTGAGCTCGATGCCATTGATTACCTGCTGAAGCCTATTGCCCTTGAACGCTTTACAAAAGCTGTTACCAAAGCAATAGAGTACGATGCATTTAAAAAAAGCAGGAATGAAACCCCGCCTGAAAACCTTTTTGTTTATTCAGAATACCGCCTGATCAGGATCGGCATTGACGATATTATATTCATAGAGAGCCTGCAGGATTATATTAAGATACACCTGGCGGATAAAAAGGAAATCATGACCCTGATGCCACTGAAAAAAGTCCTGGAAAAGCTGCCTGGAACGAGGTTTAAAAGAATACACAGAAGCTATGTGGTGGCTGTGAATAAAGTGGCTTCTGTCATAAGCCGTAAGGTACAGCTTGTTAATGGAACGGAGCTTCCTTTAAGCAATTCATACCTTGATTTTCTCGAAACCTGGAGAAACCCCTGAGCTTTATCTCAATTTCATTTATCGGCTCACTTCCCGCAAATAAGTAAGATAAAATATTGTTAACATAATACTATCTGTAAGATCATCGATTCAATTGCTGTTTTTATCCGGTCATGCTTGGTGCAGGCTATTGTGAGCCCGATGTTTGTAATATGGATCCGATAAACCATACCATCTTTAAAAGAAGTATATGAATTACAGAAAAATGTATACCCACTTTGTGGTTATTCTACTGGTAGTAGCTGTAGTTGTTATTGCCTGCAAAAAAAATGATGACACAGACTCATCCGGTTCCGGAAGCGCCTCTGTCAGCACGCTTACCTGCGCTTCTGTTACATACAGCGCTACGGCTACGGTAAATGTTGCTTATTCAGGTACTGCTACTGTGCCCTACACAGGAGGGAACGGGGCTACTTATTCTGCCGGAAGCGCTATTTCATCAACCGGGGTCACCGGGCTCACCGCTACGCTTGTAGCAAATACCCTGGCCTCGGGAGCCGGAAGTATCGTATATAATATATCAGGTACGCCTGCATCGGCGGGCACAGCTTCTTTCGCTATCAGCTTTGGCAGCCAGAGCTGCACCTTATCCCTCACTGTAAATTCCGCGTCAACTTCTGCAACAGATTGCAGCAGCCTGACGGGGATTGCCAAAGTAGTATGCGCCGCTAATAACTTCCTGTCTACGCTTAGCTCAAGTCAACAATCCTCCGTGATCCTTACGCTGAATCTCACCAATGCAAAACGCTGGTCAAATCTTCCCTGCGCGTTAAGCTGCAGGAACGGCTTGTTGTTCAGCAGCCTTAGCAGCGCCCAGCTGGAAGCGGCAAAAGCAGTAATACAGGCGGCAGCCGGCACGGCATCCGGCGAAGGATATGATGAGTTTTTAACGATTACTGCTGCAGATGATTACCTGGGGCTTTCTGCAAACGGGTATTCTTCAGGCAACTATATTATAGCTTTCCTGGGAACACCCAGCACTACCGGAAAATGGATGCTGCAATATGGGGGCCATCATTTCGCGGCAAATATCACCTATGATGCAGGTAAAGTAGTAAGCATTACACCTTTGCATGAAGGGGTTGAGCCGCACGGGTCATTTACACTGAATGGCACTATTTATCCGTCTCCCCTGGCCTCAGAATTAGAGGTAATGCAGAATATGCTCGGTGCCTTATCCAGCACGGAATTATCGGGGGCGAAAATTTCAGGATCTTTTTCTGATGTATTAATGGTGCCCGGCTCCACTACCAACACCTTCCCCTCTACCAAGCAGGGCATTAAGGTAGGGACGCTCAGCGCTGATGTGCAGGCAAAAGTAAAAGCCGCTATAGCTGCATGGGTAAATGATGTGGACGATTCCTCAGCCACAGCTTACCTGGCAACTTATGAGAGCGAGCTGGCGAACACTTATATTTGCTATGCCAGCAACACCTCGGCAAAAGCCGGTGACGCCTCATCCTTTTTTACTTCCAATACAGATTATGTTCGTATTGACGGACCAAGTGTATGGATTGAATTTATTTGCCAGAATGGTGTGGTGATCTCCAATCAGATACATTATCACACTGTTATGAGGGATCATAATCGTGATTATATCGGTTTATAATAATGCATACCGGCATGATACATAATCATTCCCTTACCAGCCGGCCGGTGAATAACCGGCGGCTGGTTTTGATTTTTCTTGCAGCGGGGTTACTGTTTTCCTTCACAGGACGGCTATATGCTCACCAGGCGCCTACCACTATCGCCCTGCTGGATATCAGTCCGGGTAAAGCAAATCTTGAATTGCAATTGCCCATACCCGAGCTGGAGCTGGCTTTCGGGAACGATATCAGCAAAGATCCGGCAACTATCATTGATCGTTTCGGGCCGCAGCTAAAAGAATATCTCAAAGCTCATATTCACGCCTACACGAAAAGGGACGCTCCCTGGCAGGTGGAAGTGAGCAGCTTGCGCATGGATAAAGGCTATTATCCCGAAAACGGATTTCCTTATTGGGAATTGATCGCTGAAGTGGAAATGAAACCCAATGCCGGGGAAAGCACACGTAAATTTTTGTTAGACTACGATGTGATCATGCACCAGGTGATCAATCATCTGGCATTTGTATCTGTGCGTAACGACTGGGAAGCAGGCACAACAGATGGACCACCTGCAGAAATGGGAGTTATTTCATGGAATTTGAAAGACAATGTGATCTATCCGCTCGAAATCAATCTCTCAAAAAAAGGAAGCTGGTTTACAGGCTTTAGAAGCATGGTAGGTTTGGGGATGAAGCATATTAAAGAAGGCACCGATCACCTGCTGTTCCTGCTGGTATTGCTGTTGCCTTCTATGTTGTTGATGAATGGAAAACGTTGGGGCGCTTTTGGAGGTACACGGTACAGCGTTGGCCGGTTGTTTAAAATCGTTACGGCATTTACTATCGGTCATTCTATCACATTACTGATCGGGTCATTAGGATGGTTACATATTTCCCCGCAACCCATTGAAGTGCTGATCGCGGTGTCTATTTTGATCTCTGCCATTCATGCGGTTACTCCTGTATTTTATGGTAAGGAAACTTTTCTTGCCGGTGGTTTTGGGTTAATTCATGGAATGGCCTTTGCCTCAGTATTGAGTGATCTGCACCTTGCTCCCGGCCCTATGGCTTTAACTATATTGGGTTTTAATACAGGCATTGAGCTCATGCAGTTGTTGGTAGTGCTGCTCATCGTCCCCTGGTTGATCATATTGAGTAAAACATGTTTATATGACTCCGTTAGAATAACAGGCGCAGCTTTAGCTGCAGTTGCCGCCCTGGGCTGGATATTAGAACGACTTTCAGGGAAAGCAAATTTTATCAGCCGGTTTATTCAAAACAACGCCATACTTTTATACTGGCTTATTCCGGCTTTGGCTGTGTTTTCTGTTGTTGGTTATTGTTTTTTTAAAGTGAAAAAGCAAAAGTCTTTTTCTGTATTGAAAGCAATTGCCCGATGATCCTCTTTCTTTTACCATGAAAATCTACATATTGATATGCTCAGCGTTTTTTTGTTCTGTAAGCGTGTCAGCGCAAACGGCAAAAGGACGTGTAATAGATGAATTATCGAAACCCCTGGAAGGCGCTTATATAGCAAACCTTCGTTCAGGCACGCATGCACACGTGGATGAGACCGGTTTTTTCATCATTGCCAATACTGCTCCCGGCGACAGTATCATTGTCAGTCATATTGGTTACCAAAGCAGGATACTACGATATGAGGACAGTAGTTTTAATCCTGTAAAACTATTTCTTTCGCCATTTGAGCTGAGCGAAGTCGTCATTAATTCCGGCATAAGGCATTTGAATATCATTTCTTCCATTGACCTGAATACGTCGCCTGTTAATTCATCGCAGGAGCTTTTACGGAAAGTGCCGGGCTTGTTTATTGGTCAGCATGCAGGTGGAGGGAAGGCGGAACAAATCTTCCTGCGTGGTTTTGATTGTGATCACGGCACCGATATTAACATATCTGTAGATGGTATGCCGGTAAATATGGTAAGTCATGCTCACGGGCAGGGATATGCTGACCTTCATTTTCTGATCCCTGAAACAGTAGATAAAATTGACTTTGACAAAGGACCCTATTTTGCCGACAAAGGCAATCTGGCTACGGCGGGATATGTGGCTTTTAAAACCAAAGAAAGACTGGAGAGCAGCTCTGTTTCACTGGAAGCGGGGCGTTTTAACACATTCAGGGTTTTGGGTCTCCTGGATGTACTGAATACTGATCATCAATCGGCCTACATTGCATCGGAGCTGTATATGACGAATGGTCCGTTTATAGCCCCGCAAAATTTTAAGCGCATCAACCTGATGGGTAAATATACTGCCTGGCTGACCAATAATGATAAGCTTTCATTTAGCCTCTCACATTTCGCCGGCAAATGGAATGCAAGCGGGCAGATACCACAACGTGCAGTTGACGAAGGATTGATCACCCGTTTTGGTTCAATAGATAGTACAGAAGGCGGCCATACTTCAAGAACCAATGTGAACCTGCAATATATTCATCATGTTAATCCCTATACTTTTATAAAGAATACCGCTTATTACAGCCACTACAATTTTGAGCTGTATTCTAATTTCACTTTCTGGCTGAACGATCCTGTTAACGGCGACCAGATCAGGCAAAAGGAAGGCCGTAATACGACAGGCTTTGAAACTGAGCTGAACAAGTCCCTGCTCATCGGCAATGCGACAGTTACAATGCAGGCTGCTGCCGGGTTCCGCTCAGATGCAGTGCATAATATAGAATTATCGCATACGGTTGACCGTAAGACAACATTGCAAAATATAATGCTGGGCGATATTGATGAGACAAATATATACAGTTATATCAATACGGAGTTCAGGACTGGTAAATGGCTGATCAACCCGGCTATACGGTTTGATCATCTTCAGTTTAATTATGAAGACCGGTTGGCTGCAGGCTTCAGTACGCAATCGCAATCTACATCTATTATAAGCCCCAAGCTGAATTTCCTGTATGCTCAAAGTAAGGATCTTCAATATTTTATCAAGCTGGGTAAAGGCTTTCACAGTAATGATACGCGGGTAGTCGTTGCACAATCGGGCAGGCAGATCCTTCCTGCTGCTTATGGCGCTGATATCGGGTTGATATGGAAGCCCCTGCCAAGAGTGGTGGTAAATACAGCGCTTTGGTATTTATATCTTCAACAGGAATTTGTATATGTGGGGGATGAAGGGGTAGTTGAGCCCGGCGGAAGAACAGCAAGGAAAGGTATAGATATTGGATTACGCTGGCAGTTGAACAACTGGCTGTTTTTTAATGGTGATCTTACATATACCCACGGCAGAAGTCTCGACGATCCCAAAGGAGAGAACTATATTCCTCTCGCTCCCATCACCACATTTACCGGTGGTTTTAGCGTAAAAGACAAATCAGGATTTTCCGGAAGCATAAAAAGCAGGTGTATAGGCGACAGACCTGCAAATGAAGATAACAGCATCGCCGCGAAAGGATATTTTGTTACCGATATGAATATAAATTATCAATGGCACAATATCCGTTTTGGTATCATCACTGAAAATATATTCAATGCCCGGTGGAATGAAACACAGTTCGCAACTACTTCCCGTTTGTATAATGAACCTCAGGCAGTAACGGAAATTCATTTTACTCCCGGAACACCTTTTAATATCAGGGCTGCTGTCACTTTTTCGTTTTAGGGGGAGGGTGTAAGGTGTTGGGCAGTTACAGGTTGCAGGTTACAGGTTGTGGTAACCTGTAACTGCTTCTTTCACCTTTCACGTCTCACATTGGCGCCACGCTAAAATATATTATATGCGAAGCTCACATAGTACAATCCTCCGATTTGAGGATTGCCAAACGCATTCAGGTAATATTTGTTGAGGACATTGGTAGCCCCCAGCTTAAACAGCGACTTGATCTCGGGAAATTTATATCCCACCATTGCATCAAGAGTGAAGAAGGACGGCACGGTGCCGGTAGCAAAATCCGCATCCCACATAAAGGCGCTTTGCCAGCGGCCATTGATGCCGGCTACTACACGTTTGGTCTTTCCAAAGCCTGAGTGTGATACTCCAAAATTTATCCTGTGCTTAGGCGTATTGAATTGAGCGCTGAAGTCTGAAGGAACATTGCCTAACTCATCGTGGTAATAATTAGCGAACACTGAAAAGCCGCCGGTAAGCCTGTAATCCAATCCCAAACCATATCCCGAGGTCTTGACTTTTATAGGATCCACTTTAACGGAGCCATCTGTCTGGGAAGACATGGTGGCTGCATTTTCCACAATGGAATATATCTGGTTTTGGGTAGGAGATACAGGTTTGGCAACCAGTGTCCGGCCAAGAAAATTTTCATATTGGCCGGTATAGTAATATACATCTATCAAAAGTTTTTTTGCAATAAGCCCTTTATAGCCTATTTCATAAGAGACCACGCTTTCAGGTTTCAGCTCCCGGGGCTCGTAGGCGCCGATCACTGCAGCTGAATTGTTGAGGCGGTATACCGGTTGTGTGCCAAGATTAGGTCCTGACTTGCCGCCCGGTAATTGGGAGCCAAGTATCCAGGGTAATCCTCCTACAAGGAACTGCCCTCCACCGATCTCAAGATTGATGTATTGCTGCTGTGTGGATGGGAAGCGGTAAGCGGTTTGATAGCTAAGCCTGAGGTTGTGATCTTCTGCAAGCTTTACAAGCGCTGTGGCGCGGGGTGTAAAGCGCCCTTTGAAGTTTTCATTCTTGTCGTATCGTCCTGAAAGACTAAGGGTGAGCCTGTCGTTGATAAGATGCTTGGTGAGCTGGGCATAAGCGCCATACTCGTTGATCTTTATTGGCCCATCATAATCTATAAATAATGTTCCCTTTGAGTTCAATACATACTGTTTCCAGGAACCTCCTACAATCAATTCAACAAAAGGAATTATATCCTTGAAATTGTATTGGCCTTCGGTTACCCACAGGTCGCTGCGATCGAGAAAGAGACCTCCATTAGGAATGGGGGTAGAACGAACCTGGTCAAATAAACTTTTGAATGCACTTGTTCCCGGCAGGGGACGGCCCTGGTCTGCAAAAGCGCGTGCTGCGTTATGGGCGGTCTGGTCATCCGCTCCCTGCAGCCTTGCCTGAGAATAAGCTGCCACATACTGGGGAAACCAGTCTGTGCTCGATTTCCAGGCCTCATTCAGCCTTCTTGCCGTAATAGTGGCATTATATGCTTCACCGGCATTTTCCTGCGTGGTATAGCCGCGGATAAACCAGCTCTTACTGCGCAGCTCCAGCTTATACTGACCAATCTTGGCATCTTTGAGCGCATAGCGGTCGCTACCGGTATAGACGGTGCTTCCTGTGCCAAAATAGCCTGCAAACAACGCTTCCAGCCTTGAATTAAACTTGTAGTGAAGGCTACCGCTCAATTTAAAATTCACCGTATTGGGATTCACCATATCGCTCTCTGCATAGCCCGTACGTGAAGCGCTTTGCTCGGGGATGATATTATTTCTGAGCCCGAAATAAAAAGGTACGAGATTGGTAACCGAAGGCTGCAGCTGCGCGGGAAGGCTGCCTATGAATGCACCTATCTGGTCAGGTGTGGCATTGGCCGGCAACAGCGCATTCATCATTTGCACAATATCCACCGTTCCTCCTGTTGCGCCGAGAATACCGGACTGGGTTGTTGTCTGCACTAATTGCGCCAGGCTCTTCATTGTATAACCATTATCGCGCATATTGGTCTCATCGCCATATACATTTACGCCGTCGTAATTGGGATCAGTCTGGCGGGTTTTATCAGATAATGTTTTGGTGAGACGGTCATAATCCTGTGTATTATTGGCTATCCAGTCTTTTGCCTGTATCAGCTCGAACCCTATTTTAAAAGCAAATTTATTATTGAAAGCTTTGGCCCAGCGTGCAGACCAGTCGTTGTACCAGCCCGGGCTGGACCGTTGTTCGCTCGCGTCGGTATGATTCATTCCTGTTTTGATCTGGAAGCTGAGCCCCTGGTATTTGAAAGGGTCTTTACTGTTGATCAACAGCGTACCATTAATGCCTCCCTGCCCGTATAATGCGGAAGATGCGCCCGGCAGGAGCTCCATATTGTCTACATCGAGCTCGGTAAGCCCTACAAAGTTGCCAAGAGAAAAATTCAGCCCCGGCGCCTGGTTGTCCATACCATCCACCAACTGGTTAAACCTTGTATTGCCGGAGAAATTGAATCCCCTGGTACTTGGCGTTTTGAAAGTAAGAGAAGAAGTAGTGATATCAACACCTTTCAGTTGCCCTATCATATCATAATAGCTTGTGGCAGGAGTTGTACGGATACTTGCATTACTCACTCTTTCGATGGAAACAGGTGATTCCATTACCCGTGTAGCCGTGCGGGTGGCGGCAACCACTACTTCTTCGCCAAGCGTTGCCGATGGGGTAAGCGTTATTTTTACCGGCTCAGCGCTGCTAATTTCCAGCTCTTTTGTTTCAAACCCTATCGAAGAAAATACCAGCGTGAGTGGCAGTGCCCGGGAAGTAGTAAGCTTAAAAAAGCCTTTGCTGTCTGTAAATGTTCCTTCTGTTGATCCTTTGATTGTTACGGAAACAGCGCTGATGAAATTCATATCGCTGCTATTCTTTACGGTTCCGGTAATGGCAGAGGTCTGGGCAGACACAAACAGGGAGTGGCATACTAAGAATGCAACTGTAACATAAAGGGTGAGTCTTTTCATAACAAGCAAATATTAGTTAGTGTTATACCAAATTAACAATTGTTAGTTTATAATAAAAATTTTACTTTATGAATACAATTTTCTATGCCACGAATTCCAGCGTTCTGCGCGGCAGGATGATTTTTAGGTACAACAATTTATCTTACAGAGTAAAGTAAGTCACTAATGCACGAATGGGCACGAAGGCATTAGTGTAAATTCGTGCATTAGCGGCTATCTCTTAAAAATGCTATAACAGGAATGGTTTGTTGTACAGAATGCACGAATGAGGTTTTTTCAATTAAAGAAAGCTCAAAAAAAAGCCGGTACAAACTGTACCGGCAATGACGTTATATATTACAAAAGGCGAAGCTTATGAAGCCGTCCTCAGGTATGAATTGTTCAATCCGAAATTGGCATCACGATGCCTGAAGCCGGAACGAATGCGGCTTAAGCTCTCTTTGGTGATCCCGAGAAAAGAAGCCAGGTAGGTGAGTGGTATACGCTGCAGGGCCTCAGGCTGCTTTTGGGTAAAATAATGATAGCGGTCTGCTGCTTCCATGAAGCGCGTTGCAAAAAGATTTTCCTGCATTTCCATGATGAACTTGCTCATGATAGTGCGGTGCAGCTTATCAATAGAAGCATGCTGGCGGCTCAGACTGAGCAGCTCCTGGTAAGGTATTACGCCTATCACTGTTTCTTCCAGGATGTGCATGGTCTCTTTTGCAGGTGTATTAAACAAAATGCTGTGTAATGAGGAGATGATGTGGTCATCATATCCCAGCCAGGTGGTATGCTCTTTCTGGGATGTTTTGTGAAAAAGGCGGTAAGAGCCTTTTACGATCACAAAAAGATCACCACAAAACTGATCCTGCTCAAAAACATAATCATTTTTCCGGTATTCTCTCAGCGTGATAATACTTTGCAGGGCCTGCTGGCTTGCTTCGTCCAGCGGAGCATACTGCTGGCAGATGGCTACAACCTTCTCCATAGTTCCAGGTTCAATTAATGATATTTTTTTCACGGGGGTAGAAATTAAATTCGATAAAATGGAATTATCATACATTAAACGGGGCGGGAGAGGGATTATTATGAATTTCCTTATTTTCTCATAAGGCATTACCCTATGCTAATCCTGCGCGGGAGAAACGGGCTGTATTCTTTCTTTTCTCAGAAATATCCTTCGGAAAAATACCCGGCGCAACAGGTAAATTACTAATAGCATTATATCAAACGTGAAACGGTAGACTTGCCTACCGGCAGACAGGCGATAAATGAGAAATCCTCGCATCTATCGTCTCACCTCTCACAAAGAAATACGAAAAATTATTGTTGACATAGCGCTGGTATCCAATGGTTTACAGATGCTTAAACCGGCTTATTACAGATTTGGGGTCTGCAGCCTTAAAAATGGTAGTGCCTATGACCAGGCTGTGGGCGCCGGCTTCAAGGATGGTTTTGGCATTTTCGAGCGTTACGCCGCCGTCTACTTCAATGATGGTATTTAATTGCATTTCATCAATCCGCTGTCGCAGCATTTGTATTTTGCTTAAGGAATGGGGAATGAACTGCTGTCCGCCAAAACCGGGGCTCACGCTCATTATCAGTACAATATCCAGGTCATGGAGAATGTCCTGTAAGAGCTGTACGGGTGTATGCGGGTTAATGGCCACCCCGGCTTTCATACCCAGGTTTTTAATCTGCTGGATATTACGATGAAGGTGAGGGCATACTTCGTAATGCACAATCAGGTGATCTGCTCCCGCCAGCTTGAAATCAGCGGCATATTTACCCGGCTCCTCGATCATAAGATGCACATCGAAGGGTTTGGTAGTAGCCTCTCTCATTTGGGCAATCACAGGTAATCCAAAGCTGATATTGGGCACAAAACGGCCATCCATTACATCAAGGTGATACCAGTCTGCTTCACTTTCATTAAGCATACTGCACTCCCCCCGGAGATCCAGGAAATTGCTGGCTAATAAGGATGGCGCTACAATTGGCATAGTAGCGAAGATATGGAATAAAAGAGTATCACCTCTTATCCCTCTCCTCGTAGAGAGGGACGGCACTGCAGAATGTTTACAAACTATATAACTACCACATCATCTATAAATGATATCCAAGCAAGACGTTGAGTATTTACCACTCTTTTACATTCACAATCTGCCGTCCACTGCATTTTATCAGTCTGATCTGAATTTAGACATCCCTCTCCACGGAGTGGAGAGAGGCGGGGGTGAGGTTACTTCAAACTCTTATCCAACCCATGTGCCTTTTCATAATACAATTTAGCTTCCTCCTTATTGCCTAATGCTTCCTCGCACCTGCCCGCATTATAGTAACCCTCGGCAAAAGTGTTGCTCACCTGGATGGTCTGCTCAAACACAGCCAGTGCAGCTTTGTAATCTTTTGAATCATACAACAATAATCCCTTCTCCACATACGCATCCAAAAAAGTATAATCATTCTTTATACACTCATCAAAGCTGGCTAATGCCCTGGCTTTATCGTTAATATTAGAGTAATATAAACCCTGTATAAACTTTGCCTGAGATTTAATGCGGGGGTCAGTAGCGATCCGGATGACTTTATTCGTGGTAGTTATTGCATTACTGTCAGACCGCGCTGCATATACCGATGCAATATCCAGCAGCGGCTCCATGAACATCGGCTCTTTTTGCACGGCCGTTTGCATAGAGGCAATAGCCGTATTAGTATCGCCATGTTGTAATTGAATAACGCCGCGCCTGTACCAGAAAACAGCATTAGCGCTATCTTCCTTTAGCAAAGTATCATTCTGCGCTATCGCTTCAGCATATAAATTGTTTTTCAGGAGTTCATTCATCAACTGATAGCGTAATCCCACGGAATCCGGGCGTGCTGCTACCTGCTTTTCCAATAGCATTAGTTCAGCCGTTTTGCCGGACTGGTTGTTGGTTTTGCCAGCATTACCATTGCATGCAAGAAGCAATACTGTTATAGCTGTAACAACTCCGGGTATATAATTTTTAGCCATAATCTTGTTGATAGCAGGAACAGTTGCAGGGTGAAACTTAAAATGTGAGAAGTGAAACGCTGTTCTCACATTTCACGTTTCACTTCTCACGATAACATATGCTGCTCCTCACGTTGCATATATTTTTCAATAGCTGTATCATATTTTTCCTTCCAGTCAGTAATATCACCCCATGATGCATCATCTACAATCACCTCACCATCCGTAACCTCACCCACCTTAACAAACGGCACACCGCTTTCCTTCACTATCCTTTCAAACGCCGCAATATTATCCGCACTCACGCTCACCGCTATACGACTCTGCGATTCCCCGAACCAGAAAGCATCCGGCCTCACTTTAGTTGAAGTAGTTGATTTAAATCCTAAATCATTATTAAACCCGCTTTCACACAATGTAACAAACAAACCACCCTCGCTAAGGTCATGCGCGGAAGCAATCACTTTGCTGCCGATCAGCTTACTAACGGTCTGCTGTAAACGATATTCCTCTTCCAGGCCAAAATGCGGCACAGGAGAATATTCCACCTTGTGCAGCTTATGTATGTATTCACTCGAATTGATATCATCATTTACTTCACCCAGCAAATAAATAGCATCACCCGACTGCTTGAAATCAAGCGTCATCTTTGTATCAATATCTTCCAGCAAACCCACCATGCCGATAGTAGGAGTGGGGTATACCGCTCCGCCCGGATGCTGGTTATAAAAGCTCACATTACCACCCGTAACAGGCGTATCGAATTTTTTACAAGCCTCACTCATGCCCTTAATAGCATATACAAACTGATAATATACTTCCGGGTCGTAAGGGTTACCGAAGTTCAGGCAGTTGGTCACACCCAACGGAACACCGCCGCTGACCACAATATTCCTTGCCGCTTCACTCACCGCGATCATACAACCCACAAACGGGTCGGCAAATACATAACGACTGTTACAGTCAACCGTAACCGCCAAACCCTTTTTCGTGCCCTTCACTTTCACGATCTGCGCATCGCTGGGCGCATTGGTGCTTGTATTGCCCGTACCCACCATGCTGTCGTACTGCGTATATATCCAGCGCTTGGAAGCGATATTCGGGATAGTGATTATTTTCTCCGCCACCGCTTTCAGATCCTTTGGCACAGGTATGCCTGCCGGGTCAAACTTTTTGATCTCCGCAAAATATTTCGGTTCCCTGTATTCCCTTTCATATACCGGTGCGCCGCCGCCCAGCACCAGGCTCTCTGCCGGCACTTCCGCTTCCAGCTCACCGTGCATATAAAACTGCAGCATGCCGCCGTCCGTCACCTCGCCGATCTGCGAGCAGGGCAGATCCCATTTTTCAAACACTTCCAGCACTTCTTTTTCGCGACCCTTCTTCACGATCATCAGCATACGCTCCTGGCTTTCGCTCAGCAGCAGTTCCCATGCTTTCATGTTTTGCTGGCGCATCGGCACTTTATCTAAGTCAATGCGCATACCCACGCCGCCTTTGGCGCTGGTCTCCGCGGTAGAGCATATAATGCCCGCAGCACCCATATCCTGCATGCCCACCAGTGCGCCTTTTGGTATGAGTTCTAAACAAGCTTCTAATAATTTTTTCTCCTGGAAAGGGTCACCCACCTGCACCGCAGGCAGGTCTTCCACACTGCTTTCCGTAATATCCGCCGACGCAAATGCCGCGCCGCCCATGCCATCCTTACCCGTTGCAGAACCCACGATAAACACCGGGTTGCCTTTGCCTTCGGCGGTAGCGCTCACGGTCTGACCCGCTTTCACCACACCCACGCTCATGGCGTTCACCAGCGGGTTGGTATGATAGCAGTCTTCAAAATAAATTTCGCCGCCCACGGTAGGCACGCCAAAGCAGTTGCCGTAATGACCAATGCCATGCACAATACCATTCATCAGGTGCTGCGTTTTCTCTTCGCTGAGGTTGCCGAAGCGCAGCGAATTCAGCGCCGCTATCGGGCGTGCGCCCATCGTAAAAATATCGCGGTGAATACCCCCCACGCCGGTTGCCGCACCCTGGAAAGGCTCAATGGCAGATGGGTGGTTATGGCTTTCAATTTTAAACACCACGCCCCAGCCGTCGCCGATATCGGCAAGCCCCGCGTTTTCCTCGCCGGCTTTCACCAGCAGCTTCGCGCCCTCGCGGGGAAGCGTTTTCAGCCACTTAATAGAATTTTTATAGCTGCAATGCTCGCTCCACATTACGGAATAAGCGCTCAGCTCCGTAAAATTCGGTGTGCGGCCCAATATCTTTTTTATCATCCCGAACTCATCAGGACGAAGTCCCAGCTTTTCGGCGGTTTCAACTGTTGTTTCCATGTATCGTTGTATAAGTATAGGAAGGCGCAAAACTACGAAACGGGAGTGAGATATTGACTGGGATGATGGGATATTGGGACTGGGATGCTGAGATTATGAGATAAGGAGAAGAAATGTGGAGAAGAAGGGGATTTTTATGGGGCGGGCTGTGTTGCTACTATCATCGTCTGTTGCGTCGCACACTTCAGGGTTCAGGGCTCTGTTGAGCATTGTGTAAGGGCGTTTAGGAAATTCGACTTGTTGTCTTGGTTATGGGGATTGCTCTCCGGCGATTCGCATCTCACCATAGTCGCTAAGCTGAGAAAGAGACGGACGAACCGGCGACCGTCATTTCGATCCCGCCCACAGGCTGTATTGAATTAAATGCATGTTGCGGCGGGAGAGAAATCTGTTTGGCAGTAGTGCAACAGTTGAGCATTAGTACTAAAGTCCAACAGATATCTCACTCGCGGAAAAGCGATTATACGACGATCCCCGTGCTGCTCGTTCGATATGACGGCAGACATCGTCATTTCGATCCCGCCTGTAGACTGTATTGAATTAATGCATATTACGGCGGGAGAGAACTTTTCTCACCGAAGGTAAATCTGTTGGGAAGTGATTTGAAGCTGAATGGATATTTCTTAAAAAAATTTCATCATTTAAGGTGATAATGCTACCTTTTTGAACACTAATAATAAAATGGAATGATGGAGCACGAAAGTTTAGTTGAATTATATCGGGAAGTCTTTCCCGAGGCAGCGCGTTTAATAAAGCGTTTGGGCGGAGATCTGGAAGAAGCGAAAGATGCCTTTCATGATGCGCTATTGATATATCTTGAAAGAGAAGCAAAAGGCACATTGCAGATTCATACTTCGGCAAAAGCATATTTGCTGGGCACTGCTAAAATACTTTGGCTTCATGCTAAAAATCAATATTTTGATCCATTGTCGGAAGATGTTGAAGCATTTGTTGATGAAGCAAATGAAGCTGCAGACGAAGAAAAAAATATTTTTCACTACTTATTGTTGGCTGGACAAAAATGTTTACACATGCTCAAAGCATTTTATTACGATAATCTTTCGCTTCAACAAATCGCTGCAGTTTTTGGTTTCAATGGCGTTCGTTCGGCAACAGTACAAAAACATAAATGCATTGAAAAAATTCGCACAGCGCTAAAAAAAAGAAATGTATATGAGGAACGATTTAATTGAGACAGAGCAGATAGAAAAATATTTATCGCATCAAATGAGCGGCGAAAGAAAAGCACAATTTGAAACACGCATGCTTCTTGACGGTTCGCTGTTTGAAAAAGTAGAAGCACAAAGACATGTCCATAAACTTATCCGGATCTTTTCACGCAGGCAACAAAGAAATAAGCTGGAATTAATTTATCAGCAACTGCTGCGTGAACCTTCTTTCGCGCAACAACTAAAAAACATTTTTGCCTGATATGATCATCCCCACAGTATTAGACAGTACCACAAGAGGCGCCTACGATATTTATAGTCTTTTGCTAAAAGAAAGAATTGTTTTTTTAGGCACTGCCATTGAAGAAAATATTGCGAATCTTGTAGTAGCGCAACTTCTTTACCTCGATAGTGAAAGCCACGAGCCGATTATGCTTTACATCAATAGTCCCGGTGGCGTTGTGTATTCAGGTTTTGCTATTTACGATACCATACGAAAATTAAAATCACCTGTATCAACTGTTGCAGTTGGTTTTTGCGGAAGCATGGCAACCGTTTTACTCACAGCAGGCGCCAAAGGACAACGTTATGCGCTTCCTTATGCTACTGTGCACATGCATCCTACAGGTGGTGGTGCAAAAGGTTATACCGAAGATGTTCGCATTGCCTACAAAGAACAGGAGCGATTACAAAACCAGATATTTTACCTGATCGGCAAATGTTCAGGACACACTAAAGATGAAATTGAAGAGATGTTTCGCCGCGACCATTTTTTCAATGCTGTTGAAGCAAAAGAGTATGGCCTGGTTGATGAAGTATTAGGCGATACAGATGATTTGATCAGCATAGAAGATGTCAGATGCAAAATTCAATTTCAAACGGGTAAAAACAGGGAGATGATCGGGTTTAAAAGAGAATAGTTGGGGAAGAAATGTGGAGAAGAAGGAGATTCTTATGGGCTGGGCTGTGTTGCTACTATTAGGCTGTGGTTGCGTCGCACTCTTGTACGGTTGAAGCGCTATTGTGCATAGGGCGAGGGCGTTTCAAAAATTCAATCTTACGTATATGTGTAGCGTTTATATAGCAGGAAAAATGAAACCGGATTTTAATCAGTTTTATTTTTTCTTTTTCAGTGCGGCGCGGATCTTTTTTACAAAGCTTACCGGCATTTCGGTAACATCGGCTACCTGCTTATCCGAAAGCCCCAGCTTGATGATCAGGTTTTCAATGACTTCCTGCTTGCCTTTTTCTATACCCCTTTCCATTCCTTTCTCTATGCCCTTTTCTATACCTTTCTTCATCCCTATTTCAATACCCTCTTCCCGCTCTATTTTTTTTATAGTTTCTATAATACCCATAGTAATTTTTCCTCCTGTTAATTGTTCAATTTGGTTATCAAATTTACGGTTTATTTCCTCGTTTCCAACATAGATGAAGTTTTTCAAAAACAGCAGCAGCCTCTTTATCTTGTTATGGCTGAATTTTTTGCTTTGTATCAACGCACGGGCTACGGTCAGCCGGTGGCTCGCTAATTCTTCTTCAGCCACTTTGCCCTGTAACAGCGCCTTCTGTGCCGCCAGCACGATCAGGGCAAACGGGTTGTCCATCGCCAGGAGCTCTGCCTCGGAATGGTCGAATATATGATACGCATTATAGCGGTAAGTAATTTCAGTACCCATAAATGTTTTATGAAAGATATGCGGGTGCTGCTGCCGCTTATTGCCGGTAAATATTGCCAGTGCGGTTATATCTACTCCGTAGCGGTCGTATATCCTGTACCAGTATTGAAACATGCGTTTGGGGAAGCCTTTCACGCTGCTGCCCTGTATTTCTATATGTACCAATATCCACTCTTCCTTTCCGTTTTTTAAGAATGTTTTTACCAGCATATCCACGAACCTGCTTCCTCCCTGCTTTTTAAGTTCGGGAAACAATTCGGTCAGTTCCTTATCAAGGAATACAAAACCTTTACGGAAGTCAAACACTTTATCCGCATCAGGAAAACAAAAACGAAGCAGGTAAGGGAAAAGCTCTTCAAAAGCGGCTTTTAAAAGAGCATCGTCTTTTTTGCGCGGCATGGCATTGTCCCGGTTAGCTATAGGTTTTTTATGCATAGCAAGAATGGTGTAGTATGCTATATTAAAACAATTCAAACGTACATGAAATTTTTCATTCATAAAACCTGCCCGTTCCGGCAGGCGGATACACAATGGATGAATGAATCCCGAATGCCTTCGGGATATGGGAGTTCCCCGTCCGTACCGGCACGCCAGCCCGACGAAGCCATTCTGGCGGGGGCGGACTCCTGGCTAAAAAACAATAATAAATATTCAATAGAAATGTAATGTTTTAATATGAAAAAGAGTCGGGCGCGATAATGGTAATTTAAGCGATGCTGCCAGCCCTGGCCTGCAAAATCAATATAGGAGGGCTAATTATTATGTAACGTATGGGCATCAGGTCAGCCAGTACACAATAGCTTTGCAGACCTGCGTCGGAGCGGGAGTGAGATGATCTATTACTGCTCTGTTCTGTAGCATATTTGGTATTATCAAAAAACTTCTTACCTTGAAGGTGCTTTTTTAATCCTTCAATCTTTTGACTGCCTGCCACTACCCGAACCCGTTTTTCAAAATTTTTAGTGGCTTTAAAAACATGCGCCGGTATTAACCGAAGCTGCGATGTCTTTGTATTTGCTTGATTTTACAGGAAACTGCAAAAATGGAGCGTATGGCTGGACTGGTGAAGCTATATTCGGGTTATCGTGTAGAAACGACTATAAACGTTTATACGCGAATATTGAAAAGTTGTATTGGTGTAATAACATTTTTTTAGTGAATGATAAATCATTGAAAATAAAGACGTTTTTTTAACCTCTCAACCTGGATTTCATAAATTTATGAGTTGGCAGCAACTTTATTGGACACACCCTAAAATTTTAAAATATTTTATCATGGAATGCTTAAACTGTAACAATACACTCCCCGACAAAGGATTTTTTTGTCCTAGTTGCTCAAAACAATTTAAATGTAAAAATTGTAGCGAACTTTTATTAAAAGATGCAAAAGCGTGTATTTACTGTGGAGAAGAAGTTGGTAATAAATCGACAGCTCCAAACATGAACACTATAGAGTTTTCAGAAACAAAGAATAGTCGCAACTTCAAAGCTAATTTTACAGATACGGTTGGGCAGAGCATTAGTGATTCTTTTGGTATTATATTATCCAATAAAATATCAACAAAAAAACCTGCTGTGCTAATTTCTAATGGTGGGGTTTTTAATAAACCTGAAGTTACTGAGACAGAAGATGCCGAAGTTGTTGAGGATTCAGTTGACACTCCTGAAGTAACTCAGTTAAAAAAGATTTTTAAAACAGATGGAGATAAAACAACATTGTCTGAAACAAGACTAAAAGCTAGTTCAAAAAGAGATTATGGCATCAGACTTTCTATCATTTTTCTTTATTATAAATCTCTTTTAGGAATTGAAAATGTCCCAAGAAAAGAACTAACTGCTATTCTCGAAAACGCAAGTGTCGAAGATGGTAATCTAAGATTCTGGCTTACAAATAACCCTTTGATTGGAATTAATGCAGATATGGTAGAACTTAAAGCTCCAGGAAAAGATGCTGCAAAAAAATACTTAGCTGAAATATCAAATACAGAATTAAAAGATAAATGGCAGATAGGGACGCATTCAAAAGTTGGCAGAAAGCCCAAAGAAAAAAAAGATAAAAAATGACAGATATTTTCAATGAATTCTGTGATGCCGCCAAAATTTCAGAAGAACCTCAGAAATTTAATGTCGCATTAGCTTTTATTTGGTTTCATCAATATAAAACCAAACAACACGATGTTTCTGTAAAAGAAATCAATCAATATTTTGTCGATGCTCATCTATCTGCTTATAATCCGACCTATTTAAAAAGAGATTTAAACAAGAGCAGCAAAGTAACTAAAGGAACGAAAAAGGACACACATAAACTTAATAGAAAGATTTTAGATGAATTAAACAAAAGATTTTTGCCTCTTATAGAAACAGAAATTTCTTTGACAGAAAGAGCCAATATCAAAATCACTCCATTTTTAAAGCCTACAGATATAGAAGATGCAAAAAAGATGGCAGAGTTATATATCATTCTTCATTGCTTAGAAAATTCAGTTAGAAATTTCATAGATGATATATTGGCAAAAAAGATAGGTGCAAATTGGTGGGACAAAGCCAAAAATTCAGAACTCGAAAAGAAACTTAAAGAAAGAAAGGAAAAAGAAACTAAGAATAAATGGCTAAGTCCCAGAGGTAAAACATCACCATTGTTCTATATTGATTGGGGAGACTTAGTAAAAATAATTCGGAAATTTGAAAATGATTTTAAGCCTTTCATTGACGAAATGAAATTTGTAGAACTAAGATTAGAAGAACTAGAGAAAGTTAGGAACATTATAGCACACAACGGTGTAATTCCATCTGCAGACGATTTTGACAGGGTAATACTACACTTTAAAGATTGGTGTAAGCAAATCACACAATAAGTATCTGCGAAAAGTTGCTGCCAACAAAAGTGCAAAAGCAGGGCTAGACAAGGTAACATTAGCTGTGTGCAAGCGTCAACAGCGGTTCTGGCTCGACGTTCAATATTCAGCTTTAGTTCTTAACTTAAACAACATATTTTCAATTAAGCATTTGTACCGGGCTGGACAAGCAATGATTTCCCTGCCTTCGCAAATACTCGAACGCTATCTGTAATTTTTATGGACTTTACACATGACAAATTCATTTCTGATAGTAATGAATTTTGGAAATTGTTTTCAATAATTCAAAAGTTTCCTCCATTACATAATACTATCAAAGCAGACTTTAAAACGTTGTTAGACTTAACGGAATTTCATAAAAATGATGAAGCGAAATTCAAAATGCTTTGTAGAACCTGTATTAGAAATTTATTTTCATTGATTGAAGCTGATATTTATTATTATAACTTGTTCGATAGTTATCAAGACTATGATGACAGGCACAAATTTTTTGATAAATTCAAAAAAACTTTTAAGCAAATATGTAAGACTTGGAACAGAGAAAAATTGCAAGAAGAGTATTTTCAAACCAAACTTAATGACTTAAAGGAAATAAAAGATTTTAGAGATAAATTGACGCATCCAAAAGAAATTAAACACATCATTGTGCCGACAGAAGACATATTCAATAAAGTGAAAAAAGTTTTTAATGACTATGACACTTTCATTTCAACAATTATGAGCAATTTCTTCTTTAGCACACAACTTCCATTATGACAATAAAACCACAGCAAATAACTTTAACAACATATTTCCAAATGGGCATTTGTACCCATATGGACAATTAATGAATTTTGTTAACTTCAATCCTCAAAATCAAACTCAAAATCCAGCAGCTTTTTGGGATGTACTTCCAGACCTTTAGCCAGTTCCAGTAACGTTAACATAGTAATGTTAGCTTTTTCGGTTCCTTTTTCAATTTTGCTAATATTGCTATAATCTATATTGCAATTTTGTGCAAGCTTTCTGTAGCTTAGGTCTTTCTTCTTTCTTAGCTTTTCAAGCTGCTTGCCAAACTGGACTAAAAAATCGCTTTCTACAACTTTAGCCATCATGTCGATTTGTAGCAAGGTCTCAATATGGGGAAAAATAAATGTGGTATCAATATACCACATTTCAATTTTTTCCATTTATATTTACAAAGAAATTATTTTCGCGATTACTTCATAAAATTATTTGAAGCAATTCGCTTTGAATCTCGCTCTGAAAACTGGTAATTTTCTTTAGCAACGAGATGATAAGCAGAATAGCTCACGACCTAGGCGTGAGCTCTCTTATCCGTTGCACGGTATACCAGTACCTCAGAGCGGTAAGTTGAGCGCCACGCCTTTTTTGTGCGGGTGCCAGCCTAAAACTTTTTTGTTATGAACAACGCCGTTGCCACACCTGCACAAAGCACCAACATCCATTTTAACGAAACCCAATGGCTGCAGGCCCTGTTCCTGCTGGCAGATACCCAAAGCTGGCTGCAGCAATTGCAGGAGGGGCTTATCTGGCAACTGCCCGTAAGGCACCGTAAAAAGCTGCCGCGCAAAGGCTCGTACCTAAGCAGCAAAGCCCTGGCACATATTTTAGAGCGCCATTACTACAAAGTGCCGCGCCACCCGCTTACCGGCAAGTTTACCATACCCATACCGCAAATTGTGGCCTGCATAAGAGACGCCTGCCAGCAACCGCCAGAGCCTGTTCAGCACAGCCCTCACCTGCAGCGGGTACTGGATACCGGCACGCCGCTCGGCCACGATCCTTCGGGCAATACCGTAACCACCATTACCGTCATTACCAGCACCGGCGGAGAGATCATCACCGCCTTCCCCGGCGTACTGCCGCCGCAACAAGACCTATAAGGTTTTCAAAACCTTATAGGTCTATTTAAGCCTCACTCAAAAACAAAAAGATGAAAACCAAACACCACAAAGACCCGTTCAACACCCAATGCTGGCTCTGTGAATGCATTACAGACCCTTACCAGGTAATTGCCGGCTTTTTTTCCGAAGCGCATGTGTACCACTTTCGCCGGCTCATTAAAAAGCTGGTGAGCCATGCCAGCGGGGCAGGTATGTATAAAGGATATTCGCCCGGCGATGTGTTGCTGTACAGCAAGCTCATCCGCTCGCTTATAAAAGCCGCCCATGCTTTGAGGCATACAAAGCACAGCGCGGTTACTATTAAAAAAGAAGACATCTTCAATAAAAAATACTATTGCAGCCATTATGTAAATGCAGATGAGTGGCAGGAATTTCCCCGCTGCCTGTCAGAAAAAGAATATAGCGATCCCTACCGGGCATTTCAGCAGTTTTTCGGCTACCAGTCGCTCAATAGCTGGCTGCAGTGCTGGGAGCAGGTAGTGGAAAATGCATTTTGTAGTGATACCACTTCTATAACAGCCCCGCTAACAGTCTGCACCCATTTGATAAAGCTGGTAGAAGCCGCGCACCTCGTTGATGTAAGGGAGGTAACGCATGTGGGTGAATGTGTAAAGAAGGGCAGTCCGTTATCAGCTACTTAAAAGGTATTACAATGAAAGAAAGTTGATGAGGGGATTGAGATTCCGTTTCCCATAGGTACGGTAGCATAATGACCGTGTGGTTCAAAAATTACAAACTTTGCCTTAGTGCTGACGGCAAAATACAAATACCCTCGCCGTGTTCGAGTTAACAATTAGGCGGCGCCTCAATCATTGCAGCAATGACGTTGAGTTAACAGCAGTGATAAATGTTGAGATTGCTTCGCCGCGCATTAGTCCTGATCTTTAAAATACGTATGGCGGCTCGCAAAGACGGCAAGGTTGTTGATAATTCTTTATCTTTCACAATACTTAAAGCATGCAAATAGTCTACAATCTCGTCGTCACTGCGAACCAAGTATAGAACGCTTAATTGTGAGAGGTGCCGCCAAAGTGGTGAAGCAGTCTCCGGCAATCAACCTTGCAATAACCGCTCACCGGTAAACCGGTATTGCTCCCATTCCGGCAGCGGATGGTACCTTGCACCTTGAACATCCCGGAAAAGGCGCTCCAGGATATTTTTTTTGTAAAAGCTCTGTCCCCCGACTGCATTCATGGCCTGATCCACTGTGCTGATGCATGCTTCGGCCACATTTGATTTCAAGCTAAGCATTTCCAGGGTATTTGCCTGGTTAGGTTGAAAATCAAAATTTTTCACATTCGCCACCATCGCCTTCCATTGTGTTTGCGCACTTACCAGTGAATTGTTCATTTTGCCGATGATGCAGGGCAAATGCGGCTGATTGCGCGGGTACTTTTTACCGAGCATAATGGCAATTTCCATTGCTTTTTCAGCAATGCCCACATATACCGACATGATCAGCGGCATTGCCACACCAATCACAAGATCCCACACCGCATGATAGCCTGTACGCGGCCTTGCAAGCACTATGGCAGCGTCGGGGATAAAAACCTTGTCGAAAACGATGGTCTGCGATCCTGTTGCCCTCATGCCGAGCACATCCCAGTCATCCAGTAAGGTAACACCTTTGGCGCTGAGCGGAACGGAGAAATGCAATACCTGCCAGCCCTTTTCCGGATCTTCATACGGAGCGCTGGTGACGGCAATATCCCCGGCTGCAGACTGGCTGGCAAAATATTTTTTTGCCGTTAGCATATAGCCTCCTTCTGTCCTTTCCATATTCCCGTTAGAGTCAAGCCAGTCTCTTGCCCCGGTACTTACAAGCACCAATTGACCATCCGCTACTTTTTTCAGCATAGGGCCGCTTTCCCCTTTGTTCCTGTACTTCCATACAGCAGCGGCAACAAGATGCTGGTGCATGGAGAGCGACAGGGCTGTAGAAGCACAGTAATGCGCTATATTTCTGAGGATATTGCATACCTGGTCGAACGGTTGACCATCGCCCCCCAACTCCTCCGGGATAGATACAGAGAAGTACCGGTTCTCTTTCAGGTCGGCATAATTTTCAACAACAAACCGTCCTTCTTTATCAAACTGTGCTGCCCGGTCAGCAAAGATCTTTCCCAGTTCGTGTGTGCGTTTTTCCCAATTGATATTGGGTGCAATCATTGTTTCCATTTGTATAATTTTAATAATACAAATTTCAATACCGGATCGCATTTGGGATTTGCTGTACGGCCCAAATTTTTAAGTGAAAAGTCCAGGAAACACAATATATATCACAAGGATCAGTTGCCGGAGCGGCTTCTGAACTGGCGGGGAGGAAGTGCATATTTATCCCTGAATACTTTATTGAAATGTGCCGGGTTCTTAAATCCGCTCTCAAAGGACACTTCATTTACATTCATGTCTGAATGCAGCAGCAGGTTCTTAGCCAGTTCAAGGCGCTTCTCGGTAAGCCATTTTGCCGGCGGCATATTATAGAGACTTTTAAAATCTCTTTTAAAAGAGGACAAACTCCTTCCCGACAGGCGTGCAAAATCATCCAGGGAAAGATCATGCTGATAATTATTCATCATCACATGCTGCAGTGAATTACGCCCCGGATGTTTTAAAGAACAGAAATAGGCTGTCAGCACCTTGTTCTGAGCATTCAAAACAATGTTGTAAAGCAGTTCCCTGAATTTCAACTCAAGCAATTCCCGGGGAATTTCAGGTGTCGCTTTCAGGTAGCCGAATATGCTATGGAACAGTGCTTTTAGTGTATCGCTAACATGAAGTGGAATGATGGGGTCATCCATCCCGGATGCTTTGGTGCTGACCGTAAATGAATGGTTATCCATCATAAAATCCCTGATGAAATCATCACTGATAAAGAGTATAAGAATACAATGATCTACATCAAAGTATTGCGTTGTGGTATACACTCCCTTTTTTACAAACAGGGCATCTCCCGGTTGCGCTTTGAATATTTTACCGGAAGCTATCCAGTCCTTCTCCCCGCTGATAGTATAGATAATAAAACTTTCTTCAGTTAACAACTTGAATTTCTCCGTTTCAATCGGACATTTATATTCCACGATCAGGTACCCGCTCCCTATTATTTTATTGTAGGATGGATCAGCCCATATCTCGTTATACAGATTAGTGATCATAGCTTATTAAAGGTATGAAAACTTAAAATTATTGAGCCGGGCCAACAGCAGATAAACCGGCAGGTAAGCTGTGCGGGCTGCTGATTTTTTATTAACTTGGTTTGGCATTTCCATTCTATATGCCTTGTATATGAAACTGTTCTTACTGTTGATTAATCTTTTGCTTGTAAGCGGTGCGTACGCCGATACTACCCGCCACGTCAACCTGACTTATACAGCTTTTATTACCAACCTGCCCCCGGGTGCAAGGGAAGTCAGGTGGTGGATACCTGTTGCGGTTTCTGATGAACGGCAGAACGTAAAACTTTTACCCGGAGATCAGTCTGCCGGGCAGATTACGCAGGAGCATAAGTATGGTAACCGTATGTTGTATAAAGAAATTGATCTCAAAAGTGTAGCTCCATCTGATACTCTGAAAGTAGTATTGCACTACCAGTTAGCGTTGAATGAGAAGAATGTTCCTGAAGCTAAGAGCATAAAAGCAACCGGCATTCAGCCAATAACGAATGGCATGCAGGTATACCTTACAGGAAACCGTCTTATCCCTCTGCAAGGACCTGTTGAGCGATTATATCAACAACTGCAATTGCCAAAGGAGCCGATAGCTGCTGCAAGAAAAATATATGATTATCTTATTGATAATATGGTGTATAATTATAAGGCTCCCGGGGCAGGATTTGGTGATGTATTATGGGCCTGTAACAGCAAAACCGGCGATTGCTCTGACTATCATTCTATTTTTATCGGAGTATGCAGGTATGCCGGCATTCCCGCCGATCACGTTTTTGGATTACCGCTAAAAAAAGGTGTGGGAAGAGGATCGGTAAAAGACTGGCATTGCTGGGCACGTTTTTATTCGGGTAAGCCCGGCTGGGTGACTATTGACGCATCAGAAGCAGATAAGCACCCGGAACTGCGCGATTATTTGTTCGGCTCCTTGAGCAATGTATATCTTACATTGTCGCATGGGCGCGATGTTATTTTATCACCTGAACAAAAAGGTCCACCGCTTAACATATTTGCCGACCCTTATGTGGAAATTGATGGGGTGAAATTTGAAGGAGCGAAATGGATTGGTACTTTTGAAGAAGTACTCCCAAAATAGTATTTTTCCTGTATCGTTTCAATTAAAAACATAAGATCGCAGCTTCATTATCCTTCTCTTCAAGCACATGTTTAAACTGCTGCTTTAATGTATTAAAGTAACACTTCCCTTTTTGTTGATCACCTTCCCGGTATAATCTATTCCCTGGGCAATATATACATAAGTAGCCGTGGATTGTACCCGGCCGTTGATGGCGCCGTCCCATCCTTTCTTCAGGTCGCTGCTGCTGAATACGAGCTGCCCCCAACGATTATAGATGCGAAAGTAATTGAGTTGGGAAATACCCACACCGATGGGGCGTAGCATATCATTAAGCCCGTCGCCGTTGGGAGTAAAAGCTGAGGGAACAAAAATATCCGGCGCTGTTGTAAATACCACGACTTTAATATCATCCTGTCCAAAGCAGCCCTCTGCTGTAGTAGCCTTCACGGTATAGGTAATAGTACGACCAGCCTGGGATAACAAACTGGCAACAGGATTGGCAATATCTGTATTACTTAACCCGATAGCAGGCGTCCAGCTATATTGATTGGCCAACGGGTCGCTGACCGTAGCATTCAGTTGCAACGGCTGGCCGGCTACAATGGAAGTATCATTACCGGCAAACACCACGATAGGCTGAGTAACCGAAACGCGAAAAGTGTCCAGCAATGTATTGGGACAACCTGCATTGGTAACGCTCAGTATATAATCCGTGTTTTGTTGTGGAGTAGCTGTGGCGTTGACAGCATACGGCAAGGAAGTCACTACTCCATTGCCGGTATTGGCCAGCGTACCTGTATTGCTCCAGGAATAATTGGTGCCGGAAGTAATGGTAACATTCACCGGAGTACTGGTCCCATAGCATATAGAAGCTGCATCAGGGGTGATAGCCGCCGCAGGGAACGGAACGTTTATATACTGAACTCTGGAGACTGTGCTGGTGTCGGCAGGACATAAACCACTTTTCACCAAAGTCCTGTAATAGGTGGTTTGATTAACAGCGCCTGCATTGTACTGTGTATTGGTATTTACCGGGGAAAGGTTGTTCCAACTGCTATTATCGTAAGAATACTGCCAGTTTTGAACCTGGCCTACGCTTCCATTCAGCGTAATGAAATTATTTTGTGTCTGGGTTGCGCAGACTGAGAAATTGGCCGGGTCCAGGGCGCCTCCATTGCTCCGGGGATCTACCGTTACGATCGCCGCGGCGCTGGTATCCACACGGCAACCGCTCCCGTTTTGTACAACTGCCCGGTATTGAGTGGTAGCACCAAGATCCAGGGCTGTGTATTGGTGGGTTGTATTGTCAATGCCGGACCAGTTGACCCCGTCTGTTGAAGACACCCATTTAAGTATATTTCCCGTTTCGCCGCTGAGCATTAATGCGGTGCTGTTGTCGCCTGCGCAAACGGTATTATCACCGGTAACATTCCCTGCCACTGTCGGGGGCGATGTGGTTACCGTGATGGAGCTCCTGAGGTCGGCGCAACTGTTCACTTCCTGTGCCGTAATAATACCGCCTGTGATGCCGGGAGTTACGGTGATAATATTGGTACCGGCTCCTGAAACTATTGTCCATCCCGAAGGAACTGTCCACGCATATGTGCTGTTAGCTAATGCCGGAATGGAATATACTGTATTGGTATTTGTGCAGGCATCCCTGTACCCGGAGATCTGCAGTCCTGAGCAGTCATTGCGGAGCGCAATATATGCATAAGCGAAGTGCGCTCCCGGAGTACAGTTGCTGGCCTCAAAAGTAAGTACCACCTGCTGACCCCGGTAAGCCGACAGGTCAAAGGTTACTTCTGTCCAGGGTTTGGTCCATACATCCTGCAGCAATACCCCATTATTGTTGTTTTGCCCGGAATGTGAAAGGAACAGGGTAGGGCTCAATGAAAACCCGTTGGCTATTGCGGCGGCGGAATCCAGGGTTGCCCCGGTGGGAGTCTGGTTGTTCCCTCCTCCGGCATTGTTAAGGGTAGGGAGATAATAAGAAGGGGAAGCGCAGGTGATAATGCCCGCAGGACTTTTTACAGTTGCTGTAAATACCGGTTGCTGATTAGAATTGTGCGTTCCGTTTTCCAGCACTAAGGCATACGCATAAGTCATAGTATAAGGCACCGAAGAGGACCCGGCCGGGACATTGACCGTATAAGTTACGGATCGCACAAATCCTCCGGGACTGCGCTCATCATTGTGAAGATCCCAGGAAGTAGCATCTGATCCTAATTTGATGGAATAGCCGTATGCATACCCATTAATGGTGGGAATAGTGGAAAATCCGCCAAACTTGTCGGTACTGGATGCGGTTATGACCTCTATGCCTGTAGTGGAAAGGCTGTATTCGGAGATTACCGATACACCTGTATTGGGTGCAGGATATTGCCGGGTGGCACCGTTTACCAGACCTGTTTGCGCAGACCAGGCGGAAAGGTCTCCTGCTGAAAAATTGATATTGAACGGGCAGGATTGATCCTGGCTAAAGGACTGGGAGATCCTTAACAGCAGCAAGCCGGAAATAATAATGAGCCTCAACCTTGCCATAAAATCAAAAAACCTGATGAATAATCGTTGCGCAGGCGCCGGCACAGTATATCTCTGTATCTCAGCTCTGCCTGCAAGTTATCAAAACGGCTGACACAGATATAGTTAAACAACTTTTAATTATGTTTTTCAACAGGCGGAAGATAAGGTTTGCATAAAGCTGCAGGATATATTGCAGGCGCTCAGCTTAGTATACGGTTTTAAAAACACAGAGGTTGGTTTAAGAGGGTGTAGATATTGATCCCCGGGGATGTGTTACAAAATCATGGGTTCCAAGCCAAAAAATCAAAATGTTTGAGCAACTGTATTTCATATTGGTCTTTGCGCAGGACGTTTAAATCATTTTGCGCCTGTTGCAGCTTCGCTTTTCCCGGTACTGAGGTTCTTATCTTAAATTTAATATTTTTTAATAGAATGATTTCAGATTTTAGTAAATGTTCTTTGCCAAAAAACCTCTTATAAGCTGTTATTTCATACTCAAGATAATCCCGTTCTCCCCGCTCATAATAAAGAATAATGTTCAAAAGCCTTGTAGCTTTGCATATAAGCCAATTTTTATGGCAATGTTGCCGCAGCATCGCATTGTTGATCCAGTGATGAGATTTCCTGAAATCCTTCAACAGGAAATACGATTTGGCAATGTTGAAGTACAGTTCCCATTGCTTCTCCTCATCTATCATACTATATTGATTAATCCAGTCTCTCCCTAATGAATCAATCAAAGCTACGGATTCCGAAAGTTCCATTTTCGAATTAAGCGATATTAATTGATAGAGGACCGAAATTTTTTGAACCAGGCTTCTGAAATATTCGGGGTATATGCTTTGATGTAACTGATGCAGCTTTTCTATGTAAAAATTCATTTTGTCAAAATGCGCAAGCGTGTGCAGGCTGTCGAGTATGCCGTTTAATGCAGAAAGATAATCAAAAGGGGGATTGTCAAGTAATTCCAGTTTTTTTTCGAACAGTTGGTTTAGCGACGAAAATATTTTTAGTGCTGAGGTATATTCTCCGACATTAGTAAAAAAGAAGGATTGAAACAGCAGGTGCAGTTTCTGAGCAGCAAAGCTATTAGCTGGTTTATTAGTTACGAGTGCCATTTCGCTCAGAACAAGATCATTTAGCTTGCTAAGCTGTTCTTTTGATGAAATTTTGCCTGCGTGTATCAGCCGGTATTTGAGTAACTCAAAGAGAGAATGATGATCGTGTATATGATTAACATCGCGCAGGAGCATTTTAGCCTTCATCTGAATTTCCACCAGGCGCTTATCTGTTGTCTCATGGAAGTTGTTGTCCGACAGGTAATTTAATTCCTCTCTGTAGGTAAGATACTCTACTATGGGATACTGGTATGTGTGAGCTTTTAAACGTGTTCTTTTTATTTCATTGTAGCTTTCTTCATATAGCGACCGTTCTTTTAAAATCCTTGACCTCATTAATCCTAAGTATAATTGAAACGTTTGATCTTTATCTGCTTTTAACTGGATCAAACAGTCGGTTATAATTTTGACAAGGTATCTTGACGTATTATATATTGAAGCAGACGGATACTTTTTTTTGAAAGTTGTTTCTATTGTTTGTAATGAGTTGGGGTTGCTGCTATCTATCAAATCAAAAAGGAATAAGTAGGATCGCTCTGTTGATTGGCGCTTCACATACAGTTTAAAAACTCTTTTTTCCGAACCCGACAAAGATTTTATTAGACGAATAGCAGCCAACATAGCCATAGGATGAAATTTAAATTTACTATTAGTAATAATTCACAATTTTCAGCTATTTATAATTTTACAAATTATTGTAAATCATTGTTTTATTATTTTATTTATTTGAAGTACTACAGTTTAAAGTTACCAAAATCATAAATAAATGATTTTTTCTTGGTTGATGTGATAGATAGTTTTGAGAAGCGATTGAAAAATATTCAACCTAATTCTTGCTGTATGCATTCACGAAAAATAATTGTTATTGGAAGCTCGAATATGGATATGGTAGTTAAAACTTCCCATATCCCGGTTCCGGGAGAAACGGTTCTTTCCGGCTCTTTTTTTATGAACCCCGGCGGTAAAGGAGCTAATCAGGCTGTTGCTGCAGCAAGGCTTGGAGCAGAGGTGATATTCGTGTCCAAATTAGGTAACGACGTATTTGGAAAACAGTTTTCTCAACTGTTCGGAGATGAGGGTATTGATACCTCTTATCTCGTGTCTGATGAAACGCTGCCGAGCGGTGTAGCGCTTATTACCGTAGATCACCAGGGAGAGAACAGCATTGTTGTTGCATCAGGTGCAAATGCCGGTCTTTCAGTTAAAGACCTGGAAGCAGCACTGCCTGTTATTGCTGATGCCGGTATTGTTTTGCTGCAGCTTGAAATCCCGATGGACGTTGTAAATTTTGTTACAGCTTATGCCGAAGAAAAAAATGTGAAGGTTATTTTAAACCCGGCTCCGGCCGCGCCGCTATCTGCCACATTGTTGAGGCAGGTAGATATTCTCACTCCAAATAAAACAGAAGCATCAATGATTGCAGGGATACCTGTAAACAATATTGAAGATGCAAAAAGAGCGGCAATCCTTATTTGTGCAAAGGGTGTAAAGAGCGTAATTGTTACCATGGGATCTTATGGTGCAATTATTTGTGAAGGGGATGCATGTGAAGTGGTTGAGGCGCGTAAAGTAGAACCCATGGACACCACTGCCGCAGGTGATGTATTTAATGGGGCGTTAAGTGTAGCGCTGTCTGAGGGAAAGACACTCGTTGATTCGGTAAGATTTGCATGCGATGCCGCATCAATTTCCGTTACAAGAATGGGCGCTCAATCGTCAATACCATACCGTAATGAATTGATCGCAAACACCCTGGGTGGTATTGATTAGTTAGCACTCAAGAACAAGTAAAATCTGCCATATGTTTATAATAGAAAGCTATGCTGTAGCGATTGCATTTTGCTTCATCACCATGCTGTGCTGGGGCTCCTGGGCAAATACCCAAAAGCTCGTGAGCCGGAAATGGCGTTTCGAGCTGTTTTACTGGGATTATGTCATTGGTATCTTTTTATGCTCGCTGCTTGCGGCGTTTACAATAGGAAGTCATGGCGAAGGGGGGCGACCTTTTTTGGAAGATATTGCGCAGGCGGAACATACTAATATCCTTAATGCAATCATCGGCGGAGTTGTTTTCAACCTTGCTAATATATTACTGACAGCTGCTATTGCCGGTGCAGGCATGGCCGTTGCTTTTCCGATAGGTATCGGGCTGGCATTGATCATAGGTGTTATAATCAATTATATCCTGCTCAGCAAAGGCGACCCTGTTCTATTGTTTACTGGAGTGTTGCTGGTAGCCGCTGCAATAATCGTGAATGCGCTGGCATACGGTAAGCATGTGGGTAAATCAGGAAAAGGAGGAGTGACCAAATGGATCGTCATTTCTATCATAGCAGGCATCCTGATGTCCACCTTTTATCCATTTATTGCCTCCGGAATGGATATAGAAAACTTCACTTCGCCGGCTGCAGGTAAGATGACCCCTTATACTGCATTTGTTGTCTTTGCTGCAGGAATATTATTGAGTAATCTTCTTTTCAATACCATACTTATGCGCAAACCATTGGAAGGAAGTCCTGTTGCTTACGCTTCTTATTTTAAGGGGGGGAGCCTGCACTGGGCAGGCGTACTGGGAGGTGTTGTTTGGGGAATAGGCAACCTGTTCAACCTGATTGCCGCAGGTAAAGCAGGTCCGGCCATCTCTTATGGGTTAGGACAGGGAGCTACGCTGGTGGCAGCATTGTGGGGTGTTTTCATCTGGAAGGAGTTTAAAGGCGCTACAGGTGCGGTACACAAAATGATCGCTGCAATGTTCCTCCTGTTTGTGGCAGGGCTGGGGCTGGTGATCGCATCCGGGAACTAAATCGTCATCTCTTTTAAGAAAGGTACAGGTAACAAGGATAGAGGGAACTGAGCTAAACTCTAATGTTTTTCAAAATCTGAACTGGTAAATTCAGTTATAGAATATTTTAAATTTTCGAAAATGAGTTTTTTAAAAAGAAAGCAGTTAGTTGTTATTGTTGGCTTGTTGTTTCCGTCTGCGATTATGGCACAATCTCAAAGTGAACTGCCATTACAACCGGTTAAATATAAAGTTGAATCAAAGTGGAATGCTTATTTACCCCAACAAAACGAACTGAATGGATATCTCGGTACATATTATATAAATAATCTTAAAAAAAGATTATTGCAGGTAGATGAAAAAAGCCTGGTGGAAGGATACATACATCGCCCCGGAAAGCATCCCTGGATTGGAGAACATATTGGAAAATATCTTGAAAGTGCGGCCAATACATGGAAGGTAACAAAAGATGCGGCGCTTAAAACGCAGATGGACAATATGGTAAAAACATTGATCAGCTCTCAACTGCCCGATGGCTATTTAGGCACTTATCTTCCCGAAAATTACTGGACGTCATGGGACGTGTGGTCACATAAATATAATTTGGTAGGGTTACTTGCTTATTACCGGGTAACAGGTGATTTGCAGGCTTTAACTGCCGCTAAAAATGTTGGCGATCTGCTATGCCGGGTGTTTGGAGATTCAGGGAACAAGAGAGATATTATTAAGTCGGGCACGCATGTGGGTATGGCTGCTACTTCCGTAATAGATCCTATGGTAGATTTGTATACCTGGACCGGAGATAAAAAATATCTTGATTTCTGTAATTACATTATACGTTCCTATTACCAGGATCGGGGACCGGATATTATTGAAACCCTGCTTTCAAAAAAACAGGTTGATAAAGTTGCCAATGGAAAAGCATACGAAATGCTTTCTAACCTGGTTGGAATATTAAAGTTGTACCGTGTTACCGGAGAAGAAAAATTATTTGAGGCATCCAGGATCGCTTTTGATGATATTGTTTCCAGGAGATTATATATAACCGGTACAACAAGTGATCATGAAAGGTTTAAAGAAGACCATATTTTGCAGGCTGACACTGCTGCCCATATGGGAGAAGGTTGTGTCACAGTTACTTGGATCCAGTTTAATATGCAACTGTTTGCCATAACTGGTGATTTAAAGTATTACAATGAAATTGAGAAGACAGTATATAATCACCTGATAGGCGCAGAAAACCCTGAAACAGGTTGTGTTAGTTATTATACTCCCCTCATAGGAGCAAAACCCTATAGCTGTAATATTACCTGTTGTCTTTCCAGCGTGCCAAGAGGTATTTCACTTATCCCGTATTTAAACTATGGAAAGCTAAATAATAAACCGGCTATACTGATGTATGAATCGGCAATTATTACTGATACGATAAGTACTTCAGCGCACAAAGAGCATTCCGTAACATTTTCAATACAAAGCAGGTTTCCTGAAAAAGGACAGGCTACTATAGAGGTTACAACAAATGGTACAATTTCCTTTCCTCTTCAGTTGCGTAAACCTGTTTGGTCAAACTCTTTTAAAGTAAGCGTTGACGGAAGTGTATATACAGCCGATGCTGCCGGTATTGTAAGCGTTGATCGTAAATGGAAGAGAGGGGACAAGATTTTTGTGACTTTTGATATACCCGTAAAGATAATTCAGGGAGGACCAAGCTATCCTGATTATGTTGCTATAAAGAGAGGTCCTCAGGTATTAACTATTGATGCATCTTTAAACCCCGCATTTAATTTTGAAGAAAAGGGGAAATACTTTATTAGCCCCGGTCTTATTGCTGTTAAAGATAAGCTTCCTCCGGAATGGATAGGTAAGCAGGCTTACGCGATAAGGCTATTTGATAATACCTCCCAAAGTAAACCTTTGATACTGGTTCCATATGCTGACGGAGGTCAAACAAGTGGATTCGCATCGGTATGGATCCCGGCAGTAGAAAAGAAATAGAAAACTTATTGTAAATCAATCTATTACTGGCGTCAGCCATTTCTTCTTGACTTCAGCTGATCCAGTATTTTACGCTGGTTTTCGGCCTCCTGGGATTGTTCCTCTTGTTTCTTTTTATTTTTTTCAAGATCAGCCTGAAGGTCCTGTATCTTTTTTTCGAGTGAAGATTGCTCTTTTACCAGGTCATCATACTTTTTCTGGGTTTTACGTACGGTCTCCTCCTGTTCAGCAATATCTTTTTCCAGTTTGGCAGCATCAGCCTGGGCTTTTACCTGCCCGGAAAATCCATCTGTTACGAGCATATTGTCAGCAAACCCTACAGGGGTCACATTATCTCCCGGTTTGCTTACAAAAAAATAAACCACGCTGTTTTCCTTTTCTTTTCTGCTCTTGCGCTCAACTTTTACATACAGGTCGCAGGTCTCGCTGCTGATCTCCGGATCATTTACATTTTTGAAGACCATCCAGCCCTTGCTTTCACTGGGCTTATACCCGCTTTTAGCCATCTTGCTTTTGATGGCATCTTCCACTATGTCTGACCCCTGGGAGACTTCCATGGTTTTGACCGAACGTTTGGCCTTATTGAACTCTACCTGGCTGTCGTATACCTGGGCATGAAGGTGTGTGCCGGTAAACAGGCAAATGAAAAGCAGGAGTAGTAAATTTTTCATCATAAATGCTTTTTTTAAGAGACAGTTGATTATAAAACTTTGGTTGCATGGCTTAAAAAAAAGAACAATAGCCGGTCTTTGACATATTGCTTTTATTAAACCTTATTTTTGCTGCAAAAATAGATTTTTATTGGCTGGAATCAAGCAATTAGCAGGTCAGACTTTATGGTATGGCGTAAGCAGCATAGTAGCGCGGCTTCTTAATTATATCCTTACCCCTTATCTCACGCTCAAGCTCAGTGGTGGCAGCTATGGCGATATGACGCTGGTATATGCGCTGATGTCTTTTCTTAATATAGTATATACGTACGGGCTGGAAACCGGCTTTTTCCGTTTCAGCCAGCGGGAGGAATTCAAAAATGATTTGTATAACACTACCAGTGTTTCCATTATCACGTCTACTGTGCTGCTTACCATAGTGCTGTTGCTATGCGCCAGCCCGCTTGCTGTAATTACTAATGTTGCTGACCATCCGCAATATATCACCCTGGCTATCCTGATAGTAGCTTTTGACAGTCTTTCTGCTATTCCTTTTGCCAAGCTCAGGCAGGACGGCCGGCCAATAAAATATGCGTTTGTGAAAATAAGCGGGGTGATCCTGTATATAGCATTACTGTATTTCTTTCTTTCGGTTACTCCCCGGCTTGCTGCCGCTGATCCCAATAGCTTTTTTGCGGTATTGAATAATAAGAATTTCGGGATCACCTTTGTGATATTGGCCAATGTTATACAATCCGCGTTTGTCCTGCTCCTGCTTTGGAAAGAGTTTAAGGATTTCAAATGGAAATTCAATTACCGGCTCTGGCGCGAATTGATCGTTTATTCTTTGCCTATGCTCATTGTAGGATTTGGCGGGATGATCAACGAAACGATGGACAGGCTTATGTTGGGATGGATGGGCGTATCCAAACTGGAAATAGGCACGTATGGGGCATGTTACAAGCTTTCTATTCTCATTACGGTATTCATACAGGCCTTTCGACTGGGTGCCGAACCCTTTTTCTTTAAGCACTCTACCGGCGAAAATGCGCAAAAGACTTATGCCAGGGTGATGAAATTTTTTGTGATTGTCATAAGCGTCATGTTCCTTTTTGTGGCATTATACCTCGACATCTGGAAATACTTTATCCAAAACCCGGAGCTCTGGAAGGGATTGAAAGTGGTACCCATCCTGTTGCTGGCTAATATGTTCCTCGGCATATATTATAATCTTGCAGTATGGTATAAGGTCACCAATAACACCATGTCGGGCGCATGGATAACAATAGGGGGGGCGCTGCTTACTATCATTGTCAATTATATTTTTATTCCCCGCTATAGCTATGTGGCCAGTGCCTGGGCTACTTTTTTTTGCTACGGTAGCATGATGGTGGCCTGCTTTGTGTGGGGGCAAAAGAAATATCCTGTTCCTTATGCCTGGAAAAAGCTACTGGCATATATGGCTATTGTAGTGATGCTGTTTTTCCTGCATAAATGGCTGACCTATGTATGGGGTAATACCATATTCAGCATCGGATTAGCCACTGCAATGTTGCTTGGATTTATTTTATTTGTGATAAATGTAGAAAAAAGAGAATTTCAAAAGCTGCCTGTTATAGGCAGGTTTATTAAATGAGATAACGGTGTATCCCTATTTAAAAGCAATGCATATCATCTTCGTGGTTACCTGGTTTGCCGGGCTCTTTTACATGCCCCGCCTGCTGGTATACAATACGGAAGCAAATGATAAGCCGCAGCCTGCCCGGAAAGTGTTGCAGGAGCAGTTTACACTGATGATGAAAAGATTATGGTACGGCATCACCTGGCCTTCTGCTGTGCTCACGCTCATTTTAGGGCTCACGGTTATGGTAAAGGGCGGGTGGCACACTATGCTTTTTCAAAAAGAGGGGCAGTGGCTGTTATTGAAGCTTGTATTTGTGCTGTTGCTCTATATCTATTTTTTGATAGAGCACAGTATATTTCGCAGCCAGGTAAAAGGTATTTTCCGTTACTCTTCCCAACAGTTGAGGGTATGGAATGAGATCGCTACCATTTTTCTTGTGGCGATAGTGATGCTGGTGGTTGTAAAACAAAACATGAGCGTGGTGTGGGGGCTGGCCGGGCTTATAGCATTTATTGTGATGCTGATGAGCGCTATAAAAATATATAAGATTACCCGGTCGAAGCGCAGGTAAACCGGCCACCGGTTGGCGTCTCACCAACCGGAAAGCTTTGTACGGAGCGGAAAATGAAATGCGTCCGCTGAGCTTTTACTTTTTTTCATAGTCAATATATGCAATACGATACAGCTATAATCAACCATCTTATCCGCCACAGGCGCTCAGTATTTCCCGATCAGTTTGAACAGGGCAAAGCAGTGCCGGATGAAATAATCCGGGAGATATTGATCAATGCTACCTGGGCGCCTACCCATGGCCGTAATGAGCCCTGGCAGTTTACCGTATTCTGCGGCGACGGGTTGCAACAGCTTGCAGACTTTCAGAGCACCCTTTACAGATCGGAGACCGGCGATGCTTTTAATGAGGCCACTTTCACCAAGCTCAAAAAACAGCCGTTGAAGGCGTCTCATATTATTGCTATAGGAATGAAGCGTGGTGATAACAGGCGTATACCTGAGATGGAAGACATTGAAGCAGTAGCCTGTGCTGTGCAAAACATTTATCTTTCCGTTACGGCATACGGGTTGGGTGGATACTGGACTACAGGAGGAATAACTTACAGGTCATCAGCGAAATCTTTCTTTGATCTTGGTGAGGAAGATAAACTATTGGGCTTTTTCTATATCGGTTATGTAGCAATACCCTCTACTTCCGGGATAAGAAAACCTGTTAACGAAAAAGTAAGATGGGTGCGGTAAAAGAAGAAGGGAGCATGAATGCTCCCCTCGATCCCTAATCCCTAAACCCTGGAAAAACTTTATACCTGTAAATAATAGTTTTTATTTATTGTTTCCATATTTTTTGCATACCATCATACTGCTGGCATTGCAATGCATTCATTTTCAGAAACTGTGCCAAAATGTTATTTCTGTGGATAAAAATATTTTTTCTTTTTAAGAGATTTAATGTTTAGACTATAATCATCTTCTGTTTATTATCATAAGTGTCCTTATTTATATGTACAATCTTGTTTACAACGTCATGCCAGAAACGTTGTAATTCGGAAATGTAAAATTAAATATGAGATTAAGTGTTTTTGCTTAGCCATTGTTAATTAAAGTTAAAAGCGGAATAATACCACCGGTTTGTTGCGGAAGATATCATTCCGGGACAGCATTGACAACATAACAATTTATATCCCGGTTGTTACCTGCACTGCTTAATTTTTTCCGGTTATTATTTTTCTGCAAAAGAATAGCCCGTAGGTCATACCGGTTATTCAATTGATCGTTTCGGGTATAAAACAGATACCGGGTTTTTAAATGTCCCTGGTCTGTCCGGGCAGGGGGGCACATTTCAAATTGTCGCACCGCTTTTCCCTCTCTGCTGCGCGGAGAGGGAATAAAAGGGGGGAGGGCAATTAAAATTGCAGCGACAATTTGTAATGCCCCGCCGGGCAGAGTGCAGGATGCCTGGCTTATGAAAGCCTTTATTTCTGTAACTTCGCCAACATTTTTCGGTATATATGGCATTAAAATATAGAGAATACGCGGGGTTAAACCTGCCGGCGATAGAAAAGGAGATCCTGGAAAAGTGGACTGATAACCATTCTTTTGAGCAAAGTGTGGCATTGCGCGAAGGCGCTCCTGCCTTTGTGTTTTATGAAGGGCCTCCCAGCGCAAACGGGATGCCCGGTATACATCATGTTATTTCCAGGACATTGAAAGACCTGGTGTGCCGCTACAAAACAATGAGAGGGTTCCAGGTAAAGCGGAAAGCAGGCTGGGATACGCACGGGTTGCCGGTGGAACTTGGGGTAGAAAAAATGCTGGGTATAACCAAAGAGGATATCGGGAAAAAGATATCGGTAGAGGAATATAATGCTACCTGCCGTAAAGAGGTATTGAAATACAAGGATAAATGGGATGAACTGACTAATAAAATGGGTTACTGGGTTGACCTGTCAAATCCGTATGTAACATTCGAGAATAATTATATAGAAACCCTGTGGTGGTGCCTGAGTGTATTATATAATAAAAATTTATTATATGAAAGTGTGAGTATTCAGCCATATTCACCTGCCGCCGGCACAGGGTTAAGCTCTCATGAGCTCAACCAGCCCGGCACCTATAAAATGGTAAAGGATACTTCTGTAGTAGCCATGTTTAAAGCGGTGAGCGATGAAAAAAGCAGGTTCTTGTTTGATGCGGCACACGGCGGGGATATTTTCTTCCTGGCGTGGACGACAACCCCCTGGACACTCCCCTCTAACCTGGGTTTGACCGTAGGCGCCAATATTGATTATGTACTGGTAAAAACCTTCAATCCTTATACGCATCTGCCTGTAAATGTGGTGCTGGCTAAGGCGCTGCTGGGGAAATATTTTAAGACTGAGGATGAAAATGGTGATTTTGAGCAATATACTGCCGAAGCAAAATACCTGCCATGGCAGGTATTAGGAAACTGCAAAGGAAAAGACCTGGAAGGATTGCAATATGAGCAACTCCTTCCTTATGAAGCCAACTCTCTTTCGGTGGTGGAAGAACAGACACCGGGGGCAAAGCCGTTCCACGTTCTTGTCGGAGATTTCGTGACTACTGAAGATGGTACCGGTGTGGTACATACTGCACCTGCTTTTGGCGCAGACGACTACAGGGTAGGCAGGAAATACAATATTGGTATGCTTACCATGGTAGACAGAACCGGAAAGTTTATAGAAGGGCTGGGGGAATTCAGTAACCGCTATGTAAAAAACTACAAAGATGAAAAGGATTATGCCGATGTGAATGTAGATATCTGCGTGAAGCTGAAAAAGGAAAACCGTGCTTTTAAAATAGAAAAATACGAGCACAATTATCCTCACTGCTGGCGTACGGACAAGCCTGTGCTTTATTATCCTTTGGATGCCTGGTTTATAAAAACAACCGCTTTAAAGGATAGGATGGTTGAGTTGAATAAAACGATCAACTGGAAACCCAAATCAACCGGAGAAGGCCGCTTTGGCAACTGGCTGGAGAATATGGTGGACTGGAACCTGAGCAGGAGCCGCTACTGGGGCACTCCGTTGCCGGTCTGGAGAACGGAAGATGGCAATGAAGAAATATGCATTGGTTCAATAGCAGAGCTGAATGCAGAGATAAGGAAAGCCGGCGAAGTATTGGGCGGCGATGTAAATAAAAATTATTTGCATGATGGCATTCTCGATCTTCACAAGCCCTATGTTGACGAAGTAATACTCGTGAGCAAAAGCGGGAAGCCTATGAAGCGGGTGCCCGACCTGGTGGATGTTTGGTTTGACAGCGGCGCTATGCCTTATGCGCAATGGCATTTTCCGTTTGAGAACAAAGAAGTGTTTGCACAGAATTATCCCGCGGATTTTATCGCCGAAGGCGTAGACCAGACCCGCGGGTGGTTTTATACTTTGCATGCTTTGGGCAGCCTGCTCAAAGAATCCGTGCAGGAAGAGCTGAAAAGGTCCGGTATTGAGGCGAATGATGAGAAGTACCCCGGCCTGGCATATAAGACTTGCGTTTCCAATGGTCTGGTACTGGATAAGAATGGCAATAAAATGAGCAAGCGGCTTGGCAATGTAGTAGATCCTTTTGCCACTATTGAAAAATTCGGCGCTGACGCTACCCGCTGGTACCTGATCACCAACGCTTCGCCCTGGGACAGCCTGAAGTTTGATATTGAGGGTATTAAGGAAGTGCAGCGTAAATTCTTCGGCACATTGTACAATACCTACCAGTTTTTTGCACTATATGCCAATGTGGATGGCTTTGCCTTTAAAGAAGCCTATATCCCCCTGTCCGACAGACCGGAAATTGACCGCTGGATACTTTCTTCATTGAACAGCTTAAAGAAGAAAGTTGCCGCTTATATGGATGACTATGAGCCCACCCATGCCGGCAGGGCTATAGAAGATTTTGTAGATGAGCACCTGAGCAACTGGTATGTGCGTTTGTGCCGCCGCCGCTTCTGGAAAGGTGAATATGAGCATGATAAGATATGCGCTTATCAAACACTTTATGAATGCCTTGAAACTGTTTTGCAGTTGATGGCGCCTGTTGCCCCATTCTTCTGTGATGCGCTGTTCAATAACCTGAATGCCATAAGCGGCAGGTTTGATGTTTCCTCAATACATCATTCCCGCTTTCCCGAACCGGATGATGCAGTAATTGATGAGGCCCTGGAAGAACGAATGCAGTTGGCGCAGGATATCTCTTCGCTGATACTATCGCTTCGCAAAAAAGTAAATATAAAGGTTCGTCAGCCCCTCCGGAAAGTATTGATCCCCGTGGTTGGCGATACTATGAAAAGCCAGATTGAGAAGATAGCGGATCTTATTAAAAATGAAACTAATATTAAGGAGGTTGAGTATATAACAGGAGATAATGGGTTCATCAGCAAAAAGATAAAGCCCAATTTTGTAGCGTTAGGGAAAAAATTAGGTCCCCGGATGAAGGCTGTCAGTACAGCGTTGGCAGGATTTGCGCAGGAAGATATCCGGAAAATAGAGAAAGAAGGAGTATACGAGCTTAAGATAGATGGAGAGATAATACCTGTTGCGCTATCCGAGGTGGAGATACAAAGTGAAGATGTCCCGGGCTGGACAGTAGCTAATAAGGGATTGCTGACAGTAGCCCTGGATGTAACTATTACCCCGGAGCTGGAAAATGAGGGAAATGCCCGGGAAATAGTAAACAGGATCCAAAAAATCCGAAAGGATAACGGCTATGACCTTACCGACCGGATTTTGGTAAAACTGTCAGAAAATCCAATACTCAAACCGTCTATCACTGAATTTAATACATATATTTGCGCGGAAATTTTGGCAGATAAATTAGAATGGTTACCGGACATAACAGATGGAACGGAGATTGAAGTAAATGACATATCTTTAAAAATTTTAGTTACCAAAAAAGCATAAATGCATGGCAACCAACAAAAAACCAGCAAAAAAAGCGGCTCCTAACAAAGCCAAAGCTGTGAAGGCTGCCCCCAAGAAAGCTGCAAAAGTGGCTAAGGGTGCTCCTAAAAAAGCGGCTAAACCAGTTAAGCCGGCTAAAACTGCCAAGCCAGAAGCTAAGAAAGCGATTGCAAAGCCAGTAAAAAAAGATGTAGCGAAGAAAGCCAAATCCGCACCGGTGAAACACCCGCCTGCCCCTGCAAAAAAGGTGGCGCCTAAAGATGTGAAGGAAAAGGAAGCCGTTAAAAAACAGGAAAAGTCTGTTCACGTCCCTGTAAAAGAAGTTCCTTCAAAGTTTGAACAAATTAAAAAAGTGGCAAAAGAAAAGCTTAAGACTGAGGTTGAAAAACCGGCTAAACCTGTGGTGATCCCAAAGTTAAGCACAAGCAATGCCAGGAAATACGAACCGGAATTTACACAATCTGTGCTTGATAAGCCTAAAACACAACAAAACGGACCAGTAATGAGATATAGCGACGTGGAATTGTCGGAATTTAAGGAATTGATACAGCGTAAATTAGAGGCAGCCAAAAAGGAATTAGCCTATTTACAGGGGCTCATTACCCGCAAAGATGATATGGGAGGGGATGAAAGCGAAAACAGATATATGACCATGGAAGACGGCAGCATCAGCATGGAACGTGAGCAATTGAGCCAGATGGCAAGCCGGCAGATCCAGTATATTGATCACCTGGAGAAAGCAATGATGCGCATAGAGAATAAAACTTATGGTATTTGCAGGGTGACAGGAAAGCTGATTGATAAAGCGCGCCTGCGTGCTGTGCCACATGCCACACTGAGCATTGAAGCGAAAATGGGATACGCCAGAAATCCTAATATTCAATAGCCGGTTACAATAAATTATTTTACCTGACCGGATGCGTTCTATGCATCCGGTTTTTTGTTGGGGTAGCTTTCAGCATATTCTCCTTTAGCGGCTCCGATCCGCTCTCTCAGTAAATGTCTTACCTCATGTATCTCATCGCTGTTGGCAAATGCATCTTTAGGCAGTAAAAAAAAACTTCGCGGGTTGAAATACAGGTGAAAAAAGTTGGGGGTCTCGATCATTTCGCTGAATTCCCTCCATGCCCACGACTTTGAGCTGCCACGCCCGTTGTCTATAAAAAAATGATTTTCTTCAAGCCTTACATTAAACCTGTCTTTGAAAGTAACAGATCGTTTATAAATAGTAGAGGGCAGCCACCACCAAAAGGCCAGCATGATCATTATCCATACCAGGGAGCTTACCAGGAATGCCAGGGGAGTGACTTTTTTATAAGCAAATAAAGCTGCCGAGATAATGGCGAATACGTTCACAATAATGATCATCAGCTTGATCTCTCTCTTACTTATAAAATGATAGCGGAGCGCCTGGAGCACCTGGGGCTTTTTATACATGATGGTTGCCTGCATGGCATGAAGATAAAAAAGAAAAGTTTAAACTTCCGCTTATTATCTTTCTGCAGAAATTTAAACTTGCTTACTTGCTGATCCCTTTCTTTAAGGTTCTTAAATCCGGGGATACAACCGGGTAATAGGGGAAATCCAGGTTTTGAAAAGTATACTAAAACAGCCCAGGTGCTACCTGAGGTTTCTGCATCTCTTGTACCCGCCGTTTGCGGCCTGGTATGGTGTTATAGATTGAGCACATGACGAAAGAAAAATAATAAAAACAAATACAGCAATTACTCTTTTCATTATTCTGAGGTTTAGAATGTAAAGAAAGCAACAAGGATTTGTTAAAAGAAGTATAAAGCCGCTTATTCTATAAGAATACCCCTATCTGCGACGAGCCGCCAAAATCGGGGAAAATCAGCATTTTATCGCAAATGCACTGGTTTTCAGCGGGTAGGAAATGACAGTTAATACAGCTGATAAGCTTTTTTATGGGCCTGTTTTATCTGGTCAGCCAATGATTTTGGTTCAATTACCTCCATATTGTCGCCGAAGGAGAGTAATTCCATAAATAAATCATGAGTAAGGCAGAGCTTCAGCTTAATTCTCGTTTCTTCATCATCGTCTATCAGGATCTGCTGGGTATCGTGCAAAGGCAATGTTTTGATGTATTTACCCTGGAACGGATCAAATGACAAAATAATGTCTGCCGGCTCTTCATCATTGGGACAGATAATACCGAAGCAATAGCGATAGTTCTGCTCAATATCATAATTACCGGGGTATTTATAAGTTTGATCGGTGATTTCAAGGTTGGTCAAACGGTCAAGGGCAAAGCTTTTAATATTATTGTCTTTCCGGTCTTTAGCCATAACGTACCAGCGGTTTTTAAATTCCTTTAAGGCATAAGGCTCAGCAACCCTTAGGCTTGATGCTTCTTCCCAAAATTTTTGATAGGTGAATTTGATTTGAAGTTTGTGCCTGATGGCATGAACTAAGCCATGCAGGTTTTCTGTTCCCTGCGGTTTTCGTTTTTCGAAATGAATAAAAGGAGCTATATCTTGTGCAAGATTTAAAGAATTGAATATATCAAATGCTTCCATCATCCTCTGGAAATTCATATTTTCAGCTTTGTCCTGGCTGATAAAATATCCTTTTTTCGATTTCGAATATTCAATGTTAACCCCAAAAAGATTACTGATCTCTTTGATATCCCTTTGGAGCGTTCGCCTGGAAAAGCCGATGTTCAGCGCATCATCCTGCATTTGCAGGTAGTCGAGCTGATTTTCTATATACTGCCGTAACTCCTCATAACTGGAATAAGGTTTTGCTTTTAGCTTTTTTAAGGTCAGCGAATATCGGGATATATAAGCTCGTTTGGACATTGCTAAATATTAATTTATTGGCATGAATTGCGGATATAGCTTGTTAACAAGCAGTCTGTTTATCATAATTTTATTCAGTGTGGCATGAACTATAAACCTAAACAACAGAGATTGGCAAAAGAAATACCATCCCTTACTATATGCTGTTGCGCATGTTGATGAATATGCCCGAACAAATGATATACAGGCTTTTGTCGTTTTACAAATTTCAATAGGTTTTTGCAACCAATGCCCCTGTCTAAAATAGTATATGGCGGACCATGCGTAAGCAAAAAACCAATTTTTTCTATTTGCGGCGGCAAATCATGCAGCCAGGGCCTTGCCGCCACCGAATAAAACGAGATATCGTTTATAACAATGCTCCTGTTTTCCAGGTAAATAACAGCTGCCGGTACAAGGCCTGCGGCGTATCCCGGCTCTAAATCAAAAGGTAAATCATGATTGCCCGCCACAAAAATTTTATACTGCGCAGGCTGTGTACCAAACCAGTCAAAAAAATCTTTTAGCTGTGTTTCGTTGCCATCTGTACAGGTATCGCCGCAATGGATCAGAAAATCCGTTTCGGGGATTTTTAATTCCCTATGATTGCCGTGCGTATCAGAAATGGCGGTGATTGTTTTGTTTTTATAGTTTGCCTGAAACAATTGATAAAGATTTTTCTACTATGTCGTTCGACGTACTTTCAATTAAAGAAGACCAGCTTTCTGTTTCATAAGCATCAAATAATATTGCATTTCCTTTATCAATATCATAGCCATAGTGAATATGGTTATGATTAATATCAAAGCCATAGCATTCCGTTTGCCTGTCATCAGGCTTTCTTATTGAGAATAACGGGCCAAAGGTTTTATCTTCATTTCCATCATAATAATCTGCCCCCCGATGAAGTACAATTTCATATCCATCCGGAAAACCTTTTTGTCGGGCCAATTCCTCTATCTTTTTGTTCAGCTCGTCATGAAATTTGTTCCTTATTTCTGCTATTAACGTCTTTGCTCCTAAAACGAACACAGAAAGATTGCCAATCATTTCTTTCGTTTTATGCTTTCCTTCTTTTAGAAAATTCAATATTTCTTTTGTTTCACGATCCATAACTGAGAGAATATTTTCGATAATATAAATGTATTGCTGTAAACAACTCTTTACATGAATATGTCTTCCCACATTCTCATTCTCGCAGCAATTCTTCAACCATTCTACTATCTGCCTATAAGACATTAGAATGACTTTTATCTTACCATTGCAGTCCTCGTTAATATCAAGGCTTTCGGGGTGATTCCCTTTAAGCGTAAGGTAAATAGCGATCCCTGTTTTGTACTTTTTCCCGGCAAAGTCTACATAATCTTTCATTTGATTTGGCTGTTCTTGAGAATAGATTTTATTCTCAATAAAAAGTCCCCATTCTTTATCAGGGGTTTCTAATACAATATCAATAAATCGTCCGCCATCTGTTTGCTTCTCCCGTTCTAAAATTAAATTTCTTTGGGGTTGTAAATTGAGTGTGCTCAAGAATTGATCTTAAAAAAAGCTTCCAAAATCATGGTTTTCTTTGGGGTTTAAGAGATAACCTATGAAATTTGAGTGATATTTTTCAATATGTTCTTTCGTGTTTTTACCGTTTACAAGTGCTGTAAAAAAGTTGAAATTTTCTTTGTTTTTACTCCGCTCTTTTGAAAGTTTGCTTCTAATATTTGCAAATTCTTTAGCAAATGAAGCTATTGTTTCCAGGGTTGGTTTATAATATTGCACTTGTATATTAAAATGTTGTAGTGAATTACAATACAGGGTTTCTCTTCCTTTTGAAACTATACAATACTTATTATTGCAATAACTCCAATCTCTGTAACGGGTATAGCAAGCCTTTATTGTAATTTTCGCCGGAGCCTCACGCTGTAAATGCCCGCAGCATAAAAAATAAAATTGTGTATAACATTTAGGTGTATAATATAGTGTTTCCCCTCGTCTGGCCTTCTATATATTCCGGTCTTTCCAAATGCCAGTATTCAACGTGCTTATTGTTAATAAAGGGGTGCTTGTGTTTGCCTCTTTTGTAAGTGATAAAAAAGCAGGTTTTCAATTGTAGTTGCCTTTTAGTATAATACCTTTTAAAACGCCATTTGCTTATGAAAGTGTTCCTGGTTAAGGCATAATCAATGCCGTCAATTAAAACGAAATCCCATTTTATATTCAGGGAAGAACCATCACAATTCCTGTCAGTTAAAAGATCGTGCCCCGTTAAGAATTTGATGGATTTACCCCCGCTGAGATAACAAAATCTTACAGCCTTTAAAGCGTCCGGATTATTCTCTTTAAATTTTTCGGATATGATATGGGTCCAATAGCGGGCGCGTCGGTCATGGCCGATATATAAAATTTTTGCATCGTGAAATTCTTCTTCCAGGTATCGTGCTAACTTTAAAAGGAAGGACGTTTTTCCCACAGCCTCCCGCCCGGTAATAAAGTATGTTTTAGTATGTACGGGGCCCGGGCGAAATATTTGCTCTAAATCTCCGGTACAGCTGAAATCGAGCGGTCTGACTATTTTTTTCTCCACCTGTTGTTTAAAATTTAGTATCAAAAATATATTGTCACAACGCCAAACCATGTCGTGCTAAGATTATTTCGATGGATGAAGAAATCTTTTCGCCGTGGCTCGTGTCTCACGAGCCATCACCTTCAGTGTAATACTCACAGGTAATATATCTCATCGGTGCAAAAAACCGTAAATTTAGTACTGTATGGACTACCAGGAAAAACACCGCAAATCATTTATCCGTATTGGTGAAGTATATTTTTGGACGGCTACTATCAACAACTGGATGAAACTATTGATGGATGACCGATATAAAGATATAATTATCAACTCCTTTAGGTATTTAAGTAATGCAGGTAAGATTGATGTATTCGCCTTTGTGATTATGCCAAATCATATTCATGCAATATGGCGGATAAATGATATGAATGGGAAAGAAACTGCACAAGGTTCCTTTCTGAAATATACCGCTCACGAATTCAGGAAACTATTGCTACGTGAAAACCCGGCTTTGCTTCGTCTGTATGCAGTAGATGCCAGTAATAAGCTGCATGAGTTCTGGCAACGCGATCCATTACCAATTCACTTATATTCTCCGGAAGTTGCTTATCAAAAATTGGATTATCTGCATCAAAATCCTACAGCAAAGCATTGGCAATTAGTAGATGACTATATAAATTATACATACTCATCAGTAAGGTTTTATGAGCTTGGTATAAAAGATTATGACTTTTTGAAAGATTTGAGAGGGGAGTTTTAATATATGACATGTACCCCTATGTGGTTCGTGAGACACGAACCACGGCTCCGGGATGATTAACAAAAATAAATTTCAGCAATTTTACCTGCAAATAAAAACAATATAAGCTCACTATATTTATTTGCCGCAGGGCTTGCTCATACAAATGAGCAGCAGGGGCAGATTCATGTATTTATGGTAAATACACCGTGGCGGGCAAAAAAAATCCATCCCGAAGAATCGGAACGGATTTGTGTAGGTTTATATTCCTAACCGTCCTAATTAAAATAAGTATACTTAGCTACAGCCCATGCTGTTGCCGCAGTTTAAGCATTTGTAGCAGGTGCCGCTTCTTACCGTGATATGCCCGCAGGTATTACATGCCGGGGCATCGCTCTGCATACTTTTCAGGTGCTCGCTTACTACATTTATGCTGGTTGCAGATAATGCTTTCTGTGTTTTGGCGGAGGACTGCCCGCTACCCGATGGACCGATGACCCTTACATCGCTCAATGCAGGTTTCGGAGCATACTCCAGTCCTGTGGGAATATCATCCCAGTCATCATTTCCCAGGTTGTCCACCTCCGGTTTGTCCAACACATGCACCAGGTCTGTTCTTCCCAGGTATTCATAAGCCAGGCAACGGAATACGAAGTCCACAATAGAAGTGGTAGACTTGATATTGGGATGATCTACCATTCCGGCGGGTTCAAACTTGGTGAACACAAATTTTTCTACAAATTCTTCCAGCGGTACGCCGTATTGCAAGCCTACTGACACAGATATGGCAAAGCAGTTCATCAGGCTGCGGAGGGTAGATCCTTCTTTTGCAAGATCAATGAATATTTCTCCTAATGTGCCGTCGCCGTACTCTCCTGTTCTCAAAAAGAGCGCCTGCCCGTTGATCTTGGCTTTTTGAGTAAAGCCCCTGCGTTTGGCAGGCAACTGTTTTCTTTCCACGATCCTCGACAACTGGCGCTTCAGCTTGGTATCTGTTGATTCCTGCATGCGCTTATGCAGCTCTTCCAGCAGTTCATCAACAGTCAGCTTACCCATATCGATCAATGGTGTATCATGCCCGGCGGTGCCTTCAGTTGCTGTGTCTTTATCTTTTGATTTTTTGGAATCGCTCTTGTTACTTAACGGCTGGCTGAGCTTGGAGCCATCCCGGTATAGTGCGCATGCTTTCAATCCTAATTCCCAGCTCAGCATATAGCTGTCGGCAATTTCTTCTACTGTTGCTTCGTGCGGCAGGTTGATGGTTTTGGAAATAGCCCCGCTGATGAATGGCTGCGCGGCGCCCATCATGCGTATATGCCCATGCGCGTGTATATAGCGCTCTCCCTTTTTGCCGCATTTATTGGCACAGTCAAACACTGCATAATGTTCCTTTTTCAAATGCGGGGCGCCTTCTATGGTCATTGTTCCGCAGATATAGTCATTAGCTGCTTCTATCTGCTCCGGGGTAAAGCCAAGCGCTTCCAGCAGGTTGAAGTTCCAGTCGTTGTATTGTTCCGGGGTAAAGCCAAGCCTTTCCAGGCAGGACTCGCCAAGCGTGAATTTGTTGAAAACAAAGCCGATCTCGAAAGCAGAAGCGAGCGCATTATCCAGCTTTTTGATCTCGTCTGCAATAAACCCTTTTTCACTGAGGCTTTGCGAGTTGATGAATGGCGCTCCCGCAAAGCTGGCTGAGCCTACTGCATATTTAATGATAGCATCAATTTCCTTGTCAGTATATTTCAGGTTTTTCAGCGCCTGGGGAACAGACTGGTTGATGATCTTGAAATAACCGCCGCCACTCAGCTTTTTGAATTTCACCAGGGCGAAATCAGGTTCCACACCGGTGGTATCGCAATCCATTACCAGGCCAATGGTGCCGGTGGGAGCGATCACGGTAGCCTGCGCATTGCGGTAGCCATATTTTTCACCAAGCTCCACGGCTTCGTCCCAGGCATTGCATGCGGCTTTAAGCAGGTAATCGGGGCAATATTTAGCGTGAATGCCCCGCGGTTTGATGCTCAGTTGCTCATATTCATCAGCATCGTAAGCAGCGAGGCGGTGATTGCGCATTACACGCATCATGTCTTCCCTGTTTTCCTCAAATCTTGCAAAAGACCCGAGATGGGCGGCCATCTCTGCAGAGGTCTTGTACGCTATACCGGTCATGATAGCGGTGATAGCCCCTGCAATAGCCCTTGCCTCCGGGCTGTCGTAAGGGATGCCGCTTACCATGAGCATAGAGCCCAGGTTGGCATAGCCGAGCCCGAGGGTGCGGTAGTCATAAGAAAGCTGCGCCACTTCTTTTGAAGGGAACTGGGCCATGAGCACCGATATTTCAAGCACAGTGGTCCAGAGCCTTACCGTGTATTCAAATCCTTTTACATCGAATACATTGTTGTCTTCATTGAAAAATTTGCGCAGGTTAACAGAAGCCAGATTGCAGGCGGTATTGTCAAGAAACATATACTCGCTGCAGGGGTTGGAGGCCCGGATACGTCCACCTTTGGGGCTGGTATGCCATTCATTAATGGTGGTGTCGTATTGGGTACCCGGGTCTGCACAACGCCACGCTGCGTAAGCAATCTGGTTCCACACTTCCCTGGAAGGGACTTTTTTCATTGTTCTTCCATCGGTGCGCGATTTAAGCTCCCAATCCTCGTTATGTTGTAGTTTTTCAAAAAACGCATTAGGTATACGTACGGAATTATTAGAATTCTGCCCACTTACTGTTTTGTAGGCTTCTCCTTCATAATCGGAAGCGTATCCCGCATTGATCAGGGCAGCCACCTTATTCTCTTCTTCCACTTTCCAGTTGATAAAGCTCATGATCTCGGGATGGTCCAGGTCAAGGCATACCATCTTGGCGGCGCGCCTCGTAGTGCCACCGCTTTTAATAGCGCCTGCTGCGCGGTCGCCTATCTTTAAAAAGCTCATGAGACCGGAGGACGTGCCGCCGCCGCTCAGCTTTTCTCCTTCTCCGCGGATATTAGAATAATTGGTGCCTACTCCGCTGCCATATTTAAAGATGCGGGCCTCCCTTACCCACAGGTCCATGATACCGCCATCATTGACAAGATCATCTTCCACGCTGAGTATGAAGCAGGCATGGGGTTGTGGGCGCTCATAAGCTGAGGTAGACTTTTTCAGGATATTATCTGCCGGGTCAACATAATAGTGGCCCTGCGGTTTGCCTTTGATGCCATAGCTTTCATACAAGCCGGTATTAAACCATTGCGGGCTATTGGGAACGCATGCCTGGTTCAATATACAATATACCAGTTCTTCATAAAATACCTGCGCATCCTCTTTGGATGCAAAATATCCATACCGTTCACCCCATGCTTTCCAGCAGTTCGCCATACGGTGCGCTACCTGCTTTACGGAAGTTTCCCGGCCTGTTGACCCGTCTGGCTGGGGCACGCCGGCTTTGCGGAAATATTTTTGTGCGAGAATGTCTGTTGCGATCTGGCTCCACTGTTTCGGTACTTCTACGTTCTTCATTTCAAATACGATCTCACCGTTGGGGTTGCGGATTACCGAAGTACGATAGTCATACTCAAACTGGTCAAACACATCTATATCGTCCCGCGTAAAGAGACGGGGATACTTCAAGCCTTCGCTTTTATTTTTTTTATTCATAACAGCAACGAGTTTATTTCAGAAAACTACCGGTTAAAATGTTACCAAATGGTAAGCAGAAAGCGAAAGTATCAGGACGGGACCGTTCACCAAACTCCTAAATATTAACAGGCTGTGGAAAAGTCCGAGAGATGCAATCCCGCAGTGTATTACAGTTTTTTTGCACACTCTCGTGATAAAAAAATTTGGATAAGCAGAGGTTTTTTTCTAAATCATATAACATTCACGTAGTTTCCCTAATTATAATGATATTTTTACGAAGTTCGGAAAAACTAAAGGTAATCGTAACAAAAACTTTTTTGCATTTTTGTATACAAAGGAACAGAATGACCAACCGCATATACCAGGGAATTGCTGCAAAAAAAAAGGAAGGAAGAAAGTCTTTCGCTGTGCTTATTGATCCCGACAAAGTGAATGAACAAAAGATCGGAGAACTGGCAGCGCTGACTGCAGCAGCCAACGTGGATTACCTGCTGGTAGGCGGCAGTCTTGTTATTTCCAATCACCTGGATGAAGTGGTGATCCGGATAAAGCGGGAAAGCAATATCCCGGTCATCCTGTTTCCCGGCACGCCCTCCCAGGTTTCCCGGCACGCCGATGCCCTGTTATACCTTTCTCTGATCTCGGGGCGTAACCCGGAGCTATTGATCGGGCAGCATGTAATATCTGCCCCTTTTGTAAAGCAAAGCGGGCTGGAGATCATTTCCACAGGTTATATGGTAATAGACGGGGGTGCTCCTACTACGGTTTCCTATATCAGCAATGCGGCTCCCATTCCTTCAGACAAGAACGAAATTGCCATGTGCACGGCTATGGCGGGGGAAATGCTGGGGATGAAACTGATCTATATGGATGCCGGCAGCGGGGCAAGGAGAGCCCTTTCCGAAAATATGATAGAAAATGTGGCCGGGGTGATAGCAGCACCCCTGGTAGTGGGCGGCGGGATAACCGACCCGGAGAAAGCTTACCGGAATTGCAAAGCCGGCGCCGACCTGATCGTGGTGGGCAATGCCATCGAAAAAGACCCTTCCCTGATCCGCGAAATGAGCGCTGCGGTGCACAGTGTGCCGGTATGCCTGTAAATTTGCATTTGATTATTAAAATTTCACATAAAAAATAGACTTGCAACTAAAAAATGTATTTTCTTTGCATCGTCAAAAATTTTACTAAAAGCACAGCTTTATATTGAACTGAAAATGCAAAAAAATCTCACCACAGTAATCGCTGACGTACCGGCTCTCCCGGATACTACATTGCGTGGGGTTTTTCCTGTTCTGCCCGGAGCAGTTTTTTTCTGTCCTCAAACCCCCTTCAGGGTACGACGTTGATACCAACTTAACATAACGCACTTCTCACCAGTGGGGTAAAAGTTGCCATGGCCAATATTGCCATAAAACCGGTGCTTTTCCAATAATTTAACCTACATGACCAGTATTAAGCTTTAAAAACGAAAATGAAAACCCAGGAACAATTTCAGGTATTGATTGCCAACGAGAGTCACCTTGACTTCGCGCAGATCATTTGCGATGAGATGGCTTCGTCGGCCAAAGCGAGGGGGACGGGTATCGCTAAAAGAACCCCTGAGTATATCCAGCAGAAAATGCGGGAAGGCAAGGCGGTAATAGCTTTCAGCAAAGAAGGGGTCTGGGCGGGATTTTGCTATATAGAGACCTGGAGCCACGGGCAGTATGTGGCCAATTCCGGTCTGATTGTTGCGCCCCCTTTCCGCAAAGGCGGGTTAGCGCGTGCCATAAAGGCAAAAATTTTCCAGCTGAGCCGTAAGCTGTACCCCGAAGCCAAGATCTTTGGGCTTACTACCGGTCTGGCTGTGATGAAGATCAACTCAGAGCTGGGTTATGAACCGGTAACTTATTCAGAGCTCACCCAGGATGAAGCTTTCTGGGCCGGCTGCAAAAGCTGTGTCAATTATGACATTCTCATGAGCAAGGAACGGAAGAACTGCTTATGCACTGCCATGCTGTACGATCCTAAAGATCACTATACACCCGAAGAAACCAAAGAGGATTTTCAACAGCATTCCAAGCTCTATGAGCGGTTTATGCGCATAAAAAAATGGAAGCTGCTGCAGCCATTCCTCAAGAAAGAAAAGGAAGAAACCCCTAAAAAAAGGGGGCTTGCAGGAATATTCAGCTTTTTGTTCAGCCTGTGATTTTGCCTTAACCATATTTTTTGTATTTCAAACAAACCAGACCGGATATGAAAAAAATTGTATTAGGATTTAGCGGAGGATTAGATACTTCTTTTTGCGTAAAATATTTAACCGAAGACAAGGGGTATGAAGTACATTCTGTGATCGTTAATACAGGCGGGTTTGACGAGGAAGAGCTGAAGAAAATAGAAGCGCACGCCTATAAGCTGGGGGTAAAAACCCATACTACCGTAAATGCGGTGAAGTCTTATTACGATGCCATTATCAGATATCTTATATACGGGAATGTGCTTAAGAACAATACCTACCCCTTAAGCGTAAGTGCCGAAAGGCTGAGCCAGGCATTGCATATAGCCGAACACGTTAAGAAGCTTAAGGCTGATGCCGTGGCGCATGGCAGCACAGGTGCGGGCAACGACCAGGTGCGCTTTGACATGATCTTTCATATCATGATCCCCGGCGTAGAGATCATCACGCCGATAAGGGACATGAAGCTGAGCCGCGAGGAAGAGATTGATTACCTGAAGAAGAAAGGCGTGGAAATGAATTTTGCAAAAGCCGTATATTCTATCAACAAAGGGCTCTGGGGTACCAGTGTGGGCGGTAAGGAAACTTTGTCTTCCAAAGGAATGTTGCCCGAAGAAGCCTGGCCTACACAGGTAACTGCCACGGGAGAGCGGGAAGTAAAGCTTAGCTTTAAGGAAGGACAACTGGTTGCTGTGGATGATAAGCAATTTGACCATCCCACGGAAGCTATTCAATACCTGCAAAGCATTGCTGGTCCCTACGGCATAGGCCGCGATATACACGTTGGAGACACCATTATCGGGATAAAAGGGCGTGTGGGATTTGAGGCCGCGGCTCCGATGATCATTTTGAAAGCGCATCATGCGCTGGAAAAGCATGTGCTCACCAAATGGCAACTGAACTGGAAAGACCAGCTTGCTCAGTTTTACGGCAACTGGCTGCATGAAGGCCAGATACTGGATCCCGTAATGCGTGATATAGAGGCATTTCTCGAAAATTCCCAACAGCATGTGACCGGAGATGCATTCGTATATTTGCATCCCTATCGTTTCCAGATCATTGGTATTGCATCGCCATACGACCTGATGAACAGCAAATTTGGAAAATACGGTGAAATGAATACAGGCTTTACCGGTGAAGATGTAAGAGGGTTCAGTAAGATATTCGGTAATCAGACGTCTATCTATCAACTTGTAAAGCAAGATGCTGCCGGTAAGTAAATATCAGCCCAATATTATTTGACATGAAGAAAATTAAAATCGGAATAATCGGAGGTGCAGGATACACAGGAGGAGAACTGATCAGGTTGCTCATTAATCATCCTGCTGCGGAGATCGGTTTTATTCACAGCCGGAGCAATGCCGGGAAACCGGTTGCAGCTATTCACGAGGATCTGTTTGGGGAAACTTCACTATTGTTCACTAATGATCTTTCGGGATTAGGTGGTGGTGTTGACCTTTTGTTCCTGTGCCTGGGGCATGGAGAATCGAAGAAATTTTTATCAGAAAACCAGGTTGCAGACAATATAAAGATCATTGACCTGGCTAATGATTTCCGGTTAAGCAAACAATCGGTTACAGGTAACCGTAAGTTCGTGTATGGTTTACCGGAATTAAACAGGGAACAGATCAGGAAAGCTGATAATATCGCTAACCCTGGTTGTTTTGCCACTACTATACAACTCGGGTTATTGCCTCTTGCCAAAGCGGGATTGCTCGATGAAATATATACTACCGGCATAACAGGAAGCACCGGTGCAGGGCAAAAGCTTACGCCGACATCGCATTTCAGCTGGAGAGCCAACAATATACAGGCCTATAAAACACTTACACACCAGCACCTCGGGGAAATAGGGGAGTCGTTATTGCAATTGCAGCCTGCGGCTGATATTGATCTCAACTTTGTGCCCTGGCGTGGTGATTTCGCAAGAGGAATATTTATTAGTTCTACCATACACTGCGAAAGCAGCTATGAAGAGCTTGTAACACTGTATAAGAATTTCTATAAAGACGCCGCCTTTACGTTCGTAAGCGATCAGCCTATCTTTTTAAAGCAGGTGGTGAATACCAACAAAGCTATTATCCAGTTAGAAAAAGTGGGCAGCAAATTAGTGATCCATTCTATTACAGATAATTTACTGAAGGGCGCCAGCGGGCAGGCAGTGCAAAATATGAACCTGATGTTTGGGATTGACGAAGCGGCGGGGTTGAGGCTGAAAGCGGCGGGGTTCTGAGGGAAGGGAGGAGCTATCAGCTGTGAGCTATGGGCTGATCGCTGACAGTATTAGCGCCTTGTCCTGATATAAGTGTCAAGGAAGGAAGAATATTTTTTGCTGACTGATCTATTTGTATATTAAAAAATATTGTAGTGAAATTTTCAAATGTAACAGAGACAATGATGCTGATAGTTTTTATGAAGCTTTTACGACGATGTGCCTATAGCTCATAGCCCATAGCTCACAGCTTATAGCTATCTGACACCTATTCACAAACTAATAATCAAATCATAACATGAATCTATTCGACGTATACCCGATCAACAATATAGCCATCGTAAAAGCAAAAGGCTCTTATGTGTGGGATGATAAAGGCGAGCAGTACCTTGACCTGTATGGCGGTCACGCTGTAATATCCATAGGACATACCCATCCTCACTGGGTACAGCGCATTGAGGAACAGCTTAAGAAAATTGCTTTTTACAGCAATTCTATCAGAATCCCCCTGCAGGAAGAGCTGGCTGCAAAGCTTGGTAAATTATCGGGCAAAGAAGATTACCAGTTGTTTTTGTGCAACAGCGGCGCTGAGGCAAATGAAAATGCCCTGAAGCTTGCCTCTTTTCACAACGGAAGAAAAAAAGTAGTCGCTTTCAGCAAATCCTTTCACGGGAGAACATCGCTGGCTGTGTCGGTAACGGATAATAAAAATTATGTTGCCCCGGTGAATGAAACCGATAATGTGATCTTCCTGCCGTTTAATGATGAGCAGACGCTGGAAGATTGTTTTAAGAAGAACGGCAAAGAAATATCTTCCGTTATTATTGAAGGCATACAGGGAGTGGGCGGCATTAATGTAGCCGATGAGGATTTTTTAAGGAAGATCCGCAGCCTCTGCGATCAATATGGCGCTGTATATATAGCAGACAGCGTACAGTGCGGGTATGGCAGGAGCGGTAAGTTTTTCAGTCATGATTTTGCCGGGGTGAAAGCGGATATATATACAATGGCCAAGGGTATGGGTAATGGATTCCCGGTGGCAGGCATCATTATAGCGCCGCATATCAAACCAAAACATTTTCAACTGGGCACCACTTTTGGCGGCAACCATCTTGCCTGTGCTGCCGCCATAGCGGTATTAGAAGTGCTGGAGCAGGAAAAATTGCTGGGCAATGCGGTGATGGTAGGCAAATACCTGAAAGAGGAATTGAATAATATCCCCGAATTGAAGAATGTGAGAGGCAGGGGACTGATGATAGGTTTCGACGTGCCTGAATCTTTAAAAGACCTCAGGAAAAACCTGCTGCTTAATCAAAAAATATTCACGGGTGAAGCCAAGCCTAATGTGATCCGCCTGTTGCCGTCACTTGCTCTGAAAAGAAGAGATGCGGAAGATTTTATCGAAGCGCTCAGAGAGGAAATAGCGGTAATGACCGGCACTAATAATGAGCCTGCCGTGGTGGAAGCAGATGCCTGATCCTGGATTTTGATCGAAACCTGCCCAGCAGGTTTCCTAACTATTTAAATGCTGCTACATTGAAACAATTTATTTCCGTAAAAGATATTCCCGATATCAATGCCATTGTAAAGGAAGCGCTGGCGTATAAGGCAGATCCGTTCAAAGACAGATTACTGGGAAAGGATAAACGCATTGGTCTGTTATTTCTGAATCCGAGCATGCGTACGAGGCTCAGCACGCAGATAGCAGCACAGAACCTCGGTATGGAGCCTATTGTGTTCAATGTAGGCAGCGAAGGCTGGGCGCTCGAATTTGAAGAAGAAGCCATCATGAGCGGCAGCAAGGTAGAGCATGTAAAGGATGCTGCGCCTATCATGGGGAAGTACTTTGACATCCTGTGTATCCGTACTTTTCCCGCGTTGAAAAACAGGGAAGATGACTACAGTGAGCTGTATATAAAGCAGTTCATTAAATATGCAGGCATACCGGTAGTGAGCCTGGAAAGCGCTACACTTCATCCTTTGCAAAGCCTTACAGATATCATTACAATGACCGAAGTATTGCAAAACCATAAACCTCAAACCACAAATCGTAAACCCAAAATCGTGCTCACCTGGGCGCCGCATGTAAAGGCCCTGCCGCAATGCGTGGCCAACAGCTTTGCACAATGGGTGAATGCGTGGGGTGAAGCTGATTTTACTATTACCCATCCTGAAGATTATGAACTGGATGAGCAATTTACCAAAGGCGCTGCTATCACACACAACCAGGAAGAAGCATTGAAAGATGCAGATTTTGTGTATGTCAAGAACTGGAGCACGTATAAAGACTACGGTAAGATCTATTGCAATGATCCTGAGTGGATGCTGACCAGTGATAAATTATCCATTACCAATAATGCCAAAGTGATGCACTGCCTGCCGGTGAGAAGAAATGTGGAATTAAGTGATGAGATACTTGATGGTGCAAACAGCATTATTACACAGCAGGCTTCCAACAGGGTGTGGGCTGCCCAGGCAATATTATCGCGCCTGCTTCGCCAGTAGCATACAGATAAGCATGAAGAAAATATATGTTATAAAGATCGGAGGCAATATCATAGACGATGAAGAGAAGCTGGCTGCGTTTCTTAAGTCTTTTGCAACACAATCCATTGCCAATAACGGAGGCCTCGTGCTTGTGCATGGCGGCGGTAAGCTGGCTACCAGACTGGCGGAGCAGATGGGAATTGAGCAGCAACTGGTGGACGGGCGACGAATCACGGATGCGGAGACGCTGAAGATAGTTACCATGGTATATGCCGGGTATATCAATAAAAATATAGTAGCGCAACTGCAGGCAAACGGATGTAATGCCATAGGACTGAGCGGTGCGGACGGGAATGTAATTTTAGCGCATAAAAGAACTGCGAAAGGAGATGTAGACTATGGATTTGCAGGTGATATTAATGAGGTGAATACAGATCTGCTGAAAGCCCTGCTGGAGCAACAAATGACGGTAGTGCTGGCGCCCATTACCCATGACAAAAAAGGGCAATTGCTCAATACCAATGCAGACACCATTGCACAGGAAACGGCAAAAGCATTGTCTGCAGTATATGATGTATCACTGATCTATTCTTTTGAAAAAAGCGGGGTATTGCTTGATGCCAATGATGACAGCACTGTTATCCCGGCAATAGACCCTTCTTCATTCCGGGAATTGAAAGCGCAGCAAAAAATATTTGCCGGCATGATCCCCAAGCTGGATAATGCTTTTGCAGCCCTGGACAGCGGTGTAAAAAAAGTTATTATCGGGAAAGCAGAGCTGCTTGAGCAGTTAATAAACGGGGAGTCTGGTACAACCATTAGCAATGAATAACAATATTTCCATACTGGCAGATGAGGCAATTGATTTGTTGAAAGAATTAATAGCCACTCCTTCTTATAGTAAGGAAGAAGATAATACCGCTGCTGCGATATGCCTGTTCCTGGCACAGAAAGGACTGCCGCATTTCCGCATAGGCAATAATGTATACGCTGCCAATAAGCATTTTGATCCTGAGAAACCGAGCATTTTATTGAATTCCCATCATGATACGGTAAAACCCAATAAAGGGTATACGCTGGATCCGTTCAGTCCCGCGGAAAAGGATGGAAAGCTTTACGGGCTCGGGAGCAATGATGCGGGTGGAGCGCTTGTATCGCTCATCGCCGCTTTTCTGTATTTCTATGAAAAAGAAAACCTTTCGCATAACATTATACTGGCCGCTACAGCAGAGGAGGAAATATCCGGCAGCGGTGGTATAGAAATGTTGCTTCATAACAAAGCCTTTCTCAGTGCTGTTGAGCATAAGGGTATAGCGTGGGCGATAGTGGGGGAGCCTACACAGATGCAGATGGCTGTTGCAGAAAAAGGGCTGCTGGTACTGGATTGCGTGGCAACAGGCAAGGCAGGGCATGCCGCCCGGGAAGAAGGTGATAATGCGATATACAAAGCCATTAAAGATATTAACTGGTTCAGCACGTACCGGTTTCCAAAAGTCTCTGATCTGCTTGGTCCTGTCAAGATGAGCGTTACGGTAGTTCAAACAGAAAATAAAGCGCATAACGTAGTACCTTCTCAGTGCAGCTTTGTAGTGGATATCAGGGTGAATGAGCTGTATACTTTTGAAGAGCTGCTTGCTGTGATTCAAAGCAATGTCTCCTGTGAGATCACGCCAAGAAGTCTGCGGATGCGGTCTTCGTCCATTGCTGTTGATCATCAGGTGGTAAAATCCGGATTGGAGCTTGGTCGGACCTATTACGGGTCTCCCACCACTTCCGACAAAGCGCTGATGCCTTTTCCTGCGCTCAAGATTGGCCCGGGAGATTCTGCCAGAAGCCATACCGCTGATGAATTTATTTTTGTAAATGAGATCAGGGAAGGAGTAAGGTTGTATGTGGAGTTGTTGGGCAAGGCGGTGAGGTGACAAGTTTCAAGGCTCAAGGCTCAGGGTGCAGGGGATAGGCAAGATTGTAATAAATTTACAGTCTTCTAAAAAATTTAACCATGAAAAGTTACCGGGATCTGCAGATTTACCCCTTGTCTAAAAGGCTTGCCATTGAAATCCACCGAATCACATTGGGATTGCCAAAATTTGAAATGTTTGAAGAAGGATCACAGATAAGGCGTTCATCCAAAAGTATCACTTCATCTATTGTTGAAGGCTATGGACGCAAGAAGTACAAGGCGGATTTTATTAAGTTTCTTATATACGCTCATGCTGAATGTGATGAAATAATTATACATCTTGATTTTTTGTACGAAACAAAATCATTAACTGATAACGCTTTATATAAGAAGATTAGAGATGATTATGAATCACTTAGTAAGCAAATTAACAAATATACTCAATGGGTCTCTGACAATCTCAATGAATATCCATCAGCAAAACCCTGATATATTCATTTTGAAACGGACACATTTCAATTTTTGCAAGTGGGAGACAGGTGTTTCCCGGCTCATAAATTGTGTACGAGACAAAAAATTGAAATGCCCTGCAACCTGTAACCTGAAACCTGTATCTTGAAACCTCCAACTCACAAACATGAAACTCTGGCAAAAAGATAATTCTTCGGTAAACGAACTGATTGAAAAATTTACAGTAGGCAGGGATAAAGAATTTGACCTGTTGCTGGCGCAATACGACGTACAGGGATCTATAGCCCATGTAAAAATGCTGAAAGAAGTGGGGCTGATGAATGAGCAGGATGCTGTTGACGCTGTGAGAGGACTGGAAGATATATTGAAGGAGGTGCTGACCGGGAAATTTGCGATAGAAGAAGGTATAGAAGACGTGCATTCCCAGGTAGAATACCTCCTTACCCGACGCATTGGCGAAGCCGGTAAAAAAATACATAGCGGCAGAAGCAGGAACGACCAGGTGGCAGTGGATCTGAAATTGTATCTCCGCGCTGAAGTGCTGGCGATAAAAGATGAAGTGAAAGAGTTGTTTGATCTGCTCATCAGCCAGAGCGAAAAATTCAAAGACAAATTATTGCCGGGGTATACGCATCTCCAGATAGCTATGCCCTCATCATTCGGGTTATGGTTTGGCGCTTATGCAGAAAGCCTGACCGACGATATGGAACTATTGGCTGCCGCGTACCAGGTAGCTAATAAAAACCCGCTGGGTAGTGGTGCAGGATATGGTTCATCATTTCCGCTGAACAGAACGCTTACAACAGAACTATTGCAATTCGGAGCGCTGAACTACAATTCAGTATATGCGCAGATGAGCCGGGGCAAAACGGAGAAGATAGTTGCCATAGGTATCAGCAGCGTAGCGGCAACCTTAAGTAAACTGGCAATGGACGCCTGCCTGTATATCAACCAGAACTTCGGCTTTATTTCTTTTCCCAGTGAGCTCACTACCGGCAGCAGCATTATGCCGCATAAAAAGAACCCGGATGTATTTGAGCTGATAAGAGGAAAATGCAACAGGATACAATCAACTCCAAATGAGCTGACGCTCCTCATTAACAACCTTCCTTCAGGTTACCACCGCGATATGCAGTTGACCAAAGAGATTTTGTTTCCCGCTATTGAGGAATTGAAAGCCTGCATACAGATGACAAAACTAATGTTGTCGAACATCAGCATTAAGGACAATATACTGGATGACGAGAAATACAAATACCTGTTCAGCGTGGAAGCGGTGAATGAGCTGGTAAACAAAGGCATTTCCTTCCGTGATGCTTACCGCCAGGTGGGCAATGATATTGAGCAGGGCAAATTCAATTTCGATTACAAAAAGCAATTGCATCACACACATGAAGGGAGTATCGGCAATTTGAGCAATGACGGTATTGTGGCACAAATGGAAAAGGTGATGGGGAAGTTTTAGTATGAATAAATAACATAGGCAAAGCAACTAGTGTCAAGTCAAGCAAATTATGTCTGTTCATTTTCGTGAAACGTGAGAGGTGAAACGTGAGACAAGCTTTCACCTCTCCCATTTCACGTTTGACATAGCACTAGATGAAGATTAAAAATAACTCTATAGTAGTACCAATCTTAGATTTTTTATTAAGTGCTATAAGTTGTTATTTACTTTTAACCATAGAAAAAAGATCTCCATTTTATATCAACTACTCTCCGTGGATGAGTTGACTTATTTTAAAAGCATACTTATTTAAGTAAAATATTTGCGCTTAGTGTAATGGGTGACGGGCTGGTATTAAACAGCTTAATATTGGTGAGACTAACATTTACTTTCCCATTTGCCACCGTAACGGTAGCTTTTTGCGTAACCCCGGCAGCAGGGTTTTGATACGTTTTTGCATCAAAGGAATAAAATGCATCGTTGTTTTGGTAAATCGTTAACGATAGTTTTTTATCATTGTTATCAGCGGTAAGGTTGCTGAAAAAAACCACATCATAAGAGCCGCTTGCTATGGGCAGTACTTTTCCGCTAAAGAAAACATGTATGCAATATTTTGTATCAAACCCACCATAGCCGTCAGGGTTTATCTGGTAGCAAGAGGTTATTTCATTGTTTAAATCGAAGTAACTGGTAGTGTTAGCTTCATACTTAGTTCCATTAATTATAAAATTGTTTTCTGCCAGATTATTATTTTCTCCGCTGCGGCTCTCATTGTCAGAGGGGGCTTTTTTACAAGAACATACCAATGTAAACAATAATATTGGCAAATAAACTAAAAAGTGCTTCATGTTTAATATTGATTGATATTAGAGAATAGGGTTGAGTAAGCCATTATTTCGCTGCAATATTTGCCGAAACGGAAACAGCAGTATATTTAGCGCCAGTCGAAGGATCGTTGGTGCCGTATAGTTTCAGGTTAGTGAATTTTATATTTACTTTTCCGTTGGCGACCGTTACAATGGCCTTTTGTGTGACAGCGGGAATATTGCTGAAATGAACAATGGAATCGTAGGCACTAAAAATTCCTTTGGGTAAATTATCTGTATAATAATTATTATAACTCACTGTTATTTCTTTAGCATCATCGCGGTTACCCACTTCCCATACTATATCATAAATGCCGCTTGCTTTAGGTAACCCGCGTCCGCTGAACTTTATGTAAAAACAATTTGTGTTAGGGTAGCCGTTACAATTGCTTACTCCGTTCGTGATATCGGAAAAAGGAGCGAAACTGCCGTTTACTACAGTTCCGTTTACGCTATAACTATTTTCTGTAAGGTTGTTTTCAATGGCAGTATTTTCGGGGTTATTATTATCATCCCGGCTTGTTTTTTTACAGGAAACCAATGTTAATATTGCTATTAATATTGTTACATAAACTAAGGTTTGATTTTTTGTAATGTGTGCCATAACTTAAAGATTGAATTGGTTTTGTAGTATAAAAGTATCTAAGGGGAGATAGCATTTAAATACTCAATTTGTAGTACCCGTTCTTAACGGGAAAAGTTTTTTTACTTTTGCTTCAGCATTTATATAACTATCACTTGTCGTTACACACGGATACTTCTGCTGATGCTTTTTTCTTTTACCGGGAGAACACAAATCCGTCTTATTAATAGCCTGCAACACGCAATAAAAAATAAAGAAGAAGATAATTATGAAGCTTTTGCCAGCATTTATAATGCTACGATTACCTGTCAATGCAGTTGGGAGATAATAGAAATGCAGACAGGAAAAATTTTGTTCAGGTGTGGTTGCCAAAGCAGGAAAATACATAATTTGTAGTATACCGCTTTTTCATGCATCACTTTGATTATTTTTATCCGTTGTTTAACAATGGCTGCATGAATAGATATTACAGATATGCGCTGATATATAGCATGTTCTTTACCGGCATTAGTAATATTGCAGGACAAACGAAGTATATTGACAGCCTGCGCCATGCCATATATGTTGCCGGAGGAGATGAACAAAAGCTTGAGGCAATGGTGGCGCTTTGTGAAGAATATAAAAGCATACCCCGGGATACACTGGATCAGTTTTCTTTTGCAGCGAGAGAACTGGCAGTAAAAATAAAAAGCTCTAAAAGGCTGAAAGATCTTGCAGAGCTGGCTGTGGCTTATGATTATTTCAGGTGGGGATGGTCAGACAGCACCATTTTCACAGTGGATCCTGTTATTACCGCTAATAGTGTTACGAAGCCGGAAGAGCGAAGTATTTATTTTAAAGCATCAAGGCTTAAGGCCATGGCGTATGCCAGCCGCTCCCATTTCCAGGAAGCATTAGCTATACTGTATAAAATTGTAAGCGAAGCCGAAGCTTACAAAGATTCACTTATATTGAGCGAGAACACCAATTCGATAGGATCTATTGCGCTTGCGCGCAGCCATCCGCAGGATGCGCTTAAATGGTTGTCGAGGGCATTATTGGCTGCAGGTGGCACGCCACGGTTCATACCGGTGAGAGCTGCTGTTCTGGTGAATGTAGCGGATGCTTACCACCAGTTGGGAAAAACAGATTCAGCTATTTTTTACATAAAGAATGGTATCAGGCTTTTCAGGCAGGTAGAAAACCTGACAAGCCTTGCCCTTGCCCTGCAAAGGCAGGCTTCTATCCTTACTGCAGCAGGAAATTTCCGGGAAGCAGAACAGTCTCTCAAAGATATGATAGCGCTGAGGAGAACACTGGGCGATGGCGCTATGTATGCCGGAGATAATATCAGTCTCGCGGAATTTTACCTTCAGACCAACCAGGTAAAAAAAGCGATCCAACTTTGTAAAGATGCCCTGGTAGTTGGCGATGTGCGCTCTCCCGGCCCGGATACGGCTATGAGCTTCAGTAATGCAATCACTATAAGGCTCGACTACTACCAGATGCTTGCCCGTTGCTATAAGGAAAACGGCGACGCCGCAGCATACCAGCATACCCTTGAGCAGATACTCGAAGCCAAAGATTCGTTTTACCAGTACAATTCAGCTCAGGCAATAGCTGAGCTGCAAACAAAGTATGAAGTACAAAAAAAAGAGAACACCATCATACAGCAGAAACTGTCCATTACCAGGAAGAACAATCTTTTTTACGCGGTGATGGGAATAGTCTTCTTTGCAGCAGTTGTTGCGGTGATCTTATTTTACGGGTATCAAAAACGCGAGAAAATGAAAATGGCAATGATGCTTGAAAAAGAGAAGGATCTTGCACTGCAGTCGGTTGCCAAAGCGGAAGAAAATGAGCGCAAACGTATAGCTGCAGATCTGCATGATAATCTCGGCGCTTATGCCGCATCCATTGTTTCCAACCTGGATCTGGTCATTCCCGAAGTAAAGAACCTGCGCAGTGGAGCTGCGCTTCATGAGCTGCGCAATAATTCCCAGGCGATAGTGTCGCAGTTGAATGACACTATATGGGCTTTGAAAAAAGAAGGACTGTCGCTTATAGACATCAGCGACAGGATCAAGATCTTTATTCAGCGCATACAGCCAAGCTATCCCGATACTGCGCTCAATGTAATGGAACAAATTGAGGAAAACAGGATGCTTACCCCTTCTCATGCATTTCATCTTTTCAGGATAATGCAGGAGGCCATCAACAACGCACTTCGTCATGGTAAGGCAAAGGAAATAATAGTTACAATAGCGAGCAGCGCGGCAGGATGGAAGATCACTATCAGCGACGATGGTAAAGGTACGCCGGAGCATTTTTCAGAGAAGCAAAAAGGCAATGGGTTGACCAATATGCAACAACGGGCAGCGGATAGCGGATGGGATATTGTCTGGCTTCAAAATATCCCCACCGGAACTGCTGTGGTAATAACGCCTACTACAAATTGATTATTCTCTTTTAATCTTATTTAAGCGAAATTGCAATATATGAGCCAGCATCAATCTATCATCATAGCCCTTGCAGAGGATAATGCCATCAACCGGAATACTTTTCTTCAGAAGATAAGTCAACTGGAAGGCTATAGTATTTCGTTTGTGGCAAAAAACGGTAACGAATGCCTGGAAGAGCTGAAAGGGCTTCCTCATCAACTGCTGCCGCGGGTGATCTTTATGGACCTGGAAATGCCTGAAATGGATGGCATACAAACTATTGCTCTGGCAAAGGCTTTGTATCCCCAGATCCATTTTATTGTATTGACTGTTTTTGATGATGATGAAAAGATCTTTGACGCTATAAAGGCGGGCGCTTCGGGTTATCTCCTCAAGCACGAAAGCGCTGCCATGCTTGAAGAAGCGATTATTAATGTCATACAATATGAAGGAGCGCCAATGAGCCCGCCGATTGCCAGAAAAGCGCTTCAGTTGCTGAGCCGCTCAGGAGGGGAGAAGGAAGTAAAGCAGGGATCTGGCCTGCCACCTGTGATCACTGAAAGAGAAAAAGAAATATTACAGCAGATGGTAAATGGCTGGGATGCAAAAAGGATCGCTTCCGCGCTTAATCTCAGTGTGCTGACGGTGCGTAAACATATTGCCAATATTTACGAAAAGCTGCATGTGAATTCCAAAGCGCAGGTCATCAGCCTGGCGCATAAGAATAACTGGGTGTGATGATGCATTTATTTACCTTTTGTAACTTTAGCGAATGAAGACGATCAATCTGAGCAACTCCACCTCCTGATTTTTGCCGTGTCTAATGGCCCGGGAAAGACAACGATAATTCAATCGGTTAAAGTTAATCCCTCACGAAAAAGTATTATCTCTTTTGCCGAATTTTTCGGGTTACAGAATAAAAAAAGGTTCACGTTTGAAACGGTATTCTCTTACAAGTCAAATCTTGATATTATGTAAAGAGCAGCAAATGCCGGCTACGGGGTATACCTGGATAGAGAGCAGGTATTACAGATCACTTAATCTTTTGTACGATGCGGCATGGGATACAAAACCCCAAAATATTTTAGCCAATGGTTCATGAAATATTATTGGAGTAAAATGAAATAAGTTTTGCCAAGCAGATTTTAAACAATTGGCAGACAATATTAGTTCCCTATCTTCGCAACGCAAATTTTTCCTCTCTATGGCACAAAAATATAAGCGCATCCTTCTGAAGCTCTCCGGTGAATCACTAATTGGTAACAGCGGCTTTGGCTTGGATCCTGTGGTATTGAAACAATATGCACAGGAAATAAAATCGGTTCATGATGCAGGAGTAGAAGTGGCAATAGTGATTGGCGGCGGCAATATTTACAGGGGAATGAATGAATCTGAAACCGGTATAGAAAGAGCGCATGGCGATTATATGGGCATGCTGGCTACTGTTATCAACGGCATGGCCCTACAGGCATCCATGGAAAAGGAAGGGTTATTCACAAGGCTGCTCAGCGCTATTAAAATGGAACAGATTGCCGAGCCTTATATCCGCCGCAGGGCGATGCGCCACCTGGAAAAAAAGAGAGTGGTGATTTTCGGGGCAGGCACAGGTAATCCCTATTTTACAACAGATACTGCGGGCTCGTTAAGAGCTATTGAAATAAAAGCGGATGTGATCTTAAAAGGTACAAGGGTGGATGGCATCTATACTGCCGATCCCGAAAAAGATCCTGACGCTAAAAAATACGATACTATCAGTTTTAAAGAATGTATTGATAAAAACCTGAAGGTGATGGACATGACGGCTTTTACCTTATGTATGGAAAACAAACTCCCTATTATTGTTTTCGACATGAATAAACCCGGGAACCTGCTAAGGGTGGTGAAAGGCGAGCACGTAGGTACGCTTGTGACCGGATGACCGGATATAAGATTTGAGACCATGATTCCTGTGCTGGCGCAATTTCATAAGATGTATAGCTGAAGGTAACGCCTTTCCTGTAAGATAAAAATTGTCCCAGCTTCTATAAAGCAAAGTATACATTAACTCAGCGTCTTGCCTGTTTGCAAATGCCGCATGTATTTTAAGGATCACTACCGGCGCGTGGCGAAGCAATCTGCGGCTGCTGTCAGCTCAACGTCATTCCCCCGGCTTTTAATCGTTATATATTCTTTTGAGATTGAGGTTGGTAAGCGGAGCCACGATCAGCGGGAATTTCTCTACCGTAACGTAGCTGGCATCCAGTCCAAAGCCTCTTTCTTCTGATAAGCTGATCTCCTTTATCCAGAAATATCCCCGCATGATAAGCGTTTCCCAGAAGGGCAGCTCATTGTCCATGCTGAGGAATTTCTCCATAACAATAAACTGGAAGTCGCCGGCGATATTGTTGCGCTGGAGGCTTTCGTACCGGCTGGTAATATTCACTTCTTTATTGATGACCATATCTTCCACAACTTTCCTGAACATAATGTTGATACGCGGCTCTACCCTGAAACCAAGCCTGAACTCCACTCTTATTACTTCATTGGGAATAATGGTTTGCACTTCGTATTCGCAGGTATAGGGATTGTCCAATGTGTCTACATGCACAAACCAGTAGATATCCGCCCGCTTGGGCTTGCGGTTGAGGATGGAATAAATGATCTTATGCTCGATTTCTTTGGGATTATTGGCGCTGGTAAGATAGATAAGATGTGTGGCGTACTTGGATACGGAGGGGTCATTGCTCAGCTCCTGTATCATCGGGAGGTAATCTTCAAGACGCACAAATTCCACATACCTGTTTTTGATCTTCCGGCTGCGGAACCATATATACATTATCATGAACATTCCCCCGCCTATGATCACCGTAAAATACCCGCCGTGCGTAAATTTTAATAATAAGGCAGAGAGATACACTCCTTCAATGAGCATGTAGCCAATAAGGAAAGTATATATCCATACCGCTTTTACCCTGTGGTTTACAAGATAGTTGGCAAAGAGTATGGTAGTCATCAGCATGGTAACTATAATTGCCAGCCCGTAAGCTGCTTCCATACGCGATGATGTTTGAAAATATAATACAACACCCAGACAGCCGCAGAACAGTATAGTATTTAAAAAAGGGATGAACAACTGTCCTTTTTCCTCCGAAGGGTAACGGATCTTCAGGCGTGGCCAAAGGTTAAGGCGGATAGCTTCACCTATCAGGGTGAAAGAGCCTGATATCATTGCCTGGCTTGCGATAATGGCTGCGGCTGTAGCTATAATTACTCCCGGGATAATAAACCAGTCGGGCATGAGATCATAAAAAGGGTTAATGCTGTCATGAGGTCCTGCGGGGATATCCAGGTGGTTTTTTAGCAGGCTTGCACCCTGTCCGAGGTAGTTGAACAGCAGGCACGTTTTTACAAATATCCAGGAAATGCGGATATTTTCCCTTCCGCAGTGACCAAGATCACTATATAACGCTTCTGCTCCCGTGGTACAAAGGAATACAGCGCCCAATATCCACAGCGCTCCGGGATTGTGGGAAAGCAGCTTTATGGCATAGTACGGGTTGAATGCCCTCATGATAGAAAGATCATCGAAGACATGGACGGCGCCAAAAATGGCAAGCATGCTGAACCATACCGTCATTATCGGTCCAAAGAATTTGCCGATAGATGCTGTGCCAAACTGCTGGAGAAAGAAGAAAAGCGAAACAATAGCAATTACTATATAAATAATATAATGATTGATATTGTGAAAAACAGGTACTTTCTGAAGCCCTTCAACAGCCGAGGTGATAGTGATAGGGGGGGTGATCATACCATCTGCCAGCAGCGCGGCGCCACCTATCATTGCGGGGATAACCAGCCATTTCCTTCGCCTGCGGACCAATGCATATAAGGCGAAAATGCCACCCTCGCCTTTATTGTCGGCCCTTAATACCAGTACCACATATTTGACGGTCGTTTGCAGGGTGAGCGTCCAGATGATGCAGGAAAGGCTGCCGATAATAAGGTTTTCCGTGATGGCTCTGTCTGTAATGATAGCATTAAATACGTACAGTGGTGAAGTGCCTATATCCCCGTAAATGATACCAAGCGCTATAATAAGACCGGCTAAGGTAGCCCTGTTAGTATGTTTGCCCACGGCTGATTGCTGGTTAAGATATTTTCTATAACTCTCCGGTAAAAACGCCAAAGGTATAGGTAAATTACAAATTGGTTAAAATAATATGCAATACCCCTGCCAATCTGAAAAAAGCGTCTAATTTGCAGAGGGATAGTTATATTTAATTTATAAAAAGCTAATGCAGGTCATGCAGATATATAAAAAGATAGTTACATTACTGGCTATTGCGCTCCCTTTTTTTGCCGGCGCCCAGCGTATACATTATTCTGAGCCGGGCCGGGATGATTACCGGCAGGTGAATTTTGAGATCATCGGAAAGCTCAATAATAATATACTCATTTACAAAAATTACAGGTCTAAAAATGATCTGTCGGTATTTGATAATGATATGAAGCTGAAGAACAAGATCAATCTTGACTTTTTGCCTGATAAGCTGATCAACGTGGATTTTGTTCAATATCCTGATTTTTTTTACATGATATACCAGTACCAGAAAAGGAATGTGGTATACTGTAATGTGGTAAAGATGGATGCCGAAGGCAATAAGCTTGTGGGCCCTGTGGAAATTGATACCACACAGACCGGGGGAGGGGATAATAAGATATATTCCACGATTTACAGCGAGAACAAGCAACAGATCGTGATCTTTAAGATCAATAAAAGAAATGAAAAAAACTACTTCTTCACTATATTGCTGTATAACGATAAAATGGAGTTCAAAAAGAAAACCCGCCTGCCGGTGATCATGCAGCAGAGAGATGCGGTATTCAGTGATTTTATAGTGGATAATGACGGTGATTTTGTTTTTGCAAAATGCGGGAGAAACGGCAGCAGAGATAATATTACTTATGTTGACCTGATGATAAAGCCCGCTGCCGCTGATACGTTCAGTGCATATAATATTCCGCTGAATAAGAATTTTCTCGACGAAGTGAAGATCAAGGCAGATAATATAAATAAGAATATCCTTATCAGCTCACTGTATTACAAGCAGCGGAGAGGAAATGTGGAAGGATTGTATATAGCGGTCTGGAATAAGGAGAACAACCGTATTAATGCTGAGAGCTATAATATTTTCAGTGATGACCTGAAGGAAAATGCAAAATCGGAAAATACTTCGGCTAAAACAGCGTTTAACGACTATTTTATCCGGCAGATCATGCCTAAGCGCGATGGTGGTTTTGTTGTAGTATGCGAGCTGTACTATACTACTTCAAGAGGCGGAGGATGGAACAGGTATGATTATCTATACAGTCCTTATATGTATTCACCTTATTCGCCATACAGCAGCTATTACTGGAGTCCCTATGGCTATGGAAGCCCCTGGAACAGGTATTATGGAAATAATACCCGTTATTACAGCGAGAACATTACTGTTTTTTCGTTTGATCCGAATGCAACCATAGAATGGAGCAATGTGCTGCACAAGAGCAATTTTGATGACAACTCTGATAATTCCTTATCTTATATGGTATATAACAAGGGTAGCGAGATCAGCTTCCTCTATAACCAGCAGGAGCGTCGCATGAAGCTGCTGACGGAGCAGGGTGTTACCCCCAACGGGCAGATCGACCGCGCTCCCACGCTAAAAAACCTTGATAAGGATTATGAATTTTTACCTAAATATGGCAAACAGGTAGGAGCAAGGCAGGTGGTAATACCCTGTATGTACAGGAATTACATTTGTTTTGCCAAAATTGATTTTTAAATATATTCCTGTGATCAGGTATTTCCAGACTAACTCCCCGGTCAATATAGTATTGTTGCTCATATATGCTTTTTTGCTGAAGCTATACTCCTTTATGCATCCGCATATACCTGTTGCACGCGACACTGATGGATTTGTTTTTCACAAGCTGCTTGCTTTTCTGGAGCCGGCAGGAAAATCTGCCCCGGTCATTTACCCGCTGATCGTTTTGGTATTGGTGCTTTCACAGGCTATTATTTTCAGTAATTATATCAACAGGCAGAAGTTATTGCCGAAGCCTAATTTTCTTCCGGCAATGGCTTATATATTTATCACTGCTTTATTTCCTGAATGGTGGCAACTGTCTTCCACGCTCATCATTAACAGTTTGCTGGTATGGGTTTGGGCTTCTTTAAGTGATCTGTTCAATAATTCCGGTCCCAAGGCGCTTGTATTTAATACCGGGCTGGCAGTAGGGCTGGCTTCTTTCCTGTATTTCCCGGCTATAGGATTTACTGTGCTGATCTTTTGTGCGCTTATTATCATGCGCCCGTTCCGGCTGAGTGAATGGCTGATCGCTGTTTTAGGTGTGCTTACCCCTTATTATTTCCTGTTTGCCTATTTGTTCCTTATCAAAGACTGGAACCCGCTTACTTACCTGCCTTCAGTGTCGGTGAGCCTTCCGCAATTCCGGCAGGATATCCGCGCATGGGTGGCTATTATTTTAATGATCATTCCTTTTTTGATCAGTGGTTTCTATATCCAGGGCAATATGCTGCGCATGCTGATCCAGGCGAGAAAAAGCTGGAGCCTTATGCTTATCTACCTGATCATTACCCTGCTTATTCCTTTTATCAACCCTGCCGCCGGCTTTGAATACTGGATATTATGTGCGCTTCCCTTTGCAGCTTTTCATGCATATACTTATTTCTATGCCGGAAAGAAATGGATACCCATTGTGCTGCATTGGCTGTTCGTTGCTTTTATCGTTGCGCTTAATGTATGGCTGCCTGTTACTAAAGGTTAAGAGCAGGACCGGCAGCGCCCCAGCCTTTTTGCAATATTTTAGATGTGTTTGTTCCCAAACTCAGGTAAAAAGGTAAATTTTCGGCTGCCGCATCCTACCTTTGCAGTATAAACCCCCGCAGTATGAAATTCGGAGTAGTTGTTTTCCCTGGATCCAATTGCGACAGAGATATGATAGATGCACTGAGCAAAGATCTGGGTTATGAAGTAATAACGCTTTGGCACAAAGACAAGGATATCAGCATGTTCACTACGGAAGATTGCATTGTGCTCCCTGGCGGCTTTTCTTATGGCGACTATCTGCGCTGCGGCGCTATAGCCAGGTTCAGCCCTATGATGCAAAGTGTGATCAATTTTGCCGGCGAAGGGGGAAAAGTACTGGGTGTTTGCAATGGCTTTCAGATCTTATGTGAAGCAGGACTGCTGCCCGGTGTTTTGCTGAGAAATGAAAATATGAAATTTGTTTGCAGGAATATTTTCATCAGGGGTAATGATGATGTTGTACTGAAAATTCCTGTTGCCCACGGCGAGGGAAGATTTTATGCGGATAATGCCACGCTGGATAAGCTGGAAGCAAACGGACAGGTAATTTACCGTTATTGTGATGAAAACGGCAATATTACTTCTGAAGCCAATCCTAATGGCAGCCTGCGCAATATTGCAGGTATATCTAATGCCGCAGGAAATGTTTTTGGCATGATGCCACATCCAGAAAGAGCCTGTAATGCTGCTCTTGGTAATGTGGATGGAGTGAAAGTGCTGAAAGACCTGCTGTTTTCAGAAAAAGCTGTACCGGCTTAAAAGGGGATTTTGCAAAAGTTTAAGAGGATTGCCGGCATTTTTTGCCCGGTATTTCGTTTATTAATGGTTGAAACGCATTGATACTATGATAAAGAGCTTTATTAGCGCCTTTGTGCTGATGATGATCACGGCATTTGCTTTTGCCCAGGATGGATCGGCAAAGATGGTAAAATGGGATTTTACATCCAAAAAGATCAACGATAAAACGTATGAGCTACGCTTTACGGCTACTATTGACGGCAAATTTCACATCTATGCACAAAACCTGGGCGTAGACGGGCCGGTACCCACTTCCTTTGTTTTTACCAAAAATCCATTGGTAGTATTGAACGGAAAGCCGAAAGAAGTAGGTAAAGTGATCAAGAAGCATGAGGAAGTGTGGGGCGGCGACGTGAGCTTTTATGAAAATAAGGTTGATTTTGTGCAGACCGTGCAATTGAAGTCGAAAGTAAAGACCAATGTAGGAGGCACGGTAGAATTTATGGTTTGTGACGACAAAAAATGTCTTCCTCCTGCGGAGGTGAGCTTTAAAGTGCCGGTTGGCGGGTAGTGGGGATCGTGAAACGATAAACGCGAAACGATAAACGTGAAAGGTGAAATGTGAGACGACTTACTACTTATCACTTACCACTATTCACTACGATAATAAGAAACGGGGCTGTATTTGTATACAGCCCCGTTCATTCCGGATAGTAAAATTTTACAGTGCAATTTGTTTTTCCTGCATCATTTTGCGCAGGTTGATTAAACCATACCGCATACGACCGAGCGCAGTGTTGATGCTGCAGTCTGTCATGGTAGCGATTTCTTTGAAACTTAATTCTGCATAATGCCTGAGAATGATCACTTCGCGCTGATCTTCAGGAAGGCGATCAAGCATTTCGCGAACACGATCATGGCTCTGACGTTGCATCATACGGCGATCAACCCCGTCTTCTGAAAAATTGATCACTTCAAAGATGTCGCGGTCATCACCGGTTTTGATGGTAGGTGTGCGCTTTACTTTGCGGAAGTGATCCACACAAAGATTATGGGCGATCCTCATAGCCCAGGGCAGGAATTTACCTTCTTCCGTATAACGGCCACTGCGGACAGTGTCAATTACCCTGATGAAAACATCCTGGAAGATGTCTTCCGCCAGATACTTGTCTTTGACAAGCAGGAAGATGGAAGTGTAAATCTTGTCTTTGTGACGAACGATAAGTGTTTCGAGCGCAGACGCATCTCCGCTCATGAAGAGGTTGATCAGTTGCTGATCAGGCAGGTTGGTTAGGGAATTCATAAACTTCTACGGTTTTTAATGGTTGGGATTTTGATATCCCAATATCAGAACTGCAAAGAAGTAGAAGTAATACCAGATAGGCGGTAATGTTTTAATTCTAGTTTCTTTCGTACGATATTGGGACTGCTAAAGTATAGTTTTTTTTTATTCCACCAAACTTTTGTTAAATAATTTTCGCTTAACATCTGAAAATCTTCGATAAATGGCAAAATATTAAATAAATCCCCCTCAATACAATAATATCATTTGATATCATCCCCTTATTTCCCACATCCTGATTAAACTAAACATTTTAGTATTAATTTCGTTGCTCTTCTTATGGCAGCAACTACTTCTCAAAAGAAAAAGACTTCGTCTCAGCGCCACGGCAATGATAATGCAATATTTATCAAAGGCGCAAGGGTACATAACCTGAAAAATATTTCCGTGAAGATTCCCAGGAATAACCTGGTGGTAGTAACGGGAGTATCCGGTTCGGGAAAATCTTCCCTGACTATTGATACGCTTTTTGCCGAGGGACAAAGAAGGTATGCGGAAAGCCTGAGCGCTTATGCCCGCCAGTTCCTCAACAGGATGAATAAACCTGATGTGGATTTCATAAAAGGGCTGTGCCCGGCAATAGCGATCGAACAAAAAGTCATTACCAGGACGCCCCGTTCCACTGTGGGCAGCATGACGGAAATATATGATTACCTCAGGCTGCTGTATGCACGCATCGGCAGGACGATCTCTCCGGTGAGCGGTGAGGAAGTAAAAAAAGATGATGTGAATGATGTGGTGCAGGCAATTGCCGGCTTGCAGGCGGGCGATAAGGTATTGATCCTTTCTGCCTTCAGGCAGCAGGGCAAACGCAATACAAGGGAAGAGCTGAATATTTTGTTGCAAAAAGGATTCTCAAGACTTTATATCATTGCCAAAGGACAGTCAGGGGAAATGTTGAGGATTGAAGATATGCTGGAGAAGAAAGATGCGGAGCTGAAGAAAAAATTCAATAAGGATAAGGAGACCGGTATATATATATTAATAGACAGGATAGTAGTAAAGGATTTTGATGAGGATGATATGCACCGCCTGGCTGATTCGGTGAATACGGCTTTTTTTGAAGGAGAAGGGGAGATGCTGCTGGAAGTGAACGGTGAACGTACTATGAGCTTCTCCAACAAATTTGAAAGGGACGGGATAAAATTTGAAGAGCCTGTTCCCAATCTCTTTTCCTTTAATAATCCCTACGGTGCCTGCCCGGTATGTGAGGGATTTTCACAGGTGTTAGGTATTGATCCCGAGCTGGTGATCCCCAACCAACGCTTAAGCGTATACGAAGGAGCGGTGGCTCCCTGGAAAGGGGAGAAGCTGGGACAATGGAAAGAGCAGTTTATAAGAGGTGCCAAACATTTTGGTTTTCCTGTGCATAAGCCGGTGATGGAGCTTACCCGCCAACAGTATGATGAGCTGTGGAAGGGGAATAGTTATGCTCATGGGATCAATGATTTTTTCAAAGAAGTGGAACAGAATCTTTACAAAGTTCAATACCGGGTACTGCTTTCACGGTACAGGGGCAGAACCATCTGCCCGGAATGTAAAGGCTATCGCCTGCGAAAGGAAGCATTGTATGTGAAAGTGGGAGGAAAGCATATCGGCGAGCTGTGCGAAATGCAGGTGAACGACCTGCAGCAATGGTTTGAAGCGCTCAGGCTCACAGACTATGAAAAGCAGGTGGCGAAAAGAATATTGATAGAGATCAGGCAGCGGTTGCAGGTATTGCTGGATGTGGGTCTGGGGTATCTTACTTTAAACCGTTTGGCCAACACGCTGAGCGGTGGCGAGAGCCAGCGTATCCAGTTGACAAGAAGCCTGGGCTCCAACCTTACCAACTCGCTGTATATACTTGATGAGCCTTCCATTGGCCTCCACTCCCGCGACACACTCCGGCTGATCAAAGTTTTAAAGGAACTCAGAGATCTTAATAATACAGTGGTAGTAGTAGAGCACGATGAAATGATGATGCGTGAGGCGGATCATATCATTGATATGGGACCGTTGGCAAGTCATTTGGGCGGCGAAGTGATCGCCGAGGGGGACTACGATGCTATTATTAATAACAAAAACAGCCTTACCGGTAAGTACCTGAAAGGAGAATTGTCAATTGACAGACCGGCTCATCTCCGCAAGTGGAAAAGATCTGTTGTGGTGGAAGGGGCCAGGCAGAACAACCTGAAAAATATTACCGTTGAATTACCGCTGAATGTGCTCTGTGTCATCAGCGGTGTGAGCGGCAGTGGGAAAACTACGCTTGTTAAGCAGATTGCCTATCCTGCCCTGAAAAAGATAAAAGGCGAATTTGTGGAAAAGGTAGGTCTGCACAAATCTCTCAGTGGGGATATTGATTATATTACCCAGGTGGAGCTGGTAGATCAGAATCCTATTGGAAAATCTTCCCGCAGTAACCCGGTAACCTATATTAAGGCGTATGATGAAATAAGGGACCTGTACGCCAAACAGCCTTTGAGCAAGATCAATGGTTTTCAGCCGAAACACTTTTCATTTAATGTGGAAGGTGGCCGCTGCGATGCCTGTAAGGGCGAAGGGGAACAGGTAGTGGAAATGCAGTTCCTGGCTGATGTGCATCTTACCTGCGAGGTATGTCATGGCAGAAGGTTTAAGGATGAAGTGCTGGAGGTAACCTACAGGGATAAGAATATATATGATGTTTTGGAAATGAGCGTTGACGAAGCGTTGCAATTCTTTAAGGATGAAAAAGATATTATTGCCAAACTCAAGCCGCTTGCTGATGTGGGATTGGGCTATATCAAGCTGGGACAGTCGAGCGATACGCTTTCCGGTGGCGAAGCGCAGCGGGTTAAGCTGGCTTCTTTTCTCGGGAAGGGCAAAGCGCAGGGGCATATACTTTTTATTTTTGATGAGCCTACTACCGGTCTTCATTTTTATGATATCAATAAGTTGCTTGCTTCATTCAATGCATTGATAGACCAGGGGCATTCCATCTGGGTGATCGAGCATAATACCGACGTCATAAAAAGTGCGGACTGGGTAATTGATCTCGGTCCTGAAGCCGGCGACCAGGGAGGCAACCTCGTGTTTGCGGGAGTGCCGGAAGAGTTAAAGAAAGTGAAAGAGAGTTATACAGGGAAGTTTTTGTAGTGAGGTTCCGGACTTTCGGAAGAAGGTTCAGAACCCTGTCGGGCACAGCCTATCGTTTAGCGCATCATAAAGCCTAACTTGCAATCATAACAGCTAACCATGAAATTTGACGACAGCCTGTGGAAAGGTATACTGGAAGATCTGTTTGCCGATTTCCTCCGTTTCTTTTTCAGCAATGCCGATGAGATATTCGATATGAAAAAAGGCTTTGAATACCTCGACAAGGAGATGGCGCAGATTACTATAGAAAGTGATCCTGAATCACCCAAATACGTTGACAAACTGGTAAAAGCCTACACCCGTGAAGGAAATGAGCAGTGGGTGCTGGTGCATGTAGAAGTGCAGGGCTATGCCGATAAGTACTTTGAAGAGCGGATGTATATATACAACTACCGCATCTTTGACCGCTACCGGCAACGGATCACAGCTATTGTGCTGCTAACAGACAGGGACAGGAAATTCCACCCTACGGCATACCATTCCGAATTTCTGGGAACGGAAATTCGCTACCGGTTCAATACTTACAAGGTACTTGATCAAAGTGAAGACGAGCTGCACAAGAGCAGTAATCCTTTTGCATTTGTTATTCTCACCGCGCTGCTCGCTTTAAAACGCAACCGCCTAACAGACGAGGCATTATTAGATTTGAAGCTGGGGCTGACCAGGAATCTGTTGGAACGGAACTTTTCCAAGTCCACCATCAGGGGTATATTCTATTTTATCCGTAATTATGTTGCCTTTGCCGATCCCGGCAATAATATTAACTTTGATAAAACAATTGATTCCATCACCCCGAAAAGCAGACATATGGGCATCGTAGAAATGATAAAGGAAAGGGAAACCAGGAAAATTCTTCAACAAGGGAAAGCTGAAGGGAAAGCCGAAGGTAAGGCCGAGGAAGTTCGCAATCTGATAACCAAGTTGGGACTCCCCGATGCACAGGCTGCTGATGTCGCAGCAGTACCTGTTGCCTTTGTAAAAAAAGTGCGGGCTTCACTGAAAAAGAAGAAATAGGGAAATTATCCTTTATCAACTATCTACGCTCCAAAAGATATCTGATTTTCAAAGCGGTTACCGCTAATTCCCATTTACTATTACCAGAATATATAAGAAGTGGAAGGTTAGAAGTCTGCAAGCTCTTAGCACACCTAATTGATATACAAATTATTATAAATATATTTAACAAATACGGAATTGGATTCCATATTTGTCAAGTATTTAGTGTGCCTTTATAAAATGGTAACCAGGGCGGTGGCAGATAAAATAAAGGAGCTGGCAGGCAAATTTCCTGCGATAGGCTTATTGGGTCCCAGGCAAAGCGGAAAAACAACATTAGCAAGGACCTTATTCAACAGTAAACCCTATGTCAGCTTTGAGAACATAACATAGCGCCACGTATTACTATTTCACACCGGTGGTACCCCCTTTGCTCATGCTGATATCTACCGGCGTATTTTTTTTCCATGCGCCACGTGTAAAATCAGGAACGGTTATGGAATTCGACCTGTTGGCAACAGACCACACGGAGAGCGGGGAAACAGATGACCATAATGCAGCGTCGTATACATCCTGATCGAGCGGTAGTCCGTTCCTTAAACAATCGATCGTACGCCAGTCCATTAAGAAATCCATGCCACCATGGCCTCCAACCTGTCTGGCTGCCTCCCCTATTTTTTTTACGATCTCCGGCGCATATTTTTCCTGTAATACTTTTACTTCTGCCTCGCCTAACCATTCATGTCCTGTGGCATACCGCGATGGCTCGGGATATTTCAATGCAATCCCCCTGGTGCCACTTATCAATTGAATTCTTGAGTAGGGGCGGGGAGAAGATATATCAAACTGCACCATGATTGTTTTTCCTTTATTGGTGCGTATGGTTGAGGTATTCATGTTGCCATTAAAGGAGCGGCCGGCATAAGACTTATAAAAGTCGTCTTTTGCCGCGAGCTGTTTTGCTTCATCTCCCAAAATGAAATCATTAGAGGAAACCGAAACGAGGTAATCCATTTTATCTCCCCTGTTAATATTCAGCACCTGGCACAACGGACCAAGTCCGTGGGTAGGATACAGATTGCCTTTCCTCGATACAATTTCATTCAGTTCCCACATCTGATAAAAGCGATCCTTTGCAAAAAGCAGCTCCGTAAGCGGATGAATGTACGATCCTTCACAATGAATGATCTCTCCAAAAAATCCCTGCCGCACCATATTCAATGTAGTGAGCTCAAAAAAATCGTAGCAGCAATTTTCCACCATCATGCAATGCTTCCGTGTCTTCTCCGAGGTTTCTACCAGGCTCCATAATTCCTGCAGCGTCTTCCCGGCGGGCACTTCTACACACACATGCTTATCGTGGTTCATGCTGAAAAGCGCTATGGGAGTATGCAATGCCCAGGGCGTTAGAATATAAATAAGATCAATATCCTTGCTGGCGCACATGGTTTTCCAGGCTTCCGGGTCGCTATGATATAATCCGGGTGCATGCCCGGAAGCTTTTACCAGGTCGTTGGCCAGCTTCACACGTTCTGGTCTCAGATCGCAGAGCCCTTTTATTTCAACACCTTCTATCTTATTCATTCTTGTTACCGCGTCAAAGCCCCTGTTGCCGATACCCACAAAGCCTACGCGCACTGTATCTAATTTAGGTGCGGCGTATCCGCTCATATTAAATGTTTGCGGCGGTGTGTATTCTGCAGCTTCTTTAATACGGTCCAGATCTTCAGGCGTGCCGGCATAACTGCTCATCCACGCACCGGCAAGACCCATGCCCGCCAATCCTGATTGCTTGATAAAATTTCTTCTTGAATTACTCATAGCTAAATGCAATATTCAAATCTAAAGATCAATTATTGTTCTTTGATTCATAATTCTGCTAAAGTTATATACTTTTTTAACAGATCCGGGGAACAGCCTGCATCACCTGAATGAACCAAAGGAGCCCAATACAATATCCCGTTCTTTCATTATTGAATTATTAATAAGTAGAATTGTGTCGGGCATGAAATGTAAGACAGGAAAGTTTGCTTCATGTCAAAAAAGTATAGATATTCAGGAGAATTTTATATAGTTCAACTTCTATCATTCCATATTTTTATTGAATTGAGCGCGAGGACGCAAATATTATCTTATATTAAGTAAAATACTCAACCTGCAACAATGACTACTGCAACGATCAGACCTGTTTTCCCAATTAACGGCGATGTGCTGCATATTTTAGACGGAACGCTTACACGGGATGGATTAACCTGTGTGGTGAAGGTTTCAGCTCCTTCAGGCAGTAGCATTACTATAAATAACAATGTAGCCGGGGAAATTGAGGAAGGTATTTTTTCTGTCCCGGTTGTATTTGATCAATATCAAAATACATTGCAGATACTAAATGAAACTTCCGGTGAATCAATGACAGTTACTGCATATTTTGCCAGGAGATTTGCAAAAAAGTACCGACTTTCCATTGATGACAATATCCGTTTCCTGCAGGATATATCGAACCATGCCGGGGAGTATACCTCTATTTTTGATAATCCTTTTTTAAAAGGATTAAAAGAGCTTCATGAAAGGTATCAGACCAAAGTACATCTCAATCTATTCTATCAATCCGTAGGGGAAGATTTTACGCTTTCTGAATTCCCCGATACATTTAAAAAAGAATGGCAGGAAAATGCAGGCTGGCTTCGCCTGAGCTTCCATGCATACAAAGAGTTTCCTGATGCGCCGTATAAAAACGCGTCTTTTGATACTGTTAAAAAAGATTGTGATCTTATCATGGGGGAGATCAAACGTTTTGCGGGAGATGCTTTACTTGGCCCGGTTACCACTGTGCACTGGGGGGAAGTGAATGTAGAAGGGGCAAGAGCCATGCGGGCCGCAGGCTATAAAGGCCAGCTTGGATATTTTAATGTAGATGATGACCAGCCAACTGTTTCTTATTATCTTACTGTGGAGCAAAGGCGGCATATGAAAAAAAGATTCATCTGGAAGGATGAGGCCGAAGATATCATTTTCGTCAGGAGCAGCATGGTACTGGACAGAACAAAAAAAGAAGATATTGCTGTGAATATGGATGCATACAGCAATGCGCCCTCAGGATTGCCGCCGTATGTAGATTACCTTATTCATGAGCAATATTTTTACCAGGATTACCCGGCATACCAACCCGATTATTTTGAAAAAGTAGAAGCTGCTGTAAGGTGGGCGAAGGAACATGGGTATGAGCCGGCATTTTTGGATGAATGTATTTTTGAATAGTATATATGCCACGAATGCACGAATGGAAGCCTGAGTATATAGACAGATCAGAAAGATCATTTTTATTCGTGTATTCGCGGCTGTTAATTATTTGAATTGAATGATTTTATGTTATTCGCAAACGAAACATATAGTACCCTTAATGCTGCTACCGATAAAGTAGTATTGCTGCCGCTTGGTGCGGTTGAACAACATGGTCCCCACCTGGCAACGGGTACTGATACGCATATTGTTACAAAAATTGCGGAAGCGGCAGAACAGCAACGTATAAATGATATTATTCTTGCACCGACCTTAGCGTATGGTTCAAGCCACCATCATATTTCTTTCGGCGGTACCATCAGCATATCAGCAGACTTATATACGCAGGTGCTCAGAGAAATGATCACCTCGCTTATACAAACGGGATTCAGAAAAATTATTTTATTGAACGGCCACGGCGGTAATATCACACCAGCCAGGCAGGCGCTTGCATTGCTAAGCAAGGATCTTGATGCAACTGTTCAGTCCAATATAGCATTGGCCACATATTGGGAACTGGCAGGAACTGCATTTGCCGGCGATAGCCCTATGGAAAGTCCTGCATTAAGCCACGCCTGTGAATATGAAACAAGCCTAATGCTGCATTTATTCCCTGAAAAAGTATTAATGAATAAAGTGCAGCGTGCGGAGCGCCCGGCACAAAACGGCTATATACCCTGGGAAGATGATGTGCCATATAAAGGTATAATAATGTTTAAGCAAACTGCTTTTATTTCATCTAATGGCAGCAGCGGTGAACCACAGTTAGGCACAGCGGTGAAAGGAGCGCATTTATTTAACAAGGTAACAGCGGCGCTTATTCAGTTTATTGATGCGTTTAAAACCTGGCCGCTCATGCAAAAACTATTATAATTTAGTTTATAAACATATAGAAGGTGAATGAAAAAATACAAATCGGAACTGTTGGCCTGGGATTAATGGGTAGCAGCATTGCCGCCTGCATACTCGCTGCCGGTCATCCCGTAACAGCGCTAACTAATAATATTCAGCAAAAAGAAGAAGCCGTCAAACGGATCGGAGAATATCTTTTGCAGTTGCAGGAAGAAGGCATTTTAAAAGAGGAACCTGCTGCTATGCTGCAACGTTTATATATTACAGATGACTATACTTCTTTCAGCAATCATACAATAGTAATTGAATCAATTATTGAAAGTATAGATGAGAAAAAGAAAGTATATGGGCAACTGGAAGCCGTGCTGGCGCCGGATGCTATCATTGGCAGCAATACTTCTGCCATACCGGTTACCTTATTACAGGCGGGGTTACAACATCCTGAGCGCATGTTTGGCATTCACTGGGCAGAGCCTGCGCACATCACCCGGTTCATGGAAGTGATATGCGGTGATAAATCGGATATTGCACTTGCTGAAAAGGTTGTGGATCTTGCGGAAAGCTGGGGTAAAGAACCTTCTTTGTTGCGAAAAGATATCCGGGGATTTATCACCAACCGCATTATGTATGCCATGCTTCGTGAAGCATTTTATCTTGTTGAAAACGGCTATGCTACCATAGACGATGTTGATCGTTCTTTACGCAATGACCTTGGTTACTGGATCACTTTTGCAGGCCCGTTCCGTTTTATGGATCTTACCGGTATACCTGCATACCTTTCCGTGATGAAAGATCTGTTCCCTGAACTAAGCAACAATACTGCTATTCCATCTACTATTGAAAAATTAGTACAGGATGGAGCCAAAGGTGTTGCCAATGCAAAAGGTTTTTATCCATATACCGAAGCTACTGCACAACAATGGGAAAAACTGTTTACAGACTTTAGCTTTGAAATAAGAAAACTGGCAGGAAAATATCCTCAAAACATAGGAGATCAATGATAGCGACAGGCATAGAAAAAATTACAGCAACGGAAGTAATTGTTCCGGCAAAGCCGGGTAGCTTAAACTCCAGCGATGTGCATGATACCGATAAAAACTTTGCGAAGAAATTTTTAACAGGAGAGCGTTGGACGGAATTTGCCAACCAGCCGAAATGGATTATACAGATCACGCTATGTAACGGGTTGACCGGTATAGGTGAGACTTATCGCTCTGCCTCGCCTGCTTTGATCAGGGAGGCGGCAGAGACACTTGCGGGGGAAAATCTCTTATCGCTCAACTGGCGCAGACTACCGGTAACGGATCAACGCATTTATGAAGCTTTTGAGTGCGCAGTGCTTGATCTTGCAGGCAAATTGCTGAATGCGCCGGTGAGCCAGTTGCTTGGCGGCGCTTACAGAGATCGTGTTGATTGTATGGGCTGGACAGGCCGCCGCAACCCCGAAGATGCCGCACAGAAAGCATATGAAGCCATGCAGAAAGGGCATAAGATGTTCAAGTTTAAGTGCTCTGATGAAGATCCTGTAAGGCTCTGGACAGCAGCGATACGCAAAAAATGCGGCACAGGTATCCGGATCATTTTAGACCCGAACCAGCGCTGGAAAGACGTTGCAACTACGTTGCGGCTGATGGATGGTGTGGATAAAGAGATCATGTACGGGCTGGAAGACCCGATACTGCATGAAGACGTGGAAGGATTTGCATACCTGCGAAGGCATCTTGGCGTACCGCTATTCAGACATATATCACTGCCGTACACGCAGGATATAAAAGACATCATAAAATTCATAAAACACGAAGCTGTTGACGGATATAATTTCAACGGAGCTGCATACAATTCTGTTTTACTGGCAGAGATCGCACACCTGGAAGGCAAGCCATACTGGCGCGGGTCGGAAGTTGATCTGGGCATTTCGGAAACGATGGGGTTGCATATAGCGGCGGCAAGCATCAACTGCACCATACCTTCAGATATTTTCGGTGAACTGGTGCGGGTAGACGACCTGATCACAGAACCCATACATTTTGAAAACGGCGCAGCGCTTGTTCCTAAAAATGCAGGATTGGGTGTAATGCTGGATATGGAGGCCCTGAATAAATACGCAACAGGAAATACAATTGAAACAACCGCCAACAGCTTATGAACAAAAAATTATTTGCCTGGATATTACTGTTTAGCTGCAACCTTATGTGGTCGCTGCAATTTACCGGTATCAAATTAATACAGGATCAGATAGGACCCTATTTTACAGTGTGGGGACCTATGCTGCTTTCTGTTTTTATGTTGCTGCCTTTTGTAATTAAAGATTACAAACAGCATAACCGCAAACTGAAAGACTTCCTGATATTTATTCCGTTGGTAATATTTGGCGCCTTCCCCTCGCAGGTATTAATGACTTTCGGCACACGCTATTCGCAGGCGAGCAATGCTGCCATTCTGGTCTTGATATTGCCGATATTAACTACAGTGCTGGCATATATTATGCTCAAAGAAAAAATGAGCCGTATTAAATGGATCTGTTTTGCCGTAGCCATTGCCGGCGTTGTGCTTTGTTCTACCAATGATATCAGGCAAATGGACTTTGGCTCTCAATATGCCATCGGCAACCTGCTTATTTTCCTGGCATTGATAGGGAATGCTTATTATAATGTCGGCTGTAAGAAAATCGCTGATAAATTTACGGGTATGGAAATGGTATTTTATACCTATGTGGTGATGGTGATATTGCTTACGCCTTTTGTATTATATTATGAATCTGATATATTCGCAAGGATACCATCATTTACAACCAATACCTGGATTGGGTTTTTAGGGACACTTACCCTCTTCCACAACTTTCTGTCCATGGTGCTTTTCTTCATAGCGCTTAAGCACCTGGAGGCAACGGATGTAGCTATTTCCAATTATCTCATAACTTTTTTTGGACTACCCGTAGCGGCTATATGGTTGGGAGAAAAGCTCAGCGGGCAGGCTATTACCGGCGGCGCTTTGGTACTGATTTCTTTGATCCTCCTTACTATGGTTGAGAGTTTTGGAAACCGAAAAATAAAAACAACATAAACATTATAATATGAAATCTTCAGACAAATTATTGGAAGGAGTTATACCTATAATACCAACGCCTTTTACAGAAAATGAAGAAATAGATGAAGATGCATTAAGAAGGCTGGTAGACTTTGCCTGCTCATGCGGCATAGAGGCTGCCTGCCTGCCTGCTTATGCAAGCGAGTTTTATAAGCTTACCGATGATGAAAAATTACAGGTAGTAAAAATTGCAGTGGACCAGGCGAAAGGAAGAATTAAGATCGTGGCACAGTCCAATCATCCTTCCTTAAGGTCTGCTATCAGGCTGGCGCAGGCAAATGTAGCCAATGGTGCAGATGTTATTTCACTGGCTGTGCCAAGGATATTCAACCTGCCTGAAGATTCGCTGCTGGAATATTTGTCCGGATTTCTTTCTTCCATACCAGGCACTCCGGTGCTTATACAGGATTTTAATCCCGGCGGATCATCTATAAGCGCAGCCTCTATCAGGAAACTGAATGAAGCTCATCCTAATTTCAAATACCTGAAGTTAGAAGAACCCCTTTGCGCTCCCAAGTTTGAAAATATTATTCATGTTACAGAAGGGAAAGTCGGCTTGTTTGAAGGCTGGGGCGGATTATATATGCTGGAATTAATACCCATCGGCATAGCCGGTGTAATGCCGGGGCTGGCTGTCGCGGATATTCTGCAGAAAGTATTTTTATTAAGAAAACGCGGTGAAACAGATAAAGCATTCAGCCTTTTTGAAAAAGTGATGCCGCAGATATTTTTCTCCCTGCAGAATATGGAGTTATTCCATTATGCCGAAAAGGAATTGCTGAAGGCGCGTGGTGTATTGACCAACAGCATTGCGAGGAAAGCGGCGTATATACCCGATGCTTCATCCGTGAAGTATATAAGTGAATTAAACGAACGGGTAGTAGCATTAGTAAAGTCATTGTAATACATATAACCTTATCCTAACCAAAATATTCATTATCATGTCAGACAGGTTAGTCAGTCAAACTGCGATCGTTACCGGCGCCGCTTCAGGCATTGGTAAGGCTATAGCATTGAAATTAATGGAGCATGGCGCCAAAGTATATGCTTTTGATTTGAACCGGAATTTGTTGCTGGAATACTTTGGTAACCATGACAGCCAGTCAATCCCTGTTGCTATTGATGTTACCGATCAGCAACAGGTAAAAGATGAAGTGAATGCAGTCATCAGTAAAGAAAAGAAAATTGATATACTGGTGAACTGTGTTGGCATAACCGGTATCACCAATGTTAAAAGTCACCAGGTAGATATAGAAAACCTGAAGCTTGTATTTGACGTGAACTTTATGAGCTGCGTATATACCTCCCAGGCAGTTATACCTAATATGCTGGAGCATCATTATGGAAGAGTTTTGCATCTTGCTTCTATAGCAGGTAAGGAAGGCAATGCCGGCATGCTGGCTTACTCTGCTTCCAAAGCTGCATTGATAGGGATGACTAAAGTGCAGGGGGCTGAATATGCAGAATCCGGTATTACGGTAAATGCTATGGCGCCAGCGGTTATACGTACACCATTAGTGGATAATATGCCGGATGCGCAGGTGAAATATATGACAGATAAAATACCCATGAAACGGTGCGGCACACTGGAAGAAGCAGCCAACCTGGCTTTGTATATTGTATCTCCGGAAAACAGTTTCACAACGGGGTTTACTTTTGATCTTACGGGAGGGAGGGCGAGATATTGAGTATGATCGTGAGAGGTGAATGGTGAATAGTCAATGGTGAAAAAGTCTGATAGTGTGGTCTTCCGGTCAATTATATATACCCCTTAGCACAGCTTTGCGGTAAAATGCAGGACTGTATGTTACTCCCCCTGGAAAAAACGTGCCTTATATTCTTTAGGTGTCAAGACAGTATATTTTTTAAAATGCCGGTAAAAGTTGGATTGGTTTTCAAAGCCGACCATGTAACCTATTTCAGAAACACTATGCCGGTCTTCTATCAGCATCTGGCAGGCCTGGCTGATCCTGATCTCCGTAACATAGTTGGAGAAGGTTTTACGTGTATGGTGTTTAAAATAACGGGAGAATGAGCCTATGCTCATGTTGAGCTTTGAAGCGATCTCTTCAATGTAAATCTCATTTTTATAATTCTTCATAATAAACTGGAACACCAGGTCAATACGGGCAGCGTCTTTATTATTATTGACAGTAAATTCCTGGCTCAGTATATTGGTGAGTTGTTTGCTGGTGGAAAGTATGATCAGTATATCCATGAGTTTCATAAGGCGCTTCACCGGATTATCCGCTTCCATTTCCCTCAGTTTACGGCTCACCTCTTCAGCGGTGGCGCCGCCAATCACTAAACCCATATTGGAACGGTTCAATAATCGTCGTACCAGCTTCATCTCAGGCAGATCGAAAAAGAATTTTCCCAGGAAATCATCTGTGAAATGAATAAAAATTGATTTTGCCTGGGGCTTACTGCTTTTATAATACTGTTCGCTGTTCCTGTATAAGTGAGGAATATTGGGACCGATCAAAATAAGGTCGTCCGGTTGAAACCTGCTGATCTGGTCGCCAACAAACCTGGTGCCTTCCGATTTTTCAATGAGCGTCAATTCATATTCTTTATGGAAATGCCAGGGCTTATCAAAATAGCTGCACTCCCAGTGCCTGTATACAAAAGATGAATCAGGCTCAGCAACAAGTTTATGCAATTGCGGCTTCATAGTTCAATACAATTCCCGGCAATGATACTAAATCAAACTTCAAATTACCAAATTCACTAAAAATCCGGTTTGAAAGTATCTGTAAAAGATTGCGGAGCAATATAATCTTCCGGGTGCTGTATGCGGAAGTCAATCAGTTTCAGCAGCAGCTTTTGCCAAAGCCCGTATTCCACATCAAAGCGGCCGAGAATGGTGTTTTTTCGATACGGCATATATTCTGAAAGCCAGGCCGCGGAATAATCATCTTTCAGCGTTCCCAACTCATCCATTACATCCTGGATAAGTCCGTGACATATATAACCGATATCGTAAAACACAAAATTGTTTTTCTTATTCCCCAACATTGCTTCATCCCAGCGTTTACTGATTACATTTGCCCATAAAAAGCGGGTGGCTTCATAATGCATTAATCTTGCCGTTACTCTCAATGATTCAATAAAATCTTTATCAGCAGCGTTCAGTTCCGGCATGGATTGTACAAGTAAATATTCAGCCTCCTCACATTTTATCCTTGCCTGTTTTAACGCATCCGGGTTTGATTGTACAATGTTCATATAATACGGCTGGAAAGGATTTGACCAGCTCTCTATAATGGTGCCCCCCGGCATATTACCGGTGTTCCTGCCAAAACATTTTTTTAAATCTTCAATGGCAGCAGCAAGATTAGTGCATGCCTGCTGCACTTTTGCTCCGGCGGTGTCAAACAAGAGCCGATAAAAATTTTGCTCAAATGTTTTTCTGTCAGGAGAAGCGCCCTGCCATGCACTGATGCAGCCGTAAGCCATAAACGACCAGGAGGGTCTTACAAAAGGTTCTACGGCGTCTGTCCACACAGACGTGATAAAGCCAATAGTATTCTTTTTGAGTCCCTCTTCCAGGCACAAATCAATATTATTGTAAGTATAGGTTGCGGCGGGATAAATATGGCCCCATCCCGATACGGCAGGCTGGATAAAAAATTTCTTATTTGCTTTCAGCACGGGGTTCATAAAATTGTGCAGCGCAGCCGTATCAGGCGAATATTCCCATATTACAGGAATGACATTTTCCGGCACTTTTGCCATCAGCCCGGGATAATAATTAGTCATATCCGTCCATGCCAGCACTGTTTTGTTGTATTTTTTTAACTCACCGCTCAGGAGGGTCAGCTGGTCGATCCATAATTTTTCTGCATCAATCGTGGGATCTTTTTCAGTGGAGATACGATTGGTTTCCCATGTTTCATCAAAACCGATATGTATGAACGGGCTGTGAAAAAGATTGGCATATTGCTTTATCCAGTTCCTGAGCAATGCCGCCACTTCCGGTTTCCGCGGATCGAGCTCATGTCCGTAATTGCCGATAGCTAGGTTGGCGTAGGTTTCATTCTTCAGCAGATCGTGCAGGTGCCCGTAAAACGCTACAAAAGGGATCACATCTATATGCCGCTCCTTTCCATAAGCAATGATGTCTTTGATCTCAGCTTGTGTATATGATTGTTTGTATTGCAAGCCCGCATACCCCTTCAATTGAATACTTACTTCATTATAGAAATAGTATTGATTGGACTTCCATGCGGCAAGGAAATCTATCTGCCTTTTTATCTCATCTGGTTTGAGTAAGCCGCCATGCGCAAAATCCATCATTACGCCGCGGTATTTCAGCTTTGGCTCATCAGCAATTTCAGCAAGTGGAAAACAGGACGCTTTTCCGTTCGGCTCCAGCATCTGCCTCAGTGTTTTCAACGCATAGTACAGGCCCGTAGCCGCATAGGCTTCTATATAGATCTTATTGGCAGTGATCTTCATCGTATATGACTCTCTCCTGTTGTCTGCAGAAGAGGGATCATAGTCAGGTAGCTCGTAACCTTTGTGCAGTACCTTATATTTCAAAGTTGCTGCAGCGGCAGAAGATGCTTTCCTGATGGTAATGCCGGAATGTTTTTCTGTTGCTTTTACAAAATCATTCAATGCAAAAACTACCTGTTCATCATCAGATGTAGCAGTGTAAACGGAAAGATCACTCAATAAAAATTTTCCCGGCAGGTATTTGATCTGTTGCGGGGCAGGAATAAGTTCCCGGGTGCTTTGACTCCTTAGCCGGGCTCCGGTTACTACAACTATTACTATTAACAAAAAGTGTTTCATACAATTTTTAAGGTAAAAAACTTTGGACTTATTTTGAACCCTGGCAGGCACAAAGACAGGAAGACTCAAAGGTACACAAAGGCTGCCAGTAGCTGTGAACTTTGAGCTTCAGCCATTAGTATGCTATTGAACTATAGGGTTTGCAGCGCTGCAAACCCTATAGTTCTTGTATCCTGAAACCTGAAACTTGTAACTGATTAATTCTTATCCCACCAAAGCGGTGTAGTCACTTTATCCGGGCCGCCCAGCATTTGTACGGCTTTAGTTACGGCGGCGCCGTTGCTTTGCGTTTCATTATCGAGATATGTCATTCTTCTGATGAACTGGTCAGGAGTAATATCGGGATTATCGCTGTGAATAATATGATACAGGGCCGGGTAACCTGATCTTCTTACTTCAGCCCAGCCTTCCATGCCATCTGGGAAGAGCGCCAGCCATTTTTGTTGTGCCACCTGTTTGCGTTGCATGGTGGCATCCCCGCTCCATGCAATGGGATAATCGTTTACTGCAGGAGAATTGAAATAATCATTGGTAGCAACAGGCTTATTAGCGCTCTGTACATAGTTATCTATTGCTGTCTGATCGGTAATGCCCCATTGTGCCATAGAGGTTTTTATACCCTGTTCATAATAAGACTTTGCAGTTTCGCCGCCCATATTCCAGCCATTTAAAGTGCCTTCCGCTTTCAGGAAATATGCTTCAGCGGCATGCATAATGTCGAAAGGAACATCGTAATTTGTTTTCCAGTCATTCACGTTCAGATCCCAGTATGTCCATCTCTTCCCAAGATTGGAGTTATACGGACGGGAATTAGCATCTACATTGGTTTTTTCTGCCGCAGTCAAACCGTTTCTCACGCCGGAGTATTCGCCGGTTGCCACTGCAGGTTGAAAATAGATGGGCAGGCGCGGATCATTATATCCCACCAGGATAGATTCCATTGCAGCACTCATCCTGAGGTCATCCCATCCTGCTGATACCGCAAGCCCGTTGTATTCATTGTAAAACACTTTGTTTTTCGGCATATAAGCATCATCGCCTGTAGCTTCCAGGGTGCCTGCCGCCGCTGCCGCTTCAGCTTCTGTTTTAGCCCTTGCCGGATCCACTTTTGAAATACGCATTGCCAGTCTCAGGCGTAATGTGTTGGCAAACTTTATCCAGTAGGGTACAGGAGTGCCTTTACTTCCATATAAAAGGTCAAAATTTCCAAATGGTTTCTCGCTCAAATGGTTTTTTAACACATTTACAGCATTGGTCAGCCTGCTGAAAAAATCGTAATAAATAGAATCCTGCGGCGTATATGCTACAGATGAGTTACCGGAAGCCGCTTCAAAATAAGGCACAGGCCCGAAATAGTCTGTTACACGATGGAACATCCATGTCCACCAGATATTTGCAAGTGCATTTTCTGCAGATTGGGGATCTGTATTTTCCATAATTGTTTTCAACTGGGGAGCTGCGCTGACATATACCGGGTTCCAGCAGGCAGGCATCCATGCCTGTACCACCACATACCTGTCTGTAGGAAATGATGTTGCCGCCTGTGAAAAGAACTGGGAATATACCGATGCTATAGTGCCCTCACCAATTTCAAAATTATCAGGGCTTAGTGTTGGGTTCATTAATGCGTAAGAGAACATGTAAGGATACTCATTGGTACCCACACTGCTCAGTGAATTGGTATTGGTATTGGTTGATTTAAAATCCTTTGTACATCCGTTGATCACTATACACACAAGCGATATACAAAAAATACGATGCAGCATTGCTATATGTTTATTGGTTTTATTATTGTTGTACATACACCTTACTTTTTTAAAATGAAAGCTTAAGATTAATGCCGAGGCTCCTGGTAGAAGGCAGGTTGTAATATTCGATGCCCTGGTAATTGCTGTTACCGAAGCTTACTTCAGGATCGAAATCCATCTTCTGCTTTCCTATACCCGGAATATCAAGTATGGAGCTTCCCCTGTATATAAAAAATACGTTCCTGGCAACAAAAGAAAACTTAGCTGCTTTTAAAAAGCCAGGCAGCCTGGTAAACTCATATCCCAGCGAAAGTTCCCTTAACCTTACATTAGTAGCATCGTAGGTGAAAAATTCTCCCCAGCCATAATCGCCCTGGGCTACTGTTTGCCAGAACTGTTCGGCATTGATTGTGGTGGCATTGGCTGATTTATCTGCATGGATAGCAGGCAGCACCCATGTGTCTGTGCGATGCTGCAATGTGATTGCAGAAGCGCCCGCATAAGCCAACTGGCTTGCAGTACCGGATGCAACCACCCCGCCGAATTTTCCATCAACCAATACTCCTAATACCCAGTTTTTATATTTGAATGTATTGCTGAAGCCAATGGTATATTTGGGATTGTAATTACCTAACCGTTCAATAGAAGCGCTTTTGATGGGAAGCCCGTTATCGCCTACAACAAATTTGCCATCCTGCTGCTGCCATTTATATCCCCACAAATCGCCAAACTCACCACCTTGTTTTACTACCGGTGAAGCTACCCGCCCGTTCTGGTTGGAGCTGAGATAAATTGGAGCATCGGGAGGAGTCAGCTCTATTATTTTACTCTTGTTTAATGCATAGTTCAAACCAATATCCCAGGAAAAGTTCCTGGATTGAATGGGTTTATACGACAACATTACTTCTACACCGGCGTTCTGGATATTACCTGCGTTAATATATGATTTAGCAAATCCGGATGACGTTGGCATATTAACTTGCAGCAATTGGTTCCTGGAATTTGTTTTATAATAGGTAACATCAAAACCTAAACGGTTATTAAACAAACGCCATTCCGTACCGGCTTCCACTGAGCTGGTAAGCTCCGGTTTAAGATTACCAATTGACTTAATAGTGCTGCTGGCTACATATCCGCCAAAATTTCCCGCAATGTAATTGTATGTTTGATTAATAAGATATGGAGCCGCGTCATTACCCACTTTAGAAAAAGAAGCCCTTACTTTCAGAAAATTGATCCAGTCCGGCATCTTCATCATATCCGACAATATAGCATTGGCGCCAATAGAAGGATAAAAGAAGGAATAAGGTGAAGGTAATGTGCTTGACCAGTCGTTACGGGCGGTAATGTCAAGATATAAATAGTCATTATAAGAGAATTGTGCCGTACCATATACAGACTGCATCTCCCTGTTCTGTAAGTTGGTTATAGCGGTAAGCGCGGTTCCAAACAACAAATCATATTTGTTGGTGATGTTTAAACCATCTGCTATATTTCTCCTGGTACGCAATGAACGCACAAGATCAGATGCACCCACGTTATACGTGATCTTCAAGCCATCGGCTATCTTGTTGGTGCCGTTGATCAGTAAGTCTACGTTGCGCTCAGCTATATAGTCGTTTTCTTCAGAATAGTAGCCTCCCGCCTTGCGGGCATAATTGGGCGTATTATTAGCATAAGATTGTGTAACAAAATCGTTATAGCTGTCATTGCTTACCCTTGCCTGTATATTCAGCCAGTCGGTAAGTTTATACTTCAACGCTGCCAGCCCCATGACTCTGCTCCTGTTTTCATTGTGGTGTGTGTTGTATATTGTCCAGTAGGGATTGGTATATACCGGATCTGAGCCTACCCAGTAATACGGTTTTTCAACGCCCCCCGAAATGGTTTTATAATTTTTGTACTCTTCCAGGTTGACGCTTACCGGCGTTCTGTATAAGTTGGCAGCCACCAGGCCATCTCCGCCAACGCCCGGTTTATTAATAATATCCTGCAATACATACGTTATTTTGGCATCAACGGATAAACGGTTTGAAATATTAATACCAAAACGGGCATTAAAAGTATTTCTCCTTAATGTGTTTGTAGGCACAATGCCATTGATATAATTATTGGCATACGAAACATAGGCCTGTACTTTTTCAGAACCTGCCGTAACGCCGACAGAATTATTTACGGATAATCCTGTGTTGAAGAAATTCCTGATATTATTGGGATACGCTTTTAATGAAATATTATTACCGTGAAAATCCGTAACCTGCTGACCTGATATTTTTTCTCCAAAATTTGTACCGATATTAGTGGAATACACTCCTCCGGCACCCTGGCTGTACTGATCCTGCAGTTTTTGTAAAGACAGCGGATTTTCAATGCTGATCCCTGAATTTACATTTACGCTCACGCTGCCGGGCTTACCTCTTTTGGTAGTGATGATGATCACCCCGTTGTTTGCCCTGCTTCCGTATAAGGCTGCACCGGCAGCGCCTTTCATGACACTGATGGATTCAATATCATCGGGATTGATACTGGAAATACCATCACTACCGCTTTGCGCAGCGTTACTGCTTCCTGCATCTTCTCTCACCTGGCCCGACGGAGTTGAATTATCAATAGCCACACCATCTACCACTATCAATGCATTATTGTCGCCCTGTATAGAGCGGTTACCTCTTAAGATGATTCTTGTAGCCCCGCCGGGACCGTTTGCAGTGGACGTAACCGTAAGACCTGCTACCTTACCGCTTAAGGTATTGGCAATATTTGCATCTCTTACTTCATTCAGCTGGTCGCCTGATACTTTTTGCGTGGCATAAGTGAGCGATTTGGCGCTGCGCTGAATACCGAGCGCTGTGATCACTACATCGCTCAGCTCATTGCCGGCGGGGTTAATGTTCACCACAATCTCTTCAGCAGTATTGCCAACTTTTACCTCCTGCTTTTCATATCCCACAGAAGAAATTGTCAGCACAGCATTTGCAGAAGGAATGCTGATAGAGAAGCTCCCGTCTTCTCTTGTAGAAACGCCCCTGTTCGATCCTTTTACAGTAACAGAGGCGCCTGCAACCGGTTCACCGGAATTTTTATTCAATACCCTGCCTTTAACAACCATCGCCTGTTGCGCCTGCAACTGATGGAATACACATAGCGATGATAATACTAAAGAAAACAACAGCATACTTTTACGAAACGTGCGTCTTTGCGAAGCCGGGCAAAGGCCGGAAAGCTTTATTGGTAAGCGTTTTACCGATAGCAGAAGTGAATTTTTTTGAGGCATAAGTATTAGTATTTGGTATTTAAACTAAACACAAATTTGTTAATCAGAAATCCTGTTTGGCTTATTAAGTAATAGTAAACCTGCCGTTAAGAATTTCTTATCACAGTAAATTTATCAATGCCCTTTTCGAAAAAAATTCAATAATCAAATGAAAGTATATACTTTTTTAACATTTATAAAAAATGGAATAAAAAAAAGATCAAAAAATAATATATAAAAGGAGAGCTGTTGGAATTTACGCTTTTGATAGCGCTGATATTAAATCAACTGATGATGTCTGTATTTTGCTGTGAAATGTGAGACGTGAAATGTCGGGTAGGAGATGTGAGATATGGAACGGGTTTTTACTTTTCACCTTTGGCACTGCCCTGTGTAAACCTGAAGAGAGCTGCTGCAGGTATCAGCTACCCCTTATCCTTTCTGTCTCTCAGCTTCCATCGCTGCCATCACCATTCGTATTTCTCCAAAACTTATATTGTCGCCAAGCGCCTGTTTTATGGGAGTGATGGAGCCGCCATTGAAGTCTTTCAGCGCAGCTTCGATCAATGTGATATTTTCGGAGGAAACGAACCCGGTAATATCAAGCTCGCCGCTTTGGACGTACTTCGAAAGATGCCCTTCAATGGTTTGAATCGCCAGGTTTCTTTCTTTAGCAATTTCGGCTATGCTTTTTCCTGCCCTGTACATTTGAAAGGATAAGGCATGGGTGTCTCCTTTTTTTCCGGCAGTTTCCTCTTTTGCTTTTTTCTCCTTTTTCTCCTTTTTCTCTTTCTTTTCATGGATCAATGAAACGAGTCCCTTTTCCTGGCAATACGCCACTATTACCTCCAGAAAGTCATTGCCGTATTTTTTGATCTTGGCATCGCCAAAACCATTTATTTTCCTGAGATCGGCCAGGGTCAGCGGCAGGTAGCGTGTCATTTCATTTAAGGTAACGCTGCCGGCAACATAATAAATAGGGGTTTGCTCCTGGGCGCAAACGGCATCCCGTAAGGCTTTGAGCTGCAGGTACAATTCGGGATGAGCGCTTTCTGTTTTTTGCGATGAAGCGCCGGCGTAAGCGTTTACGGCAAAAGCCGGGGTGATAAATTTTCGCTTCCTGTCATGCCAGGCATTTATATCCAGCTTTCCTCCGAATCCCTGGAACAGGAATCGCTTCAAAGACAGCCCCGTACATATTTCACGCACCGCATCGTTGTATTCCTTTGCATGCTGTCTGCTGTCCGTTTGTGCCGGCGAATGGGTCAGTTTGTTTATAATATCCGAGAAGTGTTTATCAAAATGAGCGATGGCATCTTTTATTTTTTGCTGCAGCAGCGCATTATCTTCAGGGGTGCCGGGAAGCCTGAACTGGGCATGTATCCAATCCTGGAAGCGCCTGGCATGATCCTGCACCATGTTTAATTCGGCTATCCTTTCTGCCAGCCACGGTGCAGCCTCTGCCGTAAAAGAAGAGGAGTGTTCCAAGAGATACTGCTGCAGTTCCCCGGCGGTACCGAGCACTCCGCTGATATCAAATGTATTGACAAGCATGCTCCGCTGGTATTCCCGGCGGGCAAGACCAAGATCATTCTTAAGCGTTTCGGCATTCGAAGTGCAATACTTGAAAAAGCGCATGACATGCTCATTTACCGACAGCCGGTCAGCGTTGATGCGTGTTTTCAGTATCATTCCTTCAAGGCTGGTGCAGCGGCTGAGCGCCACATATACCTGCCCGCCTTCAAATGCGCGGCCGGCATCTATCACAGCTTTTTCAAAGGTTAGCCCCTGGCTTTTGTGAATGGTAATAGCCCATGCCAGCCGCAACGGGAACTGGGAAAAAGCCCCGATAACATGCGGCTCCATCAACTGGGTTTCCTTATTCAGGGTATAGCGTATATTTTCCCATTTTTCACGTTTCACCTCTATTTCCCCGCTATCTGCTTTGCACTTCACCCATACCTTATCTTTTTCCAGCTTTGATACGGTACCGATTTTTCCATTATAAAACCGTTTGCTTTGCTCACTGTCGTTTTTGATAAACATTACCTGTGCGCCTTCTTTTAGCTCCAGTATTTCATCTGCGGGATAAGCGCTTTCATTAAAATCATCCTCTACCGCTGCGGTATAAGAAAACGGTTTTGCCTCGATGCGGCTCAATGCCGCGGTATTGATCTCCCTTGCTGTATGATTATGTGTAGTTAAAATAATATAGTCATCGTGCACATCCGTCCTGGTATGCAGGCCTGCTTCGAAGCGGCTTTCCAGTATGCCCATCCCAGCAGCATCGAGCGCATTATTCCTTACCTGGTTGAGCAGGCTGATGAATGCTTCATCGCGCTGGCGGTAGATCTTATTGAATTCAATATACAGCGGGAGCTGCTCCTGTATAGCATGACTGTCAAAAAAGAAATTGCTTTTATAATAGGCAGACAGCTTTTCCCATACATCTTCTTTTCTTACCGGCGGCAGTTGAAACAAATCGCCGATCATCAGCACCTGCACGCCGCCGAAAAGCTCATACGGCCTGCGCCTTACATACCGCAGCACGGCATCCACCGCATCCATCACATCGCTGCTCACCATGCTTACCTCGTCAATGATCAGTAATTCGAGCTGTCCGAACACTTTCCGCTTTTCCCGGTTTACACGGAGCCGCGAAAGCAGTTCGTGCCTGTTGATGATCTTTCCTTCAGGATCCCGCCCGGCAGACTCCGCTGCATAAGACTGGAGCGGCAATTGAAAAAAGGAATGGATGGTCACCCCGCCTGCATTGATGGCAGCCACTCCTGTGGGCGCTACTACAGCTGTTTGCTTGGGGCAATTGTCAAGGATATATTTCAGGAAAGTCGTTTTACCGGTACCTGCTTTGCCGGTGAGGAATATATTCCGGTTGGTTTGATTGACGAGCTGTACCGCCAGTTGAAACATTTCATTATCGGTATCGGGAGTAAATGAAGCCAATGCAATATAATTTTATCGTGGTGTTTGCGGTGTTTGTGTTTTCAAAGCTACAATTAATTTTACGGAGCCGTAGGGCTCAGTTACGTTTTGGGTGTATTTCAATTTTTCGCAAGCGGAAATGTGCAACGGATTGAAATCCGTTGGAACAATATGCTACCGAGCCTACGGCTCTTGTAGTTCTGTGTTCCAGAAATAAAGTGATATGCTTTGATTGCGAAAGCCATATACACGCCCGGCTTTGCGCTCTTTGCCTGCCTGACTAGTCATTCAGGCGGGCGTAACCCTTGGCGTGCTTTGCGGTAAAAAATAACCGCAAAGGTAATACAAAGCCTGCCTGTCGGCAGTCAGGTTTTTCGCCCGCCTGAATGATCTTCAGATCGGGCTGGCAAAGACCACAAAGAAATCTAATGGGTATATCCCATGTTTAGCAGGCGCGCTTTCATGTCTCACATTTCACGTTTGACATATAATACTCTCTGTTAATGGAATAAAAAGATATGGATCAGCGATGAGATTCACCAAAATGAACTTACACACACTGATCCATACTGCCTGCAACGCGGGCTAATCAGCAGCAGGTTTTCACCTGTTGCTGAAAGCCGGAAGCTGATAGCTCCTATGCCTCTGCTGCATTCGTCCCCAGCATCAGCATTTCATTCACCTGGATCTCGGTAAAGTACTTTTTGTTGCCTTCCTTATCTGTATACTGGCGGTTTACCAGCTTGCCTTCCACGGCCACTTCTTTCCCGACTGCAAGGTGTTTTTCGGCTATTTCCGCCAGTTTCCCCCACATTACCACATTATGCCATTGCGTTTCCTTTACCCTTTCTCCTTTCGCGTTGCGGTATATTTCAGAGGTAGCGATGCGAAAATTGGCTACTTTTTTACCGCTTTCAAATGTTTTTACTTCAGGTGCATTACCGAGATTGCCGATAAGCTGAACCCTGTTTTTAAGTGCGTTCATAATCTTAGATTTTGTGCACCGCATATAGCGGGGCGGTTGTAATGATTGTTATTTCAATCCGCCGGTGACGTCAATGCCGGCTGACAACACAAAGATGAGCGCGCTCAGTAATAATAGCCGGTACTTAACTGCTTACTCCCGAAGATAAACGTGTATAATCGTTTGTACACGGATAAAGTATTGTATATTAGTTGTATAAATATTTACCATGCTAACAGAAAACACCCCCAAAAGGAACTGCCTTGCCTGTGGCAGTGTCTTAAAAGGCAGAGCCGATAAGAAATTTTGCAATGATTATTGCCGGAACAACTACAATAACCAGCAAAAATCAAAAGACAATTACAGCGGCGCTATCAGGAATATCAACACTGCCCTTCTTAAAAACAGGAAGGCCCTGGAATCTCTTTTACCATCCCACGAAGATGTAGTAAAAACTACCGGGGAGAAGCTGTTGCAACTGGGGTTCCGGTTCAGGTATCATACGCATATCTATACCACCAGAACCGGCAGGCAGTATTTCTATTGTTACGATTACGGCTATCTCCCGCTGGATAATGACTGGTTCCTGGTAGTGAGAAAAAGAGAGCATTGATTGCTCAGCGTATTGCGGTGTATCATTATGAAGATGGGGATGATCCGTCAACATTGAAACAGTTGCAAATATTATATTGTTTTTGAGATATGCTGATGCCGATGATGTTGAAGTATATAATAGAAAGCCACGGTTGTACCGCATGCTAAAAGGTTCGGCATTTTTGATGAAGTAAGAGCTTTGAAAAAGATTTATGACCAATAAATTGTAATTATAAAAATTACTGCGATGTATAATTGTAAGGCCGTCTCTCAAAAATTATTATGCTGTTTCATGATTCTGTCAGCGCAAATGCTTAAATCCCAGGAATTAAATCATTTGTTCAAACCAGGTGAAAGTGACTATAAGTGCTTCAGGATACCTGCAATAGTAGTAACGAACAATGGAACCCTGCTGGCTTTTGCCGAAGCCAGGAAAAACGGCTGCAGTGATACAGGAGATATTGACCTGGTATTAAAGCGGTCTGCAGACGGGGGGAAAACATGGGGAGCGGTTGAAGTAGTTTGGAATGATGCAGAGAACACCTGTGGAAACCCTGCTCCTGTAGTAGACAGAAATACAGGAAAGATTATTCTGCTTTCTACCTGGAACCTCGGAACAGATCACGAAAAAGATATAATTGCATTACAAAGTAAGGATACACGCCGGGTGTTTGTTCTCAAATCAACTGATGACGGCAAAACCTGGTCGGCAGCAAGAGATATAACAAAAGATACGAAAAAAGATGATTGGACATGGTATGCCACCGGCCCTGTAAATGGCATACAGATACAGAGGGGGAAATATAAAGGACGTCTCGTAATTCCCTGCGATCATATTGAGGCAGCATCAAAAAAATACTATTCTCACGCTATTTATTCAGATGACGGCGGGGAGACCTGGAAACCGGGCAACAGTACACCACAAGACCAGGTAAATGAATGTACTGTGGCCGAATTATCCGGTGGAAACCTTATGCTCAATATGCGTAACTATAATAATACCCGTTTAAGGCAGGTTTCCATTAGTAAAGACGGAGGACATTCCTGGTCGGATTTGAAAGGTGATCCGGCGTTGATCGAGCCCGTATGCCAGGGAAGCCTGTTAAGCTATAAACAAGCAGGTAAAAAGGTATTGGCTTTTTCAAACCCTGCAAATAGGGAAAAGCGGGTGAACATGACTGTTAGACTAAGCTTTGATAACGGTAAAACCTGGAAGTACAGCAAGGTATTACATGAAGGTCCGTCTGCGTACTCCAATCTGGTTGTACTTCCCAATGGTAATCTCGCTTGTTTTTATGAAGGCGGAATAGAGAATCCCTATGAAGGCATTGTTTTCCAGGAAATTCCTTTGTCGGATATAAAAGGAAAATGATTCACTCATACCACTAACTGCGGGCACACTAAGGGGCAATTGGGCTACACTATTGTTGCCCAAAGGCCTGATCGCATTCCATAAAAAAGAATTAGCTTTATCAAAATTCGTTTTGCCATGACTGTTATATTCAAAAAGCTGTTGCCTGCGTTCATTGCGCTCCCGGTATTATTTGCCGCAGGCAGGGCCAATGAGAAAAAACCACCTCGTGAATTTTACGAAATAAAAGTATATCACTTCGCCAGCGCCGCTCAGGAAACGGCAATTGATAATTTTTTGCAGCAGGCTTACCTTCCGGCGCTGCATGCCTCCGGTATACAACATATAGGTGTATTTAAACCTCTGTCCAACGATACTGCCGCTGATAAAAGAATATATGTATTTGTGCGTGGAAAATCGCTGCAGGAGATCGTGGAGCGGCCAACTGCCTTGCTCGGCAATAATACATTTACTACCGCGGGCAAAGCCTTTCTCAATGCTCCCTACAACGATCCGCCTTTTGTACGGATGGAGAACATTCTCATTGAAGCCTTTCCGCTGGCGCCGCAAATGAACCTGCCGCAACTGAAAACAGCAAAGGAAGAACATGTATACGAGCTCAGGAGCTATGAAAGCCCTACAGACAATCTTTTTCGCAACAAGGTGCAGATGTTCAACGAAGGAGGCGAGATACCCCTCTTCAAACGGCTTGGGTTCAATGCGGTTTTTTATGGTAGCGTGATCAGCGGCAGCCGCATGCCCAACCTAATGTATATGACGAGCTTCGATGATATGGCGTCAAGGGAAGCGCACTGGAATACTTTTCGAGGTGATGCCGAATGGAAAACCCTGTCGGCCAAACCCGAATACCAGCACAATGTATCCAAAGCAGAGCCCATATTGATGAAGGCCACTCCTTATTCCGATTTCTGACAAAGCTTTCGACAGGAAGATATTTTACAGTATGATCAGATTTTTTTTGGGTTACCGGCCGCAGTGCTGCTATCGGGCGATAGTGGCGACGCTCCGTTCATCTGCATATCCGTGAGCAGCTTTTGCCGGAGCGGATTGATGTTTTTTTCACCATTCACTTTTCACCATTCACCCCTAATTGCCTTAATTTTATGATCTTATTTTTTATCAGGTTATGCCTTTCAAATTACAGTCATCATATAAGCCTTCCGGCGATCAGCCTGAAGCCATCAGGCAGCTTACGGAAGGAATATTGCAGGGAGAAAGAGACCAGACACTGTTAGGTGTTACGGGATCCGGAAAAACCTTTACTATAGCCAATGTCATTCAGAATGTGCAGCGTCCCACGCTGGTGCTTACGCACAACAAGACGCTGGTGGCGCAGCTTTACGGGGAATTCAAACAATTTTTTCCAGAGAATGCTGTAGGTTATTTTGTTTCTTACTACGACTATTACCAGCCTGAAGCTTATATGCCTGTCAGCGATACCTATATTGAAAAAGATCTTTCTATCAACGAAGAGCTGGATAAGCTGCGGTTGCAGGCTACGGCGCAATTGCTGAGCGGGAGAAGAGATATCATTGTGGTAGCATCGGTGAGCTGCATTTACGGCATTGGTAACCCCGCAGAATTTGAAAACGGTATCGTGCGCATCCACCAGGGGCAGGTGATCAGCAGGCAGGGATTCCTGCATGCGCTGGTGAATTCCTTATATACCCGCACGCAGGGAGACTTTACCCGTGGCACTTTCAGGGTCAAAGGGGATACGGTGGATATAAACCTGCCCTATATGGACTTTGGATATCGTATCAGTTTCTTCGGTGATGAAATAGAAGCGATAGAAACGCTTGAGATCAATAGCGGCAAGCGTATAGCGGCAGTGGAGAACGCGGCCATATTTCCTGCCAATCTTTATCTCGCTCCTAAAGACATGCTGCAGCAGGTACTGGTCGAGATACAGGATGAAATGGCAGGACAGGTAGAGTATTTTAAAAGCACGGGAAAATATATTGAGGCGCAGCGCCTCAGCGAAAGAGTGAATTACGATGTGGAAATGATCCGTGAGCTGGGTTATTGCAACGGCGTGGAAAACTATTCCCGCTTCTTTGACCGCCGTGCGCCCGGCACAAGGCCCTTCTGCCTGCTGGATTATTTTCCCAAAGACTTTCTTTGCGTAATTGATGAAAGCCATCAGACCATACCGCAGGTCAGCGGTATGTATGGGGGGGACAGGAGCAGGAAGCTTGTATTGGTGGATTATGGCTTCAGGCTTCCTTCGGCGCTGGACAACCGGCCCCTGAATTTTCATGAATTTGAATCCATGCTCAACCAGACGATTTATGTTTCGGCTACTCCCGGTGAATACGAGCTGGAAAAAACAGGCGGTGTGGTAGTGGAGCAGATCGTGCGCCCCACAGGATTGCTCGATCCGCCTATTGAGATACGGCCCAGCGTTAACCAGATAGATGATCTGCTGGATGAGATTGACAAACGGATAACACAGGGAGACCGTGTGCTGGTAACTACCCTGACCAAACGCATGGCCGAAGAAATGGATAAATACCTGCATCGTATCAATATCAAATCAAAGTATATCCACAGTGAAGTAGATACGCTCGACCGCGTGGAGATACTCCGCCAGTTGCGGCTGGGCGAGATTGACGTGCTGGTAGGTGTGAACCTGCTCAGGGAAGGGCTGGATCTGCCGGAAGTATCGCTTGTAGCTATATTAGATGCGGATAAGGAAGGGTTTCTCCGGAATGAAAGATCCCTTACGCAAACGGCAGGCCGCGCAGCAAGAAATGTGAACGGGCTGGTAATATTTTATGCAGACAAGATGACGGAAAGCATGCAGCGGACGATTGATGAAACCCAGCGCCGGAGAGAAAAGCAGGTTGCTTATAATACTGAACATAATATCATACCCACAACCGTAAAGAAATCAAAAGAACAGGTTTTTGCCCAGACCTCTGTGCTTGACATTAAGGGGTATGATGTAAAAAAGCCTTATGCGCTTGCCCCGGATGACGAGCTGGTGACCGTTGCCGCTGAAGACCAGGAAGACTACCAGACTGTACCTAAAATGGAGAAAGCCATTGCTAAAATTAAAAAGGATATGGAAAAGTCAGCCCGTGACCTTGACTTTATGGAAGCGGCAAGATTGAGGGACGAGATGTTTGCCATGCAAAAGAAGCTGGAGACAATGAAAAAATAAAATAGCAAAAAAATTATATATTCATTGTATGGTTACGATCGCGCTATACAATTTAAAAGGAGGTGTTGGTAAAACGGCCTCCTGTGTAAATTTTGCCTACCTGGCTGCCCGGGATGGTTATAAAACATTGTTATGGGATATTGATCCCCAGGGATCAGCAAGCTTTTATTACCAGGCAAAGCCCAAACAAAAAGTCAGTATAAAGCAACTGGTTGAAAAGGGCGGGGACCTTGAAGACGCTATTATGGAAACCGATTATGAAAACCTTGATATTGTGCCTGCCGACGTTTCTGCCAGGAGCTTTGATATCATGATGGAAGAAATGAAGGCTTCTAAAAAAAGGCTTAAAACTATTCTTCAGCCGCTGCAGAAAAGCTATGATTTTGTTTTCCTGGATTGCCCTCCCGGTGTTTCGGCGCTGGCGGAAAATATTTTTAACGCTGCTGATATTGTATTGATGCCCGTTATACCCACAACCCTGTCTATACGCACCTACCATATGGTGAAAGATTATTTTAAGGAAAAAGATCTTGATCTGTCTAAGATGATGTGCTTTTTTACCATGGCTGATCTGAGGAAGAATATGCATAATGAGATCATGGAAACATTATATAAAGACAAAAGATTTTTCCAGAATTATATACCCTATCTTTCGGATGTGGAGAAAATGGGCATTCATAAAGCTCCGCTGGAATCGTTTGCCAGGTCGGGTTATGCCGCCCAGTGCTACAGGGATCTGTGGGAGGAGATAAAAGAAGGCGTGCTGGAGTGACAATTTGAAAATGAGGAGCAATGCGGAAATATAGCTTTGCGACCTTGCTTACTTTGTCCCTTTGCGTGAATATTAGCGTGAAATAAAATTATTATAAACATCTGCAGCATGCAAAGACAACTCACTTCATGGCACAGCCCGGCTTTGGGAAAGGAAATGCCGATAGCCACTTACGGGCACTATGGTTTTGCGCTCCTGCTGGTGCCTACCGCTGCTGCAGATTACCTGGAGTATGAACGTTTTCAGTTAATAGATGCCATTGCACAATTTATTAATAATGGGAAAATAAAAGTATTTTCCATCAACAGCATCAACACGGAAAGCTGGATGAACTATAGCATGGAAGGAGCACACAAAGCAATCCGTCACAACCAGTTCAATGAATATGTATTTAATGAAGTCATTCCTTTTATAAAGAATAATACTTCCTGGGAAACGCCTGTTATTGTCAGCGGCGCTTCATTCGGTGCGCTGCACTCCATGAATTTATTTTTAAAGCGTCCTGATCTTTTTAACGGCACTATTGCCATGAGCGGTGTATATGACCTCACGGAATATACCAGGGGATATTATGATGAGCAGGTATATTATAATTCGCCTATACACTATATTCCCAATCTTACGGACGACTGGTATTTAAGCCGTATCCGCAACGGCAAAATAATTATTGCCACCGGCAGCGGCGCTTATGAAGATCCACAGGCTAACAGAAGGTTTTCAGAAGTGTTATGGAATAAGGGTATCTGGCATGAGCTGGATATATGGGGACAAGATATTCCACATGACTGGCCTACCTGGCGAAAGATGCTACCGCATTTTATAGGCTCCCGGTTTTGAACGACGAGGCAGTGGTTTTTGCAGTGAAACTGCCTTCGCTGTATTTCTCGCGGCGTCCGCGGCGGTGCAGTGATCACCGTCCTCTTGCGTTCGTTGCGTGAAACATGCTGATACGCTTCGCCCCTTTATTTTCCCATCCAAATACCTACCTTAGCAGCTATGGATAAAAGGCTTTTTTTGCTGGATGCTATGGCGCTTATTTTTCGCGCTTATTATGCCCTTATTCGCAATCCGCGTATTACTTCCAAAGGGTATAATACCAATGCACAGTTTGGGTTTACCAATACACTGGTAGAGCTTATCAACAACCAAAAGCCATCGCATATGGCAGTGTGCTTTGATACGCTTGCCCCTACGGAAAGACATACGGATTTTGCTGATTACAAAGCCAATCGCCAGGAAGCGCCGGAAGACCTGATCAGTGCTATTCCCGATATAAAAAGGATCATACAGGGGTTTAATATCCCCGTGATAGAATCTGACGGATACGAGGCCGATGATGTGATAGGCACATTGAGCAAAAAAGCGGCGGAAGCAGGCTACGATGTATATATGGTTACGCCCGATAAAGATTATGGCCAGCTGGTAACCGATAAAATAAAGATCTACAAGCCGGGCTATCAGGGTGGTGATGTGGAGATAATGGGGCCTGAAGAAGTATGCGCCAAATGGAATATTAAAAGTGTGGATCAGGTAATAGATGTTTTGGGACTAATGGGTGATGCTGTTGATAATATTCCCGGTATTGCCGGCATTGGAGAAAAAACTGCGGCGAAACTGCTTGCACAGTATGATACCCTTGAGAAGGTTCTTGAAGATGCGGATAATATAAAAGGTGCGCTGGGCGAGAAGATCAGGAAAGGAAAAGATGATGCTATACTGAGCAAAAGGCTTGCTACCATTATCACTACGGTACCGGTTGAATTTCATGAAGAAGACTTCAGGCTGAAAGACTGGAATAAGGAATTGCTGAAAGAAGTATTTACCGGGCTGGAATTCAGGACCATAGCACAGCGGCTGCTGGGAGAAACGATCGTAGTGGCTTCGCGGGCGGCTGCTGAAAAATCGTCGGCTACCGTAGTGCAGACTGATCTTTTTGGCGATACACCGGTTGCGGATGCTTCAAAAGAACAGAAAAAGGAAACTGCGGCGGTAACCCAGCCGGACATTTTATCACCGGCGCTAAAGACAATTCATAATACTCCCCACGACTATAAAGCCGCCGTTGAGGAAAAAGACCTGATCAACCTTGTTGAGAAACTGGCAGCCCGGAAAGAAATCTGCTTTGATACGGAAACCACCGGCCTTGATGCGAATAACAGCGAGCTTGTAGGGATGAGCTTCTCCTGGCAGGTCGGCGAAGCTTACTATGTACCATGCCCGCCGGAGAGGAACAAAACACTCGATATACTCAAAAAGTTTATCCCCGTTTTCAGCAATCCCGATATTATATGGATCGGTCAGAATGTAAAATTTGACATGCTCGTATTGAAATGGTATGGGGTAGAAATTGCAGGCAAATGGTTTGATACCATGCTGGCGCATTATGTGATAGAGCCGGACGGCAAAAGGGGAATGGATATGCTGAGCATGCAGTACCTGGGATACGAGCCTGTGCATATAGAAGAGCTGATCGGGAAAAAAGGAAAGCAGCAGGGAAACATGCGGGATGTGGAACTGGAAAAGATAACTGACTATGCCGCCGAAGATGCAGATATTACACTGCAACTGCAGCAGGCGCTTTTGCCTGAGCTGAAAGCGAAGGACGTAGAGAAGGTGTTTTACGAAGTAGAAAATCCCCTGGTGAAGGTGTTGGCAGATATGGAGTATGAAGGGGTCAGAATAGATGCTGCATTTTTGAATGAATATTCTAAAACGCTTGAAAATGAAGCAAAGCTTGCGGAAGAAAGTGTATATAAGCAGGCAGGCGTGCGCTTCAACCTGTCCTCTCCCAAACAGTTGGGAGAAGTACTTTTTGAAAAGCTGCAACTGGATCCTAAAGCAAAAAAAACCAAGTCGGGGCAATACGCTACCGGTGAAGATGTATTGCTCAAATTATCCCATCAGAATAAGATCGTGGAAGACATTCTTGCTTACCGCGAGCTAACCAAGCTGAAATCTACTTACGTTGATGCGCTGCCGTTGATGGTAAATAAAAAAACGGGAAGGGTACATACTACCTATGCCCAGGCTGTGGCGGTAACGGGAAGGCTGGCCAGCAATAACCCTAATCTTCAGAATATACCGGTACGTTCCGCCCGGGGAAGAGAGATCAGGAAAGCCTTTATCCCCCGCGATGCCGGTTATGTACTATTATCTGCTGACTATTCGCAGATAGAGCTGCGTATTGTAGCTGCCATCAGTGGCGACCCTGCCATGTGTGAGGCGTTCAGAAGCAATAAAGATATTCATGCAGCAACCGCGGCTAAAGTGTATAATATAGACGAAATAGCAGTAACCAAAGAACAACGGTATAAGGCCAAAAGTGTAAACTTCGGTATTATCTACGGGCAGGGCGCTTTTGGGCTTGCGGATAATCTTGGTATCACCCGGACGGAAGCCAAAGAGATCATTGATAATTATAAAAAAGAATTTGCGGCGATCAATAAATATATGGATACCACTATCAATTTCGCCCGTGAGCATGGTTATGTGCAAACGCTGATGGGACGAAAGCGCTGGCTCCGCGATATCAATTCATCCAATTTTACAGTGCGCGGGTATGCGGAGCGCAACGCCATCAACTCCCCGATACAGGGTACTGCGGCAGATATGATAAAGCTGGCCATGCAGAAAATACATGCTGCCATGCAGAGAAAAAATATGAGAAGCAAAATGGTACTGCAGGTGCATGATGAATTGATCTTTGATGCCGTTAAGGAAGAATCCTCTGATCTTAAGGCATTGATCATTGAATGCATGCAGACCGCGATGTCCTTACCCAATGGCGTGCCGGTGGTTGCCGAAGTAGGAGAGGGCGAGAACTGGCTGGAAGCGCATTGAGCCTTACTGTTTTCTCAGCAATATTTTTTTCGACTGAAAATCTGTAGCTGCATTAATGATATCGGTAAGCTGTGTCCACTGCGTTGCCTTTTCCAGGGCATTTGAATACACTTTTGTTATTTTCAGGTAAATATTATTTCCTTCAATTTTTGCCTTTGCGATAAACATACCGCTTGGGTTATTTACGTTCATTGCAAGCTTATCAACGCCTTTCGCTTTATAACCTTGTGGAATTTCAAGCAATATGTTATACTCAAGCGTTCTGGCAAAAGGCATATATATATCTACATTCCTTTCTGATTGTGTTGGTTTGAGCTGTAATTGTCCGCCAATAAGTTTTCCTATGTCAATGATATAATTGTTACCGCCTCTCTTTATCCAGCCGTCCATCGTGAACTGAGTGGTGTATATAAAGTCTGGCTTTGTATGGCGCAGTCCCATATTATCAATACGTGAAAGAGTAACATCTTTTGGCGCCTGTTCAAATTGTTCTGTGATCTCATTGGTAAATTGTTCTTTCTGCTCTTTCCTGGCTTTGGCAAAAGCGGCTGTATATTCATCTGTAAGTGACCTGTTTTTTTTGCTGTCGGCAAATTCTTCCATAAAAGATTCCTTAATAGCCAGAGCCTTCCTTTCTTCCTCATAATACTCCTCAAACAGGAGCAGTCTTTTTTGTTCATTTTGCCGCATCTGACCTTTTAATATGGTTTGCCGGCCAATTTTCAGGTGTTCCATATTTTCCGCCAGCGATATTTTCAGGGTTTCAACCTGCATATTCTTTTTCGCCGGAGATCTTGGAATATTTTCCATAGCTCCGTCGTCAAGCCTTAAAAATGTTTTATTAAAGCCTTTTAATGGGAGTGTGGGATCCTCTTGCCCTTCGAGGTCCCCGGGGATATAATTGCAGTTGGTGAAAGGCCCTTCGGCGCACATATATATTGGAGTGCCTTCGGTGGTTTTAAGTATATAGTCAAAGTCATCTACAAGCATTACCTGCTTTGCATCCGGACCATATATCGAAGTAGCGAGGATGATTTCGTTTTCGATGCCTAATTTGTCAAGTGTAAGGCTAAGCAGCAGTAAGAATTTCTTTTGGTTGGCCACCTGCAAATTCCTTTCCACGCCTACGGATATTTTATCCGAAGGACTTACTTTATAAAATATTAAATACCTGAAAGCATAATAGATATAATAAGGAAAGCTGTCGCGGGGAAGCTCATCCACTTTTCTCATGCGTTTGATCATAGCCCTGATCTCTGCTGATATCCCTTCGGCTACCAGCCCCATGTTAGTATAAGTAAAGTCTTCTTTCATATCTACCTTAACATCCTCAATGATCTGCTGATAAGGCTGGTTGCGGTATACTTCACCCGCGGTTCTCTTTATTCTTCTCGGGCCGCCAATGCGGATATTCATGCGTAAAATAGGAAGCTGCCGGAAAGGAGACATCCACAGATCAACAGGAGCTTTGGCAATGTCTTCCATTTGTGCGTCTAAGATATTGCTGCCGTCAGCATCCTTTTTGACTTTAAATTCCGGGGCTCCGTTCATTGCCCTGTACTCTACGGCACATGTAGTGCTTATTTCACAATGGATGGAAGAAAAAAGGATGGGCTTGTCGTCGCCGAATATAAAAGAATAAGGTTCAGTTCTATAGTTCACATCTTCTTCCTCCTGCTGGTAAAAAAAGTAATCAATTATATCACCTACTTCCAGTCCTGATATAGCTATTTTGCTTCGCTGTTCATCTTTATCCTTTTTGATCACTACTTCCTCGTCTGTATTTACTTCCTGGATGCTGCCGTCGGGTTTAATGATCCGGACGCCAAGTATAGTGACCCTCCCGGGTTGTTTGGCAGAGAAAAACTTAGCCAGCCTTTTATACTTCTGATAACTGATCTCGGAATATTCATCCAGGGTTGCCTTGTCATTTATTTTCACCTGCTCTCTAAAGGTATTTGTGAAATATGTTTCCTTGTATTTAACAGCAGTAATAACGAGGAATTTAAACTTGCTTTTGCTTAATGCTTTGATCTCCTGGTGCCTTGCCAGTATCACGCCGGGCTCATTGTCATACTTTGATGGTATGGTATGCTTACTGAATGCAGGAATGTCCCAACTCCATATTTCTTTTCGCACTTCTTCTACTTTCTTTTTGTAGGCTGCATCATCCTGCGAAAAGGCAACACTGCTCATTGCAAGGATAGCGCTGATCAGGGTAATAAGGTATTTGTTCATTGTTTCAAAAAATTAATATTACAGAGGTTTATTTTTTTGTCAGGGTAACCTGCTCGTTATAACACTTTCTAAGCTGCTGTATATTACTGTTCCATTTATTGAAATCAGTTTTTTTCAACAGTGTATGTTTTATGATAATCTCTTTTCGGTATACCAGTTTTTCAGCCGAAGTTTTATAATTAATGCTGAAGCTATATTCCGGGTTGTCTATATTTAACCCTACCGGTAGTTCATTAACCTTATACCCGGGGGGAATGGTAAGTTCAGTTTCGGATATAAGATGTTGCTTATAAGGAAATACCACATCCTGTGTGCGTTTATCCGTGTTGATCGCTGCGTCTTCCATTTCTTTCCTGAAGTCCATATCCACATACAGCTCATCTCCGAATCCTGAAACGGCATCTTTATAATTAAGCTTATAGTCAATGTTTAGTTCATTGTTGCGGTCATTAAGATCTGAGGTCTGCAACTGGGTTATCGTATATTTAGAGTTATTGTCTGACAGGTATGACTGAAGCGCTGTGGATAATTTATCTTTTTTGAGCCCATGTATCTTAAATAGCAGAGATTCCTTGCTCTCTCCTGATAACCTGTAAAATACCGGGCCTGCAAGATCATTCCCATCTATAGTTAACAACCTTTTTTCACTGCTTATATTTTGAGATGGCGTTAGCGTAGGGATCTTTTCCAGGATAAATTTATCACCATCCTCTATTAAAACCTGCCTGCCTTGGATCCGTTCTGCATATTTATCAAAGCCAATATAAGTTTCTGTTGCATCCAGGAAATAGAACCGCCCTTTATATTTGACCGCACATATCATGTGGTTATCTACAGAAAGGGAGGGTGTTGAATAATCGTAGGCTATGTGATTGGTGCCAATCCAGCATAAGCGTGCGTCGAAACCGGCGCCCTGCAGCAGCTCCTTGGTGAGATTAGCCATCCCCTTGCAATCTCCATATTTTTTACTGAGCACATCCTGCGCTTTTTCCGGCTTGAACCCGGCCATCCCGTCTTCAAAAGCGATGTACCTTATATTGTCCTGGACATATTTATAAATGGCCTTGATTTTTGCGGTATCATTTTTAAGATTGTTCGTGATCTCCGAAGCTTTTTGTTTTATGCTGACGGGATCATTGCCAATTTGTTTTACCAGTTGCCTGTACCATGCATATTGATCGGCAACAGTATTAAAATAAGTGATCTTGCCTGCCTTTGTTTCAGCAGAACGGCAAAGCATTAAAAGGTGAGGATAAATGTAGGATGGCCCGGGGCTGTTGGGTTCGTTTTTTCTTGCAGCCATTTGCCGGATATTGTATATATATGTGGTAAGGTTCTCTTTCTTTTCTACCTGCTTCTCTATGCTGTAACCTTCAAAATTCATTTCTTTTATATCAACGTGCATCCATGCGGGAATATCTATTACTATTTGTTTGTGTTCGATCTTGTGCGCTTCAGGAAAATATATTGTGGTAAAATACCTGGGGTCATTGATCGTTTTACTCACCTGTACTTCTGTCTCTGCGCCTTTTTTTTCCAATGGTACTTTAACATAACAAACCCTTGCATCGGAATAAAAAATATTATCAACGGAGTAATAATCGAAAGAAGGCTTTAAATATTTTGCCTTTTTCCCTTCTATGAATACCGACAGGTCGTTGATAGACGATTGCTCATCGTAAAATTCAACGAAGGGGAATTCTGTACGAAAACCATCACAGCGAAAAATAGTATTGGATTGTTCGTTAATCAGTACGCTGCTTTCATCAGCGCTATATACAAATACGTATTTTTCTGTTTTATTCTTAATGACGATATTATTGTCATCATCTGCTATTGCAGGCAGGGAAGGAACAGCCTTTAAGGGTGATTGCAGCAGTACTGTTGCCAAGAAGGCGGTTAAGGGTTTAGCAATTTGAATCATCGGGGTCCAAAGTTGAGATAAATTTTTAATTTGATAATGAGACCCGGGGCGTATTTCAATTTTTCGCTTCATGCACAACTTTCCGGTCGGTGAGACCCGCCCGAACGAAGTTCAGTCGGGCGGGCACCGACGGGTGGGGGTTTCTACGGGGGGGTGTCGCCACCCGCCTGTAAAAAATTGAAATACGTCCGAGCCCTGAGATTTTCACGTCTCACTTCTGACGTTTCACGAATAACATAGCATTTGTTCAACGTTGAAGCTATATAAATATTATTTCTTTTGAATGTATTCGTAAGAATGTTTACAATATTCTTTTTGAGCCGGTAACCCCGTTTTCTATCAGCACTATTCCAGGCTGTTTTCCTTTTTCAAAACTACCCAGCTCATTTTCAAAACCCAGTGCTTCAGCCCCGTTCAGAGTTGCCCATTGCAATATATCTTTCAAAGGCGTTTGCGGCAGATGATGCTGTATGGTCTCTATTTCTTTACCAATGCTCAGTTGCAGGTTGCTCCCGTAACTGTCAGTGCCAAGTACGATCCTGCATTGATGCTTCATGAGAAGATCAACCGGCGGCAACCGGTTTTCAATATACATATTGGCATTGGGGCATAAGCAGTAAACAATTTGCATATTGCTGGCTGCTGTATATTCTTTTGCAAATACAATATCAGCTTCTGATATATAAGTGTTGTGAACGGAAATAATAGTTTGTTTTTGATTAAAATAAGGCAGCCATGTCTGCATGCTGCTTTTTCCGGAAGGCACGATGGGTAATTGTTTCCTGCCAATGCTTTCGTAGAAAGACAGGAACTTTCCCGTGCCGTGTATAAAGAGCTCATCTTCAGCAAAACATTCCTGGTTGTGAATCGTAATGATTTGTCCGGCGGTGTGTTTATTAATAAGTCTGAAGGTTTCGGGAGATACGCTGTATATGGCATGTGGTGAGAACGTAGTTGCCATAGAAGGCAATGCATTTTTAAACGCTGTTTGTATTGCCTGGAATTTTTCAAGGCGCTCAGCGGCCAGTGGATCATCAAGATTGGTGATCTCAAGAAAGCTGTGCCACCTGAGCGGGCTTTTGATCTTTTGAGTAATGGAATAGGGTTGATTGCTGATATCCCCAACCGCTGCGATGCCATTTTGATGCATTTCCCGGTCGGATTCTTCCATAGCTGCATCTTTTTCTTCCCGGGAAAAAGGCGGCGATTTCATTACGGCGGCAATAAAGCCGGTAAGCCCTGTGCCGGATGGGATACGGTTGCGCAGGTGGCTTAGCTCCAGGTGGCAGTGGCAGTTGATAAAGCCCGGAGTTATTATTCCTGCCAGTTGCTGCACATCACCGCCTGCTTCCGATGCGGGGATGATATTGAGCACCTTTCCCCCGGTATCTGTGATCAGTACATGGGTGCTGTCGAGGAGCTCGTATCCTGTAAACAATTGATCTGCCTGAAATTTGCAATACGCCATAGCTGAATTACCTTTGCTGCCCTGAAAGCCGATAGTGGTTACCGGAAGTTGAAGTGTGCGACGCAAGGGACGATGCCAGGCGCACTACAGCCGGTACCACAAAATAAAAGAAAACATCCGCAACGGCTTCAGAAAATAATATACGATGATTGATAAATTAGAGGCTATAAAAGCAAGGTTCGAGCAGTTGGGCATTGCGCTTACTAACCCCGAGATCGTAAATGACAATAAAAAATTTACGGCTACCAGCCGGGAATACCGTAGCCTTGAAAAGATAGTGCAGGCATATAATGCTTACCGGAAGCTGTTGGATAATATTGCATTTAATAATGAAGTGCTGAACGGTGATGATGAGGAAATGCGGGATCTTGCCAAGCTTGAGCTCCCTGAACTGGAAGAGCAAAAAGCAAAAGCAGAGGCGAACATACGCCACATGCTGATACCCAAAGATCCGCAGGATGAGAAGAATGCTATCCTCGAAATAAGGGCAGGTACCGGGGGCGATGAGGCTTCCCTGTTTGCCGGGGACCTGCTGCGGATGTATCTCCGCTATTGTGAAAGGAGGGGGTGGAAAACGGCTATACTCAGTGAGAACGAGGGAACAGTTGGAGGGTATAAGGAAGTGCAGGTGGAGGTGACCGGGGAAGATGTATATGGCACCTTGAAATTTGAAAGCGGCGTGCACCGTGTACAGCGTGTGCCCGATACCGAAGCGAGCGGAAGGGTGCATACGAGTGCGGCTACGGTGGCAGTAATGCCAGAGGCGGAGGAGGTAGATTTTGAGCTGAGAGAAAGTGATGTAAAAATGGAAACGGCACGCAGTGGCGGCGCTGGCGGTCAGAATGTAAATAAGGTGGAAACAAAGGTAATGCTCACCCATATACCTACAGGTACAGTAGTGATATGCCAGACGGAGCGCTCACAATTGGGTAACCGCGAAAAAGCGATGCAGATGCTGCGCACACGGCTATACGAAGAGCAGGTGAGAAAACAGGAGGAAGAAATTGCCCGGCATAGAAAAAGCCTCGTAAGCACCGGCGACCGTTCTGCAAAGATCAGGACATATAATTACCCGCAGGGTCGTGTCACTGATCATCGCATAGGGCTCACCGTATACAACCTGGATGACGTAATGAACGGCAGTCTCCAGGAATTTATAGATGCCCTGCAGTTTGCTGAGAATGCGGAAAAAATGACACAGGAAAATTGAAAACAGGGCAGTATCCCCTCTCGTTTCACAATAAAATGTGCTTTACTGTAATGTATAAGCCACTATGCTGTTTTTCCAGAAAGTAGGCACATATACTATCTTTTTTGCAGGATCGTATCCTATATCCGCAGAATTGATTTTCTGTTCGCGGGTATCAAGCAGGTGATCTTTGCGGCCGTCTGCATGTACATACCATATTGACCCGGCCCAGCAGGAAACAATAAAATCTCCGTTGCCCACCGCTTCAATACCATCAGTACCGCCCTCCATTCCGTCTGCGATCTTTGTGAGTGATCCGCCCTTTTCCACTTTATATAATCCTCCTGCATCAACCGCATAAAGCGCAGTGCCTACTGCCAGTACACCGTTAGGACCTTTCATGTTTTCTGCCACAGTGGTTACTTTCCCTTTTTCAATACGATGAAGCTTTTTAGTCTGTGAGTCAGAAACATATATTGCGCCTTTACTGTCTATCGTGAGATCGTTTAGCCCTTTTGCGCCTTCTATGGGTATTCTTTCAATAATTTTTCCCTGGCGGAGATCTATTACTGCTACAACATTTACATCAGCCACATAGAGTTTACCTCCGTATATGCCCATACCTTTGGGTGCATTTAATCCTGTTACCCATTCAGAGGCAATGATCTTTCCATCCAGGCCTACCTTACCAATAGATCCTTTTCCGTCCATCTCCCAGGGCTGCCCGTCAATATTGGCAACATATAAGACTTTGTTGGCGGCACTGTACAAAACAGATTCCGGCACTTTGAGCAGCGTATCTGTTTCCCATTGCTTTACAAGCTTGTGTTCCTGCGATTGGGCTGTGCTGTATAATAAAATAAGACTAAAGAAAGCAGCGCAGAGTATAGAAGGTTTCATAAATGCTATTTGATGGTTTATAATAATACTACCGTTTAGCCGGAATTGCTGAAATTGAATATCAAATATAAAAAATATCATTCTAATATAATTAGCCAATTGGCCTGGGTGTATTTCAATTTTGAGCTACAAATAAAATTGGCAACTACAAGTTATTCGTGTGGAGAAATGTGCAAAGGATTAAAGTCTGTTGAAATAATATTCTACGAGGCCGATGCCCTCTTATAGCTGTGCGTTCCAGAGTCATATATAGGAAACGAGGAAACCGTAAATTTAATAAGCAAATTGAGCAATTAACCGGAGGGAGAATTACTATGGGCATTATAGAGACCATAAAGAAAATAGAGCGGGAAGAGGGTATTGAGGTAGGCATGGAGAAAGGTATCGAAATAGGTTTGGGAAAGGGAATTGAAAAAGGTAAACAGGAAGTTATTGAAAACCTGATCATCAAGCTGGGCTTTCGGATAAGCAGGTAGCTGATATTGCCGAAATGCCGGTAAGCTTTGTGAAAAAGGTCCGCGCTTCGCTGAAAAGGGAAAAATAAATATTTTAAAAGCTATAAAAAGGCTTCTCTGATGACGGGAAGCTTTTTTTATAGGCCCCTGTTTAAAAAGCTCCTGAAATCAGGAAAGTACTGCTTACCGCCTCCCTGGTGTGGAAACCTTTTGGACCATAGTCTATCTGTCGTTTCTGGTCTGTCGTTTCTCGTTATTGCTGTATCTTCGCCGGCTATGGAAAAAAAAGAGCAGAAAAGCATTGTAATGAGCGGTATCCGGCCCACCGGTATCCTGCACCTGGGTAATTATTTTGGCGCTCTGAGAAATTATTTGCGGATGCAGGAAGAATACGAGTGCTATTTTATGATAGCCGATCTTCATTCGCTTACTACCCACCCCGACACAAAGGAGCTAAGAAATAATGTATTGCATGTAATGTCGGAATACCTGGCATGCGGGCTCGATCCCGACAAGGTAGCGTTGTATTGCCAGAGCTATGTGTACGAAACCTCAGAGCTCTATCTTTATCTCAATACACTGGCATACAAAGGCGAGCTTGAAAAAACGACCACCTTTAAGGATAAGGCAAGGCTCCAGCCTCAGAATATAAACGCGGCGTTATTAACGTATCCTGTGCTGATGGCAGCCGATATTTTGCTGCACCGTGCCTTGTACGTGCCGGTGGGCAAAGACCAGGAGCAGCATCTTGAGATGGCGCGCAACTTTGCCAGCAGGTTCAACCACCGGTATGGCAATGTTTTTCCCGAGCCCCAGGCTTTTAACTTTGGGGAAGCGCTGGTAAAGGTGCCAAGTCTTGACGGGACAGGTAAGATGAGCAAAAGTGAGAACCAGAATGCCACTTTGTATTTATCGGATGATGATGACCTTATCAGGAAAAAGATCATGAAGGCAAAAACGGATGAAGGACCTAAAACTCCCAATGCCCCGATGCCTGATTATATTGAAAACATTTTCCAGTTGATGCAGCTTGCCGGTTCTGCCGGGGTGTACGAAAAATACAGGGAAGATTATAATAATTGCAGCATTCGTTATGGCGATATGAAGAAGCAACTGGCAAACGATATGATCGCATTCATCAGGCCTATACGTGAAAAGGCTATAGCCATTCGTAACAATGAAGCCTATCTCAGGGAAGTGCTGGAAACCGGGGCGGAAAAGGCACGAAAAAGTGCTGAAGCTACAATGAAACAGGTTCGGGGAGCCGTTGGCACAAAATATTTTTAAGAAAAGAGCAGTTCCGGGCCCTAAAAGCGGTTAAATTTATTTATCTTGAAAGATACCATTGTTAAGCCGTAGTTATCCGTATCCCATTTTTCAAACTCTGAATGTAAAAACGTAATGGCGAAAACTAAAAGACCCAAGCATATTGCTATTGCCGGGAATATCGGTGCAGGAAAAACTACGCTTACCGAGCTCCTGAGCAAGCACTACAAGTGGATACCCCAGTTTGAAGATGTGGATCATAATCCTTACCTGTATGATTTTTACGAGGATATGCCAAGATGGAGCTTTAACCTGCAGGTGTACTTTCTCAATAACCGTTTGAACCAATTGCTTGAGATACAAAAGGGAAATGAAACGGTGATCCAGGACAGAACAATATATGAAGATGCGCATATTTTTGCGCCTAACCTGCATGAGATGGGTTTAATGAGCAAACGTGATTTTGAAAATTATTTCCGCTTTTTTGAAACCCTCAGGCAAATGGTCAATCCCCCGGATCTGCTGATCTATTTGCAGGCTTCCGTACCTACACTGGTAGGACAGATACAAAAAAGAGGCAGGGAATATGAAGAAAATATACGTCTTGATTACCTGAAACGGTTGAATGAGTTTTACAACAAATGGATAGAAAGCTATAAAGAAGGACCGTTGCTTGTAATTGATATTGATAAAAATAAGTTCGCCGAGAACGAAGAGCATCTCGGGGATATCATACAGAAAATTGACTCCCAGTTGTATGGATTGTTTTAACTATTCTGTTAATGATAACTCCATCTTTTTCTATGAGAAGTGAAAAGAGAGAAGTGAGACACCATAGCCGACCGTTGATAGCCGATACCTGACCGCTCACTTCGGTAAATAGAACGGGATCTCGTAAGTATACAGGTAATCTATCTCCCTGTTGTGCGAAACTGCCGGTTCCCATTTGGGAATAGACTTCAGGAATCGTACTACTTCATCCTGCAGTAATTCATTAGTCTCATTAAGAAAATTGATCCTCGTAAGCCTGCCTTCTTTATTGATAAAAAATTCAAAATTCACCGTGCCCTCAATACCTCTTTTTAAGGCTTTGTCGGGATAGATCATATTGTCTGTTACAAACTGCTCAAAACTAAACGCTTTTTCAGGACAGGGTTTCTTGTCAATCCGGCAATTGCTTCCGGTATTATTACCCAGCGTATCAAAGCAAGCGAGGTCGCTCAGCTTTAGTTTTTTATAAGTTTCAATAGTAGCGGGCTTCCCGTTGCTGTGATACCAGCGCCATATACCATCAGGCGAACCATTCACATAGTTCCCTTCGGATTCCATGTTTCCTCCCGTATACCATGTTTTCCACAACCTTTCTTTTATATTGCTTCGCATCAGTCCGGAATCACTTTTATTTCCGTTAGCATACCAACTGGTGAAAACGCTGTCAATTTTATTGTCATCAAAATAAGTAACCACCCGCCTGATACCATTTGGGAAATACAGGGTGTACTCCCCTTCTTTTGTTGTCAGCTTTTTATCTTTAAAAAAGCCATGAAACAGTATCCCGCCATTCGAATAATATGCAAAAGATTCCCACTTCCCTTCCTGCTGTATGAGCCTGCCATTATAAGACGCATTCTTCTTTGAGGTGAGCTGGAGCTGCTCGTCAAAATAACAATCAGCAGTATCCTGGGCATAGGAAGCTCCTAAATAAATTATACAAAAAAAGCTAAACCAGATTTTTTTCATCAAAGCAACCTTTTGAAAAAGTAATACGAAGATGCATATAAAATACTAAGATAAGATTAATGCCTAAACAACAGGGCGTATTTCAATTTTTCGCAGGCGGTAGCTACATCAACGGGAAACATAAGGCGATATATCCTGTTTGATACCGGTGCTTTTTTGTATTTCTTTCAAAAGTGCCTGTGATAAAGATTAAAACGAGCCTCCGGTAGTTCGGCAGCCGGTCATTAAATTGGCTACAAGCGCCACACCGGGCACTTATTTATCTGACACATTAGGCAATACGTTGTATTATTTCTCGAATGATTATAACGGGCAGAACAATTGTGCGGGAAGCTATGCTGCATTATGGCCCGTATTTTATGCCGGGGATTATCTTACACAAAATGAATTAGGCGCCGGTATTGATGTCGCCGATTTTGGAACGGTCACTGTTACCGGCGGGCAAAAGCAGACTACTTGCAAAAGTTGGCCGCTGTATTATTATGCACCGGCAGTGCCAATACCTTAGTTTAGGGTGTGTTGTGTAAGGAGTTGTTGTGGTGGAAAAAGAGTGCGGACAGCTCCGCTCTCTTTTTATACGGAAGAGCTTCGCAGTATCCCCAATACCCTGTCATCAACCTTGCCGAAAAACGATATTCCTGCAGCCCCATTTTTCAATGCATATTGTATGCCGCGGCTGATTTCCTCATCTGACTTGAAATCAGGAAGAAAGATCCCTGCATACAGGGGGAAATTCCCGTGAAGACCTTTTACGCCTTCTGCAACAGCATCCCCGATCCAGCTTACGTCTTCTCTGTAAAAGCCATGATATATCATCGGGCAGATGCCATCCAGGTTCCAGTTGAGCCAGTCCTGCCTGACATTACGTTTAGCTATTTCAGGAGTGGGGAATACTGCGGCCGTTATTTTTTTGCCGTAGCTGTGCGCTGTCTCCGACAGGCGGTTGACTACTGTGGTGATATTGTCATAACGGAATTTCCTCCATGATAAGCCTGCTTCGGGGTATTGCATATCCAGCGGGTCGTAACCTTTCAATGCCTTAAAATTATTCCGGCATACTTCACAATAACAAAAATCGTATTCCGGCAATTCCTTTGTTTGTTCAATATTATAACTGTTCCACAGGTTGAGCGGAAGTATCACATCACAGTACCTGATATAATCCAGGTGTATCCCGTCCACATAATCCTTTTCCATTATACTGCGTACCTGGTTTTCGAGGTATGTTTTTACTTCTTCCCGGGAGGGGCAGAGCCAGCGGTAATAACCGACATAGGGCGGTTTGTCGGCGCAGGAATCGCCGCTGCGGCTTTTGGCATACCATTCAGGATGCTTCTCCAGTAATTCCTTTTCACCGCGGTTCATGATCCACATCCAGCGGTGTGCTTCCAGTTTTTCTTTTTTGGCGGTCCGGTAATGCTTCTCGCTGTCCGCTTCAAAGAATATCCCGTGTATACCGGCTGCACGATAAGATGCATACAGCTTATGCAGGTCTTCTTCCGCGTCTTTCGGGTTGGGATTTACCCAGACCCAGTGCTTGTATTTACGCTTTTTAAAGGCAGGCTCATGAGAAAATGTTGCTCCGGCAAGAGCAGGCAATGTAAATGCTCCGGCTCCGGAGACGAATGCCGACTTGAGGAATTTTCGTTTATTCATGGCGGGTGTCTGTGAATATAAAGATCTTACTATAATACATAAAAAATGCATCCCGCACAGGGATGCATTTTCAATAAGTTATTGCTGAAAGGTATTAAGCGAGGCTGTTAACTTTCCTGGCGAGCTTACTTTTCAGGTTGGCAGCCTTGTTTTTATGTATAACACCGCGTTTTGCCAGCTTGTCTATCATGCCCGCTACGGAAGGAAGTTCTTCTTTAGCCCCTTTACCATCTGTAATTGCCTTCAGGTCGCGAATGGCATTACGGGTGGTTTTGCCATAATAGCGGTTTCTGTCCCTGCGTTGGGCTGCCTGACGCACATCCTTTTTCGTAGCTTTATGATTAGCCATACTTGAAATTTTTTGGACGGCAAAGGTAGGAGCATAACTGGTAAATTCCAAATTTTATGTTTCAAAAACCTTATTGGCTGTTATCATACTGTATTTTGAAGATTTGTTCCGGTCAGGAAAAATTATTATAAAATACCGCCGTTATAAGATAACCTTAATTTTTTTTAAACCATGCATAACTGCCTGCTTTTGACCGTGCTTAAAGAGCGATATCGGTAAAAAACCTGTAGTTTTGTTACTCTTATCAAACGATAACCATGAAGGATTTTTCGTATATCACTAACTCCGATCCGGCTTACATCGAAAACCTCTACAAAGATTTCGTGAAAGACCCGGAAAGTGTGGATCCGGATTTCAAAAAGTTTTTTGAAGGATTTGACTTTGCCATAGCTAACAGCAAACCTTATGTAAATGGGGCCGCCGCCAATGGCGTAGCGGAAAGTAAGGGTGTTACCCCGGCCTATACCACTACTGACGGGGTAGACTGGAAAAAAGAATTAGGGGCCTACCGGCTTATCCTCGGATACCGCAATAAAGGGCATCTTATAGCAGATACTAACCCTATCAGGGTGCGCAAAGACCGCGGCGCCAATCTCAATCTCGCCTTTTTCGGGTTTACCGAGGATGATATGGATAAGAATTTTTTTGCGGGAAATCTTATCGGACTTGGCACTACTTCTCTCCGGAAAATACTGGAACATCTTAAATCCTGCTATGCCGGGCATGTAGGTATTGAATTTAAATATATCAGCGATCAGAAAAAGGTAGACTGGCTGACCACTGAAATGGAGAAGGACTTCATTCAGCCGCTACCTCTCAGCAAAAAGGAAAGGATACTGGAAAAGCTGAACCAGGGCGTAATGTTCGAAAAATTCCTCCATACCAAATACATAGGACAGAAGAGGTTTTCACTGGAAGGCGGGGAAACTACTATCCCGGCGCTGGATGCGATCATCAACAAGGTGGCTGAATTTGGTACCCAGGAAGTGGTGATCGGTATGGCGCACAGGGGGAGGCTGAATGTGCTTGCCAATATTATGGGTAAAACCTATAACCAGATATTCAGTGAGTTTGAAGGCACGGGCAAGCTTGACCAAACCATGGGCAGCGGCGATGTAAAGTATCACTTGGGCTTTGGCAGTGAAGTAAAAACACCGGACGGGCAGCTCATGCATCTCAAGCTGATGCCCAATCCTTCCCATCTTGAAGCTGTTGATCCTGTAGTAGTCGGCTTTGCGAGAGGAAGAGCTAATGTATTGCATGAAAGTAATTATGATAAAGTGCTTCCTATACTTATACATGGAGACGCCTCTATTGCAGGGCAGGGTATAGTATATGAAGTGCTGCAGATGTGCAAGCTGGAGGGATACCAGACCGGCGGCACTATTCATTTTGTGATCAACAACCAGATAGGCTTTACTACAGATTTTGATGATGCGCGCAGCTCCGACTATTGTACTTCGCTGGCCTCAATGGTGCAGGCCCCGGTAATGCATGTGAACGGAGACGACCCTGAAGCAGTGGTAAAATGTGCTGAAATCGCAGCAAGATACAGAAAGGAATTCCGGTCGGACGTATTCATAGATATGGTATGCTACCGCAGGCATGGGCACAATGAGGGAGATGACCCTAAATTTACCCAGCCTACATTGTATGCGCTTATAGATAAGCATGCCAATCCCCGCGAAGTATATGTGAAATACCTGCTGGAGCATGGCGAACCGGAAGCGCAGGAGCTGGCAAAGGAAATGGAAAAAAAATTCTGGAATGATCTCCAGGATCGCCTGGACGAAGTGAAACAAAATCCTCTTCCGTATACTTACCAGCAGCCGGAGCAATGGTGGAAGCAGTTGCGTAAGGCTACCGATGAAGATTTTGATCAGTCGCCGGAAACCGCTATCAGTAAAGAAAATTTTGATGCGGTCTTCAACGCAATGATGAAATGGCCGGAGGATTTTACACCGCTGCGCAAGGTGGAAAAGATCATACAGGATAAAGTAAAACTGTTTGATACAGAGAAAAAACTGGATTGGGCTACAGGCGAGCTGATGGCTTATGGCAGCATCCTGCTGGATGGCAAAGATGTGCGTATGAGCGGGCAGGATGTTTGCAGGGGAACTTTTTCACACCGCCACGCTGTGCTCAGGGATGAAAATACCGACAAGCCGTATAACAGGCTTAGCAGGATACCGGCAGCAACCGGCAGGTATAGAATATACAACTCTTTTTTGAGCGAGTATGGAGTATTGGGTTTTGAATATGGTTACGGGCTGGCTAATCCTAATGCTCTGGTGGTATGGGAGGCACAGTTTGGCGATTTCTGTAATGTGGCGCAACCCATGATTGACCAGTTCATCACTTCAGGCGAAGAAAAATGGAACAGGATGAATGGCATTACTATGCTGTTGCCGCACGGTTATGAAGGCCAGGGACCGGAGCACAGCTCTGCCCGGATGGAAAGATTCTTGCAGCTATGTGCTGAGCTCAATATAGTGATCACCAATATTACTACTGCTTCCAACTTTTTCCATGCACTGCGGCGGCAGGTGACCTGGCCTTTCCGCAAACCACTGATTAATTTTTCGCCGAAGGCCAACCTGCGCCACCCCGGCAGTTATTCTCCCGCAGACGAATTCATATCGGGCCGGTTTAAGGAAATAATTGATGATACCTTCGTGGATAACCCTTCAGCAGTGAAAAAGGTGATCTTCTGCACCGGCAAAATATATTTTGACCTGGCAGACCGGCAGCAGAAGGAAAACAGGAAAGACGTGGCCCTGGTGCGGATAGAGCAACTTTACCCTTTCCCATATAAAGCCCTTTCGGCACTCTACAGCAAATATGGCAAAGCAATATGGTATTGGGTGCAGGAAGAGCCACTGAATATGGGCGCGGCTTCATTTCTGCAGATGAACCTTAATACAGGTCTGCGGCAGTTGGGTCTGCCGGAGATCAACTATGGCGTAATAAGCAGGGAAAGCAGCGCTGCACCGGCAACAGGTTTTGCAAAGATCCATGCCCAGGAGCAGGCAGAAATCATTGATACGGCATTTTCTATATAATTTTAGGGCAAGTTACATTTAGTATAAACTCACTATAACATGATTGATATTAAGGTTCCTACTGTAGGTGAATCCATAAGCGAAGTAACATTATTAAAATGGGTGAAGTCAAATGGCGATTACGTGGAACGGGATGAGGTAATAGCAGAGCTGGAAAGTGAAAAGGCAACCTTTGAAGTCAATGCAGAAAAGGCGGGCGTGCTTACTACCCGCGTAAATGAAGGGGATACCTTAGCAATAGGAGCGGTAATGGCTACAATAGATGAAACCGCTTTAAAGCCGGCGGCATCAAACGGACAACCAGCTGCACCTGCGCAAAAACCTGCTGCAGCGCCTCCGGAAGAGCCCGCTGCACCTGCAGCAAAAGCTGCAGGGAAAGGTGTGATAGCAGTAAAAGTGCCAACGATAGGCGAATCCATAAGTGAAGTGACATTGCTGAGATGGGCAAAGAAAGACGGGGACCTTGTAAAAAGAGATGATGTGCTGGCAGAGCTGGAAAGTGAAAAAGCTACATTTGAATTAAATGCCGAAGAGAGCGGCAGGCTAAGCACAACCGCAAAAGAAGGAGATGTGATCAAGATCGGGGAAACTATAGGAAATATTGATACCGATATAGCTGTGCCCGCACAAACACAACCGGCAGCATCCACGCCGGCAACTCCTGAACAGAAACCCCAGCCTGCGGCAACAGCCACTGCACCTGCAGAGGTAAAAGCGACACCCGTGGCCGCGGCCATCATTGCCGATAAAAGAATTGACCCTAAAAGCATTACTGCCAGCGGTACGGCCGGGCGTATAGTGAAGGGTGATGTGCTGGCGGCGCTTGCCAACCCTGGTAAAAAAGCATTTGACGGGCAGGAGCTCTTCAGCCGCAACCAGCGCCGGGAAAAAATGACCAGCCTTCGTAAAACCATCAGCAGGCGCCTGGTGGAATCGAAGAACACCACTGCCATGCTGACCACTTTCAACGAAGTGGACATGACCAGAATAATGGAAGTAAGAAAGCTGTATAAAGACAAGTTTAAGGAAATGCATGGTGTGGGACTTGGGTTTATGAGCTTTTTTGCAAAAGCCTGTGCCATATCATTGTCGGAGTGGCCGGCGGTGAACGGTTATATTGACGGTGAAGAGCTGGTATACCATGATTATGCAGATATCAGCATTGCGGTGAGCACTCCGCGCGGGCTGACCGTGCCGGTGATACGCAATGTAGAAAGCATGAGCATGGCTGATATTGAGAAAAAGGTGATAGAGCTTGCCGGTAAGGCGCGTGATAATAAATTATCTATGGACGAATTGCAGGGAGGAACATTCACCATTACCAACGGTGGCGTATTCGGCTCCCTGATGAGCACTCCTATTATTAATTTGCCCCAGAGCGCCATACTGGGTATGCATAAGATACAGGAACGCCCGATGGCTGTTAACGGGCAGGTGGTGATCCGGCCGATGATGTATATTGCGCTCAGCTACGACCACAGGATCATTGACGGGCGCGAGTCGGTAAGCTTCCTGGTAAGGGTAAAGGAACTGCTGGAAAACCCGGAAATGTTGCTGATTGGAAAAGACCCGGTAAGATCACTGCTCGAACTATAAGGTATTTATAATGAAGGAATCTGGTTATCTTTAATATACAGTCAACGCCTGCGGCATTATTTGCCGGGCGGTATTTTTAATCCTTTGAACACGAACCACGGCCGGCTTGACATCTCTATATCAATCCGGTGGCCCGCAACACTCAATATATATCCATTATCACAGCATTCGACCCGGCAGCAGGCAACAAAGCCGGATCAGGTGTCGTTACTGTAAAAACCACTTAATAAAGTTAGAGATACGCTTTTATTATCAATAAGGAACCGATAAATCTTCACTATGAAGACGAGAATTATAGGAATGTTATGTATTGTGGCATGGGCGGTAAGTTCGTGCGGCAAAGAAAGTTCCAGGGAACAGGAAGAACCGGTGGTGAAAGATACTACGGAGACGAGCAATACAAAGTTGCTGACGAGGATAGTAGAATATGAAAAAGATTACCCGGGCGATTCTATTATTACCGATTTCTATTATAACGCTAACAACAAACTGATCCGCACAAAAGAACATACGATTGCCACCCCCGGATCGGATCTCGGGGATGAAGATGATGAATATCTTATCTATCGCGATGCAAGCGATGTCGTAAAAAGGGTGACTATAATGACTTCACATTATGAAGACGGCATTTTTACGCATAAAGACAGCTCTGTATATGATGTAGTATATGACACCGGTTCAAAGCATTATAAATATAGTATTAACACTAACAACTTTGAGGATATAGGCACTCCTTATTTTATTCGCGACAGCCTGGTATATACCTACAATAATAAAGACCAGATCACGATGCTCCAGATACTTAGAAAGGATACGGCAACCGGTATTTATTTTGAAGCGGAAAGAAGAGAGCATGATTTTGACGCAAAAGGGAATATAATAAAACTCAGAACTAATGAAAATTATGATAACCAGGGAGATCCTTTGAACGAATATGTGCTTACGTATGATGATAAGATCAATCCTATGAATTTTGGGATGGAAGGTTTTATATTGGGGATGTATTCTTTTTCATGGCCTACTCCTAATAATTATATGACACTTAGCGGCAATGAGCCGGCAGCATATTCGTATACTTATGATGCCGATAACTACCCGGTTTTGATGGAGTCGTCATTTCAGTATTACAGTGGAAAAATCTATTATTATTACAATAAATGATCAGGTTCACTTTTAAAATTTAATCATGAAAGTTGTACGACTTATCCCGGTTCTGATGGCGCTGTTTTTTGCTTCCTGCGGCAAGGAAGCATCTGTTGAAAAGAAGGAAGCTCCTGAAGACAGTACGGAAAATAAAGATGGATTATTGACAAGATTTGTAACAAAGTACAACGGAGGAAGCGATTCCCTGGTATATACTTTTCAGTATGATAACAATAAAAGACTGAAGATCTTTAACATGTCGGGGCCGGATAATGATCACAAGTATATTATAGAGCAATCCTATCGCTATTACCGCAATGCCTCCGGGCTGGTGGAAAGATACGTGGAATATGCCACCGCGGTGATCAACAATATCAGGTATGAAGACAGCGCTGTATACCATTTGCATCTGAACGGGGGAAAATATGATTACGCCATCAGGGAAGTGCTGGATCTTCCCGGTCCCGTTATCAAAGACAGTGTGATATATGGATATGATGCGAATGGTCGTATCATTAATGTACATGCTTTAAGATACGAAGGCAGTGCCTGGACTGAGTTCCAAAAGGCATTATACAACTATGATGTAAAAGGAAATATCACGCAGGTTACCCTTACATTTGATGATCCGGATGATCCGCCCCAGGTGATCACGGCACAGTACAGCGATAAATCTGCCGCCGCCGATTTTGGTAATGAAATACTTTTGAACGGGCTGTTTGCCCCGGAGCTTTGCGGTCCAAACTCTTTGCTGGGCCTTGATAATCCCGAAGGTCCGGATAAGTATTCTTTCAGCTATGAATATAATTCATCCGGCAAGCCTGTAAAAGGGACACAGACAGATCTGCTGAATGGCGGTACCGCCCAGCTTTATTATTATTATCAATAAGAGCCGGAGCAGGGTGCATTTCAATTTTTCGCAGAAGGGTGGCGACACCCGTCTGTGAAAAAAGTATAGTCTCACCTTTCCGGCACGTGAAGACGCGTGCCGGGGCGACCGCGTTGGAACAAATGAGATATTATTTGACGATGCAATCCGTTTTTATGATATGATTTATAAAATTCAGCCAAAATCTCAATTAAAAATATATGGCGGTGAGGGACACGCGCTAACACAAATGAATGTTTTTAGCCGTTCTTCTCAAGATTTAATTTTGAATATCAATAACTTTTCCAACACCATAGACAATGAATAAAATATTAGTACTAATCACACTTGCGGACAACAGTATAGATGTCATTAAATCAAATGCAGACTTGCCAAAGAAGGAAATGGAATTTGTGAATAAATGGAAAGAAGAAAGTATTCTGGAAAGTTTTTTTATTTCAGTAACAAAAAAAGATGCTGTTCTGATTTTCAAAAACATTGACGAGCATAAGGCAAAGGAACTCATAGAAATGCTACCTTATTTTCCGTATATGGCAAGAATTGACTATCATAATTTGAACCAACAATTTTGACCAACACCAAAGCAAGCCAGCTGGTAACACAGTAGTTCTCTCCCGCCGCAATTGCGTTTAAATTAATAGAACCTGCTGGTTGGACCGAAATGACGGTGCAAGAGTGTTTTGTTTTTGTAACTGGCGTTTCCTGCACGAGGAATATATAAAATTTTAGCATAGCTTGTATTATTATGATCTGTATGGGAAACGTTCAACAGCATTGCATTGCTAAGCATTTCTACTATAGTTCAATTATCATCCTGGTTCCTGTCATTCCGATCCCAACCGAAGGTCGGAAGAGGAATCTGTGTCCTTGCATTGCAGGTTTTCAGAAATGTGAACATAGAAATTCGTCTTAATGTTGTTACATTATTACGGTATAAGATACTTCTGCTAATTTTACAATCCTGTAAATCCTGACACGTGAGCAGATTTCATTCATATCTCAATACCGCCGCAACTATCGTCCGCCAGTATAACGGAGCTGAGCCTTTTGCTTCAATGGTGAAAAAATTCTTTTCGGCGCACAAAAAATACGGCTCCAGAGACAGGAAACAGATCAGTCATCTTTGTTATTGCTACTTCCGTACGGGAAAAATGTTTTTTGCTGCGAGCGCAAGTACTCTTGAAACTAATATTATAACCGCTTTTTTTTTATGCACTACGGAGCGTAATGAAATATTGTCTGCTATAGCGCCGGAACTGGAGGCATTCACAGCGCTTCCATCTGATGAGAAAATATCTCTTTTGCGACAGCGTGCGCTCATCCCGGCGGGCGATCTTCCCGAATTGATTTTTCCATGGGAATCTTTTTTAAGTGAAGGAATGGAATTCCGTCATTTCGCTTTATCATTCTTTATACAGCCCGATCTGTTTATCAGGATAAGACCCGGATACAGAGAGAAAGTTATGAAGGTGCTGAAGGCTTCAGGCATCTCGTATTATACTTTGGGGAATGATGGTATTGGCCTGCCCAATCATACGAAGGCTGATGAAATGTTTGACATAAATAAAGAGGCGGTGGTCCAGGACTATAGCTCCCAGCGTGTGGAGGAATTGTTGCATCCCCTGCAACAGCAGCAACAGCTTCAGGTGTGGGACTGCTGCGCTGCAAGCGGTGGCAAATCTATACTGGTAAAAGATTTCCTGGGTGATATAGCGCTGACGGTTTCCGATATCAGGGGATCAATGCTTGCCAATCTGCGGTCAAGATTTAAACAAGCCGGAATATCCGGGTATAAGGCGTTCGTTGCCGACCTCACCCGGTCAGGTATAGACGCTGATCCGGCAGGGTATGATCTTGTTATATGTGACGCGCCCTGTTCCGGTTCCGGCACCTGGGCCCGTACGCCGGAGCAATTGTATTACTGGCAGGAAGACAGGCTTGACCAATATACTGTTCTGCAAAAAAAGATCACAACTGCCGTTGTACCTTTTATTAAGCCCGGCGGCTATCTTTTATATATCACCTGCTCTGTTTTTAAAAATGAGAATGAAGATATGGTGAACAGCATACAGCAACAATTCAATCTTGAACTGCTGCAGATGAAAATAATCAGGGGCTATGATATAAAGGCAGATAATATGTTTGCGGCTTTGCTGCGAAAGCGGTAATGGTTGCTATTCAGTTTCGGGTTTATCGTCTATCGTTTGCTGTTTCTCGTTTCCCTACTTACTGCTTTACCAGTTTCAGTATACGGGAATTTTTCCCGTCATGGTAAGTAAGCCAGTATACGCCCGGCGCTACCGGCGAAAGACCAGAGAAAGGGATCTGTTGATAAACGCCTGACTGCACATCAGCATATTTTACCAACACCCTGTTCCCTGCAGCATTATATAAAACAAAGGTTGATCTTGAGGTCTGGGGAGGGTTTAATACAATATTGAACGTATTTCCAAATGGCACAGGATATGCTTTTATCCAGTCGCCAGCCAGTATTCGTTTGGTATTCTGTTCGTTTCTTTTTTGCAGTAGCAGGTTATAGGCAATGCGCATATTGGGGATGCCATAGCCGGTGCGGTTATCCGGGTTCATATACCTGTTGCTGCTTTTTTGGATAGCTTCTCTTATATCAAGGCTTGTACATTCGGGGAAGGCCTGCCACAGGCAGGCAATCAGGCCTGCAAGGTTAGGATTGGCAAGGGATGTGCCGCTGTTAGCGGAAGTAGGATTGCCATCGGTACCGGCAACCACTGTATTTGAGCCAACGGAAGCCACATCAGGTTTCACTCTCCCGTCAGAAGCGGGTCCATAGCTGGAAAAAAATGACGGATCACCATTATAATCTACAGACCCGACAGCGATCACATGTTCTGCATCAGCGGGTGTATTGATATAGTGCCAGGAATCAATTCCGGAATTGCCGGCACTTGCAGTTACTATCATGCCCTTTTTAGCTGCCCATTCCGCTCCCTGAGCGCATATAGTGGTTTTTCCATCCATATCTTCATAGCTGTAATCCAGGGAAGGGTAATCAAAAGTAGAGTAACCGAGAGAAGTAGTGATCAGGTCTACGCCAAGGCTGTCTGCCTGCTCTGCTGCTGCTACCCAGTTTTGCTCTTCTACAGGAAATTCGGTAGCTACATTTTCTGTACGAAAAAGATAGAAGCTGGCATGAGGCGCTGTACCTACCATAGTTCCGGGACGGTTGGCGGCAATGGTAGAAAGGCAAAGCATGCCATGGTAATGTTCTTCGGTAACGCTTTCCTTGTTAGCCACAAAATCCCAGGTGCCAAGCACCTGGTTGTGGAGCCGTATGCTGTCAAATGCAGGATTGGTGTCGTAGTGATAAAAACCTCCGTCAAGAACAGCGATTGTCAATCCCTCACCAAGAAATCCTTTATTGTGCAAAAATTCTCCTTCGTGGATGCTGATCTGGTTGTAGGTGGTTCCATAATTGAGATAGTTGCCTGTACCCGGTGCACCGCTGGTCTTTTTGGAGGGCGGGTTGCCTTTGATCAGCTTATCATCTGTATCTGCCTCCCTCCCTGAAATACGTGGCGCAATTCCTTTTAATGCTTTTACAAAGCTCAGGTGCTGTATACGGTCAAGCGCATCTGCATCAGAAGTCTGTACAAGCACCTGGTTAAGCCATTTGGATACATTGAGTATAGTCACGCTGCCTGCGCTGCGGATGCTATCCAGGTAAGCGGGGTTTACCGGAAGGTCTGTGCTGTCAATATTGATCTGCTGCCGGTCTCTTCTTGCTATTGCTTTGGCAGAAAGAAAAGCAGAAGGATTGTTAAAAGAGTAAGGAGTATTGTTTTTATCCTTTAGCCGGATAATATATTTGCCATATTGCGCCTGCGCCTCCTGCATCAATACCAGTAGCGACACTGAGATAAAAATGAGCATCTTTTTCATAGAGGCGTATGGATTTTAGTTATGCTCAAGCATGGTTAGTTTTATGCCATAACCATTGTAAGAATATGGCGCCAGGGTATCACATATAGCATATCCGTTCTTTGTAGCGGCCAGCGAATCGCAGTCAAGGTTTGCCGGGCAGGGAGAAGGCGCGGGCTCTCCCGGAATGATCATGCGGCAGTTTTGAAGCGTCAATTGTATAAGATATTCCCAGTGCAGGAAATCCTTGTATATTAACCCAATGTCTTTGCCGTATACTTCTACACTATAGGTACTGTCTGCATAGCTGGTAGGGTAGAGCAGGGGGTCTCCTGTTGACTGATCCTGCTGCAGTACGGTCACGGTATTATCAATAGTGGTATTATTCACCATGTAAGGCTGACCCACATTGGCATAGGTGTAGTTCCAGTCATACATATAAGCGTATTCGGATTCAGAAGAGCTGCTGCTGTTTTCGCCGGAGCCGGTAAAAATATAGCTGTTGCCCGGCCAGTAATAATCGTTCCTTACAGGTGAAGCGAGCTTAATAAACCGAAGGTTATCCGCAACATATTCTACCGAGTTGGGGAGAACCGTTACCATAAAGGTAGCGTTGTCCTGCCATGCTGTGATGCCGGCAGGATCCCTCATCATACGCCTGATACGGAAGCCGGGACGCCCGAGATTATCAGTGATCTCCGCATCTACTATGTCTTTTACCTGGTATGAATGTACTTCTCTCACCCGGTCAAAATCAGTAAATACCACTGAATCTAACCGGTACTGTATATATTTTCCTACCTGCACCGGGTAATATGCTGCGGCAGGCACGGCTTCATAGCTGTCTGTTTGTTTTTTACAGAAAGACAGGGTACAAACAGCCAGCAATACTGCGGGGAAGAGAAGATATTTTCTTTTTTTGGTCATAATTACGATCTGATACTATTGAGGCTGATCCGGCATTAAAACGTTGCTTGCCTTAGTTGCATTTCCGGAGAGCGAAAGCAATGTTTGAAGGCTAACGTTTTGATATGCTTTTTATTGTGAAAAATATCCCTGCCGGCAGCACCTTCTTTTATTGACTTATGACTGGTTGCTGCGCAGGATGATACCGCCGCCGATAACATCGTCTCCTTCGTAAAAAACAGCGCTTTGCCCGGGCGCAATTCCTTTTACAGGACTGTAAAAATGTACGGAAATACCATTCTCATGGTTGTGGAGGGTAGAAATGGCGCCCTTGTCTTTATATCTTATTTTGGTAACGGCTTCCATACCATTAGTGACACCATCATATTTCTGCCAGTTCAGTTTCGCAACAACCATTTCCTGCCGGTTGAGATCTTCTTCATCTCCAAGCACAACAGTATTGGTTTCGGGAATGATCTGTGTAACATACGCCGGTTTTCCCAAAGCAATATCAAGTCCTTTCCTTTGCCCTATGGTATAGAACGGGTAACCTTTATGATGTCCCAGGATATTGCCCCCGGTATCCACGAAGTTGCCGTCGCTCACCCTTTCTTCAAGCCCTTCAACCCTGCGTTTTAAAAAGCCCCGGTAATCATTGTCGGGTACAAAGCAGATCTCGTAGCTCTCGCTTTTTTTAGCCAGCTCAGGATAGCCGTAGTCGAGCGCCATTTGCCGGATCTCCGTTTTGCGGAATTTCCCCAGTGGCAGCAGGGTGCGGCTCAACAAGTCTTGCTGCAGACCCCAGAGTACATAGCTCTGATCTTTCGTTTCATCCACTCCTTTGCTGACATAAAACCTCCCGTTGTCATTCCGGTGAATGTTGCCGTAATGCCCGGTGGCAATATAGTCGCAACCCAGCGCATCGGCACGTTTCAGCAAAGCCCGCCATTTGATATGCGTATTGCACATCACGCATGGGTTGGGTGTGCGGCCTGCGATATATTCTTCCACAAAATTATCAATGACGGCATCGCCGAATTCACTGCGGATATCAAGTATAAAATGCGGGAACCCGTGTTCTACGGCAGCCATGCGGGCATCGTTGAAGCTGTCTATATTACAGCAGCCTGTTTCTTTTTTGCTGCTGCCCGAGCTGGCATAATCCCAGGTTTTCATGGTAATGCCCACTACTTCATATCCTTCATCATTGAGCATGAGCGCCGTAACGGTACTGTCTATGCCGCCACTCATTGCCACCAAAACCTTTCCTTTACGGCTCATAATATAGAGAATTAGCCTGCAAAAATAAGAAGAATCGGGGGATTAGCAGAGCGGGGGTATTTCAAACGGGCGTGTTTCAATTTTCGGTGAAAAAATATGCTCCGCATTTTTTCAATTCCGCCTATTTGTGATAGTATCATAATAATAAATTATGCGAAAATTATATATATTTTCCTACAGAAAGCACCAGTTACAAAAACAAAACACTCCTGCACCGTCATTTCGAGCCCGCCCTCAGGTTGTATTAACCTAAACGTATCTTACGGCAGGGGAGAAATCTGCTGAACAATAGTGCAGATGTTGAGCATTAGTGCAAAAGCCCGGCAGTTTTCTCTCCCGACCTTCGGTTGGGATCGAAATGACGGAACCCCTCAAACGTTTAACTATAGAGATCCTGCTGGCTCAGTCGAAAGGACGGGCAAGGGGCTGGTTATATATGCCCTCTAACCAGGCTTTGCGCCCCTTTGCGTGCGGTAAAAAATAACCGTAAAGGAAATACAAAGCCTGCCTGTCGACAGTCAGGTTTTTCGCCCGCCTGAATGATCTTCGGATCGGGCAGGCAAAGACCACAAAGAAATTCAGTGAACCAAGAACCCGATAGGTATATCCCATGTTTTGTAGGCGCACTTGCTGGACCAATTTGAAACACACTCGTTTCAAGCCTGCATAGCCTTTGTTATAACTTAAGGAAACGTCCCCTGCCCGTTTCTCCGGACGAGGATACGATGTGAAAAATGTACATACCTTTCAGCAGGTTGGCTGTTGGTAGCTGTTTTGTATAGCTGCCGGCTTCCAGACTTCCTAAGTCGTAGGTCGCAACTTTATGCCCTGACTGGTCATAAAAATTGATATATACTTTTCCTTTTGTTGCGAGATTGAATTGGACGGAGGCTTCTGAAGTTACAGGATTGGGACTTATTTTAGCGAAAGTATCAGTATCAGTTACACGGCCGCTTTCAACGGTATCAGTATTGATATATTGGTATATTACGCCATAGTCCCCTCCGGCCCATCCATGATTTTTATCAGACATATAAATAGTCATCAGGTGCTGATTGCCGATAGCGGTATCTTTGCTCCACGCACCATTGCTGTATTTTAGTATGATCCCGTTCTCTCCTGCGGCCCATCCATGATCCTTATCTGTAAAGTACAAACATGTGATGAGTTTTGTTGTATTGGAAGGAATAATACTCCATTGTTTGCCATCCCATTTTAATAAGGAACCCCTTATCGTTCCTATACACCAGGCATTATCTTCATCTATAGTGAAGACGCCCAATAATGCTTCATTTGACGGGCTTTCTACATTTTCCCAGGAATCATTATCATAGTTGTACCTGACTATCAAGCCGGAATCCCCCACAGCCCAGCCCGTTCTTCTGTCTGAAAAATGTATACTTATGAATGAACGCGTATCCGGAGCTGTATATTTTTTGACAATTCTTCTGTCTTTCATATGTCCGATAAAGGTATTCTGATAAGCTCCGGACGGAGTACAAATAAGAAACGCAGAAGTGTCGTCAAGCATATTCATTGCATCAATATATACAAAGCTATCCGGGGAGGGACGTATCCCGGTAACGGAATCATTATGAAAATAAGATAAACTAAACCATGAATTTCCCCATGCCTTGTTTTTATCAAAAATTTTTACATGGTCTACCTCTGTTAATGCATCCAGTACAGGTATTGTATCCGGCCAATCTTTGTCTGCTGGAATATTCAGGGCTGCCCCATTTATTCTTATGTGTTTATTCCCCAATCCTGTAATATTTGTAATAAAATGGTCCAGCGGTTGAATATTAACCGTATCAAGATAATCCAGCGGATAAGCTTTCCACTTATTATTCTGAAAAGTAGCTATACAGTGAGCATTATAGGTTTTTTCCACCTCGTAAGATGACTGATCGGGAGGATTGGAAAGATCAAAAATTTCAGTACTGGTGCTCCATATAGTGGAGGTATCTACACAAAATACAGAGGTCATATCTGTATAATCAGCTTTAAAGGATTGCCATTTCCCGTCTTTTAAAACTAAATATTTTTTTGCCCCGATAGCTATTCCAAAGTGCTCATTTGCCATAGAAATTTTAAGCAGGGGGAAGTTCTGTGTATTGGGTATTGGCTCCAGGTCATTCGCCTCCTGGTTCCATTGATATAAACTTTTATTCCCCGCAATGTATACCTTCCCTGAATCTGTTATAGCTATATCATTTAGCTTGTCATTGATATAAACAGGACGTTGCCAGGAGTCATCTTTATATTCATAAACAAATCCTGCAAATACAGTATCAACGAAATCCTGACCTATATTGGCTATTGCCCATCCATGCCGGGGAGAGTCGAAATAAACACGTGAAAAATCAGCAACACCTGTACCAGTGTAGGGGATAGCAGTATCGCCTGATATTTTAAACACTTTGCCCTGTTTACCTACTGCCCATCCGTGTGCAGTATCCGTCATAAAAATACTTGTTAGTAGTATTGTGCTGTCAAGATGATAATGTTTAAAGGTATTCCCATCGTATTTTAACAATGTCCCCCAATAGCCGGCAAAGTAGGTGTTTTTAGGATCTATCGTGAATACTGCTGTTAATGCTCCAAATACTTCCCCGGTAGTAGAAACAGGCAGCCATTTGCCGTTATCAAATCTTAATATGCTGCCATTTCCTATAATATAGCCGTTCCCGGGCCCGGAAAAATGGATGGCATACGGTAAGACATTTGGATATAAATGATGTTGAGCATAGTTCACATCTCTCTTTATCCATTGCGCCGGCAGGTTAATTGAAAAAAAGAGCCCTGTAAAAAGCGTGATGGTAAAGCGTAAAAAAATATTCATACAAATTCCCTTATTATCTTTTTTGATAAGCGGGTTTGTCATAAAATGAAGGAAATGTAAGTCTTTAGAGCAGGCTATATGAGCGCAAAGTACAAAAAACGCGGTTAAGCATTCGATCAATTCGTCGAAATTCCGTTTGAATTGTGCAATAAAGCTATGCTATGCAAAACGCCCGGGGGACGCTATAACATACTCCCGGGCGCAGACTGAGATAAATACATTTTCTTACCAGCTCAAGTTCACTCTAATACCTTCAGGACTATTATCAAACCCTAATAATAAAGTATTTGAAGCGGCATCCCATTCCTGCTTCACATCGGGCAGTGCTGCTCCTTTATCATTGGCCACATTTACTTTTTTAGGAGCAGCAGACAGCAGGATCCGAATACGGTTCACGGTATTCAGCGGGCTTTTACAAACGAAACTATAAGATGCTGCCGTGGACTTTTCATCGTATACCCGGCAGGCAGATGCCAGCACCTGTGGCTGCTTCCTGTTTTTTATCCTTGATATATTATACAGAAATGCCTGTGTGCCGGGCAGCACCTCTTTCTTTGATACAACAGGCAGTTCCGGATCAAACAGGTCTATTGCCGGCGCATTGACGGTATAGGGTTGAGCATCGGCATTCTCATCCATTACAGAGATAATATCATAAGGACCGCGCTGCAAATAAAAATTGTTTTTGAACTGCAGTGCGCCTGCTTTTGCAGCTACCTGATACGCCTGCTTTATCGTGCTTATATATTCCGCGTCACCATCAGCATTCAGGACAAACGCTTTAGGATCGGTCCTTATAATATATACTTTTCCTTTGCCCACAGCCGTTTCCTGGTTTTTATCCGAAGCCTTTATTCCCAGCAATTCAAACAGGTGTTGCGAAGGTGCTGAAAATTTATTGCTGCCGGTATTCCACCATTCCATTACACTTTGATAAGGGTCATCGTCGCGGCCACAATAGATCAGCACGCCACCTTTCTTTACCCAGTCAGCGATGTGCCGGTGCACGTCAGGCGATACGGGTTTCATATTGGAATAGCTCATCACCAGCACTTTGATGTCTTTCAGAGTTGCCGGATAAGAAAGGTTCTCCATATGCACCGTTTCAACCGGCACTCCTCTTTTTACTAACGGCAATGTCTGACCATAAAAATTAGAGAACTGCGGGTCCTCATAGCTGTTATGCTCGGGAAAACGCTGGAACATAAGGGAATTGCCCATCAGCACACCGATGCCATGCGAACCGGTAACTTTATTGGAGGATAACGGCATGTTGTTCAGCGCGTTTACCATTACCTGCATTTGCGTGGAATAGTATTTCGGTATCAATACTTTTTCATCGCTGTTGGCAAGCTTGTACGGGCGTGTATATATCCGTTCGGGCCATGGCATTACTTCGTAGTCGGCCACCATGGGGTAAAGCAGCTCGGCGGTAAAAGTGGCTTCGTAGTTCCTTTTGTAATCAGTCCAGTCGCGCGGCCAGTCTTCTATGGGATCAGTTAAAAAGAAAAGCTTGCGTCCTGTAGGTGCGGTCATAGATACCATTGAGCCGTATTCGAGGAATGCATTTTCAAAAACGCGTTCTTTTCTTTGCCCGTTAAAAAATGTCGGCTCCCTCGAAGTGCCTGTCCACACCTGTGCAATATACCCGTCAATGCCGGGCAGCGAAGCGAGGCTGGCTTCGGGGCTTACAATTTTCCATGACGAATAGTTGACCAGCGAATGCGTAGGTATATAGACCTTCACTTCCATTCCCTTTGTTTTTCCATAGGCTTTGGCATAAGCGGAAACCTGGTCAATAGCGTTATAATACAGGTGATATTTCAGCTTGCCCGACAGGTAAGTATTTTCCGGCGATGCATCCTGCGGCCGCCAGGGAAAGCCATAATAAGTTTGCCATTCTTTTTTGAACACTTCGCTATATCCTGCCCTCGCCCAGAATTCAGGCTCTTCAAGATAAATAGAGCTGATACCGGCATCAATCACTCTTTTGATCACTCCTTTTTTCATGTATTCTATAAAAGATGCTACAGGCACTACATACGGTATATTCTTACCGTGCCATATCGTATCGCCTTTAATGGTCTGCTGTCCTTCGCCCAGATGATTTTTGCCATCCCATTTACCCAGGAAATAATCGTCGTATTGCCCCCAGGCAATACCGGTCATAAAGTGTGTTTTATACCCCCGCTCACGCCAGGATCTTACCCTGTCTTCAAAAGACATCCTTCCTCTTTCACTTACGCCGTATACAATGGCAATATCGGACCGCACATCAATTTCGGGTATCCATTGATGTGCGGTCTGGAATGCTGTTTTTTCCTGGCTCTCCGCGGTGAGGAGTGAGAATGTAAAAAATAATAAAGCCGGTAAACTGTTCCTGAATTTCATGCTGTATCTGTTTAGAATTGAGTGTTTTGGATTGAATGAGACTTTACTTATCAGGCATGTTCATTTTAATTCATTTCGTTTGCCTCCGCAGCCGGCGGGCTGCGTAACTGGAACGCCGCTGCTTTTTGCCCTTTGAAAAAATATGCTTCGCATTTTTTCAATCCCGCCTGCGGCGGGACCAGACAAAAAGAGGCGGCTTATCCAGTTACTGGTAAAAATTAAAGAGCGATCCCCAAAAAGCCATCCCGCATCTCCTAAGGTATATCCACCCTTAGCGCTTCATTATAATTATGCCGCTTGATATTTTCTGTGGCATAATTGATCCTTGCGGCCGCCCTGATAAATACCGTCCTTCCCGATGGTATAGTGCCTTGCGTGGTAATCGTTATAGGCTCGCCTAAATGCGCTTCAAATGAATCCCCGGGATACTCAATAATAGTGGTATAGCGATTATCCCATTCCCGGTAGCCTACATACGGCACCTGGCTCACAAATAAACGTACATCGGTAACGTTTAAAAAGTCATCGCTGTAATTGCCCATAGGCTCAATTTTGGTTTTAAAGTCTTCCGGACTTACGCCACGGGTAACAACTACCGTTGCGGTAACTTTACCATTCTCTACAGTAGGTGTTCCCTGCCATTCCAATTTGAGAAATGGCTGTACTTTAAATTCCAGTTCAGTCACCCCGCTTATGTCAAGCGTTTTGGACTCATCTACCAGCGTATCTCCGTTGGTATCTACCCGCACGATAGGAATAAAAGCGCCATCTACTCTTACGTTGTAGTGTCCTTTAAACACTTTGGTATTCTGGAATATCCCTTCTTTCATGCAAAAGAAATCAAGGTTTTCGGGAGCCGAGGCTGTCCAGCTCAATTCCCGCATCCTTATTCTTGTGCCTTCGCTTCCCTGGTCGGTAAGCACCGGGTCGCCGGTAGCAGCATCCACCACAGTGCCTTTTAAGGTCTCTCCCGGTTCCGCATAGTTGTCAATCTTTGCGCAGCCTGACAATATGATCAAACTTATGATATTATATAGAATCGTTTTCATTTGTGTAATGTTTACTTTTTTACTTTCAATTGACTGCTATCTGCCCGGTTGCTGATCTATAACAGGGCTCTTGGTCACTTCATCGCCTGGTATCATAAAATAATATTCCTGCTCTGTTATCCTGAAACGTTTTCTTGCTTCTTCAAATCCTGCATCAAAGAACCACTTATCAGCTACTGAAGAATAGAAAGGATACAGACCGCGGTAGTAGGCGCCGTCCGATTGTGTAAAGCCGTTGAGCATGTCTGAATGCTGCGTTCTCCACCTGCGTATATCCCAGAGGATCTTGTTCTCAAATCCCAGCTCTTTCCGGCGTTCCCTGCGTATGACCTGTAAGCCCTGTTCCCCTGCAAGCTCCGACATTCCTGTCAGCGGGTCTGCCCCGGCCCTCTCCCTGATATTTGTGATAGCATCATACATCACCTGTTGCAGATCATCGCCATCAGGGGAAGCAGCTCCTGCCAGCGCCAGTTCAGATGCAGCCTCTGCTGCATTTAACAGTATTTCAGCATAGCGCATTAAAATAAAAGATTGCTCTGACCTTCCTTCAAGCACCAGCTCCTGGGGAAGGTTGGGATCGAGCCATTTGCGCACCATAAAGCCTGTGAATGCGGCAGTCAGGTCTGACGTACCGAAGGGGCCATTTAGTCCGCCGCCATTCATTTTGGTGCCGTCAGGTAAAGTAACCACCTCGTGAGTAGTGCCGTTTTGAGATAAGAACAATGACTTGTGTCCTGCGAAAGCACCGGTGGCAGTATATGCATCCGTTTGATTATAGGTTTGCGGCCCACCTATTGTATAATTGGTTGCCCCGTTCACCACACGCAGGGGTGCAATACCGCCGGCAACGCTCCCTGTGTATATTCCTCTTCTCACATCCATTACCGCTCCTTTAAAGACATCGCCTGCGAAGATGACGTTGGCTCTTAAGCGGGGTTCAGCGTCGGCAAAAATATCTGTAGGCTTATCAAACAAAAGGTACTTACCATTGTTGTCAAGCACTTTAATAGTTCCGTCAGGATTTTTGGCAATGCCATCAAATAATTCTACAAAATCAAGCGTGGGACAATTACCGGCAGAGTATCCGTTACCACCCATCAACTGGCGGGGAATATTGTAAGAATCATAACCATGGGCAAGGTCGGGCCATTTATAATCTTTAGTATAAATATTCTCAGGGCTTGAAGCATCAAAGAACATGTCAACCATATTCTGGTACTGGGCTTCTTTGTCGCCTGCAGACCATTTCTTTTTGTACAAAGAATATTTTCCCGATTTGATAATGGTGTTTGCTGCTTTGTATGCTTCCGAAAAATATTTTTTAGAAGCGGCGGTGGCGGTAGCGGGATCAAATCCTATTACCCTCACCCCGGTCTTTTGCCCGAATCCTGTTATCCTGTTGTACTTTGCCACGCTTCCTGCAAACAACATGGCTTCCGATTTAAAACCCAGCGCCACATATTTGTTGGCATAGCCTTTCACCGGGCTGGCTTCGTTCAGATTTGCAATAGCCATATCATAGTCGGCAAGTACCTGGTCCCAGGTTTCTTCTTCTGTAGCGCGGGGAACTTCTAATTGTGCCGCATCCTTTTCGGGATATTGCAGCAATGAGGTAACCAATGGTATGCCCCCGTATCTTTTTGCCAGCGCATAAAATACCATTGCGCGGGTAAAATAAGCTTCCCCGATGTAGTGATTATATTCTTCATCGCTGAAATTAGCTTTATAGGAGGGAAGCTTCTCCAGCAGGTTGTTCGCATCCCTCAGCAGGTTAAATGCCCTTACCCAATATGCTCCGTTACGCGCCCAGCCTTCAGAGGTCATAGCCTCGCCTGCATCTCTTCCAAGAGAGGAGCCTTCATTGGTTCCCGGGGTTACCAGCCAGTCATCAAAAAACTGTCTTGCAGGTGAATATTTAAAATCTTCAAAAGGCATCTGGCTATACATCCGTGATAAGTACAACTGCATTCCCTTGGAGTTGGAAAAAAGATCACCTTCATTTACAATATTTACGGGAGGAACATCAAGGTACTTTTTACAGGAGATGTTTGCAAAGCACAGCCCCAGTATGATATAAAGGAAATAATATTTAGATTTCATAATGATCATTATTAAAATGTAACATTTAAGCCTACCGAAACGGTTTTATTTAAGGGGTATAAGTAACCGTAAGTATCATTGGGATGCTCCGGATCAATATACTTTACTTTGGTAGCGGTCAGTAAATTATACGCGTTCACATAAAAACGTGTGTTCTTTATCCCGGCTTTTTTGGTCCATTTTTCAGGCAGGGTATATCCCAGCTCAATTGTTTTTAATCTTAAGTAGGCTCCGTTAACGGAGTTGTAAGAGGAGGATGCATCCGGTACTGTTCCCGTATAAGCATAATAGCCGGGCACCCATTCTGTTTTCGGATCATAAGGATCTGCTGCAGGATCTTTAGGATGCCAGCGGTCCACAAACTGCGCCATTGCACCCGATTCGCCATTCCCCCATAGCGGGATCTGCAGTTGCTCTACATATTGCACTGTGGAAAGCGCAGAACCCTGGAACAGCAGGAACAGGTCAACGCCTTTGTAAGACAGGTTAGCCGAAAGCCCGTAATTGATCCATGGCGTAGAGCTCAACTGGTAGGGATGCTTGTCCAGGTCATTGATCTCACCGTCACCATTCCAGTCTTCATAGCGGTAGTCGCCGGGTAAAGTTCCGCGACCCACATACACCGGGCTGTTCCAGATATCGTCCCATGATTCAAACCTGCCATTGCCGGTCCATCCCCACCATACATTTTGCAAACGGTCATTCTGGTTGTTTCTCCAGTTCCAGAAGGAGCTCCCGTTCGGACCTCTTTCGACATAGAGGGCTTTCACACGGGTATAGGAAAAAATGCCTTTAAGACTATAGAAAAAAGCGCCGACATTATTGTTGTGGGTAACTTCAAGGTCATACCCGTAGTTCATGTCGCTGTTCAGATTTTCCTGTGGAAGCGCAGCGCCTACCACTGTGGGAATACCGCCGTTGCGTTGCGTAAGCAAACCGTCCCGTTTTCTTACAAAGTAATCCAATGTAACACCCAGCAGCCCGTTCCATCCTATAAAATCCACTCCTGCATCAAAAGTGTGGGAAGTATACCACGTGATGGCAGGATTAACAATTCCTTTGCTGCTGGCGCTGGCAATAAAGTTCCCGTTAAATACATATCCGCCGGTAAAGTTCCTGCGATCTGTGGGCGATGTCGGATAATTATATCCCCCTACCCATTGATAAGCTGCCGCACCGTCGTCACCCGTAATGCCATAAGAAGCCCGCAGCTTTAATTGCTGCACAAATGACAGGGCATTGGATTTTCTGAAAAAATCTTCTTCCGAGATACGCCAGCCTACTGATCCTCCGGGAAAGAATCCCCACTGGTATCCCTTCGAAAATTTTGAGGAGCCGTCTTCCCGGAATAAAAACTCAGCGAGGTATTTTCCCCTGAATGCATAGTTCAACCTTCCGGCCAATCCCAGGTTGGAATACTCATACAAACCATCCGTATTCATCGTTCCTATCTGGTTTAAAGGAAGCCCGGCAAATAAATAGGGAAGAGGCAGCGCCAGGTCTCTCTGTGCCGAAAAATTGTCTCCCTGCCTTTTTTGGGTTTCCCAGATAAGCGCTGCATCAACTTTATGATCGCCTGCAAAGCTGTGAGCATAGTTCAACGAGGTCTGGCTTAAGATCTGCGAATTGTAATAAGCTTCCCTGGTTATCCTGTCGGGCGACTGCCTGGTATAGGTGGTATAGGTTTGGGAAGCTTCATCATACCGGTATTCCTTGTATTCTTTCTGGAAAATATTGTTATTGGAAAAATAATAATCGTAACTGAACAGGGTTTTTGCATATAAACCCGGTATAGCCGGTATATCATAGCGGATAGCCAGTACGGGTTGGATCCAGTTATTTTTATATACCCGGTACCCGTTTATATCTTTATCCATAAAGGATATCGGGTTGTCGCCTTCTATCAAACCGTAATATGGTTTGGTGGGGTCATCATTTGCATACGCGGGTATTTGCGGGCCCTGCCGCCAGAATGACCGTATAGCCCACCAGGCACTCTGGTAGGGCTGGTTAGTGGTTTCTGTGACCAGGTTGATATTGGCATCTAATGTGAACTGCTTGGCAATCTTTGCAGTAATGCTTGCGCGGAGATTATATTTATTATAATTCAGGTCATTTGTTTTGAAAAAGCTTCCCTGGTTCAGGTATCCGCCCCCAACATAATACTGGATCCGGTCGTTCCCGCCGGTAAAGCTTAAATTATGCTGGGTTTCAGGCGCATATTTGGCAAATACCAAAGGATACCAGTCATAGCTCTTTCTTGTACCGTTCCTGTATTCTTCAAAGACCTGATCACTGTATATAGGTGTTCCCCCGTTAATATTATGCATGGCCTGCTCATTGCGGAGCGTCATATACTGGTATATGTCTACAGTTTTAGGGAAGCCTGAAGGGAACTGGAAAGTGTAGTTGCCATCGTAGGATAAAACGCTCTCATTGTTCTTTCCTTTTTTAGTAGTGATCAGCACTACACCGTTTGCAGAGCGTACTCCATAAATGGCGGCAGAGGCATCTTTCAAAACGGATATATTATCAATATCATTGGCGTTCAGGCGCTGGAAGTCTGCCATGGAACGGGGTATGCCGTCAATAACGATAAGCGGGGAGCCAAAGCCACGGATATCAAATGCGTTATTGAATGCTCCCGGCTCTGCCGTCTTTTGCGCTACTCTTACACCGGCAATTTTCCCTGTCAGCATGTTTTGCGGGTTCTCGTTTTTGGTAGTGACCATGGCCGATCCGCTGATAGAGGACACAGCGCCTGTAAGCGTTTTCTTCTTCTGGCTGCCGTAACCTACAATAACGGTATTCTCTAATTCGGAAGCGGCTATTTTCAGTGAAATATTTATCACCTGTTGCAGGGAGGTGATCTTAACAGTCTGGGATTCGAATCCTATCGAGCTGATCTCAATAAGATCATTTACTGCCGCCTCAATAGAAAAGTTCCCTTCTGCATCGGTGGCAACGCCTTTGCCTGTGCGGCGGTTTTTTACTGAGGCTCCGGGAACCGGGTTGCCTTCGTTGTCTTTGATCTGCCCTTTGATTTCCGCGAGGGGAATTGTAGTATTCTCCCCGTCGGATAACTGTTCTCCCTTCTTTTTGATAATAATGGTTTTTTCTACGATGGAATAGGTTAACGGAGACTGGTTGAAGCATACGTCAAGCAATGTTTCAACAGTTGCATTTTTCGCATCTACGCTTACCGTTCCCATATCCCGCAGGAGCTCATCTTTGTAAAAAAAATGATAGGAAGTATGCTGCTCAATGATCTTGAAAATTTTTTGAACAGGCACATTTTTTTCATTTACTGTCAGCTTTTGTGCGTAACCTTCGGCATGAAGCTGCAGGCAGGCAGCGATCAATACAACAACCGTAAGTTTCATAATCAGTAAAGTTTTGGAAAGTAGTGGTCCCACACCGGGTGGCACCATCAATTCGGCTTTTAATTTCATACATTTGTAATGTTTGGGTTATGAAAAAACAATCCTTCGACCGATTGTATAAAAATGATTAACCCTGCTCCAGGGGTGCTGCAATCATCCCTGGTTTTTTGGCTAACCAGAATTACCGGATAATTTGTCTTTCTTCAGAAGTTCGGGGTAAGATATAATCAATAGCTTCTCCTTGTCACTCAAAAACCGCTCCTGCCGTTGTCAATAGGTACGTACGTTGATCATTACGGGAAAATAGTCAGTACTTTATCCTGTATTTTAAAATGAAGCCCGCTTTCTTCTAAAATTTTTAAAACTGTTGACAGCTTACTATCCCTTGATACAATGCCGCTGTAATGCCCCGGGGGGATGGCGCCGGCATACACGGCATTCACATCATACCATCTCTCCAGTTGCCTCATAATATGCTGTATGTCGTCGCTGATAAAGTGAAAGAGCCCTTCTTTCCAGGCGATAGCATTTACTACATTAGCATTATTTACCTGTACATTTTGCCTGTCTTTATACAGTACGGCCTGCTGATTTGGTTTTATCTTCACTGCTGGCTTTCCTGCTGCGGAAAATGCTACAGAACCTTCCAGCAGGCTGGTTTGAACAGCCGCTTCATTGGCATAAGCCATTACATTAAAGTGTGTGCCCAAAACTTCTACCTGCCAGTCTGCGCTGTTATCATTCTGATGGCTGCTCCGCACTATAAAGGAGCGGCGTTCTCCGCTTTTAGTCTCCAGACGGGCTATTTCAAAATAGGCTTCGCCTGTCAGCTCTACTATCCTGTCTTTTTCAGTAAAGGCAACCGGGAAGCGCAGTGAGGATGCCGCATTGAGCCATACTTTACTTCCGTCGGGGAGCAGGAGCTGGTATTGTCCGCCCCTGGGAGTGGAAAGCGTGTTATATAGTGTTTCTGTTGCCGGTCCGGCGGTGGTATTATAAGCCAGTTGCCCGTTGCCTGTTTTCAGTACGGTGGAATATCCCTGCCGGGCAACCGCACCCACTCCTGCGCTGTCCAGTGCCAGTTCCTGTCCGTCTGCCAGCTTTAAAACTGCCCTGTTCCCGCCGGGTTCAGCATCGGTTGCAGGAGTTTTTTCTGCTTTAGCAGCAGCAACATAGGTTGCTTTTTGATTTTTTTTTGAGAAAACAATATAGCTGATGGCCGATATACCTATTAAGAGAGAAGCTGCTGCTGCCCACCGCCAGGGTCGTAACCTGCTGTAGCTGCTCCCGGCTTTAATTGAAAGCTCCCCCGGTGTGGATTGCGCTTCTGTAATTTTTGCCTGCTGCAGGATCTTTTGAAAAATATTTTCCGATTTCGAACGGTCAGAAAGCCCGGAAAAGCTGCTGTTCTGCAATGCCTGGTCTACAAGCTCCTCCAGTTGACCTGTATTATTATATGTACGCAGGAAAGCAATGAATATAGAGAGTTCTTCGGATGATAGCTGGTCGTTAATATAACGTTCCAGCAGCATTTTGAATTGAGCTTCGTTCATATAGCAGCCGGTTGTAAAAAAAGCTTTACGGAGTAAAGACGCAAAAAAAGGATGGCAGTATGAGTGGGCGGAGAGAATTTTTTAAATAATCGTGAAACGTGAAACGACAAACGGGAAATGAAACGCTTACCGCTCACTTTTCACCTCTTACTTCTCGCGATAACATGCTGCCATAATTCGATTGACCTAACTTCTACAACACACCGGAAATGATGCAATAGAAAACGGTAATAACTCCTACATCTGAATGTGTATGAAGGTACTGGCGGATAAAATGCAGCGCTTTGCTCATGTGCGATTTTACGGTATGCTTTGATATGGAAAGTCTTGAGGCGATCTCATCAAGGCTTAGTCCCTGCTGCCGGCTTAGTGTATATACCATTTGTTGCTGATGAGGTAATTTTTCGACTGCCTGCAAAACGAGCGCTTCTGTTTCCCTGCGCAGCAATTGCTGGTCGGGCATATTGGAAATGTCTTTGAAATATTCTGAAAGGTGCTCTGCAAAAGGCTCTTCCATTATTTTTTTCCGGAGCACGCTTAATATATGGTTTCTTGCTACGATAAAAAGATAGTCGCTGAATTTTCTTACGGAGGACAGTTCTGTTCTGCGGAGCCAGATCTTTACAAACACATCCTGCACCATTTCCTCGGCTATCATTGCCGATTTGGTAAAAGTAAAAGCTACGCTGTATATTCTGTCCCAGTGAGCTTCAAATAATATTTTAAATGAAGTTTCATCGCCTTTGGATACGCTCACAAGCAATGCAGTTTCATCATATGATTGAAGGACAGACAATCTTGCAGTAGTTAAGTTCTCACATACGAAAATAAAGAATCATTGCCGTTTGAGAAAATTCTTTGCGATTGCCGGCAATTACAGGAGAAGGCGCGCCTGTAAGATATGGGATATATCCACTGGTTTCCCTGGTGTATAAAAAGGTTGGAGACATGTTATGATTTCTTTGAGGTCCCGAATGATTCGTTCAGGCGGACGAAAAACCTTGTATTTCCTTTGCGGTTATATTTTGCCGCAAAGCATCCGAAGGAATTACGCCCGCCTGAATGACCAGTCGGGCAGGCAAAAATCTCAAAGCCGCGCTAAAGAAATATATATAATTTTTGCATTTCTAAAAACATCATTTGATGCACTGCATACAAACCCTTCCTTAGGTCAGGATGACAGGCAGCAGGATGATGGTGGGGTCTATGGCAGAAATGCTTAGCGATGTATATTGTTGCAAAGCTGCATACCTTTATTAACCCGGGCTATATTTTAAAATAGGTTACATGTTACTATTCATTTTAAATATTCACCTTGCTTTAGGATGGACAGGTACTTTTTTCTACTTACTCGCTTATTTTCTGCTTAGCATTAACAAATTGGCGTCGAATCAGCGACTATACCATTTGCTGAATATTATCGGGGCCATCGGTTTAACCGTCAATGCATTTTATTATGCTGATTTTCCCAACGTAGTAGCCAATGTATTCTGGGGAATAATAGCCATTGCAGCTATCATCGCCATCAATAAGCGGAAACAAAACTAAGCTGCTGTAAAGCCTGCTTTTTATACTGCGCCAGCTTCCGGCGGTATTCGTCTTTATTGTGCACAAGGCTCAGGTAATAGTAGGCGCCATCTACGATAACAAAAATAATATCCGCAGCTATTTCCGGATCTTTTACCGACAAAACACCCTGCCTGTTGCCCTCCTGTATCACTTTTTTAAGATTATTTCTTAATGTATCCAGCAGCTTTTTATACTTGGCTTTTACTTTCCTGTCTCTGAAACTAAGCGAATAACAACTGTAAGAAACACTGTCGTCAAACAACCTGTTCCATTTATTCGAAAAAATATTATCAATGACTTTCAGCAGCGCTTTTTTCGGGTCTTTGGCATACGATCCCGGGATCTCATAGATCAGCAGGTATTTGTCAAGAATATGGTCGATCAATCCATAGATCAGGTGTTCCTTGGTTTTGAAATAGTGAATGACCAGGCTTGGGTTAATATTGATCAAAGCTGCGGTTTTTGCGATAGAAGCATTCTCGAGCCCTTCTTTCTTTGCGATTTTGTAAAATGCGTTGATAATTTCTTTCTGACGTATACTTTTAATACTTTTCCTTCCCATAATGTATATATGATGACCGGACAAATATAGGGATAAGTGATAAGTGGTAAGGTGTAGGGTATCATTCACGTTCACTGACCGCTCACTTTTCACGTCTCACTTTTCACCATTGCCTATTCCCTATTCCCTATTCCCATCCACCTCTCACCACTTTATAAAAACATTCCCGGGTTCAAGGTTAACCAATTGTAAATTTTGTGTTATGTGATAAAAAATTTATTGAATGATCATTCAATAAATTTTTGAAAATTAATATTTATTTAGCACATTTGTTTTTGCCAAAATTTATAAACCAGGACTTTTGTTCTGAAGAATCCAGAAAACTGTACTCATCTCCTCACAAAAAAAGGTTTGCTATGAAATCAACTGCTTTGATCATTTTTCTACAATTATTATGGTTTATGTCTTTATCCCAGGACATAACAGTAACCGGAACCGTCAGGTCTGCAACAGATAATTCATTGTTGCCCGGTGTGTCCATCGTGGTTAACAGATCCTCTAAAGGAACCACAACAAACAACGATGGCAGGTATTCAATAGTTGTGCCCGGGAATGCACTGCTTACATTCTCTTTTACCGGGCATTTATCGCAACAGGTACAGGTAAATGGCCGCAGGGAGATTGATGTTGTACTGGAAAAAAGCACAACCGGCGACTTAGCGGAAGTTGTAGTTACTACAGCCCTTGGTATTAAAAAACAGCAAAAAACATTAGGGTATTCGGTACAGGAGGTAAATGGAGAAACAATGGCCAAAACGAAAACGCCTACGCCACTGAGCGCATTGACCGGCAAAGTAGCGGGACTGAACATTAACAACACTACCGATTTATTCCGTAACCCCGGCATTTCATTGCGGGGCAAAACCCCGCTTATTGTTATTGATGGCATACCTGATGCGGATGCTGATCCCTACAAGATCAACGCTGACGATATAGAAAGTATCAGCGTATTAAAAGGCACTGCCGCCGCCGCATTGTATGGAGCGCTCGGCGTGAATGGCGCCATCATGTATACTACCAAGAAAGGGAAAAAAGGAAAGCTTGCTGTTGAGATAAATTCCTCTACCATGTTCCAGACAGGATATACCGTAATACCTAAAGTACAAACGACCTACGGAGATGGAGACCAGGGCGCTTATGCTTATCAGGACGGATCAGGAGGAGGCACGGAAGGCGGAGGATGGATATGGGGCCCTAAATTAGATCAGAAAGATCCGTCCACTCCAAGCGGGTATTATGAAACAACACAGTATAACAGCCCGGTTGATCCCGTTACCGGAGAGCTGGTACCTCTGCCCTGGATATCGCGCGGCAAAAACAATATCAAAAACTTTTTCCGTACGGGCATTTTATCTACCAACAGCGTTTCTGCTTCCGTCGGCACGGAAAAAGGCTCTTTCAGGGTTTCTGCCAATCATATTTTCCAGAAAGGTGTAGTGCCTAATACGGGAGTGAACAACTCCTCGTTTTCCATCGGTGGCAATTACCAGCTCGCGCCAAAGCTGAGCATGGATGCAAAGCTTACCTACAATATGGAATACTCTGATAATTATCCTACCATTGGTTATGGTCCTCCTAACTATTTGTATAATCTCATTCTCTGGATCGGGCCGGATATAGATATCCGCGACCTGAAGAATTACTGGATCCCCGGCAAAGAAGGGCTGCAACAGAGAAACTATAATCTTTCCTGGTATAATAATCCCTATTTTATTGCCAACCAGCTTTTAAACGGATACCGGAAAAACAACAGCTTTGGCCAGGTAACCTTTGATTATAAGTTCACAGATAATTTTTCAGTGAAGTTCCGGAATGGCTTCAACCAGTATGCAACCAATGCTGATCTGAAGGAGCCGTACAGCTATATTGCATACGATTATATTTCTCAGGGCAACTATTCCACCGATGTCAGCAACTATTTTGATATTAATACGGATCTGATATTAAATTATAAGCATGATTTTAATGAAAAGTTCAATGTCAACATTACTGCCGGCGGGGCAAACGCATACCGGCGCTTAGAGGGTTCCTACGCTACCACAGACGGGCTTACGATCCCTGAATTTTATAACCTGAGCAATTCCATCAACCCTCCCAAAACCACAAGTGTTTTGCAGGAACGCAGAACAGCGAGCGTTTATGGCATGGTGGATGTTGAAACCTTTGGGTTTTTATACCTGTCTGTTACCGGGCGCTATGATAAGACCTCCACGCTCCCTGTAAAAAATAACGGCTATTTTTATCCTTCGGCCGGTATTTCCGCGGTATTGTCTGATGTGCTTAAATTGCCTTCAGTTGTTTCTTTCCTGAAACTGCGGAGCTCCTGGGCTAAAGTGAATACCGGATTTATTGACAAGGATAATCCTTATGCACATCTTACAACGTATGGAATAGGGTCAAAATGGAATAATGTTCCTTCACTGATATGGCCCACTACCTATATTTCTCCTGACCTGGTGCCCGCCACTACCCGCTCCGGTGAGTATGGGATGGCATTAGGGCTTTTCAATAACAGGATCAATTTTGATGTGAGCTATTTTAGCAACCGTGATTATAACAATTTTGTGAATGTAGCGCAATCACAGGCGAGCGGCAATACCAGCGTATTGAAAAATGCTAATGTTTATTACAGGAAAGGATGGGAATTTATTGTGAGCGGCTTTCCGGTGCGTGGAAAGGATTTCAGGTGGGAAACCACTTTCAATTTCAGCAATGTGCATACCTGGCTGAAAGACGCAACGGATAATCCCGACGGGTATATCGGGCAGATAAAAGAAGGGCAGCGTACGGACAGGATCTACATGACGGCATCCCGTGCGCCGGATGGTCAGGCTATTTATTACGATAATGGTATGCAGGCTTATGAGCCTTACGGACAATTTTTCGGATACAGTGATGCCGACTGGATTTACGGATGGCAGAATAATTTCACCTACAAAAATTTCTCTCTTAATCTGTCTGTAGACGGAAGGATCGGCGGACTGATCTATTCCACTACCAACCAGAAAATGTGGTGGGGTGGAACGGCGAGAGGGACTGTAAACCAGTTCCGGGATGACGCTAATGCAGGCAACAGCACCTATGTAGGCCCCGGTGTTGTGGTTACCTCAGGAAGCATTGAATATGACAGTCATGGCAATATTATTTCTGATACCAGGAAGTTTGCTCCTAATACGACTGCGGTCAATTATATAAGCTTTATGCAGACCACCAGCGGTCAAATGCTGAATAATTATTTTTATTACAGCGGCTCGTATTTGAAAATGCGTGAGCTCGTATTCACTTACCAGCTTCCTGCCAGATGGACTAAAGGAGTCTTTAACAATGCTTCCATTTCATTTATCGGGAACAACCTGTTCATCTTTGCTAAACTGCCTAACGTGGATCCGGATGCAGAGCGGGATGAACTGCAAACTCCTTCTATGAGAAGTGTGGGTGTTAACATCAATCTCAAATTTTAATCCGGGAAAAATTTATTGAACCAAAAAATATTGTGATGAAATACTATAGATCAGTTGTATTCCTGTGTGTGCTGGCGGTATTTTCGAACTGCAAAAAATTCGAAGATTTCCAGGTGAATCCTAATAATCCCACCATTGCGGACCCGTCGTTGCTTTTGCCAACCGTGGAACGGCTTGCTTTTTCAACCATATCCAGTGACGCAGCTTTAGCCTCCCGTTATCTGGTTTATACACAAGGGGCAAGCAGTTCCCAGTATTATGGATGGCAACGCAGTTCCATGAATTACGGAAGCATTACCCAGGTGGTTAAAATGGAGCAGGAAGCTGCACGTACAGGCAAGCTGAATTACCGATATATCGGCAAGTTTCTCAAGTCTTATTTCATTGTAAGTATGACCCAGACCTTTGGCGATATTCCTTACTCACAGATGATGCAATCCATAATGAATAACAATTTTACGGATTCTTCGGCTACCCGGCCGGTGTATGACAAACAGCAGGATGTTTACCGGGGAGTGTTGGACGACCTAAAAATTGCAAGCGACTCCTTATCCGCTGATCAGGTAGCGATAGGCGGAGATCTTATTTATGACGGGGATATTCAACAATGGAAGAAGCTTATCAACTCGTTTACCTTAAGAGTACTCATGAGCTTATCTAAGAAGGAAGGAGATGCTGCTTTAAATATTAAGCAGCGGTTCAACGAAATTGTATCCAATCCTTCCCAATATCCCATATTTGAGTCAAATTCGGATAACGGTCAGTTGCCCTATTATAATATCACGGGCAATCAATATCCCTATTTCAATAATAATTCTATGAAAACCGATTTTTACCTGGATAGCAGTTTTGTGGATATATTGCAGGAATTGAAAGATCCAAGGCTTTTTGTATTTGGCAAGCCGACCCCTGCCTCGACGCTTCCTGCAGATAATTTCAATGCATACGACGGGCTTGTAGGCAGCGCCCCGCTTGACTATAATACGGCTAAGAGAGGCGCCGGGAAAGCTTCGCAAATCAATGACCGCTATGCTTACGAAGCCATCAATGAACCAAGTGTATTAATGAGCTATGCCGAAGTGCAGTTCCTGCTGGCTGAGGCTGCTGTCAGGGGATGGATCAGCGGCGATGCGGATACTTTTTATAAGAATGGTATTGAAGCTTCCCTGGATTTTTCCAATTTTAAAAATGCGTATTCATCTGCCGATATTCAAAATTACCTGAATGATGCTGCAGTAACTTTGCAAACGGGAAATGAAATAAAACAGATCGTGATCCAGAAATATATCAGCACCTTTATGAATGCCGGCTGGCTGCCATTTTACGAACAGCGGCGCACCGGGTTCCCGGTATTTGATGTGTCAGGTGCGGGCATGCTCAATGGCGGACTGATTCCCAAACGCTGGATGTACCCAACCGATGAATATACCAATAACGCAGCCAATGTAGAAAGCGCGGTAAACCGCCAGTACCCGGATGGAGATAATATCAACGGTGTGATGTGGATACTGCAATAATAAAAATAACAAGCATCAGGAATTAAAAATTTTTATCTCAATGATTTTCCGTAGCATGAAAAAATGGTTGCTGTTGGCAGGTGTACTCTTTTGTGTAGCCGGCTTAAAGGCCCAGCAAAGTAAAAAAGCCATATTTGTTATTGTGGATGGCATCCCGGCAGATGTGATTGAAAAATTAAATACGCCTTACCTGGATGCTATTGCCAAAGAGGGCGGCTATACCAGGGCGCATGTGGGTGGAGAAAAAGGGGGTTATTCTGAAACGCCTACCATATCTGCTGTTGGGTACAACAGCCTGCTCACAGGTACCTGGGTGAATAAGCATAACGTATGGGATAATGATATTGCAGCGCCCGATTATAATTACCTGACCATCTTCCGTTTTTTTAAAGAGCAGTACCCGCGAAAAAAAGCGGCCGTATTTTCCAGTTGGGAAGATAACCGGACAAAGCTTGTGGGAGAGGATCTTCCTGCTACCGGAAACCTGCGACTGGATCATCATTTTGACGGGCTCGAGCTGGATACCATCAATTACCCGCATGATAAGAAAAGAGACTTTATGCACCGTATTGATGAAGCGGTGGTGGATGCTGCGACAGCATATATAAAGAAAGAAGCTCCTGATCTGTCCTGGGTATATCTTGAATATACCGATGATATGGGGCATATGCACGGCGACAGCCCTGAGTTTTATAAGGCGGTGGAAATGATGGATGCGCAAATGGGACGGCTTTGGGCGGCTATACAATACCGTGAGAAGAACTTCAAAGAAGACTGGGTAATCTATATAACAACCGATCACGGCAGAAGCGCGGATAATGGCAAGAATCATGGCGGACAGTCAGACCGGGAAAGAAACACATGGATCGTAACGAATGCAAAAGGGCTCAATAATTATTTTAAAACCGGCAATCCGGGTATAGTGGATATCATGCCTTCCATCGCGTCCTTCTTAAACATCACAATTCCCCGGGAGCATCTAATGGAGGTAGATGGCATCCCGCTTACAGGGAATATCTCTGCTACCCACCCCAATGCTATGCTGGATAATGGTAAGCTGCGTGTAACATGGAAAGCAGTATCCAAAAAAGGCAATGCAAAAATATGGATAGCTACTACCAATAATTTTAAGGAAGGTGGTAAAGATGAATATAGTCTGGTGGCTACCGTGCCGCTTGCGAAACAGGAAGCTATTATTGATGTAAGCAATAAACCTTCTTCTTTTTATAAGATCGTTATTGAAGCGCCGGGAAATATGCTTAACAGGTGGATAGTGGAAGGGAAGTGAGTTGCAGCTATCAGCTATGGGCTATGAGCTATGAGCACCTGTAATCTGAACCCTGATAGCCCATAGCTAACAGCCCACAGCTCAATCAATAACTTCAAATTTTTACCATGAACAGCATCTCAAAATGCAGGTTTATTTTTTTGTTTTTTCTTTTAGCAGCTTCATGTAAGGTGCAGCGAAATGCTGCAGGCAATGTGAGCACCCCTTCTCTTGTAATGCAAGGCCCGTTATGGGGAGCGGTTTGGCAGCAAAAAGCCGCTGAGTACAAGGCGCTTTGCTTCCAGGCATATAATACTGCAAGAGTACAGTTGGATATCATATTGAAAGAACAGCATGAGAAGCCGCTTGCGCTTGTTACGGATATTGATGAAACTATCCTGGACAACAGCCCTTACCAGGTGCACAGCGCCTTAAGAAATGAAGAGTATAGCGACTCCTCCTGGATGGTATGGACAAAACGCGTGGAATGCGATACGGTGCCGGGAGGATTAAGTTTTTTTCAGTATGCAAAGAGTAAGGGAGTAAGTGTATTTTATATTACCAACAGGCTTGAAGCGGAGAGAGTGCAAACATTACAGGAATTGCAGCGCTGGAATTTTCCTGATGCAACCAACGATCATCTTATACTGAAAGCGGCAGGCTCGGGCAAAGGATCCCGCCGCGCTAAGGTTTCGGCAACACATGAGATCGTAATGCTGTTTGGGGATAACCTGAGTGACTTTAGTTCCGTATTTGATAAGCAACCGGAGAAGGAGAGAAATACTCAAACAAGCAATAATGCGGCTATGTTCGGCTCAAAATTTATCGTACTGCCTAATATCATGTACGGCGATTGGGAAGGAACTTTATATAATTATCAGTATACATTACCCGTAAATCAAAAAGACAGTGTGATTATAGGAAGTTTGAGAAAATACTAAAGCGTTTCCAGCCTTTCAAAAAAAGTTGGAAACCTTCTTTGGCATTTGAAACACGTCCAAGCTTTGTTTCTTTGCCTTCTTAGTCGCTTTGCGTGAATAAATCCTTTTGATACAGCCTCATATTATTTACGATCATCAATGTGCTCTTTTGTATTTTTGATAGATAGCTGTATTGATTACAAACCATATTGATCTGATGAAGCATAAGCAATTATTCCCTTTTTTATCTTTAGTGATACTGCTGGTTTCCTGTGCCGGCACAAAACATGCTCAGAAAATGACGCTGAGCTGGGAGGAAAATTTTGACCAGTTGAATGACTTTGATACTACCCGGTGGTCGAAAATCCCGCGGGGCCTGTCGGACTGGGACAGGCACATGAGTGATTTCGACAGTTGCTATGCCATGCGCGATGGCAAACTGGTATTGCGGGGCATTATGAATAACAGTGTTCCCAACGATACTGCGCGTTACATCACCGGTGGTGTATATACGAAAGACAAAGTAGCTTTTGGATCCGGGCGGCTTGAAATACATGCGAAGTTAAATGGTGCACGCGGAGCATGGCCTGCTTTCTGGCTCCTGTCGCAGGGGATGGGATGGCCTGATGGCGGCGAAATTGATATTATGGAAAGACTGAACTCCGATTCAATTGCTTACCAGACCGTACATTCACACTATACCTATACACTTAAGATGAAGAATCCCAAACAGGGGGCGACCGGTCGTATAGATCCCAACGATTTTAATACTTATGCGGTAGAGCTGCATCCGGACAGCCTGGTGTTTTTTATTAATAATAAAAAGACTTTCACCTATCCCCGTATAGTAACAGACAAAGAAGGTCAGTTCCCTTTTGATAAGTACAAATATTACCTGCTGCTGGATATGCAATTAGGCGGCAGTTGGGTAGGTAAGGTATATACCGAAGACCTGCCGGTTGAAATGGAAATTGACTGGGTAAGGTTTTATTCCTTTAAGCAAAAACGGTAGATGCTGTTGTTTTTAGGAAAAAATAACAATACCTTCATTGCACCGATTGGGACTAAACTATCTGTAATGACGGGAAAAGAGATATTTGGGCTGCAGGAACGGGTTGCTTTGTTCAATGACCAACATGCTTTCAGGCAATTGTTCAGGCATTATTACACGGGGCTTTTCCAGTTTGCAGTATCTATTGTGAAACTAAAAGAGCCCGCCGAAGAGATCGTAGGAGACCTGTTCGTGGCGATCTGGAATAAACGCTCCGCTATTACGAATATTTCAAACCTTAAAGTATACCTCTACATTTCAGTAAAAAACCGTTGCCTTAATTATATCAGCAGGAAAGCTGATATACGGAGTATTGACCCGGATCAGTTGGATACGACGTGCAGTGAGCTGGCGGCTGACCCCCTAGATCTGATCGTTGCTTCCGAGTTGCTTCAATCCGTCAATAAAGCCATCCGGGAACTTCCGCCCAAATGCAGGGTGGTATATAAGCTCGTGAAGGAAGATGGGCTTGCGTATAAAGAAGTTGCCGAAGTACTGAATATTTCCCAGCGAACCGTTGAGCACCATATTGCAGCAGCGGTCAGAAAGATCGCCGCATCACTTAATATTGATTTTTCTGCTTATCAAAAATCATCTGGTGAATACGTGAGAGGTGAGAGGTGAAAAGATAAACGCCAAAGGCTGACACTCAAAGCTCATACCTTATACCCCATACCTCACCTTGCAGCATCCTGAAAAAAATTATCTGGAAAAATTTTAATCGGCAGACTAGGGGGTGATCGTTTTTGTAGTGTCCTTACACATACAATGCAGAACATGAACGAACCCAGGGTCTTTATTTTGTTGGGGAAAAAGCTAAGCAACGAAGCGACAGCGGAGGAACTGGCCGAGTTAGAGCAGTTGCTGGAGGATAAACCTGTTGAGCCTTACGAACTGGAGCTGCTGCGGGATATCTGGCAGAAAAAGCCGGAGATAGACGAAGCATTAGTGGATGAAGAATGGGAAAAAATTTCGAACCGGCTCCACGATCAAACGGGGGCGGTATATGAATATATTCCCAAACCGGAGAAAAAGAAAATGCTCTTTCCTGCCGGGAAAATGCTGGCTGCGGCATCAGTGGCGGCGCTCCTGGTCCTTACGGTATGGCTGGTGTGGACGGGACGGGGAAAAAAAGCTGTGCCTGTTGCCGCGAGCGGGGTAAAAGACTCCGTTACGGTAGCGTTCAACGGGGAAAGGAAGAAAGTGCTGCTCCCTGATAGTACGGCTGTTCACCTGAACAGTGGCAGCCGGCTGTCATACAATAAAGATTTTGGTAAGGGTAACAGGCAGGTGTGGCTGAGCGGGGAAGCTTTTTTTGAAGTAACCAAAGACGCCGCTCATCCTTTTCTGGTGAACACCGACCGCATGACAGTGAAGGTGCTGGGTACCGTTTTTAATGTAAAGGCATACAATACGAAAGAGGATATAGAAACAACAGTGGTGGAAGGTAAGGTGGAAGTGAGCCTGAAAGAAGGCGCAGAAAAAAAGGTGATCCTGCTGCCAAGCGAGAAAATTTCATTGAAGAATAACAGGATAATTAAAGATGGTGCTGTTCCCCGTGCAACCCATCCCGGTATCAGTTATGAAGTAAAAACCGTTCAGCCTGATATCAAAGAGACCGGTATGCCTGAAGAGGCTGCATGGGTTAAAGAAAAAGTGTTTTTCTCTGATGAGCCTTTTGAAACGGTAGCCCTCAAAATGGAAAGATGGTATAATGTGCATATCCTTTTCAAAAACGAAAGGATGAAAAGTATTTTAATGAATGGCGATTTTGATAATGTGAACATTAATGAAGCGATGCATATACTGCAGATGATGGTGGGCTTTAAATATACTATACGCGATAACGATATTTTTATTGAATAAGCTTTATACACCCATATTGTAAATCCAAAAAACTTGCTTATGATCTGTCACAGTCCACCGTAAATGACCTTTTAAAAAGGGGAAGAGATTGGAGCTCTCTCCCCCGGAAAAAGCTAATGTATTGTACAGCGGAATCAGCCAGCCTGTAATGACTGCTTATTCCCCTTTATTAACTTTTCAATTCAAATGTATGAAAAAAATAAGGTACAGGCTACCTCATACAGGCAGTCCGGTATTTAAGTATTTATTGTTTATGAAAATAACCGCATTATTGTTGGTACTCCCCTTTCTTCAGGCATCTGCTCGGGGCTATGGCCAGGAGAAGTTTTCACTGAGGATGGAGCAGGTAGATGTTACAAGGGTTCTGATGGATATCCAGAAAAAGAGCCCCTATCGTTTCTTTTATCTTAGAGATGACCTTAAAAAACTTGGAAAAGTTGACGTGAATGTAAAGGATGCTACGTTGGCGGAAATCATGCACCAGGTTTTGGGTAACATATTGGCTTATAAGATTGTAAGCGATTATCTTGTAGTGATCTCTCCTAACAGGGAAGTCCTGGCTGCCCAGGCGGAAGTTAAGGGAAAAATTGTGGATGAATCGGGGAATCCTTTGGAAGGGGTATCTGTAAAGGTAAAAGGTCAAAACATCGGAGTAAGTACGGGAGCAGACGGGACTTTTTCTATTGCAGTGGATGATAAGGCTGTACTTCAGATAACAATGATAGGTTACGAATCAGTTGAAGTCCCTGTTAACGGTCGCAGGCAACTTGATAATATTGTACTTAGGATTGCTGCGTCTGGTTTAAACGAAGTAGTTGTTGTAGGGTATGGTACGCAAAAAAAGGTCAATCTTACAGGAGCTATAGGCGTAGTGAACACAGAAGATCTTAATAATATTCCTGCTGCTAATCTCTCCAATGTAATAGCAGGCCGGGCTGCCGGTATAAATGCTGTTGGCACTTCAGGATTGGCAGGTGCATCTTCCAGCATACGTATGCGTGGTAGCTTTGATGAACCGTTGTATGTGATCAACGGGATAATAAAAAGCAAAGCTGATTTTGATGCGCTTGATGCCAATGAAGTAGCAAGCATCAGCTTCCTTAAAGATGCTGCTACAGCTTCTGTATATGGTTCTAAAGCAGGTAATGGTGTTGTATTGATAACTACAAAAACCGGGAAAGCACAAAAGCCTCTGTTTGAATACAAGGGTTCTTACTCAGGTTCTACACCTACAAGACCTTTACAAAATTTTACAGCCACGCAGGAAATAGAATATCTTAACCAAATGGCTGTGACCCAGGGGCAGCCAAAACCTTACGGGCAGGAGATCTATGATTACTTTAAAGACAAGAGCTATAGTATTAATGACTATATATGGCAGACGCCCACAGTACAGCAACATAACCTGTCTGTAAGAGGCGGCACGGAAGCTATTACCTATTACCTGTCGCTGGGATATCACGACGAGAAGGGATCATATAAAAATCTTGATTACGGCAGGTATAATTTCCGTTCCGATATTACGGCAAAAGTGTCTAAGCGGTTTAAAATAAACCTTAACCTCAGTGGCAACCAGCGTAATTATGATCGCTGGTACTGGCCTTATGATGGCGCAGAAGATTTCAACGTAAGCGATTTTTACAGGGCTACCTTTAACTGGACAAGATTGTATCCTTTTTATGTGGATGCAGCAGGAAACCCATCCACCAATACAAATGATTTTCCGGTAGTCCCGGGTGCATGGCATCCTGTTGAGCTGATGGTTAACAGCGGGGGATACAGGCATACCAAATACAGAACGCTGGATGGCATTCTTCGTTTTGATCTTGATCTCGGAGATTGGGTAAAAGGGTTAAGCACCAGCCTGGTGGGGCAGTATACCGGCAACGACAAGGATATGAAATCCTTTGTTGTATTTAACAAGGCCTACATTTTTCAATCCGCCAGTGCAACAAATAAATTTATTCCTGGTCCGATAGATCCAACGAAGATCAATTTGCATAATCTCAGCGCCAATTATCCAAACATTGCTGAAAACCTGGTTTTTTATAATTCTTACCAGGTCAACTGGAACCTGCAATATGAAAGGTCGTTTAACAAACATTCTGTATCCGCGCTTGCAGTGTATGAACAGGGAGGTGAAAAAGTGAAGAACCTGAGTGGTCGTGCAGATGCATTATTGACTACTTCTATTGACCAGATTTATAATACGTCTACCGATGCAGGCAAGAGATGGTTTGACGGGAGCGAAGGCGAGACTTCACGTGCCTCCTGGATCGGTCGTTTGAATTATAATTACGATGAAAAATATATTGCCGAATTCTCCTTCCGTTATGACGGGAATTTCAGGTTTGCACCAGGTCACCAATGGGGTTTCTTCCCTTCTGTATCTGCAGCATGGCGTATCTCCGAAGAAAATTTCTTAAAAGATATTACCTGGCTTAGTAATTTAAAATTGCGGGCTTCTTACGGTACAACCGGTAATGATGACGGAGGACTTTATTACAGTACACAGGGAAGCATAGCCCCTTTTCTTTGGGGTCCAAGTTATAGCAAGAGTACCGGTTACATATTTGGTACTTCTCTCGCAGACGGGATCACCATTGGCGGAATACCCAATCCCAACCTCACCTGGTCAACTTCAAGAATGTTTAATATAGGAGTTGATTATGGATTTTGGGGTAATAAGCTGACAGGAGAGCTCGACTATTTCACCAGGAAACAGATCAATATCCTCGGGGCCCGCAATGGTTCCACTCCCACTACATTGGGAGCAACATTACCCCCTGTTAATTATGCAGCCCGTTCCTGGAAAGGGTTTGAGCTATCGGCAACCTGGAGGGATAAAGCAGGTAATGTTAATTATTCTGTATTTGGTAATATGGGATATTCTGTTGATCGTTGGGATATACTTGATCAGTCTGCCGCAGCTACAGACGGTACATATAAGGACAATTGGAGAAACGCTATAGGGAAACCCCAGGACAGGATATACGGGCTTATTTCTAAAGGTATCATAAGAACACAGGCTGATCTGGACAAGCTCCCGGCAGGGTTTACCCAATATGGCAGGGCTCCCAAATTAGGATACCTGTTGTTTGAAGATATCCGCGGTCAGAACTTTTCAGAAGGCCCTGACGGTAAAATTGACGATAACGACATGACCTATCTTTCCAACAATGGAGCTCCCCGTATCAATTATGGTATAGGTTTCAGTGTGGAATGGAAAGGTATAAGTGTGAGCGCATTGTTGCAGGGTGTAGGCGCATACGATCGCATGATCAGTACGATGAACGGAGGCGGTGTATTCCAGGTGGATCGTCCTTACTTTGAATTGTGGGCCTCCGACTACTGGACGCCTGAAAACCCCAATGCGAAATACCCGAGAGTGTCGGGCGAATGGATGCAACCGGATATTGGTGGCGGACCTTCTACCTTCTGGTTAAGAAATGGCGCATACATGCGGGTGAAAAACCTGGAAATTGCTTACACCCTTCCCAAAAGATGGCTGAGCCGGGCCGGTATCGGAAGGATACAGGTTTTTGCAAATGGCACTAATCTCCTATGCATTTCCGGCATGAAGGAGCAAGATCCTGAGCAGAAAACACTGGATTCCTATCCATTGATGAAAACCTTTACAGGAGGGGCATACATTAACTTCTAAATTATTGAAGAATGAAAATATTAATGCGTCATAAAATAATACAGGTATTGCTGTGCTTTTTATTTGCAGCGACAATATCTTCAGGATGTAAAAAGGTATTGGATTTAGAAGATACATCTCATTATCCCGCAAGCGGCATTTTTGATGATGAAGCTACCGCCAATGCATACCTGAGCAATCTCTATGCACGTACTTTTAGCGGGTGGCCGCTGAATATGGGAAACAATGCCGATGAAAGTGGGGGAATAAATGGAGATGGCTGGATCACTACTGATAACGGGGCAATGCAATTTTGGCCCTACGGTGTTATCAGAAATATCAATACGCTGTTGCAGGAAATGAACACCAGCGTGCTTCCCCAGAATAAAAAAGATCCGATGATTGGTCAGGCGAAATTTCTAAGGGCATTCCTGTATTTCAGGATGGTATATTATTATGGTGGTGTGCCGATTATAGAAGTCCCCCAGGACTACCAGACAGATGACCTTATGGTAGCCAGAAATTCCACAGCGGAGTGCTTTGATTTCATCATGAAAGACCTTACTGAAGCTGAATCAGTACTCCCAATTAAATATGATGGCAGTGATCGCGGCAAAATTGACCAGGCATCTGTAAAAGCTTTTAAGGGAAGAGTGTTGTTATATAAAGCTTCGCCGCAGTTTAATCCATCTAATCCTTATGATAATGCATATTGGGCAGATGCTTATAATGCTAATAAAGCAGCGAAAGATTTTCTTGATTTGAACGGATATGGCTTATTGGAAAATTATACAGATGTATTTGAAACGAAAGGTCACAAAGAAAACATCCTGTCTGTTATTTATACCAATCCTGCCAAAACAAACGGTCGTGGTGAGGATGCTGTACGTCCTTTATCAGAATCAAAAAATGCTACCGGTGGTGATCAGCCGATATGGGCAATGGCAGAAGCATTTCCCATGAAGGACGGTAAAAAGCCCGGTGACCCAACCTCTGCCTATACCTATAATGTACAAACCTTCTGGAAAAACAGGGATCCGAGGTTTGATGCTACCATTGTATGGAATGGAGCTATTTATGAACTGAGCGGTATATCAGGCCGTCGTCAGTATACTATGTCGGGGATCGCTAAATCAATGGATGCATTTGGGTATATTATACAAGGTGAAAACCATTATCGTACAGGATTATATTGCAGGAAAGGTATAATGGAGCAATTGCCATCAACACAGGTTACATTAAATGATGTAGACTGGCCGGAAATACGGTATGCAGAAGTATTGTTTAATTATGCCGAAGCGGCAAACGAAACAGACAAAAGTAACGAAGCGCTCGATGTGTTAAAAGCTATTCGTCATCGGGCTGGTATTGAAGCGGGAGGTGATGGTATGTACGGACTGAAGAGCGGGATGACAAGAGAAGAAATGCGTCAGGCAATACTGGATGAAAAATATGTGGAGTTTATGTTTGAAGGAAAGCGTTTCTGGGATCTTCGTCGTCACCGTATGTTCAACAAATTAGATGGGATGCGCAAATATGGGATAATGGCTATGAAGGTAAATGGTCATACAATGGAGCAGATAACTGAAGATGACATTGCCAAAGCGAATGCTTTCGAGCTTTTGCCCGAATCATTCGAATACCAGGTAGTTGAATTGATCACCAATGGTCCGACCCAAATGGTGATGCCGGATAAATATTATTTCTTTCCAATACAGTTATCTAATATAAATCAGAATCCTAATCTCAAGCAAAATAAAGATTGGGGAGGGGATTTTGATCCCACATTACATTAAGTCAGGCAGTTAGTTTGGACACATAAGGGAACCGGTTTGGCGTTTGCCAGGCCGGTTATTCCTCCATTTTTTTGTATTCAAAAAATATTAGTGATAGTATGGGCTCGTTAATATCTTTATAGGATGAAACATTATCTTCTCTGTACTTTCCTTTTTTCTCTTCTTTCGTTATCCGTAGTATCTCAGCAACGAACTTTGTCCATCGTACCTGAACCAGCGGAATTAATAAGAGGAAAAGGCAGCTTCCTGCTCGATGCAAAAACAATAATAGTTGCAGAAAACAATGATGCCGGATTAAGGCATCTTGCCGAAACTTTTACCGGATGGTTATCGCCGGCAACAGGGTTCCAACTGAAAATCGCTGACCATGCGGTTACGTCGGTGAAATCAATTGAGCTTTCGTTAAATGCATCTATAAAGGACATTAAGACGGAAGAAGGATATCTGCTGGAGATAAGCAGCAATCGTATCCATTTGTCGGCAGCAAAGCCTGCCGGTATTTTTTATGGTCTGCAAACATTGAGGCAGCTCCTGCCGCCGGCAATTGAATACCAGTCAAAGCAAGCTGTTGTATGGGAAATCCCTGCAGTGAAGATTACAGACTATCCGCGTTTTGGATGGCGGGGACTGCTGCTGGATGTCAGCCGTCATTTTTTTACAAAGGAATTTGTAAAGAAATACGTTGATGAGATGGCGCGGTATAAATTCAATATTCTGCACCTGCATTTAACAGACGACCAGGGCTGGCGTATCCAGATCAAATCATTTCCCGGGCTCACCGAAACAGGCGCCTGGCGGGTGCCCCGCACCGGGAGATGGTGGACTTACGAGCAGCCAAAGCCGGGAGAAGCAGCTACTTACGGTGGTTTCTATACCCAGGATGATATCAGGGAGATGGTGCAGTATGCCCGGGAACGGAATGTGGCTATCCTGCCTGAAATTGATGTGCCCGGTCATTCACTGGCGGCTATTGCTTCTTATCCTTATTTATCGGCAACGGGATATTTATATCCTGTAAATCCGGGCAGCAAGTTTTATAATATTGAAGATAATACGCTCAATCCTGCTGACGAGCGGGTGTATGATTTTCTTGATAAAGTATTTGGAGAAATAGCGCAGCTTTTTCCTTATCCCTATATTCATATAGGAGGCGATGAATGTACCAAGACCTTCTGGAAAAAATCTGCGGTAGTGCAGGACTTTATGAAAAAAGAAGGCATAAAGTCAGAGCATGAATTGCAGAGTTATTTTATCAAACGGCTTGAAACCATACTAAAGCAGAAAGGAAAAAAGCTTATTGGCTGGGATGAGATCCTGGAAGGCGGTCTGGCGCCTGACGCTACCGTGATGAGCTGGCGGGGAATGTCCGGAGGTGTAGAAGCGGCGAAGCAGGGACATAATGTGGTAATGACACCGGCAGATAATGTTTATCTCGACCTGTACCAGGGCGATCCTGCAACGGAGCCTGACACCTACAGTATGCTGCGGCTTAAAACCTGCTATCAGTGGGATCCTGTTCCCCGGGATGTAAAGCCTTCTCTTATTCTGGGTGGACAGGGTAACTTATGGACTGAATCTGTGCCCACAGACCGCCATGCGGAATACATGACATGGCCGCGGGCGCTTGCACTGTCTGAAGTGTTTTGGTCTCCTGTACAAAAGCAGCAGTGGCCTGATTTTCAGAACAAGCTCGAAGCACAATTCCACCACCTCCGGGCCGCAGGTATCAATTATTCCCGTGCAGCCTATGATGTGCTTGCCACTACAACGGCAAAAGACAACAAACAGCTTTTTGCTGAGCTTACCACTGATATAGATAGCTTAACCATCTACTATACTATTGACAATACCAATCCCGACAATTTTTCAAATGAATATAAAGGGCAACCAATACAAATCCCTGAAGGTATATACCAGTTAAGAGCAGTTGCTTATAAGGATAATGCGCCTGCGGGAAATATATTGATCCTTTCAAGAGAAGACCTGGAAAAAAGAGCCAGGCACAAATAATAATAAATATGAAGCTGAAATATATTTTGTTCTGTATGTGTTTTGTTGCCACCGGTGTTGCACAAACGCACAAAGTAAGCAAAGAAGTGCTGCCAACATCTTCGCAGTCAGCATGGGCTGATGCTGAAATTGGCGCTATCATTCATTTTGACCTGGTGAATTTTGTGCCTGGTTATGATTTTAGAAAATGGGGAACACATCCGCCTGCGTCTGTATTCAATCCTTCACAGCTTAACACAGATCAATGGGTGAGGGCGGCCAAAGCGGCAGGCGCTACTTATGCAGTGCTGGTAGCAAAACATTGTTCAGGATTTAGCTTGTGGCCAACGGAAGCACACCCTTACAGTGTTAAAAATGCACCCTGGAAAAATGGTAAAGGTGATATTGTGAAAGATTTTATTGCTTCCTGTGAAAAATACAATATCAAACCCGGTATATATGCCAGCGCTGCGGCTAATGGTTATTGTTATGTTGATAATCCGGGAGTAGTTCAGCCGGGCAGTCCGTATACGCAGCAGCAGTATAATGCCATTGTAACAAAGCAGCTCACCGAGCTATGGAGCAATTATGGAAAATTATTTGAGATATGGTTTGATGGTGGTGTGTTGCCTGTAAAAGATGGCGGTCCCAATCTTGCGCCCCTGCTAAAAAAATTACAGCCCGAAGCTATTTTATTCCAGGGTCCTGCCGATGCAAAAAATCTCATTCGCTGGGTGGGCAACGAAGAGGGACTTGCACCATATCCAAACTGGAGCCGCAGCGATGCCGGCACATCTGCAAGCGGCACGGTTGCTATTGATAATATTCATGGAGATCCTGATGGCAGGATATGGTGCCCCGGCGAAGCAGATTTTCCGCTGCGCAGGGGCTGGCAGGGCGGATGGTTCTGGAAAGCCGATGGTCAGACATTGCTTACGGTAGACCAACTGCTGTATAATTATACTTCGAGCGTTGGCAAAAATGCAAATATGCTGTTAGGGATAGTGGTTGATACCAGCGGGCTGGTGCCTGCAGAGGATGTACAGGTGCTTGAAACCTTTGGCAATGAATTGAAAAAGCGTTTCTCAAAACCAATCGCTGAGATAAAAGGTTCCGGGAAAAGTCTTGAACTTACTACAGGCGCATCACCGGTGAACGTGCAATACATTGTGATCAAAGAGGATATTAACCATGGTGAACGCATAAGAAAATATACTATTGAGCAATGGAAAGACGGCAGTTGGCAGCAAATTGCTGATGGTATTTCGGTGGGGCATAAACGGATTCACGCATTGCAGGGTGTAAAAACTACCAGGCTCCGGTTAACCATAACAGCGTCATCGCAGACGCCGGAACTAAAACAATTCGCGGCATATTAATAGTTGACTTTTTTATAATAATGCTATTGTTATGCCAAACGTGAAATGACAGACGATAAATGTGAGAGCCTCACATTTATCGTCTCACTTCTCACAAAGAAATACGACAAATTATTGTTGACATAGCACTATAAGTTCTGATCATTTCATTATGAAGCATTTTTATTGTACAGGAATTTTATTGTCTGGTCTGTTGGTCTGCACTTTTTTTTCGCAGGCTCAGGTCTCATTTGAGACAACTACGATGAGCATAAAGATCAATGCTAAAGGACATCTGGAAAGTTTGCAGGATAAAAAAGGAAGGGAATATTTAGCCACTGATGAGCCATCTCCGTTGCTGGCAGTAATGGCAAATGGAAAGTTATTGTTGCCTGATGGCATGGAATGGCGTAAAAGTTCTTCTACTATACTTCTGCATTACCCCGAATGGAAGGGGAAGGCATCCATTCGCGTGACCAATAGGAAAGATTATATAGTTTTTGAGCTCACCAGAATAGATGATAATGCTTCAGTAGAATATGTGGTTTGGGGACCATATCCTACCGTCATACGTAAGCGGATAGGCGAAACAGTAGGCACCGTATGGGACGACAGCTTCGGTATAGGGCTGCAGGCGCTCAATATAAAAACACTCGGCGGCTATCCTACCAATGACAATGATGTAGAGCCTTCTTTTGATATTTTCTCGGAGAGCAGCGGACTGAAAGATATTTCACCGGATAAAAAAGTGCTCTACAGGGGGCAGACAGCGAAACTCACGGCATTTGGCAGCGTCATACAGGCCTATTGCCGGAACAGGAATAAGACAAAGATCATTGCAAACTGGGGGCATGACAAATATGTGGTACCTGCATACCCTGAAGATGGAGGTGTCGTCGGAACAAAAATTGCTTTATGGGGAGCGCCGCAGGACCAGTTGTTATCCGTTATTGAAAAAATAGAATTAGGGGAGGGACTTCCTCATCCTGTTATTGACGGCATATGGGCTAAAAGATCTCCGGCAGCCACTTCGTCTTACCTGATCATGGGATTTGGGGAAAAGACGCTCGGCGAAGCGCTTGATCTTACGAAAAAGGCGGGATTGAAATATCTCTATCACCCCGGGCCTTTCGAAACCTGGGGGCATTTTAAGCTGAATGCCAAGGAGTTTCCCGATAACTGGCAGAGCATGAAGCGCTGTGTGGATATTGCAGCAAGGCAGGGTGTAGACCTGGGCGTACATACCTTATCGTCTTTTATTACTACAAATGATCCTTTTGTTACACCTCTGCCGGACAAGCGGCTGGCTAAAGTAGGATCGAGTACTATTGTCTCGTCTATTGATGAAAAAGCTACTGTTGTTACGATCCAATCTCCTGAATTTTTCAACCAGATGAAGAACAATAACCTGAAAACGGTTATGCTTGGTAGTGAGCTGATCCGTTATCGCGATGTCTCTGCCACTGAACCCTGGCAATTACTGGATTGTGTTCGGGGTGCATTTGGCACAAAGATACAAAGCCACCAGGCAGGCGATACTATCTCTAAACTCATGGATCATGGCTACAAGGTTTTCTTGCCTGATATGGCGCTGCAAAACGAAATAGCTTCCAATATAGCTGCGTTATTCAATGCAACGGGACTCAGGCAAATATCTTTTGACGGCTTGGAAGGAAGCTGGTCCACCGGTATGGGGCAGTATGCACGCCAGTTATTTGTAAAAAAATGGTATGATCTCCTTAAGCCTGAATTAAAAGGGCATGTTATTAATGATGCAAGCGGGCCCGGTCATTATTTCTGGCATATTTTCACCAGGATGAACTGGGGAGAGCCATGGTATGCAGGTTTTAGGGAAAGCCAGACACAGTACAGGCTCAAAAACCAGGAGTACTATTATCGAAACCTTATGCCTCGGATGCTTGGATGGTTCAAACTGGGCAGCGTAACCAGCATGGAAGACCTGGAATGGCTACTCGCAAGAGCAGCAGGATTCGATGCAGGCTTCGGACTATCCGCATCCCTGGATGATCTTAAAAAAAATGGCCGGCTCAATGAATTGCTCAATACTATTTCAGAGTGGGAGAGCGCGAGACTAAGCGGAGCTTTCAATGCTGTTCAGAAGGAAGCATTGCAGGATATAAACAAGGAATTTCATCTCGCTAAAGCAGATGGGAACGCATGGCAACTTTATCCTGTTCGTACCGCTACCATACAGCACCTGCAAAAAATAAAGCAGCCGGGGGAACCCATATATTCTGAAAATAATTTCAATAACCCTTTTGAAGGGCAACCGTTGCGGTTTATTGCATATATAACAGGGGAGTCCTCTTCTGCTGCATGGGATCATCCTTCCATAGAAATAAACAATTATGCCAGGCTTGAAGTACCCTTCTCCGTTAGTAAAGGACAATGGCTCGTCTGTGATGGGAAGGCAATCCGGCTGTTTGATGAGCATTGGAAGATAGTCAGTGAAAAAACCACTTTACAGATACCGGTGATCATAAAAGGAGATAATAAAATTCTTATAGATGGTGCGGTTACGGGTGAACAATCTCCTGTTGTAAAAATAGAATTCCGTGCGCTGGGGGACGGAGAGCGCATTACTGCAATCGAAAAGTAAATGTTCATATTGTTCGATAGTTATGCAACAATACATGCTTCATGAAAATGTCACGATTATTTTTGAGTTTGCTGATATCAATGTCCTGTATTGGTAGGGCGGAAGCCCAGGTTACTTTTCAGTCCTTGCTAAGGGAAATGGCAGACAGATCAGTGCTTGCAAAATTCCCTCAATCCGGGTACCGGTCGCTGCAGTCCAGCAGTTACAACAGGGCCTCTGTAGTAAAAGATTCGGCAGGCTGGTTTGCAGACAGCGACGGTACGGGTTTTATCCGGAAAGAGGAAAATAACGGACATGAGGAATGGGTGGTAATGGAGCATACCGGGCCGGGTGCAATAACCCGGATGTGGGCGCCTTATTTTTATTATGGAGGATTGGATGACCTGGAAGGCCCGGAAGTCAGTATCTATCTTGACGGTGACCCACACCCTGTTATCAGCGAAAATTATTTTAAATTAATTACAGGGAGAGGATCCTTCCCGGTTCCGTTGGCACAACGGACGGCGCGGGCAGGGGACAGTTATCTTCCCATCCCTTTTGCAAAAAGCTGCAGGATCACTTTTAATAAAAAGCCATTTTACCACATCATCAGCTATCGGGCTTATCCGCAGGGGACAAACGTTGTCAGTTTCGATATGGATCAGTTGCATTTAAACATGCATGTTATAGATGACATTGCGCAATCGCTCTATAGCTCTTTTACAAAAGATAAAGGTGTTGCTGTTCACAGAAGCGGTTTGTTAAGTGCGGGGAAAGAAATATCATTGGATGTTAGAAAAGCAGGGGCTATACAGGAATTTACTATTGACCTTGATCCTGTACAGGTTAAGGAGCACCCGGAATTATTGCGATCTCTTGTATTGCAGATATCCTTCGATGGTAAACAGACTGTATGGGCACCGGTGGGAGATTTTTTCGGGAGCTCCGATGCATTGCATCCCTTTCAGACTTTTACCCGCTCGGTGAATGCGTTAGGGCAGTTGAGATGCACCTGGGTGATGCCTTTCAGATCTTCTTTTTATTTCACACTCCAAAATCTCGGTAATACAAGTATCCATATAAAGGACCTGTCCATAAAATACAGTGACTGGCTGTGGGACGAACGCTCCATGTATTTTCATACCAACTGGAGAAGTGATGAGTTGCTTGCCGGTGATACTTTTAAGGACTGGAACTTTATTGACATTCATGGTAAAGGTGTGATCGTGGGCGATCAGTTAACAGTATTGAATCCGGACGATGGATGGTGGGGAGAAGGAGATGAGAAAATTTATATTGATGAGGACCGGGATAAAAAATTCCCCTCACATTTTGGTACGGGCACAGAAGATTATTATGGGTGGGCAGGGGGAGAAGTTCCTGGTAAAGATGATGTGTTTTCCCATCCTTTTCTTGCAAATATAGAAGTGGGTTCTGCTACGCCGGTAAGAAGAGGCGCCAAGGGATTTAATATTTGCACCCGCGTCAGGGCGCTGGATGCCATACCCTTTTCAAAACGCCTGGTGTTTGATATGGAAGCTTCGCCGGGAACACAGATACGCAATGCCTGGAATTTTTTAGATTATTCAGCAATGATATTTTGGTATGGAAGGCCGGGGACTGTTGACAACAGACCGCCGCTGCCGGAGCAGGCGCTAAAGCCGGTCATTACACTTGCACAAATTGATAGTTTATCCAATGCTGTTAAAGCAGTACTGGACAAATAGTGTTTCTTATGCATAAAATAGCGTTCATATTGACCATTTCCTTTTTTGCAAATGGCTTGTTATATGCCCGGCAGAAGACTTTGCATTTCGTAGGCGAATTGTATACCCGCAATATTCTTGAAGCAAAATACGCTGGTTCTTTTAGTAAGGGTGATACTGTCTCATGGGAGTGGTACGTAACAGGCAGCGCCAATGAAAGTGGAGATCTTTTACAGGGCATCCATACCCACCAGTTAGTATTGCTAAGCAGCTATGCGGGCAAATTTATCCGTTGTATAATGACGATAAAGAATGTAAATGGAAAAGTTGTAAAACTAAGTGCAATTACTGACCAGCCTGTGAAAGATATGGATAATCCCCATACCGGTTGGTTTAAAGATGCCGGATTGGGATTGATGCTGCACTTTTTAAAAGATGTATATGCTACCCAGGGCAATAGCCGCGATTGGAATAATATAGTAGACGGTTTTGACACCGAAAAATTCGCAACTGACTGCAAGGCTGCCGGAGTGGGATATGTGCTCTTCGCCCTGGGGCAGAACTCCGGATACTATTGTTCGCCCAACAAGGCATATGATAGTATTGTGGGAGTGGCACCAGGGGAACTGTGCAGTCTCCGTGATCTTCCGGCAGATCTGTCTGCATCGCTAAGGAAAAGAGGGATACGCCTGATGTTTTACCTGCCCGGTAACCCTCCTATTAATAATCAGCTTGCTACAGATAAATTCAGATATACATTCGGAAAAGATTCTCCAACCTCGCAGTATACACAGGTCTGCTGGGAGGCTGTAATACGGGAGTGGAGCCTTCGCTATGGCAAATCACTTTCGGGATGGTGGTTTGACGGCATGTACAGCGGGGGAATTATCGAGACGAGATCCGATATGTCTTTGCCGCATAACATCAGTACACATACGCTGGCGGCAAAGGCAGGCAATCATGAAAGTATTATTACGTATAACTATGGCGTGCAGAAGATCAAATCCAATTCTTCCTATGACGATTATAGTGCCGGGGAAAAGCAGGATCTGGATGAAGTGCCTGCGGACAGATGGGTAGCTCCGGGCGTACAATGGTTCTTTTTTACCTATCTGGGTAAATGGTGGGGACAGGAAGGTCAGCGGTTTGATACCAATGTATTGACTGACTGGGTGCAAAAAGTATTGAAGGGCGAAGGGGTCGTTTGTTTTGATATTCATGCTGATGCTACAGGTCGTATATCTCCCAATCATATTGCACAGCTAAAGGCTGTACGTCACGTTTTGGATGATATGCGAAAAAGCAAATAACACTTTTTGTCATCTTTCACATATCGTGTATGAATGCTTTGAAATATACCTTTTTGTGTTGCGTGCACACCATGCTTGTCTTTTCTTTCCGGTCTGCTTATGGCCAGGATATAGTTATTAAGAATGATAAAGTGATCAGGACGCTACGTTATTCAGATAGTGTATGGCTTACTGTTAGTGTGTCAAGGGCAGATGGCTCTGACAGGCTGGATATGCAAAGTGAAGAGTTTCATATCCTTGGAATGAATGACCACACCCTCACGGCAAAAGATTTCCGGGTGAAAGGAATGCCTGTAGCGGAACATCGTGGCGATACTAATATGCTTACAATACGTTATGGGCGCCGTCATGACAGACACTATACTAATGATGATCCTGCAACGGTAGAAGTATGCTATACCACATTAAAAGGGGATGAGGTGATCCGGAAAAAAGTTATACTGCAATTTGATGCTCCTGCTGTTGTTGACCGCCTCGAGGTGGAGCGTTTTGTTGCACGTGCAAAAGAATCCGGCGGCGGCAGGGGCGAGCCTGTTTTTATGAATGATAAATGGTTTACCGGACTGGAATATCCTGCCGGCTATAGCCGCCATACGGATGGCAATACGCCAAAGGCATACAGCCGTCATTATGAAATGGTGGGCAATTATAGTTTTATAGACCTGGAAGAGCGGGATATTGAGCCGCATGGGATTGCAGGAATGGTAAGATTAATGCATTTCCCGGGATATGCGAAAGGAGCCGCACAGGGTAAATATTGCATTGAAAGCAAAACTTCGGTTATGGGTATAGGTAAGCCCGGTGATAATGCAGAGAACGGCTTTATGAATTATCTTGCCACTATCTGGAAAGCCCCCCGTTCTTTTCTTCACTATAATAACTGGTTTGAGCCGAGGGCTAAGGACCTGAAAGGAGATGCGCTGATTGATATCTTCAGGGCTTTCAGGTCAGCTATTGCTCCTTATGGTGTCAAGATGGATGCCATGGTAGCTGATGACGGCTGGCAGGATCATGAATCTATATGGCAGCCAACGCCCAAATATTTTCCCAATGGGATTGCTGATATGAAGCTATTGAGCGAGAAGCTGAAGCAGGAAGGTACGGGCTTTGGATTATGGCTTTCTATCGGTGGCACCAATGCAGGGGTTCCATGGGGAGAAAAACACGGTTATCTTCCTGCAAAGCCCAACAGCTATTTTGCCCGTTATTTTCGTTACTACTCTCTCTCGCATCCTAAGTACAAAGAGGAAATGCTGCGGCAGGTGCCCCGCCTGGCCAAAGAAGCGGGACTGGTATACTTTAAACATGATTTTAACCAATTGTCTGACCTGAATGATAATGCTGGGCATCCTCCGACGGACCGCCACGGGCATGAGGCTAATCTTGATGCCATGCTGGAGATACTAATGGCAACCCGTAAGGTAAACCCTGCTATTTACCAGAATATTACGAACTGGATATGGTTTTCTCCCTGGTGGCTGATGTATGCAGATGCTTTATGGATGCTTGCGGGTGATGACGGGCTGAACGGCAACTGGCCGGAAATTTCATCGAGGGCAATGGCTACTACCGACAGGGACACTTATATCTGGCGCATGTGGGGAGATACTGCAGACAGACCGTTGGTGCCCATTTCCAGGTTGATGACGCACGGTATTATTCGCACCAGCACCGGCCGGATGGAAAGCAAAGAGGATACTGTGCAGGACTGGCTGGAATATGTATTGATGCATTATGCAAGAGGAACTTTGTTGAAGGAATGGTATATCTCACCGGAAGTGATGTCTCCGCAGCATTGGAAAGCATTATGCACCGTCCATAACTGGGCTGCTGCCAATGAAAAATATCTGAACCATACTGTTTTTGTGGGAGGAAGACCGGACGAAGGTAACCCCTACGGATATATCGGCTGGAACGGTAATAAAGCTGTATTGGTAGTCAGAAATCCCGGTGCGGTTACTTCCGCATTACGAATACCGTTTGATGGATCGGTACAATATCACATGCAGAAAACCAAACGCTATCATGCAAAAGTAATATTCCCTTACAGGGACGAATACCCTAAAACTTTTATATCAGGTCAACCAATGGTAATTGAGATACCCGGATACGCTACGATGGCTTTTGAAATAAGCGAAGGGAAAGCCGGGAAACCGGCTGCAGGAAACCTGCCGGAGATAAAAGATATAGTTAAGACTGACAGCAGCATCACTATGTTTTTACCGGCAGATGCAGGAACACGCTGCGACCTGCTGGTGATCGCTTACGATACTCTGCCTGGCCTGGCGATTAACGGGCAGCAGCTTACTCCTTCACGTACCAGCAGATCTGCGATCAATGCTTTTGCCGGCTATGCCATAGCAGGTATGCCAAGTAAAACAGCACGCTCCTGGAAGATGGCCGTATATGATCTGAGTGCAATGGCGGGCAAAAATATCACTATCAGCTTTGATCCTGCTATATCTGCTGACACGGAAATACATTTGCTGATGGAACGGAAAGTGATACAAAAGTCTTCCCCAACTGTTCCTCCCAATATTCCATGGACGATCACCCCGGATACGAGGAGGCAAACTATTCAATTGAGATAAGCGTTCCTGGTCCATTATCCGGATCATTTACCTCATGGCTATACTCTAATGAAAATTACAATACCATTGTATCCATCCATAGAATGTTACAAAGTCATCAACCCCTTGCGCATTCTTTGCGTAATTCGTCAGCGCGCTTTGCGGTAAAATAACCGTAAGGGAAATACAAAGCCTGCCTGTCGGCAGTCAGGTTTTTCGCCCGCCTGAACGAATCATTCGGGACCTCAAAGAAATCATAACTTGCTTATAATTCTTTTAATAAACAAAGAAATCCAACAGGTATATCCATGTTTTGCAGGTGCCTCTGCCCGGATCATTTGAAATGCGCCTTTGCCCTGCTCTCCTGATGGTTTATAAATTTTATTTTTATACATTTGGCTATTGCTTTCTTAATTTATCCCTTTCATGTATCACCAACTGACTGACGATGCTTTGATGCGATTGCTGCGTAACAGTGATGCGGCGGCATTTGCAGAGATATACCGGAGATACTGGGAACGGCTGGCGCTGCAGGTGCTAAGGGTAATACATTCGAGGGAAGATGCCAGGGATATTGTTCAGGAGGTGTTTGTTTCCATCTGGAAACGCCGTATGGAAATTGAAGTGAAGGGACCCCTGATAGGGTATCTCCTGAAAAGTGTGCGGAATATAGCTATACGGTACATTGAAAAGAATATCACCCGTGATCATTATTTACAAACATTATCTGATAATATAGTTGCGAATGAAGCTGATCCTGCCGGGTATTGCGAATACAGGGAATTACAGCATAAATTAAAGCAGGCTGTTGCAAGCCTGCCTCTTAAAATGCAGGAGGTATATCTTTTAAGCCGCAACGAGAAAATGTCTTATAAAGAGATCGCAGACCGCCTGGGTATTGCGGAAAATACAGTGAGAAAACAATTAAGCAATGCGCTTAAATTGCTTCGGACTTCAGTAAGCGAGCTTACAATATCGATGCTTGTATGCCTGGCAACAAGATTTTTTTGAACAGGTTGATGATATTTATTGTTTATAGTTTATTGTTTGAAGTACCGCTGTGTAACCGTAAACCGTAAACTGTAAATCATAAACCCTAAACCCGGGCAACAATATTTTCTGATTTTTTTCTTCCCCATCTACTACTTTTTTGCTGTTCATGTAACCTGTTATAACGTGGAACTTCTGTAAAAGGTTCTTGTCTTAATAATTATGACGAAAGAGGAGGCTATCATCTTACTTCAGCGTTACCGGGAAGGTCTGTGTTCTGAGGAAGAAAAGCAAGCGGTAGAGCGCTGGTATGCATCATTGGAAGCGAAAGGAACATGGACGTGGACAGACGAAGAAAAGATTTTATTCGGAGAAGAAGTATTTGAACGCATATCTGCGGAAGCTGCTGAATACAGGGGAAATACAGTAATACGAATGCCTAAAAGAATTGCATCGTGGAAAGTGGCAGCCGCTGTTCTGCTGCTGGGAACTACCACTTTTATGTGGATATTATTGTCGGGAGGTAATAAAAAGAAGCAACCGATGGAACGTATTGCTGTAGTTCAGGATACTAATGATGCTCTTCCGGGAAGATCGGGGGCTATTCTTACGTTATCGAACGGACAAAAGATTTTGCTGGATACTACTGCTGACGGAATGATACCGGTGCAGGGCGGACCAGCTATATTGAACAGCAACGGAACGCTCACTTATGACGATCGCAACGGTGCCGGCATTGTCGCATATAATTCAATTGTTACCCCCAAAGGGAGGCAATACAGGCTGGTGCTGTCTGATGGAACAAAAGTGTGGTTGAATGCTGCATCGTCGCTTTACTACCCGGTTTATTTTACCAGAGGAACAAGGAAGGTGGAAGTTTCCGGTGAGGCATATTTTGAAGTAGCGGAAAAAAAAGATATGCAGGGAAAAAAAGTTCCTTTTGTTGTAAAGGTAAATCATGGATCGGGCAGCCCTGCTGAAGTACAGGTGCTCGGCACTCATTTTAATATCAATGCCTATGACGATGAGCCTGATACGAAAGTAACATTGCTGGAAGGAAGGGTGAGTGTGAGTACTGCTGCTGTTGAACCGGTGATGATATTTCCCGGTCAGCAGGCAAGCGTGGATAACAAAATTGAAATAAATAAAGAGGTTGATCTTGATCTCGTGATGGCATGGAAAAACGGCACCTTCAATTTTAAGAATGCGGATGTAAAAGCGGTAATGCGCCAGGCGGAGCGGTGGTATGATATCAGGGTGGAATATCCGCAGGGTATTCCCAGGGATACCCTGAACGGGGGAATTTCCCGCGATGTAAAGCTTTCGGAATTCCTGGACATTATACGTTACAGTGATATCCGGGCCACCATACAAAATGGTGTAGTAGAGATCAAGCCCGCCACGGCAGGCAAACAATAGGTTTTAATCTGGCTCATAAAAAAGCCAGTAGTGGTGGAACACTGCTGGCCGGTATGTGGGTCAATGTATATACAATCGGCGAAGACTGATATTTTATCACCCAACAAACCAAAGTTATGCAATTTACTGCGCATTTGGACTGTCATTCTTTTATTCCGGGCAGTGCCAAAACCAAAACCCAAGACCTGGCGTTTCTCCCTGTGCGGCAGTTTCAGCAGGTAAAAAAAATGCTGTTGATTATGAGGCTTACAGTTATTCTTGTATTGGTGGCCTGCCTTAAGGTAAGCGCCGGCGGCTATGCCCAGCAGATCACCCTCAGGGCTAAGGACATGCCCTGTGAGTCGGTTTTCAGGGAAATCACCCGGCAAAGCGGCTACCAATTTTTCTTCAACAAAAAACTGATCCGCAATGCCCGCAATGTTTCGGTAGAGCTGAATGCCGTTCCGGTGGAAAAGGCAATTCAAATTTGTTTTGCGGATCAGCCTTTCGATTTTGCGATTATTAATAAGACAGTAGTGATCCGTAAGAAGGAGCAGCACGCTACAGTAATGCCCGATGCAACTCTTGCAACTTCTTTTTCTGCAGACATCAGTCTGAGCGGTAGGGTAACCAACACCAAGAAAGAACCGCTGGAAGGTGTGAGTGTAACGGTTAAAGGCACTCAAATGGGTACTACTACCAATGCTGACGGACGGTTTCAGTTATCTGTGCCTTCAGCCAATAATATGGAACTGGTTTTTTCTTTTGTGGGGTATACAGCACAAACGGTAAAAGCAGGAAACGGGACTGTGTTTGATATAATATTGGAGGAAGCGGTTGCTGATTTGAGTGATGTCGTAGTAGTGGGGTATGGGACGCAGGTACAGAGACGCGTTACCGGCTCAATGACAGTTATCAAATCAAAAGATATAGAGAATTTAGGTGTAGGCTCTGCTTCTGAAGCTTTAATTGGCAAAGCTCCCGGTGTTCGAATAAGCCAAACCTCCGGGCTTCCAGGTGCATCGCCATCAATCAAGGTCAGGGGAGTTGGATCAATTACTGCAGGGACTGACCCTTTGTTTGTGATAGATGGCTATCCTGTTCAAGGTATTAACTTGAGTAACTATGATCTTAATGACATTTCGTCAATAAGTGTTTTAAAAGACGCTGCTGCAGCTTCCATTTATGGAGCCAGAGCTGGTTCAGGAGTAATTTTAATTACCACTAAAAGAGGTCAGGCAGGGCCTCCCAAAGTATCTTTCCAGACTTATTATGGATTTCAAAAATTATCTAAAAAGGTAGATATGCTTACTCCCGACGAGTATGTGGAATTTGCGACAGATGCTGTAAATAATGCCTGGGCATATCTTGGACATGATCCGAATGATCCCATGGAAGATCGCCCGACTTTTTATCAGATACCTCCTTATTTTTCGGATAAAGATAATTGGGTTCGAACAGACTGGATTGATGAGATCTATCAAACAGCGCCAATGATGAATAGCCAGATATCAGTAACCGGAGGTAGCAGATCTATAAGATATAGAGTCTCAGGAAGCTTCTTTGATCAGGATGGAATTATTACAAACTCAAACTTTAAAAGATATACTTTAAGTACAAACATAGATGCTGACTTAACAAGCAATTTAAAAATTGCTATTGGAATAATTACTTCAAAGATAGATGAAAAAATGATCCCGGATGAACAACAATGGAATAATGGGGTTGTAGCTACCGCAATGAGCCTTCCTGGTTTTTTTGCAACAAGAAATGAAGATGGCAGCTATCCTTCCTTTGCTGGTATGGGCTATAACACCAGTGCTGTTAGAAATCCTATGGTCTTTATAAATGAATATAATCAAAAAGCCAGGCGTAGTAGAATATTGGGAAATACTTCACTTGAATATAATATAATAAAAAATCTCCAGTTTAAATCTCATCTTGGTTTTGAGATTTATAATAGAAGCGACAATTACTTTCAAAATAGCTACATCAATGATGTTCCTTCAATTCCTAATTATACAAGAGGAGTTATTGACGCTACCGGTAGTTTTAGTGCAAATTATTATTTTAATTGGCTCTGGGAAAACACCTTAAATTATAAGTTTAGATGGAAAAAAATGCACGACTTTGATTTTATTGTAGGTGCCACTTCTCAAAAACAAAATTCAGAAGATGCGTCAATAAGTGCGAGAAATTTTCCCGATAATATGGTGCCGACATTGAATGCCGGACAGGTATCTTCTGCATCAACGACTATGTCTGAGTGGTCATTGCTCTCTTATTTTTCAAGGATTAATTATGGGCTGATGGATAAATACTTTCTTTCATTGTCGCTGAGGGCTGATGGTTCTTCAAGATTTGGGCTGCAAAATAAGTGGGGGTACTTCCCTTCCGTTTCTGCAAGCTGGATAGCATCAGAAGAAAATTTCCTAAGAAACTCGTCAATAATAAATTATTTAAAAATCAGGGCTAGCTATGGACTTTCGGGAAACAACAATATTTCGAATTACGGTTCAATAGGAAGCCTATCTTATACGAAGTATGCAATAGGGAACAATAATATATCTGGACTGGTTCCATCGTCTTTATCTAATGCTAATCTTGGCTGGGAAGCTTCAAAACAATTGAATGTAGGCATAGATTTCGGTTTTTGGAACGACAGAATTAGAATTACCGGTGATATATATCAAACGGTAAGTAGCGGACTTTTATTGAATGTCCCGGTACCCAGCATTTTAGGAGTTACAAGCGCACTTCAAAATATTGGCAAAGTACGGAATAGGGGATTGGAAATATCTTTGACTACTCGTAATCTTACCGGAAACTTTAATTGGTCTACTGATTTCAATATTTCTTTTAATCGAAATATCGTATTACAATTGGGTCCTTCCGGAAAATCTATTATATCTACATCTTATATAGTATCCAATATCACAGAAGTTGGTAAGCCGGTTGGAAATTTTTATGGCTATATTTTTGAAGGTGTTTATAATTCCCAAGAAGAGATTGATAAGCATCCTCACCTTCCAACAGATACCCCGGGGGACCCTATTGTGAAAGATGTAAACACTGATGGGAAAATTACTCCTGATGACAGAACTATATTGGGAAATTATCAGCCGGATTTTACTTATGGACTGAATAACACTCTTCGGTATAAGGGATTCGATCTCAGTTTCTTTTTGCAAGGAGTATACGGCAATGAGGTAATGAATCTTGGAATGTATCAAACCGGTTCAATGACCGGGCGAACAAATAGTAAGGGGATGGCCAGAGACAGATGGAGATCACCGGAGAATCCCGGTAACGGAAAAGTCTTTAAAGCGAGCATTGATGTGTATGGGGTACGGAGAGATGCATCGACTTTTTTTATGGAAGATGGTTCCTATATTAGGGTGCGCGACATTACTTTAGGATATAATTTTAACTCTGATCTCCTCAAGACAATTAAGATTAGCAGTGTTAGAGTATATTTATCTTCACTCAACCCGTTTACTTTCGCTAAATATTCCGGCTATAACCCGGAAGTAAGTACATATGATAATGCGCTGACTCCAGGCATTGATTACTTTAACTATCCTTTATCTAAGAACTTAATATTAGGTATTAACATAACATTTTAAACGCAAGAATATGAAAAGGATAATATCTCTTTGGATATTGGTTTTTTTTCTATTGGGTTGTTCTAAAAAATTTATAGATCTGACTCCGATATCAAATTCAAATATTGAAGGCTTTTATAAGAGTGAAGGAGATTTCACGAATGCGATCGTAGGAGCATATGCTACTTTAAGATCTGGTGGTGTTTACTCTGACAACGTTCAGTTGGTCGGAGATTTACGATCAGATAATACGGAAATGGGAACTACAGCTGCCAGCAGGTTTGATTATTATAATATGTCACTATTCAGATTGTCTACCGATAATGCAATAACTGAGAGTATATGGAATAACCATTATGTGGGAGTTGTTCGTGTAAATCAGATATTAGACAGGATTGATAAATTAGATGCAGATGAATCGTTTAAAGGAAGAATTAAAGGCGAAGCAAAGTTTTTGAGAGCACTGTTTTACTTTAATTTGGTCAGAATTTTTGGAGATGTCCCTTTAGTGACCAAAGTATTGAATACAATTGAAGAATCTTATGCAACCGGACGAACCCCAAAATCAGAAATTTATAAGCAAATTGTGGATGACCTGAAGGATGCATCACAGCATTTGCCTGTTTCTGTGACGAAAGAAGAGGGAAGAGCAACGAAAGGAGCGGCCTTATCATTGTTGGGGAAAGTATATTTAACAATTCCGGATTTTCAAAATGCAAAAGCTGTATTGGAAGAAGTGATTAATATGAATCAATATCAGCTTTTGCCTGATTATACCAGCCTATGGAAAGTAGCGAACAAAAATAGTAAAGAATCTATCTTTGAAGTACAATTTAAGAGAGAGGCCTCCGGTGGTACCGGTTCAAGTTTCTGTGAACGTTATACGCCCTATTTATATCCTTATCTTTCTTATTATAGTACTTCGGGGGGCTTTAATATTCCTACCGAGGATTTGATTGCAGCATATGAACCGAACGATCTAAGAAGAAATGCATCTTTAAAAGAATCTTATATCGCTCCTGACGGGACTCTTGTTACAGGTCTTCAGGGCAGGTTTTGTATTAAATATTATGATATACCCGTGTCCGGGCAGGGATCTAATGATAATTGGCCTGTTATACGTTACGCCGACGTTCTCTTAATGTACGCAGAGTCCTTAAATGAAATAAGCTTCGTCCCGAATGGACCTGCTTTTGTTTACCTTAATATGATCAGGAGTCGGGCAGGTCTCCCCGAAAAATCAACAAACAATCCTGACACAGATTTGTCAATTGACACACAGGATCAATTTAGAAAAGCGGTATGGCAGGAAAGAAGGGTTGAGCTCGCTTTTGAGGGGCACCGGTGGTTTGATCTTGTCAGAACGGGACAAGCTGTTACAGTTTTAAGTTCCATGAAAGGTATTGATATTAAAGATTACCAGTTAGTTTTACCAATTCCACAGAGTCAGGTGGATATTAATCCGGAGATTAAGCAGAATCCCGGATATTAGGCATGCCGTGCAGGCTGCCTAAAGTAGGCACAGGAAAGGAAATCCTGCACTGTCTATTTTTATCTGTTCAGACAGATGGATGAAGAATAAATTATATCCCAAGATAAAAGCTGGGTTAGTACTACAAAATTGAAGAACCGGCTCAATTAATTTGGTCTTAAGTAGTGTAGATGAATACCGATTGATAAATTTATATGACCACGCCATGCTTAAAGGCACAGTGAGTGCTCGTGAAGAATTTTACAAGATAGCTGTGAATGTCAAAGGACAGTATTGGTACGTAAAACAGTAATTTAATGAAAACTATTTTTAACAAATATTTCCTTTTGGGAGTCGCCTTGTTGTTTGTAGGTAGATCTTTAGGACAAAAAGTAACAACTAAGCCTACCTTTCATATAAACTTTTCCGGGGAATCTTCGCTTTCGACTCCTACGGCAGATAAGCCGCAATCTAAACTATGGTATATGGATTCATATTGGTGGGCTTTATTACCGGATTCACTGGGCCCCACTTTATGGCAGCGGACTGATGAGGGTTGGAAAGAACATCCTGAAATAAGTAACAAGTTAAGGGGAATACCCGGGAGGGCCGATGTCTGGTACGAAAACAGGGAAATAACTGCTGTTGGGGTGTCAGACTCTTCCTTATATGTATTTAGGATGGTACCGAAAAGCTCATCTTCTGTTTATTGGCAGGCTAAGATTTTAAAGAGCTTGAAAATACCTAAGAAAGAGCCGAAAATAGAAACTGCCACTATCGTAAAAGATGCGGTCGGGGCATGGTGGGTAGCAGCCGATGTAGGTGGCGGGGCAATTTATGTATGGGGATCAAAGGATGCTAAACATTGGAGTCGTGGTATATTGATAGGAGAAAATATATCTGCTGATGATATCTGTAGTATTGCAGCACTGAAACAGTCTGTGATCGTTATATGGTCTGATCAAAAAAATGAATCTGTTTATTGCCGGGAACATAAGAACGGACAACCACTTGATGACTGGGATGCTATTCAGATAGTAGAAGCGGGAAATAAAACGGCTGATGACCATATAAACCTTGCTGTATCAGGTGATGGTACTTTATGGGCGGCTACCAAAAACAGTTTAGATAAGGTTGGCTCTCCACAATTAGTAATGCGTATCCGTAATCAAGAAGGAAGTTGGAGGAACTTTCCCTATCTTGACTTAACACATGATATAGGCCCCAGCAGACCCGTAGTAATAACTACGCCTAACCCTGCTTTGGTATTGGAAGGACATACAGTATATGATCATAGAAATAAAAAGAGGTATTCTGATAGAATAGCCTTTGGTATTATAGATACTACTTCTGCAGGGATACTGATAAAACAGACGGAAGTGATAGTACCGGATACTTCTCTGGGAATAATGATAAATAATGTAACAGGCCCCAAGGCTGCCTTCCCGCCAGATGGCCCATGGATAATATTAGCCTCAGATAGGAAGGGTAATATATACGAGGCAGATTTAAAACCCTTCTTTGATAGACCCGGCTACCGTTAAGTTCAGTTAAATAACCACCTCACTAAAATGAAGGAATGGGAGATTTATAAAAGATATCCGGCTATTTCCTCTATCGGCTAAAACTATTTTTGTAAAAATAAAATATCTCCAATGGTAAAGTTTAAGTACTGTATCTCCGGTTTGTTTATGATATCCTTAGCATTGGTGACGCATGCGCAGACTGCTAAGGTCACTTCCTCTACGCCACATCTACCCAAGATAGTAGTAGGCATGATGGTAGACCAGATGCGGTGGGACTATATGTACCGTTTTCAAAACAGGTATATGGAAGGCGGTTTTAAAAGGTTATTGCGCGAAGGTTTCTCCTGTGAGAACACCATGATTGATTACTCCCCTACCATTACAGCCTGTGGGCATACCTGTGTGTATACAGGTTCTGTCCCCGCTATTCACGGTATTGTTGGCAACGACTGGTACGACCGGGAGAAAGGGAAAGGGATCGGCTGCGTGGATGATGAGTCTACCCAACTGGTAGGCTCCGAAGGAAGCGCTACCGGGCAATCTCCTCATAATAACCTTACAACAACCATTACCGATCAGTTGCGCATTGCCTCTAACTACCAGAGTAAAACAGTAGGGATAGCTATCAAAGACAGGGCATCTATCCTGCCGGCAGGCCACGCAGCAACGGCTGCTTTCTGGTTTAATGGTAAAGACGGGCATTTTGTGACCAGCACTTATTACATGAATGAGCTCCCGGACTGGGCTAAACGCTTTAACGCTAAGAATGTAGTAGACTCTTATTTAGATAAAGACTGGGAAACGCTCTACCCTATCAATACCTACACCCTGAGCACTGCTGACGATAAAAGCTATGAAGGAACTGCCAACGGTGAAGCTAAACCTGTTTTCCCCCACAGGCTGAAACAGTTCAAGGGAAAGAACTATGGCGCCATACGCACCACTCCGCATGGTAATACGATCACTTTCGACTTTGCCAAAGCGGCTATTGAAGGATATGATCTCGGCGGCGGAAGCTTTACTGATTTTCTTGCCATCAGCTTTTCCAGCCCGGATGCTATAGGGCATACTTATGGACCCAATTCCATCGAGCAGGAAGATGATTACCTCCGACTTGATAAAGACCTGGCAGCATTCCTGGCTTATCTCGACAACCGTTTTGGAAAGAATAATTACCTGTTCTTCATCACTGCTGACCATGCAGTGTCTGAATCCCCGGGTTACTACCTTGAAAATAAAATGCCTTCAGGCGCTATCACAGACGACGAATTTTCAAAACCTGTAGTGGAAGCGCTGCAAAAGCAATTCGGGATAGAAAAACCAATATTGTCTTTTGCAAACTACCAGTTGTATATGAACTGGGAGGAATTTGATAAGAAAAATATTGATCATGCAGCAGTAGAAAAGGTGATCACTTCAGTATTGATGAAGGCAAAAGGCATTGCCCTTGTATTGCCCGCTTCTTCGCTCGCTGCAGCTCCTATTCCCGATGTGATAAAAAACATGCTTATCAAAGGATATAATATGAAACGCAGCGGGGACTTCCTTGTAGTGCCGCAACCTACCTGGAAAGGAGGAAGCATTAAAGGCGCTACTCACGGCACATGGTATCCGTTTGATGCTCATATACCGCTGGTATGGATGGGATGGAAAATAAAACCCGGCTATACCAACCGCGTTACCGGTATGACGGATATTGCAGCCACCCTCGCCGCATTGCTGCACATACAAATGCCAAGCGGATGTATAGGACAGCCTATTACGGAGCTGACCGGCGGAAGATAACAAACTTCCCGGAAAACAGAACTGCCTGACGAATGAAGGTGCTTTATTTGTTTCGGTGTTATTAACAATGCTCGCTGTAAAAGTTCAGAGAGCAACCATGCTTAATTGCAAATGGGCGCTATACGCGCCAATGTCGGCACGAGAGCCTGATAACCAGAACTTCGATTATTGTTACTGGTTTATATGTCAAAGGCGGGATAATACTTATTATTCCTCGCTATTGCCGCACGTTTCTTTACAGGCTCCTCAGAAATGGATAGATTATTACCATAAAAAGTTTGGGATGAAAAGCCGTTCCCGGGAGGCTCTTATTTCCCCTGCCGTTACACTCATGCCACTTGCGCTGCTATGATCTGTGCATCCTTACAATGTAAAATAAACCTTAGTTGTCAATTTAATTGTATATCTTCGTAAAGACAGTTTGAGTTCTATCGCTCTTGTAAACATTCCCTCCTCATTTTTTACATCTGCCATTTTTCTCAAATATTTTTTATTGAATCATTGCATTATTATGAACATTTATGTATCGAACCTGGGCTACAGTTTCCAGGATGAAGATTTAAGCAAGCTTTTCGGAGAATATGGCAACGTTTCCTCGGCAAAAGTGATTACCGACAAATTTACCAATAGGAGCAAAGGCTTCGGCTTTGTTGAAATGTCTGATAAACAGGCTGCTGAAACAGCTATCAGGGAACTCGACGGTAAAATGATTGACGGCCGTTCCGTAAAAGTATCAGAGGCCAGGCCAAGAGAAGAAAACCGGAGCCGTAGTAATAGTTATGCCAGGCGCTGGTAGTTGATGCGTTGCAGGGGCGGTAAGATTATTATACACTACTTTATACATCTACATGGATATAGAAAGAATTGAACATTACATAAAACCCAGCATTCGTAATAATACAACTATTGATATTCATTTCAAGGGCCGGTCACCTGTGACCGGCCTCTTTATTCGCGCCGATGATTATGATGAACTTAAATCAAAAAATTTCTGGCGCGTAGTGCATTTGTCGCAATTGCAGAAATGGTCGGAAACCAATGACATGAATATAGCGAGAATATTTAACGGAGCTTCCTTTACCTCGCTTTCAGAAACGAAACTTTAAGTTGATTATGGCAACAAGCTGGAATAAAAAAGAAAGAGAAAACAAGAAAAGAGAAGAGCGCAAAAAGAAAGAAGAAAAAAGACAGGAACGTAAAGAAAATGCCGGAAAAGGAAAAAGCCTCGATGAAATGATGGCTTACCTTGATGAAAACGGTAATCTTACTTCTGTTCCACAGGATAATAGGAAAAGAGTGGAGATCAGTTTGGACGAGATCGAGATTGGTGTCCCGAAGCAAAAAGAGTTGAGTCCTGAAGAATTGATACGTAAAGGCACTGTTACCTATTTTAACGGCGCAAAAGGATTTGGGTTTATAGAAGACAATGAAAACGGGCAACGTGTGTTCGTGCATCAATCTTCTTCCGGCTTTGCTTTACAGGAAGGGGTAAAGGTGACATTCGAAATAGAAAAGGGACCCAAAGGGTATACTGCAGTGAATGTTTCAAAAGGCTAGCCTTAAGCCACTCAATTACGTGAAACGTCAGAAGTTAAACGTGAAAATCTCACTTTTCACCTCTCACAATTGCTTACGGCACAATAGTCCTAACTTAACACTACATGGTAATGGAAATAAAAAAAGAAGACCTTGTATTCAACCATTACACATGGTATGATGATAATACCGATGCGAGGAAGGATATGAGCCCTACCCGGAAGACTTTTGACAGGAACAATGGCGCCCATATTTTATGGATCGCTAACTGGTACATTGCTGAATACCCGGGATCTCAAAAAGCTGATATCGCTAAATTAGAAGCATTGCTTTCAGACAGGCTGCCTTCGGGTTTAATGAGTGAAAAATCTGTCTGTAACTGGCTTATAAATACCCGAAGCCCTGTAATCATACCTGTCGGATCAAATCAACCCGGGAAAATTACCCTACAATGACTAAAGTCACTTACAACAACAGGAATGCTGTATTCTTTGCCTCACTGAAAAGATCAGTTGACAGGTATTTTGAACAAACCGGTCTTAAGAAAACCGGCAATATCCATCTCTATATTAAATCCGTGGTTTTTATCCTTGCGGCACTGGGCTTATATACCATACTGTTATTTATTAAAATGCCGATACCGGCAGGTATTGCTGTAAGCATATTGCTTGGTTTTGTATTGGCATGTATAGGATTTAATGTTATGCATGATGCCAACCACGACAGCTACTCCTCCAGCAAATGGGTGAATAAAACCCTTGGACTGACGCTGAATGCTTTAGGTGGCAACAGCTTTATCTGGAAGCAGAAACATAATATCATCCATCATACATATACCAATATTGATGGAGTGGATGATGATATTGCCAAGAGCCCTTTTATTCGTATGTGCAGGTCGCAGCGATGGGTATCTGCACATCGCGCACAACATTTATACACACCATTATTATATGCTGTCAGCTCAATGATATGGGTATTATACCAGGATTTTGAAAAATATTTCAAACGAAAGATCTGTAATACACAACTCAGGAAAATGACGGTTGCAGATCATATTTTGTTCTGGAGCAGTAAGCTATTGTATGTTTTATTTTACCTCGTCATTCCAATGACGATATTGGGATGGCAATTATGGCTGCTATATTTTGTATGCCTGCATATAGGATTAGGACTCACTTTATCTGTTGTGTTTCAACTGGCACATGTGGTAGAAGAAACAACATTTGAATTTGCAGATGGTACTGGTAAGCAGATTGAAAACGAATGGGCGGTGCACCAGGTAAAAACAACCGCCAATTTCTCTGCCGGAAATAAAATCATCTCCTGGTTCGCCGGTGGTCTGAATTACCAGATAGAGCATCATTTATTCCCCAGAATAAGCCATGTTCATTACCCGGCGCTCAGCAGGTTTGTAAAAGCGGAATGTCAGGCTTTTCAGTTACCTTACAACAGTATACCAACGATGAGCGGCGCTATAGCATCGCATTTTCGGTTTATAAAACTGATGGGACAAAAACCATAAGTTGTATTGTGGTGTTTTTGCCCGGTACAGCAGAGCTATATAAGTTTCAACCTGTAAAACCTCCCGGATGTACTACCTCCTGTATGCCTTTTTTTACCTGGTCTCATTACTACCGATGCGCGTATTGTATCTTTTTTCTGACGCGATGTTTTTTATAGTATATCGTTGCATAGGATACCGCAGAGAAGTGGTGCTCAGCAATCTTATAAATGCATTTCCTGAAAAGGCTGAAGCGGAGCGAGAAGTTATAGCGAAACGATTCTATCGGAATATGATTGACTCATTTATAGAAACGTTCAAGCTGCTTAGTGTGTCGCCGCGTTTTTTGCAGCGAAGGGTAACAGCCAATTGGGAAATACTGGAACAATTACAGAAAAGCGGGAAAAGCTGCCAGCTTCATCTGGGGCATACTTTTAACTGGGAATGGGGACATCATGCGCTGCAGATGAACACACCTTATCAGGTGCTGGTGGTATACAGCCCTCTGTCGAACAAAGCGTTTGAAAAATTATTGCTGAAGATCCGCACAAGGTTCGGAAGTAAGTTCATCCCTGCATCAGATATGAAAAATTCAATTTGTGGTTATGCAAATACACAATACCTGCTCGGTCTGGTTGCAGATCAAAGCCCGGGGAAATTACAGCAGGCTTACTGGCTCAACTTTCTTAACCAGCCTACAGCTTTTATTCCCGGTCCCGAAAAAGCAGCGCGTAATCTTGATATACCCGTACTGTTTGCATCGGTGCACAAAACAGGCAGGGGGCATTATCATGCAGCATTGATGATAGCAAGCGAACATCCTGCACAATTAGATCCGGGAGAACTTACGCTGATGTATGCACGCTTTTTGGAAGATACGATCCGCAGGCAGCCTGAAAACTGGCTCTGGAGCCATCGCCGGTGGAAACATGCATTCAGACCGGAGCATGCAGCACAATGGATCGGCCCGGGGCGGCCCTCTGTCTGATAATATCAGACTATGGCATCATTGTATTGTTATAGCAACCTGTACCTGTGAAAAACTACATTGACCTGATCTTTAAAAGAAACTCTGATATATAGTATTCTATTTGTGCGGTCAATTCACGTCTTAATATATTGATGCCTGTATTTCCCTTATATTGACCAATCACCTTTTCTGCAATATAAGACAACTGCTTCTTTAGCTCCTGCACAAACCTGCTTTGCATTTGCTGAAAAACGTTTTCATCCCGTTGTCTGTTCAGCTTTTCAGCATGTCGCTCAAAATCCTCAACAATTGCCAGGAACAGGCCGGATGCCTCATTCCTGAAATGTGATACGATGATTTCAATATCTCTTTCCATATCGCGATATCCTTTAAACGCGGTAGCAAGCCGCATTAATGCTCATGCCAGCTCCTACGGAAGCAAAAACAATAATATCCCCGGCGGATATTTCATGCCCGGCGATCCCTCCTTTCCGAACCATATGATACAATGTAGGCACGGTAGCTACCGAGCTGTTCCCTAACCACTGGATGTTCATAGGCATAATGCCAGGAGGGGTGAATAGCCCGTATGATTCAAACAATCTTTTTATAATTTCCTCATCCATTTTTTCATTAGCCTGGTGTATAAATATTTTCTTTACCTCACTGATCTGTATTCCGCATCCATCAATGCAATGCCTGATTGCTGCCGGGACATGCATCAATGCATATTCATATACCTTTCTGCCCTTCATTTTTATAAACAATTTGTTGCCATTGCAGGCATTGTATGACTTCCCCATGTTGATATAATTCATCTCTCCGATGCTGTGCGTTTGAGAGCAGGCGCCAAGTATACCGGGACCATCTTCGCCTGTTTCGAGATATTCAAGCACACAGGCGCCGGCGCCGTCAGAAAAAATCATACTATCCCTGTCGGATGGATCAATGATACGCGACAAAGTTTCCGCACCAATCAGCAATACTTTCTTAGCCATCCCTGCTTTAAGGTATGCTTCCGACTGGATCAATGCCTGTATCCAGCCTGGGCAGCCGAAAAGAATATCATAAGCAATACATTGTGGGTTTTGGATTCCGAGCCGGTGCTTTACCTTACTGGCCAACGAGGGGACATTTTGGGATTGCAGATCCTGATAAGCAATATCCCCGAAATTATGTGCAACAATGATCTGGTCCAATGTTTCAGGATCAATGCCACTATCTTTTAACGCCTGCATCCCTGCAAAAGCAGCAATATCTGATGTGTTCAAATACTCAGGCACATAGCGCCTCTCTCTTATGCCTGTGATTTTTTGAAACTTTTCAATGATGCTGGCTGATGTATCTGTTATGGGTAGTCCCTTGTCATTATGAAATGTATTATTTACAAAATCCTGGTTTGATCGGAGCACTTCAGGAATATATGCCCCGGTGCCTGTAATAACTGACTTCATCATAGCGTGCGAATAATTTAGCGGTGTGTCTACGAACTGCCACTACGATGTTTTAAGAAATGCAGTGCAATAAGTATAATCCGGACGGAGCAATAATACTAAAAGGTACTATTATTTATGATAGCAGGATCAGGTTGAAGTGCATTTTAATAAAATAAAAACAAAATTGAAATGCACCCCAGGCTTCTTTTGTTCAAAATACAAAGTAATAAGAATTCTCCCGCAAATATAATTCCCGTTCCCGGCGTATTAAACAACGGGTTTCACTCAAGTATAGAATACTGATAGTTCAAATGATCAAGTTCTATTCCTGCAAGGTCGAGGGCTCTGAGAAAGGCCTCCCTGTCCGACGGGGCTATCCCCGGGAGACAAAAATAATAGTTTATGCCATTCCTGAGATTTTGAAAAAAAGCAGAGCAGAATTTTTTGTTTTTTTTGACATGTCCTTCTTGCGAATCATCTGTTAATATTTGTTTCAGGTAATCAATATATAAATAGAGCTCTGCAATAAACATGTGTGGTCTGTTGCTATTGGAAAGGATGTTTGTTCTGCCGTAAATATGGTCCGTCATGGTTTGCAGGGAAACTACTTTTGAAAAATTAACAATATTAGGACCCGGGCAAATCGTTACGGCATTCAGCTTTTTTATGAAGGGCTGCTTGTATTGAATTGCCGCTGCATTACTCAGACCTATACATAAACATTCTTTATTCAATACCTCCTCCAATTGTTTTTTATATGCAGGCTCCGGAATATTCAACGATTTCAACTGTGCGATCTTCAACTCCTGGTATTTACGGGAAGCCGTACAGATTGGCTCTTTGGTAAACTCCGTATTAAATGCAAGATGCTTCTCCGTGCATGGGCTTCCCGGCTTACCATTGCTGATGCGTGACAATTTTTCATTATGAGAACTCGTGTTTTTCAGGTAGTAAAACTTTACACCTAATGGTGAATTGCTGCTCAGGACTATATCTTTTTCTTTTGCTTCGCATAATAACTTCAAAGTATTATCATCTACTGTGGTAGCTTCAGGCACAAGTAAAAAAGGTGTACCCCATCCTGTACTTTCTATACCATAATACCGGTGCAGAAACTCATCTTCTTCATTGGTGCCGATGCCCCCTTGTACGGAAATCACCAACTGCGGCGGATAAATAAATTTCTTATTCTTTTTTTTAAAAAGGACTGCATTATAGACCTCAAAAAGCGAGTCAATCAATTCTTGTTTTTTTACCCTGAATTCTTCCAATATTGGTCCCAGTAACAATCCGTCTGTTGCAAATGCATGCCCGCCGCAGTTAAGACCCGATTCAATTCTGAACTCACTTACCCAAACTCCCTTTTTCGCAAGGTACTTTCCCTGGACCAGGGCAGACCGGTAATCGCTCACTTTCACAGTTACTTTTTTTGTAAACCCACCATCCTCGTTTACATCAAACTCACTGCAGCTGGCCAGGTAACTATACAAGCGGGGGTTCATACCTGCCGAAAATACAATTGACGAATTAGAAAGAATGCTTTTCGCATAACCCCTAAGTGCAGCTACTGCATCCGAACCATCCTCAAGCAATTTGTCGTTCCGGTCAAAATTATCCCGGTCGATTTTTGTCATGATATTTACATCAATACTGCCGGGTTTTACTTGCGTACGCAGATAAGTCTCCAGGTTCTTTTTTTCCGGCTGATTGTCTGTTGCCATCATTTGCCGGTACAATAGCTTTAAGCGACTGTCATCTGGCAGCATCTCAAAGTATTTCACAATTTCCGTACCCGCCTCGAATGTAGCCTGCTTCAATTTTTCCACCTGCGCCTGAACGATCGTATTGACAAGGTTGAGATAATCCGTAATCCGTTTAGCCCTGTAATCAGGTTCATGTGTGCTGATGGGTTGGTATTCCTTATTGATCATTGGGTAATAATGCCGCCTCATCATCTCCACCAACCTGTCTTCTATAATTGAGATGACAGATGAAATGCCAAACCGGGCCACTTTAATAGGGCTGTCAATAGTATATGCCACACCCATTACCGGGATATGAAATTTATGGAATGCTTGCTGATGCATGAAGTTGTTTTACTATCAGTCGATAAATTTTATGCGAATTCGTTCCTGTCCCAGAATATTTTCTTTCCAAATCCTTTTGTACCATCCGTCATCTTTATTCTGTCAATACGGATGGTTGTGGTCTCCCCTTTTATTGTCAGCGCCAGGGGATACCGTTTATGGTATAAGAAGGAAGCGTTTTCAGTTAAGCGATCTTGTTCATTCAGTACAAGTCCGTCAAACTGTACACCCCTGACTAATAATTTGTTTAGCTTATCCGGTAAAACGGTACCGGCAACCAGTGGGTTTATTCTTAGCAATTTGCTATGGTAAGCCTCAGCGGACGACTTAAAACAGAATAACCCTTTTTCGTCGTCGAATGCATAGAAGCAGCTAAAACAATAGGGCTTGCCTTTTTCTTCCATTACACATATTGTAGCGCAGGTTTGCTGTTGCAGAAAACGGGCGATGGCTGCGTTCATTCTATTTTTTTATTGATTTTTTCGTGGAAGTGTCCGGCTATATTCTGCACAACCCAATAGTGTTGCGATCACCCTATTGTAAGCTGCCTTTGTATTATGCCCGGTATATTTGTTTAGCAGATAGAAACCGAAGAGCTATCCGCACCTGGACAGGAATTATTGTTGGCTGCAATTTGATTTTCCAGTTGCCTCATAACCAGTTCAGCTTGTTCCATACTAAAATCCTTGTGTTGTTCTTTTCTGACATTAAACCGGCTCAGTTCAAAATGTATATCAGGAGAAAGGTTGTGATTGTCCAAACATGCTTTCGAGCAAGACAGGGAACAGCCGTCAATGACAATGATCTTCCTTCCTGATTGCGCTGTTTTTACCAACTTTTTTACATTACCACCCACACCCGCGATACAGGACATTTCAGCAATTTCTTTTCTGTCGAACTGCAGGGCAATATAATTGGCCATCTGAGCAGCGCTGCTACACCCCGAGCAGGAATATATGAGGGGCTTGTTTTTGATTGTTCCTTTTAACATAAAAAATTTCAGAAAATCAAAAGTAGATAATGTAAGCATTTGACTATTCTAATTAGCCTTGTATTTATGATGGACTGACTAAAATCATATATTTCTTTGGAATTAGCTAATTAAAGTCATATCGTCTCTGTTGCCGGTACCGGATTTTGCATAAAGCAACGATCTTTTTAACTGTTAATCAATCGAATTCAATCATTTACTACAACTATGCTTCAAATAACGAAAATATTTCGCTTTGAAATGGCTCATGCTATCAACGGATATCCCGGCAAATGCAAAGAGATTCATGGGCATTCCTACGAATTGCATGTAACTGTTGCGCCGGTTTCAATGCCGCAGCACCTTATTCCCGGCACAGGTCTGGTGATGGACTTCAAAGAATTAAAAGCAATCGTCCATGAATGCGTCATTCAGCCATTTGATCATTGTCTTGTACTTTCAAAAGAATTTATTAAGTCACACAATTTCAGCGATTATGAAAATATCCTGGACTGGGACTATGAGCCATCAGTTGAAAATCTTATACTTTATATCCGGCAGGTGCTTCGTGAAAGATTGCCGGCTCATGTCAGGCTTGTCAGACTCAAACTTTTTGAGACACGTGATTCCTATGCGGAGTGGGAAGTATGAACAGTGTTGCCTGCAGGGTGCCATCCTGTGCAGCCGCCACTTTCAGCAGCGCCGAACAAGCACTTGCTGTAAATAAATAATTCCAGGCATCAGCAGGATTTAATTTCTATTGAAGAAACATGTTGTCTTTTAGCCTGTTCCGCACCGGTTTGTAAATTTCATACAGGTGTGCGGGTAAAACCGCTTACTTCCTTAAGATCTTCTCCATTGCCTTTCCCTTTGCCAATTCATCAACCAGCTTATCTAAATAACGGATCTTTTGCATGAGATCATCCTCAATCTCTTCTATACGGTATCCGCAAATGACCCCTGTGATCTTTGAAGCATTTGGGTTTATCTGCGGCGCCCGGGCGAAAAAGGTTTCAAGATCAGTTTTATTCTCAAGGTACTTTTGCAATGTTTTTTCATTATACCCTGTCAGCCAGTATATGATCTCATCTACTTCGGCTTTCGTACGGCCTTTTCTCTCCGCTTTTTGGATATAATGCGGATAAACGCTTGCAAAAGGCATTTTATATACTCTTGCATTATCCATTTTAGTTGGTATTATTTAATTAAAGTTAGGTACAAAAAAAGCTTTTTTCCCATTCATACACCACTTTGCTCAATTCGTTGCAATACTGCTTTCCGGCGTTTTCCTTCGTTAGTAATCTTGCGGCATTATCGTTATTCAAACATTTTATTTATGACAAAGATAAACCGGTGGCTCAGCTTCTTCCTGATCCCGCTTGCTTTTGCCTGTTCCAAAACGGATACTCTTTCCCCGGTTCCCAATGCAGATCCGCTGGTTACTGAATCCGGCGCTCCCAACGGAACTGCTGTCACTAAAACCATAGGCGCTGCAGGTGGTGCCATCACCAGCCCCGATGGCGATCTCAGCATCATCATACCCGCGGGAGCGCTGGCAGGTGATCAGGAGATCACTGTACAGCCGGTTGTGAATAAACTACCCGAAGGATATGGAAAAGCTTACCGCTTAACGCCTCACGAAATCAAATTCCTGAAGCCGGTAACCATCCGCTTCCGGTATGATGAAGACAGTATAAAAAATACAGTGCCTGAATTGCTCGGCGTCGCGTACCAGGATCAAAGCGGCAAATGGTTTCATGCAGCAGAACCTGCGCTGGATAAAGAGAATCACACGCTCTCCGTAAGCACAACCCATTTCAGCGACTGGGGCTTTTTCCCTTATTTCTATATTGACCCTTCAGAAGCGCTGGTTGATCCCGGGGCACAGCTTGATCTTCGGGTAATGGCTACCGTACCTGACGACTATGGCGATATTCCCCAGCCTGAAGGAAGTCCTGTGATGCAGCCTTACCATCCTGGCAACGAATATCTCGGAGCCTGGAGTTATGCCGGCGCAGGTTCTCTCGAAGGTCAGGGTAATAAAACACACTATCATGCACCCAACTCAGCACCTAAAGTAAATCCTGAAGCTGTAAGTGTAGCCGTAAAGATGAAACGAAAAGGACAGTTCCTGCTTGTGTCAAATATTACTATCCGTACTGAATTTCACATTGACTATATGCAGGTGAATGAAACGGAGGTACATACCGGGGGACTTGATTATCCGAGCCGCCTGTGGATCTATGGCAGCTTTGGAGAAGACCCGGGGAAAAGCAAACGCTCTGTAAAGATCAACAACGTTGCGGTTACCGTGGCGCTCTGGACACCCGGCATGATCGCCTGCGATATTCCTGCTTCAGGCCCCTACGCTTCCGGTATGGTGGAAGTAGCATCGGAAGCTGCTGCTGCAACGAAGCTGCTGAACGAATGGCTTGTTGATATGTACTATGATAAAGTGGAAAGTCCGGGCGGTGCACTTACCAAAAAAGTGAAACTCGTTTTACGTTTTCGCGGCGATGCAGAAGGCTTCTTCAGGCAGGGACAGGTGCCCATGGTGAATGAAACCAATTTCCATCAGAGTTGTGTAGGGATTATTGACATGCCTGCCGGAGGCTATACCAGTCATACTACCATGGATGGTTGCGGCGACTATACTGTGAATTGGGATGCTATCCACGAGATTAAGGTAGAGCGGAAAAAAAATACGGAAGCCGGCGGGTTGAGCGGCCGCGTGGTGAACAAACCCGATGGCTTTGATATAAAGATCCGCTTCATAGCGGAAGATGTGCTCATGAGTCACCGCAAATTTGTGGATTGCCACAGTGGCGGCTCCAATGATCATGTGCCCGAAGCCATTGAGATACAGGGATTCCATGAAACCATCATCCCGCTCCGGTTCTCTCAATCAGATGGCAAGGCTTCCATCAAAGCCGGAGAAATGCCGCTGAAGACCGGCACCGGCATGGCAGCAGGGCTCTATTTCGATTTTCCTGATTATGTGCCTGATAATTTCACTACCCGCCTGCACTGGGATGAAGCGCTGCCGAAATATGAGTAATTGAAACTGTTGGGGTGTATTTCAAATTTTCGCAGGTGGGCGGAGACCCCCGCCTGTAGCCCCCGCTGCCGGTCGGTGAGACACCGACCGGAATGCCGCGTATGAAGCGAAAATTTGAAATACACCCAACTGTTGAATAAATAGACTTCTACATTGTAAATTGCAATTGTATAGCAGTGGTGTTTGTTTCTTGCAGGGATATATTCCGGGTTAATTAAAGAGGAAGCGGACCGGGATGAATGGGAAAAGAAGACTGCTCCCGGGGACATGCAAGATGAACTGCATAACCCAGGTAGCGGTACTTAAAGGATATTTCAATGAAAAGTTAAAGGGGGAACCCCGGAAGGCAGGTTTTATGCAGAAAGTGCGATATGTCAAAGACCATCACAAGTTAAAAGCGACAGTTCTCTCATATATTTTGGTATCACTGGCAGGTTTGGCAACAGATATTTATTTGCCCTCGATGCCTGCCATGGCTACCAGTCTGCACGTTAGTGATCAGCAAGTGCAATTGACACTATCGTCTTTTTTAATCAGCTATGGAATTTCCCAATTCTTTGTTGGCAGCCTGCTGGACACTTACGGAAGATATGTTTTGTCAATGATCTCTCTCGTATTATTTTCCACCACTTCATTTTTGATTGCTGCATCGGAAAATATAGATTTTATTGTTTTGTTGCGTGTTGTGCAGGGTATCAATATCGGGTTTATAGCTGTGGCAAAAAGAGCATTCTTTGTAGATGTTTACGAAGGGGATAAGCGCAAATATTATGTCAGCATCATTACTATTGTATGGAGTGTGGCGCCAATTGTTGCGCCTTTTTTGGGTGGTTACCTGGAACACTTTTTTAGCTGGCGGGCCAATTTTTATTTTCTTGGGATATACAGCGGTTTAATATTTATCTGTGAGATTTTTTATTCGGGGGAAACCTTGAATGCTTTCTCTAAATTTAAAATAAAAAATGTTCTCTCTTCTTACAACATTCTATTGACCACACCTGCGTTCCTGACAGGAATGGGTATGGCGGGAGTTTCCTTTGGAATAGTAATGATCTATGGTTTGAGCGGAGCTTTTATTTTAGAGCATCGGATGGGATATAGTCCCGTAGCTGCAGGATATGCAGCGCTGGTTTTGGGTATTGCATGGATGTGCGGCGGTTTTCTTGCCAAGGGCAATATTCATAAACCATTATTCAAAAAGACATTCATTGCGAGCTTTGTGCAAGTAATAATAGTCATTTTGATGATTGCAGAAGCTTTTTTTGTTACCAATATTTATACATTGGTTGCTTTTGCAGGTATAATCCATTTTATGGGTGGGTTTAATTTCACCAACTATTTTACGCGTAACCTTACGATGTTCCCGAACATGGCAGGGCTTGCAGCAGGAGTTACTTCGGGTGGGAATTATATCATCACTTCCTTACTTACTTATACAATTGCATTAGCTATACAGGCGCAAAATCAGAAGGAATTAGGCCTCAGCTATGCTATTGCTGTGGCTATTATAATATTGATAGTTGTTGTTTTTCAAAAAAGGAAGGGAACATGAAATGCACAAGGCCTACAGTTTTGGAGAGCTTACATTCAACATCAGTGCTTCGTTTGCTATGCTTCGGAAAAGACATATGAATTAAAAAGACATGTTATTCTAAACAAAGAAATGACAGGTTTTTTATATAAGGAGACATTCATTAAATAAAAAACCGCAATATAATATGCGGTTTAATTTTGTTACCCGACCTGGATTCGAACCAAGGCTATCAGAGCCAGAATCTGATGTACTACCACTATACGATCGGGCAATAGGGCTGCAAATATAGGGCTATTTTCTTTCCGAAATATATTTTATAATTCCTCTGCCGCCTCATAATTTGCAAGGTTGTAGTAATATACAGCTACAGAACAATATGGCACTTTTAGAGCGGCAACTTATAGTTAAAAAATCTATGCTACCCCGTGCCGGTAAAGGCTTATTTACCAAAAAAGTGATACCCAAAGGCACAAAGATCGTAGAATATAAAGGCACCATATCCCGCTGGAAGGATGTGAACCACGATGAAGGGAAAAACGGCTATATCTATTATATCAACCGCAATCATGTCATTGATGCTGCTCCCCACCCGGATTATGTGGCCCGCTATGCCAATGATGCGAGAGGATTGACCAGGATAAAAGGTATCTCCAATAATGCCGTATATAAAACGGAAGGATTGAAAGTATATATCTGCTCCACACACGATATTCCCGCCGGAGGAGAAATTCTTGTCGGCTATGGCAAGGAATACTGGGATGTCATTCGCCACAATATGAAAATTGATCGTAAAAAGAAATCCTGATTTTCACGCAAGCTCGCGAAGAAAGCAAAGCAACGACAAACGACAAACAATACATCTCTGCTAACAGTTTGGCTGATTATTATTGTGTTATACACTATTCTCGGCAGAAATTGTAGATAAAATTCCCCGCTTTTACTGCTAAAACCCCTGATTTTCCTGCGGGCATGATAATTGGCTTACCGGTGTTAAACGTGAAACGGCAGAAGACAAATGTGAGATACTCACCTTTATCGTCTTACTTCTCACGTATCGTCCCACTTCTCACAAAACAATTCGACAGACTATTGTTTGTGTTAACAATAGTCTGTTTAAAGGTAACATAAAGATGAAATTCAGCAGAAAGTACAACGCCGGGAGAGATGTTTTGAACGACCTGTTCCCACAGGCTATTTCCGCATTGAAAAAGAATCTTATTACACCGCTCTTCTCTGAAAATTTATTTGAAAAATATGGGGCCGAGAAAGAGCCGCTGCGTTCTGAGCTTTTCACCCTTCAGCAGATGGAGCAGCATGCACGTTCGCTTGCCGGCAGGCATATCCTTGCAAAGGCAAGACCTTCTGAGCGGATGCTGAAAAGGCTGGGAGATAATGAACGGATACTGATGGAAGTGCACAGCCTGCTCACAGAAGAGGTAAAGGAAGGGAATACTATTGATCCCGCGGGAGAATGGCTGCTGGATAATTTTTACCTGATAGAAGAGCAGGTATTCACAGGTAAAAAACATTTGCCAAAAGGATACAGTAAAGGGCTGCCTCAATTAGGTAACGGCGCCTCTGAGGGATTACCGCGGGTATATGACATTGTGGTTGAGCTGATATCGCATAGCGATGGGCGGGTGGATTTTGAGAGCCTCTCCGGTTTTATAAGTGCATACCAATCTGTTACTACTCTGCAGATAGGAGAGCTTTGGGCAATTCCCATTATGCTGCGGCTGGCGCTTATAGAAAATATGCGCAGGCTCTCCACGCAGATCGCGCTGGATATACTGCACAAAAACCTGGCTGCCTATTGGGCAAACCGCATGATAGAAGCGGCTGAAAAGAAACCAAAAGAAATGGTGCTGGTGATAGCGGAAATGGCACATTCCCATCCGCCGGTGGAAGGCGCTTTTGTAGCGGAATTTGTGCGAAGGCTCCAGGGCCGGGGCTCAGGGCTGACCTTACCATTAAGCTGGGTGGAAGAAATGCTTTCTGATGCCGGGCTTACCAGCAATGAACTGGTACTGATCGAAAACCAGAAGCAGGCTGCCCGCCAGGTTTCTGTGAGCAACAGCATCAATAGCCTTCGCTTTTTAAATGCCACCGACTGGAAAAAATTTGTGGAGCAGGAAAGTGCCATTGAAAAAGCGCTACGCGAAGATCTGAATGGGGTATATGGCGAAATGGATTTTTATACGCGTGATAATTATCGCCATGTTGTTGAAAAAATTTCGAAATATAGCAGGTCTCCGGAAGTAGAAGTGGCCCGGCTGGCTATTGAGCTTTCCCGGAAGCAGGTTGCCGGTACTCGTGAAAGTCATGTGGGATATTTCCTGGTAAGCAGTGGCATAAGGCAATTGGAACAGGCCGCCGGAGTAAAGCTGCCATTCGTTGACCGTATCAAAAGAGCTATTACTGCGGCTCCTTTATTTTATTATATCACAAGCATCAGCATACTTACTTTTTTATTGGGTTGGTTCCTGCTGTATGCCGGCTATGACGGCGATGCTCAAAACTGGCAGCTTTACCTCCTGGTCTCTGTTGCAGGTATTGCCGCCAGCCAGTCTGCCATTGTGCTCGTCAACTGGCTATCTACGCTTACTATAAAACCGGAAGCGCTCCCCCGGATGGATTTCGCAGAAGCCATCCCCGATCAATGGAGAACGATAGTGGTCATACCCACCATGCTGGGGTCTGCAAATGATATTGATCAGTTGGTAGAAGCGCTTGAAGTGCGTTTTATCGCCAACAGGGAAGATAACCTGTATTTTGCTTTACTCACCGATTTTCAGGATGCGCATACCGAGCATGTGCAGGGAGATGATGTGCTGATAGCTCATGTAAAGCAGAAAATAATACTGCTGAACAAAAAATATCAGCATGTATCGCCCGGAGCCTTTATGTTGTTTCATCGTCCGCGCAAATGGAATGCGAGAGAGAAGTTGTGGATGGGGTATGAAAGGAAAAGAGGTAAGCTGGAAGAGCTGAATGCGTTGTTGAGAAAAAATGAGCGCGGCAATTTCTCCGTAATTATAGCCGACGGGCAGGTGTTGCCTTCTGTAAGATTTGTGATCACCCTCGACACAGACACAAATCTTCCCAGAGAAAGCGCCTGGAAGATGATAGCAACATTGGCGCATCCGTTGAACAGGCCCGGATATGCTGAGCAAAAGGAGCGCGTAGTGAGGGGCTATACTATTTTGCAGCCCCGCGTTTCAAACAGCCTGCCGGCTATGCGAAGTTCCCTGTATGAAAGAATGCACGGGAATGAGCCGGGAGTTGATCCGTATACAAGAACAACTTCCGATGTGTACCAGGACTTGTTTAAGGAAGGGTCGTTTATAGGAAAAGGTATTTACGATGTGGATATGTTCATAAAAGCGCTGGAGGGGCGCTTCCCGGAAAACCGGATACTGAGCCATGATCTTGTGGAAGGCTGTTATTCCCGTTCGGGCTTTTTGAGTGATGTGCAACTGTACGAAGCCTATCCCTCATCTTATTACACCGACATGAAACGCAGGATCCGCTGGATAAGAGGTGACTGGCAAATTGCCAGGTGGCTCTTTCCCCGGGTACCGGCAGCTGACAAAAGATCCAAAAACAATCCCCTTACCCCGCTTTCCCGCTGGAAGATCTTTGATAACCTTCGCCGCAGTCTTGTAGCGCTGAGTTTCGTGGTGTTGTTGCTGACCGGCTGGATATTTTCTAAAAGTAATTTCATTGCGTTAGCGGTAGTGGCAGTGATGATTTTACCGACAGTGATCCGGGTATTGCGCGACCTTATTGCCCGCCCTAAAGATGCCGGTTATTATGCGCATACTGTGTATGTATTAAGTAATGCAGGGAGCGGTCTTTTTCACCATTTCCTGGATATCATTTTTCTTCCTTATGAAGCCTGGGTCAATACAGCCGCTATTGTGCGCACGGCCTGGCGCATATTTATTTCCCGGCGGAAATTGCTGGAATGGAATCCCTACCGCAATACGCTGCGTGCTTCTCCCAAAACAATTTTGGAATATTACAGAGCAATGTGGCTGGCGCCTTTGTTTGCCTTCTCTGTCTTAACATTTCTTATTAGTTATCATACTACGGGCATTTGGTATGATTGGCTGCTGCTGGGATTGTGGATTGTTTCTCCTTCCATAGCCTGGATGGTAAGTAAACAGCGGGAACCGCGGAAAGCTGCTCTTTCAAAGGAACAGCTAAATTACCTGCAAAAATTATCAAGAAAGATATGGGCATTTTTTGAAAGGTTCGTGGGGCAGGAAGATAACTGGCTTCCACCTGATAATTTCCAGGAAGCTCCTTCGGCCAAAGTTGCGCACCGCACTTCCCCTACCAATATCGGATTGTCGTTGCTGGCTAATCTCACGGCGTATGATTTTGGATATATATCCGTTACCCGGCTGCTCGACAGAACGACACGTGCGCTGAATACGGTGCAATCGCTTGAAAAGTACAGGGGGCATTTATACAACTGGTACGATACCCGTTCTCTTGCATGCCTCCAGCCAAAGTATATATCCAGCGTGGACAGCGGTAATTTTGTAGGGCATCTTATTACCCTTCGCCAGGGGTTGCTGGCGCTTAAGGAGCAACCGGCTTTTTCCGGGAAATGTTTTGACGGACTTTCAGATACAGTAGCTGTGCTTAAAGATCTTGACCAGGAAAACAGGGAACTGGAAATGCTGCAACGGGAGCTTGAACTGGTAAGAACAAACCCGCCGCATGACCTGTATGAAGTGATCGCCAGCACAGACAGACTAAAAACTATTGCAACAACATGGATGCATGAAAGTGAAAAAAGGGAAATATCAGTACAGCTTTCCGAATGGGGTTCATTGCTGATGGTGCAGGTAAACGACATTGCTGCTGATATCGTTCTGCTTTGCCCGTGGATATTCCTCCAGCCGCCGACAGATAAACTCATACCAGTAAAAGTGGTGCCGGACCGGGTGCCTACATTGCTTGAGCTTGGTGAAATACAAAAAAGTATTTTGCCCGGTGTTAAAGAATATTACCAGCCTTCTAATTCGCCGGGAGAGGATCAATGGCTGGATTTGCTTGTCTCGCAGGTGATCGTATCTTCAAGAAGAGCAAAAGAAAGAATTTCCATAATAGATCAATTGGCAGATACGTGCTCTGATCTGTCCGAAGTAGATTATGATTTTTTATACAGCAGATCGCAGCGCCTGCTTTCCATAGGATACAATGCAGATGAGCACAGGCGGGATAACAGCTTTTATGACCTGCTTGCATCTGAGGCAAGGTTAGGAAATTTTACAGCTATTGCACAGGGTAAGCTTCCGCAGGAAAGCTGGTTTGCGCTCGGCCGCCAGTTGACGCATGCAGGAGGGCTGCCTACGCTGTTGTCATGGAGCGGCTCTATGTTTGAGTATCTTATGCCAATGCTTGTAATGCCTTCTTATGATAATACGCTGCTGAATCAAACCATGAAAGGTGTGGTTGTAAAGCAGATAGCATACGGTAAAAAGAGAAATGTGCCCTGGGGCGTTTCTGAATCGGGCTACAACATGATTGATGCAGCGATGAATTACCAGTACCGCGCTTTTGGAGTGCCGGGGTTAGGATTGAAAAGAGGATTAGGAGAAGACCTGGTGATTTCTCCTTATTCTACTGTTATGGCACTGATGGTAATGCCAAAGGACAGCGTGGAAAATTTGCAACTGATGTCTGCAGAGGGTTTTGAAGGAAATTATGGGTTTTATGAGGCAATAGACTTTACGGCTTCCAGGTTGCCGAGAGGGAAGGAATATGCCATTGTTGAATCTTTTATGGTGCACCACCAGGGTATGTCGCTGCTTTCTTTGTCGCATCTCCTGCTTAGTCAGCCTATGCAAAAGAGATTCATGAATGATGTGCAGGTGCAATCTACTTTACTGCTTCTGCAGGAAAGAATACCCAGGGTAACTGCAATAAATGCCCCGGCTATGCATATTGCCGAGCAAGGGGTAGTGAGCAAAGAAGAAGATAATCCGATACGGGTGATCAATACGCCGCATACTGCAGTGCCTGAGGTGCAATTGCTGTCAAATGGCCGGTATCATGTGATGATCACCAATGCAGGAGGGGGATACAGCCGATGGAAAGATATTTCGGTTACCCGTTGGCGTGAGGACAGTACCTGCGACAACTGGGGAAGCTTCTGTTTTATTAAGGACGTGGAAAGCGATGATTGCTGGACTGCAGCTTATCAGCCGCTGCAGAAAGAAGGGGAACATTATGAAGCGGTTTTTTCACAGGGAAGAGCGGAATTCAGGCGAAGGGATTTTTCTTTTGAAACACATTCGGAAATAGTGGTTTCACCCGAAGATGACGTAGAGCTGCGCCGGGTGAAGATCACTAACCGCTCCCGCCGTAAACGGATCATAGAGGTAACAAGTTATGCAGAAGTAGTACTGGCGCCCCAGGCAGCTGATACAGCGCATCCCGCTTTCAGCAATTTGTTTGTACAGACAAGCCTGCGTCCTGAGCAGCATGCTATTGTCTGCACCCGCAGGCCGCGTTCGCAGCACGATAAGCATTATGCGATGTTCCATCTTATGAAGGCATATAATGTCCGGGTAATGAACATATCGTATGAAACAGACCGCATGAAATTTACGGGTCGTGGAAATACGATACAGCAGCCTTATGCATTGCAGCAGCAAATACTTTCTTCCACCCAGGGCGCTGTGCTGGATCCCATAGTATCTGTTCGTTATGTGATAGAGATCGAGCCTCAGAAAACAGCTATTATAGATATGGTGACCGGTGCGGCGGAGAATGAGGGGTTATGTAATAATATGATCAACAAGTACCAGGATAAGTTTCTTGTTGACCGCGGCTTTGAGCTTTCCTGGACGCATAGCCAGGTAGTGCTGCGGCAGATCAATGCTACAGAAGCAGAAGCGCAGCTCTACGGCAGACTTGCCTCTGCCGTGATATATCACAATCCTGCATTAAGAGGGACACCCGATATTATTTCAAGGAACAACAGGGGGCAATCCGGGCTGTGGAGCTATGCCATATCAGGCGATATCCCTATTGTGCTGGTACAGATAGAAAAGATAGCCAATGTAGAGCTGGTGAAGCAAATGATAGTTGCCCATGCTTACTGGCGTATGAAAGGTCTGGCGGTAGACCTGGTGATCTGGAATGAAGATCATGGCAGTTACCGCCACAGCCTGCAGGCAGAGATCCAGGCAATGGTAGCTCCGTTTGTCGGAGTGCAGATGAGTGAAACCTCTGGAGGTGTTTTTATTCGTTCCACAGAGCAGATCTCTGCCGAAGACAGCATCCTTTTCCAGACCGTGGCGCGCATCGTGATCTCTGATAAGTATGGTACACTGGAAGAGCAGGTAAACAGAATGACCAAAGTAAAAAATGTGATCCCTTATTTTACCCCGGTTAAATTTTATGCCTCTGCTACCATGGCTGCAGCTCCTCCGGAAGAGCTTCTTTTTTTTAACAGTATCGGCGGCTTCACTAAAGACGGGAAAGAATATGTAATAGTTACGGATCCTGATCATCTTACGCCGGTCCCCTGGTGCAATATACTGGCTAATCCTGCTTTTGGATCAGTCATTTCAGAAAGCGGTCAGTGCTATACCTGGCTGGAAAATGCGCATGAGTACAGGCTCACCCCCTGGAACAACAATCCTGTAGGCGACCTGGAAGGCGAGTGTTATTATCTCAGGGATGAGGAGAGTGGAAAATTCTGGTCTCCTGCGCCACTTCCCGCACGCGGTAAGACTAATTATATTACAAGGCATGGATTTGGTTATAGCAGCTTTGAGCATATAGAAGATGGCATACATTCTGTTATGACTGTTTTTACAGACCCTGAGTCCGGGGTTAAGTTTACTATAGTACAACTGCATAACCGCTCCGGGCGGTCAAGAAAAATATCAGTAACGGGTTATGTGGAATGGGTGTTAGGAGAATTCCGGCATAAAACCGAGATGTATGTAGTTACCTCTGTTGATACCGGTACGGGAGCCGTCTTTGCCCGTAACACTTACAATACGGAGTTTGAGAACCGGGTTGCTTTTTTTGATACGGATGGAACACCCGGATCTTTCACCTGCGACAGAAAAGAGTTCCTGGGGCGCAACGGCAGTTGCAGAAACCCGGAAGCAATGAATAAAGTAAGGCTTTCAGGTAAATATGGAGCAGCGCTTGATCCCTGTGCTGCCCTGCAATCGATCCTCGATTTTGGTACGGGAGAAAAGCACGAGATCATTTTTAAGCTCGGAGCAGCTAAAACACATACAGAAGCTGTTAGTATTCTTGATAAATTCAAGACCTCGGGATCAGTGCATCAATCACTCTATAATGTAAAACAGTACTGGGAACATACATTGGGCGTCCTGCAGATCCATACTCCCGATGAGGCGTTAAATATCATTGCCAATGGCTGGCTCAATTACCAGGCACTGGCCTGCCGGGTATGGGGGCGAAGCGGGTATTACCAGTCCGGCGGGGCATTCGGGTTCCGTGACCAGTTGCAGGATGTATTATCCTTACTTTTTTCCAGCCCGGAAATTGCACGGCAGCAGATCGTACTGAACGCTTCCCGTCAGTTTGCGGAAGGTGACGTGCAGCATTGGTGGCATCCGCCAATGGGCAGGGGCGTCCGCACCACCTGCTCTGATGATTACCTGTGGTTGCCTTTTGTTGTATGCAAATATATCAGTCATACCGGCGATGAAGCGATATTGGATGAACGTATTAGCTTTCTCGAAGGGCGGGCATTGCACCCCGGTGAAGATTCCTACTATGATCTCCCGGTCAGATCCAGCCTTAATGCTGATCTTTATACGCATTGTGTTAAAGCGGTTACTCACGGTCTCAGGTTTGGTATACACGGTCTGCCGCTTATAGGCTCCGGCGACTGGAATGACGGGATGGATAAGGTGGGCGAAGAGGGGAAAGGGGAAAGTGTATGGCTTGCTTTTTTCCTGTATACCATACTGATGGAATTTAGTCGTATTGCCGGCGACAGGGGGGATAAGCCTTTTGAAGATAAATGCTTGCAGGAAGCGCAGATGCTTCGCAAAAACATTGAAGCGCATGCCTGGGATGGAACCTGGTACCGGAGAGCCTATTTTGATGATGGTACACCCCTGGGCTCTGCGCAGAATGAAGAATGCTCCATTGACTCTATAGCCCAGAGCTGGGGAGTATTGTCGGGGGCTGCAGATGCAGAAAGGATAGCTACGGCCATGCAGTCTGCTGCCGGTCGCCTGGTAAACCGGGATGCAGGCCTCATTCAACTGCTGGATCCTCCTTTTGATAAATCTTCGCTTAACCCCGGATATATAAAAGGGTATGTGCCTGGCGTAAGGGAGAACGGAGGACAATATACTCACGCTGCTATATGGTTTGTAATGGCGCTCCTGAAACTGAAAGAGAAAAGTAGGGGATGGGATCTTCTTCAAATGATAAATCCTATACACAGGAGCGATAATGTGGAATCTGTGCAGCGCTACAAAGTAGAGCCCTATGTGATGGCGGCTGATGTATATGCAGAGCGTTCTCACCTGGGGCGTGGCGGATGGACGTGGTATACCGGTTCGGCAGGATGGATGTACCAGTTGATCATTGATTTTTTTGTAGGAATGACAAAGAATGGTAACCGGTTATATTTTGATCCCTGTTTACCTGATGAATGGGTGGATATTGCTGTCACATACCGGTATGCAGATACTGTTTACCATATTACAATACACCTGGCAGAAGATGCATCAGCGCCTGTTCACATAGTTGAGAACGGGGAAAGTACCAACAGGGACTTTATAGAGTTGGTCAATGATAACACAACGCATGAAGTGCGCATAGAAGTGGCGAAACATAGATAACGACAGATGATATATCAATGGCGCATTAAGCGGAGCTTTGCGTCAGGGAAAAAATTCTGCGCCGCGCCATGACGAGTAAGAGACTGATAATTTTGTAGCTTTCGCGATACTTCAAGTGTGCAAATCATCCACACCCTTACACTGTGAAACACTTGCAGTACATTTCATGTGAAAGTATTCGTTAAAGTGCTGAAGCAGTCTCCGCTGTAGATGCATAAGGCTGATAATTTTGTAACCTTCACGATAATTTAAGTTTACAAATCATCCATTTTCTTGAAGGAACTCCGTGGATGTATCCCTTGTTTTGCAGGTGCGACTGCCCGACCAATTCGAAATGTGCCTATATTTTGTCAACATATTTGTAATGCTGAACTTGCGGTAAAATCATCTGTATATTTTCCATGAGCGTTTTCCACGACTACTGGCCCCTGATCATTATCATTTCGGCAGGCATACTGTTGAGCATATTGTTCAAAAAACTTACGGTCCCCGCCGCCTTTACCGGCGGGGCGCTGAGCGTATGTATTTTTATGGGCCCGGGCTATTGGGGCATTGTGATGATGACCGTTTTCTTTTTAACCGGAGTAATTGTCACCTCCTGGAAGCTGGACATAAAGCAACGAAATGGATTAGCAGAGATAAATAAAGGCAGGCGAACGGCGGGGCAGGTATTTGCTAATGCAGGTCTCCCTGCTATAATAGGAATAATAGCATGGTGCTGTCCTGCTTGCAAGATTGATGCGCCCCTGCTTATAGCTGCATGTTTTGCTTCAGCCACGGCCGACACTGTTTCATCAGAACTGGGAAATGTGTACGGCAGCCTGTATTACAATATCCTTACCTTAAAAAGATCAGTGCGGGGATTGAATGGAGTGGTAAGTGCGGAAGGTGTATTGCTGGGGATAGGCGGGAGCTTGCTGATTGCCCTGATATATAATGCGGCATTTGGCTGGTCATTCAACGGTGCAATTATAATTGTTGCCGGTACTGCCGGTAATTTTGCTGATTCTGTATTAGGAGCTTCATTAGAAAGAAAAAATTATCTCAATAATGATGCTGTTAACTTTTTAAATACCTGTATCGCTGCACTGACAGCTTTTCTGCTGTATTCCTGTAATAGGTAATATGATTTTAACCACAAGGTACACCAGGGATGTGCAAAGTTGCATAAAGAGTATTTTGTGTATTTAGCATCTTCTTCCCGCACTTTGTGATTATATTGTGCGCCTGAAACCTGTATAACGAAATCGTAAACAATTTATAACAACTCTTTGCCTCATGAAAAAGCAAATTCTCGGCATCCTGCTGTTCTTTTCAATATCTGCTTTTGCCCAAAACAAAAAGCCTCTTACACTTTGGTACGACAAGCCGGCTGATGCCTCTGTAAAAGATATTCGCGACGGATGGAAGAATGATGAAGAATGGCTGAAAGCGCTGCCGGTAGGCAACGGATTTATCGGCGCAATGGTGTTTGGAGATGTGAATAAAGAAAGGCTTCAGCTCAACGATAAGACGCTTTGGAGCGGGAGCCCTGCAGATAATGATAACCCTGAAGCGTTCGCATCATTGCAGAAGATCAGGGAGCTTTTGTTTGCAGGGAAATATAAGGAAGCGACGGAGCTTACCAATAAAACGCAGGTTTGCAAAGGTGCGGGCTCGGGAAATGGTAATGGCGCCAATGTGCCCTTTGGTTGCTACCAGACTTTGGGTGATCTGTGGTTTGATTTTAATACCACTGCTCCTTATACCAAATACCGCCGCGAGCTTGATATTATCAATGGCATAGCATCGGTTACTTACGAACAGAATGGTATAGTGTATAAACGTGAAGTTTTTTCCAGTTACCCTGATAAAGCTCTCGTGATCCGTTTAACGGCATCTAAGCCAGGCGCCATTTCTTTCTCATTGCATATTGACAGGCCGGAGCGTTATACTACGGTGGCAGATAAAAAAAGACTTGTTATGACCGGCATAATGGATAACGGACAGGGTGGAGAGGGTATGCGCTATAAGGTCATAGTATCTCCTCTTGTGAAAGGAGGGACGATCACTGAAAAAGACAATGGTCTGGTAATTTCCAAAAGCAGTGAAGTAACTATTGTCGTTACCTCAGGAACTAATTATCGCCTGCATTATCCGGATTACGTAAATGATGGTTATGAACAGGAGCTGGATAAGCGTACCGCTGCTGCGGTTTCAAAGCCATATGCTTTATTACGTCGGCGCCATGTAGAAGATTTTGCCTCTTTCATGAACAGGGTATCGCTTTCGCTGGGAGACCAGTCAAACGCCGCAATACCTACCGATCAGTTATTGCAGAAGAACAGGGAATCTAACGGGGAACAATACCTGTATGCTTTGTATTTCCAGTTTGGAAGGTATTTATTGCTCTCTTCATCAAGAACGGGAAGCCTTCCTGCGAACCTGCAGGGGATGTGGGCCAACAAGATCCAGACGCCCTGGAACTGTGATTATCATACAGATGTGAATGTGCAGATGAACTATTGGCCGGTAGAGGTCGCAAATCTTTCAGAGAGCCATCTCCAGCTTACCGATCTTATAACGACCCTTACGGAGCCAGGGAAAAAAACAGCAGCCGTGCAATACCATGCCAAAGGCTGGGTAATGCATCCCATTACCAATGTATGGGGATTCACGGCTCCCGGAGAGCATCCAAGCTGGGGATTGCATGTAGGTGCATGCGCATGGCTGAGCCAGCATTTATGGGAGCATTATGCGTTCAGCATGGATAAGGAATATCTTCAAAAGGTTTTTCCCGCATTACAGGCAGCCTGTATCTTCTACCTGGACTGGCTGGTGAGAGACCCTGTTTCGGGGAAACTGGTTTCCGGTCCCGCAGCCTCTCCTGAGAATAGCTTTGTAGCTCCCGACAGCAGTATCGCGAGCATCAGCATGGGCCCTGCGCATGATCAGGAAGTGATCTATAATCTTTTTACCAATACATTACTTGCCGCCAAAGCATTGCATATACAAAATGATATCATCAATAATATTGCTGCTGCACGGGCTGAGTTGCATCCTCTCGAAATAGGCAGTGACGGGCGCCTGATGGAATGGACAAAGGAGTTTAAGGAAACGGAGCCCACGCACAGGCATGTGTCCCATTTGTTTGCGCTCTATCCCGGCAGCCAGATATCTTATTATGAAACGCCTGCTCTTGCACAGGCGGCTAAAAAGTCTCTGGAAGTAAGAGGCGATAATGGTACAGGATGGTCGCTGGCAATGAAGATCGGGTTCTGGACGCGTTTGCATGAGGGAGACCATGCGCTCAGGCTGCTCAACAGGCTTTTGTACCCTGTACATTCCAGCGGGGTGAATATGAGTAACGGCGGTGGTACTTATAATAACCTGTTTTGCGCTCATCCTCCTTTCCAGATAGACGGGAATTTTGGAGCAACCGCAGGCATTGCAGAAATGCTGCTGCAAAGCCAGGAAAGTTTTATCGAGCTTTTGCCGGCATTGCCTCCGGCATGGAAAGACGGGTCGGTGAAGGGCTTGTGTGCAAGGGGCGGCTATACCCTTGATATAGATTGGAAAGGCGGTCGGCTTACCCGTGTGATGCTGCAATCCAAAGCAGGAGGAGAATGCGAAGTGAAATACCTGGATAAAAAAATAAAAATACAAACGATGGCGGGTAAACGATATGATATTACTTCCCGGATAAAATAAACAGATTATGACAGTGAAAAAAGTGTTATTGACCATTATTCTTTTTACTGCTGCACGTTGCGTTTTTGCACAACAGCAGCAATTGACATGGACAATGGTGCAACCGGGGATCTGGAAAACTACGGTTGGAAAAAGTGCATTGAGCCTGTTGAAGATAGCTGATAATATTCCCAATACGGGAGCGCTTCAGCTTTTGCCTGCTGTAAATTTCCCGTTGCCGCAGCAGGATATTGTTGCACAGGTGAACGGCGATCATATTGCGCTTCGTTTTCCGCTGGATAGCGCGGAGACATTATTTGGTTTGGGATTGAATTTTAAAACTGTCAATCAGCGCGGCCGGATATTAAATCTTCATGTTGATCATTATGGCGGGAGCGATAACGGCAGAACACATGCCCCGGTACCTTTTTATGTATCATCAAACGGGTATGGCATACTGATAGATGCGGCAAGGTATATTACCGTATACGCGGGTACAGCTGTCAGGAAAGACAGCAGGCATCCGCCGGAGCTGAAAGACCGGAATACGGATAGATCATGGGATGCGCAACCTTATTCTGATGCAGTGGAAGTAAATGTGCCGGGTGAAGGCGTGGAGATATATGTTTTCGGCGGGCCTTCTCCTATGGAGGTCGTGCAACGGTATAATCTTATGAATGGCGGTGGTTGTCTCCCTCCCAAGTGGGGGCTGGGCTTTACGCAAAGAGTACCTACTTTATTCAATCAGGACCAGATCATTGCTGAAGCGAATGAATTTGAAGCGCATCATTTCCCGCTTGATTTCATCGGCGTGGAACCTGGCTGGCAAAGCATGTCTTATCCGTGCACTCTGGAGTGGGATGGCACAAGGTTCCCCGACCCTGTGGGTTTCAATGCTGCGTTGCGGCAAAAAGGTATAAGGACTAATCTCTGGCTCAATCCTTATATCTCTCCCAGGGGGAGCCTGTATAAGAAACTATATAATCTTTCCGGATCGCATACTGTATGGAATGGCATAGTGCCTGATATTACACTGCCGCAGACCCAACAAATTTTAAAAGAACATTTTCTTTCCCGTCATATCAACATCGGTGTAAGCGGGTATAAGATTGATGAAGTGGATGGGTTTGACAACTGGCTTTGGCCTGATGTGGCAACATTCCCCTCCGGCTTGTCGGGAGAACAGATGCGGCAGCTATACGGGCTGAAGATCCAGAAGCTTACTGCCGGTTGGTTCAGGGAGAGGAACCAGCGCACTTACGGGCTGGTAAGGGCTTCCAACGCGGGATCCAGCGCGCTGCCTTATGTGATCTACAATGATTATTACAGTCATAAAGATTTTATTACTGCACTCATCAACAGCAGCTTTATAGGCGTATTGTGGACGCCCGAAGTTAGGGCCTCACAGTCTGCAGAAGAGTGGGTGCGCCGTATGCAAACGGTATGTTTTTCTCCCATGGCGATGCTCAATGCATGGGCAGACGGCACCAAGCCCTGGTCTTTTCCCGAAGTAGAAAAGGCGGTACAGGATGTGGCTATGTTGCGCATGCAGCTTATCCCATATATCTACAGCAGCTTTGCGCAATATCATTTTGAAGGTAAGCCTCCTTTCAGGGCCATGCCGCTGGCAGAGGGCTTTGGCTTTGGTACCAAACAGGTAAGCGGTGAGCTTGACGCTACGAAGAATCCTTATAAGCTGAATACCGTATCGGAAATAAAAGACCAGTATATGATGGGTGATTATATATTGGTTGCCCCGGTATTCGCAGGAGAAAAAAACAGGAAGGTATATCTGCCTGCGGACAAATGGTACGATTTCTATACCGGCAATTACGCGGGAGAAAATGAAGTGATTGATATTACTGCGCCTTTAGACAAAATACCATTGTTTGTGAAAGACGGCGCTATCATACCTATGATACCCCCGCAGCGCCAGGCGCCCACTGCGGATGAGATACTTCCACTGGAAGTGCGATATTACGGTACAAAAGAAAACAGCTTTGTACTGTATGATGATGACGGGGAAACATTTGACTATGAAAAAGGAAGCTACAGCCGGACAATATTGAGTGTAAGCAAAAATAAGAAAGGCATTCTGCAGGGCAATCAGCCGGCGTCGGCCAAAGGGAAACCTTTCCATTATCAGCCGAAGATAAAGTGGGTGTTTATGACAAATGCAGAAGCCGGGATGAAGAGGCGATAGAGGTGAGACGAGAAACGTGAGAGGTGAGAAGTGAAACAAGAAACGTAAAACAACAAACAAAAAAACGATAAACGTGAAGAAGAAGCTTGCTTCTCACGTTTATCGTTTATCCTTTCACGTTATCCCCCATTATTTCCTTACTCCTGTATTTCCCCCGCCGTCCAATGTCAGATCAACAGGCTTATTGGTCTGCCATGCGCCCCGGGTGAAATCAGGGATATCAACCGTCAGGGATTTCTTGCCAACTGATCTTCCGCTCAGCGGTAAGATACAGCTCCATGATGCTGCATCATACACGTTCTGATCCAGCGGCAAACCATTTCTGAGGCAGTCAATTAACCTCCAGTCCATCATGAAGTCCATACCACCGTGCCCGCCAACTTCCCTGGCAATATCGCCTATATGTTTTACGATCGGTGGAGTGTATTTTTCATACAGGGCATCCAGCTCTTCCTTTTTTATCCATTCATGCCCAAAGGCAATGCGCTCAGGTTCGGGGTATTTTTGTGCGATACCCTTAGTGCCGCTTACCAGGTGAATGCGGGAGTAAGGGCGAATGGTAGATACATCATGCTGGAGCATCAGTGTTTTTCCCTTGTTGGTCCTGATGCATGTAGTGCTCATATTGCCGCGGTAGGGTTTACCTACAAATTCTTTAAAGAAATCATCCCTGGCAGCCATTTCTTTGGCAATATCGCCGAGTGTAAAATCAATGGAGCTCATGCTGGTCATATAGTCCATTTTATCCCCACGATTTATATTCATACATTGTGCAATAGGTCCGAGCCCGTGTGTAGGGTACAGATTGCCGTTATGCAGGTAATTCTGCTTTAAACGCCACATGTCCTGATAACCGTTTTTGTTGAACAGGTATTCCCTGCTCAGGTCGTGCAGGTAAGCGCCTTCTGCATGGATCAGCTCTCCAAACAGCCCGTTGCGTGCCATATTCAGCGTAAGCAGCTCAAAGAAATCATAGCAACAGTTTTCCAGCATCATCATGTGCTTTTTTGTGGCTTCAGAGGTTTCCACCAACTGCCAGCATTCATCGAGGGTCAGACCCGCATTTACCTCTGTTGCTGCATGCTTGCCATTTTTCATGGCATATATAGCAATGGGCGCATGCAGATACCATGGCGTGGGTGTATATATAAGATCTACATCATTGCTTTCACACAATGCTTTCCATCCTTCTTCCCCGCTGTATTCTTTTGCTTTTGGCCTTCCTCTTTTTTCGAGGGTTGCCTGAGCCTTGGTTACCCTGTCGGGGAGTTTATCGCAAAGCGCTGTGATCTCCAGTCCGTCTATATAGCTCAACCTGCTGACAGCTCCGCTTCCCCTCATTCCTAATCCTATGATCCCCACTCTCACTACATCCAGCTTGGGTGCAGCATACCCGCACATGTTAAAACGTGGGGGAGTTTTTTCTTTGGCTGATGAACGTTGCATCTGTTCATCTGTAGCTGCATCAAATGCGCTGGCAAGCGTTGGAATGCCTGTTGCAACTGCTCCTGCACCGAGGGAGATATTGCGTAAGAATTTTCGGCGGTTGGTATTCATGTATAACTTTTTTAGTAGTTGCAAGTTCTATAAAATATTCAGTAATAATGCTGTTACGGTAAATTAGCACAAACGTTTGCCTGGATTTTCATTGCAGGATACAGCTACGCTGCATGTGCCGCCTGGGGCAATAAATGGGCGTATGGCGTTTCAGGAGAAGGAAAGATTATTACCGGGAATGGCATGGTTCATTGGGAAAGTCTTCAAGATATTTTTAAGACTTATATATGACTGGGTAAAACAGGATATCGGCACCTGAAGCTGAAGGCAAAGCAGAAGGAAAGCGGAAAGCATTGAATGAGGCGATTTTCACTTATGATAATACTGCAGCAAAGGGATACAGGAAGGATTTTTCAGGAGACGTAAAAGGAAACCGGTTTTACCTGAAAAATCGCGTTCTTTTAATGACTATACTGTCTAAAATCTGTTTTTGAGCACAGTGCTGCCGGCGAAAAGCCGGACCTAAACCTGGTGGGATTGCCCTGATGAATGTTCCGGGATATCAGGATGCCATGAACTCAAGTATATCTCCTGCGCGTGGCTTTTTTTCGAAAGCATACACGAAACTTTTCCCGTCGGTAACATTCAATGTAAAATAATATTTCCCACTGTTAAGATGTGCCACTCTCATCTGTACTTCAAGCCCGTTAAATTTTCCCTTGCGGCAGACTTTCTTTTCCGAATCTGTGATAGTGTATTCAAATACCGGGTTAACAAGTTGTTCGTCTTTAATGCGCAGTGAAAGCAGTTCTCTTACTACGGACGGAAATTCTACTTCAATGTTTTTGATTTGTCCCATGAGAAATGATTTGTAGTGATACTGGATTAATAAGGATATAACTACAAACCGGAACAAATATTATAAGATGACAAAAAAAATGCTTTAAGATGTTGTTTTTAATCCAAAAGCCGGGTTATGCCTGCCGGTAACAGGAGACAGAGGGTCGCTAAAGCGCTATGAAAAATATGATTTTCAGAAAGCATTAATAAAATGTAGTATATAACAGAATGGTAATTACTAATGTGGCAAGGTCATTGCATGTAGGTAGTAGAATACAATGTCAGATAAATGATGAACCAGGGTACAACCATATCGCCCATCAGTACTGTTGTAAAGATTGATAAGGAGTTAGATACAGTAAAGGATGCACTTCACGAACTGCTTGAAGATGAGGTTGCTTTGGAAGGAAAGGGGCATTCAGGTAACTCTTTTGTGCTGGGATGGGTGAAATCGTTCACTATAATAATGATTTCTGTTACACTTCACAAAGCTTCAGACAGCAGCACCAATATATATATTGAAGCGCTTAACACTGAACCCGGCCATAAAGGAAGGCGCATAGTACAGGACGGGTTTTATGATTTTCTATCCTTTTTCAGGCGTAACATGCTCCCGGAGGTTGCGACAACCGGCATCGCGGAGAAAAATGACTGGGGCGGAAGCTGGAGATGGTGGTTCCTGATACTGTTTATCGTATTTATGACCTGGTATTTCTTCGAAAAATAGATGAATATCCGTGAGACGTGAGACGTGAAAGGTCAGCTCTCACCTTTCACATCTCGCGTCTCTCTTCTCTTACGGACGTATACCCATCGCCGTTAGTATCTTTTGAAACACTTCAGTGTTTTCATATACTCCTGAGAAAAATTGGGATCCCGGGCCATAAGCGAATACCGGCACCGGGACAGCCGTATGATCATTGGTAGAAAAGTGCCCGCTGATATATCTTTTCTTATAGTCGCCGCCGGTTAAAGTCAGTCCTCCTGTTTCATGATCTGCGATCACTATCACAAGCGTCTCTCCATTACTGTCAGCAAACTCCATGGCTTTCCCTATTACCTGGTCAAGGTCCATTACTTCAGTTGCAACTACGGGTATTTTATTGCTATGCCCGCCGTCATCAATCTGTGAGCCTTCCTGCATCAGGAAAAAGCCGTTTTTGTTTTGGGAGAGCAGGGATATAGCTTTTTCAAATGCTTCAACAGACCAGTCGCCCCTCCCTTTCAGTACAGTAAGTCCGGCTTTGTCATCGGCTACCATCAGCGGCATTTTTGTAGTGGGTTTGACTTCCCGGACTGAGCTGACAATATTGAACTTTTTTGCCAGCTTCTGGTCGAGCCCGTCATTGTTTTTCAGTTCAGGCTTTTTACCCATAATAATATCAACATGGGCAGAAAGCAGATCATTCAGGATAGGGGCGCTGCTGTCGCGCTCTGATTGATGGGCATAAAAATCAGCAGGAGTGGCATCCGTAAGGTCTCCGCTGGTGATGATGCCGGTTTTTATATTGCGCCGGATAAATATATCGGGCAGCAGGGTTAATGCTTTCCCTGTATGATCCACTCCCACAGCCCGGTTATTTGTTTTTACCCCGGAAGAAAAAGCTGTAGAGCCCGGCGCTGAATCGGTAATATAGCTGTCGTACGAGCTTGTTTTGGACAGCCCGGTATACCGCATATTGAATACATTCAATGCCCCGCCATTGGCAGTATATCCCGCATACCATTGTGCAAGCCCTGTGCCGTCCCCGATAAGAAGGATCAGATTTTTTACAGGTTTTGTAGTGCCGTCATTCCTGTACCGGGGGGTATACAGGGTATAGGAAGCGGGAGAGGTATACGACCTGTTGGCAAGCTGGCGCAGGAAGGTGCCCATTGCTTCAATATGATCGGTATTGATATAGTCAACGCCAAGATCCATGAAGCCATACCATGCATTGATGATGTCGGGAGCATTCCAGAAGCGTACTTTCTTTTGCAGATCGTGCCCTTTTTTTATGGCAGCTTCTACCCTGGTACGGTCTGCTTCGGGCAGGATACCCTTTCCATTCCATGAGGAATACTTTTTGAAATTATCGCTCAGCATTTCTATTTTCGGCAATGCCCCTTCCGGGTAAGTGGCGCTTAATTCCCCGTCGAAGTATATATATGCCGGGTAGTTCTTAAAGTCTTCTGCAGCCGGGCGATTGCCGGAGATCACAATTTTTAAAGACGGAGCTGAAGTGAGTGCGGGGTAGCGGCCTAAAATTTCAATAAGTTTATTCAGCGTGGGCACTGATCCGGTTTTTATATCTACAAGCAATTGCAGTTGCCTCATTTTGTCGCGGTATACCGTGCCATTATTTTTTTCAATACACTTTGCCAGCGGATCAAGGTAGAGCGACTCCAGTGTCCTGCCTGCTGCCAGCTGATCTTCCTGGTGGGCTACAATGAGCTTTCCATCCTGCAGAAAAATATCTGCTTCGATGGAGCCGAACTGCTGATCGTAGGCTTCCCGGAAAGGAGCGGGCTTTTCATAATCATTATGCGAATGGGCATTGGCTGTCGTATAATTTTCAGGTTGGGAAAAGGCACGCAGCGTACAAAAAAACAACAGGAACAAAAATAGTTGGCGCATGGCTTGGGTTATAAAAGAGGGTGGTTAAAAATCTTGGTTTAAGCTCCGGAAAGACAGTATCGGCAAAGAACAGGTTATTTTCTGCTTTCCTTTGCCCAGGTATCTTTCAGAGTTACGGTGCGGTTAAATACCAGGTGCTCAGGCGTTGAATATTTATCCGGGGTAAAATACCCTTTTCGTATAAACTGAAATTTTTCTCCGGGATGAGCCTCTTTTAAAGAAGCTTCTATATAGGCATTTTTGATCACTTTTAAGGAGTCGGGATTAATATAGCTTCTGAAATCCCCTTCTTCCACAGCGGGATTTTCTACATTAAACAGCCTGTCGTAGAGGCGAACTTCGGCTAGGCCTGCATGTGGTACGCTTACCCAGTGAATAGTGCCTTTTACGTGTACGCCTGAGGTATCATTACCGCTTTTGCTTTCGGGGAGATAGCTGCAATACACTTCGGTGATATTTCCCTGGTCGTCTTTTTTGAAACTTTCACACTTTACAATATAAGCGCTCTTTAACCGTACCATAGCGCCGGGAGCCAGCCTGAACCATTTTTTTGCAGGCACTTCCATAAAATCCTCTCTTTCTATCCAGAGTTCCCCCGAGAAGGACAGGGATCTTGTTCCCCCGGCATTTTCTTCTTCGGGGTTATTTTCACTCATTACTTCTTCTACCTGCCCTTCAGGATAGTTGGTAATAATAAGTTTTACAGGGTCAAGCACAGCCATGCGGCGTTGGGCAACTTTGTTGAGATGATCTCTCACACAGTATTCCAGCAGCCCCATATCTACAAGATTTTCTCTTTTAGCTACTCCTATTCTTTCACAAAATTCTCTTATGCTTTCGGGGGTAAATCCTCTTCTGCGCATACCGCTTACCGTGGTCATGCGCGGGTCATCCCAGCCATCTACAAAATTTTCATTCACCAGTTGGAGCAGCTTACGTTTGCTGGTGATAGTATAAGTGAGATTGCGCCGGGCAAATTCGTATTGTTTTGAGGGGTAGATCTGCAGCTTTTCAATAAGCCAGTCGTATAGCTCCCTGTGCGGAACAAATTCCAGCGTACAGATAGAATGGGTAACATTTTCAATGCTGTCGCTCTGGCCGTGCGCAAAATCATACATAGGGTATATGCACCACTTGTCGCCGGTGCGGTGGTGGTGCGCATGCTTAATGCGGTAAAGCACTGGATCGCGCATGAGCATATTGGGATGCGCCATATCAATTTTCGCTCTCAGCGTTTTACTGCCATCAGGGAAAACCCCTGCTTTCATTTTCTCAAAAAGCTCCAGGTTTTCTTCTGCACTGCGATCGCGGTAGGGGCTGTTTTTGCCGGGCTCAGTGGGCGTTCCTTTTAATGCAGCTATCTCTTCTGATGTGCTGTCGTCCACATAAGCCAGTCCTGCTTTTATCAGCTTTATAGCGTATTGGTATAGGGTATCGAAATAGTCTGAGGCATACAGCTCATTTTTCCATTCAAACCCCAGCCATTTTACATCTTCCTTAATACTTTCTACATACTCTGTTTCCTCTGTTACGGGATTGGTGTCGTCAAACCGCAGGTTGGTATAACCGCCAAACTTTTTGGTAAGCCCGAAATTGAGACATATACTGGAAGCATGTCCTATATGAAGGTAGCCATTGGGCTCCGGCGGGAACCTGGTGATGATTTGAGTATATTTATGGTTTTTTAGATCTTCTTCTATTATTTCCTCAATAAAATTCTGGCTTTTTTCTTCGATCATTGGTTCTACCCCGTTTTTTAAGCAAAAGTAAAGGACGGCGTTAAAGATACAATAAGGAATTGTAACACCTTAAGGCGTATTTCAATTTTTCGCTCCATGCGCAACTTTCCGATCGGTGAGACACTCCCACAGATTCTACAGACAGGTGTTGCCGCCTGCGAAAAATTGAAATGCGCCGCACCCTGTAATGTATACTGCGATACAGGAAGGAGGTAAAAGACATTATTTTATAAGCGTTACAGAGCCTCTCAGCATGAGCTGCCTTTTTAGCATGAAGTCATCATATATGCAATAATAGATATAGGTGCCTATGTCTGCTTTTTTGCCGCTGATCCTGCCGTCCCAGCCTTCGTTGGGATTGGTGGAATGAAACACCTGCCTGCCGAAACGATCGTAAACCGTAAAGATATATTTAGTGATAGGGCAAAAAGCTCCGGGTCTGAATAGCTCATTCCTGCCATCTCCGTTTGGAGTAAAAGCGTTTGGAAAATTAAGACAGCGGGTATTGCAGAGAACAGTTTCAACGGTATCTATCAGTCTGCCACATATATTCTCGGCTTTCAAAACATATTTCCCTGCTTCGGTTGCCAGAAATTCATTGTTGCTGCTCCCGTCCTGCCACAGATAGCTGGTATATTTTTGGGCTACCGTTTGCAGCACTACCCCCGGCGCCCCGCAGGGGATTATAATATTTTCCCCAAGATCAAAACTGGGTTTATCTATTACTTCGGCAATTACTTTCGCCCGCGGGCTTTCGCAGCCAAGTATGGTTTGTGACACGTAAAAATAAGTGCTCCCGGTATCGGCGGTAGAGGGAATGGGGGCTGTATGCGAGCCATCCGTGCTTGTGGGGGAGCTGTACCAGACGAGGTTTTGACCATAAGCCTGCATTGGCGGGGCGGGTTTATTAAGGCATAGCAGCGTATCTTTTACGTTGGGGATCAGGATAAGCGAATTAAAAAGTATAAATACGGTATCTGTTACCGGTGTGCATGCGCCGTCGGTTACCGTCACCCAGTATTTACCGGATTGATGTATGTCAATGGCATTGGCGGTTTCAGCAGTATTCCAGGTATATGAGATGCCGGGTTTAGCAGGCAAAACTAATTTGTAAGTAGTATCGGCGCATATGATAATGGAGTCTTTCGGGAAAACAGCGGCGACATCCGGGCATTGCGCATGGGTGATCATACCCTGCATAACTATTATGATTATCAGCAGAAAAGGTTTACCCCCTGCTAAAATACCTGCATGTTTTAAGCCGGAGACCGGCATGCGCCCTGTAGCTGGCTTTTCATTACCGGATAATAAATTCCCTGTTGGTTTCATCTGGATATAGGCGGTTTGGATGCAGCTATTATTACAATTATTACACCAGTTAACGCCTCCCGTCTTATTTTTATGGTTGAAAAGAGATGAAAAAAGATAAAATCTTTTTGACAGTAATGATATTTTCCTGAACTTTGCCGTCCCAAAAAACAGGATTATGGCCAGAGTATGTCAGATAACAGGTAAAGTTCCTATGACTGGTAACTATGTATCGCATTCGAATATAAAAACAAAACGCAGGTTTTTACCGAACCTGCAGACCAAACGTTTTTTCCTGGCTGAGGAAGATAAGTGGATCACACTAAAGGTTTCTACCGAAGGTTTGCGTACTATCAACAAAAGAGGGCTTTATACTATTGTAAAGGAATTGAGAGCGCAGGGAGAAAAAATCTGATAAACAATTTTAAAAATAATCTATCATGGCGAAGAAAGGTAACAGGGTACAGGTGATACTCGAATGCACGGAGCACAAAAACAGTGGCCTGCCGGGTACCAGCCGTTACATCAGTAACAAGAATAAAAAGAATACCCCTGAACGTCTGGAGTTAAAGAAGTACAATCCTATTTTGAAGAAAGTTACTGTTCACAAAGAGATTAAATAAACTATTTGAAGATTTGAAAATCACTTTTTCATTTTCAAATTTTCAAATTCCCCATTTTCAAATTATACATCATGGCAAAAGCAGCAAAAACAGCGATAAAGACAAAAGACCAGAAAGCAGCCGCAGAAGCAAAGAACTGGACTAAAGTTGTACGTGCTGTACGCAGCCCCAAAACGGGTGCTTATACCTTTAAAGAAGCTATTGTTCATAAAGACAAGATCAAAGAATTCCTGGCTCAGAAATAAGTCCCTTACTTAAAAAGAGCAGAGAAAGCTGTCACGTTAATACCGCGACGGCTTTTGTCATTTTTAAGAATTTTATGAAAAGCAATATTTTTATACGCCAGGCAGCTCCCGAAGACCGTGATATTATAGTAGATCTTGGGCGCAAGACATTTGTAGAGACTTATGCAGAAGTAACGAACAACGGGGTGATTGAGAGCTACGTGGAGAAAAGGTTTTCTCCTGATGCAATAGCTGCTGAGCTCAATAATTCCCAGGCTACTTTCTATATCGCCTTTTTAGACGGAAAGCCTGCGGCATTTACTAAACTCAGGAGCGACAGGAAAGCTAAAAGACTTGAACAGCAACATACTATTGAACTCGAAAGAATATATGTACTGAAGGAATACCAGGGCGTAAAAGTGGGTAAGGATATGATGGACAAGTGCAAAGAAATGGCTGCAATGGGCAAATACGACCTTATATGGCTGCAGGTATGGCAGGAAAACACCAAGGCAATACAGTTTTACCAAAAGGCCGGATTTGTGATCTATGAAACCGCTGTTTTTAATTATTTTAATGAAATGACGCAGGATGATTTTCTCATGCGTTTCAACTTATACTATTAAACCGGTTGTATGGGATTTTTTGGAAAGTTGTTTGGCAAAAAAGAAAAAGAAACTCTCGACCAGGGATTGCAAAAAACCAAGACAGGTTTTTTGTCCAGGCTCACCAAGGCTGTTGCAGGCAAAAGCACAGTAGATGAAGAAGTGCTTGATAATCTTGAAGATGCGCTGGTGAGCGCTGATGTGGGTATTACAACTACCGTGAAGATCATTGAAAAGATAGAAGCCCGTGTTGCAAAAGATAAATATCTCAACACCTCTGAGCTGAATACAATATTACAGGAAGAAATAGAATCCATTCTGGCAGATGCATCTGAAAAAGATGCTTACGATTTCACCGCCGGGCTGCCGGCCAAACCCTATGTAATGCTGGTGGTAGGCGTGAACGGGGTAGGGAAAACAACCACTATAGGCAAGCTGGCATATAATTTTAAAAAAGCCGGTAAATCAGTTTTGCTGGGCGCTGCAGATACTTTCAGGGCAGCAGCCGTGGAACAGTTGACGATATGGAGTGAAAGAGTGGGAGTGCCTATCGTTAAAAAAGAGACCGGGAGCGACCCGGCTTCCGTAGCGTTTGATACGGTAACCAGCGGGGTGGCAAGAGGAGCTGACATCATATTGATTGATACGGCGGGCCGCCTGCACAATAAAACACACCTGATGGAAGAGCTGGGCAAAATAAAAAGGGTGATACAAAAAGTAATTCCCGGCGCACCTCATGAGGTGATGCTGGTGCTCGACGGCTCTACAGGGCAGAACGCTCTGGAACAGGCAAAACAATTTACCGCAGCCACAGATGTTACTGCTTTGACAATTACCAAATTAGATGGAACAGCGAAAGGGGGAGTGGTTTTATCCATAGCTCACCAGTTCAGGATCCCGGTAAAATTTATCGGCGTCGGGGAAAAAATGGAAGACCTGCTGGTATTTAATAAGCATGAATTTGTAGACAGCCTGTTTAACCTGGAGCAGACAGCGGCAAATGATTAACTATATGCCTTTAACTCAATCACCATATTTATTATACTCCAACGGTAAAGGAGAGATATTTGAAGATACTTCCCTGTATGCTGCAGGCAGAACGGGGTGGGACGCGCTTCCCGTATCCGTGGAAGACTGGATAGAATTGCCTGATGGCGGATCATTATATGAATTGCCCGGCAGGCGCGGCATCGGTATTGATGTACATACCGGTGAAATGCGCCTGTGTACCAAAGGCTGGGCCGTAGCTGCATTTATTCCTCCTGCACATACCGGACTGTATATTGCAGCGTATGAAACAACGCCGGAAGCTCCCGTGTTGCCACTGTTTTGTTATACTGCTGCGGCATGGTGGAATGATAAATTTTATGTTCCTGCTGTCCGCATTGAGCAGGACATACGCCAGGAATGCAGCGGTTATGATGATACAACCATCCATCATGGCGTTGAGGTATTGTTGAAGGCTTATCCGCAAAACCGGCTGGTAAAGCATCTTGCAGAAAACTGTTGCCTTACTTATCACTGTCCCGCAGCAAGAAATTATTTTATGGGAAGATGGGAGTGTCCCGTTCCCTCATCACCGGCATGTAATGCCAACTGTATTGGTTGTATATCTTTTCAACCGGAGGAAGAATCCATACCGTCTACCCAGGACAGGTTGAATTTTAAGCCGACGGCTGAAGAAATTGTTGAGTTTACGGTGCCTCATCTTGAAACAGCTCCTTTTCCTTTGATCAGCTTTGGGCAGGGTTGTGAAGGAGAACCGTTGCTGATGTGGGAAACGATAGCAAAAGCTATTAAGGAAATCCGAAAACATACTGACAAAGGCAGCATCAATATTAATACTAATGGCTCAAAGCCGGCTGCAGTTGCTGCATTATGTGAAGCAGGACTTAACAGCATACGGGTAAGCACCAACTCTGCCCGCAAGCATATCTATGAAGCGTATTACCGTCCCAATAATTACAGCTTTGAAGATATTGTTGAAAGTCTCAAAGTTGTTCGTAGCTATGGTGGCTGGGCATCCATCAATTACTTTGTTTTTCCGGGGATGACAGATAGCGTTGAAGAATATGAAGCCCTTAGAAAATTAATTATCGAAACAGGGCTGTCTATGATCCAGTGGCGCAATTTCAATATTGATCCCGACTGGTATATGGGAAAGATCAGCGTGAATGAAACCGGTGAATGTATGGGAGTAAAACAATTGATGGAACTGATCCATGAAGAATTTCCCGATCTGAAATTTGGATATTTCAATCCACCGATAGAAAGAATAAAAGGAGTTTACGAAGTGAATTTTGCGCATTAGTGCGTTATTGACAGTGTAATTGTCAACTGTTGTATCTTTATTGGGTTTCGGTTGCCGCCTGAATCATGGTGAACCAAATGTAACAAATGCCAATCCTAAATTTATATTTTTTAAAATGGATAGAGTAATCAAAGCTGACCTCTATAGATATGATGGTCTGACAGGTACGAAGGGGCTCCTTAGAGGACTTCTGACACCCGGGTTCAGATATATGTATATTGTAAGAAAAATTTCTAAATGCAGAAAGTACTCGCCAATGTGGTTACTGTACAGAGTGCTTCTTCGTAGATATTCGTTTAAATTCGGAATACAAATTCCATATACAACCCAGATCGGAGAAGGCTTTTATATCGGGCATTTTGGAACCATCGTTATTAGTCCTAAAGCAAAAATCGGGAAGAATTGTAATATTGCTCATAATGTAACGATAGGGAAGGCTAACAGGGGCAGGCTAAATGGGTTTCCGACCATTGGAAATAATGTTTGGATTGGAACAGGTTCTGTTATTGTCGGAAATATAAATATCGGCGATAATGTTTTAGTGGCCCCTAACTCTTTTGTAAATGTTGATGTTCCTCCTTTTTCACTGGTTTTAGGAAACCCGTGTAAGATTGTTCCAAAGGATAATCCAACAGACCGTTATATTGAATATATATTAGAATAATATTCTGTCGCGGAAATCAAGGTTTTTCTATGCCTGCGGCAACAGGTATTTTTTTGCCAGGGCTGTGAACTGTTCTGTCTGCTCTTTTACCCAGTTGTCATCTTTGCCCATTTCCTTCGCCATAATTGCTGCAACAGCCGGCGCTGTATCTATTGCCGCCTGCGCATCCAGGAACAGCATTCGCATTCTTCTTGCCAGCACGTCTTCTATTGTCATTGCCATTTCTTTTTGTACAGCCCATACTACCATTGCTTTTGTATAATCAAATGCAGGGTGAAGCCTTTCGCTTAAAAAATGATTTTCATTCATCAGTTGTTTTATCCCTGCTGCATCGCTGCCGTAAAAACGTAAAGTCTCTTTGCTGTCAGGATCTTCGGTCCAGCCATGTATGTGCAGTGTTTCAGTAATGCATGGTTTCCGGGTGACCTTAGATACAAAAGCAGCATTGTCAACGGCGTCTTTTGCCATCCTGCGATAGGTGGTCCATTTACCACCGGTAATAGTAATAAGATTGCTTTTAGATACGATAATAGTATGATCTCTCGGCATCAGCGCCGTATTCTTTTGCCCGGGCGCCTTTACCAGCGGGCGCAATCCTGCAAAAACGGTTTTGATGTCTGCTTTGGTTATATTGGTGGTGAGATAGCGGTTGATGTTGCGAAAAATAAACGCGATCTCTTCATCAAGAGGAGTAGGCTCGGGCAAAGGTTCCTGCACCGGCGTATCTGTTGTTCCTATAATGACATGATTATGCCAGGGCACAGCAAACAGCACCCGGCCGTCATCTGTTTTTGGGATCATCATGGCATGATCACCGGGAAAGAATTTTTTGTCCACCACAAAATGAATTCCCTGCGAGGGAGAGACAATATGGTGGTGGCGCTCATCGTCCATCTCCAGGATATCGTCGGTAAATACACCGGTAGCATTGATCACGGCTTTGGCCTTCAGCTCATATTCTTTTCCGCTCAGGATATCTTCAGCAAATACACCTGATACCTTATCCTTTTCTTTATCAAGATCAAATACCTCCATATAGTTCAGCACTACAGCGCCCTGCTCTGCAGCGGTTTGAGCAAGATTCAGTGCCAGGCGGGCGTCATCAAACTGCCCGTCATGATACAGGATACCGCCGCTGAGCCTGTCTGTAGTTACTGCGGGAAGATACCGTGCTGTTGTTTTTGAAGAAAGCAGCTTTGTTTTTCCTATGCTCAGCTTACCCGACATCAGGTCGTAGATCTTAAGTCCTATACCGTAAAACCATTTTCCGCGCCAGCTATAGGAAGGGAGCACAAACGCCTGGTTGCGGGTGAGATGAGGGGCATTTTTTAATAGCAGCCCTCTTTCTCTTAAAGCTTCCATCACAAGCTTTATATTTCCCTGAGCCAGGTATCTGACGCCGCCGTGTACCAGCTTGGTAGCCCGGCTTGATGTGCCTTTGGCAAAATCAAGCCTCTCCAGCAGCAAAGTTTTATACCCTCTTGAAGAGGCGTCTACTGCTGCGCCGAGTCCTGTAGCGCCCCCGCCGATAATGATTATGTCCCATTCTTTTTCCTTTTCAAGCCTTGCCAGCATTTCAGCCCTGTTCATAAACTGCTCTTGTTTTTGTTTTCATTTTCAATAAATATATGGCAGTTACAAACGTCATACGGCAGCCCAGGCCTGGGTAGCCTTCACTGCCCTGAGCCATCCCTTGTATAATTGATTGCGGCTGACTTCCGTCATATCAGGTATAAAGGTTTTCTCCGCTTCCCATTGAGCTTTTATTTCATCCATATCTTTCCAGTAACCTACTGCCAGGCCTGCAAGATAAGCCGCCCCGAGCGCCGTTGTTTCAATCACTTTGGGCCGGATGACATGCGTATCCAAAACGTTGCTCTGAAACTGCATCATCAGGTTGTTGACGGTTGCGCCCCCGTCTACTCTCAGTTCTTTAATAGCAATACCGGAATCGGATTCCATTGCCTTTAATACATCAACGGTTTGGTAAGCAATGCTGTCGAGCGCAGCTCTTGCAATATGTGCAGCGGTGGTGCCTCTTGTCATACCAAATATACTCCCTCTTGCATGCTGGTCCCAGTAAGGCGCGCCCAGTCCGGCAAAGGCAGGAACAATATATACGCCTTCGCTATTGGCTACTTTCTGCGCAAGCGCTTCCACTTCAGATGAAGAATGGATAATGCCTAACCCATCCCTGAGCCATTGCACAACGGCGCCGGCAATAAACACACTGCCTTCCAGCGCATACTGGGTGATGCCATTCACCTTCCATGCTACCGTTGTGAGCAGGTTGTTTTGGGATGGTACAGCTTTTTCACCGGTGTTCATGAGCATGAAGCAACCGGTACCATAAGTATTTTTTACCATGCCGGGTTGCGTGCACATTTGCCCGAAGAGAGCAGACTGCTGATCGCCGGCTATACCGGCAATGGGAATGTGATGGGCCGTGAGTATGTTTTGCGTTTCGCCGTATACCTCGCTGCTGCTTCTTACCTGCGGAAGCATATTGCCGGGTATATCGAATATCTTTTCAAGCTCGCCATCCCATTGTAATGTATGTATGTTGAATAATAGCGTACGGGAAGCGTTGGATACATCGGTAGCATGTATTTTCCCTTTGGTGAGGTTCCACAGCAGCCAGGAATCAATAGTGCCGAAGCACAGGTCCCCTTTATTTGCTTTCTCTCTTGCACCTTCTACATTATCAAGTATCCATTTCACCTTGGTGCCTGAAAAATAAGCGTCAATAATCAGCCCTGTCTTCTGCTGTATGATTTTATCTGTTCCTTTTGCTTTGAGCTCATCGCAGAAGGCCGCAGTGCGTCTGTCCTGCCATACTATGGCATTGTATATTGGTTTGCCGGTGTTGCGTTCCCATACTACGGTTGTTTCCCTCTGGTTGGTAATGCCTATGGCTGCGATATTTTCAATGCTCAGCCCGGCTTTGCTTATCGCCTCGGCGGCTACTCCCAACTGTGTGCTCCATATTTCGTTGGGATCATGCTCCACCCATCCCGGCTGTGGAAATATCTGCCTGAATTCTTTTTGAGCAACAGAAATTATCGAACCGTTCTTATCAAAAATAATAGCGCGTGAGCTTGTTGTTCCCTGGTCTAAAGAAAGAATATAAGTTGACATATAGCAATCTTTGGGTTTGAAGATAAAGAAAAATGGGATATGGAGAGGGTGAGAGGTGAAATGTGAGAGGTGAGAAGGTTGCAGGCATAAGACTCAGGTTACAAGTTTCAGGTTGTGCCTGTAACCGGAAGCCTGAACAGTGCATGTGAAACCTGAAACCTGAAACTTGTAACCTGTAACTCCGTATTCCCCCATATTTCCACACTGTAATATTCTGATATTTCCGCATTACTACTTCCCTTACATTTGCATAAAGCGCAACAGAGGTATGGATAATTTTATTGTATCTGCACGTAAGTATCGCCCCCAGACTTTTAATACGGTTGTAGGGCAGGGGCATATCACCACTACACTAAAGAATGCGATAAAAAACAAGCAACTGGCGCATGCTTTTTTATTCTGTGGCCCGAGAGGGGTTGGGAAAACTACCTGCGCCAGGATACTTGCCAAAACCATCAATTGTGAAAATATACAGGCGGATGGCGAAGCCTGTAATACCTGCACGTCCTGCAAATCTTTTAATGAAGGCACATCGCTTAACATTCATGAGCTGGATGCCGCCAGTAATAACTCGGTAGATGATATCAGGAGCCTTACGGAGCAGGTACGCTTTGCCCCACAGGCAGGAAAATATAAAGTGTATATCATAGATGAAGTGCACATGCTCAGCTCTTCGGCATTTAATGCATTCCTGAAAACACTGGAAGAACCACCGCCTTATGCCATCTTTATTCTCGCTACCACCGAGAAGCATAAGATATTACCTACTATATTATCCCGCTGCCAGATATTCGACTTTAAACGCATCACTCCCAATGATACGGTTGACCATCTGCAGGAGATCGCAGATAAGGAACATATTCATGCAGAAAAAGCAGCGCTGCAGGTAATAGCGCAAAAGAGTGACGGCTGTATGCGTGATGCGCTCAGCATACTTGATAAGATCGTGAGCTTCACCAATGGGGAGCTGAGCTATGGCAACACACTTGAGCACCTTAATATTCTTGATGACGATTATTATTTTAAGCTGACGGAAGCAATGCTCCGGCAAGACCTGCCTGCTGTAATGCTCCTGTATGATGACATTAACAGGAAAGGGTTTGAAGGAGACCTGGTGTTAAACGGCTTTGCTGAGTTTGCCAGGAATGTGCTGGTGTGTAAAGACGAAAAAATTGCAGGGTTGCTTGAAGTGGTGGAAAGCTTTAAGCAGCGCTATGCTGATATTGCCAAAAAGCTTTCTCCTTCATGGCTGATCAGCGCGCTGAATATCCTTAATGAAGCAGAGCTGAACTACAAGGGAGCGAGAAATAAAAAGCTGCATGCAGAGCTTACGTTCATTAAGCTTACTTATCTTAACCAGGCATTTGAATTGGTGAATGACGGCGGAGCCGGTAAAAAAAAACTGAGTGAAGCAGTGCGTCCTGTCGCCTTCAGGCACATAGCGCCTGTAGCTCAAAAACCTGCTGAAACAAAAACGCAGGACTACAAAAAACCTCAGCAGGAAGCAAAGCTGGTGATTGAAACTACTGTTGAAAGCAAACAACCGGCAGCCATAAAAACCTCTCCTTCCATACCACCGCAAAAAATGCCGGCAGGTGTCGAAACTGCAAATGCGATAGTGCAACCGGCATTGGGTGCTTTGTCTAAAATACGCCAGCAGATAGCTGAGCGAAACAATCAGGTGAGGGATGTGGCTAAAGCGCTCACTATTGAAAACCTCCGGCACGCATGGGAAAAATATATAGAAAAGCTGGAAGAGCAGAAAAACCATTCTGCTGTTACCAATTTTAAGCTGGCCGGACTGCAGGTGACAGCTGCCAATAACTTTGATATTATTGTGGAAAATAATCTCCAGCTCAAATTTATAGAGCAGGAAAGGGGTTCGCTGATAGAATACCTGCAGGCATTCTATAACAATCGCACATTAACTTATAATATCGTTTTGCAGGAAAGCGCAGACAACAATGTTCCCGTAGAACGTCCTTTGAACAGCAGGGAGCAGTATCTTAAAATGATAGAAGAATACCCGATGGTGAAGGAGTTGAGAGACCGCCTTAAGATGGAGCTGGATTATTAGCCTGCCATTTATCCGGAAGAAAAGCTTTGATGCGTACAGCTGTAATGCCGCTGTACCTTTCGGGGTAGAAAAGTTTATCGTGCTCCGTTCCATTTACTGTTTTTGCCTTAATTTCGACCTTCCAAACTACATCTTAAACTTAAATTTCATATATATTATGGCTGAAGTTATTAAAATGCCCAGGATGAGTGATACTATGACCGAGGGAGTGATTGTAGAATGGCATAAAAAAGTGGGCGACAAGGTGAAATCTGGTGATTTATTGGCAGAGGTAGAAACGGATAAGGCCACTATGGAACTGGACAGCTATAATGAAGGTACTTTATTATATATTGGTGTTGAAAAAGGGAAAAGTGCAAAAGTGGATGATGTTATTGCTGTAATCGGAAAGGAAGGAGAAGACTACAAATCGGTGCTCGGTGGCAATGCTGCTCCTGCAACGGAAGCTCCTAAAGCTGAAGCTGCTCCTAAAGCTGAACCGGCTAAAGAAGCCGCTCCTTCAGTAACGCCGGAGCAACTTGGAGTAACTGTGATACGGATGCCCTTGCTCAGCGATACAATGAGTGAAGGGAAAATAGTGGCATGGAATAAAAAAGTGGGTGATAAAGTAAAAAGCGACGATAATCTGGCGGACGTGGAAACGGATAAGGCCACTATGGAAGTAGTGGGGTATACGGAAGGGACGTTGTTGTATGTCGGCGTTCCGGATGGCGGCACGGCCAAGGTGAATGATGTAATAGCTATCATAGGAAAAGAAGGTACTGATGTAAGCGGGTTGGTCGCTTCTCTGAAGAGCCCGGGAGGAGCGTCTTCTTCCACGGCGCCTGTGGCGGGAAAAACTGAAGCTGCTGCCATTGCTGCACCACAACAGGAAGCTCCTGTGGCTTTGTCTTCTTCTGAAAACGGGCGTATCAAGGCATCTCCTTTGGCTAAAAAAATAGCGCAGGAAAAAGGCGTTGACCTCAAGCAGGTGCAGGGATCAGGAGACGGTGGAAGGATCATTAAGAAAGATATTGACAATTTTGTTCCGTCAGCAGCCAAAACTTCTGCTGCTCCTGCCGCGGCTGCAGGAGTTCCTGCATTTACTGCAGTGCCGGGTACGGAAGGATATTCTGATATCAGCCTGAGCCAGATGCGGAAGGCGATTGCCCGCCGGTTGAGCGAAAGCAAATTCAGCGCCCCTCATTTTTATCTCACCATGGAGATCAATATGGATAATGCCATGGCTGCAAGAGCACAGATGAACGAGATAAGCCCTGTAAAGATCAGCTTCAATGATATGGTAGTGAAAGCAGCCGCTATGGCGCTGCGCAAGCATCCTGCAGTCAACAGCAGCTGGATGAATGACACCATCCGCCAGTGGCATCATATACATATCGGTATTGCCGTGGCAATTGAAGACGGATTGATCGTGCCTGTTGTTCGCTTCGCCGATCAGAAATCATTAAGCCAGATTGCTGCTGAAAGCAAAGAGCTGAGCGGAAAGGCCCGCAATAAAAAGCTGCAGCCTAATGAATTTACCGGTAACACCTTCACTATCTCCAATCTCGGGATGATGGATATTGATGAATTTACCGCTATCATCAACCCGCCCGACAGTGCTATTATGGCTGTGGGGCGCATTAAAGAAACGGTGGTTAAAAAAGGGGATGGCTTTGGGGTTACCAACATAATGAAGATCACGTTAAGCTGTGATCACAGAAGCGTTGACGGCGCAGTAGGATCGGCATTTCTTCAAACATTTAAACAATACCTGGAAAATCCTGTTACAATGCTGGTATAAAGCATGATAGATTTTATTCTTGATTTATTTATTTTAACACATACATACATTAATATGAACAAAATACTGGTTTTTTTTGTTGCGGCATTTTTACTAACGACAAACAGCTCGTTCGCCCAAAAGGCAGTTTCAATATTTAACGGCAAAGACCTTAGCGGCTGGACGATACATGGCACGGAGAAATGGTACGTTGACAATGGCCTGCTGGTGTGTGAAAGCGGGCCGGATAAAGCGTACGGTTATCTTTCTACAGATAAGAATTATAAAAATTTTGATCTGACGCTGCAATTCAAGCAGTCGGCCAATGGTAACAGCGGCGTGTTTTTCCGTTCCTCCATCGAAGGCGTGAAGATAAGCGGCTGGCAGGCAGAGGTAGCTCCTCCGGGACATAATACCGGTGGCATATACGAATCTTACGGACGTGGCTGGCTGATACAGCCCGCACCGGAAAAAGACAAGTACCTGAAGTTTGGAGAATGGAATACCTACCGTATCAGGGTAGTGGGAGATGAGGTGACTACCTGGCTGAATGGTCATGAGATGATCACATTGAAGGACGAAAAGATAGGACAGGGCGATGGGTTTATAGCCCTGCAGATCCATGATGGCGGCGGCATTAAAGTGAGCTGGCGCAATATAAAGATCAAAACACTATAATATCAGCAATACTTTATAAAACGACAGGGTTTACTATTGAAGCGCCTTTTTGATCTGCTTCAAAACCCTGTCCTTTTCTTCCCCGGTAAGGTTGGATCCTGAGGGTAAGCAAAGCCCGTCCCGGAACAATATTTCGGACGTTCCGTCGCCATAGAAAGGCGCATCTTTAAATATGGGCTGGCAATGCATGGGTTTCCATAATGGCCTTGCTTCAATATTTTCTGCATCAAGCGCTGTTCTCAGGTCCTCTCTTGTTCTGGAAGAATGTTTGACCAGTACTGTGGTGAGCCAGCGGTTTGAATAATAGCCCTCCGGCTCAGGAAGAAACTTAATGCCTTCTGTTTCGCTTAATACATTAGTATACCAGTCATAATTAGCTCTTCTTTGCTGTACCCGTTCCTGCAGCACTTCCATCTGGCCACGGCCGATACCTGCGCATATATTGCTCATCCGGTAATTATAGCCGATATGGGAATGCTGGTAATGGGGCGCTGCGTCTCTTGCCTGTGTAGAAAGGAAACGGGCTTTTTCTGCTATTGCTGCATTTTTTGCCACCAATGCTCCTCCACCGGAGGTAGTAATGATCTTGTTGCCATTAAAAGACAATGCGGCAATTTCACAAAAAGTACCGCAATATTGTCTGTTGATATGGCTGCCCAATGCTTCAGCCGCATCCTCCAGAACAGGGATATCATATTGTTGCGCAATAGTGATGATCTTCCTGATTTTTGCAGGCATACCGTAAAGATGAACAGGAATAATGGCTTTAGGCTTTTTGCCTTTTGCAATCCTGTCTTTAATGGCAGCTTCGAGAAACTCCGGCGACATGTTCCAGGTATCCGGCTCACTGTCTACGAATACAGGAGTAGCCCCCTGGTACAGGATAGGATTTGCAGAGGCCGAAAACGTCATGCTCTGACAGATCACTTCGTCGCCTGCTTTTACATCCAGCAATATCAATCCCAGGTGTATAGCTGCAGTGCCGGAGCTCAGTGCGGCTACATGAACTTCCTGCCCGTGATTTCCTTCCAGGAACCGGGCAATATCCTGCTCAAAGCCATTGACATTGGGTCCAAGCGGCGCTACCCAGTTGGTATCGAAAGCTTCATTGACGTATTTCCTTTCGTTGCCGCCCATATGCGGCGAAGAGAGCCATATTTTTGATTGCATGGTTCAGGCGTTTTTTAATAAGTCACTTTCCTTCATAAGTATAGGGTATGCGTCTACATCCCGCAGAAAGATATAATTTTCAGGAAAAGTGTAGTGAATGGTTTGATTATTTTCAGGAAGGTCAAAAAACATAGCCTGCAAGGTTCGCAACGGAAGATTTGCGCCTCCCGCTGCCAGCGATGAAGTGAAGGCGACATGCCTGATGTTTATTTCTGTTATTTTACCATTGCCGTTGCTATCTTCCTTGAAGTCTGTGGTAAATATACCGTTTAAAGGAGTGTTTAGCTGCTTGCTGATAGTACGCAGAGTGTTTATGGAAATGTCTACCAGCCCCGGCTCGTTCAGCAGCCTTCCGAAGGAAGTATTCCCGGTTATTCCTGACGGCGCCACTTTTGCCATAATATAATTCACTCTTTCGGCACATGCCGATCCAAGCAGTTTCCCTTCATAATACAATAGCTTACAGGCCATATTTCTTCCGGGCAGGTACTCTGTGGCAATAAATTCCGTAACGCCGGGATTTAAGGCGACCCATTGGGCTAACATTTTTTCATTCTGGATCTTTAAAGACCCTAATCCGCTTGAGCCTTCAGTGCTCCTTACCCAGAAACTGTCGCCGAGCTTATTTTTTATATCGGCAAATGAATAATCGTGAGGGTCTAATTTGGTGAACAACGGTACAAACTCAGTATCCTTTAATATACTATGTAAAAGATGTTTGTTAACGAGCTGCTGTGCCAGAAGGGGATCAGGAAGATGTAACTTTACAGGCCTGGTTATATGGTGATGGTTTTTCGACCATTCCAATACTTCCACTTCCGGCAAAATGATAGCGGCGTCTATTTTATGATTGTCAATGATCTCATTTATGCTTTTCCAGTATTGGGGACTGTCGGCTCTCGGTACCACAAATGAAGCAGCAAACAGATCTTTATCATACAACCCGTATGCAAGAGGGTTGGAATCTGTTCCGATAAACTCGAACTGTTCTTTATAAGCGCCACCGAACCATTTGACTGCCCTCACAAATGATCTTGGTGTGGGACCGCCTACGCCGGTTATTAAAATTTTCTTCATTGAAATGAATATTTTTTACAAATGTCTTTTTTAAATCCCACCTTTAAAAGGACGCATGGGAATATTTTCCTCCGCATTGACGCCCTCGCTTTTAAATACTTTTTTTATTGTCATCCAGATGATCCGGCAATCCAGGGCAAAGGAACAATGATCCACATACCATATATCCAGCTCAAATTTCCTTTCCCAGCTAATGCTGTTGCGCCCGTTTACCTGGGCCCAGCCTGTAATACCGGGTTTTACCTCGTGCCGTCTTTTCTGAAAATCATTATATAAGGGGAGATAAGATACCAGCAGGGGGCGTGGTCCCACAAGGCTCATATCTCCTTTTATTACATTAAGCAGTTGAGGTATTTCATCTAAAGATGTTTTTCTTATAAATTTCCCGGTTTTGGTCATACGTTTTCCATCAGGTAAAAGCTTTCCTTCCTTATCTTTTTTGTCGTTCATTGTTTTAAACTTGATCACTTTAAATATTTTCTCTTTTTTACCCGGTCTTTTTTGGAAAAAAAACGGTGTTCCCCCGTTCACAAAAAAGAGAAGGATCACAATAATTAAAAATATAGGGAAGGCGAGTATAAAAGCTATACCTGCGATTAAGATATCCAGAAATCTTTTAAAAAAAGAAACGTACATGATCGGATATAAATATAGTATTAGTTGGCCATACCTGCTTTTCTCTGCATTAGTTGCCTGTATTCCTCTAATAGTGCCTCCCATACCGGCTTTTGTTGGTAACGGGAGGCGATCATTGGGCGGGCGTTCTTTTTTAAAAAAAGCCGGTATACTTCGTCGGTAACTATCCGGCGCATAGCAATTTTCAATGCTTCCACATTTTTGGACGGAATAACGGTGCCGTTCACTCCTTCCTGTATGATCTCATTGCATCCATTGATATTGGTAACAATAGCGGGCAGCTCCATCGCACCGGCCTGCATCACCACATTGGGAAAGCCTTCCCGATAACTTGGAAAAGCCAGGGCATCCGATATAGCGAAATAAGGACGAACATCTTTTTGGAGACCTACGGAAATGATATCTGGATGCTCTTTTATATTTTTTAAAGTATCGGTACGAAGCGGATCCAGCTTACTTTCAAATGGCCCTACCAGCAGTAATTTCACATTACCAAGGCCCAATTCACCAAAAGCCTGTACCAGTTCATTGATACCTTTATCTTTTACTAAACGTCCTACAAAGACAAAGACGAAATCATTATCCGCGATTTCAAGGTCCTGTCTTAATTTTTTTACCTGATCTAAAGAAAGCGCCTGCAAGGAATAATGATCAAGGTCTATACCATTTACATTCCCGTTTGCCAGAATTTTCAAAGGCTTTTGCGTAATACCATAAGATTCTAAATCTTTTTTTACGCCTTTCCCTTCAGGATATACATCTGTTGCACAGGCACAAAGCAGCTTATCTACTGTTATCATCATTCTCTGCATCAGCCCGGTTTTACTCGGAAAAATCAATCCTGTATAGGTATGCATACGGATAGGCACTCCTGCCATTTTTGCCGCTATCATTGACAGTAACCCTGCTTTAGGTGTAATGGAATGTACGATTAGCGGCTTTTCCCGCCTGAAATAAAAATAGAGTTTGAGTAAAGACATTACATCATTCAACGGGGAAATATTTCGTTTCATTGCAATGGCATGGGTTTTTACTTTTTCTCTTTCTCTTACTTCTTCGAGACCGGCGCCGGCACTGGAAACTGCGGTTAACTCGAAATGTTTTTGTAAAAATGCCAATTGCCCTTTAAGTAATACATTTAAGCTGGTAGGAACGGTAGAGATACGGAAGAGTTTGGTATTATGCATATTTTGGTTAATGAATTTTTATAATATATATAAGGGGATAAAATTATATTTCTCACAGGACCATTTTTGGGTTGTAGAGCATTCCGCTGGCATAAAGCCTGGTACTGTAAGAGTACATAATGCATGATTGTTACTTTTAGTATAAAGTATTGAAGATTTTTCAACGGCAAATTAATTATATAAATTAATTAAAGTAGTTGTTGTCTGCCGAATAAGAAAATATTGGCATGTTGCAGGGGGACGATATGGGAAATTGCTAATATTTGATTGACGTTTAGCAAATTATCAAGTACATAATATGCACAATTGAAAGATAGGATTATCTTTGTGCGACTCCAGACTCCTAAATGAGTATGAAGTCCCTTTCCGGGTAATTCGTTTTTCATCTCTTTCCAATTTCCTTTTGGTTATATTGATTTCTGCCGGCGACAATCTGTTGTAATTAAGCAGAAAGCGGTAATTAAATATTAATTTTTCTTAATGTCAGTATTGAAATTAAAGTTAGTTACGATGTATTTTGGTAATCCCAAAAACGGGATATCAAAAAAGGTGCTTTATCAGGTGCAGGCGTTAAGAAACAATAATATTGATGCCAGGCTGGTCTTATTAGGCAAGGGGAGTCGGGAAGATTTTAAAGAAGATTTTGTAGACATCATCTCTACAAAAGTTCCGCCTTACAAGTCTTTCCTGGACAAACTGAGTGCAGTTAAATCTTTAAGAAGAAGCTACGAACAGGTGTTGTTGGATGGCGACCAGGAGGAGGTGATTATGCTTAGGGAATGTGTGCCTTCTTTCTGGATGTGGCGCCTTCTGAAGCAATCAAAAAAGAAAGTAATATTAGAACTGCTGTCTAACAGTTTCCAGGAAGCATTGTTGCGAAAAAGCTATCTTTATTATATAAGCCTCTGCCTGTTTTATGCTCCTATATTAAGAAGTGTTGATTTAATTGTTAGCGTTACTCAGGAAATCCTTGAACAGCATTTCAATATTAAGAAATATAAAATACCTTATTTAATTATCGGGAATGGCATCCAGGTTGATTCTACCCCGGTCAGTAAGAGAAAAAGAAATACTGTCCCCGGGGAATATAACCTTACCTGTGTTGCCCAGATCTCCCCGTGGCACGGGCTGGACAGGCTGATGGAAGGGCTGCGCCGCTATAAGGGTAACGATGTAATAAATTTTCATATTGTTGGTACAGGAAGCGCATTGTCGCAATTAAAAGAATTAGCGGAAAAGCTGGAGTTAAAAAATATTTTTTTTCATGGATTCCTGAGCGGGAAGGAGCTTGACGATATACTCGAAGCTACGGATCTTGCTATCAGCACATTAGCTATTCACAGGACCAATATACGTTACCTGTCAGTTTTAAAATCGAGAGAGTATTGCGCCAGGGGCATACCGTTCGTATATGCAGGAATTGATGATGATTTTCCCCCGGATTTTCCGTATGCTTTGAGGGTAGAGCCGTCGGAGCAGCCGGTCAACATTGAGCAGATAGTTTCTTTTTTAAAAAAAATAGAGCAGGATACCGAATGCGAGAAGAATATGAGAAAGTATGCTGAAGAGGTTTTGTCGTGGGATGTAAAGATGGGACGCCTGGCTGATTATCTGAAGAGCAGGTAATATAGCGTGTCCATACTATAATGATCAGGAATATTTGTACATATAAATTAGATATCATTCTCCAACAATCAGAACTATAATTATATTTACTGTTGTAGTTCCTGTTGGATTTCACCAATTTTTTTAAATATTATTTTTGTCATGCGCAGACTAATTTCGGCTTTTATTTTTGTTCCTGTTTTCTTAGGCTCCTGTAAGACAGGAAAACAATTAGCTTATTTTCAGGATTTGAATAGCGATCCGGGCAAGGTCCAGGAAGTTCGTATTGCTGCGGAAAGTCCTTTGAAATTGCAGGCCAACGACCAGATGCAGATCGTTATCAGCAGCGTCAGCCCTGAAGCAGCCCAGTTGTTTAATATGATGGGTGCGGCGGTTGCTGCCGGAACCAACTCTCAGGTGATGCAGAGTGTATATACCATTTCTCCTTCAGGGAATGTTACTATTCCGGGGATTGGGGATGTAAAGGTGGCCGGATTAACTACAGATGAAGCTAAAATTGCCATAAGGGATGCTGTAGTGCCGTATTTAAAAGATGCTGTAGTAAGTGCTTCACTGATCAATTTCAGGGTAACCGTAATGGGGGAAGTAGCAAGACCGATTACACTGCAGGTTGCCGGTGAAAGAATGAATCTCCTGGAAGCATTGGGAATGGCAGGAGATTTGACCGTTTTTGCCAAAAGAAATACAATAAAGGTACTCAGGAAGACTTCTGATAAAGTGGAAGTAGCTACCCTCGACCTTAACAACAGCGATATAATGAGATCTCCTTATTATGACCTCAAGCAAAATGATATAGTATACGTTGAACCTGTAAAACGTAAAGGGGCTCAGTCTCAAAATTTGAATATTCTTATACCTATTATTACCAGCTTTGTATCTCTTGGTATTGTAGCCATCTCAAGAATAAAATAAGGGAAAATGAATTCTATAAATACAAGAGCGTTATTAAACGATATAAAAGACGAATCTACTGTTGATCTTAAGCAGGTCTTTGTTAATATACTCAATGGCTGGCCATGGATTTTATTATCTACAATATTCATGGTAGCTCTCGGGTTTATGTATAACAGATATGCCGAACCTGTATTTAAAGCGAAATCAGCTATCCTGGTGAAAGATGAAAAGAAAGGAGGTGCGGGACTTCTTGACAACCCTTTATTAAAAGATCTTCAGTTTGGCGAAGGCGGAAAACTGGTAGATAATGAAGTGGAGGTACTGCATAGCTACGACCTGATGGATGCTACAGTAAGGAAAGGACAATTATTCCTAGATATTAAAAGAGAAGGTAAGTTTACCAACAGATCTGTATTCGGAGACGAGTTCCCGCTAACGGTAAGAATTGCAAACCCGGATACCATTTCCAACTCGTTTACATGGGAAGTGGTACAGAGAAAAAGCGATAATAAATGGTGGATCAATTATAAGGATAAAGGACAAACGCTCCCTGTAACAATGGGAAAATGGTATAGCATTAATGGTGTGATCTTTCAACTGGACTATTCTTCCCCGCATAGTGAAGATTCCACTGTTGTTAAGGAGGATACTGCAGCAGTTGAAAATAAATACCTTTTCAAATTTTATTCAGTCAACAGTACTGTTAATGCTTACCTGGCTGCTTTAAACATTCAGCCGGTCAGTAAGACTGCAAGTATTATTAACCTTGAACTTACGGATCATAATGCGAAAAGGGCAAAAGAGACGTTAAGCTCACTGATATATATTTATAAATCACAGGGACTGGAAGATCAAAAACAGGTTAGCTCGAATACGCTTGAGTTTCTAAATGGGCGCTTAGCTATAATTGAGCGGGAACTGCAGACTGTGGAGGGGCAGGTGGAGCGGTTCCAGACTAACAATAAGATCACTGATATTCCTACAGAAGGACAGATATACCTTGACCAGGCGAAAGATGTTGATCAGCAAAAGGTCCAGCAGGAAACCCAATTGAATATACTCGAATCGCTTGAGACAAGCCTGCAGGACAATCAGGATAATGGTAAAATGGTTACTTCGGCATCTGGAATCCTGGAGCCTTCTCTGGCAGCATTGATCCAGGCGTATAATCAGTTAGTACTTGAGCGGGAAAGACAAACTACAAGGCTGGGTCCCAAAAACCCGATTACCGTAGACGTAGCTAACCAGGTAAAAAATACGCGGGAAAGCCTGATAGACAATATCGCGAGCCTGAAAAAAGCGTACCGGATAACGTTGGATAATATTAACAGGAAAGACGCTGAGCTCTCTATGCGGATAAAGAGCATGCCGACAATCCAAAAAAACCTTGTACAAATTAAAAGAGACCAGTCGGTGAAGGAGCAGTTGTATTTCTTCCTGCTTCAGAAAAAGGAGGAGGCTGCTATTACGCTGGCTTCTATTACCGCAGATTCCCGTAGTATTGAGCAAGCCAGGAGCACGGGTATCGTTAGCCCTAAAAAACAGCTTGTTCTTGTGATTTCAGTATTGCTGGGGGTTTTCCTGCCGGCAGTAATAATATATATCAGGAGTTTACTGGATAATAAAATTGGAGACAAGGATGAAGTAGAGCAGGGCTGTAATGCCCCGGTTCTTGGGGAAATCTCGTATGCAAAGAAAGAAAAATCCCCGATTGTGGTTGAAAGAGGAAGCCGCTCTATTATTGCCGAACAATTTCGTGTTATCCGTACCAATGTTGGGTTTACAAGGAATGATGGTAAAGAGCCTCAGGTGATCCTGATAACATCTCACCGCCCTGAAGAGGGAAAATCTTTTGTAAGCCTGAACCTGGCAGCCAGTTTTGCCCTGCTGGATAAGAAAGTTGTTGTACTGGAGTTCGATCTTAGAAAACCACGGTTGAGCCAGGCGCTCAAAGTGGTTTCTGAAAAGGGGATCAGTAATTTCTTAAGTAATGCAACTGTTTCCCTGGATAGTTTATTATATGAAGTCCCTGGCTTTAATGATGATTTCTCATTATTACCGGCCGGGCCCATCCCTCCTAATCCGGCTGAATTAATATTGGGTCCCAGGATGAAGATAATGATGGACGAACTGAAGAAGAAATTTGATTACGTGATCCTGGATACGCCGCCTTATAGCCTGGTTACTGATTCTTCATTGCTGGGCATATACGCTGATGTAAATATTGTTGTGCTTCGTCACAGTTTCACATTTAAGTTTGTTCTGAAAGAACTTAACAAAAAGATCAGGGAAAATACTTCCGGCGGATTATATACTACTGTTATCAACAGAGTAGGTGAAGGGCGAAGCTATATGAAATATAAAAACTATAAAAATTATGGTTTCTCAGAATATTTCGATGCTCCGGAAAGACGAAGAAAAGGGATTGCAGCCTGGTTTAGAAAGAAAAGTCATTAGAATGCGTATAAAAATATATTTCAGGTGTTTTTGTGAAGTGAGCTGAGGCTAATTGAAGCATTATTATGGATGGCATCAATAAAACAAATAAGTTTTTAGCATTTTGGATTGCAATACCTACTTTCTTTAGCTATTCGGCATTCTTTTTTCCTATCGCGCTCAAAGCATTCCTTATTGCTCCTGCTGGATTGTTCACGATCAGCATGCTTTTTTATATTTCATTTGCGTTTCTGCGGCGTCCCAAAATACAATCGATACCGGAAATCAGGTATCTTATTATGCTGCTTGTGGTTTTGTGTATAGGGCTCCTTTATACGAATGCGCCCAATTACGGGTTCAGCAAAATACTTATTTTATACACCTGGATTATTTTGTTTTTTTTATATGCGCCGGTCATAGTAAATAATTATGAGCTTTATGCTAAGGTCTCTGTCTTTTGTGGCGCTGTTTTTTTGATTCTTTTGTATAGCAGGTGTGGCGACCCTATTTCTTTCTTTAAATCTATGCAGGTGCAGGGAGAGGTCGTCAGGCTGGGGTTTGAACAGGATTCTGATTCGTATGGTGGTTTAAATCCGATATGGATAGCCCGGTACCTTGGTTTTCTGTTTCTTATGGCGCTGTTCATTACTAAGAAAAAATCGCGTAATCTTTTCTTATACGGATATATGCTGGTGCTGTTTTTGTATATGATCACCGCGGGATCAAAAGGCCCTATTATCGCATTGCTTGGCGGATGCGTAATATTTTTTGCTAATGAGAATATATCGGTGAATGTTAAAACGATATTCTTTTTAATATTGATATTCGCGGTATTTATTTTGTTGCTGAATGCAATTGATTTTTTTTCTTCTTCATTTTTTATCGAAAGATATTCCGGCAAAAATACATCGGCAGAGGAGCGGGAAGTGCTGATAGATGTTGCTCTTCAGTTTTCCGGCATCGTCAGTTTTCTTTTTGGCACGGGTACAGGTAATTTTGGCTACGTTATAAACCATAAGGATGCGAGAAGGTATCCTCATAATATTTTAGCAGAGCTTTATTTTGAGAACGGAATAATATCTTTAGTTATTCTGGCGCTCATTTATATCAGTGTTTTAAAATATCATAAGCTGATTTTTAAGTCAAGAAAACTACGGATGTTGGTTGCCACGTTTGTTTATTTTGGTTTGAATTCAATGTTTTCCGGCGACCTGCTTGCCAACGAATATTTCTTTATTTTCTTTATTCTGTTTCATTTTGAAAAACTCATGATCCAGAAAACGGAGCAATTAGAGATGCAATTAGAACAATTTAATCCCGATATAGCGGCATACCTGAAATAAGCAATAAAAAATAGTCAGTTCATGAAAGTTTTACATGTTATTAATTCTCTTACTGCAGGTGGAGCTCAGAAACTGGTCGCTGATTTTGTGCCTGTAATGAATAAGAAGGCAATTGCTGCTGATGTACTGTTATTTAACGAAGATAAAGGTCCATTTCTCGAAACTTTATTGAGCAGGAATGTCAGGGTTATGAATATAAGATCCAGGCATTTATATTCCCCTTACAACGTGTTTAAAGCAGCTAAATATTTTGACAAGTACGATATTGTTCATGTTCATCTTTTCCCCGCTATATACTGGACATCCCTTGCCAAGATAATAAGACCTGCTAACCGGAAAGCAAAATATGTTTTGACTGAACACAGCAATTCCAACAGGCGGTTTACCAAACCCTATTTACAGCCGGTGGACAAATTCATATACGACAGGTTTGATGCCCTGATCGCGATAAGTGAAAGCGTGAAAGAGGTATTATGGAACAGGATAGGGCACCCCGATATTCCTGTGATATATAACGGTGTCAATGTTAAAGAACTGTCTGAGGCTGTGCCGGTACCGCTTCCCGAAAACCAGGTTTCCTTATTAATGGTGGCAGCGTTCAGCGATGCAAAAGACCAGGATACGGTGATAAAGGCCATGCAGCACCTCGACGATCGCTATCATTTATATTTTGCCGGGCAGGGGTATACCGAGAAAGAATGTATGCAACTGGCCCGGGACCTGAATGTGGCGCATCGTGTACATTTTATGGGAGTAAGGAAGGATATCCCGGGACTTATGAAATCTGTTGATATCAATATCCTCTCCAGCCATTGGGAGGGTTTATCCTGTGTGGCACTGGAAGCAATGGCTTCCGGCACGCCCTTCCTTGGTACAGATGTCAATGGCATCAAAGAAATGTTTTCGAACAATGAGTACGCATTGTTTAAAACAGGTGACGTGGAAGCATTAACCCAAAAAATTAAAAAAATAGCTGACGATAAGTCTTTTGCGAAGCAGCAGTCCGAGATAAATTTTAAAGAAGTTCAAAAATTCGATATTGAAGTGATGACTGATCATTACCTGGAGTTATATAAGCGACTTCTTCAATCTTAATGATATAAAAGGGCATTGATATTTATGCAGCCGTTAACGATGAATCATGGAAATTTTGTTGTGTCATTAGACTTTGAGCTGATGTGGGGAGTGCGTGATATTGTTACTATCCGGCAATACGGAAAAAATATTGCAGGTGTGCATACTGTAATCCCAAAGCTGCTTGATGCCTTTGGCGCTTATGATATAAAAGCAACTTTTGCGACAGTAGGTTTTCTTTTTTTTGAATCAAAGGCTGCATTGCTGGCAAATGTCCCCCAAAACTTACCTTCTTATAATGATGCAAACCTGTCTCCTTATAACGGGTACCTGGAAACGCTCGGGGATGATTACACGAACGACCCCTTTCATTATGCACCTTTGTTAATTAAAGCTATCCGGCAACATCCGCAACACGAGATCAGCACGCATACTTTTTCTCATTATTATTGCCTGGCGCCCGGACAAACAATAGAACAGTTCAGGGCAGACATGGTTGCCGCGAAGAATATAGCATTAACCTATGGGATCTTTGTTACTTCTGTCATCTTCCCGCGCAATCAATACAATCCATTGTATGCTGAAGTGTGCACAGCCCTGGGGATCACGGCTTACAGGGGGAATGAGGCGCATTGGATATATGATTCAACAAAGGAGATAAAAAGTGTTCCTTTGAGATTGCTGTTCTCCATCGGTGGCTCATACGGTTCAGGATTGAAGAAAGTTTTTAGAAGAGTGCTCAGGATGATGGATTCCTATATTAATCTATCAGGGCAGAATTGTTACAGCATGGAATATCTCCAAAGTAAATTCCCCGTGGATATTCCTTCCAGCCGACTTCTTCGTCCTTATTCCCCTTCTCTGGCAATATTAGAACCGCTCAGGCTGATGAGGATAAAGAAGGGAATGACCTATGCTGCTAAAAACAACCTGACTTATCATTTGTGGTGGCACCCGCATAACTTTGGGATAAACCAGGATAAGAATTTTGCATTCCTGGAGAAAATTTTGAAGCACTATAAAAAGCTGCATTTGAAATATAATTTTCAGTCTGTTACCATGTCGAAGCTGGCGGAAAATATTTTGAAGCAAACCAGGCACTGATAGTATGAAGATCCACTTTTATGCTATAGGAAGAGCGCATGAGCTATACGTCAGGCCAGGCGTAGAAGATTTTACCAAACGTATTGCGCGGTATTATCCCATAGATTGGAAGATCATCGTTCCCCCTAAGAATGCTGCTGTTTTACAGGAAGCTGAACTAAAGCAAAAAGAAGCAGCCTCCCTGTTTGATTTTTTGAAAAAGGACGATTTTCTTGTAGCGCTGGATGAAACGGGTAAGTCTATGAGCTCCCCGGCCCTTGCCGCTTTTTTACAGGCAAAGGCCAATGAAAGCGTGAAGCAGCTCATTTTTTTAATAGGAGGCGCATACGGGCTTCATGAGTCGGTTATCCAACGTGCTAATTATATATGGTCGTTATCAAAGCTCACTTTTCCTCACCAGCTTGTCCGTCTTATTCTTGCAGAGCAGGTATACCGTGCCTGCACTATTTTACGGAATGAAAAATATCACCATGCATAATTTAACGCAGGATAACGCCGCTTAACATGCTTTCTATTATCTTCGTAAAAATCTCTGCATGTCCATTACACTGATCATTGTTATCATTACCTGTATAGTATCCATAGTGTCGCTTAATAACGATAAAATGAAGGCTGAGCTTATCTTTTGGCCTGCTGTGATAAAGAATAACCGCCAGTATTACAGGTTTCTGTCCTACGGATTGATCCATGCAGATTATATACACCTTTCATTTAACATGCTGTCGCTTTACTCGTTTGGCGTATTTGTAGAAGATCATCTTTTTTCTGCACCATATTTCTTTGGAGAAAAAGGAAAGCTGTTCTTTATAATTATGTATATAGGCGCCTTGATTGTGTCTACGATCCCGGATTACATAAAATACAAAAATGTGTATGGCTATACCGCCCTCGGAGCCTCAGGAGCTGTATCCGCAGTTATCTTTGCCGGTATTGTGCTACAGCCGCAGTTACCTATACGGTTCATGTTCATTCCTTTTGATATACCCGGGTATGTGTTTGGTATCCTGTTCCTTGCGCTTTCCGCTTATCTTGCTAAAAAAGGCACAGGTAATATTGGCCACGTGGCTCATTTCTTTGGAGCGCTTTTTGGCGTTGTATTTACAGTTATTGCCGTAAAAGCGTTTTCCACCAACCATACCGATGTACTGGGAGATTTTATGCGCAGTATATTAAACCGCTAAGCGGGTCGGAATTGAAGCTCCAGTATTTCCTTCGTATTATCCGTGACTTTAAACCGGTCGTCAATCCGGTGGTTGATCACCCAGATGATCTTTTTATTCATCTCCAGTACCCATACATGCTCTTTATCGGCAAGCGACAGCTTTTTATCAATAAAAAAACGTGACAGCTTTTTTTTCTTGGGCATACCAAGAGGATAAAAATAGTCGCCGGGTTGCCATTTCCGGAGCAGGAGGGGAAACCGGATATGTTTTATATCCAGCATTGCCACGGCAGCATCGGCGCCGGTTTTAATAAAAGCCGGCGCCAGCTTTTTCTTCTTCATGCTGAGGCAGCCGTCTTCGAAATAAATAATGTCTGCTCCGGACTCAATCACCCTGATCTGCTGAGCAACTTCCGTGACAGGAGAAATAATGAGCCAGTTACGGTTTTTCAATATGCGATGGGAGGAGCTGAGTATATATTTTCCACTGTCACTGTGGAGCAGCTTTACTATCTCGCCTGTTTGCCCGGAAGTAAAGCCATATTGTTTTGCAATTTCATACATTACAGTATGTAGCGGAATTACGGCAGACAGTTTTAACACAGGTATGTATACATCATTGTTCCTGTATTGCAGCAGCTTTTTCCTGTATTGACCAATGGCTTCATGGTACAGAAAGGCCGTTTCCCTGAATCGCTCAATACTGGTGGTGATGTTTTCCGCAGCGCCGGGATAGATCTTTTCTATCAGTGGCAAAACCTGGTGGCGGATATAATTACGGGAGTATTTGTCTGATAAATTACTTGAATCTTCCCGGTAAGAGAGCTGCTGCCCGGCTGCAAAGCTGTGTAGCCGGGCTTTGGGAGCAAACAAAAGCGGCCGCAGGAGTTTTCCTGTTTTGGGCAGCATCCCTTTCATCCCCGTTATGCCTGTTCCCTTAAAGAGATTCATTAATACTGTTTCAATGTTGTCATCCGCATGATGTGCCGTTACGATGTAGCGGGGAATAGTATTATTATCGGGATAACCGCGTAAATCATTTCCGTTTACGATATCATTGAACCAGTCATACCTGAGCTCACGGGCTGCTACCTGTATGGAAGTTTTGTGTTGTCCGGCAAATTCAATGGCATTAAAACGCTTTACCAGTATGGGGACCTGATAGCGGTCGGCAAGCTGCCTTACAAAAATTTCATCTTCTTCACTTTCTTTTCCCCTGAGATTGAAATTGCAGTGTGCAATTACAAACGGATAACCTGACAGCCTGCAGAGCTCACATAAGACTACAGAATCTATGCCGCCACTAACTGCCAGCAATAACACATCCTCCGGGTGAAACAGTTTTTCTTTTTCAACGTAAGATTTAAAATCATCTAAGAGCAACCGGTCTTGCATTGGGTTAAAGGTTTTTCCCGGTCAACTGTCTGCTAAGTCTTCGCAGGCAGCTTCCAGTTCATTATAGGCCTTCGTGTCATTTTGCTTCCGCGCCTCAACCATTCCCCGTTTATACCAGTTGATGGCAGCAGCCTGCTCGCCTGTTCGTTCCAACAGCTTTGCCAAATGATAATAGGAACCGGTATAAGAAGGGTCGCGTTCTAAAAGGTCAAGGAAAATCTGCTTTGCTGCAGCGTCTTCTCCTGTTTTAATATATTCGAGCGCAAGTGCATGCTGCAAAAAATTATCGGTTGGATTATCTTTTAAAAGAGTCAAAATTTTTTCAATTCTTTCCACGGCGCCTGTTTTTAAAAAATAAAATGATTAATTCATTAAGTTGTTATATTTGTGCATAAATTAGTTGCATAAACAACTTATTTATGCTTTATTTTTGATCAAGCACAACTCAATGAAAATACTTGTTTGTATCAGCAAATCGCCAGACACTACGGCAAAAATAGCCTTCACCGATAACAATACGAAATTCGCTACTGATGGCGTGCAATGGATAATCAATCCCTATGATGAATGGTATGCGCTTGTGCGGGCAATTGAATTGAAGGAAAAGGATGCTTCCACTGTCATTCACCTGGTAACGGTGGGCGCTGCAGATGCGGATCCCATTATACGTAAGGCGCTGGCATTGGGCGGTGACGAGGCAATAAGAGTAAACGCCGATACCAATGACAGCTACTTTATTGCAACGCAAATAGCTGAAGTGGCCAAACAGGGCGGCTACGATCTTGTATTTACCGGGAAAGAAACTATTGATTTTAACGGTTCTTCTATTGGCGGTATGGTAGCTGAGTGCCTGGAAGCTCCGTATATAGCGCTGGCGATAAAGTTTGAGGTTGAAGGCAGTAAAGCTACTGTTACCCGAGAAATTGAAGGGGGGGAAGAAGAGTGTGAGGTTAACCTTCCTGCAGTGATCAGTTGCCAGAAAGGAATGGCAGAGGCAAGAATCCCTAATATGAGAGGTATCATGGCAGCGCGTACCAGGCCCCTGAAGGTAGTAGAGCCTGTGGCGGCAGACCATCTTACTGCTGTCGTAAATTTTGAGCTGCCTCCGGCAAAAGCCGGTGTGAAGCTTGTTCCTGCCGATAACCCGGCAGAGCTGGTAAGGCTCCTGCACGAAGAAGCCAAAGTAATTTAACATATCCCTATCCTTAAATGATAAAAAAATAATCATGCCCGTTTTAATATTTATAGATCAGTCGGAAGGACAGGTAAAAAAAGCATCTATTGAAGCTATCTGCTACGGTGTGGCTGTGGCTGAGCAAACAGGAGATACGGCAGAAGGCGTAATTCTTGGAAAGGTAACAGATGATATTGCTGCACTGGGAAAATATGGTTTGCAGAAAATACATCATGTGGATAATGAAGCGCTCAATCATTTTGATGCTCAGGTTTTTACCGGAGCAATAGCACAGGTAATTGATGCGATCAAATCAAAAGTGATTATTTTTTCTAACAATGCAGATGGTAAGCATATTGCTCCGCGGCTGTCTGTTAAGCTAAAAGCAGGTCTTGTTACCGGTGCGGTGGCTTTGCCCGATACCACAAATGGTTTTGTTGTAAAGAAAACAGTGTTCTCCGGTAAGGCATTTGCCAATATTGCGATCAACACTGATATAAAGATCATAGCGCTTAATCCGAACTCGTATGAAATTACTGCCCGGGGCGATGCAAAGGCAGAAATATTATCCTTTAGCGCCCAGGTGGGTGCAACTAAAGTAAGAGTGACAGGCGTCAATAAAGTGAAAGGTGAAGTTCCTTTGAGTGAAGCTGATATCGTGGTGAGCGGTGGCAGAGGTCTGAGAGGTCCTGAAAACTGGGGAATGATTGAAGAGCTCGCTAAATTATTAGGAGCTGCTACGGCCTGCAGCCGTCCTGTAGCAGATGCGCATTGGAGACCTCATCATGAGCATGTGGGCCAAACAGGACTGGCTATAGCTCCTAACCTGTACATTGCTATCGGTATTTCCGGCGCTATCCAGCATCTTGCCGGCGTGAACAGAAGTAAAACGATTGTTGTGATCAATAAAGACCCCGAAGCGCCCTTTTTTAAAGCGGCAGATTATGGCATCGTGGGTGATGCTTTTGAAATAGTGCCTAAAATTATTGAAGAAGTTAAAAAGCTGAAAGGCGTAGCATGAGAAAACACGTTCCTTCGTTTACAACCGTCCGGATTTAAATCGGGGCGGTTTTTTTTTAAGCTTTCCGGGATTTCCCTTTTTACAAATTTCTTGTACATTCGCAACAGATTATGAAGAAAATAGAACTGGAAATAGTAGCATTATCACATAGTATTACCCAGACGCATTCTTATGCTGTTGTACTGGGTGAAACGAATGGATTGAGGAGGTTGCCGATTGTGATTGGTGGCTTTGAGGCGCAGGCAATAGCTGTGGCATTGGAGAGAATGCAGCCCAGCAGGCCGCTTACCCATGATCTGATGAAAAATTTCATGATGGCCTTCAATGTAGAGCTGCATGAAATTATAATCAGCGACCTGCAGGAAGGGATATTTTATTCCAAGCTGCTTTGCAGCAGCGAGCATGATACTGTTGAAATTGACTCACGCACATCTGATGCGCTTGCATTGGCTGTACGCTTTGGATGTCCCATTTATACTTATGAGCATATACTTGAAAGCGCCGGCATATTAATGGAAGATTCCGGGAAAAAGAAGAAAACCGAAGAAGAGCAGCTCGTAAAAGAATCTGCCGGCGGTAAAGAAGATCTTAAAGGGATGTCGCTCGAAGAGCTGAATCAGTTGCTGAGTGAAGTGCTTGAGCAGGAAGATTATTTGAGAGCCATCGCCATACGCGATGAGATCAACCACAGGAAGAAAAAATATTAGTACCCTGTTAAATGCACAGTCCTTGCTGGAATTTCCCAACTGTAAGATTAATATCGGATTGAACGTTACTTCCAAACGGGAAGACGGATATCACAATATAGAAACGATATTTTATCCCCTGCCCTGGTATGATATTCTTGAAGTCATCGCCGGCAGCCGGAACGGGAAAAGTAGCCAGCCGGATACGTTACATTTATCCGGGATAACTGTTCCGGGAGCACTTACTGATAATATATGCCTGAAAGCCGCGGCATTGTTAAGAAAAGATTTCCCGGAAATATCACCGCTTACTATTCATTTACACAAAACAATTCCTGCAGGCGCCGGGCTGGGAGGCGGATCTGCAGACGGGGCTTTTACGCTGCTTTTGCTGGATCGCCTTTTCGAATTAGGGTTGTCTGCCAGGGAGCTAACAACATATGCGCTTCAGCTGGGGAGTGATTGTCCTTTTTTTATAAATAATACAGCATGCTTTGCTACCGGCAGGGGAGAGCAAATGGAGCATGTTTCAATTGATCTTTCGGAATATACTATAGTGCTTATTAATCCGGGTATTCATGTCGATACAGGTTGGGCATTTTCGCAGCTTACTCCCGTCATACCTTCACAAAAACTTAATGAGCTTATAAAGCAGCCGTTAACAGCGTGGAGAAATTTGATAAAGAATGATTTCGAAGAACCTGTATTAAGGCAATATCCTCAAATAGCTGCTGTTAAAGAAACGCTTTATGCCAAAGGCGCCCTGTTTGCAGCAATGACGGGAACAGGTTCTACCGTGTATGGCATTTTTGCAAAGGATGCTCCAAAAAAAATGCAATGGGAGAATTATCCCCTGCTCCGGATCATCGGATAAAACGTATATTGCATCGTAAATGCTGCATATCATACGGAAAGCATACATATTATCCTTTTTAGAACTCAATCTTGATTTCCTGGATCATCAATAGCTTATTGTTGGGCGCATTTCAATTATCCGGCAGGCGCGCCTGCAAAACATGGGATATACCTATTAGATTTTTAGCTCATTAGAAGGATTGAAACAAGTTATCATTTCTTTGAGGTCTTTGCCTGCCCGATCTGAAGATCATTCAGGCGGGCGAAAAACCTGACTGCCGACAGGCAGGCTTTGTATTTCATTTGTGGTTCCGCAAAGTACCCGAAGGAATTACGCCCGCCTGAATGACTAGTCAGGCAGGCAAAGGCTCAAAGCCGGGCTAAACGATATATCTAATTTTCGTTATTTTTTTGCAATTTTTTTACTTTTTTGTGAACAGTCTCTCTCGTGGTTAATTTTCTTTGATTATGATCCAAACAAGCAATTCGTCTGATCTGACGCAACAGTATATAGCGCTTGAACACCGGTATGGCGCACACAATTATCATCCTCTTCCTGTAGTGCTCAACCGTGGGGAAGGAGTATATGTATGGGATGTGGATGGTAAAAAATACTACGATTTTTTAAGCGGTTACTCTGCTGTTAACCAGGGACATTGTCATCCGCGCATCATCAATGCGCTGGTGCGGCAGGCGCAGCAGCTTACCCTCACATCAAGGGCGTTTTACAGTGAGCCTTTGGGAGAATACGAAAAGTTTATTACCACACTTTTCGGCTATGATAAAGTGTTACCCATGAATACCGGTGTGGAAGCAGTGGAAACAGCCATTAAGCTATGCCGCCGCTGGGCCTATGATGTTAAGGGAATTCCTCCGGGAATGGCGAAGATCATAGTTTGCGATGGTAATTTTCATGGCAGGACTACAACCGTGGTATCGTTCAGCACCGACGAGGCTTCTACAAAGCACTTCGGACCTTTCACTCCCGGTTTTGAAATAATAGCATATGATGACATTGATACGCTGGCTGAAGCGTTGAATGATGAATATGTTGCCGGTTTCCTGGTAGAGCCCATACAGGGAGAAGCGGGAGTGCGTGTGCCGCATGAAGGGTATCTTGCAAAAGCTAAATCGCTTTGTGAAGAAAAGAATGTATTGTTTATTGCAGATGAAATACAGACCGGGCTTGCCCGTACCGGAAAAATGCTTTGTTGCGATCATGAGGAGGTAAAACCCGATATTCTCATATTGGGCAAGGCGCTGAGCGGCGGAACAATGCCGGTGAGCGCGGTGCTGGCAGATGACGATATTATGCTTACCATATCACCGGGCGAGCATGGATCAACATACGGGGGAAACCCGCTTGCCTGCAGTATAGCCATCGCATCCCTGAAAGTATTAACAGATGAAAACATGGCGGCAAATGCTGAAGACATGGGAACGCTATTGAGAAAAGAATTAAAAAAAATCCATTCGCCGCATATTGATCTTATCAGGGGAAAGGGGCTGCTGAATGCTATTGTTATAAAGCATTCCAATAAGGAAGCTGCCTGGCAATTGTGCCTGCAGCTCATGGAGAACGGATTGCTGGCAAAGCCTACACATGGCGATAAGATCAGGCTGGCGCCTCCGCTTGTCATTACTGCCGGGCAGATAATGGAATGTGTGGGAATTATTGAAAAGAGCCTGAAGGTTTTGGACTAGTACGCCGCGTTGTATTTATGAACAATGAATAATAGTGAAACGAGAGACGTGAAACGAGAGACTTTCAGCGTTCACATTTGTCTTTTCACGCCCGACGTCTCTCATCTCACATCTGACGTTTATCTTTTTATTTTGCTGCTGCTGGAAATGCCGGAATAGTTTTTTATTTTTCCAGAATTATTTTAAATAACAAGCTTGCTTTATGAGCCCATTTGTAGCAGAACTCACCGGCACTGCATTATTGATCACTTTAGGCTGTGGCGTTGTTGCCAATGTAATACTCGACAAAACGAAGGGAAATAAGGGAGGGCTTATCGCCATTACTTTTGGCTGGGCTGTAGCCGTGTTCACCGGTGTATATGCGTCTGCTGCAGTGAGCGGGGCTCATCTTAACCCTGCCGTTACCGTAGGGCTTGCAGTAGAAGGCAGCTTTGAGTGGAGCAAAGTGCCTGCTTATCTCCTGGCGCAGATGCTTGGTGCAATGATAGGTGCATTCCTGGTATGGCTTGCTTATAAACAACATTTTGATGCCACACAGGATCCTGATTTAAAGCTGGGGACTTTTTGTACAGATGCTGCTATTGAAAGCCCTGTTCATAATTTTATTACCGAGACGATCGGCACTTTTGTGCTGGTGCTGGGCGTATTATTGCTTTCAAAGCCTGAAATGAAATTAGGCGCCCTGGATGCACTGCCTGTAGCCTTGCTGGTGCTGGGCATAGGTTTGAGCCTTGGTGGTCCTACCGGCTATGCCATTAATCCTGCGCGGGATCTCGGCCCCCGTATCATGCATGCCATACTTCCTATAAAGAATAAGCGCGATAGTAACTGGGGTTATGCCTGGCTTCCGGTGATCGCTCCTATTACGGGCGGTGTTTTGGCCGCGCTCCTGTTTAAATTTGTCCTGCAATCTTAGTGCTAGGTCAAGCCGATTATGTCTGTATGTTATCGTGAAAAGTGAGACGATAAATGTGAAAGCATTTTCCGGTATCCCCGGGCCGGGTTTGTTTTTTCAGCTAATCGAAGCTTTTTTACCAAAAAACGATACTATCCGGTTATCTATCGAATTAAGTTCAGTAAGCGCCGGGTTCTTACCATCTTTGTATTGTCAACGATGACACAACGAAAACCCCAAGATCCCTGATTTCTGAATCCCTGAAAAACCGGCACCCTTTAGAAAACACCCGAACCCTGAGAAGAAAACCCAAATCCCCTGAAAATGCCCCGACCCTTTAGAAAACCCCAATCCCCAAGAATCCAAACCTGAGTAAGCCAGATCCAAACCATCTGAAAAATCACACTGTTATCCAATGTCAATGCAAAAACTGATAAAAAAATAAGCTATGTAAAACCCATCAACCCACAATCCGATATTTGAAATCAACCAACCCTAAGAACCGAAATCCGTCAGTACCTTGTAGAAAACCGTACCAAACCGTTCATTAACCTCTGACAAGATTTCAAAAGATTGAGCCGTGCAAAAGCGCGGCTTTTTTTTGTATTAACGATTCTTCCCGCAGGTGGAAAATATGTATCAAACAGTTCGATCTATTTTTAAAATATTCCCTTTTCAAATTGGACAATTATTTGCCGAACCTTACCTTTGCCGCACATTTGCCCATATACCTTAAAATATTTTAATATATGCCTAATAAAGGTAAGATCAAACAGATTATCGGAGCCGTTATAGACGTGCAATTTGATGGTGAACTGCCGGAAATTTACAATGCCCTGGAACTCAAAAGGGAATCAGGCGAAAAGCTGGTGCTGGAAGTACAGCAGCACCTGGGCGAAGACAGTGTACGCACCATTGCCATGGATGGTACCGATGGCCTGGTGCGGGGTATGGAAGTGATTGATACCGGTAAGGCAATCGCAATGCCGGTAGGTGAAGATATCAAAGGCCGCCTGTTCAATGTAACCGGCGATGCTATTGATGGACTTCCGCAGCTTGACAAAACCAATGGCCGCCCTATACATGCAAAACCGCCGGCTTTTGAAAATCTGAGCGTATCTACCGAAGTGCTTTTTACAGGTATTAAAGTTATTGATCTTATTGAGCCTTATGCAAAAGGTGGTAAGATCGGTTTGTTTGGGGGCGCCGGTGTGGGTAAAACGGTATTGATTCAGGAGCTGATCAACAATATTGCAAAAGGTTACGGTGGTCTGTCTGTATTTGCCGGTGTGGGTGAGCGTACCCGCGAGGGAAATGACCTGCTGCGTGAAATGATCGAAGCAGGTATCATGAAATATGGCGATGACTTTAAGCATAGCATGGAAAAAGGCGGATGGGATCTCAGCAAGGTAAATATGAATGATCTGAAGGATTCCAAGGCAACTTTTGTTTTCGGACAGATGAATGAACCTCCGGGAGCCCGTGCACGTGTGGCATTGAGTGGTCTTACCGTAGCAGAATATTACCGTGATGGCGATGGTAAGGGACAGGGACGTGATATCCTCTTTTTCGTAGATAACATCTTCCGTTTCACACAGGCAGGTTCTGAAGTGTCAGCCCTCCTGGGACGTATGCCTTCTGCGGTGGGTTACCAGCCTACGCTGGCTACAGAAATGGGGCTGATGCAGGAACGTATTACTTCCACTAAAAATGGTTCTATTACCTCCGTACAGGCGGTATATGTACCGGCGGATGACCTTACTGATCCGGCGCCTGCTACTACTTTTGCGCACCTGGACGCTACTACGGTATTAAGCCGTAAAATAGCTGACCTTGGTATTTATCCTGCGGTGGATCCGCTGGATTCTACATCAAGGATCCTTACTCCCCAGATCGTGGGTGATGCGCATTACAATTGCGCCAACAAGGTAAAGCTTATCCTGCAGCGTTATAAAGAGCTTCAGGATATCATCGCTATCCTGGGTATGGACGAGCTTAGTGAAGATGATAAGAAAACAGTATTCCGTGCACGTAAAGTGCAGCGTTTCCTTTCCCAGCCTTTCCATGTGGCAGAGCAGTTTACCGGCTTGAAAGGGGTGTTTGTGAGTATAGAAGATACTATCCGGGGGTTCAATATGATTATGGACGGGGAAGTAGATGACTATCCTGAAGCGGCATTCAACCTGGTAGGAACCATTGAAGATGCTATTGAAAAAGGTAAAAAACTGCTTTCTGCGGCTAAGGGCTAATTACAAAACAATACCAAATGGAATTAGAGATATTAACTCCAGAGCGTAAGCTGTTCAGCGGTGAAGTATATGGTGTGCAACTGCCCGGGATAAACGGGTCGCTTGAAATACTTAACAGGCATGCTCCCCTGGTAGCTGCCCTTGGCACAGGCCGTATCAAAATATTGAAAGATAAAACCGGAGCCGGTGCTTCCTACAATATCAATGGCGGTTTTGCTGAAGTGCTGAACAATAAAGTGGCAGTGCTGGTAGAGGGCGCTTCCGAGATCTGATCATTGTTTAAAAAATAATAAAGAAACCCGGCTGATATGTGTCGCCGGGTTTTCTTTTTAATTTTTATTCCCTCGTCTTTGTGGTAAAATAACCCCGGATCTTAATTCCGTACCGGTTTACCTCCTTTGAGCACACTTTGTATTCTTTCCAGCGTTTTTCTTTCCCCGCAAAGGCTCAGGAAAGCCTCGCGCTCCAGGTCGAGAAGGTATTGCTCGCTTACAAATGCAGGCTCAGTGAGATCTCCCCCACACATTACATAAGCCAGCTTTTTAGCTACAAGAGCATCATGGTCTGTAGCGTAATTAGCCCGCTGCATACCATTGATCCCTGCGTATAAAGCACCTAAAACAGACCGTCCTGCCACCCTGATATCCTTACGCTGCAAGGGTTGTGTATACCCGTTATCAAACATCTCGATTACACTCGCTTTCGCAGCTCCTATTCTCCGGTCCTGGTTGATGATCACTTCATCATGCCCCTTTCGTAATATACCAAGGTCAAAAGCTTCAAAGGCGCTCGTGGATACTTTGGCAGTAGCGATGGTCAGGAACCTGTTTTTCAATGTAATTGTATCAGGTTCGTCAACGTGCATTTCATCTGCCGCACGCAAGGTGAACTCTTTGGTACCTCCTCCGCCGGGTATTAATCCTACGCCCAGCTCCACAAGACCTATATATGTTTCTGCCGCCGGCAGTACCTTATCGCTGTGAAGGCTAAGCTCACAGGCCCCGCCCAGGGAAAGAGCATGGGGAGCCACAACTACGGGAATGCTTGAATACCTGGCCCGCATCATAGTATTCTGAAAGGCTCTTATGGCCATATCCAGTTCGTCATATTCCTGCTCTACTGCAAACATAAATATCATCCCCACGTTGGCGCCCGCTGAAAAATTCGGAGTATCATTGGCAATGACCAGTCCCTTATATTTTTCCTCTGCAAGAGCAATAGCTTTTTGTATGCCTTCCAGCACTTCCCCTCCTATGGTTCCCATTTTCGTATGCCACTCCAGCCCAAGCACATCATCGCCCAGGTGATATACGTTGGCAACGCTGTTTTTCCAAACTGTTTGACCGGCAAAATTCTTCATCACGATAAATGCATCTGAAGTATCTCCGGCAACTGTTGGAATATACGTTCCCGCCTGCGGGGAATAACATAACTGCTTACCCTCTTCTATCTTATAGAATGAAGCTGTGCCCTTTGCGATCATTTCGTCTACCCAGGGCGCTACAGAAAATCCGGCTTCTTTTATGGCTTTCACCGTTTTTTCAACACCTAAAGCATCCCAGGTTTCAAAAGCGCCGATTTCCCAGCCGAAACCGGCTTTCATAGCATCGTCTATACGGTAAATCTCATCCGAGATCTCCGGGATGCGATGAGATACATAGGAAAACAATCCATAATGGAAAAGCCTGCAAAATTCGCCGGCTTTATCTTTTCCCGACATCAGTACTTTTATACGTGAGGCAAGATCTTCAACCGGCTTAGCAGTTTCAATAGTAGCAAACTTTGGTTTTTTCCGCGCTTCATACTCCATAGTATCCAGGTTGAGCACCAAAATCTCTGAGGAACCGGAAGCTCCTTTGATCTTTTTGAAGAAACCCTGTCCTGTTTTATCACCCAGCCAGTTGTTTGCCACGATTTTTTCCAGCCATGCGGGGATCTTAAAAACCTCCCTCGCTTCATCACCCGGGCAATTATCATACACTCCTTTTGCCACTTTCACCAGCGTATCAATCCCTACCACATCTGCAGTTCTGAACGTAGCAGATTTGGGTCTGCCCAATACCGGACCTGTCAGCGCTTCCACTTCATCAATAGATAAGCCGATCCTTTCCATCAGCTTAAATATGAACATTATGCCAAACACACCTACCCTGTTGGCTATAAAAGCGGGAGTATCTTTACACAACACGGTAGCCTTACCGAGGTACAGGTCGCCATAGTGCATCAGAAAATCCACCACTTCCTTTTCAGTATATGTTGTGGGGATGATCTCCAGCAAACGCAGATAGCGCGGGGGATTAAAGAAATGTGTGCCGCAGAAATGCTTTTTGAAATCCTCGCTTCTTCCTTCAGCCATCATGTGTATAGGAATACCTGAAGTATTGGAAGTGATAAGCGTGCCGGGCGTACGATATTTATCCACCTCGCCAAGCACAGACTGCTTGATGTCAAGCCGCTCTACCACCACTTCAATGATCCAGTCGCAACCGGCAATATCTTTCATATTGTCTGTGAAATTGCCGGTCTTTATCTTTTTCACCACGTCGGGGGTATAGATAGGAGAGGGGTTGGACTTCACTGCTGCTGCAAGAGCCTCATTTACGATCCTGTTTTTTACAGCAGGATTATCTATAGTAAGCCCTTTTGCCTGTTCTGCAGGACTTAATGCTGCAGGAGCTATATCCAGCAACAGTACTTCTATACCGATCCCTGCAAAATGGCAGGCTATGCGCGATCCCATAACGCCGGAGCCAAGAACAGCTACTTTCCTGATGATACGTTTCATCTGTGAATTTTTAAGGAGAAAGAAATAGTTAGTTAAACAACTAATTTAATTCCGAAGGTAATATAAAATCAGATGAAGTGATAAAGGTTTTTGTCTTTGGAAACTAATGTTAATTTCGGGGATGTCTACAATCGATGCTACGGCTATTTTCCTTGCAGGAGTGGAAGCGGTTAAACCGGAACACTTTATTCCAATGCATGTCCGTGTGGAAAATGATTTTATTATCATCGCCGGGCGCAGGGTTGACATTGCATCCGTTAACCGGGTTTTCCTGGTAGCTGCCGGCAAAGCCGCTTCCTCTATGGCGCTCGAAACTGAAAAGATCGTCGGATCGCATATTGATGCAGGCATTGTAGTAACCAAATATCATCATGCGCTTCCCTTGCGCATCTGTAAAACCATAGAAGCCGGTCATCCCGTGCCGGATGAAAACAGTATTGCAGGAGGTAAAGCTGTCGTGGAAATATTTAAGGACAGCACTCCGGATGACCTTATCATTATGCTGGTCAGCGGCGGGGCCTCTGCATTGCTGGCTGATTGGCCGCCCGGCTGTACATTAGAGGATGTTCAACTGACAGTGCAGGCATTGCTGAACTGCGGCGCTGCCATTGATGAAGTTAATACTATCAGGAAACATTTATCACTGATCAAAGGCGGCCAGCTTATGCACTATACTGCAGCAACGGTGATCGCGCTGCTAATAAGCGACGTGCCGGGGGATGATCTCTCTGTGATCGCCAGCGGCTTAACGGTGGCTGATAATACCGGGTTTGAAGATGCATGGCATATTATTCAGTATTACCAACTGATGGATATGCTGCCGGGATCTGTTGTAGACTGGCTGCGGCAGGGTGTTGAAAAAAAAATTAAGGACACCCCGCGGCAGGGTGATAAATGTTTTGAAAAAGTATACAATAAGATCGTTGCAACCAACGAAGTGGCGCTCCAGGCGGCGGCAAGAAAAGCTTCTTCACTCGGCTATGATACACATGTGCTTATGCCACCTATGTCGGGTGAAGCTTCCCTCCAGGCAAAATACTTTACAGAGCAGTTAAAGCAACTGCCCGGTGATCAACCGGGATGCCTGTTGTGGGGAGGAGAAACAACCGTAACGGTTAAAGGTTCAGGCAGGGGCGGGCGCAACCAGGAATTTGTACTGGCAGCATTATGCCATCTGCAAAAGGAACTGAAGGCTGCCAATATGCATATCACCATTCTTTCGGGGGGCACTGATGGAACAGATGGCCCTACTGATGCGGCCGGCGCTGTGATAGATAATGCATCGTTTACTGCGATGCCACCAGACGGCATAGATGCTGAACAATATCTTTTGAATAATGATGCCTATTCTTTTTTCAAACAAACAGGCAGTCTTATTATCACCGGTCCTACACAAACCAATGTGATGGATATTGTAGTTGGCTTGATAAATATGGAAAGTATTGCCAAAAATTAGTTGCCTGCCCCACTAAAACTTAATTTTGCAGCGTTTAATAATTATGGCAGCGAAACATCTACAAACCATTGCCGGCTGGGGAAATTTCCCGGGTGCTGAATCGTATGTATTTTCTCCCGGGAACACCGAGGCATGGAGATCACTGATCGGACAAAAAGATGTTATTGCCAGGGGCCTTGGCAGGAGCTACGGCGACCAGGCAACCAATCAAAATAAGAATGTTGGTATATGTATCCCCATGCATTGTTTCCTGGCATGGGACGAAGCTACGGGCATACTGGCATGCGAAGCCGGCACAAGCCTTGAAGAGATCATCACTTATTTTGCTCCCAGGGGATGGTTGCCCATGATATGCCCCGGAACGAAATTCGTGACCATAGGGGGCGCTATTGCCAACGATATACATGGCAAAGCACATCACGCGGACGGATCTTTTATTAACTGTGTGGTCTCTTTCACTATACTACTGGCAGACGGAAGCATTGTAACTGCTTCGAGGACGGAGCATCCTGATCTGTTTATGGCAAACTTCGGCGGGCTTGGGCTCTTAGGCGTGATCCTGACGGCAAAGATCAGGCTAAGGAAAATTGAAACCACTTACTTCAAGCAGAAGTCTGTAAAGGTGAATAACCTGGAGGAAATGCTTGAAGCAGTTGAAAAATATCAGGGTTATAACTATTCAGTAGCGTGGATAGACCCTCTTGCAAAAGGTAAAAAACTGGGAAGCGGGGTACTGACGGTGGGGGATGCAGCCAGGCTGGATGAATTGCCGGAGACGTTGAAAAAGGACCCTCTGAAAGTGCATAGCATATCTAAATTAACAGTACCTTTTTTCCTCCCGGCTTTTGCATTAAATAATTTTACGGTACGGGTACTCAACCGCCTGATCGCCTTTGTTCAAAATTCGCCGAAGGAATTTGTGCATTACGAAAAATTCTTTTTCCCGCTTGATATGATCAATCTCTGGAACCGGGGATATGGCAGAAGAGGGTTCATCCAGTATCAATTCGTTATCCCCGAAAAAGACGGGGCAGCCACGCTTGCGCTGATCCTTGAAATGATTGCCTCAAGCGGGTGCACTCCTTTCCTGAATGTATTTAAAAAGATGGGGGAAGGACAAGGGCTCTTATCATTCCCGTTCAAAGGCTATACGCTTGCTATTGATTTCCCCGTAACAAAGCAATTGAAAGCGTTCACCCAAAAATTAGATGAAGTGGTTTTGAAAGCAGGGGGAAGATTGTACCTGGGAAAAGATGCCATGCTCAACAAAGAGATGTTTCAAAAAATGTACCCTCAGTTTTTGGACTGGCTGTCAATAAAAAGCAAATACGATCCTGATAATATATTTACTTCAGATATCTCCAGGCGCCTGGGGCTTGAAAGCAGGGTATAGCAGCTTAGTGGTCAGCGAATGATGATAATCATGAAAAGACATTCAAAAAAAAGCCAAACATCACTGTTCGGCTTAAAATTTTTATCATCAGAGGTTGTCTAAGCATCTACCGGGTTTACGGGTTGCATATCCAGGCTGGAAATCGGTGAATCATAGTCTTAACGGTAGCTTTCTCAGGTATTGGAATCGGTTAGAGGTTGATAAATCTTTCTCGGGATTTGGATATGCTAAAGGGGTAGTTCAGGGATTCGGGATTCAGATCAGTTTTCATGGTATCGGGTACGAATCAAAAACGGGCCGTTATTCAAGGTTATTCATTTAAGCTTTTCAAGGGTTTAGATTTTGTATCAGCGTTGACAATACAAAGATGGTCAATGTCTTTTTCCTTTTAAACTCTATTCGCTGCATAGATAGTTTTCTTCGATTTTCTGTAAGAAATGACCGATGAACGGATTAACTGCACGATCTGATATTTTCCTGTGTTGATATATGATAACGGGTCAGATAAACAGGGGTGCATTTCAAATTTTCGCGGCACATATTTCCCTCACCCCTGCAATCCCCTCTCCGCGCAGCAGAGAGGGGAGAAATGGTGCGAAAATTTGAAATACGCCCGATAAACAGGTAAGCGCTGCGCTGTAATATCTTAATCAGTAGATTTGCCGCATGAGATCATACGAATCAGCACTTGAAAAGCTTATAAAAAATGCACTGGAGGAAGATATTGGCGAAGGAGATCACTCAACATTAAGCGCTATTCAGCCTGAGGCCGAAGGCAAAGCTGTTTTAAAAATCAAGCAGGATGGCATTCTTGCAGGCATGCAGGTAGCTGAAAAAATATTCCGGTACATTGAGCCGGGCATCGTATTCAATGCAATGAAAAAGGACGGAGATATAATGAGGTATGGAGAGGACGCCTTTGAGGTGGATGCCAGAGTATATACTATTCTCCAGTGCGAAAGGCTTGTATTGAACTGTATGCAGCGTATGAGCGGTATAGCCACCCTTACCAGGCAGTATACCGACAAGCTGAAGGGATATCACACGAGGCTTTTAGATACAAGAAAAACGACGCCTAATTTTCGTTTGCTCGAAAAAGAAGCGGTGCGTATAGGCGGTGGGCTCAACCATCGCATGGGATTGTATGATATGATCATGCTTAAAGATAACCATATCGATTATTGCGGAGGTATTGAGAAAGCAATAGAAAAGGCATGGCAGTATGTGCAGCAAAAAAAGCCGGGGCTGAAGATAGAAGTAGAAACAAGAACGTTTGAAGATGTTAAAAAAGTAGTGGCGTATGGGAAGATAGACCGTATCATGCTGGATAATTTCACCCCGGAACAGCTCAGGAGTGCATTGGAGATCATTGACAAAAAGTTTGAAACGGAAGCCAGCGGCGGGATCAACCTCGAGAATGTTACTGATTATGCTGCTACAGGCGTAGACTATGTAAGCATAGGCGCCGTGATACATCATGCGGTAAGCGCAGACCTGAGCCTTAAGGCTGTCTTAAAATAAAAACGACCCTCATGTCGAAAAAGAATAAGCCCGATAACCGGGGATATGTATACAGTACCGACCCTTCTTTTTCATTTGAAGAAGAGGAAAAGCATGCAGTTACTCTGCCTCCCGATCAGCAGGTGCTCAGGATTGTGCTGGACACCAAACATCGTGCAGGCAAAGCCGTTACCCTCATCTACGGTTTCAGGGGAAGCGCGGAAGATCTTGAAATATTAGGTAAAAAATTAAAAAATTTTTGCGGTACAGGGGGCTCTGTAAAAGACGGAGAGATCATTATACAGGGCGACCAGCGGGATAAGACCCTGCAATGGCTGCAAAAAAAAGGGTATAAGAAAGCGGCGAGGGTGTGAGGGGGGAGTAGTTAGTGGTAAGAGATAAGTGATAAGTGGTAAGCTGTAAGAATGAGACGCGAGACGTGAAATGTGAGAGGCTCAACCCGAAACCTGCAACCTGAAACTTGCAACTCCTCCCCCTACACCTTAAACAAAATCCTCCTATCTTTGCGCCCTTATGTCAAGCAGCGATAATAACAGGTTTCAGGCGATCATTGCGCACGCCAAAGAATATGGATTTGTATTTCCCAACAGTGAAATATATGACGGGCTGAGCGCCGTATATGATTATGGTCCCTGGGGCAGTGAATTAAAGAAGAATATCCGTGATTACTGGTGGAAAAGCATGACCCAGTTGCATGAAAATATCGTGGGGGTGGATGCTGCTATCTTTATGCACCCGACTACATGGAAAGCTTCAGGGCATGTGGACAACTTCAGCGACCCGATGATTGATAATAAGGACAGCAAAAAAAGATATCGTGTAGACCATTTGCTGGAAGCGCATGCTGAAACGCTTTCCCCCGAAGCAGGAGAGGAGCTCCTTGCCGCCATGGATAAATTACTCGCTGCAGAAGACTTTGCCGGCCTGAAAAAGCTTATAGATGACAATAAGATAAAATGTACAGTAAGCGGCACTGCCAACTGGACGGATATCCGGCAGTTTAACCTGATGTTTAAAACAGAATTCGGCGCTGTTGCTGCTGCTAATGAAGAGGATAATATCGTTTACCTGCGCCCCGAGACGGCACAGGGTATATTTGTCAATTTCCTGAATGTGCAGAAAACAGCGCGGATGAAAGTGCCTTTCGGGATAGCGCAGACCGGCAAGGCTTTCAGGAATGAGATCGTGGCAAGGCAGTTTATTTTCCGGATGCGTGAGTTTGAACAGATGGAAATGCAGTTTTTTGTACGCCCCGGAACAGAAGGAGAATGGTACAAATACTGGAAAGATGCAAGGCTTCAGTGGCATTTAAGCCTTGGGCTCCCCGCGGAAAAATACCGGTATCATGATCACGTTAAGCTGGCTCATTATGCTAAAGAAGCCTGCGACATAGAATTCGAATTTCCGATTGGTTTCAAAGAAGTGGAAGGCATACATAGCCGTGGCGATTATGACCTGAGCCAGCACCAGATATACAGCAGGAAAAAGCTCCAGTATTTTGATAATGATATTGATGAGACAACAGGCAAGCCCTATGGCAATTATGTTCCGAACGTGGTTGAAACATCTATTGGTCTGGACAGGATGTTCCTGCTGATACTGTCGCATGCTTATGATGAAGAAACTATTACCAAAGAAGACGGCACTACTGATTCCAGGGTTGTTTTACATATACCTCCCAGGCTGGCGCCCATTAAGCTTGCCATTCTTCCGTTGACTAAAAAAGACGGCTTGCCCGAAATCGCCCGCGACATCATGAAGGATTGCAGGGAAGAATTCTATTGCTTCTATGAAGAAAAAGACGCTATCGGGAAACGCTACCGCCGGATGGATGCCATCGGTACCCCTTTCTGCATAACGGTAGATCACCAGACCAAAGAAGACAATACCGTTACCATCCGGTATCGCGATACCATGGAACAGGAAAGGCTCCCTATCAGCAGGGTAAAAGACCTGGTAAAAGAGAAGATCAGGTAGCGCCCGCTATTATTGTTTATTTGGCTGTTTATGTAAACTTAGTGATAGTGTTGTGTCAAACGTGAAATGTGAGACGTGAAACATCCTTTCCCCTTATCTTCTCACTTTTCGCGATAACATACAGGCATAATTTGCCTGACTTAATACTAAATATGTTCCATCTGCTGACAGGCTTCGGCACATTGCCTGCATATTTCCGCACACACGCGGCAGTGTTCCATGTGACTGTGTTTTTCGCATTCATCAGCGCAATGATCACAAACAACTCCGCAAACTGATAATACAGCATCTGTATTTCCGGAGCTGCGTTCCAGGAATACCGCTGCCGTATGACATAAGGTGGCACAATCCAGATCTGATTTTATACATGCTGTCAGCATGCCGGGATCTTTTTCGTTCAGGCACGCAACGGCGCATTGATTACATACACGCGCACAATCATTGAGCAGGGTAATAAGCTGGCTTGTTTGCTGCTGGTTCATAATTTATAAGTTTTTAAATGTTTTTTGCAAAAAGGCTGTAAATCCTCACTGAGAAATATATTGCCTGTTTTATGCAAATACATTCTCTATTGTGGAGAATATTTCTATCCTTTATGCCTTTTGAAATATTGCACTTCTTTCTCATGCTTTTTTGCCGCTTCTAAAGAATCAAATGTTCCGAGATTCCTGCGTTTGTGTGTTTTAGGATCTGTTTTTAAGGAATAGAGCCTGTATTTTCCCGATGTTAATTTTCGTATCATATTCTTTTGTTTTATTGGATTACGATAATGAAGATTTCAAAGATCACGGGCAGTTAATATATACGGGGAAATATGATGCCGGAAATAAAATGTGAAAAGCGGATTGAATAAGTTATACCCTCTTTTGTATTCATCTCCTCCGGAACCATAACAATGGTCTATTCATTCGCTACCATCTGTCAAGCGCTTTCATCACTTTTTTGAGATCTATGCCTTTTTTAAGGACCGGTATAAATATGTCTCCGATTTTGCTGATCCTTTTCACTGCATTATAAAGGGTAAAATCACTCATCTTAAGTCCTTTCTTTACTTCGTCCCAATGCAAGGGCATAGACACAGTGGCTCCCGGTTTCGGACGCACGGAATATGGTGCGGCAAGTGTTGCCTGTGGGCGGTTCTGCAAAAAATCTATATACATCTTACCTTTCCTTTTTGTTGTTAAACGTTCAATGCTGGTAAACCCGGGAAGCTCCCGGTTGACTATGGTAGCTATTATTCTGCCAAATTCTTTTGAAGCTTCGTAAGTGTATTTACGTCCCAACGGGATATATATATGCAATCCTGTTGAGCCTGATGTCTTACAATAAGAAGGAACGCCAAGTGTATCGAGTACCTTCCGGGTCACCCGGGCGCATTCTATTACCTGCTCAAATGAGTTCTTACCGGGATCCAGATCAATAACACACCAGTCAGGATTGTCAGGCGTTTGTTCTTTACTGCTCCATGGGTTCATTTCAATGCTGCCCAGGTTGGCCATATACAGCAGGTCTTCTTCCTTTTTGCATACTATGTAATTCCTGTCCCTGTCGTCAGCTTCACTGTGATATAGATAAGTATTGATCCAGTCAGGGATTTTTCCTGTAAAGTCTTTTTGATAAAAGCTCTTTCCGTTAATACCATTAGGATATCGGTTCAAAGACATAGGTCTGTCCTTTAAATAGGGAAGTATAACAGGACCTACCTGGTAATAGTAATTGAGCAGGTCGCGCTTGGTTCCTTTAATGTCAGGCCAGAAAACTTTACTCAGGTTGGTAAATTTTAATTCATGCCCGTTGATCTTTTTTACCTGGGTTTCTTCCGACGGGTTAAGCAATGTTTTGCGGCCACTTTTTACAGGGGCGACGATATTTATGTTTGCGGCGTTCGCTACTTCAGGGATATCCTCAACATGTGTTTCCTTTTCCAGCCTGACCGCTTTTGGTGCTTTATCCCCGCGCATTCCTTCGAAAGAAGGATGGCGCATTACCCCGTCTGTAGTGATCTCGGCATAGCTTACCTCGCAAATGAGCCTGGGTTTCAGCCATGTGGCAGTAGCTTTTGGAGGATCCGGCCGGAACCTGCCCGGCTTGTTGACGTCTGGTTCTTCTGCAAAGGGAGGTTTGCCGGTTATTAAAGGCCTGAACTGCTGCATCATCTCTTTTTGCATTTGAATGTTAAATCCCGTACCGATCTTACCGGTATACACCAGCTTGCCTTTATTAAAAACACCTACCAGGAGTGAACTGAATGGCTTGTTAGTATCCGCGTTTCTGGTAAACCCGCCGATAATGACTTCCTGCCTTTTATTAGCTTTTATTTTTAACCAGTCTTTTGTGCGGATGCCTGTTTGATAAGTACTGTCTTCCCGTTTGGCCATAATCCCTTCCAGACCCATGCTCCGGGCGGCTTTTAGAAATTCTATTCCGGAAGTTTTAAAAGCCTGGCTGACTTTGATAATGTCATCTTCTTTCAAAATACCTCTCAGGATCTGCTGTCGTTTTGTAAGCGGAAGCCGGGTCACATCATAGCCATTGCACCAGAGGATATCAAAGACATAATACAGCAGCGTTCCGTCGGCTTCGCTTCTCCAGTTCTGCAGTGCGCCAAAGTTAGCATGACCATTATCATCCACTACTACGATCTCCCCGTCAATAACTGCATTCAACTTTTTTTCTCTGAGTGCATCGTGAACAGGATAAAACTTTTCGCTGAAGGATTTATTATTGCGCGACTTTAATTCAACATTGCCGTTGTTCATGAAGGCAAGGGTACGGTAGCCATCCCACTTGATCTCATAAAGCCATCCTTCGGCATCAAAGGGCTTGTCTACCAATGTGGCTAACATGGGTGCAGGGATATGGTCAAAGAAGCGTTTTTCTTTCCCCATGCTGATCAGTGCGTTAATATCTGAATTACTCATTTGTTCAATTGTCTTTTTCGAGATAACAGATTTGTCCTTTACAGTAATATCTGTGGTATTGGCATACCTGTTATATTTTGCCGGGCTCATATAATTTAATTTTTGTAATAATTATATGAAAGGTTCTGCCGGCTAATAATAAAAAACCATGCCTTTTTAAACCTGACCCGGCGATTAAACAAGGCTGTGGTTTAATTTACCCGCTCAAAATGAAACTTATCCTTGACATGATCATTGAAATAAATTCCTTTGCTTTCTGAATCTTTGAAAGCTTTATAGATGGATGGCGGCACCTGTTGGTAATGGTATACTGCACCGGATACAAATTCAACGGTCAGAAGCTGCTTTGCTTCATTATATCTGATGGAGCGTATAACTGATGAAGGCATGTCCTGTTCTTTTCTTTAAGCTGAACAATATTCAGGCGCCTGGCTCGCCTGACCGGGGGCGCATTTCAGTTTTTCGCCATTATGGCACGAGTATTTGGCGGGAATGGCAAAAAATATTAAGAGAACTATGCTTTGGGAAGGGAAGAGGAATAATCTTTGGGATAGGTGTGAAAACATTTTGCTCACTAAGGTATTTTGATAAAAATACCGTCAACCTGCAGATCATACCACCGGCAGGCATGTTATATTGATAGGGGAGGAGGGAGTGACTATGCAATAACAACTTTAATGCCGGCAGTTTCTAATTTCTTTTGATCTTCCTCCGGGATCCCCTCATCCGTAACCAAAACATCGATATCATCGGTATCTGCAATAAATGCAAAGCTCCTTTTGTGAAATTTGGTGGAGTCAGCAACTACTATTACCTGTTTTGAAATAGATATCATTACCCTGTTCAGGTGCGCTTCTTCCACATTGGGAGTTGATAATCCATGCGTAACGCTGAACCCGTCAACGGCAAGGAACAGTTTATCGCAAAAGTAGTTCTTAAAGCTTTCTTCAGCCGTTGGTCCAATAAGCGAAAGAGAATTTTTACGCAAAGAGCCCCCTGGAATAATTACGTTCACCTCAGGATGTTCAGCCAGTTGATTTGCGATATTCATTGCATTGGTAATCACAGTTAGCTCTCCCGTGGTTCCTAGATTCTTTGCTATTTCCATAGTGGTGGTTCCGGAGTCAAGAATGATGGTATCACCCGGCTCGATTAAACCCGCTGCAGCTTTACCGATACGTTTCTTTTGAGCGAAGTTTTGCTTGTTTTTGTCGGATATCGTAAAATCTATCCCTACCCTGTCTATCTTGATCGCTCCGCCCCGTGCCCGGATCAAAGCATTTTTTTGCTCAAGTCTTCTAAGATCATTGCGTATGGTAACCTCACTTACCTTTAATGCTTTGCTTAACGAGTTCACGTCTACCTGTCCTTTTTTTTCCAGTTCTTCAAGTATAATTACCCTGCGTTGTAAGGTGGTTTTGTCTCCTGATTTGCGCATATGCTTATATTCTTAATAAATGCAAAATAAGCGTTTGTCTTTGCATAAGGATAGAATTTTTTGCATGAAGGTTTTGAAAGGTTGTGAAAAAAAATAATAAAAATATAAAGTAAATTGATATATTTGAAACGTTTATCGAAATGAAATGAAATTAATAAGAGGTAATGTTAAACGAAGAATAATCAGGATATATGATGTTTTATGGCAAAGAGCTCCGGTTTCATTTTTCGTTCAGTAAAGCTGTAAAGATCTATAATGATAGTAAAGCAAACACATGATTTTAATATTACCGGCAAAGGAGATGCACTGCAGTGGAATAAGACCGCATGGATGGATATTCCTTTTTTAATGGGCAACGGAAAAAGGAATGAAACGAAGGCAAAGCTGTTGTATTCTGCAACAGGCATTTATTGTTTGTTCAGGTGTGAGGATGATATATTAACGGCAGCGATGCAGCAGGATCTCATGCCGCTATGGGAAGAAGATGTGGTAGAAGTTTTTCTGCAGCCGGACATCTCGCAAACCAATTACTTTGAATACGAAATATCACCATTGAATTATGAACTGCCATTGATTGTTTTTAATTCGGGCGGCAGCCTTAACAGGTGGATCCCGTTCCAATATCCCGATGACCGGAAGACAAAGCATGCGGTAACGGCACAAGGCGGGGAGCGGTTACCGGGGGCTTCGGTAAAAGGCTGGACAGCAGAGTTTTTTATTCCTTACACATTAATGAAGCCGGTATTGGATAAACCTCCGGTTCCCGGCTCAAAATGGAAGGGTAACCTGTACAGGATTGATTACGATCATGAACAGGAGGAGACTTTATGGGCGCTCTTTACAAATAGCGGCAATTTTCATGAGTACAATAATTTCGGTTCTTTTCATTTTGAATAAACAATGTAGTATGATCTTAAACGACAAAAGTTTAAAAAGTAATAGCCGCAGGGATTTCCTGAAAGATTCTTCAGTATTGGCTGGAGGGATCATCCTTGGTTCAGCGCTTCAGTCGCAGGCTTCGGGCAGGAAAATACAGGCCGACCCGATCAGGATCGCATTGATTGGTTGTGGAAACAGGGGAGCGGGTGCAGCAGTGGATGCATTAAAAACAAATCAGAATGTGGTGCTGGTTGCTATGGCGGATGTATTCAAAGACAAGCTGGACGAAACTTATAATACGTTGTTAAAGATAGATGCTATAAAGGATAAGGTAAAGGTACCGGCTTCGAATAAGTTTGTAGGATTGAATGGATATAGTAAAGCGATAGCAGCAGCCGATGCGGTTTTATTGGTCACTCCACCTGCTTTTCGTCCCCTGCATTTTGAAGCATGCGTTAAATCCGGCAGGCATGTATTCATGGAAAAGCCCCTGGCAAGCGATGCACCGGGCATCCGCAAAATACTGGAAACCGGTAAACTGGCGGATGCTAAGGGGTTAAAGGTGGTGGTGGGTTTGCAAAACAGGTATGATCCGGGCTATAAGGAAATGGTAAAGCAGATCCGGGAAGGCGCCATTGGGCGGATCATTTCTGTAACCGATTACTACCTGATCGGGCCGGTAAAGAAAGTACAAAGGCAGGCAGGGCAAACGGAACTGGAATACCAGCTTCGCAACTGGAGATATTTTAACTGGCTTTGGGCCGGGTCTCCCGCCGGGCTGCAGATACATAACACCGATGTGGTGAACTGGGCAAAAAATGCCTGTCCGGTAAGAGCGCAGGGAATGGGCGGCAGATCATCGCTAACCGGCCCGGATACAGGCGATATTTTCGATCACTTTTTTATCGAATACGAATATGCAGATGGAACAAAGCTCAACAGCCAGATCCGGCATATTGAAGGAACATGGAATAAAGGGGGTGCTTATTTCTATGGAAGCAACGGAACAGCGAGTTTACAGGCAGGAATAAGGAACAGCGAGGGAGAAAGGGTATGGCGCAATCCTAACAAAGATTCCGAAAGCGCTTACCAGATAGAGCATGAGGTTTTTTTTGATGCGATCAGGAATAATAAGTCCCTCAACGATACTGAATGGGGCGCTATGAGCACTATGACAACCATTATGGGACGCATGGCCGTTCATTCGGGGAAAATGGTGGAATGGGATGATGCGTTGAATTCGGCATTGGTGCTTGCTCCAATGCAGTTAGACTGGGATAGCGAGCCTCCGGTAAAGCCTGATAAAAACGGGAACTACCCAATCTCATTTCCGGGCCAATCAAAAGTTTTATAAAGATGACAGCCAGGATCACGGCGTTGCTTATTGTATTATTGACAATATCCTGTCATTCCGGGAGGCATGTGCAACCAGGAAAGAGCGTATCATTATTTAACGGGGTTGATTTAACAGGATGGATCAATGTCAACCAGGCGCCCGGTAACTGGCTGGTGAAGGACGGGCATATTGCATGCGCCGGGAAAGTGCCGGCATACCTGAGCTCGGAAAATGCGTATGAAGCATTTATGCTGGAGTTTGATTATCTACCGCAGCATGCAGATACCAATGCCTTCCTGGTTTTGCATACCGATATGCTCCCATCGGTGGGCTCCCCGTTTCCCGCCGGGGAAAAGATCATCTTCAAAACAGGTAAGGAAAATGCCGGCGATCGTCATTGGGATCGTTACAAAATATTATGCGACCAGGGCTTGACTACGGTATGGGTGAATGGTGATAAATATACCAGTTTTACGGTTCCTGAGGCATCAGCTCACAGGCATTTTAGTTTTGTATCAAACAGTACTTCTTTTTTTGTGAGAGCTATATCTCTCCGCGACATTTCCACAAAAACCAAAAGAACGGAAGGCGATCCTGGCAGCTTTCATTTTCAGTCGCTTTACAACAACACAGACCTGCGGCATTGGAAAATGGAACCAGGGCACGAAGGACACTGGACTGCGCAGAGCCGGGTGATCAACTATGATGGCAGGAGCAGCGAGAAAGACAAATGCCTGTGGAGTAAAAAGTCGTTCCGGGATTTTATACTGGTAGCCGATGTGCGTTTAACGAGGAAGCCTGAGCCGGCATTGTCGCCTGTTGTATTGCCTAATGGGGAAAACGCGCTCAATGCAGATGGCAGCGTGCAGCAGGTGGAAGTTCCCTATGCAGGGGATACGGGCATCTATCTCAGGGGGAATTCTAAAAGCCAGGTGAACATCGGCTATCGTTATATCGGCTCAGGAGAAATTTATGGATACAGGGTAGATAAAGATCTTCCTCCCGAAATAAGGGCGGGAGTAACTCCGGTAAAAAAAGCAGACAGACCGCCGGGAGAATGGAACCGTTTTGTGATCACATTAAAAGGCGATCGTATAACTGTTGTGCTCAACAATGAAACGGTGATAAGCAATGCGCAACTGCCGGGTATTCCGGCAGAAGGCGCTATCGCGCTACAGGATGACCATGCAGATAACAATCTTTTTCAGTTTGCCAATATTTATATATGCGAGCTATAAAAATTATACATGGTAACAGGAATATATGAAACCGTACATTAAATATCATTATTGGCTGACAAATATTATTAATCGTTGGAAATTCAGCCGATCGCCTCACCCCAGCCCTCTCCTTGCGGAGAGGGAGCAAAACCCGCTACAGCAAAGGGCTTCATTGATTTTAAATGTTTTTAGTCGGACAATAATGATTAAATACCATAAGCAGAGCAGCCTTGTAGCAGGTTTGCTTATGAGCTGTCTGACGGTTTTTTCGCAGTCGGGAAATCATTCGGGGATAACCGCCCTGTTAAATAAAGAATATGCCGGACTGGTTGACCTGTACCGGTATCTGCATGCTAACCCGGAATTATCGTTGCAGGAAAAAGAGACTGCTGCCCGCATGGCAAAGGAATTGGAGCATGCAGGCTTTGAGGTAACAACCGGCGTTGGAGGCTACGGTGTTGTAGGTGTTCTGCATAACGGCCCGGGAAAGGTAGTACTGGTTCGTACAGATATGGATGCTCTGCCCACAGCAGAAAAAACCAATGTTCCTTATGCCAGCAGGATACAGGCGAAAGATGAAAAAGGTAATCCCGTTCCGGTTATGCATGCCTGCGGCCACGACATGCATATGGCGGTATGGACAGGTGTAGCCAGGATCATATCACAGCTAAAAAGCAACTGGAGTGGTACTGTGGTCTTTATAGCACAACCTGCTGAAGAGACTGGATTAGGTGCATTACACATGATTGAAGACGGGTTATTTACAAGATTTCCGGAGCCCGATTATGCGCTTGCCTTGCACGTAAATTCTGCGGTTGAGGCGGGAAAGATCGGTTTTTGCCCCGGGTATAGCCTGGCTAATATTGACAACCTGGATATTACCGTAAAAGGAAAAGGCGGACATGGCGCCAGCCCGCATACAACAGTAGATCCCATTATGATCGCTTCCAAACTGGTGCTGGCCTTCCAGGATATTGTCGGACGTGAAGTGCCTGCTGTTGAGCCCGCCGTTATATCTGTGGGCGCTATTCATGGGGGAACAAGCGGGAATACTATTCCTGACCAGGTAAAAATGCAGGTAAGTGTCAGGTCGCTGAACCCTGTCATACAACAAGAGCTGATCGGGAGTATAAAAAGGACCTGCGAGGGTATAGCATATTCCTGTGGTGCGAAACCGGAAAATTATCCCGTAGTAGAAATAATAAAGCCCGGATTGCCGGCTGTTTTTAATGATATTAAACTATCTGAAAACCTATCTGTCCACCTGAAAACAGTACTGGGGGATAAAAATGTGCTGCTGCTGGGACCTGAAATGTTTGGAGAAGATTTTAGCAGGTATGGCAGCACCAGTGCGCATATACCTTCCGTGTTGTATTCTGTCGGCGCGGTGCGCTCAGAAGATATGAAAGCGGAAGCTGAAGGCAGGATAAAGCTTCCTTCCACACATTCCTCCCTTTTTATTCCTGATACTGAGCCCGCTTTAAAGACAGGAGTTGTAAGCATGTCGTCTGCCATACTATACCTGTTAAACAATGATCATAAAAAACATTAGTTCCCATGATTATTGCTGATCATTTCAATAATAACCATATTAGCTGTGAGGAAAAAGAATATCTTTTTTTCAGCGGTACTTCTTATTTGGGAATGAATTACAATCTACTGTTCAGGGAACTTATTAACGAGGGAATGGGGAAATACGGCAATAATTATGGCAGTTCCCGTAATTCCAATTTCAGGCTTAAAGTATATGAAGAAGCGGAATCAGCGCTTGCCCTGTTTACCGGCGCTCCTGCCGCATTAACCGTTTCTTCTGGATTTATGGCCGGGCAACTGGTCGTTAATATGCTGCAGGAAGATAATTATTTTGTATTTGCGCCTAACACGCATCCTGCTGTATGTCGCCGCCGGGCTGATTTTTATGAAGGTGATTTTCAAAGATGGACGGAGGAAATAGCCGGTGTAACTGCCACTCTGCAGGCAGATAAAATAGTAATAGTATGTAACTCCAATGATCCTTTGTTCTGCAGACCTTACAGCTTTGACGGGGTGTTGTCCCTGCCCGGAAATAAAGAAATAACACTGGTTATAGATGATTCACATGGTATAGGTGTTATGGGAGAACATGGACAGAGTATTTACAAAAAAATCCGGCGCCGGGAGAACGTTAATCTTATTGTTGTAGCTTCTCTGGCCAAAGCCATGGGCATTCCGGGAGGAGTAATTTTGGGCGCTGCTGGTACGATCGGGCAATTGCGGACAAGCTCATTCTTTGGAACATCTTCTCCCATGGCGCCGGGCTACCTGTATGCTTTTACAAAAGCCGGCCAGGTTTATGATGATGCAAGAAAGCAATTTAGTGAAAATATAAGGTTATTTAACAGCCTGATCCCCAACAGGGATCTGTTTGATGCTCTTGCTGACTATCCTGTCTTTTATACTGCCAGGCACAGCCTGTCAGACTTCCTCAGCCAACATGGAGTACTGATCTCCGGTTTCGCTTATCGCGACCGGAAGGAGCGATCGTTACGAGGATTATCATAAACAGTGCGCATACTAAAAAAGATATTGAGTACCTGGCACATTGTCTTCAATTATTTGAGAAAGGATTTAACAATATGAACCATTAATAAAACAATCAAATGAACGTTTCTCTTAATCCCCGCAAAACAGATATACGGGCCATCGCAATTTGTTGTGCACTGTATTTTATTCTGGGCTTTATAACATGGGCCAACGGTACCCTGATCCCTTTCCTGAAGCTGTCGCTGGACCTGGATACAGATCTGCAGGCATTTTTCGTTACCTTTTCCTCTTATATTGCCTATTTTTTCCTGGCATTGCCCAGTTCCTGGATCTTGAAAAAAATAGGTTTTCATAACGGGTTGGTAGTAAGCCTTGTTATCCTGGGGCTTGGCGCATTGATCTTTATACCGGCCGCAGATCACAGGAGTTACGCCCTTTTCCTGACAGCTATTTTTGTTCAGGGATCAGGGATGGCATTATTGCAGACAGCCATCAATCCATATTTAAGCATAATAGGACCAATTGAGAGCGCAGCGCAGCGTATGTCTGTTGTTGGCTTCTTCAATAAATCTGCCGGCATCATTGCGCCTGTTTTATTAGGCACGCTCTTCCTGAAGGATGCTGCACAGGTTACTGCCCGGCTGAATGCAGCCGTTGATGCTGTAACAAGAGAGAGCATCCTGTCTGAGCTGCTTCAAAGAGTACATACTCCTTATATTGCATTAGCCGTATTATTTGTTTCATTCGCCGTGTTTTTGAAATTCACCAGGTTGCCGGAAGTAGATATGGACGCAACCGAACCGGTGAATGAAGACCCGGAACAAAAGGGTACGGTTAAAAGCAGCATATTCCAATTTCCCCACCTGTTTTTAGGCGCGCTGGCAATATTTTTCTGCGTTGCGGCGGAAGTGATGGCAGGAGATATTATCGGTGTGTATGGCAGAGAACTGAGCGTTAACAGTTTCTTTCTCACTTATGCTACCGCATTTACCCTGTCGGGCATGCTGCTGGGTTATATAACTGGTATGATAGCTATTCCCAGGTATGTATCGCAGCAGGCGGCTTTGCGTATCTGCACTATAACAGGCATGCTGTTTACTCTCATCTCCGTATTTACCACCGGAACCGTATCGTTCACTTTTGTTGCATTGCTGGGTATTGCCAATTCGCTTTTGTGGGCAGCCATCTTTCCCCTGGGTATAAAAGGATTAGGCAGGTTTACCAAAACCGGATCGGCGATCATGATCATGGGAATAGCCGGTGGCGCTGTTTGGCCACTGGTGTATGGCTATGTTAAAGATCATTTGGGAGTACATTTTCAGCACGCGTTCCTCTTTGCAATGATCCCGGCTTATGCATATATGCTCTATTTCGGTATAGCAGGACATAAAGTGGGGCAAAAAGCGACTAATCAATAAGATTAATATGAAACCGTTCATCAGCCTGGTACTTTTGGTATCTTTCTGCAGGCAGGCGCTTCCGGCTGGCAGCAATTACAGCTACGGCGACAGCCTTACGCCCATTGCATCCCATTACCTCAATGATGTGGGCATAGAAAAAGACAGCAATGTATTATTTACAGAAATGTTCAATGATGGCTGGGATAATATATTGAAGCGTTATACGGATATCAAAAACAAAGAAGGAATGTCTATTTCCAAAGATGATATTCCCGGGGGAAGCAGGCAGGCGGCGCTTACGGTCACCAACATCGGTGGAGTGAATGATGGCGGGCACCTTTTTAAAAGATTTACGCCCGGGTTCGACAGCACCATATTCATCCGTTATTATGTGAAATATCCTTTAAGTTCCAACGGATTTATTAGTCATCAATCTGTGCGGGTTGGCGGGCATAATCCACCCAGCGATTATCATTTTGGACAGGCGGGGATATGCGGGCTGGGAGACAAACGCATGTCGATGTCGTACGAGCCGGTAGAGGAGCCGGCAATGGATACTTATTTGTACTGGGGAGATATGAAGAGCTGGAATGGCGGTACAAGCTGCTATGGAAATGATATGGTCAATGGCAGCCCCACAGCAAGGAACCTGGAGTGGGACAAGTGGATGTGTGTTGAAATGATGGTAAAGCTGAACAACCCGGTAACGGCTTACAACGGCGAATTAAAAATATGGCAGGATGGCATATTGGTCGGACACTGGGGGCCCGGTTTCCCAAATGGAAAATGGGATAATGACTCATGGTTCAATATCCCGGATGCCCCTCCCTTTCAGGGTTTTCGCTGGCGTACTGACCCCGGGTTGAAGTTGTCGTATATATGCATTGAGTTTTATGATTCTAAAAGCCCACCGGGTGTTTCGCATCATATTAAATACAGCAACATAGTGATCGCCAAACAATATATAGGACCCATTAAAAGCAATTGATAATTTTAAATAACTTAAATCATGAAACTTATATCATACCTTCTTTGTTGTGCAATGTGGTTCGTTGCCTGTAACAGCAAGCCGGTCATTACTGAAGTGCTGGTTGATTGCCCCCGGGATACGGGCGCAATCCCTTTTACTTCCTTTGAAGATCTTACTTCACCAAAGTTTGAATCGCTCCGCGCAAGGTTCCACCCTGATACGGTGTTTCATAATGAGCAGGATGAATTTAAACGCATTTTGTTATTGCGAAGCTGGATATCGGGCATTATTAAGATCAGCGATTTTGAACCGGATTACCCCGGGCAGGAATATGCCGACAGGATATTGGAAGCGGCATTAAAAGGGCAGGGTTTCCATTGCGGTCATTATATGATCGTTCAGAATGCTGTAATGAACGCATATGGCTATGTTACCCGTTGTATAGGAGCCGGCGCAGGGGTGAAAAACGGGGAGGATGGACATCATGGCGCTAACGAAATATGGAGCAATACCTTCAATAAATGGTTTTTAAGTGATGCCAAGTATGATCATCATTTTGAAAAAGATGGTATTCCTTTATCGGCATTGGAAGTGAGGGAAGAATACCTTAAGAATAAAGGAAAAGATGTGCAGATGGTGAAAGGGAGCAGCCGTAATGTGATAGGAGCCGACAGCCTGAAAGACGAAGCAGGAAAATGGAAGCATGTAAACAAAGAAGCATTTATGCAGACATTCACATGGATAGCCTGGGAAGCATCAAACGATCGGTTTGTTCACTGGCCTGATAATGGGGATGCACTTGCCAACCTGCTTATATACAAAGATGAATATTCTGACAAAAATACCTGGATATGGGATGGCAAGCCCCACTGGGCTTACGCTGCAAAGAGGTTTACTCCCATTGCTGATAAAAACGCAATAGAATGGCATCCGAATAATGTGCTTGTACATGCTACGTTCGTTAAGGATAAGGCTGCCATCAGGTTAAGATCGCGCATGCCGAACCTTAAAACGTTTCAAATGAAAAATGCGGAAGACGGCTCCTGGCAGAATATTGGAGATTCTGTTGTGCTAACGTATACCGGGCAACCTGAGAAGATATTTTTCCGTCCGGTAAATCTTGCCGGTGTAACCGGGAAGGAATGCAGTATTACTTTACGGTAGAGAAAGTGAATGCACCCGTAGTGTCATGTCAACAATAATTTTTCGTGTTTCTTTGTGAGAGGTGAGACGTGAAATGTAAGGATCTCACATTTCACGTTTGTCGTTTCACGTCTGCAGTTTCACGTTTGACATAACAGCAGGATATTCTTCGATTTATATCAACAGTCCGGATCCCGGACACTATATGCTGCGATGATTTTGAAAGTTTCCTTTCGGTGTAGAGAAACAGGCTTAATGGCTTCTTCTTGTCAAAAAGAAAGATAACGAAATATATTTTTTGTTTAACTAAATATTTTGAAAGGAAATTAATCTTATATATTTTTACTTTTATAAAAATTAACAGGAATGAAGACTGCTCTGCTCCTATCTGTAAAAAGAAAAGAGGCACTGATCGCCTGCCTGATATTGTTTGTACAGTTGGTTAAAGCCCAACCGGTTGATTTGGCAATACTCCCGCAGCCAAAAGAAATCTCATTCAAAGGACCTGCATTTAAATTCAATGACCAGGTAAAGATAGTAGCAGGCGGCGCTGCCGAAGACAAATTTGCCGCTGAAGATTTAGCAGAATTTATACACCGGCAATTTGGTATAGAGGCAGTTGTAAGTACCCGCTCGGGGGGAGCTTCTATCGTTTTAAAACGGACAGGTAAAGACAAAACCCTGGGTACTGAAGGTTACCGGATATCGGTAAGCGCAGGAAAATTTGAGATAGCTGCTCCGGACGCTGCCGGATTGTTTTATGGTGTTCAAACAGCCAAACAACTGTTGAGGAAAAACGGGGCTGAAGTATCAGCAAACGGGTTGGAAATACGCGACTGGCCCGACACAAAGCAACGGGCGGCCCATTACGACACCAAGCACCACCAGGATACCAAAGAATATGTAAAGAGCTTTATCCGTGAGCTTGCCGGCTATAAAATGAATATGCTGATATGGGAGTGGGAAGATAAATTTGAATATCCCAGTCACCCGGAAATCGGGGCGCCGGGAGCATTTACCATGCAGGAAATGCAGGAGCTCACCCGCTACGCCCGCCGGTATCATGTGCAGATCGTGCCGCTGGTGCAGGGGCTGGGCCATGTAGGTTTTATTTTAAAGTGGCCGCAATTTGCTCACCTGCGCGAAATATCTGCTTCCAATTTTGAGTTCTGCCCGTTAAAAGAAGGGAGCTATAGTTTGTTGATGGATCTGTGGAAGGATGCAATGGAAGCAACCCCCGGATCTTCATTTATTCATATAGGATCGGACGAAACTTATGAGTTGGGCGCCTGTGAGCAGTGTGCCGGAAAAGTGAAGGAAATAGGCCGGAGCGGTTTGTTTCATCATTTCCTGGGTAAGTGCACCCGAATGCTGAGACCTTACGGGCGTGAAGTTATGAACTGGGAAGCGCCAATGGGATGGGCCAAAAGCCGGTTGAGCGTTTATCACGGAGACCAAAAAGAAACAGACTTTAAAGTTGTCCCCGAAAAAGGAATGGTGCTGACAGAGTCGTATGATTATGAAACGCCGGATTTAAAATATGCCAGGGAAGCTAAGGCGCTCGGGTATCCCGTATACGCTTATGATCCCAATCCGGGTATTGAAATGTTGTTCCTTCCTTATTTTTTTTCAAAGAACAAAGATGAAAAAGGGCCCGGCGCACTCGAAAATTCTTATAAATTTTTGGTACAGAATCTTGGCAGGGGCGTATTTGACGGGGTGATCCGCACTTCCTGGGATGACTCCGGCCTGCCTATGCAGGCATGGATGCTGTGCTTTGCTACCACGGCTGCTTATTCATGGAACGTGAATGGCACTTCGCTGCAGGAGTTCCCGTCTTTATTTTATCGTAACCGGTATGGCGAACAGGCAGCGGGTGTGGATTCCCTGTATTTTATGCTGAATGAGGCTGCTTATTTTTATATGGAAAGCTTTGAAAGGAGGGTCTGGCATTGGGGGGAGATCGGCAAAACCCATTTGCCGGATCTTCCGCGTGGAGATGCGTTGGAGTATGATCCTTTCTGGAATACCGAATATGCTGACAGGGTGAAGGAAGCTGATATTTTCCTGGAAAAGATGAATGATGCCATTGCTATCTGCGACAGGCTGATAGCAGTGCCTGTACATAACGTGTATGATTTAGAGGTCTTTAAAACACTTTGCCAGCTTACACGGAATACAGCGCTTACTTATATTGACCTTTCGCAGGTGGAATATGCCGTCAGGCAGGCTCACCGGCAGCGGTTTATCAGTTATGATACCAGTTTCTATTACCTGCAGAAAGCTGAGCAGATCGTAAAAAATAACCTTGAACGACGCAAAACCGAATTCAACGAATTGTGCGCGGTATGGGAGCGTACGCGGCTGCCAAAAGGAATGTCTACCCCGGATAAGCAATACTTTTTTGAACAGGAGCGCACCCGGCATTTTGCCAACCGTGTGCCGGGAATGAATTACCTGATCTATGATGAAGAAAAGCTGGGATTGGAATCATATCTAAAACAGCTACAGGAATATATGGCTTTTTTCAGCAACCGTTTTTTGAACCGGACAAAAGCTAATTGATCACCTTAATATACATGCGTATGCCAGTTACCAGGAGAAATTTTGTAAAAAATATATCACTTGCTTCTGCAGGCTTCAGTTTGCTGCAGCCGTTTGACCTGAACGCACAAGCCGGTGCACCACCGTTAAGGCTTGGATTTATCGGCGTTGGATTGCGCGGGCAATCGCATTTAAAAATGTGCCTTGAACGCAGTGATGTGGAGATAAAAGTGATCTGCGATATTGATGACAGGATGCTTGGCATGAGCAAAGAACTGATCCGAAAATCGGGCAAGGCTATGCCTGAGATCGTTACCGGCAGTGATATTGCCTACAGGGATATGTTGCGTACCGATAAAATAGATGCGGTTATTATAGCAACCCCATGGGAATGGCACAAGCCTATGATTACAGACAGCATCAGCGCCGGGTTAAAGTATATAGCTACCGAAGTGGTTTTAGGCATTACGCTTGAAGACCATTGGGAGGTTGTACGTGCTGCTGAAGCTAATAATGCTCAGGTAATGATGTTGGAAAATGCCTGTTACCGGAGGGATATACTGGCTATATTGAATATGGTGAGGCAGGGCCTGTTTGGTGAATTAGTGCATCTGCAGGCCGGCTACCAGCATGATCTGCGCGGGGTAAAATTCAATGACGGGGTTACGCCTTATAACAGCGGCGTTGAGTTTGGTGAAAAAGGATTTTCAGAAGCCAGGTGGAGGACTAATCATTCTGTTCACCGCAACGGCGATCTTTATCCAACGCACGATGTGGGACCTATGGCCATGATGATAGATATCAACAGGGGCAACCGGTTTGAAACGTTAAGCTCTTTCGCTACCAAGTCCCGGGGGCTGCATGATTACATTCTTAAGAAAGGCGGCAAAGATCACCCCAATGCCAAACAATTGTTTAAACTCGGTGATGTGGTTACCACCCATATTAAATGTGCTAACGGCGAGACCATTTTTTTGCAGCACGATACCAATCTGCCCAGGCCATATTCGCTGGGCTTTCGTGTTCAGGGTACCAATGGTATCTGGATGAATATTAATAACGGAATATTTATTGAAGGCATAAGCAAATATGATCATGAAAGGTGGGACGATGCTAATGTTTGGTACGATAAATACGAGCATCCGTTGTGGAAACGCTGGGGCAAAGAAGCCGGGCGAACAGGGCATGACGGGATAGATTTTTTTGTGCTGCATGCCTTTATTGAAGCAGCCAAACGGAAGCAGCCAACGCCCATGGATGTATATGATGCAGCAGCCTGGAGCGCGATAACCCCTCTTAGTGAAGCCTCTATTGAATTGGGAAATCAAACCGTGGAATTCCCCGATTTTACCGGGGGGAAATGGATGGGTCGTAAAAATGATTTTGCACGGAGCAGCGATTACTGATTCCGATGCTTTTTATTGGTTTGTAGATATCCCAGAGTGTTGGGATTGATTGTCTTAATGGCTAATTAATCAGAGGCTGATGAATAACTGGAGGCGCCTCATAGATTTTTAGGATAAGAGCATTTAGTCACGAATTCCATAGGTCCGCAAGCGGACTGATTTATGAATACAACAAAGCCACGAATGCACCAATGAGGTTGACCATCCATTTGTGCATTTGTGGCTTTATCTCCTTTTGTTGTACAGAATGCACGAATAAAATACATTAAAATCCATTCTCTGAGCGGTAATACAATAAAACTAAACTTTCATTCGCCGGCTTTTCTTCAGGGATGCAGTACTTATTATTGATGAAGCCGGAAAAAGGATATCCAAGGCCAGATGAACCTTGCCTTTTCAATTAGTAAACCCCATATTAGTAACGTTTAGGTGCTTTTTGAAAAGCAGATATGCCTTTAAAACACTATTACGAAAGATTTTGAAATATTTTTATTTATTTATAGGACTGTTTTATGATATAATGAGCAAAATTTTTGTGTATATCAAACAATAAAATTATTTTTATAAATGAAATGAAAGATAAAATGTTTTTTATCCTTTTAATTTAATTGTTTAAACTAAAATTATCTGTAAATGAAACGAAATTTTTTAGCCATTTTTCTACCCTTCCTTTTGTTCCTTTTGGCAGGAATAGAGGTTGCTGCGCAGAATACCCTGGTAAAGGGTGTTGTAAAAGATGCAGCAGATCAGCCGTTGGAAGGCGTAACTATTCTTGAGAAAGGCACAAAGAACGGAACAATAAGTAATTTAAATGGTACGTACTCGCTTGCCGTAAAACCTAACGCCATATTAGTGTTTAGCTTTTCGGGGTTTAAGGAAAAGGAGGTAAAAGCAGGGAAGGGCTCATTGGTAAACGTTTCTCTTGAAGCTGATGACAAACAACTTTCAGAGGTTGTGGTAACAGCTTTGGGCATTCAACGTAATAAGAAATCACTCGCTTATTCTACACAAACAGTGGAAGGAAGCAAGCTTGCCGAAGTTCGGGAGGTAAATGTTGCCAATTCACTGAAGGGAAAGGTGGCAGGTGTGCACGTCAATCCGTCTGGTGGAGGGCCCTCAGGATCGTCTTACGTGGTGATCAGGGGAAGCAGTTCTCTAACCGGTACAAACCAGCCATTGTATGTAGTGGACGGAGTGCCTATTGATAACCAGACATTAGGGAGGCCTTCCATCTTCGGAGGACAACGGGATTTTGGCGATGGCGTCGGTAATATCAATCCTGATGATATTGAAAATGTTACTGTGTTGAAAGGTCCTGCCGCAGCGGCCCTGTACGGTTCCCGTGGCGCTAAAGGCGTTATACTGATCACCACCAAGAAAGGAAAATCGGGAAGGTTAAATGTAGATATCAATTCTAATGTGACATTTGAAAAAGTGAATGTAACGCCTACTTTTCAAAGTATATATGGCGGTGGCTACGATGATAACTATACATCTTTTGATAATGCAGTTATTGACGGGCAAAACGTGTCGCAGTGGCCAAGCTGGCTGCAGGATAACTGGGGAGGCAAGTATGATGGCAGGCTGATATCTATTGCTGCCTGGCCGGAGCTTGGCTTGATTCCTTATGTAGCCAGGGGAGATGATAATTTTAAAAAATTTTATCGCACAGGATCTACTGCAACCAATACCGCGGGTGTATCCGGCGGATCGGAGAACGCTACATTCAGGCTTTCTCTGTCTGATATGCGCAATACCGGTATCGTGCCTAACAACAGCATGAACCGTCAAACGGTTAATATGCTTGCCAGCTTCAGGGTCTCTCCCAAATTATCTGTTGAAGCAAAAGTGAACTATGTACGGCAGCATACGGTAAACCCGCCGGAAACTGGTGGAGGTGGAACTTCCGCTACTGTTGCCCTCAACAGGATGCCGCTTTTTTTAGACCTGGATTGGTTAAAAGATTATAAACGTGAAGATGGATCCGCTATTAATTACAAATCCGGTACACCGAGAAACCCTTATTGGATCATGAATGAAATGCTCGCGGATGGAAGAAGGGATCGTGTAATTGGATATGTGCTGGCACGATATAAATTCACCGACTGGCTTACGCTGCAGGCAAGAAGCGGAACTGATTTTTACAATGACACCCGTTTTTCAAGAATAGGAGTAGGCACTCCCGGGATTGTAGACGGAAGTGTAAATAATACTGAATACAATATAAAAGAGGAAAACAGTGATGTATTACTGACGGCATCCGGCAACCTGTCAAAGAATTTTACTGGCTCATTTTCTGTAGGCGCCAACCATTTAAACCGCAGAACAAACTCATTGAGTACGGATGGCACGGGCTTTAATATTCCTGGTCTTTATAATATCGGAAATGCTAAAAGAATAACGTCATCCAGTTATCCTACTCAAAAACAAATCAACTCTGCATATTTCGATGGTCAGCTCGGATATAAAAATTACCTGTTCCTGAATATAACAGGAAGAAATGACTGGTCGTCTACCCTGGGAATACATAACTATTCGTTTTTTTACCCTTCCACCAATCTGAGTTTTGTATTTACCGATGCATTAAACCTCAATTCTTCAGTGCTGTCTTATGGTAAACTACGTGCATCTTATGCCCAGGCTGGTGCTGATGCAGATGTATACAGAACCAAGAGTGGTTACGTTCTTTCCAGCTCTAGCTTTAATGGTCAGCCTTACGCTTATGTATCGGACGAAATCCCACTGGCCGATCTGAAGAATGAATTGACCAGATCATATGAATTTGGAACTGAACTGAGGTTCTTTAAAAACCGGTTAGGGCTGGATTTTACATACTACAATGCCTCTACGATTAACCAGATATTACCTGTACAAATTTCCGTAGCTACAGGGTTTGTTACGCGGGTCATCAATGCCGGTGAGATCAGGAATAAAGGCGTTGAGCTTTTCGTAAATGCCGCACCTGTTGTTACTAAGGACTTCCGCTGGGACCTTACGCTTAATTTCTCAAAAAATAAATCAAAGGTTGTGTCACTCGCGGATGGGATTGAAACGCTTACATTGCTTGATACATATAACGGAGCAGTTATTGAAGCACGTGTTGGTGAGTCGTACGGAAATATTGTGGGCTTGCCTTTTCTCCGGAACGAAAACGGCGACAGGGTGCTTACTGAACAGGGGGCATGGCAAAGAGGTAATGAGCCGGTTGTTTTTGGAAATGTACAGCCGGACTGGCTGGGTGGTATTACCAATACCTTTAATTATAAAGGTATTCAACTTAGTGTGTTGGTTGACGTTAGGCAGGGTGGCCAGGTGTATTCGATGTCGAAATACAACCAGATGGCAGGTGGTACAGGCAAGTTTACAGAAAACAGGGATAACCTTATTGCAGATGGTGTAATTCAGCAACCCGACGGCAAATATGTAAAGAGCGATAAGGTATTGTTAGCCCAGGATTATTATGCTTTGCAGGGACCTTGGACAGATATAGGTGAAACCTGTGTAATAGATGCAGATTATGTGGCATTGCGGGAAGCGAGCATCAGTTATAACCTTGGTCAGGCATCATTGCTTAAAAAAAGTATTTTAAAGTCAGCCAAGATATCAGTAGTAGCAAGAAACCTGTTTTACCTGTACAGGGATCCTCAGTTTAAAACCATGGGAATAAGCCCGGAAACGGCATTTAACACCACCACTGCGGCACAGGGCGTTGAAATGCTGAGTGTGCCTACTACAAGGAGCCTTGGCTTTAACCTGTCCTTTACATTTTAATTAACTGCCAAACGAAATTCAATATGAAGTGTATAAAATTTGTAACCGTAGTATTTTCTCTTGTGTCAGGCTTCGCTTGTACAAAGAATTTCGACAAAATGAATACAAACCCGGTAATGGTAACAAAGGATCTTGTGAAACCTTCGATGTTATTTACCGCGGTATTAAAACAATCTATTTTTTCCTCTTACGGAAATTCAATTTTTAAAGAATATTCCAATTACTATAGCAACGAAGCTTCGGGTGTTATTTTTCAGAACCAGGACTGGACTTCTCCTTTTTCAGATTACCAGGGTAACCTGATCAATATATCCGAAGTGGTACGTCTGACTGCTGATAATCCCGAGTTGGTCAATGAGCATGCAATGGGGAGAATATGGAAGGTCTGGCTTTTTCAACAGCTTACCGATGCTTATGGCGATCTGCCGTATTCTGAGGCTTTGCTAAGTGTAGACGAAGCCATTAATCAGCCGGTGTATGATAAGCAGGAAGACATATACAAAGACCTGCTGAATGAATTAAAAGAAGCTGCTGCCCAGTTAAGCGATGACGGGGCGCTGCAATCTTTCGGTGATGCAGATATTTTGTTCAGTGGCAATATTGATAAATGGAAACGTTTTGCCAATTCATTGCGGCTGAGGCTTGCCATGCGCGTTCGATATGCAAATGAAGAGCTGGCGCAGCAACATATCAGCGAAGTGACCGGTAGCCCGCTTATTGACGATAATATGCTAAACGCTGCACTGGCAACCATTGATGATGTAAATATCGACAACAGGAACCCATTGTACAATGACTTGATAAACAGTGAAGAATACCCGGTGTGGGTGGGCTTTACCGTTACTCAGGAACTTTTAAAAAGAAGTGATCCCCGTTTACCGGTATATGCAGATCTTCCATTAATTCCTTCAGCAGGGTATAGAGGCAGACCAATGACTTTACAGGGAGACCAGAAGTTAAAATATGGCTTTGATTCCACGGCAAGGCTGCCTATGTTTTTCAGGGAGGCAGTGCATACCATTATTGTAATGAATGCTGCAGAAGTTTATTTTTTGAGAGCTGAAGCGGCATTGGCAGGGTTATCGGGCGAAGATGCCGTGCAAATGTATCGCAATGGTATAACCCAATCGTTGGAACAGTATGGAATTTCAACCGGTGCTGTCAATACTTATTTGGCTTCTCCGGCAGCGGGCATTGGAACCGGAACCGATGAGGAGAAACTTGAAAACATTATTGTTCAGAAATATCTCGCTATGTACCATCAGGGAACTGAAGCATGGGCGGAATTTCGCCGGACAGGCTATCCTAAAATATGGACCGGAGCAGACCTGGGTAGCACCAATGGGAATATTCCACGCCGGTTAACATATCCCTCATCCGAATATGCAAGAAATAATGCCAACGTTGCAGCAGCAGTTTCCCGACTGAATGGTGGCGATAAAATGATGAGCCGTATGTGGTGGGATGCCAAGCCGGGATTACCGTTCCTGCATCCTAAGCAGGGGCAGTTCCCACCGGAAATGTATTAATGTAATCTTACCATGAAACAACAGATCATTTTGTACGGCGTAGGGCTGTGCAGAATGATCTGTTTGTTTAACAAACTTCCTTTCACATTTAACTTATCAATAGTTTATTTTTATCATTATATGTATTTTTTAATTTTAACCCTGTTAGCATGCTTGCTTTTCATTATCAGATAAAACTTATCATACTATGCTGTTTTTGGGGATGGGGAATGAACCTGAATGCACAGCAGCCCGGTAAACAGATCCGTATAATAGTTATAGGCGCGCATCCCGATGATTGTGACCTGGATGCCGGGGGAACTGCCGCTATTTTCGCCTCAATGGGGCATGCCGTTAAATTTGTATCGGTAACAAACGGGGATGCCGGCCATCAAAGCCAGGGAGGAGGTATGCTGGCAAAGAGAAGGGCTGAAGAAGCTAAAGAGGCAGGAAGGCGCTTTGGGGTGGAATATGATATACTCGACAATCATGACGGGGAACTGGAGCCTGTATTAAAAGTGCGTTTACAGATCATCAGGAAAATAAGAGAGTGGAATGCTGATATTGTAATTGCCCCCCGGCCGAATGACTATCATCCCGATCATCGTTATACCGGTGTTCTTGTGCAGGATGCTGCGTATATGGTAGGTGTTCCTAATGTAGTGCCCGACTGCCCGCCTTTGAAAAAGAACCCGGTATTTTTATATTCGTATGATCATTTCAAACGTCCCAACCCTTTCCGGCCGGACATTGCTGTAGACATTACCGCTGTATTTGATAAAAAAATATATGCGCTGGATGCTCATCAATCTCAATTTTATGAGTGGCTTCCATGGATCGGGGGATACCTGGACCAGGTGCCGCCTGACGCCACGGCAAGAAAAAAGTGGCTGGGGCAGCGCTTAACTGAGACCATCAGCCCGGAAATAAAAAATACGCTGGAGAAATTTTACGGAAGCCGGAGAACTGCGCAGATTAAGTACGCAGAGTCGTTCGAAATATGTGAATATGGTACACAGCCCACGGAGGAAATGATAAGGAGCCTGTTCCCTATGCTGGGCAAATAAACATACGTAAAAAGTGTGTGCTGAATAGTATGATGATCCTCCGGAAAACAGCAGGGATGCTTTCTCTTTTTTAAGCGAAATTATTTAAGCGGGTGCGCCAAAAGGAAGTATCTTTAACCTGGTTAAATAATTATTGCTTGTGGCATCCGGTACTTTCCAAACAGATTCAACCTTGCTTTCTGCGATAGCTTTGGGAGACGAAGCTGCCTTTACAATCCTGTTTGAACGTTACCGTGATAAGCTGTTTTACTATTTGCTGAAGCATGTAAAATCTCCTGAAGTTGCTGAAGAAATTGTTACGGATATTTTTATGAAGCTTTGGACCGGCAGAGCATTGGCAGAACAGATCAAAGATATTGGCGCGTTTCTTCATAAAGTAGGTTACTATAAAGCGCTGGATTTTTTGCGGATAACCGCCCGCCATGCCCGTTTGCGGCAAGTCTATATGGATTATATGTCTCTGCCCGGAGCGCCCCGGGCGGATGAATTGGTGATCAGCACCGAATTAAAGGCGCTTCTATACAGGGCGATCAATGGTCTTTCTCCACAAAGAAGAATGATCTATCAGTTGAGCAGGCAGGAAGGGCTGACACACGAACAGATCGCAGCATTGCTGGGGCTATCGCCCAGTACAATTAATAATGCGCTTGTTGCAGCCAACCGCTCCATTGAAAAATCGCTCCGCGCCTATGCAGGTCAAACGGATATCCTGCTACTTTATTTCCTGTTCTGATTCTTTTGGTATTTATTTTTTTCCCGGCAATAGTTATATATGCTGTTTCATGTCGTAGTGATGCTATAACCAACATATATGACTGATCGTACGGCCCGGCTGATACAATTATATGAGGCGTTTATTGACAACAGATCTTCTCCTGAAGAAACTGAGGAGTTCTTCCGGTTAATAAATGAAATGGAGGAAGGGCATCCGCTGAAAGAAAGGATATTTAAAGAATATGAAAGAGACAATTTTCTCATACCGGAAGACAAAAGAAACTGGCAGCAGTCGCTTGATCGTATTTTAAGTAAAGATGCCCCAGAGCCGGAACATGCTATACCCCCTGTTATCCGTATAAAACGATGGATGTATGCGGCGGCGGCCATTTTACTGCTGCTCACAGCCGGCACAGCATATTACTTCCTTTCCGGAACCGGAGTTGAAGTACGTAATATCTCACAACAAGACCCGCCGGAAAAAAAGCATGATCTGAAACCAGGAAAGACAGGGGCCGTACTGGTATTGGCCGATGGCTCTCAAATAAGCCTTGATAGCGTTCAAAACGGTGTGCTGGCTTCGCAGGGCAATAGCAAAATAATAGGTAGGAACGGCCGGATCAGCTATGAGAGGGGAGCAACCTCCGGTAATGAGCCGCTGTATAACACCATCAGCACCCCGAGAGGAAGACAATTCAGCCTTGTTTTATCTGATGGCAGTAAGGTTTGGTTGAACGCGGCTTCTTCCATAAGGTATCCGGCTGATTTTAACAGCAACGACCGGAAAGTGGAAATAACAGGAGAGGCATATATGGAGATTGCGCCGCGCTATAGGAAAGACCGGTCAGGGAGCATGGAAAAAATCCCATTTATTGTGCAGTTCAATACTGTTGAAGGTAATAAAGGAGAGATACAGGTGCTGGGCACGCACTTTAATATAAATACCTACGGGGATGACAGGGATGTAAAAGCTACCCTGCTGGAAGGCAGCATTCAACTGGTGCTGAATGACCGGCATATGGTGATTAAACCGGGGGAACAGGTTACCACCGATAAAGATGGCAGGATGCAACTGGATAGTAATGTAGATATGGATGCGGTAATGGCATGGAAGAACGGCTTTTTTTCATTTAATAATACCGACATGTACACTCTTATGAATGAGATCGGCAGATGGTATGATGTGGATGTTGAATATGCAGGCGCTGTTCCCGACAGGAAATTTGGCGGGGAGATCGCACGCAGCAGCAATGCTTCGCAGGTGCTGAAGATAATGGAAGAAAGTAATGTTCGGTTCCGTATTGAAGAGAAAAAGATCATTGTGTTGCCATGAGAGGCGACTCAACATAAAAAAGCTGGAAGACAAAATAGCACCGTCCTGAATTGAGCCTCAGGACGGTGACAAAATATTTGGGTCTGTCCACAATTGCGCAAACTGTTTTTTTAACCCAAACAAGTACAAATGTATGCAAAAAAGAATTTGTATGTTCCTGTGTTACCACAGGAATGGTGTAACCAAAACCTGCCTGCCGGCAAGGCAGGCGCTGTTGATAATGAAGTTTACAGCCCTTTTTTTACTGGTGGTTTGCCTGGAGGTAAGCGCCGGTGCAAATGCCCAGAAAGTAACGCTCCGGGAAAAAAATGTGCCCCTGGAGAAAGTATTCCGGTCAATCAAAAAGCAAACCGGGTACTCATTCTTTTTCGACGAATCCTGGCTTCGTCAGGCAGGCAACGTAACTATTGAAGTAAGAGACGTTCCGCTTGAGCGGGCGCTTGACATTTGTTTTTTGCGGCAACCGCTTACATATTCCATTGTAGGCACAACAGTCGTGATTAAAAAAAGAGCGCCCCGTGTGGAAAATATTGAAGCTGACAGCAGTATTGTTTTCCGGGCAATAAAAGGTGTGGTAACCGATGAAAAAGGTGTGGCGCTGGGCAATGTTTCCGTTGTTGTAAAATCAACCGGCAGCGGTACTGCTACCAACAGCAAGGGCGGGTTTACCATTGACGTGCAACCAGGGGATGTATTGATATTTACCATAGTTGGATATAAAGCTGTTTCAGTTACGGTAGGCGCTGAGACTACCTTATCAATCAAAATGGAGATGGATATCGCGGAAGTGAATGAAGTGGTAGTAACAGCCATCGGAGTGGAACGACAGAAGAAGTCTCTCGGTTATGCAACTACCGTAGTAAGCGGCGCTCCGCTCGCAGAGGTTAGAGAAACGAATATTATCAACTCTTTAGCAGGTCGCGTAGCCGGTGTGTATGTAAACCAGGGAGCAGGCGGGGCCGGCTCGGCGGCCTATGTGGTAATAAGAGGCGCTAAATCTTTTAATACCGCCAAGAATCAACCTTTGTATGTGGTAGACGGTATCCCGATCCTCAATGAGAGCAATGTGCGTGAACAGGGTGGAACCCAGTTCGACTTTGGGGATGGTATCAGCAATATCAATCCTGATGATGTTGAATCTATTACCGTATTAAAAGGACCTAATGCTTCATCCCTCTACGGCTCACGGGGAGCAAACGGCGTAATACTGGTAACTACCAAAAAAGGAAAGTCAGGCAAAGGCGTAAATGTTAGTTTCAATTCCAATGCCACTTTTGAAAAGCCTAATACCATACCGAAGTTTCAACGTACCTGGGGTGGCGGCTACGATGATGATTACGGTTCACTGGAAGAAGTAACGCTTGCCGATGGGACTAACGCATGGAGCTGGCCCAACTGGCTGATTGATAACTGGGGTGGCAAGCTGGACGGAAGACCTATAGTTTTCCAGGATATTCCCGATGCGGCTCCCATACCTTATACTGCAATAAGCGACAAAGAACTGATGAAGTTTTTCAACACGGGTCAAACGTTCACCAATTCGCTTACATTATCGGGTGGTAATAGTGCTACCACATACCGCGTATCTGCATCCAATATGGATAATAAAGGCATTACACCGCGTTCTGGGTTAAACCGTAAAACTTTCGACGTAAGGTTAAATTCAGAACTTTCAAGTAAACTGTCTCTCGCTGTAAAAGCTAACTATATCAACCAGAAAGGCAAAAACAGGCCGGGCATCGGGGGTAGCTTTCTTGATGCTACCACTAACCTGCAACTAACGCCGGTGTTTATTCCGCTCAGCTTTATGGCAAACTACCTGAATCCCAACGGAACAGTCAGGAATTTCAGATCGCTACCGGTAAATCCCTATTGGGTGGTTAATAAAGTAGACGCCAACGATACAAGGAACCGGTTGATAGGATTTGTATCATTGGAATATAAACTGCTGAACTGGCTGAAGATTATGGGGCGCACAGGGATAGATTATTATACAGATAACAGGAATATTACAGTGCCGGATAAAAACCCGGTAGGCGGTTATCAAACAGGCTATGTCAGCAATGAAAGCGCTACTACCAGTGAAAACAATAACGATTTCCTGGTTTCTGCTTATGGCCGGGTTGCTAATAAAATTAATGGTTCTTTTTCAGTTGGCGGAAATAACCGGGTGTTCAGATATGAGTCTGTACAACAGGTGGGAACAAACCGGGATCTTGAAAATCTTTGGATCATAGAGAATATGAGAAGTGTGCAGAATTATAAATTCGTGAACAGAAAGACAGTCAATTCACTCTATTTTGCGGGACAATTGAGTTACGACAACTATTTGTTTTTGGATATAAACGGGAGAAACGACTGGTCTTCTTCTCTTGGTATAAACAATTACTCTTTTTTTTATCCTTCTGTTAGTTCCAGTTTTGTTTTTTCAGACCTGCCTGGTTATACATCGGACTGGCTTTCGTATGGCAAGCTTCGCCTCTCTTACGGAATGGCGGGCAATGATGCAGATCCATACCAGACTGCGGCAGGATATTTTCTGGGTGCAACTCCCTATATTGGCGGGCAAAGAATGCTAAGCATAAGCTCTAATGTGCCCCTGGCAGATTTAAAGAATGAGCTTACTTCATCATTTGAAGCCGGCACAGAGCTGAAGCTTTGGGATAAGCTTAATATTGATTTCACCTACTACGATGCAACAACAAAAAATCAGATCATGCGTGTGGTGCTTCCTGTTTCTACGGGGTTTAGCACCCAACTGATCAATGCCGGCGCTATCCGTAACCGCGGTTTTGAGGCTGTAATATCCGGTTCAATTGTCAGATCACCTGCTTTTCAATGGAATGCTTCATTGAATTTTTCCCGCAATTTTTCCAAAGTAGTGGAGCTTACGGGTAATATCAAAGAGTTCACGCTGTTTAATGCCGGAGCGGCAATTGTTGTTCAGGAAGGGCAGCCTTATGGCAATATTGTGGGTAGCGCTTATGAAAGAAGCCCGGAAGGAAGAATTGTTGTTGATGCAGAAGGAACGCACCGTATTGCCGACAGTGTAAAAGTGCTGGGAAATATACAACCGAAAATACTGGGAGGCTTCACTAATACTTTTTCTTATAAAGGCTTTGAATTGCGGGTGCTTATAGACGCCCGTATTGGCGGAAAAGTGTATTCGCGGACAAAGCAGGACCAATGGCAGAAAGGCACAGGTGTGGGCACCGAAGATCCGGGAGATTTTATTATAGACGGAGTAGTAGAGCAGCCTGATCATAGTTATGCTGAAAACACCAAGGTCATTACCAGGATGGCAATGTTCGCTAACAGGGGCTGGAGCAACCTGGCTGAGGAATTTGTATTAGACGCGTCAACGGCCGCCCTGCGTGAGGTAAGTTTATCGTGGGGGATGAAAAAAGCCTTCTGGAATGACAGGATCAAAGGAGTGACCCTTTCGCTGGTAGGAAGGAACCTGGCATATATCTATCGTTCAAAAGAGTTTAAAGCGATGGGAATATCTGCGGAATCCAGCTTCGCGCCTACCGCTGCCGCCCAGGGCATAGAATCCCGCAATATGCCCGTACTCAGAAGTATTGGCGTGAACCTGAACGTTAATTTTTAATTCCTTTAATAAGTATATATGAAACATATATCATTAAAATATTTATTAGTGGCAGGCGCGATTATTTTCCTGGGCGCCTGTACCAAAGATTTTAAAGAAATAAATACCAACCCCAGGATCGTAACAGAAGATATAGCAGATCCTGCTTTATTGCTTACGCATGTTCAAAAAAATTCGATGTTTGGGATGGCAGATAATGACACCCGCCTTGAAGCGTATTCCGGTTATATCGGGAATAATACGATCGGGAGCGCTTTCACCAAGGGCCCCTGGGACAGCCCGTTTTCAACATTTTACACTTCATACCTGATCAATCTCAATGAATCAATCCGACTCTCTTCAAAAGACAATAAGCTGGCAGATCTTACTTCTTTTGGAAGGATATGGCGGGTATGGTTGTATAGCAGGCTCACTGATCTGTATGGTGATATACCTTATACTGAAGCCGCCCAAAGTGTAACAGAAGTTAATATTACTCCGGCATACGATACCCAGGAGTCTGTTTATACAGATATGCTCAAAGAATTGAAAGAAGCCGTTGCGGTATTGAAGCAAAGCGACGGAACAAGGCTCAACATCGGCAATAAAGATCTCATTTACGGCGGGAAAGTGGAAAAATGGATACGCCTGGGTAACTCGCTGCGACTTCGTCTGGCGATGCGGATCAGCTATGTAGCGCCTTCAGTGGCATCAACGCATATTAATGAAGTAATAAGCGAGAATTTAATTGTTCAGAATAGTGAAAATGCAATACTGGTAGCCGGGGCGGCCAGCGAAGCGGCAGATGCCAACAGAAGCCCTGTTTACAACGGTATACCGGGTGGAGCAAAAGAATTCCGGTGGTCAAGCTTTACTATGGCGGAAACACTTGAAAAGCTGAACGATCCCAGGGCATCAAAGTTCATTGATTTAACATCCCTGGGCGATTATTTTGGCATTATGCTCAATTTGTCTCCCGACGAAAAACTGGTTGATCTTGGCAGACCGTCTTCCTCCAACTCGGCACTGAGTGATTTGTACTGGCGCTCTGATTTCAGGTTTACGGTGATTAATGCTTCGGAGGTGGCATTCCTGAGGGCAGAAGCTGCATTGCGAGGGATTACCGGCGAAGATGCGCAGGCACTGTACAGAACAGGAATTGACTTGTCTATGGATAATTTCGGTGTCAATGCTGCCGACCGGGATATTTATCTTGCCGGCAGCGCCGGTACTTTAAGCGGAACAGCAGAGGAGCAATATGAATCGCTGATCGTTCAGAAGTGGCTGGCAAATTACCTTCAATTTGAAGAAGGATACGCGGAATTCAGAAGAACAGGTTATCCCCGGATATGGACAGGCAGCGCATTGGGCGATACGCAGGGGGAAATACCGAGAAGAGTGCAATATCCTCAAAGCGAATATAACTCCAATGCTAAAAGTATTTCCGAAGCTATTAAAAGGTTGAGCAACGGTGATGCTTTTACCAGCAAATTGTGGTGGGATGTGAGACCGGGATTACCGGTGCATCACCCCAGGCAGGGTACTTTCCCGCCGTTTTGATGAATAATGTAAAATATTAATCAGCCTTATGTCTTGTATAATTATTTAGCCGGAGCAATCATTTGCTCCGGCTTTAACGAGCAGCAACCTGCAATTTTAAACCATTATTATTTAATAATAACTTATGCGAAATCAACTGCTGCTAATGGCATTTGTAATGCATATCCTGCTTTTTGCAAAGGCACAACAATCCGTTGACTATACATGGCGGGATCCTTCAACAGTATTATTCCCTGTAATTGAAGGGCAGGCTTGGCCCACCGAGACAGGCAACAGGATAGAGCGGTTCCCGTATCGTATAAAAAAAATACTTAAGCAGGACGCCGGTTCATTTGACACGGGTGCAGGTGGGTTATCCATCAGCTTTATATCCAACAGCCCTGAAATACTGGTCCGGTACCAGTTACTTCCCGAAAATGCAACGGCTCATGCCCATATGTATGGCGTTGATGGAGTGGGCCTGTTTGGAACTTCAAAAGACGGGGAGTGGTTTGAATGCCCGGGAACGTATTCATTCGCTGATTCTGTTACTTACCGGTTTAATATCCGGGATTCTCTTAAAGCAATATCCCTTCATCAGAAGGGCGGTGTGTTTAAGTTGTACCTGCCGTCAGGTTGCCGGGTACAATGGCTTGAAGTAGGATCAGTTGCAGGAGCTGTTTTTCGTTATTATCCGGTGAGAAAAGAAAAACCTATAGTGGTTTTTCGAACTTCTTTGATACAGCCGGTGCCTCCGGGAAAGAACTGGTATACCTTGCTTGAGCGGAGGTTGGACAGGACGGTAATTGATCTCCCGTTTCCCCGTAGCACTACAGAAAAAGAAGTAGTGAATATCATGAGTGAACCTGATGCGGCAATGTATGTACTGGATTGTTTGCCGGGGCTTACCGGAAAATTGCGTATATGCCAGGCAGTAAGATCGCTGCGTAAAGTAAGAAGTCATGTACCCATATTACTGATAGATCATGCAGTATCCGGTACACCCGGCACATATCCGGAAACATATAAAAAGGAGATTGCTGTTGATCAGCTCCCCAGGGAAATTATCAGCGAGCTTCAAAAAGAAGGAGTGGACCAATTGTATTATCTAAATATGGATGAGGCCGAACCTTTGCCCAAAGGCATCATAAAAGCAGTATCTGCAACTGATTCGGCAATGCAGTTTTGTGCAATGACCTGTGAGAAAAAAATCCGTGGTATTCTTAATGAGCCATCGGGGCAGATCACTACTACCATACCCTGTACGCAGTATCGCGATGCAAATACTTACGATTGGCGGGATCGCCACCGGGAGATACTGGAGCTTCAGAAAACAGCAAAGGAACCAGTAACCATTTTTCTTGGAAACTCTATCACACACTATTGGGGTGGAAGCAGCCTGCAGCGTGGTAAAGATTCATGGAACAATGATATTGTTCTCTTTAATCCTGTAAATGCCGGTTTTGGCTGGGACAGGATTGAGAATGTTTTGTGGAGAGTATATCACGATGAACTGGACGGTTTTGAAGCCAGGCAAATCGTTGTTTTGATCGGCACCAACAACCTGGAATATAACACGGATAAAGAGATCATTGAAGGGCTTGAACAATTAATGCTGGCTATTCGTGTCAGGCAATCAAAAGCAGCTCTTTTGTTGTGCGGCATCATTCCACGCGAAGGGAAGGAACATCGCATACAAGCGCTCAACAAAGGAATTGCACAGTTAGCGGCTTCCCTGCGTATTGACTATGCTGATCCCGGAAAATTTCTTGCTGAAGAAGACGGTAAAATAATAGAGCAGTTTTTTACAGGAGACGGCGTTCATCCAAATGAAGCTGGATATCACCGGGTATCTTCTGAGCTTATCAGGCACCTGGTCCGGTAGCCTGTCGGGCATGACCGTCTTCTATTTATTCAAAAACCGGTAAAATAACAATTATGATTCATAGCCGACAGGGGCAATATACAGCCGGCAGGCGAAATACAATATTAGAGATCCTTAATAAGGACGGGCTTGCAGATGTATCAACGCTTAGTATTTCGCTTGGAGTCAGCAGTATGACGATACGTAATGATCTGGCACAACTGGAAAAAAAAGGAGCGTTGATCAGGACACATGGCGGCGCTTTAAAAATTGATTGGGAAAATAAGGCTGAAGGGCATTCCCTGGTTTCTGATCCTCAAAAGCAGGCAATGCGGGAAAAAATATCAATAGGAAAAAAAGCTGCAACGCTGGTAAACGAAGGCGATACGATTATCATTGATTCGGGGTTTGCTGCATACGAGCTTGCAGGAAACCTGGGTCATCTGAAAGATCTTACCGTTATTTCAAATACGCTGAATGTGCCAACATTGCTGGCAGGTTTTCCGGATATAAACATAATTGTGCCGGGTGGGACTTTTCACCCCAAAACAGCATCGCTTACAGGCGCTCATGCAGTTCGCCAGCTCAGGAAATATTACTGCGATAAGCTCTTCCTTGATGTGGAAGGCTTTGATGTTGATGCTGGTATTTCCAAATCCAATCCGGAAGAAGCATATCTCAGCCAGTTGATGATCAGTATTTCTAAGGAAACTATTGTTATAACAGATTCCGGTAAGTTCCAAAAGCGGCAGCTTGCATTTATTACCCATGCCAGCAAAGTAAGTACGGTTGTTACCGATAAAAATATTACTTCCGACAGCAGAATAAAGCTTGAAAGACTTGGCATCAGGGTTTTAATTGCTGATTAATTAGCTGCCCGTTTTGAGCGTTTTATATCACGGGTAGCCCCTGACGGGGCAAATAAAACGACCGGTATTCTTTCTACAAACGGGTAGCCGCTATGCGGCATGTTTTCAGATGCATAGCCACAGGTGAATAAAATACTTTTAGCCAGTTGCTCCACTATACAAAATGTTGTTGGATATAGCGGATATGATTTGCCATCGGCACAACCCGTTTGTAGACAAAAGGGCAATTTTCAATTATGCACCGTAGGCGCTACCCTGGTTATATAAAAAGACCGCTCCCGAAGCATACATTGGGAGGTTCTTATTTTTTAAGTTGACGCTATGGTGAGACACGTACCAGGGCGACTGCGGCGAATATTTATAATAAAAATACTTTTTCATCTTGTGCATATTGATAAGGATTTTTCACGCAGCGAACGCAAACTTGCCTGCCGGCAGGCAGGGGTGCAGCGGGGCAAAGAAAACAATAACAAATACTCCGCCGTGGGAGCCGCCGCATCGCCGCTATCTTCGCGGGAAAAGTGCAAAAATTTGGAATGTGCCATGTGCAAAGGGAGACACTTGTTGCGATAACATATCCTGTACAATAATCCGCTTAGCCCAGTTATAAGATCCTTATTTTTCCCATGGTATACAAGGTTCGCATAAAGAACAGAATAAGTAAGTGAATGCATTGTTTCATTTTGAATACTATGTGTATAGTTGTATGGATGATAAAGCCCGGATCAAAGATCCTGAGGCTGGCTGGCAAAGTATCTGGCAATTTCTTCTGCGGAAGGTTGTTTAAGCGGCCGTACTATACGGAAACCCACAAAAGAAGCATCAGTATTCCACCAGTCGCTCTTAGGTATCTGCGGGTCGCGCTGCTTCCATGATGCTTTGGAGGGCGATCGTGCCGCACACCGGAGATCCGCTGCATCATCATCCCATGATCCTCCTTTTACTACCCGCGGGTAAAGTGTTTTGGGCTGTGCCCAGGCATTTCTCTTTACACTTTCGGAGCGGGAATAAAAATCCGGGAAGTATTGATCTAATGTCCATTCGGCTACATTACCATGCATGTCGTATAATCCCCATGCGTTAGGTTTTTTAGTGCCTACCTTTTGATATTTCTCATTGCTGTTCTTGCTGTACCAGGCGTATTCTCCTAACTGGCTTTTATCATTTCCAAAGCTGTAGGCCCCGGTTGAACCGGCCCTGCAGGCATACTCCCATTCAGCTTCTGTAGGCAACCTGTAAAAATGCCCTGTTTTTTCTGTAAGCCATCTGCAATAAGACAAAGCGGCATATTGGGTCATGTTCACTGCAGGATAGCCTGTTTTCCCCATACCAAAGCTCATATCTGTAAAAGGCGGTGTTGGAGAGGTGACTGCATCTATCCTGACCCGGTTCTTATTGACCGTGGTTGTTTTTGCATTCCGTTCTTTTTCTATGGCGGGATACACGAATAGTTCGTACTGCTCCCAGGTGATCTCATATTTTCCTATCCAGAAATCATCCAGTTCCACGGAATGAGCAGGACCTTCATCATTCTTTCTGCCGGTTTCGTTTTCAGGACTTCCTATGGTAGCTGTTCCTCCTCTCATTGCTACCATGTCCAGGTGTATTTTAGTGCCCGGAACGGTTTCTGTATACGATATGAATGTTTGTGCAGATAATCCCGACATGAGGGCTGATAAGAGGGGGATGCAGGTAAAAAACGCCAGCACTATCTTTTTTGTTTTCATATACTATTATTTAAATAATAATTACCCGGTCCACCTGTTTGTAATACAGCTTTTTTGAAAATGGTTTCGAAAGTTTAAAAGTAAAAAAATAATTAAACTTTGAAAGGTTTTATTTATTTTTGAGATTATAATCGAAATAAAATGAAATTAAACAGGATGTATACTGATCCAACCAAACAGGAACGGCTTTCGTACTATCTCGGTTTTTCTCAAAGTGAACTGGAGCAAAAAGGGGCATTTTTTACAGCCCGTGAAATATCACAACAGCCGGACCTGTGGATCAAAACCTGGAAATTGGTAGCATCCCAAAAAGATAACCTGGTATCTTTTCTCAGCGAGGCCTTTGCGCACGATTCTCTTTCCGTGATCCTTACGGGAGCGGGGACTTCTGCTTATATAGGAGATGTTTTGCAGGGACCTTTTCAAAAAAATACCGGACGGCAAACGATCGCGATACCAACAACAGATATGATTTCTCATCCGGCACATTATTTTAATGCCAATACTAACCTTCTTATTTCATTTGCAAGATCGGGTGACAGTCCGGAAAGTGTTGCAGCATTGCAATTGGCAGATGTGTTTTCTAAAAAAACCTACCATCTTATCATTACCTGCAATCCCAAGGGGAAATTAGCTTTATCAAAAGAAACCGCCAACAGCAGGGTGATGGTATTTTTGTTGCCCCCTGAAGCAGATGATCAAAGTCTGGCCATGACGGGAAGCTTTACATCTATGTTGCTGGCAGGACTTCTGATCTCACGTATAAGAGAGATACAGGAACTTGAACAACAGGTACTCCGCCTGTCTGATTATGCCAATAACATTCTTCATAACTACAGGGAGAAGCTGAGGGAAGCTGCGAAGCTGGGTTTTGAAAGAGCGATCTTCCTTGGATCAGGGCCCTTGCGTTCTGTTGCCAATGAATCAGATCTTAAGGTACAGGAAATGACAGATGGAAAGGTAATTTGCAAGTTTGATTCGTTTCTTGGATTCAGGCACGGACCTAAAGCCGTTATTAATCCGTATACACTGATGGTATATTTATTCTCTAACGATAAATATGTATATCAATATGAAAGAGATTTAATAAAAGCTATCGAGGCGGGTGAGAAAGGGCTTTTCAGTATTGGAGTGACGGAAACGCGCAATAGTGATGTTAATATGGATCTTTTAATAGTCCTGTCGGAAGATGGCAACAAAGTGGATGAGGAATTTCTTTCAGTGTGCAGTGTATTGCCGGCGCAGATACTGGGATTTTATAAATCACTCGAATTTGGTCTGAAGCCCGACAGCCCGAGCAAAAATGCAACCATCACCCGGGTGGTAAAAGGAGTGGTTATATATCCTTTTTCAGGCAATGGAAAACGTACGGGTAAATAAAACAAAACTAGTCAAAATTGATTATATACAATGAGTATCAAAAAATATGATGTAGTTGTTATTGGTGAATTAAATGTAGATCTCATTTTAAATAAGACAGATGTTTTCCCTGAGATAGGAAAGGAGATCCTTGCCCGGCAGATGAACCTGGTGCTGGGAAGCTCTTCCGCTATTTTCGCCAGCAACCTCAGTTGCCTCGGCGCTAAAGTTGCATTTATCGGAAAAACAGGTGCTGACCTGTTTGGCGATTTTGTTATAAGCAGCCTGCACTCAAAAACTGTTGATACTACCGGGATTGTACGGGATAGATCATGCAGCACAGGGGCCACGGTAGTAGTGAACTTCAACGAAGACCGGGCAATGATCACTCATCCCGGCGCTATGGAAACATTTTCAGGTAATGAAGTGAACTGGGAGATTATCCGGCAATCGCGGCACCTGCATATTTCGTCCTATTTTATTCAGACTTCTTTGCAAAAAAACATAGGGGATATTTTCAGAAAAGCCAAACAATTAGGATTGACAACCTCATTCGATCCTCAATGGGATCCGGCAGAAAACTGGAAAATAGATCTTGATCAAATACTGCCTGATATAGACCTGTTCTTTCCTAATGAGGCTGAAATATTAAAAATCACACGAAGCAGCACAGTAGAAGACGCGTTGCAAAAGATAAAGCCTGCCGCCGGGATCATCGTGATCAAGCAGGGGAACAGGGGATCTACCATAGTACAGGATGGTAAGGCTCACCTGTTACCGGCATTTTTGAATAAGGAGGTGGTAGATGCTATTGGGGCAGGAGATAGTTTTAATGCAGGGTTCGTTTACCGGTTTTTGCAGGATAAACCACTGGAGTATTGCCACCGGTTTGGAAATATGATCGCAGCAGTGTCTACTACAGCCGCCGGCGGCACAGGCGCATTTTCCGGCAGGCAGGAAGTGTTTACCGTTTTAAAAGAAAAATATGGCTACGAAGAAAATTAGTTTAAAGGAAAAGCTACACCTGAAGCAACAGGAAGGATCTGCATTGCTTGCCACGAATTTCTATAACTACGAAACGCTGAGAGGAATAATGGAGGCAGCGCAGGAAACAAAGCAACCCGTTATTCTGCAACTGACTAAAAGCTCGATAGATTATATGGGCTTACAGGTTGCTGTAAATATGGCAGGGGCTGCATTGGCACATTACCAAGTGGAAGGCTGGCTTCACCTGGATCATTCAGATTCCTATGAACTTGTAGAAGCATGCCTGGCTGCCGGATTCGATTCGGTAATGATAGATGCAAGTGAAAAACCTTTTGAAGAGAACATCGCCATTTCCGGGAAAGTAGTGAAGCTTGCAGCAAAATATAACGCCAATGTTGAAGCTGAGCTTGGATATATAGCCAAGCTTGGACAGTCAACTGAAACGGTTGGCTTTACAGACCCGGAGGAGGCCAGGATCTTTGTAGAGCAAACCGGGGTTGATGCCCTGGCTGTTGCTATCGGATCTGCACACGGCTTCTATAAAAAAGAACCCCTGCTGGATATAGAAAGATTGAAAGAGATACATGCCATAACAGGTGCAGCGCTGGTTTTGCACGGTGGCTCGGGAATACCTGCAGCAAGCCTGCGGGAAGCTATTGAAAATGGTATTTGCAAGATCAACCTGGCTACTGAGATCAAGAATATATTCATCCTTACTTTGCATACCTGTTTTGAATCAAAAGAGGAAATTGACCTGAGAAAGTTATTTCCTCCTGCTATTACAGCCGTGAAGAACCTGGTAGTGGATAAATTGAATACTGTGAGCCGGTATGAACTAAAATCAATATGAACATTTCATCTTTACATTATAATGAAAAACCAATTTTCGACCGGTAATGAAATAAGGGAAGCCGCTTTTTATACAATGGATGACTTCCCCTTTGTTCAAAAATTTGATGCGCACATGCATATAAATACGCATAGTGAGGTATTGATAAATTTTGCAAAAGCTAATAATCTGGGTTTGCTGAGCATTAATGTAGATGTGCCGGATTTCCCTTCATTGGAACAGCAGCAGGAGTTCACTACCGGGCATTTCAAAAACAACCCCGAACATTTTTCGTTCATCGCCAGCTTCCGTATACAGGATATGGAAGATCCGGGATGGTTGGAGAAAACAATATCCCGGCTTGACGATGCCTTTGAACGCGGAGCGGTTGGTGTTAAGGTATGGAAAAATATCGGGATGGAATATAAGGATAAGAACAGGGATTTTGTGATGATAGACGACCCGAGACTGGATCCTGTGTTTGATTTTATCGCGAAAAAAAACAAGACACTCCTCGGGCACCTGGGCGAGCCGAAAAATTGCTGGCTGCCTGTTGAAGAGATGACCGTGGCCAATGACAAAGAATATTTCAGCCATCACCCGGAGTACCACATGTATCTGCACCCGGAATATCCTTCCTACCAGAAGCAGATTGAAGCAAGAGATCATATGCTTGAGAAGCATCCTGATATGAGATTTGTGGGGGCCCACCTTGCCAGTTTGGAATGGAGCGTGGATGAAATTGCTGAAAGGTTGGACAGGTTTCCCAATTTAGCAGTGGATATGGCAGAACGTATTTCCCACCTGCAGCACCAGGCTGTTAATGGATATGAAAAGGTAAGAGATTTTTTTATCAGATACCAGGACAGGATCCTGTATGCTACCGATATCACGGTAGATGATTCCATATCTCCGGAAACTGTTCGGGCAAATGCTTATTCCACCTGGATAAATCATTGGAGATTTTTTATTTCAGATGAAATGATGGAAGCGCCGGAAGTGCCGGGAAAGTTCCGCGCGCTCCATTTGCCTAAGGAAGTGATTGATAAGGTGTATACAACTAATATTAAAAAGTGGTACCGGATAATGTAAAGCTTCCAAATTCCGGTACCGGCATTGTATTGCCTGAAGAATACAGGAAAACATTTAACAAACCAAGCGAAGAGGAGGAGATACTAGCGCTATGTCAACAATAATTTTTTGTATTTCCTTTGTGAGAAGTGAGACGATAAAAGTGAGGATCTCATATTTATCGCCTGCCTGCCAGGCCTACGGCAGGTAAACCGGTAGGCAAGTCTGCCTTTTCACGTTTTACATAACACTGGTAGTTCGCCAAATCTGCCGGGTGATGCCGTTTTATTGAACACAAAGGTTACAGCGATAAAAGAAACAGGAAACGGTATCTTACTGGAAGCAACGGGAGATAAAACAATGGATGCTGACAAGATTATTATTTGTGTTCCGCCAATTATGGCTTCTTAAAAGGTAATCGTCAACCCACCATCCACTGTAACAACTGAACCTGTCATATAGGAAGCATCCGGCCCGGAGAGAAAGTATGCCACACCGGCAATCTCTTCGGGATGACCTGCTCTTTTTAAAGGGAGATGATCGTACCTGATATAGTTATCGGTAAACCATTCTGAGAGTAATTCGTTTTTCCCATCAGCTTTTACACTCATCGGCGTATCTACAAAGCCGGGCGCAATTGCGTTTACAAGAATATTGCGTGAAGCCATTTCTACCGCCAGCGAACGGGTGAACTGCGTAACAGCCGCTTTTGCCATGCCATACGCCGAGCTGTTTGCAGCTACCCGGTTATGATGAATAGAGGTAATATGGATAATACGACCGCCATCTTTCATTAAAGGAATCAGGGCTCTTGCGCTCCTGACAGTGCCGTATAACATCACCTGAAGGGTATTGTCCCATTCTTTAAAATCTGAACCAGTTATCGGTTTGCCTTCGGAAATACCAACACTGTTAATCAGCACATCAAAATCACCCAGCTCTTCTTTTACAAAATCACCCAGCGCGTTTACCTGCTCCTCGTTCCTTACGTCTGTTTCAAACGCATGGTGCTTATTTCCCTTCAGTTCATTCAACGCCGCTTTTGCTTTCTGCATGCTTTCGCAGGCAATGAGTACCTGCCAGTTCTCAGCTGCAAACCGTTGCGCAATTGCTTTTCCTATTCCCGAAGACCCGCCTAATACAATAACCTTCTTCATTCAATCAATTTTAATATGTTGCTCTTCCACCTGATAAATCAAATACAAATCCTGTAGTGAAGCTCGATTCATCCGAAACAATCCACGCGGACATTGCGGCAACTTCTTCCACCGTACCTAATCTGTTCATTGGAATTTTACTGGTCATATACGCCAATTGCTGCGGCGAGGTATTTTCATTCATCGCTGTTTTAATAACTGCCGGAGCTAAACCATTTACGCTGATGCCGGTAGCAGCAAATTCCTTTCCCGCGCTCTTCACAAGACCTATTACACCTGCTTTAGAAGCTGAATAGCCTACCATGTTAGGATTCCCTTCTTTGCCTGCTATAGACGCGATCAGCAATATGCGGCCATAATTGGCGGGACGCATTGCTTTAATGGCGTATTTGGTCATCAGGAAACTACCTTTCAGGTTAATGTCGTACAAACGATCAAATGCATCAGTAGGGTAATCATCAATAGAAGTACTGGTTGGGCCGACAATGCCGGCAGCATTGACCATAATATCAACTTTTCCGTATTGGGCAACTACTCCTGAAAAAACATTTTGTACCGCTTCTTCCACCGCGATATTTACAGCATGTCCTTCAGCTTTCAGTCCCTGCGCAGAAAAATCTGCAATCGTTTTACTCAGCAGTTTTGCATTAATATCAAGCAAAATCACGCGGCCGCCTTCCTGAGCAATACGGTGAGCAATTCCTTTACCCAGTCCATCAGCGCCACCACTGATAACGGCTATCGCATCGTTAAATCTATTCATATTTGTTGTTTATGAAAGCACTAAACTATAATCAAATACCAATTTGTTAAAACACCTTATTTGCAACAAATGATACATTATTTACACAGCCCTTTGACTTATCTTTGTCGGGATTTTGAATCATTGCTTTGTGGACATGAAGAGTATCTTTCAGTATCAGCCATCATCATCAGACCTGAGTTTCAGTGTTAAAGAATATCACCAGCCCTATTTCACTTCACCCTATCACTTTCATGATTGTTACGAAGTAATACTGATTGCCAAAAGTTATGGCAAACTCTATGCTGGTACCAAAGTGATGAACTTTAATGACGGCGACATTTTTATGTTTGCCCCCGGTTTCCCGCATTGTTTTTACAACGACCCTTCTTTTGCTGCTTCCGGAGAAACGGCACATGCTATTGTAATTTTCTTCCACGAAGATTTTATGGGCGCTGATTTTTTTTCAAAACCTGAGCTGGCAAAGATCAAAGAACTTCTGTTGCTTGCCCGCAATGGCATTAAACTCAATCATCCGCTTAACCGGCAACGGGCATTTTTTAAACAGCTCACGCATCAAAAAAAGATGTCGGCTTTTTTAATGTTGCTCGACCTGTTGCACCAATTGAGCGGGTTAAGTAAAAAAGAGCTGCATACTATTGACCAGGACAGTTCCAAAATCAAAATCACTTCCGGTGACGGAGACAAACTTGATGCGGTATTCCAGTATGTGCTGGAAAACTTTAAGGATAGTGTGAGCAGCAAAAAAGCCGCTACCTTAGCCCACCTCAACGAAGCAGCTTTTTGTCGTTACTTTAAAAAAAGAACTGAACGAACATTTTCACAGTTCGTAAATTATGTCCGCGTTACGCATGCTACCCAGTTATTAATGAAAAAGAACTGGAGCATCAGTAATATCTGTTATGAATGCGGTTACGGTAATATCTCTTACTTTAACCGAGAATTCAAAGCCATTATGGGTATGACCCCTATGGCGTACAAGAAAAGTTTTTCCCTTCTCACAGAAACAGATGCAGAACCCGTATTGCAGGCGTTTTGATACTAATGCTATGCCGGGCAATTTGTGCATGTATTTGACTGAGAAATGTGAGAGGATAAAGGCGAAACAATCTGTCACATTTCTCGTTTGACATAATATTAGTGCGAATCCCTGGTAACAGCCGAACCCGATTGCCCCTGCAAAAAATCGAGGTCTGCGCCCAGGTGTGCCTGCAACACATGTTGTGTATATAGCTGCGCATACCCTCGGTTATGAGCAATCGCTATCGCCTGCTTTTTCTTTTTTCGTTGTTCTAATGCTTTAGCAGTGAGTTGCACGTTCAGCGAACGCTTGCCGACATCAAGGGTAATGATATCTCCATTTTCAAGCAGCGAAAAAGCACCACCGGTTGCCGCTTCAGGCGATACATGCAACACCACGGTGCCGAAACCGGTTCCACTCATTCTGCCATCTGATATTCGAACCATATCCCTTATACCTTTTGCCAGTATTTTTTTCGGTAATCCCATATTGCCTACTTCAGGCATGCCGGGATATCCTATGGGACCTACGTTTTTAAGCACCATAATGCAATGTTCGTCTATATCCAATTCCGGATCGTCTATGCGCGTTTTATAGTCCTCAATATTTTCAAACACCACTGCACGGCCGCTGTGTTGCATTAATGCAGGCGTTGCAGCCGAAGGTTTGATAACCGCACCATCAGGGCAAATATTACCTTTTAACACTACAATACCCGATAGTGGATTGAATGGCTTATTACCGCTGGCGATCACCTCTCTGTTATAACAGACCGCCTGCTGAATATTTTCTTTCACGGTCTTTCCGGAAACCGTCATGGTTTCTGTATGCAGCCATTCCTGCATCTCCGCCATTAATGCCGGCAATCCTCCTGCATAGTAAAAATCTTCCATGAAGTAGGAGCCTGAAGGCTGGAGGTTGCTCATGAGTGGAATATGAGTGGAATAATGATCAAAGTCTTCTATTTGCAAAGGTACACCAATCCGGCCTGCAATAGCCAGCAGGTGCAATACAAAATTAGTAGATCCGCCAATAGCCGCATTCACCATGATAGCATTTTCAAATGCCTTACGGGTAAGGATATCCGAAGGCTTTTGATCCTGTTTAACCATTTCCACAATCCGTCTGCCTGATTGCCAGGCCAGCACTTTCCGCCTGGAATCTGCAGCGGGGATCGCCGCGTTTTGTGGTAAAGCTATACCAAGCGATTCGGCCATACAGGCCATGGTAGAAGCAGTGCCCATCACTGCACAATGGCCCTGGCTGCGGCACATAGCGGCTTCCGCATCATAAAGATCATCCTGGCTCATCTCTCCTGAGCGCACCGTTTCACTGAAACGCCAGATATCACTTGTGCCGATATTCTGCCCCCTGAATTTTCCCGTGAGCATCGGTCCTCCGGACACCACTATAGCCGGCAGGTTTACACTACATGCTCCCATGAGCAGCGCCGGCGTAGTCTTATCACAACCGCAAAGCAATACCACACCATCCAGGGGATTAGCCCTGATGGATTCTTCCACATCCATGCTCACCAGGTTACGGTATAGCATAGCCGTAGGTTTCATTAAAGTTTCTCCAAGCGACATTACAGGGAACTCAACAGGAAAACCTCCGGCTTCTATAATTCCTTTTTTTACTGACGCTGCCAGTTCCCTGAAATGCGCATTACAAGGCGTTAACTCAGACCATGTATTACAAATGCCGATAACCGGTTTGCCTTCAAATTCGTCTGCCGGTATACCCTGGTTTTTCATCCAGGCCCGGTAAATAAATCCATCTTTCCCTTTTTTTCCAAACCAGTTGGTGCTTCTTAGTTTTTTTTCGTCTGTCATTTTATCTCAAGAGCGTTTGTTCTTACATCTATATTACCAGAATAAAGTATAGAGGGCCACAAGTATCCCCAGTATTAGCAATGACCATACAGCATAGGCTGCAGGCACCCTGAACATTTTTTTATCAACGGTCAGTCCCCGCGATACAATGCCTCCTGCATGATCTGCGCGGCTGACAAAAAACATCATCAGCAAACACAATACAAATACGATCATCATCCTGTCGAGAAAAGGAATTTCAAATTGCCCGCTGCCATTATCAATGGACCAGCCGAATGAATGTAAAAAAGACAGATCCGCAAAAGAGGGCAATACTTTCAATAACACCGAAAATAAAAATCCACCGATCATCGCTGCCATAGCTGCATTGGAGGTAGTGCCGCGCCAGAAAAAGCCCAGCAGGAACATAGCGAAAATACCGGGTGAAACAAAGCCCGTATATTCCTGTATATACTGAAACCCACCTTTTTTATCAATACCAAGATGGGGGGCGATCAATACAGCGAGCAGCATAGAAATAATCACTGAAATTTTTCCGACCAGTACCATGTTTTTCTCGCTCGCATCAGAACGAATGATCTTCTTATAAATATCCAGTGTGTAAATGGTTGCGATACTATTCGCTTTACTGGCCAGCGATGCCACCACTGCAGCCGTTAAAGCTGCAAACGATAACCCTTTCAATCCGGCAGGGAGTAAGTTCAACAATACAGGATAAGCCCTGTCAGCATTCACAGCGCCTTCCTGCAACATCTCATGCTGAAATCCCCCGTCCTTGTACAGCACATATACAGCTATGCCGGGCAACACTACTATCAACGGCATGAGCAGCTTAAGAAATGCGGCGAATAATATTCCGTTGCGGGCCGTGGGCAGATCTGCACCCAATGCACGTTGGGTAATATACTGGTTACAGCCCCAGTAGTTAAGATTGGCGATCCACATACCACCTAACAAAACGGAGAGCCCGGGCAAATCAATAAAATTGGGATTATTCTTATTAAGTATCATGTGTAAATGCTCCGGCGCTTTTTCATATATCAATGAAAACCCTTTCAGCATACCACTGCTTCCAAAATGCTCTGCCACCAGGTTCAGGGCTAAATAAGTAGTAGCCATCCCGCCGAGCAAAAGAAAAAATACCTGCACTACATCGGTATAACCAATCACCTTCATACCGCCCAGCGTAATGATAATAGAAAAAACAGCCAGCCCGATCATACACCCGTTTAAGCTTAAACCAGAAACACTGCTGATGGCTAATGCGCCCAGGTATAAAATAGAGGTGAGATTTACCACTACGTATAATAGCAGCCAGAAAATCGCCATGATCATACTTACCTGTTTGTTATAGCGCAAACCCAGGAACTGCGGCATCGTATAAATTTTATTGCGCAGGTAAACAGGAATAAAAAAGATAGCTACGATTATAAGAGTGGCAGCGGCAATCCATTCATAGGTGGCAATAGCCAGTCCCATCTTAAAGCCTGAACCGCTCATACCAATAAATTGCTCAGCAGAAATATTAGAAGCGATCAGCGAAGCACCGATAGCCCACCAGGTAAGCGAACCTTCTGCCAGGAAATAATCATGTGAAGCGCTTGCCGCCGCATTTTTTTTACGCCGGTAAATTGTATAGCCGTATACTGCTACAATTACAAAATAGATAAAAAATACAACGTAATCTCTTATGGCAAGCGTATTCATTATTTACATTTTAAGTTTCTTTTGACCTGGTAATACTTAATTGTCCAAACAGATCATCCGCAACAGGCAGGCTGCCGTCCAGCCGAAATTTGGTACTGTCATTCCCTCGCCGGTAAGCGGATTATATGTTTCTCTCAAAGGGCGCTCGTCTAAAATGCCTTCTCCATGCTGTATTAATTTTTGCAGCATTTCTCCGGCAGTTTTTTTATAACCATATTTCCTTAATCCTTCTATGGCAAACATTGCCTGGTCAATCCACACCGGGCCACGCCAATACGCCTTCGCATCAAACCCGGGATGATCAGCCTGGAAGGTAGGGAACGGCAGATGTGTATTAAAACGGTTTGTATCCAGCATAGCAGCAATAACGTTCTTTGCCTGCTCTTTTGAAGCAACACCACTCCATAAAGGCTGCCATCCTTCGGGTCCTTGTAATAATAGAGGTTTTTTACCTGTCAAATGTATATCATAATAAAATCCGGTACCAGGATGATACATCAACGTGTTTATTTTTTCTTTCAACTGCAGCGCCTGCTCTTTATATATTGTTGCTTCCTTTTGATACCCAAGCTGGTTGGCTATTTTTTCAAGCAATATTTTTTCGAGATACAAAAAGCTATTCAGATCAACAGACTCCTGGTTAACAGACCATGCGTGACCGGAATTGTTCAACATAACTGCACTATCAAAACGTACGGCATTGTCCATGCCGCTTTCCCAGGCAGCGGCTATAAGCTCACCGTTAGTTGAACCAAATTCACACAATCCATTGCCATCATGATCGCGATTGGTATACCACCATTGATGATAGGTTACAAGTTTAGGATACATTTCTTTCAGGAACGAGGTGTTTTTTGAGCGTTTGTACACTTCCCATACTGCCCAGGTGGCAAGTGGTGGTTTGGTATTGCGATAGTTGTTACGGCTGCTGTCGGAAAAAATACAGTCCGCTACCATGCCTTCTTTATCCTGGTAATCAAACATGGAACGGATATTATTTTCTGCCAGGTTTACATCAAACAACGCACACGCGGCAGCGTGCTTCCAGCTGTCCCATGCCCAGAATCCATCAAAAAAATTATACGATGGAAAAATTCCATCATGATGTATATCGCCTGCATCCGATCGCCAATTGCTGATAAGTGTGATAAGCGATTTTATTGCAAGCCGTTGATAGGGCTCATCTTTCAACGATTCGGTTTTATGTTGCAGGATCCGGTTGATATAATTATTCCATCTTATTTTGTTTTCTTCAAATGCCTTTCCTGCGGTGGTAACAGAAGGTATTTTAAATGCAGCGGCATTATCTGTATTAAGCGTATGCACCTGGCTAATATAGCAAGTCCATGTTGCTGCAGGAGCGAGCATTACAGGAGAGGCAGCTACTGACAGGTATGAAGTATCTGTTGTAACCGTATTGAATTTTTTATCACTGATGATTACTGAGGAAAACTTTCCACCGGGGGAGGTAAGTGTAGCGGTTTCTGTTTCGGCATGCAGAGTAAATTTTTTTGCTTTGAAGCTTCCCTGTAATTGAATGCCGATGTTTTGAGTGGACCTGGAGGGATTCTTAATAACGATTTTAATTAAAGCCGTACGCTTGTTAATAAAAATCAATTGTTGATTAACAAGCAAATTTTGCTCTGCATACTGTTGCTGCAATAATCCGGGATAATAGTTGAGTGCAGGTTGCCGAAATGAGAAAGGTTTGCCATTAACGGTTAAGGATAAACGCGAAAAAGATTCAGATAATACCAAACCGGTAGCATCAAAAAGTACAGGACCTGTAAACCCGCCATACTCCGCTGCTTTACCGGGCAGTGCATAACCATGCCATGCACCCTGGTCTGAAAAAACCATGGCGTTTGTTTGAATTACATGCGTAGTAGTGAATGATTGTTGCAGGCTGAGGAGGTTTGCAAACTTTTCGCGCTGCTGTTGCGCGGGGGCTGTAAAACCTGAAACTACTAATACAGGATAAAGAATCAACCATTTTTTCATACGGGCATCAATATTTTTTCTTAACGGGTTGCTTTGAACATCCATTTACCCGAAGAGACTTTAAATTTTATGAACCGGTTATCGTTATCTTTTACCGGTGTGATTCCCTGCACGGGCAGTGATTTTCCTTTTTCCCAGATAAGTATATTATTCCATTCAATCTTACCTGCTTTTTCTTTGGGGATACCGATGATCGCAGTTGTTCCGTCGGGGACTTCTGCTGTAAGCAAAAATGTTTTTGCCTGCTGTATAAAAGATGTTTTGATGTTGCCCGCGATAGATGGCACAGTAGTTTCAGCAGTTCGAACAGTGCCAACCTGTGGTAAAACCTGGAATGTTTTGTATGCCGGCTCCACGGGAGATACGCCACAGAGATATTGGGAAAGCACGGTTAGCCCCCCGCCTGACCACGCATGGTTTACTGTTCCGCCGCCAAAGCCTTCTTTACCGATGCCCCATCCTTCAAACAAAGTGGTAAAGCCCGGATAGTTGACCATGGGGCTGAAACGTTTTTTATGGCGTGCAATCGCTTCATCCACATATCCCATCCGGAACATGGCTTCAAATACATATTTTTCCATGTAAGGGCTGGCATGTTCTTCTTTTTTAAAGATGGCTAAAAGCATAGGATATTTCTCCTTATCTGCCACACCTGATACAACTGCCAGTGCCTGTACCCTGTCATCTGTTAATCCTTTATAATCCGGTGAACGGTAAGCGCTGCCATTCCAGTATTGTTTATTAAAAGCAGTTTTGAAATCAGACAAAATAGTTTCATAAGCACGAACATCGCCCTGTTTGCCCAAAGCCGCTGCAGACAGCTGCATGCCTTTTACACCAAGGTTGTACAAAAGATTATATATAAGCACAGTATCTATCTGATCACCCCAATCGCCCCAGGTCCAGTCACCTCTTCTGAATTTCACTGTACCCATCTCATCTTTCTCCCATAAATCAAGATATTGTTTCGCTCCCGGATACAGATCTTCCAACAATTTTTTATCACCACTATTCAGGTAATAATTCCAAAGTCCATAATAACCGATACTTGTCACAGACTGGCACGGCAATTCGCTTTCCCAGTTGCCCGAAGGTACCGGTGCGTAAATAACGCCATTCTTTTTTCTCCAGTTAATCAGTTCATACAACCATTTTTTTCCCAGCGCCTGCGCAGACGGATCGAGTGCATAAAATGTTTGTCCTACTTCGTTAACAGCATCACCCGTCCAGGCGGCACGTTCTCTTTCAGGGCAATCCATATAGGTATCACGCATGGTGATGTACAAGGTTCTGCGTGCCTTCTCCCATAAAGTATTTAAAAAAGGGTCGGAGCTTTTAAAGCTGCCTGCAAAATTTGTATTATAGCCTGTTTCACGGAATTGCAGATCCAGCACCTTAACTCCTTTTGGAATGAAATAATATACTTTGTGACCATTCATCCAGCCCAGACTTTCATATTCCTGCACGCCTTTTTTGGTAATATATTCTGCACGCACATTGGTTTCAGGACCATAGAACAAATAATTATCCGTAGCCATCATAATTTTCTGTCCCTCTTCCGCTTCAATTTTAAGGTAAGGCGTTAACTGGGTATTATAGAAGAGATCACATACGATAGTATCACCGGAACTCGTAAACGGAAAACTTTTTGCGTTTGCATATGCCTTCAGCCCGAAATTTTTCCATTGTGGGGTAGGGCGGAGATGTAGTTGATTCCAGGGTTGATCGCCCGCTACGCCCAGTTCCATAGCATTTGGCATCCACTTATCATCGTAAGCCGGTTGCTGCCATGCACCGGGATCTTTCCTGGCATCATACAACAAGCTCGATTCCGGTAGCCGGAAGTTGGGGTAGGGCTCACCGGCAGTTTGGTATGCCCGGGCTATGGCTGCCTTCCAGGATTTATCACTGAGTATATTCAATTCTTCTGACTGGCAATCAAATATCAAACCCGCGCGACCACTGCTTTTATGAGAGAACCCATCTTTCCCAAAATACCATAGCAATACTGCTATCGTATTGGAGCCGGATTTAAGATAAGGAGCGAGATCAACTTCATCATAATAGGTGTCGGTAGGATTAGGTCCACGTTTTAGTCCACCTTCAAATACCACCAGCTTACCGTTTATCCACAACCAGTATTTACTATCCACTGCAATTTTTGCCAGTGCAGCGGCGGGCTTTTTTTGCAGGTCAATTTGCTTTCGATACATGAGCCAGGTATTGGTAACACTTTGATTTTCCATAGTGGAAATCCATTTTGCTTTCCATTGCTGACTGCAAACCCGCCCGCTGATTGCTATGACAATCAGCGCAAGTGTAATTCGTATCAACCTCATTTGATAAGCTGCTTATTTTTTCGAGTCAATATTAAAAATTACCTGTTTTGAGTACCCTGTTTTTTCAGCAACCTCCGGCGACATTAAATGATAAATCGGCGTAAGGGTAAGCGATTTATCTTTTGAAACCCATTGTTGTTCGCCTGTTCTGCTAAAGCGGGGCTTGTTTTGTAAGCTGATCTCTGTTGCGCCGGCTCTGCCTAATAATAGCGGACCATATATAAACCGGTATGTATCTGCAGTATGCCCGCCGGCATATTTTTTTACCAATGGTATAGCTTCTGCTTCCATATCAAATTGATATTGTATAGACATGCCTTTTGTCAGCGTTGTATGTATTACTGCAAACTGATGTTGCGTGGTATGTTTTGCTTTTTTACCATTAATCAGCAGTTTCACATTTTTTGCCCATGACGGTATGAAAACAGCGAAGTTAGTAGCGGCATTCATATCTGATTCCTTTACATCAAATGTAATATTACCATCAAAAGGATAACCGGTCGTTTGCTGTATCACCGCATGGTGATCCCCTATAGTAAAAGTGACTGTATTATTACTGAAGAAAGGAATATACAATGTGTTGTTAGCTGTGAAATAATTGTACTGAATGGCTTTTGCCAAACCCTCTCCACCGCGCATGGTGCAACACCAATAGGCTTCATCAGCTTTTACCGATAGCAGGTGTACATCACTGTTGGTGCAATTGTCGAGCCCAAAACCGCCATTACTCCTTTGTGTATGCGACAAAGCGTTAAAATAAATATGATGCGCATCTTCGAGGTAGGATGGTGTTTGTGTATACATCCATAATTGATTTGCTATCATGTAAGCATCTACGATAGCGCAGGGCTCTGTCCACTCGGGTCTGCCGAACCAGTTGTAGTTCTCATAATTTTCCGTCATTGCCTGATTACGATACAACAAGTACCTGGATGCTGCCTGTTCCAACAATGTTTTATCGCCTGTTATGGCATAGTACCGCAGCAACGCCCTGATGCCGGTAAGGGTAGCATGCGTTTGTGCGCTGATGCCAACGAGGTCTACTTCCAGGAACCGCGCAACCATTTCATCAATCAGTTCTTTTAATGCAGGGGAAGGCACTACTTCATAAGCCTGGATAACCCCATCCATAAAAATAAAATCACAGCCGATATCTGACGACAATTTCCACCGCCCGATAGCAGACTGGGTTGTTCCAATGGCCGCCCCGGTTTCCTTATTTCTTTCATCAGGGTTGATAGGATAAATTTTATGGTAACCTTTTGTGGGCAATGCCAGGTTGTTAATAATATTAGAGATGTATGTTTTAACTGCAGGGTCTTTTTTCCAATTATAATACTCACATAGGGCCCTAAGGAGCCAGCCATGACCAGACAACTGCTGCTCCGGAATAGAATCCTGCATAATTGGCCCGAGATATCCCTTCGCGTTCACTTTTTGAGGAATAAGACTGATCAGTTCTTCGAGATATTTAGGTGTACGGTGTGTGGCTCTGGCCTGTAAGGTTAAAGCGAGAATAATCCGGCCTTCATAATCGCCAGGCCAATCGGCGGAAATTGTTTGGTGTTTTTCGGGAAAAACTTTTTCCGGCGTATATATATCTGTTTCTAAACGGTCGAAGTTTCTCAAAGCGCGGGTCCGCATTTCACCGCCAATCTCCATATACTCCCATGTCAACGGCTTTATTTGTTGCGCATATCCTTCCAGACAAAACCAGCAAAATGCTATTACAATAATTCTTTTCATACCCATAAATTAAATCACATCTCTAAAAACCGGCTTTTAATCCTATTTCTATATTCCCATTTGTGTATGTACGCACTACTGGTGGTTCGCTTGAGTACATACACTGTACAGACAAATGTGGCAATATTGCAATAGTTAATCCGGCTGTTACGGATGAACTTGTGTGGTAAACTCCTTCCAGCCCGAACCGGTATTGCGCAAAATAAAACCTTGCGCCCAAATCTGTTATACCTTTCTCATCTTTTACAAGCCGGTAACCGGCCAGCGGCGTTAAAGTAGTACCGGGAAGGCCTGATATATCAATCATATAACTAACAGTGGTGTATAGCTGCATCTGCCCGGATAAATCTTCCCTGTTTTTGTTGAATGCAGTAGTAAAATCCGGAACAACTACCTGGACCGTTAAGTGGTTATCGGTATAGGCTAACCCAAGGTCGCCATCATAAGACACTTTACGTCCGTTGAATTGCTGTATCATCGGATCATCGCTGTCTCCCTCCACGTCTTTTGAGCGGATGCGGGTTCCATATCCACCGTATGCAATACCAAAATGTAAGGTTTCTCCTGCATCGCCCAATGGTTGGCTGTAACTTATGCTTGCCCTTGCACCCACGGTATTAAACAGTCCATAACAATTGTTGCCGGCCTGCACACCAACCCTAAATCCTTTTAGCTGGTAAGTAGCTGATAGTGCCTGAGCATTTGGTGCCCCATCTCCACCGGAAATTTGCTGCTGATGTACAACATATACTGTAATGCCGCTATCCTTACCGGCCATAGCAGGGTTTGCCAGGTAAGGATGTTGAAAATACATGGAACCGAACGAAGGACGATTTTGAGCTGAAACCGTTGCGGTAACTATCAGGCAGCCAAAAAATAATATGATAGGTTTCATCGTAATCAGTTAAAGAGATTTACTTATAGGTCTGTTAGCGAATGATAGAAAGATATCCCTTCTCAGATTTTCCGTTACCAAAATCAATAACATATAAATAGCTGCCCCGGGGAGCTGGCTTACCATGTGAAGTGCCGCCCCAGTAGTTTCCGTTCCAGTCGTTTTTATATCCCTTCCTCTGGTAGACAAGACGCCCGCTTTTATCAAAAATTTTTACTGTATTATCAGGGTACTGCTCTATATCTTTCACTATCCAAAAATCATTTTTACCATCGCCATTGGGTGTAAGAATATTACCGGCTACTGCTATTTTTTGTTGAGAAACATCGGCATTGCCCGGAACTATTTTGCCTACCACATCCTGGTTATCATCAATAACCTTTCCATTAAAACTTTTAATGAAACCCTGAGGTACCAGCAGTACAGGCGCCTTATGCGGTTTAGCTGTACCATATTTTACCAACGCTGTATCTTTCACCTGGTAAATGTCATTGCTTTGGCTTTCCTGCAGGTAACTATCGCGAAACAGCTCATTGTACATATACAACCGGTTATACTGTTTGGTCATGATCCAGTAAAAATCATCCATCCTCTCACCATAATAATCCGTCCAAACACTCAGTATATCCGGTTTTGCAGCAGCTATTTCCGGGTTGAGATAAGAAGGTTCCACACTGGTATGCTCCCAGGTTTCATTATAACTGTTTAACCACACACTTTTTGGATTGTACTGCAATACACGCAGCCATTGATTGCGATACAATTCTCCTCTTTCTCTTGCAGCTGACACACCTCCATTCCAGAACCCGGGGCTTACATCCATTACATCCTCACCGGCGGGGTTATCATTTTTACCCAATATGGGCCATCCATAGGCGTTAGCATATACAGGCTGATCTTTGATTTCATTAAACATCCAGCCTATGGTAAACTTTTGAAAAAACGGCATCTGGCTGGCATACTGTATAACGCCATCCCGGTTGACAGGATACTCTACAAAATGTATTAACAATGGCTTCCCGTTTGTTTGATAATAAGCATCACTATATGGCTGATAGAATTCATCCCAGGTACGTTTAGATTCTTCCTCCACCCGTTCAGAAGCCTGTTGTGCTGCCATGCCCCTGCTGCTGCCCATTGAAATGCAGAAATACATTTTATGTTTATTGCCGTTCAGGTTATTATTCCAATGTACAATTCTTTCAACCAGTTTTTTAGCGCGGTCATCTACCCATGCATTAGCACCGTTGGTAATATCCAGCATAATATAGGTAAAGCCGGCGTCGTGGATCATTTTGATCTGTTCATCATTCACTGCCGGGTCTGCGGCATCGTAGGTTGCCTGGTGACCTGGTAGCTGCGGTGTATAGGGATTGCCCCATCCATCCCATGTATCCGTTTCATAAGCGGATACAGTTTTGTTTTTTTCGGGATTTTCTAAAATAAGCCAGTCTCCGGCAGAAATAGCACAAGCGCCGGCTGCTATACCGGATACCGTACCTATCAGCTTACCCTGTGGCGCAGGGCGGTTGCTCCTTGAAATCATAGTAGCCGGTCTGTTGGCTGCTACCCAGCGGTGATTATAATTAGCATCAAAAGACGAGCCGGTAGAATAACACACCCACCAGTCTGCATCTTTATAATATGCGATATCTGTTTTGCCATCCCGGTCTATATCATACACCAATGCGTTTTCACAAGCCACGCCAAACCCTGTTTTCCAGGTGCCGGATTCCACCAATTGTGTACCATTTGAGAGTGCTACTTTCCAGTTGCCGGTATTTTTTTCCATGATAATTGCATCTGCCTTACCATCTCCATTTACGTCTGATAAAAAATGTTCATCGTAAGTATTTCCAAAGCCTGAAATCCATGGTGAAAACCCGCCGAAGCTGCCTGCACCATCGGACAAACCGATATACCAATAACCATCAAGACCCGTATGAAAATAAATAACCGCATCATCCTTGCCATCACCATTTACATCTGCCAGGAACTGCTTTGTTGATCCGACGCCGTTACCGGAGGACCATTGCGTGGGACTACTAAATGCATTACCGGTGGATAAAGCCACATGCCAGTTGCCGGTAGTGGGATCGAAAAATACAGCATCCTGTTTTTTATCGCCATCCACATCACCCATCAACGGTTTTAATTGATCTGTTGCTGTGCCTGTAGACTGATATGCCAGCATTTCAACGGGTATTCCAAAGTGTATACCGTCAGAAAGAGCGACCTGCCACCTGCCTGCATTTGTGTAAGCAACCGCATCATCTTTCCCATCGCCATTTACATCTTTCAGAAAATAGCTTTGGGCATTAGCGCCAAAAGCTGTTATTCTTTTATAAGGCGCTGTTTTGGCAAATATTGTTGTATAAAATATGCCTGCATTACGTTGAGCAAAAGCACCCGTTAAAGCCAACAGGTAAGCGCCGGGCAGTACAATTAAAAATTTCATTTTTTTACAATACGGCATGCTGATCGTTTTTGTTCGGGTTAAAATCTTTCTGACGGTTTTAGATCTTACCTAATCCCACAATCCTTTATAGTGGTATAGTCTGAATTTATCCAATCTGAAATACTGTTGATCTTCCATAAAATAGGCCACCACGCCAATGGTTATACGCTGAGGCTCTGCCAGGAAAAATTCAATTTTGGGATTGGTAAAAGGTGCTGCGCCGAGTACCTGATCTGCATTAGCAATATCAGGCAGTGAAGAACCGACGGCGGCCATTATGAATGCCTGTTCTTTTACTGAAAAATCCAGGAACGCGGCAGTCATTTCGTACTTGCCGGAGGGTAGATCAAAGCTCTGGTATATTTTACCATTAAGAATCTGTGGTGAGCTGTAGCGTTCCATCGACATAAACCCTCCATTCCCATAATTATCAAACCCTCCCAATGTACCATTTTCGTAGTTTTTTACTTCGTCTGAAGTCGTCCAGTCAGCCAAAACACCCCTGCGGGTTCCGTCATATATTGATGCTATAAAAGGATGCCCTGAATTTTTGATATAGGTATCCGTAACTTCTACCTTAGTGCCCAGCATTACAGCATCTACATCCAGAATGATATTCAAAGCTGATAGCTTTTCGTTGAGCTGAAACTGCGAAGGATTGGAAATGCGAACCGTCAGCACTAATTGCTTACCCAGGTAGGCATTCAGTTTATTGGCATCAAAGAGCACATCAAAGCCATTGTGTTCTTTTCCGGCAGTATATGTAGCGGGCAGTTCATATACATCTGCCGGCGCCACTATTGCTTTGCCTGCGCTCACCAGCCCGTCATCAATAATTTTTTGGGCGGCTGCATTGTCAGCGGCAACATCCACAGAAAAACCGCTTTCTCCCTGCAAGCCTGAGCGCGACATATACACAGGGATATGCAGTTTTTTTGCTTCTTTATCGGCCATATAATTTGCAGGAATGCCCGGCACTGCATAGAGATTGTTGATAGCTGCAGTGAGATAAATATTCGCCGTGCCATCAGGAGAATCAATCATTTTTTTACACGCACTCATGCTTATGACGATAAATAAAGCCAATGTGCGGAGCCAATATTTTTTATGAAACATATACATTGAATTAATCTTTGAAAAATGAATAGGGATTAGTAACCTGGGTTTTGACCATTCGACCAGTTATCCGGTCCGCCATTCTGGCTTTTGATTTCAGGATTAGCATCTATCCATCCCTGGTAAATGGGGAATAAATAATTGCGTTGTAAAAATTCCTGGGTATGTACAACTGACCTTGTATTATATACCCACTGACCCGATTGCTGGGTGATTTCAACACCATATTTAGGTTGATTGAGTACGACTTCAGCAGTTTTCCAGCGAATCAAATCCCACCATCTTTTATTTTCAAAAGCAAGTTCTACGCGGCGCTCCCTGCGTACTATTTCGCGAAGTTCATTTTGACTGAGACTACGGTGATATGTATCCTCAAGAGTTGGTAATCCGCTGCGTGTTCTGATTTTATCAATAGCTCCTGTTACTGTATTATCAATATTACCGGCTTCTATACTTGCCTCTGCGTAATTCAGCAACACTTCTGCATACCTGAAGAAATTGTAATTGGCTCCATCCTTACCAAGATTGCCAATAAGTGAAGCGTCGATACCTTTGCGCCTGAAGTACCCGGTATTATTTTCTGCACCCGGGTTTAGAGCGAATTGCTCCCCGGCCTTCATGTGATAAGTTTGTCCGGCAAAGTCTGTTCCGTCGAAGATGATTGACTGGTAAAAACGCGATTCTCTACCCTCGTACGGGTGAGCAGGATCATAGCCGGACGCTGCATCTGTAATGGGCAATCCATTAGCCATTACATAATCATCTACCAGGTTTTGCGTGGGTTGCATAGCTCCCCAGCCGTTGAAATTCCCTTTAGGTCCGTAATAGTTATTACGATAAGAGCTCCGTGAACCTGCATCGTGCTGGTAAGAGAAAATGCTTTCTTTGTTGTTGTTATTGCCTACCATGAACTGGTCGTTATAATTGGCAAACAAATCATAAGGATTACCATTGCCTAATTCGTCAATCAGTTGTTTATTGGTAGCGGCTGCTTCTTCGTATTTATGTGCAAACAACTCTACCCATCCCTTTAATGCCAGGGCTGCTGCTTTACCTGCGCGGCCTTCATCAACACTGCCTTTGGTATTGTTTGCAGGAAGTTTGCCGGCAATATCTGCCAGCTCAGACTGTATAAAAGCAAAGGTTTCTTCCGAGGTATTACGGGGTTGAAATATGGCGTCCCCCTGCTCAGATTGATTGAGCGATCTTGTAACAATAGGTACGCCACCATAGGCCATCCACATTTTATGATACAGGAACGCACGCAAAAACCTTGCTTCGGCTATACGTTGGGTTTTCCATTCGTCAGAAAAATTAGAAGCGTTCTTTTCCACCTGTTCTATAAATACATTACACCTCCTGATGCGGTTGTAAGTATGGTTATACATGAAAGGCATAGCAGGATAATCATGATTATAGAGCCCGGGGTTTAATGAAGCTGCACTATAGCTTTTTGACACCCCCAATACCCACGACATCGCCCAATGAAAACTGCAGACAGCATTATCAGACCAGTTTTCAAATGCATCATAGTTATAACTCTTTGCATCTTCATCAGGTAACGAACCGTAGATATCATTGAGGAATAGATCGGCGCCCGACTGATCGGAAAAAACGGTTTCAGAAGATAACTGGTCGCGGGGCGTCACATCCAAAAAATCTTTTTTACAGGAAGTTAATGCGGCAACCAAAAAGAGAACGAATAAAGAATAGTTCTTAAATATTTTATGTAAGCTTATCATATGTGCTTGCTTTAAAATGCTAGAATGTAAGGTTTAAACCAAAGCTGAATACTTGCTGATGCGGGTAATACCATCCACGGGCGTTATTATCGCCTCCGCCGCCTTGTCCCATTTCGGGATCTACGAATTGCTTGATCTTGCTCCATGTATAAACGTTTTGCCCCGAAACATAAATTCTTACAGCCTGCATTTTTATATGTGCTAATGCTGCTTCAGGAAAATTATATCCGAGCTCAATATTTTTGATACGCAGGTATGAGCCATCAAACAACCACCATGATGAAGTCTGCTGGTTATTGCTGTTACCGCCCTGTCCGTATAAGCGGGGATAACGTGCCCCGGTATTGTCTGGTGTCCAGAAATCATCTGCAACAACCTGGGTAGCGCTCGCACCTACAAAGAATGGCCAAACCAGCTCTTTCTGTATCTGTACATTAGATTGTGCCGAACCCTGTAGCAAAATATTCAGGTCGAAGTTTTTATAAGATACCCTCGGATTAATACCATAAATAACCTGTGGCAAAATCGGGAAACCTATATATGTTTCATCGCTTGCATCAACTTTACCGTCACCATTGATATCAGCATACATAATATCGCCCGGCGCTACAGCTCCGAATGTAGGCGTAGGAAATCCTTTCAATTGCCCGTTCTCATCAAAGTCTGATGACTGGTAAAGGCGAAGCGCTTTCAGTCCAAAAGTGGAGTATAATGCGCGCCCTGTACGTGAACGGTTGGGATCATTGAGCGTAACAGGATTTTCATACGTTTGGATGAGTTTATTTTTGGCATACGTAAAATTAGCGGTGAGGCCTACACGAAGATCTTGAGATATGGCTTTATTAATGCTGACAGATAAATCTACTCCCTTATTATTCATTATACCTGCATTTACCTGCGATAGTCCTATCCCATATTCTGTAGGTACTACTGAATTGGGCGACACCAGCATATTATTTCTCTTTTCATAGAAATAATCTGCTTCAAAGCTGATCAGGTTATCAAATAATGAACCTTCCAGGCCTATATTGGTTTTTCTGGCACGCTCCCAGGTGATATTGGGATTAGGTTCTGCGCGTTCATTCACACCCTGTACAATACTGCTGCCCCAGTTATATGCATTTCCGTACAAAGACATAGCACTGGAATACTGGAACGGTCCTCCTGCAAGATTACCAGACTCACCATACGAACCTCTTAATTTCAAATTAGAAATCCAGGAGATATTATCCCTGATAAACTTCTCTTCAGAAAGACGCCAGCCCAATGAAAATGCCGGGAAGAAACCAAAGCGTTTACCTGGCGCGAAATAATAGTGCCCGTCATAACGACCGGAAGCTTCTGCAAAGTATTTATCATCGTACGCATAAGTTGCCCGGTATACGTACCCTACCTGTCGGGTTTGGCTGGATGTTCCACCTGTTCCCCAGTCCTCCTTATCAGAGCTGCCTAAATCAATTTCAGGAATCCTGAATTCAAAATTTCCTCTTGAAGCGGCTACATAATCCCACTGGGTTTTGCGCGCTTCAATTACACCGAGTAATGAAACATCGCTTTTACCAAAACTATTGTGGTAGTTTAAAATACCCTGGTAAGTAAACTCCTTCCAGCGTTGGTTTTGTGATAACAGGGAAGGCTTTCCCGCTACCGTTACTTCAGTATAGGTATAAGGATCGGTAGTAGTATTGATGGAATAAGAAGAAGGAGCCGGCTCATTCCAGTTCTTATCATATAGGGTAGTAGGGTCATAACTGAAAACGCCTTTTATATTTAATCCTTTTATAAAAGGCAGGTCCTGCTGAACCGACAGCTGGCTCATGATCCTGGTTTGATCACTGTTTCTGTTGCCGGTTGTAATTGTAGGCAATATTCGCTTACCATTGTTGTATGCCTCAAGGCCATTAGAGTACCTGATCGGGTTGATGGGCCACCATGCCTGTGCTGTAGCAAAAGTAGCGTTGGGATCAGTGGAAGGTCGTTGTATGACCTCGTTAAAAGAATTGATAGACACACTAACCGTAGTAGTTTTGGTTGCCTTGATATCAATGTTAGATACCAGGTTGTAACGGCTCCTGTCGGTAGAGGGCCACAACCCCTGCTGGTATAAATACCCGAGCCCCACATAATATTTTACATAATCAGATCCTCCTGATAAAGAAATATTATGCCCGGTGATTGGTGTGTTCTTATTACGGATTGTATTCATCACGTCTGTATTGGCATATTTGTCATAATCAGCATCAGGCGCACCTTCCACTGATTTTTTATATCCTTCCAGTTGTTCATCTGTAAATACAGGCGATTGCCCCGCATTTATATCTGCCAGGTTTCTAAGCCTTACATAATCGTATGCATTTACCATATCAACCAGCGTGGTAGGGTTTTGAAATCCAACATACCCGCTATAGTTAAATACAGGCTTACCGGTTTTTCCTTTACGTGTGGTTACAAGTATTACGCCGTTTGCGCCCGCCATACCATAAGGTGCAACAGCCGCTGCATCTTTTAATACGGTAAAAGATTCAATGGTATTGGGATCGAGGCTGGTAAAACTTCTTGGCACACCATCCACTACTACCAATGGACCATTGCTGCCTGTAGTAGCAACACCCCTGATATGGATTTCAGCACCGTCTTTTCCAGGCTCGCCACTTCCCTGTGCTGCAATCACACCAGCTAACCGGCCGTTAAGCGTGTTGCTGATATTAGCACTCGGTGCATTTTTTATATCTGCTACTTTTAGTGTAGACACAGATGAAGTAGTGGACGTTTTTTTCTGTGTACCATAAGCCACTACTACCACATCACCGAGCGCTGTGGCTACCGGCTGTAATGCAATATTTAAGTTTGTTCTGCCTTCTAATTTTACTTCCGCGGTTTGAAAGCCCACAAAAGAAACTTCGAGGGTAGCATTGGCAGCGCCGATTGTAATAGAGAACAAACCATTTTCACCGGATGTGGTTCCGGTACCCGTTCCTTTTACCAGGATATTTGCTCCCACGATGGGTTGTGATTTATCATCCAGAATTTTACCTGACACAGTAATTCTGTTCTGTGCAAAAATGGATGAGGAGAGTAAGAATAACATGGGAACAAAAAGTACACGGCAGTGAAGTACAATGGGAATAAACTTCTCATGCATAGAGAACTTAACTCTTGTTAAAACATTCATATATGTGCAATGTTAGTGTGGATAAAAAACAGGCATCTTTAGTCTGTCAAAAACACGCCTTTTGATTCAGACCAAAACTAACACGACAGTTTATCTCTAAAAAACACATGCTTTGCCAAAACTTATACAATATTTACAAGCGCCCTTACAAGATTGATTTGTCTGTAACATGATCTGAAAAAATAATGTTATTGCCGGGAGTAGTTATAAATATATCACGGTTGGTGTGTTGGCGGCAGAAAGGAAGATAAAAATGTATTTCCAATTATGTGAGCGGCCTGCTGTAGCTGTGTAAGGCGTCCCCGCCTCACACGCTTCTATTGTTACCTCCGGCGATTTTTTACTAAACGGGTATGATGAACGATAGTCGCCGGAGGCGACAGAAGAGGAATGCCTGGCGAAGACACCACACATAACAAACTATTCCGGCACAATATATAGTAAGCGCGTTGACGAAGGAGCAAGCTCTATATCAAAAGTGTCAACAGATTTTGCCAGCACTGCGCCAGATAACGGATCAGTGACTGTTGCTTTAAAGGGAAATTTAATATTTTTTTTGCCACCTTTTGCACTGTGCAATGTCAGCCACCTGCGGCCGATATACAGCACATCATCTGATGATATATATATATGTACACCCGCTTTTTTATATAGGAGGCGCAGTTCAGCCGCTTTCCAGCTAAGTTTTCCGGCATATTTTTCTGATGTATCTGTTGAGCCTGATATTTCAGTGTCAACAGTGGTTGTGGATACAATCGTTTTACCAAGCAGCTTTGCAGTCTCGGCAAAATGTTGCAGTTTCTTCTGCGTTATATCAACACCCATCAGCCAGATTATTTTATACCGCGACAGGTCTATGCTACTGATATCCGTTTGTAAAAAAAGATCATAGGGTGCGCCGGTTTTTCCCAATGCATACCTGTTTGATAAAATAGCATTACTGAGTTTACCGAGGCTCTTATCCCTGAAACATAATTCTTCATCCACTACCACGGCTACTTCCGGTAACATTTTTGTTTCTGGGTGAGAGGGATATACTGAAAAAAAATGCTGTCCGGATCTAAAAACCGTTAGTAAGCGAGGATCGCTGAACCAACCACCCCACATATCAAACCACCAGCCGCCATAACCCTGCGATAACATCCGCCCAAGATTTTTCCAAAGAAAGGATTCGGACACATCCATAGAAGAAGGACCCTTCCATACACCTGCATCATAATAATTTCCCGGCGGGTTAATATGTGGCGCCTGGTTTTTTAATAAAGTAGTGATGGAGGTACGGGTATCATTTTCACATAGCCATAGCTTACCATGCATTTGAACGGATTGTATAGCAACCATCGCAGGCCAGTCTTCTCCTGCCACGCGGTTATAATCGTTGGGGCTGGAGATATAATCCAGATCGGGACAGCGAAGCAGGCGCGATAATGCGCCATGACCTTTTCTTGGCTCACCAATAAAATAATGATAACCGTAAAATGCACCTGTGAGTAATTTCCTGTTGCTTGCCTGTTTTACTACCGCGCAGAAATAGGCGATATCATCGGCAAGCGTTTCCGCATGGAACCGGTAAGTATCTATCGTATACTGATCGTTTTGCGGATCCAGCCATTGATCTTCCCTATCTTGTCCACTGATGTCTGCCGGCAAAGCGGTACCGAATTTTATTTTTGGCTGATGCCAGGCAGCCCGTAATTTGTTGTGGTCGCGCTGATATTTTTCTTTCAGCCATTGCCTGAATTTTCTTTTCCTTGCCGGGTTTTCATCATAAAAATATTCATCGTAATGATACACCCATTCTTCTGTGCCACCTGCTGCAATGTGTATACCAATTAATGATTTGGCATAGGCGGAATTTTGAAGCCATTGTATAACCGCAATAAGCGCTTTGGCCGTATGCTGTCGCCAGCCATCTGAGAAAAAACTTTGCCGGTACGTTGTTCCATCGGGCAGCTTGCATGCAAAGCGGCTATATTTTTTCTCCCACCAGGCTGGAGGATCAAGATGCAGGCGTATTATAAGTTTGGCATTTGCATCTGCTGCCAGCACTTTTTTAAAATCTTCTTCAATACTGGAAAAATCATATTTGTTTTCTCCTACCCATATAGATTTGCGGAATGGACCAATACCCGAATGCGTGTTAATGCCCCTGTCACCAAGATAAGAAGGTATAGTGTACAGGTGAATGCCGGTTGCTGCAATTTCTTTATAATATTTTATTTCGCCCAGGTAAGAAGTATAGGCGAAGGGCGGATAAAGCTGATCATCAACAAATAATGCGGGAACGCCTTCGTATGTGCGTACGATGGCATTGCTGAACGCCTGGGAAAATATTACGGAAATATGCAGTGATATGGCAAGCAGGATCGAAAAAACAAAACGCATTAATATCATTATTTACTTTGTTGTGATCGTATATCTCGACCATATTTCCACTAATGCCTTATCACAATGAAATCAACAAATGGTTGCTTCAAATATAATCATCAGACCATCAATTCACTGACACGGGCTTTGCCGGAAAATATACAATATTTACAGTGTAGGTTTACACCAAATGTCTCCATTTTCCGGGAATAATGTTACCGAAGGCTTTTTTATAGGCAGCCCACGGAGAAAATGGAACTATAACGAGACTGCAACATAAATAAACTAAAAAGCCGCGAAACCAATATAATATTGATCTGCGGCTCTTACAAGTAGCCGGGTCGAAAAAATTAGCTAAAAAGCAATAAATCACCGGAGGGAGGTTACAGTGGGTTTTGGGGTGTTTCACGGAATGAGGTGCTGCGGTTGGAAAGTGCTTTTTTAGAAACTTAAACCAACGTTGTAAGTAAAATGAGTGCAAAAATAGTTGCAAAAGAGTAGAATGGAATTATTTTACTGATCGCAAAACGTATTACTGTTTGGGTGAATAACTATTGCAGAACTCACAAAGAAATATTTGCTGGGACTTTCCTTGCCCGGCAGCATTTTTGCTGCAAAAATCATTCATGAGTTTTTTCAGGGAAAAACTGGCTTTGCCAGACAACGGGAAAAAACTATTGCTGCATTCCTGCTGCGCACCTTGCTCGGGAGAAGTAATGGAAGCGATTATAGCGTCGGGAATCGAGTTTACGATATACTTCTACAATCCGAACATTCATCCACGGAAAGAATACGATTTGCGCAAGGAAGAAAACATTCGTTTTGCAGAAAAACACAAAATCCCTTTTGTGGATGCCGACTATGATGCGGACAACTGGTTTGAAAGGGCCAAAGGAATGGAATGGGAACCGGAACGAGGCATACGCTGCACGATGTGTTTTGACATGCGCTTTGAACGAACAGCGCTCTATGCGTTTGAAAACGGCTTTGATGTGATTTCCAGCTCGCTTGGCATTTCCCGCTGGAAAAATATGGAACAGATCAATGATTGCGGCATCCGTGCTGCGGGTCATTACGAAGGGATTATCTACTGGACCTACAACTGGCGTAAAAAGGGTGGTTCTTCACGAATGCTGGAGATCAGTAAGCAGGAGCAATTTTACATGCAGGAATATTGCGGCTGTGCTTATTCGTTAAGAGATACCAAATAAATGGAGAATGGAAAATGGAAGAGATAAAATAAAACTTGGAGAAAAGTTCTACGGTACCTCTTCCGAAGATAAGTCCGATTAGCTATGCGCTTATCCCTCGCAGCTTTTGCAGGTCACCAGGCTGGTTACCATTTCTTTTGACACACTCTGGCTACGTTGGTAATACAAGGTCTTAATACCCAGCTTCCAGGCTTCTATCAATAATTTGTTTACGTCTTTTACCGGTAGTTCGGCAGGTATATTCAGGTTAAGACTTTGCGACTGGTCTACATATTTCTGACGGATGGAAGCCTGCTGGATAATTTCCAACTGGCTGATCTCCTTAAATGTTTTGAACACCTCTTTTTCTTCTGCAGTGAGCTGTTTTAAATGTTGCACACTTCCATGTTGCAGCATGATGCTCCGCCAGGTATCTTCATTGTCCATTCCTTTTTGGATCAGTAATTCCCTGAGATATTTGTTCTTACGAATGAAGTTGCCCTTGGACAGCCCGGCCTTAAAATAGTTACTGCTGAAAGGCTCAATGCCAGGAGAGGTTTGCCCGAGTATAGCCGAGGAAGAAGTAGTGGGGGCGATAGCTAACAGGGTGGTGTTTCTTCTGCCATAACCTTTCAATAGCTCAGGCTCACCGTAGATCCATGCCAGGTCTTTACTGGCTTTACTGGCTTTTTCCTGGATATCACTGAATATGGAAGTGGTGAGTTGTTTGGCCTGCATTCCTTCAAAGGGGATCATGTTTTTCTGAAGATAAGAATGCCATCCCAGTACACCCAACCCCAATGCACGGTGCCTTTTGGCAAAGCTGTTAGCAGATTTCAGGTAATGATTGCCTTCTGTCTTCGCAATAAATTCCTGTAACACGGCATCCAGGAAAAAGATAGCCAGTTTAACCGCATTCGTATCTTTCCATTCATCATATAATTCGAGGTTCATGGATGACAGGCAGCAAATGAACGACTCATCTTCAGTAGAAGGCAACATGATTTCCGAGCACAGGTTGCTGGCATTGATCGTAAGATTCATGTCCTTGTATACCTGTGGCTTATTCCTGTTCACATTGTCGGTAAAGAAAATATAAGGCAGCCCTTTCTGTTGACGGCTTTCCAATACTTTGGCCCATATTTTCCGTTTATTGATATCTCCGTCAATCATGTCCTGCATCCAGTAGTCGGGTACGCATACGCCATAAAAAAGGTTTTGTATAGGATGTCCTATATCCTTGATCGAAAGAAATTCTTCAATATCCGGATGATCAATATCCAGGTAAGCGGCAAACGCACCGCGGCGTACGCCACCCTGCGAAATGGTATCCATCACTGTATCAAATAAGCGCATAAAGCTTACGGCTCCGCTGCTTTTACCATTGTCTGTTACGGCGCTTCCCCTTTCTCTCATTGCGCCGAAATAAGCCGAAGTGCCGCCACCCAGCTTTGTCTGCATGATCACTTCGCCCAGCTTATGGGTAATACCTTCTATATCGTCAGGTACATGTACGTTAAAGCAGGAGATCGGTAAGCCTCTTTCGGTGCCCATATTTGCCCAGACCGGGGAGCTCAGGCTCATCCAGCCACGTTCCACCATTTCTTTGAAGGCTTCCTTCAGTTCCGGTTTGTACAATCGTTGAGCGGCGGCGGAACATATTCTTTCTATGGCGCCTTCCACTGTTTCGCCTTTTAGCAGGTATCCCCTGTTGAGCATCTGCTCGCTTTCCTCATTTTTCCACCATAATTTTTCCTGTTCGCATTTAGTGTCAAAAAGTTGCTCCGGAGTTGCAGATACATGAGTGAATAATGTTGTCATTGATGTTGCATTTTATAGGTAAAGGATGGTTTTGAGTTGACTTAAAACAAATCGTGTTCAGAGATACTCTTGTCAAACTTGGTATACTCCACGGGACGTTTTGCAAAAAAATCATCCAGACTGTTTGAAAATACCTCTTCTTCAAACCAGGTCATGGGCGCTATTTCTTTTGCGCTGACGTTGAAAACAGGAGCTATACCAATTTGCTTCAGGCTGTCATCCGCCCTGTACTTCATGAAATTGCTGAGATTTTGTTTACTGATAATATCAATTTCGCCTGCACTGAAGATCCAGTCCAGCATGCTGCTTTCTGTGGCAATAGATTGTTCTACCACCGAACGGACCCGCTCAATGGTTTCAGATGTAAATATTTCAGGATATTCTTCTTTCAACCTGTTGACTAAGAAAATGCCGGCATTGGCATGTATCTGTTCATCTACCGAGGTCCAGGCAATGATATTGCTTACATTTTTCATAAAGCCCTTAAACCTGGTAAAGGCGAGAATGATTGCAAACTGGCTGAACAGGCTTACGTTTTCAATCAGGAGGCTGAATAAAATAAGTGAAACGGCATATTCCTTTTTGTCCTCAGATCTTGCATGCTGTAAAGCGGAAGACAGATATTCTATGCGCTGTTTAATGACGGGCACTTCAACCAGCTTTTCAAACTGGTTATTATACCCCAGCACTTCAAGCAGGCGCGAATAAGCTTCCGAATGCCTGAATTCGCATTCTGCAAAAGTGGCGCCTAACCCATTCAGCTCGGGCTTAGGGAAATGATGATATAAATTACCCCAAAATGATTTAACCGCAACTTCTACCTGCGCAATAGCCAGCAGGCTGTTTTTTACCGCATTCTGCTCAGCTTCGCTCAGGTGGGCATGAAAGTCCTGCGTATCGGCGGTAAAGTCAACCTCGGAGTGCACCCAAAAAGACTTATTAATGGCCTCTGAGAATTTGAGGATCTCAGGGTATTCAAATGGCTTATACTGAATTCTTTTATCAAATAGTCCCATGGTAGATTTAATTTTTACAAGGCAAAAATCTTCAGCTTCACCCTAAGGGAAGAATAAACACTCATTATTTAATTAGGAAGACTTTGATCCCGGTAGAGATAAAGTTCTACAATTAATCAATCTTTCGCGCAAAAAAGAAATTAACATCATGTGCATTAATAGTTCTTCCTTTTTACAAAATTATGACAGTGCTTTAAGTATCTCTATCATTCTGATAACAGCCTTCTCAAAATGATACGCTTTTTAAACCCTGCTGAGTGAACTTTATATGTCCCTGAACTGTTATTCATTAAGTTGCGAAGCCCGAGCCTGACAGGAATATAATTTGAGATGTGTTTGAAGATGTGAAAATTTTAAGTAATCATTTCAAACAATGTTCCGGAATGAAAAAATATCTATTGTCTTCCGCTTTATTACTGGGAGTGATCACGCTTTCGGCCCAGGGGGAGCAACCAAAGCCTTTGATTATTAGCGGGTATGCAGAAGCGTATTATATACATGATTTCAGCAGGCCGGTCAACAACAGCCGGCCAGGGTTTATCTATAGTCACAAGCGCACCAACGAAGTAAATATAAACCTTGCATTTATTAAGGCCGGGTATACTACGGAAAAGCTCAGAGCCAATTTTGCAATTGCAGCTGGTACTTACATGAACGCCAATTATGCTGCAGAACCCGGTGTATTGAAGAACATACTGGAGGCAAACATAGGGATCAAAATTTCCAACAGGCACAATTTGTGGATAGATGTGGGTGTGATGCCTTCGCATATTGGTTTAGAAAGTGCAGTAGGAAAAGATTGCTGGACCCTGACCCGCAGTATGGCAGCCGAAAATTCACCCTATTTTGAGACCGGCGCTAAGATATCTTACACTTCACCTGACGAAAAATGGCTGATCAGCGCACTGGTTTTAAATGGATGGCAACGCATCCAGCGTATAGACGGGAACAGTACACCTGCTTTTGGTCACCAGCTTACCTATAAACCCAATGATAACATTACTTTGAACAGCAGTTCTTTTATCGGAAGTGATAAACCGGACAGCAGCCGGCAAATGCGTTACTTCCACAACCTGTACGGTATATTTAAGATATTGGAACAATTTTCCATAACGGCAGGTTTCGATATAGGAACAGAACAAAAAGTCAAATCAGGTAAGCAATATAACATCTGGTATGCTCCTCTGGTACTTCTGAGGCTAACCCCTGACCCTGGGAATAGTTTGAATGCAAGACTGGAATACTATAGCGACGCAAATGCTGTGATCATTAGCACGGGCGCTCCCTCCGGTTTCAAAACATGGGGATATTCACTTAACTACGATCATCTTGTTAAAGATAATATCGCGTTAAGGATTGAAGGCAGAGGGCTGCATTCCGGTGAAAAAATTTTTGAAAAAAAAGGAGGGGCAACTGCAAATAATTTTTCTGTAGCTGCCGCAATCGCCGTGTCATTTTAGTATGCTGATCATCTTCATTAAATAAATATTATAATAATCGCACTCCTGACGGCCAAAAGCAAGGGATGTTGAAGTATTGAATATCGTTGCCGGTATTATGGAATCTATAAAGACGATACGATCCGCCAATTCCATCACTGAAGACTGCCTGTTCAACATTCGCCTTTTTGTATCAAATCAAATAGTCTTACTGTACAGCCTATTTCAGTGTTATTTTGTAATCGTCGATCTTACGATAAAGTGTGGCAAGCCCGATGTTCAACAACCGGGCTGCTTTAGTTTTATTGTTGCGCGTATATTCAAGTGCCCTACGGATCTGAAGGCTTTCCATCTTTGCCAGATCAAAGCGGAAAGCCGGATTATCGCCGTCTATGTCTCCACTTACAAAATCCAGCGGCAGGTGCTCTATTGTAAGTTCAGCAGTTCCAGCCAGGATCATGGCGCGCTCAAGAATATTTTTTAGCTCGCGGATATTGCCCTTCCAGTTATGGTTTTCCAGGGCTTCTGAAAAACCGGCTCTCATGTTATTCGGCTCCTGTTTGCTTTTTGTCGCAAACAGCTCAATAAAATGTTTTGCCAGCAGGGGAATGTCTTTCCGGCGTTCATTTAAAGGCGGTAGCTCGATGGTAAATACATTTAACCGGTATAAAAGATCCCGTCGGAACTTACCCTCTTCAACTTCTCTTTCAATATCACGGTTGGTAGCAGCAATGATTCGTACATCTGCTTTGGTGGGTATTACATCACCCAGTTTCAGGAAATCGCCGGTTTCAAGTACGCGTAACAATTTGGTTTGCAGATCCGGGGGCATTTCACCAATTTCATCCAGGAACAGTGTGCCGCCGTTTGCCTGCTCCATTAACCCTTTTTTATCTTTTACTGCGTTGGTAAATGCACCTGCCTTATAACCGAAGAGCTCACTTTCCAGCAGATCATGAGGAACGGCACCGCAGTTCAATGCTACAAAAGGTTTGACCGAACGACTGCTTTCCTGGTGGATACCCTGGGCAAATACCTCCTTTCCTGATCCGGTTTCGCCAAGCAGCAATACAGTAGTATTGGTATTGGCCACCTTACAGGCTAGCTCTTTTGCATTTATTATACCCGGCGATATACCGATAATACTGTCCAAACCTTTTGGTTTTGTCAAAGCTTTGTCCATTTCAAGCAGCCGCATTTTCATCGCCACTTTTTCTGTTGCTTGCGCCAGCAAAGGAATGATCTTTCCATTGTCGTTGGCTTTCACAATATAATCGAATGCACCGTTTTTCATCGCCTGTACTCCGTCCTGTATATCACCATATGCAGTCATGAGGATGATCTGCACATCAGGGTATTTTGCGATGACTTCTTTAGTAAAATCAACACCGTTACCATCGGGCAACCGTACATCGCATAAAATGACGGGTACCATTTCCCTGCCCAGTATCTTCCGTGCTTCATCAAGTGAGCCTGCTGTCAACACATAGTATCCTTCCAAACCGATGAGCCGGCCGAGCAGCTTGCGAAGCGCCTGTTCATCGTCTATTACCAGGATGGTTTGTGCGGTATGTTTCATTGAATTTGCGAAGATAGATCGTTTTAATGCATTTACGTAATCAACCTATCAGATGTCATTGCAACTTCTAAAGCAACTTGAATGTATTCATCTCAAAATGAAAAAAGACCTTCTCATTTTGAGAAGGTCTTTTTTCATCTGCATATTATACGCGGAGGTATGGGTTGACTGTAACGCAATAAGGATAAGCGTTTTACATAGTCCCGGATTTTTTCTCTTTTAAAAGGCATCTCATTTGGTATATACATAAAAAATGTTTTATGAAACCAGATAAATGGCTGGATGATCATGGAGTGAAACCGGTTTACCTGGTGGTAGCATACCTCATATTGCTGTTTTTGATCGGATTGGTGATCCACCTGTTGTCGTGATGAAGATTGAATACAGGCAGAAGATAATAATAAAATGACACTATTTTTTAAACATAAATACGCATATGATGATCCTACTGCTCCTGTTGGCAGGTTTGCTCTGCTTTTGGCTATTCTTCAGATCCATTGACTTTTTTGATAAAATTTAAAAGTTATGATGACTGCACTTTTTATACTCGCGATCCTGGTATTTATCTATCTGTGTTACGTGCTGATAAAACCAGAAAAATTTTAAACCTGAAATTCTCGTACAATGAACACAGAAATATCCGGCATTGTTATCACTTTTGGAATTGCGCTCGCCATTGCATTTCCACTTGGCATTTATATTTCTAATATGTTTGGCGGCAAAAGAACTTTTCTTGATTTTTTGAATCCTGTTGAAAGATTGATCTATCGCATCTGCGGCATTGATCCATTAAAGGAAATGGATTGGAAGCAGAATATGAAAGCGATGCTCACTATTAATTTGGTTTGGCTGGTTTATGCTTTTGTTATGCTCATAGCACAGGGCAGTTTGTTTTTAAACCCCGACGGCAATCCTTCGCAAACACCTGACCTCGCATTTAATACCGCGATCTCTTTTTTGGTGAACTGCAACCTGCAGCACTACAGCGGAGAAACAGGTGTTACCTACCTCACGCAAATAGCAGTAATGGCTTTTTTGATGTTTGTTTCCGCTGCAACCGGCATTGCTTCCGCAGTGATCTTCTTCCGCGCTTTGCGGGATAAAACAACAGGTCGTCTCGGTAATTTTTACGTGTATTTTACCAGGTCGGTCACACGCCTGCTGCTGCCACTCAGCATTGTTATGGCAGCTATTCTCGCTTTTAATGGTACGCCCACTTCATTGGAAGGAAAAGACAGTCTTGTAACACTCCAGGGTGATAGCCTGCAGGTGAGCCGCGGACCGGCAGCCGGTATGATCGCGATCAAACATTTAGGTACCAACGGTGGAGGTTGGTTTGGCGCCAATTCCGCGCATCCGTTGGAAAATCCCAATTATATTACCAATACAACGGAACTGGTTGCACAATTGATCATTCCGCTTGCCATGATAGTTGCCTTTGGCTTTTTTATCCGACAAAAAAAGCTGGCGTATGTCATTTTCGGTATAATGACCGTGGGTTTTTTATGCCTGGCAGTACCAACTGTAATACAGGAAATTAAAGGCAATCCGGCTATTGCAGCGCTTGGGGTATCGCAGGCTAACGGAGCTATGGAAGGTAAAGAAGTAAGGCTGGGTCCGGCAATGTCTGGGTTCTGGAGCATTGTTACTACGGTGATCTCCACTGGTTCTGTAAATGCTATGCATGACAGCTCGATGCCTTTATCGGGAATGAACGAGATGCTGGCAATGATGATCAATTCTTTTTACGGCGGTTGCGGTGTAGGGCTGCTTAACTATTTTATTTACCTGATCGTTGCCGTGTTCATTTCCGGATTGATGGTGGGGAGAACGCCGGAGTTTATGGGACATAAAGTAGAAGCCCAGGAGATCAAGATCGCAGCGCTCATTACATTGCTTTCCCCCTTTTTGATCATGACAGGAACAGCGCTGGCAGCTTATTTTAATGTGCACCATGCGCAGGCGGATTGGGTAGTGCAACCGGGCAACTGGCTGAATAACCCATCTTATCACGGCTTTAGTGAGATGCTGTATGAGAATGTATCTGCCAACGCCAATAACGGAAGCGGATTTGAAGGATTGAGTGATAATAATATTTTCTGGAATGTGGTTACAGGATTTATCCTGCTGCTCGGACGCTTTCTACCTATTATCGGGCCCATAGCTATTGCCGGGTTGCTGGCAAGAAAAAAATACATTCCCGGATCTGCCGGAACGCTGAAAGTAAATTCCGCCACTTTTGGTGTGATGACACTGGCAGTAATTATCATCATCAACGCGCTGTCTTATTTTCCTGCGCTGACATTAGGTCCCATCGCTGAATTCTTTTCGATGAAATAAAATTGATTGATCACTATGACTATTCATAAAAATAATAAAACAACCTTGTTCCAGGGCAATCTGGTGCAAGAAGCTTTAAAGCAATCCTTCATAAAACTCAAACCTGCCCTGATGATCAAAAATCCGGTGATGTTTACCGTAGAGATCGGGACAATGGTGATGTTTGCAGTAGTGCTTTATGCGCTGGTGACCGGCAGCCGCGAACAAGGCTCCGTCGGCTATAATATTGGCGTTTTTATCATTCTTTTCCTGACGGTGCTGTTTGCCAATTTCGCTGAAGCTATCGCCGAAGCAAGAGGCAAGGCGCAGGCAGAAAGTCTCCGCAAAACCCGGCAGGACACACCGGCGAAGAAGATATTTGCCGTAGGTGAAATTTTTGTAAATGAAGTGAAGGTCATTTCTTCGGCACAGCTTACACTGGGCGACAGGTTTATTTGTGAAGCGGGTGATATAATTCCCATGGATGGTGAAATTGTAGAAGGCATTGCAACAGTGGACGAAAGCGCTATCACCGGTGAGTCGGCGCCTGTGATCAGGGAGGCAGGCGGCGACAGGTCTTCGGTTACAGGCGGTACCAAAGTATTGTCGGACAGGATCGTTGTAAAAGTAACTACGGCGCCCGGAGAAACTTTCTTGGATAAAATGATCGCCTTGGTAGAAGGGGCTAACCGGAAAAAAACGCCGAATGAAATAGCATTGACCATTTTGCTGGCTTCTTTCACTATAGTATTCATTATTGTGTGCGTGACACTGAAACCTTTTGCAGACTATGCCGGCACGCCCATCACCATCGCAGCTTTTATATCGCTGTTCGTTTGCCTGATACCTACCACCATCGGCGGACTTTTATCTGCCATTGGTATTGCAGGAATGGACCGCGCGCTCAGGGCCAATATCATCGCCAAAAGCGGTAAGGCAGTTGAAACAGCGGGCGATGTTGACACATTGCTGTTAGATAAAACAGGTACCATTACTATTGGCAACAGGAAGGCTACCGGTTTTTATCCTGCAAACGGAATAGCCGAAGACGAGTTTATTGAAATGGCAGTGCTCAGTTCTCTTGCCGACGATACTCCCGAAGGAAAGTCTGTTGTTGAACTGGGTGGACAAAAGGGCATCTCCCATAAAAAAGAAAAAAACATGGAATTTATTCCCTTCACAGCGGAGACGCGCAGCAGTGGCGTGAACATAAATTATAACCTGAAGATCAGAAAGGGTGCGCAGGACACCATCCGTAATATGGTTACCGCGGCAGGCAATACTTTCCCGGAAAATTTAAGCAGGCAGGTCAATATCATTGCTGAAAATGGAGGCACTCCACTGGTGGTAGCTGCCAACAACGAAGTAAAAGGTGTGATCGAATTGCAGGATATCATCAAACCGGGCATCAAAGAACGCTTTGACCGGTTGCGTAAAATGGGCGTGAAAACAGTTATGGTAACCGGCGATAATCCGCTCACGGCAAAATATATTGCCGGCAAGGCCGGTGTAGATGATTTTATTGCTGAAGCAAAACCGGAAGACAAGATGAACTACATCCGTGCCGAACAGGGCAACGGGAAACTCGTGGCCATGATGGGCGACGGTACCAACGATGCGCCGGCACTTGCGCAGGCTGATGTAGGTGTGGCTATGAACAGCGGTACCCAGGCAGCTAAAGAGGCAGGTAACATGGTTGACCTCGACAATGATCCTACCAAGCTCATAGAAGTTGTAGAGATCGGAAAACAATTGCTGATCACCAGGGGCACTTTAACGACCTTTTCCATTGCCAACGATGTGGCAAAATACTTCGCCATCGTTCCGGCGCTGTTCATTGCTTCCATTCCTGCATTGCAGGGCTTGAATATCATGCACCTGAAAAGCCCGGAATCGGCTATATTATCAGCAGTTATTTTCAATGCCATCATTATCCCGCTATTGATCCCACTGGCATTAAAAGGAGTAGATTATAAGCCAATAGGCGCTTCTGCGCTGTTGCGCAGGAATCTCCTGATATATGGCATCGGCGGCATTATTGTTCCTTTTATTGGTATTAAATTAATTGACATGTTGCTTGCAACATTCATGTAAAAAAACAACACATGAAAAATTATTTATGGACATCTGTTAAGCTTACCATCGTAATGATCCTCATTTGTTGTGTACTATATTTCGGCATCGTAGGTTTGATCGGGAAAATGACCCCTGGCGAAGGCGGCGGTCAGAAGCTGACCGTTAACGGCAAGAGTGTTGGATATGCGCTGATAGGTCAGAAATTTACCGATGATAAATACTTTTGGGGAAGACCTTCGGCGGTAGATTATAATGCTGCAGGTTCGGGAGGGTCAAACAAAGGTCCTTCCAATCCTGATTATCTAAAGATCGTGCAGGAAAGAATAGACAGCTTCCTGGCGCACAATCCGGGAGTGACAAAGGATGCGATCCCGGCAGAAATGGTGACCGCATCGGGCAGTGGGCTGGATCCGCATATCTCTCCGGCATCGGCATATATTCAGGTAAAACGGATTGCCGGTATCAGGAAACTGGAAGAAAAGCAGCTCAAAGTGCTGATCGCCCAACACATTGAGCAGTCATTTGCAGGCCCTGAAATCCTCAATGTGTTAAAGCTCAATATTGCATTGGATAAACTGGCAAAATAAACTCATGTCTGCAGATCAACAAGATAGCTCCTATTCGCCGGTATCTTCTTACCAAAAGGGGAAGCTGAAGGTATATATTGGCATGAGCGCCGGCGTGGGTAAGACCTATCGTATGCTGCAGGAGGCGCACCAGTTGCTCGCTGATGGGAAAAATATAAAGATCGGGTATATAGAAACGCATGGCAGAAAGGAAACACATGCCTTGCTGGAAGGATTACCCGAAATTCCCCGGCGACAGGTTTTTTATAAGGGAAAACAGTTGGAGGAACTGGACGTGCAGGCCATCCTGCTGATGCATCCGGCAATAGTGCTGATTGATGAGCTTGCCCACACCAATATTCCCGGAAGCAAAAATGAAAAGCGGTGGCAGGATGTGATGGACGTGCTGGAGGCAGGAATAGATGTAATTACGGCTGTCAACATTCAGCACATCGAAAGCATTAACGAAGAAGTAAAACAGATCACGGGAATTGAGGTAAAAGAAAGAGTTCCTGATAAAATTTTACAGATTGCAGATGAAGTCGTAAATATTGACCTGCCGGCAGATGAGCTGATCCGGCGGCTCAGGGAGGGAAAGATCTATGACCATAGTAAAATCCAGCAGGCGCTGATTAATTTTTTTCAACCGGAAAAGATATTGCAACTTCGGGAGTTGGCATTGAAGGAAGTAGCAGGACAGGTAGAGCGAAAAGTAGATTACCAGATCGCATCAAAAGCCACTTCTTTCCGGCACGAACGTTTGCTGGCCTGTATTTCGTCTAACCATGAAATTGCGCAGCGCATCATACGCAAGGCAGCCAGGCTGGCTTCGTATTACAATAGTCAGTGGTATGTGCTTTATGTACAAACACCTAAAGAATCATCCAGTAAAATTTCGCTGTCGGCACAGCGCCACCTGATCAATAATTTTAAGAACGCAACAGAACTTGGCGGTGAAGTGATCCAGAAAAAAGCGGATGATATTTCACTGGCAATCCTTGAAGTGATAACGGAGAAAAAAATCACGACAGTATGTATAGGTAAACCACATTTAAAATTATGGCAGATCATCCGGAACACCGGCGTATTCAACCAGTTACTCAATGCGCTGTCTGCTAATGATGTAGACCTTGTAATTTTGTCTTAAAATGGCAGGTTCGGTTAAGCAAAAAATAAGGTTGGGCAGCATCTTCCTTTTTATTTTACTGCTGCTTTTAAGCTCGGTCAGCATTTTCCATATTGTGCGGCTGAAGAATGACTCACAGCGCATTCTAAAGAATAATTATGAATCGCTTGATTATGCTCATGCGATGCTCCGCTATGTGGACAGTGCCTCCGTTGATCCTGCTTTTTCAGCTCGTTTCGATAATATGCTTACACTGCAGGAAAAAAATCTTACAGAGCCGGGAGAGAGAGAAGCTACTGCTGTTATCAGAAAATATTTCGAGGACTTCCGCGCAGGCAATCGCTCTCCTGAAGTGATCGCCCGGGTAGAAGCGGCGCTTCAAAACGTTTTGAGCCTGAATATGAGGGCGATCGAAAATAAGAACGACAGGGCTGCGAAAACCGCTAACAAAGCGCTTACTTACCTCTCTTTGATCGCGACTATTATATTTATCATAGGGGTTACGTTCACTTTTAATTTTCCCTCCATCATAACAGATCCGATCAATGCTATCAGTGAAGGCATTAAGCAGGTAACAGCCCGCAATTACCATCACCGGATACATCTTGACCGGAAAGATGAATTTGGTGAAATGGCTTCGGCCTTCAACCAGATGACCGAAAGGCTGGAATATTTTGAGAATAGCAATCTGAATAAGATCATATTTGAGAAGACACGTGCCGAGGCAGTGATCAACAGGCTCAAAGATGCCAGCATAGGTTTTGACAAAAATGGCCGCATTCTTTTTGCCAACGACCAGGCACTCCAATTGCTTGGACTGCAATCGGCAGATATAGTGGGGAAGCCCATCAGCGAAATAGCCGCTAAAAATGACTTGTTCCGCTTTTTGCTCGAAGAAAAAAATACGGTCCCTTTCAAGGTTGTGCTGGACAATCACGAGAACTATTTCACAAAAGAGATCTCAGATATTTCTGAAGATGGCAGCAGCGGAAAGGTAATTGTATTGAAAAACATTACCTCTTTCAAAGAACTGGATGTTGCTAAAACGAATTTTATCGCTACCATTTCCCATGAACTCAAAACTCCGCTGGCCTCTTCTGATTTCAGCATTAAGTTGTTAGAAGATGAAAGAACAGGTAAGCTGACGGAAGAGCAGAAAGAATACGTTCATAATCTTAAGCTCGACAATCAGCGTATGCTGAGGATATTAAGTGAATTATTGAATATGTCGCAGGTAGAAGCCGGTAAGATCCAGCTTGATCTGCAACCGGTAGCTCCCATACAGATAGCAGACGACGCTATTAGCACGGTGCTCAATGCAGCGAAAGAAAAAAACATCCGTATTGTAACCGAATATGAACCGGGGCTACCGGCGGTGAAAGCAGATCCTGAAAAGACAGCCTGGGTATTAAACAATTTCCTGACTAACGCGATCAGGTATGCAGGTGCTGATAGTACCATATCGGTAAGGATCACCCGAAATGAGAAGACTATTCGCTTTTCCGTAGCCGATCAGGGGCCTGGAATTCCCTCTGAATACCTTGATAAGATCTTTGACCGGTTCTTCAAAGTGCCCGGTACTCCCGCACAAGGTACGGGGCTCGGTCTTTCTATTTCCAAAGAATTTATAGAAGCGCAGCAGGGAAAGATATGGGTAAAAAGCGAAATTGGTTCCGGTAGCACTTTCGGGTTTGACTTATATATATAAGATGTCCTGTACTATTTGGGTGAATTGGTTTTTTGTGAACAAGTGACGTTCTCTTCCGTTTTTTTAAATCCATACGCGCAGTTCCGGCAACCATTCCTGCAGCAGTATCCTCTTTGGATATGGTAGAGTTCGGTAAACACAAACATACCATTTTCAATAGTATAATGAAGCCCTTCTATCAGCATCTCTTTTTGCACAGGAAAAAGATGTTGCTGACTGTATCTTACCAGGTGATCAATTTGCTGTAAACACGCGCTGCACAGGCAGTCGTAATGGGTTTGCTCAAGGAACTGCCGGGTTTCCCCGCTGATCAAGACCGTGGTACATTGACAGCGATTGATATCTCCTACTTTGCATTCAAAATCTTTACCGCACCGTGGACAATATTTCAGCTCATGCTTTTTCAACAATGGTTAATTTTTAACCGGAAGGCCATTGTGTTTTATATTTTACATCTTTATAAAGATATACTTATTGTTGACATAGGATACCGGAGGTTTTCAACACAAGTAACTCATCTAAGAAAAAGGAGAAAGAGATTGCATCACTGCAATCCCGTTCTCCTGACGTTATCATTTAAACAAACGAGATCAGCCCTGAAATGTGTCAGGCATTCACCGCTACCTGCTGCCGTAATTCCTTAGCGGCATTCACCATTTCCAAAAGTGCTGCTTTTGTTTCATTCCAGCCCCTGGTCTTTAAGCCACAGTCGGGGTTAACCCAAAGCTGACCGGTAGGAATAACTGCTTTTGCCTTTTCCATAAGCTGAACCATTTCCTGTCTGGACGGGACACGCGGAGAATGAATATCATATACCCCCGGGCCAATTTCATTGGGATACCTGAACTCTGCAAAAGCATCTAACAGTTCCATTTGTGAACGGCTGCATTCGATAGTGATGACATCAGCATCCATATCGGCTATATTCTGAATGATATCATTAAATTCGGAATAGCACATATGGGTGTGGATCTGTGTTTCATCCTTCACCCCGCTTGCCGAGATCCGGAATGCTCGCACCGCCCACTGCAGGTATTCCTGCCAGTTTTCTTTACGTAACGGTAATCCTTCGCGAATTGCGGGTTCGTCAATTTGTATAATATTAATGCCAGCCTTTTCCAGGTCTGCCACTTCATCCCTGATGGCAAGCGCAATCTGCGTACAGGTCTCGCTGCGCGGCTGATCATTGCGCACAAAGCTCCATTGCAAAATGGTAACAGGACCGGTGAGCATTCCTTTAACCTGTTTTTCGGTCAGCGACTGTGCATAAGATGTCCAGCGTACTGTCATAGGCTCGGGACGGGTTACATCTCCATAAATAATGGGAGGTTTCACACAACGGCTGCCATAACTCTGTACCCAGCCATTTTTCGAAAAGACGAAACCGTTGAGCTGTTCTCCGAAATACTCCACCATATCATTACGTTCAAATTCGCCGTGAACCAGCACATCAATATCAATTTCTTCCTGCCAGCGAATAGCTTTTTCCGTTTCTTTTGCGATCAGATCATCATATTGCTCAGGAGTCAGCTCTCCCTTTTTCAATCTTGCCCTCCAGTTGCGCACTTCGGTTGTCTGTGGAAAAGAACCGATGGTGGTGGTAGGAAACAACGGGAGGTTTAAAGACGCATGCTGTTTGATTTTCCTCGAAGCAAACGGACTGGTGCGTGAGGCATCGGCATTTGTGATCGCAGCTACCCTTTCCTTCACTTTTGCATTGTGGATGAGTGTTGAAGTTTTCCGGTTCTGATTAGCCCGGATATTTTCTTCGAGCCTGCTTTTAACCGTTGCATTTTCCTCATCGCTTGCCAGTTGCTTTAGCGCTACTACTTCCGCGATCTTCTGTTTGGCAAATGCCAGCCATTGCTTAATCTCGGGCGTTAACACTTTGTCATTGGTTTCCAGGTCAAGGTCGCAGGGTACGTGCAGCAGCGAGCAGGACGGGCTGATCCATATCCTTTCCGCTCCTATTTTGGCGTTGGCTTTTTTAATGAGCTCCAGCGATTTTTCAAAATCATTCTTCCAGATATTTCTTCCATCCACAACGCCGAGGGAAAGAATGGTTTTGCTGCGCACCAGGCCAGTTTGCAGGATATCATCCAACTGGGAAGGACAACGCACCAGGTCGAGGTGCAATACCTGGATGGGTAATTCCAGGACAGTGTTCAGGTTTTCACCATAACACTCAAAGTAGCTGGCGAGGATGATCTGTAAGTGCGGTAACTTATTTTTAATCTCCGTATAAGTCTTGCGTAATACCTGCCGTTCCGCATCTGTAAGATTCAGTGAAAGACAGGGCTCATCCAGTTGCACATAATATGCGCCTGCCTGCTCCAGCTTTGTCAGAATATCTATATAAACAGGTAGGAGCCTGCTTATCAGTTCCAGGCGATGAAACCCGGCTTCTTTTTCCTTACCTAACAACAGGAACGATACCGGCCCCAGCAAAACCGGCTTGGCCTGTATACCGTTTTGTTTTGCTTCAACAAATTCGTTCAGTGCTTTTGTATTAAACAGGCTGAACTTTTGATTGGCCACAAATTCAGGAACAATATAGTGGTAGTTGGTATCAAACCATTTTGTCATTTCCATGGCTGTGATATCATACCCGTCTTTTTGATATCCTCTTGCCATTGCAAACAGAAGATCCAGGTGAGGCAGTTGTTTATTCTGCATCAGGTCGTGATACCTTGCAGGGATCGCTCCTACCATCAGTGAGGTGTCCAGTACCTGGTCATAAAAAGAGAAATCATTACAGGGCACCCAATCTATCTCGGCTTCTTTTTGCAGCCGCCAGTTGTGTAAACGGATGCTGCTGCCGGTCTGACCCAATTGATTTGCCGTAAGCTTGCCGGCCCAATACTGCTCCGACGCTTTTTTAAGTTCCCGTTGGCCGCCTATCCTCGGGTAGCCCAGGTTGTGTGTTTGCATGTTCAATGCTTTTAAAATGATTAATGATCAATCAAAAGCTCTTTGCTGAACCCGCAATGTTTACCGGTGAAAAATAATGTGAAGAATGAGCATACCAACGCCAGGGTCCTGCTGTCTGGAAAGACAGATCGTGATCGTTAAAGTATACCAACCCAACAATTGCTTCATTCCCCGAAAGCATTGCCAATTACAGTAAAGGCAGGTCTCCTGACTTATAACATTTTTACCGTCCTTCCCACCCCGATAGCTACCGGGACAGTGGACAACAAGGGTAAAAACTGTTGTGTTACTTACAGTTGCGGGACAGCTCCGGATTTACACCGGATTCCCTATTAATCCCGCGCTATGCGGGAACCTTTGCTGCTTGATAAGAAGTAAAGAAAAGAACTGGACGGCAAAATTAAAGCATTTGGGCATATTATGAATAAATGACTTTGGCTATTCAAAACCTGAACTCAAACCATAGTCAAACAAAAAGCGGCAACCTTTTTTAAAGATTACCGCTTAACTTTTTGTGAGCTATTCCTATATTAGGAATAGTCCTGGTAGCGAGGATGGGAATTGAACCCATCACCTCAGGGTTATGAATCCTGCGCTCTAACCAACTGAGCTACCTCGCCAGGAATACCCGGATTTTTCTTTTCGGGCAGCAAAAATAGGGGTTTTATTACAATCTGAGAAGAGTTTTAAGAATACCGGAAGACAAAAAAAGCGGGTGATTAGACAACCTCCCGCGTTTAAAACATGAGAAAACTTATGTCACTTCAACTTAAATATATGATCCGGGGATGAGTTGAAGTATGGGAAAAATGAAATCCCCGGAGACAATCTTAAAAGCTTAATGATCCACAGGTATTTGCTGCCAGTTTACCTGAATATTTCCATTTACATAAAACCACAGTCTTCGTTTAGGGTAACAGGACTTTTTCTCTTTTGGGGGTATGAAATGACTTCGTTCAATACGGGTAACAGGTCTTCATTTCTGAAATTATACCTGAACTCACATTCTTTGATATGCAGGTAAAGCATCTTTTTATTCATCCCTCTGAATTTCTGAAGCCTTCCTTTGGTGTACGACCAAAAACCGGCAATATCCGAGAGGAGAATGCTTACGGCAGAAGATGCAGTATCCTCAAGCCAGTGTAATTTCCAGTTGCAGCAATCGGCTATTGCCTGAAACGGCGTGAATGTTTCAATATTTTTTAAAAAAGAATTACAGTTTCCGTGATCCTGCAGGTGCTGCAAAATATTCCCGTCTATGGCCTGTAACCAGGTTGTTTCGATCTTTCTGCCATTGCTGACAAAGCCATATACTACCGGCAGCCGCTGATTGCCCGCGAGCATAGGATCATCTTCATACGATATCACCGTTTCAGGATCATGATCACAGTATGCGGCAATGGACTTCCTGATTAATTTAAAATAATTGTTTACCGTAACCCGGCTTATACCACTTATAGCGGCAATTTGGGTTGCGGTAATATCTTCGCAAAACAATTCCAGGATCTCCCTGCATTTGTGCCCGGAAAGATGAGCTCCCTTAAGTAGCTTATTCTTCATAAATAATTAGTTATACGAACGACTTCGCACTTAAAAATCCTCTGAAATAAGGGCAGAGAAAATATAAAATACACAAACGGAAAAAAGTAAAGGCTGAATGCATTACACTAGATTAATTTAAAACTGCCAAAGCCTTTTTCCCGGGAAATGTTCGTATGTAGAACCTGTAAAGCATCAAAAAGTTACACAGTAGTGGAATAACAGCTAAAACAGGGTGCGAATGGCAAATATTGTGGATAAGTGACAACGGGCAAATTCACCCGGGGCAGGGGAAATGCCAGAAAACGGTTTTTCAGGGTGTATATTAAAATGGTGCATTTCAAATTGTCGCCGCATTTTTAATTGCCCTCACCCTTTTATTCCCTCTCCGCGCAGCAAAGAAGGAAAAGCGGTGCGACAATTTGGAATGTACCATTTTAAAATGTCCTACTTTAAAACGGTTACTTTTTTATATATACTTCAATCATGCCGGGGTTTGTATTCCGGGGAGCAAAAAAGGAATCCACCTGCCGGTAGCTGGTCTTTAAAACGTCCCTGATGCGAAAAGGGTAAAAATTATTGAGGTCGTCAATATATTCAAACAATACAAGATCGTAATAATTGTTCCGGATCTTTTCTTCAAACACCCGGGCCTCCCTGTTGAACATTCCCACCCCAAGATGGAACCAAAGCGGGTATTGAGGACCGTGCTCAAGCTTATAGGGCATTTCCCTTGCAAGAAAGGTAAGCTCAGACATATTCAGCACTTTTATGTTTTTGTTATTTTTAACAATCTCCATATTTAATATCCGCTCTACTCCCTGTACCGTAGGTTCGGGCATTGTCATTTTGTGCAGGGTATAAAAATTTGCAGGGATCCATTTCCCCTGGGAGATGGCAAAAGCATCTTTACTCATAATAGCATTATGCATATTTACTATATTCTCCCCTGTGGAAGATGTTGCAAAATCGCTGCTTACGACGTTTGTTTTAAGTATTCGCTGCATGTAATTCCAGTACAAATGGCTCCACCACAGCAGCACACCCAGGCTTAACGCTAGCGTTCCCCGTAACAGGCTTTGATTGTTTAAGACAAGCTTTCCCAGATAATGGAATATGAAAACAAAAGCGAAACTATGAAAGAAGATATTGCAGTTGTCCGGTGTATAGCTGGTTACCTGGAATATGGCTGCAAAGCATAAAATGCCCAGGGTCATCAGTGAAAAGACCATGAACTGCTTATTCCTGATAAAATTTTTCTGGTCTTTTATATAAGAAAGAATTAATAAAAGAATTAGAAAGAAATAGAATTTCAGCCATTGTGAACCTCCGAAAAACTCATTAGAGATATCTGCGGCAGACACTCTTGCATTATGAGGCGGCTGACCATGGTTGAACCAATAAGAGAAATCATACCGGGAGAAATATAAAACAGCAACCGAGATAAAAGCGATGGTGCTCAATAAGTAAACCGCCAGTCCCATCCATTTTTTATCAACCCAGCTATTATATAATAAAAGAGCGCTGCAAACAAGGAGGATCAGTCCTCCGCCATCCTGCTTGGTAAAAAATGAGAAGAAAGTAAATAACCCTGCCAGGCCGGCCCACCAGTAAATAAAACGGTTATTGCCATTCATTATCATTTTTATAACAAAAGCAAGTGCGACAAATGCATATACAATCACGGTATGATTGTACCATGGCCAAAAGTTTATGAATGAAAATGACAGGCAGTATAGCAGGATACCACCAAACCTTACGGAAGGCAGTACTTCCAGGTTTTTTAATACAGACCTGAAGGCAAGCCCTGAAATGATATTAATGAACACCTGAGCTTTGATAAGGGAAATCATTTGAGGTCCGAAAATCTTGAAGAAGATCGCAGGCACAACCCAGTACATGCCCCCCAAAGGGATCCCAAAATCCCTGAACGGCATCTCTCCGTTACTAATTCTGTAAGCGCCTTCCCATGACAGAAATATATTCACCCTGTACGGAAGAGAAAGAAAAAGCGGGATTATCGCAAAAATTACAATCAGGGCTATCTCTGAAACGGGCAATGCTTTTTTTAGCGTCATATTAGTAATTATTTGTAAAAATATAGATTGGGTCTATCTTTATTATGTGTATATACTTAACGCTAAGTAACGAACGTTATTTAACTTGCGCATAGGAAATATGAATAATATTTTATTTTTAGCACATAAACGAAGATTAAAGAGGTGATATATTTACGACTACTCAGACCCAAAGACTGGGCAAAAAACTTATTCCTCTATATTCCTCTGTTTTTTTCAGGAGAAATTTTTGATACCTCCAAATTAATGGCCTTAGCAGGAGGATTTATAGCTTTCTGCTGTATTGCCAGCAGCATTTATATTATTAACGACTACAGGGATATGGAAGATGACCGTAAGCACCCGGAGAAAAAAAATCGTCCTCTTGCCTCTGGTAAAGTCTCTCCATCTGCCGCGCTGATTATCTGCGGTATTTTAATTTTGCTGGGTTTTGGGATAGCCTGGCCTGAAGGCAGCCGTTTTTTTTGGTTGCTGGGTATTTATTTTGTTATTAATCTGGCTTATTCGTTTGGCTTAAAAAATATAGCAATACTTGATATTTTTATCATTGCCATTGGATTTAATCTGCGCATCCGGGGGGGCGGAGCCATAGCTGTAGTAGATGTGACCATCTGGATGAATATCATGGTATTTCTCCTTGCGCTTTTTATGGCTATTGGCAAAAGAAGGGATGACGTGCTGCTTAAACTATCTTCCGGTGTTGATATGCGCAAGGCAGTAAAAGGCTATACACTTGACTTCCTGAATACGCTGCTGGCATTAGTATCTGCGGTAATGATCGTTGCATATTTCATGTATACTGTATCGGAAAAAGTAATTGAAAAGCATAATACAGAAAGGTTATATATTACGGCTCTTTTTGTTATGGCTGGTTTAATGCGGTATTTACAGATCATCTACGTTAAGTCGGATTCAGGTTCCCCAACAAAAATTCTTTATAAGGATCGCTTTATACAGGTATCTATCCTCCTTTGGATGATCAGCTTCTATTTCCTTATCTATATTAAGAAATTCCCATTTTTTTTATAAACCAGAAATTCCATGGCTTCCGTATTAATTCTTGGGGCTACATCCGATATAGGCACCGCAATAGCGCGGAAATTTGCCGGAGAAAAATATGATGTTCAGTTAGCCTGCCGTAACCCTTTATCCATATCAAATATTGCGGCTGATATAAGAATAAGATATCAACAGGACTGTAAGGTATATGCCTTTGATGCCATGGATTTTAAATCCCATCAGCCATTCTATGACGGACTTCTTTCCAAACCGGATATCGCCATCTGTGTTTTTGGATACATGACAGAAAATGATATAGCAGTAAGCAATACGGAGGAAACACTTAAAACGATCCATACCAATTATACAGGCGCCGTAAGTATCTTAAATATTATTGCACAGGATTTTGCCGCCAGGAAAAGCGGTGCGATAGCGGGTATCAGCTCTGTGGCAGGAGAGAGGGGAAGGCAAAGCAATTACATCTATGGCAGCGCCAAGGCTGGCTTTACTGCTTATTTATCCGGGCTGCGCAACAGCCTGTATAAAGATAATGTACATGTGCTTACGGTTTTACCGGGCTTTGTCTATACAAAAATGACGGAAAACCTGGATTTGCCAAAGCTGCTTACCGCAAATCCTGCTGATGTTGCTTCGGCTGTTTATGCAGGACTTAAAAAGAAAAAGAACGTTATTTATGTCAAGTGGTTCTGGCGGTGGATCATGTACATTATTAAAGCAATTCCCGAAAGCATCTTTAAACGAAAGCAATTGTGAAAAAAAAGGCAATCGCATTTTTTGATTTTGATGGTACGATAACCTTTAAAGATACTCTCCTTGAAATCATAAAATTTCAAAATGGAAGAGCCGGACTATACAAAGGACTGTTTACTGTCTCTCCATGGCTGCTGGCAATGAAGCTAAAGCTGGTTACTAACCAGGCGGCAAAGGAACGGCTGCTCTCTCAGTTTTTTAAAGGAATGTCAATCAAAGATTTTCAAACGTTATGTGACAGATTTTCCGGTGAATGCTTACCTGCGCTTATCCGGGCCGGGGCATTTGAAGAAATTGAAAGGTTGAAAAAGGAGGAGGTCACAGTGGTCGTTGTCTCTGCATCCCCCGAAAACTGGATTTCCGGGTGGTGTAAAGAAAATAACCTGGTGTGCATAGCTACCCGTTTAGAAGAAACCGATAATATACTGACAGGAAGGATAGCAGGAAAAAATTGTTATGGCATAGAAAAAGTAAGTCGTATCAGGGAAAAGTTTGACCTCTCTGCATATACAGATATTTTTTGTTTTGGAGACACAAAAGGTGACAAGCCGATGTTATCGCTTGCCACCTCTGCTTATTATAAGCCCTTTAGATCCCGGCGGTGAATGGGCGATGGACGACAGACGTGAAAGGACAAACGCGAGACCTTCAGCTCTCACGTTTGTCCTTTCTCTTTTCACCATTCACAAAAAGCACATATAGTTAGCACAACATTGATTACAGTTTCACAATTCTCTGGGCTATCCTGTACTGGTAATCTATTATAATTTCAAGGAAATATATTCCTTTCTTTAAGCCGGACAGATCGATCTTTTGATTAAAGTAAACATCGTCCTTTATTACTTCCTTATGCAATACACGCCTGCCGTTTGCGTCATACAGATCCAGCATGGTCCTTCCTTTGGCTTCAACACCTTTCAATTGTATATTGACCTGCGACTGCGTAGGATTAGGATAGATCATTGCCGATGTTGACAGATCCTGTCTTCCACCGGGATTATTCACCGTGATCTTAATGACTGATTTACCCTGCTTCCCCCTGCTATCGGTTACTGTCAGCTCAAATTCATATTGGCCCTCTGCCAATCCGGAAATTTTAGTTATTCCCGACGAAGGATCTTCCACAACTGCGCCTGACGGACCTGATACTACTTTCCATTCATATTGCTCTATTGACCCCGATTCAGCGGCAGAAGCTGTACCATCCAGCATTACCTCGGTCTGCGGCAACGATACGATAGTATCTCCTTTTATATTTACTTCGGGCAATCCAGTGCTCATATCTTCAGGAAGAACATTTACAGCTATATCTGCAGAATCTTTAGAGCCATAGGTATCGGTAACGTATAGCCTGAATATATATATGCCGGACTCTACGGAAGAGATGTTGGGGTTAACAGTTTCTGCATTAAGAATAGTCACTGGCGTAGTGCCGCCAAGAAGGATCCAGTGGTAACTTGCAATGCTTCCATCTCTGGCATAAGATTTACTGCCATCCAGGTGAATCGCTTCTACCGGCAACTGAACGGTAAAATCGTCGCCGGCATTGGCAACAGGCGGTCTCACAGGCGCCGGCTTTACTATAATCGTTACAGTTGCGGTAGATGATTTGTCATTGTTGTCAGTTACCTTAACCTGGAACTCATATGTTCCCGCAACAAGATTTTCTACCTGGGTTAGGGCATTACCGGCATCCACAATATTTCCCTGCTGCGGTCCTGATAATTTAGTCCACAGGTACGTTTTTATTTTTCCCGCCGGCGCCGAAGATTTTGTAGCATCAAGCTGAGCAGTATTTACCGGCAGGGTGATAGTTTGTGCAGCCCCTGCATTTGCCACCGGGGGTACAGGCGCCGCTTTCACGGTAATGCTGACTGATGTGGTTGCGCTTGCACCGAGATTGTCGGTTACTTTTAACTGTACCTGGTAGTTGCCTTCTACCAGTGCTACGATCTGTGTAGTCTTTGAGCCTGCATCTGTAATGCCAGCCCCTTCAGGTCCTGAAAGGATGCTCCATTCATAAGAAATAATGGTACTGCCTGAAGACGTTGACTTACTACCATCCAGCGTGGCTGTATTTACCGGCAAAACAACAGTTATTGCATTACCTGCATCAGCAACAGGCGGAGGAGGGCTTGCTTTTACTATTATGGTTACGGAAGCTGTTGCGCTGATATTATTATTATCCGTAACCTTTAATTCAAAAGTATACTCTCCTTCTGCCAGACCGTTAACGGTAGTAGCAGCGGATGTTGCATTTTCAATCGCCGCATCTGAAGGTCCGGAAAGCTGCGTCCACTCATAAGATATAATATATCCTGATGAGGCAGTAGATTTTGTTCCATCTAAAGTCGCACTGTTTACCGGCAATACTATTGTCTGCGCATTTCCTGCATTTGCCACGGGAGGCTGAGGGGCAGGTTTGACGGTAATGGTAACAAGATCGGTCGCTGTCATTCCGTTACTATCTGTAATCTTTAGCTGGAATTTATATACTCCTTCAGATAAGCCGGAAACTTTCGTAACTGCTGAGGACGGGCTTCCAATGGCGCCTGTGCCGGGTCCTGATATTTTTGTCCATGTATAGGTTAGGATAGTGCCGGAAGGTGCGGCAGATGCACTGCCGTCAAGATCAATATTATTTTCCGGTAATATTATACTTCTGTCGCCGCCGGCGTCAGCTATGGGAGGAAGCAGGGCGGCGTTTACAGTAACGGTAACGGTTACCGTTGCTGTAGCTCCATTACTGTCTGTTACTTTCAATTCAAATGTATACTCGCCTTCAGTAAGGTTATTCACTGCTGTAGTGGCGGCGCCTGCATCTGCTATTGTTCCTGCTGCGGGGCCGGAGATCTTAGTCCACGCAAATGATACTATTGTTCCTGAAGGCGCAGTGGAAGTGGTTCCATCCAGGGTTATGCTGTTTTGAGGCAGGTTTATGGATAAATCCTTTCCTGCATTGGCAAGAGGAGGCAAAGGAGCCGGCTTTACCGTCACCGTTATGGTTGAAGTAGAAGATAACCCGTTATTATCAACCACTTTAAGCTGAAACCGGTAAACGCCTTCTGCCAGATCAGCAGCCGTAGTGGTTGCACTTCCTGCATCTGTTATGCTTCCTTCCGCAGGCCCGGAGATCTTAGTCCATGCAAATGATACTATTGTTCCTGAAGGCGCAGTGGAAGCGGTTCCATCCAGGGTTATATTATTTTGAGGCAGGGTTATGGATAAATCCTTTCCTGCATTGGCAACAGGAGGCAGAGGCACTGATTTTACCGTAACATTTACTGTAGCGGTAGATGTTGCCCCGTTGCTGTCAGTTATTTTTAATTCAAAAGTATATACACCTTCCTTGAGATCGTTGACAACCGTAGTGCTGCCTGCTGCATCTGCTATTGTTCCTGCAGAGGGTCCCGAAATTTTTGTCCACAGGTATGATACGATCGTACCTGAAGAAGCAGATGATTTCGTACCATCAAGTGTAATGGTATTTACCGGAAGCTGAATAGTCTGGGAGCTTCCTGCATTGGCAACAGGAGGCAGAGGCGCCGGTTTAACAGTAACGGTAACTGTGGCCGTTGAGATCGCACCTATATTATCCGTTACTTTCAGCTCGAATTTATATTCACCTTCTGCAAGGCCATTTACTTCTGTGATTGCGGCATCAGCAGATGCGACAGCCCCTGACGCAGGTCCTGAAATTTTTGTCCAGTGATAACTTTTTATCGTTCCCGAGGGCGCTGCAGACTTGCTGCCATCAAGCGTTACCATATTCGATGGCAATGTAATTGTCTGGGCGCTACCTGCATTGGCAACAGGAGGAAGCGGTGCAGGCTTTACAGTCACGGTTATGCTGGCTGTCGAAGTAGCGCCGTTATTGTCCGTTACTTTCAACTGGAATTTATAAATACCTTCTACAAGACCGGTTACGTCTGTAGCAGCGTTATCGGCTGATGTTATGCTGCCATCAGAAGGTCCTGAAATTTTTGTCCACAGGTAATCAGCTATATTTCCTGCAGGTGCAGAAGATGCTGTTCCGTCAAGCGCTATACTATTCTGAGGCAGTGTAATAGTTTGATCAGATCCTGCATTTGCAACCGGAGGCAATGGTGCTGCATTCACATTAATGGTAACAGTACTTTTTGCAATCGCCCCGTTATTGTCAGTTATCGTCACTTCAAACACATATACACCTTCTGCAAGACCTGTGACTTCAGTAGTAGCCGCCCCCGCATCTGTTATATTTCCTTCAGCCGGGCCGGAAATTTTTGCCCATTCATAAGATACTATATTACCTGCCGGAGCTGTGGAAGCGTTAGCGTCTAATGTTATGGTATTTACAGGAAGAGATATAGTCTGATCAGATCCTGCATTTGCAACCGGAGGTAAAGGCGCTGCATTTACTGTTACAGTCACCGAGCCTGTAGCCACTGCACCATTATTATCCGTTACTTTCAGCTCAAATTCATAGATCCCTTCTGTAAGACCATTTACCTGTGTTACAGCATTATCCACATTCTCTATTATACCGTCTGCCGGTCCGGATACTTTTGTCCATGTATATGCAGTAATTGTGCCCGAAGGTGCGGAAGAAGCGCTTCCATCGAGTGTTACGCTGTTTTGAGGTAATGTAACAGATTGACTGGCGCCCGCATTCGCTATCGGCAGTACAGGTTGCGGAAGGACAGTAACCGTAACAATGCTTACGGCTGTATTGTTATTATTGTCTGTGATTTTTAATTCAAATTCATATACGCCTTCTTCAAGTCCCGAAGCTGATGTAACTGAAGCGGAAGGATCTGAAATGGTTCCTGCTGTCGGTCCGGATACTTTTGTCCATAAGTATTTCGTAATAAAGCCTGCAGCTGCGGTGGAAGCAGTTCCATCCAGGGTAACAGTATTTTGGGGAAGCGTAATGGATCCATTGTTCCCTGCATTGGCCACAGGTTGTAAGATTTCCGGATTAACGTTGACCGTTACCACTGCAGTAGCGCTTTTCCCATTATTGTCTGTTACCGTTAACTCAAAATTGTATTCGCCGGCTACAAGTGCTGTAACATCCGTGACGGCGCTTGATGTGTTATTAATAATCGCTGAAGCCGGCCCTGATATTTTTTTCCATGCATAAGATACAATAGTTCCGGAAGGCGCTGTAGAAGCCGTGCCATCAAGCGTTATGTTATCTACAGGAAGCGTTATGGAAATACTGGTTCCGGCGTTGGCAACAGGAGGCAATACCGCCGGCTTGACAGTCACTGTTACTTCGCCTGAGGAAGACCCTCCGTTATTGTCCGTTACTGTCAACGTAAATTTGTATACACCTTGTTCCAGTCCATTCACCTTTGTAGTGGAAGCGGATGGATTTACAATTGATCCCGTAGCCGGCCCGGATGATTTTGCCCAGGTATATGAGGTAATAGTGCCTGAAGGCGCTGTAGAAGCAGTACCGTCCAGGGTTATGGAATTATCCGGAAGCGTTATCGTTTTGTCTGCCCCGGCATTTGCCACCGGAGGTAAAGGAGCGGCCTTTACGGTAACGGATACTGTTGCAAAGGAGGTATTGCCATTATTGTCTGTTACTTTCAATTGAAAAACATACACTCCTACAACCATATTGCTGGCAGTAGTATTACTGCTGTGCGGATCTGCGATGGTCCCGCCGGATGGTCCCGAAGATTTTATCCATTCATAGTCGGTAATGGAGCCTCCCGGAGCGGTAGATTTGCTGCCGTCCAGGGAAAAGGAATTTACCGGGAGCTGGATAGTTGCATCGCTGCCTGCGTCGGCTACAGGTGGTGGCGGTGCAGGTTTTACAGTGATGATAACAATGTCGGAAGATGACTGGCTAAGATTATCTGTTACCGTTAATTTAAATTCGTAAGTGCCCTCTGTTAATCCTGTTACAGTGGTGGCAGCATTATTCTTGTTTGTAATAGTCTCTCCCGAGGGGCCTGATACTTTTGTCCAGAGATAAGTTGAAATGCTGCCTGAGGGAGCGGTAGATTTTGATCCGTCAAGCGATACCGAATTTACCGGGAGCTGGATAGTCTGGTCATTTCCTGCTGCAGCAACAGGCGGCTTGGGTGCGGCGTTAACAGTAATGCTAACCGAAGCCGTTGAAGTTGCCCCATTGTTGTCGGTGACCTTTAGCTGGAATACGTACACTCCTTCTGTAAGCCCCGAAACTGTAGTTACTGCGGATGTATTACTGGTTATAGTGCCGGAAGAGGGCCCGGATGATTTTGTCCACTGGTAGCTGCTGATAGTGCCTGATGGCGCAGTTGAAGCGCTACCGTTAAGTGTAACACTATTTGCAGGAAGTGTTATCGTTTGCGGATTGCCGGCGTTAGCCACAGGTGGTAACGGCGCCGGTTTTACAACTATACTCACCGCTGCGGAGGCTGTCTTACCATTATTGTCAGTTATAGTCAGCTGAAACTGGTATGTACCCTCTGTAAGATTATTTACGGTTGTAGTGGCGCCTGACGGAGTGCTTATTGTTCCGGATGATGGCCCTGATATCTTTGTCCAGGAGTAGCTGCTGATAGTCCCGGACGGGGCAGTGGAAGCCGTGCCGTTTAATGTGATACTATTGGTGGGCAATGTTATCGTCTGTGGTGAGCCTGCATTGGCAACCGGGGGACTGGGAGTTATAATGCTTCCGCGTTTATACTTAAGCATCCACTCGTACACATTCATTCCGTCTTCCCTGTAATCCGGATTATACGTCTTCGTCCACGCATCATGACCTGTTTCCGGAAAAACGGAGAGTCTGGCAGGAGGTGTCGGATTATTTTGATTAATAAATTGTGCAAGTGCAACAGCTTTATAGGTATAGGCCTCGGGGTCTACGGAATTGGTGGTAATCCAGGTAGGCAGGCCTGCTGTTGCCACATTATTTGCATAACCATGAGGGTCAGGCGTGCCTCCATTTTTAACTGTATCTATTCCGGGACAAACCAATAACAAAGCCGCAAGTTTTTTTGCATAATCTACCGTAGCCGCAGCATAATTCCAGCTCATATAGCCGCCAAGGCTTAGTCCGGTAAGATAAATTCGTTGTTCATCTACCCTGTAGTGGGACAGGACATAACTAAGAAAGGGAACAATAGTCCCTATCGGGCCGTCCCCTATTTTGCATTGCGGACTCATTACGATAAATGAAAAGTCTTCACCATCTACTGTAAACTTAGATGGAAATTTTCCCTGGGCAATTAATTTGGGAATACCATTGGCAGCAACCTTTGATATCTGTGTCGTTCCATTTCCTACTTCTCCTGCCCCATGAAGAAAGATTATTAAAGGATATTTTTTAGTAGGCTCTGCATCGTAGTTTACCGGTAATGATTCATAAAAGCCCCCTATATTTGAGCCTATATTTTCGGCAACGGCCCTTTGTGTCTGTACCTGAGCAACAGATACACCGCTGAAGAATACACTACCAATAAACAGCAGGAAATACCTAAATCTGTAAGTAAGACGGATTAAGTCTATTCTTTTCATAGTTTTCAGGAATTGGATTAAATATTGCTATCACCGTCATAGGTCTCCGGGATATGTGCATTTAAACGCAAGACAACTAACTTTTGTTATTGCGTTTTTTTAAATAAAACCCTCTTCCCTGAAAATCAAACCTGGTGCCAGAGCAGATTATTCAAATTGATATTTGTTACAAATTGAAAAGAAATGAAGTAAGAATATCTTAAGGTAAATCTCAGTGTAATCACCAGTGGCAAAAAAAAACAAAAATCAATTTTGCACCATAAAAAAACTACAGGAGGTAAGTGGAAATCAGTAGAGAAATTTGCATGCAAAGAAAAAATTATGATACCCTTTTCGAAAAAAAACTACATGACTATTAAACGTGAGACTACAGACGTGAAATGTGAGATCTTCACGTTTGACTTCTGACATCTCACGATAGCTGTTGCGGGCTGTGCTCCTAGGATGGTTTACTTTCTTTTTTGCTGCAAAAAAAGATGCACTCCTTTTTTATTGCCGGTGAGTATATCGGGCAATCCGTCGCCATTCATATCCTGAACAACAACATGAAGCCCTACACCGGAATTATTATCTATTTCATGCGGTATCCAGGAAGGGTCTTTTCCGGGTTTATATTCAAACCAGTACAATACTGCAGGCTCAAATTCACCCGGATCGTTTCCGTTATGTGCGAAAAAGCGTTTGCCGGTGATGATGTCAGGGTTGCCGTCTCCATTGATATCCGTTACAATAAGCCCGTGCGTTTGCGAGAAAGCCTTATAGATTTCATGATGCACCCACCGGGTTTTTCCATCACTGTCTTTTTGCTGTTCGTGCCACCAGATGCCGTAATTATGAGCTGAGGCACTGATAATATCATTCAGCCCGTCTCCGTTAAGATCCAGTACAAACATTTCTGAACAGTCTTCGCTGATATCTTCAGGATGAAAGGTCCAGTCAGGCTGCATGCGGTTTACCGGGGCTTCAAACCATCCGTTCTTTATCACTATATCTTTTCTTCCGTCTCCGTTGATATCCCCGAATCCAATCCCGTGGGTGTATTTGTGCGTGGCAAGATTTTCATCGGCGCTCACCACAATTTTCTGCCACAGGGTATCTCCCTTTTTTTCAGGCGACTTAAGCCAGATCACCTGTTTTGCAACAGCATCGTTTCCTATAATGTCCGGGCGTCCGTCCCCATCCACATCTACCATCATCGGGGATTCATTGCCCAGCGAGCCATTGATCTGGTGCATTTTCCAGTGCCCCGGCTTATTCCGTGGATTTTCAAACCATACTACAGGTTGTCCGGGGTGATCTACGCGTATATAATCCGTCCACCCGTCCTGGTCTACGTCCATGGCAAAGTTCAAAAAAGAATTTCCATACGTTCTGATGTTGAAAGTGTCATTACCATTGATCTCATGCTTTTTCCATGAAGGCGCTTCAAACCAAAAAGCCCCCGCAATAATATCGGTCTTGCCGTCATTATTCACATCTGCAGCAGCGGCTCCCTCGCTGATATACTGTGTTATTATCTCGTGCTTCTTAAATAACGGGATATTGCTGCCCTGTTTTTTCTGCTGGGCATTACCTGCTATGGCAAGTGCAAACACCGGTAAAAACAACAATCGTTTTAGCATAATTGTATTTTAAAAGATATATAGTAGTGTGACGTTAAGCATAATATACCGAATCATTTTGTGAATGATGAATAACAGTGAGACGTGAGACGATAGACGTGAAACTTTCATCCCTCATGTTTGTCCTTTTACGTCTGACGTTTAACTTTTCACCTCTCACGTTTGACATAGCACCAGTGTCTATACCTGGAAAACACCGAGCCCAAACCGGTCTGCTGTTCTTTTGTGGTTAGCTGCAGCAATACCTTCTGCAATGAGCTGTCTTGTCTCCAGCGGATCAATAATAGCATCTACCCATAACCGTGCTGCTGCGTAATAAGGAGTAGTCTGCTGCTCATAACGACCTTTTATATCTTCAAGTAATTTTTTTTCTTCTTCGGGGTCAATGGACTTTCCCTTTGCTTTGAGAGCGTTTACCTGTATCTGCAACAAGGTTTTTGCCGCCTGCTCTCCCCCCATCACCGCTATCTTTGCCGAAGGCCACGCATAGATAAAGCGCGGATCATATGCTTTGCCGCACATGGCATAGTTGCCCGCTCCGAAAGAATTGCCAATGATGATCGTGATCTTTGGGACAGAAGCATTGGCTACCGCGTTTACCATTTTTGCCCCGTCTTTAATGATGCCCGAATGCTCGCTGCGGCTGCCTACCATGAAGCCTGTTACATCTTGCAGAAAAACCAGCGGAATATTTTTCTGGCTGCAGTTCATAATAAAGCGGGCAGCTTTATCGGCGCTGTCATTGTATATCACTCCCCCAAGCTGTATTTCGCCTTTTTTATTTTTAATTATTTTTCTTTGATTAGCTACAATACCTACAGCCCAACCTCCAATGCGGGCATAACCGCATAATATTGTTTGTCCGTAATCTTTTTTATACTGGTCAAACCCGGGATCATCAACGATCCTTTCAATGATCTCCAGCATGTCATACGGCTTGCCGGTATCCGGGGGCAATAACCCGTATATTTCAGCAGGATCTTTTTTCGGCGCCTTAGCCTTTATCCTGTTAAATCCGGCTGTTTCCCGTTCGCCAAGCCTGGCGCAGATTTTTTTTATTTCATCCAGGCATTCCTGTTCGGTATCAAATTTATAATCCGCTATCCCACTTATCTCAGTATGTGTTACCGCGCCACCAAGTGTTTCTGTATCCACATCTTCTCCTATGGCAGCTTTTACAAGATAGGGACCAGCCAGGAATATAGAGCCGTTGCCTTTTACCATCAGCGTTTCATCACTCATGATCGGGAGATATGCGCCACCTGCAACACAGGCGCCCATTACAGCAGCTATCTGCACAATACCCATGGCGCTCATGCAGGCATTATTGCGGAATATTCTTCCAAAATGATCTTTATCCGGGAATATTTCATCCTGCATGGGAAGGAATACACCGGCGCTGTCTACAAGGTAGATAACGGGAAGATTGTTCTCCATCGCAATTTCCTGCATCCGCAGGTTTTTTTTGCCGGTGATGGGGAACCACGCGCCTGCCTTTACCGTCTGGTCGTTGGCCACTATTACACACTGGCGGCCGCTTATATAGCCTATCCCGGCTACTGTTCCTCCTGCAGGACAACCGCCGTAGGCTTCATACATTTCAAAGCCCGCAAAAGCGCCGATCTCTACAAAGGGCTTGCCTTCATCGCACAGGTAAGCAATGCGCTCCCGGGCAGTCAGCTTATTTTTTTCTTTTTGTTTTTCGATAGCTTTCCTGCCGCCGCCGGAATATATTTTTTCCAGGTTCTGCTTTACCTGGCTCCATGCCATCCGTTGTATATCCTCGTTCTTATTGTTTTCTATATTCATCACAAGGCGTAAAATTTACCTGCATTAATCTTTAGCCCAATAATCAAGCACTACCGCTTTATCTAAATAGGGTGTAAGCACAGCGCCAAAGGCCTTGTGAGCAGGATGGGGCAGATAAATGTCGCGGTCCTTTTCGCTGGTAAAAGAAAGAAAGAAGCAATGGCTAAGCCCCTGGTTCAGGTTTTCCGGGCTGTTGTTGATGCCCCATTCAAAGCCTTTAATTTCTTTTATTTTGGAAGGAAGGGCACGAAAGGCATCTTCCACCTGTTTCACCTGTGCCGGTGTAGTATTGTCTTTAAATTTAAACATTACAACGTGCCTGAGCATTTGTGGTTCTTTATTTTTTGCTGAAATAATACATACTGCGATAATGCAGACAGCGAGTATAGCAATTATTTTTTTCATTTACGATAGATTTTAAACATTTCTGAATAATGGAGCATGCTCTCCTTTCCAAAAGAAGTATTCAAAAATATGACCTATACGCTTATTATTGCTATTTTTTTATGCTGCTTAAAACGGAAAGATATTATTGTATGGAGTATGTCTGAGCAGAAAAAATATCTTTTATTCCCGGGAGGCAATATGCTATTGCAATGGATTGATCTCTGATGATGATATATACGGTAAAAGCAGTGCACAATGCACTGCCTCTACCTTTTGTTGTACTGAGTACAAACAGAGGTAAGCTTCTGAATCCTATAGTAAAACGGGAAATTATTGTTCCAGTTTGATTTCTCCTATATCGGTAGCTTCACCTTCTTTTACTTCAACACCGTCCTTTGCGGAATTTTTATAAGGCGCTTTTGCCTCGATAATTACCTGGTAAGTTCCCGGTTTAACATCTCCTATTTCAAATGCGCCATTTGAAATGTCAGCTTTTACGGTGTCTGTGCCCGAAATTGCCCATGCTCTTACTGCTGCATCTGCAGGGGTAACTGTACCTTTTACTGAACCATTTGTGATCACATTAAATGCGAACAGACCTGCGGCTATTACACCTAACGCCGCCAGCGTCAATCTTGCTTTTTTCATACTGCTGGAATTTTTGTTTTTTCAAATTGAATGTTGATTACTAATCTTTCCAGAGTAAGTGATTGGAGGGATACCTGCTTAAAAACAAGTACTATGCCAAAAAACAGGAACCGCCTTTGTTAAATGATTTTAACGGTATAAATTAATATTGGGATCAGAAATAAAATAGCAGGGAATTTTGTTTCGTTTATACGTGTATGTTATACTTATCCGCTATTCCTGTGCTGTTACGTAGCCGGGGGCATGCTTTTATTCTTTATACACAGGGGTGCATAATCCTCCCGCCTGTCTCTGCTTTCGTTTTATTATATTTGCCGCGTTCTGGAAATACTAAAATAATTAGCATATTTGCAGTAGGAATATACTGGTACTGAATGAATATTTAGAATATGGCAGAAGCAAAACAAAATTTATTTGACTATACGGAGGATTCTATTAAGTCGCTTGACTGGAAGGAGCATATCCGCCTCCGCCCGGGGATGTATATCGGCAAGCTGGGAGACGGCAATAGTCCCGATGATGGCATTTACGTATTACTGAAGGAGGTGCTGGACAACTGTATTGATGAGCACATGATGGGCTACGGAAAGCAGATAGATATAAAGGTGGAAGGCAAGACGGTCACCGTGCGGGATTATGGCAGGGGGATCCCTCTTGGTAAAGTGGTGGATGTAGTAAGCAAGATCAATACCGGCGCTAAATATGACAGTAAGGCATTTCAAAAATCTGTGGGGCTGAACGGTGTAGGTACCAAAGCTGTGAATGCGTTGAGCAACTACTTTAAGGTAATGGCCGTAAGAGACGGTAAGCAAAAAACTGCAGAGTTTGAGAGAGGGATGCTGACCAAAGAGCATAAAGAAGTAAAATCTGATGAAAGCAACGGTACATTGGTAACATTTATACCGGATGATATTGTTTTCAGGAATTTTCATTTCAAACAGGAGTATATAGAAAACCTGCTATGGAACTATTGCTATCTGAATGCCGGACTGGTCATTACTTTCAACGACAAAAAATATGTAAGCAGGAATGGCCTGCTCGACCTGCTGCAGCGCAGAACGAATGCAGACGAGCTGCGCTATAATATTATCCATCTCAAAGGCGATGATATCGAGCTTGCTATCACCCATAATAATGAATATGGCGAGGAGATATTCAGCTTTGTGAACGGGCAGTATACCACGCAGGGAGGAACGCACCAGCAGGCCTTCCGGGAAGCTTTCGTAAAAGTGGTCAGGGACTTTTATAAAAAAGATTATGATGCTACAGATATCAGACAGAGCATCGTGGCGGCGGTTGCCGTGAGGGTAGTGGAGCCGGTCTTTGAAAGCCAGACCAAAACAAAGCTGGGATCCCAGTATATAGAGGAAGGCGGCACAAGCATGAAGAATTTCCTGCTGGAATTTCTTTCAAGAGAACTGGATAATTTCCTGCATAAGAATCCCACTATTGCAGACGCTCTTAAAAAGCGGATAGAGCAAAGTGAAAGGGAAAGAAAAGAGCTGGCGGGTATAAAGAAACTGGCCAATGAAAGAGCTAAAAAAGCCAATCTTCACAACAGGAAGCTCAGGGATTGTCGTATTCATTTTAATGACGATCCCCCGAATAAAGGCAAGGAAGAATTTCATGAGAAGCAGTTGGAGAGCACTATTTTCATTACCGAAGGAGATTCTGCCAGCGGTTCTATCACTAAAGCAAGAAATGTAGAAACACAGGCAGTGTTCAGCCTCCGGGGAAAACCCCTGAACTGTTTCGGGCTGACCAAAAAAGTGGTATATGAGAATGAAGAGTTCAACCTGTTGCAGCACGCGCTGAATATTGAGGAAGGCATTGAAGGGCTGAGATACAATAATGTGGTAGTAGCAACGGATGCAGACGTGGACGGTATGCATATACGCCTGCTGCTGCTTACCTTCTTCCTGCAGTTTTTTCCCGACCTGGTAAAGAACGGGCATGTGTATATACTGGAGACACCGCTTTTCAGGGTGCGCAATAAGCAGGAAACTATTTATTGCTATGATGAAAACGAAAAGCAGGAAGCTGCAAAAAAGTTAGGCGGGAAACCGGAGATCACCCGTTTCAAAGGGCTGGGGGAAATATCGCCGGAGGAATTTGTAAAGTTTATCAGCTCGGATATGCGCAAAGAGCCTGTAATGGTAATGCCTGAAACACATCTGCAGCAATTGCTCGAATACTATATGGGTAAAAATACACAGGAAAGGCAGGAATTTATTATTGATAATCTTCGTGTGGAAATAGACCTTGCCGAAGCAACTGCGGCGGCGTCTTAGCGGCAGCAGGTAGTGTTATGTCAAACGTGAAACGGCAGATGTGAAATGTGAGATCCTCACATCTCATCTCTCACAAAGAAACACGAAAAATTATTGTTGACATGGCGGTAGTTGCCAGCAGAATGCTGAAATATGTACATAATCTTAAAATAGATAGAGAACTATGATACACATCGTTTTTAATGAAGCTGATGTAAATGTATTGCAAAAAGCGATTGAGCTGGATGAAGCCATTGCCGGACCGGTAGTTCAGATAAAGGACGACTACGCGGTGGGCCCACTGTTCAACATATATATTGGCGATGGGATGGCTGCACGGAAGGCATGGTGGAGCGAAGTACTGGCGGGTGGGGATTACAACGGGAAAGCAGACGACGGATCCGTGAATGATACCAGTACCGTGGCAGAATTGGTGGGAACATTACGCCGCAATCCTGAAGAGATCGTGTGGATATGGGCGGCGCAGAACAAGCATGACGTGAGCGGCTATTACTGGCTGCTACATTATATGAAGGAATTCCAGGGAAGAGTATTTATATTATACCTGAATAACCTGCCTTTTATTAATGAGAAGGGAAGCATATTTTATCCCGAATGGCTGCACACTATACCTCCGAAAGAATTTTTGAAAGCAAAAAAACTGGCGAGACCTATTACGCTCAGCGAATTTGAAGTGGATCCGGACGAGTGGACAAAACTATGCAATGAAAACAAAGCTGTGCGTATACTGGAAGGAGGAAAGAAACTGGTGCAGTATGACTATGATTTTTATGACAGCGACCTGAGAAAATATATCAGCAAAGACTGGCAGAAAGCCCATAAGATCATTGCTCAGTTTTTATCGAAAAATAAGCATACTACCGGAGATGCATACCTGCTGTGGAGATTGAAAATGATCATAGCGGATAATGATAAATATGATGTGCAGGGGGAAATGAAGCATATGAAAGATTTTGAGATAAAACTTAAATTGGGAAACCCGGAAATTATCAATATTGAAGAGTAATCTGGTCAATTGTACATTTATTGGTTTCAGCATTCTGTTATTGCTGCATGTTTTATTTATTTTTTGTGGTTTTTATGGAAATGATGATATAAACTATGCCAGGCTTTCTGCGGAGTTGCTGCATAATAATACTCTTCCTATAAGCAGCACTGACCATTTTCCGTTAAGGTGGATCACTATTTGGAGCGCTGCCTTTTTTTTTAAGCTGTTTGGCTTTACGGAACCGGCTATGGCGCTATTTTCTTATAGCTGTTTCGTTCTTACGGCTTTCCTGATAAGCCGTTTTTTGAAAGGGAGTTCTCTTTTTTTAGCTCTTGCTACGTTTATCCTGTTTTTTTTGAATTTCACGGTCGTATTTTATGCGCATCGCTTGCTTCCTGATGCAGGTATTTGCCTTTTTATTTTTGCCGCATACTTTTTTTACCATCAAAAACTGTTTTATAATAAGGATAACACTGGCAGCGCATTGCTTTTCTCCTCTTCGCTGTTCTTAGGTGTGCTTACCAAAGAAACCATCATCCTGTCCGCCCCGCTATGGTTTTTTTTATGCATAAAAGATATATCAGTAAGAAGAAATATAAGGTTCTGGGGACTGGCTTTCCTTTTTTTTGCAATACTTACACTTTTGTATCTGTGGTATTTTAAGATCACTACCGGCGATTGGTTTTTTAGATACCATGTGCTGAACCGCAACAGCCTGTTGTCGGGTGGTATACCTTATGCTCAGCAACCCGGGATAATAACAGTTAAAAGGCTTTCTTATCAGTTATGGAATGCTTTTTTACTGAACGGTGATATGGAATACCTCATTTTCGCGCTATGTGCATTTATCTATCGTCGTACCATTTTCCCGGATACCGCTGCACAACATGTTGTTATTTCTTTTTTAATACTGCTGTTGTCCGCAAATTTCATGTCTTATACGATTGATGCTTACAATCCTCTTTTGCCTGACCCGAGGCATTTTATTTTTGTTATTCCTTTCGCCGTTATATCCGGCGCATATATGATCAAAGCTTATTTTTTGAATCCCCGTAAATATCCCCTGGTATTGCTGCTTTTTATTTTGGCGGATATATGGCTGATATGTTCATCCGTTGAGGGAACCAGATATGTATATTTTATCATCACATTCAGCCTGCTTTTGGCGTTTGTATTTGCCTCTTCTACATATTACAGGCCTGCCGGGAAATGGCTGGTTTTGTTAGGTGCAGGCGGCATGATATTAAATTATGTAAATGATTTTATTCACCCCAGGTATCCGTATTATTTTGATCAGCGTGACCTGGTAAAGTCATACTTTTCGAACTATACCGGCAGTGCCACCGTTTACTGTGGAGATGATATGACAGCAGAACTGAATGACTATTTTCTGGGATTTAAGAACACGGATATTCGATTTGTGAATATTCAGCAATGCAAAACACTTATATCCGATAGTTCAAATCAATACCTGCTGATTAACGGCGGTTACGATCCTTTATTCAAACAACAGACAGATTCTTTACTTTTGACAAATAGTAAAGCAGATCTTCATTGTGTAAAAGGTAATCATACGGCTTTTTTGTATGCAGTAGCAGACACTGCAATGCTGCATGAGCTTAAAAAAATTCGATCAGACAAATAAAAGCAGCATATAAGTAAATGGACAAGAATAAAGATGGCTTAAATACAGATGCCCCGGAATCGGGTGTACAGGGACAGTATAAAACATGGTTCCTCGATTATGCATCGTATGTGATCCTGGAGCGCGCTGTGCCTGCGATTGAAGACGGATTGAAGCCTGTGCAGCGCCGTATCCTTCATGCCATGAAGGAAATGGACGACGGGCGCTTTAATAAGGTGGCCAATATTATCGGGCAGTCCATGCAGTATCATCCCCATGGCGACGCATCAATAGGCGATGCGCTGGTGAATATGGGGCAGAAAGACCTCCTGATAGAAACCCAGGGCAACTGGGGCGATGTGCGCACGGGCGATGATGCAGCCGCTGCCAGGTATATTGAAGCGCGGTTGAGCAAGTTTGCCCTGGAGATAGCATTTAATGCTAAAACAACAGCATGGCAGCTCAGCTACGACGGGCGTAAAAATGAGCCGGTAACACTACCTGTGAAGTTCCCGCTTTTGCTGGCGCAGGGAGCGGAAGGTATTGCCGTGGGGCTCTCTACCAAAATACTCCCGCACAACTTTTGCGAGCTGATAGAGGCATCCGTTAAATACCTGCGGGGTAAAAAATTTGAGCTGTATCCCGACTTTCAGACGGGAGGCATGATTGATGTGACCAGCTATAATGAAGGTAAGCGCGGCGGGAAAGTAAGAGTGAGGGCGCGTATAGAAGAGCTGGATAAAAAAACGCTGGTCATCCGCGATGTGCCCTATGGCGTTACCACAACTTCCCTGATGGATTCTATTGTAAAAGCCAATGACCAGGGGAAGATCAAGATCAAGAAGGTTACTGACAATACCGCGGCTGAGGTTGAGGTCCTGGTGGACCTGGCGCCCGGCATGTCTACGGACATTACTATTGATGCATTATATGCTTTTACAGATTGCGAGATCAGCATTTCCCCCAATGCCTGTGTGATCGCTGAGGATAAGCCCAGGTTCATGTCTGTGCATGAGCTGTTGCGTGTTTCCGCCGATTATACTAAAGACCTGTTACGGCAGGAGCTTGAGATCAGGCTGGCGGAGCTGCAGGAGAAATGGCACTATACTTCCCTGGAAAAAATATTCTTTGAAGAAAAGATATACAAAGAGCTGGAGAAAAAGCACGATACCTGGGAGAAAGTGCTGGAAGCTATAGATAAAGCTTTCAATCCTTTTAAAAAGCAACTGAAGCGTGATATCAGCAAAGAAGATATCATAAAGCTCACGGAAAAACCTGTACGCCGTATTTACCGTCTTGATATTGATGAACTGAATGAACAGATCCGGGGAATCGAGAAAGATATAAAGCAGGTAAAGTATGATCTTGCCAACCTCGTGGATTTTGCGGTGGCATATTATGAAAACCTGCTCAAAAAATACGGAAAAGGCAGGGAGCGCAAAACCGAGATCAGGTTGTTTGAAGCCATACAGGCCAAGCAGGTGGCTATAGCCAATGCCAAACTGTATGTAAACCGTGCAGAGGGCTTTATCGGCACCAGTCTGAAGAAAGATGAGTTTGTAGAAGACTGCTCGGATCTTGATGATATTATTGCTTTTACCAAAGCCGGTAAGATGAAGGTAGTGAAGGCGGCTGATAAGGTGTTCATAGGAAAAGATATTCTGCATGTAGCGGTATTTAAGAAGAATGATGAGCGCACCACCTATAATATGCTGTATGTGGACGGGAAATCCGGCATTACTTATGCCAAACGGTTTAATGTAACCGGTGTTACCCGTGATAAGGAGTATGATCTTACAAAAGGATCCGAGAAAAGCAAAGTGCATTACTTCTCTGTAAATCCCAATGGTGAAGCAGAGACCGTGAAGATTGTATTGAGCCCTAATGCTTCGGCAAGAAATAAGGAGCTTGATTTTTATTTTGAGGAACTGGAGATCAAAGGACGCGGCAGCATGGGCAACCAGGTAACAAAATACCCGGTGAAATCGGTGAAGTTCAAAGAAGCGGGGCGCTCTACCCTCAGCGGTGTGAAGCTATGGTTTGACAATACTTTTGGAAGGCTTAATACAGATGAGAAAGGAGTATTTCTCGGCAGCTTCGATCCGTCGGAAGATAAGCTGCTGGTAGTATATAACGACGGTAACTATGAGATCACAGATACCGAGCTTACGCAGCGCTTTGAGGGGGACAAAGTAATGCTGATCGAAAAATTTAACCCGGAAAAGGTAATAACCGCCGTATACCTGGATAAAGAAAAGCTGCAATACAATATCAAACGGTTTAAGATTGAAACCACAACGTTGCGGAATAAGTTTTTATTCATCAAGGAAGGAGACGGCAACCAACTGGAAGCCGTAACTACCAATGCGGAACCCATTTTGGCTATCCAGAGCGGTAAGGGCGCACAGGTAAGAAAGGCTAAGATCAAGGTGAATAAGATGGTGGAGGTAATGGGCTGGAAGGCCGTAGGAGCAAAGCTGGCGGACTATTCCAAAAGCACAACAATGGAATGGGAGAAGCAGAAAAACGAGGAAGATAACCAGCCGGAATTGTTTTGATCGTGAAAAGTGAGACGATAAAGAGGAGGAGCAGGCAATAGAGAAATGAGAGACGTGAAAAGTGAGATTTTCACCTTTGACATTCAGCCTCTCACGTCTCTCGTTTCTCGTTTGACGCAGCACTAATAATTTACGTTTAATATTTAATTACATACTCAATGACCAGGATTACCGAACAACCTTCACTGTACAGGCATCTCGAAAAAATGCCGGTAGAGGAGCTTACTGCTAATATCAATAATGAGGACAAAAAAGTGGCATTGGCCATTGAAAAGGTGCTACCGCAGCTTAATGCATTGATCAAAGCCATTGTAGAAAAGCTGAGGAATGGCGGCCGGATGTTTTATCTCGGTGCCGGCAGCGGGGGCAGATTGTCTGTGCTTGATGCTATAGAGTTGCCTACTACCTATGGCATTGAAAAAGGAATAGTTAATGTGATACTTGCCGGCGGAGTAGAACATCTTATTGAAGCGCCGGAAGAAAAGGAAGATGATACCGAAGCGGGCTGGAATGCATTGCTGGAATATAATATCTCTCCCAAAGATATTGTGGTGGGGATCTCTGCCAGCGGCACCACTCCTTTTGTGCTTGAGGCCTTAAAAAAATGTAAAGCGCATCATATTACTGCCGGTTGTATCGTCAGCAACCCGGGCTCTCCCATTGCTGCTGCAGCGGCTATACCGGTAGAAGTGATCACGGGACCGGAATTTGTAACCGGCAGCACGCGTATGAAATGCGGTACTGCCCAGAAGATGATCTTTGATATGATCAGCACCACCACCATGATACAGCTTGGAAGAGTAGAAGATAACAGTATGGTGAATGTACTCCTGATCAATGATAAGATCACCGACCGCGCCGTAAAAATATTGATGGACAAAGCCGGCATTGCAGACTATGAAGAAGCAAGGAGTATCTTACTGAGCCATGGCAGCGTAAAGAAAGCCATGGATGCTTTGCAGCGTAAGTAAAAGTCCCGTCCTGTATTTTATAATCATTCCCCGGAAAGGTGAGATTGGCCGGACGCATTTCAAATTAGCCGGGTAGTCGCAAGAGGACTATTTGTAAACCTGAATTATTGCGAAAGTTATAAATCATCAGCCCTTTGCCTGTCCTTTCGAATCATTGCGACAATGATGTTAAGTGAACAATAGCCGTAAATGCAAGGGATTGCTTCGCCGCGCATCATTCCTAATTTTTAGAATACATGCAGCGGCTCGCAATGACAAAGGTGGTTTATTTTACAATCTTGTACTAAAGCAAAGTATGCAATTACTCAACTTCTTACCGTCCTTGCGAACCCGCCCGCATGAAGATCTGACATGAATGAATGTAGCGGCGGGTGAAGCAATCTCCGGTGAGTATTGTTAGTCATCAATGCCACCTTGAGGCTGCTTCTTGGCACTATCTTCACGCATAGCCATCATTTGCCGAAGCATGAGGCATCTTCCCAACAACACTTTACTAAAAAATATTGAATAACCACATGATTTAAATCATCTAAAAAAATAAAAGACAAATTTGTCCTTTATTTGAATTGTCCTGTAATTTTGCTGCTGCATTAAAACATTCATAAAATAAAGAACATGGTAGCAGTAGCAATTCTGGATGTTACCCGTATAGAGCCGAAGCTCAAACATCCTACTATTTTTAAGCACTTTGATGAGTTAGATGCGGGCGAAAACTTTATCATAGATAATGACCATGACCCCAAGCCATTGTACTACCAGCTTTTAGGGGAGCGTGGGAATATTTTTACATGGGAATATCTTCAGCAGGGCCCTCAGCGCTGGCAGGTAAAAATTGCCAAGCGCTCCAATGACAATAATGGGGAGACTATCGGATCGATAGCAGCAAAGGACATGCGTAAAGCTGCAGTATTTAAAGCCAGGGGGATTGATTACAGTTGCGGAGGTAATAAAACATTGCAGGAAGCAGTGGCGGAAGCTGCTATCAGTGAAGAAGCATTGAAAGCTGAGCTGGCAGATGCAGAACAACTGCCCCGTTCCGCTTCCCAGGACTTTAATAAATGGAAGCTTGATTTTCTTTGTGATTATATCAGCAATACGCACCACCGTTATATAAAGGAGAATGCAGAACTGATCAGCGGTTTGGCAGAAAAGGTTGCACAAAGGCACGGCGTTTATCACCCTGAGTTAAACAGGCTGGCTCAAGGCGTAATTCCTTTTCTGCAAAACCTGCTGACACATATTGGCAAAGAAGAAGAGATCGTTTTCCCGGCGATCAAGCAGCGTGTATCTGGGAAAAGTCCGGCTACCGGAGCAATACCTGATGAAGCGGGCATCATAAAGAAATCAGTATTGGTGCTGGAGAAGGAACATAGTATCATAGCGGCAGACCTGGCATATTTCCGGAAGCTGAGCAATGATTATGAGCTGCCGGATGACGCCTGCAACTCATACGCTTACCTGTATCAAAAGCTGGCGGAAATGGAAGATGATCTTCAGCAATGTCTGCATGTCGAAAATAATATTCTCTTCCCCAGGGCAATTGCGCCGGAGCGGGAAAATGTACAATGAACCAGAAGTCGTCTATCCATCTGATAGATCAAAATGATTCGCCATGGACAAACCGTTTAAAATAAGCGATACCACTAAAATATCAGAGCTTATCAAAGCAGATAAGGCTTCCATTGAGGCAATTGCCGGAGTAGCAAAGCCTTTTCATCGCTTGAGAAATCCGGTGCTCAGGAAAATAATGGCCGCACGGGTCACTATAGCCGAAGCAGCAAAGATGGGCGGTTGCAGCGTAAGTGATATTGTAGCAGCTTTGACGCCCCTCGGTTTTGAATATGAACAGGTAATGCAACCGAAAGAGACAGCACAGCAGCCTAAACCCGGATGGCTGCTGGATGCAGGGCGGGCGGATATTACTTGGCTGGACGTGCGCCCCGTTATTGAATCCGGCACGGATCCGCTGAAAGAGATACTCGGCAAATTCAAAAATGTTCCTGAGGGAAAAATACTTTGTGTAATCAACAGCTTTGTACCTACGCCATTGATCCATTTATTGCAACAGGGAAAAGCGGAAAGCAGTTATGTAGATAAGATCAGCGAAGAGGAATTCCTGACCTATTTTCTGAAAAGAAAAAATGCCGCTGAGGAAGAAAAAGAGAGCAGTCATGACAATGTTATCTTTGATGATGCCGGTAGTTTCGAAGCGGTGCGTCAACATTTCCCCGGCGAAAAAATACGGGAAGCAGATGTTCGCCATTTAGAAATGCCCCAGCCCATGCATACTATCCTGAACGAACTGAAAACATTGCCACGGGATCACATGTTATATGTGCATCACAAGCGTGTGCCGGTATACCTGCTGGAAGAGCTGGCGGATAAGCATTATGAGATACATATTCATACAATAGGCGAGGGGGATGTAAAAATGATTTTATTTGAAAAACCATATACAACTTCTGAACCACGGTAATATTCATTCATGGCTGACATTGATATAGGAAAAGCCCCTCCCAATAGCGCCGTGCTCCCGTTTTATGCAACGGGCGCCGGTGCTTTTTGGATACTTTGCTTTTTATTGTTTATCAGCACTGACGCCTTGAGCCAGCATTATTTCAACCCGCATTTGCTGGCCATTGTGCATACGGCGGCGCTGGGCTGGGGAACGATGATCATTTTCGGAGCCGCACACCAGTTATTACCTGTTGTTTGTGAACGCGATCTGTTCAGCCCTGTTATTGCTTCCCTGTGCTGGTATACCCTTACGGGAGGCACAGCTATCCTTGTGTTTTCATTCTGGACTTTTACAACGGGGTGGCTTATGATAAGCGGAGGGTCGCTTGTGGTTTTTTCCGCGCTGACCTATTTCATCAATGCGCTGCTCACAAGCAGGATATGCCGTCATTACTCTGTTGTCAGGCTGTTCATTGTTACTTCTGCTACCTGGCTTATGTTCACCGTAACAGTCGGGCTGCTCATGACGATCAATCTCAGCTATCCTTTTTTCACGAAAAACCACCTGGATATATTGAAGCTCCATGCGCATGCCGGACTGGCAGGCTGGTTCCTGCAATTGATAACGGGAGTGAGCAGTAAGCTGGTGCCTATGTTCCTGCTGGGAAAATCAGCCAAAGAGAAATTGCTGCTGTATGCCTGTGTGTTGCAGAATGCAGGATTGCTTTTATTTTTAACGGAAAGCTATTTTGGAAGTATCACCTCCGCCAGGATACTGCTATATGCCGCATTGGTAGCCGCAGGCGTAGTGTGCTGGTTCCTGTACCTTTATGACACTTTCCGCAACCGTGTGAGAAAAAAAACAGATATACAGATGAAGCAGACATTTGTTGCGTTGTTGTGCCTGGCCGTTGCTATCGCTATGATACCTGTTGTAGTCAATGCCCGGGGGTATCACTGGACTGTCTTATACGGAACTTTCGCATTCATGGGTTGGATAACGGGGATCATTCTTGGAAAAACCTTTAAGACGCTGCCTTTTATTGTGTGGAACGGACATTACAAATCCCTCTCCGGGAAAGTGAAAGTGCCCCTGCCCAAGCACCTGTACAGTGAACCGATGGTGCAGTGGCAGTTCAGGATATTTATTATCGCGCTGCTTTTCCTTGCTACTGCCATACTGATGAATAACGTTATTGTTTTTCGCATAGCGTCAGGCCTGTGGCTTATATTGTCAACGTTGTATTTTGTAAATGTGATGAAGGTATTGTTGCACAAAACAAAAATATTATCATGATCATTTCCTTAACAGAACCATACTCCAATGAAAAGCTTAAAGCGCAGCAGGCGCTCTATAATGTAATAGATCCTGAGCTTTTTGTAAATGTGGTAGATCTTGGACTGATATATGAAATAGCATTCGGAGATGATGACAGCATTTCTGTAACAATGACCCTCTCCACGCCCCATTGCCCTATGGGCGAAGCGATCACCAACGGAGTGAAGAATGCTTTGGAAATGACGTTCCCCGGAAAGAAAGCAGACATTAACCTGACTTTTGACCCACCATGGAGCTTTGAAATGCTGACGGAAGAAGGAAGAGCGCAATTAGGAGTTTGAGAGAGAAAAAATAGATAGTTAAAGCTGCTCTGGCATCGAAGCAAATCTGAATATGTCAAAAAATAAAAGATGTTTTTGTCTTTTATTGATTTAATAATTGGTAGCTTTGTGCTGCTGACCAAAACGAGCCTCTGCGATATACAGTTTTGCCAGGTACTTGCCATATGAACTTTTGTTTTAAAAAAGATAAAAAGGTATTTATATCCTTAATATGAAATCGTTTATTTTTTTTTCAGCCCGGATCCTGCTGATCACGCCCTGGCTGTTGCGCTTTTCTGCTGCACAGGCACAAAACATGAAGGTTTCCCATTTTTCTTTTAGCTCAACCAAAGCGGGAATATGGCTCATATTTATCATAGCATTCGCATTGCTTGCGGCTGCATTTGCGCTCAAAAATAAAGTAGCCGCCCTGAGAAAAAATTATAGAAAAATGGATGACAGGCAGAGGGAGAACATACTTAAGGAACATACTTTACAGCTCAACAGCCGGCAGATAGAGAGATTGCTGCGATATAAAAATAAAAAAATACAGGGAGGCATGCACTCTGTTATTTTATTGATACCTGTTTTTATTTTTCTTGCCGTTAGTACTGCCACAGCCCAGGCAGCTCCGGGTACAGAGAGCGGGTCATTATTAAGCGAGAGTGGCATTATCATTACTATTGTGCTGGTATTAATACCTATACTGGCTGCGCTTACCATTCTTATTGTCAAGATCAGGAATGCCATGAACCAGCAGCGGAACCGGTTGCGCCGCGAAGAAGCCGAAAAGCTTGCAATATACCTGCAAAACTTACCCGATGAGGAAGTAGATACGATATTAAGAAAAAGAAAAGCAGCGCTGGATTATTCCCTTACACACCGTGAGCTTTCGGGAAATGAACCGGCGGAGGATAGTAAAGGTTTGCTGAATATAAACCGGGAGGCGGGAGTGCCGATAGTTGCTGTAAAAAAGAAAGCCCTTCCGAGACCGAATATTGATCCGTCGTTGTCAAGGCTGGTGCTTTGGTACCTGGGCTGTGCTACATGTTGGCTCCTGCTGGGAACAACCATAGGCGAATATATAGGCATCAAGTTTGTTGCTCCTGATGCGGATCATGTAAGCTGGCTGAGCTTTGGAAGGCTCCGCCCTGTTCATACCAACTCTGTATTCTGGGGCTGGGCATCATTAGGCATGCTTGGTTTGGGATATTATATTGTGCCGCGGGTGAGCAATACTAAATTGTTCAGCATAAAGATGGGCTGGTATGCGCTTTACCTGATCAATGCTTCCGTTATTATAGGCAGTATATGTCTTATGGCAGGCATCAACAACGCGGGAGGAGAATATCGCGAGTATGTTTGGCCGGTAATGCTGTTGTTTGGTATAGGGCTTGCGCTTAGTCTTTATAATTATATAAAAACTATTGCTGCCCGTACCACCAGGGAAATATATATATCCAACTGGTATATGGTAGCTGCCATTATCTTCACTATTGTTATTGCGCTCGCAGCCTATATACCCAGTTGGCAAAACGGGCTGGGGGAGACCATTATCCAGGGATATTATATGCACCAGGGGGTAGGTATGTGGTTTATGCTGTTTACGCTGGGCATCGTATATTATTTTCTTCCGCAGCAGTTGAATAAGCCTATATATTCCTATAGCCTGGGTATACTGGCTTTCTGGACACAGATCCTGTTTTATACGCTGATCGGCTCTCATCATTTTGTCTTCAGCGCTATTCCCTGGTGGCTGCAAACAGTAGCCATTGTGGGAAGTATGGGTATGGCCATCCCGGTAATTGCAGGTACCACCAATTTCCTGATGACATTCAAAGGCGCCTGGTACAAGGTCAGCGACAGCTATACGCTGCCTTTTTTCCTGGTAGGGATCATTTTCTATTTTACCGGGTCGATGCAGGGTACTGCCGAAGCATTCCGGTTTACGAACCTGATATGGCATTTCACGGATTTTACGGTAGCCCATTCTCATCTTACCATGTATGGTATCATCTGTTTTTTTCTCTGGGCATGCATTTATGCGGTAGTGCCGAGGCTTACCGGTAAAGAGCCGCCCCAGATCACGGTAGGTGCGCATTTCTGGCTGGCTTTGATAGGACTGATGTTTTACTCCATACCACTGATGTATGGCGGCACGCTCAAGGGTTTGTTGTGGATGAGCGGAAAGCCCTTTATAGAAGGCGTGGTGCAGATGGCTCCTTATTGGTTGTGGCGTGCTATCGGCGGGAGCCTGATGTGGCTTTCCCATCTGTTCTTCGCATATAACATGTATAAAATGATCGCGGGAAAAGAAGCGCTGGATATAAGAGAAGCCGCTATTCAGCAACTGGAAAAGAGCGCCACCCCTATTGCTTAAATCTATTTAATTATAAAAATGGAATTATTTGATGATCATAGAAAGCTGTTTGGTACTGCCACGCTGATGTTTGTAGGGCTGACCATTATGGTGGCCATACTCCCGGCGATCCGGAACCAGGAGGATAACCGGCCGTTGCCGGGAGCAGTGCCATTAAGTACCGAGGCGACCAAAGGGAAAGCTGTATTCGTGGCCAATGGTTGTGTGGCCTGCCATACCCAGCAGGTGAGAAATGTGGATATGGATAAAGTGTGGGGAAGCCGCCCCAGCGTTGCAGCAGATTATGCCGGCATTACCCGCACTGATTTCTGGCGTAATACCGCTACCCTTATGGGCACGGAACGCACAGGACCTGACCTCACGGATATAGGTACCCGCCAGCCTTCAAAGGACTGGAACCTGGTGCACCTGTATAATCCCCGTATTGTGGTAAAAGAATCGGTAATGCCTGCATATCCCTGGCTGTTCACTGCAAAGAAAGAGCCCTCAAAAAGTGACGTAGTGGTAAATGTGCCGGCGGAATACCTGAAGTCGAAAGATGATAAAATAGTAGCTACGCAAGACGCATTATATTTACTTGCTTACCTGCAGTCGCTCAAACAAACCAAACTACCTGAAGCACCTGGCTTTTTATATAAGCGTGAGGATAAGAAGGAAGCTGCAAATGCAACAAATGCCGCTCCGGACGGGCAGGCATTATTTGCTGCCAACTGCCAGGCCTGTCACCAGGCTAACGGGGAAGGACTGCCAGGCGCCTTTCCGCCACTGAAAGGAAGTCCGGTAGTAACCGGAGACAACCTTGAACTGTATGTAGATATTATCATGAACGGGTATGATGCACGGCCGGGGTATGGAGCAATGCCTCCTATAGGTACCAATATGGGATTTACCGAAAATGAAGTGGCTGCTATCATAAATCATGAAAGAACAAGCTGGGGAAATGAGGCAAAAACGGTAACGCCGGAAGAAATTAAAAAGATCATAGATGCGGTAAAGCTGAAAGCGGCCAAATGATGTCTGTGTTTTATTGTGAAATGTGAAAGGAGAAACGTGAAAGGTTTTACATCTCACATTTTACATCTCACGTTTGACACAATGCTAAGCTTAAATAACAGATAAATATGAAAGCAAAACATATAAGAAAAAAAGTGTCCGGTATATTGCTGTCCCTGTGTGCAGCTATACCCGCAGTAGCCTGCCCGGTATGTGACCGGAACCAGCCTTCGGTGCTGAAAAGCATTACCCATGGCGCCGGCCCGGAAAGCCGGTGGGACTACCTGATCGTTTGGATAACCGTTGCGATAGTGCTGCTCACCCTGTTTTTCTCCGTAAAATGGATCATACGCCCCGGAGAGAAATCTGATGCTCATATTAAAAGGATGATTTTAAATAATCAGTAACATGAGTGATAAAAGTACCATATTTATTTTCATTGATGAAGACACGAAACCTGTGGCGGAAGTCCTCTCCCCGGTAAGCTTTGAGCTGGACACCCGGAAGCTTACTGATGGCGAGCATACCTTAAAGATAGTGAGCAGGGATCCTGCTGGGAAGGAAGGTATCCGCACGATACCCTTCATCGTGCGGAATGGTCCCGCAATCGCTGTGGAAGGTATTAAAGAAAATGCCGTAGTGGACGGTGTGCTTCCCCTGATGATCAATGCCTATGGAAAAGGTGATCAGAAATCGTTCATGATAGAAGGTAGTGAAACACCCCAGAGCATTCCTGCATGGGTATGGATACTCATCATAGGATTTGCCGGATGGGCAATGTATTATTTATTCAGGTATTACGCTATGCCGTAATTTTTTTATCCTGTTCCTTTTTTTAATCAGGGGGTGCTGAATAACCGGGGATGCCTCATAGATTTGGGAAAAAGGAGTATATCGCCACTAATGCACGAATATGTAGAGTTAATTCATAAAAAATCTTGAGAGAATTATCTGTTTTTGAAGTGTAAGATTTGATCTGGCGGCGTCATTGCTGCAAGACTTTTGTGAGAATTATTTAAAAACATCTGTAGTTATCAGGCACAAAATACATAACACGAATTTGATACACGAATACGCGGCAGGCGCATTCGTGTATTCTGTACAACAAAAGGAGATATAGCCACAAATGCACGAATGGCTGGTCAATTGAAAAAAACCTCATTGGTGCATTCGTGGCTTGTTGTATTCATAAATCAGTCCGCTTGCAGACCTATGGAATTCGTGGCATAGAAAAAGCAGACACGGACGTTAAACAGCAAGCCCTAAATTATAGATATGTTTGTCCGGGATCCTGGTTCAGCAGGGTTACCATTGTTGCATATAGCTCCGGGTAAATTTCTTTGAACTCCGCCGGGCGCTCGAAAAACAGTTCTACACTTTCGGCCCAGAATTCAGAAAGGTTGCTAAGTCCATAAGCTGAATAAAATGTATTATCTTTTGTCTTTTCTGCCTGCAACACAAGATCTCCCACTGTTGAGAAGGAAGGAAATTTATCGGTGAACCCAAGGTCCGCTTTCATTCCTGTTTCAAAATACTGGTAATAATAGGCGTGAGCCATCTCGTGGAGGCCTACATTCTGCCCGTCATCCGGCAACTGAAACCCCTGTAGGAAATGCTTCCATGAAATATGGATGCTATTACCCGATACATTTCCAGCAAGCACACGCAGTGTTGGGACAACGCCAATAAATTCTGCGGGGAAAATATGGATGAACCTGTAATAAGGCAACATATATAGTTCGAGCCCGAAGCTTAGCATTATCGCAGTAGCGCTCAATAGTATAGGCATTTCACGGAAACCGCTTTTGTCATGAATGACAAATGATTTCTGCTGCATGAACTGCTTTAGTCTGGATATGAATTTTTCTTTATCGGGTTCGTCAAGATTGTTGTAGTATGGAAAATGTTTGATCAGGACATTACAAAGCACTTCATCGCTAAAATCAAGATCTGCCCCGTTGTATACTAAAGCTCCCGGGATAACAGGCTGTAATGCATTTTCTTCCGGGACTGTTGCAGTTCCGGAAAACTGAACGATTCTTCTTGTGATCGCCACGATGGCAACAACAATCCCACTTCCTACTACCATAGAGAAGAAGCTCATAGCACCGGTCTAATTTAAAATGAATCTATGTGGAATATGCCTTATCTTTTTCAATGGCGTGCATGATCCTTTCGCGATGCCTTGCACCCCATTTGGACATTTCTTTGATGATATATTGTAATGTTTTTCCATATTCTGTAAGCTCATATTCTACAGTAACGGGTTTAGTATCATATACAGTACGTGTTACCAGCTCGTTTATTTCCAGGTCCCGCAATTCTTTGCTGAGCATTTTAGCGCCTATTCCCTCCACTTCCCGCTGGAGCTGCATAAATCTTTTCTTTCCGAAATGTAAAGATCCGATGATCGCGATCTTCCATTTCCCGTTCAGAATATCAAGGGTATCATGGATCGCCCTTATATGACTTTGGCATTCTTCCGGCTTACCGGCGGATTGCATTTTGTTACCCATAGTAAGTAGTGTTAAGCCAGTTAAATTATAGCTGTATATTATCGTGAGAAGTGAAAAGAGAGACGTGAAACGATAAACGTCAGGCAGCCTCTTACGTCTCTCTTTTCACTTCTCACGCTTACGCCCCGGTTTCCTGAAGGAAATCACTTTCTTTTTGGAAACCACTATCAAAAGTAAAGTAAGTTTAGGAAATTTGCTGTTTAAATTTTAAGCACATGACAAACAAAGCAAAAAGCATTCTTTCGATCATACTCCTGGCTATCCCGTCTTTCATGGTAGTGTTCAGCGGTATTATGAAAATTTCCGGGAACGAAGCCATGGTTACCGGCTTATCCAAAATCGGGTACGGGCCATATATCCCACTGCTTGGCATAGCCGAACTGGTATTTGTGGCATTATTATGGATTCCTAAAACCTGGAAAGTAGGTTTCTTATTTTTACTTTCTTACCTTGGTGGAGCGGCCGCTATTGAAGTAGGACAGGGAAAAAGTTCCATTGCGCTTTTATTCATTGCTTTATTATGGGCGGGAGCGTATGTGAAAAATAAGCAGTTGTTTGCTGCCGCAGGCAATTAGAGCTGGGGTAATTGGAATATACCTTATTGTTCTTTCACAGGTGAGAAGTGAAAAGTGAGAAGGTAACTAGAAGCAATTCTTTATCGTTTCACTTTTATCATCTCACATTTTTCTCCATTCACAAAAAATTATATATGAGAGTCGAAATATGGAGTGATATCATGTGTCCGTTCTGCTATATCGGCAAAAGGAGATTCGAAGCAGCGCTGTCTGCCTTTGAATTTTCTGATAAGGTATCGGTAGAATGGCACAGTTTTCAGCTTGATCCGGATATACAGCATGGTCATGGCAAAAGCCTCTATGCGTATCTTAGCGAACGGAAAGGAATATCTCTGGAGCAATCCGTTGATATGCACCGGCATGTGACTGAAATGGCAAAAGAAGCCGGGTTGGACTATCATTTTGATAAGGCGGTGGTGGCAAATTCCTTTGATGCCCACCGGCTCATTCAGCTTGCAAAAACTGCCGGAAAAGGTGATGAGGCTGAGGAGCGTTTGTTCCATGCCTATTTTACAGAGGGAAAAGATGTAAGTGATCACAAGGTGCTGGCTGAACTGGGAAAAGGTATCGGGCTTACCGGGGAGCAGGTAAATGTTGCGTTGAATGACGATGAGTACGCCTATAAAGTGAGACAGGATATTGACGAGGCGGCGCAACTTGGTATACGGGGTGTTCCGTTTTTTATATTCAACAGGAAATATGCTGTTTCCGGAGCCCAGCCTGAGGAAACATTCCTTCAGGCGCTGAGGCAATCCTTTGCTGACTGGGAGAAGGATAACAGGTTCCAGATAGTATCTGCAGGCGGTGCTGCCTGCACTCCTGACGGGAAATGCGATTAAAATACAGATCATGAAATATAATTTGTTAGGCAATACCGGGTTGAAAGTCTCTGAGCTTTGTCTCGGTACCATGACATTTGGCGGTAAGGGAATATGGACCGCTATCGGCACATTGGAACAACAGGCTGTAGACAACCTGGTAAAAACAGCAGTGGACGCCGGGATTAATTTTATTGACACCGCCAACGTATACTCCGAGGGCTTATCGGAAGAACTAACGGGGAAGGCTATCCGTAATCTCGGGTTGAAAAGAGACGACCTTGTTATCGCTACCAAAGTGCGGGGTAAGATGGGGAACGGTCCTAATGACCAGGGACTGACGCGCAAGCATATACTAAGCCAGGTGGAAGGAAGCCTGCGGCGCCTGAATACAGACTATATTGACCTGTACCAGATCCATGGCTTTGATGCGCTTACACCGCTGGAAGAAACAATAGATGTCCTGGATGGTCTTGTACAATCAGGGAAAGTAAGGTATGCCGGCTGCAGCAATCTTACGGCATGGCAACTGATGAAAGCATTATCGTATGCACAGTATAACCGCCGCTCAAAATTCGTATCTCTACAATCGTATTATACTTTGGCAGGACGCGATCTTGAACGTGAAATTGTTCCTGTGCTTAAAGACCAGAAAGTAGGGTTGATGGTATGGAGCCCTCTTGCCGGCGGTTTGCTCACCGGGAAGTATACCCGCAGCGGAGAAACAGAGGAAGGATCGCGCCGTACCACCTTTGATTTCCCGCCGGTAAATAAAGAAAGGGTCTATGATATTGTTGACGTACTGCAGGAAATGGCCAAAATCAAAAGCAGCAGTGTTGCACAGTTGGCGCTGGCATGGTTGCTTCACCAGCAGGTAGTTACTACGGTGATCATAGGCGCTAAAAAGCCTGAACAGCTTGAAGACAACCTTAAAGCGATTGATGTAACATTTACAGAAGATGAATTGAAAAGGCTTGATGATATCAGCAGGCTCCCTTCAGAATATCCCGGTTGGATGCTGGAACGCCAGGGTGCAGACCGCAAGGCTGAGTAATTATTTCACTTCCTGCATATCTACCAGTCTTTTGTATATCCCGTTATATGCAAGCAGTTGATCATGTGTGCCTCGTTCTGCTATTACTCCTTTCTGCAGCACAAGTATCTCATCGGCATGTCGCACGGTAGAGAGGCGGTGTGCGATCACTATGGAAGTGCGGTCTTCCATCAGGTTGTTGATAGCATCCTGTACAAGCCTTTCACTTTCTGTGTCAAGAGAAGAGGTAGCCTCATCTAAAATGAGTATGGGCGGGTTTTTCAATACTGCTCTTGCTATAGTCAGCCTTTGTCTTTCGCCACCGCTGAGCTTTGAGCCGCGATCGCCAATATTGCTGTTGTATCCCTGGTCTTTTTTGATAATGAACTCATGGGCGTTGGCAATTTTAGCCGCATGGATAATTTCTTCTTCTGTTGCTTCCGGGTTGCCAAGAGCAATATTGTTGGCTATCGTATCATTAAAAAGAATGGGCTCCTGCGTTACAATGCTCATCAGGCTCCTGACAGATTGCAGGGAATAATCTTTAATATTTGTTCCGTCAATCAATACTTCCCCGCCGGTTACATCATGGAACCGTGGCACAAGATCTGCAAGCGTGGATTTACCGGCTCCTGAAGATCCCACCAGCGCTATAGTTTTACCTTTTTCTATCGTGAGGTTGATATTATGGAGTATGACCGCATCTTCATAAGCAAATGTTGCATCCCTGAACTCAATTTTATTTTCAAAGGAATGCAGTTGCTTTCCATTGGGATTATCGTCTACGGTTATCCTTGTTTTCAGGATCTCTTCAATGCGCACTATGGCAGATGACCCTTTCTGCATATTGCTGAAAGAGGTAGAGAGCGTTTTTACCGGGTTGATGATATTATAAAACAGGGCAAGATAGCCGATGAACATGGAAGGGGTAAGCGACAGCTTACCGCCAAGCACCAGTTGACCGCCAAACCAAAGGATACCTACAAATACCAATACCCCCAGGAACTCCGACATAGGCGATGCGAGATCGCGCCGCCGGGTGATCTTATTCTTGGCCTCGTACAGTTCGTCGTTGATCTTCCCGAATCTTTTCCGCAACAGTCCTTCTATATTGAATGCCTTTATTACCCGGAGCCCGTTGAGTGTTTCATCAAGCACGGAGAGCGATTCCCCCAGCCTGATGGCAGCTTCATTCGACTGGCGTTTCAGCGAGCGGGATATGCGGCCGAGAATGAACCCTACTACCGGTATGCATACCAGGATAGCAATAGTAAGCTGCGGGCTGATATAAAATAATACTACAAAATTGACCAGAATAGTCAGCGGATCACGTATCCAGCCTTCCAGCGCCCCTACCAGGGATGCTTCTACTTCCGATACATCGTTGGTGATCCTGCTGATGAGGTCTCCCTTTCGTTTTTCCGTAAAATATCCTATGGGTAAACGAAGTATTTTGTCATACAGTTCCTCTCTCAGCTTGTGTATGATCTTGTTTTTTATCGGGTTAAGAATGACAAAAGACAGGTACAGGAAAAGATTTTTAAGAAAAATGGAGATGATAATAATGACACAGATGAATCCCAGCGCTCCTATCGGGTTTAAGTCGCCCACCCATAATACCAGGAGCTTTCGTATATAAACAGTGAGAGGGCTGTCCATTCGTGGCGCCAGACCAGCGTCATCGCCTTTAAAGATCAGGTCAAAAAAGGGCATGAGCATCCCCAGGGATACAATGGAAAAAACAATAGAAAGAATAGTGGTAACAAAGTAAAGAACGATGTCTCCCTTAAATGATCCCAGGTATTGAAAGATCCGCGAATACTTCTTCATTCTTTTTTATCATCAGATTGAGCCGCAAAGTAACTAAATTTACGGCCATTAAAACGGAATGATATGCAGGAAGGAAAACGGCAGAAGCAGGTAGCCGGGTTATTATATGAAGAATTTAACGAGATCTTCCGGAAATTAGGGCTGGGAATGATGGATGGGGGAATGGTCTCTATTGCATCGGTAAAGGTCACGCCTGATCTGCTGGAAGCGAGGATATACCTCAGCTTTTTTAAAGTAGCTGACCCCAAAGCCACATTGAAAAAGATAGAGGATAAGGCCTGGGAGATCAAGCGGGAGCTGACAATACGTGTAAAGCACCAGTTGCGCCGCATACCGGAGCTAAAATTTTTTGTGGATGATACCCTTGAGCATGTGTTCAGGATGGAAGAGTTGTTCAAAAAGATCAATGAAGAAAAGAAGAATGACCAGGGGGAGAGTGAAGAGGCATAGCTGCCTGTACACTTCCGAATGATGAATCAAATAAAATCCAGGCGTATTGTACCTCATTTTTGCATGGCGCTATTTTAAGGCCAGAAAATCAACGAATGCCATTAACATTATCGCGTGGGTAAGTGTTACGGCTATTGCATTCGCTACGGCCGCACTGCTGGTGCTGTGGAGCGCATTCAACGGGTTTGAAGACCTTGTCAAATCATTATATACCACTTTTTACCCGGATATTAAAGTGTCTGCAGCTTCGGGAAAAACGCTCATGCTTACGCCTTCGCGAATAAAGGAGCTTAGCAATCTGCAGGGCATAAAAGCACTCTCACTGACCGTGGAAGAAAAAGCGCTTCTGCGAAACGGCGATTACACTGCTATTGTGGACCTGAAAGGGGTGGATTCCAATTATACCTCGGTTACAAATATTCAGCAAAGTATTGTAAGAGGAAAGTATTTTACGGGAGATGCCGAAAACCCGGGTGCTGTAATGGGCGTGGGGGTGGAGAATGCCGTGGCAGTCTTGAGCGACAGGAGTATTGGCGGGTTAAGCATTATCCTGCCCAGGAGAGGAGATGTAAATCCTGCGGACCCGCTTTCCGCATTCAATGAAGGGGCTATTATGCCTTTCGGCGCCTTTGCCGTGCAGGAAGAATTTGATAATAAATATGTGCTTACCAATATTGATTTTGTAAAAAATCACATGGGTTTTAAAGCGGATGAATATTCGGAAGTGGAGCTTGCAGTAATGCGCCAGGGGGATGAGGATATGATAAAAAAGAAAATTGAAGGACTGCTTGGTAAGGATTATACAGTGCAGACGAGGTATGAGCAAAACAGCAGCCTGTATAGTGTTATGCGGTTTGAGAAATATGCTATCTTCTGCATTTTTATACTGGTGCTGATAGTGGCGGCATTCAATATGATCGGGTCGCTTAGCATGCTGGTGCTGGAAAAACAGAAAGACATACAGGTATTGCAGGCTATGGGAGCAAATAAAAGCTGGATCCGGAAAATCTTTCTCAGCGAAGGTATATTACTCGCCTTTATTGGTGCGGCAGCGGGTATGCTCATGGCTGCGCTGCTGTGTTATGCCCAGATAAAGTTCAGGCTTGTGCCGCTTGAAGGTGCATCCTTCATCGTCAATTATTACCCGGTGAAAATGGTGGCTTCAGATTTCCTGCTAGTGTGCATTACCGTATTTGTCATTGCTATGGCTGCTTCATGGTATCCTTCCAGGAGGGCGGCAGAGCAGGCGTTTGAACTGAGGAATTAAACCGGAATTTGTACGTAATTTGCCGGGTTAAAAATTTTCTGTCTATCCTTTATCGTCATTTAAAATATGAAAATATTATTTACCTACCTGAAGCCATTTAAGTGGCTTATAGTGCTGGTGCTGGTCCTGTCAGCGATGAATACGGGATTTTCCCTTTTTGATCCCATTATTTTTGGTAAGCTGGTTACCCTCAGCAACGAGTACCTGAAAAATCCTGCTGAATATACTTCATCACGCTTTTTTACCCAGCGCTATAACAGCGTGCTCTGGCTTCTGCTGGCTTCCATAGGAGTAGCAATGATAAGCAGGATCGCCAAAAATTTCCAGGATTATTTTTTGAATGTTGTGATACAGAAATTCGGGGCCAAAGTGTTTACCGATGGCTTGCAGCATGCCATGAAGCTTCCGTACCAGGAGTTTGAAGATCAGCGTAGCGGAGAGACTCTGAGCGTACTGCAAAAAGTAAGGACGGATACAGAGCGTTTCATGACCTACTTCGTTAATATCCTTTTTTCAGTGATCGTTGGGATCGTATTTGTCGGTGTATTTGCATTCAGCATTCACTGGTCTTTGCCTCCTATATATTTCGGTGGTATATTCCTGCTCGTGATAGTGACCAATGTGCTGAGCAGGAAAGTAAAAGTCATTCAAAAAAATATCGTATCGCAAACCAACGCGCTGGCAGGCGCTACCACTGAATCTCTCCGGAATATAGAGCTTGTCAAAAGCCTGGGGCTTACACAGCAGGAGGTCAGCCGCCTGAATAAAAACACGTATAAGATACTCGGGCTGGAGCTTACCAAGGTAAAGCGTATCCGCAGCATTAGCTTTATCCAGGGAACGTTTGTCAATACCCTGCGTCAGGTAATTCTTTTTATGCTGCTCTGGTTGATATTCCAAAACAGGATGGATGCCGGTCAGTTAGTGACTATGCAGATATTTTCATTTTTTGTTTTTGGACCCCTGCAGGAAATAGGGAATATTATTCTTTCCTACAGGGAAGCGGAAGCCTCGCTCATCAACTTCAAAAACCTGATGCAGAAAAAGCCTGAAAAGCAGCCGGAAGAGCCTGTGCATCTGGGGGAAATCCAAAAGCTGGAATTCAATAAAGTTTCTTTTAAGCATCAGACTGCCCGGCAAAAAGCAATTGACAATATAAGCTTCAGTGCGGAAGCGGGGGAAACCATTGCTTTTGTTGGACCATCAGGAGCCGGCAAATCCACCCTCATGAAGCTCCTGGTAGGATTATACCGCCCCCAGGAAGGAAAAATTCTTTATAACGGTATTGATGAAAATTCGATCAATTATGAAGATCTGCGCAACCAGATAGGTTTTGTAACGCAGGATACCCAGTTGTTTTCAGGCTCCATCAAAGAAAACCTCATGTTTGTAAATCCTGCCGCTACGGAGGATGAGCTGGCGGATGCACTGGATAAAGCTTCCTGCAATGGCTTGCTGGCAAGAGCGGAGAAGGGACTCAATACGCTGATAGGAGAGGGCGGGTTGAAATTGTCGGGGGGAGAGAAGCAGCGGCTTTCCATTGCACGCGCTTTATTGAGGCGCCCGCGGCTGCTGATATTTGACGAAGCCACTTCAGCGCTGGATTCTCTTACCGAGCAGGAAGTGACCAATACCATTAAGAAAGTATCATCACAAAGTAACCAGATCACCATTCTTATAGCTCATAGACTGTCTACCATAATGCATGCCGACAGGATCTATGTGCTTGAGCAGGGGGAGATTGAAGAGACAGGCACACACGATGCGTTAGTGCAGGCGAAAGGTTTGTATTATGCTATGTGGCGCCAGCAGATAGGAGAGAGAAAAAAGGCTGAGACCGAGCGGGCAATAAGCGGAGGCGCTGTGTAGCATGAGCGTGAAAGGAGAGAGGATAGATGTGAGAAGGCGCCTCACTTCTCACGTTTCACCTCTCACATTTCACTTCTCGCCCCTCCTCTATCTTGGCAAAACAACAGTAAAGACACTTCCCTTATTCAACATGCTTTCGCAGAATATTTTACCATTGAGCTCATCCACCAGCCTTTTTACGATGGAGAGCCCAAGACCGGTAGAGTATTCACCTTCTGTGGGCATGGAAGATATTTTCCCGTATTTGCTGAATATATACGGAATATCTTCCGGAGCAATGCCAACGCCTTCATCTATGACTTTTATTACGATATTATCTGCCGGACTCTCAAGCTTTACATATACTTTACTGCCCCGCTGTGAAAATTTAATAGCGTTGGAAAGCAGGTTTTCACAGATCCGGTTGAGCATATACCTGTCGCACATAAATTCAGTTAATTTTCCATCGTGCTGATAGACAATTTCAATGTCTTTTTGCTGGGACTGCGGCGTATGTGCATTGATGACATCTTCCAGGAAGGCGCAGATATCAAGGAACTGAAGGTTGAGCGGACGGTTTATCTCTTCTTTTTCAATGTGCAGGATATTCCTGATAAGCAATTCGCCGTTATCGGCGGAAGATTGAATACGGTACAGCGCTTTTTTCTGGTCTTCCGTAAAATTAGAAATGTTGGATTGCAGGATCTGCGTCCACATTTTTATGCTGGTGAACGGAGCGTTCAGATCATGTGATACTACACTGATCATTGAATTTTTATCGCTGTTGGCTTTTGAAAGCTTACTGTTTTGCTTTTGTATGATCTGGTTTTGTTTGGTAAGCTGGTCATTTTTTCTTTTGATCAATAACAAAATGACTAAAGCCAAAACAGCCAGCAACGCAATGCCTGCTATAAGCAAACGCATATTTCTTTTCTGGTAATTCTGATGTTCTATCTCCAGCGACAGCAGTTTGTTTTTTTGATCTTTTTGCTTGAGATTGTATTTTTCCTGCAGGTCAGCCACTGTGTTTAAGAGCTGCTGGGATACCAGCGCCGTGTCAAGCACATGCCATTTTTTATAATAATTATACGCTGACTTATAGTCTTGCCTGTGCTCAAAGTATTTGGAATACAATGCATATACATCGGACTCTTTGTTCTTCGATCCCAGAAAATGTGCAAGCTGCAGGGAAAGGTCAATATATTTTTTTGCAGAATCAAGATTGTTTTTCTCAATATATACATCTCCTATATTGAGGCAGTCGTACCAAAGCATTTCTTTGTCTGCGTTCATGCTGTCCGCAAAGTAATTTGTCATGAAGAAGCCAAGCGCCTTATTCCATTGCTTTTTATGAAACCATGCGTTACCTATGTTATTATACAGGGAGTTCATTGGTAAGCCAAGCTGGTATTGCCGGGCAATATTTTCTGCCTGCGTAAGATAATGCAAAGCGCTGTCCGGCTGCTTCAGCTTGTTGAAAATGGATCCGAGATTAGAGCAGTTAGTGAAAATAGAACATATCTCTTTGCGCTGCCATGCTATATCGAGCGCCTGCTTATAGAATTCCCTGGTTTTTTCAGGCTGGTTGATATTATTGTATGCCATTGCAAGATCTCCAAGGGCGGCGCATTCATATTCAAGATGCTGCAATCGTTTTGCTTCTTCAAGCGATTTGTAATAATAGCTTATTGCTGAATCATAATCATTCCTCAGCTCATTATAGATCCCTTTCAGCCGGAGCGAAAGCACCTGTCCCTCTTGAAAGCCAAGCGTTTTGGATTCTTCTTCAATATACCGGGCATAATATCCCACTGAGTCAGACTTAGTTTCATCAAAATCGAGGGCGCGGTCGTAAAGTGATTTCAGTGTGTTGGTATCTGTTTGAGAAAATAAGTCCTGGCAGAAGCTACAAAGCAGGAGTATGGTTATGCCGGGAACAAAAAACTTCATATTGCAGACAGTAAGGAAATACGGGATTGGTCAATCGCCGGATAATATTAATAATATCAGCACAGATAAAGATAAGAAAAGAACTCAATAATACGTCACTGAAAGAAAAAGGTATAGTGTAATGTCCTGCTATTTTACTTTAAGTACGGGTATTACCTGCTGCAGCGGGCCGTTCTGCAGACGCAGATAATAAACACCTGCTGCAAGCCCGTGGCTGTCAAACGGAATGGTATAGGTATTGCCGGGCTGTTCTTTGTCTACGAGGTATTTTATTACTCTGCCCATGCCGTCAATTACCTGTACGAGTGTATGACCGCCCAGGGTGATGTATTTTATGTTCGTTTGAATAGTGAATGGATTGGGATAAGCTGAAATAAGATTGTTGCCCGCCTTTTTATTAAGGTCATCAATACCGTTGCAAAGCCCGTCCTGTATAATGGGCAGTGACTGAAAGTTTTTAAGAAGTATTGTCTGGAGAGCAGTGTTATCTGCGCAAAACCATTTTTCCAGTATGGAGGCATACACGCTCCGGTAGTCATACTGGTGGGGGATGTTAATATTTACGTCAACGTTTGAAGGAATAGAAGGATTATTTCCCAATATGCCGGATTGTACTTTGCTGCCGAAGATCAGCATGGGAGCAGCAGCTCCATGGTCGGTGCCAATGCTGAAATTTGATTTTATACGGCGCCCAAACTCGGAGAAGGTAAATGAAATGACCCTGTCTTCAATGCCTAAAAATGCCAGGTCATCCTGGAAAGCTTTTACTGCGCCTGACAGTTCTTTGAGCAGGTCTGCATGTTTACCCGTGGTGGGATCGTCCTGTTCTGTTTGCATAGAGTGTGTATCGAAGCCTGTATAGCTCACCATATATACTCTTGTCTTAAGCCCTCCTTTAATAAGCCTTGCAACTATTTTGAGCTTTGCGGCAAGCAGGTTATTGTCCGGATAAGGCAATTGTTGTGTAGCATGGCCGGCGGCTTTTTTGATTGATCCTGCAAATAATTCGGTTTGCCTGGCTATTTCACGAATGAAAGTAAGCTCTTTTCCTGCCCTTGTTGCCGGCGCCGGATCCTGCACATCATCTACAATATTATAAAAAGAAGTAGGGTTAGTGATGCTCATTGCCATTCCCATTGTAGGACCGTGGAAGGTGAGAGAGGATACTGACCCGATCTGGATAGCAAGCGGGTCGGGCATTGTGGCGTTAGGATAGCCGGAAGGAAAATTTGGATATTCATAATTTAAATACCTGCCTATCCACCCGGTATTTACCACCTCATCACTGTCGGAGCCGCTCATCCAGATGTCTGTAGCCCTGAAGTGGGAAAGGTTAGGATCCGGATATCCGGCCGACTGTACTACTGCCATTTTCCCGGTGTTAAAAAGTTCCTGTATACCTGTCATGACCGGGTGTAATCCTGTTTTGTTATTTCCGTTCAGTTTAAGAATTTTACCTTCAGGAATAGCAATATTTGTTCTTGCTTTATAATAGTTAGCATAATTATCAATGGGTATTACCATATTCAGCCCGTCATTCCCTCCATTCATCTGTATAATTACAAGCACATGATCTGTATTCGTAGTGAAATTGGTAAGTGTATTCAGCCATGGTGAAGATGACATGGCTGTAACGGTGTGCCCGTTTATAAAAGCCGGTAATATAGTTGCCGGAATGGTATTGCGTAAAAAATCTCTTCTCTTCATAGCTATTGGATTTGATATGGTTTTTGTACCGGATTTTATGATAATTGAAATTCAGGCAGTGCAAACAGGTAGCGGTACAGCTCGCTCAGGCGCGACACAACAGTCTGGTACGCCATCATATCCGACGGATTGGCAATGTAAGTATTCCATGCATTGGTCCAATAGTAATCGTTTGTTTGCCCGGTGAGGAGAATTTCTCTTTTTAATTGTTCTTTGATCGCGTCAGACAGCTCTATCCTGTACAAAATAGAAAGAGCATCTTCAAGCAATGATTTTGCATCACCGGGATTGCTAAGTGATTTTGTAAATTCAATAACGTCAATTTTTAATTGAAAGCCATTAACGGTATATCCATAATCTATCAGGGTATCTGTAAGTTGTTTGCGGTGCGGATAGGTATCATTGTTGATCCATAGTTCGTGAAACGAAGGGATCTGGTAATAAGCCGGCCATCCCGATACGCTTGGCGGATCACCGGGATCCTGCTGCAAAATTGTACAGTTGTATAAAAGACTGTCCCAAAGCGCATATGCTGTGGCATATTCATTGTCGCCGGGAAAGGTAACCTTCATTTCCCGGCAGATACCGATCACAAAATCTACAGGGCTTTTAATAAGACAACCCTGGTTGGCAACATCAAAAAAATGCTCACTTTTAAGCAAAGTCATTAATACAGGCCTGATATCCCAGTTATGATCCTGAAGCATTTGTGCCAGGGGAAGAATTACATTTTGCCCAGCCGCCTCATCTACTTCATAGTATACAAACCAACGGTATAGCTCTTTCACGATATATACGGATGCTTCAGTCCCTTTGCTGAAGATCATATTGATTAGCGCGTCCAGCTCCTCATCTCCTGCAGTTGCGCCACTTTTCCCTGCGATGGTGGTATTGTTGTAAAAGGATGAAAATGTTTTATTTCCTGTATCGTGCCTGCCGGGAGTAAAATAGGAAGTGTTGGTTTCTTCATTATTTTGCCAGCCGGTTAGCACTCTTGCTGCAGCTTTTACATCGTCTTCGGTATAGTTGGGGTGGTTTTCCTTTCCCAGCGTAAAAAGCTCCTGCAGCTCTCTTGCAAAATTTTCATCAGGCGCGCCTTTTTGATTCTGCTCACCATTCTGGTATACCAGCATGAGCGGATCAACGGCAACGGCTCTTGCCAGCGCCTTAAAGCTGCCAAGGCAATTATTTCTCAGCAATGTATGATGCTTATATACAAAGCGGGCATTTTGTGTAGATGCCATTTCTGTTGCAAAATGATTATGCCAGAACAACGTCATTTTTTCTCTGATATTCCGTGGCTGGTCAAGCATAACTCCTATCCACCATTTTTTAAAGGACAACTTGCGCAGCCCGCCAATAATATCATCAGTATTATGATCATTCACCCAGGTGGTTCCGGTATCAACATTATTGTCGGGCGTGAGGGCTTCCGAAGTATCATAATCCTTGAGAGGAGCAGACGGGAGGGGAGAAGTAATTGTAAGCAATTCCTCTACAGACTGATCCATTGATTTGCCGAGAAAATAATCAATGTCGGCCGGAGCGGCCCCAAACATTGTTCTTTTCAGCAGGTGTACTACTTCGTTCCTGCTCCAAGGTCCGCTATAAGGCGCGATACCGCTGTTGGTCCTTGCGCCGGCGATCCTGTTTTTGGGATAGGTTTTCTTTTTTGCGGTTAAAAAAGCACGTCTGTCCATCGGATATTCATTGGATTTGTAGCTTCCTGCCGGCATAAGCGCTCAGCCAGGTTGATACAGGTTGCAAAAACATTGCCAGTAAGGCATTGCGTTACATTCGTTGATATTTGTCAACTAAATACTGCGACAAAAAAACCGGGAAAACTTCCCGGTTAAATAAAACTTATGATATGTCAATTTATTATCTGTCAGCTGATATTTTCGATAATACCTGCGATGCCCTGCCCTCCGCCTACACATGCGGTAACAATACCATATTTTTTGCCGAGTCTTTTCATGTCGTGTGTAATTTGTATAGTGAGCTTACAGCCGGTACATCCCAGCGGATGGCCGAGCGCTATGGCGCCGCCATTGATATTCACCAGAGCAGGATCAAGCTCAAGCTTCCTTATTACGGCAAGCGACTGCGAGGCAAAGGCCTCATTAAGCTCCACCAGGTCAATATCGTTTTTAGACATGCCTGCCTGCTTCAACACTTTAGGCACTGCTTCAATAGGACCAACACCCATGATCCTGGGATGCACTCCGGCAGACGCACATGCCACCAGCCGCGCAATGGGTTTTAATCCCAGCTCTTTGATCATGTTTTCTCCCATCACAATTACAAAAGCAGCGCCGTCGCTGGTTTGTGAAGAATTTCCCGCGGTAACGCTTCCTCCCGCTGCAAACACAGGCTTTAATTTTGCGAGTACTTCCGGGGATGTATCTGCACGGGGCCCTTCATCTGTATCTACCACATAGCTCCTGGTTTGTTTTTTCCCCTTGCTGTCAACGTATACTTCTTCAACATTTACGGGCAGAATACCTGGTTTGAAATAGCCGCTCTTTATGGCATTGATCGCTTTCATATGCGACTGGTAGGCAAAAGCATCCTGGTCTTCCCTGTTTACATTGTACTCTTTTGCCACGGCTTCCGCTGTAAGCCCCATGCTCAGGTAATAATCAGGGTCGTCTTTTGCAATAGAATATGCCGGTACAGTTTTCCAGCCCGCGGTTGGCACCAGGCTCATGCTTTCCGTGCCACCTGCTATGATGCAGTCTGCCAGACCGGAGCGTATTTTAGCCGTTGCGATAGCAATAGTTTCAAGACCTGAAGCGCAGTAACGGTTTACCGTCATGCCGGGTGCTTCTATGCCTACTGCCCGGGCGGCAATGATCCTTCCCACCTGCAGTCCCTGCTCCGCCTCCGGAACGGCGTTGCCGACTATCACATCATCTACTCTTTTATGATCAAGCTGCGGCACCGAAGCCATCAGCGCCCGGATCACTTCTATAGCCAGGTCATCCGGGCGGGTAAACCTGAACACACCTTTTTTCGATTTGCCTACTGCCGTGCGGTAACCGGCAACGATATATGCTTCCTGCATGAGGGATATAATTTAGTTGTTTATGCAACTTTATGTACCAAAGTTAGTATTCTGGAGCAGGAAAGCAAAATATGGATTTTGATATGTTGAGCATCTGAGCGAAATATTAATCTATGTTTCAAAATGAATAAAGCCTGCATATTGTTCATTGCACTGCTCACAATATCATTTTCATCCGTTGCACAGACAAAAACAGTTAATGCGGGCGGTATTGAAATGCGTGTATCTTCTGCAGACACAAGCTTAAGTATGGTTTTTTAAAAAAAACTATAAACTTAGTTATATAACTAAATTTATAGTTGTATGTTTATATCAAACTTATCTTTCATACTGAGAACCGGCTGTTATGTTAGCTTCTACAGCATATGTTTGTAGGGTAATCATAATATCATTATTGCTCTATATACACCATGCACTATTAAATATTCGTAACATTTATGAAGAAATTATATTTAGTATTATGCCTGCTCTGGTCGTCAATGGCGCATTCGCAAATCACTGTACAGGCTACGGTGGATGGCTACGGCAACAAGATAATTATCGGGTATTGGAAAGACTTCACTTATATCGGTGATACGCTTCGGCTAAAAAAGAATAAAGCCGGGTTTAAATTCGAATCGTCAGAGCCGGTATATTTTAAACTTCGAACAATAGGTCCTGACACCTATACCCCTTTTCTAATTGGTTTCCCCGGGGATACCATTTCTATTGAAAAAGACACGAAGCACCTTGTAACAAAAGGCGGAGCCGAAAGTTATAATACATTTTTGATCCGGCTTGAGGCGGAAATGAGAGAGAAATTTTTCGGAACATCCCCGGACTATAATACCTTAACCCAATATTTACTGGATCGTTCAGAAGATTTTTTTTCAACGTTTAAACATCCCCAAAAACAGCTAATAAAGGATATTCATACCCTGTCTATAATTACAAACTATAAGCTATACCCGATAATGAGAAAATACAGTGGCAACGCAACCATAATGGACAGCGTAGCTAACTTTTTAAAAGGCCAGGGAGCAGCGGAAGTACATGGAGATGATAAATTGAAGTACCTCGATAAAGTGAATTTTAATGATCCTAAGATAGGCTTTGCAAACATAACAGATATCATGATGATGAATAACCTGATCAGGATATTGCGTATGCATGCTATAGAAAAGGACACTACTTTAAAAAATATTGATGAGTATGTTATAGAAAATAACATCATAAAAGATCTCTTCAAAGAAAGCCGGTACCGGTCAAGACTGCTTGCTTATAATCTGCATTACAGGATCAATAGCTATATCGAATACCCCATGCAACTGGCGGGAGCAGATGATTTTATTACAGACTTCAGAAAGGAAAAATTCAATACAGATCTTCTACCTGCCATTGAAAAATTATATTCACGCCAGTTGGCTTCGATAGGCTCTCTTTCAAAGGGCGCTGTTGCGCCTGCATTTAAGCTGCCTGATACGAAAGGAAAACCGGTACAACTTTCAGACTTTAAAGGAAAAGTTGTGTATTTGGATATTTGGGCAACATGGTGCGGACCCTGCCTTAAAGAAATTCCATACCTGGAACGCCTCAAAGAAAAATTCAGGAATAAGGATATTGAAATGATCACTATATCAATTGATACAAAGATAGATGTATGGTTGGCAAAGGTAGCTGCAATGAAAATGCAAGGCATACAGCTTATAGACAGCAACGGGTCCGAGAACAGTAAGATCGCAAAAGATTACAAAGTTCATGGTGTGCCGCATTATGTACTGATTGATAAGAATGGCCGTATCGCTTCAGCATCTGCGCCAAGGCCAAGCATGGAAGCAGAGGTGGAAAAACAAATTAATGAGTTGCTGCAAGAATAGTGCAATGCAGGAAATACATTTAATAACGATTAGATGTTGTGTATAAGTAATCCAGACCAGTTAAAAAACACTATTAATAGTAACACATTTTATATCTGGAGAGATTATGTGCCATTAAATAGCAAGCTACATAATATCATCAAAGTTCTGATAACCAGCACTCAAATGGAAACCAGACCCAAAATAAAACTTACGACCTCATCACTTGATAACGACTGAAGCTACACTCTTATCGCAGAACGGCTAAAAGAACTACCTTAAAGAGTGGTATTTGGAATATATTTAATAGCAAATAATATAAATTATTTACTACAGGTTATATTAGTTACCAATTGAATAAGGGCAGAGAAGGATTTGCGATTTATGAGACGGGTAAACATCCACAGACTGTGCTAAAAAGCCAGCAGAATTAATGTGTGGAAGATGGAGTGGGTATTTTAATTTACCTTTTATGCTCATTTGTCAAAGCTCTTTTATGAAAACAATTGTTCAGCTATCCCTCATTTTATTTTTATCAATCGGGGCTTACTCTCAAGATATAACGGATACAACGGCTTTGCTGCAATCCCTGGAGAAAGCGACCGCTGCAATCAGAAGCGCTTTTGAAAAGGGGGACGCCGCTTTAGTAGGCAGATTGCATAGCCCCAATGTCATAAAATACTTTGGTGGGAATAACGTGACAATTGGTAGAGAAGCTGTAGAAAAAGGTGTGAAAGACTGGATTCAAAATAATAAAGTAGAGTTTATTGAAAACACCGTTGAAAACACTGAATTCTTTGGAAATGTCGCAATACAGACCGTAATTTTTTCAATCAAAACAACTCCTAAAAATGGTGGCAAACCTTCAATAGGCAGAGGACGCTCAATGGTAGTTTATATTCAGGACAAAAGCAGCCCAACCGGTTGGTTGACAGTACGGGAGATTGCACAAGAGGCGCCGCCTAAACAGGAATAACAGACTAAGCATAAGGATATCTCTCACAAAGATCTTTAATAGACACACTTGTAATGCTTTCTAAAATATATAACGAAAAAATACACAAACGATAAACATGGAGACCAGACCCAAAATAAAACTTACGCTTTCTTCGCTTGACAGCAAACTGGAATCAGCGGGTAAAGTATTTTTAATTATTCTATGGGCTTTAACCCTTTTTGTGTTTTTAAAATTACCGGCAACGATCCCCACTCATTTTAATGCGTCCGGGAAAGCAGACAATTACGGAAGCAGGATGACAATTTTAATATCGCCTATCCTCGCAACTATTATTTATTTCGGATTGGCGCAACTGAATAAGTACCCCCGCATTTTTAATTATATGGTAAAGATCACTGAGAACAATGCCCCGGGACAATATAAGATCGCAACAAGAGTGTTGAGATTTTTAAAGCTGGCTGTCCTCATAATTTTTTCGTTGATCATTCTTTTCACTTACCTAACAGCAACTGGTATGACAAACGGATTAGGGCTTTGGTTTTTACCGTTTACCTCAGGACTTTTATTAATTCCAACCATACTCATCGTAAGTCAGTCATTAAAGAAGAAAAATACGGTTTGATCTGAATAATTGATCAGCATACACACACTAAAAGATTCAACTAATGAAAAAGATCATTTCTCTTTGTTTTACCACATTTTACGTGATGACATTACTGGCGCAAACGGGCGCAAGCACAGGAATACAATTTTACAAAGGCACTTGGAAGGAGGCGCTCAAGGCAGCCCGGAAAGCTGATAAAATGATCTTTATTGATGTATCTACCGACTGGTGCGGCCCCTGCATATACATGGAGAAATTTATATTCACCAAACAGGCCGTTGGCAAAAAGTACAATCAAGCATTTCTGAATTATCAGTTCAATGCCGAGAAAGGAGAAGGAGTAGAGATTGCCAGAAAATATGAAGTGAGCGCTTATCCTACTTTTTTGTTTGTAAACAGTGCGGGTTATCTTATTTATAAACATACGGGAGAAAGAGATGAGGTTGGTTTTATGGATCTTGTTCAGGAAGCAATGGAACAGGAAGCCGACCCCAATAATTTGGGTAAAATGGAACAAACCTTCGATGAAGGCAATCGCGATTCTTCGTTTCTGCGTCTCTATCTTAACCGTCTGGCGGAAATGCAGGTGAATAGCGGAGAGGTGCTGGATGCCTATTTTAATATTCTGACTGATGAGCAACTCCGGCAGGATTCCACGCTCCTTTACCTCTTAAAATATATGCCAAGAACACAAACTGCATTCTCGGCATATTTTATCAATCATTACGACCAGCTGGCAGCAGAATCTAAGGCTAAACTTACCGATTTCTTATTCGACAGAATAGTCCGGACATGGGGCGGTACCGCTCTGTCAGAAAAGAGATTACCGGAATTAGTAACGTTAAGAAAATTTGCTGATAAATTAGATGGTTTGGGTAAGGGAGAAAGAACGTTACTAAACCGCATAGATTTGAAATACGGCGTTTTGGTCAGGGACTATGATTTGATCAAAAGGGCAGGTTATCTCCATACCAACGGGCTCCTTTCCATACCGGTTGACAGCATTCGCAGGGAAGATAAGCGTCGGTTTGAAAAGGAGCAATCAATTATAAGCAAAGAACAGGACAGTGCGAAAATTGCTGCATTTGAGGAAGAAAAAGAGTTTCTAATAAATATTTACTCCCGGGAAATATGGAGTCCTCTGTACGAAGCAGCCGATGCATTTACACATCTGCCCTCCACCGAAAAGCAGGCCCTAAAAGATGCATTGGCGTGGACGAAAAGGGGTGAAGAGCTGATGCCGGGAAGGTTTTCCGGGCTAATAAAAAAGCTTGAACAGAAATTGAGTAGCTAATGAAATCAGGAGCATGGGTGTTTTCTGTCCGGGCTCTTTTACACGTTAAAGAGGAGTTAAATAAGGCAGGCTGATCCATATTTCATCATTGTATGATTGATCTCATATATTCCCGAAAAAATTATTCTTTACATTTAGGTGTTATCCCCGGAAGTTATCAGGAAGTATTATTCCTGATATACAGGAGGATGTATGATACGGCGCAACACGTTATTAAACCCTCATAATATAAAAACTTAAACCGGAAAAACATGAAACTGAAAATTGCGACCTTACTATTAGTCTATATTGCTATCACCCATACAATTTCGGCACAGGTGCAATGAGGCATAAAAGCCGGAGGCAATTTGTCTGCAATGTTATTAAAAGATGAAAGCGGCTACACTAAGGTAAAATTACGTCCGGGGTTCCATCTTGGAGGAACGGCAGACCTGGTGCTTGCGGATAAGTTCTCTTTGCAACCTGCATTACTATTTACCAGCAAAGGATATACGATAGATAAGGATGGGGGCGCCCAATATCTTTTGGGTGTTGACAAAATTAAATTCACCAGCTATTACATAGAATTGCCGGTTAACTTTATTTTTAAGCCACAGGTTGGAAATGGCAGAATGCTATTGGGGGCAGGTCCGTATATTGCTTACGGGCTTAGCGGCCGCTGGAAGGCCGAGGCTAATGGTATGAGCGTTAAAGGAAAGCTGAAATTCTTAAACGACTTTTCCAGTGCCGACTCTTCCTGGAGTGAAAACAGCAGAACAATACCATATACCAAGCCTTTCGATTTTGGGGCTAATATTCTTATCGGTTATGAATTTTCTAAAAACCTGTATATCCACCTCAACGGGCAATTGGGTTTGCTGGATGTTGATATGTCGTATAATGGCGTGAGTGATGAAAGAAGTTTCATGAAAACAGTGCAGGGCGGTCTTTCAATCGGGTATAGGTTTTAGACATTACGATAGCAGGGTTTCCAACCTTTCAAAGGTTGGAAACCCTATTGGTAAATTCGGTTATCCGAAATATGGATTTTTTACATTTTTAGCATCTGACGTAAAATAACTGTTTTGGTAATCAAACAAAGCCGTATGTATAAGATGTTGTCTATTCTTCTTTTTTTGAATGCAGGTTGTTCAGCAAATTCAGGTATCAATACAAGTACACATAATTTAGATTATATAGTATTGACTTGTGAAATTACCTGTGACAAAAATATTAAGCTAACATTTAGAAATAACTCTGATAGACCGATTGCTATTCCAACACCTTGTTTGGTAAATACATTTATTGATTTATATAATAACGGGGTAAAATTACAAAGAAGAAGCAAGGTGAGGATGAACCCGAAATGCGCGGCCCGGTCAATTCTTATCTTCGGGCAAAGTGATACCACCGTCATATTTCCTTATTCATTAAAATACTTCTACAACATGGATGCAAATTCAGTATATACGGGGAAGATTGTTTATGGTGTTGAGGGTAAGGAATGTGTTTATCGTGAAACCATCTGTATGCAGTTAGTTAGTGTATTTGCAGAATGAAATGAAAAATATTTTCTATGCTAAAAATACTAACCTTCATATTTCTATTGCCATTTATATTGGGTAGCTGTTACTCCTACAGGCAAATAAGGCGGACTGATCTTATTTCTGATCAAATTAAGGATCAGGGTGCTGCACAGGTAATGGTGTACGTAGTTAATTCAAAAGCGCTACCTTATGAATATGGCATTCTTAAAAAAGCAGGTCTTTTCGCGGTTACATCCGATAGCTTATGTAATCAAAAAATTCAGTTATTACCGTTAGAAAAACACCGTGTAGGGTCTCTTGCCAAGACAGAAGCTTTGCCCGCGATGGTATTGACACTTGGGCAACTACCAATACGATTTGAAGAGAGCTATGCTTTTCATTACAATCTTATGAATGATAGTATTACTGTGAAAAAAAGATATGAATTAGGTATTGATAAGAGGGTTTGGTTTTGGGATATGTTCACATTCAATAAGAGCAGGCGCAACGCCTTAGCTAAGAACTTACATAATATTGCTAAAAATTGATCTTATCCGGACGTATTTATGATAAAGATAATTTCCACCATCGTCCTGTTGTGCTGCAGCCTGCCATCACGCGGGCAGCTTTTTCAAAAGAAAAATTTTTATGCCCGGAGTAAAAACCGTAAAAGGAAAATATTTCAGCGGGACCGGCGGCAGGGGCTTTTGGAGCGAGGAAAAGCTGGATTCGTTGGGAAGAACCATTGAAAGAAGCAGCTACAGGAAGAAAAAACTTATGGGGACATATGGTCTTCAATACAATGATAGAAATGATATTATCCTGCGGATAGACACTTACGATATCAACCATCCCGGCACAACCGACACCAGCCGTTATGAATATTCCTACAACAACGATATTATAGCATTTGAAAAAAACATATATGCAGGTAATGATTCTGCTATTTACAATCTCATCAATAATGAGGGCGATTCCATCTTAACCTATCAATATACTTCATACCATTACGTGGCAGACCGGAAAAATATCCATAGTAATGCTGAAACTTATGTCTTATATTATAAAAATAACCTGCTTACAAAACTGGAGATCACAAACAATAAAAATGAGAAAGAGATCAGTGAATACACTTATTACCCAAATGGCAATGTGAAAAGAAGAGTAAAAAAAAGGATCCCGGAGCTCGATGATGAAATCGTGTATACCGGTGGCCCTGGCGGAGATAATCAATCCTATAAATATAGGTATAACGGAAAGGGCCAGACAAAGATCCTATACATGATTGTACATAACAAAACCTATAAAATCGCAACTTATAAGTATAAATGGAAATGACAGAGAAAGCATTCCAGGCTGTTTAAAAGCTTGGTTCGCTTTGAAGCAACCAATACGGAAACTATCTAAATCATATACAATGAGATGTATTTTCCTTGCCATACCAATACTGACACTGGCGTCATGTGGAGCGAACAAATACCTGACATCTTCAACAAAAGCTGCCGATATTGCAAGCGTTAATTATTTTACCCCTCTTTGTTATATCCAGTATATAGAAAAGGGAAATAAAGCAGCATTCAGCGATTCTTTATCAGAGATATCCCAATCTAAAGTTGACTCTATTCTTGCTGTAAAAAAGACTTCATTCAGGTTATCGGAAAAGATTGTTCTGGATAACGACACGCTTAAGCAAAAAATAGAAAGAGAATTGGCTTACCTGGTAAGGCTGATCACCCAACGCAAAAAGCTTGAGGGCATTCCTTTAACGCCAACCATTGATTCAATATTAAAAAGCGGTAGTCAAAGATTTGCGCTTGCTACGGTAGCAACTGGCTTTGGAAGGAGGAAGGGCAACTACGGCGGGCAGGTTGCCAAAGGCGCCGCTATTGGTATTTTAACGCTTGGTATGGCGGTGCCAACGCCGGTAAAATCCAATGTAACGCTTTATGCTTTCATCTTCGACGCTCAGAAAAATGAAATAGCGTATTACAAAAAGTCTTTGCCTGTAGAAAAGGAGCCTACAGATGAGAAAGCAATTGAAAAGCAGCTTACAGGGCTGTTTGAAGGATATTTATATTAAAATATTTCGTGAATGAAAAACTTCATATTCATTATTATCGCTTCTTTGGCTTTTCATTGCATTGCCAAAGGGCAATCAAAATTTACGAGGCAAAACAGGGAGATGCTAAAGGATTTCTTTTTATATTCTTGTATAAGGTATGGTTTTCCGGAGATAGACATGCAGAAAAAAGATCATTCTGCTGCTGTTTATATTGATCTGCTAAGGTATAATTTAGAAGCCATCCATAAAACGGATAGCGTGGCAAAAGCATTTATAGCTTCGATTGAGCCTACACCATATGAGAACAGGGGCACAAAAGGTATCATCATAATGAGCATTGAAGCGTATAAAAGCAAAAAAACAGATAAGTTTATTACCTCAATGGAGGTGTACATGATGAAAGAATAGACCAACAACATCTTTACGGATTTTTTTCCTGTGTCTCAGAGAATTTTGAACAATTACTTTCTATCGTTTCTCCGTTGAATAAAAGCTCAGTTTCCTGATATTTTTCACATCGCTGTAGTCGTATTGGTACAATCCGTCTTTGGCCACTACCATGGCGTGATGGTTGCCTGCAATGATATCATAGGAGTCTTTCACATCTATTTGATTCAGTTGCTTCAGGTTGCCTGCAGTACTGGCATCAAAGAGACGTACGCCGCTGTTGTCATCACACACAAAAAGCAGGTTGCCGTCTTTGCAAAGCCCTGTAGGGCTGGTAAGCCCGTATGCTTTAACCAGCACAGGATTCATGAGGTCTTTGATATCTATTACATTCAGCTCGTTGGCTGCGCCGCCGCAGGATGTGCCTGCGTGCAATGTTACGTATGCATAATTTCCATCAGTTACCACCGGATCGCAGGCCCTGCCATGGCTAAATTCACCCAGTTTTACGGGCGCTACAGGATTGGTCATATCGTACATATACATGCCCGACATAGAGCCGAGGAATAATTTATCCTCAAAAGGGAAGACCGTCTGCAGATCAAATCCCGCATTAAACGTGGTATCAAGCCGCGGCGTTGAGGCAGAAGCTATATTTACTATACCTATGCTATGCGATTCGCGTAACGCATACAGGTAGTCGTTCATCAATACCATGCTGGCCATGGAGCCTGCTGTGCCGTTAGACTTGGGAACATTATAACCAGGCGCGGAGCTACTGGCAAGCTCGTACATACAGTTCATGCAACTGGGATAATAAGTATCAACGGTAACGGTAGTATCTTTTTTAATAACGGCCGTAATAGTCATATTTGCATCCGGACTATAATATCGCCCGCTGAAGAAATTCGGAATGGCTTTGGTTACAGTAGTTTTTTTAGGATTGCTGATATCAATGGCAAGCAGGTCGGTGTAGGTATCCGCATACAGGATATTGTCCTTTACGGCTATATCCATATTGCCGGGAATATTTAAGAATGCCACCTGCCTTGGGTTAGACGGATCAACATTATCAATGATATGGATGCCTTTTTCCACTTCATTGAGATAAATATAGCGGTCTTTGATATATAGTTTCCCTGCAGCTTGCACCGGTTCTGCAATATTGCCGTTTATTGCTGCAAAAACCTCGGCTCTTGTTTTATATACAGGCGTGATGATGGTATAGGTATAGGTCTCGGTCTTTTTAATGCGGTCTTTTATACAACCTGGAAAAAGAAATAACAGGCAGACAGTCATAAGTATGACGTTCAGCAGCGTAATGTTTTTTGAGGTCATAGAAGCCATTTTTGACCTGACAATAAAAAAATATATACCGTTGCATGGCGATGACGGTATATGGATTTCTTTACGGACTTCGATAAAAAATTGTATTTTCTTTGCAGTTACATTTTACCGTAAAACATACGAAAGAATTGCGCAAATTGTGCAAAGCCGAATCAGGTTGGATACACAGAATACTCCAATAGCCCGCTGAGATTTGCTATACATTAAAAACCCTGTTCAGTTTTACATCAATGCTGCATCCTTCCTGTAATTCAAATGTAAAACTGTCGCTAAAAGTCTGCAGCCGGTATTGACCTTCTGTAAGCAGGTATATTTCTATGGCCTCAGCATCAGGATCTACAATGAGATAGTAGCGGACTTTTTCCTGAGTATACAGCTGCATTTTAGTATTCCGGTCTTTCAGAGCGGTAGATGGCGAAAGGATCTCCACCACAAGAGCCGGTGCAAAATCTAAATACTGTTTTTTTATATCACCGCATACCACCAGTATATCCGGTATTAAAACGGTATCATCCGAGATCTTATAATCAATAGGATCGTAAGCGCTGCAGGCTCTACAGTTACTGCGTTTGAGGGCAAGCATAAATTCATATCTCAGCTCAGCGGTCACTCTTTGATGCCGGGGAGCAGGCGAGGGGCTCATGGCATACGGAATACCGTCAATCAGCTCCCACTGGCCTTCCCATTGCAACCTGTTGTCATAGGTATAATGCGGCAATATTTTGTAAGCGCTGTTCATACACTGATATATGAAAGTACAAATTTTTACAAAGGAAAATGCGAATGGCTTTGCGTGTATTTAGCAAAATATTTTCTAAACACTTCCAGTGTCATGCCCTTGCCAGGGGCGGCTTCATGTAGTTTCAACCGTTCTTCGGCAAAAGCCTTCTCCTCCTGTGTAGTTACGATTTCTTCTTCCACACCGCTCCAAAGTTCTTCTGCCAGTTCAATTTTTTCTTTTGCCGGCAAAGACAGCAATTCAGAGTTATTGAAAGACATAAAAAATATTTTAGTACAAGATACTGAAAATTTTTCAGCTTTTTCTTCCTGTTTGCCCCTGCGCTTGTATTACCTTCGCGCCGCTTATGTATGCTTTATTGCGCAATATACTCTTCCTTTTCCCTCCCGAGCAGGTGCATTATTTTTCTATGAATATGCTGAAAGGGCTTTGCAGCATAAGGCTCTTTCGAAAAGCTGTCCGGAAATATTTCCGCCCTGCGGATGAGCGGCTGGAAGTAAAGATGGAGCTGCAGCATGGCGCTCTTGTTTTTAGCAACCCTGTAGGACTGGGCGCAGGCTTTGATAAAAATGCCAGGTACCTACGTGAGCTGGAAGCACTGGGCTTCGGCTTTGTGGAAATAGGCACGGTAACCCCCAGGCCACAGCCGGGGAATGACAAGCCCCGCCTGTTCAGGCTTCCTAAAGACAGGGCGCTGATCAACCGTATGGGGTTTAATAATGATGGAGTGGAGGCGATAGCGGGTAGGCTGAAGCAATGGAGGAATGATCCCGCTAATAAGAGGTCAGATCTGATCATAGGCGGCAACATTGGCAAAAACAAAGCTACTGCCAACGACGATGCCTGGAAGGATTATGTTGCCTGCTTTACGGCTTTGTTTGACTACGTGGATTATTTTGTAGTGAATGTAAGCTCCCCTAATACACCTGGCTTACGTGAGCTGCAGGAAAAAGATGCTCTCCGGAAAATACTGGTAAGCCTGCAGGAGATCAACGATACGAAACAATCTCCCAAGCCTGTTTTTCTGAAAATAGCTCCGGACCTTACCCCTGAACAACTGGATGATGTGGTTGACCTTGCGCTTGAAATAAAGCTCGACGGGCTGGTGGCTACCAATACTACTATCAGTCGCACCGGGCTTGTAACTGCGCCGCAGATCGTTGAAGCGATTGGCGCAGGCGGATTGAGCGGCAAGCCTTTGCAAAAGCGTTCTACGGAAGTCGTACAGTATATTATTCAAAAAGCAGGCGGCAAACTGCCTGTCATAGCAAGCGGCGGCATCTTCGGCGGGAATGATGCGCTGGAGAAGATCGGTACAGGAGCACAGCTTATACAGGTATGGACAGGTTTTATTTACCGGGGACCGGGAATTGTAAAGCAGATCTGCAATACCTTATCAGGCGAGCGTCTTCCGGGCGGCAACCGCTTCAACGGGTGATTTGTTTTCATGACGTTTCCGGATGCTTTCTTTCCAGTGAATAACGATGATTGCTGCAATGAGCAGCAATAATGTTGCCCAGTTCTTAGAGCCGGATGTCATTTTCATTAGAAGCCGGTGTTAAACTTAAAAGCTGTACAGTCCTTCTCATATCGGGATAAAGCGTCATAAATCCAGCAGACCGTCCGGAAGAATAACGTATATTTTTTTTGCTTTATTATCAATCTGCTTCAAAGTTTCCTCGTGCAGGGGGATCAGTACTTCTTTCCCGCGAAGGCTGATGCTGCATAGCAATTGATGTGGTTGTTCTATCACTTCATTGATCTCTCCGAGATCTTCATCATTATGGATCACATGGTATCCCAGAACTGATATGGGAGACGATTTCCCGGCACATTTCTCAAAATCTTCCGCTGTCAGCCATATTTCTTTCTGCAGCAGTTTACGGGCGTTTTCACGGGAGTGCACGGCTTCGATTTTAACATAGGTTTCCTGGTCGCTTTTTATGCGGCCGTCTTCTACAAAATAAGGGAGGAAGGTATTTTGGGGATGTTCAATAAAGATAGCCTGCACGCCTTTGAACGTATTTTTTTTCCCAAGGCTGTGCTGCAGGATCATCTCGCCGTTTAGCCCGAATGCAGCTACAATTTTACCTATTTTAAAATATCTCGTTTCCAACCTGTAATGCTTATTTCAATGCCACGAATGCACGAATAAAAATACATTAGCGTATATACTGTACAACAAAGGAAGAAATAGCCACTAATACACGAATAAAATACATAAAATCTATTCGTGCATCCGCGGCTTTGTTGTATTCAAAAATCATTCGTAGCTATCTACCATGCAAAAAAATGCCCTGCGATACCGCAAGGCAAATTCTTCTGAAGAAAACTTTATAATTAGTTACCTTCTTCTTCTTTTTGTTCTGTGCGTTTGGGAGCAACAGGGCGTCTTGGCCTTCTGGATTTAGCCACTTCTTCCTGCTTTTTCCTGATGCTGCCTTCATGTTCTTCATGCCATTTCTGGAATTTGGACATTGCAGTCGCTTCATCAAATAATCCCAAGCTTACACCACGCAAAAGGTGCTTGAGATAAAGCACACCTTTGAAGGATAATATCCTGCGAACGGTGTCTGTGGGCTGAGCCCCTTTCTGTAACCAGTCCAGTGCTTTCTGCCTGTCTAATTGTACGGCGCTTGGCTGACTTAATGGATTATAGGTACCGATCTTCTGGATGAATTTTCCATCCCTTGGCGCACGGGCGTCGGCTACTACTATAAAGTAGAAGGGTCTCTTCTTGCTCCCGTGACGTTGCAGTCTGATTTTAACAGCCATAAAAAATAAACATTTTAAATGGGTGATACATAATTGTGTTTTCTTTCTTAAAGGGTTGCGAAGATATGCTTTGCAACCAATATCTCAAAAAGTAAAAATACAAAAAATCATCTTTTTCCAAAACCCATTCTGCCCATCGGCATCTTATTCATCATTTTCATCATGTGTTTCATTTGCTCGAATTGTTTCATGAACTGTGAAACTTCCGTAAGATCTTTGCCAGAACCTTTGGCTATTCTCGCCCGCCGGCTTGGATTAATGGCGTCGGGGTTAGCGCGTTCATAGGGTGTCATGGAGTTGATGATCGCTTCAATACCTTTGAACGAATCATCGCTCACGTCCACGTCCTTTATTGCTTTTCCCATGCCCGGTATCATGCCCATGAGATCTTTGAGGTTACCCATCTTTTTTATCTGCTGCAACTGATCCAGAAAATCCTGGAAATCAAACTGGTTTTTCCGCATTTTCTTCTGCAGCCGGGCAGCCTGAGCTTCATCGTACTGTGCCTGCGCTTTCTCTACCAGGGTGGTAATATCGCCCATCCCGAGTATACGCTGCGCCATTCTCTCCGGGTAAAAGATGTCGAGCGTATCCAGCTTTTCCCCGCTGCTTATGAACTTTATCGGTTTCTGAACGGTGTACTTTATAGACAATGCTGCCCCGCCCCTGGTATCGCCGTCAAGCTTTGTAAGCACCACGCCGCTGAAATCCAGCCGGTCATTAAAGGCTTTGGCAGTATTTACGGCATCCTGACCGGTCATGGAGTCTACAACAAAGAGTATTTCCTGCGGCTTTACAGCGCTCCTGATATCTGCTACTTCCGTCATCATGGCCTCATCTATCGCAAGACGACCGGCAGTATCTATGATAACAATATTTTTATTTTTGCTTCTTGCTTCTTTTATAGCGTTCTGTGCAATCTCTACCGGGTTTTTGTTCTCCGGCTCACTGTATACATCAACATTGATCTGGCCTCCCAGTACTTTCAACTGCTCAATAGCGGCAGGGCGGTACACGTCTGCTGCTACCAGCAGGGGAGATTTTCCTTTTTTTGTCTTAAGATAACTGGCGAGCTTACCGCTGAAGGTCGTCTTACCGCTTCCCTGCAGCCCTGCAATGAGGATCACCGCCGGGTTGCCATTGATATTAAACTCACTTTCCGTGCCTCCCATCAATGCGGCCAGCTCATCTTTCACGATCTTGACCATCAACTGACCAGGGCTTACCGCCGTTAATACTTTTTCTCCTAATGCTTTGGCTTTAACGGTATCTGTAAAATCTTTGGCGATTTTGTAGTTTACGTCTGCATCTACCAGGGCACGGCGTATATCTTTTACCGTGTTGGCAATATTCAATTCATTAATCCTTCCTTCTCCCTTTATCTGCTTAAAGGCGGAATCCAACCGTTCTGAAAGTGATTCAAACATACCTGCTTTATTCGTGTGAAATTCAAACGTAGCATCTACGCTACAATAAAAAAGTGAGCAAAGGTAAATTGTTCACTTTTAAATCGTCACAAAATTATATAAAACAAGCGCTGCACTGTTTAAGTGCCTAAGTAAGTTTTCAGGTGCTTGCACCTTGATGTGGTCCTGAGCTTGGTAATAGCTTTATCTTTTATCTGTCTTACCCTTTCGCGGGTAAGGTTGAATCTTTCTCCTATGTCTTCAAGGCTCATGGGATTATCGAAGCCAATGCCAAAGAAAAATCTTATGACATCCTGCTGGCGGTCTGTAAGCGTATGCAGCGACCGTTCAATCTCTTTTTTCAGTGATTCATGATGCGCTATTTTTTCGTCTACACTGTCGGCATTAGGATTTTCCATCACGTCTACCAGTGTGCCGTCCTCGCCTTCCGAAAGCGGTGTGTCCATGCTCACATGCCTTGCAGCCACACCAAGGGTAGCGGCTATTTCATCGGAGTCTATTTCGAGCATTTCCGCCAGTTCTTCAGGCGACGGCTCGCGCTCATACTCCTGCTCCAGTTGCTGAAATGCTTTATTAATGCGGTTGGTGAGCCCTACTTTATTCAGCGGCAGCCTTACTATTCTTGATTGTTCTGCCAGTGCCTGCAGGATGCTTTGCCTGATCCACCACACGGCATAAGATATGAACTTAAAGCCCCTGGTTTCATCAAAACGCTGGGCAGCCTTGATCAGCCCGAAATTGCCCTCATTGATCAGGTCTGGAAGGGAAAGCCCCTGGTTTTGATACTGTTTTGCCACTGATACCACGAAGCGGAGATTTGCTTTGGTAAGCCTGTCCAGCGCTTTCTGGTCACCCTGCTTGATCATCTCTGCAAGCTTTACTTCTTCCTCGGAACCTATCAATTCTACACGGCCTATTTCCTGCAGATATTTTTCAAGGCTTTGAGATTCACGATTCGTGATTGATTTCGTGATTTTGAGTTGACGCATGCTCATAAGGAAGAATATTTATGGGATGTAATGAAAAGTTCATTAAAAAAAACCGATATATTATAAAACGCTGGCTACCATAAGATATTGCTCCTAAGGCAATTTAAGCAAATAGCAGGTATCAGAAAAAAATATTATTACCTGTGCTTCAATGGATTCTATCAAAACGGGCTATCTTCCCTTTTGTTACCCCGGCAAATGGAAAAAATATTCCGGAAAAACCTTTGATGGTGCCATTATTTTTATATTATTGCACGCTATCATGAACTAAGACTTAATAGATTTTTGGCAAATGAGTAAGAAACAACTATATACGCTTGAATATCCTGTTCGTTGCTCCCCTACGATATTATATGAGTTTTTATCAACGCCGGCAGGACTTCAGGAGTGGTTTGCAGACAGGGTAGATGAAAGAGACATGGTCTTCAGCTTTACGTGGAAGGACTCCACCGATAAGGCTGAAGTACTGGAAGGAGAGGAAGATAAGTTCATCCGCTTTCATTGGGAACATGCTCCTAAAGAAGAATATTTTGAGTTCGGTATTGAAAAATCGGAAGTTACCAATCAAACTATACTTATTATTAAAGACTTTGCAGAAAAAAGAGATATTGCCGATCAAAGCAGGCTTTGGGATTCGCAGGTAAAAGACCTGCTGCACAGGATAGGCAACTGATCATCCCAGCGCTTTGTTTATACTGTCAAATTTTTCCTGCAGCTCTTTCCCTGCATTATTCCATTCGTTTATGGGTATGTAATAACTGATTTTCAGAAATCCGGACTTTTTGATATTTTCCTTTTCTTCTTTGCTGCGGAAATCAGCCAGTAAGCTATGGCTGTCAGCCGTTGGATGATGTTGCCATTCATCTCCCGATAGCTGGATATGCCATTTTTCCCGGTCAGGAAACCGGTCGCCTTCTGTAATTTTATCTTCCAGTTGTGATTTAAAGGAGCCTTTAAGGTGCAGCGTAATGCTGAAGTGGTTGCCCCACCAGAACATGGTGCGTATAGCAAAAATATCTTCTTTGGTAAAATATCTCGGATAGTCAAGCATTACATAAGGGAGCCCGCCATACTGTTCCCCGCGTGAGATCTTGGGAGCTATACCGGTCACTTGCGAAGAAATATTGTTAAAACGCCTGTCGCGGTAATCAGATGCCAGTGTTCCAAACAACCCGTATACTTTTTGAATAATACGGTTCTTTGTTAAAATAAAATTCGCATTGCTTACCAGTTGCAGTTCATCTTCCGAAAACTGTATTTTTGCCGGATTCATGCGTTAAAGTTATAGCAGTACTAAACAGCAGGTATAAAAACGGTGATGAAAAAATTAGACAAGCTTATTATCAAATCATTCATAGGGCCCTTTATTGTCACCTTTTTCATTACGCTTTTTGTATTGGTGCTCCAGTTTTTCTGGAAATATATTGATGACCTGGTAGGAAAAGGGCTTGATACCTTCACTATTGTGAAGCTCACCGGATATGTGGCTGCAACAGCCGTGCCGCTGGCATTGCCCCTCGCTGTATTATTGTCGTCCATAATGACGATGGGCAACCTGGGAGAAAGCTTTGAGACCATAGCCGTTAAATCGGCGGGTATCCCGCTGCTTCGTTTCATACGGCCATTGTTTATTATTTCGGTTTTTATCTCTGCAGTTGCATTCCTTTTTTCCAATTATGTCATCCCCGTAGCCCAATTGAAATTCCAGACCCTCCTGTATGATATTACTGTTGCCAAGCCGGCATTTAACCTGAAGGAAGGCGTTTTTTTCAGGGAGTTTGAGGGGTATGCCATTAAGATCGGCAAAAAAGAAAAGGATAATACTACCATACACAATGTGCTTATTTTTGAAAGGAACTACAGCCTGCAGGATAATATCATTGCAGCGGCACATGGCAGAATGCAGATAAGCCCCGACAAGAAGTTCCTGGAATTTTACCTTGAAGACGGCTGGCGCAATGAAGAAAGAGGTCCTTCCTATAGCATCAATACGGATTACATACGCCTTGGGTTTAAAGAATATAAGAAAGTATTTGACCTGAGCTCTTTTAAGATGATGCGCACGCCCGACAGCATGTTCAAGGACAACTTCAGGATGCTGAATGTACGGCAACTGGATAAAACAATAGACTCACTAAAAACGACATCACGGGAAAAGATATATGACCGTATAGACCGTGAAGTAGGGATCAACTATAATTTTATCAGGACAAAGATCAGACCGCCGGAAAAGCCTGCCGGGCCAATAGCGCCTGTATCCACTGCAGATATTCAGTTCCATCAGAAGGTTTCCCTTGCAAAGCCGGAAAAGTCGAGCTATGCACAGGGCAGGAGCGCAGTAGCTAAAGCATTGCAAATGCCGCACGGGGTGGGATACGAGCAACTCTTGCCCGACAGTGCGGTAAAGCAGGTGATAAGCCGGGCTATTGACAGGGTAAACAGTGAAAAAAACGGGCTTGACCTGATTGTTTCGGAAGCAAAAATGCGGCGGAAAGACCTGCGGTATCATTTGATTGAATGGCACCGGAAATTCTCTCTTTCTTTCGCGTGTGTGGTATTGTTCCTTATAGGTGCTCCCCTTGGCTCTATCATCCGGAAAGGCGGTTTGGGCATGCCGCTCGTAATTGCAGTAATATTCTTTCTTATTTTTCACCTCCTCAATATGTTCGGGGAAAAATTTGTGCGGGAAGATATCAGCTCTGCATTTTTCGGAATGTGGCTGTCAACCATGGTATTATTGCCCATAGGTTTTTTCCTTACTTACAAAGCCATGCACGACTCTCAGCTATTCAACAAGGAGTTTTATTACCGTGCGCTCAAGCGCCTGAAGTTACTGTTACAAAAGCCTGATGCTGCAAAAGGATAAGCGGGCAATGCAGGTTGGGATACAGCAGGTCTATAATTGGCTCAGCCTTTGTCCGAGCTTTCTGTAAAATACAGTCAGACGAACAAAGGCTGATAAATGACTTGCAATCAGGGGCAAATATACAAAGTCGTAAATACTTTCCGCTTAAAGATTGCAAAGGAAATGTGAAACGTGGTGAATGGTGAAACGTGAAATGTGAGACGTGAAAATCGTCGATGTAAGGCATACCTTGCATCTACAGGTATGTTAATAAAAAAAACGGCCTATTTTCGTTGCTGAATTTTTATTCGAAAATTTTTTTCCTATGCAGGCATGGAATGATTATCAGGGCAAAAACAAAGAACGTTTTCTGGACGAATTACTCGAACTGCTGCGCATACCTTCTGTCAGCGCCCGCCGCGAGCATAAAGAAGATATGATGAAATGTGCTGAAGCAGTACAGCGGAGGCTGCTGGAAGCAGGCGCCGGTAAAGCAGAGATCTATACTACCGACGGGCACCCTGTGGTATATGCAGAAAAAATAACTGACCCGGCAGCTCCTACTGTGCTGGTATACGGACACTATGATGTGCAGCCCGCCGATCCGCTTGAGCTTTGGAAGAGCGGTCCTTTTGAGCCTGTAATAAAGGATGGAAAAATATTTGCACGCGGCGCCTGTGATGATAAGGGGCAGTTTTATATGCACGTAAAAGCATTGGAAACCCTGGTAAATACAAACACACTTACTACCAATATTAAATTTATTATTGAAGGAGAAGAAGAAGTAGGCTCTCCCAATCTTGCAAAATTCGTGGAAAGTCATACGGAATTGCTCGCATCGGATGTCATTCTCATCAGCGATACTGCTATGATAAGCATGGATACGCCTTCTATTGATATTGGTGTAAGAGGACTTTCTTATATTGAAGTGGAAGTGACCGGTCCCAATCGCGATCTTCACAGCGGGGTATATGGCGGCGCGGTGGCAAACCCGATCACTATACTTGCGCAGATGATCGCGTCGTGTCATGATGCAAATAATCATATCACCATTCCCGGCTTTTATGATGATGTGCTTGAGGCTTCGCCTGAAGAAAGAAAGCTGATGGCAAAAGCGCCCTTTGATGAAAAGGCATACGAGGAAGACCTGGGCGTAAAGGCGTTATGGGGTGAAAAAGGATATACTACCAACGAGCGCACCGGCATACGGCCTACGCTGGAGCTGAACGGGATCTGGGGCGGCTATACCGGGGAAGGCGCAAAAACGGTATTGCCTGCTAAAGCACATGCCAAGATTTCCGCACGGCTTGTTCCCAACCAGTCTTCCAAAGTCATAACAGAAAAATTATTGAAATATTTTAAGGATATAGCGCCTGCGGGAGTAACTGTAAAAGCAGAAGAGCATCATGGAGGCGAGCCTTATATCACGCCCATTGATTCCCCGGGATATAAAGCAGCGGCAAAAGCGATCGAAACTACATTTGGAAAAGCGCCCATACCGGTTCGCGGGGGAGGGAGCATTCCTATCTGCGCTTTATTTGAGAAAGCCCTGGGCGTTAAGATCGTGTTTATGGGCTTCGGGCTTGACAGCGATAACCTGCATTCGCCTAACGAAAAATTTGACCTGTTTAATTATTATAAAGGCATAGAGACCATTCCGTATTTTCATAAGTATTTTGCGGAGAAATTTGAAATTTAAGATTGGTTGCAGGGAACATTTATAGTTTTTTGTTTATAGTTTGTGGACACGTTGATCGATTAACGTGCAATTGACCAACACAACAAAATAATATGCTTAATAATTATTGTCCCTGCTTAACCTGCAATATATAAGCCGGCAATAATCCATGTGCTTCTTTATGTGTTTGCTTTATTGCTGCGGAATCAGGAGCTTCAGACAAACACAGTATCATTCCCTCTTTTTCATCCACCCAGTAGTTAATAAAATTTACACCGTATTTTTTTTCCACAGCCAGGTCTTTTTCGTGTGCGCCTGCTACGTCTTTAGCGGTTACTTTACCGGCGCCTAATTCATGTATATCAATATACATTGGCTTATTGCCAAGTACCACGGCCTCAGGACCATCAGTAACTTTAAACACCGCGTCCGGTAATAAACCATGGGCTTCCCTGTGTGTATCGATAATGGACTGCTTATTGGACGCTTTTGATAAACAATACACTTTTCCTTTTGCCTCATCTACCCAATACCTAATAAAATTTACACCATGCCTGCCTTCTGTGGCCAAATCCTTTTGGTGGGCATTAGCCACATCTTCAAATTTTACTTTCCCCGGTTCGAGGTTGTGCACATCAATATAATAGGAAGCCTGGCTGGCATCCTGTGCAACAGCAGCAGTTGCATTATTTTCATCTGCTTGTTTTTGTTGGCTATTTGATGCGCAGGCGTTTAAAAGAAAAATAAACGACAACGGATAAATGGATGGGTTCATATATTTTGATTTTGAATTAGAAAATATTGTAAAAGTATTTCCACGGAAAGCCGGAGTCAACCGGGTTTTAAGTAAAGGCGGCTACCGTTTTTTTTCCGGCGGCAGCTATCCGGCTTTATTTTGATAATGAGATTTTAGTAACGGCAGCCGGGGAAATAATAACGGCAGCTATCCGCTATTAAAAGGCGGCGATTGAGGTAAGTAATTTTTAGCTTGTTCTTTTTTGCCGGCGGTGAAGTAATTTTAAGGAACCGTTCTTCATTTAGTAAACATGACCGTACCCTGCAATATTTAAACTATTCCAATGCGCCGCTTTGGCCTTTTGATATTACTATTTGTTTCTTTATCGCTGCAAAGCCAGCCCTTGCTGTTTGAAAATTATAGTTCGGAAAAAGGGCTTTCACAAAACAGTTGCTTTGCCATATCGCAGGATAACTACGGATTTATGTGGTTTGGCACACAGGATGGGTTAAACCGTTACGATGGCAGGGAGTTTAAGATTTATTCCAGGCAAAATGAAATCGGTCAGAAACTTCCTTCCAATATCATTAGTTCTCTCTTTTTTGACAACGATAAAAATTTATTGTGGATAGGGACAGTGCAGGGCGCCTGTATCTATCACCCTGAAGGAGATTCACTCGTGAAAGTGTCCGACTTCTTTCCGCTGGCATCAAAGCTGGATAATGTGCCCGTCAAAAAAATTATTTCCTTTATTAAAAACGAATACTGGATTATTACATTTAATCACGGGTTGATTTATTTTAATACCCTGTCGGGTAAACTGAATACTTTCTTTAACAGTGAAGAAGACAAGGCCAATGTAACCAGTATTGTTTTGCATGAGGGCAAAATTTATGTATCCCTTTTGTACAGTATGTATGAAATGACTCCATCCGCGCAATCATATAGCAGCAGGCCCTTTCACAAAGATTACCCTTTTCCGCAAATACGGGAATTATATTCTTACCATAATGCATTATGGATTGGCACCATGGCCGAAGGATGTTATTACATCAATGACCCGGTTGAGAAAAAAGAAAATATTATTTCCTCAAAATTATTTTCAGGTGGCATTGGTGGGTTTACTACCGATAAAGAAAATAATCTTTGGGTGGCTACGAGGGGCAGCGGACTTTATCGTTACGATACAAAAAAGAATATTGTAACGAGGGCAGTAAACAAACAATATGACGCTACTTCCCCCTGTTCCAATTATTCACTCTCCATCTTTATCAATCAGCAGGGTATAATCTGGTGTGGTTTTTTTGATGGCATTACCAAGTACGACCCGTTGCGATTCCAGTTCCGTAATATAGATGAATCCTCTTCCTTTAATGGCTCCCTGACCGATAAGATGATTGTAAGGATGTATACTACAAAAGACGGTTCTGCTTTTGTAGGCACCCTTAACAAGGGCATTATGGAATGGAACCGTAATAAAAATGAGTTTATACGCTATCCCGCATCAGAAGTGTACGGCAATGCCAACAATGTCATCTACGATATTACTGAAGATAAGAAAGGAAATATCTGGGCGGCCAGTTGTGGCGGGTTAATGCATGTAGATCGGCGAACGAAAGACATCCGGTATTTTCCTGAAAAGAAATTGCCCGAATTAAATAAAATGTATGCCGTTATTAAGCTGAAAAGGAAAGACAGCCTGCTGATAGCTTCTGAAAATGGCCTGCGTTTTTTTTCGCTCAAAACGTATAAATGGTATCCCTTACCGGAAAATGCAAAGCTTACCACTTTTATAGGCGGTCTTTATGTATATACCGCCCGTTATGTTTATGAAGATAATAATAATACCCTCTGGCTTTGCACCGAGGGCTCCGGGTTGGTACGCTACCGCTATCTGACCAATGAGTTTGAACCGGTAGAACCTGTAAAAAGGATTTCATTATTCGTCAGGCACCTTGTGGCGGACGGACCCTTATTCTGGATTGGAACTGATAATGGGCTGGTAGTATATAACTGGCAGCAAAATAAGATTATTAAACATAGTCTGCTGAATAAAAATGGCGCTTCCAACGTATGTTATGCCGTGCAAAAGGATAATAATGGATTCTATTGGGTAAGTACGAACCTGGGTCTTTATAAATTCAGCCCGGACTACAGGGTAGTTCAAAAATACAATACCGGCAATGGTCTTTCTTTTCTGGAGTATAATACCGCCTGTACCATTAAAGATTCAACCGGTGCTCTCTATTTTGGTGGCGTAGGCGGAATCACTTATTTTAATCCCGCGTCTTTACAAAAAAATGAGTACAGTCCCGCACCACTCATTACCTCTATCAAAATAAACGATAAACAGTGGCCGCTGCATAAAAGCCCTGATCTTATAAATACACTCAATTTGCATCACAAACAAAATTTTATCAGCATTGAATTTGCTGTTAATAATTTTTCAAATGAAGCCAACAACACTTTCAGTTACCGGCTTAAAGGATTAAGTGATAACTGGACAGTTGCCGGGGCCGGTAATACAGCCACCTTCACCAGTCTTCCGCCCGGTGATTATCTATTTGAATTACGTTCAGCCAATAGTGATGGGAAATGGAGCAGCCAAATAAAAACACTTGCCATTACTATACTACCTCCCTGGTGGCAAACCTTATGGTTTATCGGTTTAGCTGTATTGTCCATTGCTTCTCTTATTACTTATATTTTTACACGGCGGGTTAAAAAGATAAGATTTGAAGCTGCTTTAAAACAACAATTAGCCGAACTGGAAATAAAAGGACTTCATGCACAAATGAACCCACATTTTATTTTCAATTCCCTCAACAGTATAAAGGAAATGATTCTGGAAGACCAGAAACGAAATGCCAGCCGTTATTTAAGCAAGTTTGCACAGTTAATAAGGACAAGTCTCGAACAATCAAGACACACATTTATCAGCATCCGGCAATGTGTGGAGCATTTACAGCAGTATCTTGAAATGGAAAAATTGCGGTTTGAAGATTTTACTTACCATATTGAAATTGATGAAAACCTGCTCGTTGATGAAACTCAAATAGCGCCAATGCTGGTACAGCCATTGGTAGAAAATGCCATCTGGCATGGTTTGCGTAATAAAGAGACCGACCGTAAACTTTTTATTCGCTTCTATAAAAAGAATGACCAGGTAATTTGTGAAATAGAAGACAATGGTGTGGGATTACATCATACAATGAAAAGCAAATCTTCCACTGTTGCCGCCTACCGTTCTTTAGGTATTAGTAATATAAAAGAAAGGCTTTTGCTGCTGAATGAAAAATATAATATGAAATGCTCGCTGACCATTACTGATAAGACTGATTTACCCGCAAAAAATGGAAGTGGTACACTGGCTGTATTACAATTAACGGCTTAATTTTGTTATGATAAAAACAATTTTGGTAGACGATGAACCGAGGGGATTAAATACCCTTAAAAAATTAGTACAGGAATATTGCCCTGAACTGAAAATAATTGCTGAATGTGCGGATGCGGATTCAGCCAAAGAAAAAATTGAACTGCTGGAACCACAGCTTGTTTTTTTAGATATATCCTTGGCGGGTAAATCGGGTTTTGATATGCTAACCGAACTGGAACATATTAATTTCGAAATCATTTTTGTGACCGCTCACAATGAATATACGCTACAGGCTTTTCGTTACAGCGCCGTTGATTATCTGGTAAAACCTATTGACGAAGACTTATTAACTGATGCCGTAAAAAGAGCTGTAAAAAAAGTCTCGGCTGCATTTGTAAATAATAATATTACTACGTTGCTTCACAATATCCGGAAATCACCATCCAACCAGGAAACAAAGCTCTGCATCTCTTCTTTAAAAGGTTTCCAGGTGGTGGATGTAAAAGATATCCTGTACTGCGAAGCTTCGGGCAGCTATACCAATTTTCATTTTACAAGCGGTAATACTATTTGTTCGGCCAAACCAATTTATGAGTATGAAGAGTTATTGGCTGATGCCGGTTTCGTACGCATACACAAATCTTACCTGGTAAACCTGCTGCATATAAAAGAATACGTGCGGGGAGAAGGCGGTTCGGTTATCCTTTCCAATAATACAGAAGTAGAAGTGAGCCGTCGTAAAAAAGATTTATTCCTCAGCCGGATGAAAGACTATTATAAATTTTAATATAAGGCTAACGAATCTACTTTTGGTAAATCGCCTATTCCGGGCGTGGTAGAAGCATTCCATCTGTTCACGCTTTGAAAAAGAATTAGATGTTAAATTTGTAAAAAATGGCAAAATACACTACTCCCGGCGTATATATAGATGAGCTGCATTTTAATTCCCCCAATATGGATGCGCTACCTGCCGGTATTCCTGCTTTTATAGGATATACTGTCAGGGCAACTGAAAATACTGAAAATGACCTGTTGCAAAATCCTAAGTTGATCAGGTCGGTAACAGATTATGAACAGTTTTATGGAATAATTGGTGAAGCGCCTGCATCTGCAATAATGCATGAGAGTATAGCCATCTATTTTAAAAACGGAGGGGAAAGCTGTTATATTATTGCTGCCGGCATATGCGGTGATCAACAGGCTTCCTTAGCTTGCAGGCAGATAATAGAACAGGCTTTGAGCAAGGCGGAGAGCGTGAGTGACATAGGGTTGCTTGTATTCCCCGATGCCATGCTCCTTACAAGTGCGGATGACTATTATGCGATATGCGTTGGAGCTATGCAACAATGCGCTGCAATTGGCAACAGGTTTGTGTTGTTGGACGTATATCGCAGCAGCAAAGATCTGGAAAGTGATATTGTAGCATTAAGAGCAGCTTTGCCCGGAGATACGACCCTGCTGCGCAATGCAGCAGCCTATGTCTCCCGGATCATGGTGCCGTCAGCGGTAAAAGGGAAGAATATTGTCTTGCCCTCAGCTCCGGCTATTGCCGGCATCTTTGTACAGATTGATAAAACAAAGGGCATCTGGAAAGCCCCGGCAAATATTAATATTGCAGGCGTATCAGGCCTGGAGGAGATGATCAGCGATAAGGAGCAGGAACTTCTTAATGTAGATGAGGTAAGTGGCAAATCAGTGAATGCTATTCGAAGCTTTGCCGGAAAAGGCAATGCAATAGTATGGGGCGCAAGAACACTCGCCGGTAATGACAATGAATGGCGGTATATTCCTGTACGCAGGTTTGTGATGATGATAGAGGCCTCAGTTAAAAAAGGATTACAACAGTTTGCATTTGAGCCCAACGATAATAATACCTGGGCAAGGCTGAGGCAGGCTGTGGAAAATTTTCTCGTCCTGAGCTGGAAAAATGGGGCTTTGCAGGGTATTAGCACCAACCAGGCTTTTTATGTCCGGTGCGGACTGAGCGCTACCATGACAAACCTGGATATTCTTGAGGGAAGATTGGTCGCAGAAATAGGGCTTGCAGTTATACGCCCTGCTGAATTTATTGTACTGCGATTTACACAACGGATGCAGGCCTCATAAAATATGCTATATATTATGGTAAAAGCGAAAAGTCATCCCCGTCAAATAAACCTTTGTCGCTTATCTTCAGGTGAGGTATTACCAGTAAAGCCATGAAAGATAGCGTCATATAAGGAGAGGTCAATGTGCTGCCCAATGCTTTGGCTGCAGCATCTATACCGGCATATTGTTTTGCTACCAGATAGCCGTCTTTATCGCTCATTAGTCCTGCCACTGGTAGCGGCAGAACCAGTTTGTTTTCGGGAGAATACAGGCTTATACCGCCTTTTGTTGCTATAATGCTGTTCACGGCTTCGCAAATAGCTTCATCGCTTGTGCCTACGGCAACAATATTATGACTGTCGTGCGCCACCGAAGATGCCAGTGCGCCTTGCTTCAACCCGAAGTTTTTGATATAAGCAATTGCCACGGGAGCTTCTTTATAACGGTTCACTACGGCGATTTTCAGAATGTCGTCTTCGATGGATATGCTTTTCCGGTCAATGCCTGTTGAAAGCTTATTGGTAATAAGCTGCCCGTCGAGCGCTTCGATTACAGGGCTGCTTTTGCGGGGAAAGATTGCATTGTCTTCAGAAAAGTCTTCCGGTTTTTTAAAGCTGCAGCAGAAGTTATTGATGTTGTTTAAAGCATTTTCATCAGAGAGTTGTATAAGCGAAGCGCCTTTATCTGCTACAAGCGCTCCTTTGATATAGATTTGCAGCACATTGAAATTTTCCAGGTCTTCTACCACTATGAAGTCTGCATTATCTCCCGCTTGCAGCAAGCCTGAGCCCAGCTTATAATGTTGTACAGGATTGATACATGCAGCACGTAAAACATGATAAATATTAATGCCTTTTTGTATGGCACGGGCGCAGAGCTGGTTGATATGTCCCGCTACCAGGCTGTCAGGGTGCTTATCGTCGCTGCAAAACATGATCTTTTCCGGGTAGTCGTTCAGCAGGTCAATCAATGCATCAAAATTTTTTGCGGCGCTCCCTTCCCGTATGATAATATGCATGCCATAGCTGAGCTTATCCAGCGCTTCTTCCCGGGTGAAGCACTCGTGATCTGTGGAAATACCCGCTGCTATATATTGTTTTGCCTGCTCTCCCCGCAGTCCCGGTGCATGGCCGTCTACCGGTTTTCCCAGTTTTTTTGCAGCCGCGATCTTATCCATGACTTCCCTGTCATGCATAAGTACTCCGGGAAAATTCATCATTTCACTGAGGTAGCGGATATCTTCCTTTTCGAGAAGCCGGGTCACATCTTTTGCATCCAGCCTGGCGCCGGCAGTTTCAAAAGTAGTGGCGGGCACACAGCTAGGAGCGCCGAAATAAAAATAAAAAGGCGCCCTTTTGCCATCGGCGATCATAAAATTTACGCCATCCATTCCGCACACATTTGCAATTTCGTGGGGATCGCTTACAGTAGCTATTGTGCCGTGTGTTACCGCAAGCCTTGCAAATTGTGAAGGGGTGAGCATTGAGCTTTCAATATGCACGTGAGCGTCAATAAACCCGGGCAGGATAAACGACAGCGTCTTTTCTTCAGAGGTCGCCGGATCGTACCCGCGGATATCAGTTATAATGCCCTTATCGAAACTGATAACAGCAGGATAAATTTTCTGCTGAAGAATATCAACGAGTTTTCCTTTTATCTCCATAGCAAACAGTAATATTTCACAAAGATGAACAATTCACAAAGAAAAATTCAAACGGCGGACGCAAACCCGCGGAATACCCTATTTTTGGCGTTCAGAAAAATCAGAAAAAATAGAAAAATGAAATCAGTAAAAGCACTTGCATTAGTCGTGGCTGCATCCTTTGCATTTTCGTTCAGTCATGCGCAGACAGTTGAAGAGTTGCAGCAAAAATATTTTGACGCATTAGGAGGTAAAGCAAAGCTGGCAACCCTGAAAAACGTATACCAGGAAGCAAATATGGCCATTATGGGAATGGAGTTGCCCTCTAAGATGTGGATTGTATTTGGAGCGGCCATGCGGCAGGAAATTGAAGTGCAGGGACAGAAAATAATTACTTTTATCAATAGTAATTCAGGATGGTCCATCAACCCGCTGATGGGCGCTGCTACGGCGCAACCGCTGCCTGAAGATGCAGTGAAGGAAAATGCAGGCGCCGTATTGGCTCCCGGCGGGCAACTGGCTTCCTACAAAGACTATGGCTATACTGCTTCTTATGAAGGTAAAGAAGATGTTGACGGTAAACCGGCATACAAGATCAGGTTGGCAAAAGATTCTTCTGAAAGCTTCTTTTACATCGATGTGTCAACTAATTATCTTACCAGGAACATTACAAAGTCAAATGCTATGGGGCAGCAAACCGAAGTAACCACTACCTTTTCCGACTATAAAAAAACACCCGAAGGATATGTCTTCCCCTATACATCTGTGATCAATAATCCAATGATAGGAGAAATAAAAGCAACGCTTACGAAGCTGGAAGTTAACCGGGCTGTTGACGTAAAAGAATTAGAGAAGCAAAATTGAGTGAGCTATGGGCTGTGAGCGATGAGCAATCAGCAGTCACATTTCACGTCTCGCATCTCACGTCTTATCACTCACCACTTGCCACTTTTCTTTCTCTATGACGCCTGCCTGTGCTCATTCATTCCGTGATGGGTATACTGCACGATCTTTTTGTGCAGCTCTTCGGGCTTGAATGGTTTAGGCACATAATCGTTGAATCCTTTGTTCAGGAGATCCTCACGCATGTTTTCATAAGTAGCTGCAGTAAACGCAATGATCGGGATCTCGGGGTGCGTTTTTCTCAGGGTGGCTACTGTTTGCGCTCCGTCCATTTCCGGCATCTCAAGGTCAATCAGTAAAATATCTGGTTTGTTTTGATAAAAAAGCTCTACGGCTTTTACCCCGTTCTCAGCTTCCAGTATATTGAGGTTCCATTTTTGTAAAAACCTTTTTGCTACGATCATATTAATGGGATTGTCTTCAGCCAGCAGTACCGTAATGCCTTCAAGGCTGCTCAAACCTTTCATTCTGTCTTCATCAACATAAGACTTTTGATGTTTTGTGATCTTGAAATTGAGGCTGAAGTAGAAGGTGCTTCCCTTATTGATCTCACTGTCTGCCTTGAGATTTCCCCCCATTTGGGCAATGATCTTTTTGCTGATGGCAAGCCCGAGCCCGGTGCCTCCGAATTTCCTGGTAGTTTCTATATCTGCCTGGGTAAAGCTTTCAAATATCTGCCTTATCTTGTTTTGCGGAATGCCGATACCTGTATCTGAAATGGCAAAGTATATGTCGGCGCTATGACTCTTCCTGTTTTGTACTTTCACCTCAATACCTATTGTGCCGTGCTCGGTGAATTTGATAGCATTGGAAACAAGATTGTTCATCACCTGGTTCAGGCGCATTTCGTCTCCGGATACTTCTATATCGGCATTGTTGTCAATATCTATTTTAAAAGCCAGGTTTTTGGATTCAATGGCAGAGGTAAAAGATGCCACTACTTTCTGAAGCAATGATCTCAAATTGAAAGGAGTATTTTCCAACTGCATCTTCCCTGCTTCTATCTTGCTGAAATCAAGAATGTCATTTACCAGTTGCATCATGTGTTCTGAAGAATGCTTGAGCACTTCAAAGCTTTGGCGCTGGGATGGCAGGTATTCTTCCTGTAATATGATATTAGTGGTGCCGATAATAGCATTAAGTGGTGTTCTCAGCTCATGGCTCATGTTCGACAGGAAGCGGGATTTTACCTGAGCCGCTTTTTCTGCCTTTTCCTTGGCCTTAAGAATTTCAAATTCTGCTATTTTTATTTCCGTAATATCAAGGATGCTTATTTTACAGTAGCTGATCTCACTGTGGGCAAAAGGAACAATATTTACATAAGCAAAGAACGGGGAATTGTCATTCCTGGAGAAGTCCATATTCCCGTACCAGGGTGATTTTTGGGTAAACGACTGCTTGCCCTGAACAATAATATGCTCTTCCATCTTTTCACCCAGGAACTGCCTGACATCTTTATTAAAAACATCTTCTTTTCCACGAAAGCCAAAAATGTCAAGCGCTCTTTTATTGCAGTCTGTAATGCGGAGGCTGCTGATCTCAACGATGAACACCGCATCGAGCGAAGTATCGTACATAGTATCCTTGAACCTTTTTTCGTCTAATATTTTTTCTTCATTGTCTTCCAGCGTCTTCAATATATAATAAGTGAAAAGGGCTGTTGCCACAAGAGAAAGGCTCAGATTGGAGCTGAACAGCCCGCTGTATTGCTCAGTGCTGATGGTTTGAACAGTGCTTACATACGGCGCCAGGATAAATATAAATGCTGCTGTAGTAAAAGTCACCACCGATGTGAGGATCAGCTCTTCATGATTTTTCCTGATATCAATCACGAATATCAGAGCCAGCAGGAAAGGGAAATAATACATGTGCTCCCCCGCGCGGAGGCCTTCTGCATAGCTGATAGCAAACAGGTAGAGATTGATGGTAACTATGCCAAGCCCTTTTGCAAAATTCTTTCTCCCATCCTTGGTGAGGAAAAAAGCAGCTACCAGCAGCAAAATGGTAGTAAGATTGATCAGGAGGCTTATATATAGCAGGTGAAACAGGTTAATGAGCACCGAGATCAGGTTTACCCCAATACCAAATAATATAAAAATGATCAGTCTTTGTACATTCCTGTTTTCCTCACGACTTTTGGAGGGGTCAATGCCACTGTTCAAAATACTGAAACAAAAAGATACTAATTTATCTAAGGCGTTCGTTTTCATAACCTGGAATGATGGTTTTGTCGCGTAGATTATCCACTACATTAAGGATTAACGCCTTTGTTTATTACAAATTGTGATATGTATAACGAAGAACAGAAAATATCGTTTAGGTTCTCTCCTGAGCTGGATGTTGATTTTTTGCAGGAGCTTTATGGGGACGACTTTCAGCAGGCAGAAATGATATTTGAATCTTCTGCGCAGCAACTGAGAACTGAGCTCTCTCTTGCTGAAGCCAGGTTCCATGATGGTGATATCCCGGGGCTTAAAAAAGCGGTACATAAGATAAAACCATTATTTGGATATATAGGTTTGAATAAAATAATGTCGGAGTTTGCAGCGTTTGAGCAGGAGTGTGCGCAGGCAAATGAACCCGCATCAGTGGAAACCGGCTTTCAGCATATGAGGATGATTGCGGCAGAAGCTTTGCAGAAAGTGGATAATGAAATAAAGCGATTGAAACAACACAATACCCAATATCTATGAAAATTCAAAGCATTATTGTTGAAGACCTGCAGGTAGCTGCAGATTTTCTAAAAAGATTTTGCGAAAAATGTGGTGTAGTAGAGGTAATACATCATTTTTTGAATGCTGAAGATGCGCTTCATTATCTGAAGGATAATGTGGTTGATCTTATCTTCCTGGATGTTGAAATGCCCGGAGTGAGCGGATTTGAGCTGCTTGACCAATTGGTATATACTCCGCAGGTGATATTGACCACTTCTAAAACGGAGTATGCTTATAATGCCTTTCAATACAACGTTACCGATTATCTCAAAAAGCCGTTTACTTACCAGCGTTTTCTCGAAGCGATCCAGAAAGTAAGCAAGAAATCAGAACAGGAAAATGGCAATGCCGAACAGGATCACCTGTTTATAAAATCTGACGGCAAGCTGATACGCCTGCACAATGATGATATCCTGTTCATTGAAAGCATGGGTGATTATGTAAAATTTATTACCCCCTCCAAGAAATATATTACCCACAATACGATTAAGAACCTGGAGACCAAGGTAAATCCACAGGTATTCATGAAAGTACATCGTTCGTATATCGTGAATTTTACCAAGATCAACGACATACAGGAAAATGTTTTATTTATTAATGGTAATATGATACCCATCAGCAAGACGCATAAATCAGGCGTAATGCAGAAGATCAATATTATTTAGCAGGTGAAATTACATTCGCGTCTCTCTTCTCACGTTTAACAACGATATTTGCTTCAGTGCACCTCGCCCGGTTATCATATATCAACCGTTACCGCAATCCCCGCAATTGTATTTCACTTTATCTAAGATTTTCTCCCAAAGATCGAAGCTATGCTGCTTCCTGTCGAATTAAATTTCATGACTGATGTTTACTTTGCATCTTTGTATTGCAATCGCGACAAACAATATCCTCCGAAAATAGCCCACAATATCCACTACAGATCCTTATCCATGAAAAGTACCTAACCTGGAAACCGTCCGATATCTGAAAAACAAATTATCCACTCCTGCGAAAACCATTATCCCGATTTCCAATCCTTTGAAAGCGTATTAATAATATTAGAGTATTTATTTACTGTAATATCGCTACCTCTGACCTTTGACAAAGGTTCTAAAAAGTTTTGCCGTACTCATAAAGTACGGCTTTTTTATTGGAAACAGCCTTTCAGCTATGAAACAGCAGCTGTAAATTTGCGAATAGCTTTTACCATAATAATTCGGGGCGAAACTTACCCTGTTAAAAATGGAATATAGTAAAACAGCTTAATTATGGAATACAGACAATTAGGTGCATCAGGATTATTTGTTCCTGTGCTTGGTTTCGGGACCGCAACTTTTGGAGGTGGCTCTTCTTTTTTTAAAGCCTGGGGAAGTACCCAGGCAGATGAAGCAACAAGGCTGGTCAATCTTTGTTTTGATGCGGGCGTTAATCTTTTTGATACTGCAGATACTTATTCGCAAGGTCTGTCGGAAGAGATTTTAGGAAAGGCTCTAAAGGGGCTCAGGGATAAAGCGCTGATCTCTACGAAAGCTACTTTTAGATTTGGAGACCCTCCAAACAATATGGGATCCTCCCGGTACCGCCTTATGCGGCAGGTGGAGGGAAGCCTGAGAAGATTGAATACCGACTATATTGATATCTACCACATGCATGGTTTTGACGGCAATACTCCAGTAGAGGAAACTTTACGTACCCTTGATGATCTTGTGCAAAGCGGGAAAGTGCGATACATAGCTGCTTCTAATTTTTCAGGCTGGCATCTGATGAAATCGCTGGCTGTTGCTGATAAATTCGGATGGAACAGGTATGTTGCCCACCAGGTATATTATTCGCTTGCCAACAGGGAATATGAATGGGAGCTGATGCCTTTGGGTATTGACCAGGGAGTAGGCGCATTAATATGGAGCCCGCTGGCGGCAGGCAGGCTTTCAGGAAAATACAGGCGCAATAGCCCGATGCCCGAAGATGCCAGAATAGCGCAGGGAGGAAGCCCGGTGCCGCAATTTGTAATACCTGATGAAAAGTTGTATACCATTGTTGATGTGCTGGATGAAATTGCTGAAGAAACAGGGAAAACTGTAGCGCAGGTGTCGCTAAACTGGTTATTGCAACGTCCTACAGTTTCCAGTATTATCATTGGGGCACGTAATGAAGAACAACTGCAACAAAACTTTGGGGCAGTGGGGTGGAGCTTAACCGTTGATCAGCTAAAACGCTTCGATGAAGCAAGTGAATCGCCGGCGGTCTATCCTTACTGGCACCAGCGGCAAAACCTGCTGTTGAACCCGCTGCCTAAGTTTTATTGATGGTGATAGGTTGTTTTGTGAATGGGCAATAGTGAATGGTGAATTCATTCACTATTGCCTATTCACCATTCACCCAATGATGCCATATTCTGATCAACTTACCAGCTTAATAGATTCAGAATTGACGCAGTACCGCAACCCACCGGGAGGTGGTCCGTCAGGAAAAACATGCCCGAGATGGCAATCGCAGGTATTGCACATTACTTCTACCCGCATCATACCATAAGACTCGTCAATGTCGTATTTAATAGCATTTTCTTTGACCGGCTGGGTAAAACTCGGCCATCCTGTGCCGGAATCAAATTTGATGGTAGAATCGAACAGCGGGGTGCCGCAACAAATGCAGGAGTATGTTCCGGGGTCATACCTGTGGCACAGCTCACCACTGAAGCTTGGCTCTGTACCTTTTTTGCGTGCTATCCGGAATTGTTCAGGTGTCAATACCGCTTTCCATTCTGCTTCTGTTTTTTCCACTCTCTTGTCCGGAACGGGATTGCCGTTCTTTGCAAAATTCACAACATTCGTCCAGTTAAGCATACCAAATGATTTTAGAATACAAAGTTAGGTATATTATGCTATGGGGCTGTCAGCGGTCAGCTATGGGCTATGGGCTATGAGCCCATAGCCCATAGCCCATAGCCCAAAGCTCATAGCTGATACCTCATAACTGCTTCCCTCACCATGCATTCAGCTCATCGATAGTAAACGGCTTCTGGCGCCCGTTAAATTTCTGTTTCACTTTTATTACTTCCCCGGCAGATACTGCATCAGCTTTGTTGCTCCAGTTTTTCCGGATAAAGCTCAGCACCTGTGCAATATCTTCTTCGCCGAGCTCATCATTGTTGATCATGCCCGGCATTTCGCCACTGATCTCAGGTGCCTTATAGGTTTTATTATTTACCGTAACAGGTCCCGTTAAGCCGTAGAGGGCGATCGCTATCAGCTTTCGTTTATCGCCCACTACCCACGAGGATTGATTTAGAGGAGGGGCAAGCGATGGCAGTCCATTGCCATCATCGCCATGGCAGGTTTTACAGATATTTTGAAATACCTGGGCTCCCTTGGGGAATTGTTTTTTCAACAGGCTGATATTTTTATTGAATTCATTCTTTTTAATATCGGCAAATGTTTTTTCAAACCGCCGGTTGATGACAAGGTTGGTATCAGGTTCAATCGCCTGTATTTTTTTATAAAAAATATTTTCCTTCTTTTCAATATTACTGATGAGGGCATCTGCTATATAGCGGTTGTCTGGATATTTCCCGGCAATACTCATCCATAGTTCATCTGCCATTGACTGGCTGAAAGCGCTGATGCAATGCAGTTGAAATGCAATATATGGCACCGTTAAAGTATCATTGCCTGCTATCATTTGCTGCATTGCAGCAGCAAATTGCTTATAATTGTTGGCTTTGACAACGGAAGACGCAGCAGCAAGCGCTTCAGCACGCACTCTCCAGTCAGCATGTTTGAGCAGCGGTGCCAGATCTTCATATTGCAAAACGCCAAGACCTTCGAGGGTCCATAAGGAATGAGTGATCGTGACAGGATCATCAGACTCTTTTAAATTCTTTCTTAATTCAGGCGCCAGGGAGGTATATTTTCCGTCTACCAACATTTGCTGCGCCTTATCTCTTACCCATCCGTTTCCATACCCCAGCAGGTGAACCAGTTCCGCAGGATCATGCGGCATCAGCACAGGCTTAGTTGTTTTTCCTGCAGGGATCACTTTATATATACGCCCGCAGTTCAGCGGTTTTGAAAGCGCTCTTTTTATAATCTCCTTTTTCAGGTAGTCGGTGAGATAAGTGCGGTGCTGAATGATGCCCCTATACATATCCACTACATACATTGCTCCGTCGGGTCCGTCATATAAGCTTACCGGTCTGAAACGTTCATCAATGCTTGCGAGGAACTCTCTGCCTGAATAGGCTTGTTTTCCTTCGGTGATATATCCTTTTTCTTCCAGTATATTTCTTTTGATCAGGTTAGCGGAGGGCTCCGCAACAAATACATTCTCGTGATACGCTTTGCCAAACAAACCGCCGCGGTATACCAGCGGGCCGCAGGCAGCGGTAAACTCCACGAGCCGGGAGCTGTCGTCCAGGATCTTTTCCATATATCCCCTGTTCACGCCGGTGGTAGGGCGAATGGGGTATACCTTATTATCTTTAACGATGTCAACATTATAGCCGGAAACACCGCGCTGGTTTTCATTGCCGGATCCCAGCGCCGGTAAAAAATAATCCCCGATCAGGTTCTGAGAGTTATTGTTATAATACAGTCTTCCGAAATCATCCTGGGAAATTCCCCACTGCCCGCGCTGATGTGTTCTTTCCACCAGCCATTGATCTCCTTTCTTGCGGTAGCGTTTGGTAGAGTTAGCATTGTATATCCAGTTGTCTATACCGCGCAACAGCCCGTTGGGCTGATGTTCTACATTACCGCCAACGGTGTAGGCTGAATCAACAAGTATCTTTTTGCCGGCACGGTCATTATTAATTTCCACGTACCACAGCTTTGGCGGTTCGGCTACAAGCAGACCGTTCTCTACCAGGCATAATGCTCTCGGCAAAACAAGAGAATCCAAAAACACTTTCCTGTCATCCATTACGCCGTCGCCATTCTTGTCTTCAAGAATAATGACTTTTCCATCCGGGATGTTTTCACCATGTCCTGCCGTATCAGGCATATATCCCTGCATTTCCAGCGCCCATATACGGCCTTTGTCATCGAAGTTTAAAGCTACGGGCGCACTGATAAGCGGTTCTGAGGCAACAAGCTTTACTTCAAAGCCGTTCTCTGTTTTCATGGCCGAAAGCGATTCCTGCGGGGTCAGCACCGGCGCCTCAGCTATGATTTTCTTTTGTGTGGCTTTATCTATTGCCAGTCCGTTGGTGGAAGATGTTTTGTCTTCGCCGCAACCTGTAGAAAAGAATAAGACCGCTGCTATCGGGAAAGAATAAATTATCTTTTTTATCATTATTGCTTAGTTCTTTCTTTAGGGGTTAATAAAGCAAGCCACTACGGCTAAAAAGTGAGCGACAAATATAGTGTACCGTAAGTTTTTGCAATGTTAGTAATGGTTAAATTATTCAACACGTATGGTCATAATATCATTAGCCGCCGTTAACAAAAAACAATCTCCCGCAATTGCCGGCGGGAGATTGTGTGATTGATTTATCTCATCTACATAATAATAATCTGCTGGCGCTATACCTCATTGGGAACAACGTAAGGAGGCCTGTATACCCGGGTAAGCAGTTCATCAGCCTCGGGGTCGTTGGCAAATTTTTCCCTGTCCATATTACCGCCCATGAATTTTAATCCCCTATCGAGACGGTAAGAAATATTTGCCAGCAGGGGCAATGCGGAGGAAAAGAATCCTTCATTGATATCGCAGTGCAGCAGGTCATTATTACCGCCACGGATAGCATCTAAGAAGTTGGCATAATGTTCTGTGCCGCCGGGCGGTGTACGCGGATCAACTACCTTGTCGTTTTTACCTTTTGAGCTTGCGAAAGGCTCCTTTTCCCTTTTACGGAACGCTTTCCAGGTACTGCCTTCTATTTCCATATAGCCTTCTGTGCCATAAAAGATATTGCCGATGCGGATATCAAGCGATGACTCGGCATTGGAGTATCTGCCGCGGGTTTCAAATTCCAGCGTGGTGCCGTCTTTGTATTTGAAAATGGAAGTTTGTGTGTTGGGCGTTTCCTGTGCGCATTCTTTGGGGTCAATGCCGTATACGCCACCGCTGGAGAAAATAGAGATAGGATGCTCGTTTTTGTTGAGCCCCCATCGTGCAACATCAAACTGGTGAGGTCCTTGGTTGCCGGTATCCCCGTTGCCGGTATCCCAGAACCAGTGCCAGTTATAATGTCCTTTCTTTTCGTTGTAAGGACGCCATGTGGCAGGTCCGAGCCAGCGGTCATAATGCAATGTGGGAGGCGGTGTACTGTCGGGTGATATACCGAAAGAATCACGTGGCTTGATGCATAACCCCCTTGCCATAAATACATCGCCTATGCCGCCGTCATGCAGGAATTTGATCGCTTCCATCACGTTGGCTATAGAACGGTTCTGAAATCCAACCTGTACGCGACGGTTGTATTTACGGGCTGCTTCAACCATTTTGCGCCCTTCCCACACATCATGCGAAGCGGGTTTTTCAATGTATACATGTTTCCCTGCCTGGCAGGCCCATATAGTGCCCAGCGCGTGCCAGTGGTTGGGAATAGCCATAGACACGGCATCAATTTCTTTGTCGTCAAATACTTTTCGCATATCCCATTCCGTTAGCGGCTTTTCCCCGGTTTTGTCCACTACTGTTTTTACTCTTGAGTCAAACCATTGCTCATCGGCGTCGCAAAGTGTTTTCAGCTTTACATTGCGGCTTGATTTTAGTGCGCACCAACTGTTAATATGTGTTTGCCCCTGGCCGTGGATGCCGACAACAGCAATGTTGATACGGTCATTGGCGCCTTTAATAGCGGCGTAGGATTTAGCGCTGAATCCCATTCCTCCGATGGCAATACCGGCGCCTGCAAGCGCAGACTGCCTGATAAATGTCCTGCGCGAGTTATTTTTTTCTTCCATGCTGTTTATTTTTTCTTTGGTGGTTGAAAAAGGTGAATATATTATGATACTATATGAGTTCTTAGCTTTTCTGCCCTGTCATCTTTTTGAATACAGCCAGTTGCTCTTTCATGGCGCTGATCCTGTCGGCAGGCTCTGTTCGTGCTTCCAGTAATATCCAGCCTTTGTAATGCATGCCCCTGAACAGATCCATCAGTTGCTGGTATGGGTAATCGCCAATATTCAGTTCGCGCACATGAACAGTATCTCCAAACCATTTTTTTACCGAGTTGAAATTGGCTTCCAGGCCGGGCGGGAGCAGATCTTCGGGGTTGCAGTTCCAGCACATTTTTACATTGGGTTCGGTCACCTGTTCAAATATGGCCTTCATATTGGGAATTTCCTGGGTGAGATGACCATGCACTTCCACTCTCACCAGTTGCCCGAGATCACGGGCGAATTTACCTACTTCATTAAAGGAGGCAGCTATCTGTGCGATCGTTTTTTCTTTGGGGACAGAAGCAGGCAGGTCATTGGGCTTGATTTTGATACCGCTTGCGCCAATGTCTTTACAGAGTTGCGTATATATTTTTGTCTGCTCTATGTTTTTACGGACTTCTGCCGGATCGGGGCTGTGGTATTCAAAGTTGGAGCCATACCCGATGCAGGTTACCGGGCTGTCTGCAAACCTTTTTTTTACTTCGCTGCGTTGTTGCCTGCTAAGATTGCTTTCTACTTTATGTGCATGTTGTGTTCGCAGCTCCACTCCCAGCAAACCGGTTTTTTCACAATTGGCGATCAGGGTGGGCAGGTCCCAGTCCCGTCCCCATTGGTAGGTTACGAGCCCGAACTTCATATTACCGGCAGCAGGATAAAAACCGCTCAATGCGCCGGAAGCTGCAATGCCTGCACCTGCAGTGGCAGCCTGACAAATAAAATCGCGACGAGATAGCTTTTTCATTTCAATCGTTTCCTGAATATTTTTGTTATAGTTGTTTAATGAGAAGAAAGCTAGGGTAATATACTATATGACAGTATATAGCATTTCGAAAGTTATTACATTATTTGGATTTGCTCAATGAATTTTAATCTTCTTATATAAATAAGAAGAGTATAGAACAGGTCAGTTTGCAAAACAAGCCCGTTCGGAGTGTGCTTAAACGTTTTCGTAAAAAGCGATCTTTATTTTTTATCTTTAGTGCTATGCCAAACGTGAAACCTGCCAGCCGGCAGGCTGGTGTGAGAAGTGAAATATATCTTTCACCTTTATTCCCGTCCGAATGGCATTCAGCCGGGCGGGCTCTCACTTTTTACGATAACATACAGACATAATTGGCTTGACTTAGCATTAGTTATATGGAAAACACCACAACGAAAATTCCTTCACCTATAGGAATGTTTATTGATCCACTGACCGACTTCGGCTTTAAAAAGATATTTGGCTCAGAGCCCAATAAGGATTTGCTTATCGCTTTTCTTAACGAACTGTTTAAAGGTCGTAAAGTAATAAAAGACCTCTCGTATAATCCACAGGAAAATAGCGGTACAGTAAGGCATTACCGCAAAACTATTTTTGATCTTACGTGCACCTTTTACAAAAGGAATATATGATCTGAGATGCGGCGCAGCCCTGTTTATGGAATCTTTTGCCAGGTGCATCTCTTTAGCAAGCGCAGGATCCTGTTGTGTAGTATCATATTCCTTCACAACAATTTTTTTGTATGAAACCAGAGAATATACTGCAAAGCGATTTGCTTGACATTCTTTTTGAAAACCGTAATAAGGCTTACGGAGCATACTATATAAGACGGCATTATCAGGGGTATTTATGGAAAGCAATGGTGATTGCGCTGGGAATGATTGCCCTAATTATATTTATAGCACGTATTCAAAAACAAGAAAAGCCACCTCTGTCATTTACCATTTCATCCCCGGTTGCCGTACAGCCGGTTCCTATAGCTGATATCCTGTTTCCGCCACCTCTTCAGAAGCCCGTTGCGCGCAATACTGCTGCTACGGAGAAATGGTCTACGTTAAAAATAGTGCCTCCGGATGCGCCCGTTGAGCAGCCTGTGCCAGACATTGCCGACCTTACAGATGAGAAAATTTCCGTGACTACAACAAAAGGGGTTCCGGGGGATATTACAGCGCCTGAAGAAAATACCGGACCAACTGCTACAGGGGGCATAGCGGCGCCTTCAATACCGGAAGTGCATACAGCGCCTTATGATAATAGTGCGGTAGATGAATCGGCCGAATTTCCGGGAGGGCTGAAGGCCATGCTGAGGTTCCTGCAGAGAAATTTACAAAATCCCGAAAAGGAGATGGCGGCGCCTGTCAGGGTCAGGGTTCAGTTTATCGTAGATGAAACCGGGACTGTGGGAAATTTTAAAATAATACAAAGTGGTGGGGAAATATTTGACCGGGAAGTATTGCAAACACTGAAAAAAATGCCCCGGTGGAAGCCGGCGGTAAAGAACGGGAGACAGGTGCCGGTATATTTTGTACAGCCGATAACCTTTGATATGCTTGCTGAATAAAGGTTTCCGCAATTTTTTAATAGTAATGACGTGGCATTTAGCATAGTATTTACTAACTTGCCACTCCCGTAAAAAAAATATGTCGGTTCAAGAAAATTGGGAAGAGCAAAAACGTCGCAGATATTCTGGCTTTCATGCCATATATGACTATATAATGGGTATTTTGTGGCTTTTGGTCGGACTTTTTTTTCTCCTAAATAAATCTTTAGGGATTGAATGGATGAAAAGTGACCCTGTAATAGACAGCATTTTTGGGTTTGTCGGCATAGCTTATGGGGCATTCCGACTGTACAGGGGATATAAGAAGAAATATTTCAGGAAATGAAAATGAGTAACCTAATACATTTTACAGTTGCCTGCTGTATATATGGCGTTCTATTCACTATTACGGCAGGCTGTAGCAACGGAGGAGGCAGGAAGGTTTTTTCGGGGGACGAAAGCCTGACTTCAGGTCTGATCCATATCAGCGTGGATGAATCTTTTAAGCCTGTCATTGACTCACAGATAAAGGTATTTTCCTCGCTTTTTCCCAAAGCGAAGGTGATACCTCACTACAAATCTGAGGCTGAGTGCCTCAAAGACCTGTTGAACGACAGTATCAGGATGGTCATCGTTACACGCGGGTTAAGTGAAGAAGAAGTTAATTCTTTGAAAGATACGCTTGGCTTTGCACCTACATGGGGCAAAATTGCATCTGATGCTATAGCCGTCATCGTAAATAATAAAGCCAAAGATTCTCTTTTTGACATGAGCGATATAAGATCGCTGATGAACGGAACGAGCGGTTATAAACTTAACCCGGTGCTTGACGGCAAAACCGCTACAAGCACTATACGGTATATGATTGATTCAGTGCTTAAGGGACAGTCTCTGGCACCGGGAATAGCAGGGGCTGATTCAAGCGAAGGTGTAATCAATTATGTTGCCGCTCACCAGGACGCTATCGGCTTTGTAGGTGTGAGCTGGATCGGCAATCCCGACGACAAGCAGCAGTTGGCTTTTCTTACCAGCGTAAGAGTGGCGTCTGTACAGGCAACCGACGACAAGGAAAAGTTCATTAAACCCTATCAGGCAAATATTGCCACCAAAAGGTACCCGATGGTACGGGGTTTGTATTATATTGTAAAAGAGAATTTTAGCGGGCTGGGAAAGGGGTTTTCAAACTTTTTGCAAAACGAAAAAGGACAATTAATCTTTTATAGGGCTTATCTTGTGCCGTCAAAAATGGATTTTACATTAAGAGATGCAGAAATCAAAGAGTAATATAATTGGATAATATTATTTAAATCAAACCAAAATTTCAATCAAAAATGATCAAGCACACAATCAGATTAATGGTAGCTTCTGCTTTACTGTGCAATGTTGCCTTTGCGCAATCGGTGGACGAGGGGAAACAGTTGTATTACTATGAGAGGTATAACAGCGCAAAGGAGACCCTTGAAAAAGTGGTAGCTTCCAAACCAGACGATGTTGAAGCTGTTTATTGGCTTGGACAAACATTAATTGAATTGCATGATACTGCCGGAGCAAAAGCTGTTTATCAGAAAGCTTTGCAGGCTAAAGGAAGTGAACCGCTTCTTCTTGTAGGAATGGGACATGTAGAACTGCTGGAAAATAAGACCAATGAGGCCCGCCAGCGTTTTGAAACAGCTATCAGCCTCACCAAAGGAAAAGATGTGGGTATTTACGATGCTGTGGGACATGCTAATGTGGATGCCGCTGCCGGCGACGCAAACTATGCCATTCAAAAGCTCAAAGCAGCTACAGAGGTGAAAAAATTCAAAGATCCGGATGTTTATATTAATATGGGAGACGCTTACCGTAAACTTATGGATGGCGGGGCTGCCGTAACCTCCTATCAAAGTGCTTTGACATTAAACGACAAGCTGGCTGAAGCAAAATACAAAATTGGTAAGATCTACCGCACCCAGGGTGATGACCAGGCAAAGATCTTCCTCGAAAATTTTAATGATGCCATTACCCTGGATCCTAAGTATGCACCTGCTTACTATGACCTGTACTCTTACTGGTATAGCCGCGATGTGAATAAGGCGCGCGACTTCTTTGCGAAATACAAGGCAAATACAGATTTTACTCCTTCGGTGGAAGCAGAAGAGATCAGCCTGGTATATGCTTCAGGAGATTTTAAAGGCGCTATTGCCAAAGCAGACGAAAAACTGCAAAAGGATGGCGACAAAGCAGATGTTAAATTGTACCGTACAAAAGCCTACGCCTACGACAAACTTGGCGATTCAGTGAATGCGCTCCAGAATATGGAAACATTTTTCGCCAAAGCCAATCCTGATGTCATCCTTCCGGATAACTACGTTAAAATGGCTGAGATCTCTGCTAAATTCCCGGACAAGATAGCCCAGGCTGATGAATATTTCGGGAAACTGATTGCCATGGATACCGTAACAGCTCACCGGATTGATTATGCTAATGCAGCGGCTAATATGTATAAAAAAATGAATAACCATCCGAAAGCTGCAGAATGGCTTACTAAAATATTGCAATACAAACCCGACTATACCGGGCGTGATCTGTTTTATGCAGGATGGGAGAATTTTTACGGAGAAAACTATGTAACGGCCGACAGCGTATTCACCCTGTATAAAACAAAATACCCGGACGATGTGCAGGGCTTTTATGGCGCTTTCCGTACCAAGTGGTCTGCTGATACTGCCGCTTTAAGCTCCGGTATTCCTTCTGCCGCACCTCTTGAGGACGCTACAAAATTTATTCAGCTGGCAGAGGCCGATAAAGATAAATACAAACAATCTTTACAGTTGACCTATGGTTATATGGCGGGTTATTATGCCAATAATTTAAAAGACTATGCAACAGCAATAACCTATTTAGATAAAATACTGGAAGTAGACCCGGGTAATGCGGATGCGCAAAAAAACAAGGATATTCTCCAGCAGGCCCTCAACAGACCTCAACCCAAGAGCAATTCTACCAAGAAGACAGGAACAAAGTAGAGATATACCTTATATAAAAATAAAGCCCCAAAATCGTCAGTGGTTTTGGGGCTTTATTTTTATTAAGAATGGTTTTTAATACAGCTTACCTTATTTTTGCCATTGGATATTTCACAACTTACCAAAAACAGAAAAATACTGATGCTGCTGTACCAAAATTGATTTTGATCCGTTCGTTTTTCTGTTACAATGAAAATCTTGAGATGAGATGATAACATTTTATTTACTTCAATCTCCCGCAGTTTCCCCGGCAGCAGATGTCAACAGCTCATTTAATTACTTTCCTATAGCCCTGCAACTGCTTTTTGCAGCAGGTTTTGTTGTGGTAATGATGGTTGTGACCCATCTCCTGGGTCCCAAAAGAGGCACTCCCGAAAAGCTGGAGAACTTTGAAAGTGGTATTGAAATCAGCGGAAATGCCCGGCAACCCCTGGCTGTTAAATACTTCCTGGTAGCGATCTTATTTGTGCTTTTTGATGTGGAAGTCATCTTTTTTTATCCTTATGCCGTTAATTTCAGGCATCTGGGATGGGAAGGTTTTTCGGCAGTGCTTGCTTTTGTTGGCTTTTTTCTTGCTGGATTTTATTATATTATCAGGAAGGGGGCTTTAAAATGGGAAGACTGATGCTTCCCAACAGGCCCCGGTGATGTATTGCTTTTTGTGAACTTAAAATTTTTATTATGGCACGCCCGGTAAGATTTAACATAACGCCTAAAGAAAGAGATACAGAGGGTCATATCAGTGTGGTAGGAGCGCCTCCCGGTCACAACGGGGAAGGATTTTTTACCACCAAGCTCAGCGAAGTGGTAGGGCTGGCGAGAAAAAACTCTTTATGGCCGCTACCTTTTGCAACATCCTGTTGTGGTATTGAATTTATGGCTACTATGGGATCACACTACGACCTTGGCAGGTTTGGCGCAGAAAGAATGGGATTTACTCCCCGCCAGTGCGATTTGCTGATGGTAATGGGTACCATTGCCAAAAAGATGGCGCCGGTATTAAGGCAGGTCTATATCCAGATGTCGGAGCCGCGCTGGGTAATGGCTGTGGGGGCATGCGCTTCAAGCGGCGGTATTTTCGACAGCTATTCGGTTTTGCAGGGAATAGACCAGATTATGCCCGTAGATGTATATGTTCCGGGTTGCCCGCCCCGGCCGGAAGCCATCCTGGATGGTGTGCTGGCAATACAGGACCTGGTGCAGAACGAAAGTATACGCAGGAGGAACAGCGACCATTACCAGCAACTGCTGCTGAGTTATGGCATACAATAACGTCAGGATTATAATTTGAACAAAGCAATGGAACTGACCAACGATTATATCAAACAGAGATTAACAGAAAAATTCGGTGAACAGGTAAGCAATTTTACCGAGCCTTATGGAATGCTCACTTTTGAAGCACCTAAGGAAATGAATCTCAAAGTGCTGCAGTTCCTGTATGACGATCCTGAGCTGAAATTCAGGTTTCTCACGGATTTGCAGGCGGTACATTACCCCAATGATAAAGGAAGAGAGCTGTCGGTAGTATACCATCTGCATAATATGACAGATAATATAAGGCTGCGTTTCAAAATATATACGGGTATTGATACTCCTGATGTGTTTACGGCTACCCAATTGTTTGCCTGCGCCAACTGGATGGAAAGGGAAACCTACGATTTTTTCGGTGTTAACTTTACCGGGCATCCCAATCTCAAACGTATCTTAAACGTAGACGAGATGGATTATTTCCCGATGAGGAAGGAATACCCTATGGAAGACCAGACCCGTGCAGATAAAGATGATGAAATGTTTGGAAGAGGAGGAACCATTTAAAGCGAGATTAATGACAGAAGAATTATTACAGCATCCCAAAGAGCACAATATTAAGCTTCCCGAAGGTTCTATCGAGAAAGAGACTACTACGCTCAACCTGGGACCTACCCATCCCGCTACCCATGGAGTATTCCAGAATATTCTTGAAGTGGATGGCGAACGTGTTATCTCCGCAGAATCCACAGTAGGGTATATCCACAGGGCATTTGAAAAAATTGCAGAACGCAGACCTTTATACCAGATCACACCGCTTACTGACAGGCTGAATTATTGTTCAAGCCCCATCAACAATATGGGCTGGCACATGACCTGCGAAAAGCTGCTCGGTATTGAGACGCCCAAGCGCGTGGACTATTTACGGGTGATCATTATGGAGCTGGCGCGCACGGCGGATCATATTATTTGCAACTCCGTAATAGGCGTGGATACCGGGGCGCTCTCCGTATTCCTCTATGTAATGCAATACCGGGAGCTGATATACGAAATATACGAGGAGATATGCGGCTCGAGGCTTACTACCAATATCGGCAGGATCGGGGGATTTGAAAGAAATTTCAATGCCACTGCATGGCAGAAGCTGGAAAAATTCTTACGTGAGTTTCCAAAGGCGCTGAAGGAATTTGAGAACCTGCTGCAACGCAACAGGATATTTGTTGACCGTACCGTAGGAGCAGGACCTATTGATGCAGAGCGGGCATTGAACTATGGCTTTACCGGGCCTAATTTAAGAGCCACAGGCATAGATTATGATGTGCGCGTGCATACCCCTTACTGCAGCTACCAGGACTTTGAATTTAATATTCCTGTTGGCACCACCGGCGATGTGTACGACAGGTGGCTGGTACGCAACCAGGAAATGTGGGAATCATTAAAGATCATTGAGCAGGCTTATCACAAAATACAGCAGTTCAGCGGGGAAGAAGCGGAAGTATATCATGCCAATGTGCCTGAATATTACCTGCCTCCGAAAGAGGATGTATACACAAAAATGGAAGCGCTGATATGGCATTTCAAGATCATTATGGGCGAGACTGAGATCCCTCCGGGGGAGGTGTGGCATAGCGTGGAAGGCGCCAACGGGGAGCTGGGTTTTTATCTTATCAGCGATGGCGGAAGATCGCCCTACCGGCTGCATTTCCGCAGGCCATGTTTTATTTATTACCAGGCATATCCCGAACTGATTAAAAATGCGATGCTTGCTGATGCGGTAGTAGTAATGAGCAGCCTGAATTTGATAGCCGGAGAAATGGATGCATGATCCAATTTGAAAATTTGAAAATTTGAAAATGAAGTTTTCGGAAGAAAAATTAAAAAAAGTAGACGAGATCATTGCGCGCTATCCTGAGGGGAGGCAAAAAAGTGCTTTGTTACCGGTACTGCATCTTGCGCAGGAACAATTCGGCTGGCTGAGCACGGAAACGATGGATTATGTTGCAGCACTGCTGAAGCTTGAGCCTATAGAAGTATATGAGGTAGCCACTTTCTATTCGATGTACAACCTGAAACCTGTAGGCAAATACATGTTTGAAGTGTGCCAGACCGGTCCCTGTATGGTGCGGGGCTGCGACGATATTATAGCATATATCGGCGAGAAGCTCGGTATTAAACCAGGCGAAACTACCGGCGACGGTCTCTTCACGCTTAAAACAGTGGAATGCCTCGGCGCCTGCGGGTATGCGCCTATGATGCAACTGGGGAAACATTATAAAGAACATCTGACCAAAGAAAAAGTGGATGCGATCATTGAAGAGTGCAGGAAAAATGCAGCGGTAAATAATTAAAAAATGCGTTTTGTTTTTGCCATAGTATTGTTCTTCTTAGCATCGGTTGCGCATGCGCAATCAGACAGTGCAACAGTAAAAGAAAATGTTGCCCGCCTGGAAAACGCTTTGATCGCAAAAAATTATCAGGAAATTGAGGCTTTGCTGTATAAGGAGGTAAATTTTGGACACTCTACAGGATGGATACAAAGCAGGCAGGATGTGATTAATGATTGTAAAAGCGGGAAACTGGCGTATCAGAAAATAGAGAGAAGCAATCTGTATGTCGCTGCAATAGGTAAAGACTGGGCGATAGTAAGATACAGCGGAGTAGCAGAAGGATTAAATGAGGGCAGGGAATTTAAGATTGCGCTTCATGTGCTGCAGGTTTGGGTAAAAAGCAATAAAGGAAAATGGCAACTCGCAGCAAGGCAGGCAACCAAATTGCCCGAACAGCCAAAATAAAAATTAAGCGGTTGAAATCATAATATCGCTGATCATAATATGGGAAGAAAATTATTATTAGAGCATGCTAATGTTGAAGGTATCAGGTACTATGATGCTTACAGGAAACATGGCGGCTATGCCAGCGTGGAGAAGGCGCTGAAGACCATGACACCTGAAGCTATCGTTGACGAAGTCAAGAAAAGTGGGTTGCGTGGCCGCGGCGGCGCAGGATTTCCTACAGGTATGAAATGGAGCTTTATTGCCAAGCCTGAAGGCGTTCCCCGTCACCTGGTATGTAATGCGGATGAGAGTGAGCCCGGTACTTTTAAAGACCGCTTCCTGATGGAGTTTATTCCGCACCTGCTGATAGAAGGCCTGATCGTCAGCTCTTTTGCCCTCGGTAGTAATGCCACCTATATTTATATAAGAGGGGAATATGCATGGATCCCGGATATCCTGGAGCAGGCTATAGCAGAAGCCAAAGTCAACGGGTGGCTCGGGAAAAACATTCTTGGCACCGGCTTCGATTGTGAAATATATGTGCAGCGGGGTGCAGGCGCCTATATCTGCGGCGAGGAAACAGCATTGATAGAATCGCTGGAAGGTAAAAGAGGCAATCCTCGCATTAAACCGCCCTTTCCTGCTTTGAAAGGCGTATGGGACAGACCAACAGTGGTGAATAACGTAGAAACGCTTGCAGCAGTTGTTCCTGTTATTAATATGGGCGGCGAAGAATATGCAAAGATCGGTGTAGGCCGTTCTACAGGAACCAAGCTGATCTCTGCCTGCGGCAATATTAACAAGCCGGGAGTATACGAAATAGACATGACCATCAGCGTGGAAGAATTTATATACAGCGATGAATATTGCGGGGGCATACCTAATGGTAAGCGGCTGAAAGCCTGTATACCGGGCGGTTCTTCCGTACCTATCCTGCCTGCAAACCTCCTGCTGAAAACAGCAAAGGGCGAAACAAGGTATATGAACTACGAAAGCCTGAGTGATGGTGGCTTTGCTACCGGCAGTATGATGGGTAGCGGTGGCTTTATCGTTTATGATGAAGACCAGTGTGTTGTAAAAAACACTTATACGCTGGCCCGTTTCTATCGTCATGAAAGCTGTGGGCAGTGCAGTCCCTGCCGTGAAGGAACGGGGTGGATGGAGAAAATTCTTAAAAATATAGATACAGGCAGAGGGAAGATGAGTGATATTGATCTGCTCTGGGATATCCAGCGCAAGATTGAAGGGAATACCATTTGTCCGCTGGGAGATGCTGCTGCATGGCCGGTGGCTGCAGCTATACGTCATTTCCGCGATGAATTTGAATGGCATGTGCTGAACCCGGATGAATGTATGAGAAGAAATTACGGGCTGGCGCATTATGCGGATGCGAGGGAAGTGGTGGCGTAGGTTTCACGCAAAGCCGCAAAGAAGGCAAAGAGACATAAGTTTTTTGGGAAGATATTGCCAACGAAAACTCCTTTGGCAGAGAAGGATTTCACGCAAAGGGGCAAAGAGGGCAAAGGGGCGTAAGTTTTTTTTGAAAGAGATTGTTAACGAAAAACACCTATATGACAGAAAATGAACTGTCAAAGCTAATTGTTGACCTTTGCTATAAAATCCATAAGCGATATGGCCCGGGCTTGTTTGAGAATGTTTATGAAGAGATATTTTGTTATGAATGGATTAAAACCAATATACCATTTAGCAGGCAACAGGAAATAGTTCTGGTTCACGAAGAAATAAAATTAGGCGTTGGTTTCAGAGCGGATGTGATCATTGATAATAAGGTTTTAATTGAGTTTAAATCAATTGAGTCATTATCTGAAGTTCATTATAAACAAGTGCAAACCTATTTAAACCTGACCGGAATAAAATTGGGACTATTGGTGAATTTTAATGTGCCTTTAATTAAGGATGGCATTCACCGTATAGTCAATAACTTATAAAACTTTGCGACTTTGCCTTCTTTGCGGCTTTGCGTGAAATATACATTATGGCTGAAGAAAAAAAACTATTTAAGGTAACTATTGACAACATTACCGTTGAGGTAGAGCCCGGCACCACTATCCTGAATGCCGCGAGGCAGATAGGCGGTGATGTAACGCCGCCTGCCATGTGTTACTACAGCAAACTGAAAGGCAGCGGCGGTAAATGCCGTACCTGCCTGGTGGAAGTAGCCGCCGGTTCAACTGCAGACCCCCGGCCAATGCCCAAGCTCGTTGCTTCCTGCAGGACCAATGTCATGGACGGCATGATCGTAAAAAATATTACCAGTGAAAAAGTGCTGGATGCCCGCGCAGGTGTAACAGAATTTCTGTTGCTGAACCATCCGCTGGATTGCCCTATCTGCGACCAGGCGGGCGAATGCCACCTGCAGGATCTCAGCTATGAGCATGGTAAGGAAGGCACCCGTTTTGAATTTGCTAAAAGAACGTTCACCAAGCACGATCTCGGTCCTTATATACAATTGCACATGACAAGGTGCATACTTTGCTACCGCTGTGTATTTGTTGCCGACCAGCTGACGGGCAAAAGAGTGCACGGTGTGCTGGACCGCGGAGATCATGCTGAAATTGCCACCTATATCGAAAAAGCGCTTGACAATGAATTTATAGGCAACGTGATTGATGTATGTCCCGTGGGTGCATTAACAGATAAGACCTTCCGTTTCAAGAACAGGGTATGGTTTACCAAGCCTGTAAACGCCACCTGCAATTGCGATAAATGCAGCGGCAAAGTACACCTGTGGATGCGCGGGAATGAAGTGCTGAGAGTAACCGCCCGCAAAGACCAGTGGGGAGAAGTGGAAGACTGGATCTGCAATACCTGCCGTTTTGAAAGAAAGGATATAAAAGACTGGACTATTGAAGGTCCGGCGAATGTCAACAGGCACTCTGTAATATCACAGGGACATTATGTAGGGCTTAAAAAGCCTGAGGAGACCTTTAGCAAGGTGATGCACGGCAGGCAGCCTAAGATACTGATGAATATACATGACGTGAGCCAGGTAAACCCACCGGGGCTTGATCTTGCTGCGATCCCCGGGCCGGCGCATTCAACAGATTTCAATGAAGCAAACCGGAAAGCGCTTCCGGAAAATGAAAGATAGAAAAACATCATTGACCGTATAGAACACAAGCATATTATTTTATGATAGTACTCGCTATAGACTGGGCTTATGCAATAGAAAAAATGGTGCTTATTGCCATCGTAATCTCGGCTTCATTGCTGATAGCGATGTACGCCACTTATGCCGAGCGCAAGATAGCCGGTGTGATGCAGGACAGGCACGGACCTAACAGGGCAGGTCCCTTTGGTATACTCCAGCCGCTTGCCGACGGTCTAAAGCTTTTTTTTAAGGAAGAGATCATTCCCAACAACTCCAGCAGGTGGCTGTTTGTGCTTGGTCCATGCCTGGCCATGCTGACAGCAATGATGACCTCGGCTATTATTCCCTGGGGCAATACTATTGAAATAGGAGGGCGTACCATATCACTCCAGATAGCAGATATCAATATCGGTATCCTTTATATATTCGGGGTAGTGAGCATGGGGGTATACGGCATTATGATCGGCGGCTGGGCAAGCAATAACAAGTTTTCATTAATGGCTGCCCTGCGCGGCGCCAGCCAGGCGATAAGTTATGAACTGGCAATGGGACTATCACTCATTGCATTGCTTATGCTCACAGGTTCCTTAAGCTTAAAAACCATAGTAGAACAGCAGATCAATGGGCATTTCTGGAATATCGTTTACCAGCCGCTCGGGTTCCTGATATTTTTCATTTGCGCACTGGCAGAATGCAACCGTGCCCCGTTTGACCTGCCTGAAGCGGAAAGTGAATTGAATATGGGCTATCACCAGGAATACTCGTCAATGAAGCTGGGCTTTTACCTGTTTGCGGAATATATCAATATGTTCATCAGTTGCGCCGTTATAGCTACCCTGTTTTTCGGAGGGTATGATATGCCGTTTGTAGATGAATCACAGTTGAGCGGCGTTACAGCGCTGTTAACAGGGCTGGCAGCATTGTTTGGCAAGACCTTTATTCTCATTTTTGTTTTCATGTGGATCAGGTGGACGCTTCCCCGCTTCAGGTATGATCAGTTGATGAACCTGGGCTGGAAAGGCCTGATACCGCTGGCATTATTAAATATGGTCATTACGGGAGCTGTGGTATTATATACTATGAAAACTCCCTGATTTAATTGGGTTGTATAGCTGATAAAAATACTTTTGTACAACTTTTAAAATTTTCCTGCGGGGAAATAAAAAAGAAAAAATGCAGGCATTAACACAAAGAGCAAAAGCCGTTGACAGGAGGCCGATGAACTGGCTGGAAAAGATATACCTCTGGAATATCTTCAAAGGAATGCTCATTACTTTCAAACATATTTTTAAGAAAAAAGTTACAATACAGTATCCTGAACAGAAAAGGCCGTTCAGCCCTGTATTCAGGGGATTGCATGTGCTGAATCGTGATGAAGAAGGCAGAGAACGTTGTACCGCCTGTGGGCTTTGTGCGCTGGCATGTCCCGCAGAAGCTATCACCATGGAAGCCGCCGAAAGACTGCCCGGCGAAGAAAACCTGTACCGTGAAGAAAAATATGCAGCCCGCTATGAGATCAATATGCTTCGCTGCATATTCTGCGGGCTTTGCGAAGAGGCTTGTCCCAAAGATGCCGTTTACCTCAGCGAAACTTTCGCGCCTGCTAATTATAGCCGCAAAAGCTTCATTTACGGTAAGCAGGACCTGCTGATACCGGATCCGAAGACAGAGCCGGAGGCGTTTGACATTGCCAGGGGACTGATAGAAAAAAAGAAAAAATCCAAATAATTCGAAACAGCACCAAACCGAACGAACTACGATAATGGGTACAACGCAATTGCTTTTTTGGTTTCTCACAATAATGACACTTGGCAGTGCGCTGATGGTTATTTTCAGCAAAAACCCGGTGTACAGCATATTGTGGTTAATTGTTACTTTCTTCTCTATTTCAGGACACTACATTTTGCTCAATGCACAATTCCTTGCTATCGTCAATATCATTGTATATGCCGGGGCTATTATGGTATTGTTCCTGTTTGTAGTGATGCTGATGAACCTGAATGAGACTTCATCGCCGGTAAAGAATAAATGGCTGCGGTTTGCAGGAGTGATCTCCGGGGGAAGCCTGCTGCTGGTGATAGTAGGGGCGCTGAAAGACACGGAAAATATGCAAAAGGAAATGCTGATGAATACGGGAAATATAGGGCTGATCCATAACCTGGGTACCGTGCTGTTTAAAAATTATGTGTTACCCTTTGAGATCAGCAGTGTATTGTTCCTGAGCGCAATGGTAGGGGCTGTGGTAATTGGGAAGAAGTAGCTGGGGGCTATGAGCAGTGAGCTATGAGGGCTGGAAGCTGATAGCTCAGTGCTAAAAAAATCAGATTATGACCATCAATCATTATATATTTTTATCGGTAGCGCTGTTTTGCATAGGCATTATAGGTGTTTTAACCCGCCGCAATATGATCATTATTTTTATGTGCATTGAGTTAATGCTCAATGCCACAAATCTTTTGCTGGTGGCTTTTTCCAAAATGCATTACCTGGCTGCTTCCGTAACAGATGCTGCTACTACAGCAGGGACCGACGGGCAGTTGTTTGTATTTTTTATAATGGTGGTGGCGGCTGCGGAAGTAAGCGTGGGGCTGGCAATTATTGTAATGATGTATCGCAATACACATTCCATAGATGTAAATTTTTTGAACAGACTAAAACATTGAGCATCGCAGTTAAAAGCGTATATGCTTCCACACTGCCTGCACTGATATACCTGATATGAGCAAATTAGTTTACCTGGTCCCGCTTTTTCCATTGATCGGCTTCCTTATCAATGGGCTGGGAAGAAAAAACCTTACCAAATCCCTTACCGGAATAATCGGGAGCGGAGTAGTATTGATCTCTTTTATTATAAGCGTCGTTTTATTTTTTGAGGTAAAGGCGGGACACAGCGAAGTTGTGACCTATTTCGATTTTATTACCGCAGGCAGTCTCAAAATCCCTTTTGCTTTCCAGGTTGACCAGCTGTCTTCCATCTTCCTGCTTATTATTACCGGTGTGGGATTCCTGATACATGTATACTCAACGGCATATATGCACGAAGAAAGCAGCGCGCATTACGCACGGTATTTTTCTTATCTCAATCTCTTCGTGTTTTCCATGCTTTTGCTGGTACTGGGCGCCAATTACCTGATCATGTTCATCGGATGGGAAGGCGTAGGATTATGCTCCTACCTGCTGATAGGATACTGGTTTAAGAATACTGCATATACTACTGCCGGTAATAAGGCATTTATCATGAACCGCATAGGTGATTTCGGATTCCTGCTTGCCCTGTTCTGGATGATACAGCAATTCGGCACACTAAGCTTTTCGGATGTATTCAGCAAAGCAGGTGGCATGAAAATGAACGACGTAGCGCTGGTAGGCATCACCATGCTGTTGTTTGTAGGCGCTACCGGCAAAAGCGCGCAGATACCTTTATATACATGGTTGCCTGATGCCATGGCAGGCCCTACTCCTGTTTCGGCGCTTATCCATGCGGCTACCATGGTCACTGCCGGTATTTATATGATCGCACGCAGCAACCTGCTGTATACACTTGCGCCTACAACGCAGGGAGTGGTTGCGGTTATCGGGTTGGCTACTGCCATCCTCGCAGCTACCATAGCGCTTAAGCAAAATGATATTAAAAAAGTACTTGCATATTCTACCGTAAGCCAGTTGGGTTATATGTTTCTTGGCCTGGGTGTAGGCGCCTATACCGGGGCTGTATTTCATGTAATGACACATGCTTTTTTCAAAGCCCTGTTGTTCCTTGGAGCCGGCTCTGTTATCCATGCCATGCATCATGAGCAGGATATCAGGAAAATGGGAGGGTTGGCCAAACGCCTGCCTACCACCCACTGGACATTTCTTGTGGGATGTATCGCTATTGCAGGTATCCCGCCGCTAAGCGGATTCTTTTCAAAGGATGAGATACTGGCTGCCGCATTTTCTGCCAACACGGTTTATTGGGTAGTGGGTGTGCTCGGTGCAGTGCTCACGGCATTCTATATGTTCAGGTTATATGCTACGACCTTTCTCGGTAAGTTCAGGGGCAGCCATGAGCAGGCGCATCACCTGCACGAAAGTCCTGCGGCGATGACCTGGCCGCTGGTCATACTCGCCATCCTGGCTGCCATATCCGGCTTTGTAGGCGTGCCTGCTGCATTAGGCGGTCATCATGAGCTGGAACATTTCCTTTCACCCATTTTTGCAGGTTCCGTAAAGCTTTCTCATGAGCAGCATGCGCTCTCACATGCTACAGAATATATGCTGATGGGGGTTTCTGTTGGAGCAGCCATCATAGCTATTCTTTATGCAGTATCAAGATTCAGCAAAAAGCCTGATCTTGAAGAAGCACAGGGATTTGGCAAGGTGCTTCAAAACAAGTGGTATGTAGATGAGCTGTATGATATTGTGTTTGTGCGTCCATTGCGTACCCTCTCCGGCTTTTTGAATAGTATAGTAGAAAAATCAGGAATAGACGGCATGGTAAATGGTGTGGGCAGGCTGGTAAATTATGGCGGGCGCCAGTTGAGATTATTGCAAAGCGGACAGGTAGGCGCTTACATATTAATGATGGTGGTAGCAGCTTTGGTTTTATTCATTATTCAATTGTTTGTACAATAAGCTATGAACCCTAACGACGTATTCATTACATTTCCGGAGCTGCTGGTATGGTTTCCATTGCTGAGCGGGTTGGTCATTTTTCTATTACAAAAAGAGCAGCTTGTAAAGAAATGGGCCCTCACCTCATCGTTCATTACCATAGCTATTGTTGCAGCCAGCTTGTTTTTTACAGATAAAAAGTATTACAACTTCAATAACGTAAGCTATTTCTGGTTGCCTTCGCTGGGCAGCAGCTTCGCGCTGATGTACGATGGCATGGGACGCATGCTTTGCCTGCTTACCTCCATCGCCTTTTCACTGGCATTTCTTTCCACCTATAATAAAAGTTATCCCAAAGCCAATTCGTTTTACGGATTGATGCTGCTGATGCAAAGTGGCTTAATAGGGGTTTTCTGTGCAATGGATGCGCTGGTATTCTATTTCTTCTGGGAGCTGGCATTGATCCCGGCTTATTTCCTTTCATCGCGATGGGGAGGAGAAAGAAGGATACAGACGACCTTCAAATTCTTTGTATACACTTTTGCAGGTTCCCTGCTGTTACTGATCGGCATTATATACGTGTATCTTCATACACCTGAGCTTACTTTTTCACTCCATTCTTTCATGGATACCAGGCTTCCTCCTGAAAAGGAAAAAATGGTCTTCTGGCTGTTTTTCATAGCTTTTGCTATTAAGATGCCGGTATTTCCGTTCCATACCTGGCAACCGGATGCTTATGAACAGGCACCTACATCTGTAACCATGATCCTGAGCGGGGTGATGGTAAAGATGGGAGTATTTGCAGTTATCCGCTGGCTGATACCGGTATTCCCCCATGCCTCTCAAATATTTGCCAATGTCATTATCATACTGGCCGTAACAGGCATGATTTACGCATCCTGCATTGCCTGGATGCAGGACGACCTGAAGCGGCTGGTGGCGTATTCTTCCATTGTGCATATCGGGCTGATGTGCGCAGCGATATTTGCCCGCGCCGAGAGCGGGCTGCAGGGAGTGATGGTGCAAATGTTCAACCACGGTATAAACATCATCGGGATGTGGATAGTGGTAGAGCTTATAGAAAGAATATGGGGCACCAGGAAAATATCTGCGCTTGGCGGAATAGCCAATGCATCACCGGTATTAACCGTTTTTCTGGTAATTATCGCCCTTGCCAATATTGCGCTCCCGCTCACCAATGCTTTTGTCGGTGAGTTTTTAATGTTCAACGGGTTGTTTAGCCATGGTATATGGATAACGGCCATCGCATTGCTGAGCATAATACTCGCTGCCGTATATACACTGAATATGGTACAAAAAGTATTTTACGGAGAGGTAAAAAAACAAAATATACTGAGCCTTTCGACAATAGACGGGAATGTGGTGGCGGCACTGGTGATAGTGGTGATTATTATTCTGTTCCTGGGAGTATATCCCAAGCCAATGTTTGAGCTTACCCAGGGATCGGTGGATGTGTTTATGTCAAAGATCAGGGGGCTTTTCTAAATAAAGGATATTTAAATATTATGATTGCAATTATATTATCGGCATTATGGGGTGTTGTAATGATGTTCAGCGGTATTTTTTTCAAAAGAAAATCTGCTGCAGGCGTTATCGCCATATTAGGCATTACAACGTTGATCATTGTAAGCCTGCTGGAGTATGGCTCTTACCTCTACCTGCCGCTCGATGTAAAAGGCATGCTCACCTTTACCCCCTTCAGCCAGGTCTTTAATATGGTTGCCTTTATTTGTACATTGATATATTTCCTGCTCAATGCAACCGAGTTTGAAGAAGTAGGCAACGATGTGTATGAATACTATGCATTGATCTTTTTCATTCTTTGCGGTATCTGCATTGTTACTTCCTTCAATACCCTGCTGATGCTTTTCCTTGGTATTGAGATCATCTCTATACCCCTGTATATTCTTGCGGGTAGCGATAAGCGTAACCTTAAAAGCAATGAGGCCTCCCTGAAATACTTCCTGATGGGATCATTTTCCACGGGCATTATGCTCATGGGCATCGTGTTCCTCTATGGGGCCACAGGGACATTTCATATCCAGGGAATGCATATCGGTGCCGACAAGCCAGACCCTATGGTGGCTATCGGGCTTGTGCTGCTGCTGGTTTCCATGTCTTTTAAAGTAAGCGCTGCACCTTTTCATTTCTGGGCGCCGGATGTATATGACGGTTCTCCTACCATATTCACGTCTTTTATGGCTACTATAGTAAAAGTAGCTTCTTTTGTGGCGTTCCTCCGCCTCTTTGACAATGCTTTCGGGAAAATGCATGCGCAATGGCAGTTGCTGGCAGCGCTTATTGCGGCAGCCACATTGTTCATAGGCAATATCACCGCCGTATTTCAGCAGAGTGTAAAAAGAATGCTTTCTTATTCCAGCATTGCGCAGGCAGGCTTTATGATGCTGTCGGTTTTCGCGCTGAATACTTTTGCCAAGGAAGGAATGATACTCTATGCAGCGGCATACAGCCTTGCTTCCATCGGCAGCTTTGCCGTGCTGGTAAAAATGAAAGACTTCTCACTTGAAGGATTTAACGGGCTGCGCAAGACCAATCCTTTCCTTGCATTGATGAATACTATTTTCCTGCTTTCCCTCACAGGCATTCCTTTAAGCGCAGGCTTTTTCGCGAAATATTATATGCTGATCGGGACCGTAAAGAGCGGGCATTATTCCTGGCTTGCCATATTTGCAGTGCTGATGGCTGCCATCAGTGCCTTCTATTACTTCCGTGTGATCCAGGCAATGTATTTCAAAGAAGGTAATGCCGAAGCAAAACCGGTTTCAGCAACATACAAAGCCACCCTGCTTATTACAGCAGGATTAGTGATCCTTCTCGGCGCTTTCCCCGATATACTGATAAAGGCATTGTACAATTAATATGGATCTGTAATTTACATTAACGCCCGGGGAACACGAACACTATATTTAAATCATTCTTCTGCGAGGGAGAAAGCTGCGGGGCTTTTGTACTAATGCTCAACTTCTTCACTATTCCCCGACAGATTTCTCTCCCGCCTCAATATGCATTAAATCAATACGGACTGCGGGCGGGAGAAGCAATCTCCACATTTGTTGCTGCTATTAACTCAACATCATTACCGCAATGACTGAGGCGTGCCTAATTGTTAACTCGAAATGACGCTGCAAGAGTGTGGATTATTTGCATGCCTGAAGTATAGCGAAAGCTACAAAGTTATCAACACTCTTACCCGTCTTTGCGATCCCAACCGAAGGTCGGGAGAAGCAATTTTCTGATAGCATTGGTAATGTATCTCTTCACGTGAAGCATCATGCATGCGGCTCGCAGAGATGTCGCCGGAATGCGGAGTATTTTGAGGGCTTACCTTATAAAGAAAGTTACAAAATTATCAACCCCTTATCCGTCATGCCAATCCCCCCTGGTGCATAAAATGCCCTTATTTTATAATATCGTACAGAGCAAAATGCCCCAATTTTGTTACAAAATGCCGTAAAAAATACCCTGATTTTGTGACATACCTCAGAGAGGCATATTGCCGGAACTAAAATAATTTCCCTACAGGTGTTGCTTTATAAATGCAAGCCCTTTGATGGCTATATCCCATGGCGCCGAATATTCCCGCCACACGCCGATAGCATTGGCGAAATTCGGATCGTTGCGTGAAAAGGCTTCTATGGTAAGCCAGCCTTTATATTGAATCTCTTTCAGCATGGCGAAAGTTTCATCCCAGTGCACATGACCGTCGCCGGGAGTGCCGCGATCATTTTCGCTGATATGAACGTGTGCGAGAACGGGTGATATGTCCACAATAGCTTCGCGGATCTTCTTTTCTTCAATATTGGCATGATGCGTATCATACATAGCTTTTACATGAGGATGGGCTGCTAACTTTACCAGTTTTGTTAACTGCGCCATGGTATTGCAGAGATAGCACTCAAAACGATTGACTGCTTCCAACGTAAGGGTAATACCTGCCCCGGCTGCATGATCGCCTGCTGCATGCAATATTTCAGCGCTCCATCCGTATTCATTTTCCCGGGGCGACTCCCTGGAGAATACGCTATGCGCAGAGTGAAACGGGCCGGCAATGATCTTTGCCCGCATGGCATGCGCCCTGTCAATAGCCCATTTTATACGGTCAAGGCTTTTAGCTCTTACTTCTGCAGAAGGGCTGACAGGATTTTCATCTTTGCCCAGCACAAAAACGGTCGTGGTTTCCAGCCCTAATGCTGCAGCATGATCTCCAAACCGCTGATAGGCTTTTTCGTCCGGCGAACCGATCAGGCTCTCCACTCCGTCATAGCCGATTGCTTTCAGTTTATCAAGTATGGGGAACAGCTTATCTGATACTTCTGCAGACCATACCAGTGTATTAAATCCGATTTTATTCATAACCAATTACTGAAAATTAATTTGTAACCATACCCCTGTAAGGTACTTCAATATCTATTTTGCCGGCCCATGTTGCCGGTATAGGCTTCCCGGCTGCCCAGAGTATTCCATTAATGATCAAATGTTGAAATGGTTCGATCCTGAAGTCTTCCGGATGGCCCATGGTAGTCATAAAAAAGCGGGCGCCAAAAGAGTTGGTCCCAGTCCAGGCAACCGGGTTATCAAATGCATTGGGGCTTTCGGAATTGACCGAATGCCCCATTAATAATGAAACAGAATTTCCTGAAGGATAGTCAGGCAATACCTTATACAGCCATGAACGTACATGAAAGCTGTCGGCAACACCGGTAAGAATAGGATTTTTAGCCTGTGCAGGAATGATCGTTACATCCGTTGAAGAAGTGTGCCCGAAATGCGTGTGATTACTTTTCCCGCCCCAGCCGGGTGGTGCATTAAAAACCATTTCTGCAAATGCATTCCATTTTTCCAGGGGATGCCCTTTGGGGTAATTAAAAGAATGCGTAGTAGTACGGAAGCCTACAACCGGCTTGGCCGATTTCAGGTAATCTTCAATATACTGCATCTGTTCTGCCGGCAACCTGCGCCAGCGGAGAAAAAACACGGCAAGATCAGCCTCTTTCAGGGCCTCAAGTCCCGGAATATTTTCTTCCGCATTTTGATTGGGGTAAGACTTAAGTACTTTAGTGCGGAAACCATAATTTTTTTCAAGCTCTGCAGCGATAAGGGGTAAAGTCTCTTCGCCGCTATATTCATGATCGCCGGCTATAAAAACAACCAACGGCTTATAGTTGTCGTGACCGACTGATTTTTTTGTGTCTGTACAACTATATCCAATGAATGATGCAATGGAGAGTAATAAAAGTAATCGTGTTATTTTAATCAGCTTCATCGTAGTTTGTAATAAGGATTATTTATAAAGATAAACTTATTTGTTAAAAACATAGTTTCTCTCGGCGATAGCAGCGGTGCAGTGATCGCTGCGATATTTCTTTGCACCGTTGCTCCTCTGCGGAGCTTTGCGTGAAACCTTTCTGCGCACTCATTATCTTGGATGCTGTTGCAATAATTCCTCGGGAGAATAAAAACCGTCCTTATCTTTTATAGCTTCCCGTACGGCCTTTACTTTCTCAGGAGTGACAGCAGCAGCTTTATTCCCAAAACTATTGCGCACGTAAGTAAGCACGGCAGCCACTTCATTATCATTCAGCAATCCATTGAAAGGAGTCATTGGCACCTGTCCGGGATATTTTTTCCCGTTCACTTCAATTGGTCCTGCCATCCCTTTCAGCACCACTTTTATCAGCCGTTCTTCATTGCCCATAGCCCATTCACTTCCCGATAAAGGCGGAAAGCCGGAAGCAGCCAGCCCTTTGCCATCTGCCTGGTGACAGGTAATACAATACCCTTCCCGTGCATAGATAGCTTTCCCGGCAAGAAAAACCTCTTTATTTATGCCTGCAGGTATTGCTTCATTTTCGCGGGTCTTTTTCTCGGCTACGCCGTGTCCTTCCAGGTGGGCGACAGCGGTTTCCCAGGCATCGGTCGTCCAGTCATCCAGCGGCTTTTCGGCGGCTTCTTTTTCTATTACCAATCCTTCTTTTGAAGGCAGCCAGGATGCCGCAACGATAGCTTCCAGCCGCACACGCCCATTGGTATCACGGGCGGCTTCCATTAACAGGTCGTATTGATCCGCCACCTGGTGACCGGTAAACCGCAACACTTCTACTGCAGCTGCCCGTACCCGGTAGTCTTTAGCCTTCAGCAATTGACGCAGCAGGTTTTGATCCACTTTATCCAGTCCCCAGCTAACCCATAATGCTTCCAGTAAAAACGCTTCATATTGGGGAGAGGATTTATCTAATGCAGCCACCCATTTTTGCAGCTTTGGAAGCACTTCTGCGGATGTATAACCGCGCAGCTCACGATGGGTACGATAGCGGGTACGGTATTCCGGCAGCTTTAAATTATCCAGCAATTGCTCAATAGGCGCACCATCAATTTTAGCGGGAGTAACCAATGGGCGCGACGGATAGGTAATACGGTAAATACGCCCGTGCAAATGATCACGCAACGGATCTCTTGCATTATGCTGCATGTGCCCTATCAGTATATTATGCCAGTCGGCAATATACAGTGAACCATCCGGCGCAAACTCAAGATCCACCGGGCGAAAATTAGGATCGGAAGATTGTACCAGGTCCTGCCGGTGCCTGCCCTCGTATCCTGTTCCCATATCGGTAATCTGATGCTGCTTGGTACCCAGGAAACCTATTGTATTATTTATCAGCATATCCCCCTGCACATCATCCGGAAAATGACGGCTGGAAACAAATTCCAATCCCGATGTGGGCCTCACTTTGTGCGCTTCTTCAATAAGGCTGCGCGACTTGGGCGTAAATTCTCCGTATCTTGGCTTCACGGTCCCCGGCAGCATCCAGCTTACATCAGGCCCAGATGTCTCTTCGTAAAACACCTGTCCCCATTGATCAAAAGCAATTCCCCAGGGGTTAGGAATAGATAATTGTGCAATACGATCTAATTTATGGCGGGCCGGATTATACCGGAAGAAACCGCCATTGGTGCCGCGTATCGGCCCATACGAAGTTTCAATATCGTTTAATAAGAACACACCCTGTCCCATATAAATAGCGCCTGATGCGTCTGTGGTAAAAGCATGATGATTGTGATGTGTATCATGGTCATCGAAGCCGCTCAGCAAAATTTCCCGGGTATCCGCTTTATCATCGCCGTCCGTATCTTTCAACAATACAAAATTGGTTCCCTGCGACACATATACTCCTTCGTGGGATAATTCAAATCCCAGTGGCAGGTGCAGGTGGTCTGCAAATGTGATCTGCTTATCTGCCTTGCCGTCTCTATCTGTATCTTCCAGTATGATGATCTTGTCATTCGGCTTGGGATCACCGGGTCTCCAGTGGGGATAAGTGGGCATAACGGCTACCCATAACCGGCCTTTATTATCGAAAGAGATCTGTACGGGTTTAGCCAGGTCAGGGAATTCTTTTTCAGAAGCGAATAAATTGATCTTATACCCCGGCGCCAGTTTAAAGCGGCTAATGGCTTCTTCTCCTGAAAGATACCGGAGGCTTCCGTTTTTCTTACTCGGCTCATAATTGGTTTTTACTTCCGGCAATACTGAAGTTTTTGCATCAGCAGCCTCAAGGTCCATTTTTTGCCCTTTTGCCGCCTGCCAGATGGCCTCATCGCGCAGCAGCGTCATTTCCCGGATCTTGGCAAGCTCCGCGGGATAATTATCCGGACCGAAGGGGTTGTAACGCCGGCCATATACATGCACGCCATTCGGAACTTTAAAATCATTATGCCACATCCAGTTTTTTTCCTGTACGGCTGCGTGAACGGATGAACGATAAGCTTCTGCTTCCGTTTTTTTCTTTCCAAAAATTCCGTCAGCCAGCAGGGGCGCCAGTTTTTCATATCCTGTATCTGTGAGCTGGGAACCATCAATGGTAAGCGGCGATCCGGCTTCCCCGAACCATTTTTTTGTAGGCGAAAAAATGTCAATAAAATGAACTTTATTGGCTGCGGCAACAGCTTTCATGGCTTCTGTGTACAAAGAAAGATTTTCATTCTCTTTTTTGCCATCAGGCAGATCTGCTTTTGCGGAGAGGTCTTCAAACGCGATGGGTGATACAATAGCAAGCTGTGGCGCTGACTGACCATTATATTTTTGCTGTAGGGTATGTTTAATAAAGGCATCCAGCTCTGCCTTATAGTTTTCCAATCCCTCTTTTCCCTGGAAAGATTCATTAAAACCAAAGAATGCAATAATAATATCTGCTTTATGACGTGTGATCCATTGATCGGGAAATTCATTGAAGCCCTCGCTGTGAGGGTTTGTTGCCAATTCTGTCTGAAATTTTTCCGCTCCGGGGAATGCCCAGGGATTAGGCCGTGCTGAGTGAGGACGGAAGCCCGGTGTGTTGCCGCCATCACACATATTGCGTATGTAAAGGTTGCTGTCAGGGTACCTCAAATACAGTTCTGTCTCAAAATGCCCGAAATTCATCATCCGGGAGCCAAGATTATTTCCAATAAGAATGATATGCGCATCCTTTGTAAGGTGGAGGGTGTCCTGATTATGATGGCATGACAACAGACACGTTGAGCTTACTGTTATTATAGCTGATAATACGAAAATCCATTTACGCTGCATGATAGATTTTGATCTGGTTTATCGTAACAAGATACAAAACCTCTGCTATCTTTGGCTAAAATTGTTCCCCCGGTTTTATTTAACTTACCCGCAAATTGAAATTGAGATAATCATTCATGTTTTGCGTTTAATGAACAGCCGCGTTTTAATATTTCTTTTTTCTTTTCTCCCTGGAATAGTGGTTGCTGGAACTATCAGGGGTTTCGTTTATGACAGGCCCACCGGAGCTCCTCTCGCAGATGCTACTATATATTTAGAAAATACCAGCTTCTATACTTCATCAGGATTGAATGGATCCTTTATGATAAAGGGTATCCCTGAAGGTATTTATACTGTTGTTATCAGGTATATATCGTTCAAAACCTTCACACGATCAGTGAAAATAGAGAAGACAGGAGAAGCTATTATTGAAGTACACCTGGACCCGAATACAGAAAGCCGGCTGCAGGAGGTAATTATTGAAGGCCAGCGAAAAGGTGATAATGAGATCCGCGCCCGCAGTCTTGAACGGTCGGCATCGCAAATAATAAATATCATATCCGGGCAGTCCATCAAAATATCTCCTGATCTCACCGTAGCCAGCCTGGTACAGAGAGTGTCGGGAGTATCTGTTGAGCTGGATAACAGCGGTCATGGAGAATATGCTATACTGCGGGGCATGGATAAAAGGTATAACTATACCCTGGTTAACGGAGTAAAAATTCCCAGCCCCGATGAAAAGAACCGCTATATCCCGTTAGATATTTTTCCTTCGGAACTATTGGAGCGGCTTGAGGTTTACAAAACACTTACGCCCGATATGGAAGGAGATGCTGTAGGAGGGATTGTAAATATGGTAATGAAAGATGCGCCCGATTCATTAAGCTTTTCAGTGAACGTAGCTACTGGGTATAGTGATGTTTTTTTTAACAGGGATTTTATGAGCTTCCATCACCACGAAATTAATAAAAGATCCCCTTATGAGACCAATCCCAGCAGGTACAACGCAACACCGGAAGATTTTTCGAAGGGTCCTGTGAATTATCATTCAGGAATGCCTGCTCCTGATTTGATTGCCGGCTTCTCCGCGGGAAACCGCTATTTAAAGGACAGGCTGGGTGTTTTGCTTGCTGTCAGTTTTCAAAATACATATAGAGGCAACAACAGTTTGTTTTTTGAATCTGCCGTGGTGGATACTTTGCGGGGAGTGACACTAACGTCGATGAAGAAACGAAATTATTCAGAACAGGAATTGAGGTATGCCCTTTACTCAAAAATTGACTATGCATTAAAAGGAAACGATAAGCTGCAATGGAATAATGCTTTCTTTTCACTTACTGATTTCCAGGTTCGTGATACAAGATCTGCATTCCTTACTATCGGCGGTTATGATCCGGATAATGGAAATGCCACGCTGGAATATGATACACGCTCAAGGACTACCAGGCAAAATATTTATAATAGCACTTTACAAGGCGATCATCACTTGTTGCATAATCTGAAATTGAACTGGTCTGCCGCTTACGCTGTAGCCACCAGGGACCGGCCCGACAATGCAACTGTAGTTTTAAACGGTGAAGAAAATAATTTCATTTCCATGAAGACAACGGTTGATAATGGATGGTGCCGATGGGAACGCAATACCGACAGGGATCTTGCAGGGTATGTCAATCTTAATTATTACAAATCCATTTTGTCATTGCCCGTTGAATGGAAGGTAGGGGGGCTTTACCGGGATAAAAGGAGGAACAATTTTTACAATGAATATGAGTTCCGCCCTGTGGATCCCTATGAAAGATATGGGGAGGATTTTAATGATTACCGGCAGATACAGTGGATCGTAGAAAACCCGAGGGGAAGTGTGGGAACTTCACTTAATTACAGATCCTTTGAAAAGATCAATGCACAATTCTTTCAGTTTAAAATTTCAGGAAAGCGTGTTGAGGTGGTTGGAGGAGCAAGAATTGAAAATACCAGCCAGGGCTATGATCTTGATTATCCTGTTGGTGAAAGCCGCCCGAATGGTAGGCAGGTATATACAGATGTACTACCCTCTCTTCATTTTAAATATATGCCCGGAGAAAAAATAAATATCCGCGCATCTTATTTCCGTTCCATTAACCGTCCCGGCTTTTTTGAAATCGTGCCTTATACTATTGTTAATGAAGATTATGTAGAGCGCGGTAATCCCGATCTGAAACATGCCGTGGCAGATAATATTGATATCAGGTTTGAGCGTTTTCCCAGCCCTGCCGGGCAGCTCATGGTTGCTGTATTTTATAAACACCTGCAAAACCCGGTAGAATATATTTTAAAGCCTGACAGCATCCGTGGGCAGGATATTTATTATATGCCGGGCAATTTCGGAAACGCTGTCAATTATGGGTCGGAAATAGATTTCATTAAATACTTTAATAAAATCGGGATTAAAATTAATTATACTTATACACACTCGCGCATTACAACGACCAAGTCGAAGCGCATCAGGGATGAAAACGGAGACCTTAAAACGATTGCTGTAAATCAAACACGGCCGCTATACGGGCAGTCGGCACATATTGGTAATGTATCTGTATTGTATAAAGATCCCAAAAGTAAATGGGACGCACAACTGGCGCTTCAGTATACCGGGGATCGTATTAACTCCGTTTCACAATTTGTGGGTAATGACCTGTGGCAAAAAGCATTTATCCAGGTGGATGCTTCTCTTGAAAAAAAATTCAAAAACGGATTAAGTATTTTTGCAAAATCAAATAACCTGCTCAATAGTCCGATGACCGTATATTTTAAAAATGCAAGCTCAAAGAATATTCAGGCTCCTGCCCAGTCATTGAATGGTAAGACATTGATACGCCGGGATTATTATCAGAGAAGCTATTACCTGGGAGTACGCTATGTGTTGTAAATATTATTCTAATTTTTAAAAATAAAACGTGAAGATCAGTCCTTTCCTTATTTATCCGGTAGCATTTATTTTGTTGACGACAGGCTGTAAAAAAGATGACAATACAGGTAGTGATCCTGATCCTGTGGAAAAAGGCATCTCGGGGCAGGTATCAGGAGTATGGAGCACCGGCAAAACATATGAAGTGACCGGTCATCTGGAAATCCCTGAAGGCAAATCCCTTACTATACAGGAAGGGGTAAAAGTGGTGATGAGCGACTCTGTAATAGCGCCGGAGATCATTATTAAAGGTAATCTCTATTGTTTAGGCACTGAAGTCAATCCGGTACTATTTACTGTTCCCGATGCATGGAAAACCGAAGATCATTTGTTTGGTAATCTCTGGGGAGGAATGGTGTCGGCTCCTACTTCGCAGGAAGTTTTGCTGCAACATACCATACTGGAATATGGAGGTACAGCTACTACCGAAGAATCGCCATCGGTAAAGGCCGGACTATATAAAGCCACAGCAGGCAAGCATCTTCCTGCATTATACTATGGTAATGTTAACGGCAAATTTGTAGTGGTCAACAGCATTATCCGTAATTTTTATGATGATGCGTTATATGTGGAAGGCGGTAAGACAATTATTGCAAACGATGTATTTTATGCAATAGGAGCGCCTGCGGATGATGCGGTTAATCTAAAATCCGGGGTACTTGCCGATGTAGCGTTTAATCTGATCTACAGCCCCAATACCAGTGGTCTCAAGCTTTCCAATGAAGGAGAGCGTTCTCCCCAGTTGTACGTGATCGGTTACAACAATACTATCATCAATGGGGGCTGGCGCAGGCCTACTATCAAGGGAGGATCTATCTGGGTAGAGAACGGCGTTCATGCAGACCTTTATAATAATCTTTTGGTCAATGACCGTTTTGGTATTAAAAGAGATAAGGGGAATCCCGAGGATAACCGTTCCAAATTTTATAACACTTTCTATTATGGTTATACGCAGCAGGCCGTGGACCAGTTTCAGCCAGGTGATGAAATTATTGCAGGTATAGATGATATTATCGGCACACATGCGGGGGATAACGATCCTAAGTTTGTGAATTATCCGCTAAGCACTGACCTGTATAATGCTGATTTTAATATCTCATGGGATTTTCATCTTCAGTCAACTTCACCTGCTTTGAATAAAGGTAAAACGGATTTTACCAGGCACTTTGCGGATGGAATAGTCGTTAACGGCGTTACCTATACATCGCCTGCACCCGCTGCTTACATTGGGGCTTATGGAATGGAATGATGAAGGATTGTTTGAGTGCATATTTCAAATGGAGACTGCTTCGCCACGGTAAGGTAACTCTTCATAATGAAGCGTCCTGCAGGCGGCTCGCAGTGACGTTGCTGGAGGAAGACGGACTTACAGTGAAGCAAGATCGTCTTGATTTTTAAGAAAACATTCCTTAGCAGCTGGCGACCTTAACACTGACATCCCGGCTGCAAAAAATTGAAATGCACCTGAACAAGATCAATCATCATCGTCATCATCATCCTTGCCTGCAAATTTTGCCGGGTAACGCTGGTTCCCTTTTGTTGCATGCCATATAATGCGGTTCATTAAGCCGTCATTCCCTCCGTCAATATGATCGAATTCCGGTCTTAAAGACTGTTTTGCGTAATACAGGTCTTTACCGGTCAGGGAAGACATCTGAGGGTTCATTTCATTCAATGGTATATTGTTGGGAATGGCATGATAAACAAAATCAGAAGGCTTGTCATTAAAGCAGGTGAACATGGGAAGGGCTGTTGCATCAATGGCATTCATCGGGGGAATACCCAGTATCTGCTCAATGGTCCGTACGATGCAGGTTTGGTTATAGTTGGTATGGACAGTTTGCTGCAACCTGCTGTAAGGACTCATTACAAATCCTGTTGTCCTGTAGGCAGACACATGATCCCATCCCGCCTGTGAATCATCTTCCGTAACAAAAACAACGGTGTTTTTCCAGAACCTGCTTTGGGTCAGCGCCTCGATAATTCTTCCCAATGCCAGGTCATTATCCGCAACCATGGCACGCGGGGTAGGCAGGGCAGGATTGGTACCGCCGGTATGATCTGCGGGGAGTGCAAGGATCATCAATTGAGGCAACTGGTCCCCGGGCTTATCTTCATACGCTTTCAGTTCTTTTATAAATGCAGATGCTCTTAGCTGGTCATTGATCTTATGGCTGTCATATCCCGGATAGCTGGGTGATAATAATGGCCGCACTGCTGATATAGTGCTCGTGTTCGTAAATTCAAAAGGCCTGCCGTTTACATAATCATCATAGATGGCAGACCAGGTCATTTCTTTACCAAAGTGAGGAGTGCATGCCTCGCCATATATCCTTACGCTTTTTCCATGTTCTGTAGCATTGTTCCAGATAAATCCTTTTTTATTATACACCAGCGCATCAGTCTGTACATGGGGATAACTGCGGAACCATGCGCCCACATTTCTTTCGAGGTAATCGGTAACCATGGCGGCATCCGTCCATTGATGCCCTTCGGCAGAAGATTTGCCTGATACATGATAGTTATCGAGTAATAAAAAATCCCTTGCCAACTGGTGTTCATTGGGTGTTACGTTGTTGCCGAATACGCAAAGATCTTCACGTCCGTCACCTTCTTTCATATCACCAAGCACCTGGTCGTAGGTTCGGTTTTCTTTGATGATATAGATCACATGTTTGAATACGGAAGGCTCGCCTATCCGCTCAGGCACAGGTTTGGGCGCAATGCCTTTCCGCGGAAGCAACCTCGCTAATTGCGCCCGGAATGCAAGATTGAGCTGCTTAACCCTTTCAGTATGCGAAGCCAATTGTTCGTTATCCGGTACAGGAATAATGGATAGGGTAGTGGCTTGCTTATGACTATTGTATGCGCCCCCTTTTGTATCAGGCACATCTGCCCCGGGAGATTCCTTTTTAATATCCATGCTGTTGGTCCGTGAGCCTTCCCCTTCAAGATTGGTGATGAATAATGTATTGTTTTTAATGGTTATTCCAGAAGGATAAGCTTCTGTAGGAATGAAACCTCTGAGGGCGCTTTCTCCGGTACCACCAGAGGAAGCTTTATTTCCCAGGCTCACTACAGCCACCGCATTATCCAACCCGTTGGTAACATATAAAGTAGTGCCGCTCTCATCCAGCGCCAAAGCGCCGGGCGAATCGCCGATAAAGCCTTCCGTGCCGGGAAATAATTTTACAGGTATTTCTTCTGTTACTTTATTACTACGTGTGTCAATTACCGTTATGTTATCACTGTTGGCATTGGAAACATATACAAAATGATTATCGCTGCTATGGATAATATCATTGGGGTGAAGCCCTGCTTCAATTTCTGTAACGGGTGAGCCATCCAGGTCATATACTGATACAGAGCCACGGCTTAGCGCACCGGTTACCGGATTAATATAAGCATCGCCATAAGGGACGCCGGCAGTTTCTTCCGTAGCGCCTGCAGGAGGCTGAGGACCGGCCCAGTTGCTGACATATATATGATTGTCTGCAAGAGTAATGCCGTAAGGCGCTACTCCTGTGGGTTTTGCCCAAACTACTTCCCTGCTGTCTAAGTCCGTTTTTACGATTTGATTATTGCCGTTTAAAACCACATAGAGATAGTTACGGCCATTTTCCGTGTTGACAGCTACCTCGTTGGGCAATGCGAGCGGTGATTTTCCTTCCGCATTGAATTGGAAGGAATTTTTGATGGAAATTTTTTTCCCGTCCCATTCAGCCTGTAGTACATACGATTCTTTGCCGTTGGCGGCGCTCCAGAATATGTAGGTCTTGTTATTGCTTTGCCAGACCTGTATTCCCGAATAAGTACTTTTAAGTTTGCTGAATGGCTTGTTATCCCGGAAATTCCATTTGGCGATCACTTCTTTCCTTTGAGGGTCAATGATCACAATCCCGTTTCTTTCCTCCACAGCCAGCAAGTCAGTTCCCGGAATTAATTTCACATCGAGGCTGTGTTGTTCGAGGTTCTTATCACCCCATGACACCACTGTTCCTGCCGGGCTGATGATACGGTTAAAAGGCATAAGTACAGGCAGGAGGTTGTTATTCAAAGTGCTGTCGTCATAGGGAGAATGTTGGCTGGCCTGTTCATTGCTGAGCTGTTGTTTTCTTGATGCCGGGTAACGGCAGGATACTACAAATAACAATAGCAACAACTTAATTACGTAGCCTGAATTTTTACTTATCATTATGATCAGATATAAAAAGGGTTAAAAAGAGGCTTTAAAAGTAGTTATTTCACGCAAAGCAGCAAAGAGGGCAAAGCAGCAAAGGTTTATGTTCAATATTTTCTTTGGGGGTCTTTCATGAAATCGTTTGAACCACAAAGGCACGGAGGCACAAAGTTGCACGAAGGATTTTCTTTGCGGACTTTGCTTTCTTTGTAGTTTTTGCGTGAAAATGTTTTGCTGTCATCCGGTTCTTTTAATTTGAAATGCCCCTTATTGCAGGGTTAAGGATTTTTAACCTATTTTTGAAAAGTTATACCTTGCCATTTTGATATATGGACTTGCCCCAAAATAATACTGCTATTATTGAGAGCCTGAGAGATGGACAGCAACGGGCTCTTGACGGGTTGTTTGCCCAATATTACAGGGCGCTTGTCTATTTTGCGATGCGCATCATAAAAAGCCAGGAAGAAGCGGAAGATATTGTTGTCGAAAGTTTCTCCAGGCTCTGGAATAACAGGGAAAAAATGGAGAGCCTGCAGAATATAAAAGGCTTCCTGTACCTGACAACACGAAATGCATGTGTCGATCATTTAAGAGCGCAAAGAAAGTTCCGGGATATTCAAAAGGAGCTTCAAATCTTAGCCGATCCAATTATTGCGGATATAGACATTGACACTACCCGCGCCGAAACACTCCGGCATATTTATGAGGAAATGGAAAAGCTGCCAAAGCAATGCAGGAATATTTTTAAACTGAGTGTAATAAAAGGGTTAAAAAGCAGGGACATTGCCAACAAGCTGAATATTTCCGTTTCGAACGTCACTTCGCAAAAGTCACGCGCCGTCCAACTGTTACGGACAGCACTGGTAAAAAGAATGATCCATTTTTTTATCGGCTATGGGCTGTGAGCTATCAGCAGTCAATTTCAAGTTTCAGGTTTGTAGTTTCAGGTTGCATCCTCTCACGTCTCACTTCTGACGTTTGACATTTTCACCATTCACCTAACGGCAGCCGCGTTTTCAAAAAAAACAGGTTTTCTTTTTGACAAAACGTATTATTCCCCGTCTTATATGAAGAGAGGAATATACAGGGAGAATTTGTATTGTTATTTGCTATAATCATTTTTCATGAAGCCTGATCATTACGACGGTATAGAAGCATTAATAATAAAATATCTGAAAGGCGAACTAACAGAGGAGGAAAACAGATTACTGAGGGATTGGAGACAGGAGTTGCCGGAGAATGAAAAATTATTTGCTGAGCTGACTGACGACATTCAACTGACGCAGGAGTTTAATGTTTTCCTGGATATTAACCAGGAAAAGGGTAGTCGAAGGCTTCAGGCAAGTATCAGGAAAAAAGAGCGACAACCTGAGTACCTCCGCAGGCTGTACTGGAGCGTTGCGGCATCTGTACTTTTCCTTATCGGGGGTTATTGGGCATACAGAAGCTTAACTAATCTTAATCCTCATGAAGCAGTAGTTGCGCAGGTTGCTGATATTGCCGCTCCCAGTGTCAGCAATGCGGTGCTTACCCTTGCCAACGGCGAAAAAATAGTATTAGACAGCGTACATAATGGCGTAATGGCAATGCAGGGGCAGGTACACCTGGTAAAATCAGAAGACGGGCAAATTGAATATAACGCAAGCGGAACCGGAGCAGGAGAGGCTCCTGCGTTTAATATGCTTGAGAATCCCCGGGGAAGCAAGATCGTTGGTATTACACTCTCGGACGGAACGAAAATATGGTTGAATTCGGAAAGTACGCTCAGGTATCCCACGTATTTTTCAGGAAAGGAGAGGAAAGTGCAGATAACAGGCGAAGCCTATCTGGAAGTGGCGCATAATGCAAAACAGCCCTTCATTGTTATGAAAGAAAATACGGAAGTTACTGTATTAGGCACGCGGTTCAATATCAATACCTATGAAGAGGAGCCCTCTTTAAAAATAACCCTGCTGGAAGGAAAGGTATCTGTAAAACATGATGGTAAGTCAGCTTTTCTGATGCCGGGTCAGCAGGCGATAATCAGCCGGAGTGATGGGAAAATAGATGTTGCCGGTAACATTGACACTGACGATGTTACAGCCTGGCTGAATGGTCAGTTTGTATTGGACGGCACCCGGTTGACAAGCCTGATGAACCAGATAAGCCGCTGGTATAATGTAGAAGTTGTTTACACAACGAAGATCACAAACAAGGCATTTGGCGGTAGTATTGACCGGAATGTTCCTTTGTCAAGAATGCTCGACGCACTTAGGGAAAATGAGGTCAACTGCCGGCTTGAGGGGGGGAAGGTGATTGTGGGAGGAAGTGAGGGAGGTCAGAGGTGATGGAGGTCAGACGTGAGAAGAGAGACGTGAGAGGCTGCAAGCCTGAGGTCTCACATTTATCGTTTCACGTTTCACGGGAAGTCAGACGTGAGAGGTGAAACGTGAGACATGAGAGGCTGCACGCCTGTGGTTTCACGTCTATCGTTTGACGTTTCACGATAATATAAAACTAAACTGGAAAAACCATAACACCGGGCCAATAAAAAGCCGGATTCCGTTCGCTCCGGGATCCGGCAGGATTTGAGTCAGGTAAAAACAATTGTCTGAACTGTTTATTCTTTAACCCAAAACTGTACAAAAGTATGCAAATTTTCTTTTGTGACCTTCCCCTGCCATCGGGGAAGATTATGGCCAAAACACTGTTAATTATGAAGTTGATCGTCATTTTGCTTTTTGCAACATGTCTACAGGCGAGTGCCAATGTTTACGCTCAGCAGATCAGTCTTTCCGTCAAAAACAGTACGCTGAAGCGCGTCTTTAGTGAGATCAAGAAACAAACCGGCTATTCCTTCCTGTGGGACGAAGGAATTTTGAGAAAAGCCAAAACAGTGTCTTTTACCGTAAAAGATGCAAGTATTGAAGATGTAATGAGTGAGTGCCTGCGCAATCAATCCTTAACTTATACTATAGATAAGCGGCTGATCGTAGTGAAAGCGGCAACAGCAGCAGTACCTGATGCAGTACCTGTGCCTCCTCCTCCCACAGATATCAACCTTAGCGGTAGGGTGACCAATGCAAGGAAAGAACCGCTGGAAGGGGTGAGCGTGACCGTCAAAGGTACCCAGACAGGGACTACTACTGATGCGGACGGGCGGTTCCGGTTGTCTGTACCTTCAGCTAATGTCGAACTGGTTTTTTCTTTTGTGGGATATGCAGCACAAACGATAAAAGCAGGGATCCGGACTGTGTTTAATATCGTATTGGAGGAGGCGATCGCTGATTTAACGGATGTAGTGGTGGTTGGGTATGGAACTCAGAAAAAGGTCAATTTAACAGGGGCAATATCAAGTATTAAAGCTGAAGAATTAACAAAGCGCCCGAGTTACTCTGTTACAAGTTTAATTCAGGGTAGAGCTTCAGGCGTACAAATCATCCAGCAATCAGGTGAGCCCGGGAACGAAAAACTTAAAATTGCAATTCGTGGACAGGGGACTTTTAGTTCGGCTGGAAGTAATCCATTAGTAGTTGTTGATGGAATTGCATATCCATCATGGGATGGGTTAGACAATCTTGATCCCGGAAATATTGAAACCATAGATATTTTAAAAGATGCCGCTTCGGCTTCTATCTATGGCGCAAGGGCTGCAAACGGAGTTATTCTTGTTACTACAAAAAAGGGCATTATTGATAAACGTAGTATTAGTTATAACGGCAGTATTGGTTTTCAAACCCCTACTTTTATTCCTAAGTTTATATCTAATTCTGCAGAATATATGGAAATGTGGAATTATACCGTGGATAGGCAAGGTACTGGTCAAAAGTTTCCCGAGGCATTAATCAGCGCATATAAAAATGCCACTCCAGGCGATCCTCAATATCCAAACTTTGATTGGAGAGATGCAATATTTAATCCTGGTTGGGGTCAGAGGCACAGTATAGGCATTAGGGGAGGAAATGATAAGACTAAGTATTTCACAGATGTTAGTTATTATGATCAGGATGCAATTGTAAGAGGGCAATCTTATAAGAGGTATAATGCACAATTTAACTTGGATACCAAAATAACGGATTGGATAACTTTTGGTACCAATATTAATATGCTTTTTGGAAAAAAACACGGACCTGCAACAAATTCTATAGCCCTGATACAGACTATTTATGACATGAATCCGACCACATCCCCACATTTACCTGATGGAAGATGGTCAGTTGGATCTGTGAGTGCTCCTTACTTTATGACAGGAAATCCCATGAGGTTAACTGATACTGATGGAGATGGGGGTACAGCTATTGATGAAAAATATTCGATTACCGCAAATGGTTTTGTGAATATTAAGCTATTACCTGAATTATTATGGAATGTAACAGGTTCTTACGCTTATAATGAGAGCTTCGGAAAAATTCATCAGCGAATACCTGCAGATGGCAATGAGTATTATTTTCAATCGAGGAATTTTGCGAAAGTTATGGCGGTAACAAAACTTGGCGTTGAAGATTCCTGGTCGAGGTTTATTATGCCTTCGGTTTATTCAACTTTAAACTATACAAAAGTTTTGCCTGGATCGCATAATATGTCAGCGTTGGTAGGGTATAGTCAAGAGCAGTATAAAATAAGAAGTCTTTATGGACAACGGAGGGATTATAGTTTTCCAAATCTTTCTGAATTAAATGCGGGAGACCCTTCCGTTCAAACGTTAAACGGAACCTCATCAGAATGGTCAATTCAATCATTTTTTGGAAGATTAGGATACAATTATAATGGGAAGTATTTATTTGAGGCTAACGCAAGATATGATGGCACCTCAAGGATTCAGAAAAATAACAGATGGGGATTATTTCCTTCATTTTCTTTGGGATGGAGGATATCTGAAGAAAATTTTTTGAAGTCAAGCGATTGGTTGGATAACTTGAAAGTAAGAGCCTCCTGGGGCCAATTGGGAAATCAGAATATTGGCACCTATCCATACCAATCTCTTTTAACAACAACCAATTATGCGCAGGGTACCGGTGTTCAACAAGGAGTTTTAAGATCTGCTTTATCTGATCCGAACCTGAAATGGGAAATTACCACTATTCAAAATTTAGGCATTGATCTGGATATAAAACAGGGATTATTTTCTCTTGTTTTCGATATCTATGACAAAAACACATCCGGTATTTTAAATACGGCCGAAATACCTGCCTCAGTCGGGTTGTCAGCGCCGACCATAAATTATGGTTCCCTGAATAATAAAGGTTTTGAGTTTACTATAGGGCATCGTGGTAAGATAAGGAAATTGGGTTATTCTGTTGATGTGAATTTTTCTCATAACCGTAATAAAATTACCAAGCTGATAACTCCATCCTATGGTCTGAATTCCAACCAGGTGGGGTACGAATATGGTGCTTACTATATGTTGGAATGGATTGGAATATATCAATCTGGGGAAGAAATTAGTTCAGGTCCGACTCCACAGTATAATTCTCAACCCGGAGACCTTAAATTTAAAGACCAAAGCAAAGATGGCAAAATTACTGCAGATGATAGAGTTATCCTTCCTGGCAGGTACCCTAAATTTATTTACGGTGGGAATATACGCCTAAACTGGCGGAGTTTGGACTTGTCTGTTTTTATCCAGGGCGTTTCAGGAACAAGACATTATATAACCAGGCGGGGAGAATGGCCATTCCTTAGAATGGCACCGCCAACGGAGGAATGGAGACAGGCGTGGACTCCCGAAAATCATACAAATAAGATGCCTGCTCTTTATGCCTGGCCGTATAACCCGGTATCAGGTACTGATAATTCCTATTTTCTAAAAAACACCTCATATGTCCGCTTGAAGAATATGCAATTAGGATATACCTTACCTCCTAAAATTACCGGCAAAATTGGTATTGAAAATTTGAGAATGTACATATCCGCTGACAACTGGCTTACTTATGCACCATATACAATTAACGATCCTGAAAGAGATGAGGACGTTCAATATAGTGGTCAAACGGAGGCTGGATCTTATCCCAATGTGAAGACTTTTACTTTTGGTGTAATCTTAAATCTTAAATAAACTTAAAACTGCTGAATGATGAATAAAATAATGAATCAATATAGATTGATATCAATATCAGTGAGTATTGTTTTGTCTTTGCCATTCTTCGGATGTAATAAAGAGTTGCTTGAAAAGAATCCTACTGACCAGGCTACGAGTGAAACTTTCTGGAAGACTGAACAAGATGCCGCAGCAGCTTTAATGGGAGTGTATAGCCGGTTATATCTGGAACCTTTTGCAACGCGCTTTAGACTTGAAGACCTCACTGATAATGCCCGTCATTTTACTCAATTGGAAACTGAGTATAATCAAATTTCTTTAGGGATATTGAACCCTACAACTGGTGGTTCGGTATCTCAATGGTATAATGGCATGTATACGGGGATTGGATCTTGCAATTTTTTTCTTGATAATATTGATAGGATAAATAAAATTGATCCAACATTAAAAAATCAGGAAATCGCAGAAGTTAAATTTCTCAGAGCATGGTTTTATTTTTTCCTCCAGCAAACTTATGGTGGGGTGATAATTTATAAGACAACGCCAACGATCGAAGGGGCAAAAATAAAGAAAAGCACAAGTGATGAAGTTATAAATTTCATATTAGAGGATATCAATGATGCAATTCCTAATCTTCCCGATACCAAATATTCAGGAAGGATTGTAAAAAATACCGCTTATGCATTAAAAGCCAAAGTCCTTTTGTATACCGGAAAATGGAATGATGCGGCTGCGGCGGCAAATAAAGTGATAGCTTCTGGATTATGTAGTTTATATCCCAATTATCGTGATCTTTTTTTATCTAACGCACAAAAATCCAATCCAGATGAAATCCTCTTCTCAACGGTTTATGCACTTCCAAACAGGTCACATACCGGTGGTAATGATCACATCGTTTATGGTACTACCAGTCCAAGACAAGAGCTGTTGGCTGCGTATCTGTGCAGTGATGGACTTCCCACCAACGAATCAACGCTTTTTGACCCTGCTCACCCCTATTTAAACAGGGATCCACGCCTTCTTCAAACGATTAATCCGACACAGACTCGGGTAGTTAATGGAGTACTCTATACTTATCCTCTTAGAGAAACCGGACTTTTGTGGAACAAGTTTATTGAGGATAATATGACTTATTTTCAACGTATAACTGATTTGGATGACTATGATATCATACACCTCCGTTATGCGGATGTTTTATTAATGTACGCGGAGGCTCAAAATGAGGCTGTTGGACCGGATGAGACTGTTTATTCTGCAATCAATAAAGTACGGTCAAGGTCAAATATGCCTCCTGTCGTGCAGGGCTTGTCAGCGGATGAAATGAGAAAAGCGATACGACTTGAGAGACGGATTGAATTAGCTGGAGAAGGATATCGTTGGTTCGATATAAAACGATGGGGAATTGCTGATTCAGTGTTAAGAAGCGTGGACGAACCAGGGCAGGGAATAGGCACATTAAAGATGTTACCCAATCAATACATTTGGCCATTTCCACAGTCAGAGATTGATTTAAATCCGAATTTAGAACAAAATCCGGGATATAATTAATTATAGTTTAATAATGAGACGGAAGAATTTTATTATGAATGTAGCTGCTGCAACGGGCTCAATTCTTCTAACCAAAGAGAATTTGTTTGCATTTCAAAATGTACAGAGACTTGTTCCTGGTACCCAAGACTTGATTGACCCTGTTATCCCCGTCAAATTTTTTAAAAATGATTATGAAGGGATATTGTCTGCGTTGATTAGGTTGAGAACTAATTATGGATTCCGGCGTTTTATGATATTAGGACCTGAGAAGATTATTCGTTTTTTAGGATTCCCTGAACGCCAGGTGTACCAGAATATAGGGGAATTAATTCTAAAGGTCAAAAGGAGCCTGTCATCTTACGATGTTGAAATAGGGTGGGAAAATCTTGCAACCATAAAGCAAGGGCCTGGTGTTCCTTATCAGAAACTTACTGGAATTGATGGTAAAGTTTCTGAAATATCTTTTTGTCCTTTAGACCAAGATTTTAAAAAAGTATTTAGTGACAATATCAGTACAGTTGTATCTGTTGCCCGTCCTTTCCTGATCAATATGGAGGATGATTACACTTTGGGGCATGCGGGCTTCGGCTGTTTTTGTCCTTTGCATCTTGCAGCGTTCGCTAAACGGCAACAACATACTTACTCGAGGGAAGATCTGTATAAGATATTTGGTCAGATAACCCCAGAAAGTATAAGACTACGTAAGGTATGGGCGGAATTGTGCCGCGATTCTCTTACGGAACTTGCTGCTTTTGTCCGGGAAGATGTTGACAAAATTGCCCCGGAAACAAGAATATGTTTGTTACAATCCGGAGGGGCTGACTTTTATGGGGATTTTACTGAACCGGTAACCAGGGCTTTCGCGGGAAAAACCCGTCCTGCTGTCCGGCTATATGGAACCGATTACGGCCATGATAATGCAGAAAGATTACCTGAAATAATTTTTCATGCTTTATATAATTCTCAAAGATTACCACCTGATTTTGAATTGTATCACGAGTCAGATACTTTTCCTCACACCCGCTTTTTCATGTCAGGTGCAAAAATAAAAAGCCTGATGACAGCGGCATTTGCTTATGGGATGGATGACTCAAGGTTTCATCCGGTTCAGAATACTGACAGTCCTTTAGAAGATGTTGGTTATGCAAATATGTTTAAGAAGGAGGTAAACCGGTTTAATGCTCTTAAAAGGGCTGTAAGGGACTGTTCAGTAGATGGATGTGAAATTATGTATGAGCCATTTGAACATATAGTTAATGCTTATGGAAAAGGTGATAAGAAGCGTTATGCCTGGGCAAATGTCACCGGGCGGTTGGGTATACCCCATACATCTGTGAATGGAAAAGTAAAAATGCTTTCTGGCAGTACTGTTGGAGTAATGAGTGATGAAGCGATATCGAAACTTCTAAGTGGCAGTACTTTTCTTGATGGCTATGCCGCCCAGTTACTGTATGAGAGAGGGTTTGGTGATCTGATTGGTGCAGAAGTTTTCTCTGGAGAGCCACCAAAATTTTTATATGAAAGTATTCATAATGATACAGATTTTAAAGATATAAGGGGTAAAATAATGTATAACTTTCTCTTGTTCGTTGTTGCAACAGAAGGAGGTAGTTATTTTCAGTTGAAACCATTGGATGAGGCTAAAATTTTAACAGACTTTCTTGATGGGGAAGAGAAACCTGTTACGCCGGGTATGATCCGTTTTGAAAATAGACTTGGCGGGCGTGTGGCCATAACTGCATTTGATCTTGATAATAATAGCTCATCCGCTATTATTAATTATAAGAAGAAAGAAATAATGCGCCAAACAATTGAATGGCTGGGCAGAGAACCCCTTCCGGTTTATGTTAAAGAGCTACCCAATGTCTTTTGTATATTTAATCGTTCTAAGTCAAATGATTACGCTGTTGTTGTAATTATTAGTTTATGTTCTGATCCCTTTAATTCATTTTCTTTGGATCTCTCTCACGAATGGATCAATTGCAGAATTCAACTTTTGAATAGTGCCGGAGAATGGTCATCCATGCGAAGTGAAAAGAATAATAGTTCCATTAAAATCAATGAAAAATTGATTTTAATGAATCCGATTATATTAAAACTTATAAAAAAGCCATGATCCGGCTAAGAAAGGCAAACTCTTTCAAAACATTGCCTTAATATTTTGCCTTAATGAAACGAAGAAGTTTTATAAAAACGACGGCAGCAGGCTATATCAGGCGTATTTATGGCTATGGATAAAATTATATCAATTCAGAATTAAAATCGACAATTTTAAGCATAGTAAAAGCTTATCATGAAAATAAAAATAATCTACTATGTCCTATTACTGCTCTGCAGTAATGCTTTATGGGCTGCATCTGAACCCTTTTATGCATCTAAACCTGAAAAATATACAGTAGATATTTGTGTTTACGGTGGTACCGCAGCAGGAATAATAGCAGCTTATGCTGCATGGAAATGTGATAAAACAGTTATACTTATTGAGCCGGGAAAAATGTTAGGCGGAATGACCACCGGTGGCCTGGGACAAACTGACATTGGGAATAAACAGGCGATTACCGGTTTATCCCGCCAGTTTTACAGAAATGTTGGGGAAAAATATAACGTAGAAGAACAATGGACTTTTGAGCCTCACGTGGCTATGGAAGTCTTGCAGAGTTATATTAAAAGCGGAAAAATAAAAGTGCTGATGCAACAGCAAATATATAAGTTGAATAAGTCAGGAAAAGCAATTCAGTCTATCCTGGTTAAAGACCCATCCAAAGCAAAATCACGATCTGTAGAAATAAGTGCAAAGGAATTTATAGACTGCACTTATGAAGGCGACTTATTAGGTATGAGTGGCGTATCTTATACCGTAGGACGAGAAGACAATAATCAATATAATGAAACAGTGAATGGTTATCTTTTAGCTGAATACTCTAAGCAATCAGGATACCATCAGTTTCCTGACGGGATAAGCCCTTATAAGATTCCGGGCGATCCTTCCAGTGGCTTACTTTGGGGTATTAGTAATGGCAAGCCTGTATTTACGGGCACCGGAGATAAAAGAATACAGGCTTATAACTTTCGTATATGCCTCACCGATAGTCTGGAAAACAAGATACCTATTACCCGTCCGCGCGGTTATGATCCTTCTAAATATGAATTGCTGGTTCGTCTTTTTGAAGCGCAGCCTTCTATGAGACAAATAAATCAATATTTTATCTGGAGCCGTATGCCCAACCGCAAGACAGATATTAACAATAGGGGAGGATTTTCAACTGACATGATCGGCATGAACTATGGATGGCCGGAAGGCACTTTTGAACAACGAAAAAAAATATTTGATGAGCATGTTTCCTATACCAAAGGACTCTTGTATTTTTTACAAACAGATAAAAGAGTGCCTGAAGAATTGCGCGAATTTGTGAACAATTGGGGATATCCTAAAGATGAATATCAACAATATGGAAATTTTACCCCTCAGTTGTATGTGAGAGAAGCACGCAGAATGATAGGTGATTATATAATGACAGAGCATAACTGCCGCGGCGGGAAGAAAGTTGCTGATGGAATAGGCATGGCGGCCTATACAATGGATAGCCACAATTGCCAGCGCATCGCTGAAAACGGGATGGTAAAAAATGAAGGAAATGTAGAAGTAGGCGGATTTCCTCCCTATCCTGTTTCTTATCGTTCGCTTACGCCAAAGCAGGATGAGTGTACTAATTTATTGGTACCGGTATGCTTGTCCGCAAGCCATATCGCTTATGGCTCTATTCGAATGGAACCGGTTTTTATGGTTCTGGCGCAATCTGCAGCTATGGCTGCTTCTATGGCTATTGACAGCAAAGTGACTGTACAAAAAATTGATATTAGCAAGTTGCAACAATGGCTTCAGGATGATCCTTATTTAGAAAATAAATCAAGATGATGCTTATGGACAATAGGATAGCTCAAAATAGCTTAATAAATCGTTTTATAGCTACAACAGTAGGATTAATGTTGGGGTTCTTGACTTGTTTTGCGCAAAAAGAAGTTTTATACAAAAGGGTTGATTCTTCAACATTGTTTATGAAAGTTTTTTTTCCTGATACTATGAATAAACTAGGAAACTATCCAGCAATAGTATTCTTTCATGGCGGAGGATGGCAAGGTGGAACAAAAAATCAGTTCTATAACCAAGCGCAATACTTTTCAAAAAGAGGATTGGTATGCTTTTTAGTTGACTATCGAACAGAGGACAAAAACCATACAACGCCTTTCGAATCGCTTAAAGATGCTAAATCTTCGATTCGATTTATAAGGAAGAATGCATACGATTTTGGTGTTGATCCTGCAAAAATAGTAGCTTCTGGCGGTTCTGCAGGTGGGCAACTTGCTGCAGCTACGGCATTAATCAATGATTATAATGAAGCCTCTGACGATTTATCTATTAGCTGCAAACCGGATGCGTTAATACTATTTAATCCGGTTATTGATAATGGTCCCGGTGGCTATGGATATGAAAGAATTGGGGATAAATATAAAAGCTTTTCCCCTTTGCATAATATTACTAAAGGTGCACCGCCAACAATTATTTTTCTTGGGACGAATGATGTATTGATACCTGTAGAAACAATTCAGTATTATAAAAAAGTGATGGAAAAACTTAAAAGTATTTGCGTGTTAAAATTATATGACGGGCAAGGTCATGGATTCTTTAATTATTCCCATTTTGACAATTATAAAAGTACATTATTTGAATCCGATATTTTTTTACAATCATTGAGATATTTAAATAAGGAACCTGTAATTGAAATTAAGTGATAATAGTAACGATATATGAAAAAGAATCATTTAAAACTGCAAGTTGCATTAAAATGGAAAGAATGATAAATTTATTTATGCTTATTAAGTTGACTTCATTTTGTGAGAGGGGAATTTACTATATATCAAAAATTAGCTCTTTGTTTATTGTTTTGTTAATGTCTATATTTTCGGCAGAAGCTCAAAATAATACTGTAAGAAAAGAAAACAGTCCCAATATATTATTAATTGTCGTTGATGATCTTCGCCCGGAACTTGGTTGTTATGGAAAAAATAAAATCAAATCTCCGAATATTGATCGGTTGGCTAAAACTGGAATGGTTTTTAAAAATGCTTATTGCAATTATCCTGTATGTGGGCCGTCAAGGGCTTCCCTCTTGAGTGGAGTTTATCCTTCTCAAAAGAGATTTATTGGGTGGAACTGTTCACAGGATGAAGCAGTGCCTGGTATTGTGAGTTTGCCAATGCACTTTAAAAACAATGGTTATCTTACAATTTCTTTAGGTAAGATATATAATAATTTCGGAGATGGGAAAGGAAGTTGGGATAAAGAATGGAGACCTCCAACTACAACAACTCAATTTTGGGATTATCAATCATCTGAAAGTATTAAGATTCATGAGGAAAGGAGTATGGAATGGGCAAAGGATACAAGTATTCGTAACTTTGATAACTTACCACATAAAAGAGGCCCTGCTTTTGAAAAACCTGATGTTTCAGATTTAACTTACATGGATGGAAGAATTGCAAACCGTGCATTGGAAGAATTGCAGGATTTAAAAAGTAGTTCAAAACCCTTTTTTCTTGCAGTGGGTTTTCATAAACCCCATCTTCCGTTTAATGCTCCCCAAAAATACTGGGATATGTATAATAAAAAAGATATCCTATTGTCTTCAAATTGTTTCTTTCCTAAAGATGCACCGGACGCAGCTATGTCGAATTGGAGCGAATTACGAGGATATAATGGTATTCCCAAAGAAGGTCAGCTGGACACAAACACTGCTTTGACGCTTATCCACGGATACTATGCTTGTGTGAGTTACGTAGATGCACAAATTGGTTTGATTTTAAACGAATTGGAAAATCTTGGTTTGGCGAGTAATACAATAATTGTTGTTTTAGGAGATCATGGATGGTTTTTAGGAGAGCATAATTTATGGTGTAAAAGTACCAATTTTGAAAAGGCCTTCCATGTCCCACTAATAATAAAAGTGCCAGGGAAAGTTCACGGGGCAGAGACAAAAGCATTAGTTGATTTTTTGGACATTTACCCTTCTTTGTGCGAAATTGCGAATCTTAGCTTGCCTATTCACCTTCAGGGGAAAAGTTTTGCTTCGTTACTGGATGATCCAGGACAGCCATGGAAAGACAATGTTTTTTGTAGATCAGGAGGTGAAACCATAATTACAGAAACCCACGCCTATACCGAATGGATCAATGACAAAACAGGACAGCCTTATGCACGGATGTTGTATGATCACCGAAGCGACCCTGAAGAAAATGAAAATATTGCTGACAAACCAGAAAATAAAAAGCTGATCAAAGCGCTCCGGGAAAAACTTTACAGGCATTTAAAAACGAGGGATAGCCTAATTATTCCTTAAGATTTAATTCGACTTTATATATGCTCATAAAAAGCTACAGGTATCTGTTGGGTACAATCACCTGCTCTATTCTTTATTGTCAAAACCTGTTTGCCCTGAAGAGGATGCTGTATAAAACCATTACATTACTGTAGATTTTTTCCCGCGATTCTTCAGGATACAATAATATATTTGCCAAAACCCTGAGTAATATTCTATTAATTCATTCATTTTTTATATCAATTTTATGAAGTCCCTGATATCCCTTTCTTTTTTATTGCTGCTATTTGTTTGCCCGGCGCATGCGGATGTTCACCTTCCAAAAATTTTTAATGACCACATGGTGCTTCAGCGCCATAAGCCCATTCCTGTATGGGGCTGGGCAGATGCCGGTGAAAAAGTAACTGTTGAGCTGTCGGGCAGTGGCATTGCCGGGAAGATCAAAACAGTAAAAGCAGGGAAAGATGGTAAATGGATGCTCCGGCTGGATGCGGAAAATGAAGGAGGCCCCTACAGTTTGATAGTAAAAGGAAAGAAAAATACGATAACCCTTGACGATGTATTGATCGGTGAGGTCTGGATATGTTCCGGTCAATCCAATATGCAATGGACCGTTCAGGGTGCTGATAATGCAAAAGAAGAAATAGCTGCGGCCAATTACCCTTTGATCCGTCATTTTGAAGTGCCCCGGGAAATCGGGCTGACACCAAAAGACGATTTGTCGGGAGGGAAATGGAAGCCGGCAACCCCCGAAAATGTTGGGAATTTTACCGCTGTAGGTTATTTTTTTGGAAGAGAGCTGTATCGTCAGTTAGGTGTTCCTGTCGGACTGATTCATTCTTCCTGGGGTGGTACCATCGTGGAAACCTGGATCAGCAAAGAAGCGATGAAAAGCTTTAGCGAGTTTTCAGATGTGGTAAACACGATGCCTTCATCCATAGAAGCGCTTGGCGAAAAACGCAAAGCAAAACTTACCAATGCCATTAACGAGTTGCAGGGCGGGCTTCCCACACCTGCTGAAGCACAATCCTGGTCGGCTGCTTCATTTGACGACAGCAACTGGAAAACGATTGAGCTGCCCCGTCACTTCGACCGTGGCAATTTCATACTTCATGACGGAGCGGTATGGTTTCGTCGTGAGTTTGACTTGCCTGATTCGCTTGCCGGGCAGCGCCTGCTGCTTTCGCTCGGTACCATTGATGGTTTAGATGACACCTACGTTAACGGCGTTAAGATAGGACGCACTTCTGTGAAAACTTCAGCGGAACGAACTTATATACTTGAACCCTCACAACTGCGTGCGCAAAAAAACAGCATTGCTATCCGCATTGAAGATCCGGGTGGAAGAAATGGATTTACCGGTAAGCCGGAAGACATGAAGATCAGCCGGAATATGTATGAGCAATCGCTTGCCGGGACCTGGAAGCACAGGATAGAATCTTCGGTTGACCATCAGCAGTTTGCGGGACCTAACGATGCAGGCACTCTATTGTATAATACCATGATCGCTCCGCTCATTCCTTACGCTATGCAGGGCGTTATCTGGTACCAGGGCGAATCGAATGCCGGGCGAGCCTATCAATATCAAAAATCTTTTCCTCTTATGATCAGGGATTGGCGCGACCGCTGGAAGGAAACTTTTCCTTTTTTATTTGTACAATTGGCCAGCTTTGATGCTGCGGGTGGCAACAGCGCCAAGGGAAGCAGTTGGGCCGAGCTCCGGGAAGCGCAGGATATGACGCTTCAGGCTTCTCCTAAAACAGGTATGGCGGTTATACACGATATCGGTAACCCTAAGAATATCCACCCCACCAATAAGCAGGAAGTAGGAAGAAGACTGGCACTCCAGGCGCTGCAGATAGCATACAGACAAAATGTGATTGCGGGGGGACCACGCTACCAGTCCATGCAAAAAGAAGGGAACAAAATAACGATCAGCTTTACCAACACCGGCAGCGGTTTGGAAGCTCATAGTAAATATGGGTACCTGGATGGTTTTGAAGTGGCCGGCGCCGACAAGCTATTTCATTGGGCTAAAGCGGAAATACGTGGTGATAAAGTAATTGTTTGGAGCGATGCTGTTGCCGATCCGGTAGCGGTGCATTATGGCTGGGCTGATGACAATATGGAAGCCAACCTGTTTAATAAAGAAGGATTACCTGCTGCACCCTTCCGTACAGATACCTGGAAAGGCATTACCGAAGAAGCACGGTTTAAATAGGGGTGCATTTCATTTTTTCATTGGAAGTGTCAATACATGTTACTCATCGCAAAATATAGTTTTATTAAGACATAACTCATGAAAAACTATTCATTTCTATTATCTCTATGGCTGCTTTTATTGAACTGTTTAAGTATAAGTTCAGGAAAAGCACAACAAGTTTATATTGGGGCTGCTACTGCCGATATCAGCCCTGCTCTTCCTGTGGCCCTGATGGGTCAATTTTACCTGCGTGTTGCCGAAAAAGCGGATACTCCGTTGTTTGCAGAGGTATTAGCCATTGAATCAAAGAATGGGAATATGTCTTTGGATACAGCTGTTTTTGTGTCCTGTGACCTGGTATATATTTCTGCAAGGCTGCGCAATGAATTGAGAGCAGAAGTGGCAAAACGTATTCCGAATTTCAGTACCCATAAAATAATCCTGAGCGCTATCCATACACATACTGCCCCGGTGCTGGAGGATGATCCTGATGAAGCTTCGTTTCTTTACCCTATCCCCGAAGGGGTGACAAAGGTAAACGACTACCGGAAGCTATTTACTCAAAGGGTGGCAGATGCCATTGTAAAGGCCTGGAATAGCAGGGACCGGGGAAGCGTTACATGGGGAGTGTACCGCGCAGCAATAGGCTATAACCGAAGGGCCGTGTATAAGGATGGTACTGCAGTTATGTATGGTAAAACGGACAGACAGGATTTTCAAAGCCTGGAAGGATATGAAGACCACGACATCAATTCCATGTTTTTCTGGGATTCCAAAAACAGGCTTATTGCTATGAGCGTAGATGTAGTTTGCCCGGCACAGGAATTTGAACACCTGCATACCGTTAATGCCGATTACTGGCATCCGGTGCGCGTAGCACTACAACAAAAGTTTGGCTCACAATTGAACGTGCTGACCTGGATCGGAGCTGCCGGTGACCAGTCGCCGCATATCATGTATAGAAAAACTGCGGATGCCAGGATGCAACAGCTCTCCCAAAAATCGCGGATGGATGATATTGCGCAACGCGTTGTGGAGGCAGTGGAGAGAACCTACCAGGTTGTAAAAAATGACAAGCATGCTGATATTGCTTTTATGCACAGGGCCGAAAAGCTGCAATTGCCTATGCGTATCATTACCAGAGAAGAAGCTGACTCGTCAAGACGGGTACGGGATGATTGTGCTGCGCAAATTGCTGCGGATGCCCAAAAAGCTCCCCAGCTTTATGCTAAAATGACCTGGTTTGGCGATGTATGGAAACGCTATGAAAAACAACAAAGCCGGAATGAGTCCTTATATGAAACTGAGATCCATGTGCTCAGGATAGGCGATGCGGCTGTTTGCACCAACCAGTTTGAGCTCTTTACAGATTATGGCATCCAGATCCAGGCAAGGAGCAAAGCTGTGCAGACCTTTGTCATTCAACTGGCAGGCCCGGGTACCTATTTGCCAACGGAAAAGGCTATTCGTGGCGGCGGCTATAGTGCAGTCTGCCAGAGCAATGTGGTAGGCGCAGAAGGAGGAGTGGTCTTAGTGGAAAAGACGGTTGAAATAATGAATAGCTTTTGGCCCGACAAAGCAAAACAGTAATGAGATTGGGATGATGGGATGTTGGGAATTGTGGGATATGTGTGGAGAAGGATTGGGATGATGGGATATTGGGAATTGTGGGATATGTATGGAGAAGGATTGGGATTTTGGGGGACGGGCTGTGGTGCTACTGTCATCGTCTGTGGAGCCAGCCCTGATGAGTGAAGCGAATTAAGTAGAAAAGAATTCCTGCCGGTGGCACTTGTCTCCACGTGCCGGAAGAATGAATGATGTGGAGATTGTTTCTCCCGACCTTAGCACGTATTCTGCGATCCAAACCGAACGTTCGGGGTGCTCTCGTCGCCCGGTGAAAGGGGCTGATTATCCTGTAATTTTAACGATAATGAAAGCGCGAAAATTATCAATGCTTTTGTCACTGCGATCCCAACCGAAGGTCGGGAGAAGCAGTCTCCGGGAGGCATTGGTACAAAAGCCCGGCAGGTTTCTCTCCCGACCTTCGGTTGGGATCGAATTACTACAACAGGCTGATGATTTTGTAACGCTCATGATAATCTATATTTACAAACAATCCATTCTCTCGTTGAAGTCCAATGGGTATTCCATGTTTTGCAGGCACGCCTGCCTGACTAATTTGAAAAGCGCTCGTTCATCCTGGCATAATCCCAATCTCTGATAGTCATTAATTTTCCATAATTTCAAGCCTCAAAAACGTTTCATTGCCCCAAATGCTTGCAAACAGAGAACAGGAATTGCTGCTGGAGATCGCATCAGGAAGTGAACCTGCATTCAGGGAATTGTTCCAGGCCTATCGCAGGAAACTGTTCACTTATATTTTTAAAACAACGTCATCAAGGGAAATTGCTGAAGATACCGTCCAGGAGATTTTCCTGAAGCTTTGGTCTGTCCGCAAAACCCTGCCCGCTATTGGTAATATGAATGCTTACCTGCACCGGATGGCGCATAATTATGCTTACCAGGGGTTCCGGCGGCTGGCAAAAGAAACATTGCTCCTGGATCATCTGAGCAAGCAGGAAGAGGGCTACACGCGCAGCCCGGTACAGGAGTTACAGTCGAAGGAAGTAGCAGCCTATATTCAAGGCCTCGTTGACCGGCTCACCCCCCAGCAACGCAAAGTCTTCCTCCTGAGCCGGGAGGACGGTTTGAAACAGGAAGAAATTGCCAGTCGGCTCAATATTTCTATCTCCACAGTTAAAAAACATATGGTTGACGCCCTGGCTTTTCTCCGGGAAGAGATCCGGCAGAACTATAGCCTGTATGCAACTGCGCTGATTGTTGTGCATCAGCTATGAGCCACCGGTTTGCAGCCCCAAGCTCATTGCTCAAAGCCCATCGCCCCAAGCCCACCGCCCAAAAAAAATTGATTTCATCTTCTCCCATCTCTTCTTTTTTTACTCTTACTGTTCGTTAACACCCGCTTTATGCCGAACAGATTAAAAGAATTATTCAAGCGCTTCCTTGAAAATAATATTTCGCCTGAAGAGAAAAAGGAGCTAATGGGAATGGCGCTGGAGACCGGCTTGCAGGATGAGCTGAAGCAGGTCATCAAAGACGCCTGGGAACAGACGGGGGAAGAAGAAGATATTACGGATACCAAAGCCGGGGAACTGATGCAAAAGATCTTTGGAGAAAACCCGAAAACCGATGCCGGACCGGCACCTGTCGTCAAAAGAACCAGGTGGCGAAGTATGGCAGCGGCAGCGGCAATTGTAACCGTAATAGGGGCAGGAGCATATTATGCAGTTATCCACAAGTCAGGCAATCCTGCTGAAATAGTAAAAGTACCTGAGCTTCCTGCAGATGTAAAACCGCCTCAAACCAACCGGGCAACCATTACGATGGCTGGTGGCAAAACTTTGTATTTAGACAGCACCGTCAATGGAACGCTGGCGGTGCAGGGCAATATACAGGTGATCAGACTGAATGATGGCCAGATAGCCTACCGTGGTTCGTCCAAAGAATTGATCTATAATACACTTACTAACCCGCGGGGCAGTAAAGTGATTAATATGACTTTGTCTGATGGCAGCCAGGTCTGGCTGAACGCAGGTTCATCTGTCACCTACCCGGTTGCTTTTATCGGCGACGAAAGAGCCGTATCCATTACCGGGGAAGCCTATTTTGAAGTAGCGCATGACAGGACAAAACCATTTATTGTAAGCAAAGGAGATCTGCGGGTGCAGGTATTGGGCACCCGGTTCAATATAAATACATACGAGGATGAGAGCGATACCCGGATAACCCTGCTGCAGGGGTCTGTAAAAGTAAATAATGGTAAAAAAGAAAGTATGCTGCAACCGGGTCAGCAGGCACAGGTCGCAGCAGGGATAAAAATAATCAGCAATATAGATGTAGAACAGGTAATGGCGTGGAAGAACGGCTTATTTGTGTTTGACAGGGCGGATATCCGGGATGTGATGCGGCAACTGGCGCGCTGGTACGACCTGGATGTGCACTACACAGGGGAAGTTCCGAAGGGTACGTTTAAAGGCGAAATATCAAAAGATCTGAGCCTGTCGCAGGTATTGAACGGACTAACGGCAACGAGGATCCATTTTACAATGGAAAGCGGGAACAGGATCACTATTTTGCCGGAATAGGCTGTGTCAAACGTGAAACGTGAGACTTGAGAAGTGAAAGGTGAGATTTTCACGGTTGACTTCTGACGTTTCACGATTAACAGGGAAAACAACGATACACTAAATAAAAAGTCTGGCGGAAAATAAAAACCGGGAGAAGATTGGACCCTTACCCGGCTTTATTCAGGCTAATGATTAACGGGCATGACTGCTTATTACTTAACCTAAACAATGTAAAAGTATGCAAATTAAATCTCTTTACAAGCCCTCCGTGTCTTTTGGGACGGGCGCAGCAGAGATCTTTACCAAAACCTGTCCTGCAGGGTTACGCAGGATACTGTTAGTTATGAAGCTAACGATTGTTTTACTGCTTGCTGCCATATTGCAAACGGCAGCGAAATCCAATGCGCAGACGATTACTTATGCTGCAGAATCCGTCAGCCTGGAAAAGGTTTTTGTTATTATCAAGCAACAGACGGGGTATGTATTCTTCTACCGTGAGGAAGACCTCACTGGTTTGCCGGCTGTTTCCGTTTCTTTCAGGAATACACCCCTTGCAACAGCCCTGCAGGAAATATTAAAAGGGCAGCCCCTGCGATACAGCATACAGGGTAAAACTATTTTTATTACCATAGCGGGTAATCGCCCAAAGAAAGACGGGATACCACCGGAAGAAACAATTGAGGAGGAGCAGGCTATAGGAATAACAGGCGTGGTGAAAGATGGAAAAGGGAATCCGCTTGCAGGAGTAACAGTAATAGTTAAAGCCACGGGTAAGGGTACCCAGACAGATGCTTCAGGAAATTTTTCGATCGAAGCGAAACGGGGAGATATCCTGGTGTTCAGTTCCATAGGATATGAGCAAAAAGAAGTGACCATCGGCGGCGGCACCAGTTTGAATATTGTGATGGAAGCATTATCCACGGTATTGGATGATGTGGTAGTAGAAGTAGGGTATGGCACTCAAAAGAAGAGTGACCTGACAGGAGCGGTAGCTTCGATAGGAAAAGAACGCCTGGAAATGGTGCCGAATCTGAATATTGCACAAGCTATACAGGGAGCGCTTCCGGGAGTAATGGTGCAGACTTCTGCAGGAGGAGCCGTTAGCGAACAGTCCATCATGATCCGGGGTCGTAATTCAATACTGGCAGATAATTCTCCATTGATTGTGCTGGACGGGGTAGCGTATACCGGTGAATTGAAAGACCTGAATCCGAATGATATTGCATCAATTGAGGTGCTGAGAGATGCATCAGCAGCAGCTATTTATGGTTCCAGGGGAGCCAATGGTGTAATCCTGATCACTTCTAAATTGGGCAAGGAAGGGAAACCGAAAATATCATACACCGGCTATTATTCGCAGCAGGACTTTGTGAAATTTCCGGATTTAATGAGTGGCAAAGAGTTTTATGAGATGAAGCTGGAACGTGGGCCTCAATATATCACTCAGACAGAAAAGGACACCTATGAGTCGGGTAAGTATTCTGACTGGATCAACCTGGCTTTACGGAAGGGACAAAATACGGAGCATAATGTGTCTGTTTCGGGGGGCACCCAGAATACTAAATATTATTTTTCCGGCGCGTATTTAAAAGTACAGGGGCTGGCCGTGAAGGACGATTATTCCCGGCTCACTTCCCGCATCAACCTGGATACAAAAATTACGAACTGGTTATCTATAGGTACCCGCACTCAACTTTCGTATGACAACTTAGCGGGGATCCCTCCCGGCGAAGAGATCTTTTGGATCAATCCGCTTACCCAGGCTTATGACGAGAAAGATAATCTTACGCTCTATCCGTGGCCGGAAGACCACTACTTTGCCAACCCGTTACAAAATATTTTGGCCAAAAACATGGATAAATCCTTCCAGGTGCTTGCCAATAACTATGCTACTGTTGCTGTGCCTTTCATTCCCGGATTGCAATACCGGTTTGAGAGCGGCATAAAAGCCAGGTTTCACGATGCCAACTCTTATTGGGGGCGTAACACTACTTCGGGGTTTGCATCGCAGGGATCCGCCACTACAGGCAGAGACCGCAGCAACAGCACCATTATTGAGAATATATTGAGCTATACAAGGAGATTCGGAAAGCACAGTCTGTTCTTGACCGGTGTATATAGCTACGAGTCTCAAAAAAACAGCACTGATAAATTAGTGTCGAAAGGATTTCCCAACGATTTTCTGTCTTGGTATGCTGCAGCCCAGGCTTCAAGCAGAAATCCCCAGTATTCCTATTCGGAAACAGTGTTGCTTTCGCAAATGCTCCGTTTAAACTATACTTATAACAGCCGCTACCTGCTTACGCTTACGGGACGAAGAGACGGGTTCTCCGGTTTTGGAGCGAAAACAAAGTGGGGTACTTTCCCATCGCTCGCATTGGGATGGAATATATCCCGTGAAGGTTTTTTCCGCCCCTATAAAGAGACAATCAGTGAGCTGAAGCTCCGGGTATCCTATGGGCTAAATGGCAACCAGGCCATCGGAGCCTATCAAACTATAGCCCGGCTGACAGAAAGCAACTATATCAACGGTACTTCGGCTTTAGCGGGCTACAGACCTTCCACGCTCGGTATGGATAATCTTGGATGGGAATCCTCCAAAACGCTGAATATCGGGCTTGATTTTGGCATACTCAACGACAGGCTGACCGGCGATATCAATTTCTACCGTACCAATACTTTCGACTTGCTGCTCAATCGTACTATTTCTCCGGTACAGGGCTTTGGATCTATCACGCAAAATATCGGTAAAACCCAGAACAAAGGATGGGAATTGTCGCTGAATTCTAAAAACGTATCAGGGAAAAATTTTCAATGGAAAACTTATACTAATATCTCTTATACACGAAACAAAATCGTATCCCTCTACGGCGAATTAGATAAAGACGGAAAAGAGGTTGACGATGTCGCCAGCGCATGGTTTATCGGCAAGCCTATCCGTATAAATTATGGTTATGTATGGGATGGAATGTGGCAACTGAATGAAGCTGAAGAAGCCGCAAAATTTGGGACAAAGCCTGGTTTTGTGAAAGTGAAGGATATCAATGGGGATGGTAAGATCACATCTGATGACCGCAGCATTGTAGGACAGACAGATCCAAAGGTTTTGTGGGGGCTGACCAATACGCTCACATACCGGCAATTCACACTTTCTGTATTTATCCACGGCGTACATGGCCTGACCAAGGTTAACAGGACAATTTTTGCCGATGCTGCGGATGCAGGTCAGACGGTTAGAGAAAATTTTACAAGAAAGGATTTCTGGACGCCGGAAAATCCCGGTGCTCCTGATCCGATCAACGATTGGCAAGGCCATTTACAACAGGGAATATCGCCGATGGCATTGGAAAAAGCAGGATTTGTTCGTATCAAAGACATCACATTGTCCTACGATCTGCCCGGGAGACTCCTCCCCAGGTTGAGCTTTGACCGGATACGGGTATATGTGACCGGGCGGAACCAGTTTACTTTCACCAGGTGGACAGGAATTGATCCCGAATTTGACGAGCAAATAGCGATCATTCCTTTACAAAAAGAACTGGTTGTAGGGTTAAGTGTGGGCTTTTAGTAAAATAAGTTCCTTATCAAAAAAAATTGCAATGAAGACGATAAATAAAGTTAGAATCCCGGTATTGCTTATGGCCTTGTTTCTGGCCGCTTGTTCCAGGGATCTGTTAAATGAAAAACCCGAACACCTTGCCACAACATCAACAGTATATAGCAGCTATGCAGGCTTTCAGGCAGGTATTAACGGACTCTACAATATGGTCCGGGCTGAGCGGTCGGGGAATTCCGGATACCCGGGTGGTCTGTATTCAAACCTGGAGCTGCGGGCCGAAATGTATTTCAACGGGACAGACAATTTTTGTGCGAATACTTCTCCGAGCGGATTCGGCCAGGCAACCAGAGACTGGGCAAACCGCAATAATTCTTTGGTGGGCGATTACAGCCTGAATTTCTCCTGGTTGTATAATATTGTGAATGCGGCCAATACAGTGATCTCACAGGCCGAAAACCGGACAGATGTGAACTGGACCGACGGACCCGGTACGGTTGAAGAGAACAAAAACCGGGTAATAGCGGAAGCCAAGGCGATAAGAGCCCACGCCTACCGGCATCTCACTTTTCTGTGGGGAGATGTTCCACTTGCGCTGGAGGAATCTAAGGGATCTAATATCAGGACAGATTGGACAAGAACTCCCGTAAATGAGGTAAGAGCGCAAATGAAATCAGATTGGCTGTTTGCTGAGCAGTACCTGGGTATTGAGCCGGCAGACCCCGGAAAAATCACCAGGGGAGCCGTTGAGCATTATCTCGCCGAATTGTACCTGGTGCAAAACAAGCCGGATAGCGCTTTATATTGGGCGAATAAGTGTATCAATACACCTAATTACAAATTGATTACCGAAAGGTTTGGCGTACGTGCTTCGGAACCCGGCGTGCCTTTTGCCGATATGTTCTACGACGGAAATGCATTACGGACACAGGGGAATACAGAATCGCTCTGGTCTTTTGAATTTGCCTACCAGATCACAGGTGGCGAGCACAGTGTTATGCGCAGGGTAGCGCACAACAGCTACGAACTGATGACCGTCGGGGGCGTAAGACCCCTGCAGCTCACCCTGGAAAGGGGCGGACGCGGAGTATCGAAAATCACGATTACAAGGTATGCGCTGGATGTATATGAGCCCCAGGACGACCGATTTTCAAATTATGTTATCAGGAAATATTTCATTCTGAACGATGCAAGCCAGAATACCCCAAATATTGCGGATATCCTGCCTCCGGGATATCACTATGGCGATACCATCAAACTCAATCTGGATCAGGATATTACACCTGCCAACAGCGGAGCTGTTTACGACTGGCCGTTTATGAGAAAATTTGAATCAACTCTGCCGAACAATCCCTCCAATAGTGGTCAGTATAATGATCAGGTTTATCTGAGACTTGCAGATACTTACCTGCTTAAAGCAGAAGCTTTATATAAGCTGGGAGACCTGGAAGGAGCAGCAGAGACAATCAATATCCTGCGTACCCGTTCCAATGCCAGCCTCATAGATGCAAGTCAGGTGAACATGGATTTTATTCTTGATGAACGTTCCAGAGAGCTGATATTTGAGGAGCAGCGGAGATACACGCTGCTGCGCACCGGGAAATGGCTGGAGAGGGTACGGAAATATAACAAGAACGGCGGACAGACCGCCGCGGCGAGGGATACGCTGCTGCCAATCCCGCAGGTAGTGATTGATGCTAACCTCACGGCGACCATGCCTCAGACTCCCGGTTACGATTAATGAAAGTTGCTTTTAAAACCGGTCTTTCCTCTTGCCGGAATGATCATATTATGATGAACAGACGAATATTTTTAAAAACGGGAGTGACCGGGCTTTCGGTCGCTCCCTTTACATTACAGGCAAAGCAGAAGCCGCTCAACCCCGGCTCACCGCTTGCTATTGCCTCTTTCTCCATGCGCGAATTTTCATTGGATGACATGCTTGACATATGCCTGCGCTGCGGAATAAAGCAGATAGCCCTGAAAGACCTGCACCTGCCTTTAAGCTCCTCGAAAGAAGTAATTGAGCAGTCCATAAAAAGATGCACGGAAAAAGGTGTGGCCACCTACGCCGTGGGTGTTGTTTACATGAAAACAACTGCGGCAATAGATCAGGCTTTTGAATATGCGGGGACTGCAGGAGTGGAACTGATGGTTGCCAAACCAGCCAAAGAGCTTCTTCGCTATGTGGAGGAAAAGGTGAAGCGGTATAATATCCGTATAGCCATTCACAATCACGGGCCGGGAGACCAGAGCTATCCCAGCGTGCAAAGCGCGTATGAGCTGATAGTAAAGATGGATCGGCGGATGGGGCTGTGCATGGACATAGGGCATACCAAAAGAATAGGGCGGGATCCGGGTCAGGATCTTCGTGAATTTTCAGACAGGATCTTCGATATCCATCTTAAGGATGTAACTGCCGCCACGGCAGAGGGGCGCAACTGTATCATTGGCCGGGGTGTGATTGATTTCCGCTCGTTTTTAAAAGCGGTGAGGTATACCGGCTACCGGGGCTATTTAGCCCTTGAATACGAAGAAAGCCCGCGCGACCCACTGCCGGGAATGATGGAGTCGCTCGGGTATATAAAAGGAATGTTAGCTGCATTATAAAATATGTCATGAAAAGAAATCAGTTTATACAAAGCCTGCTGGCTGTTTTAGTAAATCCTTTACTGGTTAGCGCCGCTATCGCAAATACCGGCAACGATCCGATTGATCGCCTGATACGGGAAGCCGGAAATGCCACTGATGAAAAAAAGCGTGCGGATCTGCTGCACAAGCTGCTGAATCATCCTGGTTTCAGCGCACAGGAAAAAGAAGTGGTAAAAGTGCTCTTTGATGTGTCGGACAGATGGGGATACGGCTTTGAAAAATATGCCAATCCTGAAGCCGAGGGCAATGAAGGCAGCGGTTATTTATGCGGTTTCTTTTCCCGTTACAATATCGACAAGCATATTTTCCTGCCGCTGGATGAAACGAACCGGCTTTTTCCGCTGGTGGGGCTGAGCTGGAGCCGGATTCTGGCAGCTCTCCTGATCCAGAACGGAAGCGTAATTGAAGTGGAAGAAACCCGCAAACGGTATCTCGCTGAAATATCACGCCTGATGCGTATAGCGCACAAGTCCTTCCCGGATAATCAACTGGTCAAAGCTTACCTCGGCGATTACCAAAGCTGGGGCGATCTGGTAACGCCGGATCCGCTGGCGCCCGGCTGGGCCAACTCCCAGCGGATGGTGCTGGAGAAACTGCATTATCTCATTCACTGGTGGATAGACCGCCGGCAGATCACCGGAGGGCAGTTTGGAGGAGGATGGGGCGATGATGTGGAGATGTGGAGAAGCTGGATCCCCGTGCTGCTTGCTTTCAGGGATGAGAAAGTGGTAGATAGCCAGCGGGAGCTCTTCAATGGATTGTTCCGGTTGTCTAAAATGAAAAAAGGATACACTTCCGAGTTCAATGATGTAGAGCATACTTCGGAAGAATACTCCGACCCGCTGACCTGCATGATCATGCTGGAACCGGAAAATCCGGTCTGGGAAGAGCGGGCACTGAAGGCGATGGATTATATGGAACAGTTATGGGCAGGGATCAATGAAAGAGGAATGCTTCAGTTCAAATCAACCTGGTTCAGCGTTGATAAAGTGGGTACCGATCCGCAAGGCGCCTGCGATACTCCTTACCACACGCGTCTTATCCAGCCGTTAATGCTGATCTGGCAACGGACCGGTAACAAAAGAGCCGGAGATTTTCTCATCAAATGGATGAAAACCTGGGTAGAAGCTACTCTTACGGAAGAATGCGGAAAGCCGGCGGGAATTATACCTGCTGCCATTCACTGGCCCGACGGGAAGCCTGCAGGTGCTGGGAGGAACTGGTGGCATCCTGAAAATACGGAGACTTCTTACGATTTTCCCGAACAGCAGGAAGTGATGTACGAATGTTTTTTACAAACCTATGCAATAACAGGGGATGAATATTTTTTACGCCCGATCCGGTTCGCAGGAGAAAAGCTGCTCGCCGGCGCCGGAAAGGAAACGCCTGCCGGTTACCGGGAAGGCAGCCTGGACTGGAGCCTGTCAATGCTCAAAACCGCGTTGACAAACCCCTTTGCCAAATACCGGGTATTGACCGGAGACGATCGCTTTGATAAGTTGCTGAATACCCCTGCCGGCGGTTATGCCCTTTTCCTGAAAAAAGGCGATGCGAACATTCTCACTACTCACTTCGATATATTGAGGCGCTCGCTTTCGTTGCCGGAAGCTTTTTATACCACGGAAGTAAGATGGACGGATCGTTTGTTTTCCTTCGACAGATTCTTCGCGTATGCACATCCCCAGTCTCCTCCGCACTTTTCTCCTGTGGAATTATTTGGCAGCCTGACAGGCAACCTGGGGGAATATAAGACAATGCCGCTGACGGGAGTGAAATGGCTTACCAATGCCACTGAAATAGCAATACTAACGGAGGTGAATACAGCAAATGAGTTCCGGGCAAAGCTGTTCCATTTCGGAAAAGGAACAAGAAAAATGGGCGGGAAGTTTTACCAGTTGGGCAATGGCGTTTATAATGTATGGCTGGATGATGTGAAAACAGGTGAGGCTGCTTTTACGACAGAAAAAAGAGATATTTCTTTTTCAATACCATCACGTAAGCTTTGCACACTGAGGATCGCCCGGAAGAAATAACTGTTGTTAAAATTAGTTTTTGATTATAAAATTGGCAGAAATGAAGGTATGGAAAAAAAGGAGTTATGTGCTGTTTATTATCCTGACGCTCGGGGTTATTACTGCGCCGGGAGTTTTTTCCCAGCAATCCGGCAGGGAAGGGGCGAAAGCTTTGTATTTTAACAAAGAACGCAGGTTTAAAATTGTACAGTTCACCGACATTCACTGGAAAGTAAAAGAGGTTGAAAAAAGTGACAGAACAGCTAAGCTGATCCGGGAAATATTGCAGGCGGAACAACCGGACTTAGTTGTAATTACCGGAGATATTGTGAATGACCCTGCAGATGAAGGCTGGAAAGCGCTGATGCCGGTTTTTACACAGTCAGGCATTCCTTTTACGGTAACTATGGGGAATCATGATCATGAATCAAACCGGACGAGGCAGGAAATATTTGACTACCTGGAAACGCTTTCGGGTTTTGTTGGGGAAAAGGGACCGGAGCATCTTACCGGTGTGGGTAATTATATGCTTGAGCTAAGGTCTCCCGGCTCCGGTAATGTTGTCGCCCTGTTATATTTTTTGGATAGTCACGACTATTCCTTCAGTAGGGATGTGGTGAGCGATTATGACTGGATCAGGTTTGACCAGATAGCCTGGTACCGGGAACAAAGTAAGCGCTACACGCTGAAGAACGGCAGAAAGCCTTATCCTGCCCTTGCATTTTTTCATATTCCCTTGCCGGAATACAAGGAGATCAGGGAACAACCAACAACCATTGGCGAAAGAAGTGAAAAAGTATATTCTCCTTTGATCAATTCCGGTTTGTTTACCTCATTTATCGAAATGAAGGATGTAATGGGAATTTTTGCAGGGCATGATCACAACAACAATTACAGCGGGATGTATAAAGGGATCGGGTTGAATTATGGGCAGAGCTCGGGATATAGCGGCTATGGGGATATAGGGAAAGGAGCCCGCATCATTGAATTGCAGGAAGGTAAACGGGGATATAACACCTGGATCAGGTCAGATAAAGGAGACGCATTATACTACAATTACCCGCTGGGCAGTTCTTTCAGGGATGAAGATTATCAATTTCATGCGGCACAAAAGACAAAGCGGTATGCCCCGGGACTACAGTACCTGTATTATAAAGGTGCATATAAATCTGTGCAGGAGATGGCTGCAGGTCAGCCTGAAAAAACGGGGATTGCAAAAGAGATAGCTGCGGATATCATTGAAACTGAAGAAAATTTCGGGATGGCGTTCACCGGGTTGATAAAGATCCCTTCCAAAAGCATTTACAGGTTCTTTCTCTCAAGCGGAGATGGCGCGCAGCTTTTTATCAATGGAAAGTTGGTAGCCAACAATGACGGGTTGCACAAGATACAAAAGGTAGAAGGATTTATAGCGCTGGAAGAAGGGTACCATGATTTGAAGTTGCTGTATTTTAATACAAGACCTAAAAAGCAGTTGTCAGTGAGCTTTATGAGTTTGGACGCTGACGAAAAAGCCGTTCAGGGGTCAATATTATATCACCGTTAGCAATTTAAAAGCTTTAGAGAATGAAAATAACATATATCACAACAGGTTTATTGCTTTTGTTATCCTCCTGCGAACAAAAGCGTCTCCAATCCCCCATTGAGCCTCAGGAAGTTCTGTCCACGTTTCAGCTTCCGGAAGGTTACAGGATTGAGTTGGTTGCCTCAGAGCCGTTAGTGACCAACCCGGTGGAAGCGGTATTCGACGAAGACGGGAGAATGTATGTGGCGCAGATGGACGATTACCCCTCAGATAAGATGGATGATTATAGCGCCGGGTACGAGCCTAAAAGTAAAATTATGCGGCTGGAAGATAAAGATGGCGACGGCTTTTACGAATCGGGGACCGTATTTGCCGACGGACTATCGTATGCCAACGGCGTTATGCCGTGGAAAGGCGGGGTATTGGTTACTTCAGCGCCGGATATCCTTTTTTTAAAAGACACGGATGGAGACGGTAAAGCAGATGTGAAGCAGGTAGTGCTTACAGGTTTTGCCAAAACCAATCCCCAGCTAAGAATGGGTAGTTTAAGGTACGGACTGGATAACTGGATATACGGCGCCTATTCCCATACAGGAGGAGGCGACTGGCGTAAAGAATTTAAAGATAAAGGCAACCCTTTACAGTTTCCGGAAAAGCCGGAATTGAACCTGGAGAAGATTTTTCCCGGCGCTAATTTCAGGTTTCAGCCCGATGCGTACAAACTGGAATCATCCGGCGGCATGTCGCAGTTTGGTTTATCTTTTGATGCTTCCGGGAACCAGTTTACCGTTTGGAACAACAATCATATCAGGCATGTTGTGATCAACAACAGGTATCTTTCCAATAACCCCTTTCTAAGTATAAAGAAAGTAATGGAAGATATTTCCGATCATGAAAAAGCCGCTACCGTTTACCCCATAACCCAGGTAAAATATCTTCGTGAAGATGAGGTAGGTCATTTTACTTCTGCCTGCGGTGTTTGTGCATATACCGGCGGGCTTTTCGGGGGAAAATATGCCCATGCCTCATTTGTATGCGAGCCGGTATCCAACCTGGTACATGCAGATATTCTTACTACAAAAGGAGCCACTTTTAGCGCTGCAAGAGCAGAAAAGGGAAAAGAATTCCTGGCGTCTTCCGACAGTTGGTTCCGCCCGGTAAATACAACTATTGGCCCGGACGGCGCCCTGTATGTAGTGGATTTTTACAGGAAGCTGGTAGAGCATCCCGACTGGATAGGGATGACCGACAGCAGCGGTTTCTATACCCATGCCGGTAAGATCAAAGAATCCGACTTCCTGGAAGGGAACGACCGGGGCAGGATCTACAGGATTGTTCCCAAAACATATAAGTCCGGCGACCAGGAAAAAAACGGATTGAGCAAAGCGGATACCAAAACGCTGGTGGCATACCTGAACGATCCGAACAGCTGGTGGCGGCTGAATGCGCAGCGGTTGCTGGTGGACCGGAAAGATCAAAGCGCTGTTCCGCTCATCAGGGATTATTTATCAATCAGCCTGCGCCCTGAAGGAAAGATCCACGGGTTGTGGACGCTGGAAGCATTGGGAGGCTTAGACGACAGTTTGCTGACCGGCGCCCTGCAGGATGCAGATGCTATGGTAAGAGAACAAGCCGTTTTGCTGGCAGAAAGACGGATGGACAACAAAACCATTTTTCAGCATATCCTGCAGGCTGCATCAGACAATGATCCGCATGTTCAGTTCCAGGTAGCGCTCACCTTAAGTAATGCGCATACCACGAGCCCGGAAGTATTTCAGGCATTAAGCGGTATTATCAATACACGTATAGAAGATCCCTGGTTTCAAACAGCCGTGCTGCTTGGCGCATCAGAGAACAGCAACCAGTGGTTTGCTGCCTATAAAGATTTTGCAGCCGCAACAGACAGCGCAAACCTGGGGAAAAAAGAATTCTTAAAGAAAGCTTCTTCGATCGCAGGCGCCCGGTATAAAACAGATGAGATGTCGGCATTAGTAAAAATAATAGCATCGGCAAAAGACACAGGGGTGGTGGCTTCCGGGTTGAAAGGCATGACCACCGGCATGAAAAGCAATACGAACAAAACAGGGTTAACGCCCGAAGGTCAGCAGGGATTAATTACCTTAATTAATGACCCGTTACCCGCAGTAAAAAAAGCGGCCATTGAAGCCGCGCTGGAACTTAACTTAGTACCTTCGGCTGAACTTGGCGCTGTACTCAATAGCTCCAAAACTATAGCAGGTGATGATAAGGCCTCTGCAGAAAACCGTGCACTGGCCATACAAATATTAGGGTTAGACCCGAAAGGATTGCCTTTCTCCCTGCTGGGGCAGTTGCTGGGTACAGGTACGGCGGCAGAGGTACAGCTTGCCGCAGCAGATATGCTTTTGCGCAGTAGGGAGGAGCCTGCTACCCGCCTGTTGTTGAGCAACTGGGAGGCGTTAAGCCCGAGAGTGCACGAAAAAGCAGAAGCAGGCTTTTTGTCTAACAGGGAACGCCTGGCTGCTTTATTGAAGGAAATTGAGAATAATAAGATCAGCCCGGAACGCATCAGCAGGAACATGCAAAACCGGCTGACGAGGTATTCTGATACTGCCATCAGTGCAAAAGCCAGGGAACTGTTTAAAAATGTGGGGAGCAGGGAAAAAGTGATCCTGGAATATAATGAGTCCACCACGGTATCGGGTGACCGGGAGAAAGGGAAAGCGGTATTTCTAAAGACATGCAGCGTGTGCCATTCATTAGAGGGTGCAGGGGCAAATTTTGGTCCCGACCTGCATAGTGTAAGTCACCAGACAAAAATTAATTTGCTCACTATGATCCTGAACCCGAATAAGGATATAGCTGCGGGGTATGAAGGGTATATTATTGAAAAGACAGACGGAATGGCGCTGGCAGGTATTGTATCTAATGAAAATGATAACAGCCTGCTGCTGCGGATGCAGGGCGGAACAGAACAGACCATTGTAAAAAGCGATATCCGGTCCATGACGTCCATGCCGATCTCTTTAATGCCTGAAGGGCTGGAAGCCTCGATCAATAAAGAAGAAATGGCCGACCTGTTGGAATATATTAAGACCTTAAAGTAAATAAAAATGCAAAGACGCAAATTCATGAACAGGCTCCTTGCCGGCTCCGCTGCGCTGACTGCTGCACCGGCATCTGTTCTGGCTGCAACCGCTAAGGAAAGACTGTATGCAGTACCACCCTTCAAAATGAAATTTTCGCCCGACTTTGACATCTTTCCCAACCTGTCTGGTAAAGAGGTGGAAGACCAGATCAGATGGGGATACGACCAGGGTTTCCGAGCCTGGGAGAGTACATTTTTGAAGAAGAGACCGGTAGAGGAACAGGAACGCATCAGTAAACTGCTTGGGCAAAAGGGGATGGAATTTGGTCAGTTTGTAGGTACGTATACCTTCAAAGATGTCACTTTTGCGGGAAGGGACAGGGAATTGCGTGAGCAGGTACTGAGCGAGGTGCGCGCGTCGGTGGAGATTGCCAAACGGATGAATACAAAATTCATTCACAATGTGCTGGGCATGGCCGATCCGAAGCTTCCGCACGACTTTCAGATGGCCAACGCCATTGAATTACTGAAACGTATAGCCGAAATATATGAGCCGCATGGCATCACCATGGTCATGGAAAGCATGAACCATAAGATCAATCACCCCGGCATGTTTTTGCATACAATACCCCAGGCATACGCACTGGCAAAAGCCGTTGGAAGTCCCTGCATAAAAATACTTTTTGATTTTTACCACGTGCAGATCGAAGAAGGGAACCTGATCCCCACACTCGATTACGCCTGGGATGAAATTGCCTATATGCAGATCGGTGATACTCCCGGACGAAAAGAGCCCACTACCGGGGAGATCAATTTCGTGAATGTGCTTCAGCACATCTATGATAAAGGCTATAGAGGCTTTATGGGACTGGAGCATGGGATAAAACAACCAGGCAGGAATGGTGAGCTGTCTGCCTTAAAGGCGTACAGGTCCATTGATCCTAAATAATATTTTTATAATTCATTCACCTTACCCCAAAACTACGGGCAGTAATAATGAAGAAGATAATTGATTTTTTCCTGGCAGCAGCGATCTCTTTCTTTTTCACAGGCTGCGGCGAAGACAAAACAACTCTTATTAACGGGCTGAAAATAGATGAAGCCACACAAAAGAAGATCATTGCAGAGGCGCCGGTGCTGACGCCGCAGGAATCCATCCCGGCCATGAAAGTCGAAAATGGATTTGAAGTAAGGCTGGTTGCTTCAGAGCCGCTGATCTCTACACCCGTAGCGTTAAATTTTGATGACAAAGGACGTATCTGGGCGGTGGAAATGCAGGGATTTATGCCTGATACGGTTGGACGTGGTGAAAATATCCCGAACGGGAAGATCATTATTCTTGAGGATAAGGATGGTGATGGTATAATGGATGACCGGAAGGTGTTTTTAGATTCTTTGGTTTTACCGCGAGCCTTATGCCTGATAGAAAACGGATTGCTTGTTGCCGAACCACCCAATTTGTGGTATATAGAAATTAATAATGATCGTGCCGGAAAAAAAATACTGGTTGATTCTGCTTATGCACCTGGAGGGAATGCAGAACATCAGCCCAACGGATTGCTCCGGGGGATAGACAACTGGATATACAATGCCAAATCTGCCAAACGCTACCGGAAAAAGGGCGATCAATGGCTGACAGAACGAACCCATTTTCGCGGACAATGGGGTATCTCCCAGGACGACTTCGGGCGGCTGTATTACAACAATAACTCTCAAAACCTGTTAGGAGATTATTTTTTGCCCGCGCTGGGCGCCTGGAATGAAAGCCAGCGGAGCGTGGCCGGGTATAGCGTGGATATGGTTAAAGACAACAGGGTATATCCCATTCGCCCTACAACCGGCGTAAACAGGGGATACCGGGAAGGTGAGCTGGATAGCAGCTTGCGGCTTGTGAATTTTACGGCAGCCTGCGGACCATTAGTATACCGGGGAGGCTTGTTTGATAGTGCCTATCATGAAAACGTATTTGTTGCCGAGCCTTCTGCCAACCTGGTAAAAAGAAATGCCCTCAGGGAAAAAGGGTACAGCACAGAAGGGAAACAAGCTTATGCCGGCAGGGAGTTCCTCGCCAGCATTGACGAGCGCTTCAGACCTGTTAACCTCCATAATGGCCCCGATGGCGCCATATATGTGGTGGATATGTACAGGGGGATCATACAGCATCGTACTTATCTTACCAGTTATCTCAAAAAGGAAATTGAAAAAAGAGGACTTACAACTCCCCTCAACTGCGGACGTATATACAAAGTGGCGCCTGCAGGAAAAACGGTTAAGCCTGTTTTAATGCCGCATGAACCTTTAGCGCTCGTTAACCTGCTTAAAGATAAAAACGGATGGATAAGAGATAAAGCGCAACAAATGCTGGTAGACGGGAAAATGATATCGGTTCAACCGGAGCTGAGGAAATATTTAAAAGAATCCAGTGACCCGGTTAGGGTTGTTCATGCCATGTGGACTCTCGAAGGACTCGGCATCCTGCAGTATGAAGATATTGTTCCCCTATTCAGGCATCCCAACTGGAAAGTGCGCGCATCAGCATTGACTGCAGCCTCTTCTGTCATCAATGGCGATAATTACCGGCGGTTCGCTGCTGAGATAAGACAAATCATGGAGCGGCAGGATACGCTGACAGCTCCTTATATTTCGTTTCAACTGCATTGCATCGGCGCTTTTGATCAGCCGATGGCAGACACGTTGTGGATGGATATCGCCAAAAAATACCCGGATAACCGCTATGTTGCAGATGCACTGATCAGCACTATTGAAAAGAAAGAAAATATTTTTTACAAAAAGATCCGCTTCATTGAGCCTGATACCAACCTGGCTATTAACCGGCAGTTTGAAAAAACACTCGACGACATCAAAAAAAATGAGTCCGGCAAAAATATGGCGCAGCTCAATGCACAATATCCCAGGGCGGCGCAGGTGTACCGGGTTGTATGTAGATCCTGCCATGGCAGCGATGGCAATGGCATTGTTTCTCTTGCGCCTCCCTTAAACCAGTCTTCCTGGGTAACGGGCGATAAGCGGAAGCTGATCGCTATTGTGCTGTATGGCTTAATAGGCCCGGTAACGGTAAATAACAAAGTGTATAAAGCCCCGGAAGTAAGCGGTGAAATGCCGGGGTTGCTCAATAGTGATGAACTGAATGAAGACGATATTGCACAGACGTTGAGCTATATCCGCAGGAACTGGAATAACAATGCGTCTGGTGTTACCAAAGAAGATGTGCTGAAGGTCCGGCAGCGCTGGGGTAACCGGCAGCAACCTTTTACGGCGGAGGAGCTGAAGAAGTGAGACCCATCGATCGTCTCGGCACGTATCTCATGTGCCGGAGCAATCTTCACACAATTACAGTTGTTGTTATAATAGCTGAAATAGGCAACTTAAAAGCGGAGTATGTTGTACGAAAAAGCACTTTTAGATAGAGAGAAGTTATTTTAGGGGAGTTTCAGCAGATAATAAAAAAACAAAAACGTAATGGGCTTATGTAGAAAATGAATCCTTAATTTTAAAAAAAGCTACAATTATTATATGCAGGTTAAGGTTTTTTTTATATTATTTTTTTCAATGAGTGTATTACTTATTAGTTGTCATACTAATTCTAATAAAAATCCTTTTATATCTTTTGATACCTATAAAGTGGCGGATGGGTTTGAGTTACAGTTGGCTGCGGCAGAACCCTTGATAGAAGCTCCGGTGGCTATGGATTTTGATGGAGAGGGTAGAATGTGGGCGGTTGAGATGCGTGGCTTCATGCCAAACCTATCAGGGATAGGAGATACGATACCTAATGGAAGGATCAGTATTTTAGAAGATTGGGATGATGATGGCGTGGCCGACCATTCTAAAGTGTTTGTAGATAGCCTGGTACTGCCGAGAGCTATGTCACTCGTTTATGGTGGCCTTTTATATGCTGCTCCGCCCGATCTTTGGTTTGTAGAAATCAACAATGACAAACCTGGCAAAAGAATTCTGGTAGATTCGCTGTACGCTGTAGGCGGTAGTCCTGAAGCTCAGCCTAATGGGCTTATGATGGGGATAGACAATTGGATTTACAGCGCAAATTCTAACTTCAGGTACCAGCTGAGAGATGGCAAGTGGATCAAAGAGCCTACTTCATTTCGTGGTCAGTTTGGAATCAGCCAGGATAATTACGGAAGGCTTTACTATAATTATAATTCAGTACAGATAGCAGGAGATTATGTATTGCCCAATACCATCATTAACAATCCTTATCTAAAGCCCAAAGAAGCAATAAATAAAGTGCTTAGTAATGACCAAAGCGTTTATCCTTTACATCCTACTACTGTGAACAGAGGTTATGAAAAAGGGATATTGAATAAAGATAGCCTGCTGGTAGCTGTTACCGCATCTTGCGGCCCCGTAATTTACCGTGGCGATCAGTTCCCTGATGATTACCACCAAAACTATTTTGTGTGTGAACCACAGGCAAATCTTGTGAAGCGGGATATCCTTACATTTGGAGCTATCCAGACAACGGCAAAACCGGCGTGGAATGATAAAGAATTTATTGCATCCACGGATGAAGGTTTTCGTCCTGTAAATCTAAACAATGGCCCTGATGGCGCTATGTATGTGGTAGATATGCATCGTGGCATTATGGAGTACGGCGCATTTTCAACGCCTTATTACAATAATGGATTAACTGTTAAAAAGCTTGATACACTCTTACACAAAGGGCGTATATTAAGGGTAAAGTACAAGGACAAAAAGCTTGATAAGGTTCCGGATCTTAATAAAGCCTCTGAAGAAGCATTGGTTGTATTATTAAAAAGTAAGAATGGATGGGTGAGAGACAGGGCTCAGCAATTATTGATCTTTAAACAACAAAAATCAGTAGTTCCTGAATTGGAGAAACTGGCGCAGGACAATAGTAATCCCATAACTGCCATACATGCCTTGCATACACTGGACGGGCTTAATGCATTGTCTTTTGAGTTCACAAAAAAAATAGCAGCTTCACAAAATCCAATGTTGTCGGCGCACGCCCTGCTTCTTCTGCAAAAGAATAATACCAAAGACAATGTGAAGCCGATGGCAGCATTGGCAAATGATTTATTAAACAGGAAAGATAGTATTATTGACCTGTACCTGGCACTTTCATTAGGTCCATGGGCAGAAGTTTCCAATGAAGCTTTTTTTCCGGTACTTCTTAAATTATCTCAAACTTATCCGGGTACGGCTATTTACCATGAAGCGATAATTAACAGCCTGAGAGGATTAGAAGAGAAATTCCAGGTAATGGCTCAATCAAACAATCAGAAAAATGCTTATAAGCCATTGGATAGTTTATTAGCTGTAACTATTAAGAATAAGCAGGAAGGAAAAATGAATTCAATTTTTGTTACGTATACCGCTCCGGTTGATTCAAGAACAAACGGGCTTGCTATTTTTCGCAGTACTTGTGCAACCTGTCATGGAGTAGATGGGGAAGGTATAGAGAACCTTGCGCCGCCGTTGACAGGTTCCGAATATGTAGCAGGATCTCCGGAAAGATTAGCTATGATTATTTTAAATGGTCTGGAAGGCCCTGTGCATGTGAAAGGACAGCTATACAACTTTAATGGTAGCATGCCCAATTTTGGAAATAATTTTGGTGATAAAGACATATCCGATATCATTGAATATCTACAAAATTGTTTTGTATCCACTCCGGTAAAAAGTATCAGCGCTAAAGAAATAAACGGACTTAGAAATAAAAAGCAGGGAACGCTAACCGAAAAGGATTTATTGGATATGCCTGACAAGATAAAGGACAAATGAAAAAATTTCATTGTTTTTAGCCCTTTTCTTCCTGCAATGCTTCCCCACTTCTTCCATAGACAGAAATTATTTTAGGGGAGTTTATATTATAAATTTGCATCTTACTCATTTTTTGATAATTTCATTGTCTCAGCGTTAGCGACTGCTTGCTTTGGAACAGAATTCACTGCATAATGAGAAAGACCTGTTGCTCCGGGTAGCTGAAGGCGATGAAACCGCTTTCAGGGTGCTGTATGACTATTACCGTAAAAAGATATATGCGCTGGGTTTATTTCTCACCAGATCTGAAAGCCAGGCACAGGAGCTGGTACAGGATGTCTTTCTGAGAATATGGGAAAAGCGGGAGCAACTGCGAAAGGTTGATTATTTCAATTCGTGGCTCCGTACCATAGCCCGCAATACCGCTATTAATTATATACGTGCCGGGGCAATGGAAAAATTGGGGCTTAACCGCCTGCCAACGCAGGAAAGCAGCAATTGCTTTACAGAAAACGACGTTGCCGACAGGGAATACTCCCTGCTATTGCAGTCCGCCGTCAGGCAGCTTCCGCCACAGCAGCAAAAAGTATATATTCTTTACCGGCAGCAGGGATTGCGCCATGAAGCCATTGCCCAACAACTGGGTATATCGGTATTGACTTCCAAAAAATATATGAAGCTCGCTCTTCGCTCCATCAGGATATTCCTGGAGCACAGGATGGACGCCGCTGTATTGCTCGCTATTGCTATTTGTTTCCGCTGAATTATTTTTTTCCTGATGGCCCCCGGGCGTTTTCCCGTTTGTCTAAAGTATGCAGGCACAAAATGTACAAGCCTGCCTTATTCTGAAAATTTAAATTACTTAATGAAAGAGCAACGCCTCGAAGAGCTATTCCGGAAGCACCTGTACGAAGGCCTGACTGATGCGGAAGAAACAGAGCTGTTTCAGCTTTGGCTGGATCCTTTACTGGAAAGCAGGAAAGCTCAGATGCTTAACGACTTTTATGATGAGTTGCCCGGAGACAAGGATATGCCGGAGAGCGATGCTGATGCTATTTTTCAGCGGATAGTGCAAAAGCAGGCAGCGGAGCATCGCCTGCCCGCCAAAAGGGGATGGACTGTTTGGAGACGGTTGGCAGTTGCTGCCTCTGTTTTGCTGGTGATCGGGTTGGGCGGCTACTTTTTTTTATACAATAAGGGGCGCCAACCACGGGAAATTGTGAAGTCCGTTTTGCCTGCTGATATAGGGGCTCCGGGAATTAATCGGGCTATGATCACGCTTGCCAACGGGCAAAAGATCTATTTAGATAGTGCTGCCAATGGATCGCTGACTATTCAGGGAGCTGTGAAGCTGCTGAAGCTGGAGGATGGGAAGATCGCTTATAAAGCAACCGGCGCCCCGCAGGAAGCGGCGGGCTACAATACACTTTTCAATCCCCGTGGCAGCCGGGTAATTGATATGACACTGGCTGATGGCAGTCATGTATGGCTGAATGCCGGATCGTCGGTTACCTATCCTGTTGCTTTTACAGGAAATGAAAGAAGAGTTTCGGTAGAGGGTGAAGCTTATTTTGAGGTAGCGCACGATGCGTCGAAGCCTTTTATGGTGAGTAAAGGGAAAACGACTGTAAGGGTATTAGGGACGCGTTTTAATGTAAATGCTTACGATGATGAAGCGGATATCAGGATCACACTGCTGCAGGGCGCTGTTCAGGTAACGAATTATCAATTCACTGCAGCCATAAAGCCCGGCGAACAGGCGATAGTAAAAGCTGGTAATATAGACGTGAAAGGCAGTGTTGACCTGGAACAGGTGATGTCATGGAAAGAAGGATATTTCCGGATGAAGGGCACAGACCTGGCCTCCCTGATGCGCCAGGTAGCGAGGTGGTATGATGTGCAGGTGGAATATGAAAATGGAGTGCCGGCAGCCAGTTTTGGAGGTTTGATCAACCGGGACGTCAGTTTGCCGGATATGCTGAAAGCGCTTGAGCAGTACGGGATATATTCCAGGATTGATAATGGTAAGGTCATCGTTCAGTAAGTAATGGATAGCATGGAGCTGTATCAAACGTGAGACGTGAGATGTGAGAAGTGAAGTGCTTCTTTCACTTTTGTCTTTTCACTTTTCACGGTAAATAAACATAATCCGATTGATTTAACACCAGAATAAAAAGCCAGAAGTGTCACTACCACTCCTGGCCGGAAGTTCAGGCTAACTCAATAATAACAATCGTGTAAGACCGCTTATTTATTAACCAAACTCAGACAAAGTTATGCATTTTAAAGCTCTTTGTAATGCCGGGCATTTACTGACCCGGATACCAAAACAAACGCTGTTGACAATGAAATTAACAGTATTATTGATTGCTGCAAGCCTCTGTGCCAATGCCGAGGGACTTGCCCAGAAAGTAAACCTGTCGCTTAAAAATGCTTCGCTGGAGCAGGTGTTCAACCAGGTGAAGCTGCAAACGGGATTTTCATTTATATGGGATGAACCAGCATTGAAAGGAACCCACCCGGTTGACATCAATGTAAAGAATGCCTCCGTTCCCGAGGTAATGGATCTTTGTCTTAAAGACCAGTTCCTCGTTTACCAGATCGTCGGGAAAATAATCGTTATAAGGCAGGAGACGGAAATTGCACCGCCGGCAGAGAATATTATGAAGGCTATGCCGCCGCCTGTTGATATTACCGGCAGGGTCACAAATACAAAAAATGAACCACTGGAAGGCGTGAGTGTAACGGTTAAAGGTATGCAGACGGGCACCACTACCAATGCTGATGGCCGGTTTCAGTTATCTGTACCTTCTGCTAATAAGGTAGAGCTGATTTTTTCTTTTGTGGGATATATCACACAAACAATAAGAACAGGAAGCCAACAGGTGTTTAATATTGTAATGGAGGAAGCGGTTTCCGATTTGAGTGATGTGGTAGTAGTGGGATATGGAAAAGAGAAAAAAGTAAACCTTACGGGTGCAGTGTCATCCATTAGTAGTAAGGAACTGACAACGACTACCAACAGCAATATTACGAATATGCTTACCGGTAAGCTACCGGGCTTTCGCGCCATACAAAGAACGGCTGAGCCTGGTGACTATAATACCTCTTTTGATATCCGCGGACTGGGAAGCCCGCTTATAATAGTAGACGGTGTGCCCCGGGACGATTTCAACAGGCTTGACCCCAACGAAATTGAAAGCATTTCCATACTCAAGGACGCCTCAGCCGCTGTATATGGAGTAAGGGCTGCCAATGGCGTACTGCTGGTCACTACCAAAAGAGGCAAGACCGGAACCACAGAGCTGAGCTATAGTGGCACTTTTGGAGGAACATCGATAGACAAGCCTACCCCAATGAACGCCTATCAGTTTGCACTGCTTACCGACGAAGCTAATATAAACCAGGGTAGCACCCTTCCGCCGGTATATTCGCAGGAAACACTGGAAAAATATAAAGATGGGACATTGCCCACTACAGACTGGCAAAGCCTTGTGATGCGCAAATTGGCTCCGCAGACTCAGCAAACCCTTATAGCAACAGGTGGAAATGAAAAGGTCAAATACTTTACCTCTCTGGGATATTATAAAGAAGATGGTGTATGGAAGACGGGCGATCTCAATTACAAAAGATTCAACCTCCGTTCAAATATTACTGCGAATATTACCAAAAGCCTGCAGGCAGAAATCCTGCTCAGCGGAATGTGGGACCAGAAGATGGAGCCGGGGCAGGAAACATGGCTGATATTAAAATCTTTATGGACAACAAGACCTAACATTCCGGCATACGCCAATAACAATCCTGATTATTTAAATCAGGTGGAAGGTGATGTATCCAATCCCCTGGCGGCAACCAATGCGTCAATATCCGGGTATAAGAAAAAAGCCATCAAATCTTTCAAAGGAAACTTTGGATTGACTTACGAAGTTCCCTTTATCGAGGGGCTAACTGCAAAACTCATGTATGGCTATGACTTGAAATACCTGTTCCAGAAGACCTGGCAAAAGCAATACCTGCTCTACAATTACAACAGTGCAGACGATATATATGAGCCTGTTACGATGAATTCACCGGGAAATCTTTCGGAGTTGTACGACGAAATATCGCTTTCCAACGTACAGGTATCGTTGAATTATAGCAGGACCTTCGGCGGAAAACATAATTTTAAATTGCTGGGGCTTTTTGAACAGTCACAATATAACCTCGAAAATCTTAGTGGCAGCAGGATGTTTTCGCTGAGTGTACTTGATCAATTATATGCAGGTAACTCGGCTGGCCAGCAGATAGGCTCTTCTCCTTCATCCCCCACTTTCACCGTGAATGGCACACCGGTCAATAAGATCGCAAATCAGGGCTATGTGGGCAGGTTGAACTACGACTATCGTGGCAAATACCTGGTGGAAGGCAGTTTCCGCTACGATGGTTCATCAAAGTTTGCCCCGGGGCATCGCTGGGGATTCTTCCCGGCTATTTCCGCAGGATGGAGGATCTCTGAAGAACCGTTTATAAAAGATAATATCCCACAGATCACCAATTTGAAACTCAGGGTATCGCAAGGCAAGCTGGGTGACGACGCTGCCAGTACGTTCCAGTTCCTCTCGGGTTATATCTACCCTGCTCCGAACGACCGCAATGGCAATGGCGATCTTTTGTACTATGTTTTCGACAATATCCCAATGACGCTGCTGTCGCCGCCGGGTATCGCCAATCCCAATATCACCTGGTTTACTTCTTCTACCTCCAATATCGGTATGGATGGAAGCCTGTGGATGGGAAAGCTTGGTTTTTCGGTTGACTTTTTTCAGCGCAAGAGAAAAGGCCTGCTGGCTAATCGCCTGTTAAGCCTTCCGGGCACTGTGGGCGCTTATTTACCGCAGGAAAACCTGAACAGCGATCTGACAAGGGGTATCGAAGTGTCATTGAGCCATTCCAATAACATTGGCAAGTTACGCTATAACATTTCCGGGAATATCTCCTTTACCCGCACCAAGAATATATACCTTGAGCAGGCGGACTATTCTTCACAATACGATAACTGGAGGAACAACCAGGCCAATCGCTGGAACGATGTGTTCTGGGGATTCGGTGTATTGGGGCAATTTACTTCGCAGGAACAAATTGATAAAGCGCCTCTGCAGGATCAGGTAGGAAACACTACTTTGTCGCCGGGTGATCTTATTTATGAAGACTATAATAAGGATGGCCGAATTGACGATAATGATATCCATCCGCTTGCACGCAATAACCAGATCCCGGGAGTCAATTTTGGCACCACCATCAGCTTGTCATGGAAGGCATTTGATCTGAATATGCTGTTTCAGGGCATATCTCAATATTGGGTTGAGTACACAGAATCCTGGACAAATCCTTTACCATTTGGCCGCAACGGACTGGATATATTTATGGACAGGTGGCACAAGGAAGACATTTTTGATAAAACCAGCGCATGGGTTCCGGGAAAATACCCTTCTACTTTATCGAAAGCCTATAATGGCAGACCTTCCCTGTTTTGGAGATACAATGCCAGCTATGTTCGCTTAAAGAGCCTTGAAGTCGGCTACAGCCTGCCCGGACAAATGCTGAGAAAAGCCGGCATTAAAAGAGTACGGGTATACGTGAACGCATTTAATCCGTTAACGTGGTCCAAGCTGAAATTTGTTGACCCTGAGCATTCGCCCGGAGAGGATGGCAAGGAATACCCGATCGTTAAAAATTATAACATCGGGGTAAATGTTACTTTCTAACCTGTTGTGAGCGTATAACCGTAGTATTTAACCAGACATTTAAAAGACAAATTTATTCAGATGAAACGAATTCACATATATATGCCGGTGCTGGTACTGACTCTGGCGTTGCCGTTGTCATTCACATCCTGCAAAAAAGTGCTGGATGTTCAGCCGGAAAATATCCTGCAGGATGAAACAGTATTTTCCGACGAAAGTGCTGTAAATATCTACCTGGCCACCCTGTATTATGATCTGCCGATTGAAGATTTCACCTACATTGTTCAGAACGGATTTGACAAATCGGGCACCTGCTTTCTTGAGCAACTGGATGGAGAAGCTATCCTTAATATTGCCGACGATAAAAACTCTATCGGAGACGGTACCTGGGTATCCTGGTGGAACTATACCGTAGTAAGGAATGTCAATCACTTTATGGATCAGATTGAAAAGTCCTCCTTTTCCGAACAGCAGAAAAATGAATGGATGGGAGAGGCAAAATACATCCGGGCGCACTACTACTTCGGAATGGTCAAACGCTATGGTGGCATTCCTATCGTAAAGGAGGTGCAAAATTATACCGGCGACAACCTGGAAGAATTGCAGATCCCCCGTAATACCGAGAAGGAAGTGTATGACTTTATTGCTTCCGATCTTGATGAGGCAATTAGCCTGCTGCCGGAAACAAGCATTAAAGAAAAGGTGAACAAATACACGGCCTATGCGCTCAAATCGCGGGCTATGCTATTTGCGGGCTCCATCGCAAGATACGGCAATGTTAATCTGAATGGAGTGGTAGGTATCCCTGCTGCCGACGCCGATCACTACTTCCAGCTTTCCTATGATGCAGCAAAGGCAATTATTGACAGCCATAAATACAGCTTATATAATAAAGAAGCCGATAAGGAATTAAACTTTACAAATTTGTTCCTGGATCCCGATAATCCGGAGCTCATTTTTGTAAAAAGCTATCATTTTCCCGAAAAGGGACATTCCTGGGACTACCGTAATCTTCCTTTCGGACAAAGATCACCCGAAGGATCGGGCGGTCGCATCAATCCTACCCTGGAATTGGTAGAAACGTATGATTACAAGGATGGTTCGCAGGGGAAATTAAAATTGACCGATGGCTCGGGTAATCCGATCAAATACGCCAATCCCCTGGATCTGTTCAGGGACAAAGATCCACGCCTGGGTGCTTCCATTATCGTGCCTTTCGCCGATTGGCGTGGAACTGCGGTTGATGTCAGGGCAGGCATCATAGATGGTGCAAACACTGTTACCTCCGGCAGCTTCGACGACGAATATAAAGGGATGAAAGTGATAGGAAGCAGCGGCATCGGGGGGAGCAACGAAGTTTCCCAGACGGGGTTTTATGTACGTAAGTATATGAACCCATCCTACGATCCGGCCACCATCGATACCTGGACCTCGTCTACCCAATATATTGAATTCCGTCTGGGCGAGATCCTGCTGAATTATGCCGAAGCGGCTTTTGAATTGGGGGAGAATCCCGATGCCGCATGGGCGCTGAACCAGTTGCGCAGCCGCGCCGGGGTAGCTTCGCTTTCGGATGGGGATATCACGGCTGGTAAGGTCCGTAACGAGAGAACAGTGGAGATGGCCTTTGAAAGGCAGCATTACTGGGATATCCGCCGCTGGCGTATTGCGGACGGGTTGATGAATAACACGCAGTTTACGGCACTAATGCCTTACTATGATATGCAGGCTAACGCCTATATTTTCAAAATAGCTAAAGTTGGTTATGCCAGAACATTTTTGCCACAGCTCTATTATGAAAGAATAGATCCGGCTGAAATAGCCAAAGATTCAAAGCTGATCCAAAATCCTAATTATTAATTTCAAATAGCAGCACAATGAAAATAGTTTCTATATACAGTTTGCTTTTTGTGTTTTTTCTTTCGGCCTGTTCTAAAATAGATAACTATAGCGGCCCCAATGCAGCTATTAAAGGCAGTGTCATTGATAATCTGACTAACAAGCCAATACAGACCGAAGCACCCAATGGTTTTTTTATCAGGATTGAGGAAAATCACAGTAATGCTACTCCTAGGAATTTTAGCGGAAAGGCGGATGGCACTTTTCAGAATACGGCAGTTTTTGCCGGATCGTATAAAGTGTTACCAATAAATGGGGCCTTTTTTACACCCGATACAGCTATTGTTAATGTCTCCGGGGTGACCACAGTGGATTTTACAGTTACTCCTTTTCTGAGGGTTGATGCAACGGCGACGACGGTGTCGGGAGGAGTAGTGTTAAAATATAAAATTTCCAGATCTGCAGCATCGGGTAAGATCATGGAACGTAAGGCTGTAGCATTCCAGTCGGACAAGGTGAGCAGCACCGTATTTAATGCACAGGTGACCACTAATCTTTCTGCCATTCCCGACGAGGATATACTTGACACGGAATTTACAGATACTATTACCGGTCTCGAATCTGGTAAGACCTATTATGTACGGGTAGCTGCTAAAACCAATAACAGCAATAATAAATATAACTACAGTGAGATAATACAGATCACTGTGCCTTAACGTTGCGGGTTATACCGGTTTACAGATTTTTGTGCTGCTCGCCTCATTTGTATCGCTTGTGTACAGCTATTTTAACTGGATACTCCTAACTGGATCGGTATTCAGGGTGTTCTCTTTTCACAAAATAGCTACTTTTGAGGGGGTAACGTAAGCCTGTTGTCATGCGATCGCCTGGCAGCAAAAAATAACGTTTTGGCCGGCAATAAGTTGATGAAACTCTGCATATATGAAGCGTCAAAAAATCATTTTCCTTAACCTGTATATTTTGTCTGTTTTTTGCTTTCCGGCCACGACTGTTTTTGCCCAGGAAGCTGCTTTGATGCCAAATATTGTGATCATTCTGGCTGATGATATGGGTTATGGAGATGTGTCGGGTCTGAATATACATGCCCGCACTCATACTCCCAACATTGATCAAATGATAAAAAAGGGCGTAAATTTTACGGATGCCCATTCAGGAGGGGCGGTATGTACACCATCCAGATATGGTTTGATTACAGGGCGATATTATTTTCGTGCAGAAAAAAAGTTTGACTACCTGGGGTATTTAAAACCCCTGATAGACCGCAACCGCGAAACCATTGGTTCGCTTATGCAGAAAGCAGGATACGAGACGGCCTGTGTTGGTAAATGGCATTTGGGATTGGATTGGGGACTGAAGAGTCCTGACAAGCCTCAAATACCATTAGGCGATGATAAACGATCAACCAATACAGATTTTACTAAAAGCGTGACTGGCGGGCCAAACGCTTTAGGATTTGATTATAGTTATATTTTGCCAGCCTCGCTTGACATGCCCCCGTATGTATTTATTGAGAATAACAGGGTCATAGACCCTGATATAATATTTACGGCTGATGCCTATCCGCGCACATTACAGTCCACTAAACCGGTGTGGGACAGAAAATATACCAATGCCGATGACATTTATTGGGAACGCGGTATCTGGTGGCGAAATGGAGAAATGTCGAGATCTTTTAAAATGGAAGGATGCTTTGACACAATTGTGGCAAAAGGATTGTCTTTTATCGCTGCACATGTTACCAGAGAACCGAAGCAGCCATTTATGCTCTATCTTTCCTTAACCGGACCACATACACCGTGGCTGGCGGATAAAGTGTTCGTGGGAACGTCTCCTTTAGGCAGCTATGGTGATTTTATTTTAGAAGTGGATGATGCAGTACAACAGGTGAATGCAATGCTTCAACGCCTGGACATCTCGGACAACACCATGGTGGTATTTGCCAGTGATAATGGGGCCGGATGGGCTGAAGATGATATACAGGTCTATAATCATAAATGTAACGCCGGAAGACGAGGGCAAAAGGGGGATATTTATGATGGCGGACATCATGTTCCATTGATTATCACCTGGCCGTCAAAGATTAAGAAGCCTTTTACGGTTAAGAGTACCATGAGCTTAGTTGATCTCATGGCTACTTTTGCCGAAATGACTTCCCAGGCGATAAGTGATTCCAGCGCAGAAGACAGTTTCAGCTTTCTTAGAACGTTACTTCACCCATCTGCCCCTTTAAAGCGCAAAGACATTATCTATGAATCGTCCATGGGCAGGCTGGCTATAAAAGCGGGTGACTGGAAATACATTGACTGCCTGGGTTCCGGAGGCTTTACGGATCCAGCAACTTTAGAAAGTGTGAAGGGGGGACCAGCAGCGCAACTGTATAATCTTAAGTCTGACCCTTTAGAGAGCCAAAATCTTTTTGAGCAGTACCCCGAAAAGGCGAATTTTTTGAAAGATTTGCTCAATGAATATGTAAAACAGGGGCACAGCCGGTAGATTTAAACACACATGGAAGCTCTTTCCATTCACAAAGAATGGTTGCTGAACAGCAGGAGTTTAAAAAAAGCTCTCCAACCGTTTGGCAACCCTGTGATGCTTATCATTGTTCATCTATCCCTTTGATCGGCGGTAATACAAATCTCACGCAAAAAAAGGTGGCTTATTCGGATACTGGTAACAGTGCGATTAATCTCTGCGCCTGAATGTTTTCGGGTACAGCTTGTAACCTGTAACTTGCAACAAGCCAAACAAGATCATAATGAAATATAAAAGCATTAATCACCTCCTGTTATCTTTATTTGTACTAATGAATTATACCGTCTCAGCCCAATCCGTCAGAACGGCTGCCTATACTGTAGATATCTGTATTTATGGCGCCAGTTCCGCCGGGGTAGTCGCTGCCTATGCTGCAGCAAAATGTGGTAACAGTGTTATACTTATTGAGCCAGGCAAAATGATAGGTGGACTGACTACAGGCGGGCTTGGAAAAACTGATGCAGGTATAAAGGAAGCCATCACAGGGTTATCATTACGCTTTTACCAACAGGTAGCCCAAAAATACGGGCTCAGCTCAGGAGAGCAATGGACGTTCGAACCACGTATAGCACAGGAAGTGATGCAGGACTATATCCGTGAAGGAAAAGTAACATTGCTGATGGAAACACAACTGTCGAAAGTTAAAAAGGAAGGTACCGTTATCCGTTCGGTTAAGCTTAAGGATGCACGCGACGGAAGTGCTGTCAGCATTACTGCAAAACAATTTCTTGACTGCACCTATGAAGGTGACCTGATGGCTATGTCAGGCGTTTCCTATTTTGTAGGACGTGAAGATAACAGCGTATACAATGAAACGCTTAACGGATTTCAACTGCCGGAATATCATAAGCAATCCGGTTATCACCAGTTTCCCGACGGAGTAAGCCCTTATAAAATTCCCGGGGATCCTTCCAGCGGCCTGGTATGGGGCATAACCAAACATAAGACTGAACCTGCCGGCACAGGCGATAAAAAAGTACAGGCTTATAACTTTAGGATATGCCTTACCGATAGTGCTGAAAACAGGATACCCATAACCCGCCCGGATGATTATGATTCCGCCAGGTATGAGTTAATGGCGCGCCTTTTTGAAGCGCAGCCGAATATGAGAGGGATCAATCATTATTTTATCTGGAGCCTCATGCCGAACCGCAAAACGGATATCAATAACCGCGGCGGTTTTTCCACGGACATGATGGCAATGAATTATGACTGGCCGGAAGCTGGCTATAAGAAAAGAGAAAAAATGCTTAAGGAAGCGCTTTCTTATACCAAAGGGCTGTTATACTTCATGACTACAGATAAAAGAGTGCCTGATACACTACAGGCATTCATAAAGCAATGGGGATATCCCAAAGATGAGTATGAGCAGTTTGATCATTTCACCCCGCAGCTCTACGTAAGAGAAGGTCGTCGGATGATAGGATCGTACGTAATGACAGAGCATAACTGCCGCGGCGAAGCAAAAGTAGATGACGGGATAGGCTTTGCTTCTTATGGCATGGACAGTCACAACTGCGACAGGATAGTAGTGAATGGCATGGTGAAGAATGAAGGAAATGTGGAAGTGAGGGTAGAACATCCTTATGCGGTTTCTTATCGCTCTGTTACTCCCCAACAGAAAGAGTGTACCAACCTGCTGGTGCCGGTTTGTCTTTCTTCAAGCCATATAGCGTATGGGTCCATACGCATGGAACCTGTTTTTATGGTATTGGGTCAATCTGCTGCCATGGCGGCCTCTCTGGCTATCGCAAAAGATATTCCTGTCCAAAACGTGAATGCGGCAGAGTTGCAGCGGTGGCTTCATGATGATCCTTACTTAGAAAAAGGAAGCATTAACCATTAACCTTTCCTGTAAATCAATTTTAAAATTCAGCAGAACATGAAAAGAAGAAGCTTTATAAAATCGCTCACCGTCGGCAGCGGCGTGGCTGTGTCCGCAGGAGTTCCTGCGCTGGCATTTACATCGCCGGGCAATAAAAAAAATTACAATGCTGATATTGTCATTTACGGAGGCACAGCGGCAGCCGTTACCGCGGCAGTGCAGGCAAAGAGAATGGGAAAATCGGTAATTATAGTTTCACCTGATAAGCACCTCGGCGGGATGACATCGGGAGGGCTGGGGTTTACTGACACCGGCAATAAAACAGTGATCGGAGGATTAGCCAGGGAGTTTTACCATCGCATCTACCTGCATTACGATCGTCAGGAATCCTGGAAGTGGCAGAGGAAGGATGCTTACGGGAATAAAGGACAGGGCACACCGGCTGTAGACGGTGAGAACAGGACTATGTGGATCTTTGAGCCGCATGCAGCGGAAAAAGTGTTTGAAGATTTTGTGAAGGAGAATAATATACAGGTATTACGCAATGAATGGCTGGATCGTCAAAAAGGAGTAGAGATGAAGAACAGCAGGATCACTTCTTTTAAAACGTTAAGCGGGAATGTTTATGCCGGGAAGATGTTCATTGATGCCACGTATGAAGGCGACCTGATGGCAGCAGCTAAAGTAAAATATGTTGTAGGGCGTGAAGCTGCCAGTGAGTATAATGAGAAATGGGGAGGAGTGATCACCGGGGTATTTCATCACGGGCATCATTTTAAGAAGAATATTGATCCATACAAAATACCCGGCAACCCTTCGAGCGGATTATTACCCCGCATTTCATCGAATCCCCCCGGAATTAATGGCGCAGGTGATAAAAAAGTACAGGCTTATTGCTATCGCATGTGCTTATCAAAGCATTCTGAAAACAAAGTGCCATACTCAAAGCCTGTAGGCTATGACCCCTACCAGTATGAATTATTAGTGCGGGTATTTAACGCAGGATGGGATGAGCTTTTTCAAAAGTTTGACCCGATACCTAACCTGAAAACAGATACCAATAACCACGGCCCATTCAGCACCGACAATATAGGGATGAACTATGCATACCCGGATGCATCTTACCGTTTGCGGCAACAAATTATTGAAGAACATAAAACCTACCAGAAAGGGCTGATGTATTTTATAGCCACTGACCCGCGTATACCCCGCGAAGTGCAGGATGAATTTAATATATGGGGTCTTGCAAAAGATGAGTTTACGGATAATGATAACTGGCCTCACCAGTTATATGTAAGGGAGGCCCGCAGGATGGTAGGGCACTCGGTAATGACAGAGCATGAAATTTTGGGAACTAACGCAGTTACGGATTCCATCGGAATGGGCTCGTATACATTAGACTCTCACAATATTCAGCGATATGTCACGCCGGAAGGTTATGTGCAAAATGAAGGTGACTTTGGTGTGCATGTTTCCAAACCGTACAGCATATCTTACAGGTCTGTTCTTCCAAAAGAAAATGAATGTGAGAATCTGCTGGTGCCGGTTTGCCTGTCAAGCTCGCATGTTGCTTACGGTTCTATCCGTATGGAACCTGTATTTATGATCCTTGCAGAATCGGCAGCCACTGCTGCAGCCACTGCTATAGATAACCGCGTAAGTGTGCAGAAAGTAAATTATGACGAGCTGAAAAAACAGTTGTTAAAGCAGGATCAGCGGCTTGAATGATATGAAATGCGTTGTTGATTGAGGTATAATCAGCCTGATCACTTTTATATTATCTTTGGTTTATGAAAAACACCCGCAAAAACACCGCACCGCTTATTGGCCGTTTTATTGATCCGCTCACCGATTTCGGTTTCAAAAGGATCTTTGGATCTGAGCCTAATAAAGACTTACTGATTGCCTTCCTGAATGAATTATTTAAAGGACGCAAGGTAATAAAAGACCTGGTATATAACCCGCAGGAAAATAATGGTCCGGTTCAGCATTACCGCAAAACCATTTTTGACCTTATCTGCACAGGGAAAGACGGAGAAATTTTTATTATTGAGGTACAGAGAGCCGATCAGAAGTTCTTTACCGACAGGGCTGTTTTTTACACTGCGAGCAAATTATACGAGCAGGGACCAAAAGGTAAAAAGAACTGGGATTTTGAGTTAAAAGAAGTGTATCTGATCGCTGTAATGGATTTTAACTTTGAGAATGTTCAGCCTGGAAAATACCTGCACCGGGTGCGACTGGCAGAGGAAGAAACCGGTCAAACTTTTTACAACAAACTGGGATTTATTTTTTTAGAGTTGCCTAATTTTAACATAGAAGAAAAAGACATAAAGACTGACCTTGAACGATGGATGTACGTGCTGCGCAACATGGCAAAAATGGAAAAAATTCCTGTAATTTTACACAAGAAGATATTTCAGAAATTGTTTGATATAGCTGAAGTAGCTAACTTAAAAAAAACGGAATATATGCTATACGAAAAAGCCCTTTTAGATAAATGGACTGATTATGCGGTAAGGGAGACCGCGAAAGAAAAAATCAAGACCGCGAAAGAAGAGGCAAAGACCGCGAAAGAAGAGACAAAGATTGCGAAAGAAGAGGCAAAGACTGCAAAAGAAGAGGCAAAGATTGCGAAAGAAGAGGTAAAAATTGCGGCAGAAAAAGCAAAGATTTCGGAAAAAAAAGGTATGGAGAAGGGAGTAGAACAAAAAAGTCATGAAGTAGTGAAAAAACTTATCAGCAGACCTGGATTTACAGATGCCCAGATATCAGATATAGCCGGAGTATCCGTAGATTATGTAAAAAAATTGCGTCTCTCATTAAAAAAGAAAAAATAAGGTTCCAACACAGTATATGAAAAACTGTTAGTATTCAGCTACAGATATTGTTGGTTAAAGTTGTTTCTTATCAATTGTGAAAAGAAGAAATTTTATCAGGTCATTAAGTATAAGCAGTAGCGCTATTATTGCTTCACCTTCTTTCAGTGCGCCACTTATTGCCAGTAACCTCAATAAAAATGAAGCGACTAATGAAAAGATAGCCGATATAATGATAGCCGGTGGCGGTATGGGTGGCTGTGCTGCTGCTATTGCGGCTTTACGCAATGGTTTGCATGTGATCATGACTGAGGAAACAGACTGGATAGGAGGTCAGCTTACCCAGCAGGGAGTGAGTTGCCCCGATGAACATCCCTGGATTGAATCTTTTGGAGCAACGAGATCGTACCTCGATTTACGGATAGCTATCCGGGAATATTATATCCGTAATTACCCGCTTACAGATACTGCTAAAGCAGCTAAAAACCTTAACCCGGGTTCCGGCGCCGTTTCAAGATTATGTCACGAGCCGCGGGTAGCAGTAGCCGTATTGTATAATATGCTCTCGTCTTACCTGGGTGCCGGCAAACTGACCCTGCTATTACAGCATAAGATAATAAGCGCCGATACCAGTGGCGATAAAGTAAAGGCACTGAAAGCGCGCTGCCTGCAAACAGGAAATGAAATTGTGCTCAGCGCTCCCTACTTTATTGATGCCACCGAGCTCGGTGATCTGTTACCACTGACGCAAACAGAGTATGTGACCGGAGCAGAATCCCGGAGGGATACGCATGAGCTGCATGCATCCGAAAAAGCAGATCCAAGCAATAACCAGGCCTTTACCTGTTGTTTTGCCATGGATTATTTACCGGGTGAAAATCATATTATTGATAGGCCAAAAGATTATGAATTCTGGCAGAAGCTTATACCGGCTATGGCGCCTGCATGGCCAGGGAAACTATTATCATTGTATTATTCCAGCCCTTCCACACTGCAACCCAAAGCACTGGGGTTTGACCCAACGGGGAAGCCTACTGATAAAGCACTTAATTTATGGAACTATCGCAGGATCATTGATAAGAATAATTTTGACGCAGGATTCTACAGAGGGGATATCACTATTGTAAACTGGCCGCAGAATGACTATTTCCTTCATAATATTATTGATGCGAACGAAAGCGATTTTAATCGTTTTGTGGAACAGGGTAAACAATTAAGCCTGTCTCTTTTTTACTGGTTGCAAACCGAAGCGCCCCGCGCCGACGGTGGACAGGGATGGCCCGGGCTCCGTTTAAGACCTGATGTGCTGGGTACCACAGATGGTTTGGCGAAATATCCCTATATACGTGAGTCCCGGCGCATTAATCCTGTATTTAGGGTGCTTGAAGAACATGTAGGCAAAGAAAACAGGGAACTTGTTGCGGGAAGCAAGAACGGCACTAAAGCTGCAGACTTTTTTGATAGTGTGGGAACAGGGTATTATCATATTGATCTTCATCCCGGCACCGGCGGCAACAACTATATTGATTTTGGTTCCCTGCCTTTCCAGATACCATTAGGTGCACTTTTACCGCAACGTGTGCAAAACCTGATACCGGCAAATAAAAATATCGGTACTACTCATATTACCAACGGTTGCTATCGGCTACATCCTGTAGAATGGAACATTGGAGAATCTGCCGGAATGCTTATCGCTTATTCACTCACAAAAAAAATGCAACCGCACGCCGTAAGGGCAAACAGGAAAACATTAGAGGATTTTCAGCAATTTATCCGTTCGCAGGGGATAGCCACGCAGTGGCCGGAAGAAATATACAGGGGATAAGGCTGGCAGCTATGAGCTATCAGCCTTCAGCTTTCTGTTTTGCTCCTTTGCGTGACACACGATTTCTCGCAGCGATAGCAGCGGTGCAGAGATCGCTACGGTATTTCTTTGCGCCGTTGCTCCTCTGCGCGCTTTGCGTGAAAAATTCTTCCCGCTATCCCTTCAGCTTCAATTCCGTTGCTTTCGCCTGGGCTTTCAGTCCCAACTCTGCTGCCAGAAAAACTTCTTCCTGCTTAATAGCCGTTTCGGTACGGTTTAGGATATCATTTACAAACCGCTCACTGAACAGCAACGGCTCTTTGCTGCAGTCAATATACAGGTTCTCTTTCTGGTTCACCAGGAAAAGATGATCTCCGCCCTGCCGCCCGGAGAGATCAACTGTTTTGCGCAATTCAATATATCCCTCAGTGCCCAGAATCGTCTGCCGGCCATCGCCAAATGATTTTAACCCATCAGGTGAAAACCAATCCACGCGTATGTATCCTGTGCCCTTATCTCCCTTAAGCATTACATCTCCGAAATCTTCGAAGGCGGGATACTGCGGATGATTCAGGTTACCCACCTGGGCGGCTATAATTTCAACTTCTGTAGACCCGGTAAAATAAATGAACTGATCAAACTGATGGGAGGCAAGATCTGTAATAACACCGCCAAAATATTTTTTATCAAAAAACCATGCCGGCCGGCTCTGCGGGTTAATACGGTGCGGTCCAAGGCCGATGGTCTGGATCACCTTTCCGATCGCTCCCGCTTTGATCAGCGCCCCTGCTTTTGGAATAGTGCTGCTCTCCAGCCGCTCGATGAAAATGGTATAGGAACGACGGGTTTCTTTCTGCACGCGTCGTACCTCGGCCAACTGTTCCAAAGTTGTGATGCCGGGTTTATCTACCAGGAAGTCCTTGCCATGCTGCATTACTTCTATGCCCAATGGCGCCCTGTCTGCCGGTATACCGGAGCTCAGCACCAGTTGTATGGAATGGTCTTCAAGTATTTCCTTATACGTGCGGGCCGGTTTTGCCTGGGGGTACTTTTTTGAAAATGCCACGACCAGTTCAGGCTCTTTTGCGTAAACGGATACCAATTCACCTCCTCCTTTTATTACGGACTCTATCATACCATAGATATGCGGATGATTAATACTGATAACGGAAAACCTGATCCTCGGCGGTTTACGGGTATAAGCCCAGGTATTGTTAGTTAAGGAAGATAGCAGGGTAATGCCTGCAACCGCTTTTGATCCGTCTGCAATAAATCGTCTTCTGTTGAATAATTGTCCTTTCATTACGCTGTTTTAAAAATTATTAATCAATGCCGAATTTACTTTAAAATAATAGACCTCCGGTGAGAATTGCCCTGATCATTTGTTAACAGGCATGATTGATTGTTTTGAACCACAAAGACACGACGCACGAAGTTTCACAAAGGAGTTTATCCTCTATCGTCTATCGTTTGTCACTGTTTTCTAAATCTCCGTTGCCATTGCCGGATCGCTTGTGCTATGCTTACCTGTTTCCAGCCTCCCTGCAAACCGGTGAGAGAACCCGCTACCGGCAGTAACTGTAAAGTCGTACCAGTGCGCGCTTGCCTCCAGTTGGTATTTATATTTTTCCGTTTTTCCTGCCTGGATAATTAATTGCCCGGATGGCGCATATCCATACGCGTTAGATACAATACCCGCTTCAACAGGGTTCATGGTACTATTGTGAATGATGATGGTCAGGCGCCCTTTTTTATGATGATATTCCAGGGTGATCAAAGGCTCCTCTGCATTGATGTTGCCACTGAATTTTTGAAAATACCCATTAGGCCCATATACTTCCAGGTTGTAAGCGCCATCCGCAGTTACCTCCCATTCATCAGAAAGCGATCTGCCTGCTTCCACGGTATAGCGCCGCGGTATTGCCTCAAGGCGATGCATATTGTACACATGGTATACGGCGCCTTTGCTGCCTTCATTGTTGAACAGCAGTTGCACCCGCCGTTGATCTTTCAGGTATTGCATGCTGCAATGCAGTTGGTAAGGGAGCGCTCTTGAAAAGCGCATTCCCTTTTCCTGGTATAGCAGAGAAGGCTCTTCGGGCGCTACTGCTTTGGGCAGTTTTTTTGACAGCGCTTCCTTCACTGCATATTGTGAAGTATCAGGCATATCAGGAAACACGGGGTCATTGGGTGTTTCAAAATCAAATGCGGCAGTGAGATCGCTGCTTATGGCACGATGCCAGGGAGAGATTGCCGGAACAACAACGCCAAAACGTTTTTCAATGAACTGCGCAACGGAAGTATGATCTGCGACCTCGGAATGCACCCATCCTCCTTTACTCCACGGGGAAATGATATACATGGGCACACGCGGGCCTAATCCCCAGGGACGTATATTACCGGATATGGTGTCCCTGGGATCCTGGTATATCCGGTGCTCTTTCGGGTTGGAAGGGCTCGGGAACTTTTCCATGCCTTTGTCGTTGTGAAAATACATTCCCGCTACATCAATCGTTGATTTACCTGCAAGCGTATTATCAATATTGTATGACGGTACTGCCGGCGCAGGGGCGTGATCAAATAAACCATCGTTTTCGTCAAACGTAAGGAAGAACACGGTTTTAGCCCATACTTCCGGGTTGGATGTGATAGCCGTTAATACTTTATGTGTAAAATCCGAAGCACGGTAAGGACTCGATGGCGCCCCGGGGTGCTCAGAATCATCCTGGGATGGAAGCACCCAGCTTACCTGCGGTAGCGTTTTATTCTTCACATCATTGGTAAGGTCATCCAGCGACCAGTGTCTCATACCATTTTCATAGACAGGCGAGCCCGGCTTTGCATTTCTGAAGCTGTCAAATGCGAGACAACCATGCATTGCTCCTGTCCAGTTGTTGTTAGGGTCCTGGTAGATGCGCCAACTGATACCTGCCTCCTGCAGTACATCGGGTATAGTGGGCCATTTGAATCCGTTCAATTTATAGGTATAACCGGGTTCCGGCATAGCGCCTGTGATCCAGCACCTGTCGTTCACCGGTTCCGAATCTGTATCCCTGCAGTTAATGCCTGCCGCTCTTTTTCCGGGATCAAAATTTGAACCGGAAAAAAACACGATACGGTTGGGATCAGTGCCTGTGGCGACAGAACAATGATAGGCATCACATATTGTAAATGATTCGGCAAGCGCATACTGGAATGGGATTTCTTCACGCGTATAATAAGCCATGGAATATGGCGTCTTGAACATAGGCCAGAAACCATATTTCCCCTGGTTCCAGGCTGCCTGTGTATCCGGGAAATTATGCGGCGTACCGGTAACGAGCGCCGCATTACTTTTTTTCCCGTCCGCACGATAAGGGGGAATGATCCTTTTCCCGTCGGATTGGTGAAAAGCTCTTTTCCCGCTTTCAAGCGGTATAGGAAACCGGTCTCCAAACCCCCTTACTCCTTTCATGGCGCCGAAGTAGTGATCAAAAGAGCGGTTTTCCTGCATGAGGATGACTATATGCTGCACATCCTTAATAGAACGGTTGCGGTTATACGCCTGCACGGCAAGCGCTTTCTGCAGTAATGGCGTCCACAGGGCAGTGGCGCCGGCAGACATCCGGATGAATTCTCTTCTGTTTACACGAGACATATCGTTGTTGTATTAAAGTCTGATGCGTAATTAATAGTCATTAAAGTAAACGATTATTGTGGAAAAAGACCTGTCATATATATGTTATGTCTGCAATATGAAAAAATGGTTTTCTATAATTTAGATATTTTATCTATTATATGCATATTTAATTTAATTTTTCAAACCTTTGAAAAATGGTAATTATCTCTAAAACGATCATTCAGGCGTTCACACAGAAGCATCCGGACGTTGAAAATGCCCTGGATAAATGGTATAGCGATACAAAGTCTGCAGACTGGAAAAATTTTAGTGAAATAAAGAAAACGTTTAATGCGGCTGATAGCATTGGCAATGACAGATATGTTTTCGATATCAAAGAGAACCAGTACAGATTGATTGCCTGATCATTTTCAAAGTAAGAACTGTATTTATTCTTTTTGTAGGGACACATAAAGAATATGACAAAATAAAGGCGAATAAAATCACTTTCAAAAAACAGCAGTTATGAAGCACGAAATTCTTTCCAGGAAAGCTTATCATGAAACAATGCTGACAATATATAAGCTGATGGACAAAGGTGAGCCCAATTTATCTGCAGCAGAACTTAAAAAGCTGGCTGTCATGTCTGCTGCAACTGAAAAATATGAAGATGAAGTATTGGGTCTGAAACCTAAAAAGAAACCGGAGACTATTCTTGAGGCTATAGAATTGAAAATGTTCGAAAACAAGCTGACCCAGACAAAGCTGGCTGCTGAAATTGGAATAGGGCAATCCAAAGTCTCTGAGATTCTGTCGGGAAAACGCAGGCCGGACCTGCCTTTTTTGAGAGGTGTACATAAAATATTAAAAATTGACGCTGAGTTTTTATTAAAACATGCCTGATTTTTCCTTTTCAGTTAGCCTCAGATCAGGGATAAGAAAGCCGCTTTACTTTTATGATCTCCTATTTCCCTTTCAGCAGGCGGCGATAAGAGTTTCTTATTGCGAAACTTATTTTACTCATTTTGTAAATTATTTGTGAGATAACGCCCGATTTTTACAAAAAGCTTATGTGCGAATTCAGAATGTGGCGTCAGCTCGGCGACGACAGGTATATATTGCAGTGCACCTACTGTGCTACTTATCATATCCGGCTGGGCAATATATCCCTCATCTTTAAACCGGTTGCCTATAAGCTGTTCAGAAAAACTGTTTCTGATATGTTTATATCCGAAAACATGGAGGAGCAGGTCCCATTCATTGTTCCTTCATTTACCGAAGGCGCCGCCCTCATGTTAGCTCCACAACAACTGCACGATCTGCAAAGGCTTCTTGAAGAAGCAGATACAGAGATGCAGACCATACATTTACTGAGCTTATTTTAGGCTGCCTGATGACATTTGATACATTCTGCCGATGCAGGAATTATAGTTACTATTTTTCTCATGCTACACAAAGGGGCTGTTTCTACAGCTCTTTTTTTATAATAATCAATGCGGAGTATAGGGGGCACTTCGGGTATATAAGTAACGCAACGCCATTTTCCCGTCATACGATATTTGCCTGTTCCTGCGTTTAGTAATTTGTAAACAGTAGTTTAACCGAAAAATTTCCTGTTGTAAAATATTAATATGAAACAGTTATTAGTTTTAATGCTATCGTGCGGCTTAATGTCCGCTTCTTTTTCTCAATCCGGCTCAAAAACGGAAAACATTAAAAAGCTTCTTGAACTGACGGGAGCCCGGAAGCTCAGTGTGCAGGTGGCTCAAACCATGGTAAATGCATTTAAAGGAGAGGGATCCACCGCGCCGGATGAATTCTGGGACGAATTTTTAAAAGAAATGGATTCCGATACTTTAATCAATATGACGGTACCTGTTTATGAAAAATATTACTCCGATAAAGAGATCAAACAGTTAATTGAATTTTACCAGTCGGATATTGGTAAAAAAGTTGTGCTCGTTACTCCACAGATCATGCAGGAGTCCATGCAACTGGGACAAATATGGGGCAGGGATATTGCGGAAAGGTTGCAGGCGAGATTACGGGAAAAGGGATATTTGAAACAATTGTGAGATGTGAAAGTTGAGACTTGAGATTTTCACGTTTGACTTCTGACGTTTCTTGATCAACATAACACTATTTCCCGGCCGCTCCACTACATTATTATTACCTTTGATATCATAATTCTGCCCGTTAAGGCTTTGTATTTTCCAGTCCCGGAATGTGCCCCATGAAACATTCCCGGCATAAAAAATGATAGGAGGAAATTATGAGCATTACATCCATTAATCCCGTTAATGGGAAACTGAACAGGTATTACGAAGAAGATAACCCCGCATCGGTCGGGAAAAAAATTGACCAGACACACAAAGCCTGGCTCCTGTGGCGGGAAACCGGCTTTCCTGAAAGAGCTGCCTTACTGAGAAAAATGGCGGAAAACCTGCGGCATCAGAAAGAAGAGCTTGCTGTGCTGATGACGATAGAGATGGGGAAACCCGTTAAGGATGGTGTTTCGGAAATAGAAAAATGCGCGCTCGTCTGTGATTATTATGCTGCAGAAGGGACAGGTTTCCTGAAAGATGAGATCATAGCCACTGAAGCGGCTAAAAGTTATGTGAGCTTCCAGCCGCTGGGCATTGTGCTTGCTGTTATGCCGTGGAATTTTCCTTTCTGGCAGGTGTTCCGGTTTCTTGCACCAGCCCTGATGGCAGGGAACTGCGGATTGTTGAAGCATGCCTCTAATGTGCCCGGCTGTGCACAGGCGATAGAACAACTGGTAAGGGTGTCCGGTTTTCCGGATAATGTGTTCCAGACATTGATGATCGGCAGTGGGGCGGTCAACGCTGTAATAGAGCATCCCGGCATAAAAGCGGTCACACTTACCGGCAGTACCGGAGCAGGAATGAAAGTAGCAGCGGAGGCCGGCAGGTTGTTAAAGAAGACAGTGCTTGAGCTTGGCGGGAGCGATCCCTATATCATACTGGCAGATGCTGACCTGGAGCAGGCTGCTGAAACCTGTGTATACAGCCGTCTCATCAACAATGGTCAAAGCTGTATAGCTGCAAAAAGATTCATAGTGGTATCTTCCGTCGAAGAGGAGTTTACAGCTCTTTTTAAAGAAAAGATGATGCAGCGGAAGACCGGCGATCCTTTTGATGCAGCGATAGATCTGGGGCCGATGGCCCGTGCAGATCTGCGGGATGAACTGCACCGGCAGGTGCAGGATAATATAGCGGCAGGCGCAAAATGTATCCTTGGCGGCAAAATACCTTCCTTTGAAGGGGAGCATGCATTTTACGAGCCTACCATACTTACAGGAGTAAAAAAAGGTATGCCTGCGTATAGTGAAGAGATTTTTGGACCGGTAGCCTCAATTATTTCAGCTACCGATACAGATGACGCCGTACGGCTTGCCAATGATACTTTCTTCGGGCTCGGCGGAGCTGTATTTACAAAAGATCTGCCGCTTGGTGAAGAGATTGCCAGGAACAGGCTGCAGGCAGGTTCCTGCTTTGTAAACACTTTTGTAAAATCAGACCCGAGACTGCCTTTTGGCGGGATCAACCAATCCGGTTATGGCCGTGAGCTGGGGCTGTTTGGTATCCGGGAGTTTGTAAATATAAAGACAGTCTATATACGCTGACCGGACAACTATTTGAGCTCTCTGAATTTTTTGGGAGAAACGCCCATGATCTGCTTGAAAGATCTCGAAAAGCTGTATTGGTCTGTGTAACCCATCTCTTCAGCGATCTGCTTGATAGGCATTTTGGTGGCTTTAAGCAACTGGCTTGCTTTCTGGATTTTTAGCGAAGTATATAAATGAATAGGAGAGTAGTGTGTTTTTTGCCGGAACAATGCCGAAAGATAGGACGCAGACACACATGCTTTTTTAGCAAGGTCATCAAGGGTCAGATTTTCATGCAGGTGCTCTTTCATGATGATGATGCAACGCTCGATGATATTGTCTATCCCTTTTTTCATATAGTTAAATACCGTGAGCCGGAAGGTGCCGAGAAAGCTATAGAAGCGAAAATTAGCGTACAGCAGGTTTTCCAGGTTTTCCATCAGCCCGAGATGATGCATGATGTCCCTGAATTGTGCGATGCGGCCGACTAACGGAGGCGTGGTAAGCTCTGATTTATCATCGCGCAGCAGGTACAGGTACATATCTTCTCCCAGTACACCATTGAATTTTACAAAGTAGAGGCTCCAGGGTTGTGAAGGATCTGTGCTTACCATGAAAGCTGTTTTGCGGGGCAGCAATACAAAATGATTAGCTTTCAAAACATGTTTTTTGCCATTTATTTTATACCAGCCTGTGCCGCTTACGCAATAGATCAGTATATAGTCGGGATTATTTTGCAGCACCTCTTTTTCAAAGAGGCTTTCTTCATCGTGGAAAGCTATCTCGGTAATGTAGAGGTTCTTCCCAATAGGGTGCTGATCCAGCTTACTTCTCAGCCGGGCCGGCAATAGCCACGCTTTTTGTGCGGAAGTTTCGGGCTCAGGAGAAATTTGTTGCACAGGCATACCCAGTGATCAAAGACTTTTTTAATCCTTCAAATGTAGCATAAATTACTGCCAGCAATAATAATTTATGCTATTCTTTTTGTAACAATTAACATTGGCTGCTTTTTAAAATTGAATAATCTTTGAACGCAGCCTTAATATAAAAGAAACTAAGACTCTCATCCATGCAACATTTGCCCCTCATTGATCTGCTTGTCATTATTGTTTATCTGCTGGCGATGGTGCTTGTCGGCGTGTACTTTTCAAGGAAGAATAAAAACAGTGCGCAGTTTACCACAGCTTCAGGTACTATACCGGGATGGGCATTGGGGATTTCCATGTATGCCACTTTCCTGAGCAGTAATACCTTTCTGGGCGTACCCGGAAAAGCATTTGGCAGCAACTGGAATGCTTTCGTGTTCAGCCTGTCCATGCCTTTCGCTGCCATAATAGCGACCAAATTTTTTGTTCCCTTTTACCGCAAAAGCGGCGAGATCAGCGCCTATACCCATCTTGAGCATCGTTTCGGGCCCTGGGCCAGAACCTATGCAATGGTATGCTTTATACTTACACAGCTCGCCCGCATGGGATCCATTTTTTTCGGGATAGCGCTTACACTGCAGGCGCTTACCGGTGTGGATATGAAAACCATAATGATTGTGACCGGTATATGCATTATTGTATATACTGTTATGGGAGGAATGGAAGCCGTGATATGGACGGAAGTAGTGCAGGGGATCATAAAGACGATCGGCGCATTTATTGTATTGTATATTATTCTCCGGGAAATGAAGGGCGGAATATCTGAAATTTATCGTATAGGAGTGGCGGAGGATAAATTCAGCCTGGGAAGCTTTAGCCTTACTGATTTTCACAGCTCTACTTTTTGGGTGATATTCCTGTATGGCTTCTTTATCAATCTCAATAATTTCGGGATGGATCAGAACTATGTGCAGCGCTATCATGCGGCGCGTAGTCCCAAAGAAGCCTCCCGCAGCATCTGGCTTTGCGTATACTGGTACCTACCCATGTCGCTGCTGTTTTTTATTATCGGCTCCGCTTTGTATGCCTACTTCAGCCAGCACCCGGAATTGCTGGTACATGTCAAAGAGCAGGTGGCTCTGGAAAAAGGAGTGGATATCAATTCTCTTACGCCTGCAGACTACGGAGATAAGATATTGCCGTATTTTATGGTGTTAAAAGTACCCAAAGGATTAGTGGGGCTTATCATTGCTGCCATACTTTCTGCCGCAATGAGCAGTATTAGCAGCGGGATGAACAGCTCTGCAACGGTATTCCTGAAAGATATTTACCAGCGCTACATTAACCCTAATCCCGGTCCCAAAAAGGAAATGACAATACTATATACTGTCACTGCCTTGTCTGGCATATTGTCAATAATCTTCGGTATTGCCATTATCGGGGTAAAAAGCGTGCTTGACCTATGGTGGGAATTTGCAGGGATCTTTTCAGGCGGCATGCTGGGGCTGTTCCTACTGGGACTGATCGTAAAAAAAGCCGGGAATGTTGAAGCGGTCACCGGAACGATCATTGGTATTATCGTCATCCTGTGGATGTCTTTATCAAAAAACTTTCCACCGGGACTGGAACACCTGAAAAGCCCGTTCCATGTGAATATGGTCATTGTAGTGGGAACGCTTACTATTTTTTTAGTGGGACTGCTTATAACAAAACTGAGAAAGAGGTGAGTATGTATGATCGCGATGTTCACTCTAAGTAGTGTTAAATCAGGCAAATTATGTCTGCATCTTATCGTGAAAAGTGAGAGGACAAAGGTGAAAGAATGTTTCACATCTCACGTTTCACGTTTGACACAGCACTAGAATATATCTGAACAAATATTTATAATCAAAAGTAAGTTGTATTATATGTCAAAAAAGTTTGTTCCCGTAATGATAACGCCATTCACTCCGCAGGCTGAGCTGGATTTTGATATGTTGAAAAAGCTGGTGGATTTTTACCTGGCAGCGGGAGTAAAAGGATTATTTGCCAATTGCCTTTCCAGTGAAATGTACAGCATAAAGGAAGATGAGCGCATTGCCCTTACCAAAGCGGTGGTAGATCATGTGAACGGGCGTGTGCCTGTAGTAGCCACAGGATCATTCGGGCTGACCATTGAAGATAAAGCGGAGTTCACCAAAAAGATCTTCGATACTGGTATAGAAGCCGTGGTATTGATCACGGGACATTATGCCAAAGTAGAAGAACCGGAAAGCGTAATGATGAGAGGACTTGAAAAAATGATGTCGCTGACCGGCGATATTCCCCTGGGGTTATATGAATGCCCTGTGCCTTACAAAAGGGTGGTCAGCGCCGATGCATTGAAGACGCTTGTGTCAACCGGCAGGATGACATACCACAAAGATACCTGCTGCGATGTAGCGCAGGTGCAGGCAAAGCTGGATGCTATAAGGGGTTCTGATCTTCAGTTCTTCGATGCGCATACCCCTAATGCCGTTACTTCCATGAAAGCGGGCGCGGCAGGAATGTCGGCAATAGCCGGGAATTTCTATCCCGAAGTGATGGTATGGCTTTGTGATAATGTAGATAATCCCGATAAGCAGGAAGAAGTAGCCTGGCTGCAGGCGGAGCTTGTCAAAGCCGATGTAATTGTGCATACTGCCTATCCTATGAGCGCCAAGTTCTTTTTGCAAATGAGGGGATTGCCTATTCATGCTATCAGCAGGGCGCATGCAATGGAGCCTACTCCAAAAGAAAAAGCAGGGCTGGACACTTTGCGCAATATGATGCAGTCATGGTGTGAGAAGCTTGATATCAGGGAAGCCGAATACGAGAATGTATTATAAAACGATCATCATCCCCAACAGTTGTAGCTATGCTCAATAATTTTCTTGCCATTTGCCTTGCAGTGTTTGTTCTTTCGTGCAATACGCCTGCTGCTGAAAATAAAACAGGTGAAGTCTTGACTTCAGGGAACGATAGCACTCCCTTTATTCGCGGGTATTTTTTTGAAGACGGGCAGCCTTTTGCCGAATGTCATGCATCTACTATCCTGCACCTGCAGAACGGGAAATTTCTTGCTGCATGGTTTGGCGGTAAGAAAGAAGGAACAGATGATGTGGGAATATGGCTTACAAAAGGAGAACCGGGCAATTGGTCAAAGCCTGTGGAAATAGCTAAAATAAGAGAGGATGCACACTGGAACCCTGTATTGTTCCAGTCGCCGCAGGGCAAGATATTTTTGTTTTTTAAAGTAGGTAAAAAGATCCCTTCCTGGGAAACCTGGGTCAAAACTTCTGATGACAACGGCGAAACCTGGAGCGATGCCGGGGAACTGGTAGCAGGAGATAAAGGCGGCCGCGGCCCGGTACGCAATAAGCCCATAGTGCTTTCTAACGGAACATGGATTGCCGGCGCTTCGCATGAAGAAGGCGCATGGAATGCTTTTGCAGATATCAGCGCCGACAATGGAAAGACATGGCAGGCTGCTGCCTACATAAAGCTCGACAGAACGAAGATGAAAGGAAAAGGCGTTATTCAGCCTACGCTATGGGAATCTGCTCCGGGTAAGGTACACATGCTGCTCCGCAGCTCTGATGGCGCTATCTACAGGGCGGATTCCGATGACTATGGTAAAACCTGGTCTGACGGATATAAAACAGGTTTGCCAAATCCCAACAGCGGCATTGACCTGACGAAGCTGCCGGATGGCACGCTTGTGCTCGCCTATAATCCCGATACCTCCAACTGGGGTTCGCGTTCCCCGCTTTCATTAGCCATTTCAACAGATAACGGCAAGACGTGGCCGAAGATCCTGGATATTGACAGCGATACAAAAAATGATGAATTTTCTTACCCCGGTGTTATCAGCTACGGTGATACAATAGCCGTATGCTATACCTGGAAACGGAAAAAGATCGCGTACTGGATCGGGAAGAAAGATGACCTTGTAAAGGCGGCGGGGGAGAGGAAATAGTGGACAGAAGTAAGTGGTAAGGAATAAGACAGTTGCAGGTTTCAGGTTTGTCGTCTCACGTTTATCGTCTCACATATTTTCATTTCCTAAATATTCTTCCTGATGAATGCTTCCGGTCTATTCCTGAAAAAAATGTTGCCGGCGGCGCTTGCCTTTGGCACAGCCTGGGCTGCCCGCGGGCAGATTGGTCATGAATATGGCGCTACATGGGCGGCGGCTATCGGTATTGGCGCTGTCATTGTATTATCCGGGCGGAAAGACTGGTACGAACGGTTCCCGGTAATAGTGGCGCTCGGCGCTATAGCCTGGGGTTCCGGGGGCATTATCAGCTATGGAAAAGTAGTGGGCTATGGTCACACGGCAGACTATATCAATACCAGCTATGGGCTGCTTATGCTCATGGTCATCGGTTGCCTGTATGGTTTTCTGGGTGGTGGTATCACAGGGCTTGCGCTGGAATCGGGTAAAGAGAAAAAGGTAGATTGGGCATCTCTTTTTGTGCAGATGTTTGTGGGCGGTTTCCTGGTGTGGGGACTGTTGATCTATCAACTGGGATGGCTGATGACACCGCCGCGGTCGGAACTATGGGCTGCAAGTCTTGGCGCTGCATTTGCCTTAGGATGGTATCTCTACCGCAACGGCAATATTGAAGCGCTCCGTGTTGCCTTTTTCAGCGCGCTTGGCGCAGGGTTTGGCTTTGCGCTGGGCAATTTCCTGCAACGGATGGGACAAACCACCGGCATCAGCTTCAACTGGTGGAATGTGATGGAATATTCTATCGGGTTCTTCAGCGGGCTGGGTTTATCGTATGGCATTTTCGCCCACAGCAACTGGCAGAAGACTATTGCGCCGGAGCGCATGTCCAATATTATAGCATGGATATTTCTCATCGTGATCCTCCCTGTTTTCAACCTGATAGAAGGGGTTAACACCGGAACGCTGGTGCGTACAGGCACAATAATAAATGCTGCAGATCCCGCAGCTTTTGCACTCACCTGGCAGCTTGTGCTGTGGGCATTGTCTGTTATACTGATGATCCTATTGCTCAACGCCTGTAAGCCGGGCACGCAAAAAGCAGCAACGGCAAAGCAAACCATGTGGTTCGTGCTGATCTACCTGGTATGGTATATATTGATCAGCAATGTTATCAGCGCTATCTGGCTTACCCCAAAATTCAGCTCGCAGCACCTGTACTGGGTAAACCTGGTAGCAGTGTGGTTGTTTTTAAAGCAATCTGTTGCACAGCCTGCGGAAATATATAATGCAGCTTCACCGCGATACGGGCGAATAATCATTAAATGGTGGATAGCGGCTGTTGTATTGATACTTGTGCTGAGCTATATTGCTAATGACATAGGACATGTAAATCCTAATACGGACCTGAGATTTACATTCTGATAAAATGCAGATCAAACCATAAACTTCCAACTCCAAACTTCCTCAGAATCAGGATAAAAAATGCATAACGGTCTTTTATCCGGACTGTATTCTTAATATATGTTGTCAGCGCGAAAATTAGATAAAACCGCTAATTTTAAGCTGCACTTGTATGAAACCGAACTATACTGTAGCTGATATGGAGGATCAATGGGAGAGAATGAGAGGGGGTGACACTCACGCCCTGCTTGTATTATACGAATACAACTATAGCGACCTGTTAAGCTATGGTGTTCAGCTGAGCAACAGTACAGATACTGCAAAAGACGCTATCAATGATGTTTTCCTTCATTTATGGGAACAGCATGTAAAACTAAAACCTGTTAAAAACGTAAAAGCATATTTGTTTGCCTGTATCCGCAGAAAGATTTTCCATCCTGTTTATACTGATAAAAAGCTTTGGTTAATAGAAGAGGCAGTTTATGAAAGCACGGAAACTTCGTACGAAGAAGTATTGATCGCTATGCAGCAGTCTGAGGAAACCAGAAAAAAAGTTCAGGCTGCTTTAGAGAAACTGACAGCCCGTCAAAAGGAGCTTATTCACCTGAAATATTTTAAGAACATGGACTACCGCGAAATAGAGCTGGTCACAGGTATAAGTGTAAAGACAGCATATAATACCATTTATAATGCCGTAAGATCATTGGCAGAAGAGTTGCGGGGCGCCCTGCTGATAATATTCATATTCTTCCTGTTTTTTATAAGCAGGTGAACTTTTGAGCGCAAACGGTTGCGCCTTTTTTTGCAAAAAGCAGTTTTCTTTTAGGAAAAAAAAGTGCTTTTCTTCTTCTTACTACAAATACAATTATTTTTTGTGTATGGACAACAATGCGCTCTACAGTATTGAAGGATTGCTGACGAATGAATCATTCATTAAATATTGCCAGGGAGATGCGGAGGAATATGCATATTGGGAGGAGCAATTTAACAAAGTTGAAGGGCTTAGAGATACCGCTGAAAAGGCAAAGCAGCTATATGAATTATTAAAAGCTGAAATGACAGATGCTGCTGCGGAAACGGTTGTGTTCAGGAATATTATTGAACAACAGGGAGCCGAAACCCCTGTTGTTGCATTACCTGCAAAACGGCGTACAGCATATTGGGCAGCCGCTGCGGTGGGACTGATCATAGGGGTATTGGGCGTTGGGATATATAGATATAATAGTAGTGTTTCCGTGCAGATAGCACAACAGGAACAATCTACCGGGAAAAGAACCGATGCTGCTCCCGGCAGGAATACAGCTATCCTGACCCTGGCTGATGGTAGTGTGGTATCGCTGGACAGTACCGGCAATGGAGAAATCACACGCCAGGGTAACGCTGCAATCATAAAGACGGAAGATGGAAGGATATTATACAGAACGGATGGTAAAAAGCCATCTGAGACTTTGTACAACACAATGAGCACACCGCGTGGCGGCCAGTATCAACTGGTGCTGCCGGATGGCACAAAAGTCTGGCTGAATGCTGCCTCATCCATACGATATCCCGCCTCATTCCCTTCCGATGAAAGAAGAGTTGTGATTACCGGCGAAGTATATTTTGAAGTGACTGCCGTGCGCAACCGTGCCGGCAAAGGCGGACTGCTGCCGTTTATTGTACAAAAGGACAATATGCAGGTGCAGGTAAAAGGAACGCATTTCAATATAAATGCCTATGATGATGAAGCCGATGTAAAAGTGACCTTGTTGGAAGGGCTTGTGAATGTATTAACGGCCAATGCCGCTACCACTGAAAAGCAGGAAGCAGTGCTTATGCCGGGAAAGCAGGCAAGATGCGGTAAAACCGGAAAAATTGCGGTTGCCGGTGATGTTGATCTGGATGAAGTAATGGCCTGGAAAAATGGTTTGTTCAATTTCAGCAATGCCGATATCCAGATGATCATGCGGCAGATCGGCAGGTGGTATGATCTGGATATAAGCTATGAAGGTACAATGCCGGAGCGGGAATTTTCGGGAAAGATAACCCGCAACACACAGTTGTCAAATGTGCTTAAAATACTGGAGCAGAGCAATATCCATTTCAGGATGGAGCAAAACAGGATCATAGTAGCCCCATGATATATCGTTGTTAATACGAAGTTTTTTTAATCAATTATTTATTCACCAAAACATAGACTGATGAGTACCTGACCTGTTTCAAATTTCCGCTCAATAAAAAACCGGATCCCGTTGGCCCGGGACCCGGCGATCATTGGGCTTATGTACAAACAACGCGAATTGTCATTTTTAAACCCAAACAACCAAAGTTATGCATTTGATTGCTATTGGGAGTTTTCTGCACCGCCGGAAGACTTCTGTCACCCAAACGCTGTTAGTAATGAAACTAACGATCCTTTTACTTACTGTTACGATGCTTGAGGCAAGCGCAACGGGTTTCTCACAGTCGGTATCTATTTCCGAGAGGAATGTACGGCTGGAATCTGTCTTCAAAAAAATTGAGAAGCAAACCGGTTATTATTTCTGGTATGAAAATAAAACGATAAGGGACGCTAAAAAGATCAGTGTTGAGCTGAAGAATGCTTCCCTGCAGGAAGCGCTGAGCAAATGCCTTGCTGACCTGCCATTGGATTACCTGATCGTTGAGAAAACAATTGTAATAAAAGCAAGGGCTGCTCACGAGCCCAGGCAGCAAAACCAGGAAGATCCACCCCCGATTGAAATACGGGGAAGGGTGCTGGACGAAAACGGCGCTCCGTTACAGGGCGCCAGTGTAAAATTGAAAAATGCTCCCACCGGCACTTCTACCGATGCGGATGGAAATTTTGTATTATCTCTTTCCAATAGCCAGGGCACAGTGGTGATCTCTTTTGTGGGATATGAAAGTGTAGAATTACCCGTTGGTCCCAGCCTGGGCGTCATTACCCTGAAACGGTCAATAGCTGCGGTAGATGAAATAGTGGTGATCGGGTATGGCAGTGTTAAACAAAAAAACCTTACCGGCGCAGTAGCCAGTGTAAAAGGAAAGGATCTCAACACCAGCGTCAGCTCCAACTTTCAGCAGGCTTTGCAGGGTAAAGCTGCCGGTATCCAGGTTATACAGCCAACCGGTCAGCCGGGGGCCGGTGTGCAGGTTCAGATACGAAGCAACCCATCATCGGCCAATGCGGGTGTTTTATACGTAATAGATGGCGTGCCGGTAAATGATGCCGCAGGTCAGCCCAATATAGGAGGATCGTTAGGCGATTCCAAGTATCAGGGCGGCGGGGTGGACAAATCGCCCTTAAACTTTATCAACCCCAATGATATTGCTTCCATAGAAGTGCTGAAAGATGCCAGCGCCGCTTCTATTTATGGCGCCAGGGCAGGCGCCGGCGTTGTATTGATCACTACCAAAAAGGGAACTGCTGGTAAAGCGAGAATTGAATATACAGGCAGCTATGGCGCTCAAAGGGTAGACAAAATGTATCCTGTGTATGGGGCTAAGGACTATATGATCCAGCGCAACCTGCTTCGTGAAGAAATGTGGTACAGGGATAATAAAATCGCACCTTATTATGGCAGTGTGGATGCGGGCACAGTGACGCCCTATACTCCTGTTTATACACAGGCGCAGATTGATGCTGCCAGCAACAGCGATAAGACGGCCACCGATGCCATTACCCGTTCGGGCTATACGCAGCAGCACAACCTGTCCCTGTCGGGAGGAAATGGCAAAACCACTTACTATGCTTCAGGCAATTACTACGATCAGAAGGGTGTGATCATAGGCACAGGCTATACGCGCTATAACGGGCGAATAAATATTGACCAGGTAGTTTCCGACAAAATAAAGATAGGTGCGAGCGTTATACTTTCCAATTCAAATGCCGACAATACCCTTACGGGAGGGGTAAATGAAAACGGGGGTATTGTCACTGCGGCTATTTACTGGGCGCCAAATATCGCGTTGCAAAACCCTGACGGATCTTATCCGTTAAGTCCTTATTATCCCAATATTCCTAATCCGCTGTCGTATGGCACGGTTACTGATAAAACAGCATCCAACCGCTCTTTAAGCAGCGCCTATGGCGAATGGAAGATAATCCCTGAGCTTAAAGCAAGAGCAAAGTTCAGCTATGATCAATCTTCGTCCAAACGGTCAGCTTATTTCCCGAGAACTTTTTATTATGGCGCACAGGCTAACGGAGCAGCCAGCATCTCTGAGTCGGAAGCTAAATCCAAATTGCTGGAATATACCTTATCGTATGAAAAGGATTTTGCTTTAAAGCATTCCATCAGCGCTGTTGCGGGGTATAACTATCAACGGACAGACTGGGAAGGTTTTAATGCCGCTAATCAGAACTTTCTTTCCGATATCACCTCGTATTATAGTTTACAGTCCGGGCAGGCCGCAAGACCGGCCGTAGGTTCCAGCAGAGGGCAAACCACCTGGGCTTCATACTTTGCAAGAGCTATTTATACTTATAACGGTAATATTACAGTTCAGGCTTCTCTCAGAAGGGATGGTTCCTCTGTTTTTGCCGCTAATAAAAAATGGGGATACTTCCCCGGCATATCCGCAGGATGGGTGCTTTCTGATGAAAACTTTTTACAATCATTCAAACCTCTTTCATTCCTGAAATTGAGGGTTGGCTACGGAGAAACCGGGAACAGTGATTTTGGCGCTTCGGCTTTCAAATTGTACGGTACCGCCCAAAGCCCATACTTCGGGACAGGGAATGTTAATTCCGGGCTGGTGTTGACAAGAGATGCAAATGATGAGCTGACATGGGAAACAGCAGGAGAGCTGAACATTGGATTGGACTTTGCTTTATTCAATAACAGGCTTTCCGGTTCATTGGATTATTTCAACAAAACGATCAGGAACCTGATCTCATTTGTACCTTATCCCTCCGGCTTTATCATCAATGGTGTTTACAGGAATGCCGGCAAAACGAAATCTACCGGATATGAGATCGCTTTGCAATCCAGGAATATTGTTCCGGAGAAAGCGGGAGGATTTAGCTGGTCGACCAACGTTAATTTTTCGCATTACCTGAATTATTGGGCAGAAAGGTCTCCCGAGGCGTTGGCAGTTCTGGAAAAGTACGAAGCGGCAACCGGCAGGAAAGCCCTGTTCAACCCGGTATTCGGCATAGAATCAATGGGCATTTATAAAGGCGAGGCCGGAAAGGCGCCAGCCCAGATGCCTGGTATGTTGCCGGGTGGCATTATCCTGAAAGATATACATGGCTATGACGCTTCGGGCAATTTAACAGCACCTGACGGGGCTATTACAGCGGCCGATATCACTTATATCGGCAATGGGGATCCTAAATTCAACTTTGGCATAGGCAACCAGTTTACGTTCAGGAACTTTGATCTTTCCATCTTTATGTCAGGGCTGGTACAGAAGAAATGGTCGCCTTATTTTAATGGCAGGGCAACAGAAAGCACAACAAACTCTTTTGGGTTTAATGCAATGCCTGTTTCTTCTACACGGTGGAGCTTTCAGAATCCTAACGGGAATTTCCCCACTTCCCTTTCGGATGCTATATATACCGGCTATCAAAACGGGTCGGACTACTGGCTGACAGACGCCTCTTTCCTCCGTTGCAGGAATATAACATTAGGATATAGCCTTCCAAAAACATTATTTGAAAGGCAGAAACTATTCACCGGTATAAGAGTTTCATTTGATGTTCAGAATCCGTTTACCATTACCAACTATCCGGGGCTTGATCCCGAATTGAACAGGGATAATTTTTATCCCCTGGTGAAGAGCTATGTATTCGGAATAAACGCATCTTTTTAAAAATATTAAACTTATATAAAGCATGAAAACTTGTAAACGAAAAACAGGTAAAACGGCTTTGACGCTTACCTGCCTGCTTGCAGGTATACTGATCATCAGTTCCTGCGAAAAAGGACTTGAATATAAAAGCTACGGAGATCTCTCTTCCGTGGTAAATACCCCCGAAGGCGCGGTTGCGGCTGTGAACGCCGCCTACACAGGCCTGGCCGGCGGAAGCGACTGGCAGGGTGGCTGGGATGCAGGCACATACAGCTGGCGGGTGCAGGCTATGCAAACCACCGACGAAGGCGTTTGCGCCTGGGGAGGTGACTGGCCAAGAATGAATAATCTGACTTTTACTCCGGACTTTGATTGGGTTACGCATAACTATACCCGTTATATGCCTTATATTTCAAGGATCACCATAGCGATTGACGGGATACAGCAAATCCCCATGAGCGATGATCTGAAGAACAGGTACATAGGCGAGCTTAAAGCATTACGGGCTCATTATGCGCAGTTGCTGTACTTCAACTACGGGCCGATCACCATTGTTACCGATCCTGCTATAGCGGCAAATCCCGAAGCGCCATATACGCCACGACCTGCTGCCGCAGAAGTAGCAGCACAAATTGAAAAAGACTACCAGGATGCAGCGGCAGCATTGCCTGCTAAATTTACAGGAGAAGACTACGGACGGTTCTCAAAAGCAGCGGCCCTGACCGGCCTGATGAAATTATATATGCACGAAAAAGATTGGGCAAAAGCAGTTACTACCGGTGAAGAGATAAAAACCCTGGGATATTCACTGCTGGCGAACTATGAAGATAATTTCAGCATGGCCAGTAAAGGCGGAAATTCCACCGAGATGATCTTAGCTGTTGTGTGCTCTCCTACCGGTGGAGATCAGTACACTAACATGTGGCTGGCCCATGCGCTGCCGTCAGATTATGTTGATCCTTCCGGCATTCCGCTTACAGCATGGGGCGGCTATAAAATGCGGTGGAGCAGCTATGATAAATTTGCACCGGCGGATAAAAGATTAAAGATGTTGCTGGAGTCTTATCCTGTTGGCAAGGATGCCGGCGGTACCGTGATATACAGGAATGCAAGAACAGGCGGCGACATGGGCGCAGTGCCCATGAAGTATTCACCCGATCCTTCACGTGCCAATTCCCAAAACAGCGGTGTTGACTTTCCTGTTTACAGGTATGCAGACGTATTGTTAATGCTGGCGGAAAGTATCAATGAAGCCAATAACGGACCAACCACCGAGGCGTATGATAATATCAATGAAGTAAGGGAAAGAGCCGGGCTTCCGGACCTGCCCGGTGGTTTATCAAAAACAGCATTTCTTGAAAAGATCCAGGATGAAAGATTATTTGAGCTGTGGGGAGAAGGCTGGAGGAAAGATGACCTGGTACGGTGGGGAAAGTTTATACAACGCGCTATAGATGACGGCTCTGCTACGGCAGAGTCCTATAAGGTGTTGTTGCCCCTGCCACGGTCTGTAGTTACACAAAGCAATGGTGTGATACAACAAAACCAGGGTTATAACTAACTTTTTCATATATTCAGTTAAAAAGAAGGTCTTGCTTCGGCAGGGCTTTCTTTTTTAAAAGTATTATTGGCATTTTTTTAATCATGTGTTTTCTGAAATAAGTATGAAACGACTATCCGCAACCGGTACAATCATGTTTTGTGTTTTACTGGTATTTTATATGCATGTAACGAGAGCTTTTGCGCAGACGGCTGATGCACCTTCAGGTTTAAAGATATTAGGCACCCGGTCGTGGATAAGGTTGGAATGGAATAATAATACTCCAGGCGAAAAGGGGTATAATATCTACTGGTCAACAAAGCATAATAAACCTGCCAAACCTCAGGCAGTTGTTGCTACAAACGCCACCCGTTATTATATACAGGATGTACAGCCGGAGCAAAAATATTTTGTATGGGTGGAATCGAAGAAAGCGCATGACAAAAATAATATATCATACGGAGAGGTGATTACTGCAAAACAATGGGCGCTTGATCCCGATGAAGCAAACCAATTGGATATACCCAGCTCAGCCGCAGTGCCCGAAGGCATGAGATTGTTCTGGCATGATGAGTTCAATGATGCTTTGTTAAATCGCAATAAATGGTCAACCAATTATTATTCTAACATTGATTATCTCTATAGGATCAATTTCAGTAAGATGAAGGCAGACAGCCTTCCCCAGCCGGCTTATATACTCAACGGGAAAACCATCAACCTCTTTACCAACGATACGCTGCCGGCAGAAGTGTACGATACAAAGAACAACAAAAAGATATCCTCAATTCAAACCTATGATTGGGGAAAAAATGAAAACCTGCTGGATAACAGTCGTGGCGGTTATTTTGAAGTGCGTGTTAAAAGAAGCAGCACCGGTAAGCCGCGCGGATTGAATACGGCTTTCTGGTTCGATTCACCGGGACCGGACCTGAAGTATTATCTTGAAGAGGGAACGGTGCTGGACGGCGTTAAAGGCATCCGCCCAAAAGGACAGGTGTTTGAAATAGATATTTTTGAATACCTGAATGCGCAGTTTGTGCTGCACGGGGATGTAGATAGCAACGGGAGGTTTCAGCACAACCTCGCCACCCATATTGCAGAAGGCTACCGGCATATTGACAACTGGGTAGTGCATGGCATATTGTGGACGCCGACCTCTATCAAACATTATATCAATGGAAATCTGATCAAAGCATATTCCGATAAAAACAAGATTTACGCGCCCGATCATTTTATGAATGTGCTTTTAGGCAGTTACGGTGGTGGCGGCACGGTAAATATGGAAGTAGATTATATCCGGGGCTACCAATGGCCGTTGGAAGGCAATAGCGAATTGCCCAACGGCGGGGCGGAATACAGCGCCCATATCTTACCCTGGGAAGGCACGGCTATGGTCAGCGCTGATGCTAAGAGATCAGGCAACAGCGGGTTTACACTTGCTCCGGGACAGACCTTATATCAATATGTATATCTTGATCATGCACAGGATTACCAGCTTACCTATTGGATAAAAGGAGAAGGTAAGATTGAAGCAACCGTAAATAATATTATGCCGGTATCGGGAGTGTTTGAAGATACTACCCTGCAAGCTGCTGAAGCCTCTGCTTCATTTACATCCCATGAGCTGTCGTTTAAAACAGGTCCGGCGCATGAAAACAATATGAAAACGGTAAGGGTTTCATTTACTAATACAGGTAAGGGAACTGTTTTTCTCGACGATATTACCTTGGCAAAAAATAATAAGGATAAATGATATAGTTCGTTTAATTTCTTAGAGGGCTTTACCCGCCCGGATGATACCAGTCGGACGGGCGAAAAACTTTGTATTTTCTTTGCGATTATTTTTACTGCAAAGCACGCTAAGGATTACGCCCGCCTGAATGAATCATTCGGGCAGGCAAAGGTCGCGAAGCCGTGCTGATGGTATATAATATACTTTGCGGGCTTTGCTCTCTTATGCTCCTTTGCGTGAAACACCCCGAAGATTCACACGTTTATAACATTATCATCTTTACATTTGTTTAACTAAATTCTGTACAAGAAATGTCATCAGATTTTGAAACAGCGAAAAATGTAAAGGCGGGCACGATCACGGGCGTGATCACCGGTCTTTTATTTTTATTCTTTTTCCTTGTCTCCTGGTCGGTGCCGGTACCTCCGCCCATGCCTGAAGAAGAAGGAATGGAAGTGAACCTGGGCAATAGTGATGACGGCTTCGGTGATGTACAGCCCCTGATCCCCGGCGCTCCTGCCGCGGCGCCAAAGGAAGTAAACACGCCTCCCAAAACCTCTAATGTGCCGGTACAGGACGTAAAAGCGGTGGAAACGGATGATAACGACCCTGAAGCGGAAGAGGTGCATGTGCCCAAGCCAAAAGTTTCCAACCCCAAGAGCACGAATATTCCTACCAAGGAAAATACAGCTACTGAAAAGAACAGGAATACCAAGCCGCAGATCGTGGAAAATCCCAAGCCGGCGCCCCCCAAACCCCGGGCAACCTATAAAGGTGGCGATGGCAGCGGCCCCGGCGGTAATAATGCGGACTCCTGGAACGGAAGCAAAAGTGAAGGAAATACTACCGGTTCGGGCGACAGGGGTAAGATCAATGGTGACCCTAATTCAAAAAATTACGACGGCTTTGGCGGCTCAGGTAATGGCAGTGGCTATACTATACAGGGTAATCTGAAAGGCAGGAGGATTGTCCGCCAGCCTTCTTTCCAGGATGATTTTAATGAAAATGCAAAGGTAGCCGTGGATCTGTCGGTTGATGCTTCCGGTGCAGTTACCAGCGCTATCTACCAGCCGCTTGGCTCCACTACCTCCAATGCTGCAATGAAAGATATTGCGATCCGCAAGGCAAAGCAACTGAAATTTGCTGCCGGCGATGAACAGAGAGGAACGATTATTTTTAATTTTAAGGTTACCAATTGAGGGTGAAGGGGGGAACGTCAAACGATAAACGTGAGACGACAAACGTGAAAGACCTTTTACTTTTCACGATTCCGCAATCAATGTCATTTCCTTAAGAAGGCATAGCGGTTTTAAGGGTAAGTTGTTGATTGCCTCAAGCCGGTCCCGCCACCTGGCGGGATATCCGAAACACCACTGTTTTTTAGTTCGGGCATATTTGATTTTTATTTGTCTCACTGAGTGCTTCGCAGTTGCTTTGAGGAGATCTGTCAGCTTCATATCATTGTTCATCTGTCCCTTTGATCGGCGGTAGTACAAATCTCACGCAAAAAAAGGTGGCTTATTCGGATACTGGTAACAGTGCGATAAATCTCTGCTTTGCTGAGAAATTAAAAGTTTTATAATGATTCCAAGCCAAAGGAACGACATTGAATGGTGAATAGAGACAAACGATAAACGTGAGACGACAAACGTGAAAGACCTCTCACTTTTCACGATTCCGCAATCAATGGTGAAGCGATAAATGTGAAACGACAAACGGTAAATGTGCAATCTTACAGTTTCTCACGTCTCACTTTTCACCTCTCACGACGCCCCTCCCCAACTGCTCCACCAGCGCTCCATAATAACGCTCCACCGCGCCTTCGCTATAGGAAAGATATAAAAACGGCTCAACCAGCTCCAGCTCCATCAGCATGAATCTGCCCTTTACTATTAGCCCGTCAACGCGTGCGTATAAAGCATGTTTTGCGAATTGTTGCAGATAAGCAGCGGCACTCTCAATATATGATTGCAGTGGTGTTGCAGGCGTAATACTTCCTCCATAGACCTGCTGCACCCGGAAATCGCCTGTTTTAGGCTTTTTGATAATGGTATGACTGTATTTATTATTGAAAAATATAAAAGACCATTCTCCGTCCTGTACTTCCTTCATGAAAGGTTGTACCATAAAATCACCCTGCGACAAAAGCGCTAATGCTGTTGCAGCTTCTTTTTCTGCTTCCTCCCGGTGAAGGATGATGGTATCCCTGGAACCGGCGCTTACACATGGCTTCATGATCAATTTGCCGGACTGTAATTTTTCAAATAAGGGTAAAAGCTCCCCTTTCCACTCTTTTTCAAGGAAGATGGCAGGGATAACATCCAATCCTGCCTGCGCTATTCCGGCGAGATAATGTTTATCCATATTCCATCTCACGGTATCAAAATCATTCAGCAGTTGTACGCCTAAAGCCTCTATCCTGTCAAGCCATTCTTTAAACTGACCGTATTTCTGATGATAATCCCAGGGTGTTTTTAATAAAGCCACATCGTATTTTTTCCAGTCTGTGCCCGGGTTGTCCCATATTTCAGCAGTGATGTCCAGTCCCTTTCTTTGGAGGAACGGCAGCAGGTCCTCCACTTCATTAAAATCATTGGCAGGCAGGTATTTTCCGGAGCCGTTGTAGGTGATATAGGCGATCTTCATTTTGCTGTAGGGGAAATTGTATTGGGGCACAATATTATTGCTTCTTATCTTTGCACCCAAATTTCAGAGCATGGCGTTAATGCAGTTACACCGTACCCATAACGATTATGGGTTTTTTGCTGCCGATCCGGGTGGTAATACGCTTTCTATAGATATTCCTGTGGAGCAGGGTGGGGATGGCAAGGGGTTCCGCCCGATGCAATTGTTGCTGGCCGGACTGGGAGGTTGCAGCGCGGTGGACGTGGTGAGCATCCTTAAAAAGCAAAAGCAGGATATAAAAGGATTTTCTATAAGCGTGGACGGGGAAAGAGAGCATGGAAAAGAGCCTTCTTTGTGGACGGATGTGCAGATCGTTTTTGATCTTACAGGAGAGATTGAGCCGGCAAAAGCATTTCGCGCGGTAGAATTATCCATGAATAAATATTGCTCCGTTGCAGAGACACTCCGTCGTGCGGGCGCCACACTCGACTGGAAAGTAGTAGTAAACGGCTCACCGGTTGATTTATAACGACAGTATACCGTATGTTATGGTGAAGTCCTTTTGTAAAAGGCTTTTGCTGCCGTATGCCTTAGGTTAAATTATTGTATTTGTATGAGTTTACATCCTAATACGCAGGCGGTGCGTATACAAACGCCCCGTACCAATGAAATGGAGCATAGCACTCCATTGTTCCTTACCTCAAGTTTCTGCTTTGATAATTCCGAGGAGATGCGGGCTGCTTTTGCAGAAGAAAATGACAGCAATATCTACAGCCGCTTCAGCAACCCTACGGTACAGGAATTTATTGATAAGATGTGCGCGCTGGAAGGAGCGGAAGCCGGCTTTGCCACAGCTTCCGGCATGAGCGCTATTTTTGGCGTTTTCATGGCATTCCTGTCCAGTGGAGATCACCTCCTGAGCTGCAAATCCGTATTCGGGTCTACCCATACCATAATAACAAAATACCTGCAGCGCTGGAAAATTGATTACAGCTATGCTGATATAAAGCACCCTGAGACCTGGGAGTCGCTGATCAGGCCCAATACTAAAATGATCTACGTAGAAACTCCTACTAATCCCGGGCTTGATATTGTTGATATGGAATGGCTGGGAGCATTAGCCCGCAAACATAATATAATACTGCTTGTTGATAATTGCTTTGCTACTCCCGTTCTGCAAAAACCAATAGATTACGGAGCTGATCTTGTATTGCATTCTGCAACAAAGTGGCTGGACGGCCAGGGACGAGTGCTGGGAGGAGTTGTAGTGGGTAAAAAAGAGCTGATCAGGGACCTGTATCTTTTTTGCAGGAATACCGGACCTTCCATCTCCCCGTTCAACGCATGGGTATTAAGCAAAAGCCTGGAGACCCTCGACGTACGCATCCAGCGGCATTGTGATAATGCGGAAGCCCTGGTAAAAGCGTTGGAAGGGCATCCGAAACTCAATTCCATAAAATATCCTTTCCATCCTTCTCATCCCATGTATGAGATCGCTAAAAAGCAAATGACGCGTGGAGGCGGGCTCGTAACTTTTGATCTTAAAGGAGGTGTTGAAGCCGGGAAAAAATTCATGGATGCGTTACAAATGCTTTCGCTTACCTCCAATCTCGGCGATACGCGCAGCATAGCCTCTCATCCTCCGTCTACCACGCATTCCAAGCTCAGCAGGGAAGAGCAGGAGTCTGTCAGCATTACACCCGGCCTGATCCGTATTTCCGTAGGGCTGGAGCATGCTTCCGATATTATCGCAGACATTATGCAGGCGCTTGACAAGTGCTGATAAAAAATGTTTACCAGATAATTACGATAGTGCCTGCCACAATCAAGGCGCCACCGATTATTGTTTTTATATCTACCGGCTCTTTCAGTATCAGGAAAGAAAGCCCTATAGCTATAGCAACGCTTAATTTATCAATGGGCGCCACTTTTGATACGTCTCCTGTTTCAAGCGCTTTGAAGTAAAATATCCAGGAAAGGCCTGTGGCAATGCCTGACAGCAGGAGGAAGATGATATTGCTCCTGGTCAGTGTTTTTATTTCTTTTAATTCTCCACCGGCTAATACTATTCCCCAGGCTATAAAGAGAATAACTACGGTTCGTATAGCAGTTGCCAGGTTGCCGCTGATCCCTTTGATACCTGCTTTAGCAAGTATTGCGGTTAATGCGGCAAAAAATGCTGAAAGCAGCGCATAATATTTCCACATCTTTTCAGGTTAATGAGGTTACATAACAGGAGCGTGTTTTATTCCAGTGCTCCATATTTTTTGTGTTTGATCAGCCAGGAGATAACCTGGTAATATGCTATCGCTTCCCTGGTGAGAGCAGTGTCTCCTTCTATCTCCCGGGCATCCCCCGTGGTAAAATCCGGTTGATAGGTCATGATCTTTTTTACCGGAGATTGCACAACAAGCGTATCGTGTTTAAGAAATCCCAGTCCCTGGTAAGTGCTTAAAAAAGCTCTTTGCTTTTCAGGAGCCGTATGCAATATATCCTGCCCGAAAAATTTTGTTTTGTAAGAAAAGTTAAGCAGCCCCAGCAGGGTAGGAGCAATATCAATTTGCGCTGTCAGGGAGCTTATTTCCTGCGGAGCAATATTTCCCGGCGAATAAATGATCATGGGTATATGATAACCGGTTACCGGCAGCGCCTGCTTGCCTGCGCTTGACGCACAATGATCGGCCACAACAATAAATATGGTATTGCCAAACCATGGCTTTTGGGATGCCTGCTTTATAAATTGCCCGATGCTGTAGTCGGTATATTTAACGGCGCCATCGCGGGTCTGGGATGTTGGCGGGATATCAATTCTCCCGTCGGGGTAAGTAAAGGGACGGTGATTAGAGACCGTCATTACATGAGAGAAGAATGGCTTGTTGAGGGCATAATTATTATCCATTTCGCGAAGCGCGAGCGTAAAGAGGTCTTCATCGGCTACTCCCCAGATATTGGCATAATGTATTTCATCTGCTTTGAGCGCTGTTCTGTCTACTACCTCGTAGCCGTTATGCGCAAAGAAATAATTCATATTGTCGAAGTAACCATAGCCACCATATATATACTGCGTTGTGTAACCTTTGTCTTTAAACACTGATCCCAGGCTGAACAGGTTCTCATTACCGGGGCGTTTGACGATGCTTTGTCCCGGGGGCGGGGGGATAGACAGGGATAATGCTTCCAGTCCCCGGACGGTACGCGTGCCGGAGGCATACAGATTGGTAAAGAACATTCCCTTCCGGGCGAGAGTATCTAATGATGGTGTGATATTGTTCTTATCGCCAAATGCCTGCATGAACGATGCGCTGAGACTTTCCACGCTGATAAGCACCACGTTCATTTTCTTTTCCGGCCCGGTATAGCTGATCTGCCGCTCTATATCAAAAATGTCATTGCTTACAAAGCTGCTGTTGGAGTCCGTCAGCGATTGCCGCAGGATATGGAATGCAGTGGAGTCGGGAAGCGTTTGGTAATATGTATAGAAATCCAGCTTGTTGTTTTTAAAAGCCTGTACGAATTCATACATTCCGTTGCCGGCAAGCTCATTTACATAATTGTTGCTGCTGAAGTTTTTCCAGTCTGGTTTGATGATAAAATTGAGCGCCGCTATTCCAATGAGCAATGCTGACAGCACTATTATCCTTTTTGAAAACCGGAGCGGCGTTCTTACTGATAACCCGATGGATTTTCTGATGAGAAGAAAGATGGTGAGCGCAACTACTGCTACGCCGGCGATGATACTTGCGATGGGATATGATTCCTGTATATTACCTACTACTTCATTGGTGTAAATAAGATAGTCTACCGCGATAAAATTGTAGCGGGATGAAAACTCATCCCAAAAGAACCATTCGCTCACTGCATTAAATACCAGGAGGAAAATGGTGATGAAAAAAAATATTTTCAATACAACAGTTCTCCACCTGAGCCTGAAGGAGAGGCTTCGGGTATAGAGAAATATAAAAATAGCAAACCTAAATATAAAATAGCAAATAGCAGCTTTGTACAGATCCCGGTTGAAGTCTTTAGGCACTAACGAAGTAAAAAGGAAAATTCCTAATAAAATGATGAATACCCCAATCGCTATCCATTTTCCTTTGGGCGTATAAATAAAATTATTGGTAAAGCTGATCTGGATAGCGAAGGGAAGAATGATAAAAAGGCTTACCAGCAGGTCAAAAGTAAACCCGATAAAGAACCCGGAAATGATATTAATAAAGGACGCATTCATATGCTTACCTGCCGTAAGCAGCAACACAAGCCTTGTTGCGAACGATAGCAGTATAGCTATAGTGGCAAGCTGCAATAGCGGCTTATATTTTGATGGTTTGTTGACCAGGAGACCTTTATTCATCCCTGCAATATATAAGTATTGATCGTTAAATAGCTATTTAATAAAATATATTTTGTCCTTTTGAAACGGACTCTTTTTTATTGAAATAATTTTTCCGCAAGCCTTTTATCATGTCCATACACATCATCTCTGAAGTTGAGCTGTCCCTTTGAGTCCACCCATGCAGTGAAGTATCCGATAAATACAGGTACTGTTTCTTTTAATGTTACATATTTTTCTTTACCGCTGTTCATAGCGGCGCTGATTTTGGCAGCAGTCCAGGTACTGTCGTCGCGCAGCAGGAATTCGGCTAATTTTTTAGGCTCGCTGAGCCGGATGCAGCCGTGGCTGAACGCCCTCCTGCTTTCTCCAAATAAGCTTTTGGCCGGTGTGTCGTGCAGGTAGATATTGTAGTTGTTGGGGAAAAGGAATTTTACTCGTCCCAGTGAGTTATTAGGACCGGGCTTTTCCCTTACATTGGGAAGGCTGCCGGAGTATCCGTTAATTTCCATATTGTGACGGGCGAGATAATTCCTGTCTTTTTGCATACCGGGTAAGATCTCTTTTTTCAATATACCCGGCGGTACGTTCCAGTATGGGCTGAATACAACATATTTCAAATCACCCCTAAAGATGACAGTATTATTTTGCCCGCTCCCCACCACCACTTTCATGCTGAATTTCAATTTTCCTTTCTCAAACACATGTAATCTGAATTCTGGGATATTCACCAGTATATAATCCGTGCTGATCTCCGATGGCACCCACCGCATCCGTTCAAGGTTGAGAAGCATTTGCCTGATCCGCGTTTGTACAGACTGCCTGATCTGCTGCAAAGTGTTCCCTGCAATGATGCCGTCTTCAGTCAGACCGTGCCGGTGCTGAAAATGCTTTACCGCCGCAACGAGGGAGTCTGTGAATGATCCTGAAGTATCAGCTTCCCTGAAATCGCCTGTCAGGAACAGTTGGTGCTTGATCCGGCTTATAACGGCAGCGCTGTCTCCTTTCTTCAGTTTTTTTATATCTGTATTGATTGGCGGCCATCCGCCATCTTTTTCTATGTCATAATATTGTAGCAGCTTTTCCTTCAGGTGCAGATAATAAGGGTTAACAGGCGCATAGCTGACTATTTTTTCTCCCTTATTAGAGATCAGCGAATCGAGCGTTGCTACTATATCAATTTTTTTCCGCGGAATGAACCATTTCAGATCGCTTATATTCAGCTTGCTATCGCCCAGGAAATCCTGTGCAGCGTACCTGAAGAACTGGTTAGTAAGCGTAAGCTCGGCATTGAGCCTGCTGCTGTCGTTCAGAGGAAATACATGCCCTCCGGTTTCCAACGTGTCAAATACCTGCTGTAAAGAAGGATCGTATAAGCTGCTGTCGCGGCTGTATGCAATATAATCGTTTTGAAGATTCAGAAAATTGTATACCTGTTCGGCGGGACCGTCGTTGAAAAACCAGGCATATTGATAGTTCCGGGCATTATAAAAGCTCCTGAATTGCCTGGCGAGACTATCATCAATGCCATGATGTTGTATAAACTGCTCCAGCTTTGAGCTGTCGAAAAAAAGGGGTGAATATGCATTTCCGGCAGTGATCGTGGTATCCCGCTTTTCAACCGAGGGAACAGGCTTCTGCTGATTATTGCAGGCGGAAAGTATACTTATTAATATTACTCCCCAAAGTGAGATTAGTTTCATACTATTGAAAATAAAGCGCTTTGTAAATATTCCCGGCTATTCTTCCAGTATATCAGGTCTTCTTTCTTCTGTTCGTTTTAGGGCCATGTCATGCCGCCACTCCGATATTTTTTTTGGGTCGCCGCTTAGCAGTATGTCCGGTACTTTCCATCCGCGGAATTCAGCCGGGCGGGTATATACCGGCGGAGCAAGCAGGTTGTCCTGGAAGGAATCGAATAAGGCAGAGGTCTCATCATTCAAGACGCCGGGCAACAAACGTCCTATGGCATCTGCCAGTATCGCAGCGGGGAGTTCCCCACCGCTCAATACGTAATCCCCCACGGATATTTCTTTAGTGACATAGTGTTCCCGTACCCTTTCATCAATGCCTTTATAGTGCCCGCATATTAACAGCAGGTTTTGCTGCAGCGACAGCCGGTTCGCTGTTTTTTGATTAAAACGTTCGCCGTCGGGAGTAAGATAGATGATCTCGTCAAACTTTTTTGTCGCAGAGAGGGATTCTATAGCGTTTACCAGCGGCTCGCACATCATCACCATTCCTGCACCGCCGCCATATTGATAGTCATCTACCTGTCCATAGGCATTTACGGCCCATTTGCGCAGAGGATGAACTTCTATTTGCAAAAGCCCTTTGTCTTTAGCTCTTTTCAGAATAGAATGTGCAAAAGGGCTTTCCAGCAGTTCCGGCAAAACACTGATAATATCTATATGCATAGCTGCAAAGATAGCCAGGTGATCTAAAGTACAGTATTTCCGGGGGAATAATGATATAACATTTGTATACAGACCGGCTAAATGGGTGGAATGATCAGGATACAAAGGTGCCTACGGTTTCAGCTCCTGATTGGTCAATCAACTTCTTGCGGCCGGTCTGCATACAATGGGGTACGGATTGAAAATAACCTGCATTAATATTTTTAAGGGCGCTATGACTACAAGAGCTTTACAGAGGTAGTCATCCGGTAAGCGTAAAACAACTTCACATTTTTAGACGAAGTATGAAAGAGAAAGGATGTATGGAGATGAAAAAAATTATTCTTCAAGGAATCCGTCAATATCCCTGCGGTCTTTTTTGGTAGGTCTTCCCACTTTGCTCAGCCGTTTTCCGGTATGAAAGCTGGAAGCCTGGTATTGAATTCTTTCTATTTCTTCCGCAGGAGTAATGTCAATATAGTATTTGATGGCTTCACTGTACTGTACGCGGTTATGCAATAATCCGGCTACTTTTATGCGCCATCTTTTTGCTTCTGTCTTAATTTCGTATTCATCACCCGGGTGCACATTCTTCGATGGCTTTACCTGGTCGCCATTATATTTTACTTTCCCCTTGTCGCAGGCTTCACTTGCCAGGCTCCTGGTTTTGAAGATGCGGATAGCCCATAAATACTTGTCGAGTCTCAGTTTTTCTTTATTGTTATCTGTCATGGCTGCAGCACTCTTTAATTACCGCAATTTCCACAATTTTATTCGAAATGCGCCCCAGGCAGTGTTATCTCAAATTAGCTAAGCAGGGGCGCCTGCAAAACATACGATATATTCATTAGATTTCTTTGTGGTCATTGCCTGCCCGATCTGAAGATCATTCAGGCGGGCGAAAAACCTGACTGCCGTCAGGCCGGCTTTGTATTTCCTTTGTGGTTATATTTTACCGCAAAGCACGCTAAGAAATTACGCCCGCCTGAATGCCTGGTCGGGCAGGCAAAGAGCACAAAGCCAGCTAAAGGAGTATATACTAATGATAGTTTTCACCACTTATCAAAAGCTTTTCCCTTGTATTACATTCTCTTTTATATTTACCCTTCAAAATAAGTTCCTTTATGCAACACACCGCGTTTATTCGTACAAAAGTGCTCCTCCTGTTTTTTATTGTATGCTATATTTCCTCTTTCGGACAATTCAGAGCCAAAGAAGTCAACTGGACAAAAGACGGGACCGGGTTTTACCAGGCAGACAGGCAGACCATACAACGGATCAACCCACAGGCTGCACAACCTGTTACTGCATTAGTCAGCCCTGCCCGGCTAACACCGGGGGGCAGCATGGCGCCTTTGGATGTGGCTGATTTTGAAATAAGCGCCGACGATAATATCCTGCTCATATTTACAAATACCGCTAAAGTATGGAGATACAGGACGAGGGGGGATTACTGGATATTGAACAGGGCAACCGGGCAGTTAAGGCAGGTAGGAAAAGGAAAGCCTTCGCAGAGCTTAATGTATGCCAAACTCTCTCCCGATGCAAAAAAAGTAGCTTATGTAAGTGAAAGGAATATTTATGTGGAAGATGTAAATACCGGAACAACGATTGCATTGACCACCGATGGTACGCGCCAACTGATCAATGGCACTTTTGACTGGGTGTATGAAGAAGAATTTGGATGCCGCGACGGTTTCAGGTGGAGCAGCGACAGCAAAAGCATTGCATACTGGCAGGTAGATGCAAGAAAGACCAGGGATTATCTTATGCTGAATACAACAGATTCGATTTATTCGTTTGTGGTACCTGTGGAATATCCCAAAGTAGGCGAGCCTCCGTCTATAGTAAGAATAGGCGTAGTGAGTGCCGGTGGCGGGAAAACGACATGGATGAACATCCCGGGCGATCCGCAGCAGCATTATCTTCCCAGGATGGAGTGGACAGGAGATGATCATACACTTATAGTACAGCAGCTGAACCGTAAACAGAATGAAAGTAAAATATTTGTATGTGCTGCTGACAGGGGAACAGCGAAAGATATATATATAGAAACAGACAAAGCATGGATAGATATCAAAAGCAGGTGGAATGATGATGATCCGGTAGGCTGGGAGTGGATCAACGGAGGAAAAGACTTTTTGTGGGTAAGTGAAAAAGACGGCTGGCGCCATATCTATCGTATATCCGCCGATGGGAAAAAAGAAGTATTGCTTACACAGGGCAACTACGATATCGAAACATTGAGCGCTATTGATGAAAAGAATAACTACGTATATTTTATTGCATCTCCTGAAAGCGCCATTCAGCGCTATCTCTACAGGACAACGCTCGACGGGAAGGGAAAGCCTGAGCTGGTATCGCCCGCAGATTTGAAAGGTACGCACGGCTATGATATATCGCCGGGAGCGCATCTGGCGTTGCATACATTCACCAACCGCAATACGCCTAATGTGTATGAATGGATAAGCCTCCCGGATCATAAGCCGCTGCGCGATGATCAGAGTATTGCAAAAAATATGAAAACAACAGAGCGCAGGAGTATAGAGTTTTTCACCATTACTACGGATGACAATATTACTATGGATGGCTGGATCACCAAACCGGACAATTTTGATCCTTCAAAAAAGTATCCCGTATTGCTGTATGTATATGGCGAACCGGCGGCCACTACCGTAGAAGATATAATCTCTGCAGGTAAAAATCGCATGTACACAGGTGATATGTCGCAGGATGGTTATTTCTATGTTTCATTCAACAACCGGGGTACCCCTTCTTTAAAAGGCGCTGCATGGCGCAAGGCTATTTACAGGAATATAGGTATCATCAATATACGCGACCAGGCGATGGCTATGAAAAAGCTGCTGGAGCAACGCCCATACCTTGACACTACACGGGTGGCCTGCTGGGGGTGGAGCGGTGGCGGGTCCTCCACACTCAATTTACTTTTTCAGTATCCCGGTATTTTTAAAACGGGAATAGCGATTGCCGCTGTTGCCAATCAGCTTACATATGATAATATATACCAGGAACGGTATATGGGTATCCCGCAGGAAAACAGGGAAGACTTTATTAAAGGTTCGCCTGTTTCACATGTCAGCGGACTGCAGGGCAATCTCTTATATATTCACGGCACAGGCGATGATAATGTGCATTATCAAAATGCTGAAATGCTGCTGAATGAACTGATCAAATACAATAAGCAGTTCCAGTTTATGGCTTATCCCAACCGGACGCATAGTATCAGTGAAGGAGAGGGCACCAGCAAGCACCTGCAGACATTGTATACTGATTACCTGCGGAAGTATTGTCCGCCGGGAGCGCGGTAAAAGGTGAATGGGCAATGGTGAAGGGTGAATGGTAAAACGTGAAACGAGAGACTTGAAACGTGAAAGGAGCGAGCAGGCAATGATGAACAACCTGAAACTCAAAACCTGAAACCCGAAACCTCATCTTTTGTATTTCATTAACAAAACCTTTTTTCTCGTATTACTATTTTCGCAACGGCTGCTTAAGAAGCTACTATTTTATTAATAAATGCTCAAATATTTGTTAATGCTATGATAGCGAAATATACCTGTTCCCGGCAGAACTGTCTGCGATCTTATTTCTGTTCGTTTTTTTGTTTATCTGTTTTTGTTATCTGTTTTACATTGTCCTCTCAGGCCCAGCAGGGGGATGGTAAGCGCAAATCAACCTTTACGGCGCGTCTGATGAATATTGAAGCTGCAGTGAAGGACCCCTTCCGCTACAGTACATCCCTGCACAACGGTAGTGGTCATACGGATATCTATGAATTGAAGGCCGACGCTCCCGATGGATGGATCAAGACCTTTCGCACGGAAGGTACCCAGGTTGCGGCCGTGAAGCTGGATTCCGGTAAGACACAGGAGATATCTGTTGAAATTACCGCTGCCCCCGAAGCAAAGCCCGGCAAATACAATATACCGGTCAGCGCTATCAGCAATGGCGATACGCTTCGCGTGGAACTTGAGGCAGTGGTGAAAGGCAACTATGGCCTTGAGCTTACCACTCCTACCGGGCGCTTAAGTGATGATATCACCGAGGGCAGGAGCAAACAGGTACAACTGGTTGTAAAAAATACAGGTACGCTTCCGCTTGATGCAGTTGAGTTTTCCTCACAAACGCCAACACAGTGGAGCGCAACATTTGAACCCTCTAAAATTGAAAGGCTGGATCCCGGGCAGACAATGGATATTAAAGCAACGCTAAGTGTTCCGGATAAAACCATCGCAGGCGATTATGTTACAACACTTACCGCCAGGAACAGCAGTACTACCTCTAATGCTGTGTTTCGCATGACGGTAAAAACCTCCCTGCTCTCCGGATGGTTAGGCATACTGGTTATATTGTTAGCTTTAGGAATAGTGTATTACCTGATTCGTAAATACGGAAGAAGATAAGTGATTATGGAAGATCCAATCATTGAACTGGAAGGATTGACGAAATGCTACGGTTCTGTGAAAGCCGTTGACAATCTTTACCTGAAGATTGACAGGGGAGAAATATTTGGTCTCCTGGGTCCTAATGGCGCCGGCAAGACTACTACCATACTGATGATGCTCGGGTTGGCGGAACCTTCTGCGGGCAGTGCCCGTGTTTGCGGTGTAAACGCGACCATGCACCCCATTGCCGTAAAGCAGAAGGTGGGCTATATGCCGGACAGCGTAGGCTTTTATGATGATATGACAGCCTTTGAAAATCTTATGTACATAGCTCGGCTCAATGGAATTGCAGGAGAAGAAATAGAAGCACGCACACGTGAAACCATGGAACTGGTGGGGCTGGGTGAAGAAATGCATAAAAAAACATCAGCCTATTCCCGTGGTATGAAACAGCGGCTGGGGCTTGCCGATGTGCTGATCAGGGACCCGGAAGTAATTATACTCGACGAGCCTACCCTGGGTATTGATCCCAGCGGTATAAAAGAATTTCTCTCTCTTATCCGCCGGCTCAGCCGGCAACAGGGACTTACCGTATTGCTGTCTTCGCACCATTTGCACCAGGTACAGCAGGTTTGCGACCGTGTAGGCATTTTTGTGAATGGCAAGCTATTGGTAGAAGGAAATATTGAAACGCTGTCGCGTAATTTATTCGGCGAAGAATCTTATGTGGTAGTGATCACCGCTAGAGAAGCTTTGCCTTCCTCTTGGGGACCCGCTGAAGAGCTGCGAAAGCTGGATGCAGTCAGGAATGTTGAAGTTAAAGAAAGCACTATTGAGCTGTCGTGCAGGGAAGATATCACGCCTGATATTGTTCGCTTTCTTGTTGAACAAGGAATGAACATTACAGGCGTTCATAAAAAAGAGTACGGTTTGGATGAGATATATCATCGTTATTTTGAAAACAATCTAAAGAATAATACTGCTAATGGAAAGTTCGCTGGTTTATTTCAAAGATCTTTTTTCAAAAGGAGCAACACGCAATAGTAAGGTACGGCAAACTCCTGTAAGCCCGTTTTGGGTAATGGTGCGTAAAGAAACAGGAGACCATATTCGCAGCTGGCGGTTTATTGTGATGCTCATGCTGGTTGTGCTTACTTTCCTGGGGTCTATGTATGTATCCGTCGGCAATATCAGTAAGGCGGTGAACAATATGAAAGACCCCGACAGGCTTTTTGTATACCTGAAGCTGCTTACTACTTCAGATGGCACATTGCCTACCTTTCATATATTTATCAGTTTTTTGGGTCCGTTGCTGGGTATTGCGCTTGGATTTGATGCGGTAAATGCAGAACAAAACAATGGCACATTAACGCGGCTGATGGCGCAGCCTGTTTATCGCGACAATGTATTGCTGGCAAAATTCTGCGGCGCATTACTGGTAGTAAGTATTTTGTTCCTTTCCCTGGTGTTGCTGATGATTGGCGGTGGGCTGATCATTACAGGGGTGCCGGTAGAGGCTGTGGAGTTGCTTCGCATACTGGCGTTTATCGTGCTGAGCATCATATATGTAGGTTTCTGGCTGAGCCTTGCCATTTGTTTATCTGTCTGCTTCAGGCATGCGGCAACTTCCGCGCTCACGGTCATAGGGATATGGCTCTTTTTTACAGTATTTTACCAGATCATTGTAAACCTTGTGGTGAATGCTATGCTTCCTGATTTGGGTTATCTTCAACCCGAAGAAATGTTATCCTATAATAATCTGCTGCTGTCTCTCCTGCGTCTTGCACCGAGCCAGTTATATACCGATGCGGCAACAACATTGCTCATGCCTTCTGTAAGAAGTCTTGGCCCGTTAACTGTAGAACAGATGGCCGGTGCCATCCCATCTCCATTGCCGTTTAAGGAAAGTCTTATGATCGTATGGCCGCAGATAACAGGACTGCTTGCAGCAACAATGGTTTGCTTTGCGCTGACATACTACCTTTTTATGCGCCGGGAGATCAGGACATAACCTGCTTTGCGTAAAAGCTTTACCTGCGCATACCTTTCTTTTTCGGCTCATCCGTTACCAGTACACCCTTCAGGAAATCAGAAGCATAAGGCGATTGCCTGATCAGTCCGAAGAATTTGTTCCTGGCAGCGGGATCCTGCAGGAAATCTGCGCCATCGGGCTTTTCAAATTCAATCACCTCGGCATAATCCATTAATGTTTCATCCTGGTATATCACCTGCATCAGCTCAAGGGAGATCATTTCGGTTAACTCCTTATCCTGCGTTGTTGGTGCAGTGGATCTGCTTCTGTTCCTGCTTCTTATCCAGGTGCTGATAAAAGGAATGATACCCAGGAAAGATACCTTCGCTTCGGGTGATGGTGTCAAACCATTGAAGTCTGCAATACCCAGCGCATCATAGGCACGGATGATGCCGTTGCCGTAATACTTTTTGTAATATGGATAGGATTTGCTTGCAGTGCTGAATATGGCCCTGCGTGCGGCTTCCACTCTTTTCCACGCGTTTTTGCCGGTGAAGTTCTTTAGCTCATTGCGATGGTATAAAAGCCATAATGCTGCTGTTGCCGCTACCTGCGGCGTAGCGGAAGATGTGCCTCCGCCGGCGCGGGAAAATTTGTAAGGCTTGTCGAAAGAAGCCCAGGCTACATTAGGAGTATATGCTGCTACTGCCCTGTCCATAGCCTGCTCGGGTCCCCAGCTTCCCTGCATGAATTCGCCGCCTTCCGATCTAGCCTTCATTACATCCCGGGGAGCGTCCATGTCGTAAGGCATGTGATCATAGCAGGCTCCTGTAGCTGCTATTACCCTGTCGAACCTGGCGGGATATAAAACAGCTTTGGGAGAAAGCTTTCCCAATCCTTTTACGAAATTGTTACCGGCAGCAGTTACTACCACAACGCCTTTTTCATAGGCCATATTGACCGCTTTGGCTACCTGCCGTGTAGGATATCCCGCCATTGACATAGTGATCACTTCGCAGCCATAGTCAACAGCATACTCAATGCCTCTTGCCACATCATTGGCATTAAAAGCATTGAAGACAGTATCGCAAATGCGAATAGGAACGATCTCTGCAAAAGGGATAGCTCCGAAATCACCCTGGTAATCTGCATAAGAGTCTTCCGGGGAAATGCTATTGCCGGCAAGCAGTGCAAGCGTGGCGGTGCCGTGCCCGTCCTGTTCTGCAATAGTGCCGGTGTGCAGTTGGTCAATGGCTTTGTTTATGCCAAATTCATTTTTCCAGAAACTCACGCCCAGGTCCTTTTGCAGGTTTCTCGGGATGCTGGGATGGCCGGGCAGGTATCCTGTATCTATGTGACCAATGCGGATATTATCTCCGGGCCGTTTATCGGATTTTAATTTTTTCTGTACTTCTATGCTGGCTTTGCGCAGTTGAGAATGCTCATCATCAAGATGCCAGATAAATTCTGTAGCGCCTGTAGCAGGCTTTGGCCAATTGCTGAGATAGTTATTCACTGTATCCCGGCTTAATTTTGCTTCCTGTTCTTTTATATATACCGATTGAATATTGGGCTCTACAAATACAGTGGGCTTCTTTGCTTTTTTTCTGGCAAAATAAGTTTCGTAGGCTTTATCCCAGGGATTTTCAGCCGCTGCTATTGTAGCTGTTTCGATCAATGGTTTTAAAGGCGCTTTTGCTCCTTTGCTTCTTGTGGTCACTGCCGGCGCCTGCCTGCCTGTATCTATGAGCAGCCCGTCAGCGCTTGTCTTTTTTTTTATTTTCTTTTTGGGTAAGGGACTCCCGTCAAAGCTGATTATGACTTTTTGACTTCCGTCTATGCTGAAAGGTATGTCAGGGGTGAAGACAGCTATTGACCTGCCATAGGAAAAGAGGTTGGGCGATTGCACTTTGGGAATGGTTATGCTGATCTGCTTATACAGGTCCTTATATGTTTTAATGGTATCGGGCAATCCCGACCTGATGATCTTTTTCAGCGTGGCGGTAAATACGCCATTCTCTCCCAGTTCCCTGGCTGATTCGCTATCCTGGCAGGCGGCGAAAAGCATAACAGCGGCGTCGATATCTTTTTTTAAAACAGCCGGCTTTTCTTTTATCTTCTTTAGCGCAGCACTTTGAGATCTGTTGATACCAGCCTGCTTATCCCGAGGCACCAGCCGTGATAAATATCCTTCTTTTACCAGGACATCTTCTCTTTCCTGCTCCCGGCGCATTTGCCTGGCCAGTGCGCTGTTATCTCCCGGGGCAAAGCGCGCAACAGTACCGGAGTGACAGCTATCTGAAAACATGAGTATCCTTACATCAGCATCAAAAGCACTGAAAGCTTCAAACAATTCATCATCGATCAACTGGCGGTCATGCAGGCACCATGTTTCATCCTGGAGGTCATCCTCATCGCCGTTTTCATCCTCAACCGTGCCACCATGACCGGAATAAGATATCAGGAATATATCTCCCGCTGTCAGCTCCGCCGCTGCTTTTTTTATTGTCTTCAGCACATTTGCGCTGGTGGCTTTTTTAGTGAGCAGCATATCTATATTGCTAAACCCCGACTGTTCGGCGATGGTTTTATAAACGGTTGCATCATTTTCGCAGGCGAATAATTTTCCGTCCCAGTTATCATAGCGGGACGCATCAACTCCATTTAATCCAATATGGAGGGAATAACCTTTTCTGTTCATACAGGAAAATATTAATTGAGTAAATAAAACAAAGAGAAAGATGTTGGATAATATGGGGTATGGATACAGGGTATGGTTATTCGTTATACCGGGAAAGTAATATGGGTGAAATATTCAATCCGGGCATAAGGTAGAAAGAAAACAGGAGAGATAAAAGCAAAGCGGTAAGTTTTTTATAACTTCAGCTTAAAATCACTCCCTGCATGAACAACCCTAAAAGATTACTTTCTGTAGATGCCCTCAGGGGTTTTGATATGATCCTTATATCCGGGGGGGGCGCTTTTATTGAGCGGCTTGACGGCGTAACCGGTATCGCCTGGATAGATGCGGTAGCGCACCAGTTGAAGCACCCTGCATGGAACGGCTTTACTTTCTATGATTTTATTTTTCCGCTCTTTTTATTTACAGCCGGTATTGCATTGTCCTATTCCCTGCGGTCGGGACTGGAAAAGGGCTTATCCAAAAAAGCACTTTATAAAAAAGCACTGCGCCGGACCATCATTTTGATCATACTGGGCATCATTGATAAGAATATACCTCTTAATATTTTTGACCCTGCGCATATCCGTTATGGTACGGTGCTGGGTCGCATAGGTATTGCCACATTGGTAACTACCTTTTTGTATCTCAACTTTCCTGTACGATCACTGTTCTTCTGGGTGAGCGGGATTTTAATAGCCTATTGCGCTGCACTGTTTTTGATCCCCGTGCCGGGTTACGGCGCCGGTGATCTGTCTTTTGAAGGGAACCTCGTAGGCTGGTTCGACCGGACATTCATGCCGGGGCGATTGCTTCAAAAGACTTATGATGAAAATGCTTTGCTTACGCAATTTCCTGCCATGTGCCTTACTATATTGGGAGCGGTGGCAGGTAATGTATTGCAATCCAGGAATACAGATCAAAAGAAGCTGCTGCAATTGTATGGCATGAGCACAGCCGGCATTGCGCTGGGCTTGCTGTGGGGAACTTTTTTCCCCATCAATAAACATTTGTGGTCAAGCTCGTTTATTTTACTCACGGCAGGTATGGCATTTGCATTTCTCGCTACTTTTTATTGGGTGATAGATGTACAGGGGATTAAAAAATGGGCTTTTTTCTTTAAGGTGATCGGCATGAACGCGCTGGTGATCTACCTGATGGTGCGCTTTGTAGACTTTGATTATAGTTCAAAATTATTGTTTAGCGGGTTTTATGGGCATCTTGCCGATAAATGGCATCCCGCCTGCAATGCGCTCGGCTCGCTTGCATTACAGTGGATTGTGCTGTATATCCTTTACCGAAAAAAAATATTTGTAAAAGTATAAGTCGGGCTTGCTGTTTAACGATCTCACATATTTTTTCTATGCCACGAATACACGGATACGCCGCAGGCGTATCCGTGTATTCAAATTAGTGTTATTGTATTTTGTGTCTCATAGCTGCAGGCTTTTTCAAATAATTCTTACCAAAGTCTTGCAGCAATGATGCTGTCAGATCAAATCCTATACACCCCAAAAACACATAATCCTCTTAAGATTTTTTACAAATCCCGACTAAATATTCGTGCATTAGTGGCAATGCACTCCTTTCTCACAAATCCATGAGGCATCTCCAGTTATTCAGCTGCCCCTAAGTAACGAACTTCGTCAATAACGGGCACAGTGGTATAGCTAACAGGACATCAGGTATTGGATAATGTGCCGGAATGTTGCTTTACTGCCCTCATCGTATACAGGAGGGCAAGCAGCCCCAGCACAAAAAACACGATCAGCACCAGCACGGAATTGCGTATGCTGCCGGTAATATCTTCCAGAAAACCAAAAGACAGCAGCCCGATCACGAGAGCGATTTTTTCGGTAACGTCATAAAAGCTGAAGAAAGAGGTGGTGTCCCTGGTCTCGGGTAAAAATTTTGAATAGGTGCTCCTGCTCATGGATTGGATCCCGCCCATTATCAATCCTACACAACAGGCAAGTATATAGAATTGCACCTGCGTTTGCACGTAGTATGCCCACACACATACAGCAACCCATATCACTACCGCCATCATCAGCACCCTCAGGTTTCCGATACGTTTTGACAGGCGGCTCATGGCAATGGCGCCGATAATGGCAACAAGCTGGATGAGTATCAGCGTAAATAAAAGCTTCGGTTCATCTTCGGGGTTAGGGAAGATCTCTTTTTTGCTAAAGCCTGCTGCCACCAGCATTACTGTCTGCACACCCATGCTGTACAGGAAGAAAGACAGCAGGTACCTGCGCAACACGGGCATGTGCTTCAATTGTGTGAATACAAGAGACAGCTCTTTGAATCCGTTGGCAAGCACATTCTTTTTCTCCTGCCTTTCTTTAAGGCTGGGCAGTGGTAAAACTCTTAAAGTAAGCTGGGCAAAGCCAAACCACCACAACCCGGCAAGCAAAAAGGACAAACGGACAGGGAAAGTGCTGTCGGCTCCGGCAAGCCCAAACCACTCCGGTTTTACAATGATCACGAAGCAGATGATCTGCAGCAGCACGCTCCCGATATACCCCAATACATATCCCTTGGCGCTTACACGATCCTGGTCTTCCGGGGCGGCAATATCAGGAAGATAAGAATTGTAAAATACCAGGCTTCCCCAATATCCTATAGCTGCCAGCGCAAATAATATTACACCCAGCTCTATGCGCCCGGGAGTAAAAAACAGCAGCCCGCAGCAGGAAGCCGAGCCGATAATGCAAAATATACGGAGATATACCTTCTTGTTGCGACGATAGTCTGCAATGGAAGACAATATGGGAGATGACAATGCAACAAGTAAAAAAACTATTGCCAGTGCGTAGTCCAGCAACGAGGTATTAATGAATTTCCTCCCAAAGAAGCTTACAATATGTTCCCCGTTGCCGGTATCGTTTTTTGTAATGCCAACATAATACGCGGGGAAAATAGTGGTGGTGATAACAAGATTATATACACTGTTGGCCCAGTCATACATGGCCCAACCATTGATCACTTTTTTAGAAGCTGTCTGCATGTGTAATAGGGTTGCCTACTGCTGCAGATACCCTGTATATATCAGCAGAAGCAGTATTATACCTGCAATAATACGGTAAATGCCAAACAATCTGAAGCCATGCCGCTGCAGGTAGCCGATAAAAAATTTAATGGCGAGAATGGCTACTACAAAGGCAACGATATTGCCTATAACGAATGCCCGGGTATTGGCGGCAGAACCAAATACGATCTCATAACCTCTTATCTCCCCGGAAACGGAAGGATATTTTTTCAAGAAAAGCTTGTAGGCGGTAGCTGCGAACATGGTAGGCACTGCAAGAAAAAAGGAAAACTCGGCAGCAAGCGTCCTGGTGAGCTTTTGCTGCATGCCGCCGATAATGCTCGACGCACTACGGCTCACACCTGGTATCATAGCTATACATTGCCAGATGCCGATCATGAACGCCTTGCCATAGCTGATATCTTTGTCTTCGGTAACAACAGGCTTCCGGAACAGCCTGTCAATGAACAGGAGCACTATGCCTCCCAGCAGGAGTGTTATGGCCACCGTGAGGGGGCTTTCGAGCAGCTCGTCAATTTTGTCGGAAAGAAGCTTGCCTAATACCAGCGCCGGGATAACAGCTATAACCAGCTTCAGGTAAAATTGCCATTTACCAAAATCGAAGAACTTACGCCAGTACAGTACGATCACAGAGAGGATCGCGCCCAGTTGGATCGCGATCTCGAATATTTTGGTGAAATCGCTTTCGGATATCCCCATCAGCGAACTGGCGATGATCATGTGCCCTGTAGAGGAAACAGGAAGAAACTCCGTAATGCCTTCGATAATGGCAATGATAATAGCTTGTATGATACTCATGCGGAAATAACGTTTGAAATAATGTTTAAAGTGTCTTTTATAAGAAATGCGATGGAGTCCATCGCATTTCACCTATTCAAAAAATCAGGATGATTATTTTTCCGCGCTTTTGGGTCTGCGCATGATAGCGTAGATCTCGATCAGCAAACCGGCCACCAGTAAGACCGGTGCTACTGTTATACGTCTTGTACTGTATACCTCGCTATAATTAAACACTTTCGGATCAGGGCTTTTACCTCCCGACATCAGTAAAAGCGCTATCACCATTACTACTCCCCCAATTGCCATCCACATATAGTTCTGCTTGTTGAACAGTATACCGGTTGCTTTCTTTTCACTCATAATTTATTGCTATAAGGGTTGCAAGATAAGTAAAACGGCAATATCCTGATCCTTTGATTTGGAATTCACCCCTTTGATTTTTTAATGGTTTACTTATATTAACATTCCGGCAGATATTGGATTTAGCACCATAATTCTTGAAAAATACAGGGAAAAATACGTGAAAAGCTTCCTGCGGTCACCGTTTTTCACATCATGTTAGTACTTTCCGAGGCGATTTTTGCCGGATAACCAGTAGGTTTGTAAAAATTCATTTCTATGAGTGATGTCTCGAGCCTCACGGATTTTCTGGATCCTGTTGACAGGTTTCAGTTATCTCACGATGAAGGTTATCCCGAAGGCCAGATCGGGAGGACAATACTTGCGAACGAGGGCGAAATCCCCGATCTGGACAGTGCGGATATTGTGCTTGTGGGATGTGGCGAACAAAGAGGGGACGGGAATAGCGTATATTCACTTGCGCCTGATGTTATCCGCAGCCAGTTTTACGAATTATACTATTGGCATAAAGACATACAGATCGCCGATATCGGCAATATTAAATGCGGCGCCACACTGGCTGATTCTTACGCAGCATTGAGAACGGTGGTTGGGGAATTGATCAATATAGGTAAAACGGTGATCATTTTAGGGGGCAGCCATGATCTGACGCTTGCACAATATGATGCCTATAAGTCGCTCAACAGGATCATAGAAGCCACTACGATAGACGGGCTTATTGATCTTAAGACCGACAGCCCGCTGAAAAGTAAGAACTTCCTCATGGAAATGCTGACGGGTGAACCGAATTTTATACGGCACTACAATCATATTGCTTTCCAAAGTTATCTTGTGCACCCCGGCATGCTCGAAACCCTCGACAAGCTGAGGTTCGATTGCTACAGGCTGGGCAATGTAAAAGAGCATATTGATGAAATGGAGCCTGTACTGCGCAACAGCCAGATGCTCAGCTTTGACATCAGCGCATTGCAGTATACAGCCGCCCCGTCTAATTTTCTTTCGCCCAACGGGCTCAACGGGGAAGAAGCCTGCTCGCTTACCCGCTATGCAGGCATGAGCCCCAATATGAACAGCCTGGGCATCTATGGGTATAGTGTTGAAAATGATACCCAGCAGCTTACTGCCAAACAAATAGCGCAGATGCTCTGGTATTTTATTGACGGTATGTGGCAGGGACGGCATGAAGCATTGCTGGCAGAGCGCGAATCATTTTTTGAGTTCAATACTGCTTTTGCGGAAATAGACACGGTCTTTCTTCAAAGTAAAAAAACAGGACGCTGGTGGATGCAGCTTCCCGACAAATCCTATATCGCCTGCTCTTACCAGGACTATATCCAGGCGAGCAGTAATGAGATCCCGGAGCGCTGGCTAAGGGCGCAGGAGCGTAGTTAAGTCGCCGGAGCTGTTTGCCACAGTGGTATTTTCAATCACTTATCCTGTCTTTCCCCAAAATTCATTTTGCTGTTAGCAATATTATTTTAAATCTTTCCTGTTGATGTATATATGGAATATCCGGAGATGTTTGCATTTGCTGTGGATCACCGCAGTGACCTGTATTTTTTCTTCCTGTTCCATATCGCACCGTATGCAGCAAATGGCGCAAAAGGAGCTCTTCAATGATAGCGTCCTGGCAAATGGACATACCGGCATCGCTATTTTTGATGCGGGCGCCAACAGATCTCTCTATGACTACCAGGGCGACAAGTATTTTGTTCCCGCCAGCAATACCAAGATCGTAACCCTTTATGCCGGCTTAAAATACCTTGGCGACAGCCTGCCGGGATTGGGGTATAATGAAACAGCAGATACTGTATATGTTGCCGCCACCGGCGATCCTTCTTTTCTTCATCCTGATTTTTCGAGGCAGCCTGTATTTGATTTCTTAAAACAACAATCAAAGCCCGTTGCGATAATGGATTATAACTGGCAGTCAGACGCCTGGGGCGACGGGTGGATGTGGAATGACTACAGCAGCGGCTATATGGCGGAACGCAGTCCCCTCCCGGTATATGGCAATGTGATCAGGTGGATACAGGTAAGAGACTCCAGTAGCATAAGCGCCCTCGCTCATAAAGAATCCTTCATTTATTCTGAGCCCGACATCAGTTGGAAAGTGAGCTTCAGCGAAGATACAGGAGCAACAAAATTTTCTGCGGAGCGGGCTTTCACCGAAAACAGATTCTTTATTACCCAGGGTAAAGAGCCCTATGCGGCTATTGATGTCCCTTTCATTACCAATGGCTTTGTATCCGCGCTGGGTCTCCTGAAGGATTCTTTAGGAAAACCGGTTGAGCTTACCTCCACCCGCGTTCCGCCTAAACGGATAGTACGTTCGCAGCCGGCAGATTCTCTTTTCCGCCCGATGATGCATCGCAGCGATAATTTTTTTGCGGAGCAGACTTTGTTAATGGCATCCAATGTAAAGCTGGGAGTAATATCGGACAGCAGGATGATAGATAATATGCTGCACAACGACTTAAAAGATCTTCCTCAAAAACCACGCTGGGCCGATGGCAGCGGGCTGAGCCGTTATAACTTGTTTACCCCCCGGGATTTTGTATGGATATTGCAGAAAATGAAAAATGAGTTCGGGATGGAAAGGCTCAAAAATATTTTTGCTACCGGCGGTACAGGTACACTGGCAAATTATTATCGTAAAGACAGTGCATATATTTACGCTAAAACAGGATCTTTATCAGGAGTGATCTGTATCAGCGGCTACCTGTATGGCAAAACGGGCAGGCTAATGATCTTCTCCGTGCTCGTCAATAACGATCGCCAGCCGGCATGGACGATCAGGAGAAAAGTAGAAGCATTCCTTAAAAAAGTAAGAACGTTAAACTGAAATGCTACAAAGAAAAAAAATAGATGTTGATATCATCAGCGATATACTTAAAGCTGTGCTGCAGGCGCGGCCCGATGCTGCATTTGTAAAAAGCCTGTCCCTCCAGTATGAAGAGCGCGGCGGTTTGAGCAAGAAACAACTGGAAGGATTATACCATAAAGCCTCAAAGATCGGATCCATCCCGGAACACAAGCTCACAACGCTGGAGGCCATTATCAAAAAGAAACCTACAAAATTCAAATCTGCACCACCTCCTCCTGCTCCGCTGTATAAAAAAGATGAGGCTATCGGCAAAATGATAGATGATATCCTGTCGAAATATCCCCAACATAAAATGGTCTTGTTCTTAAAAACAAAATATGATAACAACGAAACGCTCAATGCTTCGGAGATAAGCGACCTCCAGCGTTTTAGCAAATTGTTGAAATAGGGGCTGATAAACAGCAGCAGCGTGTCATTTCTTCCACAGTATAATAAGGACGCATACCTGCAATCATAATGGCAGCATTATTGAGGACACTTGTAGTATAAATAATATTACCATGAAAAAGTTATTAGCAGCCGTTGTTATCATAGTATTTATATCATGCAGCGGCGAGACCTCTTCAGATAAATATATTGATGCTCATGCACCTGCGGATAGCACAGACAGCGCTCAGGACAATTTAAAAAACGATTCTTCCGGGGCAAAGGATACGGTATACCCTCAGACAGATACCAGCTCCTATCGTAAAGATACCAGCCGGCGGGGGGGATAGGCTTCAGCTTTCAGGTATCAGCTATGAGCTGTGCCAAGCTCACATCTCACGTCTCACTTTTCACCTTTCACACATTTAACCCAAGCCCGCGTTATATTTGCTCACTTTCAATATGAGCACATCCGGAAAAAGTCAGTTAGCAGGCGTAGGCTTGGCATTAGCAGCCACTATCATCTGGTCGGGCAATTTTATCATTGCCAGGGCGGTAATACATACTGTCCCGCCTTTCAGTTTATCTTTTTTCAGGTGGCTTTGTGCAGCGCTTGCCATACTGCCCTTTTCCTTCCGGAAGATATATGAGGAGCGGCAGGTGTTGTTTCAGCACAGGAAATATCTTTTCTGGACAGCATTGTCGGGGATCACCTTATTCAATACTTTTATTTATATAGGGGGGCATTATACCACTGCTATTAATCTTGCATTGATCGGCACCACATCATCCCCTATTATTGCCATTATACTTGCACGGGTTTTCCTGAAAGAGCCCGTCGGCTGGTTGAAATCAGCCGGAGTATTGGTTTGCATATCGGGAGTATTGTTTTTATTAAGCGGTGGTAAATGGGAGAACCTTGCAAATTTTCATTTCGGCACAGGCGATAAATGGGTATTGCTTGCAGCCGCCTGTTTTGCCATATACAATGTTTTCACCCGCAGAAAACCGGCGGCTATTTCGGGCATGAGCTTTCTCTCCGTTATTTTCTCTCTTGGCACGGTATTGCTTCTCCCTTTTTATATATGGGATATTGTCTATGCCTTCCCGGTAAAATGGAGCGCTGATTTTGTATACATCATTTTATTCCTGGGTATAGGATCATCAGTAGTTGCCTATCTTATGTGGAATGAAGCTATACGGCGCCTCGGCGCAGGGCGTACTGCAATATTCGGTAACCTGCTTCCCATATTCAGCAGTATTGAAGCGGCGCTCATCCTCCGGGAATCGTTTACATGGGTACATGTAGGTGGGATGCTCCTCGTATTCACCGGTATCTTACTGGCAAACTGGAAGCTGTTCAGGAAATAGTGCTACGTTAACCATAATATACCACATCATTTTGTGAATGGTCAATGGGCAATAGTGAATGGTGAATTTATGCACTATTCACCAGGACGATACAACATATTATAATTAATTCAGCACTGGTTTCAATTGCCTGTGTATAGCCGAAAGCTACAAAGAAACTACTTCTCTTTGCCTTCCTTGCGCCTTTGCGTGAAAAATTTCCGCTACAAACGCGTCATCTTCAGGAATCTTCCGATCAGGAACAAAGAAGCTACTGTAAGCCCGATGATAAAGCCCAGCCACATGCCGGCAGCGCCCATATTAAATACAAAGGCAAACATATATCCCAGGGGTAATCCTGCTACCCAATAGGCGATCCCTACAAAAAGGGTAGGCATTTTTACGTCTTTGATACCGCGGAGCAACCCGGCGCCAATCGCCTGTGTGCTGTCTGAGATCTGGAAGATGGCAGCATATAGCAGCAGCAGCCCCGCCAGCTCCAATACCTGGGTATTTTTATTAAACAGGTGAGGCAACTGATTCCTGAAAATAGTAAACATCAGCGCACAAAATGTTCCGTAGAAAAAAGCGGTGATCAGCGTGCTCTTGCCGATTACAGAGATCATCAGCCTGTCTTTCCTGCCAAAAGCATTGCTCACTCTTATTGAACCTGCCTGTGCCAGCCCCATAGAGACCATAAAAGTAAAAGAGGCGCAGCTCAGTGCGATCTGGTGCGCTGCCTGTGCTACGGCGCTTATAGTGCCGATGATAATTCCCGAAATGGCAAAAGCGCCGGCTTCCATCCCTATTTGCAGGCTGCTGGGAACGCCTATATGTAATAATTCCCGGATCGTTTTCCATTTCAGCTTCCACTGGTTGCGACTCACGGCCATATAGCGCCGGAACACCCGGTGCTTCAGTACTACAAAAAACAGCGCAACGAACATCATTGTCCTGGTAATGAGCGTAGCCCAGCCTGCACCGACCAGCTCCAGCCTGGGCAGTCCCCAATGACCATATATCAGCAGCCAGTTCAATACAATGTTCAACGGCATACCTGCCAGCGAAAGCGCCATGGCAGTGCGGGTATATTCAAGCCCGTCGGCAAACTGCTTGAGCGCCATAAAAAGCAGCATGGGCACAATAGAGAGCGACATGAGCTGCATGAACGGCAGCGCCAGATGAGCTACTTCATCATCCTGCCCGAGATGCAGCAAAATATTCTTGCCTGCCAAAAGCAGCCCGGCAATGACCAGCGCCGTGCATACGCACAAAACGAAACCATTGAACAAATAATGAGAGACCAGTTGCCCGTCTCTTTTTCCATGTGCCATGGATACCATCTGCGAAACGCTGATGGTCATGCCGATCCCGATCACAAAAGGAATGTTCATGGCATTGATCACCAGCGCTGATGCAGCCAGTTGCCTGTAATTAATGCCGCCGATCATCGCCGCATCAATGATGTGCAACGCCATCTGGGCAAGCTCACCAATGATGATGGGCAATGCCAGTTTGATCGTCTTTCCCGCTTCCGCTCGCAACATACTTTTAGATTTATCAATAAGGTGAAATGTGAGAAGATAAACGTGAGAGGTTTTTACCATCCACGATTGCCTCACATTTATCGTTTGTCGTCTCACGTTTCACATCTCACCCTCAAAAAAAATCCGGGGCTCCATACGGCCCCGGATCAACTTTATCTGAGCATTGCCTATTTTAATTTGGCAACTTCATCATCATAATATTTTTTGATAACGATGACGTCCGGGAGATTATGGTACCAGTTAGACTCGTGCTCTATTGACAGCATACCATTAAAATTCTGCCGTTTAAGCTCAGCCAGCACTGCAGGGATATCTATCACGCCTTTACCGACAACGGTATCTGCAGCCTTTGGATCATCAAATTTCACAACATCTTTCAGGTGAGCGCCAAACACATGACCTTCCAGTTGCTTAAGCGCGTCCACGGGATTGATGCCATTGCGTGCCCAATGCCCGATATCAGCGCAGGATCCTATATTATTGTGCCCTTTTATAGCAGCGAGCACAGAATCCGGTGTAGCATAAGCGTTGGGTTTGGGGTGATCATGAATAGCGATCCTGATACCATAAGCGCCGGCAAGACTGTCTGCCAAATCCCACTGGTCTTTTTTAGGCTCTGCAGTAATATAGCTTAAGCCAAAATCTTTTGCCAGGTCAAAAGCTTTCACCCATTCTTCCTTATTGGAAGGGGAAATAACACCCATAGCCACAATGCTAATACCTTTTTTCTGTAAAAGATCTTTGAGTTTGGTGCGGGTATCGGCCGACATTTCAGGTCCGAAGCTGCCGGGCAATCCACCGCCAAGTTTCTGTCCAAAAAAAGCTTCAATATATTTTATCTGGGCACTGTCCACTTTGTCGAGCGCTTCTGTAAAAGGAAACATCCTGAATGTCCACATCTGAACACCTAATTTGAAGCCAGCGGTGCTTCCTGTATTGGCTGCAGTACTGTCAACAGATGTACTGGCAGTGCTGTCTCCGGTAGGTGCGGAAGAAGATCCGCTATTGCATGAACTGATGGCAAGCAATCCCAGCAGGGATATCAAAATGCCGGTGATAAATTTCATGTGCAGGTTTTAAAAGTGAATAAATTGTAATAAGGATGGCAAAAGTATTGAAATATATTTATTCGTGCATTCTGTACAAGAAAAGAAAACATAGCCACGAATGCACGAATAAAAAATCAAATGCATTATATATTCGTGCATCCGTGGCTCTTGTATTCATAAACCATTTTGCAGCACAAGTTTCCACAGGCAGATCACTCCAACTGCTGCTGCATCTTCCTTACCCGGTCTTCCAGCTTTTCCGAAGTGAGGCTTTCCCGCATACTATCCACTTTTATGGGAAAACAAAAAGGCGTCAGTTGCCCGGGAAACCGGATAATGATCTCCGAACGCTGAATGCGCTCCAGCATATTGCGCAGCCGCACTTCTTCCATCTGCTGATCCAGCACTTCCCTGTATGCCTGGCGCACGAGAAGATTACCGGGATCATATTCATTGAACACTTTAAAAAGCAGTCCCGCAGAAGATTGCAGGTGGCGCGCTTTTTTCTGCTCGCCGGGAAACCCCTGGAATATCAGTCCCCCGATCACGGCAATATCCCGGAACTTTCGCATAGCCATTTCCGTTGCATTCACGCTTCGCTGGATATCATTGAGCAGATCTTCCGGGGAAAAAAGCTCATATACATTGGTATCATCCACCGGTATGGGCTGATCGCTGAGCAGTTCAAACCCATAGTCATTCATGGCGAAGGAGAATGTAATTGGCGTTATCCTGCTGATGCGCCACGCCAGTATAGCTGCCATAGCCTCATGCACCAGCCTGCCTTCAAAAGGATATACAAAAAGATGATAGCCATCCTTTGTTTCAATATGCTCTATCAATAGCTGGTTATGCTTTGGCACATGCGATAGCAGGGATTGCAGATTGAACAGCGGTTGTAAAACAGAAAGCTCTATATGATCCTGGTTTTTCCCTTTCCGTAGAGCACTATTCCCCGCCTTATCCAGTGTTTCTCTCAGCTTACGTCCAAGGTTAGCCGAAAGTGGCATTCTTCCGCCCTGCCAGCTCGGAACGATTGATTTTTTGGAATTAGTTTTCTTTACCAGCACCGTCATGTCTTTAATAGCCACCAGCTCTACATTCCTGCCGGCAAGCGTAAATACGGCGCCGGGGTCGAGCCTTGATACAAACCATTCTTCAATCACGCCGATAAATCCTCCGTGCAGGAATTTCACTTTCAGCATCGCTTCGCTTACTATGGTGCCGATATGCATCCTGTGCCGCATCGCTATACGGCGGCTGGTGATCTTATATAACCCGTTTACTATCTCTACCTTTTTATATTCATCGTATTGCTGCAGCGCCACCCCGCCTTCGGTAATGAACTGCAACACCTGCAGCCATTCATCATGTGACATATCCCTGTAACAATACGTTGATTTCACTTCTCTATAGATGGTATCTGCCTCAAAACCATCCGACACGGCAAGGGTGCACAAATATTGAATGAGCACATCATAACACAGCAACATGGGATCGCGGCTCTCAATAATATTTTCTTCCATAGCAGTTTTTAATGCCGAAGCTTCCGTAAGCTCCAGCGAATGCGTGGGCAGAAAATATATTTTGCTTAGGGCTCCCGGCTGGTGGCCGCTACGGCCTGCGCGCTGTAAAAATCGTGCAACGCCTTTGGGAGAGCCCACCTGTATTACCGTTTCCACAGGGCGAAAATCAACGCCGAGATCAAGGCTCGCCGTGCACACCACTGCTTTCAGAATTCCTTCATGCAGAGCTTCTTCCACCCAGGTCCTCAGCTCCGGCTCAATGCTGCCATGATGGAGCGCTATCGCACCGGCAAGATCAGGAGCCGCTGTCAGCAATCCCTGGTACCAGGTCTCACTCATGCCGCGGGTATTGATAAAGATGAGTGTGGTACGGCTCTGGTGGATGATTGGTATTACTTTCTGCACCAGCTTTATCCCCAGGTGTCCCGCCCAGGGGTAATTTTCTATCTCATCAGGCAATACAGATTCTATGACTATATTTTTTTTCAGCTCTGCTTTTACAATTACAGTTGGCACTGCCTGGGGGAGGCATGACATCAGCACCTCTTTCGCCTCATCAAGGTTGCCAATAGTAGCGGAGATGCCCCATATAGAAAGTGCGTCTCCTGAAACATGAGATCTTAACCCCGCCACCCTGCTGATCGCCAGCTCAACCTGTACCCCTCTTTTACTGCCCAGCAATTCATGCCACTCGTCAACGGCAATTATTTTTAAGGTGGAGAAAAAATCCGCATATCCTTTCTGCGCCAGCAGCAGGTGAAAGCTTTCGGGGGTAATAACGAGCACTTCCGGCGGGCGTTTCTTTTGTTGCTGCCGCTCCGCCACCGGCGTATCTCCATTGCGGATACCTATCCGCCACTGCATACCAAGCTCAGCGATCACTTCTTCCATAGCGCGGCCGATATCTTTTGCCAGCGCACGCAAAGGCGTGATCCATATAAGCAGAAGCCGGTGCGGTGCACATGTCTTATAATCGGAAGGATGGTGATTGATGAAGTCAATGACAGCGCCGAGGAATACAGAGAAAGTTTTTCCAAAACCCGTGGGAGCATTCACCAGCCCGCTCCTGCCATCAATAATATGCTGCCAGGTTTCTTCCTGGAAGATAAATGCTGAAAAGCCCTTATCCGCCAGCCAGCCGGCGACCACCTCGTATCCTTTGGAATTTTGCAACTGCATTACAGGAAATGCAAATTACGGAGTAAGCGGGAAACGAAAGCCTGTTTTCACATACAGCTAATAATTTGAGGTGCCGGGGGCATTTCAGCCCGAAGGGCTGAAATGTGAATAGCCCCCAACAAAGTTGGGGGGAGCAAGTGGCAGCATCGAACAACCCCAAACGGGGTTGGATGTAGGGAACTTAATGTAAATTACAGACGTATACACCACATTGTATAACCAATGAATCAAACACCATGAGCTACCGTCAGATTTTTTACCAGATCGTTTTTGGTACAAAGCACCGCAAGATGACTATTGCTGAAAGAAATTGCGAACAGCTTTATAAGTACATTTGGGGAATCATAAAGAACAAAAATTGTAAGCTTTACCGCATTAATGGAGCGGAAGACCACATTCATATTTTTTCAGACCTTCACCCTTCCACATCCCTTGCTGATTATGTTAAAGATATAAAAGTAGCCAGTAATGGCTGGATGAAGGATAGTGGGTTATTTCCGGGTTTTGAAGAATGGCAGGATAGCTATGGCGCTTTCACCTATTCAATAAGAGAAAAAGATACCATCATCAATTATATTAAAAACCAAAAGGAGCATCACAAGAAAGAAACATTCTATGACGAATTCAAAAGGCTGCTTGTAGAAAATGGTGTTGAATTTAACGAAAAATACCTGCTCTAAACTGCCTCATTCAACCCTTTCAGGGTTGTGTCGTTCACATGCCTTTTTACCCCCAACAAAGTTGGGGGCTATTCACATTCAAGCCCTTCGGGCTTTACATTAAGCCCTTTTGCTATAACGGGTTCTGATCCCTCTCTGCGAGCCTGCGCCGATAGGCAGAGGGCTGGGATGAGGCGATTAGCTGAATTTCAAACGCGTATTACAATTTGTCGGGCAATAGTGAAAAAAAATTGTAATGAATAACCGTGTTAATAGTAAATATATTAGAAGAGAAGAACACTGCGGAGGATAGCCGGGCGCATCCGTAAAAACTGTTGCCGGTTACAACAGAAAACCGGAAAGGCCCCATAAATTCGATTTTTTAAGGATTTTCCACTTCTAAAGAACTACCGGGATATTTGTTCGAATTCATGTCACAAAAATACCGGCAGCCTGAAAAAAGCAGTACCGAGATCAGGAAAATGCATTTACGATATGCGCAAACTTATTAAAGAGGCTGTTTTTAGCTGTTTAAAAGGGATGATCAACTAATTCACTGAAAAACAATACCTTTTGCTCTCCGGTAGCCAGGTTTCTTACATTACAGGTACCGTTTTCCAGCTCACGGCTGCCGATCATTGCCGCATAAGCAATATGCTTGCGGTCGGCATATTTAAATTGTTTATCAAATTTTGCCTGCTCGTGGTAAAGCTCACAGCTCACGCTTTTTGCCCGCAACTGCTGCATCAATTCAAACGCTTTTTTGCTTTCCGCATCCCCAAGGTTGAAAAACAATACCTTCGTGCCGCTCTGCACCTGCTCCGGGAACAATTTCAGCTCTTCCAGCACATCATATATACGGTCTACTCCGAAAGATATCCCTACACCGGGAATTCCGGGCACTCCAAACAACCCTGTAAGATCATCATACCTGCCACCACCACCTATGCTTCCTATAGTTACATGCTTTGCTTTGACCTCGAAGATGGCGCCGGTGTAATAATTAAGTCCTCTTGCCAGCGTGAGGTCTACCACCAGTTCATTTTTGCCGGAAAGTGAAGAAGGATAGCCAAGTATATATTCAAGCTCCTCAATTCCTTTAGCGCCGGTTGTTGAAGCACCAAAAATGGTTTTGATCCTGTCCAGCTTTTCAGTGTTTGTGCCTTCTATCTTCAGGTATTGCGTAATGATATCCACCTGTTGCTCATTCAGCCCGCGTTGCCGCAATTCTTCCTGCACTTTTTCAATACCTATCTTATCCAGCTTATCAATGGCCACAGTTATGTCTGTCATTTTCTCCGATCCGCCACAGCATTCGGCAAGCGCTGCCAGTATCTTCCTGTTATTGAGCTTTATCTCAACCGGGATATTGAGTTGTGCAAATACCTTGTCGTAAATACCCGCCAGTTCTACCTCATTGATCAGGGAAGTGCTGCCCACCACATCGGCATCGCACTGGTAAAACTCACGGTACCGCCCTTTCTGCGGGCGGTCTGCGCGCCATACAGGTTGCACCTGGTAGCGCTTGAAAGGAAAGGTAAGTTGGCCATGGTTCATGGCTACATAGCGTGCAAAAGGAATGGTGAGATCGTATTTTAATGCACGCTCTGTAAGATTCTTATCATTTTTTCCCGCCAAAACATTTTCAAAAGCAGCTTTTGCCTTATCAATGTTTTTGGGATCGCTCAACCCGTTATTTAAGATTTTGAAGATCAGCTTATCTCCTTCCTCACCATACTTGCCCATCAGGGTATCCAGGTTTTCCATGGCGGGGGTTTCCAGCGGCTCAAAGCCATAAAGCTCAAAAACCTTTTTAATGGAATCAATGATATAGGCTCTCTTGCGCACAATATCCGGTCCGAAATCCCGCGTGCCCTGCGGAAGCGAAGGTTTACTCATTATCCGAATGAATTGATATATTTTTTATTGCAGCATATTTCTCAATGATCTTATCACAGGCTTTATCGATCATGTCAAACACCCGGTGATAACCCGGCTCCGTGCCATACCACGGATCAGGAACATCCATTTGTCTCCCGGGATATAGTTCATCCATCAGCAACTTTATTTTGCCGGGCCGGGAGGCATTGCCGGCAATCCACCGCATTTCTTCTATCACATCTTCCGCCATCGCATATACCAGGTCAAACTTTTCAAGATCATCTGCGCTGAAGTTCCTTGCCCTTTGTTTACTGATGTCAATGCCGTGCACGGCAGCTACTTTCTGCGACAGCCTGTGCGGCGCTTCTCCCACATGATACCCGTTCGTACCGGCGCTGTCTACTTTCCAGTTTAGCCCATTGTCTTCAATCTTGCTCCGCATAATTCCTTCCGCCAGCGGGCTTCTGCAAATATTGCCCAGGCATACCATTAATATCTTCATATCAAAAAAATCGGCACAAAGGTAAAGTAAAACCGATAAGGTTTGCAGTGTAATGCTTCTACGGGCGCATTTCAGATTGGTCTAGCAGGCGCGCCTGCAAAACATGAGATACACCCATTAAATTTCTTTGTGGTCTTTGCCTGCCCGATCTGAAGATCATTCAGGCGGGCGAAAAACCTGACTGCCGACAGCCAGGCTCTGTATTTCCTTTGCGGTTATATTTTACCGCAAAGCGCGCCAGGAAATTACGCCCGCCTGAATGACTAGTCGGGCAGGCAAAGGTCTCAACGCCGTGCTAAGAGGATATATAATTTTCGCTTTTGCCTTAAATGTGAAAGCATCTTGAATAGCCTCCGGTAAGTCAACCATTAAGGGACATTAAGCCTTAATTATTCCTTAACTTCCTAATGGTTAAAATCCCCACTCTTTATATTTTTGGTCATGAAAAAGATATGCCTGCTTCCTTTTTTACTTATCGTACTGATCATAAACGCACAACAACCTGCGCTCCGCGCCGACCTGTCCACCTATATCAATCCAACATTTACGGACACTTCGAGAATTACACGGGTAAAAGCAATGATACCTGTGATAGACCGGATGTACCGCGACTATGCGCAACAAAAGCATTTCCCCGCCATAGTATTTGGGATAGTGGTGGATGATCAGTTGGTATATGCAGGCAGCTATGGAAAGACCGATATTTCGAAAGATATCCCGGCAAGTCCATCCTCCCTGTTCCGCATCGCTTCCATGACCAAGAGCTTCACCGGGATGGCTATACTCAGGCTGCGCGATGAAGGCAAACTCCGCCTCGATGACCCGGCAGCATTATATATACCCGAGCTGAAAAAGATTACTCTTCTCACTACAGATGCACCGCAGATCACAATCCGCAACCTGCTTACGCACACTGCAGGATTCCCTGAGGATAACCCCTGGGGCGACAGGCAACTTGCTATCACTGAGCAGCAGTTTTCAGCCATGCTGCAAAAAGGAATATCTTTTTCCAATGTTCCCGGCATCCAGTATGAATACAGCAACATGGGATGGGCCATGCTGGGCCGTATCATCACCAGAGTTTCGGGCAAATCGTATGAGCAATATATCACAGAGAATATTCTCCGTCCGCTGGGTATGGACCATACGGCATGGGAATATACCAAAGTCAGTCCTGCAAAGCTGGCGCATGGCTACCGTTATGAGAATGATCAATGGAAGGAAGAAGCATTGCTCCACGACGGGGTATACGGCGCAATGGGCGGGATCATCACTTCCGTTGAAGATTTTAGTAAATACATGATGTTGCACCTTGCCGCATGGCCGCCACGCAACGGAAAGGAAACGGGGCCGGTTAAGCGAAGTTCCCTCCGGGAGATGCAACAACCCTGGTCTTTCAACAATCTTGATCCTTCTTTCAAATATCCTGGCTCCAGTCCCTGTCCGCTGGTGAGCAGCTATGGCTATGGGTTAAGGATAGGTGTAGACTGCAATGGCAGAAAATACGTGGGGCATACCGGCGGGCTGCCCGGCTTCGGGAGCCAGTGGTGGATACTGCCGGACTACGGGATAGGCATAGTGGCTTTGGGCAACCTGACTTATGCGAGCATGACTGCCGCTAACTATGCAGTGCTGGATACGCTGATAAAAGGAGCGAAGCTGACCGAACGACTGCTCCCGGTATCTCCTGTACTGCGCTGGCGGCAATCGGAAATAGCAGCGCTCCTGCCCGACTGGAAAGCTGCGGAGCAAAGCGGGATATTTGCCGTTAATTTTTTTGCAGATCACTCCCTGGCAGGCAGGAAAGAAAAATCAGCGGCATTATTTGCCAAAGCCGGCAAAATACAACGCATCGGAGAAGTTGTTCCTGAAAACCAGTTACGTGGTGTATTTGATATAGTATGCGAAAATGCTACCGTTGAAGTATATTTTACGCTTACGCCCGAATACCCGGCACTGGTGCAGTATTTGGATATGGAATTGAAATGAAGGGAGACGTGAGACGTGAAATGTGAGAGGGGCGCTCCTCACGTTTGTCGTCTCACATTTGACGTCTCCCTGCATCAATTCAACCTCTGTACGCTTCCCTGCACAGTGACAGTCCGCCCGGCTCTACCTGTCGCATCAAAGGTTTTGAACCTGATAGTGGCAGTAGCAGGAACAGGCGCTTCATATACCGGCGAATCCATTGTAGGCTCAGAACCATCAGTGGTATAATGAATGCTGATACCGGGTAATGCCGTATTGGCTTTTATCATACCATTTTCAACCACAGCGCCTGCCGGTGGTACACGATAGGCATACCCGCCATTCATTTTTGCCAGTACCGGGAATTCTTTTTGCGCAATAGTATTGGCAAAGCGATTCCACCCGGCATCTATGCTTTTTACCCTCAGGTCGTGGTTAGGCTCTGTCTCCCATTTCCTCTCCGGCGACCAGGCGCTTTCTGCAAACCCTATCAATTTGGGCAGCATATAGTATTCGATCATATTCCGTCCCTTGATCGTTTCGCTCCACAACTGCGCTTCCAGCCCGCGGATATTTTTTCTTGCTTCAGGCTTCAACTGTTCCCACGCGCTGCCGGGCTTATCCCAATCGAGCGTGGCGCCCATATCGCTTTTGAGCGTGGTATTGAACATCTGGAAAGGAGCAAAAGCCCATGCGTTTTTAGTGTCAATAAAGCCGGCCCAGTATAGCCCGGGCTCCGCAGGATCATTATTATAGGCCAGGTCAAAATAAAAATTGGAAACATTACACAGCACAATATTGTATCCTTCATTGGCAAGTTTATATGCCAGGTCAGGGTAGTCAAACATATTGTTCCAGATATAGGGAACAACATGCCTGCCGGCAAATTCAGGATTGGCAACCATTTTGCCGGTGCTGTCTTTCTTCAGCGCCACCTCTTCCCATCCATGCACTTCAATATTTCTTTTTTCCATTACCTCCACCAGCCTGCGGAAGAAATAGGCCTGCAGGTTTTTAGGATCTTTAATTTCAGGATGTTTGGCCATCAGCGCGAGTGCATTAGGAGATTTTGACCAGGCGCCATCGGCAACCTCGTCCCCGCCGGCATGAAATACCGGCATCGGCAATCCGGCTTCTTTATACATTTTCTCAAATTCATCCACTACCTTAAAGTAGAAATGATAGGCTGATTCGCGGGTAATATCCACCACGTTATCGGAATACATCTGCGCCGACATATATACAGATTTATCCTCCGGATCCACCAAACGGTATTCATTGGCTTCCTGCTCTTTTCCTTCTTTCATCAGCTTTTGATACCGCGCTTCCATGGATTTGATGGCTGCTCTTGCATGCCCCGGGAAATTCAGCTCCGGTATGATATTGATATGCCTTTTCTTCGCATACTTCAGTATTTCAATAAAATCATTTCTTGTATAATAGCCGCTGCCGTATTTCCCCTTTTCATTGGCAAAAGGTCCAGAACCATAGCCGGGGTGCAGGGCTGCAGCTTCCTTACCGCTTACATGCTGGCGGTGGGCGCCCACTTCTGTCAGCTCAGGCAGGCCGGGAATTTCCACGCGCCACCCTTCATCTTCGGAGGTATAGAGCAGCATGTGATTGATCTTATATTTAGCCAGCACATCAAGTATCCTGAAAATAGTTTCTTTGGTCTGGAAATTCCTGCTAACGTCTACGTGCACACTACGGAACCCAAACCGCGGAGCATCATCTACCGTAACATAAGGAAGATGAATATCTCCCTTTCCGATGTATGCTCCTGTGGGGATCAGTGAAAGTAAACTCTGCATGCCGTAAAATGCACCTGCCGCATCGTAGCCGGTGATGCTGATGCCTTTTTCGCTTATCACCAGGCGATAGCCTTCCGGCCGCTTTTCTTTTACGGCATTCGGGTCTATTGAGATATTAATACCGCTTTCAGCATTTCCGTCTGCCTTTAAAGTAAACGACTGACCCGAAACATCTTTCAGCCGCTCCGCCAGGAGCTGTGCTTCGTCGCTGAGTGACGGGGGGAAACTGATAACGGTAGCAGCGGGAAGGGTATATTCTCCTTTTTGCTTCTCGAAATGAAGAGGGCTTGGAATGATCGGTAAAAGCTGGTCGGCAGACAGTAATGATAAAGATGCGTTTTCTGCATACGTCTTTGCGGGAGAAGCAGGCAATTCCCTGTCTGCTTTACCACGCAATAATTGCTCTTTACGGATAAAAGGGATGAGCGTATAGTCGTTGATCTCTTCTATCCGTTCTTCATTTCCCTTATCGTCATAAAAGACAATATATATACCAAGGGGCTGGTCAGTATTTTTAATCACATAGCCTGCCGCCTTATATTCTATATCAACAGAGTCGCCTTTAGCCAGAGAAAAACCTGCATTAGGTATCAGCCGGAACCAGTCGCCGTTGATATGCTCCAGTGTAGCCGGCTGCGGCTTTGCCGTGGGCAATACAGGACTTGGTGCTATGGAGAAAAATATTTTCCAGTTTTTATCCGTGAGTGCCCGGTCATCTTTGTTGATCAGCCGTATACGGGCGGCATAGCCGGAATCGGTAAAATTGGACAGCAGCTCCCATTGCATGGCAATGCCGGAGCTTTCACTTTTAGACACTTCCTTTTGCTGCTGTGAGCAGGATGCAAACAATACCATAACCGCTGACAAAAACGACAATGTATGCTTCATAATATCTATCCGTTTTTACATATTATCGAAAAATGAGGTACAACAAATGTAAGGGAGATGCCGGGAGAAAACATATACTGGAAAGCGTAACGTATTCTTTTATCTTTTTCCGTATTACAACATAAATAACGACAAGGCATATACCACGGCAAATGCTGTTAGCCCCATACATAAAGTAGCCAGCGAATATACCCTCAGCATCGTCCTCATTTCAAGCCCCGCAAACTTACTGATCACCCAAAAGTAGGCGTCATTGGCATGGGATATTGTCATGGAGCCTGCACCCATGGAAAGTATGCACAGCAACTGACCGGTAGCGCTATCCAGCCCGAGCGCAGGTAGCAAAGGCTGGATAATGGAAGCAGCAGTAATGATAGCGACGGTAGAAGAGCCCTGGGCTGTCTTTAATAAAGCCGTGACTAAAAAAGGGAAAATGATCCCCATGCTTTTCAGTGAAACTGCAGTGCTTAGATGATCACCCAGTTTAGTTGCCGACAATACAGCTCCAAAGGCGCCGCCGGCGCCAATAATTACCAGTATACCGCCTGCTTTTTCGGCGCCTTCCTGCAGTAGTTTGCCAAGTGTATCTTTGGCAGCACCCCGCATGGTGGTTAAAGCCAGTATTACTCCTGCGGTAAGCGCTATTACAGGGTCGCCTGTCGTGCCTAATATTTGCATTACGATCCCGTCATTATGTTCCACTTTTGTGAAAGCGCCTATAGCGATCAGCACAATGGGCACTATTACCGGCAGAAAAGATTGTACAACGCCGGGTCTGTTTTTGTTATCAATCACTTCTTCTTCCATTGGGTTGCCTGCTGCCGGCAGTTTCCGTCCTGCATATCTTGCCCATATATAACCTGCCGCGCTGGCGGGAATGGCCACGCCAATACCTGCAAGGATCAATGTCCCGAAATCCACATGCAATATGCCGGCTGCTGCGGCGGCGCCGGGATGAGGAGGAATAAGACAATGTATGGCGTACAGGCCGCTCGCCAGTGAAGTAGCCATCACTGCCATGCCGATGCCTGTTCTCCGCGCCAGGCTCCGGTTCAGCCCGCTCAATACAATAAAACCCGAATCGCAAAAAATCGGCATCCCTACTATAAACCCTGTAATATTCATTGCAAGCGATGCCCGGTGATGCCCGGTCTTCCTGAGTATGAACTCAGCCATTACAGAAGTACATCCTGTATGCTCCAGCAGTACGCCAAGCGCCGTGCCCAATACAATGATAAACCCCAGCGACGCCATGATATGACCAAACCCGCTTTTCATCGCCGCTATGATTTCTTCTACAGGTAACCGTACGCCCAGCCCCACCACAAAGCAGGCGGCAAACAGGGCAAAGAAGGCATGTATCTTATACCTTGTTGTCAGCAAGATGATCAGGGCTATTCCCAGTATCAAAAAAATAATTACCTGTAAAAAAGGAGTAGTCATGAGTTTATATTAGGTCAATCAAATTATGCCTGTATGCTGCCGTGAGAAGTGAACGCTGTAGGGGCAAGGCATGCCTTGCCCCTACAGCGTTCACTTACTACGCTCACATCAGCATAAAACTATGTCAGCATTTTAATATTCCGGCATAATTTTTTTATTACATTCAACAATGATATTACTCACAACCACCTTGAAGATCATTAAGCAGTCTTTCGCCGATTTCTTTAGCGAAAGAGTGATGAAATTAAGCGCTGCCCTTTCTTATTATACTCTTTTTTCATTGCCGGGACTTATCATAATCATTCTCTGGATAAGTGATATTTTTTACGGCAGGGCAGCGGTGGAAGGAACGGTATATGGCCAGATAGCAGATTTTGTAGGAAAAGATGCGGCATTGCAGATCCAGCAAACCATCCGCAATGCCACTTTGTCTTCGGATAATAAAATTGCTACTATTGTAGGGCTCATCACTTTGATCATCGGGGCAACAAGCGTATTTGGCGAAATACAGGATTCCATCAACCTTATCTGGCGACTGAAAGCCAAACCCAGGAAAGGCTGGCTGAAGCTCCTGGTCAACAGACTATTGTCTTTTTCCATTATTATTACGCTGGGTTTTCTCTTACTGGTATCCCTTGTCATCAACGGTATACTGGATGCTTTTATCAGCCGGCTCACCATGGCATTTCCCGAAGCGCAGGTCATTGCACTTTATATTGTAAATGTCATCCTCAGCTTTATCATTACGTCTTTTTTATTCGGACTGATATTTAAAGTGCTCCCCGATGCCAAAATAAAATGGCATAATGTGAGAATAGGCGCCTTTACTACTGCCTTATTGTTTATGCTGGGAAAATTTCTTATCAGCTATTATCTCGGGCATAACCGGATGACCTCTGCCTATGGGGCAGCCGGCTCTGTGATAGTGATCCTGCTGTGGGTATATTATTCCGCAATCATCCTGTATTTCGGCGCAGTTTTTACACGGGTATATGCTATTCATACCGGTTCGCATATTTATCCGGATGACTATGCCGTATGGATCAAAGAAGTGGAAGTGGAATCTGAAAATTCCTTACAGACCCAGCCGGAAAAAAAGAAAAGCACTGTGCCTGCTCCGGAAAAATGATCTGCTGGTGCGTCAAACGTGAAACCTGCCAACCGGCAGGCTGGTGTGAGACGTGAAACATTCTTTCACCTTTATCCCCGTCCGAATGGCATTCAGCCGGGCGGGTTCTCACTTTTCACGATAATCCACAGACATAATTTGCCTGACTTAATCCTACTTTATTCCCGCTCTTTTCTTCAATTCAGCGACAGCTATTGAGATCATTCTTCCAACGGGTTCGCCATTCCGGTAAGTGATTATCCGCATGGTAACTGCATCTTTAGGCACCTCAACCGGCTCAGTATATTTCGGGTAAAATTTATCCGGGAATGAATTATCAAAGCTGTAAAAAATATCAAGTCCGGATATCTCCGTGGAAAGCTCCGCCACAGGTAATCCGTTCGGTCCCTTTGTTGCTTTTATTACGGGGTCATACATAGCAGGCGCATATTTCTTTTCAGCCACATCAAACCGCCTGAACTGCTGCTCTACACGCGGCACAAAATTCTCCCAGTTTTTCTTTTCTTTCGGAGACCATACCGACTCTGCTATGGCAAACGCCCGTGGCCACAACATATACTGCAGATGCCGTGTATTATACACCTGCTCGGTCCATAAGTTGGCCTGTCCCCCTTTGATATATTTTGCATCCACACCTTCGGGTACCGGGTCGAACTGATAGGCTTTGCTCAACCGCAATGTTGCATATACCGGCGGCTCAATAGCTGCATCGCCCTGCATAAAGTCAAGATAGGCGAAGGTTGTAGGGCTCATCACTACTTCGTGCTGCAGTTTTGCAGCGGCGATACCGCCATCCACGCCGCGCCAGCTCATCACGGCGGCGTTAGGAGCCAATCCTCCCTGCAATATCTCATCCCAGCCAATCAGCTTTTTCCCTTTTGATTCAACGATCTGTTCAACTTTTTTTACAAAATAGCTTTGTACTTCATCAAGATTCTTCAGCTTTTCGCGTTGCATCAAAGCTTTTATCTGCGGACTTTTTTCCCAGAAATTCCTTGCCGTTTCATCTCCGCCCATGTGAATATATTCAAACGGGAAAAGTGCTGCCACTTCCGTAAATACTTTATCTAAAAACTCGTATACCTTAGGATTGGCGGGACAAAGCGTGTTATCCACCAGCCCGTAGAAATGGCCTTTGGGAGGCCATACCATAAATTTCTCCCCGGAATTGACAGTGTATTTATCTGCCCCCGGCGTGCACGACAGCTCGGGGTAAGATGCTATTGCCGCCAGACTATGCCCCGGAACATCCACTTCAGGAAGAATATTTACAAAATGTTCTTTCGCATACTGCACGATCTCCCTGATATCGTCCTGGGTATAAAAACCGCCGTAGTCTCTAGGCTCATCCGGCAGGGGATCGGAAAAATAGTTGAATGTTCCTGTCTTTTTTACATTCCATGCGCCTACACTGGTCAGTTTGGGCAGGCTCTTTATTTCAATCCTCCATCCCTGGTCGTCGGTAAGATGCAGGTGCAGCAAATTGAATTTGTAACGCGCCATATCGTCTATGAATGCTTTCACCTCCTCTTTGGTAAAAAAATGCCGCGATACATCAAACATAAGCCCTCTCCAGCCAAAGCGCGGATAGTCTTTGATAACAACAGCAGGAGCTATCCACTGTATATTTTCATTTACTTTTTTGCTTTCAATTTCTTTTGGCAGCAGTTGTACAAAAGTTTGCACAGCATAGAATAATCCCGCAGGTTTATTTGCTGAGATGGTCACGCCGCCGGAACTAACTTGAAGTTCATATCCTTCATCGCCTATGGCTTCGTCGCGTGATGCATTGAGCACAAACTTAATGCTGCCATCTGCTGAAGTATGTGTAGTACTGAGGTGAAAGCCGGTAGACCTGCTAAGGAAGCCGGCCAGGTAACGGGCCACTGCCGCAACAGATCCGTCATCACCAGAGGGGATTTCTATTGCAGTAGTATGCTTCAGGAGAAACTGCCCTTCTTTTTGCTCCAGGGAAACTGGTTCGGGAATGACAGAAGGTTTTTGCACCTGGGCTATACCATTAATAGAAGCAAGTATAAATAGCGTCAGAATAATGCGACACTGCATGGCTTAAGTTTTGAGCGCAAAAGATATAAAAGAAAAACAGATTAAAAAAAATGCCCGGGTACTTTTACCCGGGCAATACATCATTTATCGTCAGTTTACCAGCTTCTTTTATTCCGGGAAAACGAATTGCCACCAGAACGCTGCTCTTTGGGTCGTGCCACTGTAACAGACAAAGCCCTTCCGTCAATATCTCTGCCATTCAGTTCCTGCATAGCCTTCTCTGCATTGTCATCATCCGGCATTTCAACAAAACCAAACCCGCGGGAACGGCCACTCTGCCTGTCAATAATAATCTTTGAAGACGATACTTCTCCAAAAGGTGAAAATAAATCTCTTAAGCCTTCATCGGTTGTATGAAAACTTAAATTTGAAACGTACATGTTCATACTAGAAAATTAAAAATGTGATAAATCAACCTGTAATAGGAGCATAAATCAAAGAAGGCATAAACACAGATACAACGTGGCAAGATGTATAATGTATAGACATTCAATTCAGGATGCGCCAATTCAAGTTATTATAAAGATAGTATTTAAATTAGAAACCCGGAGGGTGTATTTCAAATTTTCGCTTCACAAGCGGCATTCCGGTCGGTGAGACACCGACCGGTAGCGGGGGGCTACAGGCGGGAGTCTCCACCCACCTGCGAAAATTTGAAATACACCCCAACCCGGATGATTTTATGCTGCCGACAGCTACCGGACAAAATAAAGGCAGGATCTCCGGGTAATCCTGCCTTGTAAAAAAATAGCGGTAAGTGATAAGTCGAATTCTCAGGCTTCACATTTCACGTCTCACGGTAACATTGACCTGACCCGTTTTTAATTAATTTATTGCAACAGTCCTGCCATTTACCCTGCCAAATCCGTTTGTGGTGCTGTCCGGCGACAAAGTCCCGTTTTCGATATATTTGATCTTCACGCTTTGAGCTGTATCGGAAACACCAGGCTTACCTATCAAAAGCGCGGTATATACTTTTCTTTCCTCTACAGTAATTGATCTGTCTGCCTGAAGCGTATCGCCACTGCTGACATTGATGGTAATTTGCCCTGGTGTCAGGGCAGCAAATTCAGATACTGATCCGAAAGCAGCGTTATCATTTACCACATCACTTCCATTCTGTGATATTTTTACTGCAGGAGCAACAGCACCGGTAATAGCATTGATATACCTCACATACGCTACGCCCGATGCCCCGGGCAGGGTATCAATATTATCTTTCACCACAACGTTTTGATATGCAGTATCGCCCACCAGGAAAAGCGAATAATATTTATCCTGGTCAAAAGTATAATCCGAGCTTGCAAGAGTATTACCGGTTGATGCATCAAAAGCTGTAATGGACCGCGTGCCCGTATATATACCTATATATCCCCCCGTATAATTTGTATAGGCAAGCGGAGTGCCGGTAAGGTTGTTGCCCGAGAGCGTAAACCCGATCGCCGAAGCTTCCGGTGCAAGATTGAACGCCATGAGTCCCGCCACCGGTGTCTGGGTGTTATCACCATTGTCTTTCAGGCATGACGAAAAAGAAGCTGCCCCTAAGAACAATACAAACACACCTAAAACGCTTTTTCTGAATAAGGTAAGATCTTTCATAATTTTACTGTCTCCTGTTTATCGTTTAAAAAATAAAGCGCATTTCCTTTATGGAAACGCTGTGCAGGGAAAAGAGTAAAAAATGATGCCAAAGCGAGGGTTGTTATCAATAAAAAACTAACCTTATGCAAGTATTAACTTTTAATAAAAAATAATTTTAACATGGTGTTAATACATTACTTTGTAGCTCTTATCAGGGAGAAATGATGCACAGCCTGTTTAACTCTTAATTTTCTATATGCGCAAAAGGAAAGGAATAAAAATACTTGCCATTCTTACAGGAATGCTTATTGTGATATATGCGCTCGGGCCGCGTCCCGCAACTCCGGTATATGAAAAGGATCTGCCGCAGGTGCCTGCAGCAGCAAACGAACTGCAGGCTTATATCCGGCACAACGAAGCAATGCATAAACTAAAGCCGGATAATGAAGCAAGGATTGTTTGGTACAATGATAGTGTCAAAGAAAAAACGCCCTATTCCATAGTGTACCTGCACGGTTTTTCCGCATCACAGGAAGAGGGTCGACCCATTCACACCAATATTGCCAAGGAATTTGGTTGCAATCTTTATCTTTCTCGCCTGGCTGAGCATGGTATTGATACTGCCGATCCTATGATCCGGCTGACGCCCGGTGAATACTGGAAAAGCGCAGAGCAGGCGCTCGCTATCGGAAAGCAATTAGGCAACAAAGTAATTTTGATGGGCACTTCTACGGGAGGCACCAATGCGCTGCAGCTTGCGGCTGCATTTCCGGATGATGTGGCTGCACTTGTATTACTCAGCCCCAATATTGCTATCTTTAATGACAAAGCATGGCTGTTGAACAATCCGTGGGGATTGCAAATTGCAAAAGCGGTAACAGGAGGTGATTATATGATATCTGCAGACACCAGGCCTGTATACCGTCAATACTGGTATTGGAAATACCCTGTTGAAGCTGCCACCCAACTGGAAGAATATCTTGAGACCACTATGACCAAAGAAACCTTCAAAGCAGTGAAACAACCACTGCTGCTGTTATATTATTATAAAGATGACATCCACCAGGACAGCGTGGTAAGCGTGCCGGCAATGCTGAAAATGTATGACGCATTGGGCACGCCTCCCAATCTGAAAATGAAACAGGCTATCCCTAATGCAGGTAATCACGTAATAGGCAGCTATATAAGATCAAAAGACCTGCTGAGCGTGCAACGCGCAATAGAGGATTTCCTGGAGAAAAAAATGCACATGGCTGTAGCTACTGCACCGGCGATTACTGTAGTGCATAAGGATATGCAATGATGTTACTTCTTAACTTTTGTATTGCAGATATTAACTCAACTGGAAATTGCTTACTTTTTCCGGGATGTTCCTCTTTGCCTGCCGGATATGTCTTTCGTTATGTGCAATAAGGAACTGGAATACATCCCCCAGGTTCAGCTTTACAAATTTTGCTATAGAAACAGGTATGCGGATTTTATTGAGGTCTGCCCTTCCTGCCTGCTTCAGGTATTGCAGCAGCGCTTCCTGTTGCTGAATGAATGTTGCTACTACGGCATAAGCATCCGGATGAGGAGAAGGAATATGATTTTTGAATGCCTTCATTTTCTTTTTACCGGTTTCGGGCTCCATCATCCTGGTAAAATAACTGCCCAGCCAGGAACTTTTGAATGTGCTTTTAAACGGATAGCTTTTAGCATTATCCAGTCCCTTTTTGATCTGCGGTAAATAATAATCGCCATATCCGTTCAGGTGATCAAGGCACTGGGCAATGCTCCAGCCGCCATCTTTGGCCGGCTCAAGTAATACCGGCTCCGGTAAATTTTGAAAGTGACTTACAGCCTCCATAATATGCTGTTCTACCCTGCTTTCAAGCCTGTCTAAAAAATGCGCTTTGTTTGTCGGTTTCATAATTACATGAATTGTGATTAAAGTATTTATGAACGCAAAAATGAAAAGTTTAATAATTGTAAATCTTGGTATTTACCATGATTTTCAGATTTTGACGGAGTTAATAAGCTTGCTGAAATTACTCGGGTCTATTCCGAGATAATTTGCCAGGTATTTATGAGGTACCAACTGCAGGATATGGGGGCTGCGCTGCATCAGCTTCCTGAATTTTTCTTCTGAAGAAAAACATTGCAGCTCCACGATCCGTTCCAAAACTCCGGAAAGCGCTGCTGTAATGCCTTTCCTGATCATTGTACTTATATTGGGATGCACGTCCATAAGCTCCTGAAGATGGGCAAACGGCGCCCGCAGAAAGGAGGATGGGGTAAGCGTTTCATAAAAATACCTGGAAGGTTGTTGCTGCATCAGGGCGTCGAGCACGCCGCCGAAAGAATAGGGATAGGTAAATACCAGTGTGGCTTCCCGGTCCTGCTCGTCAAGGTAAACTACCCGCTGCACACCTTCCAGCACAAAATAGAGGTACTTTTCTTTCTCTCCCGCCATGGTTACTATCTCCTTCCTTTTATAGCTCACAGGAGTCCATATTTTTTCCAGGTCAAGCCATTCTGCCTCAGTAAGAGGATATATGGCCTGAACTAATTTCCTTATATGTTCCACCTCTGGTTGCATAAAGCGAATTTAGTTGCTATATTAACACGCAGGCTCGCAAGTTTTTTTTAACTTAGTCCATAATTTCAACCTCCTTCACTGGTTTTTAAAAAGCCATGCTATTGTCTCCATATGAAAAAGATTTACATTATTGGGCTAATAGTTGTATTTGTTGCAATAGCGGTTATTATTTTCCGCCATGTTACTAATGGTTCGTCAGGCAGCGCTGCAGACCAGGAGATCAGCTACAATTTCCAGATCCGTCCCATACTATCTGATAAATGTTATGCCTGTCACGGGCCCGATGCCAATAAGCGGGAAGCAAGCCTGCGGTTAGATATAGCTGAAGAAGCGTATAAAGCGCTGAAGGAACATCCCAAAGCCCATGCGCTTGTGCCCGGTAAACCTGAATTGTCGGAGTTGTTCCTGCGTGTAAGCTCTGCTGATACTTCCTATAGAATGCCTCCTGCTTCGAGCAATCTTCCCGCACTTAACCCGGAGGAAATTGAACTGATCCGCAAATGGATCGAGCAGGGCGCCAAATATGAAAAGCACTGGGCTTTTGTTGCCCCGGTGAAAGCGCCTCTTCCTAAAGTGAAGCAGGAGCAATGGCCGAAAAATGAGATAGATTATTTCGTGCTGCACAAGATGGAAGAAAAGGGGCTTGAGCCCAATGAAGAAGCTGATAAAGCTAAATTGCTGCGCCGGATATGCTTTGATATTACCGGGCTGCCCCCGACTCCGGGAATGATTGACAGCTTTCTCAGCAACAGCTCTCCTGATGCCTACGAGCGCATGATTGATACCCTTCTTCAAAAACCTTCTTTTGGCGAGCGGATGGCTATACCCTGGCTGGATGCGGCCCGCTATGCAGATTCTCATGGTTACCAGGATGATAATTACCGCTCCCAATGGCCGTGGCGCGATTGGGTGATCCATGCATTCAACGAAAACCTGCCTTACGATAAGTTCGTTACCTGGCAACTGGCAGGCGATCTTATCCCTAATGCCACTAAAGAGCAGATACTGGCAACCGGATTTAACCGCAACCATAAGATCACGGAAGAAGGCGGCGTGATTGATGAAGAATACCGGGTAGAATACGTGGTGGATAGAACCAATACGCTGGGTACCGCTTTACTTGGCATGACTATTCAATGCGCGCGCTGCCACGATCACAAATATGACCCCGTATCACAAAAAGATTTTTACAGGCTCTCAGCATTCTTCAATAGTATAAAGGAAGTAGGTATTGAATCTACCGTGGGTGGCCACGAAACATTTGCCAAGAATCCCAGGATGGATATTACCCGGGAAGATCTGAAGGGAGTTCTGAGCTTTATGAACAAATCCGATACACAGGGCTTGCAGGTATCGGTGATGAAAGACCTGGATACGGCGCGCAAGACCTATGTGCTTTCCCGCGGTGTATATGATCAGCATGCGGATCAGGTGTTCCCGGGAACTCCTGCATCCATAATGTCTTTTGCAGATACGCTGCCTAAAAACAGGCTGGGGCTTGCAGAATGGTTATTTGACCCGCGCAATCCGCTTACCGCCCGTGTTTTTGTGAACAGGGTATGGCAGGATATCTTTGGGAGAGGCATAGTAAAGTCTCCGGGAGATTTCGGCATGCAGGGAGATCTGCCTGTTAATCCAAAGCTGCTCGACTGGCTTGCAGTGGATTTTCGTGAGAACGGTTGGAATATAAAGCGGCTGATAAAGCAGATATGTATGTCGGCCACTTACCGGCAATCGTCGGTGATCACCCCGGAGAAAAAGAAGGTTGATCCTGAAAATATCTATCTCTCCCATGCTCCACGGGTACGCATAAACGCAGAAATGGTAAGAGACCTTGTATTAGCCAGCAGCGGGCTGCTCAACAGGACTATCGGGGGACCCAGCGTTAAGCCTTACCAGCCGCCGGGATTATGGGAGTTGGCTACATCCGGCAGGGGACTTCTGGCTACTTACCGGCAGGATCATGGCGACCTGCTGTACCGGCGCGGCATGTACACATTTATCAAGCGTACTGTTCCGCCTCCTTCAATGATGATCTTTGATGCGAGCAACCGCGACCAGTGCGAAGTGAACCGCCCGAGAACGAATACGCCGTTGCAGGCGCTGATCATGATGAACGATCCCACTGTGCTGGAATCGAGCAGGGCTATGGCCGATCTTTTGATACAGGAAAAGAAAAATCCGGAAGCGGCAGTTACCGAAGCGTTCATGCGCATCATCAACCGGCATCCCGACAAAAATGAAGCCGACCTGCTGGTGCAATACCTCAAAGAACAGAAGGACTATTTCAACAGTCATCCTGAGGATGTGAAGAAAATAACCAAAGTAGGAGAGTATAAGGCCACGACAGCACCTTCGCCTGATCTTGCAGCTACCATGCAGCTCATACAGGTAATTTATAATATGGATGAAGCCATCACAAAAACATAAGTGCAATGGAAAAAGAAATATTAGAGTACGGGTTGAATATTAACCGCAGAAAATTTTTATCGCGGTTAAGCATAGGATTGGGCAGCGCCGCCCTCGGCTCGCTGCTGATACCCGGACTGTTTGACGGAACCGGGGCAGGGGAGGAAGAAGCGGGTTTTATTCCCGGTATACCCCATTTTGCTCCCAAAGCAAAACGGGTGATCTATCTCTTCCAGAATGGCGCTCCGTCGCAACTGGAGACTTTTGACTATAAGCCCACACTGATAAAAATGATGGGACAGGATCTGCCGGAATCGGTGCGCAACGGTCAAAGGCTCACGGGGATGACTTCCGCGCAAAAATCTTTCCCGCTTGTCGGGTCATACTATAAGTTTAACCAATACGGGCAATCCGGTGCGTGGGTAAGCGAAGTTTTCCCGCACATGGCTAATATCGTGGATGATCTTTGCATTATCCGCTCAATGCATACAGAAGCCATCAACCATGATCCTGCGCTCACCTTTTTCCAGACCGGCGCACAGCAGGGCAACCGCCCCAGCATGGGATCCTGGGTAAGCTATGGGCTGGGTACTGAAAACAAGAACCTGCCCGCGTTTTGCGTACTGCTTTCGCGGGGCAAGGGCAACGGGCAGGGCGTATATTCCAAACTCTGGTCAAATGGATTTTTAGATTCTATTCACCAGGGAGTGCAGTTCAGTAGTGGTGAGAACCCTATACTGTATTTACAGGATCCCGACGGTATGGACAGGACTTCGAGAAGAAAGATGCTTGATAAGGTAGCGGCGCTGAATGAAATGGAGCTGAAGGAATATGGCGATCCCGAAATTGCAACCAGGATACAGCAATACGAAATGGCTTACCGTATGCAAACGGCAGTGCCGGAAATTATGGATGTATCTAAAGAATCGGATGATATTATAAAGCTGTACGGGCCGGAATGTCTTGTGCCGGGTACTTACGCTGCCAACTGTTTATTGGCGCGCAAGCTTTCCGAGAACGGTGTGAGGTTCGTGCAACTGTATCACCAGGGATGGGATCAGCATGGCAACCTGCCGAATGAAATGAGAGGGCAGGCAAAGGATGTAGACCAGCCTTCAGCCGCACTTATTACAGATCTGAAGCAGAGAGGGTTGTTGGATGAAACACTGGTGATCTGGGGCGGGGAATTTGGCCGCACCAATTATTGCCAGGGTAAAATGAGCGTTGAAAATTACGGCAGGGATCATCACCCGAGATGCTTCTCTATCTGGATGGCGGGCGGCGGCATCAAGCCGGGTATGGTATACGGAGAAACAGATGAGTTTGGATACAATATTGTAAAGGATCCCGTGCATATCAATGATTTTCACGCTACCATACTCAACCAGTTGGGCTTTGATCATGAGCGACTGACCTACCGTTTCCAGGGAAGAAGGTACAGGCTTACGGATGTGTCGGGGCATGTAGTGAGGGATATTATTGCATAAGGAAAGGATAAAAGTTAAGGCTTTGTATTTCCTTTGCGGTTATTTTTTACCGCAAAGCACGCTAAGAAATTACGCCCGCCTGAATGACTAGTCGGGCAGGCAAAGGACTCAAAGCCGGGCTAAAAAAGTATATAATAACACTATAGGGATTTGGCCGAGCCGGGAACAGAACGATGAAGCGTGCGATCCCGTCAGGCGGGACAGGCTGCAACGGAAGTTTAATAGTAGTAAAGCTGCCGGGTTCATGAAAAATATATTCCTTAAGTAACAAGAACTAAAATATTATTCTTTTTTTATGCAAAGAAGACAATTCTTACAAAAAACCGGGCTTGCCACTGCCGGCTTTGCCATTGCTAAAGACATGTTTGCCCATAATAAAGGCCCTGTATACGGGCACAACGGTATGCGTTACCGGATGGATGCCAAATGGGGGCAGCTCAATCCTGAAAAATTCCCGGTAAATGACTGCCACGAAATGGTGCAGGACAAGCGGGGCAGGATCATTTTGCTGACCAATGAAACAAAAAATAATATCCTGGTCTATAATAAATCGGGTAAGCTGCTGGAAAGCTGGGGACATGAATTTCCGGGTGCGCATGGTTTAACACTGCATCGTGCAGGAGGAGAGGAATATCTTTTTATCACAGATACCAACCGCCACCAGGTTTTTAAAACAACACTCGACGGCAGGATCTTACTGACCATAGATGTTCCCCTGGAAACAGGCGTATATGAAAAGAAAGAAGCCTTTGTGCCTACAGAAACAACGGTGCTTGACAATGGTGATTTTTATATTGCCGACGGGTATGGTTCACAATATGTGATACAGTACGATGAGAAGGGGAATATTAAAAACTATTTTGGTGGGAAAGGGGATACGACAGCTAACCTGGACAATGCACACGGCATTACCATAGACAGGAGGCAGGGTGATATGACGCTGCTGGTGACCGACCGTACCAGGAATTGCTTCAAGCGTTTTTCAATGGACGGGAAGCTGATAGAGGTGATTGAGCTTCCAGGCGCCTGTGTTTGCCGGCCGGTGATACATGGCGATCACTTATATGCGGCGGTATTGCGCTCTCCTAACCTGCAGGCGGAAAAGACCGGCTTTGTTACCATACTTGACAAGGAAAATAAAGTAGTTTCCAATATCGGCGGCACAGCGCCAGTATATAAAGACGGCAAGCTGCAGCAGATGGCGCAGGCAGAAAAAATATTCGTGCACCCGCATGATGTATGTGTGGATGATGAAGGTAATTTGTATGTTGCACAATGGGCTTCAGGAAAAGTCTATCCCTATAAATTCAGCAGAGTATAATGCAAAAAATATTAAAGATCGGGTCGGGTGTATTATTCGGCACAATGGTGTTCCTGCTTTTCCTGGTTGTATTTCAAGGTGTGCTCAGCCTTCCTGCGTGGCTGGCGGTAGCAGGCAGGATGCATCCTATGTTCCTGCATTTTCCCATAGTGCTGCTACTGCTGTCTTTTATTACGATATGGGTGCCGGGGGGTAAGAATCTCAACGATGAATGGCTTTCGCTGCTCCGGCTGACAGCGGCGCTTTCGGCTGCCCTTACTGCTATTATGGGCATGTTGCTGTCGCTGGAAGATGGCAGGACAGGCATTCTTCTGGAACAGCATAAATGGGGAGGTGTGATCATTGCCGTTTTGGGATTTTTGTTTTATGCCTATTTCCCGTTGCTTGCCGGCAAGGCGCTGTTTGCAAGAGCTTTCACTGTTATAGCTACCGCTGCTATCATTATTACCGGTCATTGGGGAGCCGACCTCACACACGGTGAGGATTATGTGCTTGGCCCTTTGAAGAAGAACGAGATACATGCTGTGCCGCCGGATAAGGCTGTCGTATTTGCCGATATCATTCAGCCTATCCTGGAAAAGAAATGTGTAAGCTGCCATGGAAAGGCAAGCACAAAAGGCGGATTGTTGTTATCGGATATAGAGGGGGTGATGGCAGGAGGTAAGGCCGGTCCCCTGTTTATTCCCGGGCTGCCGGATACAAGTTTGATCATTCATCGCATTCAACTGCCACAGGAAGATAAAAAGCACATGCCGCCTTCCTCGAAACCGCAACTGACCCAGGCAGAAGCGGCGCTCCTGTATGCCTGGATACAATCCGGCGCTGCTACGGATGCACCGCTGTTCAGCCTTCCTGAAAAAGATACTTTTCGTGTGCTGGCTACAAATTACCTGCAGCCGGAAGAAACGCCGGGTATGTCGGAGCCTGTGTATGATTTCGCCGCCGCCGATGAAAAGAAGATCGCTGCGCTCAACAATAATTACCGTATCGTAGTCCCCCTCGGGAAAAATTCACCGGCATTATCTGTTAACTTCTTTGGCAAAAGTGCATATTCCACAAAGTCCCTGGAAGAATTACTTGCCGTGAAACAGCAGGTCACCCAGCTCAGCCTTGCACGCATGCCGGTGAAGGATGCTGATATGAAAGTGATTGGGCAACTGGTGAACCTCCGGAAATTAAATCTTAATTATACTGATATTACGCCAGCAGGCATATCAGGGTTAGGAGCGCTTAAACACCTCCAGGAACTGACTTTGTCCGGCACCCGGGTGAACCCGGAAGCTATTGAAAAATTGCTTCCTTCCACCGCTATTACTTCTTTATTTGTATGGGATACCAAAATAGACAGCACCCAGTTGCTCCGCCTCAGGGCCAAGTTCCCTTCTGTGGATATACAGACGGGGTTTGTAGACAAAGGTGATGATATTGTTGCGCTCAGCCCTCCCTTTATAAGAACACCTGCAGGAATATTTGACAAGGATGCATCTGTTGAAATAACGCACCCTTTTAAAGGAGTGGAAATACGCTATACGCTTGATGAGACAGAACCCGATAGTGTGAACAGCCCAGTGTATACCACTCCTCTTCATATTGATAAGAACACTACCATAAAGGCAAGGGCTTTTAAGAAAGGCTGGTACGGGAGCGGCGATGCACAGGCGTCTTTTATTAAACGTGGCGTGGTACCAGATTCTGTAGTGCTTGTGTCGAAGCCAGATCCCAAATATATGCCTTCGCAGGCGACGGCGCTCATAGATGGTCAGTTGGGTGATGTTTCCAATATCTCTAATGGCGATTGGTTTGGGTATTACGGTAGTGATGCGGCATATTACCTGCTTTTTAAGAAAACCGTTACCATAAAAGATGTATTGCTGAATATGATGCAAAACCTCGGCGGGCATATATTCCCTCCTGCTACAATAGATATCTGGGGTGGAGCAGACAGCAGCCATCTCAGGTTACTGGGCTCTTCCAGCCCCACTGTTCCTGAAAAAGGATCTCCTTCAAGGTTATTGCAGGAGCAGGTGCAGTTCCCTCCCGCAGAAGTGCAATGCCTTAAGATAATGGTCAGACCGGCAGCCGCGCTGCCTGCCTGGCACGATAGCAAGGGTAAGCCGGCATGGGCGTTTATCAGCGAAGTGGTGTTGGATTAACTGAATTTCAAACGATTTTAATATTTGTTGGACAATAAGGTTCCGAACCCCCTGGATCGCCGGGATCCGTAGTCATATTATTTTCCTGCTGCCGGTTTTACCGGATATTTCCCTGCTTTTACCGGAAAAAAGGTATAGGATCGCCTGTATGATATTGCCTCCCGCCTCAGTACGACATAGCTTTGTATTAAAATCAAAAACAATGAAAAATAGAAGAGGGGAACATAAAACAGGATCAGTGCTGGCAGGATTGTTCTTACTGGTGATCGGGGTGGGCGCTATACTCAAACAAACCTTCCTTGATTTTCCGTCGTGGGTTACCACCTGGCCGATGATACTGGTGGCGGTAGGCATATTTGTGGGGTTGAAGCATGGGTTCCGGGGACCGGGCTGGATAATACTGATCGGGCTGGGTTGTATTTTTCTTGCCGATAAGGTCGTGCCGGGAGTTAACCTTCAGCCATTCATTTGGCCCTTTGTTATTATAGCGCTGGGGCTGGTAATGATATTTGGTTCCGGTTCCAGGAAAAGATGGCTGCGCGAGCATTGGGATTGGAAAGAAATGCATCGGGGGAATAGATACCGGCATGATGAGCAGGCAACTGATGAGTGGAAGGAGCCGGTAGCATCCGGGGCCGGGCACGATGATTTTATTGACAGCACGGCTATTCTCGGCAATGCTAAAAAAGTGATCTTTTCCAAAGACTTTAAAGGAGGAGACATTACCAATTTTTTCGGAGGTACAGAGATCAATTGTTCGCAGGCGGATATTAACGGGAGAGTGAGGATGGACATTACACAGGTATTTGGCGGGACCAAGCTCATCGTCCCCCCGCACTGGACGATCAAATCCAGTGTTACCTCTATATTCGGCGGCTTTGAAGATAAGCGTGCAGTATCAAATGTAAACCAGGACCCAGGGAAAGTATTAGTGATTGACGGCACTTCGGTCTTTGGCGGTATTGAGATCAAAAGTTATTAATCTATCCAAACAATATTTCTTATGAACTGGTTTATGGCTAAAATCGTGTATCGTATTATATGTGGAGAAGGAGACCACACTCCCCAATTTGATGAGCAGCTAAGGCTTATCGTTGCAGATAATGAAGAAGAAGCTTTAAAGAAGGCTTATACAATAGGCCGTCAGGAAGAAGAATGTTTTTATAATGCTGCTGAAAAGCTGGTGCAATGGAAATTCATCAATGTAGCGGAGCTTTCCAGAATAGCTGAGCTGATCGATGGTGCAGAGCTTTACAGCAAAATTGAGGAAAGGGAAAATGGCGAGCTTTATACCGAGTTGATCCACAAAAAAGCTGCTTATCTTAAAGAAACCAGCGGACAACATTTATTACAGGCATTATAAAAATGCAGGCTTTGCCCAATACCATTATATATAAAGGCAGGAACAAAATTTATTTTATAGCCTTCTGGCTTATTTGGTCCATAATACACGTGTGGGTATTGCAGGAATGGAAATATACGGCGGAAGAAGCCTGGACAGACAGTTGCGTAAGTAATGCTCTTCTTGCTGCTATAAGTGTTGTGATCATTATCAGCATGCATTATTACCTGCCCCGTAAGGAACAACTGACTTACTTCTCATTGATGTGCCTTGGGGCGGCAGGGATATGGATAACACTTACAAGGTTTATATTATCGTATATAGTGCCGGACGGGATCCTTAATGCATTTACCCAGTCTATACCGGTAAGAATTGCCATCGCTATCCTCATATTAGGCTGCATTATCCTGATCAATGTTTTATTGTATGCACAGGAAGAACAGAAGGAGCAGGAACGCAGGAAAAATGAATCGGACAGTATAGCAAGAGATGCGGAATTGTATAAACTGAGACAGCAATTGCAGCCTCATTTCCTGTTCAACAGCCTCAATTCTATCAGCGCGCTCGTAGTTGCCCGGCCTGCTGAAGCCAGGAAAATGATACAACAACTGTCTGATTACCTGAGGAGCACGCTAAAGAAAGAAGAATATAAATGGGTAAGCCTTGAAGAAGAGCTTGAATATCTCCGGCTTTACCTGGATATAGAAAAAGTAAGGTTCGGACACCGGTTATCCACGGTGTTGCGGCAGGATGAAAAAGCGCTCCCGCTGAAGCTGCCTGCGCTTTTACTGCAGCCGATTGTAGAGAACGCTATAAAATTCGGGTTGTATGATACAACGGAAAATATTACGATCTCCGTGGAGTCGGAGATGCAGGGCAATATGCTGGTAATACAGGTGCGGAACCCCTTCGACCCTGATGTATCCAAGCCCGTAAAAGGTACAGGCTTCGGGCTTAATTCCGTGCAGAAAAGATTATTTCTCCTGTTTGCACGCAACGATTTACTTACCACAGATATCAGGGAAAATATTTTTATTACCCAGGTAAAAATCCCTCAGTGATGATAAAGGCGATAATTATTGACGATGAGCCATTGGCCAGAACAATTGTAAGGGAATACCTCCTCGACTATCCGCAGGTGGACATTGCTGAGGAATGCAATGACGGGTTTGAGGGGGTGAAAGCTATTATGCAGCATCAGCCTGACCTGATTTTCCTGGATATCCAGATGCCTAAGATCAACGGGTTTGAAATGCTTGAGCTGGTTGAAAAGCCGCCTGCAGTCATCTTCACTACCGCGTTTGATGAATATGCTATCCGTGCTTTTGAAACACATGCTGTTGACTATCTGCTGAAGCCGTTCAGCAAAGAAAGATTTGACAGGGCCATGCAGAAATGGCTGGAAAAATCTGCCGGCGACCGCCTCCCTGCAGAGGAAGCTTCACTGATACAGGTCATCACTGAAGCTGCTCTTCCCAATAATCGTATTGTTGTAAAAGACAACAGCAGGATCAGGATCATACCGCTGCACGATATCCTGTATTTTGAAGCTGCCGATGATTATGTAAAGATCCATACTGCCGATGCCTGGCACCTGAAAAATAAGACCATGCAATATTTTGAAAAATTACTGGACAGTAAGCAATTCGTTCGCACACACCGTTCCTATATAGTCAATGTGCAGTTCATAACCCGCCTCGAACCTCACGAAAAAGAAAGCTACCTGGCTATTTTGAATAAAGGACAGCGTATCCCTGTAAGTAAGACCGGCTATGTAAAACTGAAACAGGTGCTTGGATTATAAAGTATATCTGGTTCTGGTACTAACAGAGGCACAAAGAACTTTTCATAGCGCGTTTTGCGCGGAACTTTACACCGGTAAGAAAAAGAAATTGCCCGGAGTAATTATCTTGCCGGGACAGGCGTAGGCGACAATTTTAAGAAAGAAGGAAGCTTTACTCCCGGTTGTGTCTTATAGGGAAGAATATAAGTAATATTTCCTTTTTTAAAAGAAACTAAAGAAGTATTGGTATTTTGGCTTTTTATTGCCGGAGCATCAAGAATGCCCAACTTACAATTGTTTTTTGTAGGGATCCTGTAGCTGTCTTTCAAAGAAAAAGTTACGGAAGATTTAAGATTTGAAAAACCTGAACTGGTTTCTGCAGATTTCACTTTATCATCACCGGAACTGTTATTATTTAACCGAATTCCGCTTACGGCAAAAACATATTGCACTGTTGCAAAAACTGCCAGTACGAACAGGCTGTTCTTAACCAAAGAAATCGTTATGTTTCTACTTTTATTCATTGTTTTAACAAAAATAATGATTTATTTTAAGTAATCGCAATCCATTCGTCACAAATTTTATCGGTTATTTAACGATTAATACGTGAAAAAGGTTACAAAAGTTGGGTTTTCATAAATAAAAGACTAACTTTCATTAACTTACAATAATATGCAGGATAAACCTTTTCCCAATGACAAACACGAGATAAGAGATTTATTAAAGCAGTTTGATAATCTCCGGTCGGGTTTGCGCCACACTTTCCTCGAAGAAGATGCTTTTGAGCGTATTATAGACCATTTTGATGATAAGGATGATATTCCCAGCGCCCTTGAGGCGGTAGAATTAGGTATTTCTCAATTCCCCTATTCTGCCTCGCTGATGGTGAAAAAAGCTGATTTGTTTATAGCTACCAGGCGGTATACGGAAGCCCTGGAAATACTCGAAAAAGCGGAAATACTGGATAATACCGATATTGATATCTATATTCTCAAAACTGATATATACCTGGCATTGGACCAGCAAGGCAAAGCGGTAGAACTGCTGGAAGAAGCTATTCATATGTTTGAGGGAGAGGAGCGCATTAACCTGCTTTTTGAGCTGGCGGATGTATACGATGATTATGAGGAATTTGACAAGGTTTTTGACTGCCTGAAGCATATCCTGGAAAATGAGCCTAACAATGAAGAAGCGCTTTACAAAATATGTTTCTGGACTGATTTCACCGGCCGCAGTGAGGAGAGTATCAAGCTGCACCAGCATATTATTGATGAATACCCTTACAATGAGTTGGCCTGGTTCAATTTAGGGGCGGCGTTCCAGGGGCTGAAGCTGTTTGAAAAAGCGATTGATGCCTACCGGTATGCACTGGTTATCAATGAGAAATTTGATTATGCTTACAGGAATATGGCTGACGCCTATATAAGGCTGCGCAAATACAGGGATGCTATTGAATCGCTTGAGAAGGTAATTGAGCTGGCCAGGCCCGAAGATGTGATTTACGAAGCTATAGGACATTGTTATGACCGGCTTAAAAATTACGCCCAGGCAAGGTTTTATTATAAAAAAGCATCTCATCTTAACAGCGATGACAGTAAGCTCTACTATAAAATTGCCTGTACCTATATCAATGAGATGTCGCTCAATAAGGCTGTGCAATACCTTGAGTCTGCCATGCGTATCCATAAAATGCAGCCTGAGTATAACCTTGCTATGGGGGAATGCCTGCTGGAGTTGGGGAATATAAGAGATGCCATAGTGCATTTTTCCAACGTGGTAAAGGTCCGTCCCAAAGGTATCGGAGGTTGGGAAGCGCTTATAAGATGCCTGTACAAGGAGGCTTTTTTTGAGGAAGCGCTTGAGCAGATCATCAATGCCCGGCGTATCGCCGGCGATAAGCCCCTGTTTTTATTTTATAAAAGCGCTGTGCTTTTTGCCATGGGCAAAAGCAAGGAAGCGCTGCTCCTGCTCCATGATGCCATGGAGCAATCTCCAAAAGTATTAAAGAAATTTATTGAGCTGAATCCCACCATTCTCCAAAATCAGCAGGTAGTGGATGTTATTGCTTATTACAAGCGTAAACGTTCTATCTGAGAATCTTCCTTATTTTTGCTGATTCTTTTAAATATCATACTGCTCAATGAATTTTAATCTAAGTCAGATTCCCCAGCGGAACAAGAAACCGCGTCACTGGGGTGTCACTATGGTAATGGATAAGGGACTAAGCATCGGAGAAGTAAAGAATTTTTTAAGTATATCGCACCCTTACGTTGATATTGTTAAACTGGGTTTTGGTACGGCTTTCATCACCCCCCAGCTTCGGGAAAAAATTGAAATTTATCAGTCATACGACATACCGGTTTATTTTGGAGGGACCTTATTTGAGGCGTATGTTATCAGGAACCAGTTCCAGGATTACATCAATATGTGCCGCGAGTATAATATTCAGTATATGGAGGTAAGCGACGGCTCCATTACCATTCCCCATGCCGAAAAATGCGGCTATATTGAAAAGCTGACCAAACATGGCGTTGTGCTGAGCGAAGTGGGGAGTAAGGATGCCGAGCATATCATCCCGCCATACCGGTGGATAGAACTGATGAAAGCTGAATTAAATGCCGGGTCGGAATATGTTATTGCCGAGGCGCGGGAAGCAGGTAATGTGGGCATTTACCGTGGCACCGGAGAAGTGAGGGAGGGGCTGGTACAGGAGATCCTGACCAGGATCCCGGAAGAAAAAATTATATGGGAAGCTCCTCAAAAAGCCCAGCAATTATACTTTATTGAATTATTGGGGTGTAACGTTAATCTCGGCAATATCGCTCCCTCCGAAATGATAGCCCTGGAAGCTATGCGTGTGGGATTAAGGGGAGATACTTTCCATTTGTTCTTAAATAAAGATGAAGTAGAATGAAATTATATGGGCTCATCGGTTATCCCCTGGGGCATTCTTTTTCCAAAAAATATTTCACTGAAAAATTTGAAAGGGAAAAGCTGGATTGCAGCTATGAAAACTATCCCATAGAAGATATCACCCTGCTTGAAAAGATCTTACAGGATAATCCCGGGTTACTTGGGCTAAGCGTCACCATTCCTTATAAAGAAAAAGTCATTCCTTATCTGCACGATGCGGCTCCTGATGTAGCGAAAATTAATGCGTGCAATTCGATCAGGATAAGGAATGGTAAGCTTTCAGGTTATAATACAGATACGATCGGCTTTGAGCAATCGCTGCACACGAAGCTCAGGCCTTATCATAAAAATGCGCTTATACTGGGGACTGGCGGCGCTGCCAGGGCTGTTGCCTATGTGCTGGAAAAGACCGGCATTCCCTATACATTCGTAAGCCGGGCACCCGGTGAAAAAGCCATTGCTTATGGTGATCTTGATGAAACGCTTATCCGGGAGCACACATTGATCGTTAATGCATCACCTGCAGGCATGTATCCACACCAGGATAAATATCCTGATATTCCGTATGAAGGAATAGGTCCGCATCATTTTTTATTTGACCTTGTTTATAACCCGGAAAAGACAATTTTTCTCAGCAGGGGAGAACAGCGTGGCGCCGATATACAGAACGGGTTGGATATGCTTGTGAACCAGGCCGAAGCCAGCTGGAAAATATGGAATGAAGCCTGATAAATCTTTAACCGCAAAGGTTGCAAAGGATATCGCAAAGTTCGCTAAGAACCTGCCTGGTCAAATCGCCTCCTTTGTGCTTTCTTTGCGTAAAAGCTTTGCGCATCTTTGCGGTAAAAAATAAATCTGAACAAATTCTATGTTGGCTTACTTTTACTTCTTTTAGCCAATTTCTGAGGGTGTATAAAAGGATAATCCAGTTTGTTTTTTTTGCCAACTATTTTGTTGGATTGCTGGCGGTGGCATTGTCTGTTGAAACGGTATGCCAGCTGGGCTTACCATTAAATGCAATATACTATTACCTGTTCCTTTTTTTTGCCACGGTGCTGTATTACACATGGGCATATACTGTTCCCGCAAATATCGCTTCATCGCCTAACCCGAGAACGGAGTGGTACCGGCGTCATCATTCTTTTATAAAAAAAAGCCAGTTGGTCATTGCCATTGTATGTGCGTTGCTTGGTATATGGCAGGTGAAAGCGGCATTGCCGGGGCTGGCTGATCTGCCTTTTTATTACTGGCTGTTATTGTTTTCTATTCCTGTGGCGGGAATATTGTATTACGGGCTGCTGCCCCCCTCTTTTTTATCAATTAACCTCCGGAACACCGGGTGGCTGAAGCCTTTTGTGATCGGGTATGTATGGGCGGGATGTGTATCGTTGCTGCCCGTGGTGGTGCATATGACGGAGAATGGGCTTTTAATAAATAAAACCGGTCTGCTGATCTGGCTTTTTGTAAAAAACTGGATGTTCTGTACGGTAAACGCGATCATGTTTGACATTAAAGATTATGCAGATGATGCCAACAGGGAGCTTAAGACATTTGCTGTTCGTTTCGGGCTGAACAAAACCATTTCATTCGTACTGATACCTCTGCTGCTGATAGGGTTTGTGGCATTTATAATTTTTGCTGCATATAATAATTTCGGTTATCTCCCCGTGCTTATTAACCTGGTACCTTTTATTTGCCTGTTGATGGTAGCGTATTCATTGCATCAACCAAGGGAGATACTGTATTATCTCATCATAATAGACGGGTTATTACTTATAAAAGCACTTTGTGGTATTTTAAGTACAATAGTGTCGAAATAAATACGGATGGCAAATAACTACGACAGCATTGCCGGGATATATGATATATTGGGCGGGCTGGTTTTCGGAAAGGCGCTGCAGCGGTCGCAGTCCGGTCTGTTGAAATGGATACCTCCGAAAAGCAGGATACTCATTGTTGGAGGTGGCACCGGATGGATACTGGAGAGGATAGCCGCAGATCATCCTGCCGGGCTTGATATTATATATGTTGAAGCTTCAGCAAAAATGGTGGCGCTCTCCAGGCAAAGAAAAACCGGTGAAAATACAGTCGCTTTTATTTGTTTGCCCATAGAGGAGTATACTTTCACCGGTCTGTTTGATATCGTGCTTACGCCTTACCTGTTTGATAACTTTTTGCCTGAGGAGGCAGCACATATATTTCAACTGTTGCATCATGCGCTTCGTCCGGGGGGCAGGTGGTTGTTCGTTGACTTTTGCATTGATGCCAGCCAGCCGAAGCCATGGCAGAAGCTGCTGTTGCGGATAATGTATATTTTCTTCCGGGTCACCTGCGGGGTCAAGGCAAAGAACGTTGTTGATATAACGCAACATTTTAAAAGCGTTCCATACCGGCTGCTGCAGGAAAAGGAATATTGGTCAGGCTTTATAAAAGCATATGCCTATGAGAAGAATTTGTGATCGTCCGGAATATTTAAAAATTCACCATTTTTGTGAATGGCGATGCTGTATATAGGTTAAAAAAGCAATTAAGAAAAACAGCGGGCCGTAAGGCTATGTGGTGAGTCCCGGCTGTAAAATTAGCGCTCCTCAGACACTCAACAAATGCTTTAATCGTACAAGATATTTTGTTTCTTCTTTATTGAGCTTGCGTATCGCTTCCGCTATATGACGTGCACTGTTAAAAATACGTATACGGGTATGTGTATCAATTTCCTGCTGATGGTCGCTAAAATACGCTTCAAAGGCTTCGTATGCTTCTTCGGCAGGAGTCATGTTGTCTTCCATTGCCTCAAATTCAAATTCGGTCAGGAAAGCCCTGTCACTGCCAAAGCGGTCGGTACTGTTGTCATAATGCTTCCATGCAAACTGTATCTCGTTGTCCAGTTGCTCTCTTTCTTCTGCTCTTACAATATGATCGGCGGCTGCTACAGCATAAAATAAATCGCCCAATGCTTTATAAAACTTACGTGAATCTTTCATGGCACAATATTATGACCGCCGCAGGCATTTACCTATGACCGCTGTCATTGTAATGAATGCTTTTTGTCAACAGGTAAAATAAAAATATTTAAGTTCCAACCGGTTTCATGGCGGTGAAAAGATTGTAGCTTTTATCGTTAAGGCTGCCGTACCGGAGCAGGCCTGCTTGTAACGCCCGTTAACTCAACTTTTTTACACGCTGCATAAGAAAAACTGCTTACGACTAAAATTGTATTGGAAATTCCTTTTAATTTAGGTAGATTGTTTTGGCTTTTAACTTCAGCAATTGATAAATACGCTTATTGGTAAATACACAAGCACCTGCTATTTCATTATTCCTTCCCTATTAAATCTTTTCGGGTATGGGTTACCAGATATCCGGCCAATATCCTGAACAAAGACTCCTTTATAATGATCCAGCCATAATCTCAGAAAAACTTACCTATAGCAAAGGGATGACCTTATCCAAAAATGAACGGAGCGGGTTGTATCAATATCTCAGGCTGCTATCCCCGTATAGCATATCAGAATAAATGATACGAAAGCTTAAGTTTCTAAATTATTATACGATGGTATTCCTGCTAAAAACCAGGCAAGGTTCTTCCTTTTTATCAGTGATGGGCCTGTTTTGTATAATGAGTCTGGTCTTACTGCCAGATATCCACCCTTTTATAAGCTCTTATCCCTCAGAGGATGAAAGTTTTTTTCACAGAGCGGCTCCCTGCATTCCGTTGGAGAGATCATACTTTTTATCTCCCGGTACCGATGAATTGATCACAAAATATATGAACCAATGCCATGAACTGGAGCAGGTATCAGCAAAAGAGCCCTGCAAATCAATATATGAGGCGTTCACTGCTGTATGCGCGCAGGAGGAGTCGCTGATAAATACTATTAACCGGTCTGATTACAGCAATACTGAAAAAAACGACTATACTTCCCGTCTGAGCCGGTTTTATGCTATTGCGCTTAAAGTATCTTACGAGGCAAAAGATATACCGCGTATATACCATTATATGGAGCAAAGTAAATTTTTGCGTGGTCCTGCAAAAAGCGCTGTTTCGATGCCAATGAAACTGGAACAGCTCCAACGCGAGCTGCTGAAAATGAAGCAGCAGTATCTGAGCTATTTTGAAGATGGTGACTGCATCTATGCATTGCTGGTAAGCGGGACAAATATTGTCTGTAAAAAGATTGATTTTCCCGGCTACAGGGATACTGTGCAACACTTCGCTGCATTATGCGCCGACAGGCAATTGCTGAATGCGCAATATGGCAGCTATGCCCATACCGCCAATATACTGTATCAAAAGCTCTTTGCTCCTATGGATATACAACCCGGCAGCATACTGGTATCGCCGGGAGAGCATTTCATCCCTTTCGACGCGCTTACCATTGACCGGGAAGGACATGATTTTCTATTATATCATTTTGCAATTAGTTATACTCATTCAGCTACCGGCCAGTTCCGGATAGCTGATCGTCTCACCATAGGGGATAATGATTTCCTGGGGATAGCACCTGAATGTTACGCTCCGGAAGTGGCTCTTCCCCGTTTGTTTGGCGCTGTGCAATCACTGCAGAAAATTGAAGATTGCTTTGCAGCTCCTAAAATATTGTCCAGGAAGACTGCCTCCAGAAAAGCATTTCTTGAGTCTATGGGAAATTGCAGTGTTCTTCATATTTATTCCCATGCCGGGCTCCACAGCGCACAGCCCATTTTGTTTTTACATGACAATCCTGTTTATATGAAGGATATTGACTTAACTAAAAAAAAGCGGTTGCAGCTTGTTTTTCTGGCAGGTTGTGAAACCGCGGTAGCGGGCAGCGGAGACGGGCCGGATAGTTATAGTATGGCAGACAGGTTTGTATATGCAGGTATACCAAGTGCTGTAGCTACATTGTGGCAGGTAGAAAATAAAGTTGTGTATGCCGTAAGTGAATCATTTTACAGGTTGTTGAAGATGGGGGTACCCAGGAATAAGGCATTGCAGCAAGCGAAAATAGAATTTGTAAAACAAGGGATAAAAGCTAACCAGATGCCTTATTATTGGGCGTCCATTGTATTGTTTGGGAATACCGGTCCGATAACGCCTGCTCCTGTAAAGCAGGATCTGCTCAGCTTCGCCGCCATATTAAATATCTCGTTGTGTGCTTTTTCGAGAAGGTTCTGCATATAGCATGGTGTATGCACTGTTAATCCCCGTATATTAGCATCTCACTATAATATTGCTATGAACAGAAAATCATTTATCAAAAACGTTGGACTTGCCGCGGCGTCCGTAACTGCCGGTAATGTATTTGCTGCTCCTGCACATACGTCTTTCAAAAACAGGCTGCCCCGCTGGAAAGGATTTAATCTGCTTGATTTTTTTGCTCCCGATCCTGCGGCAAACAGGAATGTTACTATAGAAGATCATTTTAAATGGATGCGCGACTGGGGTTTTGATTTTGTGCGTATTCCCATCGCATATCCCTGCTATCTTGATATAGACAGGTCGAAAAATATTACTGCTGATGATGTGTACAAGATCAGCAACGAAATGGTGGATAAAATAGATGCATTGGTGGCAATGGCGCATAAACATGGTATGCATGCAAGCCTCAACCTGCATCGTGCGCCAGGATATTGCATCAACGCCGGGTTTCATGAGCCGTTTAATCTGTGGAAAGACGAAGCGGCGCAGAATGCCTTTTATTTTCACTGGAATATGTGGGCAAAACGGTATAAAAATTTCTCTGCTAAAAAAATCAGCTTTGACCTTGTAAACGAACCTGCTATGCGGGAAGATATGAATGATCAGCATTCGGCATCCGGCCCTGTGCCCGGCGGTATTTACCGGAAAGTGGCAAAAGGCGCTGCGGAAGCCATCCGTAAGGAAAACCCGGGAGCGCTGGTGATAGCCGACGGGAATAGTGTGGGAACATCGCCTGTGCCGGAGATCATTGATCTGCATATTGCACAAAGTTGCAGGGGATATTATCCCGGTGCGATATCACACTACAAGGCGCCGTGGGCTAATAAGGATATTGAGCACATGCCCGAGCCTGAATGGCCGGGTCAGGTGGGGGATAAGTACCTGAACAAATCAATGCTTGAAACATTTTACCTGCCCTGGAAAGACATTATACAAAAAGGTGTGGGCGTGCATTGCGGTGAATGTGGCTGCTGGAACAAAACACCGCACCCTGTTTTTCTTGCCTGGTTCTCGGATGTGCTGGATATACTTACTGCTGCAGGGATTGGTTTTGCCGTGTGGAATTTCATTGGCGACTTTGGCGTGCTGGATTCGCGGCGGGCAGATGTTGACTATGAAGACTGGTATGGTCATAAGCTCGATAAAAAATTCCTTGACCTGATGCGCCGGCAATAAATGGATAAGTTCAATAATAAAGAAGCTATTGCAATTGCACCAGACGGTAACATTTCTCCATTAAAACAGATAGTATGTTACGGCAGCATAAGGTTTAACAGGTTCGTATACCACCGGGCTACAGTATCAGTAATGCCACGCTCGTCCACGAAATGACGCCTGTCTGGCAGTTTCAAACCAGGGCAATGGCTGTATTTCGGGGAACGCAATTTCCCTTGCGTTTAAAGGCAAGTTCATAAAGGGCAAAAAATGAGACAAGAAGCACTGTTTAATCATCAGCGCCTGTTTATGGTAACCGAATCCAGCGTAGAGCCATTGGCGTCCACGATCGTAATTTTTAATGTTGCATTATCCGCTTTCGCTTTCAATACAGAATGATTGGAATTAACGATGACGGGAAAATTATAATCTCCCGGCTTGGGATCTTTTCTGACGAAGCGGTGCAGGTGGGCGCAAAGCATGACATCGATGCCTCCTTCATTAAGCAGGGGCACAAATTTATTGGCTATTTCTTCCTCGCCATGCCATCCCCTGAAAGGAGGGATATGGGCAACCGCAATTTTAAAGGGCGCTTCTGTAAACATTTTGCTGTGGATGGCTTCTTTCAGCCATGCAGCCTGCTCATCGCGATAGACGTCGAAAGCAGTTATCCCGCCGTATTCTATATCAGAGTCGGGCTTGTCTTCTCCTGAATCAAGCATAATAAAACAAACAGGCCCCTGCCTGAACATGTAATACAGTTTACCGTTGGGGCCGGGAAAATATTTTGCAAAAGCATCCGCGAACTCTCCCCGTGTTTCGTGATTTCCACGGGCATAATACATTGGTGTCTGGCTGGCAAATAACTGAACTGCCGTATCCAGGTAGCTTGCAAACATCTGCTCCTCATTTCTCGAGGAATTGACCATATCCCCATCGAATAATACCAGGTCGGTATTTGTCCAGTCGGCGCCTTTCAGGAGCGTTTTCAGCATTTCATTCCGTTCATGGATATCATTTACCATTAAAAAAGAAATATCCTTTTTTTGATGATCATTGGTTCTGAATGAGGGAGGCGTTCTCATAAACACGCGGGTAGCCGCTACCTCACCATATCTTACTTCAATTCCTTTGTGGCTTAGTACCTCCTGGGAGAATATGCGATACCGGTATTTAGTTCCCGGCTGTAAATGCCCGATATGTACCACGTGAATGGTATCAACGTTTTTCAGCCCGTGGCTTGCTGAAAAATATTTTTTTCTTTCTGTATTATAAAAATTGGTACTGTCGTCGGGAGCTAATTCCACCCAGGCAACGGCTTCTTTATTGGTAGTCCACACAAATGTAACTTCTGTTTCCCCGAGATGCTGCAGGTAAGGACCATGGTTGACTTTGAACTTTTCGTCATTACTATTTTCAGGTGATGGCTGTGCCCGGGTATATACAAGACTGTTTACAAACATAAACAGCAGGGCTGTGAAGATATGTTTCATGTGCTAAAAAGATTATTTATTTCAACTGTTTTCCTGAAGAACCAGTCATTCTATTTCATGATTAATTCTATATCTATCTCCTGCTGGTTGCGGATGACCTTTACCGGTATATGTCCCTTCCAGTTTCCCGCCTGGCAAATGTCTATCAGTTCCTTCAGACCAGATACGGATTTTCCGTCTGCACTTCTTATTACATCTTTGTTTTGCAGCCCCGACTTAGCCAGCAGGCTGCTTCCCGGCGCTGATAAGATTATAACACCTTTTTCATCGGGCAAACCATAGGCCGAACGGTCACCTAATCCATTCACTGATTTAAGCGTGCCTCCCATGAAGCGGAATGATGCAGACTTATCCCCAAATGAAGGATCTGTGATCAGGACAGGTATCTGGGGTTGTAATGCCAGTTGCTTAAGCGACGGGCTTTCCACTCCGAATATATCCATAGGAAAATTCAGGAACCCTGTCAGTAATGCCGGTGAACCATTCGCTACACGAAAATCGCCATGTGCCGGATCAATGAACAGCGGATCACCGGCAAGGCTATGGGTATCTGTACCATTGGCTCTTGCTTCCGCCAGCGAAGCTGCATCAGGGAATAGGTTGTAGTCAACCTGCTTTCCCCATGCACTGATCTGTATAGGAGCATATTTTCTCATCACAATATTCTTTCTGAACACATCTCCGCTCTTTTGAAACCACACATGTGGGTGAAAGCTGTTATTGATCAGAATATTGTTCTCTACTCGACGGTAAAACCCTTCTCTGAGTTTTATTCCTCCATTCAGGCAGAGATTATTGTAGATATAATAGTTTGATGAACCGTCGTCAAGATCTATATCCCAGCCATGGTCGCACCTGAAGCGATTGTTCCTGATAATGGTTTGCTTCCTGGCATCAAGCGTAATAAGCCAGGGATATATTTTCACTATGCTGTCCATGTAGTTGCGGTCCGGTGCCCAGTAGCGATCGCGCCCCCAGGAATTGAAGGAGCCATGATCGCCTGTTTCCCTTACTGTATTAAAAACATCATTATATTCTATGAGATGACCGCCAAAGCATCCGTCGCCGATATTTATTCCGGCACGTGAAGTATTGTAAATGCTGTTGTGTCTTACAATAATAGAAGATGCGATTTCAATTTCCACACCGGTAGCCTGTTTTTCTATTTCACCGACATCATGCAGCAGGTTATCATACGCAATGCAGTCCCGGGGAAAGTTGCCGGTAGCGGGTCCGGGAATTTTGTCCAATTTTTCAAATGGAACAAACTGCTCATATCCGAATGAGGGAGAGCGTACCGCTTTAGTATCCCCGATAAAACATATAGCATTGGCGCCCGTATTATAAATACGACAGCCGCTGATCGTATCGTTTTTGTTGTAATTGCTCAGCATTATAGCATTGCCGCCTATTCCTTCAAAAACACAATCAGCTATTTTGCAGCCTTCTGTTCCATCCATCAGCACTGCCCCCCCGCGGTATATGGTCCAGTCGCTTCTCAGTAAAGGTTCTCTGGTATCCATAAAAGTCCTCTCGTTGTGCGCAAAATGAAGCCCTGACAGCGTGATATGCTTTAATGGCGAGGAGATTGTTCCTCTGAGCTCAATGCTGTTCTTCAGGTTCGACACTTCAATAACAGCCTGGTTCAATCCGTTCGGCGAAGGCGGATAATAATAAAGAACACTGTTATTTTTATCAAGGTACCATTCTCCTGTTGTATCAAGCTCTTCAAAAATATTTTCCACAAAACGGTATTCTTTATGCATCTTATTAGGGCGGTTGTTTTGCCAGCCGCCATCCAGTTGCAGGTTGCCATTGCCATCTGCCCCCGTGATCCGGTAATGAAACCCGCCCCATTCGTAGGCATGCAATGCATGCACATAACCTCCTTCAGGATGCTTCCAGCGCTTCACCCGGTGCGGCGCTATGGCATCAGCGGCTGTGCCGTGAAACACCCGGGCAGCAGTATCATAATTGGGGTAGCGCGCAAGTACCTGTAATGTATCATTTACATATAAACGTTCAAAAGAAATCCCCGCGGGGATCTTTGCCATATAGATGCCGTCGCGGTATGGCTCCCATTTAAGGGACAGGCGCCGCCCTGCGCTGATGGTGATATGCTCCTGCCGGTAGGGTTGTATCACCAGGGATGCGGGAGAAAAATCCGGTGCATTCAACACAATGGTGGTGTTGAGGTAATAAGTTCCTTCTCTAAGATAAATTGTAACCTGTTGCCCGCCCTGCTGTCCTGCATACGCCAAAGCTTTTTGAAGACTGTTAAAAGGGGCTTCTATAGTTCCCTTTGCTGTTGCGCTTCCTGCGGGGGATACAAACAGGCTTACCTGAGCCACGCCGTGCCGGGCGGCAATTAGAGCGGTAAACAATATAAAAATGATCCGGGAAAAGATGCGCATGTAAAGTGTGTTTGATGCGATGCCAAATTACTCATTTCTGTTGCAATACCGCATTTCAATATTTAAGCCAAAAAAATATTTATATCGCCGATATTTTGATAGTTTTATCATGAACAACAACGTTTCAATTCCCGGTCAGTGTATTTCCTGCTGCTGAAATATTATCCTTATATCATTGCCATCATAGTGCTGGTGCTTGATATCATCACAGCATACAGGATCATCATTGATACACATAATTCTGCAAAAACACTTGCTTACCTGCTGCTGGTATTTATATTGCCTGTTATAGGCAGTGTTTTTTATTTTTCTTTCGGGGTAAACTACAGAAAGAAGAAAATTTATTCCAAGAAAATAATTTCCAATGATTTGCTTTACCGGGATATCATGCAACGTTTGCTCACCACTTCAAAAAAGACTGAGGATGCTTTTGGCGCGGAGCTGAAATATTATAAGGATATTGTTCATTTCCTGATCAACGATTCCAGCTCATTGCTGAGCCTGAATAGAGTAACGCTCCTGTTGAACGGGGAAAATAAATTCAATGCAGTGCTCGATGCTCTGGAGAGCGCCCGATCTTATATACATCTTGAGTATTATATTTTTGAGTATGATGTCATAGGTAAAAAGATCATAGAGATACTGAAAAGAAAAGCGGCTGAAGGTGTAAAAGTGCGCTTTATATATGACGACTTTGGCAGCCATAGCCTGAGGAAAGTATTAAGCGAATTAAGAGCGGCTGGTATTGAGATCTTTCCTTTTTACAAGATCCGTTTTTTCTTTTTGGCCAACAGGATCAATTATCGCAATCACAGAAAGATCATCGTGATAGATGGTATAACAGGATTTATTGGCGGTATTAATGTAAGTGATCGTTACATCAATACCGGTGAAGAAAAAAAAATATACTGGAGGGATACACACCTTAAGATAGAAGGGCCTGCTGTAAATAACCTGCAGTACCATTTTATTGCCAACTGGAACTTTGCTTCAGAAAGCAGGCTTGATATTCATCCTTCTTATTTTCCTTTGGATTTTTCCGTCCAGGCAGGTAAGGAGCTTGTACAGATCGTTCCGGGTGGTCCTGATTATCCTTCTTCGGGCATTATGCTGAGCTTCTTTACAGCTATAGTGATGGCCCGGCAGAAGCTGTACATCACTTCTCCGTACTTTATACCTAACGACAGTATCTGTGATGCGCTAAAGAAAGCGGCGCTGAGTGGAAAAGATGTAAGACTGCTGCTCCCGGGCATCTCAGATTCCAGGATAGTAAACGCCGCCGCCCGTTCTTATTTTTATGATATGCTGAGCAGTAAAGTAAGAATATACCTTTACAACAAAGGCTTTGTGCATGCTAAAACGATGATTGTGGATGATATGGTGTCTATTGTAGGTACAGCTAATATGGATGTGCGCAGCTTTGACCTGAACTTTGAGATCAATGCAGTAGTGTATGGTAAAGAGATCAATGGCCAGCTAACGGAAGCTTTCATGGAAGATCTCGCCTGCAGCGAGGAAGTGACGCTTGAAGAATGGCTGCAACGCGGACCTTTTCATCGCTTTATAGATGCTTCTGCAAGATTGCTTTCACCTTTGCTGTAATTTTCAGAGCTTTTTCTCCATCACATAGTCATTCATAAAATAGCCGTTGCCGATAGCGATATCTTCGGTTTTGATAATTTCAAATCCCTGTTTCTCATAAAATGTTCTTGCCGTATTATACCTGTTGACATTCAGCTCAAGGGTCTTTGCGCCCAAAGGTAGGATAGACCGGATGATATGGTCAATTAATTTTTTGCCTACACCCTTACCCTGTAGGTTTGGGAGCACATATATCTTATGCAGCTTATAAGCGGCGCTATTGTTTTCTTTACATGCGTAAGAAGCAAAGCCGATTGCCCGGTCGTTTTCATAAGCTATAATGAAGTTATGCCCCTGCTCCAGCATTTGCTTTTCAAGCGATGAGGGGCTATACATCATCTCCAGCATATAGTCCATCTGCTCCCGGCTCAATATGGCGCCGTAAGTTTCCGGCCAGATCTTAAAAGTCAGCGCTCTTATTAATAATATGTCTTTGATATTTCCCTCGTGAAGTGTAATCATCGTTTATTTCAGCATTTTTCTTACCGGTCTAAGCTTCCCGTCTGCCGGCGGGATTTGAATCCCCAGCAAATACGCTATCAGCGGATAGATCGAAATATTAGGGAACATTTGCTGCACATAGCCCTTTTTAAAAGCAGGCCCTGTTGCATAAAAGATAGCCCACATATCTTTCTCCCGGTTATCATAACCGTGATTTCCTTTTTTGATCAGCTCCGGCGGGTTGGTGATAATGGACCATCCTGCTTCTGCGATTATTGTGAAATCAAGACTCCGTGGATTTTTACCAAAATGGAACCTGCGGGGCATTTTTTTCGACACATATCCTTTCACATGCGGGATGGAGCGAACGGCAAATGCAATGCTGTCGTAATATGTCTCTTTTGCTTTTAGAAAAACTACGGGATTACCCATGGTAGTGGGATATTCAAGCCATCTAGAGGGAATATAATCTTCCAGTTTGACGGCTTTTTCCTTACTTGTCTCTGAAAGCCCGTGATCGGAAACAATGATAAGGTTTATTTTATCTGCAACAGGCAAATCATTAATAGCGCGCTGAAATATTCCTATCAGGCTGTCAGTCAGTATTACCTGTTGTTTGGCTTCCTCAGAAAGAGGTCCAAATTCATGTTCGGCCATATCAGGTTGATCAAGGTATATAGCTATAAAATGCGGGCGGTTTTCAGGAGGCAATTGTAACCATTGTACTACACTATCCAGCCTTTGTGCGAGTGTAGTATGTTTGTTGTATGCTTTCCATATTGAAGGGTATCGCCCGTTTACAGGAACGTCAGAGCCCGGCCAAAAATAAGCAGCAGTTTTTATTCCCTGCGCTTCGGCCACATTCCATATCGGCTCTCCGCTATAAAACGAGGGATCGGATTTTTCTGCTGTGGTGAGGGCAAATGTTTTACCGGAAGCCGGATCATAAAATTTATTAGCGACAATACCATGATGATCAGGATATAAACCTGTAACCATGCTGTAATGATTGGGAAAAGTTTTGGTTGGGAAGCAGGGCTGCATCGCCTTTGCTTTTACACCTTCCCTGGCAATAGCGTTGAGGTTAGGTGTGGGATACATTGCGGGAAAGTCGTGCCTGAAGCCATCCAGAGAAATCAATATCACATAAGGCTTTTCATTCTGCTGGCTGTAAGCTATAGCAGTAATGCACATAAAGATGCATACCATAGCAAAAGACATTATGGAAGGACGTACCATTGACCAAACCTAAGAAAATCGGTCTTTACTGCAAAATGCAGTACATAATTCAGCTTATGAAAAGATACAAACTAAAACAGAGGCCTTCCTGCGGATGGCAGGTATGGCCAGGGAATAGCCAGCAGGATAATGATCAATGCAGCTAAAAACCATCCCCGCATTGTTTTGAATTTTTCTTTGTCAGTATTCCTGCGTTTTGTTTTGGCAGAACCAATGGTAATGAATACCACGGCAATCAGCATGAAAAGAAAGTGGAAAAGCCCGAAGAACATCGGAGCTTCCTGTTTAACGGCGCTGCCAAAATCTCCCCAGAAATATTTTACCAGGGGACTTTGTATATAAAGGATAAGTCCCACGATCAACTGGAGATGGGTAAGGATCACTGTTAATAGCCTTATGGTATTATCTGACTTTGTAAAAGGCTTATTGCCGGCATAACCCGTAAATGATTTATATATGGCAACAAGAAGTATGATCAGCATCAGCCAGCGAAGGCCTGAATGCATGTGCAACAGAAATGAAAAAAATGAAGTCATGGACTATCCGTGTTTTGTTGTGCAAAGATGCAACTTATTACCATTCACAGCTAATCCATTTTGGATGTCTTTATTTATGACATAATATTTCTAATATTTCTTTGTAATAATACACAGACAAGAATAAAAGGCTTCCTGGAAAGGAAGCCGATTGCGTTTTTGTACGCGTATCATGAGAAAAATTTTATTTAAAGATGAGTTCCCGTGTAAGTTTGCCACCCAGCAGATCCCGCATATCGTTGCGCGAAACAGCAGACGTATGTAGTGTATCTTCAGACCCGAACAATTTTAAAGCAAGAGCATCCATTTTATCATTCAGTCCATCCAGCGCTGCGTAATTTTTAATTTCTATCATCAGCATTAAATCCCAGTCTGTTTTGGCGGCAGGATTGGCAGACAGCACTTTATAATCCATAACAAGTCCCTGTGCTTTGGCAGCTTCTCCCATTTTTACCCAATGCGTGCTCAGGTCTTTCAGGTATATATCGCCCATTCCGGGTTTGGTTTGTACAAACGATACCAGCCAGACAGAACCGTCTTTATAAGGCTTATTGTTTTGTGCCCGTACGCTGGCAGCAGAAAATATAATAAATAAAATCCCGGTTGTACTTAATATTAACTTTTTCATAATTGAACATTTTAAGATTAAGGAATTGAAATAAAAACTTCTCGGTACAAAGTAGAATGCCGCTGCGCCTGTTGCCTTGTACTTTTGAAACAAAACATTGGATTTTTCGCGCATTTTGGCTTAGGCAGGCGGTTGCGAAGGGTAAAGAGCAGCGATTTTAGTCTTTAAGCGGGAGATTTTTTTCTGCTGTGACCTGAGATGGGGGAAACCCGAAGTAACTTTTAAAAACACGGGAGAAATAGGCGGGGTCGCTAAAGCCGGTTTCATAAGCGATCTCAGCGATGGAGGCCTGGTCATTTTTCAGTAATTCCATCGCCCGCTCCATTCGCAAAGAACGGATAAATGCACCTGCAGACTGATTAATGATAGCTTTTAATTTACGGTTGATCTGTGAGGGGCTCATGGCAAACTCCCGGCCCAGCTCTTCTACAGAAAATTTTTCATCTCCAATATGCTTTTCCACTGTGCTAAGCAGCCGCTGCATGAACCGGCTGTCCTGCGAAGTGACTGCTATTTCACCCGCCTTTACCACCAGCTTCTTGCTGAATTTTTTCCGTAATTTATTACGCAGCTCAATCAGGTTACGTGTTCTTATTAATAACTCTCTCGAATTGAAAGGCTTGATAAGATAAGCGTCTGCTCCGGTCTCCAGTCCGGTTATTTTATCCGCATCTTCTGCGCGGGCTGTAAGTAATATAACGGGGATATGGCTGGTCAGGATATCTTTTTTTAGTAAAGCGCATAATTCAAATCCGTCTGTTGCTGGCATCATCACATCGCTGATCACCAGGTCCGGTATTTGTTTTCTTGCTGTTTCAAATCCCTCCAACCCGTTTTTGGCTTCTATTACGGTATAGGCTTCCCTCAATTTGCCGCAGATATAGCTGCGCACATCCTGCTGGTCTTCCACCACAAGAATTGTCGGTCTGCTGTTATCCGGTACTTTTTCCTGGCTTACCTCATCGGGTTTCGCATCTGGCAATATAGTACCCGGATCTGAGGATATTCTGCGAATCTCACCGGCAGAAATTATTCTTTTATTTAAAGGAAAATAACAACTGAAGGCGGTCCCTTTATTTACATCGCTCACAACGGTTATCTTGCCGTTGTGCAATGCTACCAGCTCTTTTACAAGGGCAAGCCCGATCCCCGTCCCCTCATATGCTTTTTTGTGAGAATTATCGGACTGGTAAAACCGGTCGAAAATGAAGGGAAGCTTTTCTGCAGGAATACCGGTTCCGCTGTCTTCTACCCCCAGCTCCAGCAAGTCTTTGCCTGCCAGTGAAATGCTTACCGTAATGCTGCCTCCTTCACCTGTAAATTTAAAAGCGTTGGAGAGCAGGTTATAGAGGACCTTTTCAAAAATATCTTCATCAAAATAAAATGCCTGTGTCTCATTTCTCAGTCCATTTTTTAAGCGGGGGTCCACTCTGGTCTCCAGTAAGATATTTTTATGGTGTGCCATTGAAGAAAAAGAATGCACAATTTGTTTTACAAAAGGAATGATATCATCACGATTGGTATTCACATGGTAACTTCCCACATCAAGTTTGGACAGATCCAGAAGCTGGTTAATCAGTTGAAGCAGGCGTTTTGAATTGCGGTGAATATACTGCAGAGGTTCTCTGAATTTCTGTGTGTTCTTATCCCGGAGCAGATCTTCAACAGGTCCGATGATGAGTGTAAGCGGCGTTCTGAATTCATGGGAAATATTAGCAAAAAAACGTGATTTGAGATGATCAAGGGATGACTGCTGCGCCAGTTTTTTTCTGAGGTCGGAAAACCTCAGAAAAAGTACCCAGGTAAAAATGATCATCATCCACGAGTAGCAAAGTATCAGGATGAAAAATGCAATACTGTTAAACTGCGATTTATAACCGGAAATATCCTGCGCTCCAAATCTTGCATAGTACAGTCCGTTGACAATGGCTAATGCATAAGCGGTTGCCTGCAAAAAAAGAATAGGTATGAGTGCCGTGAGCATTAATCTTATCATCCTGTCCTTATTACGTATATACAGAAAAAGGACGCACAAAAGAGAAACACCATTCACCAGCTTAACGGTGTTTTCAGAAACGTGAGAGGTCTTTGAAAGGTTCACCTGGAAAAGCGCAGACAAAAAACATGAAATTAAAAGAACAAGTACCTGGAAAATACTGAAACTGAAAAGATATTTATCCCATTTGGGAAAGTGTTGAAATGTTTTTAAAAAATAGCGCACGAACTGGATGAGGAAAAAACCGGAACAGCTATTACAGGTAATATACAGGTACAATAATAAATGCGGGCTTTCTTTGAGAAAGACATCATTTAAACTGCACAACGCCAAAAGGCAAAAAGATATCAGGAACAGGCTGAAATAAAGAAATTCTTTTTCGCGGACTATTATGAAAAAATAAAAATTGATCGTGATAGACAGGATGAACATTCCTAATAAAAAGGCGTCCTGTATAGCCGTCATATAATGCGATTCATCATCTACATAATTGTGCTGCACCAGTTTTTCTGTGAAGCTGAAGGTGATCTGCATGGTATCCGGCTGGGCATCCGCGTAGTTCCAGTAAATCCTTTTATACAATATAAGCGTATCGCCTGCAGGAATAGAAAGGGTGAATGCCGGAATTCTTTTCAATCCATCGCGGCGGCTCCAGGGCACGCCTGTACCCGTGGTGTAATGCTCCCATTCGCCATCATGGGTTTTAGCAAACAGGTCTGCATGGAAAGAAGATTCGGGCAAGGCAATCTTTATTTCTCCCGGCATGCAGTTGGCGATACGGAAACGCTGCCAGTAAACATGGTTTTTATAGTTCACCTTTTGATTATCATTCTGAAAGAGCGTGGATACTATTGCCTGTTCAAGCTGCATTTTTGCCCCCGGATCGGCCATTACCTGCCAGCTGGTATCCGGCAATACATGATCTGTAGCTGTATCGGTACTGATTATATAAACAGGCGGTAAAGTAGACTGGCCCTCTGCCGTTATGAACATTAATAAGAAAAAAATAAAAAAAACGAATCTTCTTTCCTTTAAAATTGCTATTGCACTCATCTTAAGTAAAATAAAACCTTGTGACTGACAGTCTTAGCAACTGTAACAGCTTATTGCCGGGCTTGCTGAAACAGGCGAGTGTTCTTGGCAGAAAGTGTTCAGGGGGAAAGAGGATGGTTAAAAGTATAACTTAATTTTGAAAAGAAGCTGACTAAAAAGATCGTCATTGCGAACAAAGTGAAGCAATCTATACTTAAACCTTTATCATTCAATGAGATTGCTTCGTCCGTTCCTACCTCGCAAAAACGTTTAACGAGCTTTTTGGTCAGCTCACAGTATTAAAAGTGCTGTTTTCTAATTCAGCCCCCTGAAATCAACAGGCACCAGCTTACTTACCCCGGGCTCCTGCATAGTGACACCGTAAATAATATCTACGGTAGACATGGTCATTTTGTTGTGGGTAACGATAATGAACTGGGAGTTTTCGCTGAACTGCCGTATCATATTGGTGAATTTACCCACGTTGGCGTCATCCAGCGGCGCGTCCACTTCATCAAGGATACAGAACGGCGCCGGCTTGATGAGGTATATGGCGAACAGCAATGCTGTGGCGGTAAGCGTTTTTTCTCCACCGCTTAACTGAGTGATAGACGACGGGCGTTTCCCTTTGGGTTTTGCGACGATGTCAATCCCGGTTTCGGCCAGATTCTCAGGATTCTCCAATAATACATCGGCGGTATCTTCTTCGGTAAATAATGCTTTAAATACTTTCTGGAAATTTTCTCTTACAGTATTGAAAGTTTCAAGGAATTTCTGGTTGGCTGTCGCTTCCACTTCCTGTATGGTTTGCATCAGCCCGTCCTTTGCGGTAACGAGGTCATTCTTCTGCTCCAGTATGAACTCGTATCTTTTCTTCATCTCCTGGAAAGCTTCAATAGCCGTAGGGTTTACTTCGCCCATGTTATCAAGGCGTTTTTTCATTCTTTCGCAGGATGCCTGCAGGTCTTCCAGGGGAGTATCGGTCTGCCTGGGCTCATCAAGGATTGCATCCAGATCCACGCGGAATTCAACACTCAGCCTTTCCTTCATTCCTGCCAGTTGCAGCTTCAGCTCGCTCAGCTTATCTTTTATTTCATTCAATAAATGATCAAGCTGCTCTTTTGCCTTTTGTTTCTGGCGTAAAACAGATTCTTTTTCCGTAAGTACATTTCTCCTGTTATAATATGCCTGATCGGCTTCATTCAGTTTCCTTTCTTCTTCATCTTTATTGCGCAGCATTTCCAGCAATGTGTTGGTAGCCAGTTGCAGGCTTTCTTTTGTTTGCGCAATATTTTGAGAAGATTCTTCCAGTTGAGCGGTACTGTTTTCGATCTGCCGCTGCAGGTCTGCTAACTGGCCGCGTTTAAAGTCATGCTCCTGCTTCAGGGCATTTATTTTACTTTGCTGCTTGGTATGCTGCAGGTTGCAGTCATTAAAAGTAGCAACGGAAAAATTATACTCCTGTTCCGCCAGACTGTATTCCTTTTCGGACTGCTGCAATCTTGCCTGCAATTCCTGCAATTGTGTGTTTAATTTTTCCAGTTCTTCCCTTACATCGGCAATACTATCCTGGTTGTTTTGTAACTGGTCGCTCAAATCGTTTAAACGTTTTGTCCCGGTCTCCTCCTGGTGCAAAAAATTCTCTATTTTATTCTGAATGGCAAACACATGGTTGGTATACTGGTTGATAGTATCCTGTGTTTGCTTAATGGCCTGTTCTTTTAACTGTTCATTATACCCGATCACTTCATTGTGCTTTGCCTGTATATCCGATCTCAGCGCATTTACAACAGCCTCCTGCGCTACAATCTCGTTATGGAGCTTTTCCAGATTCTTTGCACGCCCTATTTTCTTTCCTTCAAATAATCCCACACTTCCGCCTGTCAGCGCATATTTGCCCTTTACATATTTACCATGCTTTTCCAGTACTACGGCGCCATTGCTGTTGCGTAATGCGTCTTCGTTTTCTGCAATGAACACGTTGCTCAAAAGATATTCGGCTAATTTCCTGTAACGGTCGTCTACTTCTATTACGCTCATTGCGCTGATAGTTCCTTCCGGCTGATGATGCTCCTGGTCATTGAAGCCGTTGATCCTGTCGAGCAAAAAGAAATTTGCTTTTCCTTTCTGGTGAGCGTCAAGCAGGTGAACTGCCTGCAATCCTTCTTCAAGCGTATTTACCACATAATAGTTAAGGTAAGGTTCGAGCACGTTTTCGACGGCTGTGCGATAGGCTTCCTTTACATATACAATATCAGATAATATCGGCGCGGTATGATTCCAGTGAGGATTGTTGTGTAAAAACTTCACACTTTCGGGGTAGCCTTCCATGGAATCTATCAGGCTTTTCAGTAAGGCGTGCTCATTTTTTTTCGCATCAAGCTTTCTGCTTTCTTCAGCCAGCTCATTCCGCAGCTTCTCCATTGCCGCCTGCGTCTGTAGTATCTGCTCTTTGGTATGCTCATGCTGCTCCTGCAACTGGCGCAGGTCAAGACGTTTATTTTCCAGTTCCGTTTCCTTCTCCTGCTTTTCATTTTCCAGTTGTGCTATCTGGCTGCGGCGCTGCGCCTGCTCTTCTTCTCCCTGCATTATTGCCCGCTGTATATTCTGTATAGAAGTATCGGCAACGGCTACCTGCTTTTCAGCATCAAACTGGCGGCGCTGCAATGCCTGGTTGTCTTTACGGACAATATCAATAGCTGCACGTTTTTCATCAAAAATATGGCGGTTGCTTTGGAGCGTATTTTCTATGGTTTCAAGGTTTTCAGCAAGGCTTTGCAGTCTTTCTTCTTCACCCTCTATATGAGCGCCGGTGAAGGCTATACTTTCGTCTAATCCCTGTAATTGTCCTTCGGCCTTCTGCAGAAAATCCTTCAGGCTGCTTTCTCTTTCTGATAAATATTGCAGGCGCTGCTCACCCAGGTTCTTTTCATTTTCCTTTGTGCGCACATTTTCCAGCAGGCTGTTGAATGCATGCTGCATCTGTTGCAGGGCTTTTTCCTGCTCTATAAAGCCGAGCTTATCCTGCTCTATCGTTGCCTCTTCCTGCGCTATGGCCGCTTCCATCTCAAAGCGCCTGTCTATTTCCTGCTGCTGCTGCTCATTGAGATCTTTATAGGTAATATTGAATCCTTCCAGCGCAGCTTTTGCCAGTTCAACGCTGAGCTCTTTATATTCCTTTTTGATCTCATAATATTTCTCCGCCTTCTTTGCCTGGCTTTCCAGGCTTTTGAGCTGGTTATTGATCTCAAAAAGAAGGTCTTCAATACGTGCAAGATCCTGCTCGGTGGCATCCAGCTTCAGCTTTGCCTCTTTTTTTCTCGTTTTGTAAATAGTGATGCCGGCAGCCTGTTCCAGCATACGGCGGCGGCTGTTTTCCTTGTCTTTAATAATATCATCCACCATGCCCAGCTCAATAATAGCATAGCTGTCGGTGCTTACCCCGGTATCAAGAAAAAGATTGTGTATGTCTTTGAGGCGGCAGTTCACATCGTTGAGCCGGTATTCGCTTTCGCCGCTTTTATAAAATTTTCGTGTAACGGTTACCGTGCTGAATTCGGTAGGCAGCAGGTTGCGTGTATTCTCAAATGTAAGGCTCACCTCAGCCAGTCCGCTGGAGCTTCTTGTCTTTGACCCGTTAAAAACAAGGCTTTCCAGGTTCTCGCTTCGCAGATTGCTGATCTTATGCTCTCCGATCACCCACCTGATAGAATCTATAATATTACTTTTCCCGCATCCGTTTGGCCCGATAATACCGGTGATGCCCTGGTCAAAATTGATGGTGGTTTTGTCGGCAAAACTTTTAAACCCTTTGATTTCTAAACTCTTTAATCGCACGTTTCAATATTTTAAGGAAGTGGACAAAAATAATTGAATCACCATGAAAATTAATGCTGCCGGTTTTATCAAGCCCTGTTATTATTAACGATTTATACACAAGAATAGCACCATACAATATTTATGAACAATGTGTGGAAAAGAACCTCTATAAACGCCCCTTTTATGGGAAAATTGCGATGGAATTTTATGTATAAAATTTGTCTTCCTTCCAATTCCGGGGATTATTCGCAATATAATTTTTGATCCTTTGATATTCTGCTGCATCGCGGATGATATGTTCGTGGAAACGGGATTGCCAGCCAAATTCCAATCCTAACCTGTTGCAATGCCTGGTTACTGCCGATTTGTACGAACCCATAATGGATGACAATGAATTTTTGCCCTGGTTTTGAAACCGTTGTTGTCCTATGGTTTTGGGTGGTGATCCCGATTTGTTTTGGGGATTGGATGGTGTTTGTTGTTGTTGGCGTTGTTGTAGAGACAAGGCATGCCTTGTCTCTACGTTCGCAACGTTTACGTTGGTTACGTCGTTTACGTTGTTGCCATCCCCATCATTATTATGGTTCCCTCCCGTTGCATTATTCAAAATCAATATGCCGTGAATATGATTGGGCATTACAATGAATTCATCCGGGTCAACATTTTCCACATGATTTTTTATTTCATGCCAAAAAACATCCGCCAATACCCCTTGTTTAGATAATTGCATTTTGTGATTGATAATTTCCCCAAAATAATGTTCCCTGTTTTGTGTGCAGATGGTTACAAAATAGGGGGCGTTCCACCTGTAATCCCAGTTTTGCAACCTGGTAGATGCTATGCGGTATTTGTTTTGGAATTTGTCAGACATAGGTTTCGCCAGGATAAAATTAGCGGAATAAATTGTTATTTTTATCATTATCTATATCTGTTTAGATGTTAACTTTTACTGCTACAATATTGAAATTTGGAGAAATGGGAGAGAAGACCGGGTGGTACTATATTGAAGTGCCTGCCGATATAGCGGAAAAGCTTAACCCGGCAGACAAGAAATCTTTTCGTGTAAAAGGGAAGCTGGATGATCATCCCATTAAAGGCGTGAGCCTGATACCCATGGGCGGCGGCAAATATATTCTTGCATTGAATGCTACTATACGGCGGGGTATACGAAAAGCCAAAGGCGCTATGTTGAAAGTGCAGCTTGCTGTGGATAAGCCTTATGAATTATTACCCGAGCTGGTGGAATGCCTGAATGATGAACCGGATGCAAAAACTTTTTTCAGCAGCCTGCCCAGGTCTCATCAGAATTACTTCTCCAAGTGGATAGAAAGCGCCAAAACAGAAGCCACCCGTGCCAGGAGAATTGCGATAACGGTTGAAGCAGCCTCAAAAAAATGGGGGTATGCTCAAATGATAAGGGCATATAAAGGCAAAAATGAATTGTAGCGCCATGTTAATTGTGAAACGTGAGAAGTGAAACCTGTCTGCCGACAGGCAGGCGTGAAAATCTCACTTCTCACTTCTCACCTTTCACGTCTCACGTCTCACCTCTCACAATTGTTTACAGCATAATAATCCTGGCAGTAGTATCGCTGTCCTCAAAAAACAGCTTTGGCGCCTGCTCTTTGTTTTGCAGGAACAGCATATATCTTGCCAAGTTCCTTATATCTCCTGCGCAATGTGTTCAGTTCCGTTTTGTACTTTGGATCGCCGGCCAGGTTCGTGGTTTCATGCGGATCATGTCTCACATCATACAGCTCTTCATAGCTGTGCTCAATATAATTCATATATTTAAAATCCTTTGTGACCACTCCTTCCACCTTAGGAATGCGCGGGCCACCCAGAAAGTAATGCTGGTAAAAGAAATCATTCCTTTCCGGTAATTTGTTGGAGACCAGGTCTATCAAATTTATTCCCTGCATTTGTTTGGGCGCCTGCACCCCGGCCATCGCAAGGATAGTGGGGGCAATGTCTATATTTAAAGCGATCTGTGGCGCTTTGTATTGCCTGATCTTATCCGGCACATTGGGATCATAAATAAGCAGCGGCACCCTGATGGATTCTTCATATCCATACCATTTACCTTCCATTCCGTGTTCTCCCAAAAACATTCCGTTATCACCCATAAAAATGATGATGGTATTTTTATCAATGCCTAATTCCCTGAGCTTATTCATGGTGTTACCTACCGCATCATCCACGCCTGATATCAGCCTGTAATAGTTTTTTACGTTTTCCTGGAATAGTTCCGGCGTTCCGAAAAGCCCCTGCCATCTCGCCCTCGCAAAATTGGTATCTGTTCTGAAAAATGCAGGCAATTGTTGCCAGTATTTGGGATCAGCGGTTACCGGTTCAGGTATGGTCACGTCCTTATAATAATCCCGGTATGCCGGCTGGGTAATATATTGGGGAGGATGGCCATCCTGTTCATGCGGCGCCTTAAAGCTTACGGAAAGACAAAAAGGTTTATCGTTATTGCCAAATTTGTCCAGGAACTCCTGGATGGCATTGTTCAATGTATCTGTATCATGAACAGGATTGCCATCATTGCCGGTAATGATATAATCGGGTTGCCCCTTGCCGCCTGCTTCTGTATTCACCCAGAAATCATAGATAGCTTCCGGCGGGTGTTTCCCCACTCCAAATTTGCCTATGGAGGCGATCTGGTATCCTGCGTTTTTTAACAGCACCGGATAGGTTCCGGACAACGCTTCCTGTGTCAGGTCCGTTGAAAAATCATGGATATTATGATAAGACTCATATTGCCCGGTCAGCAGGCTTGCCCGGCTTACGCAGCAAATGGATGTGGTTACATAAGCATTTTGAAACAATATGCCGGCTCTTGCCAGCTTATCCAAATGTGGTGTCCGGATGATGGTGTTCCCCATTGCGCCTAATGCATCCCAGCGTTGATCATCGGTGAGAAAGAAAATGATATTAGGTTTTGTAGAAGCGTTCGGCTTATTGCTTTTTTCAATATACTTGTTGCGAAAAGAAACAAGCGTTACAATAAATAAGCTTAATGTAACTAACAGCACGGATGCTTTTTGTATTTTCATAAAGCGTGTATTGATATTAAAGTTATATAATCATTTACCAGCGTTTTAATATTAATCGGACATTTTCAAAGAACTAAGTTTTATAACATCAAAACACTAATTAAATCGTTTAAAAAAAATCGCAATATTTACACATGAGGACTGCTTTGCATTTTTATTAAGTTTAACCTGAGCTGCTTCCAGCTTTTTTTATTTACTCTATCTTGCCGAAAAGAACATTATTAAATGTAAAAATTATGCACTGTTTAAAAAGTAAATATGCTTTAAGGAATTTTATTCTTGTTTGTTTGAGTACATGGATACGTTTTGATGCTGCCGCACAGCAATTTGAACAATTTTCACATCGCGGAGGACGGGGGCTAATGCCTGAAAATACCATCATTGCCATGGAAAACGCTCTCGATTTTGGTACAGGACTAGAAATGGATCTGTATTTAAGTAAAGACAACCAGGTATTTGTTTACCATGACGATATTATTTCACCCACATATGCAACAAACCCGGATGGCACTCTGGTTACCAGAGAGCAAGCCGCAAAAAGAAAAATTATTGATTATACTTATCCCGAGTTAAAAAGCTTTAATATTGGCATACGCTCCAATCCCGAATTCCCACGTAAAAAAAACATAAATGCAACCATCCCGCTTTTTGAAGAGCTGATAGATTCCGTAGAGTTATATGCGAAAAAAGGAGACCTGAAAAAGCCTTCTTATTCCGTGGAAATAAAAGTTCCTGAAGCTGCACTTCCTTCGATGTACAAACAGCGCTTGGTAGATGCTGCTATAAAGATAATCAGGGGAAAGAATATTGGAGACCGTGTTATTATACAATCGTTTGACAGGGAAGCGCTCGAATACCTGCATCAAAAATATCCAACGATGAAAACGGCATATCTTGTTTTTATAGGACAGGATGATTTTCACAATAATCTAAAGAAGCTGTCTTTTAAACCAACGGCTTACAGCCCTTTTTATAAACTTGTAACGCCTGATATGATCAGCTATTGCCACACGAATAACATACAGGTTGTTGTGTGGACGGTAAATACAAGGGAAGACATTGGTCATTTAAAGCAAATGGGGGTAGATGCAGTTATATCAGACTATCCTGATTATTTCTTGTCAAAATAATGCTTCTCTGTAACTATGAATTTTGCACAAGATCTCGTATTGCAAACACCTGATAAAGTTGTAAACAATATGTTTGAATTTGTCATCGTATGACATTTTTGTAAAATTGATCAACAGCGCTCTGACCAGGAGCCGTTTTCATTATGATAACAATAATCCCCGGATAGACATCCGGGGATTCACGTTTATTTAACCTATTTTCTGCTATTGTATAGCTCTTTTATAGAAATCTTATTTTTCCAAACTCAGATTTGATATTGATTTTTGAAGAACCTGCACCGGTGGTCGCAGAATAATGTTTGTCGAACCGGACCCCGTTTTTCTTGTCGTTCTCCTTTTCCGTTATGGCGTAAGATGTGTTGTTGTCTAGATCTCCAAAACTTGTTTTGATGTCAAAATTGGCAGAGATATTATTGCTAAGGTTGATTTCCAGCTTGGAGTAAGATGATTTCACATCAAGCTGAGCTATCGAGTTGTCCAGCCTGATATTTACCGCGTCGCAAAACTCAAAAACCGAGCTGACATCCCCGCTGAATTTCCCCATGGTTGCTTTAGAAAACTTCACGGTTACTTTCCCGTTATTGACCGAGCTGATATTTGCCTTTCCAAACTCCACATGCAATTGTTTTACATCGCTGAGGTTGCCGGCAGTAAGGCTCCCGAATTTACTCTGCAGCGCCACAGCTCCTTTATAGTCTCCGATTATCAATGCTCCGAAAGAGTTGGAAGCATCCAATGGATTTTCTGCAGGAAGAAAAACATTGTAATTAATTTCCATTCCTTCCTCTTTATAGTTTTTGTTTTTTTTGTTTCCGTTATTACCGGTATTAATATTGTCCGCTTTGGTTTTGAAGTAAACGCCTTCTGCTGTTTTACCATCTTCAATGCGGATCTTATCCAGTATCTCCTGCGCCTTTTCTGCGGAGGCAGCCTTTGCCACTATGGTAACTTCTACTTTTACTTCCTGTTTCCCCCATGTATTCAGCTTCATTTCTCCAAAGGAGTTTTCCAGCTTTATCTTGTCGTTTTTGCTTACAGTATAGGATTTGAAATAGGTTTTTGTTTTTTCGATTACAGGGTCGGTAATGGCCTGTGCGGTGAGAATAAAGACCAGCAAAAAGCCTGTAAGCAGTGTAATTGTTTTTTTCATAATGATGCGCTTTTAGCCTGTTTGATTTCCTGAATGATATTTAGTTGCTGGTTCAGCAGGTCAATCTGCAATTGCAGGTTGTATATCATTGCCTGCAGCAATTCTTCTTTATTTGGGTTTGCCGGCAACTCGTATTTTAAGGCATGATAAGTACTGTCGAGGCGTTGTATATCCCTGCTGAATTTTCTATATAGGTCGGGCTGATCTGTGCGTATGGCTTCAAGCCCGTGTTGCTTTGCTTCTATCAGCCCCGAAAATTTTGCTACTCTTGCTGCATAGTCAGGGTCAATAGCCTCAATTACCGGGTCCCCGGTTTTGTTTTCCGGTGTTGTGCCTGTTGTTTGGTTTTGGACTACCGGTATTTCTTCATGGCCGGGATGCAGGAAAATATATAAAGATGATGTTAAAACGATCGACACGACGGCAGCGGCTATTAACCACCATTTCTTCCCGTTCATACGATACACCGCTGATCCCTGCTTTGGTGTATTCAGCGATTGCTCTATTTTTTCCCAGCTTGCGGGCGATGGTTGCTCTGTATCAAATTTTTCACGGTTATCCCTGATAAAGCGCTCTAAACTTTTACTCATGTCATTGGTCTCCTTTTAGTATTTGCAGTAGTTTTTGTTTACCTCTTATATATTGTGTTCTGGTTGTTGACTCTGCCACACCCATTATCTGGGCTATTTCCTCATGGTCGTATCCTTCGAGCAGGTAAAGGCTTACTACGGTTCTGTACCCCGGCGATAATTTCTTTATACTGTCCAGTATCAACTGTACCTGCCACCGGGTCTCGCTTTCATCGTGCACAGGCTCAGCATCTGTTTCATATTGCTGCCCGGCATCTATCTCTACAATATTTATTTTCTTTTTCTTTAATTGATTTATGGATTTATTGATCACGATTTTCTTTATCCAGGCTCCAAAGCTGCTCCTGTTTTCAAAAGTTTTGATATTATGGAACGCTTCAATGAATGCCTCCTGCAATATATCTTCCGCTTCTGTCCTGTCATTTACTATCCTTAGGCTGGTATTAAACATTGCACGGGCATATTGTTCGTACAATTTTTTAAAGCTTACTGCATCTCCTTCCTGGCAGCGGGCTACCAGGTCTGTATGTTGTTCTTGTGCTACAGGCAATTCCAAAAAATGAGGTTTTATACGTCAGTATAGTATTAAAGACAAGCACCCGGCTGCTATGTTGCATCCGGGTACCTTTTTTTGAAAAAAAAGATCAAATCGCCTTCTTTGCGTTTTCTTTGCATATCCCGAAGCTTAGGATTGCTCCTTTGAGGTAAAAATAAGTTTAATCAAATTCATTACTGAAAAATGATAATACCCGCATAATGAACATACTTGGACAGTTTAAAAAGATCACCACTTTTGTTTTTGATGTTGACGGGGTAATGACTGACGGGAGCATTGTAATTGTGCCGGGGCTGGAATACCTCAGAACAATGAATACAAAAGACGGCTACGGGCTGCAACTGGCTGTAGGGAAGGGATATAATGTAGCGGTGATCACAGGAGGATTCGCTCCGCCGGTAACCGAGCGGATGAACAGCCTGGGCATTACCGATGTATTTCAGTCGGTGAAAAATAAGCTGGAAGTATTTAACCGGTATATAACAGAAAAAGGTATAGCCCCCGACCGGGTATTATATATGGGAGATGATATACCGGATATCAGGGTAATGCAGGCGGCAGGCTTAGCCTGTTGTCCTGCAGACGCAGTGCAGGAGATCAAAGCCATTGCACATTATATATCCCCGCTCAACGGGGGAAAAGGCTGTGTACGGGAGGTGATTGAAAAAGTGCTAAAGCTGAACGATCACTGGGAAATTGCCACCGAAATAAAAAGCATCTGAGGTGGTGAATGGTGAAAAGTGAATAGTGAAACGGCAAACGTCAGAGGTGAGAGGCAAATAAAGAGGTAAGTGATAAAATGTCAAACGTGAGAGGTGAAACGTGAGAGGTGAAATGTGATGAAACTTTTGCAACCTGCAGCCTGTAACTTGCTTAGCTTATACCCTACACCTTACACCTTATACTGCTTATCTCTTCTGTGAAAACAGCCATGGGAGCAGGTCGGGCTCGGCAAAAGCATTGACCCAACTGTTGTGTTTCACACCCGGGTATTCGCTGTATTTTACTTTTGCGCCGGCTGCTTTCAATGCGGCAACCATAGAGCGGGAATTGGCAACGGGCACTACGTCATCGTCGGCACCGTGAAATACCCATACCGGGAATTTTCTGCCGTATAATTTCGCGCTTTCCGGATTACCGCCGCCGCAGATAGGAAAAGCGGCTGCAAAAAGCTTTGGCCGCCGCCAGAGGATCTCGAATGTTCCAAATCCGCCCATTGATAGTCCGCCAACATAGATCCGTTTAGGGTCTACCATACCATTGCTGATAAGCGTATCCAGGAAATTCATTACCAGGAGCAGGGGCTTTGTAGGAGGTACATCCATAGGAAACCTGAATGCCACACTGTCTCCTGCTTTGGTTTTGGCACGCACGCTCCAGCTCGAATCTGCAGGGCATTGCGGGAAAACAACTATAGCCGGAAATTTTTCCCTGATGGCAGAATCAAGAAAAAGATTGCTTCCCCATTTGAGCTGCGCCTCGTTGTCATTACCTCTTTCTCCTGAACCATGTAATACGAGGATTAAGGGATATTTCTTTTCTGCTGAGAAATGTGCCGGTGAAAGTATCCTGCAATACAGCGTATCATCACCTTCAATGAAGAACTGGCGCTCATAAAGGGCCGGTCCGGACGCCTGCGCTCTTATGTTAATAGGCGATATGCCGGTAATACTAATGGTGATAAAAAGATATAAAAAGCTGAAACTATTGTGAATTCTTTTCATTTTAGAAAGATACAAAGTTCTGATAACAGTTTTAATTTACTTTTGCCCATACTGTACTTTTAATAACATATATGGCACAGGTAAGGCATGAAAAAGATTGACTGGTACATATTTAAAGATTTTATTTTTACTTTCTTTTATTGCATAATCCTGTTTACGGTCATATCGGTTGTGGTGGATATCAGTGAAAAAACTGATGACTTTGCCAAAGCCAATCTCTCCGCCGGCTTTGTGTTAAAGCATTACTATATAGGATTTGTCCCGTTCATTGTAGCCTTCCTGTTCCCCTTATTTACTTTTATTGCAGTCATTTTTTTTACCTCAAAGCTGGCAAACCGTTCGGAGATCATTGCTATTATTGCCAGCGGTACCAGCTTCAACCGGCTGTTAAAGCCTTACATACTGGGAGGCCTGCTGCTTTCAGCGCTGTTATGGGTTGGAAACAGGAAAATAGTGCCTAAAGCCAACGAGATACGTACAGCTTTTGAGCAACGGTACATTGATACCCGTCCGCTGTCGTCCGGCAGTAATAATATTTATATGCGGATTGACAGTGTATCCTATTGTGGCATCCGGTATTATGATACTGCTACCCAAAGCGGTAATGGTTTTTTCATGGACAGGTTAAAGGGGACGCAGGTAGCCTATAATCTCCGCGCCGATAATATCTCATGGGATAAAGCTGGAAAGAGGTGGAAGCTCTCAGGTGTTATTGAAAGAAAAATAAACGGGCTGCGCGAAGAGGTAAAGCAGGATACCGTAAGAAGGCTCAATTTCAATTTTACGCCTGAAGACCTGAAAAAAGATGAATATATTAAAGCGCGCCTCAGCACTAAAGAGCTGCGGCGGATGGTTGACATGGAAAAGCTTAGAGGTTCAGAGGGGATCAATGATCTTGAAGTAGAGCTGTACAGGCGCGACGCCACCCCGGTAACCGTACTGATCCTTACTTTGATCGGCGCTATCCTTGCATCCCGCAAGATCAGGGGCGGGAGCGGTATACATCTTGCAGCCGGCTTTGCTATTGCATCCTTATTTATATTGCTTGACCGCTTTTCTACCATTTTTAGCGTAAAAGGGAATTTACCACCCGTTATAGCTGCATGGTTGCCTAATGTGCTTTTTGGATTGCTTACGTATTATCTCTATCGCAAGGCCCCCAAGTAGGGCGCCTTCGGGGGAGCGTTAAGTTAATCAGGTTCATCCGTGCGTTATCGTGAGAGGTGAAATGGGAGAGGTCAGGTGTATCTTTCCCGTTTCACTTCTCACTTCTCACGTTTGACGGAAATATTATGATCAAAGGCAAATTTTCCTGAAACTCTATTTTTTTACCTGTTATACTGCTGTTTTTGGCTAACTTTAGCGCGTTCGCTATCCTTTATTCTTCAAAGGGAAAAATATCTAAATGATGTAATATGGCTACTATAAAAGAAAGGTTTAAGTCCAAGGCTGATGAGCAATCTGCGGAGATCAGGGACATCCTGAAAAAGCATGGCAATAAAAAGATAGGAGAAGTAGTGTTGTCCCAGATTTACCAGGGAATGAGAGGAATAACAGGTTTAGTAAGTGAGACTTCTTTGCTGGATGCAAAAGAGGGCATCCGTTTCCGGGGCTATTCCATTCCCGAATTACAAAAAAAGCTGCCTAAAGCGGGAAAGGGTGCCCAGCCTTTGCCCGAAGGGTTATTTTACCTTATGCTGATGGGGGAATTACCTACAGAGAGCGATGTGAATGACATTACAAATGCCTGGCAAAGGAGATCGCACGTCCCCAATCATGTGTTTGATGCTATTGAATCTCTCCCCAAAGCTTCGCATCCTATGACGCAGCTCGTAGTAGGTATCATGGCATTGCAGACTGAAAGCGTATTTGCCAGGAAATATGCTGAAGGTATGAACAAAAAAGACTATTGGGATACTACGTTTGACGATGCAATGAACCTTATTGCACGTTTGCCGAGGATAGCAGCATACATCTACCGCCGTAAGTATAAAGATGAAAAGCATATCCAGCCGGACGGGCTTTTAGACTGGTCGGGGAATTTTGCGCATATGCTGGGTTTTGAAGACGAGAGCTTTAAGGAGCTGATGCGACTGTATATGACTATTCATGCCGATCATGAAGGCGGGAATGTGTCCGCTCATACTACCCATCTTGTTGGTTCTGCACTGAGCGACCCTTATCTCAGCCTTGCTGCCGGCATGAATGGACTGGCCGGACCATTGCATGGACTGGCAAACCAGGAAGTGATCAAATGGATATTTGAAATGAGGGATGAGCTGGGAGTGAAGCTTCCTTCCAAAGAACAAATAAAAAGATATGTAAAGAAAACCCTGGGTGAAGGCAAAGTGGTGCCGGGTTATGGCCATGCGGTGCTTCGCAAAACAGACCCCCGGTTCTCGGCGCAAATGGAATTTGGCAAAAAGCACATGCCAAACGATCCCCTGGTGAATACTGTCTGGAGAATATATGAAGTTGTGCCCGAAATCCTGAAGGAGCTGGGAAAAGTAAAAAATCCCTGGCCCAATGTTGATGCGCACAGCGGAGCGTTGCTTGTATATTACGGTATGGTAGAATATGAGTTCTATACTGTATTGTTTGCGGTGAGCCGTGCGCTTGGAGTACTGGCAAGCCTGTGCTGGGACCGTGCATTAGGCTTCCCGCTCGAACGTCCCAAGTCTGTGACCACAGATGCGGTAAAAGAATGGATAGAAGGTAAGGGAGAGATCTGGGGCGATTAGCCTCACATTTATCGTCTCATATTTCACGTTTATAACACCAGGTGTTGTCCGCCTGGTTTTTTTCTTTTGGAGAAAGTACTGCAGGACTCTATATTTGCAGTCCTGAAAAATAACAGGGGGATTAGCTCAGTTGGCTAGAGCACCAGCATGGCATGTTGGGGGTCATCGGTTCGAGCCCGATATCCTCCACTCTTAAAGAAAAAAGCAGATCTTGAATGATCTGCTTTTTTCTTGGATATCACAATTCTTCGCTTAAAATTTTACAATACCTGGTTGTACATAACAGAACTGGTTATTACCGTCTGTACCCTAATTCGGCGCCACCGCTTACCGGCATGGTGCAGCCGGTAATAAAGCGGGCTTTATCAGACATCAGGAATACACAGGCTTCCGCAATTACATCTCCTCCCGGACAGTATCCAAGCGGATGTATGTTGTTAATATATTCTTCTGCCGCATTCTTGTCGTCCTGTTCTTCAATCCAGGAGTGTACTGCAGGTGTTCTTACCCATGCCGGGCACACTGCATTTACGCGTATCCGGTACTTTGCATAGTCCAGAGCCATGGATTTGGTGAGGGCGCTGATACCTCCCTTTGTAGCAGTATATGCTGCATGCATCTCTTGTCCTATATGTCCTGCCAGGCTGCTTGTATTTAAAATACATCCTTCTGTTTTCCTGAGTGCTTCAAGCCCATATTTTGTAGTAAGGTAAATACTTTTCAGGTTGACATCCATTAGCCTGTGCCATTCGTCAGATGATGTTTCATGCAGCATCGCAGCGGGTGTCACAATTCCGGCATTATTGTGTATCCCATCAAGTTTTCCAAAGAAAGAGATAGTTTCTGATATAGCCCTTTCCACCTGCGGTTCAGAAGATATATCGCAGTATAAACCGATATGATTACTGTTTCCCAGTTCCTGGATAATCAATTCCAGTTCTGGTTGATTATTGCTGATAATAGCCACATGAGCGCCTTCTCTGGCATATATCCTGGCGCATTCCAACCCAATTCCACTTGATCCTCCTGTTAGAAATAAAATTTTATCTTTAAGCAACATTTTGTTTTTTATGAGCAAAGTACTTTTAATGATGCTCCGGAAACAATGGAGTATCAATGTACTTTGATGGATAATCCTATTATTTATGGCGGGCGAAAAAAGATATAAAGGTTTGTCAATTAGAAAAAGAGATGGTTTCACGGGAGAAAAGCAGATCATTCTCCCCGAGAAACTTTTGCGGGAACGTATACAGAATGATCCCCTTCTCAATAATCTTTATATCACACTGATCGGGTATTTTCCTAAAGCTTCTTTCCATTACAGGGAACGCAGATGGGGCTGTAAAGACAATATTCTTTTTTATTGCATTGATGGAAAAGGCTGGTATGAAAACAAATCCGGCTACTGCGAAATAAAAGCAAATGAATTTGTGATACTACCGGCTACAGATAAATATTTGCGTTATGGCGCTCATGCTGATGACCCCTGGTCTTTATACTGGGTACATTTTTGTGGTACACAAATTCCCCATTTCAACCGGATATATGATTTGGACCAGTTCTTAACTCCCATTGTTTTGCGTCCTGATGAAAGGAGGATCAGCCTGTGGGATGAGATGTACAATACACTTGAAATGGGATATAGTCAGGATAATCTGAGTTATGCCAATTTTTGCCTGTATCACTTTGTCGCGTCTTTCATTTTCCGAAATCACAATTTTTCCAGTTTTCAGAAAAAAGATGATAATATTATTACACAATCTATCTTATATATGAGGGAAAACCTCGGGCAGCGCTTATGGATTGATGATATAGCCGAGAAGTTTTCGTACTCTGCTTCTCATTTTTCGAGTTTATTCAGAAAGCAAACAGGCTTTGCCCCCATGGATTACTTTATTCACTTAAAAATTCAGAAAGCCTGTCAGTTACTCGATCTGACAGAAATGAAGATTAAAGACATAGCATCTTTTGTAGGCTACGAAGATCCTTATTTCTTTAACCGCATCTTTAATAAAATTATTGGGACTTCTCCTTCCGAATACCGAAAGATGAATAAAGTATGAAAAACAGGAAATAGTCTGATTATCCATTGTTTTTGAACAATAGTCCATTGTTCATTTTTTGATATTGGGGAACTTTGAGATTAAAACGATATATGAGCAATTCCTCTTCACGGTCTCGGATACTTGAATCTATCAGGACTGCTCTTGGTGAGAACAGGGAAGAAATGGTGGAGACAAACTCAGGTATCAACGCACTTTTTAAGACGGCGCCCGGTTCTGACATTGAATTATTTGAGGACACACTTAAACATTTGCAGGGTAATTTTTTTAGTTGTGAGAATATTGATGCAGCGATGGAGTATATCGGCCGGTTTCATAAAATATTATTACAGCATACATGGTGTTGTACCTTACCTGATTTTTGCCCTGTTATAGCGCGTGCAGGAGTAAGCCTGACAGATGATGTGATGCTTGCGGGAGTTGCCGTAACAGATTGTGAATGTCTGGTTGCCAGAACGGGTTCGGTTGTGTTAAGTGCTACCCAGCCTTCGGGCAGGGCTTTGCCGGTGTATGCACCGGTCCATATTGTAATAGCCGGCGAAAATCAGCTTCTGCATGACACAGACGGAGCTATCTCTTTTCTGCTCGGAAAATATGGGGATAGCCTCCCTTCTTCATTACATTTTGTTGCGGGCCCCAGCAGAACCGGCGATATAGAAAAAACATTGGTGACAGGTGTACATGGGCCTAAAGATGTGTTTGTGCTTTTGGTAAAAGAGTGGAAGAAATAATACCAGCTTATTTCAAATTAAAAAATAGTACATGAAGATGAAATCATCTCCCCCGCATATACTGATCATTATATTTATTTGCGGCTGGACGGCTTCATGGTCGCAAACATCGTTCCGTTTATATCCATACCGGATGGATCCCCGGAAACATCCTGATTACAACCGTTATCATATAAAATCTCCGGATCGTTCTGTATTCGGTGACACAATGCAGTTCATTTCCCTAAGAGATTTGTCTGCATCCAACTATAAAGACTGGATAGATCAATGGGTGCATAAAGATCGTTTAGGTAATATTCTTTGGCCTGCTTATCCTTTTATTTACCAGTCCAACCTGAAAGAAGTTGTGGGAGAAATAAAAAAACAGAAACTATATCTTTTCGATTTATGGGGATACGTTCCCGGGTCGGGCCCCGGTGGATATTGGCAACAGTATACTATTCCGGATGGAGTTTTGGATTTATTTGAGTCAGAACTGGGAAACCACTGGTTAGGGATGGATAACGGCGAGCAGGACGGAAGATATGCTGGGGGTTTTGCGCCATATATTCAACCAATGGATGCTGACCGTAAACGACAATATTTCAATTTTCAAAGGCATTTTCAAAAAATGGGGGATGAACTGGGCAATAAATTGTCGACCCTGGTATCGCTCAACTTCGGACATTATTTTTTAAAAGAAGGCATCTATGCTTTGATTGGTGCAGAAACAGCCCAGGGGCTTCCTAATTCCCAGATATATTATTCTTTTATAAGAGGCGCAGGCAAACAATATGGGGTGAGCTGGTTTGGAAATGCCTCGGTGTGGAACAGGTGGGGGTATAAAACCTATAGTATTGATGCCACTAATATTGATAACGATTATGGAAGCGGAGGGCCTTTAAAAGGTACATCACTTAGTTTGCTGAAAAGATTGATGTACAACCATATATTTTACAATTGCCTTGCAGCCGGCTTTGAAGGTTCAATGTATTATTCTGATCCCCAAAAGAGTATTCGCGAAACAAAGCTGAGTCCTATAGGAAAGATTCAACAAGAGGCTGTAAAATGGACGGAGAAATATGGAGATCCCGGAATAATGTATACACCTGTAGCGATAATGACTGATTTTTTTTCGGGTTGGTCATTTCCCCGTCATTTATATTCAAATGCGGTATACAAAGTATGGGGCGATCTGCCTTATAAAAGCGGCGATTATCTTACTGATAATGTTCTGGATATTTTATATCCCGGTTATCAGGATGCTTCATATTACAAGGATGAAAGAGGGTTTATTACGCCTACGCCGTTCGGAGATATAGCGGATTGCTTATTAAGCGATGCGCCGGCATGGTTGCTGGATCAATATCCTTTACTTGTTATAGCGGGAGAATTACAGCCCAGTGCTGAACTCAATGATAAACTTGAAGCTTATGTGCAGCAGGGCGGACATCTGGTAATTACTTCAGGGTCGCTTAAAAATCTGTATAAAGGGATCGGAGGGATAAAAGCAGGTACGCATCTGTTCAATACCAGTGCACCGGTTAATTATAAGAATATGTCAATAGCAGAACCGGCTGATTATGTCTTGGCTGAATTGTTATTTCCTGATTCTGCAATTATTCTTCAGCAAAGCGGGGATATTCCTGCCGTAGTACAGCATTCGTCAGGGAAAGGAAAAATAACTGTATTGGCCTCACCATTTGGAATAACTAATGATATTCAGGCAAGCTTACCCGTAAAAAGTAAAGAAGAAAGCCATTTGGATAAACCTTATCCTGTCTTAAATCACGTGAGAGCTTTGCTGCAGGATATTTTTGCTTCTGTGCAATTATTTGAAACTAATCCTGGTCTGAGTTATATCACCTGTGTAAAAAGTAAGGAAGAATATAGTTTACTGATATCAAATGACAAATGGATACCACAGGATTTTACCATTACTGCAAAGAATGGTGAAATCGTTTCGATAGAAGAGCTGAAAATAAATGAAGCAGAAATGCAGGCTGTTGGTTATACTCCTAAGGTTGTGCAGGAAAAAGTTGGGAAAAATTTAAGGAAAACAATTGCGGGCGGCGGCGTTCGAATATTTCGAATCAGATTAAAAGACGTAAATGCCGAAATACAGCCGGAGGTAGCGATAACCTCAAATTTCCGAAACAGGACATTGTCTTTGCATGATATTTCTGATATAAAAGAAGAGATTTTATCCCGACCTACATTCTTCTCTCATTATGACCGGGTGCTTGTAGACTGGCGTTACCTGCATAAAAGAGAAAAGCAGATTCTAAAGGAAGAGTCCGGTTGGATATCCCTGCAAAAATTGAAAATAGCAGTTGACCTTTCTTCAGGGCTTAATTTATATCCCGATTTACGATTGGTGAATAATGATTCAGTCAGATATAATGAAAGTATGACTGTTATAAAAAGTATAATAGACAAAATGAAGATACTCGGAGCTGATAAGCTATTGCTTACACCACACCGGAGCATTGAAAACAACATATCCAAAGCACAGGAGGACAGCGCTTTGATAGTTACTTTTCAGGCGCTTGCTGATTATGCCATGGATAAGGGTATAGACCTGGTAATGCGCGCCTCTTTAAAGCAGTCTTCGGCATCTGTGCTGGAGGCTTTGGAATTGATAAAAAAGGTGAACAGGATAAATTTTTCTTATGCACCATCTCTGGCGCTTCTGCTAATGCATCAGTCGTCATTAAAGCAAAACATAGAAATGCTAAAAAAAGTGGCGGTGAAAGATATTCTGCTTTCTGCCGGGCAGAAAGATATACATAACCAGCTTTGGAACATTAACGAGCCGGTGAGCTCACATGAAAATCCGATGGAAGTTCAGCGTACACTGCGTTATTTCAAAAATGCAAATTTTATAATGGATGCATTGTATGATTCCCGTGATAGTGAATACAAGGATATTAAGTATACCGAAGAGTTGTTGAATAATGTCTTAAAAGAAGATATGAATTAACAAAGCAATACAAAGGATATTTTTTGTTGGCAGATCCCTGCATACAGGAAATACTTATAATAGGATAATCCATCAAGATAAGCATATATTCTATTGGTTCCCGGCTTTCAAATGTGGAATTTTACTTCATCGCTGCGTGAATTACTCTCTTTACATGTAATGAATTTTAAACCTGTTGCCTTAAGAAAAAATATAGCATGGGGGTATAATGCTATACCCTGAATGATTCAGGACTACGATAATCGTCGATAGTAGTATTTCATTCACTGCTATTACAAAGACATAGTTTTTTCACTCAAATTTTAACTGTAAATATGAGAAGTTTATTTTTTAATCAAAAGTTAACAGGGGCTTCTCCGCATTGCTGCATTCAGTCTTGTGGCTGCCGCTTCATTCGCATACCGGGAGGGCTTGTTGCACTATTCGTTTTTTTTGCTTTGCCTACATTATTATTATTACCGGTTCTGACACATGGCGGAGAGACGCGTAATAAATACGAATGGCAGCAGGTACAGACCAATCTTTCCGTAAAAGGAAAGGTAATGGATGAGAATGGATCTGCCCTGGAAGGAGTGACGGTACAGCTGAAAGGGCAAACAGCTTCCACCAGGACAGATGGATCGGGGAATTTTCAGATCAATGTTCCCGGAGCTGGTTCCGTATTGGTGTTCACTTACGTTGGCACGCAAGCTGCAGAACATAAAGTTCCTGCTTCAGGTGAAATGATTGTTACACTTATTCAGGATCAAAGTACTTTGTCTGACGTCGTGGTTGTTGGCTACGGTACACAGAAAAAGATCAATCTTACAGGTTCGGTTGCAACTGTTGGAGGAAGCACATTGGTGCAACGCCCGGCAACAAATGCTGCAAATCTTCTGCAGGGAAGGGTAACAGGGTTGGAGGTAATTCAGCCGACTGCTTCTCCCGGCAGGGATGATCCCCAGTTTCAGATCAGAGGACTTGGCTCTTTTGGGGCGTCATCCAGCCCGCTCGTGTTGGTAGATGGTCTGATAGGTTCCATTACCAACCTCAACCCAAACGATATTGAAAGCGTATCTGTTCTTAAAGACGCCTCTTCGGCTGCTATCTATGGTTCCCGGGCAGCTAACGGGGTTATTCTGGTTACTACGAAAGGGGGAAAACAGGGTGCTCCATTGTTGGAATACAGGGTTGATATCGGATCTCATACTGCTACCAGGTTGCCGGATTTTATCTACAACTCCGTAGAGTATATGACGATGTATAATGCTGCGAAAGAGAGAGTAGGCCTGGCGCCACTTTATACACAGGAGCAGATTGATGCATATAAAAATCCTTCTGATCCTGTCCGGTATCCTAATTTCAACTGGACCGACCACTACTTCAACCCCGCTACGGTCATCAATCACAACCTGAGATTTTCGGGTGGAAATGAGCGCACCAACTACAGTATATCTCTCGGTTATCTTGATCAGGATGGTGTATTGCCTGTATTCAATTATAAAAGATATAACGCCATAATCAATATAAACTCGCAGGTAAACAAAAGAGTAAAAGTAGGTACCATTATCAATATGGTGAAAAAGCAGATAGTAGAGCCGAGAAACGTGAACAGTGATGTTGTTCTTTTGGTGTACCAGGGAGCGCCTAATTTTATGCCTTTCCTTCCTGACGGAAGTGGTCGTATTGCCCGTTATGCATATGCAGGCGAGGGACACAACCGCAATCCGGAGACGGATCTGTACCCGGGAAATTATCAGCATTCCGATTTACATGGCGTTAATGCACAGGGGTATATAGATGTGCAGCTATTGAAAGGTTTAGTTTGGCAGGTAAAAGGAGGATTTAACTACAATGGAGAAACCTATAAAAGTCATCAGCAGGCAGTAAATCAATATGCTTATCTCAAACCAGACGGAGCTGCCGACTATCCTTATATTGACGATGGCGGAAAAAGTGGTGGTGTAACCGATCGCTATTCTCAAAATGTGCTGCCTTCTGTGTTCTCCACGCTCAATTACGAAACAGTTATAGGCAAATATCACAATCTAAAAGTATTGGCGGGTTATGAACAACAATCATATAAAACGCAATTTTTGCAAGGTGGACGACTTACTTTTCCTACACCCTCTCTGGCTGAGATTAATGCCGGTTCTCCAACAGGACAGAGTCTTTCCGGAACTTCTACTGAATGGTCGCTGCGTTCTTATTTTGGAAGGGTGAACTATGACTTTGCAGGTAAATACCTTTTGGAAGGTAATCTCCGGTATGATGGAAGCTCACGTATTGCAAGCAACAACAGGTGGGGAATATTCCCATCGGTGTCAGCCGGGTGGAGAATCTCAAGAGAAACGTTTATTCAGGAGAATCTTAAGTGGTTGGACGATTTAAAAATCCGGGCATCCTGGGGTACATTGGGTAATCAGGAAATCGGGCTTTATCCTTATCAGGATATTCTTAATCTTTCTGAATATCCTTATGGTTCAACATTACAGGCAGCTACTGTGCTGACGCGACTGACAGATAAAAATATTAAATGGGAGTCTACAAAAGTAATTAACGTTGGTATGGATCTTGAAGTCTCCAGGGGGTTGTTCGGCATGACGTTAGACTGGTTCAGGAAAAACACATTCGATATTCTTACCACACAGCCTGTGCCGGGTAGTTTAGGGTTGAGCGGCCCTGTTACCAATGACGGAAAGCTGCAAAATACGGGGTGGGAAGCTCAGTTGCGTCACAACAATAGGATTGGAGATTTCAGTTATGGCGCTTATGTTTTATTTAGTACCTACAAAAATGAGCTGCTGAAAATAAGAGTGCCTACCAAAGGCGTGAATGAGGTTGGATTACCCTATGGTTCTTACTATATGTATGAATGGGTTGGAATTTTTCAAAGCCAGGAGGATATAGATAAGTCACCTAAACAGCCATTCTTTGCTCCACGCCCGGGCGATCTGAAAATAAAAGATCAGAATGGTGATGGTATTGTAAATGCAGATGATCGTAAAACAATCAAAGGAAAATTCCCGGATTTTACCTATTCTTTTGGAATAAATGCTTCCTGGAAAGGATTTGCATTGAGCGCGTTTTTCCAGGGCACCCAGGGTAATAAAATGCCGCTGAACGGTTGGGGGATTGATCCCTTTATTCAGGGAACTCCACCCACCACAAAGTTTAGAGATGCATGGAGCCCTACCAATCCGAGCAATACAGTTCCTGCTATTTATGAATCATGGGGCTATGCGGGTGTATCTGCTTACCCATCTACGTATTACCTGCAGGATGCATCTTACCTGCGTTTGAAAAATGTGAACCTGTCTTATACATTGCCTAAACGCATAACCGATAAGATCTGGTCAAAAGGGTTAACCGTGTACGTTTCCGGCGATAACCTGCTCACCTTTACAAAATTTGAGGGAGCTGATCCGGAGACCCTTTCCAGGACAGGTAGCACGGTCAGCGGCTGGGGACGATATGCTCAGTTTCCGCAAGTGCGCATTATAAATTTTGGTGTTGATGTAAAGTTTTAAATCGTTTAAACGGGTAAAATATGAAAGTTTTATATAAAATAAGAATGATAGCTATTCTTGCTTTTTTTGCTTCTTGTTTATCCTGTAGCAAGAGTTTCCTGGACCGGAATCCATTAGATCAAATATCCAGCGGAACCTTCTGGCAGACGGAGGATGATGTAAAAATGGCATTGGCAGGGTGCTACAGGCAATTACAATCTGATTTTCTCAGCTATCGTAGGGTTTGGCTGGATTGTCTTTCAGACAACGCATTTGCACAATGGGATTATTTTAATATCCCTGCTATGACAATCGGTGTGACCAGTCCCACTTCCGGTGGCGCAGTCAATATGGCTTATTATACTCCTTACAAAGGCATAGCCAATTGCAACTATTTTCTGGAAAATGTTGACAAAGTTCCGTTGGATGCGAGCAAGATAACGGAATATAAGGGTGAAGTAAGGTTCTTAAGGGCATTAATGTATTTTGACCTGGTTGACTTTTTTGGCGATGTGATTTTATATCGTGAAACTCCCGAAAGTGCAGAAGCTGCCAAAGTGGCCAAAAGTCCTAAAGCAGATGTCCTGGCGTTCATTCACGAAGACTTGGATGCAGCAATCGCCTCACTGCCGGAAGAAGCCTATAATGGTCACGCGGTGAAAGGCAGCGCCACATCATTAAAAGCAAGAGTCCTTTTATATGAACAGAAATGGCCGGAAGCGGCTTCTTTTGCACAACAAACGATGCAGTCCGGAAAATTTTCGATCGCTGATAATTATCTCGGATTATTTTTAACCGCTACTCAGGGCGGCAATCCTGAAATCATATTCTCCACCCAATACCTGAGCCCTACCAATCCCACTGCTTTTACAGAAAGTATGGATGTGCAGATCGGGTGGTACAGTTGCATAGACCCATACCAGGACCTTGTTGATGAATATGAATGCACTGATGGCAAAATGATATCGGAGTCCCCGTTATATAGTGCTGCTACTCCGTTTGCCAACAGGGATCCCAGGCTGGTTTTAACTATGCGGAGAGTAGCTGAAGAATCGTGGCCGGACCCCCAGGATCCCGGTCAGACCGGGTATGTTATGCGAAAATATGCCGACTTTTCGCATGCGCCCTTCAGTTATGCCAGGACAGATTCAGATCAGGATATGGTTTCTATCCGTTATGCGGATGTATTGCTGATGTATGCGGAAGCAAAGAATGAAGACAGCGGTCCGGAAGCAAGCATATATGATGCGCTTGATGAAATCCGGTCCAGACCGGGCGTAAATATGCCTCCCGTTGACCGGGCAAAGTATAATACAAAAGAAACCCTCCGTGATTTTATAAGACATGAACGTCGTGTAGAACTTGCCCTGGAGGGATATCGTTATTTTGATATCAAAAGATGGGGGATCGCACACACAAAATTGCCAACACTGAAAAACCCGGGTGGAGTGAATCTGGTATTTGACCAAAAACATTACCGTTTCCCTTTTCCCCAGGCAGAACTGGATAACAACCCGCAGTTAAAACAAAATGACGGATATTAAAACCTGATATCATGAACAGATATCTTCTTACAATAATTAGCGGGTGCATGTTTATATATGGTTTTGCCCAGGTCAGCCCAAAGCTTACAAAACTGCCTTTTGCCTTTCCGCAGGCAAATCGTACTCCAATGGAAAATACACCAGTGTGTTTCGACTCAAGCTTATTGCTGGTGTCTAATTACAGGCCAGGTGGAGCGGATGCGAAAGGAGACGATGCCTATCTCTATATTGAGGATCTGCAGAATGGAAATGAAGTTGCCCGGTTTGGGAAGGGGCATTCTTTCGTGTCAGCTTTTTCCGGCAACAATGTTTTACATGTGTTTGCCCTGGAGTTCAAAAATTTCGGAAGGATAATGAACTCCTCCACCATTAATCATTTTTCCAGCAGTGATTTGAAAAACTGGCAGCAAAATATAGCAATTGCCCCGGAAGGAGGAGAACATTTGTTTAACTCATCGGTTTGCAAGGACGACAAAGGTTATATTATGGCATATGAATCGGATAAGCCGGTACAGTTTTGTTACAAATTCGCACGTTCTGCAGATCTGCTGCATTGGGAAAAAATAGAAGGTCTTGTATTTACGGGACAGAAAAAAGAGTATGCTGCCTGCCCGGTAATACGGTATTTTGCCCCATGGTATTATGTTATTTATTTACATGCACCTGTCCCGGCACATAATGGATGGATATCGTATATGGCAAGATCAAAAGATCTGAAGACATGGGAACTAAGTCCCTTCAATCCTATCCTGGAAGCGGGAAAAGGGGAAGGAAAAAATAATTCTGATGTTGATCTTATAGAAGTGGATGGAAAAACTTACCTTTTTTATGCTACCGGCGACCAGGAAACCTGGGGTACAGTGAGAGTTGCTTTGTTCAATGGTGATATGAAATTGTTTTTCAGATCCTATTTTCCGGCGGGCGCTAAGTTTGAACGGGCTTCAGCATTACAATAATTTATACATGCTATATGACTACATCCAGAAGAGGAGCTATCAGGTTAATGAGCATGGCGGCGGTTTCATCAGGTCTGCCGCTGCCTTCTCTTTTATCTGCTTCCGTATCTTCTTACCGGGAAGGTCCCCTTCGCTCTGCCTATGACCTGCAAAACGGTGAGTGGCGGATTCAATGGCCCGGCCGCGTTTCACAATACGATCTTGTATACGAAAGCCCTCCGATAGACCCTTTACAGGGGATTGCGCTTGGCAATGGCGAAGTAACTGCATTGATATGGTGTGAAGAGTCCAGGATTATTGTGGCCCTGAACAAGTCAGATTTATGGGAAGATGCATCTTTTGAAAATTTCGGTAACTGGAATAAGGAACAGGAAGATTTTAATACTACTCTCAGGCATGCGGGCCGCCTTATCATTGATTTTAAATATCCTTTATTCAGTACTCTTTTCCTGAGCGGGTTTTCCGCCCGGTTATCAATTGCCGAAGGGTGTGCTTATATGAATGTTGATTCACCCTTTGGAAAGATTTCCCTGGAATTTTTTGTCGACAGGACTTCCGGATTGTTATTATTCAATATCAAAACAGACTTTAAGGAACAAAGTCCCCTGGAAATAATACTGGAACGATTTGGCTCAAGAACCTACTCGCATTGGTATGCACAAATTAACGGGGATGCATCTATCGGTACAGCCGGAACCAGCAGCAATGCTGACGGAAACGGATTAGCTATTACCCAGGAGCTTAACGACCGGAATTTTACTACGGCTGCCCGGTTACTGACTGATATGCCCGTGGACGTGAAATACGTCCGGGAGCATTCAAGAAGAGCCGTGGTGAATATATCGCAAGCCGGAAATCTTGATTTTCGGTTAGCGGTAAACGTTACTTCCCCTGTTACGGAGGATAGCCGGCTTGTGTCCACCCGGCTTTTGGATGAAATGCAACAACTGGACCCGGTAATTGGAAGAGCGCATCACATCCAAGAGTGGAAGCGCTTATGGATGCGTAGTTTTATGGATTACGGCGATGCCTATCTTAATCATCTCTGGCACCTTACAATGTACTATGCTTTAAGTTGCCAGGGAGGCAAATATCCCGGTAGATTCAACAATGGATTATGGGCATGGAACCGGGATGTGCAAAACTGGAATTTTTACTTTCACTGGAACCAGCAACAGCTATACTGGCCCTTGCATGCGGCCGGACATCACGACTTGCTTATCCCATACCTTAATTACAGATTCCGCTCATTGCCCATGGCAAAAGCAGATGCCGCGAAGATATTCGGAGCGCAGGGTGCTTTTATAGCTGATGTTACTGAAAGAAGAGGATATAATTCGTCCAACGAATCGCATAATCATACCCCTGTTGCCGAGATGGCACTTGATTTTTGGAGGTATTATCAATATACCGGCGATCAGCGATTTTTAAAAGATCAGGCGATTCCGTTCATTACTGAAGCTGCCTTGTTTTTTGAATCATTGCTGATAAAAGAGCAGGACGGAAAATATCATGCCAGGGAAGGTTCCGGATACGAGGGGTGGATCTTACTAAAGGACGGGCTCACGGAACTGGTGTATGCAGATGTACTCTTCAGAATAGTTCTGGAAGCATATAGCGTTGCAGGAGAACGATATTCCCGGTTGGCGGTATGGGAAGAAATTATGAATAATCTTGCACCCTTGCCGCTTGCCAAAGTACCATCCCGGATTTTGATGCCAGTATCCGGAAAAACAATATTGAACGACGGATTTTTTAAGGGGGAGGAGATTTCTTCCGACCAGATAATAGCAGCAGGTTGGGGGCTGAAGGAAAACCGTATGTTGAGTACATACACACCTGATCCTGAAGGCAAATATTTCGGCATGAAATTACTGGATGGCATATTCCCATCTGTTCCAAGTGCCCCGGTTTTTCCATCAGGAAAGCTTTCCGTGGTCAAAGAAGCCGGCGAAAAACGTTTAATGAATATCATGCGTGCCACCATGTTATGCTATGGCCCGGGAATTACGGGTTGGGATCCCGTACCCGTTGTAATGGCAAGATTAGGAATGAGCTCCGCATTGAAAAAAACGTTGGATATTTTCCCTGCACGCTGGCAAATTTATCCAAACGGCTGGGGACATTGGGGAGTAGAAAAAGAGATAAATAAAGATGCAGAAATGTTTTTCAGGACCAATAAAGTAATGGATACCCGTTTTAAGAACAAAGAAAAGTTCTCGTTGCCTATGTGGCCGTTCCGTCATATGTCAATGGAATCAATGTCGGTAATGGCAACAGCAATGAATGAAGCGGTAATACAAAGTTGTAATGGAGTGATTGTAGTAGGCGCAGCCGTACACGAAGCTCAAAGTGCACGCTGTTCTCTGCATGTTGAAGGAGGTTTTGTAGTAAGTACGGAAATAATTAACGGTGTGGTTGCGTGGATGTCTATCAGAAGTACCTGGGGTGAATTGTGCAGGTTAAAACTGCCATGGGAGATGGCTTTTGGGTGGAGCGGCAGAAAGAAGGAAAAAATTAAAGGAGTAGAAGGAATAGCCAAAATTGCCATCAGGAAGAATGAAACCTTATTGCTGCTGCCCGAACCTTATGAAAAGCTGCAATGGGAAGTGATTGAAGAAAAACCTGTAGCCTGCCAGTCGCCGGTATTTCATTCATCCGGTGAAGCTCAGATCGGAATTCCTAAACAATTTTAGCGCATGAGCCTTTTTCTTATAAAACGGATCTTTTATAGCTGCTTCCTGATGGCGGTAAACGTGCTGATGTTTAAAAATGAAGGCATGGCACAATCTTCGGATTCTATTTCAAAAGCCAGCGTGAGTTTCAGGATAGGTACGGCTGTCTGGATGTCTGATCAACGTTTTGAAAATCTTTTGAATTTGTTTGACAAATATAAAGGAGTAACCGATCAGATAACCTTTTTTACTTCTTCAACGCATCCCCCTTTGCCTTTGGAAGATTTTGCCGGACGAATGAAGCTATTAAAGATCCGGATGGAGCAGGCGAGGGTTCGCGGGTACAAGGCCGGGATTAATATTTTAAGTACAATAGGTCATCATGAAGAAAATCTTGAGCATTCCCTGCACGGCAATTATACGTATATAACGGATATTAACGGTAAAGTTTCAAGGGGCTCCTACTGTCCCAATGACAGGGAATTCCGGAATTATATACGGCGTATTTATCAGCTTGCGGCAGCGGCAGGGCCGGATTATATATGGATCGATGATGATGTTCGTTTGGCCGGACATATGCCTGTAGGTTTCACATGTTTTTGCAGTAATTGTATTTCCATTTTTGAAACTGAAACTCACAGAAAATGGACCAGACAACGACTGATACAAATTTTTTCGGATGGTGAGCAGAAGGACAAACTTCAATGGCGGAGGGCATGGCTGGACCATAATCGCAATACCATTAATAACCTGTTTCAACTTATCGAATCAGAAGTTCATAGTGTTGCTCCTGATATGACGCTTGGTTTTATGACCGGCGACAGATTTTATGAAGGGTATGATTTTGCGAATTGGGCGAAAACGCTGTCCGGGAAAGCCGGCGCTACGGTCTGGTGGCGCCCGGGAGGAGGCTATTACCAGGATGGAATGACTGCTGAACTCGCAGGCAAATCTCACGATATAGGGCGACAGGTGTCTGTACTACCGGCAAACATTACTGTCATACAATCTGAAATCGAGAATTTCCCCTATCAGCGGCTTAAGAAAGCGGCTTCGATAACCGCGCTTGAAGCGGCTTCTCATATTGCCGCCGGCTGTACCGGAGCGGCTTTCAATGTCCTGTCATTTTATGATGAGCCCCTGGACGAGTATGAACCCCTGCTGCAAAAGCTGAAAAATACAAGGCCTTTTTTGGACCGGCTGGCAGCAACATTTGCGAGAAATCCTTTAGAAGGAGCTTCTGTTGTATGGGATGAGAACAGCCTGGCTGCACAAAGGTTACAATCAGGTGACTGGCCGGGCGGCAGCCCTGTAATACGGCCGGAGCAGTATGAAACAGGGATACCTGCCTGCTACGATTACAGGAATGCTGCTGTGGCGATGCTTACAGAGAATAATATTTATACTTTGGATGATGAAGCTATCCGTAAACTTTTGTCCGGGGGAGTATATATGGATGTGCCGGCACTGGAGCAACTCAACAGATCAGGCTATGGAGCGTTAACCGGCTTCCGTGTCAGCGATACCAGCATGAAGGACAGGATTGAACAATTTACAGACCACCCTGTCAATGGGCATTTTGGAAGACGCCAGCGTGATAACCGTCAATCCTTTTACAAGGAAGCAGCGTATGGTATCCGGGCGACACAGCCAAATACAGACACACTGGCCTACCTGGTGGATTATAGCGGCAAAAAGCAAGCAGATATTACTTTAGGGTTGTTTGAAAATGCCCTGGGAGGAAGAATATGCGTTTCCGGATATTATCCCTGGAATTATATGGGCAGTCAATCCAAGTCAGCGCAGATAAAAAGTATATTCAGGTGGTTAAGTAAAGATCGTTTGCCAGGCTATGTGGCTTCTTTTCATAAGGCGAATTGCTGGATTCGTAGTACCGGAACAGGAAAGCTTGCCATGGCAGTTACTAATAGTTCGTTTGACCCGGCGGTTGCGCCCGAAGTTATACTCAGGGTAAATGGTGACGAGATCATAATATATAACATGCGCAACAGGTCTGAAAAGATAAGGTCATCCGGATCAGACGGTATATATAAGAAATTCGTATTACCTGAAATTGCACCCTGGGAAATGGTTTTGGTTGTAGAAGCGTCATAGGATAATCCATCCTTATCCCGCAATACTCTATTGCTGTTAATCCGCTGAATATTGAATTTCATCCGTACGCAAAACAAATGATGATGTATATAAAAAAAAGGACTGTTTTCCTGTTGATCAGCCAATTGCTGCTTGGTATTTTAACTGTATGTTTTGTAAAAGCACAGCCTTCCTGGCATAACCCCATCGTCAAACAGGGACGATTAGGTTCCCCGCTGGTGGAATCATCTCCTTTTGTTTTTAATGGCCGGTTGTACCTCATGGAGAGCAACCAGCGTTTCTGGGATATAAAAGGAGCGAAACCCGGTGATTATTTTCATGAAGATGAAATACGGATACGGGATGTGGAAACCGGTAAAATTGTTTCTGTTGCATTGAAAAATCACGGTTTTGGGACAGCGCTGGTTCATAATAATACCGTGTACATTTTTGCCGGTAATTATGGAGAAGGCAAACCCTGGCGGCAGATGACAGAGATAACGATGACCAGCTCCACGGATCTTAAAAACTGGAGTAAACCTGTAACCGTTTTAAAAGCGAATTCAAAAGAGTATTTTTTCAATACTGCCGTTTGCAAAGGGAACGACAAATTCATTTTGTTATATGAAACCAATGATCCTGCCTGGAAGCCCTTCACATTCCGGTATGTGGCATCGGAGGACCTGGTACACTGGAAAGAAATTCCCGGCGCAGTGTATGGAAAGGATAAATATGTGGGTGGCCCGGCGCTGTATTACGAAAACGGATGGTATTATACCCTTTACCTCGAACATATTAAGGCAGGTTATGAAACCCGGATCACCCGTTCTAAAGATCTGGTGAACTGGGAAGATGCACCAGTCAGCAGACCATTTGTTACGTTTGACCCTTCTATCCGCAATATTCCCCTCATTGATCCCGGCACCGCTGAAAGTAATGCGTCAGATGTCGAGCTGTGTTACTTTAAAGGACAAACGATATTGTATTTCACAGGCAGTGATCAAACGACGGCAGGCGACTTACAATGGGCAATGTATGACGGTACTCCGGCCGCATTATTTGAACAATTTTTTTCGGATATGGAAGCGGCCGGGAAAACACCTGTGCATGAGGGCGACTGGACACCGGTGTTGATTGCGCCGGATGGAAACCTTAAGAAAAATGGTAGTGGTATTTTCAGGCATACCAATCGGCCTACTCCGCAACAACTGGCATTTCAGCAGCGGCAACTGGGCGCATTTATTCATTTTGGACCTGCTACCTATACCGCTTCCGAATTTATGACGGTACCTGATGCCGGTGTTTTTAATCCTGTAAAATTAGATGCGGAGCAATGGGTAAAAACAGCGGTGTCATTTGGCGCGAAACATATAGTATTGACCGCTAAACATCACAACGGATTTTGCTTGTGGCAAACAAATACGACGGATTATTCTGTAAAAAAAGCTCCCTGGAAAAATGGTAAAGGAGACGTAGTGGCAGAATTTGTTGCCGCTTGCAGGAAGTACGGAGTAAAACCGGGTCTATATATTTCGGGTGGTGATAAAAATGAAAATTGTACCAGCACCCCCGACCCGATGGGGAAACGAAAAATTGTAGGAGATGTTAATGCATATTTTACAAAATTTATAGAACAGTTGAGAGAACTGCTGACCAATTATGGACAGATAGATTACCTGTGGTTCGATGGCGCCTACGATCCTTTTGGCTGGGATGTAATGAACGGCACTACAATGGAACGGCTCGGTACGGGTTATGGAGATGCCATACGTACTATGGTGAAGAACCTGCAGCCGCAGGCAGTAGTGATGGGAGGAACAAGACCGGATGTACGGTGGTCGGGCAGCGAGCAGGGATGGGCGGCTTATCCTTTGTGGAACATTGTTACGGATGATAACTGGTCAGAAAACTGGGTTGGTCCTGAAAGTACCGGATGGTTACCTGCAGAAGCCAATATTCACACCCGTGATAAATGGTTCTGGTATCCGGATTCTGACAAAACATTAAGAAGCGTTGATTTTTTGACAAAAGTATACCTGGAATCTGTTGGCCGCGGCGCCAACCTGCTCATCAATATGACCCCGGATACCAGTGGGCTGATTGTGCCGGCCGAAGGGCAAAGACTGGCAGACTTTGGCAAGAAAATAGAATCGGTTTTTGCAAAAGAAATCGTAAGTCTTACTTCAGTAGAAACCGGCACAGGAAAAGTTATCAGGTTAAACAAAAAGTCAGAATTAGGCTGGCTGGAATTAGAGGAAGATCTTGCAAAAGGGCAACATATTCATTCGTACCAACTGGATGCCCTCGTAAATGGCAAATGGAAGCAGGTCGCAGGCGGTAGTAGTGTAGGACGAAAACGCATTCAGCAAATTGAACCTGTAGAAACGGATCAGTTGAAACTGACTGTTACTTCTGATAAACCCGAGATCGCGTTGCAAAAAATAACTGTATATAGTCTTTAAGCTTAAATACGATTGACAAGCATATGATAGAAACGCCCGACCTGATAATATGTATAGGATATATTGTGGTAATTGTTTGCATAGGATTGTGGACAGGATTAAGAAAAAAATCAGCCGGCAACACCAGTGTATCTGAAGAATATTTTCTTGCAGGCAAAACCCTGCGATGGCCCATGATAGGACTGGCTTTGTTTGCCACCAATATATCCTGCATACACCTGGTAAGCCTGGCGCAGTCAGGGTTTGATACCGGTTTGCTGAATGGTAATTTTGAATGGATGGCGTCATTAACACTTATTTTGCTGGCTTTATTTTTTGTGCCATTCTACATCCGTTCGGGAGTACCTACCCTGCCTGTTTTTCTTCAAAAGCGGTATAACCAGGCATGTCGGGACTGGCTTACGATCATTTCTATTGTATCTGCTGTCATTATTCATATTGCATTTTCGTTACTCGCTGGTGGAATAGTGCTTGAAACGCTTTTTGGGATTAATATGTATGTAAGCGTTACGGTTATTGCTGTGCTGGTTGCCATTTATACTATGATAGGAGGGCTGAAAGCAGTTGTGGTAACTGAATCCATACAAACCATTGTACTGGTGGGAGGCGCTGTAGTGATTACCTGGATATCATTTTCGAAGCTGGGTGACTGGAATGTTCTGGTTGATACGCTCAGGCAAAATAATGCGATGGATAAACTGTCCATGCTGCGCCCTCACGGAGACAGCAGCGGAATGCCCTGGTATGCTGTGCTGCTTGGTTATCCTGTCCTGGGTATATGGTACTGGTGTGCCGATCAAACCATCGTTCAAAGAGTGTTAGGCGCCCGCAACGAAAATCATGCAAGAGCCGGCGCTTTATTTTGTGGCTATATTAAAATCCTGCCGGTCTTCATTTTTGTGGTCCCCGGACTATTGGCTTATGCGCTGGTACAAAGGGGCGTACTGGATGTAAGCAGCATTACTTCTATTGATGCTAACGGAGAAATGGTTGTTAACAGCAAGGGTATTTATACTTTGATGATATCCCAGTTGTTGCCAACGGGGCTGGTAGGCATTGTTGTGGCTGCATTGCTTTCCGGGCTGATGAGCCAGGTTGCCGGTGCACTCAACTCAATTTCCACGCTGGTCAGTTATGACCTGTATAAAAGATTCAGGCCTAATGCGGCGGATCGTCATCTTGTCTTTTTGGGAAGGATTTCGGTATTGGCAGCATTGGTTTTTTCCATTGCTTTGCTGCCCCTGTTAAACAGTTATGAAAGTCTTTTTAACGGCTTTAACGATGTTATTGCCCATATTGCACCGCCTATTACCTGTGTGTTTTTACTGGGTGTTTTCTGGCGTAAGGCGTCTGCCCGTGCAGCGCAATATACTTTATGGGTAGGTTCGGCATTAGGTGTGCTGGTATTTGCGCTTAATAAAGTGCTCCCCGGAAGCTGGTTTGGGCAAACGCCGTTTATGATGATGGCTTTTTATCTTCTCTGCGCCTGTATCCTGATGCAGGTAATTCTTTCTTACATTTTTCCCGTGGTACATACGGCAGAGAGTGAAAAGCTGTATTGGAAAAATCCCCTTGATCCATTGCGGGCCGGCGGCTGGAAGGGCATTGCCAATTACAAATTCCAGGCGGCATTGCTGTTGTGCATTATGGTGGTGCTATATATTTTTTTCGGCTGATCCGATCATTAAAAGCTAAAAAGTATATTATGAAGCTATCTTGTTTTTTATTGACAATTTCTGTTGCGATGCTTGCAGGCTGCACATCCGGAGATACCCATGTTGTATCAGCCAACAATATAAAAAGGGTTGGTATGGTAACAGGCATCCGTCCCGAAAAAATAGCATATTATAAGGAGTTGCATGCGGCAACCTGGCAGGGAGTGTTGAAAAAAATACACGAAGCGAATATCCGTAATTACACCATTTATCTGAAGCAGATTGATACGGCTTATTACCTGTTCAGTCACTATGAATATATTGGAACAGATTATGAATCGGATATGAAAAAGATTGCAGCAGACTCCGTTACCCAACGATGGTGGCGGGAAACAGCTCCCTGTCAGCTCCCTTTACCGGAGGCTGCTGCCAAAGGAGAGACATGGACAGCAATGGAAGAAGTATTTCATGCGGATTAAAAGGAATAATGATGAGGTGTAAAATAACTGCATATTTACTTACGATCGCCTTTTCAACAGGAACGTTTGCGCAATCTCATAAACGGGCAGATGCGTTTCTGGGATTCCATTTTGATTTTCATGCGACAGGTGCGGATAAAGATTTAGGTAAAAACTTTGATACTGTTTTACTTTCGGATTTTTTGAAACGTACTCGGCCTGATTACATACAGGTAGACAGTAAGGGACATCCCGGCTATTCAAGTTATCCTACCAGGGTGGGATACAGCGCAGGAAGTTTTTCTTCCGATCCTTTACGCACCTGGAGAACGATTACAAAGAACAACGGTGTGCCGCTATACGTACACTACTCCGGACTTTGGGATGATAAAGCAATGCACGAACATCCTGAGTGGGGTAGAGTGAATGCTGATGGCAGCAGAGATTCAGCAAAGGCATCCTATGAAAGCGGGTATGTTACGCAACTGATGATCCCCCAATTAAAAGAGCTGATAAATAGTTATGCGGTAGATGGCGTATGGGTAGATGGAGACTGTTGGGTAACAGCGCCTGATTATGCTCCCGGAAATATAGCGTCATTTCTTCAACAATCCAAGCTTTCTGCTGTGCCACGAAAAAAGGGCGATCCCGGATACAAGCTATGGCTAGACTACAACAGGGAAGCATACCGCAAATATCTGAGGAACTACGTTGATGCATTGCATAGGTATAAGCCGGGGTTCCAGGTTGCCAGTAACTGGGCATATTCATCCATGATGCCGGAGCCGGTAGACGCGGATGTGGATTTTTTATCCGGCGATGTATCAGCGGGCAATTGTGTATATAACAGCGCTTTCCAGGCGAGGTGCCTTTCGCTGCAGGAACGTCCCTGGGATCTGATGGCATGGAGCTTTTTCCCGATTAATTTTATGGGCGGGATACATGCTCCCAAATCTCTTGTGCAATTGCAACAGGAGGCATCCGAGGTAATGGCTATGGGAGGCGGCTTCCAGGTGTATTTTCAGCAAAACCGGGATGCGGCTTTCCGGACAATAGATGTTGATGCAATGGAACAACTGGTTACTTATTGTAGAGAACGCCAACCTTTTTGCCAGGGCGCCAGTGTTGTTCCACAGATAGGGATATGGTACTCATTGCAGGGCTGGAAGCAAAAAAATGAAGGCGTATATGGATGGTCTTCGGACATGGAAGGAATTACATCCTTATTACTTGATAATCGTTACAGTGTTGAGATACTGATGGATCATCACCTGGAAAAAAGAATGGAAGCTTATGCCTTGATTGTGATACCGGAGTGGGAACAATTCAACGAAAAGCTGCTTGAAAGGCTGATTACGTACGTAAAGAAGGGGGGGCGCTTATTAGTGGTGGGAGCTGGAGCTTCCCGCCGGTTCTCTCAATGGCTTCCTGTACAATTTGAAGGAAAAGATACGCTCCAATTATTAAATGCAGGTGGCAGGAAGGCCGGAGGAATTACCGGGCTGAAAACACGATGGCAAAAAGTAGTGCCTGCTGATACGACCAATTGTGAAGGATGGATATACAGCCAGTGTGATTACAGATATGCAACGCAGTATCCATTTGCTTCTGTACACTCTTTAGGTTCAGGATATATCGGAGCTATATATATGGATCTCTCCTCAGTTTACCAGCAATATAAAAGCCCGATCTTAAACCACCTCGTCGCAAACGTTGCAAACAGAATACTTCCCGAAAAAGATATAGAAGTATCAGGATCTGATAAAGTGCACGTGGTGTTAAGTAAAAAAGGGGTATCTACATTAGTGCATTTAATTAATGTTGGCGGAGACCATGCCAATAAAGCTGTGATGCGTTATGATGATCTGTCGCCTCTTACGTCATTAAGGGTAAAGTTACGTACTCCGGTTAAACCGGCTTCGGTGAAGATACAACCCGGAGGACAGAAATTACCTTTTAAATTTCTGAATGGTTATACCGAGATTGCTGTATCCTCTGTTCCTATACATTCTATCATTGAAATAAAACCCGGGTTGTGACAAAAACGTATAAGCAGGTATTTATTGCACAAAGCAGGCAGAAGGCTTTTGACGCGGATCATAGAAAAAAGATCAATCATAGTCTGCTTCAGTCGGATATTTCCTTTGATAAAGGTATTCGCCAGTTCTCAGATCTGCAAGAGGCGCGTGAAATGGCAAATGCCATAAAAAGGCATACTGTTAGCCATCTTGATCAGTACCTTTTATCTTTTGAAAAAAGATTTCAGGAAAACGGCGGAGAGGTCATCTGGGCTGCGACCCCGGAACAGGCGCAGGATGCCATATACAGCATTTGCCGGGAGGTGGGAGCGAAATCTGTTGTAAAAAGTAAATCAATGGTTACGGAAGAGATCCACCTGAACACATTTTTGTCATCTCGTGGCATAGAAGTGGTAGAAACTGATTTGGGAGAGTATATACAGCAGTTAGCCGGTGAGTCACCATATCACCTGGTAGCGCCCTCGATGCATAAAAGCAAAGAAGAAGTAGCTGCCCTGTTCCATGAAAAAGTGGGCGCGCCTGCGGGACTGAGCCCTGGACAACTTACACAATTTGCGCGGGAAGTTTTAAGAAAAAAATTTGTGCAGGCAGACATTGGCATCACCGGCGTTAATTTTTTGCTGGCTGATATCGGAGGCGTTGCATTGACAGAGAATGAAGGGAATGGCCGGTTGAGTACCAGCTTTCCTAAAATTCATATTGCCGTTACAGGCATTGAGAAAATTTTACCCTCGGTAAAAGACCTGGCGCTTTTTTGGCCATTGCTGGCCACGCACGGGTCGGGTCAGCACATAACAGTGTACAATTCTATTTTTACCGGCGCTAAGAAGAAGGGAGAAAAAGACGGTCCGGAGAAAATGTATGTGGTGCTGCTTGACAACGGTCGTAGCAGACTGCTTGCAGATCCCGGGGCAAGAGAAAGCTTATACTGTATACGCTGCGGCGCCTGCCTGAATGTATGCCCTGTGTTCCGGAACATTGGAGGGCATACTTATAACAGCACTTATGGCGGACCTATCGGTTCTGTAATTACGCCTCACTTAAAAGGTATGCAGTCATACGCACATTTGTCTCACGCTTCCTCTTTGTGTGGCGCCTGTACGGAAGTATGCCCGGTAAAAATTCCTATACATGCCCTATTGTTATACAACAGGCAGTTGTCGGCAAAAATGGCTTCAAGGGCTGAAAGACTGGCGTGGAAAGTATGGGCTAAAGCATGCAGCAACAGATCAGTTATGAATATGGCAAACGGAAAAATTAAACAGAAGGTTGTTGGCGCTTTATTTTCAGGCGCATGGGGAGCGCATAGAAAACTACCTGTATTCGCGCCCCGTTCCTTTAATGAGTTATGGAGAAAACAAAGACACATAAAAAAATGAAGGTTGAGATTTTTATACCCTGTTTTGTGGACCAGCTTTTCCCTCAAACCGCCTTTAATATGGTGCGTATCCTGGAACAGGCAGGCTGTGATGTATTGTATAATGTAAACCAGGTATGCTGCGGACAACCTGCTTTTAACGCGGGATTTCATAAAGAGAGCAGAGCAGTGGCAGAAAAATTCCTTGAAACTTTTTCAGGTGAGCATTTAGTTGTTGCTGCCGGAGGATCTTGTACAGGATTTGTCAGAAATTACTACAGGCAACTTTTTACAGGCACTGAATTGTCAGAAGACGTTAGTATAAAAGCGCCGCTTTTTTATGAGTTCACTGAATTCCTGGTAGAGAAGCTGAAGATATTGAATACAGGATCAACCTTTAAAGGCAAAGCGGTTTATCATGATGCATGTGGAGCATTGAGGGAATGCGGCATAAAATCGGCTCCCAGGAAATTACTTCATAATATTGAAGGGTTGCAGTTGATTGAGACAGAAGATTGCGAGCGTTGTTGTGGTTTTGGCGGAACGTTCTCTGCGAAATATGAAGCTATTTCAGTTGCGATGGGCGAGCAAAAAGTGCATAACGCTATCGCAGCAGGTGCAGATTACATTATATCAACAGACCTTTCCTGCCTGATGCATCTTGACGGATATATTCAACAACACAGGTTACCTGTTAAGGTTTTACATATTGCAGATGTGCTTGTGCCCGGATAAAATTAGTGTGTGATTTGCGGGAACATTCTCCTGATACCTTCCGTAAAGCCCACAGGAGCAAACCCCAGCTCTTTTTCTGCTTTTGTTATTACAAACCCGGTTTTTAATGGGCGTTGCGCAGGTTGCGAAAAAGTAGCGGCATTTACTTTTTCCATTAATGCTTTATCCAGCGAAAAATAATCTGCTACCTGCACAGCCATCTGGTAGGGGGTTAGTACTTCTTTGCCCGAAATATGATAAATGCCTTCAGCATTATGCTGTATGATCAGCAATATGCTTTTGGAAAGATCTTCCACATAAGTAGGTGTGCGTATCTGGTCATCTACCACTTTTATATTTTTTCTTTGTTCCAGGTTATCCTTTACCCAGGTCACTACATTGCTTCTTGTGCCTGACAGGATATTACCATATACCAAAACGGTTCTGACAATAGCCCACCGGGTATTACTTTGTTTTATGATCTCTTCGGCTTCAAGCTTGCTTGCTCCGTAATAATTCACCGGTGCAGGAATATCATCTTCTTTATAAGGTCCTTCTTTACCATCAAATACGAAATCAGTAGACAAATAAATGATTGTGCTTCCTGTTTTTGCAGCGGCTGCTGCCAGGTAAGAAGTTGCCAGCACATTGGTTTTCCGGCATTCTTCTTTGTTCAGCTCGCAGGCATCGGGTTGTGTCATTGCGGCGGCATGCACAATGACATCCGGCCGGGCTGCTTCAACAACTTGCTCCACCTCGGCTTTATTAGTGATGTCGAGCGGGATATAAGTATAATGCGCTTCCGCATATTCCGGCAGTCTTTTATGACCCCGTCCTGTTGCCGTTATAGTATATCCTGCTTTGGATAGATCCCTGACTAAATATTGCCCGAGTAGTCCGTTTGCGCCGGTAATTAATATATTCATATTTGCCATGATATTAACCTGGTATTGACAGGGAGGGCGCTAATTTACAAAATCATTAAACCCATAATCTAAAATTGTGAAATGATTGTAATTATGTATTTTTGACGCTCTCAAAAACGGAATGATTTTTTTTCAACGAAAAAGTTTGCCTTTTGAATGATTTTTAATCATTTACGTTAAGCATTAAACAAAATGGAAAAGAAAGTTTCGAAGATAGGAGTGTTGACGTCGGGAGGCGACGCCCCCGGTATGAATGCCGCCATACGTGCGGTGGTGCGCACCGGCAATTATTACGGGCTTGAAGTATTTGGTATAATACGGGGCTATTCCGGGATGATAGAGAACGATATCTTCAAAATGGAAAGCCGCAGTGTTGCCAATATCATACAAAGAGGCGGTACTATATTAAAAACAGCGAGATGTAAAGAGTTTTTTACGCCTGAAGGAAGAAAGAAAGCCTATGAAAACCTGAAAAAATTAGGTATAAACGGACTGGTGGTAATTGGCGGTGATGGCTCATTTAGGGGAGCGCAGATATTTTCAACTGAATATGATATCCCCTGTATAGGTTTGCCCGGCACTATCGATAAAGACATGGCCGGCAGCGATTTTACAATAGGCTTTGATACAGCAGTAAATACCGCCGTAGAAGCCATTGATAAGATCCGTGATACCGCTGATGCCCACGACAGGCTTTTTATTATTGAAGTGATGGGACGTGATTCCGGTTATATCGCCCTACATAGCGGTATAGCGACGGGGGCCGAAAACATTCTCATTCCGGAGCATAAAACCGATATAGAAGAGCTGATACGCTCGCTGCAGGAAAAGGAAAAAAGGAAAAAGCTGGTGAATCTTCTCGTGGTAGCCGAAGGAGACGAATTTGGAGGGGCCAACGGAGTTGCCAAGCATATAAAAGAAAAGTTGCCCAATGCCGACGTAAAGGTGTGCATACTTGGTCATATACAGCGTGGAGGATCTCCCTCCTGCCTCGACAGGCTGATCGCAAGCCGGCTGGGTTATGCTGCAGTGGAAACGCTTATCAAAGGGGATAAAATAAACACCATGATCGGCATCGTAAATAATCAATTGCATTATACGCCGCTTGACCTGGCTGTAAAAGCAAAGCAGACGATAGATCCCGAGTGGTTGAAAATCGTAAAAATCCTTGCATCGTAAGATCGCCTTCTCTCTGTTTAATTTAAAAGAAAAATATGTCAAAAAATATTTCAAAATACCTGCACGAAGAAATGGATAAAAAAGCAGGTATAGAACATACATTTCACCGGACCAAGATCGTTGCTACCGTAGGCCCTTCAAGCGATACTTACGAAAAGCTGCTGGAACTTACCCGTGCCGGCGTGAATGTTTTCAGGTTAAATTTCTCTCACGGGTCTCATGAAGACAAGCTCAAAATAATAAACTATATCCGCCAGATCAATTTAACAGAACCTTATACTCTCTCCATTCTTGCCGACCTGCAGGGACCTAAATTAAGAGTAGGTGAAATAGAAAACGGCTCTATGGCGCTTGTGCCCGGCGATGTCCTTACGTTTACCAACGAAAAATGTGTAGGCACCAGGGAAAAAATATATGTATCCTATCCCGATCTTGCTGCAGATGTTGAAATAGGCAATAAGATATTGATAGATGACGGGAAGATAGAGGTAAAGGTGATTGAGATAACTAAAGATAAAAATGTAAAGGTAGAAGTTACTATGCCGGGTATACTCCTTCCCAAAAAAGGAGTAAACCTCCCCGACACAAAGATCTCTCTTCCAGCACTTACAGAAAAAGACCTTGCGGACCTGGATTTTATGATTGAGCAGAAGGTAGACTGGGTAGCGCTTTCTTTTGTAAGGAAAGTTGATGATATAAAGATCCTGAGAAGCATTTTGCAGGAGAAAAAAAGCAAATCCAAGGTCATGGCCAAGATCGAGATGCCGGAAGCGCTTACCAATCTCCGCGAGATCATTCTTGAATCGGATGGGGTGATGGTAGCCCGTGGCGACCTCGGCGTGGAGCTTCCGGTAGAACAGGTGCCGTTGATCCAGAAGGATATTGTACGTAAATGCATCCATCGGGGCAAACCGGTAATTGTAGCCACACAGATGATGGAGAGCATGATGGACCGGATCAAGCCCAACCGCAGCGAGATCACAGATGTTGCCAACGCCGTGCTTGACGGGGCAGATGCAGTTATGCTTAGCGGTGAGACTGCCATGGGGCAACATCCTGTGCTGGTGGTAGAAACCATGCGCAAGATCATACTGGAAGTAGAGAAAAAAGAATATCGCTACAACAGGGAAGAAGACCTTAAGCCCCAGCCACACTCACCATCATTTCATAGTGACGCTATATGTTATAATGCATGCAAGATCGCAAGGGATGTAAATGCCGAAGCGGTAATAGCCATGACGCAAAGCGGTTATACGGCATGGGTAGTAAGCAGCTATCGCCCCAGGTCTTCATTGTATATCTTTACCAAGGAAAAGTCGCTGGTAAGTCAGTTGAGCCTGAGCTGGGGGGTAAGAGCGTTTTTCTACGATGAAGAAGAAAGCATTGATCAGATATTATTTGACCAGATACAGATCCTGAGATCAAGAGGGTTTTTAAAGTCGGGAGATACTGTAGTAAGCACAGGAAGTATCCCGGTGCACCTGCATTTACCTACCAATTTACTTAAGATCACCAAAATAGAGTAGCTCAGTCAAGCGGCATACAGTGAATGGCAAATAGTGAGACGATAGATGTGAGCGGTGAACAGCGATAACAAGCACTATTCACTTATGTGGAAAAAAAAATCCTGAAATATCGGGGGTGGCACCGATATTTATTCCCGGCAAATTGCAACAATAAAAAGGATTTTCTTTCGTCTTATTTATAACAAAGATCACCCATGGAAGAAACCCGGGAAATATCAGCCTTGATGAATCTCATTGACGATCCGGACAAAGAGGTTTTTGAAACGGTAAGCGACAGGATCGTCAGCTACGGGAAAAATATAATTCCCAACCTTGAGAACCTCTGGGAGAATACACCGGATGGAATAGTGCAGGAAAAAATAGAATTGCTCATTCACCGGTTGAATTACCAGGATCTGCAGGAGGAATTTTCCTGTTTTGATAAATCCAAAGAACACGATCTTCTTGCAGGTGCACTGCTGGTGGCACGATACCAGTATCCCAACCTGATCACTAATACGGTCAACCAGGAAATCGAAAAGATCAGGCGTAATATATGGCTGGAACTGAACAGCTATCTTACAGCCCTGGAGCAGGTCAATATCGTTAACCGGATATTCTTCACCTACCATAAATATAAAAGTGTTGAGGTTTCTTACCAGCATCCGGAAGAGTTCCTGATCAATAAAGTGATTGAAACAAAGAGGGGTAATGCTATCGTGAACGGGATACTCTACCAGATGCTATGTCAAATGCTTGATCTGCCCGTAAGAGTAATTAATATACCCCGACAGTACCTGCTGGCATACTTTGATACTTCTTATGAATATTTCAATGCGCATAAAGACAATGCCAATAACAGCATACATTTTTATATTGATCCTATCAACGGTCATGTATATACGCACAAAGATGTAGAAAGTTATTTCAAAAAAATTGGCGTTGCGTATTCTGCTTCTTACTTCAAGCCCATGTCAAACAAAAGCATTATTCGTTTTTTACTGGAAGAGCTTGCAAAATGCTTTAATGATGATGCCAGCCAGTATAAGCACACAGAGTTGGTTACGCTGGCAGATATGCTTTCATCTATCTAAATTTTTTTTATGAAAGGAAAGCGTTGGCCCGGCTTTCTTGTTGTTTTGATCCTGTTGGCAGGAGCATTGCTTTTCTTAAGGCAATATCAGGGTAATGGCACCGGTGATCATTTCGGGTTTGACCGCAATATAGTCCCCCTGATCTATGCCCGCCATGCAAAATGCCGCATGTCGTGCCGGCATATAGATGAATCGGAAATAAAAGACATTCTGCATAATGGTAAAATTAACTATGCTAAAAGCGAACCTGAAGCAAAACCAGATCCGAAGTTCGCGCTGGAAGGCGTTACACATGACAATCAGCATGTCAGGGTTATTTTTGCTCCTTCTGACCGTGGAATGGTGGTGATAACCTGCATTGACCTGAATGCAGAATGGCAATGCGACTGCAGGTAGTCATTTGAAATGTGGGACAACAACAGGCTGTTTTTACATGAATAACATTACGAAAATAATAACCGCTCCTTTGCTTTGGCTGTATAATGTGTATGCCATGCTGTTGTTCGTAGTGCTTATGCTTATTATTTTCCCCTTTGTAATACTCTCATCCTTTTTAGACCCTGTTCGCAGCGGTAATATTATTTATCGCATTTGTATGCTTTGGGGCGATATCTGGTTCCCGCTGGTGGGTATTCGTCACAGGAATATATTTGAAGCTCCCCGGGTCAAAAACAGATCTTATATTTTTGTGAGCAATCATCTTTCTTTTCTGGATGCTGCTATAATTGTGAAAACTTTCCGCCAGCCTGTTCGTCCCCTGGGGAAAAAGGAAATAGCAGCCATCCCGGTCTTTGGTTTTATTTACAGGAACGCTATCGTAACGGTAGATCGTGACAGTGCCGCCGACAGGATGAAAAGCGTAAGAAAATTGAAAGATGTGCTTGGCAAAGGCATTTCTGTATTAATATTCCCGGAAGGCACATTTAATGAAACGGGCCGTCCCCTGAAACCGTTCTACGACGGTGCATTCAGGATCGCTATAGAAACGCAAACCAATATCAGGCCGGTGTTGTTCCTGGATGGATACAGCAGGATGCCTTACGGGAAATTGTTTACGCTTACTCCCGGTATCAGCCGCTCTGTTTTCCTGCCTGAAATAGATGTGCAGGGCCTGACAACAGATGATATTGATGCTTTAAAGCAAAAGGTATATACGGTCATGTCAGCAAAGCTGAGGGAGTATAATGCAGCCTGGATACGGGAATAAAGCTGCTTCTTTACAGGAAATATTGTAAGGCGAGCTCATAGCCTTTCATGCCCAGTCCTGCTATTGTTCCTTTGCTTTTGGCAGAAACGTGGGATATTTTCCGGAAATCTTCCCGGGCATGCACATTCGAAATATGTACTTCAATAACAGGGGTTTTAATAGAAGCAATAGCGTCGCCGATGGCAACCGATGTATGTGTATAGCCCCCGGGGTTCATGATGATGCCATCATAGTCAAAGCCGGTACGCTGCAATTCGTTGATAAGCTCACCTTCCACATTGCTCTGAAAATAGGAGAAAGAAACAGCAGGATATTTTTTTTGCAGGGTGGCGAAGAAGTGCTCAAATGTTTCGCTGCCGTAAATGCCAGGCTCCCTGGTACCGAGCAGGTTCAGATTTGGCCCGTTAATGATAGCTATTTTCATGTGTATTTTTGAATTAAACGGCAATCAGGGTTAACCTTGCTGTCGCCCCGCCCTGGTTCGTGTCTCACGATACCGGCATTCTGCTACTTCATCATCCCGATAAACTCATCAAACAAATAGCGGCTGTCATGCGGACCCGGTGTTGACTCAGGGTGATATTGCACGGAAAAGGCTTTTTTCCCTTTCAGCCGTATGCCTTCAATAGAGTCGTCATTCAGGTTTACATGCGTGATCTCTACTTTACCGGATTTCTTTACTGCTTCCGGGTCAATACCAAAACCATGGTTTTGCGTGGTGATCTCACTGCGACCCGTAATAATATTTTTCACCGGGTGATTTAATCCCCTGTGCCCGTGATGCATTTTAAAAGTCGGGATATCATTGGCCAGCGCCAGCAACTGATGTCCCAGGCAAATACCAAACATGGGTATACCTTTTTTTAATATTCCCTTTACTGTTTCTATAGCATAATCCATAGGAGCGGGATCACCGGGACCGTTGGAGATAAAATAACCATGTGGCTTAAAATCTTCAGTGTCTTTTAAAGGGGTCTTAGCCGGGTATACTCTTATGTGTGCACCACGCTCTGCCAGCGAAGTAAGAATATGCTTCTTTACGCCAAAATCATATACAGCCACCCGTATCGGGGCATGCGGATTGCCTACTTCATATACTTCTTTTGTAGATACTTCGGATGCCAGCTCAAGACCGTCCATAGAGGGAACTCCGGCCAGTTGTTTTTTCAGCGCTTCGATATCCAGTGTTTCCGAAGATATAATGCAGTTCATAGCGCCACAGGTACGTATATGCGCCACCAGCGCTCTTGTATCCACTTCATGAATAGCTACAACCTGCTGTGCCTCAAGGTACTGCTGCAGCGAGCTGTCAGCCTGGAAACGGCTGTATTTTTCCTCCAGGTTGCGACCAATCAGCCCCCTGATCTTTACCGAACTGCTCTCCACATCCGAAGCTTTTACCCCGTAATTCCCGATATGAGCCGCATTCATAATGATCACCTGCCCGAAATAACTAGGATCTGTAAATACTTCCTGGTAACCGGTCATGCCGGTATTAAAGCATATTTCACCGGTAGTGGTACCGGTCTTACCAAAAGCTTTTCCGTAAAAAACATTGCCATCTTCGAGGAGAAGGACTGCTGTGGACGATGTAGAAGACTCAGACATTCAGTAGTAAAATTTTGCAAAGAAAATAAATAGTTACGGTTTTTCGGCGAAATACTTCTGCACAATCTTCCGTGTATTAAAAAAGGCAGGACCATTACCGATCCTGCCTTAACTATATCAATGATATATCACGTTCGCTTTATTCAGCCTTTTTTTCCGGTTCGGCTTCAGGCGCAGCTTCGGCAACAGCCGGAGTTTCCGGCGCAGCTTCTTCTTTAACTTCTGCCTTCTTCTTACCACCACCTGCACGGCGTGTTCTCTTAGAAGTTGTAGCAGCCGCTTTTTCAGTTCCCTTACCGTAGATTTCGTTAAAGTCAACCAGTTCGATCAAAGCTGTTTCTGCATTATCACCTACACGTTTACCTAATTTTATGATACGGGTGTAACCACCGGGACGACCGGCTACTTTGGGTGCAATTACTGTAAACAGTTCCTTAACCGCTTCCTTGTTCTGCAACTGACTGAACACCAGGCGGTGATTGTGGCTTATCTGCTCTTTGCTGTCGTTCTTTTTGGTTTTGGTGATCAGTGGTTCTACATACACCCTTAATGCTTTTGCTTTTGCCAGGGTGGTAACGATACGCTTATTTACCAAAAGCGCATTCGCAAGATTGCCCAGCAACGCTTTCCTGTGTGCTGTGGTCCTGCTCAGATTGTTGATTTTGTCTCCGTGACGCATGACATTTAATTTGAAATTTCAAATTTGAAATTGGTTAATAATACCTGCTGTACCGTTGTCAGGGATTTACAGCCGGCTCTGCGCTTTCGCGGCAGATTATGTTGTTAGTTACAGGTACGTTTTGCCTCTTATCACTTACCACTTAAAACTCGTCCTTATCCAGTCCTAATTTCTGCAGATCCATTCCAAAGTGCAGGCTTCTTTCTCCAAGCACCTGCTCAATTTCAGCCAGTGACTTCTGACCGAAGTTGCGGAATTTCATCAGGTCTTCCTGCTCGTACTGCACCAGCTCGCTTAAGCTGTTGATCTTGGCAGCTTTGAGGCAGTTGAATGCACGTACGCTCAGGTCAAGATCTTCCAGCGGGGTCTTCAATACTTTGCGCAATTGAAGCACCTGCTCGTCTACCACATCGTCTTTTTTCTCTTCCTTGCTGTCGAAGGTAATATTCTCATCTGTGATGATCATCAGGTGCTGAATAAGAATACGGGAAGCCTGTTTAACGGCTTCTTCAGGATGAATAGTGCCGTCGGTAGTTACATCCATCAGCAGCTTTTCGTAGTCCGTTCTTTGTTCAACACGGAAGTTCTCAATAGAATATTTTACATTTTTGATCGGGGTAAAGATAGAATCGGTGGGGATGTATCCGAAAGGAGCATCTTTCACCTTGTTATCTTCAGAAGGAACATAACCGCGTCCTTTTCCGATGGTGATCTCAATATTCAGCTTTGAAGAAGGATCAAGCGTACAGATCAGCAATTCAGGATTCATCACCTGGAAAGATGCTGTAGCTTCACCAATATTTGCAGCAGTGAACTCGCTTTTCCCTTTAATGGAGATCGAGAGTTTTTCCTGTGCAATGTCTGTATCCAGTATTTTTTTGAAACGAACCTGTTTCAGGTTTAGTATGATCTCGGTCACATCTTCGGTAACACCTTTCAGCGTTGCAAATTCATGTTCCGCTCCTTCAATGAAGATACCTACAATAGCATATCCCTCCAGTGAATTTAAAAGCACCCTGCGCAGTGAATTACCAATGGTAACTCCATACCCCGGCTCTAACGGGCGGAATTCAAAAGATGCTTCAAATTCATTTGCTTTTTGAAGTATGATTTTGTCCGGCTTTTGGAAATTTAAAATGGCCATATTTAAATTTCAGTTTTAAGTTTTTATACCCGGTCTGTTAGGAGCAGGGTACTATTTAAATAATAGAAACGACTATATTGACTTCAGTAAATGAAGTAGGAACAATTACTTGGAATACAATTCCACGATCAATTGCTCCTTGATATTTTCAGGAACGCTTTCTCTTTCAGGATAAGCGATGAAAGTACCTGTCAGTTCAGCTTCATTCCAGTCGAGCCAGTTGAATTTTGGATTTTTTCCGCGTACCTGGCTGGTAACCGCAGTATTGCCCGCGCTTTTTTCTTTCAGGCTTACAATATCGCCGGCTTTCAGTTTGAATGAAGGGATGTTCACTACTTCACCATTTACGGTTACATGCTTATGTGCCACCAACTGTCTTGCAGCAGGACGTGAAGGAGCAATACCCAGGCGGAATACCGTATTGTCTAAACGAGATTCCAGGAGCTTGATAAGGTTTTCGCCGGTAACGCCGCCAAGACGGGAAGCTTCTTCAAAAGTTTTACGGAACTGGCGTTCCAGCAAGCCATAAGTATATTTTGCTTTCTGCTTTTCTTTGAGCTGGAGGGCATATTCACCCGGAGCTTTACGTTTTTTGGAAGGTCCGTGCTGACCGGGAGGATTGCTGTTTTTGGTAAGATATTTACCGTTGCCAAGAATAGGCTCACCAAATATGCGTGAAATTCTTGTTTTTGGGCCTGTGTAACGTGCCATAATGATTATAATTTGATTTTTTAATTACAGCGCACGATCATTAAAAATCTAAAATCAATCGTGTGCCGGTTTATTTTAGGTGAATGGTCAATATATTGCCCATTCACCATTCACTTCCTTTTATACTCTTCTTTTCTTCGGAGGACGGCAACCGTTGTGCGGCAGCGGCGTAACGTCTTTGATCATGTTCACTTCTATCCCGGAGTTGGCGATAGCGCGGATGGCGCTTTCACGTCCTGCTCCCGGGCCTTTTACAAAAACGTCTACTCTTTTCAGTCCTGCTTCAGCAGCTACTCTTGCTGCATCAGAAGCTGCCATCTGGGCAGCATAAGGTGTATTTTTCTTAGAGCCCTTAAATCCCATCTTGCCTGCGCTGCTCCAGCTGATCACCTGACCTGTTTTGTTGGTCAGGCTTACAATGAGATTGTTGAAACTTGCAGTAACATGTGCATCGCCATAGGCGTCTACTTTTACTATTCTTTTCTTTGCAGCTGCCTTTGCGCTGTTTTGCTGTGCTTTAGCCATAAAATCCGAGGTGATCTTTAAATATTAAAAAACAGTTGCCCCTCCCCGGGAAGTAAAACCGGATCCGGCGGCAATTATATATTACTTCTTGGTTGCTTTCTTCTTACCGGCAACGGTCTTGCGTTTACCTTTACGTGTACGTGAATTAGTACGGGTACGCTGACCGCGGAGCGGCAATCCTTTACGATGGCGCAGACCACGGTAGCAGGCAATATCAAGCAGGCGCTTGATGCTCATCTGCACTTCAGAGCGCAACTGGCCTTCTACCTTAAATTCGTTGGTGATGATGTTACGGATGGCATTCAATTCATCATCGTTCCACTGGTTCACTTTTTTGTCAAAGCTGATTCCTGCTTTTTCCAAAATGTATTGTGCATTGGAACGACCTATACCATAGATATAGGTTAATCCTATTTCCCCTCTTTTGTTTTTTGGTAAATCAACACCGGCGATACGAGCCATAAAAATTTATAATTTAAAATTTCAAATTTGAGATTTCTTATCCCTGTCTCTGCTTGAAGCGGGGGTTTTTCTTGTTGATAACATACAATACCCCTTTTCTCCTTACGATCTTGCAATCCACGCTACGCTTTTTTATAGATGCTCTTACTCTCATTTTATTGAGTTTTATGTGTAAATATTACTTATGCTATTTATATCTGAATATGATTCTTCCCCTGCTCAAATCATAAGGGCTCATTTCCACTCCCACTTTATCTCCCGGCAAAATGCGTATGTAGTGCATCCTCATTTTTCCCGATATGGTAGCCAGTATCTCATGCCCGTTTTCCAGCTTCACCTTGAACATCGCATTGGATAAGGCTTCCAATATTATTCCGTCCTGCTTAATGAGTGTCTGTTTTGCCATACCGTTTTTGGGTGCGCAAAGATACGATTATAATGTTGATTTATACAAAAAAAGACTATTTTTTCCCGGTTCGCGGGAAAAAAATATATAATATATCCTTATGCGAGGCGCAAAGTTACACTAATTCCAGGTGAAAATTGGTCATGGAATGATAATGATTTTGCAATTGATGCAGGAAAATATCCCCATTCACATCCCGGTGCTCATCCCGGTATATAAGATGGATGGCTTTATGGTCGCCGGGGAGGGGAAACTGGATGATAAAAGGACCTTTGACATAAGCGGTCCCGTTTCCTTTGATCAATGGATCGTCGGTAGCCGTAAAGCCAAGCCTGCCAAGGCTTTCCATGGTAAAAGGGACAGGCGAAAGGTTCTCAACATCATACCAGAACTCCTGGTCGCCATGGGATACGAGCACTTTGCGCTCCGTGTGATCTACCTGTTGTACCTCTCCTGTATTTACCACATCCTCGAAACGGGCATTTACAATATCGCCGGTTTTAATTTCATTGAGCTTGATCATAGACAAGAATGTTTTAATTGTCATGGAAATGTAAGAAAAAAATGGGAATCCCTGAGATCTTTTACAGGGGTAGCTCCTGATGGGCCAAATGAGAAATGTGAGACGTGAGAAGGGAAACCTGAGAGGCTGAATGTCAAACGAGAAGCATTTCACGTCTCACGTCTCACATTTCACGATAATAGTACCGGTGCTCTCTCAGCCGGAGACATTGGTGGTATCTGCACGCCGTTCGCCTATCTGCTGTCGCCACAGAGCATAATAGAGCCCTTTTTTTTCTACCAGGGAATCATGGGTGCCGGATTCTACTATTTTCCCCTTTTCCAGCACATAGATCGTATCCGCGTGCATTATGGTAGACAGCCGGTGGGCAATAAGGATGGTGATAGGGTCTCTTTGCTCTGAAATTGCCTTTATGGTTGCTGTAATGGACTCTTCGGTAAGGGAATCGAGCGCGGAAGTAGCTTCATCAAAGATCAGCAGATGGGGATGGCGCAGCAGGGCTCTTGCTATAGCAATCCTTTGCTTTTCTCCTCCCGACAGCTTCATGCCGCCTTCCCCGAGCATCGTATCAATGCCTTCCGCTGATCTCGACAGCAGGGCATTGCAGGATGCCTGCTCCAACGCTTTCACGATCTCATCATCTGTAGCATCCGGCTTTACAAATAGCAGGTTCTCCTTAATACTGCCGAAAAACAATTGTGTTTCCTGTGTAACAAAGCCTATCTGCCTCCGCATTTCATTGTAACGGATAGCGGTGGAAGGGATATCATTAAAGAGAATTTCTCCCTGCACCGGGCGGTACAGCCCTACGAGCAGTTTTACAAGCGTGGATTTCCCTGATCCGGACGGACCCACAAAAGCAACAGTATCTCCTCTTTTCAGATCAAAGCTGATATCGTCTACTGCATTTACAGGCGACCGGGAATGCCTGAATATCACATGCTCAAAACGCATAGATTGCAATGGCCCGATAGGAACCGGTGCTTCCGGGCTTTTTTCAACAGGCTTTTGCATCAGCCTGTCGAAGCTGCTGACAGAAGCCTCCGCCTCCCTGTAAGAAAGAATAATATTTCCGAGATCCTGCAGCGGGCCGAATATGGTAGTGGAAATGAACTGCATGCTGATGAGCTCCCCGGTGGTAAGGACGTGGCGGAATATTAACCACAACAGAATAAAAAGAATAGATTGCCGCAGCAGCGTAAGCGCAGCGCTTTGCATAAAAGACAGCATTCTTACCTTCTTTACCTTCTCTATTTCAAGGTCAAATATCTTTTCGGTATGATCCCTTAACCTGCGTATTTCCGGAAAAGTAAGCCCGAGGCTTTTAACAAGCTCAATATTGCGCAATGACTCGGTAATAGCGCCAGACATCTGGTTGGTCTCCCTGTTGATAGAACGTTGTATTGTTTTTATCTTTTTGCTTAACAAGCCTGTCAGCCCCCCTAATACAACTATTCCGATCAGGAATACCGGGATAAGCAGCCAGTGTTTGGTAATGGCATACCATATCAGGAACCCAACGCCGGTGAGCGAAGAAAACAGGATGTTGACAAAAGCATTGATAAAACGCTCCGTATCTGTTCTTACTTTCTGTAAAGTAGAAAGCGTTTCGCCGCTTCGCTGTGCCTCAAACTCCTGGAAGGATAAACGTAAGGTTTGTTTGAGCCCGTCGTTAAAGATCTGCTTGCCAAATTTTTGTACTGCCAGCCGCGTTATATATTCCTGGAAACTTTTTGTCAGTCTTGCTGCCAGCGCTATGCCAACGGCAACAAGCAACCAGAATACTACGCCCCGGACCAGTTCATGCTCTGTTTTGGCGCCGGGATGAACAGCATAATCGTCAACGATCTTCCCGAATATCAGCGGATCAATGAGGGTGAGCAACTGCGCTATTCCTGCCAGCAAAAGGGAAACGATGATCAGCCATTTCTGAGGACTGAGGTATTGCCATAGTATCTTCATTATGATCCGTTATTGTCATTTTTAATTTAATTACCTTTTGCACAAATTAATAATTATGCTTTTAGCTGTGATCATGATTTTAATTGTATTGATCATTTACCTTTTCTGGCAGCAACCCTCATTGGGAAAGCTACCGTCAGGAAAACGCCTGGAGAACATCCGGCAGTCTGTCAATTTCAAAGAGGGAAGCTTTAGAAATCTGTCCGAAACAGCAATGATGGCAGATAATGGAAATGTCTTAAAGGTGATCAAAGAAATATATTTCAAAAAACATACCGATGTGACGCCCCATTATACCCTTCCTTTTGTAAAAGAACCGCTTACTGCCATTCCGGACACCGCCCCGGCAATAACCTGGTTTGGGCATTCATCGTACCTGTTGCAATGGAATGATACCAATATACTGGTAGATCCGGTGTTCAGCGAACGGGCTTCGCCGGTATCTTATATCGGTTCAAAAGCTTTTGATGGCAGTAATGTTTTTAGTGTAGATGATCTTCCTGCCATTGATATATTGCTGATCACACACGACCATTATGATCATCTTGATTACAATGTCATCCGCAAACTGAGAAACCGCGTTCCGCTTTTTATTATGCCTTTGGGTGTGGGCGCCCACCTGGAATACTGGGGCGTTGCCCCGCATAAAATAAAAGAGCTCGACTGGTGGCAGGGTATGGAAGCCGGGCAGGGAATACATATCACCGCTACCCCTGCACGGCATTTTTCAGGGAGGAGCTTTAAGCGCAACAGGACGTTGTGGACTTCCTATGTTTTAACTACGGGAAATTATAAATGGTTTATCGGCGGCGATTCGGGCTATGACAGTCATTTTTCGGTAATAGGCGCAAAATACGGACCGTTCGACCTGGCAATTCTTGAAACGGGTCAATACAATGAAATGTGGCCTCATATTCACATGTTCCCGGAAGAGACGGTACAGGCGGCGCTTGATCTGAAAGCAAAAGCGCTTCTCCCGGTGCACTGGGCAAAATTTGCCTTGTCCGTACATCCGTGGTATGAGCCCGCTGACCGGGTAGTGCGCAGGGCTAAAGAGAGAGGTTTGCCTATTATCACTCCCCTGATCGGCGAAAAAACTGTATTGAAGGCGCCTGTTGCAAGCAGGGCCTGGTGGGATCATTATTGATCCGGCTCGATGCATTCCAAATTAACTGGGCAGACGCACCTGCAAAACATGGGATATACCTATTGGACTTCTTTGTGGTCTTTACCTGCCCGATCTGAAGATCATTCAGGCGGCCGAAACACTTTGTATTTCCTTTGCGGTTAAATTTTCACGCAAAGATGCAAAGGAAGCAAAGGCGCAAAGAAAATCCTTTGTGAACCTTTGTGTCTCCGTGCCTTTGTGGTTCAATGAGTTTCACGTAAAGGGCGCAAAGCCGGGTTAAGAGGTATGCATATATTGTCGGCGCATATTTAATTGGAATGTACCCGGCCGGCTTATGCCGGCAATAAAGCATCATATAATATTTCCACGGGATGATAGGCTTTCCTGGCAGCGCCATCTTTTATCTGGTGCCTGCAGCTTGTGCCGGGGGCTGCAATAATATCATTATCCTGCGCTTTTCGTACGGCAGGCAGCAAAACCAGTTCCCCGATCTTCATAGAAAGATCATAATGCTCCTTTTCGTAGCCGAAAGAACCCGCCATGCCGCAGCAACCGGAAGGAAGCGTGTGGACGGAATATCCGCGCGGTATGGAAAGGATTTTTACCGTAGGCGCTACCGACGATAATGCTTTTTGCTGGCAATGACCATGCAGTATGACTTTCCTGGTATCGGTAGTGAAAACAGCGCTGTTTATTTTACCGCGGTCAAATTCCATGGCAAGGAACTCATCTATGGTCCATACATTTTTTGAAAGCGACCTAGCAGTTTCAAGAAGCCCGTCATCGGCAAGATCAATATATTCGTCGCGGAAGGTAAGTATAGCCGAAGGTTCAACACCTATCAATGGTGTTTCTTCCGTAACCAGCGGTGCAAGGCACCTGATGTTTTGCTGAGCAATAGTTTTTGCCTTACGCAATAATCCTTTGCTCAGCCAAGAGCGACCACTTTCTGTATGCTCCGGTATTATCACTTCATAGCCCAGCCGTTCCAGCAGCAGGATGGCTTTAATGCCTATCTCCGTATCGTTGTAATTGGTAAATTCATCGCAGAAGAAATATACCTTCTTTGTATCAGCAGCAACTTTTCGTATTTTATTTTTCTGATGCTTATTATACCAGCTTTTCAGTGTGGTTGTGTATAGAGTAGGCATTGAGCGATCAGGGGCAAAGCCGGTAAATTTTTTTATCAGCCTGCCCGTGAAAGCATTCGTCATAAAAAAATTATATACCCCCGGGACTATTGCTCCCAGCTTTGAGAAGGCGCTGAAATTGGCTATCATCCTGCTGCGCAGAGGCACCCCGTTGGCATCATAATACTGTTGCAAAAACTCGGCTTTAAGCTTTGCCATATCAACGTTGGAAGGACATTCTGATTTACAGCCTTTGCAGCTCAGGCAGAGGTCCATTACATCATATATCTCTTTATGATCGAAACGGTTGGCCTTGGTGGAATGCGTTAGAAATTCCCGCAGGATATTGGCTCTTGCCCTGGTAGTATCTTTTTCATTACGGGTAGCCATATACGACGGGCACATGGTACCTCCTGATAAATGTGTTTTCCGGCAGTCGCCTGACCCGTTGCATTGCTCTGCATGCTGCAGCACATCCTGGTTGTGATACCGGAAAACAGTTTTAAATGCAGGTGTCTGCTGCCCCGGGGTATACCGGAGCATGGTATTCATGGATGGAGTATCTACGATCTTGTTAGGGTTAAAAATATTATGCGGGTCCCATGCTTTTTTGATCTCTTTCAGGAGCCGGTAGTTTTTGTCACCTATCATCTGCCGTATAAATTCGCCGCGCAGTCTTCCGTCGCCGTGCTCGCCACTCAAAGAGCCATTGTATTTTTTTACAAGGGTAGCTATTTCTTCTGCAATGCTGCGGAACAGCCTGTTGCCTTCTTCTGTTTTTAAATTGATGATGGGACGCAGGTGTATCTCCCCGCTTCCTGCATGTGCATAGTGCACCGAATATAATCCATACCTCGCCAGAATATCATTGAAGTCGCGTATGAAAGCAGGAAGATCGTTCACATCTACAGCAGTGTCTTCTATTACAGGCACAGCTTTGGCGTCGCCGGGCAGGTTGCTCAGTAATCCGAGCCCTGCTTTGCGGAGCGTCCATATTTTCTTTGTATCCTCTCCAAACAGCAGGGGGAAATGGTACCCCAGTCCCGCTTCCCTCATTTCACGCTCTGCTGTTGCTGCAATGGTTTTAATATCTTCCCTGTTCTCTGCGCGGTATTCTATTACCAGTATGGCGCCCGGATCACCCTGCACAAAGAAGCGATTCTTCCGTTGCTCAATATTGTCTTTGGTACATTCGAGTATATAGTGGTCAATCAGCTCGCTGGCAGAAGGATGGTATTTCAGTCCGATAAGATTTGCCCTTAGCGCTTCATCAATCGTATTGAAGTGCACACAAAGCAGCCCCGATTCTTTTGGCGGCAGCGGCACAATATTGAGCCTGATCTCCGTAATAAAAGCCAGTGTGCCCTCCGAGCCGGCAATGAGCTTGCAGAAATTAAAATCGGGCTCACCTGCCGTAAATGGAGCAGTGTCCAGCAGCACATCTACGGCATAACCGGTATTCCGCCTTTCAATACTTTTTTTGGGGAATTCTTTCCGGATCTCCTGTTGGTTGTCGTAATTGCCAAGCAGGCTGCGAATGTTTTTATATATATTCCCTTCCAGCGTGGACTCTTCGCATTTGGCGTGAAATGTATCAGGGTCAAGTGCCTTGAATACGGCCTCGGAACCGTCGCTCAGCAAGGCTTTTACTTCAAGTAAATGTTCTCTTGTGCTGCGGTATACTATTGAATTGGAGCCGCAGGAATTGTTGCCCACCATTCCGCCCATCATCGCGCGGTTGGCTGTGGAAGTTTCGGGACCGAATAAGAACCCGTGTGGTTTAAGAAAAAGATTGAGCTCATCGCGGATGACCCCGGGCTGCACCCGCACCCATCTTTCTTCGGTATTCAGCTCCAGTATCTGTGTAAATTTTTTTGATACATCTACTACTATCCCGTTGCCTACCACCTGCCCGGCGAGGGAGGTTCCCGCAGTGCGCGGGATCAGGGATGTCTTCTGCTCATTGGCAAATGCTATCAGCTTCTTTATATCATTAACAGACGCGGGAATAGCTACCGCCAGCGGCATTTCCCTGTAAGCCGATGCATCTGTGGCATAAAGCGTCCTGATCGTTTCGTCAGTAAAAAAATCACCTTCCAGTTCAGTAGCGAGTTCATGTAGTTTGCTCATCATCATATAGGCGGGTAGATACTAAAGTAATATGCCTTTCTAATTGCAGCGCAAAGTTAGGGCTCATTTTTTAAAAGAAAACATTAGCTTTATCCCCTGTGGGACGGGTAGTGTTAAGTTAATTGATATCTGTATATGTCGTGAGACGATAAAAGAGAAACGATAAAAGTGAGAAATGCTTTCACATCTCACGTCTCACATTTCACGTTTAAAAGTCTTTTTATTATGAAAAAAAAGTTTTTGCTTTTCTCTTTTTTGTTTTGCCTTATTACCACTGAAATGTATGCACAATCATCAAAAAAATTGCAGGCTTATAATATTGAGGTTGCCCCGTCTCCTGAAAGCAGTAAGATCGTTGTTACTGCCGGTGGTAAGCCTTTTACGCAACTGATCTATACAGATACGCTGGAAAAACATTTTCTTTACCCGATATATGCACCTGATGAACAGATCATAACCCGAGGTTTCCCTTTTGCTCCGCGTAAAGATGAGCCTACGGACCATCCGCACCATACGGGCCTGTGGCTAAACTATGAAAGTGTGAACGGGCTCGACTTCTGGAATAATTCCTATGCTATTCCGGCAGACAAAAAGAATAAATACGGATGGATAAAGCTGGATAAAGTGCTTAAAACCAAAAGCGGGAAGCAGGGCACCATCAAAGTTTCGGCCAACTGGGAAAATCAGAAAAAGCAGGTGCTGATGCAGGAAACTACCACTTATCTTTTCCAGGCAGATGAAGAAAAGAGGATTATTGACAGGATCACCACGCTTACTGCCAAAACGGATATTAATATGCCGGATATTAAAGACGGTATGCTCGGGCTTCGTGTAGCGCATGAACTGGAAATGCCTTCAAAAGAAAAGAAAGAGTTTAAAGATGATAAAGGAAATGTGACGGTGGTAGATGCCAGCGCCGATACTGCGCCTAATGGCAACTATCTTACCAGCGAAGGTATCACCGGCGATGATGTTTGGGCTACCAGGGCGCAATGGTGTATGCTGTACGGGAAAATGGGTGATGATACGGAAAGCATCGTTATTATTGATCATCCTGCCAACCCGGGTTATCCTACTTACTGGCATGCAAGAGGGTATGGCCTGTTTGCCGCCAATCCTCTCGGGCAAAAAGTTTTCAGCAAGGGGAAAGCATCGCTGAATTTTTCCTTGAAGCAGGGACAGTCTGTAACCTTCAGGTACCGTATCGTAATTGCATCAGGTAAAGAAAAGCTGAGTAATGAAGCTATCCGCCTTATTGCCGGGGATTTTTATAAGAGTACCAGGTAGCGCTAAGTCAGGCCAATGGTGTGTTTGTATGTTATCGTGAGACGAGAAATGTGAGACGAGAAATATTTCACTTTTGACGTTTCACGTCTCACGTCTCACTTTTCTCGTTTGAAACAGCAGTAGTTTGCTTTTTATATAGATTTAGATACGTATTTTTACCCCTAATAAAACACTACAATATGAACACAAAAACGCTCACAGCCATTATTGTAATTGCAGCTATTTTATTATTGGGCGGATGCGGATGCAGTGGTTATAATAAAATGGTCAGCCTTGATCAGAATGTAAAGGGCAAATGGGGAAATGTGCAGAGTGAATACCAAAGAAGAGCCGACCTGGTGCCTAACCTGGTGAATACAGTTAAAGGCGCTGCAAATTTTGAGCAGGAGACACTTACAAAAGTTGTGGAAGCCCGTGCAAAAGCCACGTCTGTGAACATAGATGCAGGCGATCTTACACCTGAGAAACTAGCGCAGTTTCAGCAGGCCCAGGGCGAATTAAGTGGTGCGTTGAGCAGGCTGCTGGTAACGGTTGAAAAATATCCTGACCTTAAGGCAAACCAGAATTTTCTTAACCTCCAGTCTCAACTGGAAGGGACGGAAAACAGGATCAAAGTATCGCGCAATGATTTTAATACTTCCGTGCAGGAATACAACACTGTAGTGAAATCATTTCCTAATACCATATTTGCGGGTATGCTTGGCTTTAAGGAAAAAGGTTATTTTACCTCAGAGCCCGGCTCTGACAAAGCGCCTGAAGTTAAATTCTAAACTGGATAGTATACATTAATCAATGAGGCTTTTTCCATCCAGGATAAAACATTTTTTCTCCCAGGAGGAGAACGAACGCATTGTTGCCTCTATCAGGCAGGCGGAGCAGGCTACGAGTGGTGAGATACGGGTGTATATTGAAAGCCACTGCCGGTTTGTAGATCCCCTGGACCGTGCAGCAGAACTGTTCTTTGGTTTGAAGATGGAAAAGACAGAACAACGGAATGGCGTGCTGCTCTATATTGCGCTGAAGGACCGGCAATTGGCAATATTCGGCGATGAAGGCATTCATCAAAAAGTGGGCACGGCATTTTGGAACAGGGAAGTCGGGCACATGCTGAATGCGTTCAATGCCGCTCATTTTACAGACGGGATTGTAAATATTGTGACTGAAGTGGGAAAAGCATTGCATGAACATTTTCCATACGATGCCACTACCGACAGGAATGAGCTGCCGGATGAAATTGTTTTTGGAAAATGAAGAAGCTTTTATTTATTATATCATGTTTTGTATCCCTGGCAGTTACAGCGCAGGTTGAGAAGATCATTCCTGCCCAGCCAAATCCCCCCCGGCTGGTAAATGATTATACCGGCACGCTGACCAGTCTTCAGCAGGAAATGATTGAGCATAAGCTCAAGAATTACGATGATACTACATCAAACCAGATAGTGGTGGTAATTGTTGAAACGCTCAATGATTACGAACCTTATGAATACGCCATCGCACTCGGCCGTAAATGGGGTGTGGGCAACAAAGAGTTTAATAACGGAGTTGTTTTCCTGATCGCAAAAAACGACCGGAAAGTATTCATTGCTCCGGGTTATGGTCTTGAGGGCGCTTTACCTGATATTACCTGCAAGCAGATCGTTGAAAACGAAATATTGCCCAATTTCAGGGGAAATGATTTTTACCGTGGTATAGAGGAGGGCACTGATGCTATCATGCAGGCAGCGGCTGGAGAATATAAGCCGCCTGAAGGATATGCCGACAGGGGAGGGAAGCAGGGAGTTCCTTTCTTTGTCATTATTATTGTAATTATCATTATTGTAGTTATAGTTTCTAAGATCGGCGGTGGCGGTGGAGGTGGAGGCTCTTTCATGAGCCGTCGCGGGTATCGTGAATCTGGTATTCCTCCCATCTGGTGGTTCCCGGGTGGGGGAAGTAGCAGCCGCGGCGGTGGCTGGGGTGGTGGTGGAAGCTCCGGTGGCGGTGGCTTTGGTGGTTTCGGTGGCGGAAGCTTTGGCGGTGGTGGGGCTGGTGGAAGCTGGTAGGGGGAAGGTATAAGGTTGTAATATCAGCAAGCAGGGTGTTTATTGTAAAAGCCATTCACTACATTAGTAAAGCTATATTCATCCAATAAAGATTTTGAACCACGAAGACACGGAGGCACAAAGTTGCACGGACGGTCTGTTGTTTCTCGTCTATCATTTCACCCGCATGCAGCTAAGGTCTTACTCCTTATACCTTACTCCCACCTCCTTCTCATTCTATCATCCCCAGGTATCTTCCCATCCAGTAGGGCAGGAGCCAGAATACCGGCTCACGTTCGGTGTTGGTTTGTCCGTTCACTGCTCTCCAGGGATTATTGTCCCAGCGTACTGTGGCACGGATGCTGGCCGGGGGTAATTTGTTTACCTGTACTTCGTCGAGCACCGGCGTATGTACAATACGGATATCCTCGCGTTTCCGGTGATCTATTCCCCAGTTGACGAGATCAAGCGGGGTATCTCTCAAAAATTCTGCGGAGGCTGCCAATCCTTCTTTCTTATTCCTCGCAAAGCAATAGAAGAAATTGATGATGGGGCTTTTATCTGTCTTGTGCTGCTCCATCCAGTGATCCATGTGATCCGCATAAAATTTAAGCAATGCCGGATCCGTTTCGCAATGCAGAAGGATAGGGTAGAGGTACATCTGGAGTATCACATCAAAATAAATGAACCAGGCGGGGTTCTGATCTGCGATGTGCGACATGTTTTCCAGATAATGTTCCTCTTTTATCAGGTGCAGATACTGATCCTGGTATTTGCGATCGCCTGTCATGAAATAGGCCAGCTTCATAAAAGTCAGCAGCTCCATTGAATTTTGGCAGCGGTCAGGAGCCCACTCGGGATCATGGTTCAGTTTGCCGGGATTCCAGACAGACCAGCGGGTAGGTGTGCCGTCAACGTCCACCATATTAAAGTTGTGGGTGATCAGGTGATCAGCAACCTTACTTACATGATCAGCTACTATCTTTTTTTCTGCATCATCAGCTACCAGCAGATAGTAAAAAAAATATCCCATCATGTGCCCGCACCATTCGTCGCTGCTGGTATCTCCTTTCCAGAGCCATTTCCCGTCTTTGGACAGGTGCCAGCGCACTTCTACCGGTTTGAAACGCGGTTCTTTGACCAGTTCTTCGGCGATCTCTTTTTCTGTATAGGTCCTGTTGGGGTCATGTACATTATTGCCCCAGCTCACAGGCACAATTGTTCTTGCAAAGAAACCGTCAAGCCCGGTAATTTCCCTGAGCATTTTTAAGAACTCAAAAGATCTCTTTGCTTTTTCTTTTGCATCTTTGTCCTGGGTAACGGCATAGCGGAAGCTTTCCATGGCGAGGTAATTGCCGCCGTATTCACCGTCGTTGTCATCGTCCTCAGGTTCCCACCTGGTCAGATCCTCAGGATCCGGCAACCTGCATTGTCCCACGATCCATGGTTCACGCACATGCCTTTTCATAGTAACATCATAAAAGAAATCTGCTTTTTGTGTGAGCGTCATACGCTTTTTTTTAATAGCGCTTACGCCTTTGGCAGTAGCTATCCATGCCGTTCCTGCTGCATCGAAGCAGATATCATTTACTTTATCGTCTAGCAGCCACCGGCGGCTGAAGCGAAGACTGTGCTGTCCGCCAGTTTCATATCTTACTATACCAACATTTGTACCTATCCACATTGATCCTTCGGGAGAAGCCTCGATACAATTTACATTGACAGAGGGAATACCGTCTTCCGGTTTGAGGAATTTTACTTTTTTCCCGTTCTGCAAAATACTTACGCCTCCTGATCCTCCGGCCCATACCGTTTTATCATTTTTTATTGCAACTCCGTTGATATATGCGCTCACCAACTCATTTGTTTTTTGAAAATATTGAGTAAACGATGGCGTGCAATGATAGAGCCCGACATCTGTGGCGATCCACAAACCACCTGCATTATCAGATACTGCGTGGCGAACGGACCTTGCAACAGGATAAGATTGTTTTACAAAATGGTTGTTCTGCCAGAGCCATATTCCTTTGGGACCAAGGGCATATACGCCTTCTTTTGCTGCACAGAGCGCCGCTACAGGACCTTCTGTGCCTTCTGCTTTCAGCAATTTTGTTCCCTGTATAATATATACGCCGTTCCAGGCTCCACACCATATATTTCCCTTGTTGTCTTTAGCAACGGCATAAGAAGGACCATTTTCGCTGTCGGATACTACAGGCGACCATGTTTTATCCTTTGCATATTTTACAAATATCCCTGCAGCCGTTGCTATCCAGATATTGTTATTATCATCCGCCACAATGCTTCTCACCTCATTAGCTGCTGCCTGCTTTCCCACCGGGTGAGGTTCATGGTATTCCTGCCAGAAGGCTGTATCTTCTATCGTTTGAGGAAGGAGCCGGGATTGGGTTTGGGAGAGTGAAGGGAAGCAAACAATCAGGAGCAAAAGAAGTATGTTATGGGCGGCTTTAATCATCTTAAATAATACATTTCTGTTTGTTAGAATGGATGAGACAAATGCCTGAATAACAAAACCTATAAGACTTACTCAATGCATCTTCATGGTAAGCCTTATAGGTTTTGCTTAAAAGAACTTTACAGTTATTCGGCTACCAGGGCTTATTAGTTCCCTGTAGCAGCCACATTTTGCTCCATTGGGTATCTTCCCCGGGTTGCAGCCTGCCAACTGCGCCGTCAGCATTGTCGCTATTGAGATTTTTCTCTTCAGTAGGATATATAATACGTACCGGGATCTTATTCCCGTTACTTCCAAGTATCAGGTTAGCCCCGAGATCGGGAAGACCTGTTCTGCGCCAGTCAAACCAAAATTCGGGTGTCATAAAACAGGCGAGCCATTTTTGGGTCATCAGCTGCCCTAGTTGTTCAGCATCATCGGCAGTTGTGAACTTATCGGTCAGGTTTGTAAGAAAAGCATTTTCATCCCAGGCAATAATCGCATCGGTATTTGGGTCATATACTTTCATGCTGCCATCGGCAATATTATATTGTCGCATGCTTGCTGTTACCCCTGCCTTATAATAATCTACTGCTGTGGAGCTGCTGATCCAATTTTTTAATCGCGCTTCTGCCAATATAAAATTCAACTCTGAAAAGCTCATGAGAACAGCTTTCACTAAAGGATTCGCATTTTCAGCATACATGTTAGCAAGATAAGAAACACTTGGATTTGCAGCCAGGTCAGTATAAATATTGGAGTTTAACGCCTTAATTGCATTAAAATCCACACTGCTGTAAAGGTTATACAGATTTGGATTCTGAAGTGCCGGGGGCAAGCCTACATACCGGTATGTATTGATATCATCAACTCCCGGGGTAGACGCAGGCACATTCCTTATGATTTGCCCGTCAGCAAGCTTTATATAAGCAGGAGATTGCGCACTGATCTGCAATTGCACATCTACAGGCCGGATGAAGGTAGTTAATCGCGGGTCCATACCTTCTCGTAATGCGTCAACAAAAGTTGCACAAGGCTTACGGCGATAAAATTCTGACCTGTTAGAATACCAAAGCGGTCCTCCATACCAGGAATTAGCACTGGCATTACCAATGTATGATATAGCTGCATTATCGTTATTGGATACAAACACCGGGTATGTTGAGCTGTTAGATACAATTTCATTAAACTCAGCTTTAACATCAACACCAATAGCGTTTACATCAGACAGCTTTTCGGATAATCTCAGCAAAAACCTTAACCTTAGTGAGTTCGCAAATTTTCTCCATTTTAAAGCATCGCCCTGAAACATAATATCACTTACTGATGCTCCGTCCACAGAGGATACCTGGGATAGAACATCATTAGCTGATTTTAAATCCTCCAGTATTCCTTTAAAGATATCTTTTTGATTGTCGTAAGCAGGCATGAAGTTCCCCTGCTCAGCCTTCATTGCATCAGAGTAAGGAATATCACCATAAAGGGACGTTAAATAGCCATACCAGAAGCTTCGCATAATTTGTCCCACAGCGGTATAAAACTTTTGATTTCCTTCCAATGCTTCCAATTGCGCATTATCAAATATATACTGGCTGTTTTTAATCATGGAGTAAGGTCCATTAAAACTTACTGGTGTCCATATATAAGTATTAGCACCCTGAAAGTCAATGTAGTCGCGTTGCAGATATTGTACAGCCTCCGAAATGGTTGATCCGCCAGGATAAGCATAGTTATAAAGGTAATTGTTTGCAGAGCCTGACAGCACTGAGGTCAAGACATATTTTATATTTATTTCGCTTGAACTCAACTGATCAGGACTTTGATTGACCTCTGAGAGATCCTGGCAGGATGTTACCAATAGTATACATGAAATAAAAATGCTTGACAATGACATTTTTATTTTTTTCATATTATTTAATATAAATTGATTGTTTTCCATTCCTGATAATTTTAAAAGGTAATATTTAACTTAAAACCTACCGGCATAACAATTGGTGAAGCATTCCATAAACTTCTTCCCTGTTCAGTAGTTCCGGTCAAAGGATTCTGATTATAAATTGATTCAGGATCCTGGTTGGTCTTGTTGGCAGCATATAACACAATATTTTTCATGAATCCGGCAATGTTAATGTTTTGAACATACAGCCTGTGTGCAAACGATTCGGGCAAGGTATATGAAATAGCTATTTCCCTCAGCTTCACAAAAGAAGCATCATAAAACCATTTGTATCTCGTTGCCGCATCCCAATATCCGCCGGAAGGTTGAAATATATCATATGCTTTCACATACTTTGTGCCGGCTGCACCGAAGTTTTCGATATAACCGCCCTGCCCGTCGGAAATCACGCCCGGGATAAAGGCGCCTTCATATACGCCATTTGAATAAAGAAACCCGCCCAGATCCTGTGTTCGGCCGCCAACCCATGTGTCCTGCTGGTAAATTTCCGGGTGTGATTTAATTTCATTGGCCAAAGCGCTATTATCGCCATCGAAGGAATTATTACTGCGGATACCCGTAAATGTGCTTGAGTTGGCATTGTTATGGAAATATTCAACCTTTCCTGCCCGTGCCAGACGCATCATCGTTTGATCGTAATAGGTTCCTCCCTGTCTCCAATCAACGCTTACTGAAAGCGTAAACCTTTTATATGACAAGGCGGTTTGTAATCCTATCATGAAATTAGGCAGGAAATTGCCCACTTTTATAAGAGACGAATGATCATTGTTACGCTGAAGCATACCATTCGAATTTAATAAAGGCCATCCATAATATGGACTGGCTTTGTCTTCCACCCGTATCATATCAGACGCATAAATATCCCCTATATACTCCCCTACCTTGGAAATTGCAAATACCGAAGTGCTCTCCCAGAATTGGAATTGATCTATACCTTTCGTAAGTTCCTTTAGCCTGCTTCTTTCTCGTGTAAAATTGGCGCGGACATCCCAGGTGAAGTTTTTAGTTCGTATAGGAACACCGCTAATTCCTATCTCAATACCAGTGTTTTCAATATTACCTGCATTTATTGTTGCTGCCAGATAACCAGATGCCGCTGATGTAGATGCATTTAATATCTGGTTGGTATTTTGAACTTTGTAATAGGTAAAATCTGCGCCCAGCCGGTTATTGAATAAAGAAATATCTGTTCCGATTTCGAATGCTTTAGCAATTTCAGGCTTCAGGTTGATGTTAGGCAGGTTGCTGGGTACCGTATACATGGTATTGCTGCCCCATGTGCCCTGGCTGAGCACGGTAGCGATAACATAAGGATCGGTATCTTTACCAACCTGAGAAAAACCAGATCTGAGCTTGAGCATCGAAACCCATGAAGGAAGTGAAAGCATTTCGTTCACTAACACACTAAGTGAAGCTGATGGATAAAAGTAAGACCGGTTATCCTTAGGCAGGGTACTTGACCAGTCATTTCTTGCTGTTACATTCAGGAATATCATATTATCGTAGCTCAGGTCCACCAGTCCATAAGTACTATAAATATTCTTTTTGTAGGTCAGGTCGGCATACGTCAATCCATTCCTGCTAATATTTGAGAGTGTATACAGTCCTGGAAGAATAAGCGGATCTCCGTATGCATTCATCTTATAGTTCCGCTGGGTCATAAGGTTTCCACCGACAGACGGAGCAATCTCAAACTTGCCGATGGTTTTTTTGTAAGAGAGTAGGAAATCGGAGTTTATCTCCCTTTGATCATTGATGGTTTCATTCAATGTGCCCTGTGGCTTGTTTTGTCCGCCACCATCACCGCCATAACCTGACCAGGCCTGTCTGTATACTCTTTTTTCATTATTACCGTTATAAGCAAAACGCCCCATTAATTTCAAATCCTTCAGGATATCATATTCCAGCTTAATATTTCCCATCATTCTGATCCTGTTAAATTTATCCTGAAGTTCATAAGCTGCAAACCATGGATTGTCATGAGCCGCATTAAAATTCCTTTGCTGAACGCCCGGAGTTATCCAATAATCTTTCAGGTCATTAATGTTTATATGAGGCGGTACCTGGTATATAGCCATATACTGTGTTTCCCCGCCATTTTTTAGAGGGTAATTATCTGAATAAGGATTTGAAACATCCATGTTGACGGAAACTTTCACCTTCTTGGTAATATTGTACGTAGTGGATAGGTTCACTCCGCTCCGTTGCAGCTCAACCCCGGGATAAACGCCGTCTGCGTTTAGATATGACAATCCGAGCCTGAAACTTCCACGATCATTAGAACCACTTACGCTTACATCATATACTTTTTCAAGACCCGTCCTAAAATAATCCTGAAGAGAATTGTCATAAAAAACCAAAGGCTTGGATTCTCCGTTTGTGTTCCATTGAACAGCAGATTCACCTTCTTCCGGGCCATTCCACTGCTGGTAAGAATTTTCATTCAACACTCCGCTTATTCCCGAGGTAAATCGTCTTTGCAGGTTGATATATTTATACGGCACGGTATAAGTATAGCCGATATTTGCATCTACACCTAATCCTCTTTTACTTTTGCCTGCCTTGCTGGTGATGAGTATTACACCGTTACCTGCTCTTGAACCATACAATGCTGCAGCGCTTGGACCTTTTAAAACGGTAACACTTTCAATATTGTCCGGATTAATATCTTTCATCACCCTGGGGTCGCCGGTAGGCACCCCGTCTACAACAACTAACGGGCTGTTGTTCCCTGCAAGAGAGGAGATACCACGTATATTAACATATGTATCGCTGTTCACATCATTTGATGTATTTGTAATTTTTACCCCCGACATTTTTGCAGTGAGTGCGCCAAGCAGATCTTTCTGGGGAACGCGATCCATCATACCTGATTTTACTTCTCCTATAGAATAGCCTAATGCTTTTTTAGCCTTGCTGATACCCAGGGCAGTCACAACTACAGCGTCCATTTCCCTGCTCGCTGTTTGGAGCTGGACACTGATATTTGTTCTGTTGCTTACAGCAACTTCCTGCGTATTGTATCCTACTGAAGTAAATATCAATATAGCATTCCCATCGGCTACCCTTATTGAAAAATTTCCATCATTATTGGTTGTTGTTGCATTTGCCTTTCCTTTTTCAGTCACTGTTACGCCAGCCAGAGGACCCCTGGTATCGCTTACATGTCCTTTAACAGGGAAATCTGCCTGAGCTGCTGCTTCAAGGGTTGCTGCCGGAAGGGAGCCTGTTTTTATAATGGCCGCACCAGAGTTTTCAGCAACGGCATTATCCGGGGCGGAGGGCAGGATTGCATCATCCTGTCCCCGCAATACTGTGGCATGCACCAGCAACAGTGCAGACAGTAGCATTGCGAAGTAGTGTTTTGAAAGAGATGGTCTTCTTTTCATAACTGGTTTGATTGGAGGTTAATAAATAAAAAGTTTTACGAATGAATGATCAATTCATTGTTTATTTCAACAATGATCATATGCGGCTTTTTTCAATTACATGAATTATTTAATGTTGGAAGATTACACGACGATAACACGACAGGTATGGCAAGTTTAAGCGTTATTGTTATTTTTAAGTGTTACGGTTATACCATAAAACTGTTGTATCAGCGTGGCCGTTGTTCAAGGGTACAGCATTCAAAAATGTCATTGTAAACTGCTATGTTTTTCAAAACAACATTTGATTAACGGATGTTGGAGAAGCAGAGAGTCTGTGTATACTCATAACTCAAAATATATTTTGAAAATAACAGAAGAAAGATTGGGTTTGAGCATAGCTTTATTAGGGAGAAAAGATTGCCGGCAATAAGTAAAAATACTTAGGGGATGCTGAATAACCGGGGATGCCTCATAGATTTTGGAAAAGGAGTATATCGCTACTGATGCACGAATATGTAGTGTTAATTCATAAAAAATCTTGAGAGAATTATCTGTTTTGAAGTGTAAGATTTGATCTGGCGGCATCATTGCTGCAAGACTTTTGTGAGAATTATTTAAAAACATCTGCAGTTATCAGGCACAAAATACATAACGCGAATTTGATACACGAATACGCCGCAGGCGCATTCGTGGCATAGAAAAAGCAGACACGGACGTTAAACAGCAGCCCCTGCTTATAATGATCAGATCGCGATAGTTTGGGTGCATTTCAATTTTTCGCATGGGATTGAAATCCCACGTGAGAATATGTGATCGAGCCTACGGCTCCGGAACATGGAACTGCAAGCCATCGGCACGGTAGCATATTATTCCAGCGAATTTCAATCCGTTGCATATTTCCGCCTGTGAAGAAATGAAATACGCCCGATAGGCTTCCATTTTTTTAGTTTATCCGAGTACGCAGGGTCAAAAAAAGCAGCGGGTTGGAAAAACCAACCCGCTGCGCACCATACTAACTGTACAAACTTAGTTCACTAAAACTTATTACTGCAATATCCACATCTTAACAGAAGGAAGATCTTTACCTCCTATTGCAGATACGACAGCGTCATATTGTTCTTTATTGTTGCTCGATTCATCCAACGGGTACATATAACGTACCGGGTAGTTGTATGTGGAGAATGACTCAACAATTTTTTTGATGAATGCCGGTCTGCCGGTGCGCTTATAATCGGTATAGGCTTCGGTGTGATTGGTAACCAGCAAAGCCAACCATTTCTGGATAGCGATTTTATCAAGATCGGCATCGGTACCATCCAATGCTACAGCAGGCTTTGCATAGTAGGCACTGAAGTCATCCACGATCTTGTCGGAGCCGATATAGCTTACCGGCTTGGTTCCGTCCTCAATCTGCCACCTTTTAAACGATAGCTCAATGCCCTTTTCGTAGTAATCTTTAACCGTTCCGGCAGAGATCCATCCTCTCTGGCGTGCTTCGGCCAAAAGGAACATCATTTCGCTTGACTCCATTACTACGGCTTTAAGACGGGGATCGGAGGTTTTGGCGATCAGTTGCGAAAACCCTGTAATACGGCGGTTGTCATAAAAGCCATTAGTACCTGGTAAGTTGGTAGCGCTTGCATACTGCGTATTGATAGTTATCGGATTGGGTGCTCCAAACCACATAGCATCGAGTGTATAAGGTACAGATATTATACCACCATTAAGATCTCTTCCGGCAGCTACAAGCTCTGAAGGATCATACATCGAAGAAGGATAATAGTCTATTTTATAAGTATAGCCATTTATCTTGATGTTTTCGCTGGATTCTGTGGCTTTTGCCGATATCGGAGAAAGCGCCGGCGCGAAGATCACGTACATACGCGGATCATCAAGCGCCACCATCTGGTCTATCAGGTACTTGGTAGGTTTCTGCTCGGTAAAGTCGTTGCCGGTACCCCAGTTTCTTTGCAGGTACCACGATTCATCCTGGCTGATCCCGGAAAATGTAAGCCCGGCATTATCAGTTATAGATGACATATAGTTCCCACTGCTGGCAATGGCCTGCATTTCGCTGCTCAGATCTCTCCCGGATTTTTTAAAGGCTTCATAGGAATGTACCATGAGCCTGAACTTTAGGGAATTGGCAAGTTTTATCCATTTGGCCCGGACTCCCTGAAAGAGTACATCGTGATTGGAGGGCAGCCCTTCGCTGCCGGCATCCGACAAAATGGAAACCGCCTGATCCAGCAGGGTAAACATCTGCTCGTATACTTCTTTCTGCGTATCGAACTTGGGAAACATATTACCTTCTCTGCCCAGGTTGGCTTCGCTGAAGGGAATATTCCCGTATTTTTCGGTAAGATACCCGCCAACCACGCATTTTAAAATGTTAGCAGCGGCCACATTGGCCATATTGTTCTCTTCGGTTGCCAGTTTTGCGACAGCCGCCAGATAGCGCAACTGTTCGGTATAAGGGTTTTTTCCCTCGTAATCCCAATACTGGGATGTGACGCCATAAAGTGTAGCAGCAGCAGAACTGCCCCTGTAGCAATCCATAAAGTATAGTGTCGCCTCACTTTTGGGCTCACTGAGTACCGCTTTTCCATATTGCTGGGCAACTCCTACAATAGCGGAGGTGAGCAGGTACCGGGAATAAGTGAAATAATTAACATCAAGAGAGGTTTCCCGCTCGTTGTACCTCAATTGGCTCTTACTACAGGATACGCCTGCTAATAGCAGCGCCCCTAGTGTGATATACTGTATTGATCTTTTTATCATAACATTCGTTTTATAGATTTTGTTTGATCAGACTTAAAAATTAACGCCAATTTTTACGCCCATAGTGCGGATCGGCGGTAATCCAAAGTCTGCAACACCCATACCGTCTATACCATTATAGAAAGCCGTTTCCGGATCTTCCTTCATTTTATTTTTTGCCCAGAACATTACATTCTTGGCAAAAAGGGTAATGGAAATATCCTGGCAACGCAGCCTCTGCGCCAGCGACCTGTTGAAGGTATAGCTCAGGTTAATTTCCTTTAACTTCAATGAAGTGGCATCATGCGTTCTGAACTGGGCTCCGGACCATAACTCCTGTCCTTCCATGTTATAAGGATTCATGATGAGCGTTTGGGTGAGATCATCCCCGTTCTTGATATAGGCTTCATCCGGAAGGCTTAGCTTTTGCTCTGCAGTCTTACCGGACATATCGTAGTTGGGATTGATATAAACCGCATTCCAGTAACCAAAGTAGCGGGGATCACCATTGTACATCGTCATCAGCTCCTGCATCAGCTCCCTGTAGTTTTCAAAGCCTGCGCCGGTGAACATATCATCAGGGTTGGGCATACTGGGCAAACCACCGGCAAAACGGCCTCCTGTCCAGTATTGGTTGTATTTATCGCCATACAGCGCCATGATGTCTGCCATACCATCGTCAATCATGATCTTCTGGGTTTCAGAAATGAACACACCTCCTACTCTCAGGCTGGCAACGATATTGAGCCTGAAATTTTTGTACCTGGCATCTGCCACAAATCCGTAGATGGCTTTGGGATTCATGTTGCCTAAGTAGGCATTCTTCTTAATATAGTCTGTGGTTGTAACGGCCTGATCAATGATACCTTCAGGACCGGTCAGCATCATTCCTTTGTATTTTCCGGTCTGGATATAGCCGATCGGCTCTGCTGCATACAGGTCTCCTACGCGTGAGCCTTTGAACAAAGGCAGCATCGCTGATCCTTTATACGAGTAAAATCTTTCAGCGAAGCGGGGATCCAGCTCATCAATCACCGATTTAAAAGTGCTGATATTACCGGTAAGATTTACCTGCCAGTCTTTGGTCCGTATGGGCGTTACCGTTAGAGACGCTTCAATACCGGTAGATTTTACCGCACCCATATTGGTGAGTATTGAGCTGTATCCTGAAGAGGTTACCATCGGCAGACTCTGGATCTGGTTGATATGATCTTTGGAGTAAACGGTAAATTCTCCTGCTATGCGATTATCAAATGCCCTGAAGTCAATACCCGCTTCTTTGGTTTTGTTCAGTTCGGGCTTGATATTCGGGTCTACAGGATCACCGCCAATGGTTCCCCTCGTAACGCCATCCCAGGTACTGCCTATACCATAGCTGTCCAGGTTGATAGGTTTTCCGATACCATAGCCTGTTTCGGCATAGCCTCCTCTCAGCTTGAGGAAATTGAATACATTACCCATATTGAAGGTTTCCGATGCAATCCAGCTTAAAGAAGCGCCGGGGTAGAAATGATGGTCTTTTTCATGGGGCAGGATACCTACCCAGTCATTACGCCCCGACAGCTCTACATAAACCATATTCTGCCACCCGATGCTCGCTGTGGCATAGGCGCCGTAACTGCGGCTGGGATATCCTCTGGAGAAATAGGAGGTATTCTGCTTTACTGAGGCAGGTAATGCACTGAAACTAAAGTTGTTTGGTGTTGACAAATCATTTCCGCCAAACCCGGAACTGTTGCTTTCGCCGTAGTTATAGGAAAAGCCACCCAACGCGTCAAGAGAAAGCCTGCTGTTAAGAAAACGCTTATTGTAGGCAAGCAGCACATCATTCCTTACACTGAGGCCATTGTTTTGGACCTGCTCGTATCCCCCCAGCTCTGACCTTTCCGCACCCCAGGGAGTTTTTCTTTCGAATGCAAAGCTTTCGTGGCTGATACCCGAGCGCAGGGTGAGCAGCAGGGGATCAATTATCTTATAATCCAACTGTACTTTTCCAAAGAATACGTCCTTGGTATAGGACCTGATAACATTCTGAGCGGCAAAATAAGGTCCGTTTTTGCCAACGGCGCCATCCTTGCCTGTGGCAGCGTTTACCCTGCTCAGGCGGTCTTCTCCCGGGTTCTTCAGGTAAGGTGTGTTCTGGTATTGCCCTTCCCATCCGGTGATCCAGGGATCAGCCTGTTTCCATTCCGACATTTTGGGCATATTGATAGGCATAGACATGGCATGGGCCAGCGGGTTGTCTTCCCTTTTATACTGAATATGCGACTGATTAGGCACAAAGGTATGAGACCAGGATGCCTGAGAGCTTACAGAAAGTTTATTGTTTACATTGTATTTGGAATCAAAAGAAATATTGTTCCTGATTGTTCTGTTGCTGGGCACCACGCCATTATATACCATATTGCCCAGGTTGAGCCGGTAGTTTCCTTTGTCGTAGTTTCCGGTTACGGCCACATTATTATCGGTCATCACCCCTGTTCTCAGGAAAGCCAGCAGTGGGTTTTTATCCCCGCGGGCTTCAAGAACGGATTTTTCCCATTCCTGTGTAAGGATATTCCACCTCCATACCGGCTCGTTGTTGTTTACCTTATCATCAATAGCCCATCCCAGGCCTTTTTTGTCTTCGGTCAAAGCGCTACCGTCTTCATCGCCCTGGAAAAAGCTACGCTGAACGGGAGGGGCGCTATAGGCCTGGTCGAAAGAAGTGGAGCTGGTCACTGAAATCCCCAATCCCTTTTTAGCGTTGGCGCCTGATTTGGTGGTGATCATGATCACGCCGTTACCTGCCGAAGCTCCGTAGAGCGCAGCAGCGCTGGCGCCTTTCAGCACGGAGATGCTTTCGATATCGTTGGGGTTGAGGGTAGAGATAAAATTACCGACGTCGATAGGCAATGGGACATTAGGATTATTGCCGCTTGCGGTACCTACCGTGTTGGAGCCCAGCGGAACCCCGTTCAGCACGATCAGGGGCTGGGTTGCATTGTTGATATTGCTTGCTCCCATAATCCCTGCTAGGGAGGTGGCACCGCGTATATTGAACATCACGGAAGAAGTGGGAGAGGAAGTAAGGCTGTTCATCTGAACGCCCGTTACCTTACCTTCCACTGATTTTAATACGTTTGAAGCGCCGCCGGTTTCCATATCTTTAGCGTTAACGGAAGAAATACTGTAGCCCAGCGATCTTTTCTCCTTTTTCATACCGAGAGAAGTTACTACTACCTGCTCTAACTCTTGTGCAGCAGGTTCCAGCACCACGGACACCTGGCTCCTGCCATCTACAGCTACTTCCAGTGTTTTGAATCCTACGGAAGTAAAAACCAAGGTAGCATTGCTCCTGCTTATATTGAGCGAGAAATTTCCCCTGGTGTCTGTAGTTGTTGCATTAGTGCTTCCTTTTTCAGTAACAGTTACTCCGGCCAAAGGACTGCCGGCATCGCTCACATGCCCTTTAACAAGAAAATCTGCCTGCGCTGCAGCTTCAAAAGCCACCGCCGGTGCTGCAATGTTCTCCTGTGCCGGTTGCTGTGCCCCCTTTTGCTTAATGATATATACTTCCTGGATTTTTTCAAACTGCAGGCCTCCTGTGGAAAGCACTTCTCTCAGCACTGCATCAGGGTTGCTTTCCCGGGTCAGTTCGTTGTAATGTACTTTTACTGCTTTAAGTGTATTTGACTGATAGCTGTAGAAGATGTTCTCATAGGTTTTTTTAAATTCCTGCATAAACTCCTGCAGAGAGCTTGTTTTTATACCGCCTGTACCGGAATTATCGGCGGCGGTGTTGCCTGAAGAGGGGAGCAGGGTTGCATCGTCCTGCGCCCGTAATACTGTTGAGGACACCAGTAACAGTCCAGACAGTAAGACTCCGAAGCAGCGTTTTGAAAAAGATGGTTTTCTTTTCATAACTGTTTTGATTGAAGGTTAAAGAATAAAAAATTTAATTAATGGATGATCAATTCATTGTCGGTTTCAATAATGGTTATATTCAGCGTTTTTTCAATTACATGGATTAATGTCGGAAGGCTGTGTACCGATAACACGGCAGTGATGGTAAGCTTAGCGCTATTGTTGTTTTTAAATGTTACGGTTGTGCCATAAAATTGTTGTATCAGCGTGGCTATTTGTTCCAGTGTTGTGGATTCAAAATGCCATTCTCCTTTTTCCCAGGCTGTTGTATACAGTTCTGTATTTGTTTTTTGGGTGATAAAAGTGTGGTTTAGCGTATCTATCCTGAATTCTTCGCCGGCGACCAACGATGTAGGTTGGGCGCTACGATATTTGTCAGCTAAAGAAATACTGATATTCCCCTTGGTCAGTACAACATCTGTTGCCTCGCTGCGGGCATCCACATTGAATTCAGTGCCTGTAACATGAATAGTTACCTGGTTGGCATATACAATGAAGGGATGATTGTTTACGGTTCTTTTCACTTTAAAATAAGCATTACCCAGGAGATGTACTTCTCTTTGGGGAAGCTGTTGAAATGCTGCATCATACCAAATGGATGAATTACCGTTAAGAATTACAATTGAGCTGTCCGGCAAAATAATTTCTTTAACCTGGCGGGGAGCTGTTGTATGGGTATAAAGAGTAGGTGGCGGGGTGTGTTGGCTAAATAACAGCCAGACAGCTCCGCCAATCAGCAGCAAGCCGGCGACCGCCGCGGCCATCAGCCATGTATTACGGTTTTTTTTTGACGGGGTGTTAGTATCCTGGCCGGGAGGTAACTGTAATCCTTCAAAAATCTGGCTTCTTAATTCGTTTTTCTCGGTAGTCGTCAGTTCCCCAACAGGAGTGGCTGTTGCCTGTACTCTGCTGCGGGCTTCCATTACTGCATCGAATTGTGCCGGATATTGCCGGAGAAAAGAATACCAGAACATCTCCATTTCTTCATCGGGTGTTAAAACCCAACGCCGGAAATCCCGGTCTTCGACAAAGTCTTCGACCGTAAAGCTGGCATATTTTTTCCGATAACATTTCATTAACTAATTAGGAGAAGAGGTAATAGCTATGTATACTCATGCCCTAAAACATATTTTTGTCAAACAGTTCAAACAGAAAAGCGGGTGTCTCTTAAACAGAGAACACCCGCTTTTCTGAGAGTAGCAGCCAGATGACTACCAGGGTTCATTGGTTCCCTGTATCAGCCAAAATTTAGCCCAGGAGCTATTCTTTCCGTCAACAGTTGAATAGTTGGTTTCCTGTAATCTTTGGATAGCTGCATCTGAATTCGTTGGGTTGTTCTGCAGTTCTGTATTATAATATGCATATCTCACCGGTACCTGACCACGATAAGATGCCCAGCCAACAGTCAGCTGGGGATAACCTGTTCTGCGCCAGTCCATCCATGCTTCAACAGATGCCTGCCAGGAAGCGATCCACTTTTGCTCCATAATTCTTTGCAGGGTACCATCATATTTTACCAGTGGCTGGGCAATATAATCATCATAACTCTTTACACAGCCATCGTAATCATCTACGTCTTCCTGGTAATCTTTTATCCACAAATCAAAGGAAGCCTGTATGCCTCTGTTATACCAATCTTCAGCCGTTCTGCCCACATTCCAGCCTTTTTGAGCCGCTTCTGCAAAGTCAAAACACACTTCTGCATAAGAGGCCATTCTCGCTTTTAATAATTTTCCGCTTGGATTATCATAAATATCTCTTCTCATATAAGAAACATAATCGTTGTTGGAAGTAGACTGCGTACCTACACCATTCAGATTATATTGATAAGTTTCACCTGCATAGCTTATGGGTATGCCTACATACACAGCGGAAGTATCATAGAAATTCCAAATGGCATTGGCTGAAGCGCCCCATGGCCTGTCTACAGTGTATGTAGTAATATCAAATTGTTTGTCTTTGGCCGCTAATGCTGCGGGAGGGTTGATATACCGGATGCCGTCTACTATTTTGCTGAGCGTCGTGTTGTCCGAAAATTTACTGGCGTCAACCTTTGTTCTTGTTATAATTGGTTCTGCCATGATCACGATCCTGGGATCTTTTAATGCGGCAAGTTTTGTTACCAGCGTAGCAGACATTTTGTTACGATTATAATTGGACGGAGAGTTAAACTTTGAATTTTTCTGATAAGAAGATGCCTGATCAACGCCCGGGTAACTCATCGCCCAATCATCATCATTGCTTTGAAATACTTTTCCTGCCAATGCTTCAACTTCTGCCTGAACATCCCTCTTACCGGAAAGCCGCAGATAATAACGCAGCAGCAGCGTATTTGCCAGCTTTCTCCAGTTATCCGGCACTCCTTTATAAAATACGTCAGAAGCAGGAAGCACTTCCGGGAAATCAGATGACGTTCCTTCAAGCAACGGAAGAGCGGCTTTCAAATCTGCAATAACACCATCATAAATCTGTTCCTGAGTATCAAATGCCGGTGTTGTATTTTCGGACCCGCCCTGGTCACCGTTTAAAGCCTTTGAATAAGGTGCATCCCCCCAAAGATCTGCGATGCAGCCAAAATTAAATGCACGCATAATCAGCCCGACTCCCTGGTGGAACTTCCAGTTGTTTTGCTCCGACAGTTGTAACAGGAGTTTGTCATCCCTTAATCTGCCGTAATATCCACTCCAGTCTTTGGGATCCCATTGATAATTACTATAACCGGATGACCATGCGTCCTGGGCTGTGTGCTGTATAGCGCCCGACATATCTCCTGATCCAAGATTACCATAATCCGTAGCGGAAGATGTTAATATCTGGGCCATCAGATAGTTTGCATTGGCATTGGCAGGGGTAATATTATTAGGGTCTGTATTCAGTGTCTCAAACTTCCCGCAGGAAACAGAGGCGATAACAAATAGCCAGGAGAATCCGGCTATTTTAATTTTCTTATTTGCATTCTTCATATCTAAGAATTTAAATGTGCTTGTGTTTGAATTAAAATCTCACATTAAGTTTTATACCGAGAGGGATTGACCAGGGGGTAACATTAAAACGTTCAATACCCTGCCTGAATTGTGAACCATTTCCCTGGGCCCCACTCTGGAACTGATACGCCAGTTCAGGATCAATACCTGCTTTGGCTTTGGTCCATAAAATCACATTACGGGTATATACCCCTACCGAAATGCCCTGTGATTTTAAATTAGTAGCCCATGTCCGGGGAAGATTCGCACTGATGGTCAATTCTCTCAATTTAATGTATGATGCATCAAACATACTCATCCTGGCAGAGTTCCAGTTATTGGTTACAGCATCTGCATAATAGTCGTATTTGGTATCAGGTCCGCCTAAGTTTTCTATATAGTCAATGCCATTGTCAGCAAGGTATACTCCGGGCACAAAGGCTCCATCATTCAATGTTACATTGCCATCATTGAAAGGAAAACCTCCCATTTCGGCAGTTGGTCCGCCTACTAAACGAAATTGATCTAAACCTGAAAACATGATGAACTTACCCGGGTTGCTTTTAAGATATGCGGGAATATCGTTTTTGTTTGCATCAGGAATAGGAATACCCATATTTTGCTGTCTTTTCATTACGGCATCCGACTGCAGGTAGCGATAGGTTTGAGAGAAGAATAATCCGCCAAGACGCATATCCATGCTTGCTGTTAAAGTAATGAACTTATAAGATAGTGAAGTTTGCATGCCCATTAGCAGCTTGGGATTAAAATTACCTACGATCTGTTTGCTGTTGAATGCTTTGTTACCAACGAACTGCAACGTGCCGTCATTGTCTAATAATGGCCATCCATAGTAGGGAGAACTTTTGTCGGTAACAGTGGCTACCTGGTTATCCCACAGATCTCCTATTTTGCCGCTGCTGATCACCGGATTGCCCTTTGCATCTGTCATGCCGGGTATTGCCTGCCCCTTGGCGTATGTCCAGGAGCCGCTGTTGCCATCCTCCCAAAATTTAAAATAAGGAACGCCATCAGCCAATGAAATAATATATGCGTTGTTTTTGCTGTAGTTCACACTCAAATCCCACTGCCAGTCTTTACTGGAGATGATAGTTCCTCCGACGGACAGTTCAATACCTTTACTTCTCACCAAGCCTGCGTTAATTTGTCTTGTTGAATAGCCTGACGATATTGGCGTATTTATACCCAACACCTGGTTTTTATTGTCTGACTGGTATACCGTACCTTCAAATCTTAACCTGTTATTGAAGAGCCCGAGATCAAGCCCAAGTTCTGTAGATTGCGCCTGTTCAGGTTTTAAAGTCGGGTTCTTGAGATTCGCGGAAGTAGCCATAGTAGTTATGCCACCATAGTTGCTTTGTGAAATTACCCCCAGTAAGTTGTAAGGTCCTGTACTTTTACCCACATTTGCCCAGCCTCCCCTGATCTTAAACAGGTTTACATTGCTCCCCATATGGAATAAGTTATTTAATAACAGGCTCAATGATGCAGAAGGATAGAAGTAGGAATTATCACTTTGAGGCAAAGTGCTTGACCAGTCATTTCTGCCGGTCAGATCTAAATAAGCCAGGTTTTTATATCCCAGCGAAGCTGTGGCATAAGCGCTGTAAATGGCATATTTGGAATAATAGCTGGAGTATGCCAAAGCCGTTGGGGCAATATTGGAAAGCGTGAAAAACTCAGGAGTGATGATACCTGAGCCGTTCTTTGACGCATTGATCATGCTTGAGCTATAAGAATACAGGATATTACCTCCTGCAGATGCGGTCAGATCAAAACCACCGAACTTATTCTTATAAGTCATTAACATATCTGTATTGCTCTCTGTTGAATACAATTTTTGAATACCGTAAGCGCCGTTTTTATCTGCGTCAAAGCTTTTAGAGATTTTAGATTCGCGTTGTTCATTCAGCAAGTCTTGTGAATACCGTAGGAAAGCGCTGAAATGAGGAGAGAACTCGTAGTCTAATTTTATGTTCCCGAATATCCTGTTGCGCAAAAAGCTGTTCTTTACCTGGTTGAGAACAAAATAGGGGTTATTATCAATACCTGCATCAGAAGGATCTGACCCCGGAGGAACCGGCTTTTTTTGCTGAACGCCGGGCACTGTCCAATAATCTTTCAATTGCAGGATATCAATAGCGGGAGAGAGGTATAGAACATCAACCAACGGATTTGCATTAACATTCCCTGCAATTACATTATCTGAACCGCTACGGGTATAGTTAATAGCTGTACTTATTTTAAATGCATTGGTTATTTTATGTTCCATATTCAATCCAAGATTGTTACGGTTTAATCCTGAATTGGGAAGGATACCCCTGTTTGCTGTATTGGTATAAGAAAAACGGTAATTATCCTTATCAGTGGAATTTTCTATAGATACGCTATTTTGAGAAGTGATGCCTGTTTGTACAAAATTTTTAAAATTATTGGGGTGTCTCACCATATCGGTCGCAACATAATTTCCGTTTTCATCAAGCGGGCTGTTCCATTGAATAGCTTTAATGCCATGATTCAGCGGAATACCAAACCTGTATGTATCTGTTTCCCCGATATCCACTAAAGGATCATTACCGGGATAAGCTTCAGTGTATGGACGAGACCCGGAAGAGAAGTCAGTGTTTACCGGTAAATATTTATATGGCATATCAAATTCAGTATTGGAATTGATGGTAATTCCGAGCCCTTTTGATTTTTTACCAGATTTAGTAGTAATCAGTACTACACCATTACCAGCGCGTGAACCATATAATGCCGCAGCGCTTGGCCCTTTAAGGATGGACACACTTTCGATATCATTAGGGTTTAAATCGGAGATGGCATTTCCGTAGTCTACATCATTTCCGTTGCCTATGCTTGTAATGTTGTTCATTGTATTTTGTACAGGCACACCATCTATAACAAACAATGGCTGGTTGTCGTTGTTTAATGAGCGTATACCCCTGATAACCATGCTTACTGAAGATGTAGCGGCACTTCCTGTTGAGCTGATGGTTACGCCGGCTACTTTCCCTGCCATGGAATTAAGCACGTTGGTCTGGCTTACCCTGTTCATATCTTCTCCTTTGATCTGCCCAACGGAATAGCCCAGCGATTTCTTATCCCGGGTAATACCGAGCGCCGTTACTACCACGCCTTCCAGTTCTTTGCTTTCCGATTGCAGCTCGATGGACAGATCTGATCTTCCTTTTAAGGCAACTTCCAGTGTAACGTACCCTATGGAAGAAAATACCAGCGTTGCATTTAGACTTTTTACCTGCAGGGAAAAGTTGCCTTCAGCGTCGGTAAATGTGCTGTTGGTGGTACCTTTTTCCGAAACGGTTACACCCTGCAATGCGGTTCCTGATGAAACTACCTTGCCTTTCACTGTTTGTGCAACAGTAGATTGGTCGGGACGGAAAGAAGGTAATACCGTGTTGCCTCCCTTCGCCATAACATTACCGATCCTGATTACATACACGGAATTTACTTTTTCAAAAGTGAGACCGGCAGTTTCCAGGACATTTTTTAAAACCTTGTCCGGGTAGTTTTTGTCGGACGAACTTAAATCCTGGTACCAAACTTTTACTGTTCTCAGGTCTTTACTTTGGAAGCTGTAATAAACGTCCGCATAGTAATTTCTGAATTCTTTCATAAAATCTTCAAGGGTGGAAGATTTTTTTTCTTCGTTGCCTCTAAGATCATCCCGATCTGAAAGAACCTGCTGAAGATTGGTTTGTTGCGCTGCCGCTGCATAGTTCATCAGTAACAGAGCTGCAAAAAAAACTAATCTTGCTGACTGTAGGATGCTTATCTTAATTTTAAGCATAGCAGTTGTTGTTTAATTGATTATTGAATAAAAACTTGCGAGAAAAATGATTGATATATATTGTATGTTGTTGTTGCTGCTTGCTTTATAGTAAGAGAAAACAGATGCTCCATAGACTTTTCCTGGTTCTGAATTGCTTTCTGCAATTCCTGAATAGGGAGAGGTTGATGAAAAATAAAATACTCGTGCAGGCAGTGCTGTTTGGTTAAGCGATAGTTAACGGTTTTTTGCTTCATTAACGAAGTCGCAGCATTCAAAACTTACTGATCAGTGCCTGATATCAGGAGAGGAAACAGTGTGTATATAGACCTGCAGGATTTTCAACCATTCAAAGAATGGAAACTCTTTTTGCATTTTTGTAGGAAAGGGGGAAAGTTTTATGTTGCAAGTTTCAGGTTACAGGTCAGCCTGTCTCCTTTGCGTTTGTCTTTTCATCTCTCACCTCTCACGCATTATTCATCATTGCCTTGTACCTGAAACTTGCAACCTGCGCTCTCGGTCCGTCAGCGTGTATAATTCGGCGCTTCTCTTGTTATTTCTATATCATGGGCATGGCTTTCTTTCATGCCTGCATTGGTGATTTTGATGAACTGCGCTTTTTTCAGTGCGGCTATATCCGGCGCTCCGCAATAGCCCATTCCGGAACGAAGCCCTCCTGTATATTGGTATACTATTTCACTAAGCGTGCCTTTGAAAGCAACCCTTCCTTCAATCCCTTCGGGAACATATTTTTTTATATCATCTTCCACATCCTGGAAGTAACGGTCGCCGCTACCCTGGCTCATGGCTCCCAAAGAGCCCATACCCCTGTATTGCTTGAACTTTCTTCCTTCATATATAATAGTTTCTCCGGGGCTTTCTTCAGTACCTGCAAAAATGCTTCCCATCATTACCGCGTCAGCACCTGCCGCCAGGGCTTTTACCATATCGCCGGTATATCTTATGCCGCCGTCTGCGATCAAAGGAATACCGGCTTTCTGCAATACTGAGGCCGCTTCCATGATAGCTGTTATCTGGGGAACACCTGCTCCCGCCACAATGCGTGTTGTACAAATGGAACCGGGGCCGATCCCTACTTTTACAGCATCAGCGCCTGCTTCGGCCAATGCTTTAGCTCCTGCAGCCGTGCCTATATTGCCCGCGATGACCTGCAGGTTTTTGAAATTCTTTTTTAATTTTTTTAAAGATTCAATTACTCCCTTTGTGTGTCCGTGCGCACTGTCAAGGCATACTACGTCCACCCCTATCTGCTGCAATGCAGCTGCTCTGTCCATAAGATCAGCAGTGATGCCCAGCGCTGCGCCTGTAAGCAGGCGTCCGAAGGCGTCTTTAATGGCATTGGGGTGGCTTTGCAACTGAAGTATATCGCGGTAAGTGATCAGCCCCACCAGGCATCCTTTTTTGTCAACTACCGGGAGCTTTTCAATTTTATATTGGCTGAGAATTTTTTTAGCTTTTTGCAGATCAGTTCCTTCGGGGGCAGTGATCAGGTTTTCCCGCGTCATTACATCACTTACTTTTTTTGACAAAACGGTCTCAAACCGCAGATCCCTGTTGGTAAGTATACCTACGAGCCTCCGGGTTTTGTCCACTATCGGGATCCCTCCGATCTTATTGTCGCGCATCAGCTTTACAGCGTCCCCGATAGTAGCTGTTTCGTCAAGCGTAACAGGATCAAGGATGAGACCGCTTTCACTGCGCTTTACTTTTCTTACCTGCTCTGCCTGCTTTTCTATGGTCATGTTTTTATGCAGGATGCCCAGCCCGCCTTCGCGTGCCAGTGCAATAGCAAGATTTGCTTCGGTTACGGTATCCATAGCCGCAGAAAGCATAGGGATATTGAGGGATATCTTTTTGGTGAGCCGCGTGGCTATGGAAACTTCGCGCGGAAGTACCTGGGAATATGCCGGTACCAGCAGTACATCGTCGAATGTTAAACCTTCACCAAAAAATTTTGAGGAGAGATTGACTTTAGGGGAGTTGATTATTGTTGCCATGTGCAAAGATAGGGCAGTGGATAAATAGCAACCAAATTTTACTCAGTTTAGTTTGTAATGTTTGCCGGGCAGGGCGGTGATGATACCTTCAAGCTCAAGATGGAGCATAGCTGCAGCTATTGTGCTGCTGCTCAGCCCGCAGTGGAGGTTGATCTCATCAATATGCACTGATGTCTGCCCGCTTAGCATTTCCGTGATCCTTTTTTCTTCGGGCGTAAGATCTATAAAGAGCTTTTTCTGATGAATATTTTTGGATGTGGCGGGATTTGACCAGTTCATGTATTCGAGTATATCTTTTCCCGATGTTGCAAGAGCAGCTTTATTGCTCCTGATAAGGTAATTACAGCCCGCACTTTTGGCATCCGTTACCTTGCCAGGCAGGGCAAAAACATCTTTATTGTAGTTATTGGCAAGCTCTGCCGTGATCATGCTGCCGCCTTTAATATCGGTTTCTATCACTACTACCGCATCGGCTATTCCTGCCACGATCCTGTTTCTTTTGGGAAAATTCTGCTTATCAGGGGCGGTGCCTGACCTCAGATCGGTAAGCAATCCCCCTGATTGGGTCATCGCCCTGGCAAGCGAAGTGTGGGCGGGCGGATATATACGGTCGAGGCCATGCGCTATCACCCCAATAGTTGGCAACCTGTTATCAAGTGAGGCTTTATGGGCAAGGGCATCTATACCGTAGGCGAGGCCACTCACTATCAACACCTTATAGGGAGCCAGTTCGCGGATGATATGTCCTGTTATTTCCCTGCCATAGCCTGTATGATTTCTGGTGCCGATAATGGCGAGGATCCGGGAGGTATTTATATCTGCATTTCCTTTATAATACAGCAGCGAAGGAGCATCATAGCAGTGCAGCAGCCTTTTAGGATAGCCGGGATGATTGCGGTAAAGCACCTGAATACCGTATTTTCTTGTAAAATCAAGCTCTTTTTCCGCTTTGCTGAAATCTTTAAAAGACCTGATGCTTTTTGATCTTACAGGGCCGATACCGGGAATTTTGTCCAGCACTCTCCTGCCGGCAGAGAATATCTCTTCAGCAGTTTCAAAATGCTGTAATAAGGAAGCGGCGTGCACATCCCCGATTTGCGGGACCATGGTTAGCGCAACCTGGTACAACATATCTCTATTCATACCATGTGGTGTTTTTATATGATTTTTTATAGAAAAAACCCCTTCGGGTAAACGAAGGGGGCTTCTAATCTTTTAACCGTTAACCATTAAACCTTATCCTATGAAAAGCCGAATGTATAATGATTTTTTGAATTTTGAAGTTAAGAGCAGAATTTTTTTATTTAACTGATTTAGTTGTTTTTGGAGAGTGACACTATGATTGAAAATATATATTAAAAGAGAAGGTCTTTATTTTAAATAAAGAGGGCTGGATGAAAATCCTGCCCCGTTTCTAAATCCAATATCCTATGAAAAACCAATAATTAGACCAGTTATTGGAATGAAACGTTGCATTATGCAAAAGTTTTTTTGAAAACAGATATTATCTTAAAAAATATATGAATTCTGCTTATCTGGAGAAAGTACCATGAAATGATAAATGTGAAACGACAAACAATAAATAAAAAAGGGCTGGATAGAAATCCTGCCCCGTTTTAAATCCAATATCCTATGAAAAACCGGATCTATAACGGTGCAGGTCTTCTTTATATTGTTATTATTCAAAAAAATTATTTCCAGGAAGCCCTGAAGCTCTGGTGATATTGGTCAAACGGAGTTTTGCCATAATGTCCTTCACCAAAATACTTTAGCACAAGCTCCATATCGGGAATTTTCAGGTAGCCTGGTATAGCCTGCGGGGCAGAGCCGTCTGCAGGAAGGATAATAGTGGTAGGAAAGGACAACTGACCGCCTGTGAGGTGTACGGCATACTCGTTTACCCGGTATGTGCTGCTATAATTAAACTGTTTACCCTGCCAGTTCAGCGTCTCCCTGGTTTCAGCGTCTAATTTTACAGGATAGAAATTATCTTCTATATATTTTATTACCATTGGATTGGAGTAGGTATTCCTGTCCATCACTTTGCACCAGCCGCACCAGGTGGTATACAGGTCTATCAAAACGGGCTTTTTTTCCGTTTGCAGTTGTTGTGCAGCTTCTTCGAGCGTTAGCCAGCGGAGTTTTTCATGGGCATTCTCGGATAGTGATGTTGAAGTACCGGCTACAACAGATGTAGTGTTTCCGGGCTCAGCAAGTGAACAGCATAAGATAATGCCCAGCAATGATAAAATAGCGGATATTTGCATCTTACTATAATTATTATACAAATATAACTTACAATTGAGCAGGAAAATTGTGGTAGCCATTACAGGAGCCAGCGGCTCATTATATGCCAGACAACTGCTGGACAGGCTTTTTGCTATTCCTGAACAGTGGAATGCTCTTGGTATAGTTATTACAGACAATGCGCGGCAGGTATGGACAACGGAGTTGGGCGATACCGGCTATGACAAATATGTTGTTAATACGTATGACAAAAAAGATTTTAACGCTCCTTTTGCTTCAGGGTCCGGTCAATTCGATACCATGATCATTGTGCCCTGCTCCATGGGAACGCTCGGGAGAATTGCGGCCGGTATTTCTGATGATCTCATCTCCCGTGCAGCAGATGTTATTTTAAAGGAACGCCGGAAGCTGATCTGTGTAGTGAGAGAAACTCCATACAGTCTTATACACATTCGCAATATGGAGACCGTAACGCTGGCCGGAGGAGTAATATGTCCTGCCACGCCTTCTTTTTACAGCATGCCAACAACCATTGAAGCAGTTGCAGCCACGGTTACCGACCGTATATTAGACCTCTGTGGATTTGATATAAAAACGTACAGGTGGGGGAGGGAGGCATAAGTTGTAAGGCATTTATATCTTACACCTTATACCTATACCTCACCCTTCAAACAGCTTGTTCATCTCTCCTATCGCGTCTAAAATTTTATTCCGTCCCAGTTTTTTCACCGTACTTGTTGCATAGCTTGCCGGCAAAAATTCCCAGTATTTTTTCATTTCGTTCAAATAGAGCTTTATATTTTTACTGACTTCCTGCTGTGTGGCCTTATCCGCTTTTGTAAACACAATGCTGAAGGGTACGCCCCATTCGCCCAACAGGTTTGTAAAATCTATATCCGCTTTCTGGGGGCGGTGCCTGCTATCCACCAGCACAAAGACATTCATAAGATTGGGGCGCCTGCGAAGATAATCCTCCGTCATCTGCTGCCATTGCTTTCGCTGCTGCTGCGATACTTTTGCAAAACCATACCCGGGGAGATCTACAATATACCACTGTCCGGTATTCCTGTCTGCAGAAGTGCTTTCTATAGAAAAATGATTGATCATCTGGGTTTTACCGGGGGAAGCCGATGTTTTGGCCAGCTTATGATTATTGCAAAGCATATTGATCAGCGAGGATTTCCCCACATTACTTCGCCCGATAAATGCGTATTCAGGCCGGTCAGGCGGAGGACATTTCAGGTAACCGGGACTGCTGATAAGATATTTGGCAGAAGTGATCTCCATGGCTGCAAGATACGGCAGATGGTGGTGAATTGTGAACGAGACAAACGACAAATGTAAGACGTCAAACGCGAAAGGAAGAAGTTTCACTTTTCACCTTTCACGTCTCACCTCCCGCGATTCATTCACTATTGCCCATTCACTATTCACTTCCTCTATTTCCGCCTTCGTATCCGGATAGTAGAGTTTTGCGTGAGGCTGCTGGATAAAAATATCTCATAACGGTTTACACCGTCTGTTATCACCATCAGCGCGGTATTGGGAGGAATGGTGCCCAGGTTTTCGGCAAACATGCTGATCTCATTGTATGGTTTCGTAGAGTCAAGTACCGCATATACTACAAGTCCTCTTTCTGTCAGCGACTGGTGAGTAGCTATCGGCTCTTTGTTGAAGAATACAGAAATGCTGTCTCCATCTACTATACCATTATCATAAAAGGTTAAACGGAGGGAATCTGAGTCTACCAGCAATTCCTGACCTACTACCTCTTTGCGCTTATTAAATTCAAGCTGGATCTTTTTAGCTTCCATTTCCTGCAGTGAAGGTTCTCTTACCTTCAGATCAACAGAATCCGGAGTGCGGCTTTCGAGAGGGTTGACAACCACATCGTCATCAGTCGGCCGCCATATTTTACGTATAGGAGAGAATTTGTCAATCAGGCTGTCTGTATTGAGCTGTTCGCCGTATACGAAATCAAAAGCAATATCGGGGCAGGTGTATTTATATTTACCCTGAGATGTGAACACACCCTTTATATTTGTGCTCACTCTTGATGCCGTAACGATGGCACGGAGATCCATTACACATTCCACTCCATTGGCTCCGGATGCGCGAAAATAAGTAATGGGCAGGTCTTTAATAAGGATTTCCCGGGTGCGCGGATTGTAAGTGCCTTTTACATAGAAACTCTGAAAGGTCTCTTTAAAATAGTAGCTGATAATACCTTTTATCTCGTTATTTTCCTGTTTAAGGTCAAGCTCAACCAGGTAGTTGTTATGAGAACCACCCAACAGTACATCCGCGCTGCCAAACCAGCTTCCCTTTATATTCTGGGCTTTGCCACTGAGCACGGATAAAACCACGATAAAAAATAGTGCTGCCGCCCTCATGTATCTTTTTGTTGAACAATTATTCATACATCATTGCTGCAATGTAACGCATGATCAGCAAAACTATTGTAAATAAGGTGTTTATATTTCAAAAGGGTACATTTCATACACCATATTTCCGTTTAATCTCTCTTTCTGCATCCCTTGCCTTAATAGTTTCACGCTTATCATGTACCTTTTTTCCTTTGCCCAAACCTATTTCAAGTTTCACCAATCCTTTTTCATTAATAAAAACACTTAGCGGTACAATGGTGAATCCCTTTTCTTTAATCCGAGTCTCCAGTTTTTTCAATTCCTTTTTATGGAGCAGGAGCTTTCTTTCCCGCAAAGGGTCATGATTATTGTAGGTGCCGTGACTATATTCCGAAATGTGGAAACTTTTGATCCACAACTCACCTTTATGAAAATAGCAATAGCTGTCGTTGAAGCTCGCTTTACCTGCTCTTATTGATTTTACTTCAGTGCCGGTCAATACCAATCCTGCGATATACTTATCGTCAATATTATATTCAAAATAGGCGGACCGGTTGCGTATGCTTGACATCTCTGTTGTGATAACACCCCGTTGATTGCAGGGGCGGAAGTAATTTTCAGGCTATGAATTAAAAAGGGTTATCAGTGTGGCCAGCTTATCTTTAAGTTCTTTGCGGTCTACTATAAAGTCAAGAAAGCCATGCTCCATTAAGAACTCGGAGCTTTGAAAACCCGGAGGCAGGTCCTTTTTAATTGTCTCTTTTATTACCCGGGGTCCGGCAAACCCGATCATAGCGCCCGGTTCGGCAATATTTACATCTCCCAGCATTGCAAATGAGGCTGTGGTACCCCCGTAAGTAGGATCTGTGCATAAAGAAATATAAGGAATGCGCTTGTCCGATAATTGAGATAATTTTCCGGAAGTTTTGGCCAACTGCATCAGCGAAAAAGCACTTTCCATCATTCTGGCCCCGCCACTTTTGCTGATGATAAGCAAGGGTATATTGTGGGCTATGGAATAATCCACTGCTTTAGCGATTTTCTCTCCCATCACACTCCCCAGTGAACCGCCGATGAAAAGAAAGTCCATACAGCATACTACCAGGGGGTGACCATGCACTTTTCCAACACCTACTGATAATGAATCATCCAGTCCTGTTTTATCGTATGCTTCGTCGAGCCGCTTGCTGTATGGTTTCAGATCTTTAAAATGGAGATAATCAACAGACCGCAGGTTGGTAAACAACTCTTTATATTCGTGATTATCAAAAAGAATATCAAAGTATTCCTGGCTTCCAATGCGATGATGATAATTGCATTTGGGACACACAAACAAATTCTCTTTCAATTCCAGCACTGTACAGGTATATTTGCAGCTTGGGCATTTTGTCCAAAGCCCGTCCGGAGTTTCCTTCTTTTCTGCGGTAGAGGTTAAAATCCCTTTTTTGATCCTTTTGAACCAGCGGCTTCTTGCTTCTTCACTGTTCCTGTCTTCCCCGGCAAGGTTTGCATCAAAATCTTCTTCGTGTTGCATCGTAGTGCTTATGTTGGATATCAAGATTAACGAATTTACTTAACAAAAACAAAAATACTGTGCATCACACCTGCGCTCCACACAGCCCTGTTTCTGATTGTCTGAAGATTACCTGATCTCTGATAAGATCCTTGTAACCCGAAACGGGCGCAAATATAGGCAAGAAATAATAATAGCTTAATGCGCCCTGTAACAGGGCATAAAACAAAAACCTCCACCAGGGGTGGAGGAATCTTTTTACTAGAGCCTACTAAGAATAGATGGCTTCTAAGGATTGGACTTTTAAGGGACTCTCATATACAATTTCGTTGTCCAAGGTTGTCAGGTGTTTCAGGTCAGGAATATCGGATTTTCAATCGGGGCGGTTCTTCAGGATAACTGGAAACTGGATGTCGGTTTCAACACAAGGATATTGGGTTGCTTTTCAGGATATTGGTTTAATGGATATCTATTTTATGGCTGATAACAAACAAAGTTGATTGATACTGGATTTTAATGCCCTTTTCAATGGATTTGGATTCAATCAATTTTAGGACGGTTCTCAGGATTTTTGGATGGTATGAGGCGTAACTTCCTCATCAATCAACTTCAATTCAAAGATACTCACTAGTTATCCACCATACAAGAGAGGTTTCCCCCAATTTTGCAGCTGATATTTTTACGTAAATCCAAAGTTATACACGTATTTTACTATAGTATTTTTACGAAATTCACATTGTCCGTGTAATGAAGACATTATCTCAAAATTATATTCATTCTACCTATATAGTTGTAAAATAATAAATAATATGATTATATATTTATTAATAAGTTGTTTTACTTAATGGTTACTGTTAAAGTTTAGCCAGGGATTGTATGATATCATATTTTGTAACTATATGAAGATATCCACTCTCATCCCTGCTTAGAATAGCGCCGTTTTCCCGGTTAATTAATTTACTGAGCCGTTCTACAGGGGTATCAAAAGCAACCATAGGGTATGGCGCATCCATTACTGATGCTACGGTTTGCGTTTTGATATCGGGGTTAACAAACACCTTATTAAAGAGCCCGGTTTCTGAAATTGCGCCTTTGATCTCTCCGTCTGTCACCACGGGGATATTCTCAATATCAAACTTCTTCATCAGCTCAAAAGCATCTGCCACTGTTTGCGCAGCATTTATAGTAACGAGCGGCTGATCTCCCCTGCCGCTGACAATATCTTTAAATGTCTTTACTTCCAGGAAACCACGTTCTATCATCCACTGGTCGTTGTATACTTTTGCTACGTACCGGCTGCCATGATCATGAAAAATACATACCACCAGGTCATCTTTTTTCAAATGATCTTTTAGCTGCATCAGCCCCTGCAGGCAGCTACCTGCGCTATATCCGCAAAAAAGGCCTTCTTCTCTAGCAAGCCGCCTTGCCATAATAGCGCCGTCTTTGTCGGTAACCTGCTCAAAGCGGTCAATAACAGACATGTCATAATTTTCCGGGACAAAATCTTCTCCAAACCCTTCCGAAACATAGGGATGAACTTCTGTCATATCAATCTCCCCTGTCCTGAAATATTTTGTAAGCAGGGACCCACAGGCATCTATTGCCCAGATCTGAATGGCAGGATTTTGTTGCTTCAGGAACATGGCAGTACCGGTAACCGTGCCGCCGGTACCGGCTGTACATACGAGGTGTGTAATTTTGCCATCGGTCTGCTTCCATATCTCCGGTCCGGTGGTTTCATAATGGGCCTGCCTGTTCGCCAGGTTATCATATTGATTGCACCAAAAAGCGTTGGGTATCTCTTTAACCAGCTTTCTTGCAACAGAATAATAGCTTCTGGGGTCATCAGGCTCCACATTGGTAGGGCATACTATTACTTCCGCTCCTACCGCTTTCAGGATATCCATCTTTTCTTTGGATTGCTTATCGGTGGTGGTGAATATGCATTTGTATCCTTTCACGCAGGCCGCCAGCGCGAGCCCCATACCGGTATTCCCTGAAGTGCATTCGATGATCGTTCCACCGGGTCTGAGCTTACCTTCTTTTTCCGCCACCTCGATCATTTTAACAGCCATCCTGTCTTTGATGGAATTGCCGGGATTAAAATAATCCACTTTGGCAGCTACAGTGCAGGGCAATGCCCTGGTGATCCTGTTCAGCCTGATGAGAGGAGTATTGCCGATCGTTTCCAGAATATTATTCCTGATCTCCATGCCTTATTATTGCTTTCGGTAAAGATACATATTCACAGTGGCATACGGCAATCAGGAAGTTGTAGCGCATGCGGTTACGAAGCATGCGGTTAGACGGAAAAATCTAATATTCAGTTCTTTTTATTAAATTTGATACATGAATACAATGCGAATTGACATATTGAATCCAAAAGCTGAAAAGCTCTTAAAAGACTTAGCAGACCTGAATCTTATTGCAATTCAAGACACTTCTAAAAATGGCTTTGCAAGCGTTTTGAAAAAACTACGTTCAAAAGCTAAATCAGCACCAACGTTTGACGAAATAACCAGCGAAGTAGAGTTGGTAAGAAGCAAACGTTATGCAAAATAAAGTTAGTAGAATCATCATTGACACTAATCTTTGGATTAGCTTTTTAATCACCAAGGACTTTACTAAACTTGATGAAATTATTTTTTCAAGACAGGCTGTTTTAGTTTTTAGCCAAGAACTTCTTGATGAATTCTTAGAGGTTGCAAGGCGTCCAAAATTCAGAAGGTTCTTTTCGTCTTCTGACATTGAAGAAATACTTGAAACTATAGACGAGTATGCAGACTTTGTAAACGTTCAAACCCAAGTTGAAGTTTGCAGAGACCCCAAAGACAATTTTTTACTTTCGTTATCTGTTGACGGAAATGCAGACATTTTGTTGACAGGCGACAAAGACCTGTTAGACCTGGCCAAATTCGGCGAAACAACGATCATTACAATTTCAGACTTCCTGCAAGACGAATAGCACGAACACACAACATTGGATGCTTTTCATTTTTTCCGGTATCTTGCGCCATCTTAATCCGCCGGACACCATGGACAATAATCGCTTCGACATAATTATCATAGGCGCAGGCTGCGTGGGGCTCGCCACAGCTTATAAGATCAACAGCAGGTATCCGCATTTAAAAATAGGAGTGCTTGAAAAAGAGGATCATGTTTCAGCACATCAGACCGGCAGGAATTCAGGCGTTATCCACTCCGGCATTTATTACAAGCCGGGATCATACAAGGCTAAAAATTGTGTGGAAGGCAGGCGTGAGCTGGTAGCTTTTGCGAAGGAGCATCATATAAAACATGATATATGCGGCAAGGTCATAGTGGCTTCAAAAGAAGATGAACTGGCGCACATGAACAAGGTGTTCCAGAACGGGCTGGCAAACGGAGTGGAAGATATACGGCTGATATCGGCTCAGGAAATAAAAGACATGGAACCCTTCTGTGAAGGGATTGCAGGAATATGGGTGGGGTGTACCGGGATAATAGATTATGTGGGATTTACAGAAAAGCTGGCTGCGCTTCTTGAAAATAAGTTCCCGGGAAGCAAAGTTTTTTTACAAACAGAAGCCAGGCAGTTTGTAAAAGAAGGAGAAACAACCACTATAAAAACCAACCGAGGGGATTTTATTACAAAATACCTCATTGCCTGTGCAGGATTACAAAGCGACAGGGTAGCCATTAAGGAGGGAACAGGCACCGACAGCGCTATCGTCGGTTTTCGCGGTGATTATTATGACCTCAGCGAAAAAGGAATGTCAAAGGTAAGGAACCTTATTTATCCTGTTCCCAATCCGCAATTCCCCTTTCTCGGGGTGCATTTCACCAGGATGATACATGGCGGCGTGGAATGTGGTCCCAACGCAGTATTTGTATTTAAACGCGAAGGCTATCATAAAACAGATTTCAATTTTAAAGATACCGCTGAAGCTTTCGGGTATAAAGGCACCTGGAAGTTTTTTGCAAAGCACTGGCGCTTCGGGCTGGATGAATACCGAGGTGCATTTTCCAAAGCATATTTCCTGAAACGGCTGCAAAAGCTCATTCCCTCGCTGCAGTCAGACGATATTGTACCGGGTCGTGCAGGCGTCCGTGCCATGGCGCTCTCACGCGAAGGCAGCATGATTGATGATTTTAAAATAGAAGCCCGGGGCAATGCTATTCATGTGCTCAACGCCCCGTCCCCTGCCGCTACGGCAGCGCTGGCTATTGGTAATGCTATAGAAGATATGGCAACCAGGCAGTTTGGGCTGGGATAATATACCTATAGCTATGTCAACAATAATTTGTCGTATTTCTTTGTGAGAAGTGAGATGATAAATGTGAGCAACTCACATTTATCGTCTGTCGTTTCACGTTTGACATAACACTACAGCTTAATAAATATCTTCTTCCTGTAGAGTATATACGCAGGTATGAAATTCACAGCTACAAAGAACAGGGCATATAACCAACTTGCCAGCTCAGCGCGCATCCCGGCATGTATCAACCCGTTTACCACCAGATCGTTGAGCGGCATGCCTCCAAACTTAAGTCTGTAAAAGATCAGCGCCAGCACATCGGCAAGGAAATAGGTAGTGATGGCATTAGCCCCGAAAATTACTCCCGGCATAGTCCATCTTTTGTATCCTTTGATGTCTATCCTGAAATACAATGCACCCAGTAATAATGCCCCAAATCCTGAAGTCACCAATACAAAAGAGCTCGTCCAGAGGTTTTCGTTTACCGGAAAAGTCAGTCCCCAGAAATAGCCGGCTATAGCAGAGCACATACCTGCTATCATCAGATAGTTTGATTTTTCAGCAGGCGGAAGATCGCTGATCAGCAGCTTTCCTGCCAGCATACCTGTAATACCGCTCACCGTAGAAGGAATGATACTGAGAATGCTCTCCGGATCCCAGGTACCCTGCCACATCTTGCCGGGCAGGAATTTTGAATCTACCCAGGCAACGATATTCATTCCAGGCTCAAGCATGACTTTCCCGGCGCCCGGGGTAGGCACCAGGGTGAGCAGCAGCCAGTACCCGGTCAGTAGTATCGCAGCTATCCATGCCTGTTGTTTCCAGTTGGTATTGAGGAAAATAACAGCGCAAAAAAGAAATACAAACGCTATCCTGTGCAGTGTGCCGGTCCATCTTATATCACTGAAATTGAAGTCCGGCATAAGATTAAGGAACATACCCACTGCAAAGATCTTCAGCGAACGGAATATGATCTTGCGGTACATGCTGCCTTTAGGGCTGCCGTCTTTGAGACGCCTGGTATACGCCAGGGTGATAGATACGCCTATCACGAACAGGAATATCGGCGCAATATTGTCGGTAAAAGACAAAGCGTTCCATCTGGAATGCCTGAGGGTAAAAAAAACATATTCCTCTGATCCGGGATAGTTGACCATGATCATGGCGGCCATGGTAAAGCCACGCAGGGCATCTAAAGAAACCAGGCGGTTGGGTTGCTGCAGCATATAATTTATAGCATTGAATAATGAAATATTCTTCCTCACCATTCCTATACCTTCTACTGAGAGAACGCAGCAACGCCCCTGATACTGTATTACCGCGGCATTTGTATAAGCAGATCGTATCAGCAAAAAAGCCGCGGTATTTCCGCGGCTCTTATAAATTTTACCTGTTGATACAGATTAGTAAGGGAATGTGAGCGTGAATGTATTTCCATTAGGCCCCGTATACACCAGCTTATAATAATAGTTTCCTTCAGGACAGCTAACAGGATTACCATTCTTGTCCAGTCCAAAAGTAACAGTAGCCGACAAACCGCTCACAGTATGCGTAACCACTCCGCCTGTTAAGCGAAAATCACAATCCTGGCGGATAGTCAGCGGCTGGCTGATAACCGTGGTAAATGCTGCTCCAAAGCGATTGGTACCCCATTCAGCAATACCTTCTGTGTTTCCTTCCGCATGATTGCCGGAAGTAGCAATGACTATACCGCCATCATAGGTAAATACACGTTTCTTTGCCACTTTCCATTTACGCTGTGTGCCATTGTCAAAAGTAACAGAAAGGTCTTCGGCAGCAATAGTGTGTGTAATAGTCTGTTGGCTTGAAAGGTTCCTTAATAAACCTCCGTTTACATTGGTATACGTTTGCGTGCCATTGATGGTCACACTTTTATTATCAGAGAGCCTTGTGATTTTTACATTTTGAAAATTAATGCTCACAGATGCATCGGCGTCCTTCCACTTGGTACCCTTAGCTAAGGAAATAACAACGTTTCCCTCTCTCTTTCTTCCACCGCAGTCACCTCCATTGAAGGTAATGGTAGCAGTTTGAGGATCTGACTGTATATTCCAGGAAATAGTGGCGCCGCAGATAGTTGTATCTGCGCCCATTTCTCTTGCGCTGATGGCGGAATAAAATTCAAGAACAGCATCAGCGTCATTGGAGATAGCGTCTATTTCCGAAGAGAACAGGGACTGATCATCAGAATGTGTGGAAATTTCCTTGTCGTCTCCAGTATTAGTTGTTGTATCTTTTTTACAGGCTACAAAGCCTGTGAACAGCCCCAGCGCTAATACGTAGAGCAAAAATTTTTTCTGTTTCATACATTGAGGATTAATTATAAATGTTCAGGCATAGACCTTCTCTTGTATTACAAGGTTTAAACCTCTCTTAACATTTTTACAAAAGTCATTTTACCTGAATATAGTATCAGACATTAACGAGGTGGCGGTCTTTTTATTACCAGGCACCAGCTACATCATATAAGTTTTCAAAATATTTAACATGGGCAAAAACTGTCTAATACATTCCTTACCAATAACAAATACATTATTATATAAGAGAAGGACAAGGCATTCACGGAAAGATGTAAAAAAATAATAACTTATAGGTTACTTTTGTAGCATTATTGTATAAAGAAAGAATATCTACCCTGCCCCTGCACGTTTGCTTTGCTGATTTTTCGGTTCGGCCGACTTATAGTTAATTATTTTTATACATCAACTTCAAAAAGCAGAAAATGGTACAGAAAACCTATTTCAAAACCAAAGATTATTGCAAAGTAAAATTTGCTTTCAAACCGGAGAACGCCGAAACAGTAGAAATTTTAGGCTTGAATAGTGACTGGCAAAATGCCGTTGTTATGAGCAGGAAGAAAGACGGCACCTTCAGCGCGGACGTAAATCTGCCTAAGGATTCCAAGCATGAATTTAAATACCTGGTCAATGAAACGATCTGGCTGAATGAGCCTGATGCAGATGCCGAAGCGCCTAATCAATACGGCGGTACCAACAGCGTTATTACATTATAATAAGTATTCCCGGACCTGTAATACAGGGTTCAATATGGAGCCTGCTCAATGACTATAGCTACGAATTCCAGCATCCCGCGTTGCGCGGGATGATTTCCGGATACAGCAAAGCCACGGATGCACGAATGGATTTTAATGTATTTATTTGTGTATGCTGTACAACAAGCCATTCCTGTTATAACTTTTTTAAGAGATAGCCACGAAGCCACGAATTCCTGCGTTCCGCGGGACGCTGGAATTCGTGGCTATTTCTTCTTTTGTTGTACAGCATGTACAAATAAGGCTTTGACTGGGCATTTGTGGCATAGAAAAAACATTGCTATGTTGATCGTGAAACGTCAGAAATCAAAGATGAAGGTCTCACTTTTCACGTCTCAGGATTGTTACGGCAAAATAGTGATCAATAACTTATTTGCCGGAAGGCAGGAATAAATTAACAGCAGGGTGCATGGTGTACAGCCTGTAGTCTTTTCCGTTATATACTATTATCCCGCTCGACCTGTCATGCTTCATAATGGGGTTGTGCTCATATTTTTTCCAGTGAACAAGATCCTCACTTACCGCTACATTGGTGGTCCATTCCTTCCACTCTTTGGTATCGGAAGCATGATAATATCCATAGTACAGTCCTTTGTATTTAATCACCTGGTCCATAGCTACTGCATACCTGTCGTAGCCGGCAGGTCCCATCGCCAGCACAGGATCATCCTGCACATTGGTCCACGTTTTTGCATCCGGTGATGTAGCCAGCCAGACACCGAGGTCTCCTCTTTCATAAAAAAGATACCAGGTATTATTTTCATGCCACACTGCCGGTGTTCCAAAAGATCCTTTGTCTATTGGCGCTCCGTTCGTTTTCCTGATATTAAGGTTACCTGCTTCCTTCCATTGAATACCATCCGCTGATGTCAGCATGTGCGCTATATCATTACGGCCTTCGGCAAACATATAGTAGGTGTCGTTCACTTTTATTACGCACATATCTTCCACCCACCCGGAATCATATATGGGTTTGTCGCTGTCACGCTTCCAGGTGATACCATCTTCTGATACAGCATACCCGAGATGCCTTTCCGATTCCTCATTATTATAACCGGTATACCACATACGGTATACATCATTTTCGAATAATATATAGCCCCGCTCCCTTATCTTACGATCCCAGGTAGAGGTGTCGGTGCCTGCAAAGACAGGATTATGCTCATACGGTGTAAAGTGTACCAATACTTCAGGAAAAGGTGCATTGCCGGATTTATTTTCATGTGTGGCAGTTTCCTGGCAGCCGATAAGAACTAAAATAAAGATCAGAAATGTAAGCGCTTTGTTCATAACCGGGATTGTATTCTTCATGTAACGAAAAATATATGAATATACCCAATATACCCGATGTACAGCTTTCCTGCTGTATATACCAGCGCTTATCATAAGATAAATAATTTAGAGAAGATGCATGGCAATATATGGATAAACATCATTCGGTTGCAGGTAAGCGTTATATATACAAAAGTAATCCTGTGAAAAAGGTTATAAGTATTATTACTTTCTCTGCCTGTGCATACATTGGTCTTTCGCAACCTATGGTCGCTGATACTTCAGGCGGACTGATCGAGCAGAAAGAAAATATCATTACTTCAGGCACTATTATAAAGATCGAAAATCTCGGTACAAAGATCAATTCTGTGTTACCTGAATTACGCCCTACTGTGTCTGCAGATGGCAACCACCTGTACTTTATATGCCAGAACCATCCGGCAAACACAAAATACCGTTCTGTGCCCAACTCGCAGGATATCTGGTATTCGGAAAGGGACAGCATGGGAAAATGGAGCGACGCCATTCATATGGAATACCCGCTGAATACCACACATTATAATGCTGTATACTGGATATCCCCCGACAATAACCGGCTGCTGCTGCGCGGTGCGTTTAATGAAGGCGCTTTCATCAGCAAAGGAGTAAGCATGACTTATAAAGATAAGGATGGAGAATGGACGCCTCCCAATGCTTTATTTATCAAAAACTATGAAAAGTATGATCATGGCCGGCAATCAGGCGCTTCTATGACGCATGACGGTGAAACTTTATTGCTGTATATGACCCCGGAACGCAATGGCATAAACAATGACCTGTATGTAAGCTTTTTAACTCCTGAAGGCTGGTGGACAGAGCCTAAAAGCCTCGGCAAAAAAATAAATCTCCCCGACTATGATGAAATGACGCCTTATATGGCCGCCGACGGGGTAACGCTTTATTTCAGCAGCAACCGCCCCGGTGGATTAGGAGATAATGATATATGGATGACCAGGCGCCTCGACAAAACCTGGCAGAAATGGAGCGACCCTGTAAATCTCGGCAGCCCTATCAATACGCCCGACTGGGATGCATTCTTTACGCTCGATGCAGGTGGTGAATATGCTTACCTCACTACCAATCTCAATACGTATGGAGAGAGTGATATTGTTCGCGTAAGGCTGATGGAAGAGAAAAAGCCGGATCCGGTGGTGCTGGTCAGTGGCAATATATATAATGCAAAAACCAAAGCGCCGCTCAGCGCATCACTGATATATGAAACGCTGCCCGACGGAAAAGAAGCCGGCAATGGCGTATCTGCGCCCGCTGACGGATCTTTCAAGATCGTGCTGCCTTATGATCAGAACTACCTGATAAGGGCAACCGCGGATAAGTTTTTTGCACAATCCGAGAACCTGAACCTGGACTCCCTTGTAAAGGCAGGATATAAAGAGATCCATAAAGACCTTTACCTCGTTCCTATAGAAATAGGGCAGACCGTCAGGTTAAACAATGTTTTTTTTGATTTTGATAAATGGGATCTGCGCCCGGAATCTTTTGTAGAGCTGGACAGGGTGGTAACCTTATTAAAAGAAAACCCCGCTATAGAAATAGAAATGAGCGCCCATACCGACAGCAAAGGATCTGATGATTATAATTTCAGGCTGAGTGACAACAGGGCCAAATCCGTAAAAGACTATATCATATCAAAAGGTATTCCTGAAAGCCGTATTGCTTCCAAAGGATATGGCGAAACCAAGCCTGTAGCCACTAACGATACCGATGAAGGAAGACAGTTAAACCGAAGAGTGGAGTTCACTATCCTGAAAAATTAATTTTGTCAGGGTATTATATTTTAGTCTGAAGGGTCTGCCCGGTAGGGACGGACCCTTCAGATTTCCCCCCTAAAGTTTTAATTAACCGAAAAAAAATATTTATAATGCTTCATTTAAATCTGCTACCTTTGTCAAACATCAGATGATATGATCTTTTAATAATTATGGAAACGATCCAAAGAAAATCACTGGTACAGGAAGTTTATGGCATACTCCGGGATAAGATCCAGGCCGGCGTATACGGCCCTGGTCAAAAGCTGCCTACAGAACCTGCATTAATGCAGCAATTCGGCGTGGGCAGATCCACCATACGTGAAGCGGTAAAGCTGCTGGTCAATTCGGGATATGTAAGCGTTCAGCAGGGCATTGGCACATCTGTTATAAGCACCTCCGGCAATGAGGCGCTGGATACCACCATAGAAAAAGCCAATTTTACCGACCTGCTGGAAGTAAGGCAGCTCCTTGAAGTGAGAATAGCTGAGAAAGCCGCGCTTCACCGGACCAATAAGGATATTGCCCGGATAAATCAACAACTGAAAGAACGCCTTGCATATGCTCAGTCCGGGCAGATAAAAAAATGCATTGAAGCCGATATAGCCTTTCACGTGGCTATAGCAGACAGTTGCGGCAATACATTCCTGGCAGAACTTTATAAGGTTACTTCAGAGCATATCAGCAAGTTCTTTATGAAGCAATATAAAGATACCACTGCCTTCATTAAAACGCAGTTGCTGCATCAGGATCTGCTGCAACAGATAAAAGACCGGAACGCCCGGAATGCGCTGAAGGTTGTTAATAAGATCATTGGCAACATATAATTTTTTAAACCTGTATAACATCAGATGACCTGATGAACTATTATTTATGAAAAATTCTGTTTCTCCCGCTATAGCAGCCAATACGAGGCAAACAGTATACGCTATCTTAATTGCCATCAGCTTTTCCCATTTGCTAAATGACCTCATACAATCGGTCATTCCCTCCATATACCCGATGTTAAAGAGCAATTTCCACCTGAGCTTTGCGCAGGTAGGGCTCATTACCCTGGTATTCCAGCTTACCGCATCCATCCTGCAGCCCTTTGTAGGGCATTATACCGACAAAAAACCTCATCCTAAATCACTGGCCATAGGCATGGGATTTACTTTTATCGGGCTGCTCTGCATGTCATTTGCAAACAGCTTTCCCCTCATCCTCGCTTCAGTAAGCCTTATCGGTATGGGCTCATCTGTTTTTCACCCCGAGGCTTCCCGTGTAGCGCATCTGGCATCGGGCGGAAAAAAAGGATTAGCGCAATCTATCTTCCAGGTAGGAGGCAATACAGGCGCTGCGGCAGGCCCGCTTTTAGCTGCCCTTATTGTTGTTCCCTATGGGCAGTTATATATTAGCTGGTTTGCGTTATTTGCCATCCTGGCAATTATCATTCTTACTGCGGTGGGGCGGTGGTACCAGGCAAATATGGTATTGGCAGGTGAAGGTATTGCTGCACATTCCGCAACAACAAAAAGAAGGCATATCAGCAGGAACAAGATCATTGCTTCTATATTCATCCTGCTGGCGCTGATCTTTTCCAAGTACTTTTATATGGCTTCCATGACCAATTATTTTACTTTCTACCTGATCCATAAGTTTGGAGTAAGTGTGCAGCAATCACAATTATTCCTCTTTGCATTTCTTGCTGCCGTAGCTGCAGGCACTATCCTGGGCGGACCGTTAGGCGACAGGTACGGCAGGAAACTGATCATTTGGGTTTCCATTCTGGGTGCTGCACCGTTTTCGCTGCTTTTGCCCCATGTAAATTTATTTGCAACCGTGGTGCTGGCGATCTTGGTAGGGCTGATCATTTCTTCTGCATTTTCAGCCATTCTCGTATATGCTACGGAGCTTATCCCGGGCAAAGTAGGAATGATAGCCGGACTTTTCTTTGGCTTTGCATTTGGCATGGGCGGGATCGGATCGGCTGTGCTGGGATGGCTTGCCGACCGCACCGGCATTGAGTATGTATTTTCCATCTGCGCTTATTTGCCGCTGATCGGGATCATTACCGGTTTTCTTCCTAATATAGAAGGGAGAAGAAGTAAGGTGTAGGGTGCAATGGTATAAGGTAGTATGGTGGCTGTGAGCTGTGGCTACCGGCTCATAGCCCATAGCTCACACCTTATCCCTTATTCCTTCTCTTTAACAGAAGTATCAGGAAACAGTGCTGCCAGGAACATTAAAAGAGCGCCGGCGAGCATAATATACATTCCATATTTTCTTACCGGGCAGGTGCCCATTTCACAGCGGGCGTATAAAAGAAAATTTCTTACAGCCCAGGCTACTGCCAGCGCACAAAACACCAGGTTGGCTCTTTTGGCCCATATCCGTGGAATGACAAAAAGAACAGCGGCGATCACGCAAAAAATGATAGTCAGTTTTCCCGGTTTGCCCAGGTTGGTACCACCATTATCCATCCCCGTTGCAACCGTTTGTAATACGGGCACCTGCATCCAGGGAAGATAACAGGAAACAATTACTACCACGGCAAAAGCCAGCCCCATCCATTGAGAATATTTCATGAAGTCTGTGATTAATAGGTATTAATTAGCGCTATGTTAAATGTAAAACGGCAGGCCTGCCGGCCGGCGATAAATGTGAAATACTCACACTTGCCGTCTCCTTCTTACCAGGAAATATGACAAGTGATTGTTAACACAACACCGGCTAAACAGGTGCAAGTATACTATTTTTAACGGATGTGATCCGGGCATAATTCAGTTTCCCGCTGTGCATGCAAAAAATCCCTGCTATGCAGGGATTCCCGGCCCAAAAGCCGGCAGATTATTTTATGGAAAGCCCGGTTACGCGACAGCAACCGAAGGCGTCCATGATCTATCTGTAGATAACATGAATACCTCCTTTTTATTTGGTGAATTGTAGCTACCAAGTTACGGAAAATATCTGTTTAAAAGATCAGGTGCTACTCTTTTCCACGATCTCGTCCATCATAATGGCGCTATGGCTCTCATTATAGACGCAGGAGCCATCCCTGATCAATAATACCTGTGGGGATTCGTGTACCACGCGCATATCTTCCGCAATTGCCCGGGAAAGCCCGCGATCTGCAATAACATCGAGAAAATAGAAATCAATATCCGATCCCATATTACTTCTTTCAAGCCTCGACTTTACCACACTGCTTATGCTGCACCTCGGAGAGTGTTTATAGATCACCTGTGGCTTTTGGTAAGAGCGTTCAAGTATTTCAGACCATTGTACTTCTGAAGTAAGCTTTTTCCATTCCATGCTGCAAAATTATTTGAGTTTATCTTATCCGGCAAATCGGGTGCATTTCAAATTTTCGCACCATTTCTCCCCTCTCTGCTGCGCGGAGAGGGGATTGCAGGGTGAGGGAAATATGTGCCGAGAAAATTTGAAATGCGCCAGGCAAATCGTGATTATGGGGGCACATATTTAAAAAAAAATCAGGTATTTTTGCCCTCATGGAGTATACCATTCCCAATGATACCATATCTGAAGAAAAACTTTCCTTCGAACGTTTTCGCCAGGAAGTGATGGACGACTACCGGCTTGCCTGCGAAAGCCGGGAAGCCAGTTTGCTTGGAAGGAAAGAAGTACTTACAGGGAAAGCCAAGTTCGGCATTTTTGGCGATGGGAAGGAAGTGCCCCAAGTGGCGCTGTCCAAATTTTTCAAGCCCGGGGATTTTTACGCGGGATACTATCGGGATCAGACTATTGCATTTGCAACCGGGGTAGCTACTATAGAAGATTTTTTTTCACAGTTATATGCCAACCCCGACGAAGACGAAGAACCTCATAGCGCCGGCAGGCAAATGAATGCTCATTTCTCCTCGGCATTTATGGATAAGAATGGTGAATTTCTGGAGCTGGTTAAACTGAAAAATTTCACGAACGGCATTGCTCCTACCGCAGGCCAGATGCCAAGGGCTTTCGGATTGGCTTTTGCATCCAAAGTATTCCGGGAAGTACCATCGCTGCACCAGTTCAAAACCCTTTCCAATAATGGAAATGAGGTTTGCTTCTGCACCATAGGAGATGCCTCCACAGCCGAAGGACATTTTTGGGAAGCAATAAATGCAGCAGGGGCGCTGCAGGTACCGCTTGCTGTTTTTATATGGGACGACGGATATGGTATATCGGTGCCTTCTGATGAGCAGATTGTAAAAGGCTCAGTCTCCGAGGTGTTAAAAGGATTCCAGAAAAAAAACGGCGATACAGGGATAGACCTGTACAAAGTAAAATGCTGGGATTATGCAGGCATGTGTGAGATATTTGAGCATGGATTGCAAAAAGTAAGAGAAACACATACTCCTGCAGTCTTTCATGTAGAAGAAGTAACACAGCCCCAGGGACATTCCACCTCCGGCAGCCATGAAAGATATAAATCGCAGGAAAGGCTGGAATGGGAGAGAGAATGGGACTGCAATAAAAAAATGAGAGAATGGATACTTGCCAACGCGCTGGCCAATGAAGATGAATTGAATACAATAGAAATCAGAGCTAAAAATTTTGTAAGACAAAGCAAGGACCTGGCCTGGGAGAAATATATTATACCACTGAAAAAGATGGTAGACAAAAGCCTGGGACTTTTGCAGGCAGCGATTGACCAATATGGAGATGACAGCGGCAGAATCAGGGCAGCGGTAAAAAAACTGCAAAACAACAGGGAGCCGCTGAGAAAAGATATTTTCAAAGCACTGGCAACAGGAGTTAATTTCAGTATCTCAAAGGATGTGCAGGATTACTACAACGAGCTGTATAATGAGCAAAGCAACCTCTACCGTACCCATCTCTACAATGAAGGTACCAAAAGCCTTGCTCATGTGCAACCCTCGGATCCTGTATATGATGATAATGCTCCTTCTTTGAACGGGTACCAGATCTTAAATAAGTATTTTGACGAATTGTTTACACATAATCCTAAAGTACTGGCATTCGGGGAAGATCTCGGACTGATAGGAGACGTGAACCAGGGATTTGCCGGCCTGCAGCAAAAACATGGCAGCGACAGGATATTTGATACTGGTATACGTGAGCTGACCATTATGGGGCAGGGTATCGGTCTAGCCATGCGTGGACTCAGGCCCATAGCGGAGATACAATATGTGGATTATGTGCTGTACGGGCTGGAGCCGCTGAGCGATGATGTAGCCTGTCTCCACTATCGTACCAAAGGCAAGCAGGGTTGCCCGCTCATTGTGCGCACCCGGGGGCACAGGCTCGAAGGTATCTGGCACAGCGGATCGCCAATGGCTGTTATCATAAATGCATTGCGCGGTTTTCATGTATGTGTGCCACGTAATATGGTGCAGGCAGCAGGTATGTACAATACACTGCTTGAAGTAAACGACCCGGCGATAATGATAGAATGCCTGAACGCTTATCGTCTTAAAGAAAAATTGCCCGCCAACCTGATCGGCTACAGAGTGGCTTTAGGCATTCCTGAAATTATAAGACCGGGCGGGGACATTACCATTGTATCCTATGGCGCTACATTGCGCATAGCTTATGAAGCGGCGCTCATTCTGAAAGACCTGGGCATAGACTGTGAAGTAATTGACGTGCAGACGCTGTTGCCTTTCGACCTGCATCACAGCATAGTAGCATCTTTAAAAAAGACCAACCGCATTATTTTTGCTGACGAAGATATGCCCGGCGGCACTGCTGCATATATGCTCAATAAAGTGATGGAGGAACAGGGAGGCTACCGGTGGCTTGATGTTGCCCCAAGGACCATAACAGCACAGGCGCACCGCCCGGCTTACGGAACAGATGGCGACTATTTCAGCAAGCCGAATGTGGAAGACATTATTAAGGTCGCCAGAGAAATGATGAAGGAATAATGCAACGCTATTATTATATACCCGGACGATTCGCTTCGTCAGAGATTACCCCATATACACCTATCACTTAAGCTAAAAAAGATTACCGTGAGTAAGCCGGTTACCAAAGAAGACCTTCGCTTTATAGAATTCTGGAAAGAGCAGCGAGCCGGGTCAAAATTTAAATACTATCTCCTTTATACCGTAGCTTATGGCGCTATTGCCGGTTTGTTCACTTTCTTTATAGTGATCTTTCTTGGGGGTATCAGCATCATCCCGGTTGCCCAGGACAACCGGAGAGTAGCACTGATAGTTATACTGGGGTTAGTTGCAGGCTTCTTTATTACTGTTATCGGCCGATCAATAAATGAAAAAAGATATCAGAAAATATTAAGGAAGGTGCGAGGTAATTAGTGAATGGTGAATAGTGGATAGTGAAACGACAAAGGTCAGAGGTGAGATAGTGGTAAGTAGTAAGTGATAAGTGGTACAGGGCGCTGCAGGTAGTATCCTGCAACCTGTAACTTGCTTAGCTCATAGCTGACTGCTCATAGCTATGAGCTGACACCTCATTCAACATAATCATTGCATTCTATGTCAATACAACTTTTACAAACAGCAGAAAGGGTTTCGCAGAAAGATCATTCAGACAACTACGTATTTCAGCGATCATTGCTTGCCTATCTTGAAGCGGCAAAACGAATATCGGGAAGAGTGCTTGAAATAGGCACCGGCAGCGGTTATGGGGTAGAGATCATTGCGCCGCATACAGAGGAGTTCGTTACGATAGATAAATACCATGCCGATATTACGCATATTCCTGCTTTTAAAGAACATAATGTACAATTCATACAATTAAATATCCCGCCATTGAGCGGCATCGCATCCGGCGCCTACGATTATGTAATTACCTTCCAGGTAATAGAGCATATACCCAAAGATCATTTTTTCCTGGAAGAAATTGCCAGGGTGCTGAAGCCCGGGGGGCAGCTTATCGTAACAACGCCCAACAAAAAAATGTCACTGACGAGGAATCCCTGGCATGTGCGGGAGTATACCGTTGAAGAGCTGAGGCAATTATTATATAAGTATTTTGAAAAAGTAGAAGCATTGGGCGTTTTCGGCAATGAGAAGATCATGGACTATTATCACAAGAACAGGCAGTCCGTGGAGCGCATCACAAAGTTTGATATATTCGATCTGCAGCACAGGCTGCCACGGCAGTTGCTACAGATACCTTATGATATCCTCAACAGGATAAACAGGAAAAAGCTGCTTCAGCAAAACCAGCAACTGACTACAGGTATCACACATGAAGATTATTTTATCAGGCAGGCAGATGATCATTGCTTTGACCTGTTTTTTGTGGCGACAAAGCATTGAAAAAAAATAATAAAGCCGCTTCATTGTACAGGAAGCGGCTTTTAAATTCAATAGGGTTAAGGCTCGTACTTACCTACCGTCCATAGTATTTATTTACAGCTTCTACGCGGTTGTTTACGTGAAGCTTCTCATATATATGGTAAACATGCTTACGCACTGTCTCCTGCGCAATCCCAAGCTTTGTAGAAATTTCCTTGTACAATAGTCCCTTTGCCAGTAACTCAAGTATTTCGTGCTCCCTGTTGGACAATGCATCCAGCACCCCGGTTGACATGGTATTTTTTTCCCGGAATGCGGCCACTACTTTCCTGGCTATCTGGCTGCTCATAGGAGCGCCGCCCTCTGCAAGTTCTTTAATTGCTTCCAGCAATTTTGCAGGAGCCGTTTTTTTAAGGATATAGCCATTAGCCCCGGCAGCCAGCGCTTCGAATATTTTTTCATCCTCTTCATACACGGTACACATCATGAATAAAATATCCGGGAAGCGGGGCTTTAATTCCCTTACACAATCTATACCACTCATGCCCCCGAGGTTGATATCCATCAGCACCACATTCGGCTTTATTTTAGGTATCCCGATAATAGCACTTTCTGCACTGATAAAAGATCCGCAGAACTGGTAGCCATCGGCCATCATGATAATTTGCTCCAGTGCCTGGCGTATATCATTATTATCTTCTACTATGCAAACACAAATATTACCCATAATAATCCTATGCTGCAAAAATAGACCATATCATCAATATATATGCTACCCCAAAGCGGGTACTACACGAGCGGAATGCTCAGTATAATAAGCGTTCCCTCACCATTTATGATCTGGCAGGAACCGCCGATAATATTCAGGCGTTCTTTCATATTCCTTATACCATTGCTTAAAATGCGGGTATCATCCGGGTTGAAACCGATACCATTATCCTTGATAGAGATAGTAAAAAATTCTCCCATAGTAAATGTAATACTTACTTCTGCGGCCCCGGAATGTTTTACAATATTGTGCAAAGCCTCTTTTACTGAAAGCGTTATATTTCTTCGCGCTTTACCGCTAATGGTCTGTTCCGGTATCCTGTCGGGAACAGTAAGCTGAAGCCTGACAGGCAATGGCTCAAAAAATTCAACGACCTGGTGTCGCAGGTATGCAATAAGATTTGGAAGTGTATCATTCCTTGAATTCAGTGTCCAGATTATCTCATTCATCTTCTCCATCAGCACGTTAGAAGTAGCAGATATTTTTTCGAGCTCTTTGCTTTCCTGTGGAGTCATCTTCACCTTGGCTATTTCGCTCAATAGCCGTATCGAGGTTAACCCGGAGCCGATATCATCATGAATTTCCTGTGAAATGCGGTTTCGCTCATTGTCCCTCGCATCTATAATGGCACGATATTTATCAAGCTCCTTCCTGTCATTTTCAAGCTGCAGTTGTTCAAATGCCCTGATACGCTGAGCTTCAAGCATTCTTCTGCGGTAGCCGAGCGCCTGCAGGAAAATGATCATCTGGAAAACGACCCCGGCCATAAAAATAAGCACCGATAAGCCGCTATACCTTAAAAGCAATTCATCGTAATTTCCCCAGCGGTCTACATACAATGCTATACACGCCATAAAAATGGAAAGAAGAGAGCCTATCCCAAGATACCGGGCTTCTTTTTTCTTTTCTTTCAGGATCAATATCACCGCCACATAGGCTGAAAACAATAATGCACCAATTCTCATGACATCAAATGCAATATTCGCGGCATAATTGTAACGATTGGTATACGTAAGCGGCAAGTTCACGAGCAGGAAAAATATCTGCAGGTATATCAGTCCTTTCACCTGCCTGTAAAGCCGGGGCTTTTGGATTTTGAGCCTCAGAAAGTAAATAATGAACTGCAGGATCAGCATCAGCCCCATCAACTGCAGGGCCTGGTAGCGCAGGTCATACAGGGAAAAATACAATTCGCTGAAATAAAAAACATTCAAGAGACGAAGCCCAAAGTACAGCATGAAAACGAGTATCGCTGAAGCATAATAAAAATATTCCCATGTAGATTCGCGTACGAAGATCGCAAAAGTATACGCAAACATGCTGAACATAATGCCCAGTAAAAAAACAGTAATATAAATATATACACGGCTGGGATGCAGTATATGGTAAAAAGAAAAATCACTCAGTTCCGAAGGAACCAGTATCACCGGATCAAAAAGATACCAGTTGAAGAAGTTAACTTTTGCCTGGATATAAAACACTTTACTTTCACCTTTTCTTACAACAAAATATGCGCAGGGAACGGTATTAAAAAGTGCAGGTGAAAATATAGCAATGTGATTGTCCAGTAATTTTTTTTGATGGGTGAGCGTATCATATTCATACATTGAAAAATGCTGCGCCTTACCGGCATAAAAATAAAAAGTGTCCGTATAGCTACCGGTATTCGTAACCGCCATCCTGATAAAATAATTAGCGTCCAGTTGGGTCTGATCAAACGGTGACTTGCCAGAGGAAGGGCTGAATTGCGCATCTTCTACATCCCGGATGGAATACCTGCGGGAAGCGTCAATAAAATAAGTAAGCCTGGCTTCTACTGTATCATAGTCATGGATGCTTCCCACGTCAATGCTGCCTGATACCTGGGCTATGGCAGCAGTATAGTAACAGGCACATAAGGATAGTATCGTCAATTTTTTAAATAACAAAAACCTGCTTTATATAAAGACTTCATTCTACTGTAATATAAAAAAAAGATAGGTATTATCCTGCAGTAATATGCAGGTTCAGAGTGGGCAGTACAGTAAATATTTTTCTTTAAAAAATTCTTCTTCAAACATCTTATCGAGCTTCCAGGTATAAGGCCGCAACCCGCTTTCGGCGATCTCTGCCGTTAAATCGCCCCCTTTAAGGCAAACAAGACCATTTTTGAAAGACGCCATTTTCCGCTGATCTCTTAAAAGGGGTTTTCCCCAACGCCAGAGATCTTTTACCGGGGCAACGGCCCGGCTTACCACAAAGTCGAATTTCCTGTCTGTAATATCTTCTGCACGGCTATGCCGGGTAGTTACATTTTTAAGCTGCAGGGCTGCCGCCACTTCGTTTACTACTTTTAATTTTTTGCCTATGGAATCAACGAGGTGAAATTGTATTTCCGGATACATTATTGCAAGAGGGATCCCGGGAAAGCCTCCTCCTGTGCCAATATCAATAATATCAGGGTTGCCCGTAAAATTCATCACTGCGGCTATGGCAAGGGAATGGAGCACATGCCGCTCGTATAACTGATCAATATCTTTTCTGCTGACGACATTGATCTTTTCATTCCAGTGCCTGTACACATCATCCAGCAACAATAATTGCTGCAACTGTTTTTCAGAAAATTCAGAGAAGTACTTCGTAACTACTTCCAGTCCTTTTTGGGTTTCTTCCATAAAGCCGGGGCAAAAATGAGGTAATATAAAAACATAAAAATATCAAATGCCCAGTACCATTTGGCGAGATCCTGCTCGTTTAATTTTTTCATGGCATTATACCATATAACACCCTGGATAATGCTGCGCAATATAAAAATACCCGCAACTATTTCCCAGCTAAAGAAAACAGCCGATGCGATAAGCAACAGGAAAAACAGGAAGTGCGAAGCAGCATATAATCCTAATAAAAACTTATGCTTAGGCCTGTAGTATTTTGAAGTTGTAAAATGGCGCTGTTTCTGCTTCATCCACTCCCGCCAACTGGTTTTGGGCTCAGACAATGTAAATGCATCTTTATCAATAACTACTTCGGTATTCCGGGATGTAGCAGCTGCATTGATAAACAGGTCGTCATCTCCCCCGGGCAAATGATTATGTGCCGAAAAGCCTTTATTGCGGATAAATACCGCTTTTTTATAGGCCAGGTTCCTGCCTGTTCCCATATAGGGGATACCGGCAAGGGCATAAGAAAAATATTGCAGCGCAGTATGGAAAGTCTCGAACCGGATGATCTTATTGAGCAATCCCTTCCTTTTATAATACGCGCCGTATCCCAGCACAATTTCAGCGCCATGCTGAAATCTTGATATCATTTTCTGCATCCAGAATTCACTTGCAGGTACACAATCTGCATCTGTCAGCAGCACTATATCATATTTAGCCGATTTTATTCCCATTGACAATGGGAATTTCTTGCCGGTAATGAATTTGGCTTCCTGCTTCAGTTCCAGCATCTGCAACTGGGGAAAATCTTTTTGGAGTGCTTCTATAAGATATTTTGTCTCGTCAATCGAATTATCATTCACCAGGATCAATTCATGTTTGTCCACATATTCCTGCACGAGCACACCCGGAAGATTTTTAGCTAAATTTGCCGCCTCATCGCGGGCACATATCACTACCGATACCGGCTGCTGATGATATAAACCTTCAGGAGCCAGCCGGTAAAATGCCAGTCTCCTGAAAAAATAGAGGTAATAAACAACCTGGATTATAGTAACCAGGCAAAGAGCACCAAAAATAACCAAGCGCCAGTCCAGTTGTTCAATCATGGCGGCGAAGGTAAGAAATACAAGGATTTGTTATTATAGATTTATCGTAATGTGAAAATTTATTGAGCTATGGCTGTACTGCAATTCGGACTGGAACAAACTGATGCTTCTTCTAAAGCAAGGGCCGGAAAGATCAGGACCGATCACGGAGAGATCCTCACGCCTGTATTTATGCCGGTGGGCACTGCCGGGAGCGTAAAAGCTTTGACCCAGCAGCAACTCATGGAAGAAGTAAAAGCAAAAATCATATTGGGCAATACCTATCATCTCTATCTCCGCCCCGGAATGGAAGTGCTGGAAGGGGCAGGCGGACTGCACAAATTCATGCACTGGGACCGTCCGATCCTTACCGATAGTGGCGGCTACCAGGTATTTTCCCTCGCAGGCACCAGGAAGATAACAGAAGAAGGCGTAATGTTCCAAAGCCATATCGACGGGAGCAGGCATCTCTTTTCACCTGAAAAAGTAATGGATATCCAAAGAAGCATCGGCGCCGATATTATCATGGCATTCGATGAATGCCCGCCTTATCCCAGCGAGCACCGGTATGCAGAACAATCCATGCACCTCACTCACCGGTGGCTCGACCGGAGCGTTGAACGTATCAATACAACAAATGACAGGTATGGCTATACACAAAATCTTTTTCCTATAGTACAGGGGGGTACATATCCCGAGCTGAGAAGAAAGTCCTGTGAATATATCAGCTCAAAAAATGCTGCCGGCAACGCGATTGGCGGGTTGAGCGTAGGAGAGCCTGAAAACATGATGTATGAGCTCTGCGGTATTTGCTGCGAAAACTTACCTGCAACTAAGCCTCGCTACCTGATGGGGGTAGGTACGCCGTGGAATATACTGGAATGCATTGCGCTGGGAGTAGACATGTTCGACTGCGTAATGCCCACCCGCAATGGCCGGAACGCCATGCTGTTTACTTCCGAAGGCGTCATTAACATTGATAACAAAAAATGGGAGAAAGATTTTAGCCCTATAGACAGCGGAATAGATTGCGCCGTAAGCACTTACTACAGCAAAGCCTACCTGCGGCATCTTATTAAATCAAAGGAAATTCTCGGGCTGACCATTGCGAGCATACACAATCTCGCTTTTTATATGCACGTAGTAACAATGGCGAGAAAGCATATTATGGAAGGAGATTATGCTTCCTGGATGAAAAGCAGCATTGAGCAGTTCAGGCAAAGGCTGTGAGCTATGGGCTCACTGCTCACAGCTAATACCTTTTTCCTATCTTAGCTGATTCATCAAAATGATTGGTTGCTATGGCTGCACGTTCCGACCAGTTTACAAGTCCGGATTACCTCCTGCTTGACGAGCTGCTGACCGAAGAGCAGTGCCTGATCCGTGAATCAGTAAGAAGCTATGTAAAAAAGGAGATTTCTCCTATTATTGAGGATTATGCGCAGCGGGCCGCATTTCCACAGCAGATCGTGAAACAATTAGGGGAACTGGGATGCTTTGGACCCACTATTCCCCAGGAATATGGAGGAGGGGGAATGGATTATATCAGCTACGGGCTGATGATGCAGGAACTGGAAAGAGGGGACAGCGGTGTGCGCTCTACCGCCTCTGTGCAGGGCAGTCTTGTAATGTACCCGGTATATGAATATGGCAGCGAAGCCCAGCGCAGGAAATACCTGCCCAAATTAGCCAGCGGGGAATGGCTCGGCTGTTTTGGGCTTACAGAGCCTGATCATGGCTCCGATCCGGCCGGAATGCTCACCAATATAAAAGATGCGGGTGATCATGTGGTGCTGAATGGCGCTAAGATGTGGATCAGCAATGCACCTTTTGCCCGGATTGCCGTGGTATGGGCCAAAGATGAGCAGGACGATATCAGGGGCGTGATCGTTGAGCGTGGTATGGAAGGATTCACCACACCTGTTACACACGGCAAATGGAGCTTACGCGCTTCTGCTACCGGGGAACTGGTATTTGATAATGTGAAAGTATCCAAAGAAAACATCCTGCCTAATATCAGAGGGCTGAAAGGCCCGCTAAGTTGCCTTACCAAAGCCCGCTTTGGCATTGCCTGGGGCGTCATTGGCGCCGCTATGGATTGCTATGATACGGCATTGCGTTACGCCAAAGAGCGGATACAGTTTGATAAGCCGATCGGCGGTTTTCAACTGCAGCAGAAAAAACTTGCCGAAATGATCACAGAGATCACAAAAGCACAGTTGCTGAACTGGAGGGTTGGAGTGCTGATGAATGAAGGACGTGTTACTCCGCAACAGGTAAGTATGGCCAAACGCAACGGCTGCGAAGTGGCTGCAAACATTTGCCGCAATGCAAGACAAATACTGGGCGGTATGGGCATCACCGGCGAATTTTCTGTGATGCGCCACATGATGAACCTCGAAAGTGTAATTACCTATGAAGGCACTCACGATATACACCTGTTGATAACAGGAATGGACATTACAGGTATAAATGCATTTAAATAAAAGCGGCATGCGGATCTTCCTTCTGGGTTTTATGGGCACGGGCAAAACATACTGGGGTCAACTGTGGTCACAGCAGCAGCACCTCGATTTCTTTGACCTGGATGCCGCCATTGAAAAAGCAGGAGGGATGACCATTGCAAAGATGTTTGCAACTCATGGAGAGCAGTATTTCAGGGAACAGGAGAGATCGCTGCTCAGAACCTTTGGTGCCAAAGATAATTTCATTCTTTCCACAGGCGGAGGCACTCCGTGCTTTTTTGATAATATGGACTGGATGAATGAGAATGGAATTACAATTTATTTACAAACTGCCCCTAAAATATTAAAAGAAAGGCTAATAAAAGAAAAAGCGCATAGGCCGCTTATAAAGGATCTCGACGATACCGCGATCATGCAATTTATTGAGAACAATATAAATAAGAGAAATAAGTTTTATATGCAATCAACTGTAATACTGGATACAGAGGATGTTACAGCAGATACTTTTACCAAAATTATACGGGAATATGTCTAAACGGTTTATTCAATATGCTGCCATACTTGGAGCTTTAAGCGTTATTTTGGGCGCTTTTGGAGCCCACGCTCTCAAAAAATTAGTGGGAGCAGATCAAATTACCACTTTTGAAACGGGGGTACGCTACCAGTTTTACCATACTTTCGCCCTGCTCGCTATAGGCATCTTATACAGGAGAATGCCGGGAAAACTCATGGAGTGGGCCGGCATACTGTTTATTTCGGGGATAGTGTTATTCTGCGGTTCATTATACATTCTTACCCTGCTTGAAGCTACTGAAAATGTTGGGTTGAAAAGCATCGGAGCCATAACTCCGCTGGGAGGGTTATGTTTTATTGGCGGGTGGATATGCCTCTTCATACAGGCGCTAAAACCGTCAGCGCATATAAGCCGGAGAAAAAGCTCTCCGGAAGAATAGGTACACTATTTTGTTAAGTCAATTAAATTATGCCTGTTCGTTCTCGTGGGACGAGAGGTGAAACGCGAGATGTGAGACGTGAATGACGAGCTTTCACTATTCACGTCTCGCGTTTCACGTTTGACATAGCCACTATAACCCTGCTTCCAGCTCTACCAGCGTGCCTTCCGGGTTATTGACCAGGCGAAAAGCACCGTCAATAGATTTCATTCTTTTTTCCATATTATGAAGACCGTTGGAAAACGGCTTTACTCTTTCATGGTCGAATCCAATGCCATTATCCTTTATTGATATGCGTAAATGACCGTTCAGCTCCACCAGTATTTCCACTTTAGTGGCTTTTGCATGTTTTACAATATTATTTAAAGCCTCCTTAACGGTCAGGAAAATATTCCGGCGTTTTATTCCGCTCATTTCTATTACCGGTATGTTCTCCTTAGTCTTTACCTCACATTGTACTGCTGTGTTTTCAAAAAAATCCTGGGCATAGCTTCTGATATAGGCGATAAGGTTTGCTAGGGAATCATTTCCGGGGCTCATGCTCCAGATAATGGCATTCATTTTACTCAAAAGATCATTAGCGGAAGAGGATATCCTTTCAATTTCCGGTATATGTATATTCCGCATTCTTTGCTTGGCCAGCTCGCTCATGAGACGAATAGCGGTCATGCCTCCTCCAAGCTCATCATGCATGTCTGTGGAAATACGATTGCGTTCTTCCTGCTGCGCCTGGATAACGGCAAGCTGTTTTTCAAAGTCCTTTTTATTCTCTTCCATATTTCTTGCATCTTCAATCTTTATCCGCTCTATTAACTCAATTCTTCCTTTGTATGTCAGCCCAAAAAGAAAGCAGGCGAGTTCCGAAACCACCGCCAGATCATAATACAACAACGCTGCCCCCCAGGTGCTGCCCGGCGTATTGGCAAAAATAATGATCAGCAAAGAGATCATTCCAAAGATCAGCATCGCCAGATTACCGAAAGCCAGGTAATTTACGAGTACACTTTTTTCGCGGAACCCTAATATCACGAAAAGCAATGCACCGGTTAAAATCAATATTTTAATGCCATTTTCAAATGTGACCAGCCATTTTACACCCGGAGTAAAAAAGTAGATAGCCGAATATATTACAATAAAGCTGACATAGGCTGCTTCAATCAGCTTAAGTATTTTGTCCAGCATGGGATATACGTTACCGGTATTAAGAAAGTATCTTACAAATGTTACGTAACATATAGCTGCTGTAAGTATGATAATGAAGTCGAGATACTCCTCAAAAAAGTAGACGAAATCCCCGGCAGAACGATAGAAATAAGTTTTAGCAAATAACAAAAAACCGGTGAGTGTTGCGTACAGGCAATAATAAAGATATTCTTCCTTTCGCGATAATATATAGTTAGCCAGGGCAAACAACATCATCATACAAAGGATGCCTACAAGAATATAAGTGACTATTTCCAGCGACCGGTTGTGCTCGTGCATCAGGGTAAGGTGTGTATGCAGGAAAGGTATACGGATCAGTTCGGGAGAAAGCTTATTTGCTTTAATCCGCACAGGCTGAAGCTCCGCATATATTTTTACGACAGTATGGGGCGGAAGATAAATTACCCTGTAGGTTTTCCCTCCGGGTATTGGAGGAATGCTGTCCGGCAGCATTTTGAGCATTGCAGTGGTTCCGCCTTCCTCCTCAGTCAATATATGTACAGACTTAAAATAATAGCCCGGATAAAAGCAGAGGGATTCAGCGTTGTCTGCAGGGTTAAACAATTCAAACTTTATGTATACAAACCCTGTATTAATATTTTCATCCATCATTCCTTCAGGTAAACCAATTTTGCCGAACTGCAGGTCTGGAATTTTATCGGGGTCGGAAACAGGAGCTGCCGTAAAAGCTGCCAGGTAATGCTCATCCTCCATCTTAAATATATCATAAAAAGAGGCAATATTGATGACGGAAGCGGTATCATTCATATTCCGGGAAAATGCGGGGCGCCCGGAGCCTGTTCCCATGCAGATCAGCAATAATAAAAAAAGACGTCGTACCACAAGATCGTTTGATGAAGGTTGTTATAAACCAAATATAACATTTTGAGCATTAGCTGCAAACTTCCCAATACCTCTTATCTTTGTTTATCTTTAACCATTGGTTCAAAGTTTCATGGCTAATAAATTAAAAAGTAACAAATCCAAAAAAGCAGATCCGGAAAAACTTACTGCAGACAAAGAGGAAAAGGTAAAGGTGAAAGAGCTGGTGAAAGATGAGCGCACACATAAGATCATCGGGAGCATTCTTTTACTCAGCGCTTTTTTTCTTTTCGTAGCTTTTACTTCTTACCTGTTTACCTGGCGGCAGGACCAGGATAAGGTATTCCAGGGTTTTTCTTCATTTCTGTTTGGTGATAATATTAAATCGGCAAACCTGCTGGGAAAGATCGGCGCTTATATTTCTCATATCTTTTTTTATAAAGGCTTTGGATTATCTTCCTATCTTTTTTGCAGCTTCTTTTTTATACTCGGTGTAAATCTCTTATTCGGAAGAAAGATATTTTCCCCCTGGCGTAATTTCAGGTATATAGTAGTAGGACTGATTTTCTTCAGCACCGCGTTTGCTTTTATGGCCAGGAGAAGTGGTTTTCCATGGGGTGGGGAAATAGGAAATATCAGCAGCGACTGGCTCAGTAGTCTTATCGGGAATGTTGGTACAGCAGCGCTCCTGCTGGCAGGGGGCTTCAGCTATTTTATATGGAGGTTCAATCCTGTGTTCACCATTCCTGCATACAAGTCCTCTAAAAAAGGATCGGAGAAGGAAAAGTTCGTTCCTGTAGATAATTCATTCTCTGAAGAAGCCAGGCTTTTCGCCGACCCGGACATTTTAGAAGAAAAAACAAATAAGGTGAAGCATGGAGGCGGCGTAGTGGTGATCCCTCCTGCTAATGAAGCCAACAGTGAAAAAGGAGTATCGGGAAATACTGCCTCGCTTTCTGTGCCGCCTGACCCGGAACAAATAAAAAAAGGAAAAACAAACCTGACCGGCAAAAAAAACAGGACTGAAGAGCTTGAGCTCCAGATACAACCTCATTATGAGGATACGGAGGAAGCTGAGGAAGAGCAGTTGCCTGAGGAGGAGGAAGCCCCGGCAGTTGCACATGTTGAAAATCTGCCGCCTTATGATCCCGTGCTCGACCTGAGAGATTATGAATACCCCTCGCTGGAATTGCTGGAAACACACGGCAGTGAAAAAATAGTGCTTGATTCCGCAGAGCTGGAAGCCAACAAAAACCAGATCATTAACACACTCAAGAACTATGATATAGATATCCGGCAGATATACGCTACCGTTGGTCCCACAGTCACTTTATATGAAATTGTCCCTGCGGCGGGAGTACGTATATCACGTATAAAAAACCTTGAAGACGATATTGCCCTGAGCCTGGCTGCGCTGGGTATCAGGATAATCGCACCTATCCCCGGTAAGGGTACTATAGGTATTGAAGTACCCAATGTAAAGAAAGCTATTGTAAGCATGAAAGGGCTGCTGTCAACAGATAAATTTCAGCAGAACAAATTTTCGCTGCCCATAGCGCTGGGTAAAAAAATTGACAACGAACATTTCATTGTTGACCTGGCCACCATGCCTCACCTCCTGATGGCCGGGGCCACCGGGCAGGGTAAATCAGTAGGCATTAATGCCATCCTGGTTTCTTTACTGTATAAAAAGCATCCTTCACAGCTCAAGCTTGTAATGGTAGATCCCAAGAAAGTAGAGCTGAGCCTGTACAGGGTGATTGAAAAACATTTCCTGGCCAAGCTGCCGGGAGAAGAAGAATCTATTATTACAGATACTAAAAAGGTAGTACATACTCTCAACGCCCTGTGCATTGAAATGGACAACCGGTACGACCTGCTGAAGGAAGCAGGATGTCGCAACATACGGGAGTACAATGAGAAATTTGTAGCCCGGAAATTAAACCCCGAAAAAGGGCACCAGTTCCTCCCTTTCATTGTGTTGGTGATAGATGAGTTCGCCGACCTGATCATGACCGCCGGCAAAGAAATTGAAATGCCCATTGCGCGGTTAGCCCAGTTGGCCAGGGCGGTAGGTATCCATCTCATCATTGCAACGCAACGCCCTTCTGTAAATATTATCACAGGCACTATCAAAGCCAACTTTCCTGCACGTGTGGCATTTAAGGTGTCGTCTAAAATTGACTCCCGTACTATTCTTGACGCCGGTGGCGCAGAACAACTGATAGGCAGAGGAGATATGCTGGTTTCGTACAACGGGGAGATCACGAGGGTACAATGCGCCTTTGTAGATACTCCGGAAGTTGAAAAAATCGTTGAGTTCATCAGTGACCAGCGGGGGTATCCCCAACCCTTTTACCTGCCGGAATACGTGGATGAAAAAGAGCTGGAAAGCAGGGACTTTGATTCAGGTAACCGCGATCCATTGTTTGAGGAAGCCGCAAGGATGATCGTACAAAGCCAGGTAGGCTCCACATCGCTTTTACAACGCAGGATGAAGCTGGGGTATAATCGTGCCGGAAGGCTGATGGATCAGCTTGAAGCAGCAGGCATTGTAGGCGCAAACCAGGGCAGTAAGGCAAGAGATGTATTGTTTAAGACAGAAATGGAGCTGGAAGAATTTTTGCAGGCTTTATAATGTTAAGTGATTTAACAAAAAATATTAAACCATTTACTTTAATATTCGTCTTTAATCAGTGTATTGTTAAAACACGTAAGGCAATTATTCCATCATAAATACATGAAATGAGAAATTTACTTAGCGCGACATTAGTATTGTTGTTTTCCATATCATCATTGTCAGCTCAAACCTCCGGCAATTCTTTGGGTACCAACGACCCTGACGCCAAAAAGCTGCTGGAATCCGTGACTGCTAAATTTAAGTCTTACCAGACAGTAAAAGCTATGTTCCAGTTACAGATAGAAAATAGTGCGGGAAAGGTGCAGGGCACTAAAAAAGGAACCGCTTATATGAAAGGCAACAAATATAAACTTGAATTGAATGAGCAGGTTATTTTTTGTGATGGCAATAAGGTTTGGACCTACGATAAAGGCAGCAATGAAGTACAGGTGAGTAAAGTTGACCCAGCCGGGAATAGTTTTACCCCGCAAAAAATATTCACAAATTTTTACGACAAAGATTTTTTGTATAAGCTGAATGACGAGAAAAAACAGGGAGTAAAAATCATACAGGAGATTGAGCTGACCCCTACCGATAAAAGCAAAGCTTTTTTCAAGATCCTGGCTTATGTGGATAAAAAATCAAAAAATATCGTATCCACCAAAGTATTTGAGAAGAACGGCAACCGCTATACCTATAGTATTACCAGCCTGGTACCAAATTCAAAGCTCGATGATACTGTATTTACTTTCGATGCAGCAAAATATCCTGGCGTAGAAATAATTGATCTGCAGTGAGAGATGATGTGTCGGGGCTTCGGGTAGTAGGAATAGGGTATAAGGTCTGCCTGAAAAGCTATTCTCAATCTTGGCAGAGTGATATGTTCACGTTTGCCATCTTACGTTTCTCGCATTGATTTTTCAGGTAATATTGCCCATTAGCGGTATGATCATACCGCTTTTACAGGAAAGAAGAGCGGCTGTCAGTTTACCATCTTATTGGCGCAACTGCTGCTGGCAAAGGCTTCCGGCTTGGCTTTGAAGGCAAAACCCATTCCCAAGATGTAACCCATCGCTTCCCGCAGGGCCTCGTTGCTTTTGAAGTGCGGGTTGGTGTTGATATCGGCATGCACTTCCATATCCACATCATATTCGGTAAACAGGTCGCACAGCTCGTAAGCGATTTCAATGCTTTTTGCCACTTCCACCAGCATCCTTTCTTTAATGGAATACTGCTTTTTTGTTTTTTCGTTGTGAATGAACATGAAGCCGCCATGTCCTTCGCGGAGGAAAACAATTACTGTGGCAAATTCTGTTTCCGGGCCTTTAACCTGTGAATCCGTCCCGATGCAAACTTTAAGACGATAACCATTATCTTTTTCCCTGATAACAGCCAGCTTTACTTCTTCCTTAATGGGGAGCTGAAAGCGTTCTCCGTTAAATTTTCTCCATAACATATACGGTGAGGTTTTCCGAATTTACGTATTTTTTGAAAAAAACCGGATCAGTTATTATATTATTGTTTTGTTATGGAGGGTGATCATTGCCGTTAATGCTATGCTGCTATGCTAAAGTTTTCCATATTTCATCTATCAAACAGGAATACATATACCTTTATACCAGCCGCATCAAAATACTATAATGGATACAGCAACACCAAAAAGGACAGTAGTGCTTGGCGCTTCTGATAATCCTGCACGCTACAGTTTTCTTGCTTTGCAAAAATTAAAAAAAGCAGGACATGAAGTGATTGGAATAGGCAGGAAGGAGGTTATGGTGGGAGATATAGCTGTACATGCAGCCATGCAGCCGCTTAAAGATGTACATACCGTAACGCTGTATCTTAATCCCGCCAACCAGCGGCAGTATTATGACTACATATTAGCGCTTCATCCGCAGCGTATTATTTTCAACCCGGGAGCAGAAAATAATGAGCTGCAACAACTTGCCGAAAGCAGGGGCATTACAACTATGAACGCCTGCACTCTGGTATTGCTAAGCACCGGGCAATATTAATACTGCGAAGAGCAATTGCAGCATTTTTTCAGGCAATGATCACAGCCGGTGAGAAAAATACCCCTTCCTAACCCATGTTTCACAGGAACTATATAACTTAGCATTATGAAAAATAAGAAATCCATACTGCTGACATTGCTGGTATTGATTGTGGTAGCAGCTTTATACAGGGTAGTGCCCGGGCGTCCATTTGGGTTTGCCCCGCAGATAGCCATGGCTCTCTTTGCGGGAGCTGTGATTAAGGACAGGAAATTTGCATTTGCCCTGCCCCTGTTTTCCATGATACTTTCTGATGTTATCTATGAGTTGTTGTTTATATCCGGACTTTCCACCATGCAGGGGTTTTATGAAGGACAATTCACTAACTATATATTATTTACCCTGCTGACAGCCGGGGGCTTTCTTATCAGGAAAATTAACTTTATAAACGTTTTCCTTGCTTCTGTTGCCGGGCCTACCGTTTATTTCCTGCTCTCCAATTTCCTGGTCTGGTTAAGCGCTACCGGGGGATACCAGCGCCCCAAAACTTTTGACGGTTTGATGATGTGCCTGGCAGATGGCATTCCGTTTTACAAAAACTCTATCTGGGGTACATTATTTTTTTCCGCGCTTCTTTTTGGGGGATATTACCTGGTCAGGATGTATGCTGCAAAGCCGGAAACGGCATAGTGGATTTGAACGGGGGAAATGGGGGAATGATAAACGTGAGATGATAAACGTGAGACGGCAAACACAAAACGACTGATCTTCTCATATTTGGCTAACCATATTGATATCGGAAAACAAGGTGAGCAGCTTGCTGTTCAGTACCTTACTGAAAAGGCATTTGCTGTCATGCATACCAACTGGCGCTATGCCCGTTATGAAATTGATATTATTGCCAGCCATAAAGATGTGCTCCATTTCATAGAAGTAAAAACAAGGCGCTCGGGAAAATTCGGTTTTCCGGAAGAAAGTGTTACAGATAAAAAGCTGCGACATCTTATTAATGCTGCAGAGGCATTTTTGACAGTATACCCGGAATGGAAAAGAGTACAGTTTGACGTACTCGCAATAACGCTTACCGGCAATAAAGCCACTGAATATTTTTTTATAGAGGACGTTTATCTGTAGCTACCAGTATTTTCATTTTTTCCACCATTTTAAAAGTCGCAGGGCAGTACGCTATATTTTGCTTGTGCACATGCATATAGTCCGTCATTTTCTTTTTGGTGAGATGCGGGAATCCTGCGCAATCATCCGGGCGGATGGCATATATGCTGCACATATTGGTAGTCAGGTCGAGGAACTGGCATGGCTGCTTCCTGTTCATCCAGTCCTTATCTTTTTTATCGAAGAACAGCCATTTCTCTTTAAACTGCTTCGGCGACATATTGAAATGCGCCGATATACGCCTGATATCTTTAGTATTAAAAGTCGGGCTCATGGTTTTGCAGCAATTGGCGCAGCTAAGGCAATCTGTTTCCTTCCATACTTCCGTGTCCACTTTTTCGGCTAACCTGTCAAGATTGGCAGGTGGATTGTTTTCGAGCCTGGTGAGAAAAGACCTGAACCGTTTTTTTTGATGCCTTACTCTTTGCTTAAAAGACCTGAGATTAACAGGGAACATAAATTGTATTAATATTGAGCGTCGAAAATAAACATTTTACCAATGTGGGAAGCGTATAAAAACGGCTTTAAAGCCTACCTGCAACTGGAAAAATCATTGAGTAAAAACTCCGTTGATGCTTACCTCAGCGATGTGGAGAAGCTTACGCAATTTTTACAGGCTGCACAACGCATGAAGGCGCCCGGGGATGTAAGTCTTACCGATCTTCAGCAGTTTGTAAAAAGCATAGCTGAGCTGGAGATGACCGCTTCTTCACAGGCGAGGATCATTTCTGGCCTGAAAGCTTTTTATAAATTCTGTCTTCTTGAACAGGTCAGTGCCAGCGATCCCACCGTATTGTTGGAGGCTCCCCGCCTGAAGAGAGCTCTTCCCGATACCCTGAGCTTCGGTGAGATTGAAAAGCTGATAGGACAGATTGATCTGAGTAAACCGGAAGGCGTCAGAAACAAAGCCCTGCTGGAAACCATGTATAGCTGCGGGCTCAGGGTTTCAGAAGCAGTGACATTAAAGATCTCCTGCCTGTATTTAAGCGATGGTTTTGTGCGTGTGATAGGGAAAGGAGATAAGGAAAGGCTGGTCCCGATAGGTGAGGAAGCCGCAAAACATATTAATATATATACGGCCACTATACGCCGGCACCAGCATATACAGAAAGGCGAAGAGGATATTCTTTTCCTTAACAGGAGGGGAAAACAGATGACACGTGTAATGATCTTCCTGATAATCAAGGGACTGGCTGCAAAGGCGGGCATAAAAAAGCAAGTATCGCCCCATACCTTCCGGCATTCTTTCGCCACTCACCTGGTAGAAGGAGGGGCTGATCTGCGGGCCGTCCAGGAAATGCTGGGGCATGAAAGCATCACTACCACAGAGATTTACACACACCTCGACCGGGGTTATTTGCGGGAAACGCTCCGAAAATTCCACCCTGCTTTTCGCTAATCCGGGTATTCATAATTTTTTAACACAAAATCCTGCACTAAAAGGTAACAAAAGAGCAATGTTGCCGTTATAAGGCAGGAAAATTTAGAAGAACAGATCTTTGAATAAAATTTATTAAATACGATTGATTTGTGTTAAAGAACCTTAAAATATGGTACAAAAGAGTAGGTTTTTAGAACTTTTCTAAAAAATGATATTCAGCCGTATTGTTGATTCATAAAAAGTCCGTACATTTGCGGCACTAAGTTGAACCTGAAAAAATCCTTGCTTGTCCGAGGCTATGTAAACCCAAAATAGTCCCACCGTCTTTAAGAAGTTTTCTCCGGGCGTTAAACTTAAAACTTCCTCAGGCTTAGTTCACTAATAGTTTTTTGAATATTTCTAACGATTGGTTGAATGAAAATTTAAAAATTACCATTCATCACGTTATAATACCATACATAGTATTATGTATTGCATAGTAGTTGTTTTAAAACATATCTTTGTATGGTAAATATGATAAACGAACTAACAATTAAATACAGGAAAATGAAACAGAAGAATGAAGTGGCTTCGAAGGCAGGAACCCTTAAAACAGAAAACAGCATTAAGTTGCTCCGGAATGTGATCAGCAAATCTGCCTCTATGTTGCTGATAGCAATGGCAGGTTTTGGTACAATGTCCTTTACCCAGGATGATACTGCTGTAAACAGTGTTGATACAAATCTCAGCGTAAAGAAGGAAAATGCAGACGCTGTGATATCTGCCGATAATGCAATGCCGGGTGATGAAACCAGGAATGCTTTTATAAGCTTACCTGACCGTGGTACCATTGCCAAAGCAGATGCAGAAAATATTGCAACATTTATTGCAGTAGCCGAAATGAAAAGGCTCTGGAGTATGGATATTGTGGCAGCAAAAGCAAAAGCTGATGACGAAATTAAATTCAGCTTTGAGTTGAGGAACGTATATCCTTTAGCGAAAGCAGCTCATCAGGCAGATGCAAATATGATTGAAATATTCACAGATGATATAGTACTGAAGAATGTGAATTTCAGCGCTGCCGGTATAACTGCTTCAGATATTGAAGTAGCCGACAATTTTGTAACTGCGCAGCTTTCTATGAAAAGTATGTTTTCTTCAGTAGCATTGATCGCGAAAGCAGATGCAGAATTGAAGGGTGCATTCAACAGCGCTAATCTTGCAGTGATCAGCTTGCCTTCTAAAATGGCTGCTGACAATGCAGATACTGACATGATGCAGCAATACCTGTCGCAAATTAAATTAACAGAAACAGTTGCTACAAAATAAACTGTAAGACAAAAATCAGTTGGTATTAGTTATGGTTTTGATTAGGAAGAAGCCGGCGGAATGTCCGGCTTTTTCTTTGTTGTGAGACGTCAGACGTGAACTTACTTCTCACGTTTCACTTTTATTCAGGCCTTTCTTACCAGCCATTTCCACATTTCCTTCCATGTGATTTTCTTTCCGTATAACAAGATGCCTGTTCTGTAAATTTTGGCAGTGAGCCATGTGAAGAATAAGAATCCCAGCACTAATAATATCATAGATAAAGCAAGTTGCCACCAGGGAACATCATAAGCTATCCGCCCCATCATTACAACAGGAGACGTTAACGGGAATAAGCTGCCGAATATGGCGAGCCCGCTGTCAGGAGAATTAATAGCTTTCGTCATGATCACAAAGCCAAGGATCAGCGGCATCATTACCGGGAAAACCAACTGCTGGGCTTCCTGCTGGTCTTCACTTACCACACTACCCACAGCAGCAAACAGGGCTGCATATAACAAATATCCTCCCAGGAAATAAAAAATAAAGCAAAGCACAATTTTCATGATGGGAAGAGAATGTAACCCCTGTATAATGGTGAACATTTTTCCTGAGCCTGCCTGCTCGACGGTAGCTTTTGCAAGTACCGGATCAGAAATCTGGTGGAAAAGACCGGGGAAAATGAATGGGATAACCAATTGCAATATACCCATCAATACTATCCAGATAGCAAATTGCGTCAGGCCGACGGCGCCTATTCCTATGATCTTACCCATCATTAGTTGAAAAGGCTTTGCAGAGCTGACAATTACTTCAGCAATGCGGTTGGTTTTTTCTTCCATTACTCCACGCATTACCATAGTGCCATAAATAAGCAATATCATATAGATCAATATGCCGGCGATAAATGAAACGGCATAAGCCACACCGGCTACTCCTGTTTTTTCTCCTTTGCCCGAATCAATGATATTCTCTATGTTAATATCAGCCTTGATGTTTTTGTATATCTGCGGGTCAATATTTGCTTTTTGGAGGCGCCTCTTTTCTATTGCCGCATTTATCTTTTGTTCAAGAGCAGATTTAACGAAAATATTTACAGCAGCCTGACTGTGCACTTTTATCTGTTTAGGTACATTTTCTTCAAACGCGGGGATGTAGAGAAACAAAGAGTAACCTTCTTTTTTGTATTTGTTTTTGAAATCCTGCTCTGTTTCATCGTGAATAAAAGTATAGGTAGTTTTATCATTTTTATCAGTAGTAATTGATCCGTTAAAAAGATCTGCCCCGTCAAGAATGGCTATATGTTGTGCATTGCTTTCCCCGCTAATGGATACGGCAATGATGATCGCATAAAACCCTATAATAACAATAGGTACCAGTATGGTGGTGAGCAAAAAAGATTTCCTTTTTACCCGGGTCATATATTCTCTTTCAATGATCAGCCCTGTTTTATTCATAACTGTCAGTGTTGCCTGCCTCGTATTTGTTTATTAAAATTTATGCGTCGATATGGTGGAATTGCCTTGCCAGCGGGGTACCTTCCACCAGCCTGATAAAGATATCATTGAGCGACGGCAGGATTTCATGGAAGGCAATGATCTCATGTTTTCCGGCGAGCAGGTATTGCAGCACATCGTGCGGGCGATAGCCTTCCTGTATTTTCAAAATAATGGCGTCGTCATGATGCTGCACTATTTCAAAAACATCATTGGCTATAATTTCGCCGGGATCTTTTTCAAAACCTACTTTGAAGAGGTTTTCCTTAAAGTCCTGCTTTACCTGCTTTACAGAGCCATCCAGTATTTTATTACCCTTATTGATAAGTATAATGTGATTGCAGATCTCTTCTACCTGTTCCATGCGATGAGTGCTGAAGATGATGGTTTTTCCTTTTTTTGCCAGCCCGAATATTTCATCTTTGATAAGGTTGGCATTTAACGGATCCAACCCGCTGAAAGGCTCATCCAGTATAATAAGCTGTGGCTCATGAAGCACAGTAGTAACGAATTGCAGCTTCTGGCTCATACCTTTACTCAGGTCCTGTACCTTTTTATTCCACCAGCTTTCCATTTCAAGCCGCTGAAACCAGTACCTGATCTTTTCCATGGCGTCTTTCCTGCTCAATCCCTTGAGCCTTGCGAGGTACAAGGCCTGCTCCCCGATATTCATCTTTTTATATAATCCTCTTTCTTCAGGCATATAGCCGATGCGTGTAATGTCTTTTACCGGGTCAAATGGTTTACCTTCAAAAGTTATGCTACCGCCGTCGGGAAAGAAAATACCGGTGATCATCCTGAGCAAGGTGGTTTTACCTGCGCCATTGGGCCCAAGCATGCCGAATATTGATCCTTCGGCAATATTAAAACTCACGTCGTCTACTGCTTTTTGTGTGGCAAAATATTTTTTCAGATGACTGACCTCTAAAATGTTCTGCATATCATGATCGGTTGCTGGTGCGCGAAAATAGTTACATGTACCGGGATTAATGTGCCTGTAAGCCTGAAAACTTTTGTGAATGTAATGTTTTTGGCACATAAAAACACAGGCGTAGTGATGTGTGGATGGAGAAACATTGTATTTGAAGGATATCAAAGATTATTCTCATCAAATACGCAGTAGTTTTTGCCTGATGACAGATGCAATGCGCTCACCGTCCATGGCTGCGCTTACAATTCCGCCTGCATATCCGGCGCCTTCACCGCAGGGGTAGAGATTGTATAACGTGGGATGATTAAGCATGGACTTGTCCCTGGGTATGCGCACCGGCGATGAAGTCCTGCTTTCCGTAGCTACTACAATAGCTTCATTGGTGTAATAGCCGTGCATTTTTTTTCCAAAAACTTTAAAGCCTTCTTTAAGGGTATTGTAGATGAAGGCGGGTAAAACTTCATCTATGTTGCATGAGCGTATACCGGGGATATAAGAGCAATCCGGGAGTGAAGCGGAATATTTCTTTTCCGTAAAATCCGTCATTCTTTGTGCAGGCGCTACGAATTTTCCGCCTCCGGCATCAAATGCTTTTTTTTCAACGCTCTGCTGAAAATGCATAGCGGCCAACGGCCCGTACTTTTTGTATTGTAAAAAATCTTTCTCTTCCACAGTTACTACCATGCCGCTGTTGGCATAAGGATTATTCCTTTTGGAAGGGCTCCACCCGTTTACCACCAGTTCCCCGTCGGCAGTGGCAGCCGGAGCAATAATGCCTCCGGGGCACATGCAAAAGGAAAATACTCCTCTTTGATGCACCTGCTCTACCAGGCTGTAAGCGGCGGGAGGCAGGCCGCATGCTGAAATATCCTGCCAGTGATATTGTATAGCATTGATCAGTGATTGCGGATGCTCAATACGCACTCCCAATGCAAAGGGCTTGGCTTCGATCTGGATTTTTTTATGAAACAACAGCTCAAAAATATCTCTCGCAGAATGACCTGTGGCGAGTATGAACGCATCGCCGTCAAAAGAGGTGCCATCAGCCGTTTTAACAGCCGCTATTTTATTGCCGGTAATAACAAAGTCGGTTACTTTTTTTTGAAAATGAAATTCGCCGCCATATTCCTCAATGGTTTTGCGCATGGCAGTGATAATTTCAGGCAGCTTATTGGTGCCTATATGAGGATGTGCATCAAATAGAATGTTTTCTGAGGCGCCGAAATGCACGAACAGCTGAAGGATGCGGTTGATGTCCCCGCGCTTGTTGCTGCGGGTATATAATTTCCCATCGCTGTAGGTGCCTGCTCCCCCTTCCCCAAAGCAGTAGTTGCTTTCAGGGTTTACAATACCTTCCTTGTTAAGCAATGCAAGATCTCTTCTCCTGGCTCTTACGTCTTTTCCACGTTCGAGAACGATTGGCTTAATGCCATTTTCGAGCAGGTGCAAAGCAGCAAACAGACCGGCTGGTCCTCCGCCGATAATAATTGTGCGCGGTGCGGCTGCTTTCAATTTTTCAAACCGGAAAGCCGGCGCCGGCCGCTCCGTAAAAGGCTCATTGATATATGCCTGAACGGTAAGATTGTACCATACCTGTTTCCCGCGTGCATCAATGGAACGTTTCAGCGGGTAAAAACCGGAGACCTGCTGTGTGTTTATACCTGCTGCCGCCGCAATATAATTTGTAATAGCAGCTTCATCCTGTATTTCGGATGGCATAAGCCTGAGCTGGATCTTTTTTTGCATAACAAGGGTCAGGTGTTTATCCTAAAACCATTATACGGGCAGTCAGAAAGGCAGATCATCGGGGGCCAGGGGAGTATCCATTGGCATATAGTCAGGAGGCGGGGCATCCGCAGTCTGCTGTGATTGCATATTTACTGTTTCCATCCTCCATGCATCAAGATTAGTAATATAATTTACCTGGCCGTTCTTTTCCCATTTAGTGCCTTTGATATTAAAGGATACTTTTACAGTATCCCCGATAGTAAAGCGGTCAGGCAGATTTGTTTTGTCCTGCACGCACTGAAATTTAGCGTAGTTGGTAATCACCCTGCCACCGATATCTTCTGATTTTTCGATCACGAATTCTCTGGTTTTAAAAGTGGCAGTGCGCTGTACAGTGTCAAATTTGGCAATCAGCTTGCCGGTCAGTTCATAACTCATTGTAACATAATTAGACGGCAAATGTAACAGCAATATTCTTTGATTTTTTCTAAATTTTATTTTTATGTTGCTCAAAATTTTTCTACCTTCCTTTACGGTAAAAAATTAAAGCTGTACAAATGAAAAAATACAATCTTCCTCTGGTGATGTTATTCATTTCAGCAGCTTCCTTCCTGATATCTTATCAACCTCAATTGAAGCGTAGCAAGCTTTATTCCAAGAGATTTATCTTGAAATTAATTGTATGTGACAGAATGTTGCCAACCCTTATCGTTCAAAGTATAATGAAGATACCCGAAGATTTTTTTCATACAAAATGCGGAAAACTTTGTGAGGTGCGGTACTGTTGTTAATGCGGAAAAATCAAGTGAATAAAAAATTTTTTTTTCAACAGGAAATGTTGATATTCGCCGCCCTGCTCGACTTTTTTTCGGGTCAAACGGCTTAAAAAAAGGACTAAGTTTTCAGAATAATATACATAACCCAACATATAAAATTGCTTTACCAATAATGGATAAAACTCACGATAAAGTATGGAATAGCTGTCTGGCGATAATAAAAGATATTGTAGAGTGGCAACATTTTAAAACATGGTTTGAGCCCATTAAACCTGTTGCATTAACGGAGAAGATTTTAACCATCCAGGTACCCAGTCAATTTTTTTATGAATATTTAGAAGAGCATTATGTAAATTTATTGGCAAAGACTTTGAAGAGAGAATTAGGTAAAGAGGCCCGTCTTGAATACAGGATTATGGTAGACAGCGGTAACGAAAAAAATAAGCCGCTGACCATGGATGTTTCGGGGCATGGTTATAAAACATATTCAAACAACGAAATGGATTTCCCTCTTGTCATAAATAATCCTGTAAAAAATCCCTTTGTGATCCCGGGATTAAAGAAAATGCAGATTGACCCGCAGCTCAATCCTTCGTATTCTTTCGATGCTTTTATTGAAGGCGACTGCAACAGGGTGGCCAGGAGGGCAGGAAAAACTGTTGCGGAAAAACCAGGCACTACATCATTTAACCCGCTTGTAGTGTACGGGGGCGTTGGGCTTGGGAAAACACACCTGGTGCAGGCAATAGGCAATGAAGTAAAAAGGCTGCACCCCAATAAAGTGGTATTATATGTAAGCTCTGAAAAATTTATCAACCAGTTCCAGGATCATAGCAGGAACAATGCCATTAACGACTTCATCCATTTTTACCAGATGATTGATGTATTGATCGTGGATGATGTTCAGTTCTTCAACAGGGCGGAAAAATCGCAGGATGCGCTTTTCGCTATTTTCAATCACCTGCACCAGAGCGGTAAGCAGCTTGTGCTGACGTCTGACAAATCTCCCAAAGATCTTGAAGGAGTGCAGGAGCGTTTGCTGAGCAGGTTCCGCTGGGGACTGAGCGCAGACATGCAACTCCCGGATTATGAAACAAGGATGGATATACTGGAGCGGAAGATGAAGAATGACGGGCTGGATATGCCTAAGGATGTGGTAAAGTATATTGCATATAATATACAGAGCAATGTTAGAGAGCTGGAAGGGGCGCTCATTTCGCTTTTGGCACAGTCTTCGCTCAATAAAAGAGAAATTGACCTCGAATTGGCTAAAAAAGTGCTCCGTAATTTTGTTAAAACATCATCAAAGGAGATAACTATTGAGACCATTCAGAAAATGGTTTGCGATTATTTTAATCTTCCTTATGAACGGCTCCTGCAAAAGACCCGTAAAAGGGAGATAGTGCAGGCCAGGCAAATTACGATGTACCTTGCCAAGCAGTTTACCAAAAACTCTCTCAAGACTATCGGCGAACATTTCGGCGGGAGGGATCATACAACGGTTATCCATTCCTGTCAAACGGTAAAAGATCTTATGGATACAGATGGTATGTTCAGGGAAAGTGTGGTGGATCTGCAACAAAAAGTACAGCTTGCTGCTATGTAATGAAAAAATATTGCAATGAAGAAAGCTCCTGGGAAGGAGCTTTTTTTATGTGTTCTAAAGAAAACTATAATGATTGTAAGTAAAAGAGCTGTCATTGCCGGCAAAGTGCAGGGGGTATTTTACAGGGCCAGCACCAAAGAAAGAGCTATTGCGCTGGGCGTGAACGGAGAAGTGTGGAACAGGACTGATGGCGGGGTAGAGCTGGTTGCCGAAGGGGAGGAAGAGCAGGTAAATGCATTATTGGAATGGTGCCGGCTGGGGCCGCCGCGTGCAGAAGTAAAAGAATTGCAGGTATCTGACAGTACGGTGAAAGGCTTTAAAAATTTTACAGTAAAGCGATTTTAATATTTGGCTTTTCTGATGATTCCCCCTATTTTTGCCGTCCTTTCAAACAGGACGGTGAGGTGGATGAGTGGCTGAAATCAGTAGTTTGCTAAACTGCCGTACGGGTAACTCTGTACCGCGGGTTCGAATCCCGCCCTCACCGCAGTAATAATAATCAAATCTTTTCAAAAGCCCTCAAATGCAGTATTGACGGGCTTTTTTTATTTCCCTCCCCGTCAAAAACGCACAAATACTTTCAAATAAAACACGCGTAAATCGCAGAGTACTCAAAACCTAAAAAAAGTACGCTACGGTTTCCGCTGAAACCCGCTCCCAGTAAGGGGTTCAGCTACTGTACATCTTGTCTTAAAAAAGCCCATTTCGATATTTGTTAACGAAAATCAGGAGTATTATGCTTGAAAAAAGTATGGGGCTTTTGTTCTTTCTTAAAAAGCCTAAAAATTACAGGAATGGAGGTAATGACGAGAGCGCAGAAAACTTGTATCCTGTTTGGTCATTTCCCGTCTGAACCTAATATGATCATCTCTTCTAAAGATTGCTGTAGCCTGTATGGCGGCATACCGTTGGTAAATCCTCTCTGATTCTTATGCTTTGTTATTGATTGCATAAGTCATTAATCTTGATGAGGTTTTCATAACAGGAATAATGCTCATCAATGTCGTCAGCACAAAACCCATTCTCCGCCATCCTTTAAATTCATTGAAAAGATAAGTGCGCTTATGTTTCAAGGCAGGATGCCATTGTTCTATTTCCTTTTCATCGTTAATACCGAAAACAAATTTTGCGTTAGTTCTGCTTACCGTATCATGTATGGATGATTTTGTGCTCATCCATTTATTCAGCATATCAAAATGAATTTCCGCTCCCCTGAATCGTTCAGCCAATGCAGTAAATACGAACTTATTGCCGGCTTCACTAAAATACATCAGCACACCTTCTATAATAAAAATGAAATCACCTGAAGAATGCTTTGCCCGAAGCTCATCCATCCATCCTGTTGCCAGCATGGAGGCAGCAATGTAATGCTCGTTTTCGGCAGGCGGCAGCAATTGCCTGCGGAGATTTATTACCTCTTCAATATCAAGCTCATAAAAAACGGCTTTACCGGCTATGTTTCCGATCCGTTGTACTCTTGCGTCTAACCCGCAGCCGATCAATACTACCACGGGATTATTGTGTGTTTTAATAAATTGTGTTACCACACGGTCAAAATGTGATGCACGGATAGCGACCCCCACAGAACTGGCTGTTTTGTTCTTATACTTTGAAAAATCGTAGTCTATTTTTTGTACCAGCTTACAGGCAACCGGGTCGCAGATGAGAGGATCTTTCTTCTTTGTCTCTACCGATTTTGCATACAACGTAATGAGCAAAGTATCAGCAATATTATCCTGGATATTTAATTTTACTTTCTTCATGCGGCGATTATTTTCGTGAAGCGTGAGATGTGAAAAGTGAAGGGGAAAACGAGCTTCTAAATCTCACCACTCACGTTTCACGTTTGACATAGTATAATTGTTAATGCCCGGTTACTTATCTCCACCGGTTATATCTCTTTCGGGTTTGAGCATATCCGTACTTTCAAAAGCTGATCGCAGGAAGATTGTGTGTTCGATGCCGACAGCCGCCTGTAATTCCCTGTAAAACAGCCCGGCATTTACCGGCAGAGTCGCCATCTTTGCTGAATCAAGAAAAGCTCTTATAGCATTATTGACTGCCGGAGCGCCGGCAACCCTACTTAGCTTATATAATGCGTAACTGCCTTTTTGCTCAGATACATAAGCGGACTGCTCATCGCTTTGCAGCAGCAAAGGCTCTGCATTTTCTTCCTTCGCACGACCTTTCAGGTAAATGTCATAATTCTTCTCCAGGCGCTTTTGAACGGAAGCTGCTCCATACAATTGCTGCTGTTGCTGCAGGGCTATGTAGGCGGGGATGGAATTTGTAATTACCGGGTAACCCTGCGTGCGGCTGATATTTGCCTGCCGCATATATTGCTCCGCGATCTTTCGCGTAGTGACATAACGCAGGTAATCCTGGTCTTCCTGCTTGCGTACGTCGGCAAGCCAGCCATGATTTTCGGGCAATACAATGATGTTCTCATACGCATATAGCTCTTCATCATAGTGAGGTCTTTCCGCAATGCACAGTGTGGAATAGGGATAATCGCCCAGCAAATTGTTTAAATAGGTTAACGCTTCTCTCGCGGAGGCTATAAAATGCGCCACATTCCTGTAGTGTGCAGGGTGATAGTATATCTCCACATCTATGGTTTTTCCTGCAATATTCACCGGCTGTTTTGTAACAGCATAAGCGGCTGAAAGGACAGAAAAGTCAAATAATGCAGATTGCTGACTGCTGAACCGGTAGTAATGCCGGTTGCCGGACCGCCATTCTTTCTGCAGCTTTCCCGGTGCGACAATGTTTTGTCCGGCGCTGGTGCTGACAGTAAGTGTATAATGCATCCTGCCGGCCTGGGTAGAGGCAAAGAGCTGCTTACCCGCTATCTGGTCTGCTGCGTCAGGCAAACGGGAAGCTAATTTTGAAAACCCGTGCTGCACCCTGTATTGGTTTTCTTTGAGCTCACGCCTGTCATCATACCCGAAAAAGGGAATGAAATTGCGCGACAGGAAGCTGCCATTAAAGCAAAGCTCTTTTTGCGGATCATCATTGGTAAAGCCCCGGTACTGCAGGCTTCCCGAAACATTACATTGAATGCTGTCCCCCGGAAGTAAGGAATGGTCAAGCACATATATATTGTGACGCAGAACGGTATCTCTTTTAAAAAGACTTAACGTATATCCTTTTATTGCAAAACTGTCCATAACAGAGAAATCCATCCATTCCAGATGCAAGGTATCAATGGGGATGGTTGATGGGTTAGACAGCAGCAGGCTGGCAGCGTACTGCAGCTTCCTGTTTTCAGGATACATATCCAATACCAGATCAATATTCTTTACAATTGGTTGGGGATATGCACGATATTGCCCATAGGTCTTTTCATACAAAGCTTCTTCAGCTCTTTCTTCAGCTTTGGTCTGGAATTTATTTTCTACATTGATGGTCTGATAAATTTTTTTTTCGCAACAAATAAAACCTACGACACCTGCTATGAAAAGTGTTACCAGTACAGGATTGAGCGTCATTCTTTTGTTCATCCGTTTTGCAAGGCTGACAGGCGTACCTCTTTGCCATACCCACAACGCAACAGACAGCAGCGCTATCGCCAGTGAAAACCAGTACAACATGAACCAGCCGTGCGCTGCCCCAAAGATGCTGCTGCCGTTCATGTCGGTAGCCAGTCCGCTGCCCGGAGAAAACATATAATTGAACCTGTGCTGTTCTATAGCCTCTGTTTCGTGGAGGATCACGCTAAAAATTAAAAACAGAATGGTTATCCAGTGCGTGGCATACCGGTTGGCAGTAAGACCGGCAACAAAAACAGTCAGCAAAATATATAAAAGATACTTGGGCATCCAGCGGATAAAAAGCTCCCTGAAATAAATGCCGGTCTCAAAATGATAATATCCTTTGGCCGCCTGCACCAGCATACCGAAAAGCATGAGGCAAAAAGTCATCACCAGCGCCACGCCCAGCATAGCTATGATCTTTGAAAGCACCGTTACCCAGGTAGGCACAGGCAAGGCATCACTGATCTGCCAGAAGCCCGAGCTGCTGTTGCGGAATAACAGTTCTGTTGTATTGATAATGAGGAACAGGAGAAAATAAAAGGACAAAGGCAACACAACACCGGTAATTTCAAGTGTAACGGGTAAAGTAGGCGCTGCCGAATAATATTGCTGCTGCCATACGGCAATATAACAGATATAGATAATAAGGATCAGTGAAAGAAAAAGCCTGAACCCCACCGGGCGTGTAACGCTTTTAAATTCCAGCCAGCAAAGCGAGCTTACTTTTTTCCAGTATGCTTTTAAAGAAAATGACTGCCCGGATTTTATAATACCAGTGTTGGAATTAACAGATAAAACTGCCGGTCCATCTTTTTCCTCCACCCGCTTTTTTGATTTGCTGCCTGCCTGGCTGAACCAGGTGAAAGAGAAACGCCGGCTTGCCATAAGTAATAACAGTAAACCAATCCCTACCCATATCAGCCGGTTATATAACAATAACCCGGAAAAGGGAGGCGTAAACGTATTTTTTTCCAGCGGGGAAAGGTGTTCCAACTGGTTGTGCAGCACTGAGAACGCGGTAGGATCTGCAAGCACAACGTTCGGACTGCTGCTAAAACTGGTTTCGGCAAAGATCATCAGCAGCATACCGGCTAGCGCTACGCCATAAGCGCTCTTGCTGCTTTTGGCTAATACCGACACAGCCACACAGAGCGAAAACAATACAAATACATTGGGTAAAAAAATAAGCAGGGCTGCTCTTCCCAATGATATCCAAGAAAAAGGGCCGAGATTTGGCGCCGGTAAATAATTGTAAAGAATGATTCCCAGCAGGTAGCCGGCATACAAAAGGAGCAGTACGGTAAAGGATCCTGCATATCTTGCCCAGAAAAAAGAACGTTCACCCGATCTTGTGGTGTACAGGATCGCTGATGTGCGGTTATCTATGTCCTTGCCGAGCGCACTGCCACCGAGTATCGCGGTTACAATAAAGCCGATATAACCCATGCCCGCCAGTACGGTGTACAGGATGGCAGGGGCATTGGAGTAGGTCTTGTCTGCGCTGTAAAATTCCCCCGAGTGATGCATATAATAAACACCCTGTGAGATCATAAGCAGCAGGAACACCCAGGTAAAAGGCTTTTTCAGTTGCTGCTTTATTTCAAAAGAAAAGACGGTATTAAACATGGGCGGGCACTTTTTTAGAAGTAAGCGGATCATTGGTAAGCAACCTGAAGTAAGCGTCTTCAAGGGAAGGCGTCTTTGGCGTAAAGGTTTCGTCAGGTGCAATATCACTCAGTACGGTGATGATCAACCTGCCTGCATGAAACCTGTTGGAGATGATCTGCAGACCCCGCTGCTGGTAAGACGGCAGCGCCTGCTTGCTGATCTCTTTTTCCCAAAGCTGCCCGCGCAATTCATTTTCAATATCAGCGGGCTTCCCGGCTTTCAACACCTCACCGTTACCAATGATGGCCATATCATTACAAAGTGTTGATACGTCTTCTACAATATGGGTGGATAGTATAACAATGGTATTTTCGCCTATTTCGCTAAGCAGGTTATAGAACCGGTTACGTTCCAGCGGATCCAGCCCGGCCGTTGGCTCATCCACGATAATAAGTTTAGGACTGCCCAGCAATGCCTGCGCTATGCCGAAACGCTGCTTCATGCCGCCGGAATAAGAACCGAGCTTTTTTTTTCGCACATCATACAGGTTAACTCTTTTCAATAAATCAGCAACGGCTGTCGTGCGTTCGGATCTTATACCGATGCCTTTCATGTCGGCGATATGATCCAGCATTTCTTCGGCAGAAACATTCTGGTAAACGCCAAAATCCTGCGGCAGGTAGCCAAGTATTTTTCGTATTTCCTGCGGCTGCTTCAGCACATCAATATCGTTCAGGAAAATACTCCCGCTATCGGCGTCCTGCAGGGTCGCAATAGTGCGCATCAACGTGGATTTCCCTGCGCCGTTCTGCCCCAACAGCCCAAACATTCCTGTGCCGATAGTCAGAGAAACATTGTTTAAAGCCTGTTTGCCGTTTGGATAGGTTTTGGAAAGATTTTTTATAACGAGCTGCATAGATTATATCTTTTTTTTATTTTGATCCGCAACGAAAAGATGATTGCCTTATTTCTTTGTGAAAAGTGAAACGATAAATGTGAGATCTCACCTTTGTCGCCTGCCTGCCGACAGGTTGCCGTTTCACGTTTTAACATAACACTATTTTAATCTCTTAAAATCTCGCTTTAAGCGTTACACCATACATGCGCGGCATACCCAGCAGCACGGGAGACGTTGCTCCTGTTTGTGTGGCATAGGCAAAGGCCAGGTAACGGGCGTTACTGATATTTTTTGCCCACAGGCTAATCTCCATGAAACGGTATTGAAAACCGAGCGATGCATTTACGAGGCTGAAAGGATCCTGCACCAGGTCGTTATAATAGGTCATGTATTGCTTACCCAGGTATTTCCATTCGGGAGAAACATACAGGCTGCTGTGATCATTGAAGCTGTAACGGTAGCTCAAAGAAATAGCGGAAGTAAACGCAGGGGTAAACACCTGCTTATTGCCTTTGTAATTTTTATTATCGCTGCCGGAATCATCGGGTAGTATCAGCGTTTTGTACTCAGACTGCACAACGCCCAGGTTATAATTCAGCTCCAGCCCTTTTGCCAGCAGCCCTGTCAGCTCCAGCTCTGCCCCCTTGTTGACGAGATGTCCCACGTTTTCCGTAGCATTCTGGGGAAGCATTAATGTCTGCTGCTGGTCCTTCCAGTCGGTATAAAAAAGAGCGGCATTAGCCCGCAGGCGGTGATCAAACCATTCCGATTTGAAGCCCAGCTCAAAATTGTCGGTATATTCCGGTTTATAGTTCAGCAGATCAGGATCGCTGGTATATTGATTGAAGCCACCGGCATGAAATCCCCTTGAATAAGTGGCATAGATCATTTTGTCTGTGCCGGGTTTAAAGCTTACGCTAAGCCTGGGAGAAAATGCCTTGTCATTGCCTTTTAATTTTTGTTCAGGCGTAATCACCATTGAGGGATCGGGCGGTTTCACAAAATCCGTGGAAAACGAAAGATTGCGGCTATCATAGTCATAACGCAGCCCGCCGGTAAGGGTCCATTGATCGTTTATTGCATAATCCAGGTTGGCGTATCCTGCAATTCCGTATATTTTTCTCTCTGCATAAATATTGCTGGTATAAGGCGCGTTCGGATCCATTATAACCGCATCTTCACCATATTTGTACACCGTTTGAGATGGTTTTGTGTCTATGAACCCAAAAATGCCGGCGGTCAGTTTTATATGCTTACCATAGTCACCCGTCATGCGAAAATCCTGGGTAAATGTTTTTTGCTTTTGCAGGGGCATTTCAAAAGTGACCATGTTATATGGACTGTAATCAGCATCATAATCCTCATACGTATCGCTCAGGTAGGTATAGGCGGTAGTAGAGGAAAACTGCGTTGATTTTGTTTTATATTGTGCAGTCAGCGATGCGGTGTACAGTTTTCTTTTTTCCAGGTTAGCGCCATTCTGATTGATCGTATAGAGATGTTTAAAAACGCTGTCGGCATTTACCACATAAGGAAAAGCGCCGCGTATATTGTTATACTCGCCTTTCGCATTCAGGGTCAGTGAAAATTTATCGGAAACAAGGTATTTCAGGTATGCATTGCCGTTCCAGGTTTCAGGCTTGTCATATTTTTTACTATTGTATAAATTGGTGTAGAATCCGTTGCGGGTATCATACAGACCGGTGAACCCGGCGAACAGCTTATTTTTTACAATCGGGCCGGATAATCCCAGCGCATACCGCTGGCTGCCATAACTACCTGTACCTGCTTCGGCAAAACCGTGCAAAGCATTATCCGGCTTGCGGGTAATAATGTTGATGATGCCTCCCAGGGCGTTTCTTCCATATAAGGTACTTTGCGGACCCCGCAGTACTTCTATTCTTTCCAGGTTCTGAAATTGCAGCGAGCTGGAATACCCGTCAAACATCGGTACACCGTCCACATACACCCCAACGGCAGGATCTGTGGAAAAAGTAAGAATGCCCCTGATAGCAATAGTACTTAAAGAAGGTGCGCCATCGTTCATCGTCATCAGGTTGGGAACAGACAGCAGCAGGTCGCCCACTTCGGTAATTTTCCGCCTTTCAATTTGTCTGCCGCTGATAGCCGAAACAGCCATTGGCACCGCCTGCAGATCGCTTTCCCGCTTTTCAGCAGTAACTACCACGGGCTGCAATTGCAGGGAATTAACACGAAGCGACAGGTGAATATCCGTATTGTTGTTTTTGCTTACTTTAATAACGCTGCTTAATGGTTCGTACCCGATAAGTGTTACGGTAAGCGTGTAGGAACCTGCAGGGATGTTTTTAAAAATAAAATGACCGTTGTCGTCTGCATGGGTCTGCACCTTTAACTCTTTTACGATGATAGTGGCGCCCGCCGCCGGGGCGCCGTCTTCTGCATGGATATGACCCTGTAAAGAAGCGGATACCTGTGCGAGGGCATAAGACTGGAACAGGCCTATAAAGAAAAACCCGGTAATGAATCTGACCATTTTATGACAATGATTATGTGTTAAATGAGATTACTTTGTGGAATTGCAAAATTAGCCGGGCCACTTCGCGGCGGTTTGTGCAAAACGGAGTGAGATTTATCCTATACGGAATTTTTAAAAAATGCATCATGCAAATCAGAATAAACAGCGACGACCTGGCAGAAATGGTTCTTGAAAACCATTTCCCGGAAAACTATTATGACCCTGACAGTGCTGTTACCGAACGTACCACAGGGATTGAAAACGTATTAGGTAATGGCAGCTACAGGGAAGTTTTTTTTGAAGGCATTCATATCGCTTACGGGGATTTGCGACTGAAGCAGGAAACCAGATTGCTTTTTGAAAGTGATTATGAGACGGTGGAGATGCATTTTGATCTTTGCGGCAGCAGTGTTACCAGTATTGCAAACAGCTCTAATTACTCGTATGCATTTACTACCAACCGTCATAATATTATTTATGTGCCGGGCATAAAAGGCAATATACATTTCAGCGCGAGCGGCATGCGTACGCTTGAGATCAACCTGGTGCCTTCGCTGTTTAAAAAGTACCTTCGGGATACCCATGCTTATGATGATTTTTTAAATCTTGTCCGTAAGCAATCTCCGGGATTGCTTGGTAAACACAACATGCCGATCACGCCTGCCATGATGCACCTTGTCAATGCTATTATCAATTGCTCCAGGAAAGGAATATATAAACGCCTTTTTCTTGAAGCGAAAGTGGTTGAGCTGCTCTTGTTGCAACTGGAACAGTTTGCCACCCATGATTGCAAAGTGTTTTGCTCACTGAAGGCTGCCGACGTGGAAAAAATACAGTATGCAAAGGAGATCATCCTCAGGCAGCTTCATAATCCCTGCTCTCTTATTGATCTTGCCCGTCAGGTGGGTACCAACGAGTTTACACTGAAGAAAGGCTTTAAGGAAGTGTTCGGTACTACGGTATTTGGTATGGTAGCCGAAGTAAAGATGGAGCAGGCAAGGCAGTTATTGTTATCGGGAGAAAAAAATATTTCTGAAGTAAGCGATCTTACGGGGTACAGCCACCAGGCACATTTTACGAAAGCCTTCAAAAAGAAGTTTGGTGTACCTCCTAGTGAATATGGAAAATGACAGGCTTTTATCGGTTATAATAATTTATAGGTATATCTTCCTAACTAAGCTGTTTCATACAATACGCCGCGGGTTGCATCGTTCATCTGTTTTTACCCCTGACCAAATTGTGGACAACTCATATTCAAGCCACCCTTCGGGCTTTCCCCGTCACCTCAAATTATTACTTAGGGGCTGCTGAATAACTGGGGATGCCTCATAGATTTGGGAAAAAGGAGTATATCGCCACGAATGCACGAATATTTAGTGTTAATTCATAGAAAATCTTGAGAGAATTATCTGTTTTTGAAGTGTAAGATTTGATCTGCCGGCATCATATCTGCAGTTATCAGGCACAAAAAACAATAACACGAATTTGATACAGGAATACGCCGCAGGCGCATTCCTGTATTCTGTACAACTAAATTTCATTCGTATGACAATCAATTATTTAAGAAATGAAATTTTGTTGTATTCCAAAATCATCCCGCGTTCCGCGGGACGCTGGAGTTCGTGGCATAGAAAAAACAGACACGGCCGTTAAACAGCAAGCCCTACTTAGCCGGAGGGAAGCGATAATATGGGCTATACGCAGTATTCCCCTTATCTCCCGCAGCAAAAAAAGCCCGGAAGATAAAAGAAACAAATAGTACTGAACACCGGTAAAATTTTTACAGCCAGATCTATTTCACAGCTACGCTCGTCGTAACCGTCTGCCATGTTTCTTTGTAAGGGTTGCTATTCCAGTTACCGGCTTCTTCTTCATTCTGTCCATATTCAATAATGTATATCCCGGCAAAGCCAGCGTCAAAACTTATACTTCCCTGTGCATCGGATTTAAGCTTTTTAACCCATCCCTGTGGCGCCATAATGGTAACTTCCTTGTCTGCCAAAGCGCTTCCCTGTTTGCTTAGGGTAACGGATACTTTATTATCCCGGGCATACTGCCGGGCTGCTGCTGATAAGCGATAAGCTGATAGGTTTAAAGGCTGATTTTGATTTTTACCAACCTGTACCATAACAGAGGAACTGAATTGAAACCTTTTTTCTTCCCACAGGTCTTTGGCTACATGGCTGGTATATATGGTATATGTTCCTTCCGTTGCAGGAATAAAAGAGGCTTCCAGCCATTCCCCTTTATCTGTAAGCGATAATTTCGTACGTGACTGATCCGGCCGAACCAAATAAACCTCAAGCTTATTCAGATCCGAATACCAGTCTGTTGTTTTTTCTATTTGTGCATGTTCATATTCTCCATAATACACGCGAACGGTTTGTTGTTTTCCCCTGACACCTGCCGGCGAAGATTCTATCCAGATGGCATGTGCAAATACAGAGGAAACAGACAATGTGAGCATAAGAGCCAGCGCTAAAGAAATTATTCTCATGATCAGTAATTATAATTGGAATACCTGCTCACATCATCTGAGCAGGTATTCCTTTAGGAGTTTAAAAAATTAATCTACAATAATGTTGAACCCATTCAGGCGTCCGCTCTCTACAAGGCGGAAAGTTTCTTTTACCACGCCGGTCTCCGGGTTGTATTGATTAACACCAAAGAATTTTTCCTTTGTATTGTTGGAAAGGAAATAAATCTCACCATTGTGATAAAATGGATTTTGAGTGCCGTAGAAACTGTCTGCCGGCATGTTCAGGCGCCGCGCTACTTTTGTAGTTGCATCAATTTCAGTCCAGAACCAAATATCGTCCCTGTATTTCACACCATGCTCACCGCCTCCGTAATAAGATGTAGCACGGGAGGGAATAGTTGTATAAATCTTGCTGTTGTAAACAAACAGCCTGTTGAACTCGGCCTTGAACTGGAAATCTTTGATGTCGATTGAAAAATCCTGGTCAAAAGTAGTTTGTCCTTTTTTGATGCGTAAGATCCTGGAAGAGTAGTTGGCATCCTGCACTTTCATATCGCCCACAGCCACAAAATACAGATCCTGTGTTACTTCATCCAGGCCCCACAAAACATGATCAATGAATACGCCTAAATGGGTAGTGCCTTCAAATTTTGTTACACCTACAATTTCTTTCTTTGTAAGATCATATACCGCAATAGCCACTTCTTTTTTGTTTGGCGTTACCTGCCAGTTACCGGTTTCTAAAGTGCCGAGTAACAGATCTACGTACAGCTTATCATCGCGCTTTGCAATAATCAATTGTCCTGCAGACTCATCGGGATAACCTTCGGACAATGAGCTGAAATCAATTTCCCCGGTGCGTTCCATTGTTGTGGGGTTAAATGTCTGCAGCTTCAGCCCGCCACGCACATCATCCCAGTAATAACCTTCGGTGGCGCTAGCCACCAGGTAGTTAGAGATGTATTTTGTAGAAAGAGAAGGCAAAAATTTGTCTTCCACTACCTTGTTGGAAGCGTCCAGGTTCATCTTTAATATGCCCTGCGCGTTGGAGGCGCTGTTTACTTTGTATAGGGTTTTACCCAGGGTTCTTCCTCCCAGCACACTGCTTAATTGAAAGAAAGGAAGGTTGGCAAGATTAACTTCCCTGGCTTTGTTTTCTTTTAAGGTGTAGATGCCGCCGCTCCATCCGCTTGTGGCAGCATAAACAACCCATGTTTCATTTTTAGGAAACTCGCTGGTTTCTTCCGGAGGAGTAGTTGCGTCGTCGCTTTTGCTGCAGGATGCAAAAATCATCAAACCGGAAAAGCCTACAACTAATGAACGAAATAAACTTCTTCTTTTCATACTATTTTTTATTTTGATTTAAGAATTGATAAACAAATTTTAAATGATACGACCGCCCGGGCTTTTGAATATTAAAATTGTCGTATAATCTTACATTCCCCAGGTTTCTGCATTCGGCGGATACAGATAATTTTTTATCAGGGAAATGATAGTACAATCCGATATTGTGTGAAAACTGGCCCAGCCTGTTATCATTGGGAATGATCATCGAGGTCTGTACTTTTTCATTCTTTCCAAATAATGCAGGCTCCTGCGATTTAGGAATTGCATACAGGAAAAAACGGTGGGTATAATGCCCGTTCCAGGTAAGCTCCACACGATCCTTTTTTGAGAAGAGATTATTGAACTCTTTTCGCAACCATGTATTACCAAACAAAAAAGGAACATTGGGAATGCGAGATCCTTCAAGAAAAGCAAATATGGATTCTACATCTACCCTGCGAACATCCTGGTAGGTAAGATTAAAACCAACATCAAATAATTTATGCGGCGTATAATTCGCTTCCACCTCAAATCCTTTCACTTCAGATCGTTCATAATTAATATACTTGTTGAAGGGTATATCCAATTGGAGGAAAATAATATCTTTTACTTTCCTGTAAAAAAATCCTGCAGACAAGGTCAGACTATGGTATTCTGCCTGCAGCGTATATTGTCCGTTAAGGTTGATGTTATGACTTTTCTCCGGCTTAAGGCTCATATTTTCTTTGGTCATCAGGCCATCTCCAAAAATTTCATTCTCATCGGGCAGCCTGTTTGCATACTCATAAGACAGCTTAGCCATAAAGCGTTCGTTATTCCACCTTAAGCCGGCAAGGTAACCCGGTTGCCTGTTGGAAACTGCAGAGCGCCAGCCCAGTCCAAAGTTGTCTGTTGTATAGCCTTTTGTTGAAAAGTAATAATGTTTCAATGCAACAATGCTTTCCACGCTTTTATTAAACCATTGTGAACGCAGTCCCAATCCCATATTGTTCTTTCGATATACTGCCGGCACGGTCAGCACATCAATTTTTTCAACAGCAGTAATGGCTCCGAGCGGGTCGCTTCCTTTCCGGTTTTGCTGGTAGTACAGCTCGCTAAAGTCTATGGTATGCGCATTGCTAATCCGGTACGAAATGTTCAGCCTGGAAGAAAAAAAGTGATAATTTAATTGCTGATTATTACCGAGGTTGATCTCTCCCCGCCGCAAACCGCTGCCGATAAGTTCTCCGTCCCATCCATACCTTACAGTGGCGGTATCTATAAATTTTGTATTGAAGAAGCTGTAAGTTCCCAACAGGTTTACTTTTAACCTGTTTTCCAGGAATCCTTTTTTATAGCTGATCAGCCCTGTATAATTTTGCTCTTTAGAAAAAGGTTCTCCATACACTTTGTCCATAATGCCATCGTGCTGGATCTCTTTGTAAAAAGACGACCTGATGAGCGTAAGGCGAAGATCATCGGCCCATTTTCTGTTTTGAACGCCTGCAAAAGCCTCAACATAATATGTGCGTACAGCATCGTGAAATCGCCTGAGGTCTTTATACACTCTCACTCCTGTCCCCGTTGCATACACAGGCACATGCACTTTATAATCGTTGTCTGAATAATTAAAGGAACTGTTGGTGCCGATATACCATTTCCGGCTCTTGTTGTGCCACAATCCATACACAGTGGCACGATGCGTATTGAAAGAAGCTATTTCGTAAGAAAGCTCCAGCGTTTTCTCCGGCTCCTGGCGCGATACTAAATTAATACCTCCGCCAAGCGCATCTGAAGCCAGATACAAAGGCATCACGCCCTTATACACTTCTACCCGCTCCAGCATATTCAAAGGGATCGTGCCGAGATTAAACCCGTGACCAAATAATTCAACGGGTATACCGTCTTTAAAAATACGCACTGCCTTGCCTTGCAATCCGCCAAGATTCACCTGAACAGGAGCGCCTATATTTCCATCGGTACGCAATTTTATTCCAGATGCCCTGTTCAGCACTTCACTTACATCACCTCCTTTGTTATACTCTTTTTGCAGATCTATTGACTGAACGGAGAACGGCGATATATCCATCAGTTGCTTTGCTGTTTTGGAATAAACCGTTACTTCATCCAGTTGAACCGGGCTATTCCATTTTTCGCTTAAAACAAATTTGAATTGGTTGCTGCCGTTGCAGTGTATAACAATCGTTGTATCCAATATTTGTTTTCCGTCTTTATAAAACAACAGGGTTTGTTTGCCCTCTTCAAGCTCCACCGTTATGTTTCCCTGTGCATTGGTATAGCCTAAAAGGAAGGCTGCCTTATTTTTCACGGTTATACCTTCCATTCCATTACCCTTTTCATTCATTACTGATAATTGCACCGGGCAGCCAATCGTCTGTAATGAAAATGCTGTTAAAAGGAAAAGGAAGAATATTTTAATCACCGGTCTTTCTGTTTATATATTTTTAATTGCTAATTAATCGCCGGACCACCGGTCCGGAAGGGTTATCTATATGCCAGCTCCCGCAGATCGGTACTTTTTTGCGTATTTTTGGCCTGAAAATTTCATGTCGCTTTGAGCCGGCAAAGTTGTTGAACGAGCCTGGTGATTACTTACGAATATTGGAACATTTATTATGAATATGGAAATGTTTATTATGAATTTGGAAGCATAGTTATGGGGTATAAATTATTAGCAACTGATTTTGATGATTTTCTTTCTCCATCTGAGGAAGAAAATAAAATGCTTTTCAGAACGCCGAAAGGAAATATCAGCTTTGAGCAGCAGCATCTGAGGGAAGGGATGTTCATACTTCAGTCAAAGTACACAATGACGGATGATGTCAGTCTTTTTGGTAAGGGTGAAGAATCGTTGCTGGAAATTCAGCTTAACCTGTCTGATGCTGACATTCATTTTACAAACCAGTCTAAACGCCATATTACCAAAGCATCGTCTGGGAATATTTCCTTCCTGTCTGCCGAGGCTAACCATGCTGATATACAGTTTCACAAGAATACAACATATCAGACCTTTGATGTACATATTCCACTGGGGTTGCTGAATAAATATGCGGGCGAATCTGATTTGATGGACACATTCATTAACAAAATCCACTTAGGGAAGAGCAGTGTTCTGAAAAACGGTGGCGTAGCTATATATGGCGATATAATAAGAACGATCCGCGATATCCGGAACTGTACATTTGAAGGGCTTACACGCAGGATTTATTTGGAATCGAAGGTCTACGAATTAATAGCACTACTGTACGAGAGTATAAGTAACAAGCCCCGTATCAGGCTAAACAAGTCAGACCGGGACAAAATTCACCATGCAGCCTATCTCATTAAAGAAAACCTGGAAAAACCTTTAACTATCCTGGAGTTGGCCAAACAGGTGGGTATCAATCAAACAAAATTGAAAGAAGGATTTAAAGAGGTATTTGGCAGCACGATATTCGGATACCTGCAGCAAATACGAATGAATGAAGCCAGGAGATATTTGGTAAATACCGACCTTTCCATACAGCAAATCGGCAATTTGCTCGGCTATCAGAATATGTCTAATTTTAGTGCTGCCTTTAAAAAATTCAACGGTATTTCTCCACTAAAGATCAGGGGGCTATAGAAGGATTGCGGCAGCGGCAATGATTTCAATACTACAATTTATTATTAATCATTTTTAACACGAGCAAAAAAGGTAACGGTTGTTGGTGAAATAAATTGAACATCATAAACGGTAAACAATACTCCTTACGAAATGAACAAAATAGAAATATTTGAAAATGGAAGAGCAACAGGCTACAATCAGTTTGTGAAAACATGGATACCAGGCTATCATTATTTTTTAAACCTGTTACCCAAATTACTCAGTGAAACTGAATACAAAGATCTGTTGATAGCAGGTTGCGGAACAGGAAATGAAATAGAACTATTTATACAGGCGCCCGGGCATTGGAAGATCACAGGCGTTGACCCTTCGCCTGAAATGATCAGTCAGGCAAGAGAAAAGCTTCAAACCTGTGACAATGTAACGCTGATCGGGGGCGTGGTAGCTGATCTTGACAGTGAAAAAAAATATGGCGCTGCAACGCTTTTGCTGGTGCTGCATTTTCTTGATGACAACGGCGATAAGCTAAGCCTGCTCAAAGACATTGCGGAAAGATTAGTTCCAGGTGCAAGATTTGTGATGCTTGATATTACGGGCGACAAGCACCAGGTCAGCCAAAATTTAAAAGTGCTTAAACTTCTTTTACCAGACGGCCTGGACGAAGAACAAATCAATAGTCGCCTGAACAGGATAGAAAACGATCTTTTTCCTGTTTCGGAAGAAAGGGTGTCGGAATTATGTGCAGCAGCAGGGTTTGAACCGCCGCTTCGTTTTTTTCAATCATCCATATACATGGGCTGGCTGACGAAGAAGAAGTAAATCAAACGGGCGCAAGCTGATACTCCAAAGTGTAGAGGAATAAATAAAAAGCGAAAAAACAATCGTGTAGCCCCAAAAATACTAAGCCCAAACGATATTGTCTTTCCAAATTCTTTTGCTAATGACCTTGCGGGAATATTTTTTTGTCAGACATTATTTTTTCAATACCCGTGTTAGCAATTAGTGCTTTTATTCGCCTTTATTTTCTTCGGTCAGACTTATCATATTCCGATTAAATGAGGATAATTTGTTACCCAAAACCGAAAAGAAACTTATGTCAGCATTTTCAATAGCTGTCAATGCTTTTTGCAGAACTTTCGCACCTTCTCCGGTCAATTTAATTACTTTCGCCCTTGTGTCTGTTTGGTGTCCCTGTCTGCTGATGAATTTCTTGTCTTCCAATGTCCGCAGAACTTTGGAAACCATCATTCTGTCGGAGTTGCTTTGATTGGCAATGTCCACCTTACTTCAATTCACTGCTATATTTCTTCGGTCTTTTGCCGATATGTTTTTCAAACACCCTGGAAAAATGACTCAGGTTCTCAAAACCCATTTGATAGCCGGCTTCTGATACAGATAGCTTTTCATCACGCAAAAGCCGGGCAGCTTCTTTCATGCGCAAATGTTGATAATAATCATAAATTCCCATACCGAAAATCTGCGTAAATAAGGTACGCATCTTCAATTCGTTCATCCCGGCTATTTGTTTCAGCTCGGCGATAGTACTGGGCTTATCTAATGATGAAACGATCTTGTCACGTACTTTGTAAACAGATTTTATGTCGCTTTCGCTCATTTTCTGATAAGCAGATGTTTCCCGTTTGCTCAAACTCTGAAACAAATAAAAAAGCAATTCCATTGCCTTAAGCTTGTAGTGATAACTTTTTAGTGTGCCGGGTTCCTCCTGCTTCACTATGTCGTTTACAGTGCGCAAAATATCGTCCGTCATAATTTCTTCAATCTTCGGGCTGAACGAGGAAAAGCCGGAGCTGTTCCAACAGTCGGGGATCAGCGTATCGCTGTCCATCAGCCACTCTGATGACTACTGCCTGTTCCATACCACATTGCCGGCGTTGCCGCGGCGGTTCGAGACCATTAATTTCTATTTTGTGAAAGCAAAGCTGGGCTACGAGTCTTTCTGGGTGAGGGATATTTCTTATAAGCTCGGCGAGCAACCCACGATTCAGGTGTCGCTTGACGGCGGCTTTCTCAACCGCTACCGCGAGTTCCTGCTGGAAAAGGCGCTGTTCCGAAACGGGCTTAGCCGGCATGCGCTGAGTGATATGTACGATTTCCAGGTGGATGACTGGCTGAATGGGTTTGACAGATAATAGTTGCAAGGCATTCTGCAGTGCGTAAATACCCGTCTTTGTTGGATGCAGGTGATTTCAATTCAGCTAAATTCTATGATTTAGCCGATTATCTACATAATTTCGGCCATAAAGTATTTGCAACCTTACATCGTAAATGACTGTTTGCAATTATGAGTCTCTTTTATTCTAATTTACAAAAGTCTCTTTTCAGGTATGCGGAACTGGTAGAGCACTCCAATTCCCTGGGACTGTCCGAAGATGCCATAGATGCGGAAAACCTGTTTTGTGCATTTTTAAATCAGGCGTTCGGTCGGAAACTTGCCAATGCCAACGAAGACAATAAAAATCAACACAGCTTTGACCTTGCTAATAAGAAACAAAACTTAGTTGTCCAGGTAACCTCCAACAGACAGTATTCTTCAAAGCTAAAGGATACGGTTGCAGGATTCAAAGCTAATCGCGCAGGAAAGAAAAAAAGCCGGCTGATTATTTTATTTATTTCAAAGAAATGTCCCAAGTCCGTACTAAAAACTGTAACGGAAGCCAATTTCATATACGAAGGCTATGATATTCCCAAGCTTTTAGATAAAGTATACTATTCAAATAAGACCACTTCCCAATTAAAAAAGTTAAACCAAATATTTCAGGATGCAACGTCACCAATATTCATCAACTCCACATTTCCTGAAATGGAAAGTCGCACAAAGGTAGAGGCCTTACCCGTTCAACCTGTCTCCATCAACAAAAAAGGGATCTTTATAGAAAGAAAAGCCCTTATTGAAAACATTTTTTCGTTCGGACAAACAGCAAATGGCATCCTTACCGGTGGACCCGGTGTCGGAAAGAGTTTTACGATAGCGCAACTTCAGCAATTTTGCTATAAGAAGAAAGTGCGTTGTTCTATTATCAGGATAAACGAATTGCTTGATGGTACTGACGAGGAGTTGAACAGTGAGCTTAAAACGGAAACGAACTGGATATCTGCCCTAAAAAAAATAAAACTTACCAACAACGGATTTAAGGGATTACTCATACCAGCTCAACCGCCTGGCTTTTGAAATGAAATGCTCACCGAAAGAATTTATACCGGACAAGGCTTTCGAGGAAAGTATTAATACCGGGAGGAGGAAGCAGAAGAAATAGAGGCAGCCTGTCAATTTGCTGTCTGTAAACTCCGTCGTGCCAGGAATTCAACTGTACAAACTTGCTACTGTATATAGACTTTTTGCAGGAACCTGTGCTCTCCCAGGTAAATTTTAAGATAATAGATCCCCGGGGGCACTGCTGACAGGGAAATCATATGTTCACTTTCCCCCTGGTTGATCCACATGACGCTCCTGTTAAAAATCCGGCCTGCTGCGTTCCAGAGCTCTACGTTGTAGTTACCCGCAACACTTGTAGTAATACTAAAGTAGATTTTTCCCGAGGTTGGGTTAGGATATATTTTTAAGGACTCCGGGCCTGTTTCCTCCGAAGGTTCAGGATACCGGATACAATTAACTGTAATCACGTTTGAAGAGATCACGGTATCGGCTGCACAACCCTTTCTTTCAACATCGAGCGTTGCATGAATTTTCATATCATTCGCGGCTTCAAAGGAAAATGTCTTACCATGAGCGCTCAATGTATCATCAATAAACCAATTGACAGCGTCCTGCAAAGCTGCATTATCCGTAGTTGCGGTAAACCTGAGCCCAGGCTCCGGGCAACCGGTATAAGAAATGCTCAACGCAGGATATTGAAAAGTTGCATTGTAAATGTTTCTGGACACCATCTCCACATCGGCACTGTTATAGACAGATACTGTATAAAGTCCGGCTTTGTTTACTTCAATTGTGCTGGTGGTCTGACCGTCGCTCCAGGCATAGGCGCATTGATCGCAGCCTGTTGTGTCAATACTTAAATAGACCGTTGAGCCGCTGCAGATCGTGTCTGACGGATTTACCCAGATGACTGGTTGCTCAGGAGCGGACAAATCGGGTTTGTCCGATACCAGATACCTGGCCATCCATATATCTTTCAGCCTGTTGTTAATGGCGGAAGCTGCTACCACCAGATTCCCGTCAACATCTTTGAACGCGGTGTTTGCTTCAAAGCCATTTAAAATATAAGTGGCTTTTGATAAATCGTCCGGAACCGGTTGCGAGATTCCCGGAATCGGCGGTGTAATGGTCATTACGCCATTGACAGCAAAACTGCTGTCCAGTCCGCCCGTTTTTTTGACGCGAACGACAAACTGAACAGGTGGCTCGTAGATATCGCTGGTGTATGCTGCTGTTCCGGTTATAAAAAAGTCTCCATTGTACAGCGGCACTATTGCACCGGGTTCTATATGACGGAAACCTGTCGTAGAATAATCAAGGTATGCAAGATGTCTTGATGACGAAAGATCGAACGGGTTTAAACGCGTCAGCACGATGCTTGTATTCCACTCAAGCGGGTTACTGGTCATATAAATAATATCGCCTGCATGATCCTGTACCATCATCTTAAATCGCTGGCCATGGAAACTACCTTCAAGATCAACCTTGCCATTTTTACCGCCAGACCGGATGATCTGTCCGTGCTGATTCAGCCGAAACATCTTGTAATAATACGAATCCTGTTCCTGTATGACTACCAGGATGGACTGGTCTTTTAGAGCCAGTATATACTCCGGCTTGCCGTCATTGGCATAGGTTTCGCTGAAGTCCGCACGCAGATCAATCTGGACTATGCCGTCCCCACCGAAGCTGCTATCTAATTTGCCATTTTCAAGCAGCTTCAGTACGGAAATTTTTGTTGTTTTTGCCGATCCTTTCCTGTACATACCCAGTGCCAGCATTGAGTTATCGGCCTGAAGCCCAAAAATGGTGAACCATCCTGGCAAGGCAGGTACAATATCTCTCTGAAATGGTTCAAAGATAACTCTGCCATTCAGTCCAAACGAGGGGTCCGGTTTGCCTTCGGCGGTATACCGGTCGATCATTAGTGAACTATTCCAGTCACTATATGGCTCTACGCCCTGCCCGAAAATTATCATACGGCCTTTACGGTCTACCCTGTAATCAGAAATCGTCATCGAATCCCTTATTTTGACAGTACCCCGATTGCCAAAAGTTGCATCTTTTTTTCCGTCTTTTGTCAACCGGAAGATATGAAAGCGATCTTTGACGGACGCCACCGCCTCCCGGTTGATACTGTAGGTTGTGCCCAATATACCGCCGTTAGATAAAGGTGCGGCGCTGGTAATAAGGTCCACGCTGTTATACATCGGCGCCTCATTAAAGCCTTTGGAATGATATGCGGGGTCAAGCTGCCCTTCCCCCGTTACTTTATAGCTGCAAATACCCCTGCTGCTGCCTGATACAGCAAATATCATATCCTCCTTTTCAATGTTGGTCAGCCAGGTAAACATGCCGCCCATACCTGTTAACAAGGGTAATGTCGGGATATACATCCGGCCGTCAATATCCAGGTTGCCGGTGGAGTCAACATTTATCTTTATCAGCCTGGTTACGTAATCATTATATCCTATTTCTGCCAGCCATAACTGATTGACACGGGCGTCTGCCGCCGGCAAAAGGTCAAGCTTATTGGTTTTCGGAATGCCGCTTTTGGGATTGTCAAAGGTGGTGTCGGGAGTTCCGGTCTTTGTGAATTTATATTGAAGTATAGCACCGGTACGATTAGATGCATAGAATACAAAGGACGAGTCCGGCAATATTGTCAGTCTTGTCAACAGATGGTCGAAAGGATATTCGGTGATGTGTGTGAAGACATCAATGCTCCTTGATGCATTATGGTTGAAACCGGAATCGATCACCCCTGCCAGCGACAATTTAAGGAGACGCAGGCTGTCGATGCCTGTCTGCACCTTTGAGTCCTGTATAACCGACATCACAAAGTGATTCTCAGATAACTGTGCACAAGTTCCAAACGATATCCTTTGCGCAAAATCGAAGTTGCTGAACCCGTTTGTTCCATAAGCAGGATCAATATTCCCGTCTGCATCCAGTTTAAAGGTATAGATGGTCGAGGGAACAGCATTCTGATACGTATTGGCTATAAGAATAAATCCCCCATCTATGCACGGTATCACATCCCTAAGCGCCAGCCGTCTCCCATTAGTAATTCCTGTAAAATCTATATTTTTATTCCCCTTCCTGCCGTAGGCCTCATCATTTGTTCCGTCTGTTTTTAGCTTCATAGAATAGAGGTTTATATCCCCGTCAAAACGAAACAGGTAAATCCCCGTCTCAGCATTATTCATCCGAACAAAACCCGGATATAAACTCCCAGCTCCCAAAAGTCCCGGGCTGGTTAGTATCCGGTAACCATTTTCATAAAAACTGCTATCCAACTTCCCTGTGCTGTCCAGTTTGCAGACAAACGAAATCCCGTAGGGATTGTGCTCATAGGTGGTTGATTTTTCGTAAGCAAAGGTTCCAAACGCATAGGTGTTATACCTTTTATCACGTACAAAAGTATTCAGACCATGTTCAAGTAAAGTAGTATCATCAAAATTGATATTTGTTACACCCTGGTTGCCAAAGCTGTTATCTGCCGGTAATACCGATTGAGCAAAGGAGGAGAAAGTGAGCAATAGTAATGTAGCAATTCCTGAAAGTACCTTCATCGCGACCTGAGGTTAGTTTGACGACAATGTTAACGTCCAGGCAGGTGCTAAATTTTGCCTCCCGGCGCTTTTTTGCAAGAATTAATATTTGATATAAATGGTATTGCTGTGTACGGAGGGTACTGAATGTCATAGAGAAAAATGAGGTTGGCGATGCTTTTTACAGCTCAAGCCGGGATGCTTAAAAAAAATGGAGGACCCTTCAGTGTGCCACCGCTGATCTTAATTTCACCCTGACATATTGTTGCAGGAGATTGGGATAGACGTTAAAAAGCAGGTTGCATACTGTCAGGGTTAGGATCCAGTAGTAATGTCCCAGGGCTCCCGCATATATTGTCATAGTGGTGAAAAATATGAACAGCGAAAAATGAAATTTCTCAAAGAAATAGGTTTGGTAGTATTGCTTCCTTACTGATGCGCGGTTTCTGGAAACTACTTTAAAACCGGGGTACTTTCTTTTCATAAATGCATTGATCAAACTTCCGTTTTGGGCAAAGGCATTTATATACTTCACGCCGATATTTTTGTAGAACCGGGCGCTCCTGCTGAGCTGTATGGCGTCAAAAAATGAATTGGGAAGAAAGACCGGGACAAAACTGAGCCCCAGCAAAATATATACTGTTTTTAAAGAGATATACCTGTAACAAAATATTGCCAGGGGCAATAAAAACAGGGCCGTCCACAGCAGATTGGGTATCATATTGTACACTGCTGCAACGTAACCTGCCTTTTGAGACACTATTTGCCGGGAGAAGAGCGCCACTCATTCGATTTGGTATAAAGTTACGCATCCCCGTCCGGTTAAAGGACATCTCTAAAACCTGCTTCGTTTTGCTCTCTCCTTTTCCATATTCGAACAAAGCAATACCCTTTTGATACAAGCCTGCCCACCATTGTGCCGGAACTTTGCATCAACAACGGGAAGAGTCCGATTCCTGTCACGCAGGCTCAGCTAAGACAAACAGCTAAGATCGGCCGCAAGAGTATCTGTTCAATATCCTAAAACTATCTTGAGCAAATTAAATGTGCTGCCGGCTGTCATACATACAAACAGAGATTCTGTTACAAATTCCTTTGATCTGGATACATCTATCCTGGCATTTGTTCTGAACTTTACTATACGAAAAAATAGTGGCATGAGCATTTGTAGGTGCTAAAATAACCATGTAAGCAAAAAACAGCATGCAAACCATATTAGGAGCCAATGGACAGATCGGTGAAGAACTGGCAAGAGCGTTAAAACGTAATTTCACTTCCGATATCAGGATTGTAAGCAGGAAAGCGAAAAAGGTAAATGATACCGACACGATCTTTTCTGCGGATCTATCTATTCGTGAACAAGCCATTGAAGCGGTGAAAGACAGCGAGGTCGCTTATTTCACTTTAGGGCTGCCGATAAATTCGGGCCTGTGGGAAAAGCAGTTCCCGCTCATTACAAAAAACGTGATTGATGCCTGTAAGATCAATGGAACAAAGCTGGTATTTTTTGACAACACCTATATGTACCCTCAAGATGACCGGGTACTTTCAGAAGAAACACCTTTCGCTCCCATAGGAAGAAAAGGCAGGGTAAGAAAAGAAATGGCGGAGATGGTTTTAACGGAAATGCGCTCGGGCAAACTGGAAGCGGTGATTTGCCGGGCTCCCGAGTTTTACGGGCCGGGTAAAACGCAAAGCATTACCAATACTTTAATTTTTAATAACATCAAAGAGGGAAAAAAACTGAAAGTTCCGTTAAGTGCCAATAAAAAAAGAAGCCTGATCTGGACGCCAGATGCAAGCCGCGCTACTGCATTGATCGGAAATACACCGGATGCTTTTGGCGGGACCTGGCATCTTCCTGTAGATGAAAGCCATCCTACCTACAGGCAATTTATAGCATTGGCTTCGGAAGTGTACGGTAAGGAACTCAAATACGCCGTTGTACCAAAATTTATCTTTAAGATAGGTGCAATATTAAATGAGAGTATGAAAGAGTTGCTGGAATTGCTTCCGAGATATGAACATGACAATATATTTGACGATTCAAAATTCAAGAAACGTTTTCCTGTATTTCAGGTAACAACTTACAGGCAGGGAATGGAGCAGATTAAGAACGACCCGCTTTAGCACAAAAATAAAAACAGTAATTTAGTAATACATAAATCTGAAAATCAGCAGATGAAAACTCCCGCAAAAGTTTCATCCATAAGTGCATTGCACCAGTTTTTAGGATTGAAAAAACCATCCAATCCGCTGATCAGTGTATTTAACTTTGATGATGTACAACTGGAGCCGCAAACGATTCTCAGTACAATAACAACGGATTTTTATGTGGTTGCCTTAAAGAAAGATTGTGCAGGCGGTAGATGTAAATACGGTCAGCAGTATTATGATTTCGATGAAGGGATGATGTACTTTATCGCCCCGCACCAGGTGTTACAGTTTGAAGACGTTCTGCTGAACGGCGTGAAAGGATTTGTGCTGGTAGTGCATCCCGATTTTTTTCAGGGCTATCCTTTGGCATCTCAAATCAAAGGTTATGGCTATTTTTCGTATGCAAGCAATGAAGCACTTCATCTTTCCGAAAAAGAAGAAAAGTCCATCATGGATATTATGGAAAATGTCAGCCGGGAAATAGATAGCAATATGGATGCGTTTACACAGGATTTACTGGTGTCTAATATTGAGCTGTTATTGAAATATTGCGACCGTTTTTATAACCGGCAGTTTCTCACCAGAAGGAAAGTCAACAGCGATTTGCTTACCAAACTGGAAGCCTTGCTGGATGATTGTTTCAAAAATGATCAATTGGTTGTATCTGGTATTCCTACCGTTCAATTTGTAGCGGGTGAGTTGCATTTAAGCCCCAATTACCTCAGCGATATGTTACGGGTGCAAACCGGTCAGACCACTCAGCAGCACATTCAAAACCGGTTAATTGAAAAAGCAAAAGAGCTTTTGTCAACCACAGGAATGTCTGTATCTGAGATTGCTTATTACCTTGGTTTTGAGCATCCGCAATCTTTTCATCGTTTGTTCAAAAACCGTACATCGGTATCTCCTCTGGAATTCCGGCAGTCTTTCAACTGAATAAGGCAGCTTTAAAAAACAGAGATTCAGCTACAAACTTCATTGATCAGGATACCGGCACCGAAAGTTTTCCCACGAATTTTGTTATTAAGCAATACTAATTCCATAAGCAATGAAAAAGCTCCTGTTGATAGTAACTAATGTAGATATGTATGCAAGCGGCAGGCTGAAAACCGGTTTGTGGCTGAGCGAACTGACCCATATTTACCACAGTGCAAAGGAAAAAGGCTGGAACATTGCCATTGCAAGTCCCAAAGGCGGCAATGTGCCGATTGACCCGGAAAGCCTGAAACCCCTCGTCCTGGATAAAATTTCCAAAGACTATTACGAGAATCCTGCGTTTATGAACGAACTGAACCATTCCCAAAGTTTGGAAGCCATAAACAACGATGCTTTTGATTGTGTGTATCTGGCAGGCGGGCATGCTACCATGTATGATTTCCCCGATGATATCAATATCCAATCAATCATCAGCGATCAATACGAAAAAGGGAAAATGGTAGCAGCTATTTGCCACGGCGTTGGCGGGTTACTGAACGTGAAACTTTCCAATGGTGAGTATTTAATCAAAGGGAGATCAATGACCGGATTTGACTGGTTCGAAGAAACGATAGCAAGACGAAAAAGAGAAGTGCCTTTCAATCTGGAGGCAGCCATTAAGGCGCGCGGAGCTGATTTGAAAAAAGCTTTTATACCGATGACTTCAAACGTAGTGGTGGACGGCAATTTGATTACTGGGCAAAATCCTTTCAGCTCAAAAGAAATGGCAAAGGTTGTTACCAGGGAACTTGAAAAATAGTAAAATTGGGATGACTGTCAGAAGGATATTTAGTGTCTGTATCCTGAAATTACGGTGTCGTATAATGGTACGGTGAAATTATAACAGGAAGAAACCACCGAACTATTTTTGCAATTGTGAACATGATTTATGGCATTAAAAACGTGAAGTATGTTAAGTGAGAAGGAAGTCGCATTGCTGTATGAAACATTATTGAGTACACCGGGCATGAATGATGAAGCTGGATTTGCGCATACCCCGGAAGAATGTGTTGTTGCTGGCTAAAGTGATCGAGAAAGGGCTGCAGACCAAACCGGGCGAATCGCTGGAAGGATTGTTACGTGCAGCAGGCGAGGGGAGCCAGGAAGCGCTGCAGCAGATCAGCTCGGAACTATCACAGAAAGCAGGGTTATCGGATATGAGTGCCAAGCTGCATACACTACAGCCGCCGGGTAAAGAGAAATGATCAACCGGAGGTTACCCTGGGCATGAAGGGTTTTTCTTTTGCTGACTTTTTTTTGGGGTAACTGATAAAAGAAAAGTTGCCGGAAGCGTCATCGTACCGGTAAACGGAATCAGGATTTTGTGGCCTTCCACAGTAACCGGAAGGTCATGAATAGTAAGGAGCAGACAGCTACCAGCATGATGCCTGCGAGCCTGAACAGGTTTGCCAGCAGGAATAATAACCCGGATACAAGCTGCCTGCCCTGGTTGCGGGCAGCTTTGTTGGATACGGGCAAATAATATCTCCTATTACCAAATTGCAAAATGGCCCGGACGCCGGGGCCTGCTATTGTATAATTGCCTGCATTTAACCTTTTCATTGTAAAAATGCAACTGGACCGGTTGGCTTCTTCTCCAGTATGTTTTTTTCATGGTGCAAGTTTTCTGTTAACATCTGAATCACAAAAGAATAATAGAATTATCTATATTTGCAACACAGTAACAAAAATTAATTGTTCAGGCAACCGCACATACAAAAACTGCTCTCAGGTGTAATGCTGCTCCTTTTTGCATTCAGCATTACGTCTAAACGTTTTTTGCATGACCTTGTCGCCGATCACAAAGACACCATAGCCTGCCAGGATAACCTTTCGGCTCATCACATACATGCTGCCGGCTTTTATTGTTCCTGCGACGACCTGGTGGCTGAATCGGTATATATGAGCGGCGGCAATGCCATTGAATTAACCGTTCCGGCGGTGTTCATCGAAAAGACGCCTGCTTTCTCCGGGAACTATCATTACATATCATCCTTCTTTTCCGACCTCAGGGGACCACCAGCAGCTATTTAACACTTCATTCCCCGCATTTATTTTTTAAAAAAACGGTCTTCTGTTTTCGGTTTCGTGTTTATTCATTTATTCATCAGGTTTTGAACAGGCTATTACTTCTGCCATTGTTGCTGCTGCCGGCATTGTCAGCACTTGCACAGGACTGCTCACTGGATCTTTCCGGTTACATCACGGATACGGACACAAAGGAAAAGCTGTCCGGTGCCACTGTTTTGATCAGGGAAACCAGTCAATTCATGATAGCACAGTCCAATGGGTTTTACAGATTTGAAAGGCTCTGCCCCGGCACATACACCCTTGTGGTAGCCCATGTAAATTGTGATACCCTGCGGGTGGTTGTAAAACTTGATACCACTACCCGGCAGGATCTTCAATTGCCGCATAGCCGGAAGCAACTGGAAACGGTTACTATAACAGGCGAACGCAAGCAGGATATTGCCACCAATGCTATAACAGAGATAAAAGCAAGGCAGCTTTTCAGCGTTAGCGGGCAAACGCTGGGAGAAAGTCTCAAAAGCATTCCCGGGCTTAATTCCATCCAGACCGGCCCTTCTGTTTCAAAGCCGGTGATACATGGGCTGCACAGTAACCGGCTGCTGATCTTAAATAACGGCATTCGCCAGGAAGGGCAGCAGTGGGGAACGGAGCATGCGCCTGAAATAGATCCGTTCATCGCCAGTAAGATCACTGTCATAAAGGGAGCGGCTAGCGTGCGCTACGGCTCTGATGCTATTGTGGGAGTCGTACTGGTTGAACCCAAAGCGCTCAATCCTGAAAAGAAATTACAGGGTGAAACTAATCTTGTTGCGGGGAGCAACGGCAGGGCCGGCGCTGTTTCCGGCCTGGCGGAAGGAAAACTGACCGGCGCCCTGAACGGATTTAACTGGCGCATGCAGGGCACTTTAAAAAGAGCGGGGAATTTCAGAACAGCTCATTATTACCTGAAAAATACCGGTCTTGCAGAAGATGACTTTTCTTTAGGAAGTAATTATAAAAATAAAAAAGAAAATTTCGGCGCCGAGGTTTATTACAGCGGGTTTCATAATAAGGTGGGCATTTTTGAAGGCTCGCACGTGGGGAATGTTGCTGACCTGGATGCAGCCTTTAAGCGGGAGAGACCGCTGACAGCTTCTTTCTTTTCGTATGATATCAACAGGACTTACCAGGATATTCATCACCAGCTATTAAAAATTGCTTCCTTTTATAAGATAAAGAATGCAGGCAAAATTGAAGCGGTATATGCTTATCAGAAAAACAAGCGCGATGAATATGATATTGACCTTCCTTACAGCAGCGATCCCGAAACATTGAAATTACCACAGGTCAGCTTCCAGATAAAAACACATACGCTCGATCTTGTTTACCATCCGGAGGTAAAAAATAATTTTACTGCCACCTATGGTGTTAGCGGTTCAACGCAGGGAAATGTTTTTAAAGGCATAAGATATCTTGTTCCCAATTTCCGGAATTACGGAGGCGGGGCGTTTGCCATTGAACGCTACACTAAAAAAAAGCTCTCTGTTGAAGCAGGAGTAAGATATGACTACCGCTGGCTGCGGGTATACAAGCTGAACAACAATACGCTTGAAACCTATTATAACACCCATACCTATCAAAACATTACCGGCACTGTCGGGAATACTTACCGCTTTAACGATAAGTTTTCTGTAAGCGCAAATATTGGCAGCGCGTGGAGAGCGCCGAGCGTGAATGAGCTTTATATCAACGGGATACATTTAAGCGCTGCGTCTTATGAGAAAGGCGATTCATCCCTTCGTTCAGAACGGTCGTATAATTTCACCCTGTCTTCGCGCTACGAAACAAACAGGTTTTTTGCGGAGATCGTTTTGTATGATAACATCATTAATAATTTCATTTATGCCAAACCGGCTTTACAGCCCATTACTTTGATCAATGGCACATTCCCGCTTTTCAACTATACCCAGGCTGATGTAAACCTCAGAGGACTTGATCTTGAGTTGCAGTATAGCCCTGTCAGCCAGCTTGCGGTCAATTCCAAAGTTTCCATTGTTCGCGGGTGGAATAAAGATATAAAGGACTACCTGGTATTCATGCCGGCAGACCGGCTTGACAATACCCTTAAATACCAGCCCGGCAACTGGCATACCTTGCAAAACTGTTATATCAGCCTGCAAAATATTACGGTGCTTCGGCAGACAAGAGTGCCCCCTAACAGCGACTATGTGCCTCCGCCTAAAGGCTATTCTTTGTTTAATGTAAGCGCCGGTTTTGAACACCCGGTAAAACATAAAATATTTTCCGTTGAGCTTGCCGCTTATAATGTCACCAATGTGGCCTATCGCGATTACCTGAACAGGTTCCGGTATTATGCCGATGACCTTGGGATGAACATAGTGCTGCGTACAAAACTGACTTTCTGATCATGCATTTGAATTTTTTAACCATAAAATCTGAAAAATGAAAAAAATCACAGGCGTACTGGTATTGTCTCTTGTACTGGTATTTGTTTACAACAGTTGTAAAAAAGAAGAAAAGACGGTATCGCCCCCGGATCCTGAAAATGAATTTCTCACCACCGTGCAGTTGATCATCACCAATGCATCTGACCCCACAGATAAGCAAACCGTTGCTGTGAAGCAAATGCCCGACGAGGACATTGATTATTCCGATGCCACAATAAATTTAAAAAAGAATACGGTATATGATGTTTCGGTAAAATTCCTTGATGAAACAACCAATCCTGCGGGCGATATTACCAAAGATATCTATGACAGGAGAAATTATCATCTTATATGCTTTAACGTTTCAGGCGCCAAGCTCACTGTTGAGCGTACTGATAAGGATACCAATACGCCTGCGCTGGAGATAGGGCTGGAAGATAAATTCACTACCGGCGATGCAAGCAGCGGCTCACTGAATGTGCAGTTGAGACATCAGCCCAATGCAAAAAACGGCTCCTGCGAACCCGGTTCTTCCGATGCCGATGTTGATTTTCCCGTAAACATTAATTAATCATTCAAAAAAGCATATCAATGAAAAAAGCATTATTGACCTTCCTCATCATTTTGGTAAGCCTGGCTATCTATGCGCAAAAAAAGGATTCTTCTGCACATTTTGTGCTATCGCTCAATGGAGGTATTGCAAGCCCCATGGGAAATTTTTCCAAAGGAGATTATAGTGATGAAAGATCAGGCTTTGCCCAGACAGGCTTTCATTATAATATATCGGGCGTATACTACCTGAATAAAAGCTTCGGCATCGGCGCATTGGTGGGGTATTCACAATTTGGGCATAAAGGCCTGCAAAGCCTGTCGGACGGATACAAAGAGGATTCAGGCACAGACAGCACCACCCTGCTTACCAAAGGCAATACCAGGAGCCTGAGCTTCCTGGCAGGCCCTTATTATTCCTTTCAGTTGGGCAGTAATTTTTCTATTGACCTCAGGGTGCTTGGCGGTTACGTAAATACCAACCTTTCCGGCTTTGATGTGTATTACGAAGACTATACAGATAACGTGATGACACAAAAGGAATCTTCCGCCGGTGCTTTCGGGTTCCAGGCAGGCGCAGGCATCAGATATAATGTAACGCGTAAGATAGGAGTGCAGGCCAATGTTGACTATTTTACTTCGAAACCCAGATTTGATATCAGCTATGAAAATTTTGTGGTCAATTCGGGAAGAAAGTTAACGACCTATAATGAATCTGTTGCCGGGTTTAATACTACTATCGGGGTAGTATTAAATTTCTGATAAAGGCAATATGAATACATTCAGATGTGCGTTGGTTTTTCATGATAGGCCTGGTTGCATTGGCAGCCGGGCTTTCTTTCCACTCCAACCGGATAAAAGGAATTTATAACAATATAATTTTTGTGAAGAGAAGATACGCGATATGGTGCATTTTTCTGGTGTTCAGCACAATTTGCCGTACAGTTTATGCCCAGCATAATATAGCGGCCGGGTATGAAAGATGTGCTATCGGGAATGTCATGGAAAAATATTTTGCTGATCATCCTTTACGGAAAACTGCGTTTGAGCAGCAGCAGCTTGCATTTCAAAAAAAATACGAAGTCGTCAGGAGAGAGCGTAATAATATAGCTCCCAATCGGCGGCTCAGCGGCATTGTGACCATTCCCGTGGTAGTGCATATAGTATTGGAAAATCCTTCTCTTGTTACTGATGAGCAGGTGCAGGGACAGATAGATGTGCTCAATAAAGATTATGGCGGCGACAATGCGGATTCGATAAATATCCCCGCCGCTTTCAAACCTTTGTTCGGCAAAAGCAGGCTAAGGTTTTGCCTTGCGCAACGCGCCCCGGATAATACTGCAACCAATGGCATCACAAGACTGTCGTCCCTCACCCAATCTTTGCCGGGTGAGCAGGATCCCATAAAATACACAGCAAAGGGCGGCGCCGACAACTGGAACCCTGACGAATATCTTAATATCTGGGTATGCAGGATGGATGGCGACCAGTATCTTGGATATACTTTCCTCCCCGGGTTGGGCATAGCGCGTGCAGAAATGGGCTGCGTTATTTCTTACCTGGGCTTCGGCACTACCGGTACCGCACATGAGCCTTTTAATAAAGGAAGAACGGTTACGCATGAAGTAGGTCATTATTTTGACCTCGCGCATATATGGGGTGCTAACGGATGTATCGCTTCCTGTACAGATTCCGACGATGTTGATGATACACCCAATGAAGACAAATGCTTTTATGGATCGCCCTCGTTTCCACAAACGGATAATTGTAATACCACCACACCCGGTGTGATGTTTATGGATTATATGGACTATTCGGATGATGCAGTGATGTGTATGTTCAGCGAGGGGCAGGTAGACCGTATGGAAACTGCCATAACTTCTTTCAGCGAGCTTACACCATTGCTTAACGCTAACGGCTGCGTACCTGTTGCCATATACAATAATGATGTTGCGGCGCAGCAAATACTATTGGGAGATAATGGTATTACTTATTGCGACAACCAGGTTGTGCCCCGTTTGCAGATAAAGAATACCGGTTCGCTTATGCTGAGCAGTGTTTTAATAAATATATCAGTAGATGGGCAGCCGGCCGTAAGCAAAGCGATCAGCCTGCAACTGCCGTCGCAGCAAACCACCACCATTACCGGAGACGCTCTTTCTTTGAGTGAAGGCTATCATACCATTAAGCTGTATACTACATTACCTAATGGCGTTGATGATCAGTTTACCGCCAACGATACCGTGGAAAACGTGTGCTATGCTACCGGAACCACAGGCGCCCCGGTAAAAGAAGGCTTTGAATCTTCTTTTCCCCCCGCGGGCTGGGGAATATCAAATACTACCGGTAATAAATCATACAACCCGGTGAGTGTGTCAAATGCATATCATTCGGGGCAATATTCATTGAAGTTTGATAATTATCATTACCAGCTTTTTGGTAATTATGCTTTGCTCAGCACGCCCGGTATGAATATCCCGTCCAATGCCGACTCTGTTAAGATCACTTTCTGGCGGGCGGCTGCCCAAACGGTCAGCTTTTACAGCGATACGCTCAACATATTATTTTCTACGGACTGTGGGCAGACTTTTACGAGCGCTTATAAAAAAGCAGGTGCATCCCTGTCAACGCACAACGGCGTGATAGATGCGGATTATGTGCCATCTGCCGGTGAGTGGGTTACCGATACCGTTGACCTAAGCCCATACATTGCCGGAAAATACAGTGATGTGATCGTACAATTCAGGGATATTAACGGTTATGGTAATAATGTATATCTTGATGACATTAATATCTACGCCGTAGTACTCCCGCCTGCGCTTAAACAGAAAGGGCACCTGCTTTCTCCCAATCCCACTACCGGGCAACTGCTGCTTCAGCACTATCCTTCAGCTTCGGGGCTTCAGGCTGTTAAAGTGTACAGTGCTACGGGACAACTGGTATGGAAAGCGGATTTCAGCAACGCTATCCCTCCCGGCAGATTGCCGATCAATATCAGTAATGTTGCCACCGGCATTTATTTTGTAAAGATTTTTTACTCGGACAGAACTGCGGTGACACAAAAAGTATTGAAAATAAATTAATCATGTGAAGCCGCCTGCCTGATATAAAGTAATGCTCTTCTTTCAGGCTAAAACTCTTCTAGGGTGATTTCGTTATTTGCCATTGCGCCTGCCATATTTCCTGTTGCAACGGCATTGGCTACAGAACGCATTGGACTTTCATTGTCGCCGCAGGCAAAAACACCGGCTACTGTTGTCTTCTGGAACATATCGGTTTTTACCAGGCCCTGCTCTGTCAGTTCGCAACCCAGCATGTCAGGGATCGGGCAATGTTGTTCGAAATCGGGGCGGGAATAAATAGCTTTGATCGCAAAAGCTGAATTGTCTTTGAAAACGATTTGTTGGATTTTGCCGCTTTCGTGTTCCAGGTAAGCAATTTCTTTTTCGATTACGGGAATATTATGTCGGGCGATCTTACCGCCTTGTTCCTGCGTCAGCGTGGATTTTCCGTTGGTAAAGATGGTCAGGTCTTTTGTCCAGTTAAGAATAAGCTGAGCATAATGCAACGCAAAATCGCTGTTGGCCAAGATACCCGTTCTTTCATGCCTTACTTCGTAACCGTGGCAGTACGGGCAATGAATAACGGAGATACCCCAGCATTCGGAAAAGCCTTTGACATGAGGCATTATATCTTTGATACCTGTGGCTGAAATGAGTTTCTTCGCTTCATAGGTTTCGCCTGCCTGTGTGGTAATTGAAAAACCTTTTTCAGTTTTCCTCCCGCTGACAGCAAGCCCGGCTACGAATGTTACGGTATTATATTTCAATACCTGTATTCTGGCTTTTTCAGCAATGATGGCCGGTTGCTCACCGTCCTGCGTAATGAAATTGTGCGAATGCGGCGTTTGCCGGTTGCAGGGTAAGCCGCTGTCTATAATAAGCACATTGCGCAAAGCCCGTCCCAAAGTCAGCGCAGCGGAAAGCCCTGCGTAGCTTCCGCCTATAATGATCACGTCGAAATTTTTGCTGTGAATCATACAGTTGAATTTTTAAAATGTGTTTATATATCTTCCGGGAAAGGGTCATTAAACCGTATCTTTTTATCAAACAAATACTGCTCACTGTCCTGTAACAGGCATTGTTCTAAATCCGTTACTATTCTTTGCTTATCCATATCCTGCCCGATAAAAACCAGCTCGTTCAGCCGGTCGCCCCATTGCTTGCTCCAGCGGCTTTCAATGTATGTTTTATTGTGAACATAGCCTGCGTATCGTATCCTTTCCTGATACGGCATGCTGCACCACCATACGCCTGCTTTCTCCAATCTTGAGGAACCGCCCGCCTGTGAAAAATTGAGGGCATCATCAGGTCTTGATGCAAGCCAGAATAATCCCTTAGCCCTTATGATATGCTGTGGATATGCTGTATTCAGATAAGACCAGAACCGTTCAGGATGGAAGGGCTTATGACTGCGAAACACAAATGAACCGATACCATATTCTTCCGTTTCAGGCGTATGGTTTTCTGTCTCCAGTTCTTTTTGCCAGCCTGCCGAGCTTTGCGCTTCTTCAAAATCAAACATTTTGGTGTTCAAAATTTCTTCGGGCGCCACTTTACCAAATTGCGAAGCAATAATTTTAGCGCCCGGATTGAGCCTGTGAATGGCTGCTTTTAAAAGCCCGGCTGTACTTTCATCAACCAGATCAGTTTTATTTAAAATAATCACATTGGCAAATTCCACCTGGTCGGTCAGCAGGTTTACGATGCTGCGCTCATCGCCTTCCATATCGGTAAGGTTACGATCCTGCAACAGCTCGTCCGTTGCGAAATCCTTAAAGAAATTAAAGCAATCCACTACTGTTACCATGGTATCAATGTAGCTGAACCTGGAAAGGTCTATGCCATTTGCTTCGTCAATGTAAGAAAAGGTTTGCGCCACGGGAACCGGCTCACTGATACCCGTACTTTCAATAAGCAGGTAATCAAAACGGTTCTCTTTTGCCAGGCGCTCTACTTCTTTCATCAGATCTTCCCGGAGCGTGCAGCAGATGCAGCCATTGCTCATCTCCACCAGTTTTTCTTCTGTACGCGAAAGGGTATTTTGGTTTTCTACTAACCGGGCATCTACGTTCACCTCGCTCATATCATTTACAATTACGGCAACTTTTAACCCCTGCTTATTATGAAGAATATGGTTTAGCAAAGTGGTCTTCCCGGCCCCGAGAAAGCCACTTAAAACAGTTACGGGCAGTTTTTTTGATTTTTCTTTTCTTCCGCTTATTTCTGAAAACATTTGCATGATTTAATGAATTAGGACCCCCTGGTGTGATTTATTATTTATGCTCTTACAGCACTTTTAAGAACGGCTGATATAGGTGCTGAACCAGTGAATTACATTTTTCAGATGCTGCAATCCATAAAGGCTGATAAATTTCTGTGTCTCAATATCCGAAGCATCGGTATAAACGGTCAGACGTTCCCTGGCAAAATCTTTGGTGAGCCGGATCTTGCAATCTTTTTCGATACAGTTTTTCCATTGTTCATAACTTTGCGGTATCATATTAATTTGTATTTTTAATGCAACTTAGTTGCAAATATAATAGAAACAACCTAATGCAACACCATTGCATTAATTAAATTTTATTGAAAATGAGGAATACTATTGCCAGGACGCAGATACTGGACTTAATAACGAATTCCAAAACAGCTTTATCACACGCTGAAATAGAACAACTCCTGGATGGGCTTTGTAACCGGGTTACCATTTACCGTGTATTGGAGCGTCTTGCAGAAGACCATCTTGTTCATAAGATCATTAATGTGGACGGGCATTTAAAGTTCGCTGCTTGTCATAATTGTAAAGATCACCATCACGATAACCACGTACATTTTAGCTGTGTGGAATGCGGTTCGGTTACCTGCCTGGAAGGAGTGGAGCCGGTTTTTAAAATACCCAGGAAGTATAAGGTGCAGGAGATGAGCTTTATGGTATCTGGCCTGTGTCCGGATTGTGCCTGATCCGGCAACCCGTGATACATGCATTATGACCTATGCAGCCAGTAGTATGTAACGATTTTCCTTAATACCCGTCTTTTTTTTGACAATTGCTGCAAATCCCCTTAACAATGACCTCCACATCTGTTCCGGTGAATCCGGCAGGCAACCGGACAGGCGGTGTGGGAACAGTTTCAAGACAGATGGTCGTGCCGCAGACCTTACATGTAAAATGCATATGCTTATCGGAGTATCGGGATGGATATCCCGTATTATCTTTTGATAAGGCATAATGTAATTTGGGGCTTGTGCCCGGCAATGGATGAATAATATTTTTCTGAAGAAACACTTCTACTGTCCTGTAAATGGTAGCCCTGTCAAAACTGACACCCAAAATCGTTGATATCTGCTTGTGACCCAGAAATCCCTGATGCTCCATAAAGGCAGCCAGCAGCGCACACCGGGCAGGCGTAACATGTATCTTTTTTTGCTTTAAATAAGTTGCTATATCAGGCAGCATAAAATTTAGTTTCATTAATGCAATTAAGTTGCATTAATACTTATTTTTGCATTTTAAATGTCCGCTATGTCCATACGCACAAGAATAAATTATGACCGCCTGGGGATTTTCACATCTGTCGCCTGCGCTATTCACTGTACCCTTCTTCCATTATTTATCAGCAGCATTCCTTTTTTAGGAATTGACATTCTTGAACACGAGGGTGTTGAATGGTGCATAATCCTGCTGGCGCTTCTTTTTGGTGTCCTGTCACTTTATCATGGGTATAAGCAACATCATCATAAATTATTCCCTCTTTTGTTATTTGGCATTGGCTTTACATTTCTTATATTGAACCAGCTTACCTATGAACGTTTAATTTACCTGTTCATTCCTGCATCTGCCGTATGCATAATATCGGCACATTCATTAAACCTGTTTTATAGCCGCAAAACGCAAAAATAAAATGCGATACAAACACCTGCTAAGCCATACTGAATATTACTTTACTTCCTCCGCATCACGAAATATGTAAATAAAATCATTCACGTTGGTGCCATTCAGCTCCATGATCCCTTTCACCGCCAGGAATTGATCTGTTTTAAAGCGACGCGGTTTGGTTTTAAACTTTAAGGAAACGACAGATTCCGGCCCACTCTGCCCGCAAAAAAAACAGGCTGCATAGGGATTTCTGGATATAGCATATAAGCCTCCCTTAACATCAAGCGGTATCATATACCCCTTTATGGACAATTCTTTATTACTTAATCTTTTCACGCTGTTCCCAAAAACCGGGTAAAGAAAATCCATTTGATAGTCTTTGTTGAATCTTTTAATAAATGTTACATCTTCCAGCATCTGCCACATTATTCTGGTTACTTCGCTTGGTGCAGCCGGCGTATGAGATCCATCTTCGTTTTTACTTACAGCATAGCGGAACAGGAGTTCCTCTGCCCGGGGTGGTGAGGGAGTATACACAAAGCCGTTTAAGTTGTTGAATCCATGCCGGCATATTGTAGAGAGATCTGTGCAGGAAATCAATGCAAACAGAAGGCCCCAAAGCCCATATTTTCTTATCTTATTCATGCGTCAGTGTTTTTGAAATATTAATAAACCAGGCCTTTATTGCAGGTACAGAAGCTGCCAACATGCCGAGCAGCAGTGTAAGTACCAATAGCTGTACACCTCCAGGAATATTCAATGTCCAGGGCTGTATTTCAAAATGATAGCTGCTTTCAAAACTTGCTGATAGCGCCCAAATCGCCAGCCTGCTCAATAATATGCCGGCAATAAACCCGGCAATACATAATACGACGCTTTCCAATACCAGCAGCATGAGCAGATCAACACGCTTTGCGCCCATTGTGCGCATCAGCGCCAGCTCATATTTTCGTTCCTTAAGTGAATTGAAAAGAGATATAAATATGCTCAATGCAGAAAGCGCCATAATTCCCCAGCCAACATATTGTAAAGTATCTATGCCAATACCCGTAAGCGAAAACAGGCGGTTCATTTCAATGGCCGGCACTGCTGCCATCATATTGGTCTGCGAATTAATGATCCGGGGAAGCTGTACACTGCCCACAGGAGTCCGGAATTTCAACAGCACTGCGGTCAGCTCTTTTCCATGGTGATCATCGTTTTCGCCGTGTGATCCCGCATTGGAAGCATTCACCGCTTCGCCGTCATTATCGTCATGGTGATGATGCTCATGGATCTTCCAGACGCTCTCAATATTTCCTATGAAAAGATTATCCACTACTGTGCCGGCAGGTTGCAGGATGCCAGTCACTGTGTACGCTTTGTCCTTATGTTCTTCCCCGTGTCCGTCCGTACCATGTGTACTGTAAAATTGGCTGCCTGTCTGCAGGTGAAGTTTCTTTGCCAGCGAATAACCGGCGACTACTTCAAAATCGCTTTCATACAGGCTGCCTGTCAGAATTTTAGCACTGTATTTATCCAGATAATCCTTCGTGGTTCCCACTATGCTATAGCCTTTATAAGAATCCCCGTATGCTAATGGAATCGCTTTTTCTACATAAGGATGCTGCATCCATTTTTCTGCCTCTGCGTATTTGATATTCCCGGTGGGCGCATCTATATGATAAATGGCAGACAGGATCAATTGCAACGGACTTCCTTTGGCCCCGATCACCATGTCTACATCTTTGATATTCCCCGTAAACTGCTTTTCAAATTGCCCCTGCAATAACAGCAGCATGGAAATAATTCCGACACTCACCGTCAGTAATACCCAGCTTAACAGCGTAGTAAGCGGTTTCTGCAACAGGTTACGGATGGCCAGTTTTAAGATCATACCAGTTGAATGCTATGTTGAAAAATATTTTTTAACCGCTGGTCATGCGTTACAATTACCAACGCGGTTTTATTTAAGGCGGTCTGCTCCTGCAAAAGCCGGGCTACCTGAATACAATGCTCATCATCAAGGCTGGAAGTAGGTTCGTCAGCCAGTATCAGCCGGGGCTTATTGATCAAGGCCCTGGCGATGGAAACCCTCTGCTGTTGCCCCTGGCTGAGTCTTGCCGTTTTTTTACCAGCCTGGTTGGCAATATTCAGCTGTTCCAGCATAGTCATTACTTTTATACTATCTCTTTTATTACCGCTCAACCACTGGGCCAGCAGCAGGTTCTCCAGCACGTTGAGCGACTGTACAAAATGAGATCGCTGAAAAACAATTCCAATGTTTTTGCCTCGGAAAGCATCTGATCTTTTCCCGTTAAGTTTTGCAATGTCAGTATCCCCGATTGCTATTGATCCCCGCGATGGCGTAAGAATACCCGCCAGCAAATGCAGGAGCGTTGTCTTTCCTTTACCGGAAGCGCCGGTGATCAATAAGACCTCACCTGTATTACAATAAATGTCCGGGAAATCAAATGACACGGCAGGTGAATAAGCAAAATGAAGTTCCCTGGTTTGTAACATGACTTTATTTTTTTACTTCCATTCCCGCAGCTTCAAGCATGAGATAATGCAGATCTGTATTTTTTACAAAAGGGTTTAACAGCTCACTGCCGGGACCATACATAGACAGCTCTACGTAATCTCCCGAATGATCCATTGACCCCCAGCCCACGGAAGTGTAGTTTCTCTGTATATCTGCCAGGTATTGAAAAGGAAGCTTCCGGGGATTGTAAATACCTGCTTCATCAAGGCGGGTATAATGATTCAGGAGCTCAGATGCTTCATCCTTCTTCAATATCATTCCCTGCGCATATTCTACCCTTTCGATAACCTGCTCTACTGTAAAATTCCTGTTGATCCCGTTCAGTATCCAGTCGTTGGTCTGCCTGAATTTTTGAATATTATCAAAGTTCTTATCAGCAGCATCCCCGTAAAATATACCCGGGTTGGCATTTCCGTGGTCGGTCGTGATGACTACAAGCGTTTCTTTATCTTTTTTCGCAAAATCAACAGCAACTTTTACGGCATCGTCAAACGCTATCTGGTCGTACAGCAAAGCTCCCACATCATTGGCGTGAGCAGCCCAGTCCACCTTTCCGCCTTCTACCTGCAACGCAAATCCCTGTTTATTATTGTTCAATACTTCAATGGCCTTCTGAGTCATCTCGGCAAGCGTAGGTACAGCTTCACTGAGCGCCTGATTTTGCGCACGGTCAAGAGAATAAGGCAGACCGCTATCGTAGAACAATCCCAACAAAGGATTACCGCCAGATGGTTTAATCCGGAGCAGGTCGTTTCTGCCGGTAACAACCGTATAGTCCGCCTGCCTGTAGTCTTTAATCAGGTCACGCTTATCCTTTCGGGTAGCGGCCATAAAATTATCAATGCCGCCGCCCATCATTACGTCGAATCTCAGGGGCAGGTATTGCAACGCAATTTCATCCATATCTCCCCGCTTATTATTGGTAATACAAAAACCTGCCGGCGTTGCATGAGTGATAGGAACCGTGGTAACACAACCCACTGATTTGCCTTTGTTCTTGAATTTTTGAAGTATGGGAATGTTTACACTGCCATCTGCATTTACATTCAGTGAACCATTCTTCACCCTTACACCACCGCCCCAGGAAGAACTGCCCGCGGCAGAATCGGTCACCAGCGAGCTTGCGGAAGCGGTATCCATCAGCGCCCTGCTGATCGTTTGCCCATCGTATAAGCTTAGCCAGGTGCTGCGCCTGCCTTCCTTGCGTTGCAGCAGCAAATCGGCCATATTGAGCGTACCGGTGCTCATTCCGTCGCTCACCATAAAGATGATATTGCGGGCTTTTCTTTTTAACCCTTTTGCAGGAACGGCTGACGCCTGCAGCTGGTTTTGACCCAAAAGAGTGCTTCCTAAAAAAGCAAGTGAGCCGTTGCGGAAAAAGTCTCTTCTTTGCATATTTTTTGTTTTATATGGTCTCCAGGTATAATTGCTGCAGTTCGCCGGCAGTAATATCGGTAGTACTGATCGTATGCACCAGCACGCCCTGTTTCATAATGCCGATCCTTGTGCCCACATTTACGGCATTGAATATATCGTGGGTAGCCATAAAGATGGTCTTGCCCTCTGCGGCAAGCCCCTTGCATATCTCCGTAAATTCCGCGGTAGCCTTGGGATCAAGCCCGCTCGTAGGCTCATCCATCAGGATCACGTCTGCATTTTTAGCCAGCGCAATAGCGATCCCTACTTTTTGCCGCATGCCTTTTGAATAAGCGGACAGCCGCTTGTAATGCGCCTCTTTTTGTAATCCTGCCCTGGATAAATAACCTCCTAACATTTCATCTGAATATTTAAAACCTGCGAGCCGGCTGAAGAAATCGAGATTCTCTATGCCGTTCATGTTTCCATATAATTGTACTACCTCCGGTATATAGGCAATAAATTTTTTCGTATCGGATTTACCCGGTAATACTTCTACTCCGTTAATCAGCGATTTGCCCGAGCTGGCTTCCGTAAAGCCTAAAAAGAGGTTAATAGTGGTTGTTTTACCTGCCCCGTTCTGGCCTAAAAGACAAAATATTTCACCTTTTTCAAGTTGCAGGTTCAGGTTGTTTACGGCAATAGTGCCGTTATACTGTTTGCTGAGATTAACTGCCTGTAAAGTCTTCATGTTTTACGTTTAATATGATTGATAATAAAAAAAGCTGGTGCTTTCGCTGCTTATAGGTTCATTTTTTTTCTAAAAAATTACCAGATGCCAGCCGGGTAAATGACAGCGTCAGCAAAACCAGTCCTGTTGCCAGCAATACCAGTAGTGAAAAAACTACCTGCCTGTAATCAATCACAGGTTTAAATGTGGAGACAGGAAGGTTATCAAAATCTGCTTTGGTAAACCGGTTGTTTTTAAAAAATATCCTGTCGTCCAGGTAACTGTTCCATGTTTTAAAATAATGCCACGTCGCCGTATCAAAAACATAGATCTGTTTACTGTCACTTGCAGCAATACCGGTAAGAATGGATTGCGTAAGCAGTGCCGGCGAACAATAATTTAATTTACCGGCGGTACGAATGCGGTCTTCAAGCACCTGGTGATAAGGCGTTTCCACCCGTTGCACTTTGTTATCGAGCACCGCATGCGCAGCACGTATCCACCGGGGATTATACCAACCACCGGGAAGCGTATCACCCGGAAGGTTGTTGTACTCAGGATGTATTTTGTAAAAGCTGTCTGCCACGGCAGTACGGGGAATGGCAAATACTTCGGCATTCGCTTTTTGCACCGCAGCCGCCAAAGCTATTTTATTGACTGCCGGGTATTTTGCGGAAAGAAAAGCATTAAAGGCAGCAGGCAGCAGCATGCCAAAGGCAAGCCAGATACTGATAAGGGAGAGCGCATTAAACCCGGATGGCTTTCTCAAAGATGCAACCAGTGCTACAACACCTGCCCATACAACGCTGTAAAGCATCGTGGCTGCAATAAATAAAAATATTCTTGCATCGGTCATGGCCCCGGCTATAACGGCCGCTGTTAACAGCAGCAATACTGCCGGCATCACAATGATCAGCCAGCGTACAAAAAGTTTTGCAAAGAATATTGTCCTGATGGAAACCGCCTGCACGGCAAGCAGTGGTAAGGTACCCTCTTCTTTCTCGGCGCTCAAAATGTTATACGAAAGCAGGATAAAGTACAGCGGAAGCAAAAAAACGATCACAAAGCTTAAATCAAGATGCCCTGCCAGTTGCTGCTGCGGGTTGGTGATCTCTCCGGATAAAGTTTTATTGCTGTAACCGGTGGCATACTTATTGTAATAATATGTGCCTTCTGAAATCTCGATCGCGAATGTATGCAGATCTCTTTGACCGAAGGCCAGTGCCGCTATACCATCAGGCCGGTTATAAAAAACCGTTTTGTATAGTGGATCATATTCCCATGCCGTTGAATCATGCTGCTGAAGTCCCAGACTTAGTATATTCATGTTAACAGCAACAGCATCCTGCAACAGAGTAATCTTGCGTTGTTGCTCCTTTACTTCGCTGCTGCCATACCAGGCAGCATATATGCTGATAACGGAAAAGATCAATGTCAACAGCCACAATGTCCTGCTTCGCTTTAACTGCAGCCATTCATATGCGATGATCGTCCTGGTCGTGCTCATTATACAATATTTATTTTTTTGGTTGACCGGATCAATAGCATGCTTAATGCTACCCATACCAATAATGCTATAAAGGACACCGGTTGCTGCCGGATGCTCCAGGAGAGGGAGGGCGCCGAATAGTGAAAAGGGGTTACAAGCTGATAAGTCTCTGCACCAAACTTTGTTCTCCAGTCGCCGCCCCTGGTATGCTTTGCCATAAACTCATTCATGGTATTTACAAAATACAGGCGGTAATCCTCCGCGGCATCCTGGAAATGGATAAAATGAGCGTAGTCTGTGCCGCTGAGCGCCATGCTGCAATATTGTACTGCCTGGAAGGGGTTGATAAAAGATCCCAGCAGGCTGATATTGTTTTGTTTTGTGAAAATGTTCCTTACTTCGGCTATCCGTTTCCGGTACACTTCGGTAGTATATTTTTCACTTTCCATCATAGCAATGGCATCAAAGTTTACAGGCAGCTTTGTAATGGTATCTACAGCATATTTTTTTAAAGTGGACTGTAAAAGCGCGTCCCTTCTTTTATCCAGGGGATTATGACCGTCCAGTCCGTTTTCAACATCGTGTTGTACAAGGTTGGCGTATTCAAACTGCGATGGTGTGGCATACAGTGTGCTGCCTATATTGCTGCTCACCTTAGGAACGATGATCACAGCCAGCATCCAGAGGCTTAACAGTTTCATCAGGGAGGCCTTGCTTGTTTTACTGTAAGTGGATATCACAACGCTGATCGTAATGATAAAGCCTGCATATAAAACATAACTCAGCAACATCCAAACAAAACGCTTCACAGTGTCTTCAGTGCTTTTAGCAGGGATGAAAAGCAAAGCGGTCAGGCTCAGTAAAGCGATCAACCCGGAAATAACCGCCCAGTTGCCTAATATTTTGCCTGCGACAATTTCGGGCAGCGGAGTTCCATTACCCACCAGGAGCTTAAGGGTATTATCTTCCCGCTCTTTGCTTACGGTAGCAAAGCTGAGAAAAATGATCAGCAACGGCAGGATGGTTTGAAGTATAAAGGCAGGCGTAAGCTCCCCGAAACGTACCAGCGCATCAGCATCTTCGGCCTCGCTGAACTTGAAATCATCCTGCTTATGCGGCTCTAAAAAAACCTGTGAGCCGGTATAGGTATCCAGCCCCTTATCAAACAAGCTCAACGGCGTTTTCAACCGGAAAGCAAAATTGCCGAAATGCGCAGCGCTGTGCGGGTTTTTAGGCGATTGAGCCAGCCATTCGCTACGGCTTAGCTGCTGCGCTTCCGCCCTTGCTTTGTTCAACTGCTTTTGATTAACAGCCGAAGTAACGAGCGCTGTTGCAAACAGCAGCAGTAGCACTACTGCTACTATCCGGCATTTCTTTTCCCGCAGGAGGCTTTTGATTTCTTTTATTGCAATGGTTCGTATCATGACCTGTTTTTTTACCAGTTATAATTAATGCTCACCTGCATGCTCCCGGGCGCACCGGGGAAATAATAGCTTGAACCAAAAGAGCCAATGGCGTATCGTTTATTGGCCAGGTTAAAGGCATTGACAGCCAGACCAATCTTATTATATTGATAGGAAAGCAGAGCATCCCAAACGCTATAGCCAGGTAGTTCCAAACCATACACGGAACGTTTTGTCGCCTGCCTGTACCCGGCGCCTGCTTTCAGTCCTTTTAATTTGCCATTGAGCTGATAAGTGGTCCAGAGGCTGAATGCATCGGACGGCGTATCGCCGAAGCCCGTTCCTTTTTCGCCGGCAACGGTGCTTTTGCTGATGAATATTTTATTGTGCGCATAATTGGCGAGCATATTCCATTGCTTAGTAAGATTCCCGGTCAGGGTGATCTCTATGCCGCGGCTGGTTACTTCACCGGTTGTCACCTGCCTTACCCCCGTTGCATCTGAGGGATCAGGTTTTAACACGTTTATTTCTTTAATCAGATACCAGGTAAGCGTGGGCACCAGACGTTTTTGAAAAATCTCAGCTTTAAAACCCGCTTCCACCTGTCTTGCTTTCAGTGGCGGAAACGGCCCGCCTGATGCCCTGCTATTAGAGTACTGAGGCTGAAATCCTTCAGCATAACTACCGTAGACAGAAACAGATTGCAGAGGCTGGTATACCAACCCGATCTTTGGGACAAAGGCATGTGCTTTTGAGCTGTCAAAATACTCCGAACCACTGATGAGAAAATAAGACCTGTTGAGATAATCATCGTAGCGTATAGCGAGCAGCGCCTTCCATTTTTCAGAAAAAGAAACCTGATCCTGCAGGTAAACGCCGGCGGAGCGGGTAGGCCCATACTTCTCATTGTCGGCATCGTAATAGTCAGGCGTTATACCGGCAGTATTAAATACCGCGTAGTCGGGATGGTTGATATCAATGACAGGTGCATACCAGTATTTTTCTCCTTTCGGGTAATACTCGCCGGCATTGTTGTAATCAAAGCCTGCCGTAATAAGATGCGTAACTTTTCCGGTGTTTGCTTTATAGTTTACAAAAGCATTGATGCCATACCCTTTCAGGTTGCCTTCATAAAAAGCTTTCATACGGGTAATGCTATCCGTACGCGGGGAATACCCGCCAGGCTGGTAAAAGCCGGCATCGGTTTTCCTGTCAGCTATGCTTAGCCAGATGTTACCTGAAAGCTTATCGTTGAAATCATGTGTAAGACTTAACTGCTCCTGTATACTGTGCGCATTGAATTTACTGTCATTGCCGGCATACCGGAAGCTTACCGGAACAGCAAACAGGGCGTTTGCACCAATCACCGGCAGTCCCGAGCTGGGCGATGTCTGGTTCTGCGACTGGATGATGGTAGTAGATGTTAATTCTGTATTAGGGCTGATGTTCCAGCTTACAACAGGGGTGATGGTTATGCTTCTGTTCTTAAAATCTTTATAAAACGAACCGCCGGTTTCCGCACCGACATTCAGCAGCGCTGACAATGTTTTTGATTTATTCAGCGAACCGGTAACATCGGCCTGTACCCTGAGTAACCCAAAGCTGCCGGCGGTAATATTCGCACTGGTTGCAAAGTCCTTCTTCGGTTTTTTGGTAATGATATTAATAGTGCCCCCAATGGCGCCGTTGCCAAATAATACGGATGACGGTCCTTTTAACACTTCCACTTTTTCGGCGTAAGGAATCTGGGGTGAAGAGGCCAATCCGAAATAGCTGCTGCGCTGACCGTTGATCATAAAGTTGGCGGACGAAGTAAGGAAACCGCGCATGTTCACATAATTAAAATCGCTTTGTTCCGTAACGCCGGCGACATTCTTAAATACATCGCTCAGGCGATATACATTCTGATCGGCCAGTACCTGCCGGGGTATTACCTGTATGGCTTGCGGGACATCTCTGAGGTTTGCATTGCTGCGCAAAGCAAAATCAGACGTGAGCAGGGTATAACGCCTGTTTTTTATGCCGGTTACCACCACTTCGCTTAATATATTCTGCGATCTGTTGAGTTGCAGGGATAAGACAAGGTTCTTCTGTTCAACCGCTATATTTTGCTTAACAACTTCCTTACCCGTAAAGGAGACTGCAATAGTATAAGAGCCGGCGGGAATTGCGGAAAGACTGTAGTACCCGTCTGCACTGGTTATTGTTTTGTGAACAGTTCCCTGTAAAAAAACGGTAACGCCTTCCAGGGGCTGGCTGGCTTCGTCCACGATCTGCCCTGAAATACCGCCGGTTTGCGCAAATGAAAAAGCGGCTGTAAATAGTATAATAACAAGTAATAGTTTTTTTCTCATTGTTGATTTTTATTAGAAGTAATATTTTAAAACATGTTTGTCACCTTCCCTTTGATATAATCTTTCCTGTATCAAAATCATCCGCCCGTATGTTTATAACCGCTCCTGCTCATCTGTCTTTTTACTGCTGCCTTTTATTACATCACTCCCGATATGATAATGCAGGGTTATGCCTATCCTTCTTGTGTCTGATTTATCATTATAATAATAGTCTGTTACGCTGCTCTGGGATACGCCGCCATACCGGGTAGTATTGAATATATCACTGCATGTTAGCTGCAGATCAAGCTTGTTTTTCAGGACGGATTTTTTCAGTCCTATATCTGTATAAAAATTTGCACGGGTTATATAAATGCCACGCAGCGCTGCAGAATAATATTGCGTGGAAACATCCATCTTAATGCCTGCAGGGAATTTAAATTGTTGTTGCAGGAATATAGCCGCAAACCATTTTGACAGTATTTTTTCCCCGCTAAACTGGGCTATCGGGTAACTCATGTAACTGATATCTGGCATGAATTGTAATTCCCAGAAAGAAAAAAGTTTCAAAGGGACAGATGCAATTATATCTAGCCTGTGCATGTTCCCGAGGTTAGCTGCCAGGCTTTTAATAGAAATCCCGTTATTATCTATAATGAGCTTTCGGTTAATGTAATGACTGCTGTGTCCATAGCTGAGCGTAAGAACATATTTTTGTTTAAGGGTATACCCCACAGAAGATACCCATGCCATTTCCGGGAGGAGGCCGGGATTGCCGGCATAGTAAAAATATTGATCGGTATACCAGCGAACGGGATTGAGCTGACTGTAAGAAGGCCTGTTTATCCTTCTGCTGACAGAGAAGCTAAGCTTGTCGCCCGCTGTTATTTCCTGTTCAAGCGAAAAAGTTGGAAAAAGCCTTGTATATTCCCACTGATTGTTTACATCCTGCTTTACAGTATGCCCGTCTGCTTTTGTATATTCCAGGCGCAAGCCTGCATCCATACTGGTTTTATTGAGTTTTTTTGAAACGGAGATATATGCGGCAGCTATCCTTTCTTTATACCTGAAGTGGTTCGACATATTTTCCACTTCCACGTAATTGCCATTGTACAGGGAATCAAAACGGTACCGGTTGTCATTTGCTACTTCGGCGTATTTTAATCCCGCTTTAACAGCAACCTTTTTCAAAGGAAGCTCTGCATCCACCTTTGCCGATCGTATGCTGATAAAACCGGGCTGGTGAGAGCGCAGCACATTTCGCCCCGTAAAATCTCCGTTCGCGTCATCTCCGTCGGTTGCCATAACAGCGTCCGAATAATTACGGTAAGCAACGTAATGCGTTTCCTCTGTGATCTTTTTTCCCGCCGAGTCTATATCAAACCTGTAATTGAAATTAAATGCGTCATAATGATAGGGTTCGATAAGCCTGTTCGAAGATCGGATTGAAGAAAGCAAACTGCCGTTCATCCCGGTACTTTCAACTGTTGAACTATTGGTAGCCTTCCAGTCATCAAAATAGCCATTGTAATCAATGCTGATCCGGTGTTTAGGCAATGGCTGCCATTCAGCTCCAAGGCGCCAGGAGTAATATAAAGGCTCATCGGCAGACTCGCTCTGTCTGCTCAGCTTTATGGATTGAATATTATCCCGGATGGTATTACCACTGTTGCCTTTCCACAAACTGCGCGGCATTTTAAAATCAAAAGCGCCATAAAGGCTTAGTTTTTCAGAGCGATGGCTGACAGAAATATTTTCACCAGCCATCCGGTAATGGCCTGTTGTAAGCCCTGATCTTATATCAACTGCGTAACCCTTTTGTACATTTTTCTTTGGTATAATATTGATGATGCCGGCATTGCCTGCTGCTTCATATTCAGCGGAGGGTGTAAGGTTCAATTCTATTTTATTGATGTCTTCGGCGCTGATGCCTTTTAAATAGTTGGTGAGCTGCGTGCCGGAGAGATAGGTCATTTTTCCGTCCACCAGTATGTTCACGCCTGATGATCCGCGCAATATGATGCTCTCATTTTGATCAATCGTCACACCAGGCAGTTTCTTCAGTACATCAAAAGCTGTAAGTCCCGGTGCAGTTGCGTCATTCTGCACATTGTAAACAATCCTTCCTTTATCAATTTCTATAGGCTGCTTGTTCTTCTTCACAACTACTTCCTTCAACATGCTGTTATCTTCTGCCAAAACGAAATGATAACTGTAACTGCTTTCTGGCGGTTCAACGGTTATGGTATCGCTTGTCATACTGGTATACCCCACATGAGATGCCGTAAGCAGATACCTTCCTTTTAAAAGGTTTTCAAACCGGAACCTTCCTGAACTGTCGCTGGCTGTATGGAGCGGGTTAAATTTATTACCGGAAACGGGACGCAACATAATGGTTGTTTGAACAAGCGCTTCCTGCCGGTTATTATGAGCAGTGCCGCTAATGTTGAATGACTGGGCAAACAACATCTCAGTGATCAACAATAATGATATTGTGATTTTTAATTTCACGAACAGGGTTGTATATGCATCAGTATGCCGGTGAAGGCGGTTGATTTTATCCTAACATTTTATTTATGTCATTTGTCAGAAGCGCATAAATGAAACAGCCAACTTATACCAGAAGCTGTATAAGATTGCTTAAGACAGATAATGAATGTCAGGCTAAAAAAGGAGGCCCTTTATTTTGAAAGGAGAAGAAGGGGGAATAGACGAATCTGAGTGTATAATATCCATTTTGCGAGGAAAATTCGCAGGGATTTGGTACTACTGGAAATATAAAATCGTTGTGATAAGTAGAATATTGATGGTGGCAAACAGGGCAGTTACTGTCATTAAAAAGCTTGGTGCCGTTTGTAAAACTGCTTTGTTTTTGACCGGCACTTTGCACAGATCCTTTCGCGGTGTCGTGATGATGCCACAGTTGAACTGGCGTTGCAATAAAAGCATAAACCAACAGCAGAAAGAGCGCTACAAGTTGACGATATCTTTTATTTAAATGCATATTCTATTGCAACATGGTTGCAAATATAGGAAAAGTTATAAATGAACATATTTATTTTTTCGTAAGGATTATCCGGTGGAAAATTATAGCCCGAAAAGCAAGTTTCCTGCCTCTACGCATTCTTCAGTTTTCTACCTTGAGGCACATGATCCTGCAGCCCAGCAGGATGCACAATGAGAACAATCCTGTTAATTCCTTGCCGGACCTTTTAATCCTGTTCGTATTTTATATAGTAGTTTTCCCATCCTGTCGAAACCTTTACTACACAACAATCACAAAAGGTTCTATTTTTTGAATACTGGCATCGTCGTTCCTTCGTGGAACAAATCCAATAGACTCCTGACCGAAAGAAACCAAAACCTTTAACCCAATAACCCGGAAAACCCCTTAACTAAATCCCGATCCTGGAAAAGCAATTGTCCTAAAAAACCGTTCAACTAAAGACATTGCAGCAGCGCTACAGAAATGTGGTGCTGTTTTTTACGTGCTTACTATCAAGAAAGAACGGGAAATAAATTTATCTCTTTCAGAGGTTTTAATATTGGAAACAATCAGGCAAAGAGCTGATAAATCGTTGCTTGATAAGAATTCAATAAAAGGACTGCTTGAAAAAAATCTAATTGAACCGATAGGAAGGGCTGCTAATAAAGGGTATATACTGTCAAAGGAATATTATTCCTATACTAATCAACCGGCTGTATATACACGGCAAAAAGATCCTGGTATAAACAATATCCGGATGCAGGGTTATCTTCACCTTAATAAATTCAAGAAAGCCAAAATAGCAGACTTTGAAGCGCTTTTTAATGGTATACTAACCAGAGAACAAACTACATATTATACCTGTCATTTTACAACGACTGCTATAATTCGATTGGCTGTGGTTAGCCACTTGTCTTTTTTGATCTTGATGCGGCACATTTTTCCAGCCATTCAACGCTGAATGGGTCAATAGTGCCAAACCGCTCAGGGTTAAACGCGGAAAGGTCATAAGGAGACCTGACACCGGCAGCAAGTTCAGCCACAGCGAGTCCTACACCCCCTGCTACAGAGATGCCTGCGCCGCAACAGCCTCCGGCAATGAGAAAATTTTCCGCGATGGGAGCTTTCCCGATAACAAGCTGTCCGTCAGGAGTGTAACCCGAAAATCCTGCTACATAATATTTAATGCCTGTCTCATAAAAAGCGGGAAAGAATCTTGCGAGCTTATCTGCGTTTTCGGCCAGATCATTCATCCCTTTGTCTTCACTAAAAACAAAGTGGCTGATGTCGGGAGGGATCTTTTCAGGGGAAGTATAGAGCGATCGTTTTTCTCTCACTCCAAACAAGAGTCCCCCGCCTTCAGGTCGTGCATAAGCCTGTGCATCAGGGAGCAAAACAATAGGACTATCCTCAGGAAAGATATCAGACTTCTCAGTGATCCAATACTGACTTCGCACAGGCGCCATGGGAATACCGACCTGCGCTTTCATTCCCCAGACGGGTGCCCACGCTCCTGCTGCATCAATCACTATATCTGCTTCCACATTGCCCCGGGAGGTTTTCACCCCGCATAAAACATTATTTGCATAAAGCAACCCGGTTACCGGGCACCCCTGTACTATTTCTGCTCCGTTATGTTTTGCGCAGCGTGCGAAAAAAGTTCCTAAAAGATAGGGATCACAATAGGCTTCGTCAGGCATAAAGCCGATTTTCATGGCCTCACCTGTATCAAGCCAGGGGGCCATGCTGCGGGCTTGCGTGCCGGTGAGATAGTGCGCAGGTTGTTTGAATTCTTCAGCAATTGTCATTAAGTCTTCAAGCTCCCTGACCTTTGGCTCACTGACGGCCAGATGCATCATGCCAACAACCTTCATACCAAGAGATTCTCCAAGTTGAGTTTCCAGTGCTGACACGATACGATAGGTCTCCATGCTAAGAGGAATATACGACCGCTTGGAGCGGATTATAGTCATCAGCGCTGCAGCACGGCTCGTAGCAGCATTGCATATTTCATTCCGCTCAAGAACGACTAACCTTTTGCCCGGATGATTCCTGGTGTAGTAATAAGCAATGGCACATCCGAAAATACCACCGCCTATTACCACAACATTTGCCTTTTTAAATACAGAGGACATAATAGAAAGCGGTTGATAATAAGTAATATGAAAAGGCTCGTATTTTACCAGACACGTGTATATTCTGGAAAAGGACGCCCCGGCTGTGGCCAAAAGGTGTAGTTGCAGTTATGCTCATAGCACTTCCTTATAGCAGAGCATTAGAGCTGTTGTAAGAATGGTCTTCGCTCCCGTCCTAAAATCCTGCGCTTTGTAATGTTTATGTTTTCTGCCTTCTTCCCGCCGCGATCAAAATCTGCCCGCACAATACAGAGCAGCTTGGTCCATTTGTACCTGATCCTGCCGTGATCCAAGGGTCTTGTCCTGTATTTCTCCCCGAGTTCCCGGATAAAGTCTTCGAGTTTCGCATTGCTGAGCTTCTGAGCCAGGGTTTTGATCCTGTGGCGTTGCCGGAGCATGTAATACGATATGCAGAGTATACCCATGCAGGGTAACAGGATAAGGGTTGTCATGGACTATGGTTGAAAATTACAATTAGAGGTTGATGCAAGTTAAAGAAAGAAGGAGAATGACGCAACGGCTAACAATAAAATAACATTTCTATGCCTGGTAGATTGCTCAACCGTGTCAGCATAATGATCTGTCAAAAATACCGGCGCATGTGTCAGTTTGATCAAAACTCATTATTATTTTTGTTATAGTTTTTCGTAGGATATTGGCTCCCTCACGATCTCCCTGATGTCGTTCAGCAACCCTATTCCAGACACTTCCAGATCTCTTGAGTTATAAAATCAATGAGCCATACTGCCGCTTCGAGCAGGATATGCCGTTCATATTTTTTGCGAAAGGTCTCTGCATCTTCCCTTCGCACCTTGATGACCTTGTAGTTGTTACCATCCGGTATAAGAAAGGTTATAATTCAGGACGACTACATCACTGCGAAACTGTTCAATCTCCAGCAGGGTTTTCATGTAATATGTATGAAACATACACAGCTTCTTTTTCAGGAAGATGCCTTTTTATTCGTCGCGGCTTTAGCTTTTGTCTTTTTTAGGGCTTTCCTTAACAATTTCGTTACAGCACCTGCTGCCAGGATTTTTCCTGCTTTTCTGATCTTTTTGACAAATTTCTTATCGCCTACCGCTACCTTAATTTCGGGGAAACTTTCTTCCAGTTTCGCCTGTATCTTTTTTCGGAGTACTTTTTTGTTGTGTGTTTTTGCCATGTTTTTTTATTGATAAATCAAATAACGCAAACTTAATAATAAGATAATGTTTCTAATGTTAAGTTTTACAGCTATTGATTTGGTTGTTCCAACGGTAATAATTTAAAGAAATCATAAAGCACAGCTGCCGGGTCAATATACCAGAACACTTTGCCCGTCGCGATATTTTAATAATATGATAATATACCCATTCTCTTTTTTGTGCCTGCAGGTTGAACATTTGCAGCATGTTCAGGGTTTTTATTTTGAGTATAGGGCTTTTGGCACTTTCACAGTGCCTGCACAGCCAGGAAACCCAGTCTTCCGAGCTCGATTTTACGGAAAAGCTCAGCAAACGTTTTCCGGATTCCGCCTTTACACTGCTGAAAGAAGTGTATAACCGTTCTGTTGAGAAAAAAGACTGGCTTTCTACAGGCACCTGCCTGCAGCAGATGGGAGAGATTTGCTTTTACCTCAGCAATTATCCTAAAGCCATTGAATTTCACCAGCAGGCCGACAAGCTGTTCCGCGACAGGAATGCGCAGGAACAACAGGCCGGCAACCTGAACGATATGGGCATTGTATATTATTACAATAGGCAAACCACACAAGCGCTCAGGCACTATAATGAAGCCCTGGCTATTTACCAACGGCTCGGTCACCGGCAGGGCATGGCCGAAACCTATGGCTGCATCGGGCATATCTTTGAAAAACAATCACGCTACGACAGCGCTTTTTATTTTCAGCAGCGTGCCCTCAGCATTTACAATAGTATCCGAAACAAAAAGGGTATTGCCAAAATATATGAGAACATCGGCAGTATCTACGAAGACCTTGCCGGCTACGATTCTGCACTGGTATACTTTAACAATGCATGGAAAATTTACCAGGCAACCAATATGGAAGTGGACGCTATCGAAGTACTCAACAATATCGGTGATATTTACCGCAAAAAGGGATCATATAAAGAAGCGTTTCGCTGGTCGTACAGGGCGCAGGCGCTGGCAGAAAAAACAAACGACCTCTACCAGAAAGGCGCCGCCTACCGCGACCTGGGGAAAACATGGAACCTGGTGGGCCAGAATGACAGCGCATACCATTATATCGAGCTTTCCCGCAGGGCTGTTATTGATGTTTACTCCTTAGAGAACAACCGGCAAACCGCTTTCCTGCAGGTGATATTTGATATTGCCCAAAAGAATGAGGAGATCAACAGGCTGGAAAATGAGCGGCATGTTACCATCATCACGGCTATCGCCAGTCTGTTGGTTATTGCACTCCTGGTAATACTGGGATGGGTGATCATTAGCCGGCAAAAACTGAAAATAAGAAATGAGAAACTGCTGAGTGAACAGGAAAGACGCATTCATGAGACAGAACGGGAGCTGATGCAGCGGGAGCTTACCAACAAGCAACTGAAGGAAGAAAAGCTGGTGCAGGAACTGGAGATCAAAAAGAAAGCCCTTGCCACGCATACCCTCCATATTATACAGAAAAATCAATTGCTGGAAAATTTTAACAGCCGCCTTGAGGTAATGGTAAAGGATGAAAAAAGAGACCACAAAAAACAATTGCAGCAACTTATCCGGCAAATACACGGCAACTTTAACCACGACCAGCAATGGGAAGAATTCCAGGAGGGCTTTGAACAGGTACACCTGCAATTCGTTGAAAAGCTGAAAACCCATTCAGATAACCTTACCGGCAACGACCTCCGCCTGATCGCGCTCATTAAGCTCAATCTTTCTTCAAAGGATATGGCTACGTTGCTCGGCATATCCCCGGAAAGTCTCAGGGTGTCACGGTATCGGCTCCGCAAAAAACTGAAACTGGATCAGGGAGAAAGCCTCAGCAGGTTTATACAGTTCATGTAAAACGAATGCATCACAATTTGCTCATGTTACGGTAATGATTTATTAATTGTCGTTTTTGTTTCCTTGATTACTATTGATAATCAACTTATTAATTACTCATTGTTTATGTTGTTTACAGGTTGTAACGGTCTGTATTAACGTTGTTGCTTTTTTGTTTACACCCTTTATTTTACCTCCTGAGGTGCCTTTAACAGTTTTGCATCACAAAATGAAATTATGCTCCGATATCTTTTTCTATTATCATTTTTTGCCGTGATCCTGAATGTCTCCGCATTGGCGGCGAATATAAGAGGGAGGGTTATTTCCGCGGAAACAGGCGAGGCGATCACCGGTGCTACTATCCGGATAGAGGGTACTTCTCACAATGCTGTTTCCGGCTTGGACGGTAGCTTTCTGATCAGGGGTATCTCAAAGGGAGAATATAAAATGACCATATCCATGGTGAGTTATGCAACGGAAACCATCAACCTTAAAGCAGATGACAAGACGGCGCCATTGGATATTGTGCTGCGAACGACAGCAAAGGAGCTGGGTAACGTGGTAGTTACGGCAGCCAGGGATAAAAGCAGCGATGCAGCCGCCAGGAACCTGGAGCGGACAACAGATCGTGTGCTGAACATTGTATCGTCCCGTACGATAGAAATTTCACCAGACCTTACCGTAGCTAACGTGATACAACGTGTATCAGGCATTACGGTGGAAAGAAATAATACGGGCGATGGACAGTATGCTCTCTTGAGGGGTATGGACAAACGCTACAATTATACCCTGGTAAACGGCATAAAGATCCCCAGCCCGGACAATAAGAACAGGTTTGTACCGCTCGACATCTTCCCCGCCGAAATGCTGGAAAGGCTTGAAGTGACCAAATCTCTTACGCCGGATATGGAAGGCGATGGCATTGGCGGCACCATCAACCTGGTAATGAAGGATGCCCCTGAAAGATTACAGATCTCAGGAAATATCGCTACCGGTTTTAATACGCTGTTCTTCGACCGCCCTTTTTATACTTATGATAAAAGCCAGATAGCCACCCGGTCGCCTTATGAATCTATTGGCGCCAGCTATCCTGCCAAAGCAAAAGATTTTAATGCAGGATTACTGGACGTGAAAAAGTTCGGCTTTAAGCCCAATCTTTACGGCGGGCTTTCCCTGGGCGACCGGTTCTTAAAAAATAAATTGGGAGTGCTTATTGCAGGTACCTACCAGAACAGCCTGCGGGGAAGCAACAGTACAGATTTTCCCTATACCACCGCTACCAGCGATGCTTCCAACCTGCCGGTATTAACTACGGTAAACCACCGTACTTATTCAGAAGAACAGACGCGTGCAGGCGTACATGCCAAGCTGGATTACCGTCTTTCTCCCGGTCATAAATTTCAATGGTATAATGCTTTTATGGACTTTAAGACCTACCAGGTGCGGGATGAGCGCAAAACAAACCTTTCGGTGGGATACGATCCCGACAATAACAGCTACAATCTGAACTACGACAGAAGGTTCCGCTTTACACATCAGCGGATATTCAGCAGTACACTGAAAGGCGAACACAGCTTTTTGCATAAACGCCTGGGCATTGACTGGTCTGCGGTTTATTCAAAAGCTACGAATGAAGTGCCCGACAACAGTACTGTGCATGTGGCATCAGCGGTAAGAAACGGGGTAGAAAGCCCCAGGTCGGTAGTGGTGCTGGGCGGCGCGGAAAGAAGGTGGGAACATAATGCGGACGAAGACAGGGCTGGATACCTGAACTTCAGGTACAATGCCGGAACCGAAAAGACTCCGCTCGTTATTGCTCTCGGTGGTATGTACCGGGATAAGCAAAGAACCAATTTCTTTAACGCTTACGACCTCAGGCCTTACGATGAATCTAAACCTGCAGGTTCGGAAAGGAACCTGATAGAAGGCGTGGACTGGAACAGGTATAGTGAAATAAAATTCGCGGTGTTCAATCCTTCCGGTTCCACCGGCGACCCCCTAAATTATAATGCGTCTGAAAAGATCGCCGCAGGCTACCTGCAGGGGAAATTATCCACCCCGCAGTTTGAAGTGCTGGCAGGAGTGAGAGCGGAGCATACCAATCAGGGATATTACCTGCAGCATGTGGTGCAGGGGCTTCAGAACGAAGGTAACCAGCAATATATTGATGTGCTGCCCAGCGCAAACCTGAAATGGATGCCGGATCGTAAAACAAACCTCAGGATATCTTACTATGAAGCGGTGAACCGCCCCAGCTTTTTCGAGATCGTTCCTTACAGGATCATTAACGAAGAGCTTACGGAAGCCGGCAACCCCGACCTGAAACATACTATTGCCCATAATGCCGATATCCGTTATGAGCTGTTCCCGAAAGCATCAGAGCAGTTAATGGCAGGCGTGTTTTACAAAAAGATCATCAACCCTATTGAATTTGGCATGGTGCTGCAGGGACAGGGTGCTTTTTATATGCCCACTAATTTCGGCAACGCCGCTAACTACGGCGTGGAGCTCGACTATACCAAATACATCTACTATTTCGGCATTAAACTCAATTATACCTATACAAGCTCAAGCATTACCACTTCAAAGCTTTTCTATTATCCCAATCCCGATCATAATGCTACTGACCGCGTGCTGCTGAAGAATGTTGATCAGACCAGGAGACTTGCCGGACAGGCGGCGCACGTGGCCAATTTCACGTTGCTGTATAAAAGTGTGAAAAAAGGAATCGATGCACAGCTTTCCCTTTCCTACACCGGCGACAGGCTTTATGCTGTTTCCAGGTATCTTGATAACGACCTGTGGCAGGGCGGCTTTGTGCAAATGGATGCTTCGGCGGAGAAAAAATTTGCCCGCAGGTTTGTGGTGTTTGCCAAAGCAACGAACCTGCTAAATACACCTGTTAAACTATACGTCAAAAAGGTAAATGCGGCTAATGCCGGGGCTGAAGATTATCAAACGTTCAAAAATGGCACCATGACCCGGGAAGATATCTACGGACTAACAGTAGTAGCAGGTGTCAGGTTCAAATTGTAAACCTCGTGTAAATCAAAATCAATAAAACTGAAAAAATGAAAAAGCAATTAACATTCAGGCTTTTCCTGGCTGTAAGCGCCCTTTTTATAATGGCGGGACAGGGATGTAAAAAAGAAAATGCGTCCGATCAGTCGGTAAAAGGTGTAGCCCTCTCCAAAACAACCGTTACGCTTAAACCGGGCACATCCGAAACATTATCGTACACTGTTTTCCCTGAAAATGCTTCCAATAAAAACGTTAGCTGGTCCACGTCAGATGCCTCCGTTGCTACCGTAAACACAGCCGGAGAGGTTACTGCTGTTAAGCCCGGAACCGCAACCGTTACCATCACCACGCAGGAAGGAAGTGAAACAGCCACCTGCTCCGTAACCGTAACACAGAATGATGCCATCAATGTATCAGGCAATGTGGAAGGTACATGGGCTAAATACTCCGTTGTGAATGTAACAGGACACCTGAAGATCCCTGCAGGGAAAAAGCTGGTGATCGAAGAAGGCGTGGAAGTGATCGTGAGCACCGGCGGGCAGGATGCCAATGATACAAAGATCGAATGGATCGTTGACGGCAACCTGTATATCACCGGAACCGATGATAATCCTGTACTGATTTCGGTGCCTTCTGCCCAAAGAACTGCAGCCAACAGCTTTAAACGCCTGTGGGGCGGCATTATTGGCTCTGCCACTGCTGCAGAAATACTGATCGACCATGCCGTGATAGAATATACAGGTGCCATTACCACTTCAACCTCTCCTTCGGTGGTAAGCGGTTTATTTAAAGCCGGTGGCGGAGAAGGCATGGTAGCATTCAATACCAATAATCCTTCAGGCAGTTATGTTATTCAAAACACTACTTTCCGCAACACCGGCGAAGATGCCATTTATGTACAGGGCGGTAACTGTATATTCACCAACAACACATTTTATGCGGTGGGCGAGGCCGGCGGTGAAGCTATCAATGTAAAGGCCGGCTGCAAAGTGGATGCAGCATATAACCTGATGTACAGCGCCAATACCAACGCATTCAAGCTGTCTAACTCCGGCGCAGATGCCCACCGCGCTCAGGCCCAGATATATGCTTACAATAATACTATCGTCAATACAGGCTGGCGCAGGGATCCCAATGGGCCGAAAGGTGGATCTATATGGGCTGAGAAGGGAGCATTGGTGAATGTTTACAATAACCTGGTTGTTAACGCAATGTTCCGCGCAAAGGCGCCGAAGTGGGGTGAGAACGCCACGGATGGCCCGGACCTTAACAGTAAGATAGACTACAATTATTATGCAGCCGGCCCGCAAACAAGCACAGTGCCGCAGCATATTGCAAACGGTACAGCCTCAGGCTATGATGGCTTTAAAACCGGTGTTAAAGACGCTGTGTACGGAAACAATGACATCTCCGGTACAGCCGCCGGCGATAAAGATCCCAGATTCGTGAATTTCCCCTTTAGTTCCAACCCTTTACTGGATTTTGCTTTCGATGCTTCCTGGAATTTTCATTTGCAGGCAGGCTCTCCGGCGCTCACAGGCGCTAAAACGGATTTTACTCCGTATTTCAGTTCCACCGGCGTTACCGTTAATGGCACAACATACAAATCGCCGGCGCCTGCTGCATTCTTCGGCGCTTTCGGCGCTCAATAAACAGGTGTAAAATAAGCTGACGAAAAAATGAAGGCGGGGCCGTTCCGGTAACGGAGCGGCCCCGCTTAAAAAACGGGCGCTCAAACAAAACACTCATTTATTATAACATTCATGAAACAGGTTACTATACTGATACAGGCGGGTATTATACTGCTCCTGCTTGCACAATGCCGGACCGCTCCGCAATCACTGAAGCAGGAAAAGGACTCAGCGGGAATCATCCGGCCTGCTGTTGTGACCGAAAAGGTAAAATACGACAGCGATGATCCTGCTATATGGATCAACCCCGACGATCCCTCACAAAGCCTCGTGCTGGGAACCGATAAAAATGAGGACGGCGCCTTATACGTATTTGACCTGAAAGGAAAAATAGTAGCGGATAAGGTAGTAAGGAATCTGAAACGCCCCAACAATGTGGATATTGAATACGGGCTATCCCTGGGGGGAAAGCCTACCGATATTGCAGTAGCAACAGAAAGGTATACCCATAAGCTGCGAATCTTTTCGCTGCCGGATATGCAACCGGTAGACAACGGCGGCATAGACGTTTTTGTGGGAGAAACAGGAAGAGACTACCGCGACCTGATGGGCATCGCGCTGTATAAAGACCCGCAGGGAAAGGTATATGCTGTTGTGGGCAGGAAAAGCGGTCCGCAGGACGGAACCTATCTCTGGCAATATTTGCTGGAAGACAACGGCAGCGGATCGGTAAAAGCTACACTCGTTCGTAAATTCGGCAACTACAGCGGGAAAAAAGAAATAGAAGCCATAGCGGTAGACGATAAGCTGGGTTATATTTATTATTCCGATGAGCAGTTCGGCATTCATAAATATTACGCCGATCCCGGAAAAGGGAACGAAGAATTAGCGGTATTCGGCAAAACGGATTTTGCGGGAGATCAGGAGGGTATCAGCATTTACACCGCTACCGACAGCACCGGCTATATTTTAGTTTCTGATCAGCAGCGCAATTATTTCAATGTGTACCCCCGGGAGGGTGCGAAAGGCAATCCCAACCAGCATATACTGATCCGGGCCCTGCATCTCTCCACCGAGGAAAGCGATGGTTCGGATGTGGTAAATGTGCCGCTGGGTAAAGATTTTCCCAAAGGGCTTTTTATAGCCATGAGCACCGACGGCACTTTTCAGTATTACAATTGGGAAGACCTGGTGCAATAATTGTCATAGTGCCATGTCAACAATAACTTTTGGTGTTTCTTTGTGAGAGGTGAGACGATAAATGTGAGATACTCACATTTATCGCCTGCCTGCCATGCCTACGGCATGGTAAACCGGTAGGCAAGTCTCCCGTTTCACGTTTGACCCAGTCATCTTACTATGTAAGATGCAATCAATGCTCCGGTCAGCGCTAACCGAAGTGCCCGCTTATATAATTTTGGGTGAGCTCTTTTTGGGGGTTGTTGAATAGCTCAGCGGTATCGGCTTCTTCAATAATATCTCCCAGGTACATGAATATGGTTTTGTCAGATACCCGTTGTGCCTGCTGCATATTATGTGTCACAATCACAATGGTATATTTATCTTTCAATGAATGTATGAGGTCCTCAATTTTTAATGTGCTGATGGGATCAAGTGCCGAACAAGGCTCATCCATCAATATTATCTCCGGGCGTAAGGCTACAGTGCGGGCAATGCAAAGGCGTTGTTGTTGCCCGCCTGAAAGCCGGGTTGCAGGCTTGTTTAATTCGTCTTTCACCTCTTCCCACAGATAGCTCTCTTTAAGCGCATTTTCAACAATGCCCTTTCTGTCTCCTTGGGGGATGTCATTTATTTTTAAGCCATAATTAATATTGTCATATATACTCTTCGGAAAAGGATTGGCTTTTTGAAAAACCATCCCGATGCGTTTTCTTACCTGGGTTACCGAAATGTTTTTATCGTACAAATCCAAGGATTCCAGAAAAAGTTTTCCCTCTATTCTTGCATCAGGAGTAAGGTCATGCATACGATTAAAGCTTCTGAGCAGGGTGCTTTTGCCACATCCTGAAGGGCCGATCAAGGCTGTAACTTTGTTTTCTGCAAAAGCGGCATTGATGTTTTTTAAAACATGCTTGTTGCCAAACCAGAGATTAAGATTTTGAGTTGAGAGTTTTATTTTTTCTTCAGTCATTATTCCTGTGCTTGTACCGGATATAAAATGCGGTGAGATTTAATAATACTATCACGATCAATAAAACCAGCGCTGTAGCGTATGCCAGTGGCCGTACCTGCTCTATCGCCTGGTGTTGCGTAGACAGCATGTATAAATGATACGGTAATGCCATAAATTCCTGGTTCAACGCCCCTGAAGTGCCTGTAATGTAAAAAGCCGCACCTGTAAATAAGATGGGAGCGGTTTCTCCTGCTGCCCTTGAAAGTGTTAGTACCACGCCGGTTAATATGCCGGGCAGCGCCGCGGGTAATACCACATCTCTTATAGATTCAAATTGTGTAGCACCCAGGCCGAGGGCTGCTTCCCGCATACTTGCAGGAACACGTCGTAAGGCTTCTTCAGTAGTTGTTATTATATAAGGCAGGGACAATAAACCTAAAGTAAGTCCGGCAGAAAGTACGGATGTTCCCAGGCTTAGCCCCTGTACAAACAATGCAAGTCCAAAAAGCCCGTATATAATTGAAGGAACACCCGACAGGTTCCTGATTGAAGCACGGATAAGCCTGCTGAACGAGGTGTCTTTTGCATATTCATTTAAATATATGGCACAACAAACGCCAAACGGAACGGCGAATATTGCAGTGATAACTGTTGTTAATACAGTACCAACAATAGCGGGTAATATTCCTCCTGTTGTCATCCCCTCTGTTGGACCTGAACTGATAAATTCCCATGACAAGGCCGGCCAGCCTTTGGTGATAAGATCAGCTAATATGATCCCGAGAAAGAAACAAACAGTGCCCGTACAGAGCAACAATACGAACCACCCCAAAAAAGCTCCTGTTTTTTTACTGATCATGCGGCGTGGTATTTTCTGAAGCGGTTAACAAAATATTCTCCTGCAAGATTAGCTGCGAGCGTCATTAAAAACAATACAGCAGCAATGGCAAACAGCGCGAAATAATGGGTGGTCTGATAAGGTACTTCTCCCATTTCAATGGCTATCGTTGCAGTGATAGTCCGAACAGAATGAAAGAATCCTTTTGGAAACGCTGAAACATTTCCTGTAGCCATCAATACGGTCATGGTTTCACCGATAGCTCTTCCGACTCCCAGCATAATGGCTGCAATGATACCAGGTGCTGCCGCAGGAATGGTAACAAAAACAAGTGTTTGCCAGCGATTGGCCCCAACCCCGTAACTCGCTTCTCTATATGATGCAGGCACTGCATTAATAGCATCTTCTGCAATGGTGACAATAGTAGGCAATGCCATTACAGCAAGTAAGACAGCCCCGTTAAGTGCATTTAGTCCGTTAGGCTGCCCCGTCAGTGCGGCAATTCCGGGACCCACTACCACTATACCCAAAAAACCTATAGCCACAGATGGAATAGCAGCAAGCATTTCTACTGCAGGCTTTAAAAAATTTTTTAATCGCTTACCTGCATATTCCGAAATGAAAGCCGCAGTGCCAATGCCTAAGGGTATTGCAATCAACATTGCACCGATGGTCACCAGTGTTGTGCTCACTACCAGCGGAAGTATTCCGTAAGAAGCCTGGCTACCCGAAGGGTTCCATTGTGTGCCGGTAATAAAATCAACAGGACTTACTTTTATGAAGAAGGCTACAGTATTCCATACAAGCATTAGAAAAATACCGCCGAGCACTGCAATTACCAGCATGCCTGTGGTTTTGAATAAAAGCTTAAAAACAGCATCGTATCGTTCCCTTACCCGGGTGTTCATTTCAATTGTTTATTATAATATGTAATACCCTTCTTTTTGAATAATGGCTTTGCCTTCATCGCTTTTTTCAAACTGTAAAAAAGTTTGAACTTTTTGCCATGAAGACAGCGGAATAAATTGATAAAGCGGCCTTTGAAAAAAATAGCGTTGTGCTTTAATAGAGGATTTGTCCAGGGGTGATACAGCCGCAGTTCCGGGTCTCTCAGCAATCCTTAGTATTTTTACCCCTTTGGTTTCTGATGATATATAACCTGCGCCTATATAACCGATCCCAGACTCATCCTGCTTTATACTTTCCATTATCTGAGCATTCCCGTTCATTTCTTTTGCTTCCCGGCTAAAAGCTATTCCCAGTTTTTTCTTTATAAAAGAATGTGTACCCGAATTACTCTGCCGCCCATAAATGGTTATCGGCAAATCTTTTCCTGTAACGGGTAACCATGATTTATATTCACCACTCATAACTTTAGAGAGTGCAGGCACGTCTATAGTGTCAACAGGAAAATTTTCATGTACAATTATGGCAGTGGCGTCTTCTGCAAACACAAATATTTTCAGCTCAATTCCCATTTTTTTAAAAAGAAGCTTTTCTTCCTCTGTTAATGGGCGGGAGGAGTTGGCAATATCTGCCTGCTTTTTTAATATGGAGGCAATGCCCATCCCGGAACCGCCGCCGGAAACTGAAATAGTATATTCAGGCTTTATCCCATGAAATTGTTCTGCAAGATTTACGGCAAGATTTACTTCTGTGTCAGAGCCTTTTATCTTGATAATCGTTTGACGATCATTACAAGATATCAGGACAATTAAAAAAAAGACACAGATCTTTTTCATGTTACCAGTTAATATATTACATACAGGGCAAATATCAGAACAGAATGTTAACTCAATATGAAGCAGATAAGTATCCTAAAACATGTTCTTACAGGATTATTCCAAAGCAAGATCACCGTTGGTACGGCCTCCCCCTTTTTTTTAAATCCTGAAAACCGGTTGCTTGCTTTAAAGCACATAACCAGGTAGCAAAAGAGTTCTTCCGAAAACCGGGGGGCTTTAGCTTTAAGGAATTATTCAAGCGATATATAATAGCAGAAATACGCTAGGTGCACTGTTTTTTGTTTTAATTTGTCACAGGATATTTCAGCAAACGGGTTACAAATATTTCAACTGCAGCAATACGCTGACGTTAACCGTAAGTGAAAAGGGCGCCAAATCTCATCGAAAAATGAAAGCTGTAATACACACTGAATACGGTCCGCCGGAAGTTGCCAAACTAATGGAAGTGCCCATGCCAACACCAAAAAGTAATGAAGTGTTGATAAGGGTTTATACTTCTACCGTAAACAGGACAGATGCAGGGTTCCGGAGTGCCAAATATTTTATTTCCCGATTTTGGAGTGGGCTGTTTCGTCCCAAGCATACAATATTGGGTTGTGAATTTGCGGGGACGATCGAAGATATGGGAAAAGAGGTAACAGGTTTCAAAAAAGGCGACAGGGTGTTTGGCTACAACGATGATACTTTTGGGGGACATGCTGAGTTTTTAACTATTGCTGAGGACAGAGCCATAGGAACTATACCGGATAACCTGAGCTTTGACCAGGCCGCTCCGATTTTGGAAGGAGCTCATTACGCATTGTGTAACATCAGGGCTTCAAAAATAAAAAGCGAACAGAAAGCGATGGTCTATGGAGCCACAGGAGCGATAGGCTCATCCGCAGTGCAGCTTTTGAAATATTTGGGAATATTTGTTACGGCAGTTTGCAATTCGAAAAATGTAGCATTAGTAAAATCCCTTGGCGCTGACAGGGTTATTGATTATCAAACCCAGGATTTTAAACAGACAGAAGAAAAATTCCATTTTATCTTTGATGCAGTTGGAAAAAGTTCCTTTAAGGAATGCAAACCATTGCTGACCCGGAACGGTATTTATGTTTCAACTGAATTGGGAAAGAATGCTGAAAACTTATTTTTAGCCCTTATTACTCCATTGCTGGGCGGAAAGAAGGTTATTTTTCCAATTCCGACAATTGATAAGCAAGACCTGCTCTTTTTAAAACAGCTTGTGGAAAAAGGGGAGTATAAACCCGTGATAGACAGGAAATACAGATTAGAACAAATTGCAGAAGCGTACAAATATGTTGAAACAGGACAGAAAACGGGAAATGTTTTACTAAAAATAGCGGAACAATAACATGGCGCAATAGACGGAAAAGTTTTTTACAGAGCTTTTACTTTGTATAACCAAAACCGGTCATTGCTTACTGCAATCAGTTTAGCCCGGGATTGTTAGAACAAGCCTTGTGCTTCAGCCGGTTCGGCGAACAATAGTTCCTCAGCGCTATTTTCGTTGGCATACACTTTTATGCCTTTCAGATCTGAGGGAAAGCTTTCCCACACATATACCTCTGCTGTTACATTTACTTTTTCTCCGGTTTTATCGTTGACTTCTTCATCAGGAACCACACCTGTCAGCGAAAATTCATACAGCCCGCCCTCCGGAGGTGCAATGTAAAAATAAGGTTCCAGGTGGATGTTCGTAAACCCCGGCGTTGTAGCTTCTCCGGTCACTTCAATAATAAGAGAAAGCGGAAATTTTTTGTTAACCGTAACCTGTAATGATGTTACTGACTGTAGCTGTACCTGGTTGCTCATAAACGATTTTGTTGAAGAGTTATAGTTAGTGCCGATGAAAAAGATTACTTCTGTTTCAGGGATGTTGACAACACAAATTGAATCAACGTTTGTAAACAGAGCGTAAAGGCAATATTAATTTCAGTATAATTATTCTTTTTATCTATTATAATTTCTGCCGGGGGCAGGGAGGCTGCGATTTGTCATCATTGTCCCAGGATCAGCCCGGTGCAAAATGGAGCTCGGTTGAGTTATGCATATCCTGCCGAAAACTTAATATTACGTTTATATCCCGTTTACATTGATTGAGTTTATTTACGGCACAATTCTTCAATATGCCTTTTATACCCACATCCTTTCAGGTACCCGCAACGATAACCGAAGATATGATGATCATTAATGTGCTGGACGATGTGCTGGCAAATTCGCCGATACAATATGTCATTGAAGACGAGAAGGAACAAGTGTGCAGGAAGGGCAGTTTTCGCGGATTGAGGATCCAGATGCGGATAGCTGATTTACAGGATGGCGTGTATCGCTTACTTCTGAAAAATACGGAAACCTGTTGCAGCTTCCGGATCCGGAAGGCTTCTTCCAAATGGAAGATCGCTGCAGGGGTTTCCTGAACATTTTCCTGCAGGATCAGAAAAGCGGAAACTTTATCCGGATCAGTGCCAGCCACTCGGCCAGTTTTTTCTCTGTAATCTCGCTGCCTTCTGTGCCTTTCCATGTAAAGCGTACTGCTTTATTGCCGGGACCGGTGATAAAGAAAAAATTACCTCCGGTAAACAAACAGTAGTCCCCTGATGCCAGCTCGGCGATCTTTTTGTAGAACACCGGTGAAACGGTTACCTGAAAATCGGAAACGATGCTAAGATTTTCCATGTATGCCAGTATAAGAAAATAAAGGCAACAGCTATCTGATTCAAAGGGACGATAACTGCTGCCTTAAATAATGCCGGTGTGTAAACAAATTAATATAACTCCTGCAAAGTGATAGCACGACCGGTCTTAATGTTTTTTCTGCCCGCAATTTAGTAATTGATGATTTCCTCAATGTTAAATTTTGAAATAATGCGCTGCATTGCCGGATGCTATCCAATGATTGCTGCAGGCATTAATGACAGATGAGGAATTATTTTTTTACAGGCTGCAAGGGATCATTGATAATGATAAGTTAATCCTGAGTTTTTTTCAAACATTTAATTTCGTGATCCATACTGAGCCATGTCGGATACCTTCAACAATATAGATTTAATTCGATCATTGCAGGAAAAAGATGATGTAAGCGCTTTTAACGTCATATTCACCCGGTATCATCAGATAATATACCATAACATCTGTAAGCTCGTTCATAACCCGGCTGCCGCAGAAGATATTTTGCAGGAAGTATTTACATCTATGTGGCAGCTCCGTACTTCGCTCGACCCTTTAAAACCTGTGGCTAACTGGCTGTTTGTTGTAAGCTTCAACAAAAGTATGAGCTGGTTGAAAAAAAACATCCGGGAAGCAAAAAAATTAGAAGAAGCTTTTGGACATGCAATGAACGAACAGGTGCAATTGCCGGTCACAACCGAGCCTGATTATGAAGGAAAATTGCAAATGCTTGAGCGATTAATAAAACAGCTGCCGGTAAGAAAAAGAACCGCTTTTGTATTACATAAGTTAGAAGGAAAGTCTTACAACGAAGTAGGAGAGTTGCTTGGCATTTCTCCCGATACCGTAAAAGAGTATGTAAAAGATTCAAACAAGCTGCTGAAACAACATGTTGCAAAAACCGGCGGTTTAAATATAGTAAACGGTATTGCGCCTCTTATTCTTTTTCTTACCCATTAGTCAAAAGTTTCTGATAATGTTTTCTTAACATACACGATGCCCCCTCTTCCTGCTTCACAGGAGTATTTACATGATATAAGCGATGAAACAATTTTGGCAATTACTTTATAAATACAGGTCGGGAAATTCTGATCGCGGCGATCCGGAAGATTTATTGCACCTGTTGGAGGAGAACAGGCAGGAGTTGTATGAAGACCTAAAAAGTGAATTTGACCAGTCAGACAACGACAAAAGTATTTTTTTAAGGGAAGATGCTGCAGAAAGGATAAGACGAAACATACTGGAACGGATAGCGTCTGATGTTCATCAAAAGCAGCGGTACGCTTTTGCAATAAGAAGGAACTGGAGATTTGCCGGAAAAGCAGCTTGCGTGCTGTTGTTGGTATTTGCCACACAGATGTGGACTAAACGGCAATCGCATAAAGAAATTCAATTCACTAAAGTGGCGGTGCTGGCTGTGGGGATAACCGAAAAAAAGATTGAGAACACCGGGAAAACCGTACTGCTGTATACGTTACCGGATGGATCGCTGGTAAAGCTCTCGCCGGGAAGTTTCATATCCTATGAGCCCGGATTCAACGATCGGCAGCGCAATATTCAGGTAAGCGGCAAGGCGCTGTTTGATGTGGCAAAAGATACCGCAAAGCCCTTTATTGTTTTTGCCGGTAATATTAGTACAAGAGCTGTTGGTACGGTATTTAGTGTGAGCACCCTTAATGATTCAAATACGGTTGTGGTGGAATTATTGGAGGGTAAAGTGGTGATTCAGTCATCAAAGTACGGTTCGAACATGAAGAAAATAGCATTGACGGCCGGGCATCAGTGTACGATTAGTCTTTTTGAAGACAAAGCTTTAGTAACAACGCTGAATATTGCAAAGCCCGTGGCGCCGCCTGTGCACAGGACGCCATCAGCCGAACTGGCGTTTGAAAAACGACCACTAAAGAACGTATTCGACGCACTGAGCAAAAGATTTAATGTTACTATAAATTATAACAGGGATGATATAAATCACTTATCCTTTACCGGTACGTTTGCTGCAGGCGATTCCCTGGACATGATCCTGACAGTATTGTGTAATACAAACGATCTGCTGTTTGAAAATAACGGGACAAACATCATAATTAAAAAATAGCTTTTCAAAATTATCTCAGCGCGCTGTACTTCCGCCCTGGAAAGGGACTGCTGGTTTATTGACTACACCCTATCAATCACATTAAAGTCAACTGAAATGAAAAAATGTAGATGGCTGCTTTCATTGCTATGGCTCTTTTTAAGCAATGTTGCAACTGCCCAAAACTATTCAAAAGTTAAAGGTTCTGTTCTTACAGAAGCGGGAAATGTGCTCAGTGGTGTTACGGTCACCGTAACTGAGCCTGGTATAAAAAAGCAGGTTGCAGCAACCTATACCGATGATAAAGGATTGTTTACGTTGACGCAGTTATCTGCCGATCGAAAATATGACTTTGCATTCAGCTATGTAGGATATGAAACGGGTTTTATAAGAGGATACCTCGTGGCTGCGGGAGAGAATAACTCCATGTTGTATCGTATGAAGCTGTCCGATGCAGCTACCAGCCAGGAGGTAGTTGTTACAGCGCTGGGAATAAAAAGAGAGGAAAAGTCAATTGGATATGCAGCGCAAACAATAAAGCAAAATGCTGTTACAGATGCGAAGACCAATAACTGGGTAAATGCGCTAAGCGGAAAAGTGGCGGGTTTGAACATACAGGGTGCGGGAGCGGGTCCTGTCGGATCCTCTCGGATCACTTTGCGCGGAGAGTCGTCGCTGATCCTGGACAACAATCAGGCTTTGATCGTATTGGATGGAGTGCCTGTAAGCAGGAAAATCACCGGGATCAATGCGGGTAATAATGATATGGGTGTGGATTTTGGTTCGAGCGTATCTGATATCAACCCCGACGATATTGAAAAAATAACGGTATTGAAAGGGCCGGGCGCTACTGCCTTGTATGGTAGTCGCGCAGCAGGCGGTGCATTGATCATCACTACAAAATCGGGGCTGAAAGGAACGAAAGGCGTTGGTATTACTGTAAACAGCAACGTCAGCTTTGAACAGGTAAACCGTTGGCCGGATTACCAGTTTGAATATGGTGAGGGGCGCACAGACGCTTATTATTCCTACGGAGATAGTCCTGACGGAGTAAATACAAGCAAAGCCGCTGCGGCCGGTCGTGCATGGGGACCGAAATTCAACGGGCAGTTATATTACCAGTACGATCCCAATACGCCGGACAACTTGCCTACTGCGGCAACACCGTGGGTGCCGTATAAAAATTATATCAAGGATTTTTTCAAAACAGGAGTAACCTATTCCAACACCGTAACTGCAGATGCGAACTCCGAAAGCGGCGCCGTGCGCCTGTCGGTGACTCACCTGAAAAATCAGTTTATTCTTCCCAACGGTGGGTTTGAAAGAATAAACGCTGCGCTCTCCGTACAGCAAAAGGTCACTAATCGTTTCCGTATTAGCGGGAAAGTGAATTATACTCATAAAACAAGCGACAACCTGCCTATTGCAGGCTATAATAATCACACAAGCATGTATTTTTTCATATTGGGAACTGCTCCCAATATCAGGCCTGAATGGTTTATGCCGCGATGGGTGCCGGGGCAGGAAGGCATTGTACAGCGAAAACCTTTTAACCCGGGACCGGAAAACCCTTATGTCACATTTTATGACATGATCAATACGATCGATAAAAACGGCGTGATCGGTTCTCTCTCCGCAACCTATGATTTTACCGACAAGCTGCAATTTATGCTGAGATCGGGGCTTGATCTGTCTCACGAATTCCGCACAGAACGTTTTCCTTACGGCATGACCTCTAATCCGAGGGGACGGTACCGGGAGCAGAACATCTTTTCTTATGAAAGCAACACCGATGCCCTGCTCTCTTATAGCTTAGGCTTAGGGCGGAAATTCAGCTATAAAATTTCCGGCGGCGCCAATATCATGAAGACGATGTACAACTTTTCCGGTATCTATGCAGACAACCTGGCTCAACCTAATATTTACCAGATTTCCAACAGCGCCGATCAGCCGGTAGCCGATCCCGTAAGAAGCGAAAAACAGATCAATAGTCTTTATGGGTTCGGACAACTGTCGTACGTCGATATGATCTTCCTGGACGTTACAGGACGTAACGACTGGTCAAGCACTTTACCTGTGCACAACAATTCGTTCTTTTATCCCTCGGTAAGCACCAGTGTATTGCTGAATGAATTGCTTTCGCTTCCCTCGTTTTTGTCGTATGTGAAACTCAGGGGCGCCTGGGCCCAGGTCGGGAACGATGCCGGCACATATCAAACGGATAAATATTATAACAGAGTACTTACGAACAGTTTTGGCAACCCTGCCGTGTTGTACAACAAGGATCTGAAGCCTGAAATAAGGTCGAGCTACGAGTTTGGACTGGACCTGAGAATGTTTAAGAACAGGTTGGGGCTGGATATTGCGGTATATGCTGACAGGAGCAAGAATCAGATCCTGGCCGTGCCGCTGGACCCTACATCGGGATATTCAAGCGCTTTGCTGAATGCAGGACTTATACAAAGCAAAGGAGTGGAAATAAGTCTTAACGGCCGGGCAGTAGTTAAAAAGAACTTTTCATGGAACTCAATAATAACGTGGAGCACTAACCGAAGTTATGTTAAAGAACTGGCGGAAGGCATTACCAATCATGTGCTGTATAACTACGTAGACGTTGTTACTATTGAGGCCAGGATTGGCGAGCGCATGGGAAATATGTATGGAAGGGGTTTTCAGCGATCACCCGAAGGAGAGATCATTTATTCCTCTGACGGATTGCCCGCTACTGTAGATCCTGTAATACGCAAAATGGGCAACGCCTTTGCTGACTGGCGCGCCGGCTGGCTAAATGAATTCAATATCCATTCTTTCCGTATCAGCATTCAATTTGACGGACAAATGGGCGGCAGCATGTTTTCGCATACCAACCATAAGCTGAATACGCTGGGTAAAACAAAAGTTACCCTCCCGGGCAGGGATGAAGGGATCGTGGGAGAGGGTGTTGTGTTTGACCAGGTTGCAGGAAAGTATGTTCCTAATACTCAACGGGTATCTGCTATGTCTTATTACGACCGCTACTATGCGCTGAACAATGTGGAGACAAATATTTTTAATGCATCTTACCTTAAACTCAGGGAAGTGAGACTGGAATATACCCTTCCGCGAAAATGGATTTCGCGCATAGGTATGCAACAGGTACACATTGCCGTGTACGGCAGAGAGCTGTTTAATATTACCAACTTCCCGGCATTCGATCCCGATGGAGGAACACTTAATAATGGAAGCTTAACACCCGGCGTTGAAATTACACAATTCCCTACCACCAGGAACCTGGGATTAAATCTCACTTTTAAATTCTGATAAGTTATGAAAAATAATATATTATATACTTTGGTCTTTGCAGGGCTGGTTTGCTTTTCGGGCGCGTGTACCAAAAAGTTTGAAGAAATCAATACCGATCCGAACCGACCTAAAACAGTTACGCCCGGCGCTATTTTAAATCAGGTGCAATATTCTGTTGTAACCGCGCATGCCTATACTGCAGCCTGGGGGCTTACACAGGAGCTGATGCAAATGCATGCTCCGGGCATCAGCACAGGCGGTGGCGGAATTCACCGGTATGAAATTCTGCCAAACACCGGTTTATGGAGTACTTATTATGGCATACTTACCAATATTGAGGATATCTACTCGATTGCAGACAAATCGAATGAAAACAATTATAAAGCGATTGCATTGGTATATAAATGCTGGATATATGCGCAACTGACGGACCTTTACGGGAGTATTCCTTATTCTGAAGCGATGAAAGCGGGGGAGGGGAATTTCAAACCATCATTTGATGATCAGAAGAATATCTATGAAGGTATTTTTAGTGACCTGGAAAGAGCAAATGAACTTTTTGAGGTAACCAAAGGATTGACATCAGGGGGAGACATTGTATACAATGCAGACATCATGAAATGGAAAAAATTCTGCAATTCATTAAAGCTGAGGTTATTACTCAGGGTGTTGAAACGCGAAGAAGAGCTAAATATAAGCGACCGGATTGATGCGATACTGGCAAACACATCCATGTACCCGGTTTTCGAAAGCAACACCGATGAAGCAATATTAAAATTTACCGGTACCAATCCTTATTTTAATCCGTTTCATAACGCACGGCAGTTGGACTGGAGCGAAACATTTTATTTTACAAAATTCTTCGTTGATAAACTCAATGATGACAACGATCCGCGGAGAACGGTGTGGATGACAACTGTTGAGGTTAACGGCCAGGCGGTATACCGGGGAATAGAAAGCGGGTACCCGCCCTCTCATCCTATTTATGTGGCCGGCATGAACTCTACCTACAGCACAGCTTTAAAAACATCGCCGTTGCTGGGTATTATGATGAGCTACGCTGAAGTAGAATTTATTAAAGCAGAACTCGCCATAAAGGGATTTAACACCGGAAAGCCGGCGCGTCAACATTACGAGGATGGCATCAACGCATCAATGGCGCAATGGGGGGTAACTGCACCCGGTGATTTCTATTCCCGTTCAGGAATTCTCTATAATGAAACAGGCACTGCAGAAGAGCAGCTTTCCCAGGTTATGCTGCAAAAGTACTATGCACTTTTCTTTACAGACTACCAGTCCTGGTTCGAAAAGAGAAGAACAGGGTATCCCAATTTGCCAAGAGGAAGTGGTATACCGCCTGAAAACACCTTTCCCAATCGGCTGCCTTATCCAACCTATCTTCAGTCACTGAACAACGAACATTTACAGGCGGCTATCAGTGAAATCGGAGGAGATAAAACTTCCACGAAAGTGTGGTGGCAGCAATAATCTTTTAAAATAAATCCCATCAAGATGTTTCATTCAATGGAAAAGTATATGTATAAATTTATTTTTTTTATTCTGCTGTTGTGTTGGTCCGGTGTGAGCTTTGCCAACCCATCTTTTCAAATGCGGGCAGTAACAGGGAAACCCAGAACATTGATTGTATTTTTCGATGGTCTGCGCCCTGATTATATCACACCCCGTTACATGCCCAATCTGTACAGGCTGCGCAACGAAGGTTGTCTGGGAAAAGAACACCACAGCGTATATCCCACAATGACGCGCGTGAATGCTTCTTCGTATTCAACAGGAGCGTATCCCGCTGAACATGGAATAATGAGCAACGAAGTTTATTTTCCTGATATAGACCGTGCGCACAGCCTTAATACAGCGGGGGCTGAAGCACTGGATCGCATTTCATCTGCACGACAGGGGCAGTTGTTGACTGCAAAATCTCTTGGAGAAATGCTGGAATCTGCAGGTGAACGCATGATGGTATTCAGCGATGGCAGCCAGGGGCAGGCCTATCTTCAGAATCATGCCATCAGCGGCGGAGCGATTGTAAATACAGAATTTATTCGTCCTGCTGCCTTCCGTAGCGTAGTAGAAAATGCAATTGGACAACCTCCGCCCTTTGAAGAACTGAACAGGCCCAGGCATAAATGGATCACAGATGCTTTACTGACCTTCGGGTTGGTAAAAGATGGGCCGCTGGTAAATGCAATATGGTATGCCGATCCAGATGAAACCGCCCATGCAGAGGGAGTAGGAGCACCTTTAACATTGCAGGCACTTTCCACTATCGACAACGAATTGGGGCGAATACTACAGGCGATAGAAGAACGGCAGTTGACAGATTCCATCAACATCATTATTTCTACGGATCACGGCTTTATAACAAGATCGGGAACTGAATGGCCACAAGACTTTTTAATACGGCAAAACCTCAAAAAAGACAAAGACTCGGATGATGTAGTGCTGGCAGACGGCGCGATATATGTGAAGGGGCATGACCGAAAAAAAATTGAGCAGATAGTAGCTGCGCTACAAGCCCAGCCATGGGTTGGCGGAATTTTTACCAAGGCCTTAAAGCCAGGTTCAACACATGGCTGGGTGAAGGGTACCTTATCTTTTGCATCCATTCATTGGGATCATCCCGATCGCGCTGCAGACATTCTGGTGGCCGATTACTGGGACGATGCAAAAAACGAGCAGGGGTATGCCGGAACCAGTTACTATGGTGGCAAGCCTGCATCGCATGGTGGCTTCAGCCGTTATGAAGTACATATTGCGTTGATAGCGAAAGGCCCTTCGTTTAAGAAAGCTCAGCAAAGTGATATCCCAACGTCTAATGCAGATATTGCTCCCACCATCCTGAATATATATGATATTCCTGTTCCGCAATCCATGAGCGGCCGTGTAATGTATGAGTTTCTTAATAACACACACGCAACAATGCTCCCTGCCGTTCAAAAGGAAAAAATTATTACGTCTGCACCGTATAATGGAGGTGTTTACAACCTGACCCTTCAGCGAACGATCGTAGGAAAATACATTTACCTCGATTTTGCAAAAGTTGTAAGAACGAAAACCGGCAAATGACGCGTTACGGGCTGCCTGCGAATACCGCTATTTTATATTTTGCCATATAAGTATTCCGAAAAAATCTTAGTGGTAATCGTTTCAGCTATACCCCGTTTGATGTTGATCCTTTTTCAGAAGTACACAACCATGCGTGTATTTATTCAGAAGATCCTAATATTTTTTTCCTGTAAGCTGTAGGTGTAAGTCCGGTAATCTCTTTGAAAAATTTATTGAAATTAGTCGGATTGTTATATCCACACTCATAAGATATTTGAGTAATAGTCATTTCCGGGTTATTTAAGAGTTCACCGGCATGCTTCACTCGCAACTCGTTCAAAAAATTTGAGAAGGTCTTACCTGTACGTTGCTTGAAAAACCTGCAAAATGCTGTTGGCGCCAAATGGGCTATATCGGCTACTTCGTCGAGGCTGATTTCCTGTTTAAAATTTTGCATTAAGAATTGATAGACTCTATTTATCCTGTCGGTATCTTTTGTATTAAAAGTGTTTACAAAATTTTTACTGGACAGATATTTAATCTCGTTGGAATGTGCTAAAATTTCTAAGATTTCAAAAAAAATGATTAGTCGGGAAAGCCCTTCCTTTCCCATAATGCCCGACATTTTATTCCTTATGATATTCCTTGTCTTACCTACGATTTCAAGTCCCCTCAAGGATTTGTTTATTAATGTGTTTAAGGGTTGTAGGTCCTTAGATGGTAAAAAAAGTTTGAGTAAAGAGGGAGAGAAATAAATCACGATGGCTTTTGATCTCAGGTTTTTATTCCCTTTATAGTAAATGTCATCGTTTGTTAGTATATGAGGTGTATCTGGTCCCATTAATATCAAAGTTTCCTCATTAAAAGTACTTACGTTATCTCCTACTACCTTTTTCCCGTACCCATCTTCAATATATACCAACTCACAATTGGGATGAAAGTGAAATGGCGTATCCAGGTAAGGAGTGTTGATTTCTTTTAAATAAATCAATTGATTTTCATTTATCCCTACATCTATAAATAATGGCTTCATCAAAATATATTTAGCACAAATTGAAGAATAAATATACATTAATGTTAAAATATATGAAGTTGTTGTTAAAAAATATTGTGTTATCATTTCTTACAAGTTGTATTCTTGCACTCATCATTACATGGAATAAGATTTTCATTCACCAATTCAACTTTAATGTTATGAGAATATGCTCCCACACATTTTGCCGGCATTTTGTATTTGTCACAGCTATTTTACTGATGATGACTTATACATCAATAGCCATAGGCAATACTGGGTTCCCCGGGCTTATACTGCAGAGCCAGACACCCCGGTCCCATATTTCAGGCTCGGTTACCAATGCTTCTGGCGACTTACTTGCCGGGGTTACGGTACAGGCGAAAGGTACCACGCTTGTGACGACTACCAACTCCAACGGATACTACGAATTAGATGCTGCGGGAACAGGTACGCTTATTTTTTCTTATGTTGGTTATATCACACAGGAAATCCCAGTGAACGGGAGGAGCCGGGTTAATGTTGTTTTAAATATTTCTTCATCAGAATTGAGCCAGGTAGTGGTCGTAGGTTATGGAACGCAAAAAAAGGAGAACCTGACAGCAGCCGTTGATGTTGTTAATACAAAACAAATTGAATCGAGAGGAAATGCAAATGTTACGGAAATGCTGCAGGGAGTTTCTCCCAATCTTAATATCACGCCGGGATCTACAGTGGCAAGTGAGCCGGGAGGCAAGCCTGCAATTAATATCAGGGGGATCGGGACGCTGACTGGCGATTACGCTCCTTATGTGCTGGTAGACGGTGTCCCCATGGATATCAATGCGGTTAACCCCAGCGACATTCAGTCTGTTACGATATTGAAAGATGCGGCTGCGGCTGCGATCTACGGATCCAAGGGCGCCTTTGGTGTTATTTTGATTACCACTAATACCGGTGCCGGAAAAAAGAAAATGCAGATTGGATATTCTAATAATATTTCTTTTTCGAGCCCTATCGGTCGCCCGCATATGGAAAATTCACTGAAGTATATAACCGCTTTTGACCAGGCAAGCATCAATGCAGGGTTAGGGCCCAATTTCACCCAGGAGAATTATGATCGTATTAAGCAATATATGGCGGGTGAAATCAAAGAAGAGACCTGGCTGATGCCTGATAGCAGTGACTGGGTGGGTAATGGGATATGGAGTATAGCAGGGAATGGCAATAATGATTGGATGTATATCTTTTACAGAGATTTAACCATGAGGCAGAAGCATAATGTTGATATCAGCGGGGGTGGCGACAAAACTTCCTATTATGTGTCGGCAGGACTATGGGATCAGCCGGATGAATTGAGATACGGGGGACAATTCTATAAAAGGTATAATGTAACAGCTAACATCACTGCTAAGGCAACAAACTGGATGACCTTTAAGTTTAACAGTAAATATATTAACGAAAGGAACCGTTATTTTAATACCAAGGAAGGATATGACAGGAATACTTTTTATCATGACTTTTACCGGATCAATTCCTTTAGGCCACGCATACTTCCAAATGGAGAATTTTCGGATATATCGGATATTCCTTCACTTATTGACGGGGGGAAAATTGATGTATACGGCTCACAATACATTTTGTCTTTGGGAGCTATACTTGAACCGGTAAAAAACTGGGAAACAGTTATTTCCTATAATTATACCAATAGTAACACTAGGTATGATGATAACAAAATGACAGTATATGGCACTGATCCCCGGGGAAATAAATATGTGCATGCGTATCCTACGAGCTCGTATACAACCAATTTTGCTGCTGATAATAATACGCTGTTCAATATCACTTCATCCTATAACCTTACATTAGGCAAGCATTATTTTTATGTGATGGGTGGCTTTGAAAGCCAGTCAGATATTCTCAACGGTATCACCGGAAGTAAGAATGATATGCTGACATCCAGCGTGCCGTCTATCAGTACATCCACCGGCAAAATTAATCTGAGTGATAATAAGTCCCACTGGGCCACAGAGAGCTTCTTTGCAAGATTTCGCTATAACTTCAAGGAAAAATACCTGTTAGAATTAAATGGAAGGTATGATGGAAGTTCCAGGTTTGCCAGCGATTCCAGATGGGGGCTGTTCCCATCTGTTTCTGTGGGCTACAACGTATCGCAGGAGTCGTTCTGGAAGACATTGAAGCCCTATGTCAATACCTTTAAGATTCGTGGCTCCTGGGGCTCGCTCGGAAATCAGCAGGTGCCGAATTATCTCTACCTGCCTACTATCGGGATGGGTACCAACCTGAACTGGATTATAGGTACGGTAAGACCCGACTTTGTTCAGGCGCCGGGGTTAACCAGCGCTAACCTCACATGGGAAACCATTACAACAAAAAACATTGGCTTTGATGCAGGTTTTCTGGATAGCAGGTTAAGTACATCTTTTGATTACTATACCAGGATAACATCTGATATGTTTGGCCCTGCCGAAGCTCTGCCGCTCACACTTGGCACTTCTGTTCCTCAAACGAATAATGCTACAATTAGAACAAGAGGTTTTGATCTGGCCGTGACCTGGCGCGATCATATCGGTGCCAATATCACCTATAGTGTAAGAGCGACAATATCAGATAATGTAACTACCGTATTAAAATACAATAACCCAACAAAATCTTTATCTACGTGGTATGAAGGGCAAACGCTCGGTGAAATATGGGGGCTGAGAACTGTGGGGATTTATCAGTCGAAAGAAGATGCAGATAAAGGTCCTGATCAGACTTTATTTTATCCTACCTGGGGTGCGGGAGACATTCAATACAAAGATCTTAACGGGGATAAAAAGATCACACGCGGAAGTGGGACAGCTAATGATCCGGGTGATTACACGATCATTGGCAACAATAGTTCCCGGTTCCCGGTAGGATTATACACAGAATTGAACTGGAAAAATATAGATTTCAGTATGTTCTGGCAGGGCATCCTTAAAAGAGATTATGCATTCGCCACTACGAATGACAATGCGTTTTATGGGTTCAACGGACAGCAATGGTGGGGGATGAATGCATTCTATAAAGGAAATAACACCACGCTTGACTATTGGCGCCCTGAAGATGAGACCAATATACTTGGACCTAATACCCAGTCGTATTACCCGAAACCCTATCTCTCCACTGAAGATTATAAAAATAAGGAGATACAAACGCGGTATATGCAAAACGCTTCTTATTTCCGGTTAAAAAGCTTAACTATTGGCTATACTGTTCCTTCCGGGCTGACACGCAGGGCAGCCGTAGGTAATGCAAGGATATACGTATCCGGGGAAAACCTGCTTACTCTTACGTCTTTGACGAAACTGATTGACCCTGAAGCGCTTTTTAATGCCGGATGGGGTGTTGCCAAAGGTCACTTTTTACGCAGGATATATTCGGTAGGCATTAATGTAACTTTTAAATAATTTGAAACCATGAGAATAAATATATATAAATACAGCTTGTTGCTTTTGCTTTCAGTGGCAATAGGGTGCAAAAAGGATTTTTTGAACAAGTACCCGCTTGATCAGATCACAACTGTAGATTTCTGGAAAACAGGCAATGACCTCAAATTGTATGTCAATCAATTTTATCCTGCAGCATTTGACCAGCCTATGGGTGATCAGCTAAATGGAGATTTTGCTGCCGACGCACAGAGCGATGATGTCGGGTTGGTGCTTGCTAATCCCAGGCTGCAGGGTGCAAGGGTAGTGCCTGCCACAGGAGGATGGAGTTATGCCAATATCCGTGCCCTGAATGTTTTTATGGCAAATTATGATAAAGTGGCAGATCCTTTCAACAGCTATAAAAGTTATGTGGGAGAGGCGCATTTTTTCCGGGCATTCTTCTATTTTAGCCTGGTGAAGGAATATGGAGACGTACCTTATATTAGTGCTCCATTGAATACTAATTCGGAAGAGCTGTATATGCCTCGCACTCCCCGCAATCAGGTTGTTGATTCTGTTATTGCAGATCTGGATGAAGCGATTGAGCTCCTGCCCAGTGGTAAGCAGGAAGCCGCTACAAGGCTAAGCAGGGAAATTGCGTTATTGTTTAAGTCAAGAGTTTGCTTATATGAAGGTACCTGGGAGAAGTATCATGTGGCGGATGAATTTAAAGTAGACAATCCCCAATCGCAAAAATATCTTGATCTGGCGGCTCAATCCGCTAAAGCAGTGATAGAATCAGGATTGTACACTATTTATTCCACCGGAGATCCCGGATGGGATTATTTTAACCTCTTTAGCCGGGTGGATTATTCTACCAATTCCGAAGTACTGTTATGGGAAAAATATGACCTGAGTTTAAATAAAGGGAATTCTTTTCAGTTTCAGATTGCCACGGGAAAATCCGGCGGCATGGGATTGACAAAGTCTTTTGTTGACGCTTACCTGTGTAAAGACGGAAGACCTATTTATTTAGGTAATGGTGCTGAAAATCCACTGTATGAGGGAGATGGCACCCTGAAGAAAACAGCGACCAACCGTGATCCGAGGTTTACACAAACGATCTTTACTCCCGGTTTTCCGCTTCAGGCTGTTGGGGGGGACACAACGTATTTTCAAAGGCCCACGGTCGCAGATCCTGCTCATACGCGGTGCCCTACGGGCTATCAGATGAATAAATTCCTGAATTTTGATCCTGTTCATCATGCCTCTCTTGAAACATTACCCGTTGGTTATACCGGCTGGATTGTATTCAGGTATGCAGAAGCCTTATTGAATTATGCAGAAGCCAAAGCTGAATTAGGCACGATCACCCAGGAGGATATTGATATAAGCATCAACCAGCTTCGCAACCGGGTGTCTATGCCTCATTTGAATATAGCTGCAATTGAGGAAGATCCTCATTGGCAATTTCCTGATCTGACACCTGTGCTTAATGAAATAAGGCGTGAACGTCGCGTGGAGCTTGTTTTGGAGGGATTCAGGTGGAACGATCTGGCCAGATGGGCTGCGGCTGAAAAAGTTATTGTAGGAAAACGTCCATTGGGAGCTGTATTTAACACCACAGACTATCCTGATTTACATGCTTCTGATTTTACATTAACAGACGGCTATTTTGATCCCCTTAAATCACAGTTGCCCGGTGGTTACGGCTTTAAGCCGGACAGAGATTATTTAAGCCCTGTTTCAACAGAAGAATTAACCTTAAATAAACAGTTGGAGCAAAACCCCGGCTGGTAAGTCGATATTACGTCTTTTGCATGCACCTTTATAGTGGTTTGAAAATAAATACTATAATCATGATACAAAACAGTATGGCTCTTCTGGTTATTGTTACGCTTTCTGCCTGCTCTGCCAGGCAGAGCATCATTACTATTCCGGATGAGCATCACTTATTTAGTGAGACGCAGTCGCCAGTATCGGTAGAAGTTAATCTGGACGCCGGCCAGTTGAGTGCTGCCAAAGAAGGACGATTGATTTTACGATTGAATAATACCGATTCTATCATACCACAGCAGTTAGACGATAGTGATCCAGAGCATCCTAAAATGGTGATGGTGTTACCAAAAGAAAACAGCGGTGCTTATGCATTTAGCTTACATGAGCAGGAAGATGATGCATTCGGTAATATAATGAATGCAACCGTTGATCCTAACAGCGGGCAGATACTTTTTGAGGAAAATGGCAAAAAAGTGCTGCAATATAATTACCATACTATTTATGAGAAAGATGTTATTCGTTTGCCGGGGTCGGAGGCGCAAAAGCCTTCTATTTCCGGTTTGGGAGGAGTTTACCTGTCTGAATTTCTGAAAGAGAATCCCCATCTCCCCAAAGATTCCGCTTATACTAATCTTGTATATGCAGTGCCCCGCAACGACTATATACATCCGTTGTATGGATTAAATGGTGAAATCCTGACAAAGGATTGGCCTGCAGATGGTGAGTTTCATCATCGGGGTATATTTTGGGCATGGCCTGAAGTTGAAGTGGGAACTGAAAGGGGAGATCTATATGCTTTACAGCGGATCTTTGCCAGACCGACAGAGAATGTTAATGTAATGAGCGGTCCGGTATTTGCACAGGTAGCAGCAGAGAACTTGTGGAAATGGAATGATTCTACTCCCGTCGTCAATGAATTTGTTGTAATCAGGGCTTACCGGAAAACGAAGTCTGCACGAATTATTGATTTCAGCATTCGGCTAATGGCTTTGAAAGACAGCATTACTTTAGCAACGCGCCTTACCAACAGTTACGGTGGGTTTTGTGTTCGTATGCAAACGCCACAGCAACAGGAAATATCGTTTTACACTGATACAGCAGGAAGTATTGTGAGAGCCTGGTCCGATCTAAATGGTATCTTCGAGGGGAACCACTCAGGATTAATGATCTTACAACATAAAGACAATCCCGAATATCCCGGAGCATGGGCTCATTATGATAATCTTTCATGGGTTCAGCCTACTTTTCCCACACCAAATACACGATATGCTCTGAAAAAAGGAGATCCTTTAATTTTAAGATATAGATTGGTGGTACATTCGAATGCCGTGCAGGACCAGGATCTTGCAGCGAAGCGATGGGATGCATATAATTATACTTTAACACCTTTATATCATTTCAGATCAAATGCTAAATAATGGTCAGGTAATGATTACCTGGCGTGCAATTAAATTGGTTAAATATGAAAGAAAATACATCTTCCTTTTCGAGAAGAAAATTTGTAAAGTCTATGGCGATTACTGCTATTGGTACTCCGCTGACAAAGGATTTTTATGTAGGGGATAAGCCTAAAGGCACTGCTCCGAGCGATAAAATTAACCTGGGCATTATCGGATGTGGAGATCTTGGAACAGCGAACCTGCGTAACTGTACGGCACACCCTGATGTGGTGGTTGCAGCTGCCTGCGATGTTTGGAAAGACAGGCTTGATCCGATCGTGGCAAAATTTAAAAATACCTGTACAGGGTATACCGATTACCGTGAATTGCTTCGTCATAAAGGATTAGATGCTGTTATTATCGGCACACCTGCCCACTGGCATGCCCTTCAGGCGATCGAAGCTGCAGAAGCCGGGCTGGACATTTATTTACAGAAACCGATGACAATGCACCCGGGAGAAAGTATTGCAGTGCGGAATGCTATAAGAAAGCACAAAGTTATCTGCCAGGTGGGGACGCAAATTCATTCAAGTGATCACTATCGCCGTATGGTGGAATTAGTACGATCCGGCAATTTGGGTAAAATCGGAACAGTTCGAACATTTTTTGTGATGAATGAAGCACCGAATGGCATTGGAAGCGGGAACAACACTACTGTTATTCCTAAAGGGCTGGATTGGGATATGTGGGTAGGACCGGCACAAAAGAAGCCTTTCAATCCTAACCTCGTTAAGAATGCTTTCTATCATTGTTTCTGGATGGATTATAGTGGTGGATGGACGCCGGGAATGGCGCCCCATATCACAGATCTGCCCATTTGGGCGCTTGAGCTGGATTATCCTACTGAAATCAGCGCAATTGGCGGAAAGTATATTATCAGGGATGACGGCGATGCTTACGATAACCACGAGGTGATCTGGCGGTATCCAAATCTTACAATGACCTGGATGCAATCGTCAACAAACAGTTACGGTTTCGATTTTCTCAGGGAGCAAAAGAGCCAGAGAAGGCTGGGTATTTATTTCCATGGAACAAATGGCACCCTGCTGACAGACTATGATACTTCACAGATCCTGCCGGAGGGTGACAGAATGAATGGTATGACAACACCGGCAAAGTCCATACCTGCTTCACCGGGACATGAGCTTGAATGGATAGAATGTATCAAATCAAGAAAACAGCCTTCCTGTAATCCTGAGTATCATATTAAGGTAGATATTCCTATAGCCCTTAGTGTGCTGTCTATGAAACTGGGAAGATCCATACGGTTTGACCCGAAAACAGAAACGATTATGGATGATAAAGAGGCGGCTAAGCTGGCGATTCCCGAATACCGTGCGCCCTGGAAATTCCCACATCAGTATTTAAATCAATAAAGAGAAAATAATACAGATATGGCTGACAGAAGAATGTTTATAAGGAACATGGTGCTGACCGGTATGGGTATTAGTGTTGCAGATAAAATATCAGCACATGCGGCGGAATATGGCAAAACGGAAGGTAAAAGAATAGGCATGATCGGTTTGGACACCGGGCACTGTGCGGCATTTACCAAGTCTATCAACGGATCACCTGAGGAATTTAACGGCTATAAAATAACGGCCGCTTATCCTAAAGGGACTGAGAATATTATTGAATGGAAGGAACGGATTCCGCAAATTACAGAAGAGGTCAGGCAATACGGCGTGAAGATTGTAGATTCCATACCCGCGTTGCTAGAGCAGGTAGATGCGGTTATTTTAACTTGTATTGACGGTAATATGCATCTTGAGCAGGCAATACCTGTATTGAAAGCAGGGAAACCTCTTTTTATTGACAAGCCTGTATCTGCATCCTTAGCTGATACCATAGCAATATTTGAGGTTGCAAAGCATTATAAAACACCGGTCTTTTCCTGCTCCTCACTGCGTTATATGGCAAGTGTGCAGGAAGTGATAAGTGGAAAGTCAGGAAAGATCGTAGGTGCAGAAGCTTACAGCCCTGCCATAATAGAAAAGACTCATCCTGATTTTTTCTGGTATGGGATCCACGGAGTGGAAATTCTTTATGCTGTTATGGGTGCAGGATGCGAAAAATTGAGCAGGACCCATACTACGGGTACAGACCTGGTAGTGGGCGTGTGGAAAGACGGGCGCATAGGGACTTTTCGCGGAACCCGAACAGGCATACATTCGTATGGTGGTATAGCTTATGGAGAAAAGGGAGACACAGTTTTAGGACCTTACGACGGGTATGAGTCTATGCTAAAAGCAGTAACACTTTTTTTCCGTAGCGGACAGTCCCCGATAGAAGAAGAGGTCACAATGGAGATCTGCGCGTTTATGGAAGCCGCGGATAAAAGCAAATCCTTAGGAAGTAAACAGGTGAGTTTAAACGAAGTGTGGGGCAGGGGAAAAGCTGAAGCTTTTAAGAAGCTTAAAAGCATAATATAGGTTGCCAGAAAGAAAATAATTGGTCTAAACAAATAAAGCGAATACTGATAATTAAAATGATTACGATAAAGCATATCCGGCATTGTATAATATACAACAGCAGGCATCTTGTAATATTGTTTTTACTGGCTTTTATGACTAAGGTTGCAATGGTCCAGGAACTTGCTATTATCCCGAAGCCTTCAGGATCCATTGTATTAAAGGAAGGCGCCACTTTCTCAATAGATGGCGGAACATCTGTTGCCGCTGACCCTGCATTCATTTCGGATGCGCAAATATTGGCTGGTTATTTGAAAAAGGTTTTCGGGGTAACAGTTCCTGTTAAGCAAACCGGAAATATCCATTCTTCTAATGCCGGGATATTGCTTAAGCATGTTCCTAAAACGGATGTTTCTGCAGAAGGATATATCCTGGATGTTTCCGAACAGCAGATTCAAATACTGGCATCCAGCTCATCAGGAGCTTTTTACGGATGCATGAGCCTGGTGCAATCCGTGATTGATAAAGGTGCCGGCGGGATAGCTATCCCGGGTATCCGTATACAGGATCAGCCCCGGTTTCGGTGGCGGGGACTTATGCTTGATTGTTCGAGAACATTCCTTTCGGTGGAATATTTAAAGAAAATCATTGACCGCATGTCGTTCTATAAAATGAACAGCCTTCATTTGCACTTAACTGATGATCAGGGATGGAGATTAGAGATAAAAAAATATCCCTTATTAACGGGCAAAGGAGCCTTTTTTGATAAAAGATATAATGAACCAAAAGAATTTGAAGGATTTTATACACAGGTTCAGATGAAAGAGCTGGTAGAATATGCGCAAAGAAAACATGTTACCATAATTCCGGAGATTGAATTCCCCGGTCATAATCATGCTGCATTGTATGCTTATCCTGCCTTATCCTGTTCGGGAGAAGTATCGCCTGTCTTTCCTTTTTTTTCGGGGCCCGGCATTACCAACTCTGTGTTTTGCGCGGGTAATAAAGACACATACGTTTTTTTTAAAAATGTCATTGATGAAGTTGCACATATTTTTCCTGCGGTGTATATGCATTTGGGTGGAGATGAAGTTCCCGAAGGTGCCTGGAATGATTGTGACAATTGCAAGCTGATAATGGACAACCTTGGGATTAAAGATCAGGAGCATCTTCAGGGATATATGATGAACAGGGTGGGCAGCAATGTGACAGCAAATGCCAGGAGACCCGTAGGATGGGATGAGGTTTTTTCACAGGGGGTAGATAAGAAATGGATCATTATGGTATGGCGGGACCAGAATAGGGGGCTGGATGAAGTAAAAGCCGGTTATGATGTCGTATTATGCCCCACATCAAACTTGTATTTTGATTACAGTTATGCTACAACACCTACCAGGAAAGTGTATGCTTTTGATCCGGTTCCTGAAAATTTAACCGAAGACGAAACGAAGCGCTATTTGGGAATTCAGGCTTGCTTCTGGTCTCATATTGATCGTACGGAAAGCAGGATAGATTACCAGCTTTTTCCGAGGGTGCTTGCCCTGGCAGAACGGGCCTGGTCTGAAAAGTCAGTAACAGACTATGCTAATTTTCATGATCGGGAGCTAAAACACAGGTACTGGCTCGATTATTTTGATGTGAAAGCAAACTGGACAGAAAAATAAATATATGCTGCAGTTCTATTAGGGAGATTATTTGCAGATAAGGACAACATGCTAATTAACACATTTTAAAATGTATAAAACAATTGAATAATCTTATGAAAGAATGGGAAAATGATGATGAATTATTTAAGCTGATCCGTAACGAGTTATTTACTGCGGTTATTGGAGATATTTTAGATAAATTGGGGTACCTGCACCAGTTTTTACCACCGACCCTTCATCCTTTGAATGATAAAATGGTTATGGCGGGAAGGGCAATGACAGTTTTAGAAGCTGATATAGATCAGATCAGTGACGGCAACTTATTGAAAAAACCTTTTGGTTTGATGCTTGAAGCGCTGGATGATTTAAAAAAGAATGAAGTATACATCTGTTCGGGTGCTTCTCCTACCTATGCTTTATGGGGCGAATTAATGGCTACCCGGGCTAAACTATTGGGAGCTGCAGGCGCGGTGGTAGACGGTTATTCAAGAGACACGCCCGGCATACTGGCATTGGATTTCCCCTGCTTTTCCTATGGTAGTTATGCACAGGATCAGGAACCAAGGGGAAAGGTGGTAGATTATAGAATTCCCATTCGTTGCGGGCAGGTTTTGGTGGAACCTGGTGATATTATATTTGGAGATCAGGATGGAGTGTGCGTGATCCCCAAAAGCGTTGAACAGGAAGTGTTGGAGAAAGCTTTTGAAAAGGTGAGGACGGAGAGAACTGTAAAGATGAAGTTAGAAGAAGGAATGAGCGCCTGCGAAGCCTTTGCCAGATATGCAGTAATGTGATGTTACTAATTATTTAGATATGGATTTGAAAGGAACTAATATTTTAATTACAGGAGGAGGAGGCAATGGTGTGGGAAGCGGTATTTGCAAGGCTCTCTCTCAATTTGGTGCACGTTTACTGATTAATGAGCTTACCGAAGAGAAGCTTAGTGCCGCCATGAAACAGTATCCCGATGCTATACCCGCACCCGCTGATATCACTAAGCCCGATGAGGTTAAAGCCATGTTTGATCACCTGAGCAGGGATGTAGGTGTTATTCATGGATTGGTCAACAATGCTGGTATAGGTCTGAGTAAACCAGCACACGAGGCAAGCGAGGAGGAGTTTGATAATTTGTATCATGTTGACATAAAGGCTGTATGGATGATGTCCAAATATTTTGTACGTCAACTATTGGAAAATAAAACAAAGGGCAATATTGTAAATGTATCTTCCGTCCACGCCCGGGCTACAATGGCGAGATATAGTATATATGCAGGTGCGAAGGCCGCAGTCGAAGGATTAACAAGAGGGATGGCAGTGGAGTTGGGAAAATATGATATCCGGGTGAATGCGATCGCGCCCGGGTATGTGCATGCCGAGCAAAATTATGCATTGATAGGCACATGGACAGAAGATCCCCATGGATGGATTAAGCATTATATTGAACATGAGCAGGTAATTCCCCGTGCAGTTGACCCTTTGGATTGTGGTTATGTTGCTGCTTTTTTATTGTCTGGTTTAAGTCGCTCCGTTACCGGTCAGACTATCTATATTGACAACGGAGATACGATCAAGTTGACAGGCGCTATGCCGGCATAGTCACAGTGAACGGGAAGATTAAAAGATCAAAAAACATATTTGGTGAATGAAAATTTCCAGTATTACCTGTTATGAAGTAATTGTTCCCGGCCGGCCGGGTACTATTAACAGCGCATCCCTCAACAAGCCGTTGCACAAGCTGCCGGTCGGTGCTCAATCGGCATGGAGCGTACAGTTTGACCAGCTCCCCAAACTGATTATCCGTATGGAACTTAGCACTGGTGTTGTGGGATGGGGTGAGCTATACCGGAATCATGACTGGCGGATCGTGGAAGATATAATAAGAGTGTTGCTGGGCAAGAATCTCAATGCATTGATCCTGCAAAAGCTTCCCTTTAATTTTTGCAGAGAATACGATGGTTTTGAATGTGCTGTCTGGGATGCTTATGCCAGGGCGCACAACATGCGCGTGTCAGACCTTTTAGGTGGGGCGCTCAGAGAAAAGGTAAAAGTTGGTGCATGGTCCGGTCACAGGCTGGTTGAAGAGATTGGTGAAATGGTTCGCGCTTTTGAAGCGCAGGGATACGATTGTATCAAGTTTAAGTGCGACCTGGAAGATGATGTGGTAAAATGGTGCGAGGTTATTGCTAATGCCGCCCCTTCCATGAAGGTCATCCTCGACCCTAATGAAAGATGGGCCCATGCTTTTGAAGCACGTAAAAGGATAGCGGATTTAAATAAGATCGGGAACCTTTTATGCGTGGAAGAACCGATTCCGAGGTGGCAGCTTAACGAATACGCTTCTCTGCGTGCCTTCAGCCAGGTGCCGATCGTGCTGCATGTATCGCTCCCTTATGTGCTGCACGGTCAGCGGATAAAAGATGCAATCCAATCCATTCAGTTGGGAGCGGTTGACGGCTTTAACTTTAACTGCGGGCTGGCTGACTTTCAACGGCTGGATCATATTGCTTCAGCTTCTGAAATGCCGTGTTGGCACGGATCAGAAATAGACCTGGGCATCCTGGAGGCTATGTATGTACATAGCTCGGCCGCTGCCGCTTCCTGTACTTGGCCAAGCGATATTTTCGGAAGAATGATCAGGGAGCATGATCTGCTGAAAACTTCCCTGCAGTTCGAACCTCCATACGTGAGACTGCCTGAAGGCCCTGGCTTGGGAGTAGAGCCTGATGAATATGCTTTAAAACATTACCAGATAAGTCAAAAAGAATTCCATTGAGTACAAATCCTTTTTCAGAACGGGACAGCGACCGGCATGCAATATGGGATATGCTGGTATACCGCGACATTATGGCTTTTTTGCAGGGAGACTGGTCTATAGTGGCGGGTGATTTTATAGAAGATGGCTTTATTGGAATAGATGCCGGCCGTATCGGGAACCCGGATGCATGGAGGCTTGGCTTTCCTACTTTAAAAGCTTACCGGGATGAATGGCTGCGGCAAGCCGGGGAGTTTAAAACATTAGCCTGGGGAGAAGATATTGAGGCAGCAATGTTCCGGGTGACCGTGCTGCGTGATATAGAGATAAAAGAAAATGTTGCTGTGGTACACAAGAAATTTTTCGGCAATATTTTAAAAGCTGACGGGGGCAGACTGCCTATGAGCTGGCAGACACTATACTATTGCCGAAAGGTGAACCAGGCATGGAAGATTACCGGGTTTACCGGGTATATGCCTCATTTTTTGGCAGACGCTCATCAACCCGGAGAACTGATAAAATTTCCGCAGAATGCTACCCAGCACCGAACTGCAGGTCCTTATTCGCCCGTGCTGGAAGTTGACCGGGGAAGACTGGTGGTGTTGTCGGGCCAGGCAGCCATTGATCCGGATGGCAACGTTGTGGGAGATACTATTGAAGAACAGGCTGCTTACACAATGGATAATTGTCTCAGGCAATTGAAAAGCGCCGGATGTGGATTTAATGATGTATTCAAAGTGAATGTTTATTTAAGAAACCTGGAAGACTGGCCCCGGTTTAATGAAATATACCGGGCATATTTTACAGATAGGCTTCCGGTAAGAACTGCACTCAAAGCAGGACTACTGATGAATTTATTAATTGAAATTGAAATGTGGGGGGTTAAATCATGATCTGGGACCAGTTAACATCTGAACAAATAAACGGACTCGACAGGGGGATACCGGTGCTGCTGGTTGTTGCCGCTACAGAACAACATGGGCCGCATCTGCCACTTGCAACGGATCGTTTGATAGGCGAGTTTTTTTCACGCAAGCTTCATGAGGAGATGCCCAGCCAATTGCTGGTGCTTCCCGCGGTTGCGGTGGGTTGTTCAGACCATCATATGGGATTTTCGGGTACGCTGTCGATTTCACAAGAGAGTTTCCGTAACCAGGTTGGCGATATTATCCGCTCGGTTATTCAACATGGGTTTCACAAAATTATCCTTTTAAATAGCCACGGTGGTAACCAGGCGATCGGGCAGGTATTAATGGAGCAACTGGGGCATGAATACCCGCAGGTGCATCTTGTGATGACCACATGGTGGCGTGTCGCTATAAAACGCCTGTATGAGATTACGGAAACAGGACCAGGGGGTGTAGGGCATGCCGGTGAGTTTGAGACTTCTCTTATGCTTCATATTGCACCGGATCTGGTTATTCAAAAACTTATTTTTCCCAAAACAAACCGGCCTACTTTTCCCTGGGCCGAATCAGATATGCTTAGAGGATCCGGGGCATCTTACTTTCGAAATATGAGGGCTATGACTGTTACGGGTGTCTTTGGTGATCCCACTGCCGCCTCTGCCCCAAAAGGGCAACAGATTACGGATGCGGTAATTACTGCATTGCAGCAAGTTGTGAAAGACCTTTACGAATTGAAATAGTGAAAAAATCTTTATGTCAAATTTTAACTGGCTTATTGACGGTCCTATTGTTTTAATATATCTCGGGGGTACAATAACCTGCGGGCTTCTGATCAGGCGTTATGTTCATAAAGTAGATGACTTCCTCCTGGCGGGACGTAACGTGAATTTATATTTAGGGATCGCTTCTCTGGCTGCTTCCGAATTTGGTATTGCCACCTGTATGGGAAATGCGGAATTGGGTTATAAATACGGTTTTGCCGGCGTTACTCCCGGGATAGCCTTAGCGCTGGCTATGTTTGTAGTTGGGTATACCGGCTTTTGTATCAGGCCGCTTAGAGAACAGAAAGTTATTACGCTCCCTGAGTTCTTTGAAAAGAAATTTGGCAAGCAGGTTCGCTGGGCATGTGGATTGGTCATGGTTTTAGGAGGGCTGCTGAATATGGGTGTATTTCTTCGCCAGGCAGGCGATTTTCTTTCAATTGTTTGTGGCTTTGATCCTTCTTACCTTGAAGTCGTAATGACAGTTATTCTTGCGGCTATCGCTCTATATACCATCCTTGGCGGAATGTTGTCAATCCTTATTACCGATTATATCCAGTTTATTGTGATGAGTGCGGGGCTGATCATTGTCATTCTGATGATCATCTTTAAATTCGGGTGGGCTGCTTTACTGGAAACAGCCGGACAACAGATCGGGGATGGCGCTTTCAATCCTTTTATAAACCCTCATTACGGAGTAGACAGGATTCTGTTGGATGTATTTCTGGCTTTTGCTGCGGTACTTACATGGCAAACAATGATCTCCCGGGTGCTGGCTTCCAAGGACTCAGGAACCGGCAAACGCATTTACATGAATACAAGCCCTTTTTTCCTTGCCCGCTTTGTTCTGCCCGCAATTTTGGGTATTGGGGCATTGCATTATTTTGGATCAGATTTTCATGACAAAAGTATTTTTGCAATGCCAAATTTTCTATCTGCGGTTATCCCCGTGGGGCTGATCGGTATTTTAGTGGCTTCCATGCTGGCGGCAGACATGTCCACTAATTCCTCCTATATGCTGGCATGGTCATCAATTATATATAATGATATTATGAAGCCCATTCACAAAGGAAGATGGTCGGAGGTAAAGGGGCTTTTCTGGAACCGTTTACTGATCGCATGCATTGGTATATTTCTTTTACTTTACGGGTTGTGGTATCCCTTAAAAGGTGATCTGTGGGTGTATTTGCAAGTTACCGGCACAATCTATCTCTCCAGTATGAGTGTCATATTAATCGCTGCCTGTTATTGGAACAGGGCAAATAGTTGGGGTGCGTTTGCTGCTATTATTGCGGGGGCTTTTATACCCATAAGTTTTTTAGTGATGCAGCAAATTGAAATCACGCAACCGCTAACCCAGAAAATAGGGCCCTATAAAACAGGTGTAGCAACCTACCTGGTTGCTGCAGTTGCCATGGTGGCAGGATCGCTGATTAAAAATAATATAAAACCCGATTTATCATGACGTATCTGTTTTGGAGTATACTTTGTTTTTTAACCATTTCCTGGTTTATCATGGTAATGCTGATAGTGGCCTATCGTGGTGGTATTGATATTAAACATTTGCTTAAGGATTTACAAAGCGATGGAACATATGAGAATGAAGATATACCAAGCTATTAAACTTTACCAATAAACATCTATTATATAACCTCACCAGCGTATCTACTTCGTAAGAATCTGTAATCCTCGATATCCAAAAAAGGATGCGCGGTCATTGAAGTTCCGCCCAAAATAATGTCTCGTATTTTATACTCGTTTTATGAGATTACAACGTTTGCTTACTTCTGGAAATTTAATGCAAATCTCCGAAATGATTAATGTAGTAAGCGCAGATGTTTATTGAAGTTCTCCCAACTTTCGAATCTGTATGTGCCAATTATTCAAATACTGCTCCTTATGGACGATCCTGCGGGAACTGCACTGGCTGCACGCGATGTGGGGGCTTCCGGTCATCTTTTTTCATTGATCCGAAGTTTTTTTCCCTGTACCGACCTACGATGGTAAATTGTGCGCTATGCAGGAATCATTTGAGCTGCCGGTACAGTTCAGGGATACAACGATAGTACTGCCCGCCGAACTTACGGCATGGGGATACAGTCACAGGATTTCGGTGACCCTGGAAGACCAGGTGATCATTTTTGAGCCGGACGAAGAAAGGAACTACCGCGCAGTACTTCCGGAGGGGCAAAAGCCGCCTTCACTGGAAATGGTCAAAGCCATTGCGGAAAGCGTTGAGTCAGTATTCAGATAATCAGTTTACTAAAAATGCGGGAATTTCTGCTGGATGTGTTCCAGCCATCGCGTTACCTGGTCATCGGAAATAACGGGCGATCCTGGAGTGGTAAATCTTACGGTCCTGTTTTTGGCGTTAGGAATGATTATTTTGCCCCGGTTTTTCATAGGATTTTGGATTTAAAACGGGGTGCATGTCTATGCACTCTTTTTTGTTTTACATCACCGTGTACGGGTGCCGGCAGCAAGTGTTCAGAGATGCTCATCATATGGCCAATGCTATATTTTCTTAAGATGCATTGCCTTTTCAAGTTGATGTGCTGCCGTTGTAATCTTTTCAGTATCCGGATGCCTGCCATAATCTTTTAACCGGGAAATCCCCTGTAACAATTGTTGCATCGAATTATTAAATAAAATAAATATTCCACCTTAATAAGAATATTTGTGTACAAATGCTAACAAAGTATTGAAGTCCTCTTCAATGTCCTTATTTATTACCACTTTCACTTCACAAACAGCAGTATTGCCATAGTGACCGCCAGGCAAGTGAAAAACAAAATCTGGATTGAGCTGATCTTTTTTTTTAAAATCCAAATACCTTTTGTATACAGCATCTTCAGCTGGTTTAGTAACTGCGACCGCACATCGTTACTGACAGCCCTACCATGTAGTTTTACTTCGATATTTCAGATACCTGATTTTCTTCTTCAGTTCTGAATATTTTGTGCACTCTCAATAGACTTTGATCCATTTAGGGGATTTTTTGAGTTGTTGTATCTATTATATAGGAAATGATGTAAACAATAATGACGGGTCGCGGTTTGAATGGATACCCGACAGTTCCTGTTGGTGTGTAACCAGTTGGGAATGATGTATTTGATCACAAAAACTGTATATAAGAAAACATGTTAAGAATCTGGCAATTGTCTGCAAGAAAGCTGACCGGGGATGCCTCGATCGAGGAATTACAGGAATTGGAACAATTGCTGAAGGACTACCCGGATCTTACTATTGAACTGGAATTGCATAATAATTATTTCAATACAAAAGCTGATAGCCGGGAGGATACACACCAGGCCTGGCAGCGGCAGCTCAAAAAAATGGAGGAAGTTTTTCCCGAAGATTTTGATGAACATTATTCTGTTGAATTACCCGGGCACACACACAGGCGATTATGGATAGCAATAAGTGCCCTGGCCGCTTCTGTCTTTTTGTTCTTCCTGTTTCAAAACAAATGGATATCAAAAACATCCTCTTCAACCCAGATAGCGACATTAGGCAAGAAACATGAAGTTTTACTGCCGGACGGCACCAAAGTAATATTGAACAAAAACACCAGGCTGTATTTAGGTGAGGGATTCGGAAAAAATAACAGGAATGTGACCCTTGACGGAGAAGCTTTTTTTGATGTTGTGCATAACAAGAATATTCCTTTTGTGGTGAGTGCTGCAACAGTGAGCATAAAAGTTGTAGGGACTGCTTTTAATGTAAGAGCATACGCCGATGAGGAAAAAGTGCAGGCTTCATTAGTAAGAGGTATTATAGAGGTGACGGACACAAAGCACCCGGAAATGAAAATGATACTGAACCCAAATGAAAAGATTACCATCGGATTAAGTCCTCAGCCCGGGCCCAATGTTGCCGGTGCTGAGAAAGAAAAAGCGTATTCTTATCGGATGGATATATTGGGTAAGGAACCTGTTAGCGGAGTACTTCCGGAAGTTGCATGGACGGAGGAAAAATTGGCTTTTGAAAGTGAAACTTTTGAGGAAGTGGCCTCCAAACTGGAAAAATGGTACAATGTATCTATTGAAATCAAAGGAGATAAACTGGCAACCGAAAAATTTACCGGCGTTTTTGAAAATCAAAGTATTGAAGATGCGCTGAAAGCATTACAGATTACTTATCCGTTCAAATACAAAATTGTTGACTCAAAAATTATTATTAATGAATAATACTTAACTCCTACAAAAAAGGAGATGCTCTAACATCTCCTTCGCAAGTAACAAAAGAAAAGTCTCCTATTACTCACATTAACGTCATGCAAATTATGCAAAAATCGGAACTAAAAAAAATGCGGATGCTCCGAAGTCCGCATGGTAAACTGCTCATCATCATGAACTTAACGGCTGTTTTCATATTGCTATTATGCCTCCAGGTATCGGCAACTGTTCACTCACAGCAAAAGATCAGTCTTTCTGTAGAGAACATAAAGCTAAGCGAGGCGTTATCGAAAATTCAGAAGCAGACAGAATACAGATTTGTATATCACGAAAGCCGAAGACTAAAAAATATCAGCGTTAGCATAAATGTAAAAGATGCCTCTCTTCAGACGGTAATGGATATTCTTTTGCAGAATACCGGCTATTCTTACTCTCAGCTTGGTAATAACCTGGTTGCCATAGGAACTACGGAAAAGCCGTTGCGTCCTGTTACCGGCAGCGTAACCAACAGCAGGGGAGACGCATTAGTCGGTGTATCTGTAATGATAAAGGGAAGTAATACAGGTACAACTACCAATGCACAAGGACAATTTTCATTGAACATTCCGGAGGGAGCAATCATAGTTATTACCTATGTAGGCTATAAGGCGAAAGAAATCAGTGTGGGAGAGGAAAGTAATCTTCAGGTCATACTCGATGAAATTGACAATAAGCTGGATGATGTTGTGGTAGTGGGATACGGTAAACAAAGCAGAAACAAAATTACGGGAGCGGTATCGAGTATCAGCGGGGATGAGATCAGGAAAATGCCTGTTACCAATAATCTCCAGAGTCTTGCGGGCAGAATCCCCGGACTGATATCGCTCAATTCTTCGGGCAGGCCGGGAAGCGGATCTTCCGTGAGTATCCGCGGTATCAGCTCATACAACAATGCACCGGCATTATATGTTATTGATGGTACCATAAGGACCAGCGACAATTTTGCCCAGTTGGATCCCTCTGAAATTGAAAGTATTTCTGTATTGAAAGATGCAGGGTCTGCTGCAGTATATGGTGTGAGGGCAACCAATGGTGTTATTGTAGTTATTACTAAAAGGGGGAAATCCGGGAAGCCCTTATTTTCATTATCCAGCTCAACATCATTTGATCAGCCAACCATTTACCCCAGGTTGCTAAGCGCTTATGAGTTTGCAGTATTGAAAAATGAAGCGGCAACCAATATGGGATCGGTGCCTTTGCCTTACACCGCTCAACAGTTAGAAGATATCCGGACGGGAAAGACACCCACTGCTAACTGGCAGGACGTAACCTATGGCGATCATGCGCTCACTCAACAACATAATTTTTCTGTAAATGGGGGCTCTGAAGTGATCCAATACTTTCTGAGTTTTGGCTATACAGATCAAAAGGGCATTTATGATAACCTGGGTTACAAGAGATATAATTTCAGGGCAAATACAGATATAAAAATTACCAACACCTTAACGGCCGCCGCTAATATGGAAGGCCGTTTTTCAAAATATACATCTCCCAATATCGGCGACACAACGCTGTTTCAGTATGCAAGTATTATGCTGCCAGACTGGGTAGCATATTATCCGGATGGTCGCCCCGCTTCAAATCCTTCTGCCGTTCATCCCGGCGAGGTAACAAAGAAATCCGGTTACAATAATTCAGATCAGAACTTGTTTATCGGGCAGCTTAGTCTCACGCAGCAAATACCGGTTATAAAAGGCTTGTCTGCAACAGGTAGTATGCAGGTATACAGGGATTATAGTTTCAATAAGGCTTATAACCTGCAATTCCCTGTATATACCGAAGATGCGGACGGGAATGTAACGAATGTTACTCAAATCGGAAACAAGACCGCCTTAAATGAGGGTTTTGTAAGAACAAACAGTTATACGTTGAATCTCTCTATGAATTATTCCGGGAAATTTTATAAGCACACGGTAAGTGGATTGATTTTATATGAACAGTTTCAGGGAAAGACGGACAATTTTAATGGGAGCAGAACGAACTTTCCTTTTACAAGTGTGGACCAGCTTTTTGCAGGGGGAAATGACGATGAAAGAACGATAACCGGTTCGGCAACCAATGATGGACGCCTGGGTATTGTGGGCAGGGTTAATTATGATTTCGACTCAAAATATTTATTGGAACTGGCTTTCAGAGAAGATGCTTCATACAGGTTTGCAGCAAACAGAAGATGGGGATTTTTCCCGTCAGTTTCGGCGGGATGGGTTTTATCGAAAGAGAAGTTTTTCAGGGAACTGACATTTGTTGATAATCTTAAATTAAGAGCAAGTTATGGTATACTGGGTAATGATATCGTTGGAGGATTTCAGTATAAAAGCAGCTATTCCATATCCGGCGATTATTATTTCAATGAAACGCCTTTCAAATACCTGGTACCGGGTGTGTTACCCAATCCTGACATAACATGGGAGAGCACCGCTACAACAAATATCGGGCTTGATGCAAGTTTGTGGAACAGGTTGCTGGGAATCACCTTAGACGTTTTTCAAAAGAATACGTACGATATCTATGCCACAAGAACTAACCAGTACCCCGGTGTTTTTGGCGCAACACTTCCCGCTCAGAATTATGGAAAAGTAGATGCCAGGGGCTTTGAAATTGTTTTAACGCATAACAGCACCATTGGAGATTTTATATATGGCATAAGCGCAAATTTTAGTTATTCGAGGAATAAGGTAAGAGAGATTGATTACAATACCAACATTGAGCCGTGGAATAATCCTATTGGCAAACCTATCGGTTACACAACGGGATACAAAGCATTAGGACTTTATCAAAGCGATGAGGATGCTGCAACCGCCCCGAGAATTACCGGTACTGCGCCAAAAGCGGGAGATATCAAATACCAGGATCTTAACAAAGACGGCATAATAGACTCACGTGATATGACCATCCTATCTTTTCACGGAGCTACTCCTGAAATTATGTATGGAATGAACATAGATCTTGGATGGAAAAATTTTAGTCTTAATGTGTTTTTACAGGGAGTGGGTAACAGAACAATAATGTACACCGGGTACACCAGGAATGTTTTACAAAATGGCAACAGTTACAATTATTTCCTCGACAGGTGGACTCCTGATAATCCTTCCGCTGAGTACCCCCGAACCTGGTCAGGGCGAAATCCTGTTAATGATGTCAATTCATCTTTTTGGTTTAAAAGCGCCAATTTTTTGCGTGTAAAAAATGTGCAGCTGGCATACTCCCTTCCTAAGTTTTTAACAAGCAAAGCGAAGTTATCTACTGTTCGTTTCTATGTGAATCTTGTAAATTTTTATGTTTTCAGTAAGCAAAAAGATTTTGATCCGGAGTTTCCGGGAAGCAGCGGTTTTTATTACCCTCAGAACAAAAGCCTTATTGTTGGCGCAAATATTTCATTCTAAACCATCATCAATGACTACTACCAATAAAAATGATAATAAGGGGCTTTATATTGCGATGATAATCTTTACCATGGTTTGTATCACATCCTGTACAAAAGTATTAGATGTGAAAAATGTATCAGAAGTAAACCAGGAAGATATCTTCGGCGACCCTAAAGCTATACAGGTAGCTATAAATTATATCTATTCTATTGCTGAGCCTGATAACTATGGTGGCTCTTTTCCTAATACACGGGAATTCAGATATATGGTTGGCATTATTTCAGACGAAGCCCGTCCGACCTTAACCTATTCGACTGCAACCAATGGTATTAACAATGGTGTTTCATTTACTGTTGACCTGGCCCCTTTCCAGTTATGGCCTTATAATACTATCCGGCAGATTAATGAACTTCTTGAAAAAATCAATACACTTTATATATTGCCCGATGGTTCTGCACAGAGTACAATAGACGAACGGAACGGATTAACAGGGCAATTGAAATTCTGGCGTGCCTACCGGTACTGGCGTATGGTGCAGGTATTTGGTGGCGTGCCCATTGTTGATAAGGTGCTGGATGAAAATTCGCCCGAGCTGTATGGCGCCAGAAACTCCCAGGAAGAATGTTTTCAGTTTATTAAAAAAGACCTGGAGGAAGCCGCAACACTATTACCCGTAGTAGCGGCTCAGCGGGGTATGATTACAAAAGGCGCCGCGCTGGGACTGCTAAGCAGGGTAATGATTAACAGGGCCAGCCCCTTATTCAACCCATCCAATAATCCCCAATACTGGAAAGATGCATCTACTTCGGCCAAAGCATTGATAGATCTTAATGCATACAGTTTGGGTACGTCAAGTGATTTTGGACAATGGTATTTTAATAAAGATTCAAAAGAAACCATATGGCAGGTTGAATTTGTACTGGGAAAAAAGGAGCATGGATTTGATGCCGCAAACCACTCCTGGTACCAGTTGCAGGGTGATGGTGTCGCCAACTGTCCTACAGAGGAATTGGTGGAGTCCTTTCCTATGTTGAATGGTAAGGCGATAACAGACCCAACCTCCGGCTATGACCCTAATGATCCTTATGTGCACCGTGATCCCAGGCTTAAAGCCACTGCAATTACTAATGGAGATTCGTCTTTTGGCGGCACACCTACTTATACCTATCTCAGCGAGGGTGCAAATGTACCGGGAAATTATATGTACAACCCTAATCAATTAAATGGATTTTATGCAACAGGAACCGGTTATTATTTAAGAAAAGGCATGGATGCAAGGTTGTTGGTGACTAAAAATTATTTTTATGGAAGAGGGAGTTATTCCAACTGGATTGAAATGAGACTGGCTGAAGTATTGATGAATTATGCTGAGTCCGAAAATGAAACAGGAAATACAGATGCTGCCTATGAGATATTAAAGCAAATAAGGCAAAGAGCCGGTATTGAAGCAGGATCCGATGGATTGTATGGCGTACCTGCCGGATTATCGGTCGCTCAAATGCGCTCCTTTCTCCAAAATGAACGGTTTATTGAGTTTGCGTTTGAAAATAAAAGATACTGGGACTTGAGACGCTGGCGATTGTCGGAAACTGTTTTAAGCCAGCCAACGCATTGTATTTCAATTCAAAAGAAAGCAAATACACCGCCTACAGCAAACGGAAGCGATTATACATTCACCGTAGTAACCAGCCGCCATGATATTACATATCCACCGGTATTCCTGGAGAAATTTTATTTTCTTCCCTTGCCAAAGGCTCAATTGCAACTTAATCCTAAGCTGGCTCAAAACCCGCTATGGTAGCGCCTGTTGCTGCTTTAAAAGAAGTGATTGTAAAACGTAAAATGTAATTAAATGAAACTTAGTTTAAAATATCTGATAGCCATCGCAGGGTTTGCTATTGCATCGTCCTGTTATAAATACAGCGTGGAACCGGAGTATGCTGTGCTAAAAGGAAGTTTTGTTGATAAATTTACCAATACTACTTTAGACGTAGGAAGCATTACTTTAAGCCCGGCTAAGTCGGTTAATGGTTCCTTAAATATTGATACATCAGGATATTTTACGAACGTAAAAATCCTTCCGGGTGATTACACCATTTATGGTTCGATTAAGGCGGCTTTCACCAGTGACTCTGCCAAAGTCAGTCTGTCCGCCGGTTCAACCAATGAAGTCAAACTGGTGATTGAGCCGTGGATCTCGGTGCAGCAGCGCCTGGTATCGGTCCAGGATACTACGGTTACCGTTAGTTATTCTATTAATGGTAACAAAGGAAAAGTACCTGCATTTCATGCAATTGCATGGAGCACCTCGCCAAAACCTACAGCCAACACCTATCCGGGCGGAAACAGAAATATGTACACTCCCGAGGCGGGAGCTAACAATGGAACTTTCACCTACACTATTACGGGGCTGAAATGGAACACTACATATTTTATTGTAACCGGCGCCCGCATAGATGACGCTGTTGTGAACCCGACGAAAGATTTTAACTACGCAAAACAAATAATTATAAGAACGCCGGAAAGGAAATAAACCCTAACCCCTTTTATTTTAAAACACATGATTGATATTTTTCACAAACCCGACAATTAGTAAACCCGGCAAAGACGGAGATGCAAAAACATCTCCTTTTTTCATATAATCAGATAGACATGATGAACAATATTTTACGATTGTTTTGTTGAAATATAGCAGAGTGAGCGATATTATATACCCTATCCCTCCAGAGAAATGGAACATGACATAAAAATACAAATGCTGGTAGAACGGGTGGCTGTTTTGAATGATAAAGCAGCCTTCGAGGAATTATTTAATTCATACTACCAGAAGCTTCACAGGTTTGCGCTGGGCATTGTCAGGGATAAACATATTGCAGAGGATGTAGTGTCGGATGTTTTTATCAATATATGGCGAAACAGGGCGAGGCTTATTGAAATTGATAACTTTTCCAGCTATATCTATATAACCACAAGAAATATAGCAATCAGAAAGACCACCAGGTTGAGCAATACACAACATGCTGATATGTATGAACTCCAGATTTTGTCTGAAGAAACTGTTTTAAGCCCGGAGGACATTTTATTAAATACCGAACTACTGAAGTGTTATGCCGACGCAGTAAAAGCATTGCCTCCAAGATGCAAGAATATATATCAGCTGGCCAAACAAGATGGACTTAGATATAAAGAAATAGCAGCAATACTGAATGTTTCTGTAAAAACGATTGATGCACAATTGGCCATTGCCATAAGAAGCATTACAAAACATGTTCGATCGCTTATAAAGAATTGATTAAGTCCCAATGGCAACTCGTATCAATAATCCGGTTTGCATTATCTGTAAGCCTCGGGCAGCAAAGAAGCTTTGATTTTCGTAGTAAGGCAGATCACAGGCAACAGTATTCCATAACACCGGAGCAGGGGGGCTGCTGATGAAGGGTGAGCTGCAAAAAGGCCGGGAGCACCGGATCGCAAAATCAACCACTGCCATGAAAGCGAGGATAAACCTTACCTTTCTAAAAGTGATAGCTTGATCCTGACCGTCAGAACTTCGCTTTATGTGCTTTCAATGCCGAAACGGCTTGTTACAACAGTTATGCCATTTCCAGGGTATGCTTTATTGTTATACCCAAATACTAAATTGCTGCCAATGTCTGTATGACTTTATATAAGAATCTTCAGAGTAAAATTAGCCACAAAATACCTGATCGTTGATAAACACACAGGACATCGGTAAAAACGATGGGACCGGCTGTTCGCTTTTTATTGCAAAAGACTTTTGGTTTCCCTTTTTTTCTAAATTGTCAGCATTGCCTTTAATTACAAACTGAATAGAACTTATTGAAATAATGTCTTCTTTTGTGTTTTGGGAAAATATTTCAATAATAGTCTTCAATGCTTCCTGCAATTTTTTGTCTTCCATTTTACTATTTTTTATCAGTTATAAAAATTGTTAAAGAATCCGATAACGTATTTAGTTTTCCCTGTGCTCTTGCAATAATATGTATTGGGCCTGTGTAGGTAGTGTCTTTTAAAATGAGATTCGCTTTGATTAGCCCTCTTTGATCAGAACCGCTTGGATCCATTTCATCTATATCCAAGCTGATCTCTGAATTGTCAGATTTGACAGCATTAAGTTTAATCGTTTGATGCAAACTGGGAATCCCCATTGTTCTCAATAAAAATATATTTAAGGGTATAGAGGACCCAAATTCTCTAACTATACTTCCTGCCGGCGATTGAATATTGATTGAATCGGGATATGCATTTACAAACCTGAGAGGAATAACCCGATCTACCTTGGGTACTGACACTTTAACGTGAACCTGATCAGTAGTTTCAAGTCCGGTTATTAAAACTGCCTTGGCTACTAATTGGGTGCCCTCAATAGTCGCTTCCGTTGAATAGGTTTTATTGCTATCCAGAAACATTCCGGCATTAGTGGAAAAAGCTACCGTTTTCAAATTGGCTTTAGTAGTTAGCATTGCATAAATAGTAACATTGCTTCTCCCATCTGCTTCGAAAAGCCCTCAAATACAGTATTGACGGGTTTTTTTTATTTCCTGCCTTGTCAAAAAGGCATAAATATTCTCTGATTTTAAGCGAGTAAATCGTAATGTATTCAAAACCTCCAAAAAGTACTCTGTGGTTTCTGCTGTGACCTTTTACCGGTAAGAGATCCAGCAAATAAACATCTTGTTGACAATATATCTCATTTCACGTTTGAGCAACGCTATATATATCATACGAACAACGTACCGGATAACACTAAAATACATTCCTGCTTAATTTGGCAACAGCAACAATTACCGGCAGAAAAACCAGGACAAAAGCCAGCGAAACAGAAAAATATTTAAATACATTTCTTTTGGATCGTTTGAAGGGTGCAAAGAAAAGCAGGTTAACAATGAATGCCAGCAACGCTATAATAAAGTTGACAATAATACAAATGCCGGTATAAAGCACCGAGAACAAAGCCGGCTGGATGATGATCCCGGATACCAGTCCATACAGGGCGCCGGCTACAAAAGCTGCCGCTAATAACAGTAATGCATACCTGATGCCCTTTTTAAAGTAAAATCCGGAATAGCGGCTAAGCTTTCCTTCGCGGATGGCATTAAGTTGCTGCTCTGCCCTGTTAGGCTTAGGTGCAACATAGGTGGCTTTAGCGGTTTGCTTTTGATAGCGTGGCCACCAGGTGATAAAACCGGTGATGTACAGCAGGAGCGGCATCAGACCGCCAAGCAATGCCAGTATACGTGTAGGCATACCGCCGAAAGTACCAAAGTGAACAGGTGTAAGCCACGACAGGTAGGAGTTGCCTATATTCGGGAAATCTGTTTCGCTGTTCAATACTATTTTGCCGGTATACTGGTCAACCATCAGCATGATCCTGTTGCCGCTTCTTGCAGGTCCGTCTGATTTAAGATCCAGCCTGTATACCATGCTGCTGTCTGCCGGAACAGCAATACCCAGCAATTGAGCTTTGGGCATTTCCGCCGAAGCGATCTTCGCTACTTCTGTTGCTGAAAGCCTTTTTGCACCCTGTGTATACGCCGACTTCTGACCAAAAATGCCGGCAACAGATTGTGGCGACTGCCCGGTAAGCATAAACAAAAAAGCAATAAATACAGTGCTGAATGTAATGGCAAATCCTGTAATGGAAAGCAGGATAATAACCGGGGCTGAATAAAAGCCCAGCACATTATGCCAGTCGTAGTTCTGCCGCTTAAAGCCTGCCTTAAAATTCACTGTCAGCGCCGCCCTCCACTGCTTCCATTTTTTATATTGCTGCGGCACCCACAACCGCAGTCCGCTGATGGTAAGTATCAGCATGCCCAGTGTAGCAAATCCTACAATATATCTCCCGGCTGCAGGTATCAGCAGGGTGCGGTGAATATTCATCACTATCCTGATAAACGAACTGTTGATCAGCCTTTTGCCGCACAGTTCAGCCGTATAAGGATTAACGAAAAACTCTTCCTCTGTGGTGAAATTATAAAAGCGGTAGGTAGCATTCGGATTTTCTTCATCGGTTTGAAAAACATAGTCAAATTTCCTGTCAGGATATTTTTGCTGCACCACCGGTATGACCTCATCAATGCTATACCTTTTTTGCCCCTTTAAAGATTCAAACAGGTTTTTATTAAGCGCCACATCAATTTCATCCTGGAAAACAAGGATGCTACCCGTTAGCCCCACTATACATAAAACAGCGCCGGCAATGATACCAAGATACAGGTGCCATTTGCCAAACCATCTTTTTTGATGCAGCGCCCAGCGAAGCCCTTTCCTGCTTTTACTATTATTTTTTTCCGGTGGCTTATGCGCTTCGGTAACAGGTCTTGCAATTCATCCTGCAACGGCAATACCTTTTCTTTGCCGGTTGGTTTCCCTTATCAGCAGGATATTTACAACAAGTATGAAAGTAAGCAATGCTACCTGCCTTATCTCCCCGGCTTCTTTGGCAATTGTGCCACCAAGATGCACCAGGTTCAGCAATCCAAGTAATATCGCGAAAATAAAGCTCACCCATTGCAGCCATTTTGCTGTTTTATAAAGACTTAAAAGCCCTAACGCCAGTGGCAGTATTTCAATGAACACACTAAAAAGATGTGCAGATACAGGTACAGCCCCTTTTGCATCCGGCACTTTAATGTCTACACCAAAAAATAATTCTGCCAGGTGATAATACCCGTGAATAAGATAACAGAAAACCAGTAAAAACCAGAGTATAGCTGCGCGTAGTTGAGATTGCATGGGGATATAAAATTTAGAATTTAATGGCAACAGTGCCGATCAGTTGTCTCTTCATTTGCGGGATATAATTGCTCCACCCCATCCAGTATTTTTCATTGGTGATATTGTTGATCTTTACACCGAGTCGGTAGCGCTTTGTATCATAGGTAATATGAGCGCCCGCAATCGTGTACGCAGGAAGGATCAATACGCCATCCGGTTTTTGATTGAATGCATAGGATTTGCCCGCATAGTTTATACTCAGACCGGCGCCCAGCCCTTTCAACGCAGTGGTAGTAAAAGTGTAGTTAGTCCAGAAGTTGAGCGTATTTGCAGGCCCGGATCCGACGGGGCGCAATCCTTCTACATCGGCATCTGCTTTCAGGTATTTGCTGTCATTATAACCATAACCCAATAACAGCGTCCAGCCGATAACAGGATTGGCCACAATTTCCACTTCCACTCCTTTGCTCTTCTGCTTACCGTCCTGTATGTTAAACATAGGATCGCTGATATCCCCACGGATAATATTTTTCGCAAGGATATCATAATAGCTGATGCTGCCTGTCAGCTTGTTTTTAAAGAGATTGTATTTAATACCTATTTCCTTTTGATTGGCTTCCTCCGGCACAAAAGGCTTATTGTTTTTGTCTGCTCCAAACTTATTGGTGAAGCTGTTCTGGTAGTTGGCAAATACAGTCAGCCTGTCCTTTACCGGCATCAGTATCAAACCGAATTTGGGCGACCACTTGGTTTGATCTTCCTTCAACAGGATATTGCGGAAATTGTCCATCCTTATACCTGCAGACACGATCAGGTAGTCTGTAATGTTGGTAACGTTATTGATGAACCCGCTGAACACGCCGGATTTTTGATTATAAGGTAAGGGATCAGACTGCCTGGTCTGGAAAGCATTCAGCACATTTGTTTTATTGAAATCATCCATCTTGGACGAACTGCCCTGTATATCTATTACATCAAAAAGGTCAGGATAAGGAACTACGCCAAACAGGGTTCCATAAATACGGTTATAGGTTACATACGATTTGTAATAGGCATAGTCTACTCCTATGATGGCACGGTTTCTCACTTTACCTATCTGGTAGTCGGAAATAAAGTTCTGCTGCACATCAAAAGTATTGGTTGTGCCTACCGGGCTCCAAACCATCCTGCCAATACTGTCATGACCCGGCGTTCCGAAATCAGGTATGCCTGTAGTTAGCATTGAGTTTATAAAATGCCCTAGGTAATTGGGCAGCAGGTACTGAAAAGGAGAATATCCTTTGTTGTGGCTGTTGCTGTAGGTAACGGCAGTTTGCGATGTCCAGTGCCGGGATATTTTATAAGATGCCTCGGCGAAAAAAGCATTGGATTGCGTGGTAGGATAGATGTCGTTGGACAGGAAAGAACGATCATAGCTGGTTTTTAATTCATTTATTTTATCGGTACCATACGCCTGCTTAAAAGTTTGCGGCGCCTGCGACATGATGGCGCTTACCTGCTGCTCATTTAGTCCCTGCTGCAAAAGCAGGCCGCTCAATGCACTGTTGATAGTTCCTGGCGGCAGCACAAACATAAAATTGCCGCCATTGCTGTTTCCTTTGGAGCCTACAATTTCAGCATCAATATTCAATGAAAACCGGTTGTTTGGTCTGAACAGCAATGAAGGAGCAATAATATAGCTTCTCTGGAAGCCGGCATCCTGCCAGCTATCCTGGTTTTGTCCCGCCACATTTATGCGGGCGGCTATTTTATCCTGCTGAATAACGAAGTTGGCGTCTGCCGAAGCGCGGTAAAAATTATAGCTTCCATAGGAAACATCAGCATAACCACCGTTATGGAAGTTGGGTCTTTTGGTAACCCTGTTGATCAATCCGCCATAAGAAGATACAATGCTGCCGAACATGGTGGCGGAAGGCCCTTTGATCACTTCAATCCGTTCAAGGTTGGCCATTTCCACATTGGTATTTACAATATTGGGCAAGCCATTGCGCACTTTTGTAGTTGTCTGGAATCCGCGGCTTACAAAAATGGAACCACCGTCGGGACGGCTCGTGGCATCCCACAGCTTGCTGATCCCCGGCGCGTTTTTCATCGCATCTTCGAGCGTCATCGCGTTTTGCTTTCTCAAAATAACATTGGAAATAGAATGGACAACCTGCGGAGTTTCCATAGTATTTAGCGGCATTTTATTAGCGGTGCTGGCAGCCCGGTTCATGATCTTACCGGTCTCTATCACCACTTCTTCCAGTTGTTTGGATGCCTCTGTTACTGTAAGATCAAGCTGCATGCTGCTGCCGGCGCTTAATGTAACCGGTTGTGTTTTGCGGATGTCTCCCGTAAAAGATAATTGCAGGGTGTAATTACCGGGCCTGATGTTTTGTATGCGGTATTCACCGTTTTCATTCGTTAATGTCCCCCAACGGGTATTTAATAAGGTAACGCTGATCAGGCTTACGGGTTGATTGTCTTCGGTGGTAACCCTGCCATATAATGAGGCATTCTGACCGAAGCTGATAACGGAAATATTCAGGAAAAGAACAACAAGGATTTGTTTAACAGGCATAAAACAGTCAATTTATGCTGCAAAATTGCCGCAGTATAGATCCGGTCAGTTGCTTTATCGGGAAAAAGATTTATGAAATCAGAAATATTTGTTCAAAGAATTGATTGTATTTATTCTCCTGAAAAAAGCCCAATCAGATGCTTCGCCCTGATTTCACTATCGGCCTGATCTATCAGATCGCAGAAATCCTGCAATTCATTTGCCGTCAAAAACATTTGCAGCGGGCTATTCCCCCCTAACTGTAACATAATATTTCTGATGTCCCCGGAGTCCGGCCTGTTACAGTCATAGCGTACTCCGGAGATATATTTGTTAAAGCTCGCCCAATCCAAAAAGCCGATATGAATTACAGAAGTTCCGAAAACAATCTCTATGGAGTGACAGAATGAGCATTGTGCCACATATCCTGTTTGCCTGAAAATGATTTTCCTGAAATCACACATATTGGTATGCTTTTGTTCGACCGGTAATTAAAGGGAAAAAATACTGCGAAAAGAAACGTTGGAGGAAACCCGGCGGGAAAAAGATTTACCCGATGCGGAAAAAATTATCGTCATTAACAAATTTCTTTACAGGTAAATGTATTTACCAAAATAGTAAATGTTACAGCATTGGGTCATGCTAACTTTGCATCTGATCAATTAAAATAAATTTTCTCATAAGCAGTTAGTTTTGGTTGCCCCTTCTATTCCTGGAAGGGGCTTTGTTTATTCAATCGCTACAGATATATGAGATATATGACAAACAGGAATTTTTTGGCTTGTCCACGGGACAAGCCATCAGTATCCGGTTATCTGACCTGATACTGCCGGGATTTTAGCAGGGTTTATTTTCTTCCTGTTCTTTTCCCGGGTGCAGCTTTGCGGGCAGTTGATTTCGTAGCTACAGCTTTTTTTACAGGTGCCGTTACTTTCTTTGTGGCTTTCGAAATTTTCTTTGCGACCGGTTTTGCTTTTTTAGCCACCTTTACTACTTTTTTAGCTGCTTTTTTTACCAGCTTTCCGGCTGTTTTCTTTGCGGGTTTTGCCTTTGCAGAAACCTTTTTCCTAATGGCTTTTTTTACTTCCGTAAACTTTTCGGAAACGGTTTCTTTTACAGCTGACGCACCCGCAACAATATCGGTTTTCAATTCTGCAGCGGCGTCGCTGATCCTTTCAAAAAGGCTGGGTTGACTGGAGGTAGTGGCCGGCTTTCGTTTGTTGGATGGCATATGCAATGATTGATTTATCTAAAGATAGTAGTTTTCCGATGCTGTCGGACCGTTATGACAGAACAATCACAAAGTTTTCTGTTTTTTGCCGGCCGGATGCATGGTTCCTTTGTGGAACAAGTCCAATAGACACCTGACCGAAAAAACCAGATCTTAATCCGGTAACCGGAAACCCCTGAACTAAACCCTTATCCTGGAGAAAGCAATTGTCCTAAAAAACGTCCAACTAAAGACCTTGCAGCAGCGCTACAGAAATGGGGCGCTGATTTTTTTATGCGCCGTATGTATTACAGCGTGGAGAAAAAAGAGCTTGGAATGTATGGTGCACCAATGTAATTGCGATACCTTTAGGTACAAATTTATTCACCCGTTAAATTCTATACCATGGCAAAAGCAAAAAAGGCAGCATCAAAGAAAGCTGCTAAAAAAGCGGTACCTAAAAAGGCTGTAAAGAAAGCCGCACCGAAAAAAGCAGCAAAAAAAGCAGCGCCCAAAAAGGCAGTAAAAAAAGCCGCTCCAAAGAAAAAAAGAAAGATTAATCCCGCGCTGTTAAAGCCGCTGGCACCCAGCCCGGCGCTGGCAGATGTGATCGGCTCAAAGCCTGCTTCGCGCCCGGACATCATCAAAAAGGTATGGGACTATATTAAAAAGCAGGGACTGCAGGACAGTAAAAACAGGCGCATGATCAATGCAGACAACAAGCTGAAAGCGCTTTTCGGCGGGAGGTCCCAGGTGTCCATGTTCGACCTGGCAAAGATCATCAGCGCGAATGTAAAATAGGGCTGCGGGGATCAATATCATTTCACAGTGCGACGCAGATCATAGGATGACAACTGCGGAGGGACTACCTTTCCTCTCATGAAAAAGATTCCGCGTCCACAGCCGAAATGGCAACGGGTGATCCTGCTCAGCGTACTGGGCTATGAAGGCCTGGGGTCGCTTGCAGGAGGAGTGTTGCTTATGGCAACACCGGACGGAAGCTCAATGCGGATGCCGGTGGACATTATGCACGGGACTTTTAAGGACTTTCTTATTCCCGGCATCATCCTTTTCGGGCTTGGCGTTATAAACGTAGTGGCATTCTTTGCGGTACTGCAACGCAAAAAGACGGGCTGGATCCGGGCTGCCCTGGCAACGGGAGGGATGACGATCTGGTTCCTGGTTGAAATAGTGATCCTGCGGGAACTGCACTGGCTGCACGCGATGTGGGGGCTTCCGGTCGTTGCAGGAGTAATCGCCACGGTCCCGCTTATTCCTGCAAAGAAGAGGGAAGTGAAGCAGTGATGAGATCGAAAATAAAAACCCGTGATTGCTCCTAGTGCTATGTCAAACGTGAAATGGGAGAGGTGAAAGCTTGTCTCACGTTTCACCTCTCACGTTTCACGAAAATGAACAGACATAATTTGCTTGACTTAACACTAGATTAGCTGTTGGTATGATAGCTATGAAAAATACCTGGATTAATGTAGCATCTATTTTTGCATTACTGACAGGTTTTTCTCCCTGGTCCCAATCTGCATTAGTAAATTGTACGCTATGCAGGAATTATTTAAATTACCGGTACAGTTCAGGAATAAAACGATACTACTGCCCGCCGAGCTTACAACATGGGGATATAGTCACAGGATTTTGGAGACCCCGGAAGATCAGGTGATTATTTTTGAGCCGGATGAAGAGTGGCATTATCGTGCACAGTTTGCAGAGGGACAAAAGCCGCCTGCACTGGAAATGGTCAAAGCTATTGCGGAAAGCATTTGAATCAGTGTTCAAATAAGCGCTCTATAAAATTGCAGGTATTTCTGCCTGATCCGTTCAAGCCATTCTGTTGCCTGGTTATCGGAAATAAGTGAGGCGATTTAAAATTGATCCGGATTAATCCTTTCCCCTTCTTCCGTCCCTTAGCTGATACGGCGCTTTAACGTGTTCTATCGGCTCTTTCACTCTTCTGCAAAACAAAGATTTCAATTCTACTATCTGACACAATGCACAGCTCTGGCCAGTTGTAGTCATCATTAAAGAGTTAAAGTGTCTGAAGCTATCTTTTGGTATGCCTGATAATATAGTCCACGGTTTTGTTCACTAAAGTATCCGTTTCTTCCCTGGAGATATTATTGAAGCCATGATCTCCTTTTTCAACAATCATAAATTCATTCTCCACATTATTATCTGCCAATAGCTTCTGCAGTTTTTTAGATTGTTCAATCGGCACTACCTTATCCTTTGTTCCATGAAAAATGATAGTAGGCACTGCAGAGGCATTCACATACAGGATCGGGGAATAGATACATAGTGTTTCAATTGCTTTTTCCTTATCCGATTGGATGGAATAGTCAGTAATGGCCAGGATAAGCCTTTCTCTTACAAACAACAGCTTTTTAAAAAAGAGCTTCGCAAAAAACAGGGTAAACTTGCCCGCACAGGATAGGAAAACCCCGTTTAAATCTGTAGGTCCAAAGTTATCTACTACATAATTCACCCGGGAGGAGAATGGAGCAAGTAAGCTGTCGCCCTTCCATTTTTCATCACCCGTATAGGCCGTCAGTAAAGCCAGATGTCCGCCTGCAGATCCTCCCCACAACCCGATATTATCGGCATCGAAGTTATACCTGGAAGCATTAGCACGTATCCAGCGTACCGCATCTTTACAATCGGCCACCGGATCGGGAAAATGAGCATCCTTACTGACCAGGGTATAATCTATACTCACCACAGCAAAGCCGTTATTATTTAGTTGCCTTTTTAATTGCTGCATATAGTAAATGGTTTCCAGGGTACGCTCTCCCTTTGCCCAGCCGCCGCCATGTATTATCATTACCACGGGTGCAGCGTGGGCAGGCGTAGTCTGACCGGGCATAAAAATATCAAGCATTAAAGAATCGCCACTTTCACCTTTTTTATACAGAACATTCTCATAAGCTTTTCCCTTTTCCGGAGGTGCTTGTGCATAAAGAAAACTGTTGCCTGTAATAATTAACAATGAAAGGAACGCTGACACTAATTTCATATTAACGTGCTTTATGTGAGGGGACGCACCTTCAATAAGCGCATTGAAAAATACAAAATCTATTGAACAACGGATGGATCTTTTGGGGCAGCGCCTTAAAGTCAGGCAGTATAAGCTAAAAAAGCAACAGCGATCATTTCAGCGGCCGGAAGATCACTGCTGCTTTTACATCAGGAAACATTAGTGCCGGGCATATCTCTGCAACTATTTACCCTTTTACCAACTGCGAAATAGCGGGGATGCCCGGGCTTAGTATTTTAAAATTAGCTGCAATGTAATCGCCTGGTGTTGTTTTAATGTTACGCTTATGGAAATTTAACTGTCGCTTTGGGGAATTTTATGCCTGGCAGTAAGTTTCCCCGAAATTAAAGTAGCGGTAGAAGATAAGAAATTTATCAAATGTATTACATGAGAAAAATTACAGCGGTATTACCAGTAAAGGCAACCGGCTGTGCCAGGCTAATTTCTTTGACACGCTTTTATGAAATAGAGCAGCCGGTCTGTTTTGCTGTTCATGGAAAGTGATAACAATACCCGCCTGGTGGTGCTGTGCAAATTCATCTATAGCCTCTATGGTGTCCGGATGATTGATATAATGAATTTCAGGTGTATATCGGTCCAGCAACGAATGTAAATCCATTATCTCCGTTCTCAAATGCGAAACATCTTTGTCCTTCCGGGCGACATTGACGACTAACAGCTTTGCCTGTATTGCATCCAGAAATTTGAAAATCGATGAGCTGCTTATCTTTTCTTTCACTTCTTTTAAATCTGTGGTCAGCACCACTTTTGCAGGCATTCTGTCCGGAGTATTCTTCGGTACGATCAGCAAAGGATATTGGATGTCTGCTATTAACCGGACAGCATTACTGCCGATCAGTATTTTTTCCAGATTGGATTTGCCGGTAATCCCCATCACTACCAGGTCGATGGACGCTTCTTTGCATAAAGCATTGGTTCCCTCTGCAAGATCAATATCATTAACAAAAAAGCTGATGGACGTTGATGGATCCGTAAATTGTCTTACCGACTCCTGCCAAATTTCCATGGATTGCAAGCTCTCCTCATGCAGGCTTTCCCTGCCTGCTGCAACAACCGGTTCATTGACAACAACAGGAATAGTCTGATAGGCATGAAAAAGGATCAGCCTTTTGCTTTTACATACTTTTGACAGCATTGCCGCATACTGCGCAGCCTTAAAAGCCGCGTCAGAAAAATCAGTAAGAACCAGTATAGATTGCATAGCTTTAAATCGATTGGGTAAGTTAAAGTTATCAGTCAGATATTATCAGAGTATTAATTTTTGAATAATCCCGCCGACTCACTATTTAGAGCTTCCAGTCAAAAGTTCATACAATCTTAACCCGGACACTACAGGTATTTGAGTAATTTTCAATCAGGATTATTGGGCATAAAGGCTGGAAACATTGTTTCATTTTTAGATCAATAATTTGTTGGTTATGCAACCTTATACTGTTCAGATCGCAGGAGGCCGGCAGGTATATATATGGAAGAAAGAAGCAGGAAGAAAAAGGTCTTTGCGTCTTTTTTTCTTAAGAATTAAAAAAAGCAGGACTTTGATAGCATACTATATCAATATTAACGATTCAGATTTTGCAACCTGTATTTTATATAAGGAACGGAGAAGCGGTTTATGGTTAAAAGGAGGCGAAAAAGAGAACGGGAAAATATGCGGTAATGAAAAAGCACTAATAGAGAATATCAAAAAGTCAATTGACAGCTATGAGAACGGGCTGGGAAATCTTGCTTACAAAACGCTTATTTACGTAGTCATCATGCTTGTAATATTCGGAAATTTCTGATGATAAAATTAAAAACAGGCTTAATTAAGAATATGAAATGCCCCGTTCGCTATTGATAGCAGTGGAAATTGCTATATGGTGCCTGAGCCATTGTCCAGGTCGGGCAACACTAATACCAAAGAATACGCGGATGCTGCCAAAGGCATTTACTATAATGGTCAGCCTGTGATCTTTTGAAATATTTCTTCACTTTAACTGAAGTAAAAGGCTAAAGACCCGGGTGGTGATTCGCTACATGAACATAGTAGTTTTCCGATGCTGTCGAAACTGTTACTACACAACAATCACAAAAAGTTCTATTTTTTGAGAACCGGCGGCGTCGTTTCTTTGTGCAACAAATCCAATAGACACCTAACCGAAAGAAACCAAGCCTTTAATCCAATAACCCGGAAAACCCCTTAGCTAAATCCTGATCCTGGAAAAGCAATTGTCCTAAAAAACCGTTAAACTAAAGACATTGCAGCAGCGCTACAGAAATGTGGCGCTGTTTTTTTATAGATCCGCTGCAGGGCCGGAGAATCGTCAACCGGACTTTACCTGTATATCACCAGGTCATGCCTACCCTTATTATATTCTTCGGGTAAACAGGCATTATAATTGAAGTTACTTTTTTAGGCCTCCAAAGGGCAAATGAGCCGTGCGCTTCTCATTTTGTTATTTCGTCAATAAAAATCTATTATTATGAATAAGGCCATTGAACACAACAATTATATCAATATTCAATTTTCTGAACGCCTGGTTTCTTTACTCGCAGGTTCCCTCTTAATAGCGGATGCATTTGAGCGTAAAACATTCAGCTTCTCCAAGGCAGCAGTGGGAGGATTTCTTTTATATAGAGGAGTATCAGGGCATTGTCCGCTCAATAAATGGACATCGGGTATAAAGATACCCTCACCCCAAAATATCAACATAAGGACCGGTGTAACCGTAAACAGACCAAGGCATGAGGTATATACATTCTGGAGAAATTTTTCCAATCTTCCTCTTTTTATGCAGCATGTTGAACAGGTTGAGGACAGGGGTAATAATCGCTGGCACTGGAAAATACGGATGCCGGGCGGTCTTGGCAGTATAGGTTGGAATGCGACTATAGTTAAAGAAGAGCCGGAAATATTGCTTGGATGGAGCTCGGTGGAAGGTTCTGCTGTAGAAGCAGCAGGAAAGATCACGTTTAACGTAGCCGGAGAAAATGCCACCCGGCTGGATATTGTCATTTCTTACCGGGCGCCGCTCGGCGTAGCGGGTGAACAGGTAGCCCGGCTGCTGAATCCTGCTTTTGAAAAGATGGTCAGAAAAGATATTGAGCAGTTCAAAGCTTACTTTGAGAAAAAAGCATTTTTTATAAAAGACTGACTGCCGAAGCAGACAGAAAAGGATGCCATTGCAGGATCAGTCATCGCCTCTTATAATCCTGAATATGAAAAGCGTAACACCTGCTATACCGGCAATGTGTATCCATAGCGGTGGCGATGGAAATGGAAATGTCATAAAATAAATGGTAAATAATACGACTATTGTTATGTACAGGCTGTTCCCTTTAATTCCTTTGTTCATAATTCTTATTTTTGGAAGTATAACACAATTGCAGGCAGTCTTAATTCACGCTGTCTTTTCAGCTTTGCTCATGCTCTTTTAAATTTTCGGCAATTGCTTTGACCAGCGAAGGGTTTGTATTGCTATCCATCTTCCATCCGCTTTTCAATGCACGTATAATGCCTGTGTAATCGCCATTAAGGGTAATATAGAAATGGGTATAGTTTTCTCCGTCAAAGCTCTCTTCTATAGGGATCGCTTCTCCATGGTAAGCCTTATCCTCATGCTCAAATGACAAACTTATGACCTGCTTTTGCAATTGCCTGATAAAATCTTTTAAGAAGCTGATCAGCCCTTTACGCTGCTGGCTTGCGCCGGCGCTCCAGCTTTTTTTGCCTGCTGTTTTATGGGCTATTTTAAGCTTGATGCCAGACAATATAGTGCTGTAGTCATCTGCATTCAGCTTTTGTACATTTTGATGAGCAAGGATAAACCAATGATAGCCTGTGCCAACCTTTGCTCCTGATCCTGCAGGCGCTTTGCCCACTCTTCTTTTCTTTACTGAATAAAAAATACGCCATACTTCAGGGCTTATTTTTGTTTCCTGCCATCTTCCCTTATCATAATTCCATGTATGTGTTCGCCCCACCTTCATGCCGGTATAAAATTTACCGTTGTGGTATTTATAATCATCAAACTTGCCTGCCGGCTTTTTTTTACTGGTTGTTTTCATCCTGTTCTGATTAATAAGATTATGCCAATCTGGTGTGTTGCCTTAGAAGATTAATGATTAAGAATATTACCCTCACCTTGCTGTGAAATGTTTTGATCCTGTTTTCAGGGAAAAACCATGACATACATTAATTTGTCACTTATGGCTTTTTCCAATGTTGCCGGAAAAACTGATGCTTCATCATCCAGCGCTCTTAAAGATTGAATTTGTTCGTCCCAGGCATATATATGATCTGCTGAATTATTGATCCTGATGACAAATCTTTTTTCATCATTTATCATTATCGGTGTGACCATAACATCATAGCCTATGTTATCAATGTTGACAGTGAATGACTGTGGGCTTTGCTTTTTAGATGTTGTTTTCATAATAACAGTTTTATGATGTGCTGCATTTATTAATCATTTATTACTACTCATATTTGTATTCAATTCGCTCTCTACTTTTTCTCTTGAAAGATATATTTGGAAACCGATGCCAAAAACCAGGTTGCTTGAGGCGGGGCTGGATCCAAAGCCCACAATGCCCCTGTATTTTATCAATCCTTCCAATCCGATATTGGGCGTAACAAAGTATGCTATGCCCGGCCCTGCGCTGATTCCTAATCCATTGGTATTATCTCCGGCTGAGGGATTATAGCCCTCAATGCCAACTGTTGCTTCACCAAAAAATCTTGTTTTCCGCAATACATTAATGGCAGGATCATTTATATAATATCTACCCAACGCGCCCACGCCATAATTAATGGAAGGTTTAATGCCTTTGGCAGCAGCCAGCCCAAAATCAACGTAAGCACCTAACGCAAGATTATTTCGTATAAACCAGCCTGCCCTGGGGCTAAGCGTCATATTAAATCCTCCTCCGTTGTCGAGGCTGAGATTCATATTTGAAATATTACCACCAACCATTACATTTCCCTGTTGGATCTGAGCCTGAACACTGCTGAAAACAAGAATGCTGATAATTACTGCCGTACAAATTTTCTCTTTCATGATCCTGGTTTTATTAGTGAAGAATAATTTTATACTCATCTAAAACATCGTACCAAAAAAAGATATGGGGGCGAATGTGATATTAATCGCTGAAAATTGGGGAATAGTAGCTACATCTTATCCGGATAACACTTTGGCAGGATATTTTATACCTGGGTACAATAAGAAGTTCATCCGGCTATAATATGCCCCGCGATACCGTGGGTGATCCCGAAAATTATGTTCAGTATAAGTATGGCGGAAACTTTGCTATAAATACTGCTAATATATTTTCAATATATTTTATGATCTGCTACAGGAAAAAAACCGGAAAAGGATTTCGCTACTTTGACGAGCACAATAAAGTAATAACCGATGCCGGGCTTAAGGAATGGTTTAAGTCTTTGGTTATTCCGCCTGCCTGGAAAAAGGTAGAGATCAATACATCATCCCGTGCTAAGATATGGGCTACCGGCTACGATGCAAAGGAACGGAAACAATATGTCTACAATACCAGATTCCGTAAAAGCCGGGATGATCAGAAATTTGACCGTATCATACGCTTTGCCGGCAGGCTGGAACACATGCGCCGGGTGACCGGACAGCATCTGCGTAAGCGCAAATTAAGCCGTGAGAAAGTTTTGGCCGTCATGGTGCGCCTGCTTGAAACCGCTTTCTTCCGTCCCGGCAACGATTGCTACAGCAAAGAAAACGAAAGCTATGGGCTTACTACATTACGCAGCAGGCATTTGGAAATTAACGGTAGTGAAATGATATTTTCTTACAGGGGAAAATCAGGGCAGGAACAGGAAAAGCATATAACAGATGCTAGGCTTACAACCATCGTAAAAGAAATAGATGAGTTGCCGGGTTATGAAATTTTTAAATTTATTGATGAAGACGGAAATATCCATGATGTAAAGAGCGGTGATCTGAACGAATATATACGTTCGGTCATGGGTGAAGCGTTTTCGGCGAAAGACTTCCGTACATGGGCAGGAACCGTAATAGCTGCTATAACGCTTGATGAAATGGGCGCAGTACGGGAAAAAGATCAAAGGAAACTAAAGAAAAATATCCGTAATGCCGTGATAGCGGTAAGCGAAAAGTTAGGCAATACCCCCGCAATTGCCCGTAGTTCATATATAGACACGCGTATAATTGATAATTATATCCAGGGCAGAACGCTCGGTAATTTCAGGAGAGAGGTGAATCAACTCCTCAAAGCAAATCAAAGCCTTTCAGTAGAAGAGCTGGGAGTGTTATGCCTGCTGAAGAGGCGCCTGAATAAAAAAGACTGACTTACCCTTCCTGCAGCATATCCGGCTCACGATGCTTTGCCTGTATTTGCAGAGATGCTTTCTATCAAAATTCTTACTTCCTCTTTAGTTCTGTTTAATTTTTTTGACAGGTGTTCTAAAAGCTGTTCTGCATGGCCTGGCTCATATAAAAGATCTTCATCAGTGAGCGAAGGATCATTTTCTTTCAACTGCTCTTTTACAGCCTCCCAGGATTGCCTTAAATCTAATTTTGTTTTGTTCATGATGTTTTGTTTGAGTGCTTAAATATTAAAATAATTATGCCTGTTTCCCGGCTTTGGTGTTAAAACCGGTCAACCAGTCATGCTCCCCGGCAATACATTTCTCCGTAAGCGGATACCCGACAGAGCAACTTGTGCTATGTCAACAATAATTTTTCGTATTTCTTTGTAAGAGGTGAGACGATAAACATGAGGATTTCACATTTATCGCCTGCTTGCCATGCCTACGGCAGGTAAACAGGTAGGCAAGTCTGCCGTTTCACGTTTGACATAACACCGGCAGGGTAAACCTGCGTAATATAAGAAATATACATTCCCGCGTGCTACAATTAGTTTGTAGAAAAAGAATGTTGTTTTAATGCCTCTATGGGGAAAAAATTACACTTTGACGCTCTCAATATAGACAAAGAACTTACCTTGTTGATCGCCGCGGGGTCCATGATCTGCTTTGCCTGCAATGAGTCGCCGGATGGTACTGCAACAAAACCTGCTAATACAAATGATTCTGGTATACATCAGCAGGTAACTGAACTTACGCCGGGGCTGGGCTATGACCCGACGGGAAACGACACCAGGAAAAAAGATCAATAAAAAACTTTCAGCATATCAGGCATGGTTTTTCTACTCTTATAGCAATAGTAAAACAAGTATATGAAAGCAAAGCATAAAGCAAAAAAAACAAATGCTGCCGGTCCCGGCAAAGATAAAATGCATTTTACTGCCGGCGAAGTGATACTTGATCTGCCTGAGGTGAAGGATATACCAGGCCAGGAGCATATTCGTGTTCCCCCGCTTGGCGAGCTGGCTGATATCACCATTTCTTCCGATGACGAGGAGGGAAAAGGAATATTTGATAGTGCCGGAGATGAACTGGCTGAAGGGGATGTAACCCCAGAAGAAAAAAAGGCTTTAAAAGATGCAGCAGAAAAGACACCCGGTGCAAGAGATGAAGATAGCCTGCAGGCTGCCACGCTGGATCAGCGGGATGAAGATGGCGCGCCGTTAAATGAAAAAACAAACCTCAGCGGTAGTGAGCTGGATGTTCCAGGTAGTGAAGATGATGACGATGATGAAAAAATAGGAGAGGAGGACGAGGAGAATAATGATTACAGCCTGGACGGTGAAGATGAAGACGACAGTATTTCAAAATAGTTGAAGGAAGAGCGTTATCCCGGCAGGGGAAAATTATATTATGATCGGCGCAACACTTAAATAGAATCCAGGTGTTTACTCATCATCTTTATGAAATACTTTCCGGAGTTCAGCCTTAGCCTTTTCCAGGGTATGCTTTTTGGACTCCGGGAGATTCTTCCCCGCGCGGTTAATGTAAAAATTAAGCATAGACATTGCAGATTGGTAAGGCGTTCCTTTTTTACGATGACTGTGAACAGCAGAATGCCTGAGTGACTTTGCTATCTTTTCGGGATCATTGCCTGCAAATATTCCTTGTTTCAGGTCAAGAGCATTGCTGTACTCAGTCACCTGCTTCGACCATTTTCTTTTTTTTGCTCCTGATTTATAGGATGATTTCGCTTTCCTTTTCATATTACTGCTTTGGTTACCTGTATATAATAGCATGCCATATTCGGAAGAGCTCCTGTTGAATATCAAAGGATCAGAAAATCTGACGTAATGACTGGCAATAAAATTGAAGAGCAGGTACATAACTTGCAATAGTTGCATATCATGGAGACTTTAAATAAGGAACTTGCAGCATCTATAAGGGCTTATATGATCGCCCACACTAAAACTATTGCGGTAGCAGAAAGTGTAACATCCGGGTTGTTGCAATGGTATTTGTCATCTATTCCCGATGCATCAAAATTTTTTCAGGGTGGCATAACTACCTATAATGTTGGGCAAAAATATAAGCACCTGCAGGTAGAACCTTTGTATGCTATCTCCGTGAACTGTGTATCGGCGCGTGTAGCCTCAGAAATGGCAAGACACTGTTGCTGTTTATTTGCAAGCAGATGGAGCATTGCCGTCACCGGTTATGCTTCTGCTGTTCCTGAATCAGGGGGCGAATGTTTTGCTTTTTATGCTATTGCAAATGAGGATGAGATAGTGGCGGAGGGGAAAATTATACCAACTGATAATCACCCGGAACATGTACAGTTTTTTTATGCGCGTGAAATATTGGAAATATTAGGGAATATCCTTAAGTAGTCATTCTTGTCGTCGAAAACCATATTGAACTTTTTCATGAACTGCTATGCCATAACGTTGAATAGCTGCGATCATATATAGGGAAGTTAAGAGATTGCTTCTCCCGCCGAAGTTCTATGGGTATATCCCGTGTTTTACAGGCTCTAATGCCTGGCTAATTTGAAATATGCCAAAAAAGACTGATTGGTTTATTTTTTTTATCTTTGTCGCAGAATTTAATCCCCGGAATGTCAAAATCAGACGATACAAAGCAATTTATCGTTGAAAAAACCGCTCCTGTTTTTAACACAAAGGGCTATGCGGGAACTTCAATGAATGATATTATGAGTGCGACAGGTCTTTCAAAGGGCTGCATTTACGGGAACTTTGAAAATAAAGATGATGTTGCACTGGCGGCTTTTGACTATAACCATAACAGGGTTACAGAATACATAAGGGGAAAGATCTTAGCAACAGAAAATTCTATTGAACGTTTGTTGGTTTATCCGGATACTTACAGGAATTATTTAAAAATTCCTTTCCTGCAGGCGGGCTGCCCTATTTTGAATACTTCTACCGAGGCCGACGATACACACCCGAAATTGCGGAATAGAGCATCCGGGGCGCTTTCATTTTGGAAAAGAGCATTGGAAAACCAGGTTAAACGCGGTATTGCCCGAGGCGAAATAAAAACAGGCACGAACCCGGCAGTAGTTGCGGTGGTAATGATTTCAATAATTGAAGGTGCTTTTATGCAGGCAAAAGTTACAGGTAAAACAACAGCACTGAAAATTGCAATGGATTACCTGGAAAAAGCCATTCTCGATCTGAAGCGATGATTCTTTGTGAGGGTGAGACTTGCCTGCCGGTTTACCTGCAGTAGGCATGGCAGGCAGGCGATAAACGTGAGATCCTCACATTTATCATCTGCCGTTTCACGTCTACCGTTTCATCTTTGACATAACACTTGTCTTAATATAACATATGATCATTTATAAAATCAAAGAAGATGAAAATCTTAAGGTACCAACCCGCATATCAAAAATATTTTGAACAGTTGAACAAAGCGTGGCTGAGCAAATATTTTGAGATTGAACTGCCTGACGAAAAGTTGCTTTCGCAGCCGGAAGAAAACATTTTGAAAAATGGAGGGCAGATCCTGTTTGCAGAACATGAGGGGCAGATTATCGGAACGGTAGCATTGGTTCTTGTAAAAAAAGGCGTCTACGAATTAGCGAAAATGGCGGTTGATGAAGCGTTTCAGGGAATTGGTGCGGGAAAGTTTTTGTGCAGTTCAGCCATCGGCGAGGCGAGACAACTGGGTGCTGAAAAACTCGTCCTGTTTACTAGTTCCAAACTGAAAACGGCAATAAGCATTTATCACAAGCTTGGATTCAGGGACATTCCGCTTGACGAATCATTATTCAAGAGGGCCGATATTAAAATGGAATTGTTGCTCGGTTCAAACAAATGGTTTGACCGGAAATTTGATTTCAATTTCGGAATGGAGCTATATGGTATTTTGCTTGAACGTTTACAATCTGCGCCGGACAGGTTTATTCAAATGACCCGGATGCTGCCTGAAGAAACTCATGTTTTCAGATACGAAAACAAATGGACGATCAGGGAAAACATCGGGCACCTGGAATTGTTGGAGCCGTTGTGGCAAATACGATTTGAAGAAATAAAAAATGAGGTTCCTGAAATGTCGCCTGCCGATCTAAACAACAGCGCAACCGACCGTATGGACTTCAATACATTTTCACTGCAGGAACTAATAAATAATTTCCGTCATCAAAGAACAAAAACTATAGACTTTCTGAATAATCTGCAGAAAAGTGATTTTACAAAGCGCAGCATTCACCCGAGATTACAGCAGCCAATGAGGATCATTGACCTGATGCATTTCGTAGCAGAACACGATCAGCATCATTTGAATGCTGTGCTGAACATTATCAATAAAAGCGGAATTGCTTTACGCTAACAGGTGCGGAAATAGAAACTGTAACAGATTAGCCAACCGGGAAGGATGCTGTAATTTATTACACGAACAAAAATGCTGATACCATTGTTTTATAGATAAAAAATTAGAGGCGGCGCAGCCATTGTCATATAATTGGGTACAACAAAGGAGCAGGATAGTACAGGTCTTTTTAACGAATCAAAACGTGATAATTACGTAAATCAACATATTATGAGACAATTTTTTAAAGAGCTTTTTGAGTACAATTATCATTTTAATCAGAAGTTATCGGAGATTTTTATAGAAAAGCGCGATTTAATCAGCGAAAAATCGGTAAAACTTTTCAGTCATATTTTGAATGCGCATCATATCTGGAATTCCCGGATTGCTGGAAAGCAGAGTGGTTTCAACGTTTGGGATATTCACGCTGCCGGACAGTTCAGGGAAATTGACGATAAGAATTACAATGAAACGATGCACCTCTTAAGCGACCTTGATCTGAGTAGCATTATTCTATACAAAACCGGCAAAGGAGAGAAATTTGAAAATAAAATCAGCGATATATTATTTCATATCATCAATCATTCTACCTACCACAGAGGACAAATAGCAACTGATTTCAGACAGACCGGAACAGAGCCGCTTACCACGGATTATATCTTTTATAAAAGATGAGATTATAGAACGAAAAATCATATCCCGGCAAATAGGGCACTTTTCAATTTTTCGCAGGCAGGTGATTCCACCTGCCTGTAGGGCCCGCTACCGGTCGGTGAGACACCATAGTCGTATTCCGGGAAATATGAGCCATAAAATGTCTTGAAAAGGCAATGTCATTTAGCTGAGGAAGGTATATAACCAGGGTAGCGTCTATGGCGCATAATTGAAAAACACCGGATGTTTTATTTGTGCCCTCAGGAGTTGCCTGGAAAATATTTTATCCGATCGCCCTGATACGTGTCTCACCTACCAGGGCCTGGGAAACAAAATTGCGGTAAGCTTTTCTATGCAAACTGCTTGTCCAGGTAGGTACAAACACAATGCCCTATGACCTTAGCTATAACGGTGGGTAGAACCGGTTACTTCATTTGAGAGTGCCTTTTAGCAAATATTTGTCAAACCAATTTAAACAGGCATTTTCGTCTGCTTTTTCGTATGGCCAACCGTGATCTTTCCCTTCTTTAGCAATCAACATGCAAGGTACATGGTGCGCTTTTAGCTCAGTGATCAATGACACGGATTGGCTATAGGGAACAAGACCGTCATCTGTCCCGTGAATGATCAAAACAGGCGGCGTATTTTCTGTAATAAAATAATAGGGTGAAATTGATTTAAGTGTCTTGTTTTGAAAATCTCTTGAGCTGTCTGGTGTCGCAATAAAAGACCCGTTGGCAGACACATTTCTTACTTTAGGGAAATCAAACCAGTTGGAGTCCGGGCTGTTGTACTGAATAAAATTTGTTGGAGGGTAAAAGCATGCCACAGCCTGGATTTTACTGGAAATTAAATCAATGGAGTCTATCTTATTGTCTTTCGGTATATCATATTCTTTTCTGTATTCAGCTTCTGTCATAGCGTCTTTCCCGAAAACGGCTGCTGAAACAGAAAGGTGACCGCCGGCACTATGCCCCATTATTCCCAGCTTTGCCGGATCTATGCCATATCTCCCGGCATTGTACCTGATGAATTTTATGGCGCGTTGTACCTGGCTAAAAATTTCCGGCACGTTATATCTGGGTTGAGACCCATGACTAATGATAAAAACAGTATACCCTTTATCAGTATACGATTTGTAGGAACTGGTGGATATGTTTGCGGCGTCTCTTGATACCCATCCGCCGCTCAGAATGTATAAAATCGCTGCCCCGTTTTGCTTTGCCGGGCGGATCATGTCAAAAACAAATGCCATCCCGTCTTTATGCTGATACACAACATCGGATATACGGGTGACTTTCTGTTGGGCAATAGCAGTGTTGAAGCTGACAGTAATGAGCATTAATAAAAAGATAATATACTTTTTCATTGGTAATAATTAAATGTTGGATAAAAACTAAATAAAAGTGATGTCATGGTTTTTCATTAATCATGAAATTTAACGGCTCCTGGTTTTTGCCAATACAACCTATTACCTGTATAACGGCAGCTTTATTTTCTACACTTATTGGATTATCAGCCATGTATTTTACCATTCTGCACCCGGTAAGGGTTACGGTCAGCTTTTTATTTCCTCTCACCTGTAAATAATCCCACGACTGATGTTCCGGAACAGTGGTGAGGGCCAGGTTTTGACCGGAAAAAATTTCAACATTGTTTAAAGAAGTATGTCCTTCTCCCTCTATAATTACAGGGTGCAGGTCCTTTACTTTTTCACCGGTATTTGAAATAATGGAACCTTGTGATATCTGCCAGTTCCTGTTCACCGCCTGGCTTCCCTTTTTGTAAATGCCGTTAGCCACACAGTCAAAATTGAAGTTGGTGAGCTGTCCATAGGTTTCGCTGCCAAGCATGATGCCCCCGTAAGTTCCAAAAGTGAAGATGTCCATCAACTGTGCATTGTCTGTATAATCAATAGCGTAAGCATAAGTTTTCTGTGCCACTACTGCATCAATGACTGCCGGAGCATAATCCCCTTTAAATAACCGCTGAAGCGCGGGATTGACATGGCAATGCAATATGCGTGGTATATCGTAGCAATGCCTGATACGGATAAATTCACCGCTCAGAGGATATCCGTAGCAATGCTCAAAAATTATTAATGCTATAGAATGTTCCAGGCTTGCATTAAAATCCATTGCGAGCCATTCGCCATAAAAAGTCAGACAGGAAAGGTATACCCCTTCCACCAGTTTATTTTTCACGTTTTGAATAGTGGCGGGGTAAGGAATGATCTTTTGGGCATCCGTAAGCGTTTGCTCCGGATACCAAAATTGTATACCCCTGATTTGTGTGGCGGATTCTACGGTAATGAAAGGCTTGCTTTTATCAGTGATCTTAAATACGCTGCCGACAGGTTGCTTTTTGGCCGGATGAGATGTTCCTCCGGGAACGGGCCCATTAGCGCCAATCAATGATACGTTTGACTTCAGTATAATTCCGCCATCGACAGGGTAGGGTTCATCGCCGGGCTCTACAAATAAGGCGGCTCCTTTTCCGGAAGCCCAGTCTATTGCCTTTTGCAGGTTGGTTTTATTTACCGAGGCAGTATTGGATGGCATTACATTAAAATCCCTGATACTTTTATACGGGCAGTTTTGTGCATGTATATTCAAATGAGTGAAAAGCAGGGAACCCCATAATAAATATCGCATAATGATCATTGCTGTTTACTTTATTTATTTTTTACTGAATACACCGGCAGCAGGATACAGGATGGCGTTTTTGATCCGGTATAAATCTGCTGAGTGGCTTTATGAATATCTTCTGCTGAAAAAACCGGCTCACAGGTATTGAGGCTCCTGTTAAATCTTGGGTACAGGCTTGAAGTGATGATTACACGCAACCTGTGTCCCGGGTTTACCTGGTATCCGGTGGCCCATATCGGGATCTGATGTTTGCCCGGACCAGATGTTGTAAGTGTTGTTTTAGCCCCTCCTTCCTGTATGTTGATGATTTTGCCATCAGGGAAGACATCCTGCAGGCATACTATAAAATCAGTGCATGTTGCAGTGCTGGATAACCATAGTGAGGCCCCTATAGGACCGAGAAGTACAAGAGGCTCTTTTAAAGCTTCCGTTTCAAACTTAACCTGGTCTGTTCTGGCCATGTTCCTGTTTTGGAGCGCCGGACCAACACTGTCCCCCAAAAATGTTCCACCATAATTGGGATACGGATCTGCAGGGTCATACAGGTAAGAAAATGTTTTGCTTTTTGCCTGCTTTTTTGTGCTGAGCGATTGATCGTCCTGTAAAAAATAGGGAACCATCTTCGTTTCCTTTGGCGGCCATACAGATGATCCTACATATTCATTCTTCTCCATAATAAACAAGTTGAATATTGCCTCTTTAAGCGGCGGAGACAGTTTTGCCGCTTTTCCATTGAGTGCGCTGACCATGTATTCAAAAGCCAATTGTCCATAATTTCCGGTATGTGTGTTTCCTCCATAATCATTTTTATAGCTGGTTACCCCATGCGCCCAGGGACCGATGATATACCGGTTTTGAGGATTCCCTGTTATGGAAAGTTGTTCAAAGCTTTTGATCTGGTCTTTTAAAAAAATGTCATACCACCCGGCTATGCTTATTACAGGAGATTTGATGACGCCATGAAACTCCTGTTTTTCCCAGTATTCATCTTTCGTTTCATGCTGCAACCAGTCCAGTAAAAAGTTGATTGAATCTGCCGCAACGGAAAGCGGCAGCCGGCTCATTCTTTTTTTTACATTGCCGGGAGAAAGGTCGTCGCCTGCTTTAGCTGCGTTTGCATATCCCCATAAAAAAGCAGATTGTAACGAAAGCAGCCCGTCGGGGTAAACAAAATCATACATGCCGGAACTGGTGAGCAATGGGGCTGCAGCATCTAATGAATCGGCTATTATCCACTGTGTGTATCCCATATAACTTACTCCCCAGCCACCCACTACGCCATTTGACCAGGGCTGATCTCTTATCCATCTCAATGTGGCTAATCCATCTGCTCTTTCATTTACAAACGGATAAAATTTACCCCCCGATTTATACTTTCCTCTTACATCCTGTACGATAATAGCGATATTCTTTGAAAGGAATTTTTTATCTATCCACATCTCAAGTTCTTTGTTGTAAGGGGTGCGGATCAATACCGCTGCAAATGATTTACCGGTATCCGGCAGGAAGATACGGGTACTCAGGGCGACCCCGTCATCCATAGTAATATTTGTTTCAAATATTTTGATCGTGGAAGAATCCGCAGATACGGGCTGCGCCGCAGCAAAAGCCTGAATGCCTGAAACGAATACATACGGAAGAAGGAAATATTTAATAATAAAACGTATTGGCATAACGTATAAGAATAGAATATTGAAAAATGAAAAACTATTTTTGTTCATGATTCTGGCGATCATTTTCGAGAGGCGGATGTAATTGATACATTTGCCTAAGCCCGGTTTCTTTGCTGAACAAAGGAATGCCCGAGCGGTAAAATGATCTGAAATCGTCGGCAGACTGTTGCCCGGCATAGGGTACATAGTATTCGGTTGTTCCTGAGTTACGCCAGGCCATGACATAAGCTAACCTGTATTTGCAGACAGCTTTCAGAAACACCTGTGTCCACCATGTATCGTCAGGAATTGTATTATACCCGAATTCAGTTAATGCAGGTATTTTATTTTGTTTTAAGGCAATTGCATTCAGCAGCATCAGATCCTTTTGCAGTTTTCTGGTAAAGGATTTATTAGATACATTTTTTTGCTGGTAGATATCAAATCCTACAATATCCACCCATTCATTGCCGGGGTATTTTTGTAAAAATTCATTTTCAGATTTGAAGATATCTGTATTGAACGCGTACAAAACATTATGAACATTCTTTTCATCCCGCAAATAGCTTACAGTAAACTGCCATAGCTGCTTAAATTCATTTGATGTGGTATTCGTCCCTCCCCACCAGAACCAGTTCCCGTTAAGCTCGTGAAAAAGACGAAGGATGACCGGTATATATACTCCCTCTTTGTCTTTCAGGCTAAGCATAAATTCAGCCGCTGCATCCAGCCAGCGCTTGTATGCTTCATGCTTTTCATGACCGGGCAAAACAGAAGAAAGCGTTCCTTTTTTTGCATCCCAGGCAGGTTTTCCGGTCGCCGGGTTCATCATGTGCCAGCTACAGGTAATTATTTCTCCTCGTTCATATCCCTGTAAGATATATTGCCTTATCTCTGCAAAAGCAATACCGGTTATATTGACAACGCTTCCTGTTTCAATACCTGAGAGATCCCAGCCACACAAACCAGGATGATCTCCCGTAACCTCTTTTATATCACTTTTGCCGGGTATGGACTTCCAGCCAACACCGTAGGCTAATGCATCATGATGACCGAAAATAAACTGGCCGCTCTTTGACAACTCTGAAAGGTTTTTGTACAGGCAAACAGTTTCTGTTGTGGCTTTTTCGTCAATGGGTAACCCATTTCCATACACCTTAGAAATAAATAGCAGGCTTGCATACCCGGTTCCCAGCATTATTTTTAATAAACCCATATACTTCCTGTTGTTGTGATTAAAGATTAGACCTGCCGCCGCGCAACACATATTTCTGGATCTTCCCGGTAGCTGTTTTTGGAAGCTCTTTAACGAAAGTTACCCACTGCGGTTTTTTAAAAGAAGCAAGGTGTTGCCCGACAAACAATTTAAGATCGTCTTCCGTCAGCATATGTCCCTGATGCAGTACTACAAAAGCATGGGGCGACTGTCCCCACTTTCCGTGAGGCATCCCGACAATAGCCGCTTCTTTAACAGACGGGTGTCGCAACAAAACAGCTTCTACTTCTACAGAAGAGATGTTCTCTCCCCCGCTGATAATAACATCTTTTATCCTGTCACGCACTTCTATATAACCGTCAGGGTGTATTACAGCCATATCACCGGTATGGAACCAGCCGTTCACTAAAACTTTGTTTGTAGCTTCGGGGTCATTGTAATATCCTTTCATAACTACATTTCCCCTGGTTACGATCTCCCCCATTGTATTGCCATCGTGCGGCACTTCATTATCTTCTTCGTCTATTACTATCAGTTCTCCGGAAGTGATCAATTCCACTCCCTGCCTTGCTTTAATAACAGCAGATTCAGACAAGGACAGGTGGCGGTGTTCGGGAAGCGCTTCACAAATGGAAATAAAGGGGGCCGTTTCTGTCAATCCATATACCTGTATGAGCTCCCATCCCAATTCATTTTCAACACGCTCAATGGTTGCTGCTGCAGGCGGCGCGCCCGCAGTAATGACACGAATACCGGAATGCGCCTGCCTGCGCAGCTTTTCCGGCGCATTAACAATACCGATCAATACCGTAGGAGCTGCGCAAAACAGGGTTATGTTCTCCCGGTTAATGAGATGGAAAATGCTCTGGGCATCGGTTTTTCTTAAGCAGACATGAGTGCCGCCACATGCTGTGATGGTCCACACAAAAGTCCAGCCGTTTGCATGAAACATAGGGAGGGTCCAGAGGTAGCGTTCTTTTACGGAAAGGTTAAAATGGACAAGAGCGCCGATCGAATTCATGTATGCATTCCGGTGAGTGATCATCACACCTTTAGGCTGGGCAGTTGTTCCGCTTGTATAGTTGATAGTTATCAGATCCTGTTCCTGAATGTCCACGGGCATATATTTTGTCCGGGAGCGCTTTATGAGCTTTTCATAGCTTGCCCATCCTTCTCTCTCTTCTTCCAGTGCAATAAAATGCTCTACTCCCGGCAACTGGTTTTGTATGCTTTCCACTACCTTTAAATAATCGCTATGTACACATACAGCGACCGCGCCGCTATGGTTGATGATATAAGCAAATTCTTCGGCAGACAACCTGTAATTTACAGGGACCAGGATTGCTCCGATTTGCGGAACGCTATAAAATGCTTCCAACTGGGCATGTGTATTATTAGCTATATAAGCCACACGGTCTCCCTGCATAATGCCCAGTTGTTGCAATGCATACGACCAACGGTCACAACGATCAAAAAACTGCCTGTAGGTATACTTCAGGTCGCCATCAATCACCGCTATCCTGTCGCCATATAATTTCCGGGCGCGTCTTGAAAATTCTAAAGGGGTGAGAGGTATTTCCATAATAGTAAATAGTTTGGATTGGTCCCGAACCTTATTGGAAGGTTCGGAACTCTGTTAGTTATTTTTCATAGTGTTCCTTAAACAGTTTAAAAAAATTATAAGGATCCGTTACTTCAATATCCAGCTCGGGGCGTATACGCTTTAACGCTTCTATGCCCGCAATTACGTTTGAAGGGGAAGTCCATACGATCCTGAAAAAATGAAATGACGGGGTTGCTTCAGTTGCTGGAATAGCTGATGACATTGCGTTTGCCGCTTCTTCTATGCTTTTGAATTCGCAGGCATGATTATGCAGATCCATTACAGGCATTCCTTTCCATACTTCCGGCGTCTGGTGCTTTACGGTTTCCGTATGAAAGTTGTATATGATCGTAGCAAATCCATCGGGAGAAAACTGTGCATAGGCATCCTTTACCTGGTCTGTGGGCTCATTCCAATCCAGTACCATTGGCGCTATGGTCAGATCAAGCTTTTTGAAAAATTTCTGATTGTGCCTGATGAATAAGGGAAGGTATTGCGGTAGGATCCTGTTGGGATTTGTGTACCCCGCAGCGCTGGCATCAGAACCGAAATAATCGTTTTCAGTAGCGGTGTTATAAAAATGCGCTATTATATCCGGATATGTTTCTATAAGATTGGGATTGATGCCCCAGATAAAAGGTATTTCCCCCCTTTGCTTATCATCCCAGTGTTTATATAAAAATTCATACAATGCTGTGCCGGAATCATAATCTGCCATCAGGATGCATATATAGGTTTTGTTCTTTAACTTCTTTTCCACAGACGGGCGGTGTTGCCGGAGATCTTTAACCGGGGCCTGGCTATGGAATGATTGATTGAAACAATAACTTGTAGAGGTGTTTTGATAGCAGTTGTAGGGCGACATTAAAAAAACAGATTCCCATTCCGTAGGGACATCTTTATGTTTGCTCGGGTGATCGGGCATATTGCTGTATTTGGAAAATGCAAAGAAACCGGCGATCTCTGTCATTTCCTTACCACCGGTTTGCCGTAACAGCTCACCCAGCATCATTTTATATGTTTCCAGGTCTGTACCCAATGGCTGCCCCGGATCGTCCTGGGGTTGTTCGTCGCCCCAGGGTGAAAGGTCATACACAAAAGAGCCTTTGTGCACAGCCCAATCTCTCGTAACTACATAACCGATATCGCCTTTGGCCCTTGCGCTATAAGCGTCTTCTGATAGAAATACACGATGCGTATAACAAAGCCCTTTGCCCAGGTAGTTTTTTATTGCCCACCTGTAGGCATCATTTTTCGCACTGCCTGTGACTGCTCCGGTAAACATGCCTCTCAGATCTTTGATTATGGGAAGTCTCCATTTATGAAGATACTTTTTGGCAAAGGAAGGGCTCATCACTACAGCATCTTCTACGCCGGCGATGGTGGTTGCTACATTTACAGAGGCAGCAACTGCGGTATCCCAGATTACTGCGCCTTTAATTTTGTTCCCTGCTAATGCAAACAGTTCGTCCGGTGTTTTCAAAGTATCCATTTTAATTCCGGATAACCAGCCACCGGGTGAAGCGAACTGTTGCAGCCAGTAATCAGGCTGGATATTGGTTGAAGAGCTAACATATATAACAGGTCCTTCCCGGTTTAGTATCCCCTGGAGGCAGGATACCGCCATTGCTTCATCATACAGCGCTGTATTATTTTTTTGAACAAGCCTGTAGATATAGATATGCGTTGGAGTACCGCAGACAATAGTGTTGATTGCTATGAACATTGCTGCCAGCAAAATCCATTTGGATCGGAGTAATTTCATTGAACCTGTTTACATCAATACTGATCAATTGATAAATGAGTTTGTATCTTTTTCGCCCTGCGGAATGGGTAAGGTCTTTGCTCCCGCCGGCAAGGTCTTACCAGACTCTGAAGCGACCTGAGCGGCCATATCAATCTTGCCGAGCCTGTCCCAGCGGCGAAGATCAAACCAGTGCTGCTGTTCGCAGGAAAGCTCCAGGTATCGTTCTTTCATTAATGCCCTGAATGCTTCATTGTTGTTGGCAAATGCATTGGCATAAGGCTCAGCACCAACTGCAGGGCGGGTTCTTACTTCGTTAATAAGCGTAAAAGCTCCCGGGATATCATTGCTGAATAATTTAGCTTCAGCCAGCAACAACTTAACATCGGTGAGCCTTGTCCATACGGTTGAATTTTTACCGCAGTTCCCTCCAAAGCTTGAGATCATGCTCACATTTTCAAAAGGCATATATTTTTTAAGCATATATCCTGTATTGGATTTGCCTTCTTCGTATGGCTTGTAGGGCCAGCTACCGCCTTTGTAGGTTATTGCACCAAGTGTCTTCCCGTCTGGATCTGTTCCGCCATAAAATGTAAGGGCTGCCCGTGGGTCTGTATATTCAGCGCCATTCAACATATAAACGAACTGATTGGCATTGGCATTAGATACTGCTCCATCGGTAAGTGGAAAATCGCACATGTCGTTCCGGGAATAATAATTCATTTTACTGTTGTACGAGTTTTTACCTACTTTTTCGTGGTAGTCAATCAGGAAATAAAACCACAGGCTTGCGGGATCGCTGGCATCGTGAATGGTTTGCATAATGATCTCAGGATTTGTACGGTTATCATCATTGGAGAACATACCATAGAAATTAGTGGAATAAGTATATCCGGCATCAGCATCGTTGATGATATTATTAAGCTGGGTAACGGCTTCGGGGAATTTTCCGGCGCCGATATAATATTTAGCCAGGTAAGTTTGCGCGGCGCCCTTTGTGATGCGGCCAAGATATTTGCTTTCCCACTTGCCGGGAAGTAATTCAATAGCGCTCAATAACTCAGGCTCAATGATGGTACGCTCAATTTCTGCTACGGGAGAAAGCGGTTTTGCCGGTTTGGTTTTAATATCTGTGGCTGAAAGATGCATGGGAACATCGCCGTAGAGCTGTGTCAGGTAATAGTAGCTCCAGGCTCTGAAGAACTTACATTCCCCGATCATATACTCTTTTTGCTTATTTTCATTTTCCAGTGTGGGCTGCCATGCTTCTATTTTTTCCAGTGCAAATGATGCCCGCCATACCTGGCGGAAAAGAGATTGCCATATCCATGCGTTGAGCGGGTTGTTGGCATCCACATTATAATTGTTAAACTGGGGCTGCGTAGGCTCTGTTCCCGTCAGCAGCGACATTTCCTGCCCCATTGCGTCAACAGCATGAAAAAAATATTTATCCAAACCGGGATCAACGAGGTTGGAATATATGGCTGCCACAGCTTCAAGGCATTCATTCATATTTGAATAATAATTGCCTTCATTAAAATTCTGCGGATCATTCAGGTCTACTATATCTTTTGAGCAGGATGTAAGGGCAAGCACCCAAACTATCAGGAGTATCTTTTTCATTATTATGGTTTTATTGATCTGATAAAACTTCAGGTGGAAAATCATTATGCTTTACTAATAAATTCCGGAGTGAAAGCATTACGCTGTTATTTGAATGTTACATTTAAGCCTATCAGGTAAATTCTCGGATTAGGGAAATTATTGTACTGCCCGGCAATGCCTCTCTGTAAATTATAATTAGAGTCGTTGCCTCCGCCATTTGCATTCATAGAGCCCAGTTCCGGATCATAACTTTTGTAACTGGTGAACCGGATGGCATTCTGGGCAGTGAGGTATATCCTGAATTGCTGTATGTATTTGCTTTCTTTTGACAATACATTATAGCCTAATGTGATATTCCTGATTTTGAGGTAGCTTCCATCTGTTACGAACCTGTCCGACACCCTGCCGTTCCTGTTATTATCACCACTTACAGCTCTTGGAACATCAGTAATATCTCCTTCTTTTCTCCATCTTTTCAAACGCTCAGTCGTTCTGATCGTTTGAGAAAAGAAATCATATATCTGCACTCCGGCAATGCCTGTACCGCCAATGCTCAGGTCAAATTTTTTATAATAAAGACTGAGATTAAACCCGTAATTGAATTTTGGTATAGGATTCCCGATAAAAGTGCGGTCATTATCATCAATTTTTCCGTCAGGACCGGTTGGATTACCCTTGTCATCCTTTGGTCCGGCTATATCTTTGAAGGCAATATCGCCCGCAGCAGCATGCTGTCCGTATTTTGCATTATATGCTTCCGCATCTGCAGTAGTAGGAAGTACCCTGTCTACCTGGTAACCATAAAAAGAACCTATCGGGTGTCCTACGGCAGTGAGTGTAATAAATTCGCTTGTTTCAAGCGGTGCGTTCCATATTGGCTCCCCGGCGCCAAGCGAAGTGACTTTGTTTTTTACAAAGCCCATTACCCCCGATAAGCTGAAGCGGAGATTTCTGCTGATCTTATCATTGTACCCCAGAGAAAGGTCAAAGCCTTTGTTGCGCACTGAAGCTGCATTGGTATACGGAGCAACATCAATACCCGAAGAGGGGTTAATAGGTACCTGCACCAGGATGTTATTGGTGTTGCGCACATATACATCAAGGGATGCCGTAAATTTATTCTGCCACAAGCTGAGGTCAATACCGGCATTGTAAGATTCCGACTGCTCCCATTTAATACCTACAGAAGCAAGCGAATTGGATGTTGTGCCCTGTATCCAGGTTGCCGGATAGCCGAATGCCGCTCCAACCCCGTTAGGGAATCCTGCCACATTATAGCCTTTAAATAAGGTTGACAGGTATCCATAATTAGGGATACGGTCGTTGCCGGATAATCCCCAGCTTAAACGCAGCTTCAACTGGTCAATAGCCTTAACCTGTTTCAAAAAAGGTTCTTCGTTAATTTTCCATGCCAGGGCTGCTGAAGGAAAACGTCCCCAGCGGTTTTCAGGGGCAAAGTTGGGTGAGGCATCCTGGCGATAGTTAAGGGTTAGCAGGTACCTGTCAAGAAACGAGTAATTGATCCTGCCAAAATAGGATAAATAAGCAGTGTGGCTAATACTTTCGCTGGTAACGCTGGATACCGGTGTTTGAGAAACCATCAGTACATTATAATTATCCCATGGAAGTGTGGCGGAACTTGTTCCAAGCGCTCCCAGTCCATAGGAATCATTAAACTTTGACACGGAGCTTGACATACCTGCCATTGCTGAAATACTATGTCTGCCTAAAGTTTTATTATAGGAAAAATAATTTTCCCAGGTGGAAGCCTGAGACCAGCTTATGCTTTTTGTGATCTGGGACGGATATTGTAATCCTCCCTGCGCATAGGTAGGATACCACTCCTGGCTGAAAGGAGATGTTTGTGTATATATCAGCTGACTTCTGAATCTCAGACCATCATATATATTTACTTCACCGTATACCTGGTCCTGAAATACATTGATCCTGCTCAGCCTGTGATGCGTATAAATTTCCGGCAATGGATTAAAGCTGCTTCCGCCATCAAGGGCGCTTGACATTTGGGAGTATCCCCAGGAATTATTTTCATCATAAAGATCCATATAAGGCGCATAATTAAGCGCCGACATTAATGAGGCGGCATAACCTGTAAAAGGAGTTCCATTATCCTCGACACGTGAAAAAGTAAGGTTATTACCAATTTTTATAAAATCATGATACCTGTATTCAGTATTTGCCAGAACGTTTAGCCGCTGGTGATTAAAACCTTCTACTATGGCATCCTGGTTTTGATAGTCTGCCGAAAAGCTGTAGGTGATATTGGGTGCGCCCCCGCTAAGATTGATATGGTATTCCTGCTGCAAAGCATTTTGAAATAATGTATTTTGGATATCATTCCTTGTAGTACGCGCCCATTCTTCCGAGTATCCCAATCCCCCGTCACTCACCGGCATAAAGCGTTTTGCTTTCGACCAGAAATTCGGATCAGTTTCTACAGCCAGGTCTATATACTGGCTTGCATTCAGCATGGGTAATTTTTTAGGTGTTTGGGCAATCCCCATGTATGCATTTAAGGTTACCTGTAAAGGACCTCTTTTTCCTTTTTTGGTAGTTACCAATACTACCCCATTGGCGGCACGCGCACCATATATGGCTGTGGAAGAGGCGTCTTTTAATATTTCTATGGATTCAATGTCGTAGGTATTGATGGCTGCAAAGCTCCCGGGCATTCCGTCAATAATATATAAGGGATCTGCATTGTATAAAGTACCCGTGCCGCGAACCAGGATCTTATTGCCGGATCCGGGGACGCCGTTTGCACTTACCACATTTACACCTGCCACACGGCCCTGTATCATGCTGCCAACATCGGAAGTAACCACATTGCCGATATCACTCTGCTTTACAGTAGCAACCGAACCTGTAACATCCGATTTCTTTACTGAGCCGTATCCGATCACCACAACGTCGTCAAGCACTTCCTGCACCTGGACAAGCCTGATATTCAGTGTCTCTTGTTTTCCGACCGTAATTTCCCGGCTCTGATATCCTATGATGGAAAAAACCAATATGCTTTTTTCATCTATCCCGTTAAGGGCAAACAAGCCGGAGTCATCTGTTTTTGTACCTCTTGAAGAACCTTTAACGGTTACCGAAACTCCCTGCAGTGGTTTACCTTCTTCATCGGTAACTTTACCTTTGACATCAACAGGCGGCAGTATATCAAAAGAATCTGCTCCGGCATCTGTATTCTCTTTTTTTTGAGTAAGGCGTATCACAACTGCCGTTTTAATAATGGTATAGGTCAGGGGTTGATTTTTAAAACATGCGTCTAGCGCCTGCCTGACAGTAGCATTCCGAAGATTGATATCCACGTTTTTAGCAAGTTTTAACCATTCGTCCCGGTATACAAAGGTGTACCCGCTTTGGGCTTTTATTTCTGTAAAGACCTTTTCTAATGGAGCATTCTTTTCAGAAAGGGTAATGGTTTGTGAGTGGCTGCGGGCTGACACCTGCAGGAAAGCCGCCAACAATAAAAATGCAGTTAATTTCATGACACGCACCGTTTTGGTCAATGCACTTATATTGGTGCATTGATAGTGACAAAGAGCCGTTAAATACATAACTTTGTAATGTTTGGGTTAAACAATCAATAGCATTTGGTATGTTGTTTTCCATCGCAGCCTATGCTGCGCGGTCAGCCTGAACGATTTACCGTCCTGCCTGCCTGCAGGGCGGTTTTTATATTCAGGGGGTATTAGTGCTGAATGAATTATAATATGTCGTATGTCCGGGTGAATAGGCAATGGTCAATGGTCAAACTATTCACCATTCACTTTTCACTATTCACCAAATGATACGGCATATTATGATTAACGTAACACTAGTTAGTAACGATCAGTGTTTTTCCTTCCAGTTTGCAATGCACATCGCTTAATTCCAGCACTTTCAGCACTTCCGATAAGTTAAGGTTTCTTGGCACTTCACCCGAAATGGTTCCGGACGTAACATTTCCTTTGTAGACTACTTCTATATCGTACCATCTTGCTATCTGCCGCATAATGTCGGACACCTCGCTATTGGTCAGTTTAAAGTAGCCGCTTTTCCATGCAATAGCAGCCTGACCGTCTGCGGGAGAAACATTGATGGCAGTGTTGCCGTTTTTTACAAGGGCCTGCTCATTTGGCTTAAGCAAAGCGCTTGAAGTACCACGGTTTACTTTGACTGATCCTTCGATCAACGTAGTGCGTATAAAAGGTTCATCGTGATATGCATTAACATTGAAATGCGTTCCTAATACCTCAATATGCTCGTCTCCTGCTTTTACCCTGAAGGGCTTTTCTTTATTGTGGGCTACTTCAAAATACACTTCCCCGGTAATTTCCACGTCGCGGTAGCTGCCGGTAAATGCTACGGGGAACCGGATAGAAGATGCCGCATTCAGCCAGAGTTTTGTTCCGTCAGCCAGCGTCATGGAGTATTGTTCTCCCCTGTTGGTAGCAAGTGTATTATAAAGTATTTCTTTTTTTTCTTCGGCAGAGCTGTTATAATAAAGGTGGCCGTTCGAATTGTTTACCTGTGCGCTTCCTTCCTGTGCGATCATCTGGTCCTGAACGGTGTCTAATACAACCTGGGAACCATCAGACAGGGTTAATACGGCTTTAAACTGTCCCGGCGCAGCATCATTTATAATCTTGTGCGGTTTATCGGCAAATGAGGAGATCTCGTTGTTTTTTGAATCCCGGAAGAAAATATAACCTACGCTGATAATGATCAAAATACAAGCCGCAGCTATCCCGGAAAACAGCAAATACCTGTTTTTAAATTTTGACCGAAGCATTGCAGGTGTGTTGGCTCTGGTAACAGAACTAAACAGGTAGTTTGCTTTTTCTTCGGACATGTCTTCCAAAGGTTCAAAGCGGTTCCACATTTCCGACAAATAGCGTCTCAGCTTTGAATCGTCTTGTGCTTTTTCTATCCAATAAGCCAGTTCTTCTTTTTCCGCCTGTGTGCAGTTGTTGCTGAAAAGGCGATCCATCAGATAGTAGATTCTTTCGTCTAATTCTTCCATCTTCTCTATTTTTTGACTCTGAATTGAACATTCAGAAAATGGGTAAAACTTAATGAACGTTGTATAGGTAGAATATATGACAACCGGGAAAAGAGAAAGTCGTATGCCGCCTCAAAAAATTAACACATAAAAAGACAGCTGAGCATAATTATAAGAGGGATAGTGACAAAATAATGAACGGTTTTTAATTTCTTTCGTATACTCCGGAATGCCTGGGTCATATGGCTTTTAACCGTTACTACGGATATATTAAGCCGTTCAGAAATTTCCTCCTGCTTCATTCCTTTTTCCTTACTCAGCAGGAAAACCATTTTCTGCTTTTGCGGCAGTTCATCAACAACCAAATGAAATAAGCGCCGCAGCTCTTTCTTTTCCAGGACTTCAGAAGCCTCTTCCACGGTAGCTGACTGCTTTTCAATTTTTTGTAAAACGAGCGTTTCTTTGGCCATTTTCTTGAGGGCATTCAGAAAGTGATTGTGCGCTATACGGAAAATATAAGCATTAAAATTTTTGATTCTGACAAGGTCTGCCCTGGTTTGCCATATTTTAGCAAATACATCCTGGGTAACATCTTCGGCTGATTGAGCTGAACCTGATATGCGAAAGATAAAAGAGTAAATTTTGGGTCTGTAGGTTTGAAATAGCAAAGTATAAGCCCTTTCATTACCATTGGCTACTTCATCTAAAAGACATCTTTCTCTATCTTCAGAAGCACTGAGCATTCGTTATCATTAAGCAGGTTTTGAAAGGTCTTTTCTCCAACGGGAGAAAAATTCATACCTCAACAGTTTACACTCACTAACTTAAAGCTTTTTTCTCTTTTTTACATAGGATACACCTGAAATTATGCTATGAATCCTTATATAAGACAACCGGCAATCTGGAAAGTCGTAGCCGGTTTATAAAATTATTGTAGACTTATTATTTCTTCATTCTTCGTTTAAAACACAAACAGTAATGTCCCGGAAGAATTTTTCGGCAGGATATCTTTTGTTTGAAGCTTTCTGCACATCAGAAATCTGCAATAGCAGCCGGGTTTCCTGGAAAAACACTATTTTTACAGAAATAAGCTGCCTTTTTTGAAATTGTTGTCAATAAAATGCATTTTATGCAACCCAAGCTTGAGAAGATCCCGTCCGCCTATACCTCGTCAATTACGGTAAAAAGAGAGATAACCCCCTACATGGATTACCCATGGCATTATCATCCTGAACATGAGATCATCTTCGTTGAAAAAAGTTATGGTATCCGGTTTATGGGAAACCATATCGGGAACTTTAATGATGGAGATCTAATGTTTATCAGTTCAAATTTACCTCACGTGTGGAAAAATGATAATGATTTTTATCAGGGAAATAAAAGTCTTTTCGTTGATGTATATGTGATCCATTTCCTCGAAAGTGCCCTGAAAGAAGGCTTTTTTGATTTACCTGAGCTGTCGTCAATCAAACAACTTTTTGTACGTGGCAGGCAGGGCGTGTTGATCCGTGGGAAAGATCATAAAGAAATATCCACTTTAGTAAAAGATGTGGTAAACGCAAGAGGTATTGACAGATTGATCCTGTTCCTGAAAACACTTGATGCCATTGCAAAAACAGAAGAATATGAACTGTTATCCGGCCCGGGGCTTGCCAATACATTCAGCTCTCTGGATACTGAAAGATTGAACAAGGTCATGAATTTTATCACGGAAAATTATTCTGATGAAATCAAAATCGAAGAAATAGCCGCTTTCTCCAATCTGTCCAAATCATCTTTCTGCCGCTATTTTAAAAGCCGGACGCATAAAACTTTCTCCCAGTTTTTGAATGAAGTCAGAATTTCAAATGCTTGCAAACTGTTGGTTACAAGCGACAAAACTATCAGTCAGATAGCATACGGTACGGGCTACAATAACATTTCTCATTTTAACAGGCAATTCCGGCTTATTACAGGTCTTACAGCCAAAGCTTATCAAAAGAAATATTTAAATTTAAAAGAGGCTTTTTAAAAGGACGCATTTCAAATTAGCCGGGCAGGCGCGACTGCAATAAGGTTATTTTACCAGGGTTGTGCATATTATTAAGGTCATAAGGTTGGGAATACTGATAATAAGTACCAGCCGGCAATAATGAGTATTGTCAATATTTATATTGATGGTCATCATCGTTATCCGGGTAGCTTTTACAATAGATTTGTATCTCTGGATGAAATCCGAAAATAGGATAAGCAACAATTTTATCTAATAAAATTAAATCCGATGAAGCGTTTATTGGTTCCTACTGATTTTTCTCCCTGCGCAGATAATGCAATAAATTTTGCCGTAGGAATGGCTAAAGTTCTATCTGCAGAGATCATGCTTCTTAATGTATAGGAACATGCCGGCTCAACATATACAGATTATGTAGGGCTCGACAAGGAGTTCAAGGCAACAATGATGAATGAGAGACTCCTGAAATTAAAGCAGTTGCAAAAGAGCATGGAAGAAACAGAGGGCATTACAGTATCGGTACTGCAATATGAAGGATCCATAAAGGAGAATATTATAAAATCATCAACAGATAGTAACGCTGATATTATCATAATGGGAACATTAGGGAATGGCGGCATAAAGGAAAGATTGTGGGGAAGCAGCACAGCTGCCGTAATAGGAGCGAGTAAAATTCCTGTGGTGGCCGTTCCAATAGAATATGATGGTGTTCTTCCTGATAAAATTTTATTCACCACCAATCATTTTGAAGGATCACCCCGGATCCTGGATCCCCTGTTTGAACTTGCCGCCATTAATATGGCACAGGTGTTTGTAGCGCTTTTTTCTTCCGGAAGTACAGAAAATACTACCGTGGCAGAGGATCTTGAGGAATATGGCCAGGAGCTGCAAAAAAGTTACCATGATAAAAGCCTTGTAACAGAGTATTTGACGGGGAATGATTTTGAAAATGCTATAGAACAATATATTAATAAGAATGACATAAAGCTGCTGGCAATGGTAACTTACCAGCGAAGCTTTTTTGAGAGGCTGTTTTACCCGAGCATGTCGAAGAAAATGTCTTACCATACAAGGATCCCGCTGCTGGTTATTCCTGCAGAAAAATAAGAAGACAGATTCCTTTTAATGAAAGGAGCGGGTATTGAGAAAGCATCGGCTTCACCACCAGATTGGTTCCGGTGCGGGCGGGTTAAGCAGTGCAGAAGCAAAATTAAGGTTGAATGTATATGGCCCTGATATATTCCCGGAAAAGAAGAAAAAGCCTGCATGGATGCTCTTCCTAATGCAGTTTAAAGATTTTATATCCCTGTCCTGATAGCAGCAGCAATCATCTCCGGTTTCACAGGAAATATTGTTGATGCCATTATTTCAGGGGAGATATATAAAAAGCCGGAAAGAATTCCGGCTTATAACTACAAATTGCCAACCAGAAAAAGAGCTGTTCTAATGGTATATTTCCTATCTTTTTGACACATTTTAGCCGTATTATAAATGCCACATTCTCTATTCCCGGCAGGTAAAATATGTCAGGAGCTCCAATCAGGGTTTTCAGGATGTAATAATATTTTAGCATTCTTTCGATATGGAAGCAAAGCTATTAGGTTGTTATCTCCAAACAAACTACTGGTTTTCCTGATTATGACACTATGTTTACAATTTTTAGAACATCATAGCAATAGAATGATATAGAGGGAATAATTACAGAGAAAGTTACTTATGGCTTGCTGTCTAACGGCAGTGTCTATTTTTTCTAGGCCACGAATTCCCGCGTTCCGCGGGATGATTTTTAGAGACAACAATTTGTCTTGCAGAGCAATGTAAGCCACTAATGCACGAATTTACCCTAATGCCTTCGTGCTCATTTGTGCATTAGTGGCTATCTCTTAAAAATGCTAAAACAGAAATGGTTTGTTGTACAGGATACACGAATGCGCCTACAGCGTATTTGTGTATCAAATTTCGTGTTATGTATTTTGTACCTGATGACTACAGATGTTTTTAAATAATTCTCACAAAAGTCTTGCAGCAATGATGCCCCCAGATCAAATCTTATACTTCAAAAACAGATAATTCTCTCAAGATTTTTTATGAATTAACACTACATATTCGTGCATTAGGTGCGATATACTCCTTTTTCCCAAATCTATGAGGCATCTCCGGTTAGTCAGCACCCCCTGCATTGATGGGATAATGCATTTAATGGGTTCCGCGGATAACGAGCTGGGATTGCAGTAATAAATTGTTGAACGTCTTTTTATTTTCGTTTTCCGGTTTTGCTTTTTCAATAATCTCTATCAGCATTTCGGTGGCTTTTTGCCCCTGCTGATAGGGAAATTGTTCTACCGATGCTATTGGAGGGTGATCCATATAATTACAAATAGCCTCATTGGCAAAACTTACAAAACTTATATCCTTATCTATCCTTATCTTTTGCCGTTTGCAGTAGTCTATTGCGTCCAGGGCCACATAGTCATTAAAAGTTATTATTGCAGTTGGCCGCCTGGCGAGTGCCAGTAGCTTTTTTGAAGCTGCTACATTCCCGTCAATTGTAAGATCGGAACAGGTAATTAATTTTTTATCGGGCTTTATTTTATTTTTCCTTAGCGCCTTCAGGTAAGCGCTGTAACGTTCCTTACTGGCGGAAAAGTTTTCAGGCCCGTTAATCAATCCAATTATCTTATGTCCTTGTTTAACTAAAAAACTTACGGCTTCTATCATACCATTTTCCAGCTTGCAGGCTATAAAATGAATATTTTTCATTTCAGGTATCCTGTCAATAAATACTACGGGTATATTGTTTTTTTCCAGTAGTTTAAAATGTTCATAACTGGTAGTGCTTTTTGAAATAGATACGAGCATGCCATCCACGCGATGATTTTTCATTGTTTCTACAATACTTTTTTCTCTTTCCTGGTCATCTCTTGATTGTCCAAGCAGCAGTGTGTATTTTTTTTGATATGCTACGTCTTCAACGCCGCTTACTATGGATGCAAAAAAAGTATTGGATAAGGAAGGTAATATCAGGCCGATCAGATATGTTTTACGTTGCTTAAAAAAGATCGCTCTGTTGTCAGGTTCATAATTTAATTCTGATGCCAGTTGCGTTACACGCATTTTAGTCCGTAGCCCAATGCTATGATGGTTGCTTAGCGCCCTGGACACCGTAGACTTCGAAATATTAAGTCGTTTGGCAATATCAATAATTGTGACCTTCCGCGGTGTCATAAAATCGTATTTCTTTAAAGTTACAGAAAAGAAGATGAAGCTAAATAATAAGACAACCGGTTGTGCTGATTTTTTTCGGACAACCGGTTGTCTAAAGGAAATATGATGTACAGTTTTTACTATTGCAATAAATAGTGAAATCAAAAAATACTAATTATATGGCTGCAATAATAACAGGCGCTGCTTCGGGATTAGGTATCGCAATTGCAAAAAGACTATCACAAAAAAACATGGATCTTGCTTTGTTTGATAAGCAAGGGGAAAAGCTGTCGGCACTCTCGGGGCAATTGACAGGTAATTGTGAAGTATTTGAAACTGACGTCACAAATGAAAATGAAGTTAAGAAAAATGTAGCAAGAGTTGTTGAACAGTTTGGCTCAGTGGAAATACTGGTAAACAGTGCCGGGATAACAGGAGCTACAAATATGAAAAGCCATGAAGTAAATACCGGCGACCTGCAGTCTGTTTTCAATGTGAATTTTACAGGCAGCTTTTTAATGTCGAAGTACGTGTTGCCCTTTATGCTGGCTGATCATTATGGTCGTATTTTACATATTGCTTCCATTGCGGGCAAGGAAGGTAATGCAGGCATGCTTGCGTATTCAGCTTCCAAGGCTGCTGTTATTGCCATGGCAAAAGTACAGGGTAAAGAGTATGCGGAAACAGGTGTTACTGTTAACGCGCTTGCGCCGGCTGTGATCCAAACACCTCTTGTGGACGCAATGCCTGAAACCCAGGTGAAGTACATGACAGACAAAATACCCATGAGGAGATGCGGAACTTTGGAAGAGCTGGCGGATATGGTAGCATTCATTGTATCACCTGAAAACAGCTTTACAACCGGATTTACCTTTGATTTATCAGGAGGAAGGGCAGTATATTAACCGTGCAAAAGCTGTATCCGGGAAGGATCATAGTCTTTTCAGTACTGCTGTATCATAGCAGGATGACTTTTAGATCGAAAATGTTTTAATATAAATGAATAAAGCCTTGAGAAATAGAAATGATGTAACCAGTATAGGTGTTGTTGGGTTAGGACTAATGGGATGCAGTATCGCCACCTGTCTTTTAATCGCCGGGCATAAAGTAATAGCTGTTGCACCAATACCTGCTGATCTACTGCTTGCAAAAAAGCGCATTACCGCACATCTTAAAAGATCATTTAAAGAAAAGCTGGTAAAAAAACTGCCCGGTCACTATCTTAAAAACCTGCTTATTACCGAAGATTATACCGCTTTAAAAGACTGCAGACTTGTAATTGAGTGTACTATTGAAAACATGGACATAAAAAAGTCTGTCTATAAAAAGATAGAAGATGTCATATCTCCCGATGCATTAATGACGAGCAACACTTCTGCTATTCCTATCAGTTTGCTGCAGGAGCAAACCACAAGGCCTGGAAGATTTTTCGGGCTTCATTGGGCCGAGCCATCACATACCACCCGTTTTCTTGAAATAATATGCGGTAATAAAAGTGACATTAAGAAAGGGGAATACCTGTATAAATTGTCGCATAACTGGGGTAAGGAGCCAACGCTGGTTCGAAAGGATATACGTGGTTTTATCACCAACCGTATAATGTACGCTGCATACCGGGAAGCCATCTCGCTTGTAGAAAACGGCTATGCCACCATAGAAGATGTTGACAGGGCATGCAGGAATAATGCCGGCTACTGGATGACATTGGTTGGAGTATTCCGCTGGATGGACTTAACAGGCGTACCCGCTTACCACACGGTAATGAAGGACCTGTTTCCGACCCTTAATAATGGAACAAAGGTTCCGAAGCTGATTGATGATATAGTGAAAAAAGGTGGCAGAGGTGTTGCAAACGCTCATGGGTTTTACAAGTATACCGCTGAAGAAGCTAAGCTTTGGGAAGAAACGTTTACCGACTTCAGCTACGATATAAGGGCGCTCGCGCTTAAGTACCCGGAAAACATCGTAAAGAAAAAAATAGAAGCCAGAAAAAAATTAAAGGCAAAGAAAAGTATATAGTATGTTGATCATCGACGCGCATCTTGATCTTTCAATGAATGCCCTTGAATGGAACCGGGATCTTAAACGAACGGCAACGGATATAAGAGCAAGAGAAAAAAACCTTACCGACAAACCAGACCGAGGCAAAGGCACGGTATCATTGCCTGAATTAAGAAAAGGAAAAATAGGACTTGTAGTTGCCACGCAGATCGCAAGATATGTAGCGGAAGACAGTACGCTTCCCGGCTGGCATTCGCCGGAGCAGGCCTGGGCGCAAACGCAGGGACAGCTCGCATGGTATAAAGCCATGGCAGCCGAAGGAGAAATGGTACAGATTACCAACCTGCAGGAACTGGAAAAGCATATTCAACTATGGAATAATGATGCTATTAGCGATGAAAAAAAGCCGGTGGGTTTTATACTCAGCCTTGAAGGCGCGGATTCGCTTGTCAACCTCTCCTGTCTTGAAAGAGCATGGCAGAATGGCCTGCGTGCACTCGGGCCTGCGCATTATGGTCCCGGACGATATTCGCCCGGCACAGGCATGGAAGGCCCCTTAACGCAGGAAGGCGTAGCGCTGTTAAAAAGGATGGAAGAGCTGAATATTATTCTTGATGTTACCCACCTTACGGATAAAGCATTCCGGCAGACAGTTGATCTATTCAGAGGTCATATATGGGCGAGCCATCATAATTGCAGGGCATTAGTTCCGCACCAGCGCCAGCTCACCGATGAACAGATAAAAATATTGATAGAGCGGAATGCCGTGATTGGCGGAGTGCTGGACACCTGGATGCTGATGCCAGGCTGGATACGTGGCAAACATGATCCCAAAGAAGAAAATATTACACTTGATACATTGATCGACCATTACGATCATATTTGCCAGATCGCGGGCAACAGCAATCATATAGCCATAGGCAGCGACCTGGATGGTATGTTCGGGCTGGAGCAATCACCCTGTGACATAGACACTATTGCTGATCTGCAGCAGTTGAAAGGGTTACTTGCAAAGCGGGGATATGCTCAAAGTGATATCGAAAATATCTTTCATGGCAACTGGCTGAGATTTTTACGCAATGCCTGGAAGTAGTGTTAAGTTAAGACTATCGGGTCGTAAACAATTGGGGAGACGTGAAAAGTGAAAAGTGAAACGTGAGACATGAAAAGTGAGCGTGAGATTTCACGCCTGCCTGTCGGCAGACAGGTTTGTCTTCTGCCGTTTCACGATTAACATAGCAGTAGTTACTATATTGTTTAATTAATCTTACTAATATGAACAGAGGAGAATTTATAGCCCATGCCACTATTATCGGGGCCGGAGCTGCAGTCTTTCAGGATAAAATGATATTAACGGGAACAAAAAAACAGTCGCCAAAGGCCAGGCTTGCCTTTATTGGTGTAGGTATGAGAGGGAGCGGTTTGCTGAAAGAAGCAGTATCACAGGGGCATAGTGACATAGTAGCCATTAGCGATATTAATGAGATCGCTATCAATAATGCAAAGCAGATCATTAAAGATGCCGGATCAGGAGAACCGGATTACTATCTAAAGGAAAATGATTTCGAAAGGATTGTAACAAGAGATGATGTAGATGCTGTAATTATAGCCACTCCGTGGGAATGGCATTTGCCCATGTCCCTTGCAAGCCTGAAAGCCGGAAAGTATACAGGCTGCGAAGTGATGGCCGGACTAACTGTGCCGCAAATATGGGAGCTGGTAAATTTGCAGGAAAAAACCGGTACACCCTATATGATGATGGAGAATGTGTGTTACAGGAGAGACGTAATGGCTGTATTGAACATGGCAAGAAAGCATTTGTTCGGTGATATTACCTATACGGAATGCGGGTATCAGCATGACCTGAGAGAGGTCTTATTCAATGACGGACAGCACATGACCGGACATGGTGTTGAATTCGGGGAAAAAGGAATTAATGAAGCAAAGTGGAGAACACCGCATTATGTAACAAATAATGGGGATATGTATCCTACACATGGCGTAGGGCCGGTATCCAATATGTTAAATATCACCCGGGGAAACCAATTTGCACAACTGGTATCCATGGCTTCCCCCGCTATAGGATTACATCAGTATATTGTTGAAAACGGGGGTGCTTCCCATCCCAATGCCAAAGTAAAATTCAAGTGCGGGGACGTAGTTACCAGCCTGATTAAATGCGTGAACGGGGAAGTAATAAAAATGACTTTTGATACCTGTTCTCCCAGACCGTATTCCTTAGGCTTTCGTATACAGGGGAGCGATGGTATCTGGACCGAAGACACTAACGGTATCTATCTCCAGAAACATTCACCCCGCGCCCACCAATATGAACCCGCAGAAAAATATTTCAGCGAGTACGATCATCCTTACTGGAAAAAATATGGCGCTAAAGCGGAATCCTCGGGTCATGGAGGCATGGACTATTTTATAGTCAGAGAGTTTGTAGATTGTGTGATCAACAGGAAACCCTTTTTGATGGATGTATATGATGCAGCCATGTGGTCGGTACTACGCCCGCTCTCGGAAAGATCTATAGCAAAAGGATCACAGCCGGTTTTAGTACCCGACTTTACAAGAGGAAAATGGAAAGGAAGAACACCTGTGTTCGGGCTGCAGGATGATTTTTCCATCTGAAGTGGTCTGTCTGTATCGAGAAGATGTCAATGAAATCAAAATTTTTGGTATGAAAACAACGATTTCCTTTTTAATGATCCTGGGGTTGCTGTGCTGTAAGGTTGCCTCAGGCCAGGAAGGCGTGTTGCCTTTGGGAAGCCATCCACAGGCCATACCGGTGCCACATTTTCCCGACAGGGTACACGCTTTTGTATGGAGAAACTGGAATCTTGTCAGTCCCGAAACAATGGGCAGAACAATAGGGTGCAATGCTTTGGATATTATTAAAATAGCATCCTCCATGGGGCTCCCTTCTTATCAACCTAAAGAACCCGGCTTTGACCGGCGTATATATATAACCGTTATAAGAAGAAACTGGCATTTATTACCCTACGCTCAATTGCTTACGCTGCTTAACATGAATAGTAATGAACTGTCCGTTGCATTAAAGGAGGATGATGGTTTGTTCATCAAGCTCGGCAACCTAAAACCTGAGATTGAGGAGCTGAAGTATACCGCCCCGGATAAAAAAGCGATCAGGGGCGCTTTAAAAATAAAACATATTGCCCAACAGTATTTTCGGGGGCAAAATACCTGCACTCCCTTTCAGTTTGTTGAGGAGCTAAAGTATGCTTCCGGGAAAAAAAATGAAAATGTTTATCAGCCGGGCAAGGACAGGGGTCTGAGGCTTGTTTATTCCTATTTTGGCACCTATGGCGATCCTCTTTCTGATACGCTGCAGGATCTGTACCCGGATGGCCTGCTGGAAAAGCTGGCTCAAAGCGGGGTGAATGGAATATGGATGCATGTGGTTTTGAATCAAATTGCCCCGGGCGGCGCTGCATTTCCTGAATTCGGGTCAGGGCACGCTTTACGTATTCAAAATCTGAACAGGATCGTTGCCCGGGCCAAGCGATATGGTATAGACATTTACCTGTACATTAATGAACCGAGGGCAATGGATGCTGGCTTTTTTATTAACAGAGAACAGGTAAGGGGTACAAAAGAAGGAAACTATTATGCCATGTGCACCAGCAGTAAAGAAGTTCAACAATGGATGAGAGACGCGCTGGCATATGTTTTTTCGGGTGTGCCCGGATTGGGAGGCGTACTGACAATAACAGCTTCAGAAAATTTTACCAATTGCGCATCACATGGAAATCAGAAGGGCTGCGAGCGTTGCAGCAGGAGAAGCTATGCTGAAATTATAGCCGGGGTAAACCGTACTATAGAAGAAGGTGTTCATAAAGGTAATCCTGATGCAAAAGTAATAGTATGGGATTGGGGCTGGCATAATCACGGGCTTGCGCCGGATGTAATTGCTGCTTTGCCCGATGATGTATATCTTATGTCTGTCAGCGAATGGGCCAAGCCGGTTGAGCGTGGAGGTGTGTCCTCAGAAGTGGGCGAATACTCCATGTCTGCGGTAGGTCCGGGGCCAAGGGCATTACAGCACTGGAAATGGGCAAAAGAGAGAGGACTGAAAACAATTGCCAAGGTGCAGGTCAACAATACATGGGAGCTTTCTTCTGTTCCCTGGCTGCCGGTGCCGGATCTTGTTGCACGCCATATGTCAGCGCTTTCAGATGCAAAAACAGACGGGCTGATGCTGAGCTGGTCCCTTGGAGGCTATCCTTCTCCCAACCTGGAAATTGCCGACCGTATCTCAAATCATCCCGAACTTTCAAGGGAGGAAGTATTGAATGACCTTGCCGGAGAAAGGTACGGGAAGCCTGCTGTAAAGGCAGCGCGTAAGGCATGGACGGCATTCAGCAATGCATTTGAACAATATCCGTATAGCGGCGGCACGTTATACACCGCCCCACAACAATATGGACCTGCAAATTTGCTGTATGAACAACCGACAGGGTATAAGGCTACGATGGTCGGGTTTCCTTATGATGACCTGAAAAGCTGGAAAGGCATATACCCTGAGAACATTTTTATGCAACAGTTCAAAAAGGTTGCTGACGGTTGGCTTGAGGGACTTAAGTACTTTAAACAGATAGTTGTCTTGTCCGACAGCTTACATCGGGCCAATGCCACGTCTGATGAGGATATTGCTCAGGCAGCATATTTACATTTTGCTTCGGTTGCCAATCAGGTTGCCTACGTTGTTGACCGGGATAAGCTATTGGCGAATAATCTCTCATTATCAGATAAAACCAGGCTCAGGGAAGAGTTGCGCCGTATATTAAAACAGGAAATACAGCTTGCTTCTGAATTGTTTGAAATATGCAGCAGAGATTCCCGGATCGGTTACGAAGCTTCAAATCAATATTATTACGTTCAGCAGGACCTTGTTGAAAAAGTCATCAATTGCAACTATCTCCTTGACCGGATAAAACGATAAATACATTCCTGCAAATTTTTCAGCTCCATCTGAAGAAGAAAGCCTTACATACCCAATAAACAGGCAGGTCTGCGAATGTAAGCAGGCAGGGTTCTGACCGGCAAAGAAGTATATACAGTGTCATGATTTGGAAAACCAGTAGTTTATTAAAAACTAATAATCAGATAGTTTTGTTTTAAGATTTCTGAATAGCTGCAATACTAAAGACGCATATGAAGTCATATATCCCAAAACTATTCTGATATGAAAATAAGGACGTTGCCGGTTTATATGATCTTTTTGACGATGGGGCTCATTGATTCAGTAGGACCCATGGTCAGCCTGGCTAAAGAATCATTTAAAATATCAACAACAATAGCATCCTTGCTGCCGATGTTAGGCTACATGATGTATGGTCTGCTCTCAATACCCACAGGTTTGTTACAAGATAAAAAAGGGAAAAAATTCATTATGAACCTGGGGCTGTCAATTGCTCTCGCCGGGCTTTTCATTCCCATTATATCGGGGATGTCCGGGAAAATGATAATTGATCACAGCTCCTTATCTCAATTTTATAAGATACTGGCAGCGATCCTCATGTTGGGAGCGGGTGGCGCTATTCTCCAGGTTTCCGGAAATCCGATCATGCGGGATTTTTCCGAACCGGGTCAGTATTCCAGAAATCTGTCGTTTGCACAGTCTTTCATTACTGTAGGTTCTTCGCTGGGTTTTCTTCTTCCTGTCATCATGCTTCGTGCGTTCGGCCTGGATTGGAGCATACTATTCCCGGTTTTTGCAGGAATTGTTTTAACCGGCATTATATGGTTGAACATGCTTCGCATCCGGGAAGGAAATGATACAGATAAACATGCGACGGTCAGATCATGCTTCAGGCTCCTTAAGAATAGTTACATATTGATTATGGTTGTCGGCATCTTTATTTATTGCGGGATTGAAATATCGATGAGTGCTTATGTACCAATTTTACTAAAGGAAAAGTATAATGTATCCGTCGAGAAAATAGGTTTACTGATCGGCTGGTCGCTTTTTTACCTGCCTATCCTGTCCGGCAGGTTTTTGGGGGCATGGATCATGTCGCGGATAGCACCCACACGATTATTGTTATTTACTGTTTTATTTTCATTTTTGGGTTTTACGCTGATCTTCAGCAATTCGTTTGTGTTAACGCTGTTTGGGATTTTTGTTATTGGATTGGGGTTTGCGAATATTTTTCCTCTTTTATTTTCAATAACTATAGAATACATGCCCGATCATGCCAATGAGCTATCGGGCTTAATGGTATCGGCTATAACAGGAGGCGCTTTTATTCCTCCGGTGATGGGAGTGGTTGCAGACGGCGCCTCCATCCAAACCGCTTTTCTGGTGCCGGTTGTATGTATCCTTTATTTGCTCTTTGTAGCGGTCGTCAATAATGTACATGTGAGTAAAAACCGAAGTATAATAGTTTAAGAAAATTCAAAATAAAATTTGACTACGATGCGAGGCTGAGACATGCCTGGGCTTCCGGTGCCAAGTCAAGCTAATTATGTCTGTATGTTATCGTGAACAGTGAGAGGATAAATGTGAGAAGTGAAAGGAATGTCTCACATTTATCGCCTGCCTGTCATGCCTACGGCAGGTAAACCGGTAGGCAAGTCTCACCTCTCACAAAGAAATACGAAAAATTATTGTTGACACAGCACTGGCAGTGTCGTTACATTGAAAATTATTTACACTAATGGGAAAAAAGAAAGCTCTGGTTAATGCTGCTTTTGCAGGATTTGGAGAAGTAAACTCTCCTCTTCCGTTAATTAAGGAAAAGTGTTCGGTTGCGTTAGAAGAAGTCAGGTCTCTTGGATTTGAAATCATAACTACAGAAGTGATCACAGACGATCCAAAAGGAGCTGATGTTAAACACGCTATAAACCAATTTAAGAGAAAGGATTTTGATGTACTGATCATTTGCCTTGCCGGCTGGATCCCATCCCATGCCGTTATTTCCCTTACAAATGAGTTCAAGGCAAAGCCAATGATCCTGTGGGGGCTTGCAGGGCATATTGAAAACGGGCGTATTGTTACAGCTGCTGCCCAGGCTGGTACTACTGCGTTGCGGAAAGTATTTGAAGACTTGGGATATAAGTTTAAATACCTCTATAATATTATTGGAAAACCATCTCCACTGGAAAAAATAAGAAGTTTTGGGATTGCCGCATCTGCAGTAAAGTCAATTGAAAATACAAAGGTAGGTATGATTGGATACCGCGACATGAAACTTTATAATACACTTTATGAAGGGCTCTCGCTGAAAGCTTTAATGGGCGTGGAAGTTGAATTTTTTGAAATGCTCGAGATGCTGCAACTGAGCGAAGCTGTTGAAGAAAACGAAATATTGAATGTACTGAGAAAGCTCAAACAGGAATGGGAATTTGTTAAACCTGTTGAAGACGGGTTCTTAAAAAGGGGGATTGCTTATTATCTCGCCATTAAAAAAATTGCCGAGGGTAATCATCTGGATGGAATATCATTGAAGGATGTTGACGGGATGAAAAAAATCCTGAATTATCCCCCGGCAATGATCTTCATGCTTCTTTCCGATGAGATGAAACTAAGCACCATTCCCGAGAATGATGCGATGGGAGCCGTTACCCAACTGGTCATTAAGCATCTTACAGGCCAATGCGCGGCTTATTTAGAATTTTATGACTTCCTGGAGGAAAGCGTGTTAATGGGAGTGCCTGATTTTGTTCCCTCCGAAATTGTGGACGGGAAAGTAAAGGTTACAAGAGCAGCTTTTGGCGGTATAAGCGGCGGATTGCTGAATATTTCGGCCGTCAAAACCGGTCCGGTCACCATTGCGCGGCTTTCTAATACTGCAGACCAGTATACCATGCATGTATGTACCGGTGAAGGAAGATTCAGATCATGGGAAGAAGCGGGCTGGGACCAGCCGGGGCCCCAGCTTCCAAGCCTGGAAATATTTCTTGATACGCCTGTGGAAGCGTTCACACAAAAAATTTCCGGGCAGCATTATATACTTGTTTATGGAGATCATGTTCAAAAAATAGCTGATTTCTGTTATCTGAAAAATATTAAAGTAATCTAACTGCAGACATGAAGAAATATGATGCTGTTATTGCGGGATATATCTGCGTTGACCTGACTCCTGAGTTCAAAACAAATAAATCATTTACCAATATCTCCGAACTTCTGAAACCAGGTAAATTAATAGAAATCGCCGGGCTTACCTATGCAATGGGAGGCGCTGTGGCAAATGTTGGGATGGCGATGAAAAAATTCTCGAAAAGCGTTTTTTTGAACGGATTGATCGGGAATGATTTTGCCGGGAAAATCGCCCTGACGTTCTTAGATCAAAGCGACCTTTTAACCGGCGTAAGAACGATTGAAGGCGAAGGCACGGCCCTGGGGCTTGTTATTGCGCTCCCGGGTGTGGATCGCATCTTCCTGGAGTCGCCCGGCTGCAGTCATTTATTCGGAATAAAGCATATTGATTTTGATGTTGTAGCAAAATGCAGGTTGTTTCATTTCGGGTATCCGCCGCTGTTAAAACAGTTTTATGTGAAAGAAGGAGCTCAGCTGCTTGAGTTATTTTCCGTAGTACAGCGAATGGGTGTGGTTACCTCACTCGACTTTAGCCTGGTAGACCCTGAAAGCGAATCTGGTAAAATAAACTGGCCGGAAACGATAAAAAGAATACTGCCATATACAGACATTTTTGTCCCGAGCCTTGAAGAAGCGCTTCAGATAATGATGCCCGAAGAATATGCAGAAATAAATTTAAATGCCGGCGGTTCTGATATTATTGAGCTGGTTACTATCGCAACTATACGGGAAGCAGGAAAGCGCATCATTGATGCCGGGGCCAAAATTGTATTCATAAAAGCAGGACATCGCGGGGCATATCTGGCAACGGGAGATGTATCACTTTTAAATGAAAGGCCCGGCTTGAATTTGCAGGAAGAACAGTGGAGCTACCGGGAACTCTGGTGTGCTGCCTACCCCATTGATCAAACCAAAGTAAAAAATGCCTCTGGTGCAGGCGACACAGCTTCAGCAGCCTTTTTATCAGCCATCCTTGATGGAGAAAGCCCGGAGCGTTCCTTAAGATTTGCGACCATGGCCGGCAGGAATAATTTATACTGCTCTGATATTTACAACGAACTGGATAACTGGGAACAGATGTATAAATCTTTAGAGCTTGAGCATGTGGAAGTAGTCAATTTAAAACTTTTAAGAGACAATACTTTACACGAAGCACATTCCAAATTGCCGCAGGCGGGTAGCGACCTGCCTACCGGTCAGGCAGGCACACGCCTGTAGAACGTGCTACCGGTCGGTGTTTAACCGACCGGAAAACCGGCATGGAACGACAATTTGGAATGCAGCCTTTCCCGGAACAGAAATACTGCAAAAAAATTGAGAAATCACTAAACAATATGTATGGATAGCTTAAACATATCTTCAGACTGGTGGAAACAAAGCGCCGCAGGCATACCTCATCTGATAACAGAAACACCTGGACCAAAATCAAGGATCATGCATGCTAATACTGCCAGGTATATGAAGGGGCTCAGCTCCCAGGTAAAGCTTTTTCCTGTGTGCTTCAGGGAAGGCTTTGGTATTACCTTAACCGATGTTGATGGAAATAAATACCTTGATTTCTCATCAGGAATTTATGTTGCTTCCCTGGGGCACTGTCATCCTAAAATTTCGGAGGCTATTTGCTATTGGGCAAAAAAGCTGATGAATGTACATGATTTTTCTACTCCGGTAAAAGAAAAGCTGATGGAAAAGATGGCTGCCATTTTACCGGGAAAATTAAATGCCATCCAGTTATATTCCGATGGGACTACTGCCGTAGAAGCCGCGATCCGGGCTGCAAGGGCTATCAGCGGAAAGCATGAATTCATTTCAGCTTACCGTGATTTCCATGGAAAAACATTAGGTGCGGTAAGTTGCGCCCAAATGTATCGGGGGGAAACATTTAGTTATGGACCAACAAGAGCCGCGGGTTTTTATATGGTCCCACGTCCTGATCCTTATCGCCCTCTCTGGAGCAAGGCCGACGGCACCATTGATACAGACGCTTATATACGTTTTTACGAACAATTTTTAGTTGAGGCAACCGTAGGGAATGTAGCTGCATTTGTTTTAGAGCCTGCCCAGGGATGGGCGGGGAGTATATTTCCCCCTGATGATTTCTTCCCGAAATTAAAATCCTTGTGTGAGAAGCATCGTATTCTCCTGTATGACGACGAAGTATTGGCCGGCATGGGACGTACCGGGGAGTGGCTTACCCTGAACCACTGGGGTGTGACCCCTGATATTGTGACTTTCGGCAAGTCGTTTGGTAACGGGTTTCCCGTAACAGCGATGGTAGTAAGTGAAGAAAATGGCGGATCACTCGAAAAAATTTCAGCGTCATCAAGTTATGGAGGCAACCCGATGGCCTGCGCGGCGGCGCTGGCATCCATAGAAGTAATTGAGGATGAAAATATCCTAGAAAATGTTCGTTCCGTCGGCAATTTTTTTATGACACGGATGAAAAAGATGAAAGAAGAGCATCCCATTATCGGAGATGTTAAAGGCAAAGGTTTTTTGTTGGGTATAGAGCTGGTAAAGGATAAAGGCACAAAAGAACCTTTTCCCGAAGCCGGCAATTTAGTATATCAAAAAGCTTTCCGGAAAGGACTGGCATGGATCCCCGCCGGGCATATCCTCCGTATGTCCCCACCCCTGATCATGGATGAGAAATATGCTAAAATGGGAATGGATATTATTGAGGAAGCAATTGCAGAAGTTGAACATGAATTTGGATATAGCGCATAACGTATTTCAATGAAACAATACAGACTTAACAGGCTTTTTAATCCTGTATCGAACAAATGTTTTGATGTTGCCATAGATCATGGCTTTTTCAACGAAGCGAATTTTTTGCAGGGAATAGAAAATATCCAATTTGCTGTTGAAATCATTGTTAAGGCAGGACCGGATGCTATTCAATTAACACCGGGACAATTAAAATATCTGCAGTCTATACCCGGCAAACAAAAGCCCTCCCTTGTGCTGCGTACTGATGTTGCAAATGTATATGGAGCCGCTCTGCCGGTGCACGCTTTCAGCAAGATGATCAGCCGGCCCGTGCTACAGGCCGTACGTGCTGATGCCGCCTGCTTATGTGTTAATTTGTTTAGCATTCCCGGCGCTCCTGAAGTAACAGCCCAATGTATTGACAATATTTTGAAATTAAAAGTGGAATCGGATCTTTACAGTATGCCCCTGATGATAGAGCCGCTCGTGTTTAGGCCAAATATTGAAAAAGGAGGCTATATGGTAGATGGTGATATAAAAAAAATATTACCTCTGGTGAGGCAGGCAGTTGAGCTCGGAGCGGATATTATCAAAGCTGACCCAACCACTGATATTCATGACTATCACCGTGTGATTGAAATCGCCGGTGCAACGCCTGTCCTGGTCAGAGGAGGAAGCAAAGCCAGTGACGAGGAAATTCTTATCCGGACATCAAAGCTAATGGAGCAGGGCGCAAGCGGAATTGTTTATGGACGTAATATAATCCAGCATGCCAGTCCTGCCCTCATTACAAGAGTACTAATGGGTATAGTGCATGATAATAAGCCTGTGAAGGAAAGCCTGGACACGCTGCTCGCATCGTTGCCCGGGACAGCAAACAGGTAAAATGTGCAAACAGAGTGTTATAAACGGGCAACGCAAGAGTTTTATAAGTTTGACGATTGGGATAACTTTATCCGGAGCAATTGTTATACAGATATGTTTTCGACCAATATTTGAAGCAGCAGGGTTAACAGAAATAAAAGCATGTATATGAATATAAATAAGTTTTTTTTGCTGACAGGGGTATTTATGTGTACATCTTTTGTTTTTGCACAGGTGAAGCCTTTAAAGCAAAGCAGGCCGAATGTTCTTTTTATAGTTGTTGATGATCTGAGACCGGAACTCGGCTGCTATGGAAAAACGCAGATAAAATCCCCCAATATTGACCGCCTGGCTATGTCGGGCATTGTTTTCAATAATGCTTTTGCTAATTACCCGGTTTGCGGGCCATCCAGGGCATCCTTATTAAGCGGCATATATCCAAGTACCAAAAGGTTTGCTATCTGGAATGCTTCACAGGATAAAGATGCACCGGGAATCGTAAGCCTGCCAATGTATTTTAAAAACAATAACTACCAAACGGTTTCTTTAGGCAAGGTTTACAATAATTTTGAAGACGGGAAAGGAAGCTGGGTGAAAAGCTGGCGCCCGCCCGTTACTAACTGGGATTATCAATCAAAAGAAAGTATCCGGGTTTTTGAAGAAAGAAACAAAGAGCGGTATAAAGACAAGCATGTTCGCGATAATAATAACCTGCCTCAGAGAGGACCAGCTTATGAGGATCCTGATATTCCTGATATCAGCTATGAGGACGGCAGAATTGCAAACCGCGCTGTCGAAGAATTACAAAATTTCAGCAACAGCGACGAGCCTTTTTTTCTTGCAGTGGGATTTAAAAAGCCTCATCTTCCGTTCAACGCTCCCAAAAAATACTGGGACCTGTATAAAAAGAAAGATTTTAAGCTGCCCCCGAACTATTTTTTCCCAAAAGACGCTCCGGATATAGCAAGGCTTAATTGGGCCGAACTAAGATTTTTTTATGGTATTCCTTCCTCCGGTCCTTTGCCCGATACCACCGCTATTAATCTTATTCATGGTTATTATGCCTGTGTAAGTTATGTTGATGCGCAGATTGGTATAGTGTTAAATGCACTGGAAGAGCTTGGGCTTTCAGAAAACACGATAGTAGTGCTTTTGGGAGATCACGGATGGTTTCTTGGAGAGCATGGTTTCTGGACAAAGCAAAGCAATATGGAGAAAGGTCCCCACGCACCTTTAATCGTAAAAGTGCCCTGGAAAAATGGAGATGTCCATACTTCTGCATTAGTCGAGTTCGTGGATATTTATCCGACGCTTTGTGAACTGGCCGGATTAAGCCTGCCGGTCCATCTGCAGGGAAAAAGCCTGGCACCCCTTCTTGATGATCCATCTGCTCCCTGGAAAGAATCCATTTTTTACAGGGCCGGCACGGGGGAAACTATTTTGACAAAAACACATGCTTATACCGAATGGATCAATAATAAGACAGGGCAACCTTATGCCCGCATGCTCTATGACCATCGTACTGATCCTGAGGAGAACGTAAATGTGGCGGATAAACCTGAAAATCAAAAGCTGGTAGAGGGACTTCACGAAAAGCTGACCAGGCATTTGAAAGCACGTGATAGCATCTTTATTCCATGATCAGGAAGACGGACTGTACATCATACTGCATAACTAAAAGCTAAAATTACTGTACCAAATAACCAATATGATATGAATAAGTATTGCACTGCACTTCTGATTTGTTTTTTTTTATTGCTTACACATTTTGGTATTGCACAACCGGAAGTATTTAAGATAGGTGTTGCAACCAGGATAATCAATAATGAAGTAGGAAGTTATGTACAGGGGGCGGGCACCCTCCGCAGGGCTACCCAGATTCGGGATAACCTGGAAGCAAATGCTATGTATTTCTCGAAAGGGACCTTCCGGTTATTAATGGTCAGTTGCGACCTGGTGGGGCTTGAATCTTCCTTTGTTGTCCGGCTGAGAGAAGCCATGGGAGTTGCTGCCGGCATTTCCCCGCGCAATATATTAATATCCTGCACACATACGCATGCGGGTCCATCCCTGTTAAGGACAAATTATATTATGCCGGTGGATACAGCATATATGGAACGCCTTCAGCAATGGATGGTGGATCTGGCTTCAGAAGCCGTGAAAACTGCCCGGCCGGGGAAGATCGGGTGGGCGAAAGGGGACGTGCAGATCGGGTTCAACCGCCGGGTGACCTGGGCAGACGGTACGCATACCATGCACGGTGATACCAAAAGAAAAGATTTTGCGGGGTTGGAAGGTCCGGTTGATCCGCAGCATTTAGCCATGTTTGCATCAGATCTGAAAGGCAAACTCTTAGCTGTTTTATACAACAATACAACACATCCCACCATTTTTTACGGTGCAGGCGTATATTCCGCCGACTTTCCGGGAGAAGTAAGAAAGATGATCCGCAACAGGATCGGCAGCCCTATCCCCGTGCTCTTCCTGAACGGGGCCCAGGGCGATATTTCCATTGAAAATATGCTTGATCACCGGACGGAAACAGTGGAAGAGAAATTGAAAAGAGTCAGCGAACTGGTAGTCAGCAAAACCATGGAGCTGTATAAAAAAGTAACCTATGATGATGATCCTGTGCTAAAGCATGACTACCAGGATTTAAAAGTCGCCCTCCGTTCACCATCCACCGAACAGTTAATTGAAGGCCGCAGCATACTGGCACGCGTTGACAAGGGAGAAAATGTTGGCATAATGGAAACGATCCTGGCATACGGAGCTATCCGTTTGCAGGAACTTTATACCAATAATCCCTTTGAGATATTGCCTGTGCATGCTGTTCGCATAGGAGAACTTGCAATAGTGACTGAACCCTGCGAACTATACTGTCAGTTTGGGCTTGATATCAAACGCCGCAGCCCGGCTTCAACCACCGCTGTTGTCGGACTTACAGACGGGCATGGCGGGTATTGCCCCACCATTTATGGTATACTTGGAGGAGGTTATACCGGGGCTCCCATTTCGTGGTGCAGGCTGGAGCCATATGCAGGGTACAAGATCGTCGAAACGGCTGCCAGGTTATTGAATGGGTTGTTCAGAGATTAGCGTAACTACCGGAATTTTGCTTATTTCAATATAAACCTGAATTCCAAAAGTATTTATTCAGGATGAATACACTAAAAAATAACTTCCGGCTGGTAACGGCTGTAATGATCTGTGCTGTTTTCTGTTCTCAAAGCGGCATCAGCCAGGAAAAGATCGTATACAAAACGATTGATTCGGTTTCCCTGTCAATGGAGATCTATACTCCAAAGCCGGAGCAGGGTGATCAGCCTGAAAAGTATCCGGCAATTGTATTCTTCTTTGGCGGTGGTTGGAACATAGGCGATATTGCTCAGTTCAGACCGCATGCGAAATATTTTGCAGGGAGAGGAATGGTAAGTGTTTTGGTGGAATACCGGGTTTTTTCCCGGAACAGATCCACGCCTTTTCAATCCCTGGAAGACGCAAAATCTGCTATCCGGTTTCTGCGTTCTAATGCGGAGAAGTTTCATATTAACCCTAATCGAATTGTTGCTTCCGGAGGTTCGGCAGGAGGGCAGTTGGCCGCTGCTGCTGCTACAACCCTAAAATACAATGACAAAAATGATAATTTAAGCATTTCCGCCAAACCGGATGCACTGGTACTTTTTAATCCCGTTATTGATAATGGCCCCGGAGGGTATGGATATGACAGGATAGGTGAAGAATATCTTTACTTTTCTCCTTTGCATAATCTCCGGCGGGGCACTCCTCCAACGATTGTATTCCTGGGCACCAGGGATGAGGTAATACCGGTTGAGACAGTGAGATACTACAAAAAGGTAATGGAGAAAATCGGCAGCCGTTGTGACTTGTATTTATATAAAGGACAAAAGCACGGATTTTTCAATTTCAGGCATCCCCGATACTATAAAAAAACTTTGCTGAAAGCAGATGAATTTCTTATATCTACCGGCTTTTTAAAGGGATCGCCGGCTATTCTGGATCAATAAAGAATAATAAAGATGAAAATGAGGTATAGTATTTAAAAAAGAGAGCGAAAATATTTTAGATATTTGTTCCGATATTTAAGCAATTGGATCACAATTATGCCAAATATGAAGAATTTAAGTTACTGTCTTTGTTAGCTGAAGACAGCGAATACGCATTTCAGGTCATCTACGATAGGCATAGAAACCGAATATTTCAAACAGCAGTCAGATATCTCAAGTCTCCTCACCTGGGACAGGAAGTGGTACAGGATGTATTCCTGAAACTATGGTTTGAAAGAAGGAACCTTAAAAAAGATAAGCCAATAGAAGCATGGCTGTATAGCGTTGCGAAAAATAACATTCTCAATAGACTGAAAAAGATAGCTAATGAATGGAAAGCGCTGGATCACCTGGCACATTTTTCTATGAATTTTGCCGCTCCCGCCTTTGAAAAAGCCGAAAGCGCTGAATTCAGCCGGATGCTGACCGAGGCTATCGCAGGCTTATCTGCACAACAACAAAAGGTATTTGATTTAGCCCGGACAAAGAAGCTCACTTATATACAAATTGCAGCGTATTTGAATATTTCACCACTGACTGTAAAGACTCATATGACCCGGGCACTGCAACATATAAGAACCTATTTCCAGTCTAATGGAATTGAATTTTTACCGGCTTTTATTATTTTTTCAATTATTTTTTCATAGCCTGTACTCCGGAGTTTCGGTTCAGTTGTATTAATTAGCGGCGAAGCAAAATTATTCGCCTGGTTGCTTATGGATACCGACAAACTTGCCCGGTTCAGTCAGTTGCTTCATCTTTACCAGAAAGGTAATATCTCCCCCGTTGAGCAGGATGAATTTTTTGCTTTAATAGCAACCCACCAGTTTGATGCATTACTTGAACAGGAGATTGATGTTGATTTTAAAATCGGATTTGAAGGCGGAAAAGCTGAGTTGCCACCACATATCTCCCAGGAAATTATTAGAAATATTTTGTCTGCAGAAAGAGCTGCTGCCGCGGTGATACCTATACAAAGGAAACGTCCGGCATTGGGTTGGGTGGCCGCTGCTGTGTTGGTGGCCGCTGTTTCTCTTTATTATTTTATTAACGACAGAGGGCAAAAACTAAGAACGCAGGCGTTTGCCGGAAAAGCACAGACAATGCAAAACAGCAGCGATACTGCCAGAGCCATTTTGTTGAGCGATGGGAGTCGTGTAGTGCTTGATCCCCACAGCACATTATATTTTCCCCAGACATTTGCAGATAGTGTGAGAGAGGTATACCTGGATGGAAGAGCTTTTTTTGAGGTGACGCATATTCCCGGCAGGCCATTCCTGGTATATAGCGATCATATTATTACTAAAGTATTAGGCACCAGCTTTTATGTTGATACTCACACAACTTCCGGCAATGAGGAAGTGTCTGTAAAAACCGGGCGTGTACAGGTTTTTGAAAATACCAAAGCAAACCCAAAGCAAAATACTGCAACTCCAATTATCATTACACCCAACCAAAAAGCTGTATATGAACCTGAAAAGAGATTCTTTGAAACCACCATCGTTGACAAACCGGCGCCCATCTTAAAAGAGTTTGTCCGGAACGCCGGTACTCATAAAACCCAGGATTCGTTGCGGTTTAATTATGACCAGGAAAGACTTGAAAATATTTTGCTCCAGTTGGACTCAACATACGGAATAGAAATAATTCCCGAAAATCCCAGCCTGAACAATTGCATCTTTACTGGCGATCTATCGGGTGACGACCTGTTTACCAAACTAAAAATACTTTGTCTTACCACGCAGTCTTCTTACGAAATTAACGGGACAAGAATACTGATTAAAGGCAGCGGATGTAAATGATAATTACCAAAATTGATGCTTTATGAAGAAAAGAACGCCTACTTAACTCCATACCTGATATCGCGTAAAAAGAGCCGGATGTGGTGGTGCACGATCCAGCTCCCTAAAGCTTAATAAGCTTTCGCTTTCGTTCGCATTTGATTGTTAAACAAAAACATAATAAAAATATGAAAAATAGGCAACAATTGGTTGCTGTAATACTATTTGCTATGAGATTTACGATTGCGCAAATTGCCATTACTATCGTATTTATAAGTTCACTCTATGCAAAAGAAGCACACAGCCAGGAGATACTTAACAAAACATTTTCATTATCTGTTGAAAATAAACAACTTAAAAAAATAATTTCCGATATTCAAAAGCAGACCGGCGTCCATTTTTCGTATAGCTTAAATGCGATTAACGCCAACAGAATGTTTAGTGTTTCAGCCGATAATACAACCATTGGTGATTTTTTAAGTGCTGTACTAAAGCCTAATGAAATAGGCTACGAAGTAGTAGAAAACAAAATTGTTCTTTATCCTTCATTCAAATCCCCGCCGGCTGTTGAAACTCCTGAAAACACTGCCCCAACAGCTTCCGAAAAAGTTACCGGCAGGGTTATTGATGAGCAGGGAGTTCCTCTGCCTGGTATTACTGTTACAGAAAAAGGTAAGAGCAACATAGCTGTAACTGATGAAAATGGGCTATTTACGATCAACGTTGAGAACAGCAATGCCATTATAGTATTTACAAGCGTGGCACATGAAACAATCGAGTTGCCGGTTTCGGCAGTTAATTCCAGGAATGCTATTGTTTTAAAAGAAAAAGTAAGTGAGTTACAGAGTGTAGTGGTAACAGCTTTAGGTATTAAGCGTTCTGAGAAAGCATTGGGCTATGCTGTACAAAAGGTAGCCGGTGAAACATTGCAAAAAGTGGCAGGTGTAGACGTTGGAACATCACTAACCGGTAAAATTGCCGGGCTTTTGGTAAAAAACTCTTCCGATTATGGTTCGCTGCCTGTTATTACTGTAAGAGGGGAAAGCCCTTTGATAGTTATTGATGGTGTACCCTATACAAACAAAACTTTAAGCGATATTTCCGCAGAAGACATTGAATCAATGACCGTACTTAAAGGCGCTACTGCTTCTGCGCTGTATGGCTACAGGGGGCGAAACGGCACTATAATGATCACCACAAAAAAGGGAGGAGATAATAAGTCCGGATTGTCTGTAGATTTCACGACTAACACTATGTTTACCGCCGGCTTTCTGGCTATTCCTGAAAAACAGTCTATGTATGGACGCGGCAGCAATAATACCTACAACATCAATTCAGACAATTCCTGGGGAACATTAATGGACGGAAAGGAACAGGTACAATGGGACCCGGTAAATAAAGAATTTAAAAGCATGCCCTATCTGCCGGTTGGAAAAAATAATTTTAAGAATTTCCTTGAGCAGGGCTACGTTACCAACAACAACCTCAGTGTGGGCTATACCAAAGGACCTGTTTCTTTGAGAAATTCATTAAACTGGATTCAGAATAAAGGACAATATCCTAACTCAACATTAAATAAATATACCTACTCGTTTGGAGCTGATCTGAATCTGAAGAAATTTAAGTTGACTTCTAATCTGTCATATGCAAAGAAGGCATCACCCAACGTAGGAACGAACGGGTATACTTCGTACGACCCGATGTATACATTGCTTATTTGGTCCAGCGCCGACTTTGACATCCGGAAGTATAAAGACAATTACTGGATAACCAAAGGTGTGCAGCAAAATTACACCTACGGTTTACAACCAGACGGCTCCTATACAGGCGCTAATCAAAACAATCCTTATTTTGATCGTTATGAAAAAACCAACCAGATCAATAGAGACATTTTCAATGCTGATATGTCGATGAGTTATGAAGTAACCAAATGGTTAAATGCTACAATGCGTACCGGAGTAGATTTTTATAAAGAGGTAGGGCAACTACGGGTAGCGCAAGGCTCTTATGTTGCAACGGGCAATACGTCAGTACCCGGTAATCTTTATACCTGGAACGGTACCCAAACCGGTGCATATGTTATCGGACAAAATACAGGATTCAGCATCAACTCTGACTTCCTTCTTACAGGAGAGGCAAAATATCATAAATTTAGAGCTGAATACCTGGCCGGTAGCAGTATTAATTTTACCCGCGATGACAATTTGTATGCAGCAACAAATGGTGGTATTTCCATTCCGGGTTTCTTTTCGATAAAAGCTTCGGTTACTCCACCTTCCGTAAGCCAAAGCCTGTACCGCAAACAAATCAACTCGGTGTACGGCAGGCTGGCATTATCATGGAACAACCTGATTTTTGTTGAAGCCACCGGCCGTAACGACTGGAGCTCAACTTTATCAAAAGCGCAACGTTCTTATTTTTATCCTTCGGTTTCGGGAAGTTTTCTTGTTTCTGAGTTATTGCCAAATACCAGAAACTGGCTTGACCTGCTAAAAGTGAGAAGTAGCTTTACCATTGCAAAAGACATCCCAGACATTTATGCGATTAACAGCAGCTATTCTATTACAAACGCTACCTGGAATACGCTCAATGGCGCCGGTGTACCGGCCAGTTTATATCCTTCGGATATCACGCCTTCCGCATCAAATACCTTTGAAGTGGGTATGCAGGGAATGGTACTAAAAAACAGGTTGATGCTGGATGTCTCTTATTACGATAAAAAACTTTACGATGGTATTATTACGGGGGACATTACACCGGCAAGCGGCTACTCCGGCGTGTATACCAATACCAAGGAAGTGACCAACCGGAGAGGCTGGGAGGTAGCGCTCAATGGTACCCCTGTTAAGAACCGGACATGGCAGCTTGATTTTGGGCTGAACTGGACAACTTATAAAAGAATTTATACGGCACTCGACCCTGTATATTCTGCTAAAAAACCATGGGTACAGGTGGGAGAACGAATTGATGTTTTAGCCAGTAAGGATTTTGTACGCAGTCCTGATGGACAGATTGTTTTTAACAACGGCAGGCTCGTATACAGCTCATACGACAGCAAATTTGGGTTTACCGATCCCGACTGGATATGGGGAGCAAATTCAACACTCAGGTATAAGAACTTTAGCCTTTATCTTTCCCTGGACGGGGTAATGGGAGGTATAATGAATACCAGAACGGAGAGTTATCTGTGGCAGTCAGGTAATCATCCTAACTCTCTTACGCCTGAAAGAGCCGCAGATGTAGCCAATCCGGGTTCCGTGAATTTTCTCGGACAAGGCGTTAAAGTGGTATCCGGAAGTGTAACTTATGATGCCTTCGGGAATATTACAAGCGACACAAGGGAATTTGCGCCCAACGATATAAAAACAACCTACAGGCAATACGCAATTGACTTACATAACAGCAGCGCCTGGGGTGGTAATGGAAGCATAGCGGACACCTACTCCAAGACTTTTTTCAAATTGAGAGAGATAGCAATTTCGTATAACCTCCCTGCAAAATACCTGGGTAAAGCAGTGAAAGCAGCTACAATAAGTTTTATTGGCCAGAATGTGTTGCTAAAAGCGAAAGACTTTAAATATTCGGATCCCGATGGAGGTTCTGAAGATTTTGCCGATCCCGCCGTACGCTATCTTGGTTTCAAATTGAATCTATCACTCTAAAAAACTTTCGGTAATGAAAAAATTTCATCATATATTCCTATTGTTTTTTTTATCGGGTATAGCCGGTTCGTGCAATAAGTTTGACGACCTGAACACCAATCCTGATGTTCCTACTACAGTTACACCCGAAATGCTGGCTACACAGCTGTTAAAAGACACTTATCGCTTCTGGAATGTAAACCCTACGGATTTCGGTTCGGGGAATCTTTGGGCCAAACACACCGTTCTGCTGGAGACCAACCCTAATCCTTACCAATACTATTACTCCTATTACCCCTACGGCTCATTTGGCGGCATGCAGAAGTTGACAAATCTTAAACGTATGGTTGAACTGGCAGAAGGAAATCCCACGTCGTCTTCTTTCCAGGGCCTTGCACTTTTCATGAAGGCCTGGAGCGGCCTGGCTATGACGCTTGATATGGGTGATGTTCCTTATTCCGAAGCTGGTATGGCCGAAGAAGGAAACCTGACACCCAAATATGACAAGCAGGCGGACGTTTTTGTGGAGATACTGGACGACCTGAAATCAGCGGAAGCTCTTTTTGCAAATGGAAAGTCCTTTGGTGGAGACATTATGTTCGATGGTAATCCCGCAAAATGGCGCAGGCTTTGCAATGCCATGCAGTTAAAAATGTTGCAAACTATAAGTAAGCATATTTCATCCGAACAAAAGACTCGTTTCGCACAAATTGTTGCGTCGGGGAATTTGCTGACGGCATCGGATAATTTTCAACTTGCCTATACCGACAACACCAATGCATCACATCCCTTTTTTAATGGCGAAAACCGTCGTGTTGTGACGGCGCCGTCAGACATGGTTGTTGACTTTCTGAAGGCAAATCATGATCGCAGGCTGTTTTACTTTGGCGAGCCTGCTGCAGAGAAAATTTCTGAAGGGTTATCTGAAAGCGATTATGAAGCCTATGTGGGAGCTCCAACTGACCTGGCTGCAGATCAGCTTGCGCTTAATCGGGCCGGCGGTCAATATTCACTTATAAACAAACGGTATGTTGCGACCAGAGCAGGAGATCCGATGTTACAATTTACTTATGCGGAACAATGTTTTATCATAGCAGAAGCAATTGAAGAAGGTTGGGTACCCGGTTCTGCGCAAGAGTACTATGAAAATGGTGTGCGGTCAATTCTGAAATATTATATGACCCTCTCCTCTGCGCTTCCGGGAAACCTCCACGGTATGGCAATTACCCAGGACTATATTGACAATTATTTCACCGGCGAAGCAGCATACAAAACAGCAGGTACCAAAGAAGACAGGTTGGAACAAATTATCACGCAACGCTGGTTACTCGATTTCTTTCAGGGAAACTCCCTGTTTAGTTATAAGACTTTCCTGAGAACAGGTTATCCGCAATTCCCGCTTAATCCAGCTACCAGCCTCAATCCGGAAAGTCCTTCGGAATTTCCAAAAAGATGGAAATATCCGACTTCAGAGCTCACTACAAATGCCGGAAACTATAATAAGGCTATTCAGGAACAGTTTGGCGGTTTCGACGGAATAAACAAAGCTGCGTGGTGGCTTCAATAATTACTTAATTGCTTAACCATCCATTGTCAAACTCCAGGGGATTTGACAATGGATGGTTATCAAAAAAATGCAATGAAATATATCTTTATACTACAGCTTTTGCTGATGCTGGCTCCCCGGTTTGGTTTTTCTCAGCGAAAAAAATGGAAACTGGTCTGGTCTGATGAATTTAATAATAATGGTCTGCCGGATTCATCCAAATGGCAATTTGAAACGCATGGAAACTCATATGGGTGGGGCAATAGTGAAAAGCAGTTCTATACCAGCGGAGATACAGCCAATGCAATCGTAAAAAATGGCATGCTCCATATTATTGCAAAAAAAGAAAACAGGGAAAATAAGGAATATACCTCGGCCCGTCTGTCTACTTCGGGTAAATATCATTTTTTATATGGTCGCATTGATGTTAAAGCCAAGCTGCCCGCCGGCAGGGGTACCTGGCCCGCCATTTGGATGCTCGGGCAGAATATAGGCGCTATCAAATGGCCAGCGTGCGGAGAGATCGATATTATGGAACATGTTGGTTACGAAAAGGATTCTTTGCACGGAACTGTTCACACCGCAGCCTATAATCACATTAAAGGCACACAAAAAGGAAAAGCTGTCTTTCTCGATCATCCATATACTCGTTTTCATCTGTATTCAGTCATCTGGACAAAAGAAAAGGTGGAGTTTTTGCTGGATGATAAAGTGTATCACAGCTTTAAAAATGAACATCTTACTACAGACGAGTGGCCTTTTGACGCTCCATTTTATATCATACTCAATCTTGCCATCGGCGGTAATTGGGGTGGAAAGAAAGGCATTGACGACAGTGTATTTCCCGCTACTATGTTAGTTGATTATGTGAGGGTTTATCAATAAACCGTTTTGGCGCTATTTTTAGTTTGTTTGATGCCGGTTAACAAATGAAAGTCCTGCTGCACAAAGATTTGAAACTCTAATCATCCGGCATTAGATTTCAATTGGCATACCATTAAAGCTTCTCCGTTTGCAATAACAGAATCCCGGATTTTGAATAGTATTCTTTTTGAATGCCTTTGGAGAACGCTGTCTCTTTAAACGAGGAATGAAGCAACTGATGTTGTGCCAAATGTGAAACCGCAGGCGACAAATGTGCTATCCTCACATTTATCACCTGCCTGCCATGCCTACGGCAGGTAAACCGGTAAGCAAGTCTCACCTCTCACAAAGAAATTCGAAAAATTATCGTTGACATAGCATTAATATATGCACAGGGTATAATTGAATGCAAACAGAGTGTCATTATTTGAATTTACAGTCGTTGTTTCCACTTTTTAATGAAAGTACATTTACCTCGTATTTTAAAAGCCGGGTAATTAAAATTATAGGTTGAATATTTTCAATCCACTCATCCAAACTTCAACATTATGAGAAATGGTAAGTATTTAAAGCAACAATTTTTTATTCGTTGGACCTCCCTTCTTCTACTTTCTTTTTTTTTAAGAACTCCAGTGAGCGCACAGGACATTCCTGTCGCCGGAACAGTAACTGTTGAAAAAACAAATGAGCCTCTGACAGGCGCATCTGTGAAAATAAAAGGAACTGTTACCAGCGTGCTGACAGATGAAAACGGGCGCTTTTCGCTGAAAGTCTCCCCCGCGGGGATATTAGTTATCAGCCATGTAGGTTATGAAACTTTAGAGATGGCGGTGAATAATCGCAGGACAATTAATATTTCCTTGGTAAGCACTTCTGCTGCTTTGGACGAAGTGCTGGTAGTTGGATATGGAACCCAGAAAAAAGTAAACCTGACAGGGGCAGTAGATGTAATCTCAAATAAGAAGATAGAGAACAGGCAATCTACCACAGTATCGCAAATTTTGCAGGGACAATCTCCGGGACTGGATTTTTCGTTAGGGAATAATGGGTTTGAACCCGGAGCCTCCATGAAGATCAATATTCGCGGAGTGGGCTCAGTAAATGGCGGCAGCCCCTATGTTGTCATTGATGGATTTCCGGGGGAAATGGATCGCCTGAACCCGAGTGATATTGAGTCTATCTCTGTGCTCAAAGATGCAGCGGCATCGGCTATTTATGGCGCCAGGGCGCCGTTTGGAGTGATCCTGATCACTACTAAGAGCGGTAAAAAAAATGAAAAATTATCTGTTACTTATTCAGGTAATGTTTCAGTGAACAGTACAGCCAGGCTGCCTAAAATGCTTGACTCTTACACATTTGCCCGGGTCATCAATGAATACGGGGTTAATGGAGGCGGACGTACTTATTCAGATGCGGCGATAGACAGGGTCATTGCCTACCAGGATAAGGACTGGGACTACTTAAAGCAGTTTTATCCGGCAGGTGCAACTTACTATGAAGCTATGCCTCTGGCAAATGGTACATGGGGTACCAACCAGGACTCACATGCGAACTATGATTGGTACAAAGAATACTATGGCAATAGCCTGAATCAGCAACATAACCTTTCAGTAAAAGGCGGATCGAATAAAATCACTTATTATTTCTCATCAGGGTTTACCGACCAGAACGGCGTTATCAAGTATGGAACTGATAATTATAAAAGGTATAACCTGGTAGGCAAGGTGAAAGCTGCTGTTACAGACTGGTGGGATTTGCGTTACGAAACCCGTTTTATGAAAAGCACCAGGGAATTTCCCAGCATGCCCGGGGTAATGCCGTATAGTTATATGTTCTTCCACATTATGAGAACGGTGCCAACCCAGGCTAAGTATAATGGTTTTGGTAATTATAACATACAATCAAAAATCCCGTTTGTAGAAGATGGGGGCACAAGCGATCATACAACAACAGAGAATTGGCACGTGTTAGCAACAGAATTGCGGCCCGCCAAAGGGTGGAAGATCTATGGTGAATTTGCTTACCAGTCTACCAATATCGAAGAATCTAACCGGAAGCTGGCTATCTATACTGATCTGGTAGATGGCAGCCTGTCTCCTTTTGCCGGTTCTATTCCAAGCAGTATTGAGCAGGTTCGCAGTAACATCGCTTACTGGACAACAAATATTTACTCATCCTATGATCTTAACCTGGGCAGGCACAACGTGTTCCTTATGGCCGGAACACAGCTTGAGTTAAATCAAAGTAACGAGCTTACAGCTTCCAAGACCAATTTGATTGTTCCAACGGTACCTTCTTTAGAGACCGCAAATGGAAGTCTGATAGCCGGTGAGGACCTGGAGCACTGGTCAACCCAGGGCTATTTCGGAAGGGCAACTTATAATTTTGATGAAAAATATCTTTTTGAAGCTAATGCCAGGTACGACGGTACTTCCAGGTTTAAGCAGGGTAACCGTTGGGGATTCTTCCCGTCTTTCTCGGTGGGCTGGAATCTGAACAGGGAAAAATTCTGGAAAGCTATTGGGAGTTATGTGAATATTTTCAAGCTGAGAGGATCATGGGGCCAGTTGGGAAACCAGCAGGTAGCCTCTTACCAGGATTTAGCGCTCATCCCGTTGCAATCCGGACAACTGAACTGGCTGTTTAACTACGGAACGACCCGTCCGCTGGGGTATACATCTACTCCCAGTCTGGTAAGCCCTGATCTGACCTGGGAGACCGCAACCACAAAAAATATTGGGTTGAATATGGGATTCCTGAACAATAAATTGCAACTTGATTTTGACCTGTTTGAACGTGTTACAAAAAATATGATCGGACCTTCGGACCCGCTCCCGGGAGTGTTGGGCGCATCAGTTCCTAATTCCAATAACTCAACATTAAGAACAAGAGGATGGGAAGCTACCATAAGGTGGAACCACGAGATTAAAAATTCAGGTTTATCCTATTTTGCTTCTTTTAACCTGTCCGATGCACAGTCGGTTGTGCTGGATTATCTGAATCCTACCGGCATTATTACAGATTGGTATCGCGGGAAAAAAGTAGGAGAAATATGGGGTTACACAGCAAATGAATTATTTAAATCCCAGGATGAAGTAGACGCTTATTTAAGCAAGGTGAACTTATCCTATATTTATAATAAATGGAATCCGGGCGATTTAAAATACCTTGACAAAAACGGAGACGGTAAAGTAAACAGCGGTACCAATTCCATAAATGATCCGGGCGATCTTTCGGTCATTGGGAATAATACCCCCAGGTATCAATGGGGGCTAAGCGCCGGGTTTGAATATAAAGGCTTTGACTTTTCTTTCCTGATCAAAGGCACGGCGAAAAGAGATTTTTTTGTAACGGAGAATGCTAACGTTTCTAATTACGAATACTGGGGCATAAAAACCTGGTTGCACACCGCACTCACAACCGACCATCTGGATTATTTCCGCGACCAGCCCGGAGACAAGTACACCGGGCTGTACGAAGGAGATGCGAATATTAACCTTAATGCTTTTTGGCCCAAGCGTTATATACAAGCTGATCAAAACTATAAGAATGAGCAGCCCTCTACCCGGTATTTACTGAATTTATCTTATGCCAGGTTGCAGAATGTACAGTTGGGATATAATCTGTCCCAGTCCTTGTTAAGGAATCTTCACTTACAAAAAGTAAGAATATATATATCGGGTGAAAACTTATGGACAATGACAAGTTTGATCAGGGGGTTAGATCCTACTGCATTGGGATTCAGCAATACTTTAGGTGCAACTTATCGCGCTGATAAAATGGTTTCGATGGGAATAAACATTGTATTATAAATACTTATTGTTTTCTAAAAATTACGGTAATGAAACAAATAAAACTAATCATACTCCTGTTCCTGTTCTGTTCATGCAAGAAATTTCTCGACCGTCCTCCTTTAGATCAGATTGGCACTGATAGTTATTGGCAGACTGCCAAGGATCTTGAGAACTATGTTATCCAGTTTTATCCTACATTTCCATCCCACAGCCTTTGGCAATTTGGAATTGGCTACTCAATCAGGAATGCAGATAATGCAATGGAAGGGACGCCTAATGCTATCTTAAATGGTGAAAGGGGAACTACTGCCGGAAGATGGACAAGCGAGTGGTCGAACATCCGGGGTGTTAATATTTTTTTGGATAATTATCAGAAGTGCAAAGATAATTTCGATGTATATAAGCATTTTCTGGGTGAGGCTTATTTTTTCCGTGCATGGTATTATTTTGGACTTGTCGAAAAATACGGGGATGTGCCCTGGGTTTCAACAGAATTATTACCAACATCCAAGGAGGAACTGTCGCGTCCCCGGGATCCCAGAACGCTGGTCGTTGACTCGATACTGGCTGATCTGAACCATGCTATTGAGGTGCTTAGCCCCCGGTCAAAATATGGTAATAACCGTATTAACAAAGAAGCTGCCCTGGCTTTTAAAACGAGGGTTGCCCTTTATGAAGGAAGCTGGCAGAAATATCATGCGGGCTCTGTTTTTGGAACACCCGGGGCAGATCCGAATAAGTACTTTAAAGCATGCACTGATGCCGCCGAAGAATTAATGAGCGGGAATTACCAGGTTGGGATCTATAATGATTATTATAAATTGTTCGGGTTGGACAATATGTCTTCTGCCAATGAAGTCTTACTTTACAGGGCATACAACATCAAGGATGGCTTATCTAATGATGTTCAGTATTCAACAACTTTCGCTCCCTTTGAAATAGGGATTACCTGGTCTTTGGTCTCAAGCTATCTCGGCAAAAATGGAGAACCTTACGATTATCTTACACTTGCATCAACAACCAAAGGGAACGCATTTTTAACGAAAATATCCCAGGATGTTGACCCCAGGCTTCATGCGACGGTATGGGCGCCCGGAGATGTTGTATCAGTAAGCAAAGGGCAGGTTTTTGGAAAACCGGGGGTAGACCAGGTGAGTTCAATGCTTAACCCTACCGGCTTCCAATTAAAAAAATGCTCGAACCCGAATTCCCCGGGCGCCGGGGCTACCGGTGGCGGGAATAGTGAAACGGGTTATATTCTTTTCCGGTATGGAGAAGTGCTGTTAAATTACGCGGAAGCGCTTTATGAATTAAAAGGAGATGTCGCCTATAATGCATTGAACCAGCTTCGGGCCAGAGTAGGCATGCCTGATTTTGTTGTCCATCCGCAAAGCTCTGATCCTAATGTAGTAGACTATGGATATCCAATTTCTAATGAGTTATACGACATAAGAAGAGAACGCAGGGTTGAGCTGGCGCTCGAAGGCTTCAGGGAGGATGATTATAAACGGTGGGCAGCTCATAAATTGTTTAAGGGAAAACGGCCTAAAGGCTATCCGTTCGATCAAAGTGAATTCCCCTCTTACCATCCGCTTTTGGATGCTAACGGGTTAATTGATTATTTTCAGAATTTTTTACCTGATGGTTATCAATTCAAAGAAAACCGGGATTATCTAAGTTCAATACCGGCGGAAGAGTTGAATTTAAATCCGAATTTAACTCAAAATCCGGGCTGGCAATAGTTTTGAGCGTATTTCAAATTAGCGCCAACAGGCGCGCCTGCAAAACATGGGGGATGCCCATTGGATTTCTTAATGGTCTTTGCCTGCCCGAATGATTCGTTCAGGCAGGCGAAAAACCTGACTACCGACAGGCAGGCTTTGTATTTTCTTTGCGGTTATTTTTTACCGCAAAGCACGCTAAGGAATTACGCCCGCCTGAATGACTAGTCGGGCAGTCAAAGGGCCAAAGTCAGCTAAAAGAGCATATATCTTAATAAAGAAGTCAATGAGCAATAGAGTACTCCATTCAGTTGTATTATTTTTCCTGTCAGTTGTTTTTTTTATAAATGCCTTGCATGCACAGCTATTGCCTTATAAAAACCCGGCTTTGAAGGTTGAGGACAGAGTGAATGACTTACTAAGCCGGATGACCATTGAGGAAAAGGTCGGGCAGATGTTGAAGCTTGACCTCGCTGAGCTTAAACAGGACGAAAAAGGAAATGTTACCAGGGAATCGTTAGAAAAATTATTCCAGGGTGAGAGTATTGGTTGCCTTGATCCTGTGATTGCTGATATTGATCGTATTGCCCGCTTTTCAGAAGCTGCCGATCAGTATCTCAGGAAAAATACCCGGTTAGGGATTCCTGCCATTCAGGTAGACCTGGGCGGGATCCACGGGCAATTGGCTTATGGTGCAACGAATTTTCCTCAATCCATCGGGCAGGGATGCACTTGGAACCCGGACCTGATAAAAAAAATGGCGGAGGTTATCGCTTATGAAGCAGGTTTGACGGGATGTGATCAGCTCTTTGCTCCACTGTTCGACATAGCAAGAGATCCCCGGTACGGCAGAGTGGAAGAATGCTTTGGGGAAGACCCGTATCTTGTTGCTGAAATGGGAAAAGCCTTTGTAACAGGATTGCAGGGAGACCCGAAAATAACCAGGGAATATATTCCTGAAGGACATCTGATCAGCACTGCAAAACATTATGTAGCATATAGTGTTCCTACTGCGGGAATAAACATCGCGCCTGTTGAAGTCGGTCCAAGAGATCTGCGGTCGCTTCATTTGTATCCCTTTGAAAAGGCTGTCAGGGAGGCAAATGTATATTCGATAATGCCAGCCTACAATGAAGTAAACGGTATTCCTGTTCATGCCAACGAATATTTGCTTAAAGATGTATTGCGAAAGGAATATGGTTTTAATGGTTATGTGTTTGCTGATTATGGCGCTGTGGGCATGTTACAAACATTCCATAAGATCACTGCCAGCAAAAAAGAAACAGCGGTACTCGCTCTCAAAGCCGGGGTTGACCAGGAAGGCTCTGATTATGCTTATTCAGAGTTGATAGGGTTGGCGAAAAATGATAAAGAAATAGCTGAACTGGTAGATGAGTCTGTAAAAAGGATTCTTACGGTTAAATTCAGGGCAGGATTATTTGATAAGCCATATTTTGCCCCCAGAAAGATATCAGACCTTGTTCATACGAAGGCATCGGTTAAACTGGCCCGTGAAATTGCCGAGGAATCTGTTGTATTGCTGAAGAACCAGGATAATTTATTGCCGCTTAAGTTTTCCGGATTAAACTCAATTGCTGTTATCGGCCCGAATGCGAACCAGGTTGAATATGGCGACTATAGTATTTCGAAAGATAATTCAACCGGCGTTACTATTCTCGAAGGCATAAAAAATATCACGAAAGATAAGATCAGGGTTAATTATGCCAGGGGTTGCGGTATCACGAGTTTAGACAGCAGCGGCTTTAAAGAAGCAGTTGATGCTGCGTACAACAGTGATGTGGTTGTATTGGTGATCGGCGGGTCCAGCATGTCTTTGTCGGGTGTGGGATGGGGTGAGTTGGCCGACCAGGGCGGGTATCCAACCGGTGGAGAGGGATATGACAGGTCTGAATTAACGCCTCCGGGAATTCAGCCTGAACTGATCCGGGCCATCAGCAAAACAGGCAAACCCATTATACTGGTTATGGTTCATGGCCGCCCGTATAGTATTCCCTGGGAAAAAGAACATATCCCGGCTATTCTTGACGCCTGGTATCCGGGAGAAGAAGGGGGCAATGCCGTTGCCCGCATATTATTCGGGGAAGTGGTCCCTTCAGGAAAACTTACGATGTCGGTTCCGCAGAGCGCAGGTCATGTGCCCGTATTCTATAATTACAAGCCTTCCGGGAGAGGAATTTACCACAAGCCCGGCAGTCCGGGCAATCCGGGAAGAGATTATGTATTTTCACCTACTGATCCTTTATTCCCTTTCGGTTATGGCTTAAGTTATACTGCATTTGAATATTCCGACCTGAACATCAAACAAAAGAAATTAAAAGAAACAGATACTATTGAGTTAACTATTAAAGTGAAAAATGTTGGTTCCATTACCGGTAAGGAGGTTGTCCAGGTATATATAAATGATAAAATAAGCTCTGTTACCACTCCGGTTAAAGTACTGAAGGGATTCAAAAAGATAGAGATCCGTCCCTCGAAAACTACTGTCCTCAGTTTTAGAATTCCATGCAATGAGCTTGGCCTTTGGGATAAGCACATGCATTACACTGTTGAGCCCGGTGAGTTTGAAATTATGATCGGGGCATCGGCTGAGGACATCAGGCTAAAAGATAGGATCAATATTACCGGCACTTAGGTAATTACGAAAAGGTATTACCGGTATTTAAACCGCAAAAACTTTTCAATACTAAAACAATAAAGAACAATGAATATGTTGTTCCCGGTGAATTATTTTTTTCTGTTGGTGGAAATTCTTTCAGCACTCTGCGCTGGCAATGTTTCAAAGGAATCTGTAAATCAGCCCAATCTACTTTTTATCTTCCCGGATCAGTTTCGTGCCCAGGCAATGGGATTTATGAGAGAGGATCCAGTAAAAACTCCCAATATAGACAGGCTTGCAGAACAGGGTATCGTATTTGCAAATGCGGTAAGTAACCGGCCAATTTGTTCTCCCTACAGGGGAATGTTGATGACCGGGAAGTATAGCTTTTCAAACAATGTGTTGACAAATTGCAATACGAGCACCCGTAAGTTTCAGAATTTTTTACATGAAGATGAAACCTGTTTTTCTGATGTTTTGAAAAATAACGGATATTACTGCGGTTATATCGGCAAATGGCATCTTGATGCGCCTAAGGGTCCGGATGTTGATGACTGGAGAGATAGTATCTGGGATACGTATACGCCTCCCGGGAGAAAAAGACATGGCTTTGATTTCTGGCATGCTTACGGGTGTTACAACGAACATCTCAATCCTTATTACTGGGTAAACGATTCGCCGGTTGAAGACACTTTGTTTGCCGGGAAATGGTCGCCGGAGCACGAAGCGGATGTGGCAATCAACTTTATCGGGGCTAATACAGATAAGCCCTGGGCTCTATTCATTTCGATGAACCCGCCTCACAGCCCGTTTAATGAAGTTCCGGAAAAATATAAAAAGATATACAAAGATACCCCTGTTAAAAAGCTATTAAACAGGCCTAATGTTCCCGGGGGAGAGCAAGGCGATGTTGCCCGGCAAAGTGTGGCCGATTATTTTGCCTGTGTAACGGGCGTGGACGAACAGGTCGGGCGGATACTGAAAGCGCTGGAAGCCAGCGGGCAGTCAGAAAATACAATAGTAGTATTCACTTCGGATCATGGTGAAATGATGGGAAGTCACGGGTTGATGGCCAAAGTAGTTCCTTACGAGGAATCATTCCGTATTCCTCTGGTGATCCGCTGGACTGGAAAATTAAAGCCGGGAATAAACGATTTGCAGATCAGTGTGCCGGATATGATGCCTTCCCTTCTTTCTCTCATCGGGCTTAAGCAACAAATACCATCTGCCGTTGAAGGACAGGATCTCTCTGCATACTTCTCCGGCAAAAAGCCCGGCGCCCCTGAGTTTACGCTTTACCTGCTTTGTAATCCCTGGAATGCACTGGGGGGAATGCGGGGGTTGAGGAATGATCGTTACACATTTGTAATGCAACGGAATAATGAAGGTAAAGAAACAGGAATATTACTGTTCGATAACAAATCCGATCCATTTCAACTGAAGAATATAGCAAGTGAACAACCTGCGCTGGTTAATCAGTTTAAGAAAAAGGTTTTTGATAAAATAAAAAATATAAATGATCCATGGATCATTTATGGCAACTAAGGAATGATACACTTCAGAAGACTAAGTCAAAAATTAAACAGGTGACACTGTTTTTCAATGTAATAACCCCTAAAATTTCAATTTATGGGTAACTGTTATAGTAACGTATAACCAATAATATTTTAAAGATAAAAGATCATTAAAGAGAAAGTTATGTCCTATTTAATTAAAACGGAATCAGAAGCCAGGATACAG